>BNJU01002987.1_pt1 | contig 1021553 bp, 1193 predicted proteins | sample 8539281 | NCBI WGS metagenome assembly BNJU01 (sample SAMD00202456, study PRJDB9452) | human saliva metagenome | isolation source: human saliva | place: Japan | reverse complement strand
CAATACTGGAATGATCTGGAATTGCCACTTATGCAGGCTTGTTGCAAAAAAGATTTGCAGAACCATAAGGTGTATACTTTCCTTCGTGCCATTGGTCTGAGCCATGGAATCGACATGTTACCTAATCTTGCGGCGGTCGTTACCAGGAAAATGATCAATCTCTGTACCCACCAATTCCAAGTAGTTATAGAATATCTCCATCAAATATCCGGGAACCTACATGGTGCTGGGAAGGTGGAATATTTGAATGCCGTTTTGGTTAGAGACAACTGGGAAGACATAATGGACAAAACAGTCTTGGATGGGAGGCGCGGCAGTCGGATCGGTAACAGTTCTTACTTCGCCGTCAGTGGTTCCCAGCAACAGGTCCTGTTACTGCTGAGATTCATGCCAGTTGGAACGTTTGGCTTCTTGTCAGAAGTAGGCTGGACACGATATTAGTGGGCTCCAGGTGTGTGTGCGGAGAAATGCTGGCTGGAATGCAGGGCATTCAAAATACAGCTTTGAAGTTTCTGACCAAGATGCTATGCACTTCTGACTTTGAAGTTTGAAAAAGAAGGCTGGTTGTCTTTGATTGCGAATTCTTTTAACATGACTATGTACTAAAATGTTCCACACTAGCATACGATGCTCAATGGAGCTGTGTCAGTTACAAACCCTCCGATTTACCTTCCCATCGTAACTTGGCGCGTATGGCCACTGATCATAGAGCGAAGCTCGGTTACCCGCACTGCTAGACCCAGGTACGCGCAAAACTCCTGGCAGAGGAAGACCGTGTGCAGCCGATCGGTTGGTTGATAGAGCAATCCTACAGATGGTGCCGTATTAGAGGTATCATTGAAACTAACGATGCAGGCAAGTGGAACCTTAGGCTCCATTTTATAGTAAAACAACGCAGTCAATTTAACGCGTCTGCCGTCCATAAAACAAACTGGAAAAAAGATATTTTCGGAGAAAAACGCGGCAAAAACATTAGTAGAACTAGGACTCGAGGAGACGCAGCCACGATTGTCCACACCAAAGTGAAAACAACTCAGCAGCTCTCGCTGACCTTCTTGGATGACAGCGCACTTCACCGCGAAGGTTCGAACGGTATAACTCGTCGTTTAGCTGTTTAAAGTATGCTTGGTTTAGCAGACCCAACAAACAGATTTGACTGAAGATTTCAAGACCTTCCTAAATTGCTTTGGATGCAGAAAATTTCTCACGGCGCTGAGTTTTGTCGTGGAAAGGCCGACTATGGATGACGATTCATGATCAAGGTGAAGAATACGTCTATGTAACTAAACAGGCTTGATGTGGAAGAGTTCTGACTAGATTCCAGAGTCTTGGCTATGGCTTAAATTCCTGTTAGCATCGTTGGTGACATTTTTTGAATATATCAATCAAGTCCTGTGCTTTGGATGAAATCTGTTCAGTTTGATGTCATTTGAGGCAGGAGTCAATGCGCGGACATCGCTTCCTTGGACATGAAGTTGATCAATGGCACAGTAGTTGCAAGAGAAGACTTGCACCAAAGTCTATGTCATTGCTGATAGCATTGGACGTGAAATGTGATTAAATGAACAAGTCAAGTTAAGAAGCAGAGCAGGGCGGTTCAGTACTGCAGATTGATGAAGGGACTCTTTGGGTGAAGTCTTGAATCTGGTCAGATATCCAGCCGCTTTTATAGATGAGCTTTGTTCCTGCATTTCGATTTCCAGAAAGTTTGGGTTGCTGGTGAGCTCATAACACGATGACTGTTGTCGTGATCTTGATACAGAGCCTAAGACCAAACTTCATTTCAGTTCATGTGAAATACTGGTATAAATGTAGTTCGAAGGTATAGAAAGTTTTGGTTTGCCCTTGGAGATGGAGAATTCTTCTGGCGTGAGATAAAACTCAAAGTTGATTGGTTCTAAACTTGCACGTTACTGAGAGACAGGTTAACTGACAGACACTTGAGTTCGACCACCAGGGCAAATTGCTATCCTGCTGGCAGGAAAGACTGGTCTATCAGTTGATGAATCTAATGATCTTGCTCGTCCTGCGATACATTTCAAGATTTGTTCCCGACAGTATGGACAGGTTTGACTAGGAATCCGCGGTGCAGGAAGTATGCATACTTGCGGGTAGAAAATCTTTGCGTGCTTTGACAATCCGTAGACACTACCTTCCAGACTCATGGACAGTGCTCTTCCTGATCTAAGTTGGGAACATGCGCTAGCCGATAAATTAAGATACTCTATCCACTTTCTTCTCTGTTGGTTTGATTCCATCTGGTTCAACGACCATATGCCGCTCGTCTCGTGCAACACAAAGGGATTGTTTAAATCTTAGAGACTTTGGATGATCCGTGGATGGAGTTGATTGCCAGTCTTTATCTTTTATCATTTGATGAATTTAACCTACGATAACCAAGAGAAGTGCTTAACATCAAATAGTAAGATGATGGGTTCTGCTGCAAAGATATTAAAGGCTGTTCATGAAGTTCAAACTTTATTGTCTCTGATATGATTGAAGCAACAGAGCTCTTTCATTTTAAAAGCAGTACAGTCATAGTTGAGTCGTTATCATAGCAACTTATGAAAGGCAGAAGGTTCAGTCAAAGTTGATACATTCTGCAGGCAGAAAAAGAACTTCTTAGCTCAAAGCTGAAGCAGATTGAGGTTAGCTTAGTAATAAATTAGAGCAATTGTTACTCTTAGTCCGATTATTGATGCATTCTTTAATACCATGGTTATGGCAGAGGATATTGATATTAAGAATAATCGTTTGGCTATTCTAGCTAGACTTGTATTTAAACAAAACAAACATTTGCTTTTTGCTTTTATTCTAAGGCCAAACTGACCAGTGATTGGAGGTCAAATAAGCGCAGAAAAATCGCTCGTATTAATGGAGCTTGCTGAAAAAACCAAGAGGAAACGACTGCGGAGAAAAGTAGAACAAATAAACTTCGTGAAGATATATCGAAGGCTATCGTCCGTTCATTACGTCCACCACATTGAAGAATCAAAATCGTAGATGAAGATAGTAATGATGCGCGACTCACAAAGAAACTAATCAAGTGCAACGGAAAAAGGGTTACGGCCGTAGTCTTGATGATCCGAATTCATAAATAAAAAATCTCGGTTTGTGCGAACCGAGTTTTCTAATATTAAAAGGAACCCAAAATGGTTTCCTTTTGACGTTATGGTTTCTAGCACCAGAGGCGCATCTGCGCCACCACCGCCATTGCTTGTAGCTAGTCAGAGCAGGCGCATCGCTCTCCATGACCTCCAGCGGCCCAGGGCAAAGGTCCACTACCGCCTGCAAACGTTGACCAGTTTAACAAGTACAGTCAAGCCATGGTTGGAATTGAACAATTTCATTGATACAACATGCAGTCCATAAGATGTTTTGCCAGCGACATTGCATTATTCGTGCTTCCTGCAGGTGAACTAGGAACAGTGTACGTACACGTATTCTTGGTTTCCATTACGAAAGGTTCCCGTTACCCGCCAGAAGAACTTCATGCGTGCTGGTGGAAGTGATCCGTGAACTGTGACATACAGCTACGGACAAGGATGGGACATACGTTTTGGGCTTTGTTGTGTCAGGATCCTGGTGAGCATTGTTGTAGTAAAGGTGGTTATTATCGTCAGCGTATAACCCAGTTCAAGGCATGGCTTTCAAGGAACATATCAATCGGATTTAGCTATCAAGATGCCATGAGTCAGGGTTATATATGTATCACCTGAAACAGCACCTGTAATTTCTGCTACTTTTTCAGCCCATTCTGGATCATGGGGTCGACCTCTGTAATAGATTGTAATTGGTTTTCCACAATCAAATCTTCTAGTTCAATTGGTTTTGTTTTCAATTCCGAAACAGCTCACGTGTTGACCAAGTTATCTAAGCAAGACTCAAAGTTAACAGTTCAACCCGTTAGTAACATTTTGCGTCAAAAGCTTCTTTTAAACTTGAGAAGGACTCTTTACTAGCAATGTGTAGGCATTAACTATGGTGCGTCAAGAGATCTTGGTGAACCGGGCACGTAGAGTTCCTTGGTCATAGTGTAAACTTCCCACAATCACTTGGCTGGTTTGACAATTTGACTTCAGACAAAACATCAATGGACTTAAACTGGAAGCATGTGAAATATTAATGGTTGGCATAAGGTAACGACTGTCCACGTGTTTTGCGGCGCAAAGGCGCAACTGGAAACTGTCATCCGCAAATCTTGAATTTAAACATTGGAACTAATGGTTTAAACTTCGTTCATTCAAATTCAAGCGGCGGTTGGAGCTCAAAGTTGCGGTTCATGATTGATCGTGAATTTGATCCAACAAGTCCAACCGTTCATGCTGATCTACGTTTTTCCCAGTCAGATCTTTCAGCATCTTTGCGAGAAGCTCTTGTGCGTGACGCAATTTCTCAGTAACTGCTAACAAGACACGGAAGTCATCAAAGATGGCATCCAATTTCTTGGTGACATCCAAGATCTGCACCAAGTCACCATTCTTGATCAAGATGGCATGAGAATGAGAAAGCAAAGAAATTCATCAGAGAGAACATTGCTTTGATTTCTCGCATGCAAAAGTTTGACGAGGTGCACGGTGAGCACGTGATACAGACCGAGTGTTACCACACGCCGACTACCCTGTAGCATGACAGGCTTTGTTCAAAAGCGGGAACACTCACGTAAGAAATCCAAGCAAGAGCGCTCATAAGAACAGCAGCCAGATTGGTGGTCCGTAGTCTGCGTGCGACGCTAACACCATCAGCGGCTTCGATTTTCAGCGTGCATTTCCGTAGCTTCAGCACGGAGTTTGTTTGTCAGCTGGTTTGTTAAATGCTTAGGTAGAATCTTTAATTTCTACGATTCGATTTCCTGCTATCAGCAAAAGTGTTTCTGCATATGTCTGGAAAGCGAGTTGGCGGTTTGTGGAACGTTTTGAGTTAGTTCCTACAGTAGCAATAAGTTTAAGCATGGGCTTTCACTATCTCTTTTGCATTGATAATGATTTACCGTTGGATGCCGGATGAACAAGATAGGCGTCCATCTGCTGCCAATAGAGTGATGGCTTCGATTACCATCAATAGTCGACAGCTGCCACACATAGACGCGCTACGTTCGCCAAATAATCGCGTGGTCCATGTCGCCGCTCATCAGAGCGCGTCAGATGCAATGGTTAAACGCTGAAATCCGTTTCAATAGGATGGCCTGTTTCACTATCGAAATGTGATGATAGTCCTTGCCGATGATTTCCAAGATGCCGATTCCGCAAATCCAGATGTAACCACTGATTTACCCAGTAATAGACAAAGGTCATCGAGGTGAGTACCGCGTGGATTATTTGGATCTTGAATGCCGATTTGCCGCGGACGTCCATCTTACAGTTGGTTGTTCCCCAATTGTGAGGATGCTTTCCTCCAAAGATTGATAAGAGCAGAAAGTGACGTGCGTTTTCTTTTCAGACAAAGCTGCAACCTTATCTGCACTCGTGCGCTGTACTAAACACCTAAGTCAATTTCCCGTTCCCTTTGCTCTAGGAAAGGCAATAGAATTGACTGAATCCAGGTTTCAATAAAATATGAGAGGTCTATTAGTGCTAGTGGCTGAGCGCAATTTCTTCAGCTTGCAACGCTTCTGCATCAGGAGCAATGCATGAGTGCTTCCAGACCAAGGCCCCTATGCTAATAATGAGATGACTTTTGAGGCTGGGCCTGTTCTAGACTAGTGAAATCAGCTCAAACAAAATCGAGAGTGGACTTTAACTGAGGCAATGCCATAGCCTGATAGTTAATTTCCATTAATTCAGGTCCAGTGCACTGTTGGCAGTGAAGCGGAATTCAAGTTCCTTGAGCAAAATCAAGCTTGACGGAAGAAGATTATCCAGCTTGTTCATAGTACTAAGGAAATAAGTAATCCATGAGATTCCATTAATCGCTCAGATGATGAACTAGAACGCTTGCTGTTATGCATTTGATACTGGCGGGTACGCCACGGAAGAAATCAACTCCTTCAGATGCTGGAAAGAAGCCTTTACAAATCTTGGGGTGTAATAAGAAATCAAAATTTATAGTTTATTTCCATATAAATAGAATATCATAAAAGTCAGCGTTTTCACAAATCATACAGTCAAAGAAATATATGCTTAAAAATTAAAACAGCTCCAAATCAATGGGGACTCTTTGAAAATAAGATTGATTATAGCATCTTTCAAAAGCTTTTCTTGATAGCGCATCACTGGGTCAAAAGTCTTGAAAACGATGGCGGACGTATTATGGTATGCTTGAGGGTAGAAATATAAAGGTAGGATTTATCTTGCAAGGTAAAATCGTAGTCACGTGGAGTGCTAACCACGCTGGAACTGCGTATCCAACACTATGTTGAGACAACTTTGGAAACGAAAACAGAAATCGTTGTATTTGGCGTAAACTCAAAACATTTCATTCATGGATGGCAGGAATGAGCTCTTTGGATTAGTGCATTTGAAATCGACTGTCGCTGAAGGATGTTCTACTCTGGTAAAAGAAAAATTGGAAGCAAAAAGAGGTGCTAAAAATTTTGCTTGAACTCACCTGTTCTTTCCAATCGCTATGACAATGCAAAGTTGTGACAGCAGAAGTTGACGGTCAAAGAACACAAAAGAGTCATACCAGCAAATTGATCTTTTCCGCGACTGGTTCCAACTCAATCTTGCGCAATCGAAGGTGTTGCCGGAAATCGTTGAAAGCAACCGCGAGTTTCAAAGCAACACTTGAAAACGTACCAATTTCGTTAAGTTGTGCACCAAAACGCAGAGAGTTATCAGCAAACTTTGCTGACAGAGCAAAGCACCTATGAGCGTGTCAGCTGTTGGCAGGTGGTGGATGCATCAGTGGTAAGGCTTGCTTTGCTGAAGCTTTCCGGGCGATAACCCAGGAAAGAGAAGTTGTACTTGTTGACATCGTTGACACTGTATCATACGGATGCGATGCGACGAGGCTTCCACTACAAATGAGTGGCTAGTAAACTTGGAGAGACCACAGCATCAAACGCTTTGGCGCCGGGTGCAAACTGGCCAAAAGCTATCGAAAGGTGAAGGAAAAAGTTGGGCTAACGATCGCTGACAAAAGGAAACGTTTGATGTGGATATGAGTTTGACACTTGCAAGTTGGTTTATCCGTCTACACTACACGCTCTACGCTGATGGTAGGTCAGAACTCTTCCACGTAACGGTACTTTCCTTGTTGAACGAAAACAAAAGCTTCTATCTGCGTGTCATATGCTCTTGGTGACTGTGCAGCTGTTTGTAACCCAACAACTCACTGAGCTACTAGCTACATCGCTCTTGCATCCACACGCTCTTACGTACTGGTATCGTTGGTGCTTACAACGCTTGTGGACATGAAGCTTGAAGGAATCGGTGTTCAGAGATCAAACGGTATCTCGCTACGATGGTCTTCACATGGTTTCAACTGGTTTGACGCTGAGAAAAGCAAGATTTAGCTGCAGGTTACAACGCAGCTGAAACTGGATTTCAACGACCTTGCAAAGGCAGAATTTGCGAACACGCGACATAGCACATAGGTAGCTATCAAGATCGTGCAGTAAAGAACAGCCGATAGAAATCATGGTGCTCAAATGGTATCACGTCGATCTGATTCAGCAATTGAGCATGGGGAATTCATGTTCTCAACTTGCACGGTCAAGAACGCTACAATGTGGTCCAATGATTAGCATTGACAGACCCTATTCTTCTTGCCTTTTCAATATTTAATACATACACTGGCATCCCACACAATGGCTGCACTTACAGCAGAAAAATAATTGATGATGATATCAATAGTAACTGAAACTATTGGAGTCTACTGACCTAGAGATTAAGAAACCTCGTCTCTTGCAGGAGAAGTAGACCCTTCTCCAAAGTTTCATGAGCTTCCAGTGATGAAAGTGATAAGATACTGCATCGGATCAACTGTATGAATCATTTGCTCATCTTGGCAATTTCATTTCTTGCGACGATACAGTAAATAATCCACTTTAGAAGTCCTTTTTGGCCTGTAAGTAGCCTTGTCCCTGGGAATAATTAACACACCACGACCGAGGTTCTTCGTTAGTGTCGGCTAATTCACATCGGTTTTGAGTGATAATCGCAAATCCTTTTCCAGCATATCCACCTCACCGATTGGGTCAATAACGACGATAGAAGTCAAATGAGAGTAGAGGTTACAAAGACGTGGAGTCTTGGAAGACACGGTCAAAATCAACAGTAGAAGATCAAATCAGGTCCAAGCAGTTTTCCAGCAGAGATATTGAGTGTATTTATTAAAGGATACGAGCGCAGCGATATCAGTACCCACGTTAGTTTCCACCCGTTAGAAAATAACACGTCCAACACCCAGGAGGACACCAGCTACTAGCAACCACTAACCCAGATCTCCTTCAAAGTTCAAACTGAAGAGGAATCTTTTCCTCAAGATAGCTAACCAGACAGCAACAACAGTGGTTCAGTGAACTGGAATATAGTGATCTTAGTCCAAATATTTTCAAAGCTAGTAGGAAGAGGATATTAATCAAGATATTCATCAGCGAAATAAGGGATGTTAAAGAGGTAATAGGTAAATCAAAGGTTATCTGTTGCTCACCTGCTGAACAAAGTGATGTGGAACAACAAAATAGAAAAGTAAAGTCAAGAAGCCGAAGATACGCGAGCTCCGAATATAATAGTTATAGATTGATTTAATATGCATGTAGCATTGAGCTCCCCTCCTATTTTTGTGTAAGTGAAGTATGTAATATTTTAAAAGCCAAGACTGATACTGCATTTCATGGATTCAATTTTCTCAGGAATCCAGGTGTAACACTTTTGAAAGTTTTGACCAGGCCTGAGAGTAACAAAACCAGGTTTTCCACCAGTCGGTTTAGTGAGTTTTTAACCTCAATCATATCAACGACTTGAACGAGATTCGAAGACGTCCTTTTCAGATAGTAGGCTGCGAGTTTCTGCACGACATCCGTCTTGACTTCGTCAGAAGGAGTGAGGGATTTCCTAGAAGGATGACCACGTAGCTTTCATGGGATATCCTTGGCATGGAGACCAGGGTTCCTCTTTGCGTGCTGATCGCAAGGTTAGTTCACTCGTTTCCATGTTGTTTCTGGTCAGCGAGAATAATGTGTCTTACCATCAGCTAGTGAGATATTTCTCTGGCTTTTTACGCTTTGAATCGCGTTGGCGTCTTCTAATAAATACCTGTTTGAATTAATTCTTCACGAACTTTTGTAATTTCATCTAGCCAGCTTGGCTGGTACACGAGTCTCTACACTTTCCAAGATAGAGAATAGTAGCCTTGGTTTCTTCAATTAGATCAGTCAGATATTTAACAGCCTCTTTTACCAACTACAGATAACGTTTGAGTATTTTTGAGCATTTTGAGTTTGATGTGACAAAAGCTTTATCGAGAGCGATAGTGATTAGGCTGATTAAGATTGTAGTAGTGTCTAAAGACGGCTTGGTCACAGTGGTCATTTGGAACCAGTAGATGAAAAGAGTCGTTGAGTAATTCACCTTTTTGTCAGATTCCTCAGCGTTTTCAGTAGCCTGAGTTCTTTTTCTTGCTTCTTCGGTTTTGCGACGATTTTTGTGGTTCTTTTCAACGACAGAATGGGTTCACTAGCCTGTTGTTGACACGATCACGTTCTGCCTTATCTTGTAAAAACATCAAGAGTTGAGATAAAGCTTGAAAAATGTCAGCTAATTTAGTTGAAAAAGGGACACAGAAGAAAAAGACTTATCAGTTAAGCAGGCTTGGTTTCTTGCTTAGTCACAAGAAATTTGGAAAGCCTATTATCAGTTAATAAATTCTCTAATTCAATTTATATTACATGTCACAGCTAAAGACATGAAGAGTGTTTTAGCAGTCAATTCCTGTGTTTTGTAGGATTTCAAAAAGTTTTTCATCATTAATGGTAAAAAGGTTGAGAGCCTCTGTACTTGGTGGGAGCTGTAGCAAGTTGCACCAGGTAGGAGTGTACGGTAACTATTTTGGAGAAACCAGTGGCGCATACTTCAGAACTTTGTTGCTAGACTTATCTACAGGAGGATGCTGCCATGTTTACATAATACTCAATGATGAGGGCGATACTCGTCCCAATCTCATTCTTATTAGAAACAGTGATTTCCAACGATTCGATCGTTTTTCAATCTGCTCGATAGACTCGATAGCACCCTGTAAATATTTCCTTAAAACCATGATAAAATTAGAAGGTTGAGCAGGGTTTTCGAAGAGTTATTTCTGTCAGACTGAATGCGTCCAAAAACAAGGATGAGCAAGAAAAGGCAGACGATGATTTAGCGATTACTCGAATTTGCAAAGACTCAATTCTTGTTCAAGGTTGATTAATTTTTCTGGATGCGACCATTTTACTAATTCTGTTCGTAATTCCTCAACCATGTAATTGTAAAATCAATCAAAATGACACTGGTTCTCTCTCTCGTGATTGCTATTACATGTATTATATAAAGGTAGAATAAAATCATAGAAATATGGTATAAATAAAAGCCAAAGTAAAGAGAATCGAGAAACACATGTTTATTGAGAAATGCAGATGAAACTGGAAAAGGTTTCAAGCGAAATTCTACAAGCAAACTCAGAAAATGAGGTTGCTGCCAAAGAGATTAGGAAAAGAAGACAAGGGAGATGAGTACTTTTGTGACGAATGAGCTGAGTCATGAACTCAATTTAGAGTGTCGAGATACATAGATCATCCAACGAGTGTTAATGAGTCTTGAATAAGCCGAGCTAGAGATTTCTTTTGATGCAAAGAAGATTTGGCCAATGATCCTGACTGCAGATATGCTGTCAGTGATGCCTATATCAGTGATATTCATCTCTATTGATAAGCGCATGAGCAAGCTGAAAAGTAGTCATAGTTTTGAACGTGAGATGGGCTTCTTAGCTGTTCACGGCTTTTTACATATGCAGTTATGATCACTACACTCCGGGAAGAAAAAGCGGAAATGTTCGGTTTTACAAGAAGAAATTTTACGCAGCTATGGACTCACAAGACAATAAACGAAAATGGAAAGAATCATGACTTGCTCTCAAGTTTAGATTTTGCCCCTGACAGTATTTTACTGCCATAGAAGGCGTAATATGAGAAAGCATGCAGTGACTCTCTCTTGGTTCTACTTGCAGGCATTGTTTTCAGAGTTTCAGAATTGAATGAGCTCTTTCTCCTATTAAGCATGTAGTTAACTTTTGAGGGGTTTTAATTCTGCTATTAGAAAATGTGAGTGGATTTGGCTAGCATTATCACTTCGATATGACCTATACGAAAGAGGCTAAGGGCATGTGGCTGCAGAGTGCAGTTCTTGTAGTGTCTTTATTTGCTGCAGTGACTGGACTTATCATTTTCATCCCTAGGATTTGGGATTTGCTACTTTTAAACATTATGAGGTAACTTTCATGACATTTAAATCAGGCTTTGCTTAGCTATTTTAGGGACGTCCTAACGTCAGGAAGTCAACTTTTGAATCATGTCATGGGGCAAAGAAATTGCCATCATAGTGATAAGGCTCAGACGACCTGTAATAACAATTATGGGAATCTACACCACGGATAAAAGAACAAATCGTCTTTATTGATATCAGATTCACACACAAAGACAGCCTTGGAGACTTCATGGTGGGTAGTCTGCAGCACTCTTCAGGAAAGTCGATACGGTTCTCTTATGGTTCCAGCAGACGAGCCACGAGGCAAGGCGACGATATGATTATCAGAGCGTCTCAGACGCTACTAAGTACAGTCATTCTCAGTGGTAAAACAAGATTGACAAAGGTGCATCAGATCAACTCTTTGAGCCCAAATCGATGATTTTCGTAATCAAGATGGACTTTAAAGGAAATTGTACGATTTCAGCTCTACAAAGAAAGTAATGTTTCGCATTTGATCGATATTTGGCGAAAACTTAGAAGAGGTTTAATATTTCCCGTCAAGATCAAAATCGCGATCACCCAAGAACGTTTTCTAGTATCAGAGATGATTCAAAGCTGAAAAAGTGTTACACTTAACGTGAGGAATTCCACTCAGTTGCAGATAGTGGTTGATTCTATGAAACGAGATGACAGAAGACCGACAAGGTTCATATCCGGCGAAAACCATTATGCAGGTCGAGGCGTGACAGCAAAGGGATTATCATCGGAAAAGGCGTTGCCATGCTCAAAAAATTGGAACCTGGCTCAAAGTAAGGTATCGAACTCATGCTGAGGGACAAGGTCTTCCACAAAACATGGGTCAAGGTTAAGAAAAATGTGGCGTGATAAGAAATTAGATCTTGCCGATTTTGGTACCTGACAGAATATTAAGAAGAGGTGGGCAGGAGGCCTGTAGCTTGTTTTTAGAGAAGGAGGGCTGCCTGGATTACAGAAGTTGGACTATCCGACGTGGTCTGGAAAGAAATTGATCCTGGGAAAAATTTCAAACAGTGACATTCACTATCCTAAGATGATTAAGACCGATTTGAAATTTCAGAAGAGAAATGCCTGGTCAGAATCATTCAATCAATGGGACGTCGTGGCAGTATTTACTTTTCTGTTTATCCGACAAAGTTTTAATCTCTCATTTGAGAATGGAAGGCAAAGTATTTTTACTACCCAGACCAAGTGCCAGAACATAAACATGCTCATGTGTTGATTCATTTTAAGGATGTCAGGACTTTAGTCTATGAGATGTCATAAGTTCGGAACTATGGGTTAGCCACTCTTTGAGCTTCTTGAGACTTGCTATTTCGCTAAAAGACTTGGTCCGGAACCGACTGAGCAAGGGATTTTGATTTGGGAGTTTTAAACTAGCGCGAAAAATCTAAAAACCCATTCAAAATCGCATCTTCTCGACCAGACTTTGGTTGCAGGGATTAGGTAATATCTTATGTGGACGAGAAATACTTTGGAGGCAGTCCATCCTTCTAGGAGCCTCTAATGGTTTAGCAGCACAGAGGCTGAAGAAAGTCCATGATGAAACAATCAATGTTTTAGGTCAGGCGGTTGAAAAAGGTGGTTCAACAATTCGAACTTATACCAATGCATTTTGGGAGAAAAGATGGCACCATGCAGAGATTCCATCAAGTAACTACGACAAGGCAGGTCAAGCTTGTTCGCGTTGTGAAGAACCATCATCATTCAACTAGGTGGTCGTGGAACTCACTTTTTGTCCCAAAAATGTCAAGGGAGGAAGTGATGGGAAAAATAATCAGAATCACGGTGGTATTGCGTCAGGTGTCCACTGTCACAGAGTCAAAGACAAAAAGGGTTTCAAGTTGGCAGGTGCAGATGCAGTCGTCCACCAACTACACGAAACCTGGTGGACGACTCTATCAGGTTTTAGTGCAGAGCATTTTTAGGGGAGAAGGTCCTTCTTGAAAATGGTGAACTGAATCGCTCCTAGCTTGCTAGCCTTATTTTCAAAGTCAACAGAAGAGCGAGGAATGGTCTGAAGAGAACCCAAGGTGAGTTATTCGTGAGAGTTAGCTGCATTACGAAAACAGTTTTGCTCAGACAGCCGACTCTCTTTTTCATGGATATTCCCTACTTTTTGAGCAGAGACTATGCTTCATGGTTTGACGAAACTTGAACGTTTAGTCTATGTAAAATCGTGATGTTCAATTGGAGCGATTAATAAGAGCAGGACCAAATTTCAAAACAGCTGAATCATTTAAACTCTCAATGGCCTTTAGAAAGAAAAAATTAGTCTTGCTAGTCACAGTCTAGACAATAATGAAATCAAGAACGGTTTGATAGCTCAAATGGTTCAGTTGTTTGAAGAAATGTGTCTATAAATTAACATTGTTGGGAAGGAGGAATAGTATTGTTTGTTCAAATCATCTCAGATTGAAATACTATCAAATACAAAAATCTGGTGCGTATAAAAAATTAATCTAAAATGCTCCCTCTTGTGGCAGCATGAATTATCTAACCAGTAGAACTCAAGAAACACATCCAGATAAGATTGAAAGTGCTAAAAGTATTGTCCCAAAAGAAAGAAAAGTGACTCTACATCTTGAATCTAAGTAGAAATTATAGTGGTAAAATAGCCATATGAGTTTTGAGGAGTGTTATAACCTACTATTAACCATTTTATTAGTATTATCTGTTGTGATTGTGATTGCAATTTTATGCAACCAACTAAAAATCAGTCTAGCAATGTATTTGATGCCAGCTCAGGGTGATTTGTTGAACGCATAGCAAAGCGCGTGGTTTGAAGCCGTAATACAACGTTTGACAGGAATCTTAGTCTTTTCTGGCTAACCATTGCCTTAGCATTGACGGTATTATCAAGTAGATAAAGAAAATAATGGGCGCAGGAACTGGGTCTTTGCCTATTTTTATTTTAGAAGAAAATAAGTTTTACGCAAAGATTTAACAATCTAGAGAAAGAAAACATGAAAGATGGAGATAAAGAATATTTAAAAAGAAAGGGACAGTCACTGCTAGGCTTAGCTCAAGCTCTTAGAAAAGGATGGTTCAAAGGACTTTCGAAAGCTCAGTAAAACCTTGTCCACTTATGGAGGAAGCACCATTCGCTTTGAAGAAGATGGTAGTCTCATCCTTGGATCAAAAAAGAAACACGAGATTACTCTTAAAAGGGACTTTTCATGCCCATATGTGCTTTTGGTTTGTCGTTAGCCTAGAGGAAGAAGATGAGCCTTTTGTGGAAAAATGATGTTAACTATGCATTGATGGTATACTGTTGAGATTGTAATCAAAAGGTTGCAGATCGATCAAGAACAACAGCTGAAGCAAAGATTATCGATAGTAGAACACAGTTTGACGACGGTTGTTGGTCAAAGTCGTTCTTGATGAGGAAAAACTTAAAGTATGCAGGTTACTCCGTTCAAAAATCAAGATTAGTCAACCTCTGCGTTAAGAAGCCAGCTATTCAGTTAGGATGGCACAGAAGTTCTCAAGTCTTTATCGACAAAGTGCCAAAGTAAGAAACACGACTTTCTTTGTAGCAGTGTCCTAGATGTGGTTGGACATTCCACAGATGCAGGGATTAGTGTCCTCGAGGTCTTGGAGTCAATGGACGATGTATCTGAGTTTTCAGAGGCTGTTCTTAAAGAAGCAGAGGTGTTCCGGATGCACCATCTGAGAAGAAAAGTCTGGAAAGGTCGTCTGGATCTACGAGATGAAATTACACTTTACCACATAGATGGGCTGATGCAAAAGACTTGGATGATGCTGTTCATATCAAACCATTGAAAAATGAAATATCAGACTAGGTGTTCACATATACCGATGTCTCCTACTATATGACAGAGGGTTCTGCTCTATGACAAGAGCTCTCAATCGGGCGACCTCTGTCTACTGTAGACCAGACCGTGTGGTTCAATGCCATGAGCGCCTCTCAAACAGATCTGTTCTCTTAACCTCAAGTGGACCCGCTTGACTCAATCTGCTATTATGGAAAGTTGACAAAAATGGTCGTGTTCGTAACTTATACGATTACAGACTATTATCAAGAGACAAGTTTTCCGTATGACTTATAGTGATGTCAGTAGCATTTAGCTGGTGATGAGGAGAAGAGACAAGACTATAAGAAATGTTCCTAGTATCGAACTTATTGCCAGCTCCATGAGACTTTGGAAAGTAGTACAGAATTAAGCGTGGTGCTTTTAAGATTTTGATTACCAATGAAAGCTAAGATTTGTTTGAGTCGATAAAAGAGAAAGCCAGTTATTGTTATGTTACTTCGTCGTCGTGTTGCTGAACGTATGATTGGAGTCCTTTATGTTGATTGCGAACAAGAGCAGTTGCAGAACACTTTAGTAGCTGGACCTACCTTTTATCTATCTGTCATCCATGAGGAACCTAAAAGCTGAGTTCAGAAATTTATTGATTACGCTTCAAGTTTTTGGATTGCGTATCTATCGGAACAGCCAGTGAGATAAGTCAGGGAAGCCCTCAAGATATCATGAGGTACTGTTGAGGGAGAGCCATATGCGGATGTATTGTCTATGATGCTTCTCGCGTTCGATGCAGCAGGCTCGTTATTCGAACATAATCACGGTCACTATGGATTGGCTGCAGCTCTACACTCACTTTACCAGCCCAATCCGTCGTTATCTGACCTTCTTGTTCATCGTATGATTCGTACGCATGGACGTTCCTAAAGAGAGGTGTAGATCATTTTGAACAGGTCATTCCTGAGATTGCCAGTCTTCCATCCGTGAGCGCCATGCTATCGAGGAGGCGAGCGTGAAGTCGAAGCTATGAAAAAAGCTGAGTACATGGAAGAGTACGTTGGTGAAGAGTATGATGCAGTTGTTCCAATGTCGTCAAAATTTGGTCTTTTTGTTGAGTTAGCCAAATACAGTCAGAAGGTTACAATTCATCACTATCTGCCTGAGTTTTTATCATTTAACGAGACGTGATTTAACCCTTCGTGGGGAGAAATCAGAATTACTTTCGAGTTGGGGCAGCAGATCCGTATTCCGTGTCGACGAGCCGAAGATAAGATGACTGGCGGGATTGATTTTCTCCTTTATTCCAAGTGAATTTGATGTCATTGAAGGTTTGAAAGAGCTCTGTGCCGTAAGGATAGAGGCGTCGTTCAGATCAGAGAAAGAGACAAGAAAATCTGAGGGTAACTTGAGGTGATAGCGCAAACATTCTCCAAAGACAAAAGAGCAAGCTATAAAGAGTAGCAAAGAAAAGTAAGCTATAGCAAAGGGCGAGGAAAGGTCGTCGCACGCAAAATAGGCGCATCATGATTATGCAATCGTAGATACGCTGAAAGCAGGAATGGTTCTGACAGGAACTGAAAATTAAGAGTGTTCGGCTGCTCGCATTAATCTAAAAGATGGGTTTGCGGGTAGAATGAGGAAGTTTGGCTGAGTGTGTCCATATCGCTCCCGTATGAAGGGCAGTATCTGGAATCAGGAACGAACGTCGTCGTAAACTTCTCCCTTCGTAAAGAAAACAAATCCAGAAATTAGAACAAAAAACCAAAGACAGAGATGACGTAGTTCCTCTGTCAAAAGTTTATATCAAGATAGCTATGCCAGGAGTTACTTTTCAGGACTTGCAAAAGAAACACGATTACGATAAACGTGAGTCTATCAAACGACGCGAGCAAGTTCGTGATATTGCGCGTGTGATGAAAGCGGTAACACACCGATAGAAAAGTGAAGAATATGGAAAACTGGTTGCTACAAACGCATGCCTGTCTGAATAAAGACACCATGCAAGAAGCTGTTCAAAAACACAATACTAAGGTTGGAACCTGGGGTAGATTACCGTATTAAAAGGATGCCAAGTTGTGAGTTGACCGAAGAGGGAAGTTTTAGCTGAGCACTTTTTGACAGGCAGGTGCTGATAATCATGTAGCACAACCTCAGGCCTGGCACAGAGTAGAAGCAGCACAGCAGATGATGGAATGGTACTTGGAATTTTATTGTAAACGAGGACTATTTCCTAAGAAATACAATCCAGTTCATTCGGAGTTTTTAGAAGCTATGCGAGACGGTTAAAACCATGTAAGCACTAGACCTGGGAGTTTGGCCAGGAAAAATGCCCCTCTTTTCTGGCTCAACACTTGGCTTTTGATGTCACAGCAGTTGATCAAAAATGAGCTTTTCTCTTGAAATCTTACAAAGCATTGTAGAGCAAGAAGATTTGAAATGCCTGTTGGTCTTTACGATATCAATTCAGCTAGCATTAGAGCAAACTTACGATTTTATCATATCAACAGTTGTTCTCATGTTTTTACAAGCAGATCGCATTCGCTATTATCACATATGCAGAACAAAACCTCTATTGAGTGTTCTGAATTTGATTGTGTGTGCCATGGATACGAAGGTGCTCCATGTTCTGTGATTTTCCCCTTTTACCTTCAAAGAGGGTGAGTTGGCAAGCACTACAAGGACTGGGAATTAATCAGTACAAGTGACAAATCCTGGCTACTCCACCGTCGTGGTATGAAAAGCAAATCGTATCCAACTACGTTTTTCAACAATGTTGACTAAAAAGTAAAATAAATGAATAAAAGGGATGAGAGCAGTCGTTTTCTATTTCCTTATTTATTACCCTAATAAGAAAGGAAAATCTCAATTTATGCTATATGCTAGAAGTAGGAGAAGTCGATGAAAATTTAAACAGAATGTGATAGTTTTAAAACGATTCTGATCGACCACTATTCTTTCGAACTGTCTAGGAGGTCTTAAGATGACTAGTCTTTTAATTGAACTATACGATCAATCTATCACTATTGAGATGTCTACCAGGCTTTTGTCAGTGATTGTGATGAGATTTTATACCTTTCTACTGAAAAAGGTGCTGAGGAGATAAGCTATCCTTGAAACATTTTCTAATGGAACAAGTTCCTCACTTAAAACAAGTACATTTTTCGACAATTTCACCTAGACCTGCCAGAATTAGACGTATTTATCAATGATTTTGAGACAGTTACCATCGATGTTTTTGGTGGAGATAATCTATTAGCAATAGTTCTATATCAGTATGGTTTGGAGAAAGGTATTCCCATTATTGCTATGGATGTTGAACAAGGAAAACAGTATGCCCTGGGAAAGGGCAGATTTATGATAAAAGAGTTAGTATTCCTAGTTTATCCATTGAACAATTGGTATAGCTTTACAGGGTGGAAAAGTCCTTAAATCAAGAAGGCCTCAGCATTCTAATAATACAGAAATACTAGCTATTAAAAATTGGCAAAATATGCTATTGAAAGATCCTGAAAAATGGTATCAGATTACCCAATTCTTTACTGGCAAAAACAACTGATTTTCATGCTGAAACAGCAAAAATTTTGGAGAGTAATGGAAAAATTTATTCTTACCCCAGTAGTTTGATTCCTTTGTTCACAAAAGCTAATTTACTGAAAGTAGAAGAGGAAACAACAGATACTGTCATATACATTCCCAACACAGAGCACATCTGTTATGTCGAACTAAAGGGGCATATTTTAGGAATTGATATCTGTTACCTAGCCCTCGAGTCAGATGTTTTGATGAATGTATGATTGGTACTAGAAATTGACTGGAATAGGTACCCTAGAGGCTGACAATGTTCAAAATGAGATTGATGTTATTCTTCGTAAAGGTCACTCTGTAGTTTTCATTTTCTTGTAAAATGACTGATTTATCAATTGAAAGCTATTAACGAACTTGAAGTTTGTACCCAATCATTTTGCGGGTGACAATTGTTTGAAGAATGATTGTTTGCTCAGGCAAGATTAACCCGTTTACAGCCATCGTTGTCGAGAATATGGTATAATGGTGATAAAAGCAGGATCAAATACAGAATCTTATTCCCATGTTGCGAAATATATGAAAGAACAAACGTAAATGTTACTAGATGTTGAGAGTGAAGAGGTCTGGGATAATAGTTCCTAGACTCTCAATTGTCTTTTGGTTGTCGAGCAAGACGCAGTGGTTGAGTGGGCTCTACTACGCTGATTTCATCAGCACACAGCCCTACTCAACTGTGCCGGAGGTGAGGACGACGAAATCGAGTCTAACAAATTACCGATTTCTGTCACTCTCTTTTCTTATCCTTTTCGAATAAAATGTAGAAAGGGGGATATATGTTTTTAGCTAGAGATAAAAAGGTCATTTAACTCAACGCGTTAGAGGTGAAGTAAAACAAACATTATTATTGTCCATCTTGCGGAACAGTGTTCGCTTGAGGATGTAAGAACTCATTTTGCGCATGAAAGTTTAAAAGTTGTCATTTTTATCATGAGAACGAAGACCAGAACATTTACAGAATAAGGTGGCACTTTTTAGTGGGCTCAAGAAAGATGCTGAAGTAGAAATGGAATATCCGATTCCTGAACTTAAGCAAATCATGGATATCTTTATCAATAAGCAATTAGCACTGGAAGTTCAGTGTAGTCCTATTTCTTGCGAACTTTTACGGGAGAGAAGTAATAGTTATCGAGTTTAGAATTCAAGTTCTTTGGCTATTGGGAGAAAAGCTCTGCAGCTAAAAGAGCGACTAACTAAACTTCAAAGAGATTTTCTTTTACTAGTCATAATATGAGGATTTTATCTTTGGGAGTTAGACCATAAAAGACAGTTTTGAGGGCTCAAGTACCTCCTTCCACCAAGATTTAAAGGAAACTCCATTATCAGCTCAAGGAATTTCTCATGGCAAAATCTCCTAGAAATATTTCGTAGTCCTACCAGCAGCAAGGAGCTAACTGCTTTTTCGGTCGAGCAGGACAAGAATGATTTGTCATTACATTCAAAAACAAACTCTATTATCAAAACCCTATTGGATGAAGCAACAAGACCCAAGCCTATTTGGAGGAGAATCTTTATGAATCAGAAAGAAACAGGACTAGTATCCCCAAGTAAGGCCGATGAAAAGGATTGATGCCAAATCAAACAAGATATATCATGATTGATTATCGCAAACTCCAGAGCTTATTGTGAGAAAGAAATTCTCAAAATAGCAACAAAAACTCTATCACCTGCCTTTTATCAGCGTATTTCTCGAAAAATATGGTGAAAATAGAAGGATGGAGGAAATTTATGGTATTACAACGAGAATAAAATCAATGAAAAAGATACATGGGATCTATCAACGATCTCTGAAACAGACCAAAAATGGGAGAGAAAGTAGCCCTGATTAACCGAGGATACAAAGAAGCAGCTAGCACTTGAAGGGCATCTTTGGATCATGAAAAGTCTTCTTAACATTACAGAGCGTTATTTGGATTTGAGTCGTCGTCTTGAAAAACTACTGTCTTGCATGCATATGAAAACGACCAAGACACACGAGTTGCTAAATATCAAGAATATTATAAAGAGCAATGACTCTATACAGATCAACTAGATCAAGTCTTTTTCTTTCTATGAGCCAGAATTTGTGGCAATTACTGAAGAGCAGTATCAAAACTTTTTAGCAGAAGAACCAAAACTCCAGCCTTACTCAAACCTTCTTTGATAAACTCTTGCAAAATAAGGACCATGATACTTTCACAAAGCGTGAAGAAGAGTTGTTGGCGGGTGCTGGTGAGAATCTTCGGTGCTGCTAGTGAAACCTTTGCTATTTTAGATAATGCAGATATCGATACTTTCCATTTGTTAAGAGATGAAGATGGAAGATGAAGTGCAATTGTCGCACGGCGTCTATATGCGCTTGGTAAGAATCTAAGAACCGTGAGAGTTCGTCGTGGAGCCTATGAAGCCTATACTCTACCTATGCAGCAATACCAGCACACCACGCTAAAAACACTGCAGACCAATGTCAAAAGTGCAAAACTATCGTACATAAGGTTCGCTAACATAAAAGTGCGCGTAGACGGCACTGCAGCGAACTTGTATGCCGAAAGATGTTTACGACAATCTAGTATCTGCTGTATTCGTAAGCATTTGCCACTCTTACATCGTTATCTGGCTCTTCGTTCAAAAATCTTGGGTATTCCTGACCTCAAGATGTACGATGTCCTATACCATTGTCTTCAGTGGAATACAGCTTTGCTTATGAGGGCCTTGAGAGAAGGCAGAGGAAAGCTGGCTGTTCTTGGTGAGGATTGCTTGAGTCGTGTTAAACGCGCCTTTGGCGAACGTTGGATTGATGTGTATGAGAGATCAAGGCAAGCGATCTGGTGCCTACTCTGGTGGTTCCTATGATACTAACGCCTTTTATAGCTTCTTAACGTGGCAGGATAATCTCGATAATCTCTTTTACTCTTGTACATGAGACAGGTCATAGTATGCATTCTAGCTACGCGTGAAACACAACCTTATGTGAGAATTACTCAATCTTCTTGGCAGAGATTGCTTCAACAACCAGTGAAAATATCTTAACTGAAAAATTATTGCAAGAAGTTCAAGATGACGCAACTCGCTTTGCTATTCTCAATAACTTCTTGGATGGTTTCCAAGTGGAACAGTGTTCCATAAACTCAATTTGCTGAATTTGAACATGCTATTCACACAACCGATCAAAATGGTGAAGTCTTGACAAGCGAGTTCTTAAACAATCTCTATGCTGACTTGAACCAAGAGATATTGATGAAAGCTTGAGCAAGAAGACAATCCTCAAATTCAGTACGAGTGGGCTCGAATTCACTCATTTCTACTATAACTACTATATATATCAATATTCAACTGGTTTTGCAGCAGCTTCAGCCTTGGCTGAAAAGATTGTTCATGGTAGCCAAGAGGATCGTGACCATTATATTGAATACCTGAAGGCTGGGAAGTCAGACTATCCACTCAACATCATGCGAAAAGCTGGTGTTGATATGGAAAAAGAAGACTATCTTAATGATGCCTTTGCAGTCTTTGAACGTCGTTTGGATGAGTTTGAAGCCCTTGTTGAAAAATTAGGATTAGCATAAAATGGTTGAGTCATACAGTAAAAATGCTAACCATAACATGCGACGGCCTGTTGTTAAGGATGAGATTGTGGAATTTATGCGCCACAGACAAAAACAAGTGACCGGTTCTTTAAAAGAACTAGAAAACTTTGCTCGTAAGGAGAATATTCCTATCATTCCTCATGAAACAGTCGCTTACTTCCGTTTCCTTATGGAAACAATTCAACCAAAAATATTTTAGAAATTGGAACGGCAATTGGCTTTTTCAGCTCTTTTTAATGGCAAATCATGCTCAAATGCAAAAATAACAACCATTGACAGAAATCCCGAAATGATTGGTTTTGCCAAGGAGAAAATTTCATCAAGTTTGATAATCGCTCAACAAATCACTCTTTTTGGAAGGCGATGCGGTGAGACGTTTGTCATCATTGACAGAGACCTATGATTTTTGTTTTATGGATTCTGCAAAATCCAAATACATCGTATTTTTGCCAGAAATCCTAAAACCTTGCGAGGTTAATTGGAGTAGTTGTCTAGATGATATTTTTCCAGGTGGAACATTGCTAAGGATATGTATGAAGTCCGACACGGGCAACAGAACCATTTATCGTGGTTTGCAAAGAGACTATTTGACGCAACTCTAAACAATCCGGGATTAACAGCTAGTCTAGTTCCTCTTGGAGATGGAATCTTGATGCTAAGAAAAGAATCAGAGCGAAAGTAGAACTGCCTGATGAGTTAATTTCAGATATTTTTAAGACAATTTAGTAAAATAGATAAGGTAGACATTTATCTAGTGTATAAAAAGGAGTAAACATGAAGAAAAATTATTGGCTGGTGCCATCACTTTGTTATCAGTAGCTACATTGGCTGCTTTGTTCAAATAGCTCTCAGGAGCTGACTTAATCAGTATGAAGGTGATGTCATCACTGAACATCAATTCTTTGAAGAAGTTAAAGAATAATCCAACTGCTCAACAAGTCTTACTTAACATGACTATTCAAAAAGTTTTGAAAAAACAAATATGGTTCTGAAGTAAGTGATAAAGAAGTTGAAGAAGCTGTAGCAGAAGAACAGAAAAATATGGTGAGTAGCTATCAAATCGTTCTTTCTCGTGCCGGTATGACAGCTGAAAGTCATGAAGACTCAAATTCATGCAAGTAAATTGGTTGAGTATGCTGTTAAAAGCTGCAGAAGCTGAATTGACGGATGAGAACTACAAAAAGCTTACGATGGTACACAAAGTAACTGCGCAAATTATTAAACTTGATAGTGAAGATAAGGCTAAAAAGTTCTTGCGAAAACTAAAGAATCTGGAGCTGACTTCGCACAATTGGCTAAAGATAATTCAACTGACGAAAAAGACAAAGCAAATGGTGGAGAAATCACTTTTGACTCGCATCAACAGAATTGCGAGACGTTGTTAGCGCCTTTACCCTTAATGTTGATGGAATCTCTGATGTGATCACAGCTCAGGTACACAAGCTTATTCAAACAGTTTCTATATTGTGAAATTGACCAAGAAAACAGAAAAATCTTCTAACTGGGAAGATTATAAGAAAAAATTGAAGACAGTTATCTTGACTCAAAAACAAAATGATGCTACTATTCAAGGTGTAATTAGTAAAAGAGTTGCAGGCAGCAAATATCACGAGTTAAAGAGCCAAAGCCTTCCAAAATATCTTTACTCGAGTACATTCAAAGTGATACAACAACTCAAGCGACAACTACATCAGCAGCAACTGAAACGACAACAACCGCAGCTGAGAACGACAACAACATCTTCAAACTAAAGATGAAACTCTATCTTTCTACTCTTGAAAGGTAGAGTGATTTTCTTAGCTAATAGCTAAAAATATAAATAAATGTTTGTGAATTCTAAAAGCTTAAATTCTAGGCTTTCAACGGATAAGAGTTTTCTAGTCTAAAAGTGGTATAATAGCATGTAAAACTAGAATTAATAGAAAATTAAAAATTTAGTAGATGGTGAAATATGAAAATTAATAAAGGCACCTGTTGAATTACTCTATTTTGGTGCCTATATTCTCTTATCCGTTCTGGGATTGATAGTGGTATATTCGACAACGAGTGCATCCTTGATTCAGGAGGGTAAGAGCGCCTTTTCAATTAGTTTCGAAATCAGGGCTTGTTTTGGATTATTGGTTTGTTGCTTAGTGCAGTAATCTATAAGCTGAAACTTGGTTTTCTTCAGAAACAGAACGTTTGTTATTTATCGTTATGTTTGCTGAGTTAGTGTTACTAGCTTTTAGCTCGTTTGATTGAGATTCCCATCAATGGTGCATGCAGTTGGATCAAAGTAGGACCTATTACTGTCCAGCCTGCGGAATACTTGAAAAATTATCATCATTTGGTACTTGGCTCAACGTTTTCAAAAACAACAAGAAGAGTGACGTTTATGATTTTCAAGTTTTTAACTCAAAAACCAATGGTTTCCTAGAGCGTTTTAACGATTGGCGATTTGTACTTTTAGTCATGATTGGTAGTTTGGCTATTTTCCTGACCTTGGAAATGCTACAATTCTCTTTTTGGTAGCATTGTTGATGTACTCAATTAGTGGGATAGCTCACCGATGGTTTGCAACTATTCTTGGAGTATTGACCAGTTTATCCTTTGTTTCTCTAACAACCATTAAAGCTTGTCGGTGTTGATAAGTTTTTCTAAGATTCCAGTATTTGGATACGTAGCTAAACGATTCAGTGCTTTCTTTAATCCATTTGATGATGTCGCTGGTGGGACACAGTTGGCAAAATTCATACTATGCTGTGGTAAATGGAGGATGGTTTGGAGCTAAGTTAGGAAACTCTATCGAAAAACGAGGCTATCTACCGAGAGCACACGGACTTCGTTTCTCTATTGTCATTGAAGAGTTTGGATTTTGTGCCAGTCTTAGTCTTATTTTAGCTCTATTATTCTTCCCTAATTCTTCGTATTTATTTTAGTGGGGGTACGAGCAAAAGATCCAGTTCAACTCTAGGAGCAATCGAGTGATTGGTGGAATGATTTTCATTCAGGTGATTCGTTAATATCGGAGGGATTTCAGGATTGATCCTTCAACAGGTGTAACCTTCCCATTCCTTTCACAAGGGGAATAGTCTCCTGGTTCTATCAGTAGCTATCGCCTTTGCTGATTTAAATATCGATGCTAGTGAAAAACGTGCAAAAACTCTCACCGCGAATATGAGCACAGCTCTAAGAAAAATGTGGACAAGGAGAAGAATAGTGTCTCTTCAAAAACTAGAAAATAACAGAAACAAAACTGTAGTCAAGAAGAAGTTCAAATCTTGGCAGATTTAGCCAGAGATATCACGAAAAATATGCTTCCTGCTGAGACTTTTGACAAAGATTATGCAGTTAGAAGAAGTTATCATCTAATCTAGACTATCAAGGACTAGATAAAGGTAGTGAGAAACCTTTCAAATGATGAGAATGGTCTACATCTCTAGATATTTCTCTATTTTACCACTTTTGATTAACATCTCCGAAGACGTAGACCTAGCTTATGAGATTAACCATCTAAACAATATTGATCAAGATTATCTTGGTAAATTGTCAACAACCATTGAAATGGTTGCGAGAAAAGAAAATGCGACTGAAATTCTTGAACATCTGAACGTGGTGCCAGTATTAACAGCCCATCCAACTCAGGTTCAACGTAAGAGTATGCTGGACTTGACTAATCATATCCATACTCTCTTGCGTAAATACCGTGATGTGAGAATGGGGCTTATTAACAAAGAAAAATGGCACAATGATCTTCGTCGCTACATTGAGATTATCATGCAGACGGATATGATTCGTGAGAAGAAACTAAAAGTAACGAATGAAATCACAAAACGTGATGGAGATATTAGCAATAGTTCTTTCCTACAAGCTGTACCAAATCTAATGTTAGAGTATAGCGTCTTGCGAAAAAGAGCAGGAATTGACCTAAAACAAAGCAAAACCTATCACCATGGGAATGTGGATTGGTGGAGACCGGATGGCAATCCATTTGTAACTGCTGAGAACACTCATGCGTTCTGCTATCCGTCAAAGTGAAGTGATCTTAAACTACTATCATCAGTAAGATTTCTAGTCTCTACCAGTACTTTCTCTCTTTCTACCAATTTATCTAAGACAAGTAGGGCTGTTGAAGAAATGGCAGCTCAATCTCAAGAGTACTTCTGTTTTCCGCGAGAAAGAACGCTTATCGTCGAGCTTTTCACTTTTTATTCAATCAAAATTAATTCAAACTCTTTTAAATTTGAAAGAGTGGGCTCTTGTCAGCTCATCAGCAGATGAACGCCATCACATTGAACGACTCTTTGGAACTCAAGGACATCAACAAGGAGTGATTGACCCCGGCTATATGAGAAATCGTCTTTCAGGGCAATTCAGAGAATTGGCTGAAGATCGTCCTCCATACTACGAAACAATTGAAGAATTTAAACAAGACTTAGCTATCATTAAAGATTCATTGCTTGCGAAAATAAGGCAGAGGCCTTGCTTACTGAGATGAGTTCGCATGAGCTTTTTAGAAGCTGTAGAAGTCTTTGGTTTCTTCTTGGCATCTATCGATATGCGCTAAGACTCAAGTGTTCATAAAGCATGTGTTGCTGAATTGTTAGCATCTGCTGGAATTAATGACCATTATAGCGATCTTTCCAGAAGATGAGAAGTGCGAGTTGCTTTTACATGAACTATTAGAAGACCCTCGAATCTTGTCAGCTACTCAGCTGAAAAGTCTGAACTTCTTGAAAAAGAATTAGCCATTTTCCAAACTGCACGTGAATTAAAAAGATCGTTTGGGAGAGACGTCATTCGTCAAACGATTATTTCTCATGCAACCAGCGTGTCTGATATGTTAGAATTGGCGATTATGCTGAAAGAGTCGAGTCTTGTAGATGCTGAAAAAGCACGTGTTCAAATCGTGCCTCTCTTTGAAACAATTGAGGATTTGGATCGTTCCGAAGAGACTATGAGAAAAGTATTTCTCTTTACCGCTTGCTAGAAGTGGATTGCTTCAAAAAGATAATTATCAAGAAATCATGCTGGATTACTCTGATAGTAATAAGGATGGTGGTTATCTATCATCTTGTTGGACGTTATACAAAGCTCAACAACAATTAACCGCTATCGGTGATGAATTTGGAGTCAAGTAACCTTCTTCACGGTCGTGTGATGGTACTGTTGGTCGTGGTGGTGGCCCTACTTATGACGCCATTGCTTCTCAAGCCACTCAAATCAATCAAGGACCGTATTCGATTAACTGAACAAGGAGAAGTTATCCGAAATAAATACGGAAACAAGGATGCAGCACTATAACTTGGAAATGTTGGTATCAGCGGCTATCAACCGTATGATTACACAGAAGAAGAGTGATACTAATACGTCAAAATCGCTATGAGGCAATCATGGACCAAGTAGTCAGTCGTAGCTATGATATCTACCGTGAACTAGTATTTGGAAATGATCATTTCTACGATTATTTCTTTGAATCTAGTCCAATCAAGAATATCTCAAGCTTTAATATTGGTTCTCGTCCAGCAGCACGTAAAACAATCACTGAAATTGGTGGTCTACGTGCCATTCCTTAGGTATTCTCATGGTCACAAAGTCGTGTCATGTTCCCAGGTTGGTATGGTGTTGGGTCAAGCTTCAAGGAATTTATTGATCAAGATCCCAAAAATATTGAATACCTTCGTGACATGTATCAGAACTGGCCTTTCTTCCAGTCACTCCTATCTAACGTTGATATGGTTTTATCAAAATCAAATATGAATATTGCTTTTTGAATATGCTAAACTTTGTGAAAGTGAAGAAGTGCAAAGCAATCTACTATACTATTTTGGATGAGATGGCAATTGACTAAGAACGTTATCTTAGCTATCGAGAGGCTATGATGAACTTTTGGCAGAAAATACTTACTTGAAAGATAGTTTGAACTACCGATGCCTTATTTCAGTGTTCTTAACTATATTCAGTTGGAATTGATTAAGCGTCAACGTCGTGGTGAGCTTTCTTCAGATGAAGAAAGATTGATTCATACAACTATTAACGGAATTGCTACGGGATTACGTAATTCAGGTTAATTCAGGTAGATTTTCCAAAAACCGTAGGATTTTCATAATTTTTAAAATAATTCATGAAAATCATGACAGTTTTAGTAAAATGATATAATTTAAGCATTCAGAAAGTAATCATCGAATTTTTAGCGAGTCTCTGTGGTTGGTGAAACAGATGAGAGAAGATGATGGAAAATTGGGCTGGATGTTGTTAAAATTTTGAAATCATAAGGAATTCGGTGAGCACCTTATAGTGCAGCTCGTGAAGCGAGTAAGAGCGATAGGGAATAATTCCTATAGTGTGAGGTGGCACCGCGCATCGACGTCCTCACACAAGTTTTTGTATGAGGACTTTTTCTATCAGGAGGAAAAAATGATGGAAATCAAACGATGGCGACGCTTGGTAAAAGTTATATTGAAAGTGACATGAACATTACTAAGTTTAAGTGAAATAAGGAGAAATAGATATGAATAAACGTTTAATTGGTATTATTGCAGCACTAGCACTTGTAGTTGGAGGAAGCTTGATCTACTCTAACCTAACGAAACAAGATACTAAAACCGAGACAGCTAACAAAACTGCTAAAGTTGGTGTTCTACAGTTCGTCAGTCACCCATCGCTCGACTTGATTTACCAAGGTATTCAAGATGGACTTGCTGGAAGAGAGGCTACAAAAAGGCGACCAAGTTAAAATCGACTTTTATGAATTCAGAAGAGGTGACCAAAAGTAAGGTTGCCACAATGAGTAAACAATTGGTGTCAAATGGAAATGATGTTGTCATCGGATACGACACCTGCAGCTCAAGGTCTAGCAAGTGCAACAAAAGACCTTCCTGTTATCATGGCAGCTATTACAGACCCAGTTGGAGCTAACCTTGTACAAAACTTGGAAAAACCAGGTGGGAACATCACTGGGGTGTCTGACCACAACCCTGCTCAACAACAGGTTGAATTGATTAAAACATTGACTCCTGATGTCAAGACAGTTTGGAGCTCTTTACTCAAGTAGCGAAGATAACTCAAAATCTCAAGTTGAAGAGTTCAAAAGCTTACGCTGAAAAAAAGCTGGTTTGAAAGTCGAAACTTTTGCAGTTCCATCAACTAACGAAATTGCTTCAACAGTTAACGTTATGACTGGGAAAAAGTAGATGCAATCTGGGTTCAATTATTAACACAATCGCATCTGCGTTCTCAACTGTACAGTATCAAGTAACCAAACAGCTAAAACCAATCTACCCAAAGTGCAACTGCAATGGTAGAAGCAGGTGGTTTTGGCATCGGTGGTTGTGGACCAACACGATCTTGGTGTTGCTACCGGTAAGATGATTGCTAAAAGTCTTAGAAGGGTGAAAAACCTAGCTGATACCCAGTTAATGTCTTCTCAACTGGTAAATCAGTGATCAACCAAAAACTAGCTCAAGAACTTGGAATCACTATTCCAGAATCAGTTCTTAAAAAGAAGCTGGTCAAGTAATCGAATAAGAATGAAGGAGGAGTTGGAGACATCTCCTCAATTTTTAAAGAAGGAAATGAATGTAACATGATGAGTATCGATTATTTTCACAAGGATTTGTCTACAGGCTATTCTGGGTTTGGGAATCTTTATGACCTTTCAGATCCTCAACTTTCCAGATATGACAACCGAGGTTCCTTCCCGCTTGGAGGAGCAGTGGCAGTAACTCTAATTACACAAGGTGTCAATCCATTTCTTGCTACCTTAGTAGCTGTTGGAGCAGGCTGTCTTGCAGGTTTAGCGACTGGTCTACTGCTACTAAAGGTAAAGATACCAACTCTCTTATCTGGAATTCTAGTCATGACTTCTTGCCATTCTATCATGCTCATGATTATGGGACGGGCAAACCTTGGGCTCTTAGGAACTAAACAAATCCAGGACGTTCTTCCTTTTCCCATCTGAGGTTAATCAATTATTTACAGGTTTGATTTTTGCGACTTTTGGTTTATCCTTATGCTTTTCTTCCTAGATACTAAATTGGGGCGAAGCTTATATCGCAGACAGGAGATAATCCAGATATGGCTCTGTAGTTTTTGGTATCAATACTGGACGTATGGAGTTGATGAGCTTGGTAGTTGTCCAAATGGTGTGATCGCACTTGCTGGCGCTCTTGTCGCTCAACAAAGAGGCTATGCAGATGTTTTCTCGTGGTATCAGGGGTTATCGTAGTTGGTCTGCAAAGTTTAATTATCGGTGATACTCTTTAAGAGTCTTACATAGCAGAACGCCTAGTTACCATTGTTATTGTTTCTAATAGTTACCAATTTTTGGTATGGGGAGTCATTGCTCTTGGCTTTAATACTAGCTACCTCCGTCTATACAGTGCTCTTATCCTAGCAACTTGTCTAGTCATTCCAACCCTTAAGGATAAATACTTGAAAGGAGTCAAGTTAAGCAAATGACAGCGATTGTAGAATTGAAAAATGCCACAAAAATTGTGAAGAATGGCTTTGATGAAGAAAAAATCATCCTAAACGATGTTTCGCTTGATATTTATGAACACGACTTCATCACAATCTTAGGTGGAAATGGAGCAGGAAAGTCGACTCTCTTTAATAGTATAGCTGGAACGCTACCATTGACTAGTGGTAGTATCCGCATCATGGGTGAGGATGTGACTCATTTTAGTCCTGAAAAACGTGCCAAGTACCTTTCTCGTGTCTTTCAGGATCCTAAGATGGGAACTGCTCCTCGTATGACGGTTGCAGAAAATCTCTTGATTGCTAAGTTTCGTGGGGAAAAACGTGGACTTTTTCCGAGAAGACTCTCAGCTTACAAGGAAGAATTTCAAGCAACCATTGAGAAAGCCGGAAATGGTCTAGAAAAACACTTGGATACACCGAATGAATTCTTGTCAGGTGGACAAAGACAGGCCTTAAGTCTCTTGATGGCAACCTTGAAACGTCCTGAACTCCTTTTGTTGGATGAACATACGGCAGCCCTTGACCCTAAAACAAGTGTGTCCTTGATGGAATTGACAGATGATTTTGTCAGCAAGGACCATCTAACAGCATTGATGATTACCCACCATATGGAAGATGCTCTCAAGTATGGAAATCGTCTCATTGTTATGAAGGAAGGACGAATCATCCAAGATTTAAACAAGGATGAAAAAGCCAAGATGAAAATTTCTGATTACTATAAACTATTTGAGTAGATGATTTTAAATAATTGATATAAAAACTTGGAGTGGAATTTTTACTTCTAGGTTTTTTAGTGGAATTTAAACTATATTTATATTTCCTTTATTGCCAGTTTTTCCTTTATAATAGAATCAATCTAATAATCTTAAACTTTGATAGAAGTAGGAGATAAAAACATGGCATACACAGAAGATTTTCAGGAATGGATTTTTCAAATTGGTTTAAGATAGACTATTTCTACAAGGGAGTTTGCGGAGAAAAGAAGGGGCTAAATTTAGACTATAGTATGCAGTCACTTGGATGATTTGGAGGCTTAGATCTTGAGCTCACTACGAAGACCACCGTGGCACGTGTGCAGACCGCAAGATGTTGGATTATTTGACAGTTTATATCGGCGAGACCTTTCGCAAACACCTAGGAGGTAAATGGTATATTGACCTTAAAAAATAAAAAGAACATACCTATTCTGTACTGTGACTGATCCATCCTATAGAAGGTGGTACACAAGCACCATTGACTTATGCAACAGCTTGTATCAGTAGAAAAAGATGGTCAGTATATTAGTAGGATATTGAAAAATAATCCTCGAAAATCAGGTGAAATAGTCTTTAATTTTTCTATTTTCTTTCAAATATTAGAATGGTTTGCTCAAAGATTCACTTTTTCATGACAGCTGGAAACTTATAGAAATAGAAGCATGTAAAAGTGCTGAAATGGTTTACTTTTTCAGAAATAAAGTATACTATATAAAGTAAACTGTGATAAAATGGAGGTATTGTCTATGGTTGACAAGAGAGTCATCGAAGAAATCAAAAACAATACCAATATTGTCGAAATCATAGGAGAAGTGATTTCTTTACAAAAATCTGGACGGAACTTTTTGGGGCTCTGTCCTTTTTCATGGTGAAAAGACCCTTCCTTTAACGTGGTCGAAGATAAGCAATTTTACCACTGTTTTGGTTGTGGTCGTTCTGGAGACGTCTTTAAGTTTATAGAAGAGTATCAACAAGTAACTTTTTCAGATGCGGTAAGGATTTTAGGTGAGCGTCTCGGAATGCACCTTGAAACTCCTGCACATAACCCTGTCCCACATACGTCACCCCATCAAAATCTCTACATGATATGCATGACAAGGCATGCACGCTTTTATCATGCAATTCTCATGACGACTCAAAATGGGTGAGGCAGAGAAACTATCTCTATAAACGTGGCTTGACTGACTGATGTCATTAAACACTATGATTGGTCTAGCTCGAAACAGAACGCTCTTATCTTTATCAGCGTTTAGCAGACGATTATAGTGAGAAGGACTTGCTGGATTCAGGTCTATTTTATCTATCTGAAAGCAACCAATTTTTGATACTTTCCATAACCGGATTATATTTCCACTCTCAAACGACCAAGGAAGGTAATTGCTTTCTCTGGACGGATTTGGCAGAGACAGATTCTCAAACTGCCAAGTATAAAATAGTCAGAGACGACGGCGATTTTTAACAAGAGTTACAGAGTATATCATTTGGATAGGGTAAAAAAAGGCTCAGGGAAAGCTCCTGAAATTTATCTGATGGAAGGCTTTATGGATGTTATTGCAGCCTACCGTGCTGGTATTGAAAATGCAGTAGCTTCCATGGGAACGGCCTTGACCGCTGAACACGTCAGACATCTCAAACGTTTTACAAAAAGTGATTATCACTATGACGGTGATAAGGCAGGACAAGCTGCAACTGCTAAAGCACTAGAGGAATTGGGAGATTTGCCTGTTCAAATTGTCCAGATTCCTGATGCAATGGACCCTGATGAGTATTTACAAAAGAATTCTCCAGAGGATTTGGCTTATCTTTTATCCAATACTCGAATCAGTCCAAAAGTTGAGTTTTATATCCATCATTACAAACCTAGTAATAGTGAAAATCTCCAAAGCATGGAATTGAGTTCATTGAGAAAATTGCACCTCTTATCGTCAAAGAACCTTCTATCACAGCCCAGAACACCTATATTCATTTGTTGACGGATCATTTACCATCTTTGATTATCAACAAGTTGAGCACATCATCAACGAAAGTCGTGTCAGACAAAGACAAGAAAAGAAGTGAAACGGGTTGTTAATCCGACACCAATTACTATGTCGGTTACCAAACAATTGACGGCAGAGTCATGAGAGCTGAAACACATATTCTTTATCGATGTGATGGAGCACCCCCTGTGTTGAATGATTATCGTTTGAGAGATGATTTTGTATTTGAAACTCCAGGTTTTCAGACCTTGTATGGACTCTTGATTGATAATGGTTCGATTTCTTCTGAAGACTTGGCAAATCAGACTAGAGAGGTGGAAAATGCTTGGTACCAGAGTGTTGTAGCCTGGATCTCACCTTCTGAAAATGTCTCCAGAAGAACTAAAGGAAGTGGAAGAGTCTCGTAATCGTGCTCTTCTAAATCAACAAAACTTGCAAATTAAAAAGAAAGTTCAGGAAGCTAGTCATGTAGGCGACACAGATGCTGCTTTAGAAGAGCTTGAACTCTTAATTGCCCAAAAAGAAGAATGGAGTAAGAATGGCAAAAACAAAAAGAAGTAACAACTTTTTGATGTCAAGTTGCAGAATTTATCCGTAACCATAAGAAAACCGGTACTGCGACCAGATGATAGAAATTAACAATGTCCTTGTAATTCCTTTTGCTCTTGATGTAGAAGGCATTGAGAACCTTTTGCAACGGATTCAAGATGCAGGTATTGCAATCACTGATAACGAAGGAAATCCGAGTGAACGTGTCTTAAGTACAGAGGAAGAACCAGAACTTAGCGATGAAGACTTAATTGGTTCAACATCTGCCAAAGTCAATGACCCTGTTCGTATGTACTTGAAGGAAATTGGTGTCGTACCTCTTCTTACTAACGAAGAAGAAAAAAATTAGCTCTTGCTGTTGAAGCAGGGAGATGTTGAAGCAGAAACAACGTCTAGCAGAGGCTAACCTTCGTTTGGTAGTTTCTATCGCGAAACGCTATGTTGGACAGGGTATGCAATTCCTTGACTTGATCCAAGAAGGAAATATGGGATTGATGAAGGCCGTTGATAAGTTTGACTATTCAAAAGGATTTAAATTCTCAACTTATGCAACTTGGTGGATTCGTCAGGCCATTACGCGTGCCATTGCTGACCAAGCTCGTACCATTCGTATTCCAGTTCACATGGTAGAAACAATCAACAAACTTGTTCGTGAGCAGCGTAACCTTCTTCAAGAGTTGGGACAAGATCCTACTCCTGAACAAATTGCTGAACGTATGGATATGACTCCTGACAAGGTTCGTGAAATTTTAAAGATTGCGCAAGAACCAGTTTCTCTTGAGACACCAATTGGGGAAGAGGACGATAGTCATCTTGGTGACTTTATCGAAGATGAAGTGATTGAAAATCCAGTGGACTACACCACTCGTATCGTCTTGCGTGAGCAGTTGGATGAAGTTCTGGATACTTTGACTGATAGAGAAGAAAATGTATTGCGTCTTCGTTTTGGTCTTGATGATGGTAAAATGCGTACTCTAGAAGACGTTGGTAAAGTCTTCAACGTTACTCGTGAGCGTATTCGTCAGATTGAGGCAAAAGCATTGAGAAAACTTCGTCAGCCTAGTCGTAGTAAACCACTTCGTGACTTTATCGAAGATTAAAATTGGAGGATTACACATGGCATACACAGAAGAGCAAATTGAAACTATCAAAACGAAAATCTTATCTGCATTAGAAGAAGTAATAGACCCAGAATTAGGAATCGATATCGTCAACCTAGGTCTGATTTATGAGATTCGATTTGATGGTGATACCGGTGATACTGAGATTGATATGACCTTAACGACTATGGGTTGTCCATTAGCAGACCTCTTGACCGATCAAATTTATGATGCAATGACAGATGTACCAGAGGTTACTAACGTTGAAGTAAAATTAGTTTGGTATCCAGCTTGGACGGTTGAAAAAATGAGTCGCTATGCTCGTATCGCATTAGGTATTAAATAGAATGATATAAAAAGAAATGGTATAAGTGTTAGGAAATTCCCTAGCACTTTTTATGCTATCTCTTTTTTTAATTTGCTGATTTTCTTTCAATAAAATGATATAATGGATAGTATGGAAAAGAGAAATTACGCATCAACATGCTAAGTTCGAGTGAAAAGGTAACAGGACAAGGAGTTTCTGGAGCTTACCGTGAACTTGTGCAACTTTTGAAACGAGATGCGAAAAGACCAACTAATTGTAACGGAGAATCTTCCTGTAGAAGCTGATGTTACTCATTTTCATACAATCGACCTTCCTTATTACCTGTCAACTTTTCAAAGAAGCGTTCTGGTCGTAGAGTGGTTATGTCCACTTCTTACCTGACACTTAGAAGGTAGTTTGAAGATTCCATTCTTTCTAAAAAGGGATTGTTAAGCGCTATGTGTTTCTTTTTATGACCAGTATGGAACACTTGGTTGTGGTTAATCCTACTTTTTTATCGAAGATTTGGTTTGCAGCTGGTATTCCTCGTGAAAAAGGTGACCTATATTCTAACTTTGTTAACAAAGAAAATGGCACCCACTTTCTGCAGAAAATGTAAGTCAACTTCGACAAGATATGAAGCGGTGAAAATCAATTTGTAGTAGTAGGAGGCTGGGCAGGTTCAGAAGCGTAAGGGAATCGATGATTTCATCACTCTTGCTGAGGAACTACCGGACATCACCACTTTATTTGGGCTGGAGGCTTCTCATTTGGTGGGATTACAGATGGTTATGAACGCTATAAAAATCATGGATAATCCTCCAGAGAATCTGATTTTTCCTAGAATTGTTGAGCCAGAAAGGATGAAAGAACTGTATGCCTGTGGCAGACTTGTTCTTACTTCCTAGCTATAATGAGCTCTTTCCGATGACTATTCTAGAAGCTGCGAGTTGTGAAGCTCCCATTATGCTTCGGGACTTAGATCTTTATAAGGTTATTCTGAGAAGCATTACAGACCAACCACCGATGTGGAAGAGATGAAACAAGCTATTATGGAATATAGAGAGCATCCAGAAGCTTTGAAAGGAGTTAAAGAAAAGGCCAAGGCTATTTCAAGAGAATACTCAGAGGAGCATCTCCTTGAAATATGGCTAAAATTCTATCAGGAGCAAGCGGCTTTAGGAAAAAAATGAGGTAGTATATGCGAATTGGATTATTTACAGATACTTATTTCCCACAGGTTTCGGGTGTTGCAACCAGTATTCGAACCTTAAAACAAGCTTGAAAAAGCAAGGGCATGCAGTGTTTATCTTCACGACAACTGATAAGGATGTCTAAAATCGTTATGAAGACTGGCAGATTATTCGTATTCCTAGTGTTCCTTTCTTTTGCCTTTAAAGATCGTCGTTTTGCTTATCGTGGTTTACGAAAGCTCTTGAGATTGCTAAACAATACAAACTCGATATTATTCATACCCAAACTGAGTTTTCTCTTGGTTTATTGGGAATTTGGATTGCTCGAGAACTGAAAATCCCAGTCATTCATACATATCATACCCAGTACGAGGATTATGTTCACTATATTGCTAAGGGGATGTTGATTCGTCCAAGTATGGTCAAATATCTTGTGAGAGGATTTCTTCACGACGTTGATGGAGTTATTTGTCCGAGTGAAATTGTGCGCGATTTGTTATCTGATTATAAGGTAAAAGTTGAAAAGCGTGTTATTCCTACTGGAATTGAACTTGCCAAATTTGAACGCCCTGAAATTGGTCCTGAACACATTAGTGACTTACGAGATAAACTAGGGATCCAACAAGATGAAAAAATGCTTCTAAGTCTTTCTCGAGTCTCTTACGAGAAGAATATTCAAGCAGTTCTTAAAGCTTTACCAGATGTCCTAAAAGAGGAACCAAATGTTAAACTGGTTGTAGCTGGAGATGGACCTTATTTAGACAATCTTAAGGTGCAAGCAGAAGATTTAAAAATTCAAGATTCTGTTATCTTTAGAGGTATGATTCCGCCAAATGAGACGGCACTCTATTATAAGACAGCTGATTTCTTCATATCGGCTTCTACAAGTGAGACTCAGGGATTGACTTATCTGGAAAGTTTAGCTAGTAAGACACCTGTTGTGCCCATGGTAATCCTTTATTTGGATAATCTCATCAATGATAAAATGTTCAGGACCCTTTATATGAGAAAGGGACTTGGCAGGAGCGATTCTTGAGGCTTTACTTGCTACACCGTCAATGGATGAAAAACACTTGGCTGAAAAAATTATATGAAATTTCTGCTGAGAATTTTTGGTAGAAGAGTCCATGAATTTTATCTAGACGTCATTATTTCAAATAATTTTGCCAAAGAAAGCAGGGGCTGACAGAACCTGTTACAAAACGTATTTTAAAGACAGTCTTCTATATTCGCAACGAGGCTGTTACTATGCCAGTTAAAGAGTTCAGAGCGTATGCTTAAGGGCATCTAGAAAACAATTAAGAAATTTAAGAAAATATTTAAATGATTAATCAAATCAAAGAAAAGAAATAAAAATATGCAAAAGAAATTTATGAGAAGTGGTAAAGATCAAAAAAATCGGTGGTGTATAGCTGGTTTAGCACATTATTTTTGATATTGACCCTACAATCATGCGTGTTATTTGGGGAGTTTTGGACTTTCTGTTATGGCGCAGGGACTTATTGCTTAGCTAGATCTTGTGGGCAATCGCTCCTGTATCTGATGAGTATTAATATTAGAGTATTAGAGTAAAGGAGAAAACATGGCATTCGGTGATAATGGTAAACGTAAAAAACATTCTTTGAAAACTTACAATGTTTGTCGTATTAATCATGTTTGTTTTAGTTACTTTTAGCCGGTATTTTTATGACTGCAATTGGTGTATTTAGTAGATTCTAAATTGCTAGTTGTAGGTTTGATTTCAAATAGTTGGTGACTGGGATTTTTCCCAGCCCTTTTTAAAGTGAAAAAAGAATATAGAGTATGTTTTTAGACACAGCCAAGATTAAAGTAAAGGCTGGTAATGGTGGCATGGCATGGATTTGCCTTTCGTCGTGAAAAATACGTCTAACGGTGGACCATGGGGCGGTGATGGAGGACGTGGTGGTAACGTTGTTTTCGTTGTAGACGAGGCTTGCGTACCCTTATGGACTTCCGTTACAATCGTCATTTCAAGGCCCAATCAGGTGAAAAAGGGATGACAAAAGGAATGCATGGCCGAGGTGCAGTAGACTTGATTGTCCGTGTACCTCAAGGGACAACTGTGCGTGATGCAGAGACTGGGAAAGTTCTCACTGATTTGATAGAGAACGGACAAGAGTTCATCGTGGCTCACGGTGGTCGTGGTGGTCGAGGAAATATCCGTTTTTGCAACACCTAAAAATCCTGCTCCAGAAATCTCAGAAAACGGAGAACCTGGTCAAGAACGTGAATTACAGTTAGAACTTAAAATCCTTGCGGATGTAGGTTTAGTTGGATTCCCATCTGTTGGTAAATCAACTTTACTTAGTGTTATCACATCTGCAAAACCTAAGATTGGTGCCTACCACTTTACAACAATTGTCCCTAATCTTGGTATGGTACGTACTCAGTCCGGTGAATCCTTTGCCGTTGCAGACCTTCCTGGATTAATTGAAGGTGCTAGCCAAGGTGTAGGCTTAGGGACCCAGTTCCTTCGTCATATCGAGCGTACTCGCGTTATTCTTCATATCATTGACATGTCAGCTAGTGAAGGACGTGATCCTTATGAGGACTATTTAGCAATCAATAAGGAACTTGAATCTTATAACCTTCGTCTTATGGAGCGTCCACAGATTATTGTTGCCAATAAGATGGATATGCCAGAAAGATCAGGAAAAACCTTGAAGAGTTCAAGAAAAAATTGGCTGCTAATTATGATGAATTTGAAGAATTACCACCAATCTTCCCAATTTCAGGTTTGACTAAGCAAGGTCTTGCACCTTTATTAGATGCAACGGCTGAGCTTCTTGATAAAACGCCAGAATTCCTTCTTTATGATGAGTCAGAGATGGAAGAAGAAGTTTATTATGGCTTTGATGAAGAAGAAAAACCATTTGAGATTGGTCGTGACGATGATGCAACTTGGGTTCTTTCAGGTGAAAAACTCATGAAACTATTTAATATGACTAACTTTGACCGTGATGAGTCTGTTATGAAGTTTCGCGTCAGTTGCGTGGTATGGGAGTTGACAGAAAGCTCTTACAGTACTCGTGGCACTAAGGATGGCGACCTTGTCCCGTATTGGAAAATTTGAGTTTGAGTTTGTAGACTAGGAGATAGCTATGGGTGATAAACCAATATCTTTCCGAGATGCTGATGGAAATTTTGTTTCTGCTGCAGACGTCTGGAATGAAAAGAAATTAGAAGAACTTTTTAATCGTCTCAATCCCAATCGTTCATTGAGACTTGCGAGAATGAAGAAACAAGCCGAAGAAAAAAAATAAGAATAAAAGAACCCGTGATATTTGTATCACGGGTTTTCTGGTTTCTAACTATTTTTGATCTGGGATTTCAAGACTAGATTTCATAAAGGTCTACAGTTAATTGATAGTCAGTATTGTCACGGACAGTAATTTCAAAGTCAGTAGTATAAAGAACGAGTCGGAGAGTATCGCCTTCTTTTAGTTTATAAATAGTTGGCTGTAATTCAAATTGGAATTCCATCCATTCATCTGGTTTAACTTCTTCAATTTTTAATAAATCATGACGATTTTGGAGGTTGAGGTAGCCTTTGGTAATAACACGTTGGGCATTTGGGCTAAATGGTAGCTCGCAAAGGTTTTCCAGCATATGGTAACGACCATTATCAATAGTACGAGCAGCCAAGACTCCAGGATAAGGTTGAAGGTATTTCTTTTGACCAAGTTCGAGAAGTTGAGCAGAGAAGACCTTTATTGGTATGACTTGAGACGAAGATTTAGTTTAACACGACCATTGATATGAAGATCTTCAGTCACTGGAAGATCAATAGTAATCTGATTCACCTTACCTTGATAAAGTTCATTGTTAAAGGTTTGGTAAGTTTTTCCAAATCGTTCGAAGTCAGAATCTTGGTAATGATTTTCAATGACAGCTTCCTCAGTACCTAAAGAGAAAGTTTATGGTCAGTTTGATTTTCCAAAATCTTCAAGTGACAGCCAAGTTTGAGAGCAGTATTGTCTTGCTAAACGACACTTGAGAAGTTGAGTGAGTTGAGTGCTTTGAATAATTTCTGTGTCAAAAGGGCATTCATGGATTCACGGAAATCAATAGACTGCCAGTTGTTCATATAAACATGAGCGCCGTTATGGTAAAAGAGATGTTTCTTAATATTGCTTGGAAGAGCATTGAACATTTGATAGACATGAAGTGGTTTTACATTCCAGTCTTGCGAACCGTGAGTAAAGACAACTTTCAGCCTTAACCTTTTAGCATTAAGAGGTAGTTTCTGTCATGCCAAAATTGGTTATAATCTCCAGTTTTACGGTCTAGATTTTTCTTGAGTTCTTCTATGGAAGCTTTATGAGCCTCGTTTCCACGAATAAAGTCACCAGCTAATAGATTACGAGAATAAGTTAATTCATCTAATGAATCGAAGTCCTCTCCAGGATAGCCGCCTGGGCTTGTCACAAGACCATTTTCACGGTAATAGTTGTACCATGATGAGATACCTGCTTCAGCAATAATGACTTCTAAACCATCAACTCCTGTAGTAGCAAGGCCGTTAGACATTGTTCCTAGGTAAGAAAGACCAGTAGTTGCCACTTTACCATTTGACCAATCAGCTTTTACTTGACGTTTACGACTATGATCCGTAAAGGCACGACAACGACCATTTAGCCAATCGATAACATTCTTATAAGCTTCAACTTGGCGGTAATCTCCGTTGGTCATTAAACCTTGTGAATCCTTGGTACCAATACCTGATACGTAGATATTGGCAAATCCTCTTGGAAGGAAGTAGTCGTTAAGTGTGTAACTGCTATTGATATGAGTGAGTTTTTCTTCAGCTTCAGAAACAAGTTCAGCATCCCCAACAGGTTCAACCAAGTCCAGGGTTGGATTTTCTAACGTAATTTCATGTGGTTCCTTGACTTCTAGTTCGGCTTCCATCTTATAGAGAGCCTTATCGCTTGCTTTGTCATTGGTTCCTTGATGGTATGGACTTGCTGTCATGACAGCTGGAATCTTTCCATTGTATGCTGGACGAATGATATTTACCTTGATGAGGTCAGGTAGACCATCTTTATCAGAATCAACACGAGTCTCTACATAAACTACTTCACGAATGACATTGTTAGTATTGAAGGTTGCCAAACTTTTGCCATTGAAGTAGTGGTAGTTATTGTCCTCAGAAATAAATCCATCACTAACTAACTGATCGATAAGGGTGTTCCCTGTTTTAGTGCGTGTATTTAAAAGCTGATAGAAATTGTCGATTAAATCTCCGTAAACGATTGGAAACGCTGTTTCTTTGTGAAAAGCAAGACCATCTTCAAAGTCTATTAAGTAGTTGAAACCAAGCAACTGAAAGGCAACAGTATAGAAAATTTCTGCTGTCAATTCACGGTCTGAATTGAAGAAAGTGAGTAAATCTGTTTCTTTATCAACTGCTAAAGTAGTGAGGGGATAATCCGTATTTTTAAAATTGAAAAAACAAGTTCTAACAAAAGCTTCAAACTGTTCTTTATGTGAAGCTGAAAGATCAAGCTTGAATCCAAGCTCAGATAATTCCTGTAAAGCTTGTTGGTTTGTAACGGGATAATAACTAAATTGATTAAAACGCATGGATATCTCCTTTTAAAGAATCATTCAAGAGTCATTATATCAAAAAATCATAGAAAATAACAGAAAGAGTAGAGTATGTCTGATAGTCAGGTATGATAAGAGAGTAGATACTAAAACATGGACAATTTTCATTTTTTGAGTATCCTATAAGGATATGCTATACTAGATATATGTTAGATTTGGAGAAATATGGCGTGTCCATGTGGGAAGAGGAGAAAATTCTGTCTTTCCGTCAAAAACTTTTAGCCTGGTATGATGAAAATAAGCGGGATTTACCTTGGAGAAGGGAGCAAGAATCCCTATCATATCTGGGTGTCTGAAATCATGTTGCAACAGACCAGAGTCGATACCGTCATTCCCTATTATGAACGTTTTCTAGAATGGTTTCCGACTGTAGAGAGTTTAGCAAATGCATCTGGAGAACGCTTATTAAAGGCTTGGGAAGGTCTTGGATATTATTCGCGTGTTCGCAATATGCAGACTGCTGCTCAGCAGATTATGAATGAATTTAATGGAGAATTTCCTTCAACTTACGAAGGTATTTCAAGCTTGAAAGGGATAGGTCCCTATACAGCCGGAGCTATTTCAAGTATTGCCTTTAATCTAGCACAGCCTGCAGTTGATGGGAATGTCATGCGTGTTTTGGCTCGTTTATTTGAAGTCAATCACGACATTGGTAATCCAAGTAATCGCAAGATATTTCAAACCATGATGGAAATTTTGATTGATCCAGAACGTCCAGGTGATTTCAATCAAGCCTTGATGGATTTGGGTTCAGATATTGAGGCACCCGTTAATCCGAGGCCAGAAGATAGTCCAGTTAAAGATTTTAGTGCTGCCTATCAAAATGGAACAATGGATCGCTATCCCATTAAAGCGCCAAAGAAAAAGCCAGTTCCCGTCTATCTTAATGCTTTAGTTGTTCAAAATGCTAAAGGACAGTTTTTACTAGAAAAAAATGAAAGTGAAAAGTTACTAGCTGGATTTTGGCATTTTCCCTTGATTGAGGTAGATGAATTTTCAAAAAATGAAGAACTAAATCTCTTTAATCAGGTAGCTGAACCATCTATTCAACTTGGGCCATCACCGCAAGAAAGTTTTAAGCAGGATTATGATTTAGAAGTTGAGTGGCAGGATAGTCATTTCGAAGAAGTCAAACATATCTTTAGCCATCGAAAGTGGCATGTACGAATCCTATCCGGGCAAGTAGTTGATAGCAAAGAATATTGTGATAAAGAGGTAGTTTGGTTAACTCCTGAAGAGTTTGAACTATATCCACTAGCAAAACCTCAACAAAAAATTTGGCAAGCATATTTAAAAAGATAGGATAATACCAGTCTTTCGTGTCTTCTTTGCATTTTTTTGGTATAATTGATATAAGGAAAAAGGTGACTATATGAAAAAAAAATATTGATTGTAGATGATGAAAAACCAATCTCAGATATTATTAAGTTTAATATGACCAAGGAAGGTTATGAGGTTGTTACAGCCTTTAATGGACGCGAAGCGATCGAATTGTTTGAAGCTGAGAAACCAGATATTATTATCTTGGATTTGATGCTTCCAGAAATTGATGGTCTTGAAGTGGCTAAAACAATTCGCAAGACAAGTAGTGTTCCAATTATCATGCTTTCAGCAAAAGATAGTGAATTTGACAAGGTTATTGGTCTTGAACTTGGTGCGGATGATTATGTGACCAAGCCATTTTCAAACCGTGAACTACAAGCGCGTGTTAAGGCTCTTCTTCGTCGTACGGAGTTAGTAGCAGTAGATAACCAAGAGGAAGATACTAAATTGCAAAGTCTTCAAATTAGGGATTTAGAGATTCTTCCAGATGCTTATGTAGCCAAAAAATATGGAGAAGAATTAGACTTAACTCACAGAGAGTTTGAGTTATTGCATCACTTAGCTTCTCATCTTGGTCAAGTTATTACCCGTGAACATCTCCTTGAGACTGTTTGGGGTTATGATTATTTTGGTGATGTTCGTACTGTCGATGTTACCATTAGACGTCTACGTGAGAAGATTGAAGACACACCAAGTAGACCTGAATATATCTTAACTCGTCGTGGTGTGGGTTATTATATGAGAAATAATGATTGATATAATTAAACAAACAATTTTAACCAGAGATTTCGTCTTTGTACTCATATTAATTGGTTTTATTATGCTTGTTAGCTTTCTCTTGCTTGAAGGTCGTAGAGATAATATTCGACTCAAACAGTTAAATCAAAAGATTAAAGATTTAATTGCTGGTGATTATTCTCAGGTATTAGATATGCGGGGAATACTGAAATCACTAACATTACGAATAACTTAAATGAGTTTGTCTGAAGTTATTCGTCTAACTCAGAAAAACCTATGAGCAGGAAAGTAAAAAGATTGCATAGTATCCTATCATACATGACTGATGGGGTACTTGCAACCAATCGTCGTGGTCAAATCACTATGATTAACGATATGGCTAAAAGACAACTTGGGGTTGAAAGTGATGACGCGCTCAATCAAAACATTTTAGAGTTGCTCAAGATTGAAGATGAGTACGAGCTTAGAGACTTAATTACGCAAAGTCCTGAAATGATGATTTATTCCCAAAATGTAAATGGGGAGTATATTAGTTTGCGTGTGCGTTTTGCCTTGATTCGTAGAGAATCAGGCTTTATCTCTGGTTTGGTAGCAGTTCTACATGATACGACTGAACAAGAGAAGGAAGAACGCGAGAGAAGGCTTTTCGTTTCCAACGTTAGTCATGAATTGCGAACTCCATTGACCAGTGTAAAATCTTACCTAGAGGCCTTGGATGAGGGAGCATTATATGAACCTGTTGCTCCTGATTTTATCAAAGTATCTCTAAATGAGACCAACCGTATGATGCGAATGGTAACTGACCTCTTGCATCTTTCGCGTATTGATAATGCAACTAGCCATTTAGATGTTGAATTGATTAACTTTACAGCTTTCATTACGTTTATCCTAAACCGTTTCGATAAGATGCGATCTCAGGATCAAGAAAAGAAATACGAGTTGGTTCGAGATTACCCGATTACATCGGTCTGGATTGAAATTGATACAGATAAGATGACTCAGGTAATCGATAATATTCTAAACAATGCCATCAAGTATTCGCCTGATGGTGGAAAAATTACGGTTACTATGAAAACCACTGATGACCAGATGATTTTATCTATTTCGGACCAAGGACTTGGGATTCCTAAAGAAGATTTACCGAAGATTTTTGACCGTTTCTATAGGGTTGATAAGGCTAGAAGTCGTGCCCAAGGTGGGACTGGTTTAGGTCTTGCTATAGCAAAAGAAATCATCAAACAACACAATGGATTTATATGGGCCAAGAGTGAATACGGTAAGGGTTCTACCTTTACCATTGTTCTTCCTTATGATAATGATGCTGTAAAAGAAGAAGTATGGGAGGATGAAGTAGAAGACTAGAATGAGTGAAACAGGCTTTAAATATAGTATTTTAGCATCGGGTTCTAGTGGAAATTCCTTCTATCTAGAAACCTCTAAGAAAAAGATTTTAGTAGACGCAGGATTATCTGGTAAAAAAATTACAAGCTTATTGGGTGAAATCAATCGTAAGCCAGAAGATTTGGATGCTATTTTGATTACGCATGAGCATGCTGACCATATACATGGTGTCGGAGTTTTAGCCCGTAAGTATGGCATGGATCTTTACGCCAATGAAAAGACCTGGCAGGCTATGGAAAATAGTAAATATCTAGGTAAAGTTGACTCTTCACAAAAGCATATCTTTGAAATGGGGAAAACTAAAACATTTGGAGATATCGACATTGAGAGTTTTGGAGTTAGCCATGATGCAGTTGCTCCCCAATTCTATCGTTTTATGAAAGATGACAAGAGCTTTGTTATGCTGACAGATACAGGCTATGTTAGTGACCGTATGGCTGGCATTGTCGAGAATGCAGATGGTTACTTGATTGAGTCTAATCATGATGTTGAAATCCTGAGAGCAGGATCTTATGCTTGGCGACTCAAACAACGCATCCTGTCTGACCTTGGTCACCTCTCAAATGAAGATGGAGCAGACGCCATGATTCGCACACTAGGTAATCGTACCAAGAAGATTTACCTAGGACATCTATCTAAAGAGAATAATATCAAGGAGCTAGCCCACATGACTATGGTTAATCAGCTAGCTCAAGCAGATCTAGGAGTAGGAGTGGATTTTCAAGTTTACGATACGTCTCCAGACACTGCAACTCCACTAACTGATATATAAAAAAAGGAAGGCCTCACCTTCTTTTTTTATGCTTTTTACAAACCAGCAAAATCTTTGATTTCTTGTGCTGTCATAGAAGAGTCACAACGGACCTTAATCTCTCCATTTTCAACATGAACAAAACCTGGTACAGTTGGGATTTCGTAACGTGATCGGAAGTCTTGTAAAGCTTCAAGTTGGTTTGGCTCTTCACTATTAATGAAGTAGATGTGTGCTTTGGTTTCAGCCACTACACCAGCCAATGTGCCAGCAAATTTACGGCAGTAAGGGCAAGTTTTGCGACCGATAAAGAATGTAGCAGTTTCTTTTTTATCAAGAGCTTCTTGCGCACGCGCAACAGTTGTCACTTCAAGATCTTTAATGTTTTCTAAAAATTGTTCCATGAGTTTTCCTCGCTTTCTTTTAAATCTAGTATGCCATAAAGTCTTTAAAAATGCTTAGATTTGATACGGAAAAAAGATGAGATAATCCTATCTCATCTTTTAATTGCTTATTTTACAAAGGCATTGATTTCAGCTTCGATATTTGTAATCTTAGCTTGTGAATCTTCGTTGCTTTCTCCAACAACGGCAATGTAGAACTTGATTTTTGGTTCAGTACCGGAAGGACGAACTGCGATCCATGAACCATCAGCAAGTGTGTATTTCAAGACATCACTTGGGGGAGTTGTCAAGTTTGTAACAGTACCGTCAGCAGCAGTGGAAGTTTGTGCTTTAAAGTCTTCTACGACCGTGATTTCTGTTGCGTTCCATTCTTTTGGAGCATTGTTGCGGAATTTCCCCATGATCGCTTTGATTTGTTCAGCACCATCGACACCTGAAAGAGTAACAGAGATAGTCTTTTCTGCGTAGTAGCCGTATTCTTTGTAGATTTCTTCGATACCGTCAGCAAGTGTCAAACCACGAGAACGGTAGTAGGCAGCAAGTTCAGCAACGACAAGAACGGCTTGGATAGCATCTTTATCACGTACGAATGGCTTAATCAAGTAACCGAAGCTTTCTTCAAATCCCATCATGTAAGTGTGATTGTGTTTTTCTTCGAATTCTTGGATTTTCTCTGCGATGAATTTGAAACCAGTCAAAACGTTGAACATAGTTGCGCCGTAGCTTTCAGCAATCTTCGTTACCAAGTCAGTTGATACGATTGATTTGCAGAGAGCAGCATTTTCAGGAAGAGTACTAGCATTTTTGTGGGCTTCCAAGATGTATTTAGCCATGATGGCACCGATTTGGTTTCCTGAAAGGTTAAGGTAGCTTCCGTCTTTTTGAAGGACTTCAACACCGACACGGTCAGCGTCAGGGTCAGTTGCGACAAGCACATCAGCCCCTACTTGGCGACCAAGTTCTTCAGCAAGGGCAAAGGCTGCTTGGCTTTCTGGGTTTGGAGATTTAACAGTTGAGAAGTCTGGGTCTGCAGTTGCTTGCGCTTCAACGACTTGAACAGAGTCAAATCCTGCTTGAGCAAGAGCACGACGAGCCAACATTTCACCAGTACCATGAAGTGGGGTGTAGACAATCTTCATGTCTTTACCGAATTCTTCAATCAAGGCTGGGTTGATGTTTACATCTTTAACTTCTTTGAGGTATTCTGCATCGACTGCTTCACCAATAACTTCGATTAAACCTGAAGCTTTTTCAGCTTCCACATCAGCAACTTCAACAGTAAATGGATTTTCGATAGAACGGATGTAAGTTGTTAAAGCATCTGCATCGTGTGGAGGCATTTGACCGCCGTCTTCACCGTAAACCTTGTATCCATTGAACGGAGCTGGGTTGTGGCTAGCAGTAATCATGATACCCGCAAAGCAGTTGAGGTGACGAACGGCAAATGAAAGCTCTGGAGTTGGACGGAGACTTTCAAAAACATACGACTTAATACCGTGTTTAGCAAGAACTGCAGCAGACTCAAAGGCAAACTCAGGAGAGAAGTGACGGCTATCATAAGCGATGGCAACACCACGTACTTTTTCGTTTCCACCTTTTGATTCGATCAAACGAGCCAAACCTTCAGTTGCTTGGCGAACAACATAGATATTAATGCGGTTTGTACCAGCACCAATCAAACCACGCATACCAGCAGTACCGAATTCAAGGTTTGTGTAAAAGGCATCTTCCTTTGTTTTTTCATCCATGCTTTCCAAATCACGACGAAGGTAATCTGGTAGATCAGCAAAATCAGCCCAGTTTTGGAAGTTTTCTTGATAAGTCATAGAAATCTCCTTTAATATATAATCTAATCGCTTAAATTATACCACGATTTGAAGTTTTAGTAAAACGTTAGCATGAGTTTCTGAAAAAGTTATGAAATGTACCTAAACCACAAGTCTTGAACGGCTTACCGAAACATGCTATACTAACTGTATGATTATTTTACAAGCTAATAAAATTGAACGTTCTTTTGCAGGAGAGGTTCTTTTTGATAATATAAACTTACAAGTAGATGAAATAGATCGTATTGCTCTCGTTGGGAAAAATGGAGCAGGTAAGTCGACACTATTAAAGATATTAGTCGGGGAAGAAGAGCCAACTTCTGGTGAGATTAATAAGAAAAAAGACATTTCCCTTTCTTACTTAGCACAGGATAGTCGATTTGAATCCGAAAATACTATCTATGACGAGATACTTCACGTCTTTGACGACTTACGTACTACTGAAAGACAACTTCGCCAAATGGAGCTAGAGATGGGGGAAAAGATCGGTGCAGATCTCGATAAGCTCATGTCAGACTACGATCGTCTATCTGAAGAATTCCGTCAGGCTGGAGGATTTACCTATGAAGCCGATGTTCGCGCCATTTTAAATGGTTTTAAGTTTGATGAGTCTATGTGGCAGATGAAAATTGCCGAGCTTTCTGGAGGTCAAAATACAAGATTAGCCCTAGCCAAAATGCTCCTTGAAAAACCAAATCTCTTGGTTTTGGATGAGCCGACCAACCACCTGGATATTGAAACCATTGCCTGGTTAGAAAACTATCTGGTTAATTACAGTGGTGCCTTGATAATTGTTAGTCACGACCGTTATTTCCTCGATAAGGTAGCAACCATAACGCTCGACTTAACCAAACATTCTTTAGATAGATACGTAGGAAACTACTCAAGCTTTGTAGAGCAGAAAGAGCAGAAGTTACTGACTGAAGCTAAGAACTACGAAAAGCAACAGAAGGAAATTGCTGCTTTAGAAGACTTTGTTAACCGAAATCTCGTTCGAGCATCGACAACCAAGCGTGCCCAATCTAGACGTAAACAACTGGAAAAGATGGAGCGTTTAGATAAGCTTGAAGCTGGGAATAAAACAGCCACTATGACCTTTCACTCTGAGAAAACATCTGGTAATATTGTGCTGACAGTTGAGAATGCTGCTATTGGATATGATGGAGAAATATTATCAGAGCCTATCAACCTCGACCTTCGTAAGATGAATGCCGTAGCAGTAGTAGGTCCGAATGGGATTGGAAAGACAACCTTTATCAAGTCTATTGTTGATCAGATCCCTTTTATAAAGGGTGAGAAGCGTTTCGGTGCAAATGTTGAAGTTGGCTACTATGACCAAACTCAAAGTAAGTTGACACCAAGCAATACAGTTTTAGATGAACTTTGGAATGATTTTAGATTGACCCCAGAATTGGAAATCCGAAATCGTTTAGGCGCCTTCCTTTTTTCAGGTGATGATGTTAAGAAATCAGTTGGCATGCTTTCAGGTGGAGAGAAAGCTCGCTTGTTACTGGCTAAACTATCAATGGAAAATAATAACTTCCTGATTCTTGACGAGCCTACCAACCATTTGGATATTGATAGTAAGGAAGTTCTGGAAAATGCACTGATTGACTTTGATGGGACTCTTCTATTTGTCAGCCATGACCGTTATTTTATCAACCGTGTAGCTACACATGTTCTGGAATTGTCCGAAAATGGTTCGACCGTCTATTTGGGTGATTATGACTATTATGTTGAAAAAAAAGCAGAGTTGGCAGCAAGTCAGGAGGAAGAAGCGAGAGCTTATAGCCAAGAAAAAGAGTCTTCTCCAGTTAATGACTACCAAGCTCAAAAGGAAAGTCAAAAAGAACTTCGTAAGTTAATGAGACAAATTGAAAGTCTTGAGACAGAAATCGAAGAGCTGGAAACTCAGTCCCAAGCCATTTCTGAACAAATGCATACAACCAATGATGCGGATGAACTCATGCAATTGCAAGCAGGACTCGATAAGATTAGCCAGCGTCAGGAAGAAGCTATGCTTGAATGGGAAGAATTGTCGGAAAAAGTTTAATAATAAAAAAGCAACGTCAACCGTTGCTTTTTCGTTTATATCTATCCACCCTGAGGGAATCGAACCCCCATCTCAAGAACCGGAATCTTACGTGATATCCATTACACTAAGGGTGGAAACTCTCATCATTATATCAAAAAATATGGTGTAACTCAAGAGTCATCTAAAAGATGAGATATACAATAAAAAAGGATTTAGACAATATCTAAATCCTTTTACATTTTTATTTTTTTTCAAGAAGTGCTTTGATTTCTTGAAGAACTTCCAATTCAGTTGGAGCTGCTGGAGCTTCTTCAACAACTTCTTCTTTCTTACGAAGGTTTTGAGCTTTTTCAATAGCTTTAATCATGAAGAAGAGAACAGTACCAATTACAACGAAGTTGATAACAGCGCTCAAGAATTTACCATATGTAACACCATTCCAAGCAAGCTCCGCAATGTTTTGTACATTTGCAGCTTCCAAGGCTGGGTTCAATAGAAGTGGAGTGATGATATCATTAACAAATGAATTGATGATAGCACCAAAAGCAGTGGCGATGATCACACCGACAGCAAGGTCAACGACGTTGCCACGGAGCAAGAAATCTTTAAGTTCCTTTAACATAATGTTTTCCTTTCAAAAATTTATCAAATTTTTAACAGAGACATTATATCGTAAATTTATGTTGAATGCAAGAAAAAGTGATTATTTCTTTTTAAATACAAAAAAGCTTTACTAAAAAAACGTAGTTGAGAACAACCATCGTAACCTGTGCAATAAAGATTTCCACTGTATTAATTGTATTAATATCATTTCCAACAAAGTAACCAATAATTTGTGGGAAGCTTGTCACAAAAATAAAAAGTTAGTAGAAGATCCAATAAAAAAATGTTATTAGTCTTGCAGAGGTAAATTTTATTAATCGATTAAACCAGTTTTTTTCTATCTTGCTTAAATACAAATGTGTCATTTGTAAAGAAAGCAAATAGGATTCCAGCAATATTTCCCAAGGCAGTCGCAACTAATTCTTGATGAGTAAGATAAAAGATGACGATGCGGACAAATATTGATACTACGGTAGTCGCAACTCCGAAAAATAGATAGGATAAAATCTCGTTATCAAAGAATTTTTTTATATATGTTTTCATAAGATTAGTATAGCATAAAGCTGATAAATGTGCTATACTTGTAAAGTTGACTTGCTCAACCCTTGGTGCTTAGCTTCTTTCACCAAGCATATTACACGTGGCATAGCTGCTAAAGGAGAAAATATGAAAAAACTTACTGTCCGTGATTTGGCTGATATTGCCATTGTCGCAGCATTTTATGTGGTTTTGACTATTACACCACCACTCAATGCCATCAGTTATGGCGCCTATCAGTTCCGCATTTCTGAAATGATGAACTTCCTAGCTTTTTATAATCCTAAGTACATTATCGGTGTTACTCTTGGATGTATGATTGCTAATTTTTTCAGTTTTGGACTCATTGATGTCGCTGTAGGTGGAGGCTCAACTCTTGTCTTCCTAAGCTTAGGAGTTTGGTTGTTCAGTAAATATAGTAAAGACTATCTTTTTAATGGATTGATTCGAAAAGATCATTTCTTCTTTTCAATTCTATTTTCAATTTCAATGATCACCATTGCTGCAGAGTTGAACATTGTAGCAGAAGCACCATTCTTCTTTACATGGTTCACTACTGGTATCGGAGAATTCGCTTCATTAATTGTTGGTGCAATTATCATTGGTAAAATTGGTCAACGTATTGATTTGACTAGATAAAGATATCTTATCAACCATTCGTAAAAAGGGCTGAACTTTGTTCAGCCTTTTTCTTTGTCCATGAACCTAGAAGCAAAACAAAAGTGATATAATAAGGTAGAAAAGGCGGTTTAATTATGATAGATTATTTTTTGATTGGGATAAAACCGATGATGAAAAGCTCGGTTTTGGTTTTTGCTATTTCCTTTGTATCCTTCCTTCTTTTATTGATTCTTTGGCGTCGTTATGTCATTGTGCGTCAAAGTGGTGGAAACTTTTTTGCCCCGTTTCATATTGCTAAGGGAAGATTTTATATCCATAATGCTTATGTTTTTAGAAAGCGCATTATACCACTCAATAATATTAAAAAGATCGAGGTCCATTTTATTCCAAGTGTTAAATTGAATGGTGCTAGATATTTTATGTGTATTGAACAAAAAGAGCGGAAAAAGCTCTAGCCTTTTTCTTTGGAAAAATCAAAAGAGAATGATCAACTAGTCAATAACTTAAAGAATGAAACAAAAAAATACAATATCAAGATCCGTATTTTAGAATCATAGGTTTTAATTTTTTTAAAAATTTCAGAAAGCCTTTCCATAAAGTTGATTTTTATGTTATAATATTCACAAATAAAAGTTTTAGGAGTTTATATGGTTTCATCAGAATTTATTTCAAAAATCGAATTTGCTTGTAAGAAAAAAAGGAAAGTCTTTATTCGAATAGTAAATTTAAGTATGCGATTCGTTCAATGTTTGCAGGTGCTTTCCTTACCTTCAGTACAGCAGCAGGAGCTGTAGGTGCTGATTTGATCAATAAGATTGCACCAGGTAGTGGACGCTTCCTTTTCCCATTTGTTTTCGCTTGGGGATTAGCTTATATTGTCTTCTTAAATGCTGAATTGGTAACGTCAAACATGATGTTCTTAACAGCGGGTAGTTTTTTGAAAAAAATTAGCTGGAGAAAAACAGCTGAAATTCTTCTATATTGTACTTTCTTTAACTTAATTGGTGCGCTTATCGCTGGTTGGGGATTTGCTCATTCAGCAGCTTACGCTAATCTAACACATGATAGCTTTATTTCTGGAGTTGTAGAAATGAAGCTGGGACGCTCTAATGAACTAGTTTTACTTGAAGGTATTCTAGCTAATATCTTTGTAAACATCGCCATTCTTTCATTTGTTTTAGTTAAGGATGGTGGAGCAAAACTTTGGTTGGTTCTATCAGCCATTTACATGTTTGTATTCTTAACAAATGAGCACATCGCCGCAAACTTTGCTTCATTTGCAATTGTGAAGTTCAGTGTTGCTGCTGATTCAATCGCAAACTTCGGTATTGGAAATATTCTTCGTCACTGGGGTGTAACCTTTATTGGTAACTTTATAGGAGGTGGTCTACTGATGGGATTGCCTTATGCCTTCTTAAACAAGAACGAAGATACATACGTCGATTAAAAGTTGGATTGATTCCAACTTTTTCTTTTTGTTTTTCCATGCTATAATGAATGTAGTAATGTTAAATACAGAGGAAAATCATGAACGAAATTAAATGTCCAAATTGTGGGGAAGTTTTTACAGTTAATGAAAGCCAATATGCAGAGCTGATTTCTCAAGTTCGAACTGTGGAGTTTGATAAGGAATTGCATGAACGCATGAAGCAAGAGCTGGCCTTGGCTGAACAAAAAGCCATGAATGAACAGCAAACAAAACTAGCGCAAAAAGACCAAGAAATAGCTCAACTCCAAAGCCAAATTCAGAACTTTGATATCGAAAAAGAATTGGCCAAAAAAGAAGTAGAGCAAAGTGCTAGTCAAAGTCTGCTAGAGAAAGAAAAAGAAGTTCAAGCACTGGAGAATCAGCTGGCTACCTTACGTTTGGAGCATGAGAATCAACTGCAAAAGACACTGTCTGACATAGAGAAAGAAAGAAATCAGGTCAAAAATCAGCTCCTTTTACAAGAAAAAGAAAACGAGCTTTCTCTGACTTCAGTTAAACAAAACTATGAGGCCCAACTTAAGGCAGCAAATGAGCAAGTTGAGTTCTACAAGAATTTCAAGGCTCAACAATCAACTAAGGCAATTGGAGAAAGTTTGGAGCAGTATGCGGAGAGTGAGTTTAACAAGGTTCGTAGCTTTGCCTTCCCTAATGCCTATTTCGAAAGGACAACAAGGTTTCTGCTCGTGGGTCTAAAGGTGATTTTATCTTCCGTGACTTTGATGAAAATGGGCTAGAATTCATTTCCATCATGTTTGAGATGAAAAATGAAGCTGATGGTACGGAGAAGAAGCATAAGAATGCTGATTTCTACAAGGAGTTGGATAAGGATCGTCGAGAAAAGAACTGTGAGTATGCTGTATTAGTATCGATGTTAGAAGCCGGTAATGACTACTTCAACACAGGGATTGTCGATGTCAGCCACGAGTATGAGAAGATGTATGTCGTTCGTCCTCAGTTCTTTATCCAACTGATTGGACTCTTGCGTAATGCGGCTCTTAACTCTCTAAAATACAAGCAGGAGTTAGCGCTTATCCGAGAACAAAATATTGATATTACTCATTTTGAAGAAGACTTGGATGCTTTTAAGATTGCCTTTGCAAAGAACTACAATTCAGCATCTGTCAACTTCGGTAAGGCTATTGACGAAATCGACAAGGCCATCAAACGCATGGAAGAGGTCAAGAAATTCTTGACCACATCAGAAAACCAACTCCGCCTCGCCAACAACAAGCTGGATGATGTTTCTGTCAAAAAATTGACTCGTAAGAATCCGACCATGAAGGCTAAGTTTGAAGCTTTGAAGGGGGAGTGAGAAAGCAACACATGAACGGTATTATCAACTTAAAGAAAGAAGCAGGCATGACCTCACACGATGCAGTCTTTAAACTGCGTAAGATTTTAGGAACCAAGAAAATCGGTCACGGTGGTACCTTGGATCCTGATGTTGTGGGTGTTTTACCCATTGCAGTTGGTAAGGCAACTCGCATGGTAGAGTTCATGCAGGATGAGGGTAAGATCTACGAGGGGGAAATCACTCTGGGATATTCTACAACGACTGAGGATGCTAGTGGGGAAGTTGTCGCAGAGACTCCTGTTTTGTCTCCACTGGATGAAAAGCTTGTCGATGAAGCCATTGCTAGTCTGACAGGGCCTATCACCCAGATTCCCCCAATGTACTCAGCTGTTAAGGTCAATGGTCGCAAGCTCTATGAGTATGCGCGTGCTGGTCAGGAAGTCGAGCGTCCAGAACGTCAGGTAATAATTTATAGTTTTGAAAGAACCAGTCCGATTTGCTACGAGGATAAACTTGCGCGTTTTACTTTCAGAGTAAAATGTAGCAAGGGAACCTATATCCGTACCTTATCGGTTGACTTGGGAGAGAAGCTTGGTTATGCAGCTCATATGTCTCATCTTACACGGACTAGTGCAGCTGGTTTACAGTTAGAAGATTCCTTGACCTTAGAAGAAATTGCCCATAAAGTAGAGGCTGGTGAATTAGACTTTCTCCATCCGCTTGAGATTGGTACAGGGGATTTAGTCAAAGTTTTTCTTACTCCTGAGCAGGCAGATGAAGTCCGCTTTGGACGCTTTATTGAGTTAGAGTGTAGCGAGAAGGAAGTTGCCGCTTTCGAAGGTGAGAAGTTACTTGCTATTATGGAGAAACGTGATCATCTCTACAAACCAAGAAAGGTTTTCTCTTAAAATTATACTGAATAAACGATTTTTATCTTTTTGTAGAAAGACGAGATGCTCTCATCTTTTTTAAAAATATTAGCCAATAAATAGTTTTTACATTTTATGTCTTAAAAAAACCATTGAAAAATACAGTGTTATTTGACAGTTTTGCTTACTTATGATAAGATTTAATTTAAGAAAAGCTAGAGAAAAAAATAGAGGATATTATGAGTATTGAAATGACTGTCAGTGAGATTGCTGAGGTCTTGGGACTATCCCGACAAGCAATCAATAATCGTGTCAAAGAATTACCTGAAGAAGATATTACAAAAAACGACAAGGGTGTTACTGTTGTTACTCGCAGTGGATTGATCAAACTTGAAGAAATCTACAAAAAGACTATCTTTGAAGATGAACCGGTTAGTGATGAAGTGAAGCAACGAGAACTCATGGAAATTCTTGTTGATGAAAAGAACGCTGAAATTATTCGTCTTTATGAGCAATTGAAAGCTAAAGATAAGCAACTGGCTGAAAAAGATGAACAGATGCGTATCAAAGACCGCCAAATCGCTGAAAAAGATAAGCAATTGGACCAACAACAACAGTTAACTCTTCAAGCTATGAAGGATCAAGAAACACTTCAGTTGGAGTTGGATCAAGCTAAGCAAGAAGTTCAAGCATCGAAGAAAGGCTTCTTTGCTCGCTTATTTGGCAAATAAGAAAAAACTGCTTGGTTTCTATGACTAGACCAGGTGGTTTCTTTTTACAAATCAATAAGGATTGATAAGATGGAAACATTAAGAGAATATATCTCATTTGATTTAGAATTCAATAAACACCAGGATAAGACTCATTTGATTCAAGTATCAGCAGTGCATTTTAAAGAAGGTGAAGAAGTAGGAGTATTTGACTCTTATGTCTACACTGATGTTCCTTTGAAAAGTTTTATCAATGGTTTGACTGGTATTACTTCGGAGACTCTCAAAGATGCTCCAAAGGAAGAAGAAGTCCTGCAAAAATTTCAAGCTTTTGTTGGTAACTTGCCTCTTATTGGTTATAATGCAGCAAAAAGTGATTTACCAATTCTACTAGAGCATGGTTTAGACTATCGAGAACAATATTTAGTTGATCTCTATAATGAGGCACTTGAGCGACGTAGTTCTGATCTGCATGGAATTGCTAATCTAAAATTACAAACTGTGGCTAATTTTCTAGGTTTTAAAGGGCAATCTCATAATAGTTTAGAGGATGCTCGTATGACTGCTCGAGTGTATGAAGCTTTTCTTGAGTCAGATGAGAGTAGACTGTTACTCAATTCTCAGAGTAGTCTCAATTCGAATCCATTTGGTGCCTTAGATCTATCACAGCTTTTTGATTAGGAGTTTTTATGAAACCTGAAAAACCGAAAAAATTGGGTTTTAAAAAGATTTACCTAAATCTAGATAAAATCCTCTTTCTATTCTTTCTAATTTTTATGTTAGTTGACTATATCTGGTTGCCACTTAACTCAGTGATAGCTGGATTTTTACTAAGTCAGACTGGATATTTGTTTATTTCCTACAACAATATTTTTGAGATTATAAAAAACGCTCCCATAGTCAGTCTTGGTTTTGTAATTTTAATAGCTATTAATCTACTGGTAGCCTACTTTCAACTCAGTATTCTCTTTATTGGAGCACGTCATCTCCTTTATCATGAAAAAAAGAACTCTCATAGAATATAGTCGAAAAGTATTCCGTGAAAGCCTTTGCTTTTTATGAAGGAATTGACTATTTCAAAAGCTTTTGTTCATCTTTATATTTGTAGCAATGCTATTTCCGTTTATCAGAAAGATATTTAAGATTTATTATTTCAATAAAATCGTAATTCCAGAGTTTATTCAAACCTACATGGAAGATAAGTACTGGATGTGGTGGGTAGCCATTGTTATCTTATCACTCTTATTCTTCTATGTTTCAGTTCGCTTGATATTCACTCTTCCCAAGGTCTTTTATGAAAAGATGACGGTAAAGGAAGCGATCATTTATAGTTTGGATAAAACTAAAGATCACTTTTGGTTTTACGCCTGGCATTTATTCTTAATTATTGTAAAAACCAATCTATTCTTCTATCTTCCTCTCATCCCAATATTGTCTACTCAGTATATAGTGGATAGCCTTACTCAGAGAGAGTCTCTGGTCCTTGCTATTTTGAATTTTGTTCTGATCAAGAATTTCCACTACATGGCATTAACCTATTTCCTTGTGAAATTTACGTCCTTCTTAACAGGAGAAGAACTTGATATTATGCCAAGACGCGAGAAGGACCATATCATGAGGTGGGGTGTCATGGTGTGTGCATGTATCTTTTTTGCGATTGAAGGCTATAATTATCTAGAAGCTCCTGTAGTCAATCCACCGCTTGTGATTTCACATCGTGGTGTATCAAATGGCAATGGTGTACAAAATACCATTCAATCCCTAGAAAAAACATCACAATTAAAACCAGATTTAATCGAGATGGATATTCAGGAAACAAAGGATGGGCAATTTGTCATGATGCATGATGCGAATCTTAGAGCATTAGCTGGTATCAATAAAACACCACAAGATTTGACCTTAGAAGAGTTAAAGCAGATTGACATTCATGAGAATGGTTATGATACAAAGATTTCAAGTTTCGATGATTATCTGACTCGTGCAAATGAACTGCATCAGAAACTACTCATTGAAATTAAGACCAGTCACAAAGATAGCCCGCAGATGATGGAACATTTTCTAGAAAAATACGGTGCAAAAATTAAGGTTTATGGTCATCAAATGCAATCCTTGGATTATAAGGTTATTGAAAAAGTAAGAGAGTATGACAAAGATATTCCGGTCTACTTTATTCTTCCCTATAATTCTGTTTTTCCTAGAACGGTTGCGACAGGCTACACAATGGAGTACTCTACTTTGGATGAATATTTTGTAACGAAACTATGGAATACGGAGCAAAAACTCTATGTATGGACAATCAATAGTTCCGAATCTTTTAATAAGTCTTTTCACCTAGGTGTTGACGGAATGATTACGGACGACTTGGAAAGAACAAAAGAAGAACTAGTAACGGCTCAGGAAGACCCTGAATATAGTGACTTATTGCTAAATAAGCAACTGAGTTCTTTGCTTATTAACATCAATTAAAAGAGGCTGTAAACCAGCCTCTTTTTGAGAATATAATTAAAATGGTAACTTACCAGCAAATGCTCCAAGTTTCTTTTTAGTAGTTTCATCAATTTGTTCAAGAGCAGCATTGAGCGCTTGAACAGTCATATCTGAAAGTGTTTCAATATCTTCAGCATCCACAACTGCAGGATCGAAATCAATTTTTACGACTTTTTTATCACCTGTTAAGGTAGCAGTTACAAGGTTTTGAGCAGAAGTCCCAACAAATTCTGTGGCAGCCAATTCAGCTTGGCTTTGCTCCATTTGTTTTTGAAGTTTTTGAGCTTGACGCATCATGTTTTGCATATTCATCATAAGATTTTTTTAAGATTCCTTTTTTATATTATTTCTTTCCTATTTTATCAATTTTAATTGGAAAAGTCTAATTAAAATTTCAGGAACTCTATACATATCAAACAATGATTTAAGGTTTCTTTTAAGGTTTTTTTATAATATTCTGAAGAACTATATATTATCTGAACAAATCTCTTCAGGTTCATAAATAGAGAAGGTTTTCTTGGATAATTGTTTATTTTAAATAGATGATTAATCCTAAAAAGTTCAGATTATTATTTGAATACAAATTTGTTATAGCTTTGTTTGTTCGCTATTTATTTCAAGATTGTGATATAATAGTAAACAATGAGTTTTTAAAACAAACTAAAGGAGAATCGATATGATTTACGCTGGAATTTTAGCAGGTGGTACCGGCACGCGCATGGGTATTAGTAACCTACCCAAACAATTTCTTGAGTTGGGAGACCGCCCAATCCTAATCCATACAATTGAAAAATTTGTCTTAGAGCCAAGTATCGAAAAGATTGTGGTTGGAGTTCACGGAGACTGGGTGACACACGCAGAAGATTTAGTTGAAAAATTCCTTCCACTCCACAAGGACCGTATCATCATCACAAAAGGTGGTGCTGAACGTAATTCTAGTATTGAAAAGATTATTGAAGCTATCGATGCTTATCGTCCAATCACTGAAGATGATATCGTGGTCACACATGACTCAGTTCGTCCTTTTATCACACTTCGAATGATTCAAGATAACATTGCTCTCGCACAAAATCATGATGCTGTTGATACAGTAGTTGAAGCAGTAGATACCATTGTTGAAAGTACAAACGGTCAGTTTATCACAGATATTCCAAATCGTGCTCATCTCTATCAAGGGCAAACTCCTCAAACCTTCCGTTGTAAAGACTTCATTGATTTGTATGGTTCTTTATCAGCAGAAGAAAAAGAAATTTTAACAGATGCATGTAAAATCTTTGTTATCAAGGGGAAAGATGTAGCCTTGGCAAAAGGTGAATACTCAAACCTTAAAATCACAACAGTTACAGACTTGAAGATTGCTAAAAGCATGATTGAGAAAGACTAAAAACATGATTAATCAAATTTATCAACTGACAAAAACCAAAGTTTATTAATATTAAATATCAGGAAGAAGAAATTGATCAAGAGAATCAGATCCTCATCCGACCAAATTACATGGCGGTTTGTCACGCGGATCAACGTTATTACCAAGGTAAACGCGATCCAAAAATTTTAGCGAAAAAACTACCAATGGCTATGATTCATGAGTCTTGTGGTACAGTCATTTCTGATCCAACAGGTACCTACAAAGTTGGTCAGAAGGTTGTTATGATTCCAAATCAACCACCTATGCAAAGTGATGAGGAATTCTACGAAAATTACATGACTGGAACATATTTTTTATCAAGTGGTTACGATGGATTCATGCGAGAATTTGTTTCTCTGCCTAAGGATCGTGTGGTAGCTTACGAAGATATCGAAGACACAGTTGCTGCCATTACTGAGTTTGTCAGTGTTGGTATGCATGCTATGAATCGTTTCATGACGGTATCTCACAGCAGACGTCAACGCATCGCTGTCATTGGTGATGGAAGTTTAGCTTTTGTCATGGCCAATATTATTAACTACACTTTGCCTGAAGCTGAGATTATTGTTATCGGACGTCACTGGGAGAAATTAGAATTATTCTCATTTGCAAAAGAGCTCTACATTACTGACAGTATTCCAGAGGATCTTAGTTTTGACCATGGTTTCGAATGCTGTGGTGGTGATGGATGTGGACCTGCTATTAATGACTTGATTCGCTACATTAAACCACAAGGTACCATTTTGATGATGGGTGTTAGTGAGTATAAAGTTAATATCAATACTCGTGATTCATTGGAAAAAGGCTTGTTATTAGTTGGATCTTCTCGTTCTGGAAGAGTTGACTTTGAAAATGCCATCCAAATGATGGAGATTAAGAAGTTTGCCAATCGTTTGAAGAATATCATTTATCTAGAAGAACCAGTAAGAGAGATTAAGGATATTCATCGAGTTTTTGCAACAGACCTTAATACTGCCTTCAAGACAGTATTTAAGTGGGAAGTCTAATGGGGAAAGATTATGAAGGAAATTGTTAAAGAGAAGATTGCTTCTTTATTATCAGGTGATGAAGAAATTCAGAGCGTTGAACAGTTGGGTGGAATGACCAATCAAAACTACTTGGTTCAAACATCTTCAAATCGATATATCGTTAAGTTTTTCGGTAAAGGTACGGATAAATTAATCGACCGCCAGAATGAAAAGTTCAATCTTGAATTGTTGAAAGATTTAAAATTAGATGTAGAAAAATTATCTTTTTGATATTGAAGCTGGTATCAAAGTCAATCAATACATTGAAAATGCAGAAACATTAGATTCAAATACTATAAAAACCAAATTTGAAAAGATTGCACCAATTCTACAAACCATTCACTCTTCTGGTAAAGAATTAAAAGGAGAGTTTGCTCCTTTTGAGGAAATCAAAAAATATGAATCATTGATTCAAGGGGGGATTTCTTATCCAAACTATGAAGATGTCAGAAAATCAGTTCTTTCTTTAAAAAATGAGCTTGAAAAAATTGGTATTGAGAAGAAATCATGTCATATTGATTTGGTTCCAGAAAACTTTATTGAAGGACCAGATGGACATCTTTATCTGATTGATTGGGAATATTCTTCCATGAACGATCCTATGTGGGACCTTGCAGCACTCTTTCTAGAATCTGAATTTACACCGGAAGAAGAGACAGACTTTCTAGCTTATTACGAGGGTGACAAGACTCCTGTTTCGAGAGAGAAAATCCGTATCTATAAGATATTACAAGACATTATTTGGAGTCTTTGGACTATCTACAAAGAAGAAAATGGTGCAGATTTTGGAGATTATGGAATCACTCGTTATAATAGAGCTGTAAAAGAATTGCAGTCTCAGGGAGGTATTGATGAAGACTAAAAATGGAGTTTCCTTTGGACTTATATCAGGTATTTTTTGGGGATTAGGGCTAACCATTAGTGCTTATATCTTCTCTATATTTACTGACTTGTCACCTTTTGTAGTAGCAGCAGCGCACGACTTTCTTAGTATTTTTATCTTGCTAGGATATCTTCTAGTTAAAGAAGGAAAGGTACGTTTTTCAATTTTCTTGAACATTCGAAATGTCAGTGTTATTATCGGTGCACTTTTGGCTGGACCTATTGGTATGCAGGCTAACCTCTATGCGGTCAAATATATTGGTAGTTCATTAGCATCCTCAGTTTCAGCTATTTATCCTGCAGTATCTGTCATTCTCGCTTTCTTTTTCTTAAAGCATAAGGTTTCTAAGAATACAGTATTTGGAATTTATTAATCATTGCAGGAATTATTGCTCAGACCTACAAGGTTGAACAGGTCAATTCATTCTATATTGGTATCCTCTGTGCCTTGATCTGTGCCCTTGCTTGGGGAAGTGAAAGTGTTCTCAGCTCATTTGCTATGGAAAGTGAACTTAGTGAACTCGAAGCCCTCTTGATACGACAAGTCACATCTTTCTTGTCCTATCTTGTTATTGTTCTCTTCTCGCATCATTCATTTGCAGAAGTGGCAAATGGACAATTGTTTGGTCTATTAATTGTCTTTGCGGCATTTAATATGATCTCTTATCTTGCCTACTATATGGCTATCAATCGATTGCAGCCAGCAAAAGCTACTGGATTAAATGTGAGTTATGTAGTATGGACTGTTTTATTTGCAGCAATTTTCTTGGGTTCGCCCCTTAATTTGCTGACCATCGTTACTTCACTTATCGTAATGGCTGGTGTTTATATTATTATTAAAGAATAAAGGAGAAAACGCGTGAAAGCGATTATCTTAGCAGCGGGATTGGGAACTCGTTTGAGACCCATGACAGAAAATACTCCCAAAGCCTTGGTCAAGGTTAATGAAAAACCTTTAGTCGAATATCAAATTGAATTTTTAAAAGAACGTGGAATTGATGACATTATCATCATTGTAGGTTATTTAAAAGAACAATTCGACTATCTTAAGGAAAAGTACGGTGTGCGTTTAGTCTTCAACGAAAAATATGCTGATTACAATAACTTTTACTCTCTTTACTTGGTAAAAGAAGAATTGGCTAACAGCTATGTTATCGATGCGGATAACTATCTTTTCAAGAATATGTTCCGAAATGATATTGAACGTTCAACCTACTTCAGTGTTTATCGTGAAGATTGTGATAATGAGTGGTTCCTAGTTTACGGAGATGATTACAAAGTTCAAGATATCATTGTCGATAGCAAAAATGGACGCATCTTGAGTGGTGTGTCATTCTGGGATGCTCCAACAGCTGAGAAAATTGTTGGGTTTATCGATGATGCCTATGCAAGTGGCGAGTTTGTTGACCTCTATTGGGACAACATGGTCAAAGATAACATCAAAGAACTAGATGTATATGTAGAAGAGTTGGAAGAAAACTCTATCTATGAAATCGACAGTGTTAAAGATTATCAAAAATTAGAAAAGATTCTTTCTTCACAAAAATAAGCAACTTTTATGAACTGATACCTTACCTATTTTTACTTGACTTTTTAGGTTTGATACAGTATACTAGTGAAAATTTAACCTTTAAGGGCAGTCCAGAGAGACTCACAAGGTGTCAGAGAAAAGAAGCTACAATGGAAACAAGTAAGCAAGTGCTTATTTGCTACTTTTGTGTAAATATCTTACCTGAAACCTTGCAATAGCAAGGTTTTTCTTTATCTGATCCCCTTAAAATTTAAGGAGGAAAAGTTATGAATCCAAATTGTAAAAAACGAATGGGTGTAATTCGCTTGGAAGTTATGAGAGTAGTATCTCAGGAGGAAATCGCGCCAGCAATCTTTGAGCTTGTACTTGAAGGAGAAATGGTCGAAGCTATGAAAGCGGGCCAATTTCTTCATTTGCGTGTACCTGATGATGCCCATCTCTTACGTCGTCCAATTTCGATTTCATCAATAGATAAGGTGACTAAGCAATGCAGACTTATCTATCGAGTTGAAGGAGCAGGGACAGCAATCTTTTCAAGCTTAAAATCAGGTGATAGCATAGATGTTATGGGACCTCAGGGAAATGGCTTTGATTTATCTGATTTAGACAAGCAGAACCGTGTTCTTCTAGTTGGTGGTGGAATCGGAGTGCCGCCTTTACTCGAAGTAGCTAAACAACTGTATGAGCGTGGTGTTGAAATAACAACTGTTTTAGGATTCGCTACTAAAGATGCTGTTATTTTGGAAGATGAATTATCCAGATTTAGTCAGGTCTTTGTAACGACTGATGATGGTTCCTATGGTATTAAAGGAAATGTATCGGCAGTGATTAACGATTTTGACACAGAATTTGATGCCATCTACTCTTGCGGTGCGCCTGGTATGATGAAATATATCAATCAAACATTTTACGACCATCCCAGAGCTTACCTATCCTTAGAATCTCGTATGGCTTGTGGCATGGGGGCTTGCTACGCTTGCGTATTGAAAGTACCAGATAGTGATACAGTTAGTCAACGTGTGTGTGAAGATGGGCCTGTATTTAAAACAGGAACTGTTGTTTTATAAGGAGAGTATCATGACTACAAATCGATTACAAGTCTCTCTACCAGGCTTAGAACTAAAGAATCCTATCATTCCTGCTTCAGGCTGTTTTGGTTTTGGACAAGAGTATGCCAAATACTATGATTTGGACCTCTTGGGCTCTATCATGATTAAGGCTACTACACTTGAACCACGTTTTGGTAATCCTACTCCACGAGTGGCAGAAACACCTGCTGGTATGCTGAATGCTATTGGTCTACAAAATCCAGGATTAGATGCTGTACTCTCCGAAAAATTACCTTGGTTGCAAAGAGAGTATCCTAATCTCCCTATAATCGCCAATGTTGCTGGATTCTCAAAGCAAGAATACGCAGCAGTTTCTAGTGGTATTTCCAAGGCACCTAACGTGAAAGCCATTGAGCTCAATATTTCTTGTCCAAACGTCGATCATGGGAATCACGGACTTTTGATTGGGCAAGACCCAGATTTAGCTTATGATGTGGTAAAAGCAGCCGTAGGGGCATCAGATGTGCCAGTTTACGTTAAATTGACACCAAGTGTAACTGATATCGTGACTATCGCAAAGCAGTAGAGGACGCAGGTGCTAGTGGTCTCACTATGATTAATACCCTTGTTGGTATGCGCTTTGATCTCAAAACTAGAAAACCAATCATTGCCAATGGTACTGGTGGAATGTCTGGGCCTGCAGTCTTTCCGGTAGCTCTTAAACTAATCCGTCAAGTAGCTCAAACAACTAATCTTCCAATCATTGGTATGGGAGGAGTTGATTCAGCTGAAGCTGCTATAGAAATGTATTTGGCGGGTGCGTCAGCAATAGGAGTCGGTACAGTAAACTTTACCAATCCTTATGCCTGTCCTGATATCATTGATAACCTACCAAAAGTCATGGACAAATATAATATCGAAACTCTGGAGCAATTGAGAAAAGAAGTAAAAAGTAGCTTATAGTTTTTTAAATTCGTAATATTTTGAATGCCTTCTTTTTTTTGGTATAATATGACTATGATTGTAACAATACCTATAAAAACTGAAAAAGACATTGCAACACCAGGTCCAACAGTCCTCGTTTTAGGATATTTTGATGGAATTCATCTAGGACATCAAAAATTATTTAGTATTGCTGGTGAAATTGCTGCTAAGAAGAGATTAAGCGTTGCTTTAATTACATTTCATGAATCACCAAAATTAACCTTAAAACCCTATTCACCAGAAAATTTACTTCATATCCTGAATGCAGAAGAACGTGAACGCAAGTTTAAACGAGCTGGTGTCGAAAATCTTTATTTAATGGACTTCTCAAGTCGTATCGCTAATATGACAGCTCAAGAGTTTGTAGATACCTTTGTCAAAGAAGTTAAAGCAGATACTATTGTAGTTGGATTTGACTATAGTCTTGGTTCAGATAGAAAATCAGCAGAAGATTTAAAAGAAATCTTTGATGGAGAAGTAGTCGTAGTACCTCCTGTAGAAGATGAAAAAGGAAAGATTAGCTCTACACGTATTCGTCAAGCTATCCTTGAAGGAAATGTGAAAGAAGCTGGTCAGTTACTAGGAAGTCCACTTCCTACAAGAGGAATTGTCGTACATGGTAACGCTCGTGGTCGAACAATCGGTTATCCAACTGCCAATCTCGTGCTCTTGGATCGCACTTATATGCCGGCAGATGGTGTCTATACCGTTGATATCGAAATCAAGAGAAAACTCTATCGAGGAATGGCTAGTGTCGGGAAGAACGTTACTTTTGATGGAGAGGAAGAGCGTTTTGAAGTGAATATCTTTGATTTTGATGAAGATATTTATGGCGAAACAGTGACCGTCTATTGGTTAGATCGTATCCGAGATATGGTGAAATTTGACGGCATTGAACAATTGGTCAAACAACTCGAAGAAGATGAAAAAGCTGCAAGAAAATAAAAATGAAGTTCGAATGAAAATTCGAGCTTTTTATTTCTTCTTTAGAATTTTTAAAAATTATGCCGCCATCAATGAATAACCACTAATATTGAATAATAAATTTTAGTTTGATATAATTTAAATATCAAACTAAAGGAGTCTATAATGTTTAAGGAAAAACGAAACAAGGGATTCATCTCAGGTCTTGTTCTCTCATTATTTCTTTTTGCTATAGCTATTGCGATGGGATTTCTATGGAATTTGCATAAAAATCCGACAACTGCTTTTGCGACAAATAATGAATCTGGTAAACAAGTAAAAATGACTATCTATGACATTTATCCAGAAGTTATTGGTGATGTTGATGGTGGAAGCGTTGTTTTTCTTGTTCAATATAGTCAAGAAGGAGAAGGTAAGTATGCAGTAGTTGAGGCTAAAGAAAATGATGCTGAGGTTAAGAAGTTAATCGAGCAGGCTACTGCCGAAACTTTAGCTGATAATCCAGGGACTTTGTTGGGAACACAATTACAACCACTAAGTACAAATGTGAATACCTCACGTAATAACAGAATAGTAGACTTATCAGGTTTCTTAAAATCAGTTTTAGAACCTACGTCTACAGTTTATCAAAACATGAATACGAATGTTTACCTGAGCTTGACTGAACATTCTCGTGATGGTTGGTATTATATCATTGGAGCAGTAATTTTCGGTGGCATGGGAGTATTTACAGCTATTACAGCCGTTATTCTTCGTAAAAGATCCATTGCATCTTATAATGAATTATATCAGACTTATCCCGAGCTTCAGGGTAATCTTGTAGGTATTGCCGACCAAGCTGACTATTACAATCAAGATCTGAAAGTAATCCTATATAAAAACCACTTGATTACTTACTTTAAAGGGACTCAAACTGTTGACTTAAGAAAAGTTGATCAGATTTACCTTATTGAAAATAGTTACCATCGCTATGGTTTTACAAATAAAGTCTATCAACTGTGCTACATTCGTAAGGACAGTCCTAAGAAGCACAACATGACTATTCGGACTACTAGAACAGTTCAAGAACAATTGGAAGAATTTTGGGAGTTACTAATGGAAAAAAATTCCCAGATATTCATCTAGGAGTTTAGTATTAAAAGCACCGGAAATCGGTGCTTTTTTTATTTATAAAAAAATCTCATAAATTCGAATCTATCACTTGACATCGTAAATTTTTTTGGAGTAGAATGTTTACTAGTTAATTAAATGGTTAAATACTAGTTAAGGAGTTCTAGTGAAAAAAAGAAAAATACTAATATGTATGCTATCTTCTGTACTTGCCTTATTTTTAGGATCTTGTAGTCAAGATAAGCAAAATGATGTCAAAGAATCTCATGGAATGAAAATAGTTACCAGTTTTTATCCTGTATATGCTATGGTAAAAGCAGTTTCGGGTGAACTAAATGATGTAAGAATGATTCAGTCTAGTTCAGGCATTCATTCTTATGAACCGTCAGCAAATGATATTGCAGCTATCTACGATGCGGATGTATTTGTTTATCATTCTCATACCTTAGAGTCTTGGGCGGGTAGTCTAGACCCAAGTCTACAAAAGTCCAAGGTTAAGGTCCTAGAAGCATCTGAGGGTATGACCTTGGATAGAGTATCCGGCTTAGAAGATATAGAAGTAGGAAAAGGTGTGGATGAGAAAAGTCTTTATGATCCCCATACTTGGTTAGACCCTGAAAAGGTAGCTGAAGAAGCACAAATTATTGCTGATAAATTATCGGAATTAGATAGTGAGAATAAAGATATATATCAGTCGAATGCGAAGAAGTTTATTGATCAAGCTCATGAGTTAACAAATAAATATAAACCTATCTTCGATAAAGTGGAGCAAAGAACGTTTGTGACACAACACACTGCTTTTTCTTATTTAGCAAAGAGATTTGACTTGAATCAACTTGGTATTGCTGGTATTTCTCCTGATCAGGAACCAAGCCCAAGACAACTGAGTGAAATCCAAGAATTTGTTAAGACCTATAAAGTTAAAACTATTTTTACAGAGAGCAATGCTTCGTCTAAAGTAGCTGAAACGCTTATCAAGTCAACAGGTGTGAGTCTTAAAACTCTCAATCCTTTAGAGGCAGACCCACAAAATGATAAGTCTTATTTAGATAATTTAGAAGAGGATATTGCAATACTAGCAGAAGAATTGAAATGAGGAAATTATGAATAAAAACAAAGAAATATTTAGCTGGATCAGCAGTAGTTATTGCGCTTAGTGTTTGTGCTTATGTTTTTAAATCAGCACCAAGAAGCAGAGAAGAAGGAAGATAATCGTGTATCTTATGTTGATGGGAAAAACAATGAGTCTAAAAAGAACGAAAATTTGACTCCTGATCAAGTTAGCAAAAAGGAAGGCATTGAGGCCGAACAAATTGTTGTGAAAATTACTGATCAGGGATATGTGACTTCTCACGGAGACCATTTCCATTACTATAATGGTAAAGTTCCTTTCGATGCGATTTTTAGTGAAGAACTAGTCATGAAAGATCCAAGTTATCAATTGCGTGATGAACACATCGTTAACGAAATTAAAGGTGGTTACATCATCAAAGTTGATGGAAAATATTATGTCTACCTAAAAAATGCTAGTCAAGCTGAAAATATTCGAACCAAAGAACAAATTGAAAAACAAAAACAAGGGCATACATCTGACCAAAAAAATGATTCTAAGGAAGTTGTGGCAGCTAGAGCTCAAGGACGTTATACAACTGATGACGGTTATGTTTTTAACGCTTCTGATATCATTGAAGATACAGGAGATGCTTATATCGTTCCCCACGGAGGACACTTCCATTATATTCCTAAGAGTGATCTGTCAGCGGGTGAATTAGCTGCCGCAAAGGCTTATTTATCTGGCAATAGTTCAGCTCTCAGTCAACCCTTGTCACTGACACCGAATAATGGTGTTTCTGCAGCAGATGATGGTTATGTCTTTAACCCTAATGATATTGTCAGAGATACTGGCGATGCTTATATCGTACGACATGGGGACCACTATCACTATATCCCTAAATCATCTCTTAACAATCATCAAGCACAATCTAACACTCCAAGCTTAGAAAGTCCTTCTAATTCTACACCAAATAATCCGTTACCACATGTTCACCATGAAGAAGAGGAACACGATCATGGTTTTGATGCAAATAGAATTATAAGTGAAGATTCAGAAGGTTTTGTTATGAGTCATGGCGATCACAATCATTACTTCTTTAAAAAAGATTTATCACCTGATCAAATTAAGGCCGCACAAGATCACTTGTACGGCAATAAACATTCAGAAACTATCCCAGATAATCATAGCAGTCATAAACCAGAAGAACACCATCATGATAACCATGGAAACCATCATGAGGAAGAACACGATCATGGCTTTGCAGCAGATCGAGTGATAAGTGAAGATGATAAAGGATTTGTCGTTTCTCATGGAGATCACAATCATTACTTCTTTAAAAAAGATTTATCTCCTGATCAAATTAAGGCTGCTCAAGATCACTTATACGGAAATAAACATTCAGAAACTAGCCCAGATAACCACAGTAGTAAACCAGAAGAACACCATCATGAGGAAGAGCACGATCATGGCTTTGCAGCGGATCGAGTGATAAGTGAAGATGATAAAGGATTTGTCGTTTCTCATGGAGATCACAACCACTATTTCTTTAAAAAAGATTTAACAAAAGATCAGATTAAAGCTGCTCAAGAACATTTAAACAGTCATAAAACTGAGTCTGTTAAACCTCTTGCAAAAGATGTAGAAGCATTTTCTAGAGATGCCAGCGATGAAGAAAAAATAGCTTATATTTCTAAAACTTATGGCGTTCCTCTTGAGGCTATCAGAATTTCAAATGGATTCTTTGTATTTGGTAATCCAGACCAAGCTTATGATCCAACTCACATTCACCCTTATGCAGTTCGAAAGGAACACGTTCGTATTCCTCTCCAAACAGGTGATGCAGAGCTTGATTTCCTAAACGAACTCTATACAACTGCTCTACGTGATGGTGTTTCTCCTTATAGCTTACAGGTTGAAAATGGTAGTTTCGTCATTCCTCACGGTGACCATAACCACTACATCAAGGTTCAAACTAAAGGTTATGAAGTCGCTTTGAAAAACAAAATTCCTGCCTTGCAATCTAACTACCAACCTGGTGCATTTGATGAAAATGCTGTAGTGCATAAGGTTGAACAGCTTTTGGTAGAGAGTCGAGAGCTCTATAAAGACAAGCCAAGCGTACAGAGACAAATTGAGCTTGCCTTGGGTCAATTCTCTGAAAATATGAAAAAACTATCAACCAACTCTACTGCAGGATACTTGGCAGCTTTGGATTTGTTTGATAAACAGTATATTCACATTGACTCAAGTGTCAAACCAACAGAAATCAGTCCTTTAGACAAGAAATATCAAGCTTAGTAGATAAGATTAATACCTTAGACACAGATGCTTATGGACTTCCTAAGAAGGATTTATTAACTCAGCTTCAAGAAAATAAACTAGCCCAAGATGAAGCAGGTTTAGATGCAGTTGAAGCTAAACTAGAAGCCTTGCAGGACTTCAATGATCGTACTGGAGTTACAACAGTCGAGTACATTAAGTATTTCTATCAACATTTATCTGATAATCACTTAAATGACACTCTTAGAAATAAAGTTGCCAACTTAACTTGGACACTTTATCAATCACAATCCTTCCTTAAGGCGACTGACTTGAACAAACTCTTCCCGGAAATCTACCAAACAAAACTGGAAGTAGAAGAAGCACTGAAAAATGAGCCGGTTGCAAGCAAGGCTTCTGAAACAATCTTAGATACAGAAAAAGTGGATGGCCATAGTGCTAAAACTGCAGTCTATGAGTTCTTGAAAGGTTTGTATGATGATATTAAACCTGAGGAACAAAGTAATCATGTCTTAAAAGGGCAAGTAGAAGAGTTACTAACAAAAGCTGAAGAATTAGTGAATCAAGTCAATGAGGAAGGGGTTAAAGCTTCACACTCTGACGAAGTGAAAAATCTTAAGGCTGCTTTGGATAAAGAAGACGCAGACCTTGATGAATTAAATACACAGGTTCAAGATCTTTTGAAACGTATTTCACTAACAATCCAAAATGAACGTGATAATTCGAAACAAGACCCAGAGGTTTTAGTTCTTTACCAAAAACTCTATAACGGAGTCATTGCTCTCCATAGCTATTTGGAGATGAATAATGGTTCAGATGCTGACTTTGAAAAAGTAGATGCTCTGTTTGATAAACTAGCAGCAGCAAGTAAGGATAAGCAGGCTCTTCTAGCAGTTGCCCAAGAAATAGTCTTGTTAAATCGAGAGCTTAGATCTAAAGTAACGCCAAGTCAAGAAACACCTGTTGAAGCAAAACAAGAAACACCAGGTCAAGCAAGTACTGATGAGCAAGTAGAAGCTAGCTCAGTACAGACAACAACAGAAAATACTTCTGAAACAACAACTGAACTGAATCCTGAATCAACAGAAAAAGTCGCAGAATAAAAAAAGACGAGGTAGCTAAGCTACTTCGTCTTTTTTTTAGTCTTTATAAGCTACAATTCCAATAATAGTATCAACTGCACGTTCCATGGTTTGTAGGCTAACGTATTCAAAACGGCCATGCATGTTTTCACCACCAGCGAAGATATTCGGAGTTGGAATTCCCATAAACGAAATCTTAGAACCATCTGTACCACCACGAATTGGTTCGATAATTGGTGTAATATCAAGACTTTCCATAACCGCTTTGGCAATGGTTACTGGAGTCATATCCTTTTCGATGACTTCTTTCATGTTGTAGTACTGGTCAGTCAATGTTAAAGTGACACGATCACTACCAAGTTCTTGGTTCATCTTATCAGCGATAGCTTGCATAGCAGCTTTACGCGCTTCAAAGCTTTCTTTTTCAAAGTCACGAATGATGTAGCTAGCACGCGCTTCCTCAACAGTACCTGTTACATCCATGAGATGGTAGAAACCTTGATAACCCTCAGTCAATTCTGGTCGGTCACCAGCTGGGAGTTGGTTGTGGAAGTCGATGGCTAATTGGAGAGCATTGACCATTTGCCCTTTAGCAGTTCCTGGATGAACATTACGACCTTGGGAAGTGAAGTTCTGCACCTGCAGCAGAGAAGGTTTCGTATTGCAATTCCCCAAGAGGGCCACCGTCGACTGTATAAGCAAAGTCAACATTGAAGTCCTCTGCATCAAATTTATTGGCACCAACTCCGATTTCTTCATCAGGGCCAAAGCCAACACGGATTTCACAGTGTTTAATCTCAGGGTGAGCAGTCAAGTATTCGATAGCTGTCATGATTTCAGCGATACCAGATTTGTCATCGGCACCGAGCAATGTAGTTCCGTCCGTTGTAATCAAAGTTTGGCCAGGATATTTCTCTAAGCTCTTAAAATCAGCTGGATCAAGTTTGAAATCTGAATTCCCAAGTTCGATAACTCCACCGTCGTAGTTTTCAATAACCTGAGGATTGACGCCTTCAGCATTAAATCAGCTGTATCCATGTGGGAGATAAAACCGATCTTACGAGTCAAACTTGGGTCGTTAGCTGGTAAGGTTCCGATAGCAAAACCGTTTGGTAGGTAGTAAACATTTTGCAAACCAACACGTTTCATCTCAGGGATGAGGACATTGGTTGCGAAGTCTACTTGACTTTGGGTACTTGGTGTAGTGGTTGAATGTTCATCAGAACGTGTATTGACTTTGACATAAGTCAAAAAACGCTCCAACAATGTTGGATATTTCATTGTAACTCCTTTTTTCCTTCTTTTAAAACCATTGTATCATAGAAAGAAGAGAAAAACAAAAGTCAGAAGGGAGATAACATCCTTATGTTAGCGTTTACTTATGGCAACTTTAGTGATACAATAAAAAAGATAAAAATATCACAAGGATGTAGAGATGAAAAAAGCGATTTTAATGATGACATTTGGTTCCCCAGAAGAGATTACCTTTGAAGGAGTAGCCGACTTTTTTACCAACATTCGTCGTGGAGTTCGACCTCAAGATCACGAGATTCAAACACTTTATGATAATTATGTTCGAATTGGAGGAACTCCACTTCAAAAAATTACCCGTGAAGAAGTTTCCTTAGTAGAAGCTAGATTGGGAAATGAATATAGTGTCTATTTTGCCAATAAATTTTCAAAACCCTTTATTCCAGATGTGATTCGGCAAATGGAAGCAGATGGAATTGAAAAGTGTATTTGCTTGATTTTGGAACCACACTATTCCTTTTACTCTGTCATGGGGTACGAAAAGTTTCTGGAAAGCAAACAAATTCAGTTTTTAGTTATTAAGGACTGGTATCAAGAAGAAGCCCTCTTAAACTATTGGGCAGCTGAAATTGCTAAGATTTTAAAAGAAAAGGTGAAACAGGATAGATTTAAAGTCATCTTTTCTGCCCACAGTGTGCCCATTTTTGCCTTGGATTTTGGTGATCCCTATATCGACCAGATTTTCGAAAATAGCAAGTTAATTGCTGAGAAATTAGCCTTGAAACCAGAGCAATATACCAACACTTGGCAGAGTGAAAGTGATATTGGTATTCCTTGGATAAAACCAGATGTCTTGGAATATCTTAGAGAACAGGAAGAACATCCAGAGCATTATATTTTTGTACCTATTAGTTTTATCAGTGAGCATATTGAAGTCTTGTTTGACAACGATGTGGAATGTCATGACTTGTGTCAGGAATTGGGTGTGAACTACCATCGTCCACCAATGCCAAATACAGATTCTCGTTTGATTGATGCCTTGGTCAATATTGTCCGAGCTAACGAACATAAAGAATTTAGAGAATTCCTCCCAGAAGAAGAGACCTTTGATGAATTAGTCCCTTCGGATGAAACTAAGAATATTTTAGATGAATCACAAGACTTACAAATGCCAGAATTTGTCAAAAAATTAATTGAGAAAAAAGGTCGTGAAAATGTCAAGATGCCTTATTTAATCAAAAGAATGCTTGAAAAAGCTGGCAAATTACCCAAAGACTAAGTAAAAATAGTAAAGAACAGGTAAGGTTTGTTTCAAATATCTGCTAGGCAGGATATAGCTTAGAAGGTGAAAGAAAAGGCGGTGGGACAGAAATCGATAGACAAAGTCTTGATTTCGTAGTCCCAGCCCCGCGAGGATGATTAGGAGCTTTTTGGAGTCTAAAAGACGAACAAAAAGTTCAATAAGCTACCGCGTCAAATTATGATTGATAATAAAAAGTGAGGTCGGGATCTTTTTGTCCCAACCTCTTTTTAGGTGATTAGCATTTTTTTGACCTAGTTTTTTCTTATTTACCCAAACAAAACTGGCTGAACAACTGTGTAATGAGTTCATCTGGCGCTGCATCACCGGTGATTTCTCCGAGGATTTCCCAAGTACGAGTCAAGTCAACTTGAAGCAAGTCAACTGGCATCCCCAGTTCCAGCCCTTCATTAACAGCTTGTAGGCTTTCAACAGCCTTTTCAATCAAGGAAATGTGACGGGCATTAGACAAGTAAGTAGCATCTTGTTCAACCAAGCCAGCATTTTCAAAGAAGAGGTTGTTGATGCGCTCTTCAATCTTGTCGATGTTTTGATTTTTGAGGACTGAAATACGGATGACATCTTCAGGTAGTTCGTCAGTTTCAATAGCCTCAGGCAGGTCAGTTTTGTTTAGTAGGATGATACGGTTGGTATCTTGACTAATTTCGAGAAGTTGTCGGTCCTGGGCAGTTAGAGGTTCGCTAGCGTTTAAGACAAGAAGTACCAAGTCAGCCTCCTTGAGGGCTTTCTTGGAGCGTTCAACCCCTATCTGTTCCACGATATCATCTGTTTCACGGATACCTGCAGTATCAATTAATTTAAGTGGAACACCGTTGATATTGACGTATTCTTCAATGACATCTCGAGTAGTCCCTGCAATATCCGTTACAATGGCCTTATCCTCACGCAAGAGGTTGTTGAGGAGGCTAGACTTCCCAACGTTGGGGCGTCCGATGATAGCGGTAGAAATTCCTTCTCGGAGTATCTTTCCACGACGTGCTGTTTTTAAGAGATTAGTTAAGAGTTGTTCAAATTCTAAAGTTTTTTCACGGACAACAGCAGTAGTAGCCTCTTCAACATCGTCGTACTCTGGGTAGTCGATATTCACTTCAACTTGTGCAAGTGTATTGAGTATCTCCTGGCGAGTATTGTTAATGAGATCAGAAAGGGAGCCATCTAACTGTTTGACCGCAATATTCATAGCCTTGTCCGTCTTGGCACGGATGATATCCATAACGGCCTCGGCTTGTGTCAAGTCGACACGACCGTTGAGAAAGGCACGCTTGGTAAATTCACCAGGCTCTGCCAACCGAGCCCCCTTCACGGATAACCAGTTGTAGGATTTCATTAGTTACGGCTATTCCACCGTGGGTATTAATTTCAATAATATCTTCACGAGTAAAGGTCTTTGGGGACTTCATAGCTCCCACCATAACCTCATCCATAATCTTGCCTGTCTGAGGGTCAACGATTTGTCCGTAATTTAGCGTGTGACTGGCAACCTTGCTTAAGTCTTTGCCTTTAAAGATTTTTTGTGCAATAGCAAAGCTATCCGTTCCGCTTAAACGAACAATCCCAATAGCCCCTTCACCAAGCGGAGTCGAGATTGCGGCAATGGTATCAAATTCACGTGTAATCATTTCATTTCCTTTTTACAATTTATATACAAATATCATTTAAAATTGTAACAAAATATAGCGTTTTATTCAACGAATGCCACTTATAAAGAAAAGCCTAAGCACATTGCTTAAGCTTTATTTAGTGCGCATTTCACCTTGTGGGAAATAAGTTCCTTCAGGCATATCGTTAATGATAACGTGAACGGCTGACTGAGGTGCTCCTGTGTTACGAACAACAGCTTCTGTAACTTCCTTGGCTAGGGCTTTCTTTTGCTCTAGAGTGCGTCCTTCAAATAAATCAATGCGTACAAATGGCATAATTGCGTCCTCCACTAGATATTTGATTTCTTCTATTTTACCACAATTTGCCATTTAAAGCTTTGAGAAAATATGGTATACTAGAATGTAGCAAAAATTTAGAAATGGACGTGAAATAGAAGCATGGCACAGTTGTATTATCGTTATGGGACCATGAACTCTGGAAAAACCATCGAGATTCTCAAGGTGGCCTATAACTACGAGGAGCAAGGAAAAGGAGTTGTGATTATGACTTCGGCTCTGGATACGCGTGATGGTGTAGGCTATGTTTCAAGTCGGATTGGGATGAAAAGACCAGCAATTGCTATTGACGAAACAACAGATATCTTTGGATTTATCCGAGATTTACCTGAAAAACCTTACTGTGTACTTGTCGATGAAGCTCAATTTCTAAAACGTCATCATGTTTACGACTTGGCCCGTGTTGTCGATGAGCTAGACATCCCTGTTATGGCATTTGGTTTAAAAAATGACTTTCGCAATGAGCTGTTCGAAGGATCTAAACATCTTTTGTTATTAGCAGATAAGATTGATGAAATCAAGACCATCTGTCAGTATTGTAAGAAAAAAGCGACTATGGTCTTGCGTACGCAGGACGGACTGCCTGTTTATGATGGTGAACAAATCCAGATTGGTGGAAATGAAACCTATATCTCAGTTTGCCGCAAGCATTATTTTGCCCCTGAAATTAATAAGGAGAATAACACAGAATGAATATCTATGATCAACTACAAGCTGTAGAAGACCGTTATGAAGAATTAGGAGAATTGCTGAGTGACCCTGATGTGGTCTCTGATACCAAGCGTTTCATGGAGCTATCAAAAGAGGAAGCTTCAACTCGTGACACAGTAACAGCCTACCGTGAATACAAACAAGTCCTCCAAAACATCGTCGACGCTGAAGAAATGATTAAAGAGTCTGGCGGAGATGCTGACTTGGAAGAAATGGCCAAGCAAGAATTGAAAGACGCTAAGGCTGAAAAAGAAGAATACGAAGAAAAACTGAAAATCTTGCTTCTTCCAAAAGATCCAAACGATGATAAGAACATTATCCTAGAAATCCGTGGTGCAGCTGGTGGAGATGAAGCAGCTCTCTTCGCTGGAGATCTTCTAACTATGTACCAAAAGTATGCTGAAGCCCAAGGTTGGCGCTTTGAAGTCATGGAGGCTTCTATGAACGGCGTTGGCGGTTTTAAGGAAGTGGTAGCCATGGTATCAGGCCAGTCTGTTTACTCTAAACTCAAGTACGAATCAGGTGCCCACCGTGTGCAACGTGTCCCTGTGACTGAAAGCCAAGGTCGTGTACACACTTCAACAGCAACTGTCCTCGTCATGCCTGAAATTGAAGAAGTTGAATACGATATTGATTCAAAAGACCTTCGTGTCGATATCTACCATGCATCAGGTGCTGGTGGACAAAACGTCAATAAGGTTGCGACTGCCGTTCGTATCGTTCACTTGCCAACTAATATCAAGGTTGAGATGCAGGAAGAACGTACCCAGCAGAAAAACCGTGAGAAGGCTATGAAAATTATTCGTGCGCGTGTGGCAGACCACTTCGCTCAGATTGCCCAAGATGAGCAAGACGCTGAACGTAAATCTACTATCGGTACTGGTGACCGTTCAGAGCGTATTCGTACTTATAACTTCCCACAAAACCGTGTCACAGACCACCGTATTGGCTTAACGTTGCAGAAGCTTGATACAATCCTTGCTGGTAAGTTGGACGAAGTAGTGGATGCCTTGGTTCTTTATGACCAAACACAAAAATTAGAAGAATTAAACAAGTAATGAAATTAGCTCAACTATTTAAAGATTTTGAGGAAAAGTTAATAGCACAAGGAGAGGAAGCAGAAAGCCTCTCCTTTGTCTATCGTAGCCTAAAAAATCTATCTTTTACAGACTTCGTCTTTGCACTTCAGCAAGAACTAACAGAGGAAGAGAAGCAATTTGTGGAGGAAATCTATAAAAAATTGGTAGCTCATATACCTGCCCAGTACATTATGGGTCATGCTGAATTCTTTGGGATGCAGTTAAAAGTAGATGAGCGGGTTTTGATTCCTCGACCAGAAACAGAAGAATTGGTGGAGATTATCCTAGCTGAAAATTCTGATGGTAATCTCAAGGTCCTGGATATTGGTACGGGAAGTGGTGCAATAGCCCTTGCTTTAGCGAAAAATAGACCAGATTGGTCAGTTACGGCTGCGGATATTTCACAGGATGCCCTAGAACTTGCAACAGAGAATGCTAACGCTCAAAATCTAAATCTCTCTTTTATCAAATCTGACTGTTTCTCCGAAATTTCTGCAAAATATGATATAATTGTATCCAATCCACCATACATTTCTCGAGCAGATGAGGTAGAAGTTGGTTTGAATGTTCTGCATTCAGAACCACATTTGGCACTTTTTGCTGATGAGGATGGCCTATCTATCTACCGTAGAATTGCGGAAGACTCCAAGGATTATCTAAATGATGGTGGTAAGATTTATCTTGAAATTGGCTACAAACAAGGTCAAAGTGTGCCTGCTCTCTTTATGGAAAATCTTCCAGAGAAACGAGTTCGTACTCTGAAAGACCAATTTGGCCAAGATAGGATGGTTGTCATTGATGATGGAGAAAATTAAGCAAGAGTTGGAAAAAGGTGGAGCTGTAGTTTTACCAACAGAGACAGTTTATGGCCTTTTTGCGAAAGCTTTGGATGAGAAGGCTGTTGAACATGTTTATCAGCTCAAAAGTCGCCCTAGAGACAAGGCTCTCAATCTCAATGTTGCTAGTTTAGACGCTATCTTGAACTTTTCAAAGAATCAGCCAACTTATTTACAACAACTTGTTGAAAGTTTTTGCCAGGGCCTTTAACCATTATCCTAGAAGCTAATGACAAGGTCCCTTACTGGGTCAATTCAGACTTGACGACTGTTGGATTTCGCATGCCCAGTCATCCTGTCACTCTAGAATTGATTCGTGAGTTTGGTCCCTTAATTGGCCCGTCTGCTAACATTTCAGGACATGCAAGTGGTGTTAGCTTTAAAGAGATTATAAAAGACTTGGACCAAGAGGTCTTAGGACTTGAAGACGATGCATTTTTAACAGGTCAGGATTCAACTATTTTAGACCTTTCTGGTGATAAGGTGAAAATTCTACGTCAAGGAGCGATTACTCGAGAAGATATCCTTGCCAAGATACCAGTAATTCCTTTTGAGGAGGTATGATATGCTACGTGATTTGAAAGCGACAGATGTCGAAACAATTTGTGTCATTAACAAAGAAGCACTAGGTTATGCTTTTAGTCCAGAGGAAACGGCTAGTCAACTAGCTAAGTTGTCACAAGACTCCCATCACTTCCTACTAGGTTTTGAGGATTCAATCAGCCATAACTTACTTGGTTATGTGCATGCTGAGGTTTATGAATCCCTTTATTCAAAACCAGGTTTTAATATCCTAGCTTTAGCTGTTTTACCTCAAACACAGGGTCAGGGTATCGGTAAAACTTTGCTTGAAGGATTAGAACAGGAAGCAGAAAAACGTGGCTATAACTTTATTCGCTTAAATTCTGCAGACCATCGTACAGGTGCGCATGCATTTTATGAAAGAGTTGGTTATACTTGCGATAAAATGCAGAAACGATTCATTAAATTAATAAAAGGAGAAGACCTATGATTTTTGACAAAGATGATTTTAAAGCCTATGACGCGGATCTTTGGAATGCCATTGCCAAAGAAGAGGAACGTCAACAAAATAATATTGAATTAATTGCTTCAGAGAACGTAGTTTCTAAAGCTGTTATGGCTGCTCAAGGGTCTATCTTGACTAATAAATACGCCGAAGGTTATCCAGGACGTCGTTATTACGGTGGAACTGATGTAGTAGATATTATCGAAACTCTAGCTATCGAACGTGCGAAGGAGATTTTTGGAGCAAAGTTTGCTAATGTACAACCCCACTCAGGAAGTCAAGCCAACTGTGCAGCATACATGGCCTTGATTGAACCAGGTGATACTGTTATGGGGATGGATTTGGCTGCAGGTGGGCACTTGACTCACGGAGCTCCTGTTAGCTTCTCAGGTCAAACCTACAACTTTGTTTCTTATAGCGTTGATCCTGAAACAGAACTCTTGGACTTTGATGCCATCTTGAAACAAGCTCAAGAAGTTCAACCAAAACTAATTGTTGCTGGTGCTTCAGCCTATTCTCGCATTATTGATTTTTCTAAATTCCGTGAAATCGCAGATGCAGTCGGTGCTAAGCTCATGGTCGATATGGCTCACATTGCTGGTTTGGTTGCTGCTGGTCTTCATCCAAGTCCAGTACCATACGCCCATATCACTACAACAACGACCCACAAAACCCTTCGTGGTCCGCGTGGTGGTTTGATTTTGACTAACGACGAAGAGCTTGCTAAGAAAATTAATTCTGCTATTTTCCCGGGTATCCAAGGTGGTCCTTTAGAGCATGTTGTTGCTGCCAAGGCTGTTGCCTTCAAAGAAGTCTTGGATCCAGCCTTCAAGGAATATGCTGCTAATGTCATCAAGAACAGTAAGGCTATGGCTGAAGTATTCCTGAAAGATCCTGATTTCCGTATTATCTCTGGTGGCACTGAAAACCACCTCTTCCTAGTGGATGTTACTAAGGTTGTAGAAAGTGGAAAGTAGCTCAAAACTTGCTGGATGAAGTTAATATTACCCTAAATAAGAACTCTATCCCTTATGAAACCTTGTCACCATTTAAGACTAGTGGTATTCGTATCGGAGCGGCAGCAATTACTGCTCGTGGTTTTGGTGAAAAAGAAAGCCGTCAAGTTGCTGAACTTATTATTAAAGCCCTTAAGAATGCAGAAAACGAAGCTGTCTTAGAAGAAGTGAGAAGTGCAGTCAAATCCTTGACAGATGCCTTCCCATTATACGAGGACTAATATTTTATGGATATTTATATCAAGAAAGCCATCATCCATCAGTTCAGCCCTGATGACACAGAGTTGTTCTTAGCGGATAAGTTTCTCAATATCACTCCAAAAAAATCGAGGAATACTTGCGTAAAAAAAGTGGAGCGTGTGTATTCTGATGATGCTAAAACTGGTATTTTTGAAGAGGATAACCCATTTTTTTCAACAACATTACAGAAGATTTAATGAAAACATCTGTGACGATTGCCAATCTTTGGAAAGAGGAATTCTCTGTATCTGAAAAATCAAAAAGACAAACGATTTGGTCTTTGTACAGTTTTTCAAAAAGAAGGAGTGGAACACTTTGCCTTCCTTCGAATTGCATTGCGAGAAACCTTAACACACCTAGGTGGTGAAGTTGATAATCCAATCAAGTTGACTCAGAATAATTTACCAGGTTTTGGTACTGGAGCTGATGAAGCCCTTGTGGTTAATCTTCAAAATCGCAAGTATCACCTGATTGAAAAACGCATTAAATACAATGGAGCGTTTTTGAACTATTTTTCTGAGAATCTTATTCAAGCTCAACCAAAGATTTCACCTAAGAAATCAATCAAAGAACTTGAAAAAACGGCTCAAAAAATTGCCGAAACCTTTAATGCGGATGATTTTCAATTTCAATCCAAGGTTAAATCAGCAATCTTCAATAATATCGAAGAAAAACAATGAACTCTCTCCAGAAAAATTAGCTAATGATCTCTTTGACAACAATCTTACTGCTCGTCTAAGCTTTATTGACAAAGTCAAAGAAGCAGTACCAGAGCCAGTTCAGTTTGATGAGATTGATGCTAGTCGTCAGTTAAAGAGATTTGAAAATCAGAAACTTTCCTTGTCAAACGGGATTGAACTTATTGTTCCAAACAATGTCTATCAAGATGCGGAATCCGTTGAGTTCATCCAAAATGATAATGGAACTTATTCTATCTTAATCAAAAACATCGAGGATATTCAAAATAAATAATGTTTAAACTTATAAGAAGAGTGCTGGTGCTAGCAGTCTTCCTTTTCGCTGGATACAAAGCCTATCTCATTCGTCAGGATGTCAAACAAGTCATGACCTACCAACCCATGGTACGTGAAATCTTGAATGAAAGAGATACGCCAGCAAACGAAGAGCTTGTGCTCGCCATGATCTATACAGAAACCAAGGGTAAAGAAGGAGACGTGATGCAGTCAAGTGAATCTGCTAGTGGCTCTACCGATACCATAAACGATAACGCAAGTAGTATTCGTCAAGGAGTTCAAACCTTGACAGAAAATCTCTATCTAGCTCAAGAAAAAGGAGTGGATGTCTGGACAGCCATTCAAGCATATAACTTTGGGCCTGCTTATATTGATTTTATCGCCCAAAATGGGAAGAAAAATACGATTGCACTAGCTAAGCAATACTCAAGAGACACAGTTGCACCGACATTAGGAAATATAACAGGGAAAACCTATAGCTACATTAATCCCATTTCTATCTTTCAGGGTGGAGAACTCTATGTCGATGGGGGAAACTATTATTATTCTAGACAGGTACAACTAAATCTCTATATCATGAAAATTTTTAATCTATTTTAAGCATCTAGAATTTCTAGGTGCTTTTATAAGTTTTCTTTAAGGATACTTTAATATGCTAGATTGGAAAAGGAGGAACGTCTCATGCGAAAGAAATTCTTTCTGACGAGTGCTGCAGTTCTTTTGGCGGTTGCAACATTGCAAAACGTTCAAGCAACAACTGATGTTCAAAAAGTCATTGATGAAACCTATGTTCAACCTGAGTACGTCTTGGGTTCTTCACTAACAGAAGATCAAAAAAATCAAACACTTAAAAAACTTGGCTATGATGCCTCTAAAGATACTAAAGACTTGAAGACCATGACACCCGATGTCTACTCAAAAATTATGAATGTGGCCAACGATTCTAGTCTTCAACTTTATTCATCAGCAAAAATTCAAAAATTAGGAGATAAATCTCCACTTGAAGTCAAGATTGAAACACCTGAAAATATCACAAAAGTGACCCAAGACATGTACCGTAATGCGGCTGTTACTTTGGGTGTCGAACACGCGCGAATCACAGTTGCAGCTCCAATCCCAGTTACTGGGGAAAGTGCTCTAGCAGGTATTTACTATTCCCTTGAATCTAATGGTGTTCAATTACCTCAAGAAAATAAAAACTTGGCTCAGGAAGAGCTAAAAGCCTTGTCAGACATCAACGATGAAAACAAGGACAAATCAGGCTATGATGCCAATAAACTCAATGTAGCCCTTGCCGATATCAAATCTGCTATCGCTAAGGCTAAAGAGTCCAAGGGTGAGCTTACTGAAGATGATGTTCGTAAGATTGTAGAAGATACATTGAAAAATTATAAGCTAGATCAGGTTATAACAGGAAATCAGATCAATATCATCATCAACTTTGCCTTTAATCTTTCAAAGAGTGATATTCTGAATAACGAAGACTTTACAAAGACCCTAAAAGATTTGAAACAAAGCATTGTTGCGCAAGCAGGTGATAGTTTCAGCAATATTGACCTTAACTTTGATGCTAATAAAGCATTTGAGGATGGGGGCAATATTCTCAGTGCTATTTGGCAAGCAATTGTAAACTTTTTCAAGAGTTTTGGTGCTTAGGGCAATTCATGGTATAATAGATGGTAACAGGATTGTTGCCGTCTTTTTTTGTCGGCTCATAGAAAGTGAAAATTATGTTAAAGAAAAATGATATTGTAGAAGTTGAGATTGTCGATTTGACCCATGAAGGAGCAGGTGTTGCCAAGGTAGATGGCTTGGTCTTTTTTGTAGAGAATGCTCTTCCAACTGAAAAAATCCGTATGCGTGTCCTTAAAGTCAACAAGAAGATTGGCTTTGGTAAAGTCGAGGAATATCTTACACAATCTCCACATCGTAATCAAGACTTAGATTTGGCTTACCTTCGTTCAGGTATTGCCGATTTGGGGCATCTAGCTTATCCAGAGCAACTCAAGTTTAAAACCAAGCAAGTAAAAGATAGCCTATATAAGATTGCTGGAATTACGGATGTAGAGGTTTCAGATACTCTTGGCATGGAAAATCCTGTCAAGTATCGTAACAAGGCTCAGGTTCCTGTTCGTCGCGTTAATGGTGTCCTAGAGACTGGTTTCTTCCGTAAGAATTCTCATGATCTGATGCCTCTTGAAGATTTTTATATCCAAGATCCAGTGATTGACCAAGTTATTGTGGCTTTACGAGATTTGCTCCGTCGTTATGACTTAAAACCCTATGATGAGAAGGAACAGTCTGGCTTGATTCGTAACCTTGTCGTTCGTCGAGGACATCATTCTGGAGAAATCATGGTCATTTTGGTCACCACTCGTCCTAAAATTTTCCGAGTTGAACAGTTGATTGAACAAGTCATCAAGCAGTTCCCAGAGATTGTGTCTGTCATGCAAAATATCAATGACCAAAATACTAATGCCATTTTTGGAAAAGAATGGCGGGTTCTCTATGGGCAAGATTACATTACGGACCAAATGTTGGGGAATAGCTTCCAAATCTCTGGACCAGCCTTTTACCAGGTCAATACAGAAATGGCAGAGAAGCTTTATCAAACAGCCATTGACTTTGCGGAGTTAAGTGAAGATGATGTGGTGATTGATGCCTATTCAGGAATCGGAACCATTGGCTTATCTGTCGCTAAACATGTAAAGGAAGTCTACGGGGTGGAAGTTATCCCAGAAGCAGTAGAAAATAGCCAGAAGAACGCAGAATTGAACAGTATCACCAATGCCCACTATGTCTGTGACACAGCTGAAAATGCCATGAAGAATTGGCTCAAGGAAGGCATCCAACCAACTGCCATCCTAGTTGACCCTCCACGCAAGGGCTTGACTGAAAGCTTTATCAAGGCAAGTGCCCAAACAGGAGCTGACCGCATCGCCTATATCTCCTGTAACGTCGCTACCATGGCGCGTGATATCAAACTCTATCAAGAGTTGGGCTACGAATTGAAGAAAGTCCAGCCGGTGGATCTATTTCCTCAAACGCACCATGTTGAGTGTGTAGCTTTGCTCGTAAAAGCCTAGAAAGCTTGGTATGAATCAATAATGAAAAGCCTTGATTGTAAGGCTTTTTTTGTGTTTTTGTGATAGAATATAGGTAGTTATAATCGATAGCAACTAAGAAGCAGTAACAAATATTACATATAAAATAATCAAAATAAGGAAGATAAAATGACAGAAATTGACAAAAAGAATTTAAAAAAATTATCTTTATTGTACATTTGGAATTACTTATATAGCTTGGGGGATTCTTGCCATCTTTACGCAATCTCATATTTTTTTGGATTAGAAACAATTATAGGAAGAACATTACATATAGTAGGTGCACTTGGTCCAGCTATTGCAAGTGGCTTTTTATTTGAAAAAGGAATAATATAAAAATTTCAAACATTTTCTATTTAGTAAGAAAAGGAAAATAGTAGTATTTATTTCATTATTCATTTGTTAGCAATTTTTGATACTATTTTCTGTATCTTCCTTAGAATTTAAATGAAGTATCAATTTATCTGATGCCATTATTCTTTATACAACTAATTTTTTTTGGTGGTGGACATGAAGAATTAGGATGGAGAGGTGTATTACAACCGTTACTTGATAAAAAAATATACTTATTGGCAATCTAATTTGATTGTAGGATCAATTTGGGGAATATGGCATCTGCCTTTATGGTTTATAGTTGGAGAAAGTCATCAAGGATTTCCTTTTTATTTCTATTTTTTTATATACATTATTTTTTTAAGTTTTTGTTTTAGGGCTTCTTTACCGTCAAACGAAATCTGTGGGATACTGTATATTATTTCATGCGTTCGCAAATTTGTTAAATCTCTATTTTGTGTTGAAAAATTAATCTTACTTTTTATTATCATTTTTATAGCTTACTTAATTTATACAATATTAGCAAGTAATAGAATTAGTAAGGAAAAGAATTTGTATCCAAAATAACTGAATATACTCTAGAAAATGAAGATGATTTTGTTCAAGGTAATAAAGTAGAAATAACGAACATTTAGATGAAAGGTTTAGTGTAAACATGAGTCTCTTATTTGAAGAATTTAAAACTATTTGTTTCCATTTAAATCGAGTCGGAATTACACCGACACTGATGGGTTCTTTGGGATTGGAGTTTAGAACGAAAGAAAATTGGGGGCCGTCTGACATTGACATTCATGTGCCTGGTGACCCTAGAGGTTGGGAAGCACCTGACCATCTCAGAATTTATGACTGGGACAAGATAATGAAAGTGATGAAAGACTTAGGCTACGTCTTAATAGATATTCATGAGCATGAATTCCAAAAGGATAGAGAGAGTGTTGAATTTGGTAGTATCGATTCCTTACCTGATTTTGCAGGAGTTTCGGAATCGGATATAGAGCTTATTCACATTGAAGGCATCACTTTTCGTCTTCCAAGTCTGGAGCAGTATCTAAGCATTTACAAAGCTTCTTCTCAAGACTCTATCGAAATGAACAAAATAACAATAAGGATTTTAAAAAGATTGAGTGGCTGGAAAAACATTTGTAAATTATCATATGAAAAGTAGTAAGTTGTAAGACTGGCTGCTATGTTATTTTTTTTGTTATTTAATTTATACTATATTGGCTAGTAATAGAATTAGTAAAGAAAAAAGGATTTTAAATTTTAGAAAAGGAAGTATTGTCATGGGAATATTCGATGATTTTGAGTACAAAGAAAAATGCCAAAATGAAGAAAAAAAGTAATTGAAGTACTTAAAAAGATTTTTAAGAGCAATTCATCTAAATAACTATAGTGATATTATGGATTGTGTTGATGGTTCAGAAGTTGATGATGTAAGAGAGTTACTTGAATATATTGACGATTCATTACAATTAAATGATTTTGATAAAATTGATGAATATGGTGTAGAATGTAATTTTCCATCCGAACTATGAGTATTCTCAACTACAAGTTTATGAATTTAATGATCAAACTGGATTTTGCTGTTGAATATCAGATGACCTCCGATTCTGAATTAGTAGATTTAACCCTACAATTAGAATTTTTTTATACAATGAGGATGGTTACAAAATAACTTCTATAGATGTAGATCCTGGATAAATCTTTAGTTAGATATCTTCGTTATGTAATACATGTGTATACTAAGGATAGATAATCAGGTTGTAAGTCGCTTAAATCTCGGTTGGTTTTTCAAATATTGGAAGGATTAATGATGTATCTATTAGAATTGTACCAAAACAATTATTCAAAGGATTTAGTCGTATTTGAGGCTTTAGAAGAAGGGAAAGAATTTGTAGCCAAAATACCTGGATATACTCTAGAAAACGAAGATGGTTTTGAAGTAGAGTATGTTAATCCTAAACACTTGCCGGATTATATGGAAATTGTCTTCAATGGAAATATTGTCCCTTTATCTAGATTTTCGTTTGAACTTGAAGAAAATGTCGAGATTATTTGGAAAGAGATTTCGAATCTGTCCCTTAAAAACGGTAAAGTAATCGAAGGCGCTACAAAAATAGATGCCTATGTCGTTAACAACGATGAAGTGAAAGCCTATGTCGAAGCCAGAGAAGCAAACTTCCGTAAGGCAAAAGCATTCTTAGAAAGCAAAGGATATGAAGTCGATAGAAGCTTTTTCGGAAGTGAAGACGGCGAAGCGATTCTCTACAGAAAACGAGGTGCTGAAGATTGGCACTTCTTATGCCACTTAGACCCCATGTTTGTAGAGATTGAAGATATAGAGGGATATATGCAAGAAGCGATGGAAGAGTTTTTGTATAGTTAAACTTATGAATTCTTCACAAATTAATAAACCAATCGAAAGTAAATATCGGTTGGTTTTTTTAATACTCATCTTGTAAACTTGCTAAATAAACTAGAATCAAGTACAATGAGTTTAGATACTTCTATATGTATAGTTTTTAGCTCAATATGAATCTATCAATTTAATACAGCATTAAAGAAGTGAATGAGAAACAAAAAGGTTTTTTTAATTGATCTATATTGTTTTTAAAAATCTTTAAGGAGAACTATAAATGAAAAAAATTATGTTAATTATTAATCCAACCTCTGGTGGCGAAAAAGCCTTGGATTATAAGGTGAAACTGGAGAATAAAGCTAGAGACTATTTTGAAGACGTGGAGATTAAAATTACGGAGAAAGCGCAAGACGCCACAAACTTTGCAGAAGAAGCTTCTCGTGAGCGATATGATGCTGTTCTTGTATTCGGTGGAGATGGAACTGTCAATGAAGTAATCTCTGGTATAGCGGAAAAAGACTACATTCCTAAACTTGCGATTATCCCAGGAGGAACTGGAAACCTCATTACGAAACTATTAGAAATCAATCAAGATATTGATGGTGCCATTGACGAACTCGATTTTAATTCTACGAATAAAATTGATATCGGAAAATCAAATGGAAATTATTTTGGTTATATCTTTAGTATTGGTTCACTACCAGAGGCCATCCACAACGTTGGGATAGAGGATAAAACAAAATTTGGCATGTTCGCCTATGCGATTAATACCATGAAGTCTGTCGTAACAGATCAAGCATTTAATATTACTGTTGAGACTGAAAAAGGAAATTACATCGGCCCAGCCAGCCATGTTTTAGTTCTTCTTACCAATTATTTCGCTGACAAGAAGATTTTTGAAGAAGACAAGGATGGTTATGCCAATATTTTGATTTTAAAAGATGCTTCAATCCTTACTAAATTGTCAGTTATCCCTGACTTATTAAAAGGGGATGTCGTCGTGAATGAGAATATCGAGTATATAAAAGCTCGTCACATCAAAATCTCTTCAGATAGTGAATTAGAAACGGATGTTGACGGTGACAAATCTGATGACCTACCAGTAGAAATCAAGGTGCTAGGTCAGCATATCGAGGTCTATTCTCAACCGAAAGAATAAGATTTTTAAACTTTGACAAGTCTTTTTAACGATTTTTTTTAATAAAGGAAAGCCTATGAAAATTAAAAAATTAGCAACTCTTGGTCTTTGCTCAACACTTCTTTTTGACCTTAGTAGCTTGTAGTCAAACTCAAAAGACTTCTGATAGTACTGCTGAAACTTCAGTGACTCAATCACAGTCGAATCAAGTTTCCTGGAAAGCAACTTATAGCAATTTGAATAATCAACCGAGTGCAGAAGAAGTTCGAAAAGCCTTGGCTGCACATTTGGATAAAGATAGTGTCGATGCATTTTTCAACCTTGTCAATGATTACAACGCGATTGTCGGCTCAGTAGGCTTAACTGGGGATTTTTCTACATTTACCAAAACAGACTATGATGTTGAAAAGATAAGCAATCTTTGGGCTCCTAAAAAGGGTGATTTTGTCGGTACCAACTGTCGTATTAACAGTTATTGTTTATTGAAAAATTCTATCGAAATTCCTAAATTAGAGAAAGATGATTCTCTCTTGTTTGTCGATAATGATGCCATTGACAAAGGTAAGGTCTTTGGTGCAGAAGACAAGGATGCTTTTGATATTTTATTCTCAAGAGTCAAGACCGAAGCAACGACAGATGTCAAAGTTCATGCTGCAAAGATGGAACAATTTCTTTCTCAATTCAAGTTTAATGAAAATGCTCGAATGCTCTCCGTTGTCGTCCATGATGACTTGGATGGTCAATCCCTCTTTATTGGTCATGTCGGAATACTTGTGCCAAGCGAAGACGGTTATCTCTTTGTCGAAAAGCTGACCTTTGAAGAGCCTTATCAAGCCATCAAATTTGCGACCAAGGAAGATTGTTACAAATATCTAGATACAAAATACGAAAACTATACAGGAGAAGGTCTAGCTAAACCATTTATTATGGATAATGATAAGTGGGTTCAATTTTAAGGGATGGCATTGAAATGGAAGTAGTAATAGCTTTCATAATAATTGTTTTAATCGGAGTATGGGCTGTTTGGGTTATCAAAGGAAACCAGCAGAGACCAAGAAATAATGAAAGATTTATTGGTTATATCAATCGATACGATGAAGATGGAGAACCTTACCAAGCGGAGATTTGGGAAGTCAGTGAAGGTGAGGAATAGACATATGGAATTACAAGATTTTACGAAACAAGAACAAGAAATGATTAAAAAGGGATTAACTTTCTCTAAGCTGAACGATAAGGAAACTGCTGACAAAATTATCGAGTTGATCCCTCAAGAATACATTAAGCGTATCCCGTTTTTTGTTAGAAAACATGCGATTACGCGTACGATTAAGAGAATTTCTCATGAATATCCGGAATTGTACGCTGTTGCTGAACAAGAAGGGCAACTTCCAGAAAAAGAAGCTCAAGAATTGCGACAAATTCTTATAGATATTTTCCAAGAAAAAATGAATAAGCATAAAATCAAGTAGGAGCACCTAAACGCTCATCTATTTGATTATATGCTTACTAATGACTAAAGCTAACACTCCATCATTCCCACACGCTATGTTGGGCTCTGACTCCATAGCTATCAATCGAACCATCTGAATTGAACTTGGATTCAATACGGTATCTTTTCCAGAGGTCGTAATCTGCTGTTTGGATGGTTAGGATAAAGTTGTTATCCTTATCAGAGACGTTATAATCAGCTGGATTGACTTCAAAGATATCGATTAATTTTCGTGTTTGAAAATCTTGGAGCTTGAGATTTGCTAGCTTGACATGATTGATGGAAATTTCTTCTAGTTGATTGTTATCCTTAGGTGTTCTGTAATAGGTGATGACGCAGTTTTTAAGTTGATCAGTATCTTTACCTGTGGGAGTAAGGCTCATAAAGCCAAAGGACTGATTATCCCGCTTGACTTCGAGAAGCTGACCGTAGTAAAAGTGGTCGTTTTTGGGATTGGTGATGTAGCTCTCTGCACCTTTATCTCCAAAGCTAAAGCCTTGGTCTAAAAGCTCGGAAGCCTTGCTCTCACCGATAATGACAGTGGTATCTTGAATGGTTACTGAAACAGGTTGAGCTGGAAGTCCACTCATCATCATGCAAAACATAAAAACATAACTCGTTAAAAAAAAGCTGTCCCTGATAAAAGCGTTGGTTGATGCATAGACATGACTGTTTTGAAAGTTTTTTCTTATAGCCAGTACAACAAATTTGCCAATACTTTTTAAAACCATACTAACAATTACGATAAAAAATTGTTTTTTCAAACATTCATAAATGGCTTGAGGAAAGCTATTACCATGATAGTAGAAGACAGACAATACGAGTAGATTTACGATTAAATAGATTAGCAAGAACCAATGAATCTCTTTAAGGGCATTAGCATCAGTGATTTCTTCATAGTCAACGTGAATTCTTCCTTGAACAGCATGGCCAAGTTTATAAATCCATTTGGGAATGTCTTTGCCTTTTTTAACCGCAACTACAAATCTAATATAGAGATAGATAGTAAAGCACAAGGATAGAAAGAAAAGAGCATAAAATCCTAAAACAATAGTGGTGAGCATGGCTACTTCCCCCGTTTTTCAATTGCTAGAGAACAATTTTGTTAGCTCCATTATAGCACTTTCTAGGGAAATAGAGCTAGAAATATCAGCAGTTTCCTTAAAGATAAAAAGATGAGAATCATTGCCATTTAAGCTTTACCGATGGTACTAATAGTAGGCGACCTCTTATTACTAATTGTTTTATTGATTGGGAATTTGACAATAAAGAGAAAGATTAGATTTGAGAGAGAACATAAAGGAGTAGAGAACCATGGATAAAACGGTGATTATAGGTACTTTAATGGTTTTTGCAATCTTTAATCTGCTACTCGGTCTGGGCTTTTATCTCTTTCTAAAAAAGAGGAAAGAGAATGGGCAGTCATTGTACGAAACTCCTGTAAATCAACAAACTCGAACAGAAAAACTGGGGCTAGGTGAGATTTTGGTCTACCTGACACTGATTGCTATCGCAGGGATCTTTGCCTTTCAGACCTTAAATAGAGGCGGTGTTGGGAATTCTATTTTAGCCAAAATGATCCTCCTCCCTGCTCTAATGGCCCTTTTCAATGCAAGAAAAAGGACTGGAAAGTCTTTGCTTGCCCTCCTTATAACCTTGATGGTCTTTTTAGTAGGCGTCATGTTTAATCTCACGATTGGTTTGCCACCTCAAGCACCAATTTTGCAAATAAATGAAAGTAAAATCACGTTAGCAGAAACAAAAGCAAGAGATCTGATGGAAGCTGGATTTGATATCTATGTAAAACAAGGTGATGGTGGTAGCGACTACGAAGACCTCCTGGTAGATGGCAGTTTCCAAAAGTATTCAGGAGATAAATCAGTCACTATCGAAAAAGGCTTCAGACTTGATAGCAATGCTGTTCCTTACGCTCCCTATCTCCTGGCAAAAGATGGCATAGTACTGGGGAGTATTTCCTTTTACGGTGCAGAAGATAAGGACGTGCTTCTAGAAGATTCTAAGGTTATTCAGGTCCGATTTAACAAGGAAAGCATTGAAGCAGCTAAAGAACATTCTATCACTTTCAAGTTAGATGAACTCGACTTGACTAGTCGACTGGACCCTCCACTTGTTCAAGAAACTTTCAAAAAGCATCTATGGTCAATCCCCCCATCAAATACAAGTGATGTCAGTCAATTGTGGTATGGATTACAATGGTCAAGTCACAGTGACTCTCTATTTTGGAATGAGTATTATAGTCTTATCCGTCTAGATGAAAATTATTTGATGACTGATTTTGAACTAGCTGCCAAAGTAGCGCGTGATGAGTAGATATAATTTTGAATAGTTGTATTTGCTTATGCTTATCTAAAGGAATTAATTTGTTTAGTTCCTTTTTTTGTTTTTGATTTAAATTTAAAACGATTTCTATTTCTTGGCTAAACAAATTACACGAACTAAATAATAAATCATTTAAAAAAAGTTCTAAAAAAACTTTACAAAATAGTGAAAAATATGATATAGTAATGAAGCTTAGAAAATGAGAAGATGTTTTCTAGCAAATATAAACCCGAGTAAAAAATGCCTACGGACAGGCAGGGTTGAATGCCGAAGCGTGGTTGAGAAGCCACATTATTGATAGGGTTAAAAGCCTACTTTTATAAGTTGATGTTAGAACACTAGTTCTAATTCGTATACATTTGTTAGTGTGGTGAAAGCACACGTCATCTTGTGAAACGATCAATAAAGTACGTAATATTTGCTACTAGAGAGTTAGGAAACATCAGGAACAGACATACTCAAAAGAAACAAACATAAACACGTCAGTAGATTGTAGAGCAGGTGCCAACCTGCTCTTTTTTCATAAGTATCCTCTAGCACCTTGCGTTGTTGAGGTGTAAAACTATGCTAAAGGAGTATGTCTCTATAATGTTAAATCAAAACCAAGCTCCTATTTATGAAGGACTGGTCAAGTTACGAAAAAAAAGAATTGTACCTTTCGATGTACCTGGTCATAAACGTGGCCGAGGGAATCCAGAATTAGTGGAACTTTTAGGGGAAAAATGCGTTGGTATTGATGTCAATTCTATGAAGCCCTTGGACAATCTAGGACATCCTATTTCGATTATCAGAGAAGCGGAAGAGCTAGCAGCAGAAGCTTTTGGTGCTGCTCATGCCTTTTTGATGATTGGTGGGACAACTTCATCCGTGCAAACCATAATTCTTTCCACCTGTAAAGCAGGTGATAAAATCATCCTTCCTCGAAATGTCCATAAATCAGCTATCAATGCTCTCGTTTTATGCGGTGCTATTCCCATATATATCGAGATGAGTGTGGATCCTAAAATCGGTATTGCCTTGGGGCTTGAAAATGACCGTGTGGCGCAAGCTATTAAAGGACCATCCGGATGCCAAGGCTATCCTCATTAACAATCCAACCTACTATGGTATTTGTTCAGATCTTAAGGGACTAACTGAGATGGCTCACGCCGCAGGAATGAAAGTCTTAGTAGACGAGGCACACGGTGCTCATCTACACTTTACGGATAAACTTCCCCTATCTGCTATGGACGCAGGAGCAGATATGTCAGCTGTATCCATGCATAAGTCTGGTGGCAGCTTGACTCAAAGTTCACTTCTTTTAGTTGGCAATCAGATGAATCCTGAGTATGTACGTCAAATCATTAACCTGACACAGTCAACATCAGCATCTTACCTGTTAATGGCTAGTCTGGATGTTTCTCGTAGAAACTTAGCCCTTCGTGGCAAAGAGTCCTTTGAGAAGGTCATTGAGCTATCTGAGTACGCTCGTCGAGAAATAAACGCTATTGGTGGCTACTATGCCTACTCAAAAGAGCTAGTAGATGGTATGTCTGTCTGCGATTTTGACGTGACCAAGCTGTCAGTCTACACTCAGGGGATTGGTCTAACAGGTATTGAAGTTTATGATCTCCTGCGAGACGAATATGACATTCAGATTGAGTTTGGTGACATTGGGAATATCTTGGCTTATATTTCGATTGGAGACCGGATCCAAGATATCGAGCGCTTGGTCGGTGCTCTAGCTGATATCAAGAGACTTTATTCTAGAGATGGAAATGACTTGATTGCTGGCGAATATATCCAACCAGAGTTGGTGCTATCTCCTCAGGAAGCCTTCTATGCAGAGAGAAGAAGCTTAACATTAGACGAGTCCGTTGGCCAGGTCTGTGGGGAATTTGTCATGTGCTATCCTCCAGGAATTCCAATCCTAGCGCCAGGTGAACGGATTACACGAGAAATTGTCGACTATATACAATTTGCCAAAGAACGTGGTTGTTCCCTCCAAGGAACGGAAGATCCAGAGGTCAATCACATCAATGTTATTGAAAGAAAGGAGAACTAAATGGATTTATGGTTTTCTGAGGTTCACACTCCAGATGTGAAATTGTCCTTGAGAACAGCTAAGCAACTCTATGCTGGTAAAAGTGAATGGCAAGATATTGAAGTTTTAGATACGCCAGCTTTTGGAAAGATTTTGATTTAAATGGGCATGTCTTGTTTTCAGACGCTGATGATTTTGTCTACAATGAAATGACAGTTCATGTTCCAATGTCTGTCCATCCTAATCCAAAGAAAGTTTTGGTTATTGGTGGTGGTGACGGAGGTGTTGCCCAAGTATTAACGCTATATCCTGAACTGGAGCAAATTGATATCGTGGAACCAGATGAGATGTTGGTTGAGGTTTGTCGTGAGTATTTTCCAGACTTTGCTGCAGGGCTTGATGATCCTCGTGTTACCATTTACTATCAAAACGGGCTTCGTTTTTTACGAAACTGTGAAGATGATTACGATATTATCATCAATGATGCGACGGATCCATTTGGACATACGGAAGGGCTCTTTACCAAGGAATTTTATGGTAACAGCTATAGAGCTCTCAAAGAAGACGGTATCATGATTTATCAGCATGGTAGTCCTTTCTTTGACGAAGATGAGTCAGCATGCCGAAGCATGCACCGCAAGGTCAATCAAGCCTTTCCAATTAGCCGAGTTTACCAGGCACATATCCCAACCAGTCCTGCTGGCTATTGGTTGTTTGGATTTGCATCGAAAAAATATCACCCTGTTAAAGATTTTGACAAGGAAGGCTGGAAAAAACGCCAGCTTTTCACAGAATACTACACTGCAAACTTACATGTGGGAGCCTTTATGTTGCCTAAGTATGTAGAAGACATTTTAGAAGAAGAGGAAGGAAAAAAATGAGTCGTTTATTAGTTATTGGATGTGGGGGAGTTGCCCAAGTTGCTATTTCAAAGATTTGCCAAGATAGCGAAACTTTTAAAGAAATTATGATTGCTAGCCGTACAAAGTCAAAATGTGATGACTTGAAGGCTAAATTAGAAGGCAAAACAAATACTAAGATTGAGACAGCTGCTCTTGATGCTGACAAGGTAGAAGAAGTGATTGCCTTGATCGAAAGCTACAAACCAGAAGCCGTTTTGAACGTAGCTTTGCCTTATCAAGACTTGACCATCATGGATGCTTGTTTGGCAACAGGTGTCCACTATATTGATACTGCCAACTATGAGGCTGAGGATACAGAAGACCCTGAATGGCGTGCTATTTATGAGAAACGTTGCAAGGAACTTGGTTTTACAGCTTACTTTGACTATTCATGGCAATGGGCTTACCAAGAAAAATTCAAAGAAGCTGGTTTAACAGCTTTGCTTGGATCTGGTTTTGACCCAGGGGTGACTAGCGTCTTTCAGCATACGCTCTTAAACACTACTTTGATGAAATCCACTATATCGACATTTTAGACTGTAATGGTGGTGACCACGGTTATCCATTTGCGACAAACTTCAACCCAGAAATAAACCTACGTGAGGTTTCTGCGCCAGGTTCTTACTGGGAAGATGGAAAATGGGTAGAAGTCGAAGCTATGTCTATCAAACGCGAGTATGATTTCCCTCAAGTTGGGCAAAAAGACATGTACCTTCTTCACCACGAAGAAATTGAATCACTTGCCAAAAACATTCCAGGAGTTAAACGCATTCGCTTCTTTATGACTTTTGGCCAATCTTATCTAACGCACATGAAATGCTTGGAAAACGTTGGTCTCCTTCGTACAGATGCTATTAACTTTAACGGCCAAGAAATTGTTCCAATCCAATTCTTGAAAGCCTTACTTCCAGATCCTGCCAGCCTTGGCCCACGTACAGTTGGAAAAACCAATATCGGATGTATCTTTACAGGCGTCAAAGATGGCGTTGAAAAGACCATCTACATTTACAATGTTTGCGACCATCAGGAGTGCTATGCAGAGGTTGGATCACAAGCCATTTCTTACACAACAGGTGTTCCTGCCATGATTGGGACAAAATTAGTGATGGATGGTACATGGAAACAACCAGGAGTTTATAACCTTGAAGAGTTGGATCCAGACCCATTCATGGAAGCTTTAAATAAATACGGTTTGCCATGGGTTGTGGTTGAAAATCCACAAATGGTGGACTAATGAAGTTAGAACAAGTACCAACGCCAGCTTATGTCATAGATTTAGCAAAACTAGAAGAAAATTGTAGCATTCTGCAAGAGGTTCAGGAAAAGGCAGGTTGTAAGGTTTTGCTAGCTCAAAAGGCTTATTCTCTCTATAAAACCTATCCCTTGATTAGCCAGTATCTCTCTGGTACAACGGCTAGTGGACTCTATGAAGCGAAGCTGGCTAGGGAAGAGTTTCCGGGGGAAGTCCATGTATTTGCGCCTGCTTTCAAGGAATCAGATATGGAAGAGCTACTGCAAATATCTGATCATATTGATTTTAATTCAGAGAGACAACTTCGAAAGTATGGTCAACGTTGTCGTGAGGCTGGTATCAGTGTGGGTCTTCGCATCAATCCTCAATGTTCAACGCAGGGTGACCACGCGCTTTATGATCCTTGTGCTCCTGGCTCTCGTTTTGGAGTAACTTTGGATAAGATACCAAGTGATTTATTGGATTTGGTTGACGGACTTCATTTTCATACCCTCTGTGAGCAAGGGGCAGATGATTTACAAACGACTTTGAAAGCAGTAGAAGACCAGTTTGGTACATATTTGCACCAAGTTAAATGGCTCAATATGGGCGGCGGACACCACATCACAAGAGAAGACTACGATGTGGATTTGCTGATTTCTGAGATTATACGCATTCGAGAAACTTATGACCTTGATGTCTATGTCGAACCAGGTGAAGCCATTGCACTTAATGCGGGCTATCTAGCGACAGAAGTCTTGGATATTGTTGAAAACGGGATTGAGACCTTGGTGTTAGATGCCTCGGCAAGTTGTCATATGCCAGATGTTCTTGAGATGCCTTATCGTCCCCCATTGAGAGATGGATTTGAAGCGCAAGAAAAACCTTATACTTATAGACTCTCTTCAAATACTTGCCTGACAGGTGATATCATTGGGGATTACAGCTTTAAAAAACCGATTGAAATTGGCGATCGCCTCTATTTTGAAGACATGGCAATCTACTCCTTTGTCAAAAATAATACCTTTAACGGCATTGGACTTCCAAGTTTGTATCTCATGGATAAAGAGGGTGAGTGCAATCTAGTCAAAGCCTTTGGCTACCAAGACTTTAAGGAGAGATTATCATGATGGACAGCCCAAAGAAATTAGGTTATCGTATGCCAGCAGAGTATGAACCCCATCATGGAACTCTCATGATATGGCCGACTCGACCAGGATCATGGCCTTTTGAAGGCAAGGCCGCTAAAGCTACTTTAGCCAGATTATCAAAACGATTGCTCAGGGGGAAACAGTTTACCTTTTGGTGGAGCAAGACTATCTATCTGAAGCACAATCCTATCTTGGAGACAAGGTTGTTTATTTAGATATTCCGACAAATGATGCCTGGGCACGTGATACTGGTCCAACTATTCTCCTCAATAATCAAAGGGAAAAGTTGGCGGTAGATTGGTCTTTCAATGCCTGGGGTGGTGCTGTTGACGGTCTTTACCAAGACTATGAAGCAGATAACCAAGTAGCCAGTCGCTTTGCAGAAGTCTTAGATATACCTGTTTACGATGCCAAACCATTTGTACTGGAAGGCGGAGCTATTCATAGTGACGGTCAAGGAACCATTCTTGTCACAGAAAGCTGTTTGCTCAGTCCTGGTCGTAATCCTCACCTGACTAAAGAGGAGATTGAAAAGACCTTACTAGAGAGCCTTGGTGCCGAAAAAATCATTTGGTTGCCTTACGGTATTTATCAAGACGAGACAAATGAACACGTCGACAATGTTGCAGCCTTTGTTGGTCCTGCAGAGCTTGTTTTAGCTTGGACGGACGACCAAGATGATCCTCAGTATTCCATGTCTGCAGCAGATCTAGCTCTTTTAGAGAAGGAAACCGATGCAAAAGGCCGGAGTTTCACTATTCATAAACTTCCAATCCCAGCTATTCATCAAGTAGTTACAGAGGAGGATTTGCCGGGTTATACTTATGAAGAAGGCGAAGAAGAGCGTTATGCAGGTGAAAGACTAGCAGCTTCCTATGTGAATTTTTATATTGCTAATAAGTCTGTATTGGTGCCACAATTTCAGGATGTAAACGACCAAGTGGCCTTGAATATTCTGAGCCAGTGTTTCCCAGACCGTGATGTTGTCGGAATTCCTGCAAGAGATATTCTATTAGGTGGTGGAAATATCCACTGTATTACCCAACAAATCCCAGAATAGGAGAAAAAGATGAGAAATGTAACCGTTGCAGCTATTCAGATGCAATGCGCTAAGGATGTGGAAACCAATATCCAAACAGCTGAACGTCTAGTTCGACAAGCTGCTGAGCAAGGAGCCCAGATCATTCTTTTACCAGAATTATTTGAACGTCCCTATTTCTGTCAGGAGCGTCAGTATGACTATTACCAGTATGCCCAGTCGGTATCAGAAAATACGGCTATTCAGCATTTTAAAGTGATTGCTAAGGAACTAAAGGTCGTTTTACCGATTAGTTTCTATGAAAAAGATGGTAATGTCTTATACAATTCCATTGCTGTCATTGATGCAGATGGAGAAGTACTGGGCGTTTATCGTAAAACTCATATACCAGATGACCATTATTATCAGGAGAAATTCTTCTTTACTCCTGGAAATACTGGTTTCAAGGTCTGGGATACTCGCTATGCCAAGATTGGTATTGGCATTTGTTGGGATCAGTGGTTCCCAGAAACAGCCCGTTGCCTGGCACTAAATGGCGCAGAATTACTCTTTTATCCAACAGCCATTGGTTCGGAGCCGATTTTGGATACAGATAGTTGTGGTCATTGGCAACGTACCATGCAGGGACATGCAGCAGCAAATATTGTGCCAGTTATTGCAGCCAATCGTTATGGTTTAGAAGAAGTCACTCCTTGTGAAGAAAATGGGGGACAAAGTTCCAGCCTTAACTTCTACGGTTCATCCTTTATGACCGATGAAACAGGAGCTATTTTAAGTCAAGCCGAACGACAGGATGAAGTAATACTCTTAACCACTTATGACCTTGACAAGGGAGCGAATGAACGCCTGAATTGGGGTCTCTTTAGAGATAGAAGACCAGATATGTATAAAGATATTGTCAGATGAGAAAAAGACTCTTGGAGGCTTTTTTCTGTAGATACTATAATAATTTTTTGATAATGTCCTAGGATTCTGATAAAATGAACATAGTGGAAGAAGGATAAAAGAGATTGGGGAACTCTCAATCAATTTTTCCTTGAAGAATTAAGTCGTGACTGAGGTTAGATATGGGAAAATGGACATGTAGATGTGGTCAAGCAATGAACGACCACAAAGCGCCTGATCTAAATACATATTCGGTTTATTTGGATGAGTTCTTAGCAGAAATTTCTCAAGCTGAATTATTTTTAAATGATATTCTATCATTGTAATTACGGTAATTATTTGTTATAATACTTCAAAGGAGGAAATCAGATGGTAGTAAAAACAAGAAAACAAGGAAATTCAATCACCATTACCATTCCAAGTGAATTCAATATTCCAAGTGGTGTTAAATACGAAGCAAAATTGTTACCAAGTGGTGAAATTATCTTTACTCCCGAAGAGTCTGGACATCAGATTTCTTATGTATCTGATGAAGCCTTTGACTTAAATTTGGACAAAATTTTTGATGAATATGATGATGTTTTCAAAGCTTTGGTGGAAAAATGACAGTCTATCTGACAGAAAGGCAAATCGAGAAAATCAATTCTTTAGCAATTCAACGGTATTCACCTAATGAAAAAATTCAAACAGTTAGTCCTTCTGCCTTAAATATGATTGTCAATTTACCAGAACAATTCGTCTTTGGCATACCTCTTTATCCAACAATTTTTGATAAGGCAACGATACTATTTGTCCAATTGATCAAGAAGCATGTTTTTGCAAACGCTAATAAACGAACTGCTTTCTTCGTATTGGTGAAATTTCTACAGTTGAATGGCTATCTTTTTTCTGTAACAGTTGAGGAAGCGGTCGATATGTGTGTAACTATTGCAGTAGAATCCTTAACAGATGAAAGATTATCTAGCTACACCAAATGGATTTCTGAACATTCATTTAGAGTTAATGGCAACAATTAAGCTTGGATGTTTAAATCCTATAAGAAAAAAATAGATAAATAGATAGTATTAGAATTCTGTAATGCAGAAATCTAATATTTTGAATATGTCAAACATTCAACCTTACTAAACAAGAAAAAGTAGCCCCCTCAGGCTACTTTTTAAAATTCTTTGTAAACATAAGGATTCTCTGGTTTGTCTACTTTGATGAAGGACTGGACTTCAAGGGTTGGGAGGACTTGGTTGAGTTCTTTGTGGTAGTGATTGCTAATCTTACCTTTGACTTTCACCCAGGTGTTATTTTCATATTGATTGGTGTTTCCTGTAGTCAAAAGGCCAAAAACTCCTGAATCAGCGATACAGTGCATAATACCAAAGCGAAAAACAAATTGACTATTGGTATGATTTGGATCGTTGTAGACAAAGCCAGTAAACTCTATTTCCTTACCTTCAAATTCGTTTGGAAAATCGTAGATAGCTTCCATGACCTCCAGGTAATTTTCATCATTGATAACTATCCTAGATTGAGCTAAGTATTTATCAGCACTCTTCCGAATGATATTTTCATGAGCTGTTTGTGAATAAAAGCGACTGGTATCCGGCTTAAGATACTGACTGCTCGTTCCTTCACTTGCTTGGATTGCCTTGTCAGTTCCCTCCGACAAAGGGAAATAATATCCTTTTGCCGATACTGTTTGTGAATCCAGAGTAACAGTTGGAAATGTAAATCCAATTAATAAGGGCAAACTTAAGAGGACTAAACTAGCAAGCTTGGCTGAAAAACTATGTAAGTGACTATGTTCTTTCAAACGCTTGAAGCAAATATAGGATTGGACAATGGCTAGTAGCAAAGATAAAAACATAGTGATATAAGCCAGATAAGAGTAGTGGAGGTTTATATACTGATTGAGCTTACCTGATAGGTGCAGATAAAGGGTTAAGATAAAATAGCCAAATAAGATAAAAAATCGAATCATAGCATCACCCCAACTAGATAAGAATAGACAAGAACAACAAGAGTTACAATTGTCATGAATTGCCAAATAAAGCGAGTTTTGAGATAATTCTTCATCATGAGTAAGTTCTTGACATCAAGCATGGGACCTATAACCAGAAAGGCAAGAACTGGAGCAAAGCCAAAACTTGATAGAAGAGAAGATCCGATAAAGGCATCCGCTTCACTACAGAGTGATAGAAGGAAGGACAAAACCATTAGAAGAACAATCGCAAGTAGTGGTGTTGCGCTGATAGATGTCAGGATACGAGTTGGAACATAAACTTGGACTATACTGGCAAACAGACAGCCAAAGATCAAATAACGTCCCATATCAAAGAATTCATCAATAGCTTGAATGAATACCTGAAGGATTTTTTGACTTTTACTCAAGTGAGAAAAATCATGCTCATGACAAGCCAATCTATTTTCTTTTTGGATAGGTCCCTCCCAGACAAAACCAAGAAAGATACCCAATATAGTAGCAACTAGAATAGCGCCCAAAGCTCTTAGGAAAACTATTTGAATAGAATTACCAAAGGCTGAATAAGTCGCAAAAAGTACGATGGGATTGATGATAGGAGCCGTTACTAGAAAAGGTACCGCTGTATAGTTAGGAACCTTCTTTTCTAAAAAACGATTGATGATAGGGACAATCCCACACTCACAAGAGGGAAAGAGGAAACCTATGAAGCTACCAAAAAAGATTCTCCCCAAGCGATTTTTAGGGAGAAATTTATAAACCTTTTCAGGTGTGATATAGACTTCAATGGCACCAGAGATGATGCTACCGATTAAGACAAAGGGTAAAGCTTCAATGATAATTGAAAGAAAAATGGCGCCAGCTTGTAGCACACTAGAAGGTAAACTTTGAAAGAGTGTCATCTATTTTTTCTTTTTTGCCTTATCTTTCTTTTCTTTGTCATCTGGAAATGTTACTTGCTTCAAGTCAGGTAGTTTAGCGAATTCTTCGAACATCTTATCTAAGTCATCAGTTTTTGTAAATTTAACAGCCATAAGGCATACCTCGATTCTTTTAGTTAACACTATTATACTATTATTTCTAAGAAATAGTTGGATTTTAAAAATAAACATGGCTTTTATCTTTATAAAGTTGAAATAAAGTAACAAATTAATGAAAACAAGCTTTCGCGCTTATGGTATAATAGTTTCATGGATAAAAAATATGAAAAAATTTCCCAAGATTTGGGTGTAACTTTAAAGCAGATTGATACTGTCTTGTCTTTGACAGCAGAAGGAGCAACTATCCCCTTTATCGCCCGTTATCGGAAAGATATGACCGGAAGTCTAGATGAGGTAGCCATTAAGGCTATTATCGACCTCGATAAGAGTTTAACTGCTCTAAATGATCGTAAGGAAGCGGTCTTAGCAAAAATCAAAGAGCAAGGCAAGCTAACTAAGGAGTTAGAAGAAGCAATTCTATCAGCTGAAAAACTCGCAGATGTAGAAGAACTCTATCTTCCCTATAAGGAGAAACGTCGCACCAAGGCAACGATTGCGCGTGAGGCTGGACTTTTTCCACTTGCTCGTTTAATTTTACAAAATGTTTCTAACCTAGAAAAAGAAGCAGAAGCTTTTGTTTGTGAAGGTTTCGAAACTCCTCAAGAAACTTTGGCTGGGGCTGTAGACATCTTGGTTGAAGCACTATCCGAGGATGTTCATTTACGTTCAATGACCTATCAAGAGGTACTTAGACGCTCTAAGATTACTTCTCAAGTCAAAGATGAGAGTCTTGATGAAAAACAAGTCTTTCAGATTTATTACGATTTCTCAGAGACAGTTGCAAACATGCAAGGTTACCGTACGCTTGCCCTTAATCGTGGTGAGAAGCTAGGCATTTTGAAAATTGGCTTTGAGCATGCGACTGATCGTATTCTATCTTTCTTTAGTGGTCGTTTTAAAGTTAAGAATGCTTATATTGACGAAGTTATTCAGCAATCTGTCAAGAAAAAAGTATTACCAGCTATTGAGCGCCGTATTCGTACAGAATTAACAGAAAAGGCAGAAGAAGGAGCTATCCAACTCTTCTCAGAAAACCTTCGAAATCTTCTCCTTGTTGCACCTCTTAGGGGCGCGTGGTCCTTGGATTTGACCCTGCCTTTCGTACAGGTGCCAAGCTTGCAGTTGTAGATGCGACTGGGAAGATGCTGACAACGCAAGTCATTTATCCAGTCAAACCAGCTTCAGCTCGTCAGATTGAAGAAGCAAAGAGAGATTTAGCAGATTTGATTGGTCGATATGGTGTGGAAATCATTGCCATCGGTAATGGTACTGCTAGTCGTGAGAGTGAAGCCTTCGTCGCTGAAGTACTTAAAGATTTTCCAGAGGTCAGTTATGTCATTGTAAATGAGAGCGGGGCATCTGTCTACTCAGCTAGTGAACTTGCTCGTCAAGAGTTTCCAGAGTTAACTGTTGAAAAACGTTCTGCTATTTCTATTGCTCGTCGCTTGCAAGACCCACTGGCTGAGTTGGTTAAAATTGATCCCAAATCGATTGGTGTCGGTCAATATCAGCACGATGTTAGTCAGAAAAAACTGTCTGAAAGTCTTGACTTTGTTGTTGATACAGTCGTTAACCAAGTCGGTGTCAATGTCAATACAGCTAGTCCAGCCTTACTTTCGCACGTAGCTGGTCTTAACAAAACAATCTCTGAAAATATCGTGAAATATCGTGAAGAAGAAGGTAAAATCACTTCACGCGCCCAAATCAAAAAAGTCCCTCGTTTAGGTGCTAAAGCGTTTGAACAGGCTGCAGGTTTCCTCCGTATCCCTGAAAGTAGCAATATCCTTGACAATACAGGTGTTCACCCAGAAAACTATGCTGCTGTAAAGGAACTCTTCAAACGTTTGGACATCAAAGACCTAAATGAAGAAGCACAAGCCAAACTCAAATCTATTTCAATCAAGGAAATGGCCCAAGAATTAGACCTCGGTCAAGAAACCCTCAAAGATATTATTGCAGATCTTTTAAAACCAGGTCGTGATTTCCGTGATTCTTTTGATGCTCCAGTCCTTCGTCAGGATGTCTTGGATATCAAAGACTTAAAAGTTGGCCAAAAGCTTGAGGGCGTTGTTCGTAATGTCGTTGACTTCGGTGCCTTTGTTGACATTGGTATTCACGAGGATGGCCTGATTCATATCTCTCACATGAGCAAGAAATTCATCAAACATCCGAGTCAAGTCGTTTCAGTTGGTGATTTAGTAACTGTTTGGGTGAAGAAGATTGATGTCCAACGCGAAAAAGTAAATCTGTCGCTCCTTGCTCCAGATGAATCTAACTGATTACGTTAAACAAGTCTCTTTAGAAGACTTTGGGAAACCTTTCAAACACCAAGCTCAATGGAATTCTCGTCTAAGGTCGACAGGTGGCCGATTTTTTCCAAAGGATGGGCATTTGGATTTTAATCCCAAAGTCTATCAAGAACTTGGTTTAGAGGTTTTTCGGAAAATTGTCCGTCACGAACTCTGTCATTATCATCTATACTATGAGGGCAAAGGGTATAAACATAAAGATGTAGCCTTTAAGAAACTGTTAAAAGAAGTAGACGGGCTCCGCTTTGTTCCTCCCTTACCAAGTGTTAGTCAAACACCAGTACTAGTCTATACTTGTCAGACTTGTCACCAAACCTATCAACGAAAGCGACGAATTGATACCAAACGCTATCGTTGTGGTCTCTGTCGTGGTAAACTCATTTTGCAAAATCCGTCTAAGGACTGATGCAGGCTGTTTTAGTTCATGTTATACTTATTTCAAGAATACCGAAAGAGGTACAAACTATGAATAAATTTTTACAAAATGAGACGAAATCGTATGATATCAGGAGTACTTGCTGGACTCTCTGATAAATGGGACCTTGATGTTACTCTTGTGCGCTTCATTTTTGCAATCTTTACAATCGCAAACTTCGGACTTGGAATCATCATCTACATCATCCTAGCCTCTATCTTGCCAACAAAAGAAGATATCGAAGCTGATATGTACGGAACAGGACCACGTAAGATTAAAGATGCTGAACCAATTAATGATAATGAAGGTTGGTTTTGGTAACCATATTACCATTCATTTGAAGTATTAAACCCTTGTAGTATCAAGGGTTTTTCTTTTGCTTAAAAATTTGTGGTAAACTAATAGTAGTTCATATCAAAAAAATAATCCAATCTTACAAAAATGTAAGATTACAGACCTCTTTTGTAAGGTTATGTTATGGAACCAACTCTTTTTTTAGAGTACACTTATATCAGAAAGATAAAGTAGCAATACTATGAAAAATATTTTACAAAAGAAACAAACAAGTAAACCAAGTCCAAAAGAGATCGAGCGAGTTCAGCTCGGTTGCTCTATTATGCAGGCTCAGTTTCAATTAATGGAATATTAAAAAGGAGATTATCATGACATTATTAGATGTAAGACACGTTCAAAAGATTTATAAAACACGATTCCAAGGCAACCAAGTAGAAGCCCTGAAAGATATTCACTTTACCGTTGAAAAAGGCGACTACGTCGCTATCATGGGTGAGTCTGGATCTGGTAAATCTACTCTACTCAATATTCTTGCTATGCTTGACAAGCCAACGCGTGGGCAGGTCTTCCTAAACGGAACTGACACAGCCATCATTAAAAATTCTGAAGCATCAAGCTTCCGTCGTGAAAAGTTAGGCTTTGTCTTCCAAGACTTCAATTTGTTAGATACGCTTTCTGTTAAAGACAATATCTTACTCCCTTTGGTATTGTCTAGAAAGCCTATTACAGAAATGATGAAAAAATTGGTCGTGACGGCCGAAAATCTTGGCATCAATCAATTGCAGGAGAAGTACCCTTATGAAATCTCTGGAGGGCAAAAACAAAGGGTAGCAGTTGCACGGGCTATCATCACAGAACCAGAAATTCTTCTTGCGGACGAGCCAACAGGAGCCCTAGACTCTAAATCATCTGCAGCCCTCCTTGATATCTTTGATCAGATCAACGAGCAAGGACAGACCATTCTCATGGTAACCCACTCAACAGCTGCGGCCAGCCGTGCAAAACGTGTTCTTTTCATCAAGGACGGTATTCTCTATAATCAAATTTATCGAGGTGAAAAGACGGATCGTCAGATGTTCCAAGAAATCTCTGACACCTTGACTGTTATGGCAAGTGAGGTGAACTAGTATGTTTCGATTAACCATTAAGCTGGCCATATCCAACTTAATTAAAAACCGCAAACTCTATTATCCGTTTGCTTTGTCTGTCATTTTGGCAGTTACTATCAGCTATCTCTTTTACTCTCTGACCTTCAATCCCAAGATTGCGGAAATCCGTGGAGGATCCACCATTCAAACTACTCTAGGATTTGGTATGTTTGTCGTCACCCTTGCGTCAGCCATTATCGTCCTTTATGCCAATAGTTTTGTTATGAAAAATCGCTCAAAAGAACTGGGTGTCTATGGTATGTTGGGACTAGAAAGCGCCATTTAATTGGTATGACCTTCAAGGAGCTCCTGATATTTGGTTTAGTAACAGTGACTTCTGGGATTGGCATTGGTGCCCTCTTTGACAATCTCATCTTTGCTATATTGCTTAAACTTGCAAAGATGAAGGTAGAGCTAGTCGCAACCTTTCAATGGTCCGTAGTCCTTTCAATTCTTCTAGTATTTGGTCTTATCTTTTTAGTCCTTGTGTTTCTAAATACCCTACGTATCATCCGTATGGATGCTCTGCAACTATCTCGTGAAAAAGTAAAAGGGGAGAAGAAGGGGCGTTTCCTAGTTCTTCAGACACTTGTAGGGCTAATGGCTCTGGGAAGTGGTTACTATCTAGCTCTAAGTGTAACTGAAGTCATGAAAGCAATCGCTACTTTCTTTATAGCCGTCCTGTTGGTAATTGTTGCGACCTACCTCTTATTCAATGCGGGTATTACAGTTTTCTTACACTTACTCAAGAAAAACAAGCGTTATTACTACCAACCAAATAACCTCATCTCTGTTTCTAACCTTATCTTCCGTATGAAGAAAAACGCTGTCGGTTTAGCAACCATTACCATCCTTTCCACTATGGTTTTGGTTACTATGTCAGCAGCAACCAGTATCTACAACGGTTCTGAAAATATAAAAAATATCATGTATCCTCATGATTTCGATGTTAAGGCTAAGGGAAATAATATTGAAGTTGAGAATTTAGACCAACTATTGACTCAATATGCCAGTGAAAAGAACTTGACGATTAGCAATAAAGACGTTCTTAGCTATGCTAGCTTTGGCCTTTCTAGTCAAGATGGAACTAAATTAACCATTATGACTAAAGAACAAATCACGGAATTACCTAAGACAGTTTTTCTAGTATTTGATCAAAAAGACTATGAAAAAATGACTGGACAAAAGCTTGATTTAACGGATAATGAAGTCGGACTGTGGGCTAAAAATGACCAACTAAAAGGTCAGAAAGCATTTAGTCTTAACAATCAAGAGTATCGTATCAAGGAAGAAATCCAGCAAGATTTTATCATCAATCATGTTTCAAATCTCTATATCCTTTTAGTTTCAGATTTTAACTACCTAGTTGTACCAGATCTTCAAAGCTTTTTGGATCAGTACCAAGATTCTGCTGTCTACACTCAGTTCTACGGTGGTATGGATGTCACCGCAAGTCTAGAGGAACAATTAAAGCTATCTGATGATTTTGATGCGTATGTAAATAATTTTAGCCATAATCTCAAGAGTGAAGATGCTATGGTATACGGGGGTAATGGTTCAAGTGATGCAATTGCCCAAATGAATGTTCTCTATGGAGGTGTCCTCTTTATTGGTATTTTCCTCTCTATCATCTTTATGATAGGTACTGTACTGGTTATTTACTATAAACAAATCTCAGAAGGTTATGAAGACCGTGAACGCTTTGTGATTTTGCAAAAGGTTGGTTTGGATCAAACAAATCAAGCAAACCATTAACAAGCAAGTCTTGACTGTATTCTTCCTCCCTGTAATCTTCGCCTTCCTACATCTAGCCTTTGCCTATCACATGTTGAGTTTGATTATCAAGGTTATTGGTGGTGTGGATACAGCTATGATGTTAAGCGTAACACTTTCCATTTGTGGTATCTTTGCTTTAGTCTATGTCCTAATCTTTATGATTACTTCAAGAAGTTATCGCAAGATTGTTCAAATATAATAAAAAAATGTTTGTCAAGGAATCATAGTATTAACCCAAACGAATATTTGGGGAACGTTAAAGTTCACGATAAAAAAAGATTATAGATAGACATTTCAAGAAAAAAATCTTGAAACAATTTTTCGCTTAAATGCATATTGAGATTATTATAGATTTTTAAAAAAATAATTTATGAAAAACAAGAGAGCCGATTATAAGTTAGGGTCTTTTGTAATATGGTAAATGCTTATGAAATTAAAATTATGTACTATTGGATTCTTTTTTTGTTTGATTGCTGCAATTGGTCTGGTCACTATTAGCGATACCGAGACGCCCATACCTTTACCAATTGATGGTGCCTTTTTCTATTCAAGGAAAAAGCAATCTTTCCAATAACGAAATTTACGAAATGATTCGTGACCTATCAAAAACGGAAAATGTTACCATTTACAAGCCGGTCGTTCAGAGTTCTGGTCAGTTGAAGTATGTAAATTTCGATGATGTAAATAATGAACAATTAAAGTCAGCACCAATAATAGGGATGTATTACACCCTTGGGAAAATGGATATAGATAGTTTGAAACCACTTACGATGACGGGGTTGCAAACAGTATATATGGCTTATCCTTGGTATATAGGAGGAATCTTACAATTTACTGGAACTTTAAGAATACTGTTAATGAGCTCCATTTACTTAACTTTATTAGTTGTGTTATTTGTTGTTAGAACGAAGCAGATTAAAGAAGGAGTGATACGACGTTCTTTGGGCTTGCCTGTATACGATCTAAGAAGAGAGTATGGCATTTCTCTTATTTTTGAACTGATTATGATGGCTTTATTGATGATTTCTTACAGTTCTTTTTTGGGAAATGGTTTCTTCACCTATAGTTCTAAGTTATTTTTCTCTCTTCTTTTAACGAATTTTATACTATTTCAAATCATTGATCTCATCACCTTTGTTTTATTTTGGTTGACGATTCAGATTGAAAAGCCCATTGAAATTATCAAAAACAAGGCGAAAAACAAGCTTATTTTTGTCGTATGGCTTGCCATTATTTCGATTATTATCGTTGTATCAGGAATTTTTTTACAAGAAACAAAGAGTAGCCAATCCAGTATTAACATACAGATACAGAATTTAGTACCATGGGACACAGTAAAAGACTGGAGAAGGATTGAGTTCCTTGGAATTGAAAATAACTCTGCTAAAAATGGAGAAGTAAGTGATTCGGATGGTCAGTATCTACAGATAGCTGCTTCCTTAAAAAACTTAGATTATTTATATATAGAACGATCCTCGGCCTATGTTCCAGATACATCTCATGCTTTTAGAAGACTTTTCTAAACAATTAGAAAATGATGGAATAACGAACCCAGAAATAAATAAAGATCTGATTTATATCAATCAAACAGGTGCTAACCTACAAAAATAAAGTGAATGGAACAAACTATCATCTTTTAGATAATAAGATAGCAACCATCTATATTCCTGAAAAATGGAAAGAAAACCAGAAATCTATTGAGAATACAGTTGTAGCAGAACAATTTATTGGAACAAACTATACAAAAGAAGAACTTGCAGTACAAATAATTCCTGATGGTGAAAAAAATTTTTTTATTTCAATGAGGATGCTGATATCGATCATAAAAAAATAAAGATATTTTTTTCCAATGGCAAGTGTAGCAGATAGCAAAAGATAACATTGTTGTTGTGTTAGATACAGACAAAATGATCGAAAAACAACAAGTTTTCTTTTGGCTAGTAATATACTATATAAATCTCTTTTTAGTCCTGAAGCGGTAAAAAAATAAATGAGATGACTACCCAGTTGAATGTTTCAATGAATCCAGTAGATGTTTACCAAATTGTGAAAGTTGAAGATCCAATCCTTAGAGCACCAAATTCTACTGTCACAAATCTTGCAGAAGATAATTTACAGTATTGTCTTTATACTCATTTATCAATATGTCCAACTTTATATTGCCCTAAAACAGAATGAATATGTGAAAAAAATCATTTTGGGTCTGTCAAAAAAACATATAGCAATTTCAAGTCTCAAGTACTTTTATGATGACTATTACAATGGTTATTCTATTTACATTTCTTATGACAGGGCAAATAGAGCTGCTATATATTGGTCTTGCTTCTCTGCTGGTTTTGATGTTGTCAATAATCATGAGTTTTAGAAAATTATCTGAAAGCTATACTAAAATTTTTAAAAAGGAGATGAAACATGACAATTGATCTTTTGAACGTTTCAAAAAGTTTCGGCTCAAAAAAGATCTTTACAGACTTAAATTTAAGATTTGAATCTGGAAAAAGCTATGCATTGATTGGAGGTTCTGGCTCTGGTAAGAGTACTCTTCTTAATATTATAGGAAGATTAGAAAAAAATTGATAGTGGGAATGTTTTAGTTGATGAACAGGATATTTGGAAGATAAAAAGAAAGAACCTTCTTTAAAAAAATACTGTTGGATATGTATTTCAGAATTATTCTTTAATAGAGAACAAAAACAGTATATGATAATTTGAAACTTATCACTAAAGACAAAAAAATAATAACTGATGTACTTGAAAAAGTAGGACTGTCGAGCGACTATTTACATCAAAAAAATATATGAATTGTCTGGAGGGCAGGCTCAACGTGTAGCTATTGCTAGAATGTTAATGAAACCACGTAAAATTATCTTAGCAGATGAACCCACAGGAGCTTTTAGATGGTGAGATTGGAAAAAGAAATTATTCGTTTATTATTAAATGAAAGAGATGAAGACAAATATGTTATTATAGCGACGCATGATCCAGCTGTCTATAATAAAGTTGATGTGATCATTGATATGAAAGATATAGGGGATAATGTATGAAAAAGATAATTTATATTGCTTTGATCTTTGTAGCTGGGTTACTTGCCTTCTTCTTTTTTAGAAAACAAATGATCTCAAAAGAGAATACCAATAAACCAACGTTGGAGTTAACAGTTTTTACGGTTTCTTCTAGTGATACAGAAAAATGGAATAAAGTGAAACAAGTAGAAACGGAAGAAGCTACATACATCATAACTGTGAAAGAAGTAGCGTCTTCAGAAGAAGTATTTTCAAACATCATTGCAAATGGTGCTGCTTCTGGGTTCGGAGTTCGTGAAGAAGAAGTGAAGCAATTTAATAATAATTTAGGAGACACTATTGAGGACTCTAAGCATAATAAACTCATTGGAATAGAATTTTTTACTTTTTCTAATGCTGACGAGGGATTTGTAGTAGCAAATTTTGACTACGGTAATGAAGAGTTGAATTCTCAGAAAAAGATATAAAAAGTGGTATATAAAAAAATATATGAATCTTTTTAAAGAAAAAAAGTAAGTGATTGCGATTTATTTGCCTGTTTTGATAGAAAAAAAGTCAATTTTTAATCCTAGTATCTTATCTTGATGATTGCGTCTTTAAGTTGGTAATGGTTACAGATTATAACATAAATCAGCTAAGTTTGGAAGTAATTCTGTTCTGTGATATTCTAACAACTCATGAATATTAAATGATTAGTTTATTTGTTGACAGTATCCCAAGTCAAATGTTTCTATAGGAAAAATTCTCATACTGGTTACCCTAGATTTCATCCAACTATGCTTATGAAGATGCACTGTTCGCCTATGCTCTTTAAGTGTTCTATGGACATAAAAATCGTTCAAATGAACCCTGAAAAATGGTAGAGCATAGATTAATTGTTGCTTTGAAGAGTGCGTGTTAGAAACAAACAAGCAGTCGAAACAGAGATAGGATTCATCTTCATGACTATGAATCTCACAAAAATTAGTCAAAAATCTAGCCTCTAAAAATATCTATTGTTCAAAAAAACCACACAGTATTTCTTTCTTCTTGATGGAATTCAAGACTGAAATCACTGTGTGGTTTTATTTTAAAGCTAGTTTTTGCTCAGCGTCAATTTTTAACTTAAATACTAAACAACTGACCCAATAGATAGGTAACTCCCATGGTCAAAAGACCGATACAAAGGTTACGAATCATAGCTGTTTTAGTTGGGGCTTTCCCGAGTTTGGCACTGGTGTAACCTGTAATCAATAGAGAAATCGCAACGATAAAAACAGTAGCAGGGATTCGATAGTCACTTGGAAAGATGGTAATGGAAAGCATTGGTGGTAAACTACCAAGAACAAAAGCGATGAAGCTAGATGCTGCAGCATGCCAAGGATTTGTAAACTCTTCATACTCGATTCCGTATTTTTCCTCAACTAAGGCTTTAAGTGGATTTTTAAGAAAAGCTTTATTGACTAAAAGTTGAGCTGAAGTTTCACACTCACCATTTTGAAGATAAGCAGCATAGAGAGATTTCTTTGCGGCTTCGATATCCTTATCCAAAAGTAATTGCTCACGGGCTACAGCGGCTTCCTCTGTGTCTTTTTGAGTGGATACTGAAACATATTCACCTCCAGCCATAGAGAAGGCACCCGCTAAGATGGCAGCCAAACCTGAAAGAAAGATTATCCAGATATTACTGGTTGCACTGGCAACCCCGATAACAACTCCAGCGATGGAAATGATCCCGTCATTGGCTCCGAGCACACCAGCACGTAAAATGTTTAAACGACCAGCGAAGTTTGAATCAATTTCATGTGTAATTTCTGACATAGTCTTCTCCTTTATATTCATTATAAAGTATAGGAATAGCGAATACAAACTTTTTAAACTATCTGAAAAAAGTTTTTCAATTCTAATAAATGCCATAGCTATTTCTTATCCTATATAATAAAGTTTTATTTGAAACTGACCGCCATAGATGATACAATTAATTTAATGAAATCTTTGGAGGTCTGATGATGACTCGTGAATTTAAATTTGAAACTCTTCAATTGCATGCAGGACAAGTGGTAGATGCTACTACCAAGTCTCGTGCTGTACCAATTTACCAAACAACATCTTTTGTATTTGAAGATACACAGGAGGGGGCAGACCTTTTTGCCCTTCAAAAAGCTGGAAATATCTATACTCGTATTACCAATCCAACAACTTCAGCCTTTGAAGAGCGTATTGCAGCTCTTGAAGGCGGAGTAGGTGCACTTGCCACAGCTTCTGGAATGGCAGCTCTTACTTATACTATCCTTGGACTAGCTCACGCAGGTGATCATGTGGTTGCAGCTTCAACTATCTACGGTGGGACCTTTAACCTGTTGAAAGAAACCCTTCCTCGTTACGGAATCACCACAACTTTTGTTGATATTGATAATCTAGAAGAAGTAGAGGCAGCGATTAAAGATAATACCAAACTTGTTTTGATTGAAACTTTGGGTAATCCAGTTATCAACATTCCTGATATTGAAAAAATAGCTGAAATTGCTCATAAACATCGAATTCCTTTGGTTTCAGACAATACCTTTGCAACACCATATCTCATTAATGTCTTTTCTCATGGTGTAGACATTGCAGTTCACTCAGCAACTAAGTTTATCGGTGGACACGGTACAACTATTGGCGGTGTCATCGTTGATAGTGGTAAATTTGACTGGGCTGCTTCAGGGAAATTCCCTCAATTAGTCGAAGAAGATCCAAGTTACCACAATATCAGCTATACTCGTGATGTTGGTGCTGCAGCTTTTATCGTTGCTGCTCGTGTTCAATTGCTTCGCGATATGGGAGCTGCTCTTTCACCATTTAACTCATTCTTGCTTTTACAAGGTCTTGAAACACTTTCTCTACGTGTAGAACGCCATGTTCAAAATGCTGAAAAAATCGTTGATTTCCTTGTGAACCATCCAAAGGTTGAAAAGGTCAACTATCCAAAACTTCCAGATAGCCCTTACCATGCATTGGCGGAGAAATATTTACCAAAAGGTGTTGGTTCAATCTTTACCTTCCATGTTAAAGGTGGAGAAGCAGAAGCTCGTAAGGTGATTGATAGCTTAGAAATCTTTTCAAACCTTGCAAACGTAGCAGATGCCAAATCATTGGTCGTTCATCCAGCAACTACAACTCATGCTCAATTGTCTGACTCTGATCTAGAAGCAGCAGGAGTAACTAAAAATCAAATCCGTCTATCAATTGGACTAGAAAATGTTGAAGATTTGATTGAAGATTTGCGTCTTGCACTTGAAAAAATCTAAAAATATCTAGTTTTTATCTAATTAAGCATCCTTCTCACGAATAATAAAGTGAGGAGGATTTTTATGTATAGTATTTCATTTCAAGAAGATTCACTTTTACCAAGAGAGAGATTAGTAAAAGAAGGAGTAGAAGCGCTCAGCAACCAAGAATTACTGGCAATATTACTAAGGACAGGCACAAAACAGGCCAATGTTTTTGAAATAGCACAAAAGGTCTTAAATCAGCTGACATGTTTAACTGACCCTCAAAAGAATGAGTCTACAGGAATTGCAGACTCTATCGGGGATTGGACGTGTAAAGGCTATCGAATTACAAGCCGTTATTGAATTAGGATACCGTATCCATAAAAGGGAAACAGTGGAAATGGAGAGTATTCTTAGCAGTCGTAAATTAGCTAAAAAGATGCAGTCTGAGCTTGGAGATAAAAAACAAGAGCACCTAGTGGCGCTCTATCTGAATACTCAAAATCAAATCATTCACCAGCAGACTATTTTTATCGGGTCTGCCACGAGAAGCATTGCTGAACCGAGAGAAATTCTCCACTACGCTTTGAAGCATATGGCAACATCTGTGATTCTTGTTCATAATCATCCATCAGGAGCAGTAGTTCCTAGCCCCAATGATGACCATGTTACGAAGCTTGTTAAAGAAGCCTGTGAATTAATGGGATTGGTCTTATTGGACCATTTAATTGTCTCTCATTCTGATTATTTTAGTTACCGGGAGAAGACGAATATGATATAAAAAACCTGTAAATGATACAGGTTTTATAATTCATTGACGACATAGTCGAAAAGTGTTTTATCTTTGGGGCGATTTCAAAGAGAAATTCAGGATGCCATTGAACCCCAAGATAAGGGAAGCCATCCGTACTTGTAACAGCTTCGATAATACCATCTTTAGGATCATGTGCTACAACCTTAAGATTAGGAGCTAAATCTTTGATGCTCTGATGGTGGAAAGAATTGATATGAGAGATTTCTCCATAGATTTCTCTTAGAATAGTATCTGGTTCGGTGACAAGTCGCTGAGTGGTGTATTCAGCGGAAGTATCTTGCCAATGATCTTCGATATCTTGATAAAGTGTTCCACCCATGGCAACGTTAAAGAGCTGAGTACCACGACAAACAGAAAAAATTGGTTTATTTTGCTTGATTGCTTCTTTAATGAGCGCTAATTCAAAAATATCACGTTGAAGGTGGTAATCGTCGCTATCAATAGCTTTTGGCTCACCATAATATTTAGGGTCAACATTTTGCCCACCAGTTAGAATAAGCTTATCAATTAAACTAATGTAGTAACTGGCCATTTCTTCATCGCCAATCGGTAGGATAATGGGTATACCTCCAGCTTCCTTAACTCCTTCAACAAAGCCTTTTGCAGCATAACTCATCATAAGATCATCATCTGGATGCGGGGTTTCATTTCCTGTAATCCCAATAACTGGTTTTTTCATAAATCAATTCGCTTTCTAATCCTCTTTTCGCATGAAATAGAGGAGGGTTTGAAGTTCGCTAGTAAGATCGACATACTGAACAACTACGTCTTTAGGAAGATGTAGGTGAACAGGAGAAAAACTGAGGATACCTTTGATACCAGCATCGACCAAAAGTTCCGCAACTTCTTGAGATTTAACACTAGGAACAGTAAGAATAGCAGTTTTAACATCACTATCCTTAATTTTGTCCTTTATTTGAGAGATTCCATAGATTGGAACACCGTCGGGTGTCTTGGTACCAACCTCAGGATGATCATCTAGGTCAAAAGCCATGATGATTTTCATTTTATTACGCTCATGAAAGCGGTAGTGGAGGAGGGCATGTCCCATATTTCCAATACCCACCAGCATAACATTGGTAATAGAATTATCATTTAAAAGATCAGCGAAAAAGTTCATGAGCTTTTTGACATCATAGCCAAATCCACGACGTCCAAGTTCGCCAAAGTAAGAGAAGTCACGACGAACAGTTGCAGAATCAATTCCAATCGCTTCTGCAATTTGTTTGGAATTAGCTTTTTCAATTTTCTCGGTATTAAATCTTTTAAAAATACGGTAATAGAGAGAAAGTCTCTTTGCTGTTGCTTTAGGAATAGCAGACTGTTTTTCTTTCACAAAATCACAACCTTTCTATCTACTATTTTATAGAAAGCTTGTGAAAATTGCAACAATAACGAAAAAAAACTAAGAAAAAATCTTAGTTTATCTTCGTTTCGTGGTAAGTCCTTAAAAAGCGGTAGAGGTTACCTAGAAGCCCTTGATAGATTTCAACTCCATCATGTGTTAATGAAGTAATATGAGTAGTATCAGGGAGAGTTACACAACCCGATAGAGAGAGCATAAGTGCTTCATAGTCTTCATATTCTTGCACACGCTCTACTTGATAGGAGTCCTTGTAAGTTAATCGAAACATAATGACCTTCTATCTTTCGCTTTTTGTAAATACGCCACGTTCAACTAGGCTATCCATCAAAAAGTAGAATTTCTCTTGGTGGATATGAGTTTCTTCTGATTTGAAGATATCAACTAAACGTAGACCAAATTTATCAGTGATATTGATTTTTACACCAGTTAAGTCTTTGTTGATGATAATCTTAAGTTGGAATCCTTCTCCACTATTTGGAACTTTTTCAAGTAGACGCGTTAATTCATAGTTACCAACTTTAGTTTCAAAAAAAGTATTATCTTTAAGCGTAAATTTTTTAACAGTTGGACTAAGTGTGTATTCGTAACGACAATTTTTAAGTTTAATCGTTTGTTCAAATGCCATTAAGTTTATCCTCCGATGATATTTTTTTAAGAGTTTTAGCAAGAGTTATCATTTCTTGTTCTGTATTTTGAGGTGAAATGCTGACGCGTACAGACTCGTGTAAGCGAGGAGATTCTTCTCCGTAGAAGGCTTGAAGAACATGACTGACCTGAACAACACCAGCTGTACAAGCAGAACCTGTTGAAATAGAAATACCTTCAAGGTCTAAACGAAGTAGTAGTAGATCGTTGCGTTGTCCCGGAAATCCAATATTTAGGACATAAGGGAGTTGCTCTTTACCTTGATTGAGATAATAGGTTGATCCAGCCATTTCAGTTAGAAAAACTTTCTGTAGTTTTTGAACTTTATTAAAGTTAGTCTCAAGATGATCTATATCGTCCTTAAGAGCTGCAACCATACCTATAATTGCGGGAAGGTTTTCTGTCCCTGCTCTTTTTTTCTGTTCCTGATCTCCACCATGTAGGTAAGGATCAAAATCTGTAGAAGCAGCATATAGAAAACCGATACCCTTCGGACCCTGAAATTTATGAGCAGAAGCACTGAGGAAATCTATTCCTAGTTCTTCAGGAAGAATCTCTAGCTTTCCGACAGCTTGAACAGCATCTACATGATAAGCTGCTGAATGGACTTTTAAAATCTGACCAATTTCAGCGATTGGTAAAAGAGTGCCTGTTTCATTGTTAACATACATAGTTGAAACGAGAATAGTATCTTCACGCAGTGCATTTTTTACTTGATCTGCAGTGATTTCTTGATTGTCGGGTTTTAAAATAGTCACTTCAAACCCAAAATTTTCCACCAGATATTCAATTGGTTCAAGCACAGCATGATGCTCGATAGCAGTAGTAATAATGTGTTTCCCGCGATTTTGATGACGAAGACAGTAGCCGATAATAGCTGTATTATTACCTTCTGTACCACCAGAAGTGAAGAAAATGTGTTGGGGTTTTGTACCTAGTAAACCTCCTAACTCTTGACGGGCTTCACGTAATAATTTTCCTGCTTGACGCCCATGACCATGAATACTAGAAGGATTGCCATAAGTCTCCTGCATGACTTGAGTCATTGCTGAGATAGCTGCAGATGACATGGGTGTCGTAGCAGCATTATCTAAATAAATCAAAAACTCACCTAATTTCTATTTAAATTTAAATAGTGGACTAACTGGTTTTCTTTCATGAATACGAACCATGGCATCACCAATTAGTTCGCTTGCGGTAATATATTGTACATTCTTAGGTTTTTACTTTCTGTCAATACAGAATCTGTAACCAAGACTTCCTTGATATTAGCTTCATCCAACAACTCCGCAGCACCGTTAACGAACAATCCATGGCTTGATACCGCGTAGATTTCAGTAGCACCATCGCGTTCCAAAATTTTAGCAGCTTCAGAGAAAGTACGGCCTGTATTAAGAATGTCATCGATTAAGATTGCTTTCTTACCTTCAACCTCTCCGATAATGTAACCTTGGCTACGTTCAGAATCATCTTGGGCATAGTCAATGATAGCAATCGGAGCATCAAGGTATTCAGCAAGGCTACGAGCACGTTTTACACCTGAGTTTTTAGGGCTGACAACAACCACATCTGGACCAGTTAAACCTTTATCAATGTAGTGTTTTGCAAATAGCGGAATTGTATAGAGGTTATCTACAGGAATATCAAAGAAACCTTGTACCTGAACAGCATGAAGGTCCAGTGTCAATACACGGCTAACCCCAGCTTTTACTAACATATTTGCAACAAGTTTAGCTGTAAGAGGTTCTCGAGAAGAAGCAATACGGTCTTGACGTGCATAACCAAAATAGGGCATGACAACATTAATTGTATTTGCACTGGCGCGGACACAAGCATCGACTGTGATTAAAAGTTCCATTAAATGATTGCTAACTGGATAAGAAGTAGACTGAATGATGTAAACATCATATCCACGTACACTTTCTTCAATGTTAACTTGGATTTCGCCATCGGAGAATTGACGTGATGACAACTTTCCAAGTGGAACACCTGCAGCATCTGCAATTTTTTGAGCTATTTCATGATTGGATGAAAGAGAAAAAAGCTTCATATTTTTTGTATCTGACATTGATAAACCGTCCTCTATAAACTAAGTAAATCGGTGAAAAAAACATTTTTAAAGGAAAGTGTTTTCTTTCACAGATTCTATTATTTTTTTATCTCTTCTATTTTATCAAAAAAAGAAGATAATTTCAGTTTTTTTTCATATTTTCTATAAATCTCACTAATTTAGAAGGAGCTTTCTTGTAATGGATATCATTGGCTTGTAAAAACTCCTGAAAATCAAGACTTCCTTGGTCACCATTCTCAACTTCTAGCTCTAGTTCATAATCTACAATATCGAAGTAGCGGCTTTGATCAAGCGCCATGAGTCCAATAGCTGTTTCCTTTTCGAAACGAACGGTTGTTAAACAACCTAAAACCACCCAACCACTTGTTGAAAGTCCTCGACTTTTTAGTTCTTCCACAATCAACCCCTGAGGAAGTTTACAATTTTCAAGACAATTTTTAGCCTCCTCAAGGGTGAGGTCTTGGTTGTATTCCATATTTCCGACTTCTTGAGGAATCTTAATAGTCAGTTCGGCGCTTGTATCGAACGTACGAATGCGCATAGCGATTTTATGTTGGCGAAGATAAAAATCAGGCGTATCTAGGTAGTAATTTTTTTGTGTTATAGGAGTGACTTCTGAAAATTGAGCTAGCAATCGATCATATTCTTCTTCATTGAGAAGTGTTTTCATTTCTATTTCTAAATGTTTCATTTTTACAACCTTTTCTTTATATTTGAAAGCGATTTATGGTATAATAAGCATTGTATTTATTGTATATGATTTTCATGAGAAAAATCAAAAAAACTAGATAAATTAAACTGCATAGAGGATTGGACGTAAGAGTTATATGATTACAGAATGGGAAGAATTTTTAGATCCTTACATTCAAGCTGTCGGAGAATTAAAAATAAAACTCCGAGGAATCCGAAAACAATACAGAAAACAAAACCGACATTCTCCAATTGAGTTTGTCACGGGTCGGGTTAAACCGATTGAAAGTATCAAAGAGAAAATGGCACGCCGGGGTATTGGCTATGACACACTTGAACAGGATTTGCAAGATATTGCAGGTTTACGTGTCATGGTTCAATTCGTAGACGACGTAAACGAGGTTGTTTCTATCCTTCGTAAAAGACAGGATATGAGAGTTGTTCAAGAACGTGATTACATTACTCATCGAAAGGCTTCGGGTTATCGTTCTTATCATGTGATTATTGAGTATATGGTTGATACGATTTACGGTGCAAAAACCATTCTAGTTGAGATTCAAATTCGTACCTTGGCTATGAACTTTTGGGCTACAATCGAACATTCACTCAACTATAAATATCAAGGAGATTTCCCAGAGGAAATCAAAGAAAGACTTGAGATTACAGCCAGAATTTCACATCAGCTAGACGAAGAAATGAGTAAAATACGTGCTGATATCCAGGAAGCACAAGCGCTCTTTGATCCTTTGCACAGAAAGTTAAATGACGGGGTAGGAAACAGTGACGATACCGATGAAGAATACAGGTAAACGAATTGACCTAATTGCCAACCGTAAGCCTCAGAGTCAGAAAGTTCTATTCGAGTTAAAAGAACGATTAAAAAAGAATAATTTTATCCTGAATGATAAAAATCCAGATATCGTCGTCTCTATTGGTGGAGATGGGATGTTGTTGTCTGCTTTTCATAAGTATGAAAACCAACTGGATAAGGTTCGTTTTGTTGGGGTTCATACAGGACATTTAGGTTTTTATACGGATTATCGTGATTTTGAGTTGGACCAATTGGTTACAAATTTACAGTTGGATAATGGAGCTCAAGTTTCTTATCCACTCTTAAGTGTCAAAATATTTCTCGAAAATGGTGAAGTCAAGTCTTTCCGAGCACTAAATGAAGCTAGCATTCGTCGAGCTGATCGAACTATGGTTGCAGATGTCATTATTAACCATGTTCCCTTTGAACGCTTTCGTGGTGATGGCCTAACAGTTTCAACGCCGACTGGAAGTACTGCTTATAATAAATCGCTTGGTGGAGCAGTACTGCACCCGACCATAGAAGCCCTACAATTAGCTGAAATTGCTAGTTTGAACAACCGAATCTACCGCACACTTGGTTCTTCAATTATTGTTCCAAAGAAAGATAAAATCGAACTAATACCAACTCGAAATGACTATCACACAATCTCAATCGATAATAGTATTTATTCTTTCCGAAATATTGAGAAAATAGAGTATCAGATTGATCACCACAAGATTCATTTTGTAGCCACGCCAAGCCACACCAGTTTTTGGAATCGTGTCAAAGATGCCTTTATTGGTGAGGTGGACGAATGAGGTTTCAGTTTATTGCCGACGAACATGTCAAGGTCAAAACCTTTCTGAAAAGACATGAAGTTTCTAAAGGTTTACTTGCCAAGATTAAGTTTCGAGGTGGTGATATCCGAGTAAACGGGCATCCGCAGAATGCAACCTATCTCTTAGATATCGGAGATGAAGTCGTCATTGATATTCCTCCAGAGGAAGGTTTCGAGACACTTGAAGCAATTGATTATCCTCTAGATATTCTATTTGAAGATGATCATTTCTTGATTATCAACAAACCCTTTGGAGTCGCTTCAATCCCTAGTGTCAATCATTCCAATACCATTGCCAACTTTATTAAGGGCTACTATGTAAAACAAAACTATGAGAATCAGCGGGTTCATATTGTGACTCGGCTTGATAGAGATACCTCTGGATTAATGCTTTTTGCTAAACACGGCTATGCGCATGCCAGATTAGATAAACAGTTGCAAAAAAAAAAGCTATCGAAAAGCGTTATTACGCCCTAGTCAAGGGAGATGGTCATCTAGAACCTCAGGGAGAAATCATAGCTCCGATAGCCCGAGATGAAGATTCTATCATCACTCGACGAGTAGCAAAGGGTGGAAAATATGCCCATACGTCCTATCAAATCGTGGCATCTTATGGGAATATTCACTTAGTTGATATTCGTCTCCACACCGGGAGAACCCACCAGATTCGGGTTCATTTCTCGCATATTGGATTTCCATTACTAGGAGATGACCTTTATGGGGGAAGCTTAGAACATGGCATCCAACGCCAGGCTCTACATTGTCATTACTTATCGTTCTATCATCCTTTCTTAGAAGAGCAGTTAGAGCTAGAATGCCCACTGCCGGATGATTTCGACACACTTATTACACAGTTATCAAATAATAATTTATCTTAAAAGGAGTCAAAACTCATGGAAGTTTTTGAAAGTTTGAAAGCCAACCTAGTTGGTAAAAATGCACGCATCGTTCTACCTGAAGGTGAAGAACCACGTATCCTACAAGCAACAAAGCGTTTAGTAAAAGAAACAGAAGTTATCCCTGTACTCCTAGGAAACCCTGACAAGATTAAAATCTATCTTGAAATCGAAGGAATTACAGAGGGCTATGAAGTCATCGATCCAGAACATTACCCACAATTTGAAGAAATGGTAGCTGCGCTTGTTGAACGTCGTAAAGGAAAAATGACAGAAGAAGAAGCGAGAGAAGTACTCATCAATGATGTTAACTACTTTGGTGTGATGTTAGTTTATATGGGCTTGGTTGATGGTATGGTTTCAGGTGCTATTCACTCTACAGCTTCAACAGTTCGTCCAGCTCTTCAAATTATCAAGACTCGTCCGAATGTGAGCCGTACATCAGGTGCCTTCCTTATGGTTCGTGGCACTGAACGTTACTTGTTTGGTGACTGTGCAATCAACATCAACCCAGATGCAGACGCTCTAGCTGAAATTGCTATTAACTCTGCTATCACTGCTAAATGTTTGGTATCGAACCTAAGATTGCTATGCTTAGTTATTCAACTAAAGGTTCAGGATTTGGTGAGAGTGTTGACAAGGTGGTTGAAGCAACAAAAATCGCCCACGACTTGCGTCCAGACCTTGAAATTGATGGTGAGTTGCAATTTGATGCTGCCTTTGTTCCAGAAACTGCAGATCTTAAAGCTCCTGGAAGCAACGTAGCTGGACAAGCTAATGTTTTCATCTTCCCTGGTATTGAAGCAGGTAACATTGGGTACAAGATGGCAGAACGTCTAGGTGGATTTGCTGCAGTTGGACCAGTTTTGCAAGGTCTTAACAAACCAGTAAATGACCTTTCTCGCGGATGTAACTCTGACGATGTTTACAAATTAACTCTAATCACAGCAGCACAAGCTGTTCATCAATAAGAATGGTATCCCTCTTTTCCTCTTGGTAAAGGGGGATATTTCCATTTTATTAATTTATCATTCATCTGCAAAAATAGCCAAAATATGGTAAAATAGTCAGTAATCACCTATGTTTTATAGAATAAGTTTGTATGAAGAAAAGGAAATAAAATGGCAACTATTCAATGGTTTCCTGGACATATGTCCAAGGCGCGACGTCAGGTACAGGAAAATTTAAAATTTGTTGATTTTGTGACAGTTTTAGTAGATGCACGTTTGCCCTTGTCTAGTCAAAATCCAATGCTGACTAAAATCATCGGGGACAAACCAAGACTATTGATTCTAAACAAGGCAGACCTTGCAGACCCAGCATTAACAAAAGAGTGGCGTCAGCACTTTGAATCACAAGGTATTCAGACACTTGCTATCAACTCTAAGGAACAAATAACAGTAAAAGTCGTGACCGATGCTGCTAAGAAACTTATGGCAGATAAGATTGCTCGTCAAAAAGAACGTGGAATTCAAATTGAGACCTTGCGTACCATGATTATTGGGATTCCAAACGCTGGTAAATCGACTCTGATGAACCGTTTAGCTGGTAAGAAAATTGCTGTAGTTGGAAACAAGCCTGGTGTGACAAAAGGTCAGCAATGGCTTAAAACCAATAAGGATTTAGAAATTTTGGATACTCCAGGGATTCTTTGGCCAAAATTTGAAGATGAAACTGTTGCACTCAAACTTGCCCTTACGGGAGCAATCAAGGATCAGTTACTTCCAATGGATGAGGTAACGATTTTCGGTCTCAATTACTTTAAAACGCATTATCCTGAAAAGCTTCAAGAACGATTTAAACAAATGAATCTGGACGATGAGGCTCCAGAAATTATCATGGATATGACGCGTATCCTTGGTTTCCGTGATGATTACGATCGTTTTTACAATCTCTTTGTCAAAGAAGTTCGTGATGGAAAACTGGGTAACTATACCTTAGATACATTGGATGATCTCAATGGCAACGATTAAAGAAATAAAAGAATCATTAGCAAAGATAACTGATCTTGAAAGTCCCTTGTTTAAGGAATTTGAAAAAGATTCTCGTTCAGGTGTCCAAAAGGAAATTGAAAAGCGTAAAAAAGCCCTTCAAGCAGAAATTGATGAAAATCTCCGCTTAGAAGCCATGCTTAGCTATGAAAAAGAGCTTTACGAGAATGGAATAAGCTTCATTGCTGGAGTTGATGAAGTTGGTAGAGGTCCTCTAGCTGGACCTGTCGTTGCTGCAGCAGTCATTCTGCCCAAAAATTGTAAAATTAAAGGTTTAAATGACAGCAAAAAAATTCCTAAGAAAAAACACGAGGAGATTTTTCAGGCTGTCAAAGAGAATGCCCTAGCAATCGGTATTGGGATTATGGACAATCATGTCATTGACCAAGTCAATATCTATGAAGCGACGAAACTAGCTATGAAAGAAGCTATCTCTCAACTTGAACCTCAGCCAGAACATCTTTTGATTGATGCTATGAAGTTGGATTTGCCGATTTCTCAGACATCCATCATCAAAGGGGATGCCAACTCCTTATCTATTGCAGCAGCTTCGATTATAGCTAAAGTTACTAGAGATAAGATCATGGCAAACTATGACCAAGAATTTCCAGGTTATGATTTTTCTCAAAACGCTGGCTATGGAACTGCTAAGCATCTAGAAGGAATTGAAAAGCACGGTGTCACACCCATTCATCGCACCAGTTTTGAACCGATTAAAACACTTGTTGCGTCAAGTAAAGATAAGAATTGAGAGGGAAAATTATGGGAGAACAGTCGGAAACACTTAGTTCCAAGAAAGAATTTGCCTTTGCGTCAAGTACAATTCTATCTCAAGTAGGGCGAGGAATTATCGTTGGATTAGTTGTAGGCCTTATTGTTGGGTCTTTTCGTTTTTTGATTGAAAAAGGCTTTCATATCGTTCAAGGACTATATCTAGACCAAGAAAATCTACTTCGAAATCTATTGATCATTTTATTGTTTTATATTCTAATTTGCTTGCTTAGTGCCAAATTAACACGCTCAGAAAAAGATATCAAAGGTTCTGGTATTCCTCAAGTTGAAGCCGAGTTAAAAGGTCTCATGTCTCTCAACTGGTGGAGTGTCCTCTGGAAGAAATATATTCTTGGTATTTTAGCAATTGCTAGTGGACTCATGTTAGGGCGTGAAGGTCCCAGTATTCAGCTAGGTGCCGCTGGAGGAAAAGGAATTGCTAAATGGCTCAAGTCTAGCCCTGTTGAGGAGCGTTCTTTGATTGCTAGCGGAGCTGCGGCTGGTCTTGCTGCAGCCTTTAATGCACCGATTGCGGGGTTATTATTTGTAGTAGAAGAAGTCTATCACCATTTTTCACGATTTTTCTGGGTTTCTACCTTAGCTGCTAGTCTAGTAGCAAACTTCGTTTCTCTTCTCATCTTTGGCTTAACACCTGTGCTTGATATGCCTGATAATATTCCTCAAATGAGTCTTAGTCAATATTGGATTTATCTGGTTATGGGGATTTTTCTTGGAGTTTCTGGATATCTATATGAGAAAGCCGTTCTAAATGTCGGGAAAGTATATGATTGGATTGGGAAAAAGGTTCACGTTGACAAAGCTTATCATCCAATTTTTGCTTTTATCCTGATTATTCCTGTGGGAATATTCCTACCACAGATACTTGGTGGCGGAAATCAGGTTGTCTTATCCTTAACAGAACAGGATTTTAGCTTCCAAATTCTCTTAATTTACTTCATCATTCGTTTTATCTGGAGCATGATCAGTTATGGAAGTGGACTACCAGGTGGTATTTCTTACCAATTTTAGCTTTAGGATCCTTACTTGGTGCTCTGGTCGGTGTTATTTGTGTCAATCTTGGCCTCGTTACACAGCAGCAATTCCCTATCTTTGTGATTCTTGGAATGAGCGGGTATTTTGGGGCTATCTCAAAAGCACCTTTGACAGCTATGATTCTTGTGACTGAGATGGTCGGGGATATCCGAAATCTAATGCCATTAGGTATGGTGACCCTAGTTGCCTATATTGTTATGGATCTGCTTAAAGGGGCGCCCGTCTATGAAGCCATGCTAGAAAAAATGTTACCTGAATCTGCAACTGATGATGGAGAAGTTACACTAATTGAAATTCCAGTATCAGACAAAATTGCTGGTAAGCAAGTACATGAACTCAATTTACCTCATAACGTACTCATCACAACCCAAGTACATAATGGGAAAAGTAAGACAGTTAATGGATCTACAAGGATGTATCTAGGTGATATGATTCATCTCGTAATTCCAAAAAGTGAAATTGGAAAAGTGAAAGATTTATTGTTGTAGGATTAGTTGTTTACATAACTTATGTTATGTCTTGTATATTGTTGGTCTAAAAATTACTAATTAAAATGATAGACCGAATCATATGAATAAAAACTCGATTCCTAAATAATGGTATCGAGTTTTTTTATATTGTATTTTAATAAACTGTAGATAAACTGTAGAAGCTTTTAGAAATTTTTTTAAGTCAGTAAATTAATGATCAATGATTCAAAAAAACTAAAAAGTTTATGTACAATTGACTTAACAAGAGCTAAAACCATTGATATAACTGAATTAGAAGCATAAAGTACATTATTTAAAAAAAGTGTACTTTATTTTTTTGTTTTGTACATTATTCTGGAGTGGTATTTTTGTATGTTTTCTAGTACATCATATTATCTAATCGAAGAAATTGATTTGTACATTTTTTACTCAAGTAGTAGCAGAAGAAGTGGTGGTTCAATTGTACATTTTATTTAAAATATTTATGGTAATAATAATAGTATTTGAAGCATAAATAAAGTAGATACAGTGGTATAATAGTGTCAAAAGACTTTCAGGAGAAATGACATGAGATCACATACAGTTATTCTAGGAGCTGGTGCTACTATTGCAGCAATTCCAGATGGTGATAAAAACGGAAAAAGTTCTTCAGTTATGAATGGATTGCTAAAAAAACTAAATTTAGAAGAAATTCTTGCTGGTGTTGAATTACAGACAAAGAGCGAAAATTTAGAGGATATCTATTCAGAATTATTTGAGAGAGAAGAGTGCTCCGAAATAGTTAGAAAACTAGAAGAAAGACTCTATGATTATTTTGCTTCGTTGGAGTTACCTGATGAACCAACAATTTATGATTTTTTAATATTAAGTTTAACTAATAAAGATTGTATAGCTACGTTTAATTGGGACCCTTTACTTATACAAGCTTATGTTCGCTGTTCAAAAAAATTACTCTGAACCTGCCACAAATTCTTTTGTTTACATGGGAATGTAGCTGTCGGTTTTTGTGAAGAACATACTGAGTTTGGAACAGTAGATTACTATTGCCCAACATGTTATAAAAAATTAAATCCAACAAAATTATTGTATCCCGTAAAAAACAAAGACTATTCTTCCGATGGATACATAAATTGGTGTTGGAAAGCATTAGATTACTTTGTCGATCATTCATATATGTTAACTATTTTTGGATACAGTGCTCCTAAGAGCGATGTAGATGCTGTTAATTTAATGAAAAAAGCATGGGGAAATATTGAAGACCGACCACTTGAAGAAGTTTCCGTAATAGATATTGTAGACGAAGAGACTATGCTAAATACATGGAAAGACTTTATTCATAGCCATCATTATAGGTATTCAAATTCATTTTTTTGATTCTTACTTAGCAAAAATTTCCAAGAAGAACTTGTGAAACCGTATTTTGCAACATTTTCATTAAATGTTCCTTCTGATGGTAGTAGAGGATTTAAAGAGAATTTTTAATTGGGACATGATAAAAGAGTTTTTTTATCTGATATGTTAGTTGAAGAACAGGAAAAATAAAGGAAAAATCAAATTTAAAAATCGAAATATTTAGTTTGGGGTGAAGATGTTAACAAATAATCCAATTAATCATAGTGTACTTAAATTGTCAATGGATTTCGATAATGCTTTTAAACATAAAAAAATATAGAGGAAATCTATAGACTAATAGAATTTGGAAAAAAATATGGAAAAACACTATTGATGATATTTCCAAAATTCAATTATTTTTATTCTATTGGGACAGCATACGCTGATATATTTGAACTAAGTGATAACTTAGTTTTCAACATAGATACCGATTTTACAGTTCAACAAATTTATTACTTTAGAAAAAGCTATAGAAATTTCAAATAAACGTTGATATAAATTCTGAGAACAGTAGGTTTGTTTTTCCCATTATTATGTTCACTTTACACTAATTACGCAAATTTATTAGATGCTTGTGGTAGAAAGCAGTTAGCTATTAAGATGTATTGTAAATGTATACAAATCAATCCAAGATTCACAATGGCTAGTGGTAACTTAGCTATTTGTCTAGATCATTATCGTAATTTTTTTGAATGATAACGAACACCTCCACTTTATTAAAAAAATTAAAAAAATTTAATAGAAACAAGCATAACTGTTTCAGATCCAAACAGAGTTGATTATGCAGAAAAAGCGATTTATTGAACTTTACGAACAATATCTTGATTATAAAGACTTAGATGAATGTTCTTGTAAAACCATCGATTATAATCCTAATTCACAAAAAGTATCGTGAATGGTGTTGGAACAACGGGCTGTATCTTAATCCACTTAATGACTTACAAGCTGACGATATAAATAGATATGATGATAATCTTTTACTACCAAGTTTATTATTTCAATCGGATAAAGATTTAAACAAATATATTTCTATGTTTAATCAAATTAAGCAAGAATATGTTTATGCCGTTATCTCTGTTTTTAATAGCATTGAGAGTGATTCGGTTCATTATGCTGATGAGAATGTTTGATCTTATTGATTGTCTAGACTACGTACAATACTCTATCCGAGTTGAAGGATTAAAAGCATCTTTTAAAACACTATATTCATTATTAGATAAAGTAGCTATGTTTATAAATGAATATTATTCTTTAAAAATTGAAAACTCGACAAAGTAAATTTCCATTCAATTTGGAGATCAAATAGTGATTTAAATAAAATGTTGGATAAGAATATTGGTCTGTCATCTATATTTTTGGATAGAGAAAGATTTTTGATAATGGTGATAATTCTTTAACAGCTAATCCAAACTCAAAGCGATTGAAAATTATTAGAAATTATTTAGAGCATAGATTTACTAATATAACATTGAATATTTTTTTAATGGAAGTGAAGATAATGAAGATAATAATGAAACCAGACTGTATCTAACTGAATCTGAACTTCAAGAGTTTGCATTAGATTTATTAAATCTTGTAAGAGAAGTTATTTTTTTCACTCAAAAAATGCCATTCAAATAAGTGAAAATGAAAAAAACAATCTACTCTAAGCAGTGAAGTTGCTTTAATTCCGATAAATTATGAAGAAGTAGATTTGGAAGATAAATTATAGCATTGAGCATACAATTTATAGTCGTTATAAAAAGCAATAGTCTAAATTCATTTAACTAATCGACTTAACTAGAGTCTAAACCATTGATAAAACTGAATTAGAAGGATAAAGTACACTCATTAAGCAGTGTACTTTATTTTTTTGTTTTGTACATTATTTGTTGATTGCTTAATCAATACTACATCTCTATCAGGCAATTCAGACTCCATTTAGTCCTCTAAAACCCATGTTGAGGCGGTAAGTTTGCTAGTCAAGGAGTAAAACGACGAAGATTAGCATTTACTTCCGCCCATGCGATAGCTGTCCGTGATTGACAAGTGCTAGCACGCAGACAGAACGGAGATAGCGAACCGCTGAGTGTGTCGCTCTGCTCGTAAAAAGCTTAGAAACCTTTGAACGAAAGGGATAATGAAAGCCTTGATTGCAAGGCTTTTTTTGCTTTATGGTGGGTAAGTATCAGAGTGAGAAAAATTTTTTTGGAATGAGTAGAAGTGATAGCTAGAAATTATCAGTTTCTATTTCCATTTACCCTGTGGGTACGTGTTTGTTTCCATTGACAAGGAGTTTGTGGGAATAGAAATGTACCCACCTTGTTTGAATCAAGTGAAGTGTAGTTGAAGGAAATCTGTTGAAAGCAATACTTCATTTTACCGAATAAGTAATAATTTAGGCAACTTCAAATCGATTAAAAAAAACTATTTTAAAGGTTAAGAGTAGACAAAAATTGTCCACTCTTTTTTGCAAACTCAATTTATCAATAAATGAAATGAGGGAATGTAAAATGAAATATTTTGAGGTTGAGTTAGAAAATCCTGATGAATTTTTAAAACTACAAACAGAAGATTTTGTGAAAGCTAATCGCTTGCTACTAAGGAAGATAATCCAGAGCGTTACAGTCTATGAAGAAAAACTTCGTCATATCCTTTTAAATCTGGCATCGAATTGGAAGTATGAGTCTCATTCCATAACTTTTATATTGAACATATCATCTTGTTGTGTTATACTATAAATTGATATAAACAAAGATGTAGGAGGAACCGAAACTATGACAGCCTCAATGCGTTTAAGATAAGCTGGCAATAAAAAAAGCAGAATCTATACCCGATGATAGGCTTTTTTGTTGTGCTTATTTATACGATATTGAGCATTCATTAGTTACGGTGAGGATATTGGTTATTTAACTATACCTTTATTTAACTATGTCTTTAATATGAATGTTTCCAAATTGTATGTATGCAGACCAAAAAAGCCACATTGTGGGGTTTGGCCTGCATTTTTATTGCCTAGAATGCTATTCAAAAATAGAAATTCAAGCAAAAATAATATGCAGGAGATAATATAAATGGAAAAAAATACAACAATTGGAAACGAAAAATTTTATGCAATATGGGCAGGGCAAGCAGTATCATTAATCACTAGTGCCATCCTGCAAATGGCGATTATTTTTTTACCTTACAGAAAAAACAGGATCTGCGATGGTCTTGTCTATGGCTTCATTAGTAGGTTTTTTACCCTATGCGATTTTGGGACCTGCCATTGGTGTGCTAGTGGATCGTCATGATAGGAAGAAGATAATGATTGGTGCCGATTTAATTATCGCAGCAGCTGGTGCAGTGCTTGCTATTGTTGCATTCTGTATGGAGCTACCTGTCTGGATGATTATGATAGTATTGTTTATCCGTAGCATTGGAACAGCTTTTTCATACCCCAGCACTCAATGCGGTTACACCACTTTTTAGTACCAGAAGAACAGCTAACGAAATGCGCAGGCTATAGTCAGTCTTTTGCAGTCTATAAGCTATATTGTTAGTCCGGCAGTTGCAGCACTCTTATACTCCGTTTGGGATTTAAATGCTATTATTGCCATCGACGTATTGGGTGCTGTGATTGCATCTATTACGGTAGCAATTGTACGTATACCTAAGCTGGGTAATCAAGTGCAAAGTTTAGAACCAAATTTCATAAGGGAGATGAAAGAAGGAGTTGTGGTTCTGAGACAAAACAAAGGATTGTTTGCCTTATTACTCTTAGGAACACTATATACTTTTGTTTATATGCCAATCAATGCACTATTTCCTTTAATAAGCATGGAACACTTTAATGGAACGCCTGTGCATATTTCTATTACGGAAATTTCCTTTGCATTTGGGATGCTAGCAGGAGGCTTATTATTAGGAAGATTAGGGGGCTTCGAAAAGCATGTATTACTAATAACAAGTTCATTTTTTATAATGGGGACCAGTTTAGCCGTTTCGGGAATACTTCCTCCAAATGGATTTGTAATATTCGTAGTTTGCTGTGCAATAATGGGGCTTTCGGTGCCATTTTATAGCGGTGTGCAAACAGCTCTTTTTCAGGAGAAAATTAAGCCTGAATATTTAGGACGTGTATTTTCTTTGATCGGAAGTATCATGTCACTTGCTATGCCAATTGGGTTAATTCTTTCTGGATTCTTTGCTGATAAAATCGGTGTAAATCATTGGTTTTTACTATCAGGTATTTTAATTATTGGCATTGCTATAGTTTGCCAAATGATAACTGAGGTTAGAAAATTAGATTTAAAATAAACAATATTGGAGGAATATTTATGTATCTTATTTTCATGTAACTCTTCCTGCTAAAATCGCAGGGTTTTCCCTGCATACAAGCAAATGAAAGCATGCGATTATAGACAGGAGGAAATGTTATGGAATTAATATTAAAAGCAAAAGACATTCGTGTGGAATTCAAAGGACGCGATGTTTTAGATATAAATGAATTAGAAGTATATGATTATGACCGTATTGGTTTAGTAGGAGCAAATGGTGCTGGAAAAAAAGCACTTTACTCAGGGTACTTTTAGGAGAATTAACTCCCCAGGATGTAAAATGAATCGTCTGGGTGAACTTGCCTATATTCCCCAGTTGGACGAAGTAACTCTGCAGGAGGAAAAAAGATTTTTGCACTTGTAGGCAAGCTAGGTGTTGAGCAATTAAATATACAGACTATGAGCGGTGGTGAAGAAACAAGGCTTAAAATAGCACAGGCCTTATCGGCACAGGTTCATGGTATTTTTAGCGGATGAACCTACGAGCCATTTAGACCGTGAAGGAATTGATTTTCTAATAGGACAGCTAAAAATATTTTACAGGTGCACTGTTAGTTATTAGCCATGACCGCTATTTTCTTGATGAAATAGTAGATAAAATATGGGAACTGAAAGATGGCAAAAATCACTGAGTATTGGGGAAACTATTCTGATTATCTTCGTCAGAAAGAGGAAGAACGTAAGAGCCAAGCTGCAGAATACGAACAATTTATTGCGGAACGTGCCCGATTGGAAAAGGGCTGCGGAGGAAAAAGCGAAAAACAGGCTCGTAAAATAGAACAGAAGGCAAAAGGTTCTTCAAAGAAAAAAAGTACTGAAGACGGAGGGCGTTTAGCTCATCAAAAAAATCAATAGGAAGTAAGGAAAAAGATGTATAATGCTGCTAAAACCCTAGAGCACAGGATTGCGGCCTTAGGAAAAAGTAGAAGCTCCGGAAGGCATTCGCAGAATTCGTTTCAGGCAAAGTAAAGCATTGAGCTCCATAATCCATACCCTATAGTCGGTGCAGAAATTAATAAAGTATTTGGGGATAAGGCTCTGTTTGAAAATGCATCTTTTCAAATTCCGTTAGGAGCAAAAAGTGGCGTTAACTGGTGGTAATGGAATCGGAAAAAAACAACTTTAATCCAAATGATCTTAAACCATGAAGAAGGAATTTCTATTTCGCCTAAGGCAAAAAAATAGGTTACTTTTGCACAGAATGGTTACAAGTACAACAGTAATCAGAATGTTATGGAGTTTATGCAGAAGGATTGTGACTACAATATATCAGAAATTCGTTCAGTGCTAGCATCTATGGGGTTCAAACAGAACGATATTGGAAAAAAGTTTATCTGTTTTTAAGCGGTGGAGAAATTATAAAATTGTTGCTTGCTAAAAATGCTCATGGGTAGATATAACATCCTAATAATGGATGAACCCAGTAACTTCCTTGACATACCAAGTTTAGAGGCTTTGGAAATACTAATGAAGGAGTACACTGAACTATCGTGTTTATCACCCACGATAAACGATTACTCGAAAATGTAGCAGATGTAGTTTATGAAATTAGAGATAAGAAAAATAAATCTGAAACATTAAATTTAAGGTAGTCGCTGGTCAGTATAGTCTGTTCTGGTTGGCGACTCCATTGTTAAAGAGTATAAAGACTTTAGATTTTATGAATATTAAAAAAATAGGAACAGTCAATTGAACTGCTCCTATTTTTTTTCTGCTAAATATATTGTAGTTTTTCTTATATGTATAATGATAGATTAGCGGATTCTCATCTACGGTACTTACTTCAAATATGAAGAAGTGATCGCGGTTATCTCTGGACTTTTCCTTATTGAGGACAAAGTAATTCTTACGTGAAGTCGCCATTGTTTTTTTAGGATATCATCAGTTAGGAAGGTCAATGGAATATTCATGTTAGAGTAGCGGTAGAAGTCACGTTCAAAAATCTTGGTAGCTCTCGCTATAATAGTCCATTTGTAGGTGATTACGCTGAAACTCAAGCTGATTCATAGAGCACCTCCTCGACAAGTTCAATACTAATAATGTCTTTTAATTTCAAATTGATGTGACCTGTTGTAGTTTTTTTATCAAAATGAAATCTTTGGTCAGACTTGGTATTGTTCCAGTGTAGGAAACACGCTTGTTTTTTTCAATCACTTGAATGCGTGTGCGTAGCTGCCCAGCGTATACTTGACTGAGGAGTAATAATTTCTTCTCTAGTGATAAGTCAGACATGTACGTTACTTTGTTTGTATCATCAGAGAGTGCTGATGCATGTTCAGATAGGAAAAAAAGCCCATCCATTTTTGCATCTTTGTATCCTGGTACTCTCTTGCTGATTGAAATGGTAAATATGAACGGTCAATCATATCAAATCCTTTTCTATGCAGAGGCAAGGGTATTTTTTTATCAAATTGAATCGTAAAACCTTGAATTCCCCCACCTGTGTAACATTCTTTAAAGCGATTGATTACCTCAGTATAGATTATCACAGATGAGCTTGTTGGCTTAATGCTAAATGTAAATTCCAATGGTAATCGGTTTTCAGATTTAGCATGTACTAGTCGTATCGATATTTCAGTTGTTTTGAGTTTTCTCTGACGAAGTTTTTGAAGTTGCTGTTTCAACGATTCCATGTAAAAAAATCTTTCAAGCATTTCAATATCATTACATCCTTTGCTACGGATTTCTGAAAAATTGTACTGTATTTTTTTCTTGTTTCATTTTAATCCTCCAATCCACCCGCGGAATGACCACCGATAAGTTTACTGCGTTCAATATTTCTGGAACCTTCAGTTAGGACGGTTCCTTTTTTTGTATGGCTAAAAAAACCAAACTGTTCTCTGACAACATCAATAGCTGTCTGAAGTCTATTATCTTTTTTTCAATTTGTTCTACATCATCAAAGAGTGATAGTAGAGTATAGCTTTCATCTACGAAGCCACTATAAGATACACCAATTTGTCTCACTGCACCAGAGGTGTATTTTTTTCGGAATAATACAAGTACATGACTCACCATTGTTTTGGGGAGATTTGCGGGTTCAATTTTATTCTGAGCATTTATAGATTTTTTCATCTCAGTCCTAGAATAGCCAATATGAATAGAAACGACAGTAGTCAATACTAGGGCTACTGTTCCGTTCCACAGTATCATTTAAAAAAATCATTTTCACACCCTTTTCGTCTATTAGTATAGAAGAAAGCTCTCAGCACATGTTGAGGCAGCATCACTGCTTGTACGAGCTTAGAAAAAAATGTTAACGAAAAAAAGCCTTTAGTGTCAAGGTTTTTTTGGTATCCTCAAAAAAAGGTAATTTTATAATTGACAATTTGTCAGTAGAGTAGTATAATTTATAAGCAGGAGGAATAAAATGCGAGATGTAAAAAGATCCGGAAATTCGACGGGCTGAGATTATGGACGCTGCTATGCTCCTCTTTATGGAGAAAGGATATGCGAACACAACAACTCAGGATATAGTCGATAAGGTAAATATATCACGAGGTTTGCTATACTATCACTTTAAGAATAAAGAAGATATTCTGTATTGTCTCGTGGAACGTTATTCAGAGAAATTATTGAGTGATATTCACGTGATTGTCTATGATGATGACAAAACTGCTATTGAAAAAATAAGAGCCTTTATAGATGCCACAATAATCTCTACAGATAACGTTTCAGCGGAAGGAACTGAGTTACAAAAGACGGTTGATCTTGAAGAAAATCGTTATATGTTAGATAAGTTATCTCATAAGCTCATTGAAAAACTGACTATATATTTTGAGAGGATAATAAATCAAGGCATCTCAGAAAAAGTATTTTCTGTAAAATATCCATCAGAAACAGCAGAATTTCTGATGACAGCCTATGTTTTTGTTTCAAATAACATAGGTATAAAAACTTCAAAGAAAGAAACTGTCAAAGATTACTTGAATGCATTTAAGATAATGCTGGAACAAAAATCTAAATACAAAAAGGACTCTTTAGCAATTAAAAAAAGATAGAATGTTTGTAAAGAGAACTATGTACCGATAGCTAAATCAAAACAAGCTATCGGTATTATTTCAAAATATGACTGACAAATTGTCAATAGAGGTGAAAATATGTTAGAGATAAAGAATTTTAGTAAAAGTTATGGGGACAAGAAGGTTGTGGATAACCTATCTATTTCAGTACAGCCTGGAGATATTTATGGTTTTATTGGAGCAAATGGTGCAGGCAAAACGACAACGATAAAGGCAGTTGTCGGTATCCATGATTTTGAAGACGGAAGTATAATTATCAACGGTCATTCTATTAAAGAAGAACCTGTTATTTGTAAAAAAATGATGGCGTATATCCCAGATAATCCAGATTTGTATGAACATATGACAGGACTTCAATATATTAATTTTATTGCTGACTTGTTTGAAATTCCTACAAAAATACGCAAGGAGAGAATACAAAAATACGGTGATTTATTTGATATGACTGATCATCTTTCGGGGATTATTTCTTCATATTCACATGGAATGAAGCAACGAACAGCCATTATTTCTGCACTTGTACATTCTCCCAAACTGTTGATTTTAGATGAACCTTTTGTTGGGCTAGATCCCAAAGCAACTTTCCTACTAAAGAAAATTATGCATGAGTGTGTTTCAGATGGAGGTGCTATTTTCTTTTCAACCCATGTATTGGATGTTGCGGAAAAATTATGTAATAAGATTGCCATTATCAAAAATGGAAAGTTAATTGCAAGTGGCAATACAGGAGACGTCAAAGGTGATGAATCATTGGAGGCATTTTTCATGGAGGTGCAGAACAATGAGTAACATTTGGATACTGCTTAAAGCGCAATTGATTAATTTCTTTCCTATTAACGAGATTAGAGATTCACGAAATAAAAAACAAAGTTCAATGGCTATTGCGAGTTTTGGCATAATAACTCTTTCCTTATTTTGCTTTGTTTATAATATAATAACAGCGAAAACATTGGTACACGTCGGACAGCAGAACTTGATTCCAGCATATATGGTCTCTGTCTCAAGTTTTTTTCAATATTATTTTTTTGACAGTATTTTTATTCGAATGGCATTTTTATTTGGCAGTCGAGATATGGAAATTCTCCAATCCTTACCTGTTAAAAGTTCGTATATTATCACCAGCAAGTTCATGTTTATGTACTTATTGAATTTTTTAATAGGCTTGATGTTTATGCTTCCGGGTGGAATTATATGGGGCTTGAACGGAAGTTTAAACCTCCTACAGATTATATTGTATTTTACTTCTATAATTTTTTTGCCCTTTGATCCCCATGTGTATAGCGGCATGCATGGGACTCGTTATTGTTGTCGCTTCATCTTTTTTTAAAAAGAAAAAAATGTTATCTCTTATTTTTTTCATTTGCGATGCTAGGTATAATTGGATATTTTGCATTATCAGCTTTGCAATCAGGTGATGAAAAGTAGTATTGGGGTTACTCTGGCTAAGCAAATTACTGGACTGTATCCAATTTCTAGACTATTTATGTCATACTACAATTTTCCAATGTACTATGGGATGGGATTTTATATAGTTCTTTCAATAGTCGTCTTTTATCTATTTGTCAAAAATTGCTTCGTTGAAGTATGGACTACTTAATACACTTGCCAATACAAAATCAAGTTATGCTAATGACAAAGTATCTTATGAAAGAAAAATCGGTATTTTTTTCCTTGTATCAAAAAAGAGCTTGGACGATTTTTTTAAGTTCTTATATGGCAGTCTTGAATGCTGGGCTTGGAGTGATTCTTTTATGTGTCTTTAGTATATGTTTCCTGTTTAATTCTGTAGGTCAAATAGGAAATTCAGCAGGAATTGAAAAATATAAATGAGTATCTTTCAAACTTAGCTCCCGTCTTTATTGCATCTATGCTTTCACTCAGTTGTCCAGCAGCTTCATCTATATCTTTAGAAGGTAAAAAAATATTTGGATTTTGAAAAAGTTCTCCAGTTGAAGTGAAAACGATTTTTAAATGCTAAGATAGCTGTCAACCTTACACTTCATTTGATTGGATATATGATTTCTGTATCTGTATTTATGCTGAAACTTGATATGAATCCTATTCAAGTTATGAATCTAGTTATTGTTCCTATATGTTACTCCCTTTTTTTATAATGGTAATCGGAATTTCATTAAATAAAAAAATATCCTAACTATGATTGGGACAGTGAGATGATAGTTGTCAAACAAAAGTCTTCCTGTTATTGTAACTGGAATTATTAGTATGATTACGCTTATTACGCCTATTTTGCTTAATTGGTTTTTTTAATCTTCCGATTATATTTGTTTTGCAAGCAGTATCAGTAATTTTACTGGCTATTTCGTTTAGAGTTTATAAAAAAATGACCAAGTTAAATTTTATCTAGTTAAAGGAGGAAAAATAAGATGAAAAAAATAGACTGTTAAAAAGATATTTTTGGTTTTGTTGGGAATGATGGTCATCATAGTCATTATTTGTGGGTTTCTCCTGAGAAAGTTCCTATTCATTTTCAATGCAAAAGGAGTAGCAGATATGTTTGCAAATAAATACTATCTTCTACTAGCTACAGTCATCCCTTATTCTGCATATTGGAAGTTTGTTAGGGAAAGTGATAATAAAAAGATTAAATGAAACACCATCTATATTTACAAATTGCATCAAAATTAAGAACGAAGATTTTAAGAGGTGATTATGCACCTGAACAACAAATTCCTTCAATAAGGAGATTAGCAGAAAACGAGAAGTGTAATCCGGCAACTGTCCAAAAAGCAATGAAAGTTCTCGAAGAACAGAATTTGGTTACTAGCTGTGGAACATTAGGATATTTTGTCATAGCAAGCGAGCAAGAAATAAAAGAGATAAGATATCAAGAATCTAACAAGCTAGTTAAAATTTTGTTTGAAAAACTTGGTGAGCTAGGCTTTTCAGAAGATGAGATTGTCAATTTATTTTTTAGAAAAGATGCTTAGAAGAAGTTGAATGGAAATTTATTAGGATTATTTGTGAAAGTATAGAAAAGCCTTGATTTTAAGGCTTTTTTTCATTTTCCAATAAAGAACTTGACATTATTAGTTACTTCCACTTCTTCAAGTAATCCTGAGGAATAGACGACAACTTTAAAAATCAAATAAGCTAAAAATGCTCTAAAATCATTAAATTGACATAAAAGTGTTTTTATTGTCAAAATATACAATTGAAAAAAATTTCCAGTTTTTTTAAAAATCACTTTCTCAGATGACAATTTAATCAAAAATATGATATAATACAGAAAAAAAGTAAAAAAATAACAAAAAGTAACTTACAGAAGTAAAAGAAAAAAAGTAAATAGATAGCCACGGCGGATATTCCTTTCATTGTTTAGAAGGAGTTGCTGTGGTTATCGTTGTTGCTGAGCTAATTAATTGCTCTTATTACTTAGATGAAGTTACTTTTATTATTGAATTAATTTAAATAATAATAACGATCAATGAAAGTACTCATCGATATTCCCTTTATGCAGTTTAGAGCACAAAGGAAAATGGTACTGATTTGATCGTTTTTCTGTATTGACATCATAAAAACACAGTCAGAACCTTCAGTCATAATAAACAAGGAGGTAACATGAGATTTGTTGTATATAAACATTCGCTGATTCTAGGGTGATAATAATATCGTTACAAAAGCAATTGATTGCACTCAAAACATGATGATGGTACATTACAATTCACTGATTTTTCATAGATATGTAAAATCTGCCACAAAGATTAAATCTATTTCAGACGATGGAAACAAACGATTTTTCATACGTTGTTAAGTTTTTTTGAATTTTATATATGGAACAGTTGGGGTTAAACAATCTTGATCAACTAACTTTTGAAATGGTCAAGGAGTTTTTTAATACTTTATGGTTTAGCACAACTGCCAGAAGATAGAAAAAATAGAAAGAAAAGTACAGTCGAAAAATGTGTAAATGTAGTTCTTGATTTTTTGACTCTATACTTGAATGAACGAAAAAGGAAAGGCTAAATTGAAGCCAAAAGACCTTTATTCTATAAACACGTTCACCAATAGACGCGGTAGAGTCATCAAAAGAAAAGAGTTGAATTTTGAGGTATTTGTTGATGATAGCAACACCCAGAAGTCAATTTTTAGAGATATGCCAAACAGCGCCTTTGAAATGCTTTTTGCTCACATTGCTCAATATCACAAAGATTTACTTATGGTTGTTGCTTTGGGAGCATTTGTTGGTTTAAGACCATCCGAAGCTTGTAATGTAAGGCGTGAAGATAGCCCTTTGGGGGCAGGTATCATATTTCACCAAAATGATAATCAAGTATTTAAGATTGAGATTGATCTGCGAAAAGAAATGCCTCTTAGAAGCGATTTAAAGCCAACTGGACGAATTAAAAAGGAGAGACTTCAAGTTGTACCTTATATCTTCTTGGAAGTCTTTTTAGACACCTACAATGACTATATGAGCTATCTAGAGGGTAGAAGGTATGAGAAAGATTATGGTCCATTAAACCTTAACAAGCAAGGGAAAGCATTGTCATACGATGTGTACTATCAACGATTTCGTAAGATTATTCGCGAAGAAATGATCCCAATATTTCTTAAATCTGATGACCCAGAGGTTGTCTTTTTTGGTCAACTCTTGCAAGAAAATAATATTTCACCCCATATCTTTAGGCACTGGTACACCACTCAATTAGTGTTATCAGGTGTTAATGAAGTTAGTGAACTGATGTCTGCTAGAGGAGACAATTCCCCAGAAAGTGCTTGGGTTTATTTACAAAATAAAGGAGAAATTGCGAAACAATATGGTCAGGTTAACAATGGTGTTTTTGATTATATGAACTGGCAAGCAGAAAAATTGTTTGGAGAACATCAAAAGGAGTAGCTGTTGGTAGTAGATTTAAAAAGTTATCTTGAAAGAACATTAATTGAGTTAGGTGCTTCTACAATAAAATACCGTGAGAAAGTCAGTGAATTTTTACTAGACAATGAATGGTTTGGTGTGTCTATAAATCTTGATGATTATACTATTTCTGAAAAAGATGCTGAAGTTCTTAAAAAAATCACATCAAAAGACTATCTAACAACACCTCCTGGAATTAAAGAGTATGGAAGGAATCTTTTTCAAAAAAATTTTCCTTCTACAAGTGAATTATTCGTACAATTTGCTGAAGAAGAAAAAGCTGAGGTAAAACAAATCGTTTTCTATCTACTTGATTTTTTTAGCATACTACTTAACAAAAGATTTGTTTTCTATATAGTGATGCTGAAGTAGAGACCTTAGTAGAAGTAGCAACAGAAGTTCTCACGAAATTACAAGGCAATATCCTCATTCAATTTATCAAATGGCTACTCAATAAAGGCGTTACTCGTTATCGAGTAAGTTTTGAAATGACGAAACGTTACACGATTGAGAGTGCAAATGGAGCGTATGAATTAGATGAATACCTTGAATTAATGTATTACCTGTTTAACGAGGACTACATCATAAAAAATGATATGTTGTCTAAAGCAGCAAATTCAAAAAACTATGCAGATACATGGTTGTATCTAGGGTTACATTTTATTTGCGCACTAAGATCAACAGACTTAGAAAGATTAGGACATCCTAAATTAACAAGAGAACCATTAGAAGTTTTAGAAGCAGTAGTAGATGGAACTTGGAGTAGTAGTGAAGCTAGAAGGACTTTACTAAGTATTACAACAAGATTGACTTATTTAAACTTAACACCTAATAAAACCAAAAACGCTTCTAATGTTGCTCAGTTAAAGTTTCATGTCCCAGAAAGTTGTCAGGTTCTTATTGGAACGTTATTGGCTATCTGTGAGGCACATTTCCAACTTCAAATACCATACAATGCAGAAAATCCATTGATCAGACAAATTAAAACTTATGAAAAGATTACTAGTTATATGGGGGAGGAAATCGGAAATTTATTTTTAGAGCGTAACTTTAGTAGTCGTTCTGCAAACAAGTCCTACTTACAATCTGTCGCAATGTTAGCAGATGATGTTCTTGAAGAAAAGTCAGAACTGAATATTAAAGGTTATTTTCTAGCAGCATTAGCTCGTAGCCATAAAGGGGATTTTAATGAATTTGCACAAACTACAACAACGTATCTAAAAGATGCCCAACTCGGACAACTAAAACCTGAAATGGTTGCAAAAGAGCTATTTGAACGAGGCGTATTATCCATGATTCCGTCTATGCTCTTGACCATTGTAACTAGAGGAAAGTATAAAAAATTAAGTCCAAGCCAACAAACTCAAATGATTAAAAGTTTAGATTTAACGCCAGTAGAAATTGAAAAAACGTTAGAACTGAGTATTAGGGCTGATTTACGTTCGCAACAAGCTTTAAACTCTAGTTGAAAACAATGTTGAACCTGAACAATTACTGACAATCTGTCATCGAATTGGCAACGGAGAGGCTTTCTCTAAGCAGGGAGAAAGTATGTGTCTCTTATCTGCATTAGGGAAACTATGCCCCTATGATGACCGTCAACATTGTGTCGGTTGCCAGTATGAATTACAAACAAAAATCTACCTTTCTTTTGTTAATTGGTGAGTTTAATCGTCTCAATAAACAATATCAAAAATTAAAGAATGAACTTGAACGAGGAAAGGTTCGAGCCATTCTTGAGCAACAGATTAAACCATGTCTTACAGAAATGTTAGAAGCATTATCAGAACAGTATGGAGAAGCTGTATTATCTGATTATGAGGATATTATTAAGGAGTTAGTCAGTTGAATAATCAATCAAAATTATTTCGTAAAGTAAATGAAATTATCCTGTTTGATGACAATATGATTGAGAGCGCAAAAAGAATGTTTTCAAGACTATGTTGAAAAAGGGATTATCCTAACCACCAATTTTGAAGAAAAATAAATGGGCAAACAACTAATGAATATTCTAACGTTAGCTTCATTTTTAACTTGAATAAATTCCAATATAAAAAGGTTTTTATGAACAAGTATTTCAATTATCTTTTGATGATTTTGTCACCTACTTAAAGAGTTTTATAGTGCTATCTATGGAACATCATGTTTTAATCACACTCCAAGCCTTTTTTTAAGAGATATAAAGAAATTAGTCAAAGAACTAAAAAGTGAACGAAGTCTTCTCGTTAGCAAATATGAAGATTTCCAACCCCTCAGTATGTATAGATTTTCTTTCTACACTACCATGTTTAGAGAGTAACGAATTAACACAACTGATTGAGCAACTAGATGAACTTTTAAATGTTAGTTATCAACTGAACACTAAAAAAACAGCGAAAGTTAGCCCAATTTCAATCCTATTTTTTTATTTAATGATATTTTTAAACGACTATTGGGTTAAACCATTATCAGATGAAGAAAGATTGTTTTACTACCCTCTTTACTTATGGTGGCAAATAACAGCAGTAGTACCACTTAGACCAAGGGAGTTTTTTTGCTCACTCAGAGAAATTGTCTCACAGAAAAAGACGGAAAATTATTACTTAACTCTCAGACGAAATAACTTAAAAAGGAAAAAGACAAGGGAGTATCCCATAAAAATTTCAGAGGATTATTATTTAACAACTTACGAAGTACCATTTAAGCTTGCAGTGAGATTTTTAAATTATTTAGAGCTAACCAAAGACTTATCATCTACACAGTTAGATACCCTATTTGTGACAGACTCTCATTATCGGAAATGGAAACGTATTGCTGGTACTAAAAACCGTTTCTTGACGTACAGTAACTTAAATACAATTTTAAAATATTTCTTTAATGAGATTGTATCTCAACAGTATGGGTATTTTGTCCATCATATCAATTCCCCAAATCAATTAGAAGATCATGAGATTAATTTCATTCATATTGGAGATACTAGACACATTGCAATGATCAATCTGATAGCAGAAGGAGCTAGTCCAGTAACAGCAATGCTCTTAGCTGGACATGATAGTGTCACAACATCTTCACATTATTTTTCAAATCTGAGTCAGTTTATTGAATGTAGGAGCTATCAGCTTTATCGTAAATTAACAAACTCTCAAACGTCTTACGCTATAAGTAAAACTCAACATAAATACACCATTAATAAAAACTATGTTCCTCTTGATAATAAGGGCAGATGTTATTCACCTCGATTTGCGGAAGGTGATTATTCAGACTGTCTTAAAGTCATTAGCTCACATGCAGAGCTTGGTGCTTGTACTAGTTGTCCATTTTACAGAAAAGCTGGAAAAGATTATTTCTCTATGGATAAATCCTTTAAGAAATCAATCGACGAGGAAGCTTTAATTGTAGATGAGGCTATAAAAAGAGTTCGACAAGGAAAGGGGAATATAGAAGATATTGGTGAGGCATTATTAAAACTTAAAACAGTTAGTCATTCTTATCAAGAATATCTAACTGAAAAAAACATTTATCCTTTGCAGGAGTTCTCAAATGGCGAGAAAGAAGTATATTGATAATCAAGAATTGCTATTATTATTTGAACATTATTTACTGGAACATTGTTCGAATAATCCTAGACTATTCAAAATTCCACAGTTTGGAAATTACCTTAGAAGCAACGGATTTCCGCAGGTTGCAGACACAACGATTAGAAGAAACAAAGAATTTAGACAAAGCCCTTAATGATAGATTGGAACTATTTGAAGACGACACTTATCAAACAGTTATAACGTATAAAAACTCTAGATGTAGAACGTTTCTTAATGACCAATAGAACCCCTAAAGCAATCAAATCAGCATTGATGGAACTTAACAATTATTATAAAAGAGTTGTTGATGCAGCAATAGAATATAAGGAAGAAGCCAGTAAGCTCAAAACAAGAGTTTCAGAGTTGAAAAATGAGGTAGCACAACTTAATGAAAAGAATGCTGAAATAAAGGAGCAGACAGCGTTAAACAAAAGAATTATTAGAGGAAAACAAAAAAAGTTAAGGAATCTTCTTAAAACTAGTTTGTATCCTGATATTGCGAATGAATTGTTAAAAGAAGAGGGCTTGTTAAAATCTGATCAGCAACTAGTAACTAAGAAGTATCTTAGTGAGAATGTTATTACTTCAGACACAAAAATATCTTTTGAAAAGCACACTCATAACGAGAAGCAAACAAGCAAAAGTAAGATTTTGGAAATAAAAAACTTACTGGATAATAAGACTAAGTATTAGGAGGAAAAAATGTCAGACTTAATCACTGATTTTCCAGCTTTACTGAAATATTGGAACTTTGATAGCAATATTAAATTAGATATAGAAGAACTACCTATTACTAGTAAAAAACACGTTAACTGGAAATGTCCTAACTGTTCCTATGAATGGAAAGCAAGTGTTTCAACATCTTACAAGCAAATTCTAAATCATACGAAAATCTGTCCTGTATGTGACCTCGGAGAAGTGCTTGTAAAAGGACAAAACTCTATATCTGATAGGTTTCCCAACTTTCTTGAGTACATAAACTTTCATTATGAGAATATAGAATCGATTCAAAACGAAATTGAAAATTTAACCTTTACTTCAAAGAGATTATTTCATTTTAAATGTCCCACTTGTCATGTTGGTTGGAAAGATGTAGCCAATACTTCTAGATTATTAACAACAAAATTAAACAAAAAAGTTTTTCATGTAGGCTGTAACGAATATAAACATTGTGTACTTTTTATAAAGCATACCCTAATCTTGGGAAAATATATCTTTCAGGCGATTATAACGAGTTGGAATTTGAAAAATTAACTCTCAGTGATAATGTTACAATTCCCAGAAAATGGAAATGTGATAAATGCGATTGTTTTTTTGATTTATCAATAGATAAGTTGATCTCAAGAATTAAGAGGAATGGATTTTATTGTACTAAATGTGAAGCAACTTTTGACACAGCTATAAAAGCGAACGCAAACCCGCCTCTTGCTATACAGATAAGCATCTTCTTGAGCAATTGGTTAGAAATCATATTAAAAAAATATGATTGACTGTTTGTCTAATATAGTAGCAACTTGGAAATGTTCAGAATGTAATGGGGAATATGAATGCTCAGTTGTTAAAAGACATCAAGAAGGTTGTCCATATTGCAGTGATAAACAAATGTTAAAAGGCTTTAACACCTTACAAGAAACTCATCCCATATTTAGAGAAAATTTTGGGATAAAAAGTAATGATAACGATCTATTTTCTGAATACTGGCATAAATCATTTGAAGTTTTGAATTGGAAATGTCCTTGTTGTAATATTCAGTTTCAATGCAGTCCTGCCGAAATGATCTCTAGAACCAACTTAGAGAATAGTAACTTTGAAACGTGTCCTAACAACTGTGATTGGAATACACTGGTTTTTAATAATGATATTTTCCATAATTCGCCAAGGTTACGGAAAGAATGGAGTAAAAAAAATAATATCCCTGTTCACTTAGCACTAAGTCATATTGAAACAAAAAAATATTGGTGGAACTGCTCTATTTGTCAAGGCGAATACCTCTGTTCAATCCCAATAAGAAGAGAAGTAATAGATAGCTGTCCATATTGTAATGATGAACAGCCATTAAAGGGATATAATACACTAGCTGACATTCACCCTGAACTATCTAGTTATTGGAGCAGCAAAAATATCCAAAAATTTGATGAAATAACTCTATCAGAAGCTAAAAAAATAAAAAAATATATTGGTTGTGCGACTGTTGTAATTTAGAATTTAATGAAAAACTAAGTATTGTTCTAGATAGATTTTCGAATAATAACTAGAGAACTCAAGAAAATTTGCCCTTACTGTAATAAAAAAATACCTAAACCTGAAGAATCATTAGGGTTACAAAAAAAGCCATTTTTAAAAAATCAGAATGGGCTAGAAAATATTAATGGAGACATTTATAACATTTTCTCTAATTCAAACGATATAATTGAATGGATATGTAGAAAATGTCACAGAAACTTTAAGGCAAAAATTTCTAATAGAGCTGAAGACGATAAATGTTGCCCTTATTGTTCCAATAGAATATTAATAAAGGGAATCAATGACCTTGCGACAACTCATCCTCACTTAATAAAAGAGTGGTCAAATTTGAATGACCGACAATTAAGTTGTTTAACCAACAAATCAAGCTATAAAGCATGGTGGAAATGTTCTGTGTGTTCAAATACATACCAGCAGGTTGTTAGTTCTAAGTTAATTAGTAAAACATCTTGTCCTTACTGTCGAAAAACAAAAGTATTAAAAGGCTTTAACGACCTTGCGACCACACACCCGTGGTTGATTAAGGAATGGTCAACTTTAAATGACAGGGACTCTAGTTCTATAATGTGTAATTCAAATTATAGAGCATGGTGGAAATGTGCTGAATGTAGCAAAGAATATCGGCAATCAGTTAAGAAAAAAATTCTAATGAATAAATCTTGTTGTCCATATTGTCGAAAACAATAAAGTATTAAAAGGTTTAAACGATCTTGCAACAACACATGAGTATTTATTAAACGAATGGGATTATCTGAATAATATTCTTTTAGCAAAAGCCAACAGAAATTGATGAGAAAAAGTAATAAAAATTGTATGGTGGATTTGTAAAGATGATCCAAATCATCGGTATAAGTTTAAAATCAATGAAAAAAATCAAATATGAAAAAAACGTAACTAATAACCTGTAAAATCTGTAAAGGTTTAAGAAGAAAACAAGAACATTTCGTTCAGTTTGCTAAAATATATTAAACAATCTAAAAACACTCTAAATCATTAAATTGATATTAAAGTGTTTTTTTAATATCAAAAATGTACATTTGAAAAAAATTTTTAGTTTTCACTTAAATAAAGTACATTTTTACAGTAGATGAATAGCTTTTAAAAATTTTCCAGTGTTCACTTAAATAAAGTACATAATTGAGAATAATTAGCTCTAAAAAAATTTTTTTGGTTATGACCTCGTTTAGAAAATTTATTTTCATTCCTAAATCTCCCCTATAACATCTTTCCGAAAAAAACTATAATTTTCTTGAAAAAAATATCTAGCTATGCTATACTACTAGTATAGAAAGATTTGGAGAAAAACATGAAACGCGAGATCTTATTAGAACGTATCGATAAACTCAAACAAGTCATGCCCTGGTATGTTCTAGAATACTATCAATCGAAACTGGCTGTTCCATACAGTTTTACGACCTTATACGAATACTTAAAGGAATATGATCGATTTTTCACCTGGGTCTTGGAATCTGGTATATCGGATGCTGACACCATGGCCAATATTCCCTTAGACGTTCTGGAGCACATGACCAAGAAAGACATGGAATCCTTTTATTCTTTACTTACGTGAACGTCCTCTGCTCAATGCCAATACGACGAAAAACGGGGTTTCTCAAACAACCATTAACCGTACTTTATCTGCACTGTCTAGTCTTTATAAGTATTTGACCGAGGAAGTTGAAAATGAGCAAGGGGAACCTTATTTCTACCGTAATGTCATGAAGAAGGTTGCTACCAAGAAAAAGAAAGAAACTTTAGCTGCTCGAGCTGAAAATATCAAGCAAAAACTCTTTTTAGGGGATGAAACAGAAGGTTTTCTTAACTATATCGACCAGGAATACCCTCAAACACTCTCAAATCGCGCCTTATCCTCCTTTAATAAGAATAAAGAGCGAGATTTAGCTATTATTGCACTGCTTCTTGCCTCTGGTGTCCGTCTCTCTGAAGCCGTTAACCTTGATCTTCGAGATCTTAACCTTAAGATGATGGTGATTGACGTCACTCGAAAAGGTGGAAAACGAGACTCGGTCAATGTTGCTGCCTTTGCTAAGCCTTATCTGGAGCAATATCTTGCTATTCGAGACAAACGTTATAAGACAGAAAAAACCGATACAGCCCTCTTCTTAACCTTGTATCGAGGTGTTCCAAATCGTATCGATGCTTCTAGTGTTGAAAAAATGGTCGCCAAGTATTCGGAAGACTTCAAAGTTCGGGTAACTCCCCACAAACTGCGCCATACTCTTGCAACCCGTCTCTATGATGCAACTAAGTCGCAGGTTTTGGTAAGTCATCAACTAGGACATGCTAGCACACAAGTTACCGACTTGTATACGCATATCGTTAATGACGAACAGAAAAATGCCTTGGATAGTTTATAAAGATACATAACATAAATTATGTAATGTTTTTAGTGTTAGAAAAAAAGAGCGTAGATTTTTATCGAATCTACGCTCTTTTTATACTTTCTATAAAAAATTCGATCCAATAATTACGGTGTGGCTCAATAATGACTGGTTTTTCCCCAAAATGATTTTTAGATAGGCCAGATTTGCAGGGGTGACCGGTCTTTTTTTCATCATTGTACTTCTCTGCACTCTCTTCCGTTAGAAAAGCATTTAACAGCTTCATATGGCGTACCATCGCTCGCTATTCGATCAATTCCCTAAATAAGCAATTTCATCACCGGCTTTTGGAATATCTGTAAATAGTTTTACCAATAAAAATAAACCGTCTTATCTTTCATTAATTCATAAGCCTTACTATTTTCCAGTCTGTTATTCGCTGCAGCGTACATAATACAAAAACTGTCCACAATATCTTTCAAAGGCATTAATTCTTCTTTGCTGACTATAATTTCGTCAGAAGCAAGTCCACCAATGATTAAGCTTTTATAATGAAGTTGCTGGATGATATTATCTAAAGCCATTCCTAATGGTAGTTGGACACCCTGATAGCCTAATGGTTCTAGCTCTTGTTTTTTCTGGTCAAGGTGTTCTTGTGTAATACTGATATTCAAATCATATGGAGTTGAAGGTTGTTGCTTGCTAAAAAAAGCCACTACTATACGATCTAACTGTTCAAATAGACCAAGTTTTTCCATTGGAATTTTCATCATCGAATATGATCCCCTTTTTTGTTCAGATTTCCTCTTTATTCTACTCTCATTATTTTTTTGAATATCAAGTTTAAGATAAAAAGATATCCATGTTAAATGGATATCTTTTTACTTTATTCCACAACAGCTTCAGCAATTTCTTCTGCAGTAATTCCTGCGAAGTAACGGCCTAAGTTAATAGTTTGAAGTGCTTTAAAAACATCTTCACGTTCGTATTTAATGCCACGAAGGACATCTTCTACTGCTGCTACGTCTTCGATACCAAAGAAGTCACCGTAAATCTTGATATCTTGAATTTTTGACTCAATAACATTAGCAAAGATTTCAACCTTACCGCTTGGGAATTTAGTTCCACGACGGACGTTATACTCTGGTGATTTCCCATAGTTCCAGTCCCAAGTTCCAAACTTAGTTTCTTTGATGCGATTGATTTCAGCCAATTCTTCATCTGAGAACACATACTCAGTCATCTCAGGGTATTCTTTTTTCATGTATTCCAAGAGTAAATCACGGAATTCTTCAACAGTGATCTTTTCTGGCAACTCATCGATAATATTCGTTACTCGAGCACGAACTGATTTAACACCTTTAGACTCAAATTTGTCCTTAGATACTTTAAGTGCGTTAGCTAGGACAGACAAATCCACGTCAAAGAGAAGACAACCATGGTGCATGATACGGCCATTGATATAGGCTTGTGCATTTCCACAGAATTTCTTACCGTCTATTTCTAAGTCGTTACGGCCTGTAAATTCAGCTTTAACACCAAGTTCAGCCAAAGTATTGATAACTGGAGTAGAGAAGCTCTTGAAGTCAAAGGCCTTGTTTTCATCTTCTTTTGAAATGATGGTATAGTTAAGGTTGTTCAAATCATGGTAAACAGCTCCACCACCACTGATCCGACGGACTACTTCAATACCGTTTTCGCGTACATAGTCACGGTTAATTTCTTCGATGGTATTTTGGTGACGTCCTACAATAATAGATGGTTTGTTAATCCAAAGAAGGAAGATTTGATCCTCGTCCAAAAGGTGTTTAAAAGCATATTCCTCTAAAGCGATATTAAAAGCAGTGTCGTTTGAATGATTGATAATGTATTTCATAGTATTTCCAAAAAAATTTAGTTTTTTAAATTCTGTGTCATAGCTAATCCAATTTTTCTGAAAGTGGTAAAAAAGAAATGTAACGTGTTATCGTTACATTTCTCGGAAAAAAATTGAGACAAGAGGCTCAATTTTTTAGGGCATGGAACTCTAATAGAGGTCGCTGCCGTCCGTACTACTTTAAGAAAATTTAGATGAAAAACTTATTTATTTTTTCTTAGGTGAATGGATAGCCATTCCAAGAACATCAGCAAATGCTTCGTACATAACTTCAGAGTATGTTGGATGTCCGTGGATTGTCTTAAGCATTTCTTCAACAGTGATTTCCATTTCGATGATGCTTGACGCTTCGTTGATCAACTCTGCAGCTGCAGGACCAATGATATGAACTCCAAGAATTTCACCATATTTCTTGTCTGCAATGACTTTAACAAATCCTTGAGCCGCATCTGATGCAATTGCACGTCCGTTTGCAGCAAAGTTGAATTTACCGATTTGGACATCATATTTCTCACGAGCTTGTTCTTCAGTCAAACCAACTGCTGCTACTTCTGGAAGTGTGTAAATAGCTGCAGGAGTCAAGTTCAATTTAGCAACATGGTGATTTCCTTTAAGGGCATTTTCAGCCGCTACTTCACCCATACGGAAGGCAGCGTGGGCCAACATCTTAGTACCGTTGATATCACCTGGTGCATAGATACCTGGAACAGAAGTTTCCATGTATTCATTAACTTTGATACGACCACGGTCTAACTCAAACTCAACTTCACCGATTCCTTCAAGATCTGGAACACGACCGATTGAAAGAAGAGCTTTATTTGCGATGATATCATCTTTTCCTTCAACTTTGATACGGAGTTTGCCATCTTCTTCGATGATTTCTTGAAGTTTAGTACCTGTCAAGATAGTCATACCTTTGCGTTCAAGAATCAAGCGAAGGTTCTTAGATACTTCCGCATCCATTGCTGGGACAATGCGATCCATCATTTCGATAACAGTAACTTTTGAACCAAATGTCATGAAGGCTTGACCAAGCTCGATACCGACAACTCCACCACCGATGATAACGAGGCTTTCTGGTACTTCATTCATTTCAAGGATATCGTCACTAGTCATAACAAGTGATGATTCCATTCCAGGAACGTTAATCTTGCTTACTTTTGAACCACCAGCAAGGATGATTTTCTTAGTTTCAAGCAATTCAGAACCATTTACCAAGACATTCTTATCTTTAGTAATAGTACCGATACCTTTATGAACATCAACTCCGTAACTACGAAGGAGTCCTGCAACACCACCAACAAGAGTATTAACAACTTTAGATTTAGTTTCTAAAAGTTTTTCCATATCAACTGTAAAGTTAGGGTTTTCAATCACGATACCACGATTTGCTGCATGACCGATATTTTCAATGATTTCAGCATTGTGAAGGTAAGTCTTAGTTGGGATACATCCACGGTTCAAACAAGTTCCACCAAGTTCAGATTTCTCAACAAGAGCAACCTTACCACCTAATTGAGCTGCTTTAATGGCAGAAACATAACCAGCAGGTCCACCACCAATAACGACGATATCATAAGCATCATCGCTCTTACCATCATCGTTCGAAGCACTTACTGCAGGTGCTGGGCTAGCTTCTGGTGCGGCTACTCCAGCTGTTGGGATATTTTCCCCTTCTTCACCAAGATAACCGATAACTTCTGTAACAGGGACTGTCTCGCCGTCCCCTTTCAGGATAGCGATCAAGTAACCGTCTTCTTCTGCTTCCAATTCCATGCTGACTTTGTCAGTCATGATTTCCAAAAGGATTTCTCCTTCTTTTACAAATTCTCCGACTTTTTTATTCCATTGGACGATTTGTCCTTCTGTCATATCCACGCCGGCTTTTGGCATAATTACTTCTAAGGCCATATCTTACTTCCTTTATCTATATTTCTAAAACAAATACTTTAAACCAACATTGAGATTGGGTTTTCAATTAAAGCTTTCAAGTCTTTCATAAACTTAGCACCAGCCATACCATCTACGACACGGTGGTCAATTGTTAAACCAAGACTCATAATTGGACGAATCACGATTTCACCATTAACTACAACAGGTTTCTCAATTGTCGAGCTAACCCCAAGGATTGCTGAGTTCGGTTGGTTAATAATTGGACCGAATGATTGAACACCAAACATTCCCAAGTTACTGATAGTAAAGGTTGAATTTTGCAATTCACTTGGAGCTAATTTACCATCCAAGGTGCGTCCAATAACGTCTTTAAATGCAACCACCAACTCAGACAAACTCATTTTTTCAGCATTATAAACAACTGGCGTCATCAAACCATTATCCATTCCAACTGCCATCGCAAGGTTGACATAGTTGTGAGTGATAATTGTCTTACCATCTTCAGTTAATGACGCATTGATGTATGGGTGTTTCATAAGCGTCTTAACAACCGCAAGTGAGAGCAAGTCTGTAACAGTAATTTTCTTACCAGTTGCCTCCATGATTGGATCAAGGACTTTCTTACGAAGGGCAAGCATTTCAGACATATCGACATCATAGTTAAGCGTGAAGGTTGGTGCAGTCAAGTATGACTCAACCATACGTTGAGCAATAACCTTACGCATTGGTGTCATTGGAATACGCTCGATTTCCCCATAAGGAGTTACGTTATCTGGAACTTCTTCCACTTTTTCAATCTGAGAAGGTGACTTAATCGTATCGTTTTCAATATTTTCAGGAAGGAAAGCTAAAACATCCTTCTTCATAATCTTGCCACGATGACCAGTTCCTTGGATTTCCTGCCATGCAATGTTATGTTCAAGGGCAATTCGTTTTGCAAGTGGTGAAATGCGAACCACATTAGTGTCTTTAAATGTTTCCACGTCTTCTTTGTGGACACGACCGTTTGCGCCTGAGCCAGAAATATCGTAGAGATTAATTCCTAAATCATCCGCTAATTTTCTAGCTGCAGGAGTCGCTCTTAGCTTATCATCAGCCATGACCTCTCCTATTCTATACTAAGATATTAAGGACGTAGAGAACTTTGCATCTATTAGATACAAAGCTTCTCGTCTGATTTATTTACATAATTTATTTTATGTATTATTGTTTGTTGTGAGTTTTACGGATTGCATCTTTGATGCTTTCAACTGTCGGAATCATTGCATTTTCAAGATTTTGTGCATAAGGCATTGGTACATCCTCACCTGCACAACGGCGAATAGGTGCATCTAAATAATCGAATGCTTCTGATTCTGAGATAATAGCTGAAATTTCACCGATAAAACCACTTGTCTTGTGGGCATCGTTGACAAGAACTACTTTTCCAGTCTTCTTAACTGAATTAATGATGATGTCTTTATCAAGTGGAACCAAGGTGCGTGGGTCTACTACTTCTACTGAGATGCCTTCTTCAGCCAATTCTTCAGCTGCTTGCATGACACGACGAAGCATTTTACCGTATGTTACTACAGTTACATCAGTTCCTTCGCGTTTGATTTCTCCAACACCAAGTGGGATAGTATAGTCTGGATCAACAGGAACTTCCCCTTTTTGGTTAAATTCTGATTTGTATTCAAGAATGATAACAGGGTTGTTGTCACGGATAGAAGACTTAAGAAGTCCCTTCATATCAGCTGGTGTACCTGGAGCTACAACCTTCAATCCTGGGATATGAGTAAACCATGATTCCAATGATTGTGAGTGCTGAGCTGCAGAACCTACTCCGTTACCAGCGGCACAGCGGATTGTAATAGGTACTTGACCTTTACCACCAAACATGTAACGAGTTTTAGCTGCTTGGTTGACGATATTATCCATGGCAATAACAGAAAAGTCCATGAAAGTCATGTCAACGATTGGACGAAGTCCAGTCATAGCAGCACCAGCAGCTGCTCCAGAAATAGCTGCTTCGGAAATCGGACAGTCACGAACACGTTCTGGTCCAAATTCTTCAAGCATACCTACAGATGTACCAAAGTCTCCACCAAAGACACCGACATCTTCACCCATCAAGAGTACATTTTCGTCGCGACGCATTTCCTCAGACATTGCAAGGATAATGGTATCGCGGAAAGACATTAATTTTGTTTCCATATTTCTCTACTTCTCCTTAGTCTGCGTAAATATCTTCAAAAGCTGATTCTAGTGGAGGGAATGGACTTTCTTCTGCAAACTTAACAGATGCTTCCACTGCTTCCTTGACCTGAGCCTGAATTTCTTCAAGTTCTTCTGCACTAGCAATTTTATTTTCAACAAGGTACTTGCGAAGGTTTTCGATTGGATCTTTTTCTTTCCACTCATCGACTTCTTCACGTGTACGATATTTACCAGGATCTGATGATGAGTGACCAAGCCAACGATAGGTTACACTTTCGATCAAGACAGGGCCTTTACCAGAACGAACATGGTCAACTGCTTTCTTAAATCCTTCGTAGACATCGATAACATTGTTACCGTCTTCGATAAACATTCCAGGAATACCGTAAGCTGCGCTACGCTCATAAATATGCTCCACGTTTGTCATTTTCTTAATGTCTGCAGAGATTCCATATCCGTTATTGATACAGTAAAAAATAACGGGAAGGTTCCAGATTGAAGCCATATTCACCGCTTCGTGGAATACACCTTCATTCGTCGCTCCATCACCAAAGAAGCAGACAACGATTTTACCAGTGTTTTTCATTTGTTGAGTAAGGGCAGCCCCTACTGCAATTCCCATACCACCACCTACGATACCGTTGGCACCAAGGTTACCTGCATCAAGGTCGGCGATGTGCATTGATCCACCTTTACCTTTACAAGTTCCAGTATACTTACCAAGGATTTCAGCCATCATACCATTAAGGTCGATTCCTTTAGCAATGGCTTGTCCGTGACCACGGTGGTTCGATGTTATGAGGTCGTCTTCGTTTAGAGCTAACATAGCCCCAACGTTTGCAGCTTCCTCACCAACAGAAAAGTGCGTCATACCTGGCACTTTACCTTTTTTTACTAATTGAGCAATTTTTAAATCCATACGACGAATTTCTTCCATCTTACGGAACATCTCAAGCAAAAGATTTTTATCTAAAGTTGACATAATCTTGCCTTTCTAAGTTTAATTTCTTATAGTTCTATTCTAACTTATAGGTTAACTAGAGTCAAAGATTATGCTTGATATTTTTTCACAATATAAAAAAAGAAAAAGTCAATGAAATCAAGACTTTTCTTTTACATAAAATGACTATTTCACAAACTGATTTTCAAGGATATTTTCAACAAATTATTTGAAATCTTTTTCATAATAACTTGTAAACGCCACTGATAGAGTAATCCGCTGACAACTAAACTTACGATAAGACCTATCCAATATGAATAAGCATCGAGATTTGTTGAATAATCTAGAAACAAACCAAGAGGTATAGCAACTCCCCAGTATCCAAGGAGACCAAGGTAGAAAGGTATGACAGTATCTTTGTAGCCTCGTAAAATACCTTGTAATGGTGCCGCAAATGTATCAGCTAACTGGAAAAATAAGCTATAGGTCATAAAACTAGCAGTTAGTTGAACGAACTCTGGATCATGACCATAGAGACTGGCAACATTTTCTCTAAAAACATACAGAAAAGAAAGTGTTAAAATTGCGAATGCCATAGCTGATAGTCGTCCGATTTTTATGTATTTCTTAGCATCCTCTAGACGTTTAGCACCAACTTCGTAAGAAACAACAATAGCCATTGCTGTTGAAATGCTCATAGGAAAAGCGTACATGAGAGATGAAAAGTTCATGGCAGACTGATGACTAGCTATTATCAATGATGAAAACTTCGCCATAATCAAGCCAACAGCTGAAAAAATAGCAACTTCTGCAAATACAGTTCCACCAATAGGTAACCCCAGTTTTATCGCTTCTTTTATTTTATTCCTGTCTAAAGGTAGTCGTTTTTCTAAATGTAGTTCTTTTAATTTTTCTTGTTTAAGAAGGACTAGTATAGATATACCCAACAAGGCCCAATAAGCCATAGAGGTCCCAAGTCCCGCTCCAGCTCCCCCCAACTCAGGTAAACCAAAGGCACCATAAATCAATAAATAGTTAAAACCACTATTGAGAGGGAGTAATAAAAGCATCAAATACATGGACAACCTTGTTAACCCAAGCGCATCCAGTAATGAACGGATAACACTAAAGAGTAAGAGAGGAATAATCCCTATTGCTAAAAACCATAGATAACGAACTGCTATATTTGCTACCGCCGCTTCTAATCCCATATTATTTAGAACTAGAGGAGCAACCAGAAAAACTAAAACAAATAGAAAAATGGATAAGCCAAGCGAAAGATAAAGAAACTGATAGAAATCAGAAGCCACTTCTTCTTTTTTCCCACGTCCTAAATGATGTCCAACTATAGGGACTAAGGCAGAAACAATACCTGTTAAAAAAGTAAAGAAAGGATTCCACAAGCTAGTAGCCATTGATACACCAGCTAAATCAATCGTATTATACTGGCCGGTCATGGTCGTATCAACAAAGGAAGCCGAATAATTTGCGAATTGATAAACCAAAATTGGAAAGAAAATCTTAAGAAATAAAATGAACTTGTCTTTAAAATGATGGGTTGGATACATACAGACTCTCTCTAAATTTTAAATTTTATAGAGCAGTATTTCATCTAGTATTTATAGACAATCTGTCCATTACAAATAGTGTATTTTACCTGCCCTTTTTAAAGTTTCACCGATAAATGGTGAATTAGCTGCTTTTAGAAGCAAAATGTGTGTCTACAATTCGGTCAGCTTTATCATCGAAAAATGGTAATATCAGCTGGACCATTTTTCAGCCAAATAACCTGCTTCAAAATGATACAATTTTAGCTGGGTTTACTGTCATTTTTTTCTAACAACTCCATCAAAGCTTAGCTCACCAGCTTCGACTAAGTAAGTTAAACCAAGTGACAATGAAGTTTCCAGTCCTGTCATACCTGAAGGAGCTTTGGTGATATCTTCGACGTTTCTTTTTCATCAGCATGGTGAGGCGCGTGGTCAGTCGCAATGACTGAAATGACTCCAGATTTAAGCCCCTCAATAACTGCACGGCGGTCAGACTCCAAGCGAAGTGGCGGATTCATTTTAGCGTTACTTCCCTTAGTCAAGAGAAGCGCTTCAGTCTTAGAGAAATGTTGCGGTGCTACTTCTGCAGTTACGTTTGCTCCCAAACCTTTGAGCAAACTCCACAACCTTAACACTTTCTTCCTTGGATAAATGCTGGATATGAACATGGGCTTTTGTTGCATAGGCGATCATGACATCACGTGCAATCATTGCATACTCAGCAACCCCAGTAGCTCCACAAATATGGAAGTGTTCTTTAGCAATGTTTTCATTAAAACCGAGAATTCCATTCAATCCAGGATCTTCCTCGTGTAAGCTGATAAAGGTGTTGAGTTTTTTTGCCTCTTCCATAGCTTCCTTGACCACTTTACTGCTTTCAAGCGGAATACCATCATCTGAAAAACCAACGGCTCCAGCTTCTAAAAGCGCCTTAAAGTCAGTCAAGTCTTGGCCATTAAAGTTCTTGGTAATCGTTGCTACAGACTTAACATTAATTTTTTCCTTTGCCGCAGATTGAAGAACTTCCTGCAAAGTCTCAACATCGGAGATAGTTGGATTGGTATTAGCCATCATAACTACAGTTGTAAATCCACCAGCTGCTGCTGCTAGTGCACCTGTATGAATGTCTTCTTTATGAGTTTGACCAGGTTCACGGAAATGAACATGGATATCCACCAAACCGGGTGCAACTACAAGACCAGTTGCATCAATGACCTCTGCATCTTTTTCACTAATTTGTGGTGCAATTTTGACAATTTTACCGTCTTCAACCAAGACATCACACACTTGATCCAAACCAGACTTAGGATCCATTACTCGACCATTTTTTATTAGTAACATCTGCTTTCTCCTTTATTCGTAGAAATCCACTTGGGTATCCAATAATTTATCACCATCATAAACAAACTTTGCTGAAAAGAATGGTTTATCTTCTAAAAGCCACTCTACGAAGGTGTGGTCTCCTTCCCAGGTTGGTTTGCTTAAAACCTCATCATAAGGAACCCATTCTAAAGTCCCTTCATTACAGTCAATTAAATCACCCTCAAACTCCGTCACCTTAAACACATAGGTGTACCAGTCTAAATCTGGTGTAAATTCAGGAAAGGTGATTACACCTTTAAGAACTGGTTTACCTTTCAATCCTGTTTCTTCTAAAATCTCGCGGGCTGCACATTCTTGTGGAGTTTCTCCACGCTCTAACTTTCCACCAACACCGATCCATTTTCCTTCATGGACATCATTAGGCTTTTTATTGCGATGAAGCATGAGCAGTTCTTTTCCATTATCAATGTAGCAAATCGTCGCTAACTGAGGCATATTTTCTCCTTATCTAAGCCAATCAATCGGCTCTTGTCCTGTCTCTGTTAAGAATGCATTGGCCTTGGAAAAAGGCTTGGAACCCCAAAATCCTCTGTAAACGGAAAGGGGACTCGGGTGGGCTGATTCGATAATCAAATGCTTAGGATTGGTCACCAATGATTTTTTCTTGCGTGCATAGGCACCCCAAAGAACAAAAACTACGGGTCTATCTAAATTATTGACAACCTTAATCACTGCATCCGTGAAAGGTTCCCATATTTGACCAGCATGACCGTTGGCCTGTCCTGCCGGAACTGTAAGACAGGCATTTAACAAAAGAACCCCTTTCTCCGCCCAAGTAGTCAAATCATGTGAAGTTTTGAGACCAATATCATCAGCAAGTTCTTTCAAGATATTTTGCAAAGAAGGAGGTGCTGGGAATAGTATCTGGGAACTGAAAAAAACTCAAAGCCCTTGAGCCTGACCAGGCCCATGATAGGGATCCTGACCAAGAATTACCACTTTAACCTCTTCAAGAGGAGTTGTCATAAAGAGCCTGAAAAACCTTTTCTTTAGGAGGATATACAGTTCCTTGAGCATAAACCTGCTCCATAAAGTGATTGATTTTCCCAAAATAACCTTCCGGTAATTGCTCCTTAATCAAAGCATGCCAAGATGAGTGTTGCATCTTTCTCTCCTTTACAGTATCCATCTAAAAGCACGTCTTAATTCATCCGTACCATTTTTAAAAAAGCATAAACCATGTGCAAGTATGATTTTATCCGGTTTCCAGTTTAACATACGGGAAAAGGAAACCTTTGCTTCCCTTTGTCTTCCTAAAAAAGTCATCCGATAATCGATAGGAGTTTGACCATCAGGGGATGTTACACGAGCTAAACGATAGAATCTTCTTCGGATTGGACTAGCTATCTTTTCCGGTTCAAAATTCTCTATGAGGTCTGTTACAATTAGTGTTTTAGTTGATTTATGAAAAAACACCACCTCTTCAATGACTGAACTTCCCTTAAAAATGAGTTGATCAATCTCATCAGACCATAAGTCAGGAGCCTTATCTGTTAAGGGAGCATCAAATACAACCTTGACTTTCTGACTTTTCGCTCTCTCTTCTACTCCTGGACTAGACAATGCTTGCGCATGAGGATATCTTTGTTTCCAATCTGCAATATAGGCGTAGTGAATCTTATTTGGTGAAATCAGGTAAGCGACTTTGCCCAAAGCGTCCAGTTCAGTAAAAAGTTTCTCATTTGGCGCAATAGGAGAATGAATCCAAAGTTTGCCATCATTTAACTTAATCACCGTCATACGTGTCTGAAAAGGAAGTTTGAAGACCTTCATATCCATTTGTATCAAATCACCGTCTACTATCCAGATATTTTGATCAACTTCCTTTAGTGAATACAACGGTTCATAAAGAGAAAGAGTTGGCCTAGACATCATTTACTACTCCTTCGTTAATACTGCCTCTATTATAGCAAAAAGTGGCTATCTAAACCACTTTTAAAAGTATCTATTGAGATTTGAAAAGTTTTATAGAGAATTTATACTAAAGAGCCTTTATTCAACACCTTTTCTCGTATTAGAAAGGATAAATTCTTTGTCGATTTCGTCAATAGTCAATTCTGTTCGAGTATTAAGTTTTTCATTAAATCTTTTGGTCAATTCCTTTGCAACGCTTATCTTAAACTCATCACTTGATTTTTGGTTATAGTAATCAAATCCTCCAGAAGCCGCGCTACAGCAGTTCCCCCAATCTGAAAGATAGCCTATAATTTGAAAAACACAATCATTGTATTTTTCAAATTTTTTAGTTGCTGTACTTTTTAAATAGCCTGAAATACAATTTACAAAAGAGTAGTAATACTTAGAGTCACGAAATGAATTGTATTCGTGACTATGAAAACTCGGATCGAGAATCCGTGCTGATCGTACATCTTCCATTGTGGGTTTTCTGGTCATTTTAATATCAGTCTGCAGATAAGCATAATAGGTTTCTTTATCAAAGAAAGCTCCATCTACTGCTATCAATGTACCGTAGCTACCATCCTCATACTGAAACACCATCACAGCACCGTTCCTATATTTGCTTTCTACAGGAACAGGCGGAGCAATTCTCTTTTTGGGATTTTCTTTTTTGACACTTATCTTTTCTAAAAACTTTTCTAGATGTACACTCCTCTGTTTTAAAAATTCACTATCTGCACCCAATTCTTCGGCAAGTTCTAAATCCTCTTTGTTGATAATGATCTCTTTGATTTCAAGCAAGAATTCGTCATCTAATTGCCCAACTTCCCATAAACAGTGTGCTAAGGCGAACAAGACATCATACATATCGTCATCATATAAATCCGATGTCAAGTCATTTTTGATTGTATTTGCATCTTCACCTCGATTGTATCTTTCAAAAAATTCTTCTTTAATATCTAAGGAAGTATCATTTCCAAAAAAATCGTTGCATTCCATGTTCCCATAATTTTTATGCTCCTTTTTATTTTAGCATCTTTAAAGTTTCCCCAAACAATTCAGCAAATCTTTGTAAGAATGAACTTCATAAGTTGGCTGGGCTAGGCTTTTATTTTCCAGATGATGAGGATTGTACCAGATGGTATCAATGCCAGCATTATTTCCACCTTGGATATCAGCTGACAAAGAATCACCAATCATAAGGGCATGATTTTTATTAAAGTTAGGAATTCGAGCTCCAATTTTCTCATAAAATGCTGCATCTGGTTTTTGGGTATGGAGTTGCTCTGAAATGAAGATTTCCTTGAAAAATGGTGCAATACCAGATTGTTCCAAACGACCTGTCTGAATTGTAGTTATCCCATTGGTGGCAGCGTAGAGTTCATAGCCACGATCAATAAGGCTATCTAAGAGTTCCATGGCCCCAGAAAATACCTGCCCCTGTTGAGCTAAATAAAACTGATAATGTTCAGCTAAGTATATGCCATCCTTTTCAATTCCAAAATGCGAAAACAATTTTGAAAATCGTGTATTGACCAATTCTTTTTTTGTAATCTTTTTCAGCTCCAAATCCTTCCAGAGAGACTTGTTCATTGGAACGTAATAATCTTTATAGGCTTGAATATCAGCAACTCCTTCTTCTTTAAGGAGTTGTGTTAAGGCTACATCCTCAGCAGCATCAAAATCAAGCAAGGTGTGGTCGAGGTCGAAGAGTAAAAATTTATAAGTCATAAGTATAGTATCCTAAAGTTTCTAAATAATGGTTATTAAAATATGTTCACAATCCTTAGCTCTAAGTATATCATATTGAACATCTTATTTCTGAAACTTAGTTCATATCCTAACTAAATTTTTTTAACTCAGTATAGGTTAAATTTTTTTAAAAAAAGTTTGTAAAAAAATGAACAATATTTTTTTATTTTTTTAGAAATTTGTCGGAAATATCCTACTATTTTATATTATTATTTGCCCTACACTCTTTATTGTGATATAATTCACGTCATAGGGAAATTTTAGTGTTAGACTAGGAGGAGGCTTGGTTAAGGTTTGTCTATAAAATGAACCTATATGACTAACTCGTCTTTCAGTTTCTGATTGACGCTATTGTATATTATATTTAGAAACTATCTTAAATTTATAAGAAGGATGTATATGATGAACAAAAAGAAAAAGTTTAGTATTTTCTCATTTTTTTGATCTGTGTATTGACAACTATTTTTGTATTTAGTTTGAATAAAACTTTTGCTGAAACTCCCGAAGTTTCAGTTTCTGGAAAGTTTGTTGATACAATCCAAAATGTTAAAGTATCAAATAATGAAGGCGGAGTTCTCGACTGGGAGTTACAACAGTGGGCAACCTTCCGAATCAACGCTGATTACGATTTGTCTGGAAAAAATGTTAAAGCAGGAGATTCAACTGTAGTTACAGTTCCAGATGCTTTAATGATTACTTCAACTTCGTTTAAGATTCGTGATATCAATACAAATGAGATTATTGCGAATGCTGATGTAAACCCAGATAATAAATCCATCACAATAACCTATACAGATTATGTTGAAAAACACTCAGATACAAGCGGATCTTTTTTCTTTTACGCTCGTATAGATTTCAAAAAACACCCACAAAAAGGTGAAATACCGGTAGAAATCACCATTAACAAAGAAACAAAATTTGGTGGTAAAGTTTCATTTACTGGTGTTGGTGATGGTAATCCTAATGAATTAAAGAAAACTAGTTGGGTTCATTCAGATAATCCTAGAATAATTACCTATGGAATCTCAATTAATCAAAAGAAACAAAGTATTAAAGAAGTGACTATTGAGGACAAGTTACAATTCACGAATGCGTCCTATGTAAAAGATAGCTTCCGTGTGACAAAAGGAGAAATGTCTTTTGTCGATGGCGAATGGCAATTTAATAACACTTCTGATGTAACCAATGAACATCCGGTTACTGTTAGCGCTGATGGACAATCATTCTCTGTTAGTCTTGGAGATGTTGCTGAAACGGATCAGTACCGTATTTCTTATGATGTTCAGTTAAATTATTCACCTGCCGACGGAGAAGTCTTGAAAAATGAAGCAACTCTTAAAGGTCTAGGTATTGAAAACAAAAATGTAACTAATGCTGCTGCTGTTCAAATTGCTGGTGGTGCTGGTCTTGGTTATGTATACTCAATCAACATCCATAAAGTCGATGATGCTAACCAACCACTTAAAGGTGCTAAGTTTAGAGTTGTTCGTCAAGCTAATAATCAAGTTATCGGTGAGTTTGAATCAGACGAAAATGGAAATATTGCCGTTGGAAAACTCTTAAAAGATAAATATATCTTAACTGAAATTGAAGCCCCTTCAGGTCATATCATCAAAGAAGCTGATACTGTAGTTAATGTCGAAGATTTTGGAGCAGACCATTCGGTAACAAAAACAATTGTGAATCCGAAGGAAGAAACAACGACTACAACAACTACAACTACGACTGAAGAGTCTACAACTACTTCAACTACAACTACTGAAGAGCCTAAGACTACTTCAACTACAACTACTGAAGAGCCTAAGACTACTTCAACTACAACTACTGAAGAACCTAAGACTACTTCAAGCACAACAACTACAACTGAAGAGCCTAAGACTACTTCAAGCACAACAACTACAACTGAAGAGCCTAAGACTACTTCAACTACAACAACTGAAGAATCTAAGACTTCTTCAACTACAACAAGCACTACTACCACAACAACTACTGGAGAAGAGCCTAAAACTTCAGTAACTACAACAAATGATAAACCTGGACTTCCTAAAACTGGAGAAGGTAAAGGAACATTGGTTACAATCATTGGTTTTGCAACTTTAATTTCATCCATTATTTTGGTAGCATTTCTACATAAATCAAAAAGAAGACTAATTCTAAATTAGAGATTAGGTTTGATTAGAAAGTTCAAAAAAAGGATTTACTTTTTAAAAAAAGTAAATCCTTTTTGTATGATTAAAAATAATAATCGATAACCATTTTATAGTCATCGATTTTAAAATATTTTAATCCTTTTCACCAAGTTTACTATTGATAGTCATCATGATACTTGCAATCTTTTCACCCCAATATGGATCAGAAGCGTAAAGAGTGTTCATTCCAGATGATTTATTACCAAGATGAGTTCTACCTTCATCAATATAATTCTCTCGGATCCATTTAGCTGCCCCCAAGATTCCTTTGTCAACATTGTCAAAACTCTTTGCTGAATCATATGGAGTTGTATCATAGGCAGCAATACCAAAGAAATTATTCTTATCCTTAGCAATCTGACTACGTCCCCATGCACTTTCTAGAGCGCTGTGAGCCATGAGATAGAGTGCATTGACCTGATAACGTTTCTCTGCTTCTTTGAAGACCTCTCCTTTACCTGCGAGACGACTTCCGTTAATATTCATAAGAGAATATACTTTATCAAGTTCAGCTGCTGTATAATTGGTTGGCTTTCTTAAGTCTCTATAGAGGAATGGATTCTCCACTTTAAAGGTATCGAAGTTAACACCATCCGCTGAATAGTATTTTTTACCAATTGCCATAGATGAACTATGAGGTGCGACTCGAATACTGGTATAAGGCGATAACTCGTGATAAACGTAACGACCATCGCTCGTGTAATGAGGGATAAACTCGTCACTAGCATTCACAGCTACAAGGTCACTCTTATTCATAAAGCCTGAAAGTCCAGAAATTTGGACTGGTAATCTATCACCTTGAGATCCTGAGGCAGAAACAGTAACGATGGAACCTTGCGAAATATAGCTAAGTCTATTACCAGAGGCGCTATAAACATAGGCTATAATTGGTTTTACCTTATAGTAAGTTGACGCAGACGGATTAGAAATCCATTTTCCATTATTCTCGAAACTATAATCTTTACCATTGATTTTGAGTGTTCCAGTGGCATATATTCCATCTTCTTTCAGATAATACCAAGCATTATAAGAATTATCAAAAATCCACTCTTTTTTGGCCATATAGCCACCTGATTTAAGATAGTAGGAGCCTTGCCATTGATTTTCAGCATAAGTCCCATCTGATTTTAAGTAGAACCAGCTATTGTACTGTTTGTCAAAAATCCATTCACTTTGTGCCATAGCACCACTATCTTTTAAATAGTATTTCTTTTTCCAGGTACTACTTTCCATTACACCTTCTGCATCAAAGTGATACCAACGGTTTTTGATTTTTTCCCATTTATTTCTAGTTATCTTACCAGAGGCGTCAGCGTAATACCACTTGTTAGAAATTTTAACCCATGAAGATTCGGCTAATGCACCGCTCTTGTTGAAAAGATACTCTTTGTAAATCGTATCACTGAGCATGGTTCCGTCTTGGTTAAAGTAATACCAGATGTTCTTAATTTTTTCCCACTTATTACGAAGAATTTTCCCGTCTTGATTACCATAGTACCATTTGTCACCAATTTTAGACCAATTGTTAATTGCTAAAGCTCCACTACTATTGAACAAATAGTCTTCGTAAATGGCATTACTAAGCATGATACCGTCTTGATCAAAACGATACCAATCTCCAGAAATACTAGCCCATTTATTTCGAGTTACTTTTCCTTCTTCAGTCGCATAATACCATTTATTATCGAGTTTCACCCAAGAAGATTCTGCTAAGGCTCCACTCTTATTGAAAAGATAGTCGTTATAGATAGTATTGCTAAGCATGATACCGTCTTGGTTAAAATAATACCAAACTCCAGCAATCTTCTTCCAATTTTTGACAGCCTTTTTATTTTCATAATAACGCCATTGACCATTCTCTTTTTGCCAACCTTCTTTGTTAACCTCTTCAGTAATTTCTTCTGTTGAAGAGGTAGCCTTAGTAAGGGCTGTTTCTTGTTTATGTGTGGTTTGAGAAGATTCTTTTTCTGGATTCTGTTGATTTGAGTTTTGATTCTGCTTATCGTTCTGCTCTTGACCTTGGGCTTGCTTTTGCTCTTTAGCTTCCTTACTGGTTCCATTTGCTACAGTTTTTTCTGAACTTTGTACTTTGTTTGTAGCTTGGTTTTCTTCAGCCAATACTGTTGTTTTTGAAATACCTGCCATGGAAAGAACAACAGCACTTGCTAGTAATATCTTTTTCATTTTTTACCTTTCAATTTTATATTCCTATATTTTTTTACTTCTTACTTATCGTTTTAAAGACGACAATCTCTATTTTATTATACAATATAATTTCAAATATAAAAAGTAACATCTTTAAGAAGAAAGAAAGTTGTAATATTGTTAAAACAATTTAGAAATAAAAGTCAACAAAAAAAGCAGTCGAACAATATCTGAACGACTACTTTTTTCTGATAATTAACCTTCTATTACTTTGGTGCGCTTATTAGTTAGAAACGGATGTATAAAGATGGATAGAAAAGCTAGGACTGCAAAACTGATACCAATATACCAGTATGGTGCATCAAGTGTGGTTGAACGACCAGATAGATTGACAATACCGCGGAATAGTGTGCCTGTTGTAACAATTGCTACTGCTGAGTTCCATAAATTAAGACTTAATCTTGAAAAATACGGAAGAGATTTGAGCAAGATTGCTAGTATTATCCCACCCACCAAAGGTATAGCGAACAAGTAATGCATATGAACTGATGTCTCACCAAAACTAAATGCCTCATAAAGTCTAGAAAATACAAAGAAGAAAATTGTAATAAGTGTATAAAAAATGACTGTTTTTTTAAGGCGTTTTTTGCCAAGATTAATAACCGATGTAGACAATATCACTCACCGCCCTTTCTGAAATTCTGTTTCCTCCAGTCGTTGGCTTGTTAATAACCTGACCGTTGAAGTAAAGCGTAGATGATCCACCACCATCAAGGTTGTAGGCGGTTTTTACACCGTATGATTTCATGACTTCAGCCATTTGGTACAGGGATAGGCCCTTGCTTTCAGATGTACGTCCGTCAGAAACTACGATAATATAGTGGTTTTCATCAATAATTCCAATCGCAGTACGAGGATTTGAAGCCATAGCTTGGCCAACTTCTTCATTTGTTCCTACTGCAATCTCTCCATTTTTAACCAAGGCTGGTCCAAAAGCTAAGAGATTGACAACACCGTCTTTCACTAATTGGTCAGCTGAAATTTGATCCTCGTAGATAATCTTGAACGATCCATCCTTGTAAATAGCTAAATCACCATTACTAGAATCTTCTCGTACAGTATCACGATAGACGACTCCATTACGGATAACATATCCAGTAGAGTTGGCACCGTAGTAGTCTCCATTGACTGCTAAAATAGCATTGTTATCAGCAGCGGTTTCAGAAGTTTTTGCAGTTACGTTGGTCCCATAAACATTTTGTGCGAAGGCTGTTTTCAGATAATCTGATGAGCTTACTGTAACATCTGCAATGTAAACCTGGGTATTATTAACCGTCGTTTCTGATAAGTTAATGGAAATATTATCATCTTTATAACTTGAGTCTGTTACTGTTGCTGTTTTAGCTGCTTGGCCTACCGTGGCAGTATTTGTACTAGTGCTAGTTCTTGCAACTGTTGAAATAGTCTCAGCAAGGACGAAAGTCTTCAGCAAGGAGTAACTAAAGGATCCTGTCAAAAGTAAGCCGACAACCGAGGCATAAGCATATCGTTTCTTTAAAAATTTCATAGTACAGTAGATGTCCTTTCCTTAAAAATAAATTTCTTCTGAACGGTCCAAGAAACAGCGAAGAGAAGGATGCCGACAATAACTTTGGCAATCAGAAGGTTGATACCAAAGACTGTAAAGAAGAGACGAATCAGTAGCGTGTCTAAGACAAAGAGTCCGACTGCTAGACCAAAGTACCCCATCCCTGTTTTCACAAGACTATTCTCGTTTTTAAAGACTAGTTTTTTATTTGTAGAGTAGTTAAAAATCGAGCTTGTCACACGAGCTAGTCCATTAGCTAGGAAGATACGGAAACTCGTCGGGACTGTTGGTAAAAACAAAATCGCTAGAGCATAGACGATATAATCAACAACAAAGCTACTAAGGGATGATAAGGCAAATTTAAAAATATTTTTATAAATCATTAACCCATCTCTAATCGGACGGAAGTGAGATCCTTCATTATCATTGATATAGACAGTTTCAATGGGAACTTCTAAGATTTCATATTCTTTTGTTGCTTCCAGAAGCATGTTCATTTCGTATTCATAACGTTGACCTTCTATTTTCAACATAAAAGGAATGAGATTTGTTGTAAAAGAGCGAAGTCCTGTTTGTGTATCTGTCACTCCTACTCCTGTTTGTAATTTAAAGAGTGCTTTTGTCAAGCTATTCCCAAAACGGCTACGGAGGGGGACTTTCCCTGTGAAGGCACGCACACCCAAGATTAGTTTGTTAGGATTTTCAGAAGCTTTGTTAGCCGTACGGAAAATATCCCAAATCTTATGCTGACCATCTGCGTCTGCTGTGACTACTGTTCCATAAATGTTTTGTTCTTGGATATAAGAAAAGGCCGTTTTAAGCGCTTGGCCTTTACCCTGATTCACTTGGTGACGGAGCACCGTAGCATATTGTTCTGCTTTATCAAAGATATTTTGGCACTTTGATGAACTACCATCGTCGATAACTAGAATATGAAAATCACTCTTTTCGTGAATTTTTTCGATGAGTGTGATAAGTTTATTATCAGGTTGATAAGCTGGAATGACTATATAGTTCATATCGATATCTCTTTCTTTGATGATGGAATAACTATACGGAGCATCGCTTAAAGATAACTTATATCAGTTTTCTTTAAGAAAAAGTTAAAAGAAACTTTAAGATAAGGAAAGTTTTTTTATACCCAGTAAAAAAATAATCAAGGTTAATAAATATACAAAAAACCCTCAAATAGCAAGTCTACTTGAGGATAAAATTTAGTATAAAAAAAGGAAAGTTACTCTAATTCTTCTCTTAATTTCTCAACGAAGAGATAGGCCGCAGGACAGGTTAAAGTATTTTTGATAGTCAGATTATTGATTTGATAAATCTTTTTTCGGTCGGTATGTGGAAATTCTCTACAAGCCTTGGGACGAACTTCATAAATCGAACATAGATTATCGCCACCTAGAAATGGACAAGGCATAGATTTAAAGACCTTGTCACCGTCTTCATCCACTTGCAGAAATTCGTCTTCGAAAGCAGGTAATTTCATTTTAAAGTACTTGGCAATGCGTGTGATATCTGCTTCTTTAAAGTCCGGTCCAAGGCTCTTGCAGCAGTTGGCACAGGCTGTACAATCAATTTCTGAAAACACTTCTTGGTGAATCACTAGCGCAATCTTATCTAGATTTTTAGGAGCTTTCTTTTTCAGATTTCCAAGAAATTTACGATGCTCTTTTTGCTTTTGTAAAGCTAATTGGTGATAGTATTCGATATCGATTTCTTTTGGCATAAATTCTTTTACATCCTTTTCTGAAACTAGTATACCATAACTGAAAACAAATAAAAACTACTGCCAAAAAGGCAATAGTTTTTACAAGATTAGTTAACTTCAACCACTTCAACCATATCTTTGCCAAGCAAAATCAGATATTTTTCAACCTTGTCTATCTGATAAGAACGAGATAAGGCTTCCGCATATAGAGATAATTGACCTCTATAACGTTCAATCAGTTGACTTGGATATTCATAATGATCTGTCTTGTAGTCAAAGAGAACAATTTTATCCTCATAAACTAGATAACCATCTAAAATTCCACGGACAACAAAGTCTTCCTGACTCTTATCATCTCTTTTTAACATAGAGAAGGGTTGTTCACGATAAAGCTTGTCCTGGTTTGCAAGAATTTCTTGACCGAGAGCTGTATCAAAGAAAGATAAGATTTTTTCTAGATTAACTTTATCTTTAACAGCTGAAGTTGCTTGAACTTGCTCCAAGGCTTCTGTCAAGGTTTCCAAAGTAGGTTTTTTATCGAGATTAATTCGCTGCATGAGTTCATGGGTAGCACTACCAATTTCAGCTCCAGTGACTTTCTGTCTTGGAGAAGTCTGGAAGTTCAAACTGAATAGTATTTTCTTTTGGTTTACTTTGACCAGCTACTACTACACCTTCCATATCCATGACTGGTTCATAGAACTTTTTAATCTGACTCGGTGTCTGAACACTTGGAAGATTGATTGCTGCACGGTGGATTTCGTTATACACTTCCACTTCTTTTAGCATTTCCAACGCATCTTTGATGGTTTCTGACTGGCGGTTGTCTGCTTGGGATAGGTCTTGGAGCTGGCTTTTAGTTTCCAATTTTCCAATTGCTTCCTTGGTTAAGTCTTCTTCACCTTCGAAGCGTACACTAAAATGCAAATCCTCTTTAGAAAAAGCTTGATTGATTGCCCAAATCCAGTCTTGGAAATTTTGAGCATCTAACCTGGTTTGACGAGTTAGGAGACCTTGCCCATTTGTCGGGTATTCTTTAGACTCCAACTTTTCCCTCGATCCCTTTCCGACTAGATAAAGTTTTTTCTCAGCACGAGTCATGGCTACATAAAGTAAACGCATCAACTCAGAATAGCTTGCTAATTGGAGCTCCTCCTCATTTTGACTATAAGTCAAGCTTGGAATCGATAACTTAATCGTAGATGGAACATATTCCTCTTTTGCATTTGTAGTTACTCTAGCAACATACTTGAGACCAAGGCCATTTTTACGACTTAGAATAACTTCAGACATGGAATCTTGCTTGTTAAATTGCTGATCAATATTGAGAATAAAGACATAAGGGAACTCAAGCCCCTTACTCTTATGAATACTCATAAGCTCCACAGCATCCTTAGGTGGAGCTACAGTGACGCTGGCAAGGTCGTGCTTGGCTTCCAAGACTTGATCAATCATAGTTATGAAACGTGATAAGCCTTTAAAATTACTCTTTTCAAACTGATCAGCTCGTAGTGCTAGGGCATAGAGGTTGGCCTGTCTAGCCTGACCATTAGGTAAAGCACCAACATAATCATAGTAGAAACGTTCGCTATATATTTTCCAAATAAGGTCATAAAGCGAATGCGTTTTTGAGAACAAACGCCAAGAATTAACAGTTTCCATGAAAAATTCTAATTTTTTATGAAGTTCAGACTTAATTAAATCCTTATGAAGACTAGTTTTCGCTTGAGCATTGACTAATTTCTCATAAAAGTTCTCTTGAACCTTATCTTCAGATTTTTGGAGAGCGAGACGAGCCAATTCATCCTCATCAAAGCTAAACATAGGAGACTTCATGAGAGCAACCAAAGCAAAGTCTTGAAGAGGGTTGTGGATGACACGAAGAGTATCCAACATCACCTGGACTTCTAGGGATTGCAAATAGTTTGCTTGAGCACCGTCTGTCTTGACAGGAATACCATATTCAGACAAGGCGAGCAGAACTTGATCATTACGACTTCGACTAGCAGTTAAAAGAGCCATGTCCTTGAAAGGTACACCCTATCATTATGAAGGTGAATTATCTCCTTAAGCACCATCCGCATTTCACCAGTCAGTTTGTTAGTTGTAAGTTCCTCCTCATCATCAGAATCGCCATCATCATCCTTATCATACAAGAGAACTTCTGCCTTGTTTTCTGGATTTGATTGAATATCAGTATTTCCAAAAACAAGCTGGTGCATACCGTCATAAGATATCTCTCCAACTTCCTCGTCCATGAGGTGTTTAAAGACATCGTTCGTAGCATCAAGAACTTCTGAACCGCTTCGGAAATTTTCTTTAAGCAGAATTAACTGACCTTCTTTGTCATCTTGAGCAAATCTATGAAATTTCTCGTTGAAAATTTGGGGATCTGCCTGTCTAAAACGATAAATAGACTGCTTAATGTCACCCACCATAAACGATTATGACCGTTTGAGAGGAGTTCTAGCATTCTTTCCTGGATGTGATTGGTATCCTGATATTCATCGACCATGACTTCATGGAAGCGTTCCTGATACTCTTGTCTAACCTGAGGGAAGTTTTCCAGAATCTCAATGGTATAGTGGCTAATATCAGCAAATTCGAAGGCATTTTCTTCACGTTTTCGTTGTCGATAGGCATCAACAAAATCTCTCATGAACACTTGGAATGTCTTTGCCAAGTCCCAGGACTCTTGATGATATTTTTCCTGGAATTTCAATAAAGTAATTTGGTCATTTAGTGCAATTAGCTTTTCAAACTTGTCTTTTCTCTCTTGGTTGTACGCTTCTTTCAGTTCTAGGAGTTCAGCCTTGCGACTAGCATTTGTGAGAGCACGGCCACCCTTATCTTTAGAAATACTCACAACTCGCTCTAGAACTTCTTGGTATTGTTCAAAAGTAGATTCATGAGTTAAAGAGCTGATTTCATCAAGAACTTGTTGGACAGCTTCTAAGTAGGCTGCTTTACCAAATTCCTTGGCATCATTATCCAAATGGTAACGGAAAAAGCTTTCTAAATCCCAGAGTTTCTCCTTTATATCGTCTACAATGTTTTCTTTAGCAACTGTAAAATCAGCCTTTTCAAAACCTTTTAGGAAAGATTCCTCTAGCCAAGCCTGAGGATTGCTAGTGGATTGCAAAAAGTCATAAATCATATAGACCTGTTTACGCAGTCCACGCGCATCTTTGCTTCTACCTGCAAAGTTCTTGATCAATCGACTAAAATTATCTTTATCCTGGCCTTGGTAATGACTTTCAAAAACTTGTCGAAAAACCTCATTTTTTAAGAGAAGTTGTTCACTTTCGTTCTGAAGGATACGGAAATTTGGGGCAAGATCAAGGAGGTAGCCGTGCTTAGCCAGGAACTTCTGAGTAAAAGAGTCCATAGTTCCAATAGCAGCGTTTGGTAAATCAGCTAATTGTCTTCCAAGATGTTTTTTTAGCTCCAAATCTTGAGTCTCTTGGATTTGTTGGCTGATTTTCTTTTCCAAGCGTTCTTTTAACTCGGTTGCTGCCTTTACCGTAAAGGTTGAGATAAAGAGTTGGCGAATTTCTACACCACGCGCTAGTTGATCAAGAATTCGTTCAGCCATGACAAAGGTTTTTCCTGAGCCAGCTGATGCTGAGACCAGAATGTTTTGGACAGAACTGTAAATAGCTTGAATTTGCTCAGCAGTTTTCTTAGGTTTCTTGTCAGAATGAGCTTCTTCTATTTGCAACTTTTCAATCTCTTCTTGGGATAAAAATTTCATCGCTCCAACTCCTCTCTTATTTTATTAAACCACGTTTCTTTATCATTGCTCTTAGCGACCTTATCTAACAATCTAGCTTGACCTAAATGGTAATTAGCTTCAAAACCAGTTATCGACTGATATTGTTGGACATATGGCGCAATACTTCTTCCGTCTTCTGTGTAAGGATTAATAGCAAATCTACCAGATAAAATCTTCTCTGCCGCCTTTTTATAAATAAGGGCGTTATAGTCCAGCAATAACTGGAATTCCTCATCAGACAACTGATAGGTCTTGTTTTTATTATATAGTTCCCCAAGGTTCTTTATCTCTTTTTCGAGAAATAACCCTTGATATTTCATACTCTTAGTCGTTTCTGCTAAAGCCTTTGAAAGAGTTTAACAGTTTGTATAGACTGAACTGGCTCAGCCATCTCTAAATACATAGCACCAAAGAAGTCGGTATTTCCTTCTTTCTTAAGAGCAGCTAGATAGGTTGGTAATTGTGAATTAAGGCCGTTATAAAAGAGAGGGAAGTTAAACTGAGTTAGAGAAGATTTGTAGTCTACAACACCAATCGCATCACTTGTCTTTAAGCGATCTATACGGTCAACTTTACCACGAACATAGACATTTCTGCCATTATCTAACTGAACAAAAGCTTGTTCCTTACCACCAAAGACTGCCTCTTCCTGAATTGTTTCAATTTCAGAATTGTGACGAAGAATGTGCCCAGTTGCACGAGCAACATCCAAAAGAACTTCCTTTGTTAATTGGGCTTCCAAACTTTCTTGATAAATCGCTTGAAATTCTCGCTCTTGACTGGTTTCAGAGATTGCTTGTTCTAAACGACGATCAAAAGGTGTATTAGCAGGAAGTTTCATAGCTCGTTCAAAAATACGATGCAAGAAATTTCCATGACTTCGTGCATCAGGTCGCAGTCGCAATTCTTCTTGTAAGCCTAAGACATATAGAAGGAAATAACTGTATTCGTTTCGATAAAATTCTGTTAATCCCGAAGTTGATAGATAGAAATCTTGATCTTGAGGATACAAGGCTTCCAAAGTTTCATTAGCTAAAGTCTTACTTTTTGGACTTGTCGGTAGGACAGGATTAGCAAGACCTTGATCTTCTAATTTTCTCCCCATGACACGAGCTAGAACCTTAATAAAGGTTAAGTCTTGCTCACTTGTCTCCGACTCACCTTGCTGGTGATAAGCAACAAGACTAGACAAAAGACTGTGATAAGAACCAATATCATCCTTTGATAGGTTTTTTCTATCGATTCTCTTTTCAATCTTGGTAAAACCAAAATCCTGCAATTCTTTTAGATAAATCGACTCTTTACTCTCATTTTCATTGAGTAAACTTGGTGCCGATAAGACCAATTGTTTCTTGGCAGAGTTTACCAAAGAAAGCATGGTATAGCGATTCTTCTTCAGATTTTCATGGCTAGCAATCAATAATTGAGAACCATCTTCAGTACCTTGGTTTAAAACTTCTCTTTCTTCATCACTTAAAAGACTAGTATTTTGGGTGATTTTAGGTAGATGATCTTGTGTTAAGCCAAGTGCATAGATGTAATCAGAAGTCAAAGGCGAAATCAAATCATAACTTTGCACCAGAACCGTATCTACCGTTGCTGGGATTGTACGATAATTTGACAATGACATCCCTGAATGAAGAAGAGCCAAGAAATCATCTAAAGCTACCTGAGTCCCCTCAAATACGGTCACAAATTGCTCCATTACGTGACAAAATGCCTTCCATACCTCTTCTTGTCTTTCTTGCTCTGTCGCATCCATCGTTATAGATAAGGTTTGTAATTCCTTGGTAACAGATGCATCCTTCAAAAAGTTGTTCCATTTTGTAAGGATATTTTCAGTCTTTTGCTTACGACTGGATAATAAAGTTTCTAGTGGATTTAGGACACGGACACGCAGCTCATTTAATTTTTCTAAATCAAATTTTCCATGATGATTTTTTGTAAACTCTTGTTTAAAGTTAGAAAGTCCATCAATACCTAAATAGCGGATATATTGTTCAAAGCTATCGATTTCTTCTTGACTAATGTCGGTATATAAGCCAGTTCGCAAGAGATTAATCAAATCTTCTTGACGGAAATAGTACCGTTTGAGACGTCCCACAGATTCTACAAATTGAGTCAAAGGATGATGAGCCATAGACTCACTTCTCCCCAGATAGAAGGGAATCTGATATTGATTAAAAATTGTCTGCAAGGACAGTTTATAAGACTCTACGTCTCCTAGTAAGATATGAAAATTCTTATAGCTAAGTTTTGGCTCTTGGTGCAATTTCTGGCGAATACTACGAGCAACGAGCTCAAGCTCTTCTTTCTGTGTCAGACAAGACCAGATTTGCAAGTCTTCTCTATCCTTAGCATCCACTTCTATACTGATTTCAGAATAATCATAAGCACTTTCCAGTAATTTTGAGGCCTTGGCAAAGGCATCAAGATTTTTATGTTCTTGACAGGCATCTTCTGCCTTGCTCTGATATTTAAAAGCTAAATGACGTAGAAATTCAACACTGGCTTGATAGAGATTACCTTCACTAAAAGGGCTATTATAGGCTTTCTTTGTTGCATATACACCAATGATAATTTCAACACCCTTACGATGAAGCAAATCCACTAGGTGTTCCTCTTCTGCAGAAAAACGGGTAAAACCATCAATGACTAGTGCAATCTTACTAAAATCACTACTTACCTTGTTTTCTTCGATAGCATCAATCAGATAGGATAATGGACTTCCTTGTGAAACTTGACCTTGATTTAAATACGCTGTTACCTTTTCAAAAATTAAGAGTAAATCAGAGCGTTTATCAGCATCTGTCAAACTTTCCAAGTCCAAAAAACTCATATTTGCAGTTGAAATTTCATGATAAATCTCAATCAGTTGCTGGATGAATTGAGGATCTTGTTTAATAGCCCCGTAAACACGTAAATCCTTAGGGTCAATCTCGGACAGACATTTATAGAAAGCCATACCAAGACCGATATCATCGAGACTTGACCTCTCAGGAATATCATTTAAAACCAGATAACGAGCCATTTGAGCGAAGCGCGTGACTGTGATAGCAAAAGAAGCCTGCTGACTCAAGCACTCCAGCACGGCACGTTCCTTTTCAAAAGAAAGAGAGTTAGGGGCGATATAAAAGACTCGTTTCCCTTGGTCAACTAGTCCTTGAGCCTCCTTGGTTAGGATTTCTGTCAAAGAAGTCCGAATATCGGTATAAAGTAGTTTCATCTCTGCCTCATTTGTTTTTGTCATTACCTTTTATTATATCATGATTTAACAGAAGATTCTGTCTCTGATTCCCAAAATATGCTATAATATAGGCAAAACACGTGAAAAGGAAAGACTATGATTAAATTAATTGCCCTAGATATGGATGGTACTCTTCTAAACGAAGCCAAAGAAATCCCTCAAGCTCATATTGATGCTATTCATGAAGCTATCGACAAAGGCGTCAAACTGGTTCTCTGCACTGGACGACCTCTCTTCGGAGTTCTCCCTTTACTACAAGAAACTCGGTCTTGATTTACAAAATGAATACGTTATTGTCAATAATGGTTGTTCTACCCACCAAACCAGTGACTGGAGCCTTGTTGACTGGCGGGAACTTAGCAAATCTGACATCGAATACCTGAATGACCTTGCTGAAAAGAGTGAGGTTCAATTGACTCTTTTTGATGAAGAGCACTACTTCGTTCTCGGAGGCAAACCAAATCCTATCGTTCAATATGATGCCACACTTGTCTTTGCTGACCTGACTGAAATCTCACTTGAGGAGGCTACCAGTGGTAAATATCGTATGTTCCAGGGAATGTTTTTAGGGACAAAAGAACAAACAGATGACTTTGAACAACGATTTGCTGATAAACTTTGTCAGAGATTTAGCGGTGTTCGTTCTCAACCTGTTATCTATGAAGCAATGCCACTCGGTACAACCAAGGCTTCTGCTCTTTCTCGCTTGGCTGAGATTTTAGATATCCAACCTTCTGAAATCATGGCTATGGGTGATGCCAATAACGACATTGAGATGTTAGAGTTTGCTGGACTGGGGATCGCCATGGGAAATGCCAGCGACCACGTCAAATCTCTCGCTGATGCTGTAACTGCTAGCAATGAAGAAGATGGTGTTGCACGCGCTATTGAGAAATATATTTTGTAGAAAATAAGCCCAGTCAACTAGTATTTCTAGCCAACTGGGCTTTTATTTTATTAAAATTTAAAAACTTTAGAAACTCTTTAGAAATGCTTGACGATTCTTTGATATCTATGCTTTATACTAGAGTTATAAAAATAAAACATCTTAAAGATTAAAGGAGAAAACTATGAAAACAGTCCTCGAAATCCATGGCTTGTCCAAACAATTTGGCAAACAACCTATTCTACAAGATCTTAGTCTCTCAGTTAAAGAAGGAGATATCTATGGACTTATCGGAAAAAATGGTGCTGGTAAAACAACTCTGATTAAAATCGTTACACAATTATTATCTGCTGACCAAGGAACTATTTCCCTCTTTTCTAGTCAAGGGTATAAGGAGTGCACGAAAGCCCTATCTCGAGTAGGTTCAGTCATTGAATCCCCAGTAGCTCACAATCATTTAACAGCCTATCAAAATCTAAGGTACTATTGTACTATTCGACATATCCCAAATGCCGATCAAGTCATTCAGGAAACATTAAAGTATGTAGGATTAACAGATACAGGTAGAAAAGTTTTTCGAGATTTTTCTCTTGGGATGAAACAACGCCTAGGCATTGCGATTGCCCTCCTATCAAAACCAGACTTTCTCATCCTTGATGAACCTATCAATGGACTTGACCCAATCGGTATCAAAGAGTTTCGTCAAATGATTCAACGTCTGAATCAAGACCTAGGAATAACAATTCTCATCTCTAGTCATATCTTGTCAGAACTCTATCTGGTTGCCAATCGCTTTGGAATTCTTGACCAAGGGAAAATCATTCGAGAAATCAGTAAGGCCGAATTTGAGACACTCAATGAAGATTATATTGTTCTGAAAACAAGTGAAAAAGAAAAAGCTAGTCAAATCTTAAAAGACAAAGTGAAACTTGAATTTAAAGTTGTAAATTCAGATAATGAGATTCATATTTTTAGTCATGAACAAGATGTCAAACGAATTCTCAAAGAACTTACTCTAGCAGATGTCGCCGTGGATGAGATTTACTATGCTCGTCAAAATCTTGAAGAATACTTCACACAATTAGTAAAATAGGAGAAAAATCATGATACATACCATTCAAGCAGATTTTTACCGTCTTTTCCGCTCCAAAGGATTCTGGATTACAGAATTCGTACTCTTTGCACTCATGTTGATGGGAGCTACTATTGGTGCTACAGGACATCTAATGTCAGTTGATACAACGCCTCCAGATACTGAACTTCCAAGTAAGGGTTGGGATGGGATACAAGCCCTCATTAACGCTTCTAGCACTAGCTCAAATCTAGTTTTTCTCTGTATCATCCTAACTTGCCTAGTTCTTGGAGTTGATCTTATCGGAAAACTCTATAAAAATAGTTTGACAGTGGGTGTTTCTCGCACAGAATTCTTCCTAGCCAAGTCTGTAGTATTAGCCAGTATAGCTCTTATGCAAATTCTTGTTAGCCTAGTTATTGCTTTCGTACCAGCAACTATCCTAAACGGTGTTGGAACGATGCCAGAAGGATTTATTGGCAATCTCCTTCTAACTATTGGTCTTCAATTCCTCTGCCTTCTTGCTTGGCTTTCCATTATTTCTTTCATTCTCTACGTGACGCATTCTTATCTGGCTGTTTTTATTGGGTATTTAATCAGTTCTATCTTGCTTTCAATGCCGATGCTTATCTTCCCAGATATAGAGATTTTACGCTATTTGTCCTTGAATGTTGCCTATGCCATGACTGCCTATAGCCAGGCTGTTCTATATACCATTATCGTTACAGTGACCATTATTATATTCTTTACCATCAGTGGACTTGCTGTTTTCAAGAAGAAAAGCTTATAAAAATGACCTCCTCTATTCAAAAAGAGGAGGTTTTTTGTTTTAAAAGAGAATCTTAACTGTAAACCAAGCACCATCTGTACTTAGTTGTAGTTCTGCTCCAAGGAGATGGGATAGTTCTTCAGTAATATAAAGACCTAAACCAGAGGATTCCTCTGTATCTGAGAGATTTTCAGAGTAAAATCGTTGACTTAGATTTTCAATTTTGCGAATGGGTTGTTTGACAAGATTAGCAATTTCCAAACAAATGTGATTGTCCACTTCCTTCAAAGAAAATCTTGCTTCATCCTTACCATGTTTTAGAACATTGCCAATGAGATTTTGTAACATACGGTCTAATAAATCTGAATCAGTCAGCAAATACAAACTAGGTTCCACTTGTAAATCAAGGTTAATCTTTGCCGTCTGAAATGAATCATAATAGGTCAGCAGTTTTTGCGTCATAAATGTCGAGACTTCTAACTCAGATAAGTCAGGTTTTACTGCTCCCTCCATTAACCGACGATAGTCCAAAAGAGCCTCTAGCCGTTTTGAAACTTGATTGAGATGATGGGAAATTTTTTTCAAACTCTCAGACTCAGGATTTTCTGTTTTAAGCAATTGCTGAGTATAACCTGACGCAATCGTTAATGGTGTCCGAATATCGTGGGCAATATTGCTAATAGCCATGTCTAAAGTCTGTTTTTCACGCTTCATAATCAAGCGTGACTGCTCAACTTCTTGAAAAAGATGATTGATTCGCTGGTAAAGATGTAAAAAAATCCTTGGAGAAACGTTGATACTCCAATTCTCTTTCATGCTTCCAGTAAGAATCTTATCTTCGATTTCTTGGCTCAAGTCTACGAGTGCTAGATGATAGCGAATCAACCATATCGTCAATACAATGATAACCATTAGTAGCAAAGATAATAAAATGTAGATCATTGCTCATCTCCTTTTAACCGAACACCAACTCCCCAGATAGTTTCAATATACTCTTGCTCTGGATCCAGTTGGCCTAATTTTTTACGGAGATTACTTAAATGAGTGTTGAGAGTATTGTCGCCTGGTAAATAAGTATCCTCCCAGACCAACTCATAGAGTTCTTCTTTCGTAAAAATTTTCTTTCGATGTCCCAGTAAGGTTTGGAGAATCAAACATTCTTTCTTAGCTAGGCGAATAGTTTCCTGGCTATTCTTGATTTCAAAACTATCTGCATCAAATTGAATATTTTTTAACTGTTGAATCAACTTGTCAGGATTCTCGATTTCAACTGGTTGCTTATCACTATTTTGACGTAATTGTACCGTAACTCTCGCAAAAACTTCATCCAAATCAAAAGGCTTTACAATATAATCATTGGCACCATCTAAGAGATATTGGCTGATGAGCTTCTTATCACTTAGGGCAGTTAGCATGATGACAGGAACTGAGCTATCTTTTCTAACGGCTTTTAAAACTTGATCGCCATTTTTGCCTGGAAGCATAATATCTAGCAAGATTAGATCAATGTTGCCTTGCTCAAATCGAATCATTCCTTCAGTACCAGAAAAAGCTTGAATCACCTCATGTTCCTTAGAAAGAAAAGTTTTCAAAATTTCCTGGATCTCATTATTATCTTCAATAATAAGTATTCTAGCCATAAACACCAACCTTTCTAATAGTATTATATCATGTTTTTTTAGGAATTTCGGTTAAAGAAAAACTCTCCCTCATAACTAGATACGAAGAAGAGTTTACTTTATGTTTTAGAATAAGGCTGTCAATGCGGTGATAATCCCAAAAACGATACCTGGTGCATTAGCTGCTGCCAAAGGAATATCACGTTCTTTTTTAAAGAGACCGTAGTAAACCCAAAGACTGCAGTTAAGTGCAGCTACTGCTGGTTGGATAAAATTCCCTTTTTGACCAGCAAGGTTATTCATAATTTGAGGAATATAAGAAACATACATCATTACAGACATAAAGGTTGCAATCCAACCTAAAGTTTTCATTTGTTTTTCAGTCATTTTTTCTCCTTTCAAAAACAGTCTCAATTATACACTGTTTTTTAAGATAGTGAAGTTTAAAAAGCTATTTGTTAAAAACTTGTAAATTATCACAATCTTGTGATAAGGGAATCTTATTCGTTTAGAAACTTACTTTTTCTCAATCGGTGCTACACTAGCCAAAAGTTTTTTCAAACCGACTTCTGGGAAGTTGATTTTTAGTTCCTGTTTAGCTCCACTACCCGATACTTCAAGGACAGTCCCTTCACCCCATTTTTTATGAAGGGCAATATCACCAATTGACCAATTTGTCTCACTAGAAGAAGATTTACTATTAGATGCAAATTGTCCAAATGGTAAACCACTTGATTGGATCGATGTAGGCGCAGTATTCCTTTTTCGTTCTTGAAGAGCCTGAGCCAGACTCATTCCTTGACGCAAATGTAGTGTTTCCACTTGTGTAAGAAGCTTTAAAACTTGTATTAGCTGGACGAGCCAAACCTTGATAGGTCAACAGATCTGAACTAATCTCGTTGATAAAACGGGTCGGGCGATTATAGTTCGTACGGCCAAACAACAAGCGTGAGTTAGCGTTGGTCAGATAAAGGATTTTTTCTGCGCGCGTGATACCGACATAAGCCAGACGGCGTTCCTCTTCTAATTCATCAGGATCCTCAGAGGCACGACTAAGAGGAAAGACATTCTCCTCCATACCGATAATAAAGACAACTGGGAATTCAAGTCCTTTGGCAGCGTGTAAGGTCATTAAGGTTACTTCTGACGTTTCCTGACTGCCTGAGTCTGTATCTGCAATTAAGGCAAGATCATTCAAGAAACGACTAAGTTTATCTAGTCCTGTTTCCTCTTCTTGGCTTTCAGGATTGTCATCAAAGTTTTTGGTAACAGAGAGGAACTCCTCGATATTTTCAACCCGAGCCTTACTCTCCAATGTTGCCTGAGCATTAAGAATATCGACATAACCTGTTTTTTCAAGGACAGCCTCAACCAACTCTGTAATGGTTAATTGTTCCAGTTTCTCCCTCAAATCCAGGATCATATTGGCAAAGTCCCAGATCGACTGAGCTGCCTTACCCTTAATTCCTGATAACATGATATTGGCTGAAGCATCCAGCATGGACATTTCTTGCATGTTTGCGAAGTCTCGAATCTTCTCAACAGTTCCTGGTCCAATACCACGCTTTGGTTCATTGATGATACGCTCAAAACTGATATTATCACTTAGGTTGGCAATGAGATTGAGATAAGCTATGATATCACGGATTTCCTTACGGTTGTAGAACTTAGTACCACCAACCATGGTATAAGGAATATTAGACTTGAGCAGAGCTTCCTCAATAGTACGTGACTGGGCATTGGTACGGTAAAGCACTGCAAAGTCTTTGTGAAGGAAGTTTTGACTACGACCAAGTTCATCGATGGTTTTGGCTACAAAAACAGCCTCATCTTGTTCATCGTTAGCTCGGTAGTAAATAATTTGTTCCCCATCCGCATTTTGAGTCCATAGATTCTTAGGTCGGCGATTTTTATTGTTTTTAATAACGTCATTAGCTGCTTGGAGGATGGTTTTGGTTGAGCGGTAATTTTCCTCCAGTAAAACAACCTTGGCATCTGGATAATCTTTTTCAAAATCGAGGATATTCTGCATATCAGCACCACGCCATCCGTAAATAGACTGGTCAGCATCTCCAACCACACAGATATTTTTGAATCGAGAAGCTAAAAGTTTAACGAGTTGATATTGAGCGTGGTTGGTATCTTGGTACTCATCAACATGGATATATTGAAACTTTTGCTGATAGTAAGTCAAGACGTCAGGATTTTGATCAAAGAGACGCAAAGTCAACATAATTAAATCATCAAAGTCAACAGATTCTGATTGACGAAGTTCTTTCTGATAGGCCGTATAACACTTAGCTACAATATTTGTATACAAGTCTCCTGCTTGAGAAGCGTAAGCCTCATCATCAATCAAATCATTCTTAGCATTAGAAACGGTCCCCAAAATAGAGCGTTCATTCCACTTTTTAGGATCCAAGTTTAACTGCTTTAAGATACGCTTCATCAGGGTTCGTTGCTCACCTGGATCGATGATGGTAAAGTTACGATTATAGCCGATATGGTCTGCATCACGACGTAAGATACGAACACACATAGAGTGAAAGGTCGCTATCAAACAGTCCTGTGTAGCTGGATTGAGCCCATAGGCACGTTCTTTCATTTCACGTGCAGCCTTATTAGTAAAGGTAATGGCTAAAATATTCCAGGGATTAACCATCTTTTCATCAATTAAGTAGGCAATTCTGTGAGTTAAAACACGAGTCTTCCCAGAACCTGCTCCCGCCATAATAAGTAAAGGACCTTCTGTTGTTTGGACCGCTTCTGCCTGTCGGTCATTCATACCGTTTAATAAAGGGTTCATTTTCTCTTCCTATTCTTCAAATCAGTCTTTCTATTATATCAAAAAGACTGAAAATAACTCTATCAGAGACAAGCTTCTTTTTTTCCTAAAAAAAGAACACTAAACAGTGTCCTTTTGATTTTATTCATGAATTGATTGTAAAAGTGTCAACAAGACTTGAGCCGATCTGCGTCCAGCTTCTACGATAAATTCATCAAATGAAATAGAAGCTTCGTGGTTAGCATTATCACTCATGGCACGGACAACTAAGAAAGGTAGATTAAGCGCGTGAGCTGCTTGAGCGATAGCCGCTCCTTCCATCTCAACCGCAAGCACCTGAGGAAAATGTTCTTTTATAGCTTTAATCTTATCGTCACCCGCAATAAAACTATCACCGGTCGCAATCAAACCTAGATGCCATTTTTGGTTAAGTTTAGACAAACTCTCTTGAATCAAACTGACAAACTTCTTGTCAGTTTCGAAATAGAGTGGTTGTTGGGCCATCTGACCGTATTCATAACCAAAAGCAGTCACATCAACATCATGATAAGCTAGCTTATCAGCAATCACTACATCTCCAACTTCGATTCCTTCTGCTAAAGCACCAGCTGAACCAGTGTTGATAACAGCATCTACTTTAAAGTGGTTAGCTAAGATTGCTACACTCATAGCAGACATGACTTTACCAATTCCGCTCTCGACCAAGACAAGCTCGACTGAACCAATTTTACCCGTATGATACTTATTTCCTAATACCGTCTCTTCTTGAGCGTTTTCTAAATGTTGAATCAGATAAACTAGCTCTTCTGGCATAGCTGCTATAATTCCAATTTTCATGACATTCCCCTTAAATAAATCTCATTGCTAAAACTAGCAAAATCAAGAGAAGAATAACAGCAAATAGAATCTTATTCAGTTTTGAGTTAAAAACATTTCTCTTAGTATTTTCAATTCGACGACTTTTATGGATTTGTGGTTCAACCTCAATCGTTAGGGTATCTTGACTAAAACCATGGTCACTTGAACGTGAAGCTCTATAATGTTGAGATGAAGTCGATAATATCTTTGTTTCTTGATCATCTACTAAAGTAGGACCAGAGATATCTTCACCACGATTTGCACGCTCGATTATTTCGTCTGTTAATAAAGGTTTTCCCATAGGTTCCTCCCCTATTTTTCTTGTAATTCCCAGTACTGGATAGCCATAAGAGTCTTGGCATCACAGATATCACCAGACTGGATCAGTTGTTTAGCTTCTTCAAGACTAACTTCAAGTAATTCTAAAGTTTCATCTTCATCCTGTGGACGTGGATTTTTAACCTTTGTCAAATCACTTGCCAAATAAAGTTTTAATCGCTCATTACAGAAACCAATAGCAGAATAGAAATCATACAAAAGAGTTATTTTTCCAGTGTAGGCAGCTTCTTCTTCCAATTCGCGAAGGGCTGCCGCTTCAGGATCAGCGTTTTCTCCAATTTCTAGTTTTCCTGCAGGAATTTCAACAGAAACTTTTTCAATCGCCTTGCGATATTGCTTGACTAAAACAATCTTATTATCTGGAGTAACTGCAAGAACACATACTGCACCATTATGGAAAATCAAATCACGTTGAGCTGTTCCTTTTCCATTAGGAAGTTGAACCTGGTCTTGTACCAATTGGAAAATAGGACCTTTATAGATTTCTCTACGGCTGAGTGTTTTCTCTTCAAATTCCATGGTTAGCTCCTATTTGTTTTTAGGATGGTGAGGGAGATGAGTTGCATATTCGTCTTTGTTAACTTGGTGGCCACGACCGATGGCAATAGCATCAGCAGGCACGTCTTTAGTAATGGTTGAACCTGCACCAACAAGAGAGTTATCTCCTAGTTCAACAGGAGCAATGATGGTTGAATTAGAACCAACAAAGACATTGTTGCCGATAACTGTCTTGAATTTATTTCCCATCATAGTTCACTGTTATAGTACCTGCACCAAAGTTGACGTCACTGCCAACTTCACAGTTACCAATGTATGTCAAATGGCCAGCTTTTGTATTTTCTCCAATGCTAGAACCTTTCACCTCAACAAAGTTTCCAATATGAACATCTTTTGCTAGGCTAGAACCTGGACGAATATGAGCGTAAGGTCCGACTGTAACACCATCAGCAACTGTGCTCTCCTCAATCATAGAGTTGGTAATCACTGCACCTGAACCGATAGTACTATCGACAATATAAGTTCCATTCGTCAAAATAGTCTCAGCACCAATCTTACTAGAACCTTTGAGGGTTACATTAGCTTCAATTTGTACATCTGGAGCAATTTCAACATCAATATCAATATAAGTCGCTTCTGGATTTACAAAACTAACGCCATTAATCATGTGAGCTTGGTTAATACGACGACGCATAACAGCTTCTGCTGTAGAAAGTGCTACACGGTCATTTACTCCGAGGCTTTCATCAAAGTCTTTAAGAGTATAAGCTCCAACTTTTTCTCCAGCTTCACGGAAAATACCAATTACGTCCGTAATATAATATTCACCTTGAGCATTATTCGTATTGATGTTTTTAAGAGCTTCAAAGAGACGAGCATTATCAAAAACATAAGTTCCTGTATTGATTTCTTTGATTTGCTTTTCAAAATCAGTCGCATCTTTTTGTTCAACAATTCTTAGTACTTCAGCATTATCATTGCGAACAATACGTCCATAACCAAATGGATCTTCAGCTTCTGCGGTAAGGATAGTGGCCACGTTCTTGTGATTCACATGAAAATCAATCAAGTTTTTCAAACTTTCACCCGTGATTAATGGTGTATCACCTGCAATGACCAATGTTTGTCCAGAAAGACCCTCAAGAATTGGTTCGGCCATCATAACCGCATGACCAGTACCTAATTGTTCGGACTGTCTCACAAAATCAGTCTGTCCAGCTAAAACTTGTTCAACAAGTTCTGCCTTATGTCCAACTACAGTAACTGTTTTTTCAGGATTAATTGTGCCAACGCTACGAAAAACATGCTCAAGCATTGAAATTCCCGCAACCTTGTGCATAACTTTAGGTAGATCTGATTTCATACGGGTACCTTTACCCGCTGCTAAAATAATTGCATAATTTGCCATATTTTTCTCTTTTCTATAGAAATTCTTTATCATTATACCATATTTTAGTTCATCTTACACAAATTTGTTGAAGACAAGGCCACTCAAATTACTGCCACTGTCCTATTTTTGAGTAAATTTTTTTGATTTTTTCACAAATTACGATAAACTATAGGAGTATGAGAAAAAAAATTCGTCCAGCTTTTATAGTTATTATATTTGCTGCTTTTATAGGACTCTTGATTCTCAATCGTCCACGATTCGAAGAACATCCTGTAAAAACCAAACAAAATCCAGTTCAAATAGAAACACAAGCTCTACATAACTTGGATAAGCCTATCATCGATATCTCTGGTTGGCAAAGACCGTCAGAGATTAACTATGATATTTTATCTAAAAATATCTCTGGTGCTATTGTTCGAGTCCACGGAGGAAACCAGATTACTACTGAGAACGATGCATCTTATACGAATGGAACAGATAAAGCTTATAAAAGTCATATCGCTGAGTTTCAAAAGAGAAATGTTCCAGTTGCTGTATATGCCTATGTATCTGGAAAAAGTGTAGAGGAAATGGAAAAGGCTGCTGAAGCATTCTACAATTCAGCTTCCCCATACAATCCAAGTTACTATTGGTTAGATGTCGAAGAAAAAACCATGTCAGACATGAATAAAGGGGTTGAAGCTTTCCGTGCTAAACTAGAATCTCTAGGTGCTAAAAACATCGGTATTTACATCGGAGTTTACTTCATGGAGGAGCATAGCATCAGCACAGATAAGTTTTCAGCTATTTGGATTCCTTCCTACGGACTTGACTCAGGCTACTTTGAAAGTTCACCAAATACAGACCTTGACTTTGATCTTCATCAATACACCTCAAAGGGTAAACTGGTTGGATTTGAACACTATCTAGACCTAAATCTTATTTCTTTGTCAAAAGATAAGGAAGAGACGTTTAGAAAATTATTCTTAAAACCTTAATTTCATTCAGCAAGCCAGATATTACTTCTGCTTGCTTTTTTATTTCTCTTACTTTTGTGATATAATACAAGAAGAGAATTTTAGAGAATAAATATGGAGAGAGTTTATGTTATCTTGGATTTCAAAAATGATTAAAGGAATTGTTATTGCGCTAGGATTTATCTTGCCTGGTATTTCTGGTGGAGTCTTGGCAGCTATTTTGGGTATCTATGAGAGAATGATTCGTTTTCTTGCCCATCCATTTAAAAACCTAAAAGAAGATATTCTTTATTTCTTACCTGTTGCTATCGGTATGTTACTAGGTATTGGGCTATTTTCTTATCCAATTGAGTACTTACTAGAGCATTATCAAGTTTATGTTTTATGGAGTTTTGCGGGTGCTATTATTGGTACAGTCCCTAGTCTTGTAAAAGAGGCTACTCAAGATTCTGAAAGAGACAAAGTCGATCTTATCTGGTTTTGGGTGACCTTTATTGTTTCTGGAATTGGTCTTTACGCTTTAAACTTTGTGGTTGGTTCACTAAACGCAAGTTTCACAAGTTTTATCCTAGCTGGTGCTCTTCTTGCTCTAGGTATTTTAGTTCCAGGATTAAGCCCCTCAAATCTTCTCTTGATTTTAGGTCTCTATACCCCAATGTTAACTGGATTTAAAACTTTTGATTTATTTGGCACCTTCCTTCCGATAGGAATTGGAGCTGCTGCTACTCTTATTATTTTTTCAAAATTGATGGACTACGCTCTTCGAGAGTATCACTCTCGTGTTTATCACTTCATCATTGCAATCGTTCTTTCAAGTACACTCTTGATATTGATTCCAAATGCGGGGTAATGCTGAAAGCATTAACTACAGTGGTTTATCTCTTGTGTCTTATGTGATTGTTGCCTTCTTTTTTGCTCTTGGCATTTGGTTAGGTATTTGGATGAGTCAGTTGGAGGATAAATACAAATAATGGCTAAGAAAGTTAAAGTTAAAAAAACCTTAGTAGAGCAAATTTTGACTAAGGCAGGTGTTGACCATCAAGGCATTCAAATCAATGCTTTAGAAGGAGAACTTCCTTCTGGTTATGATAGAAATCATATCTTTAAGACCTTAGCATTATTGGGTGATAAAACTGGTCCGGTAATAGGAATTGTCCCTATCACCGAACACCTTTCTGAAAAGAAATTAGCAAAGATTTCTGGAAATAAAAAAGTGGCCATGATTCCTCAAAAGGATTTAGAAAAAACGACTGGATATATCCATGGGAGCTAATAACCCTGTAGGTATCCGTCAAAAAAACACAACTACCCTATTTTTTTATTGATGAAACAGCTTTAGAATTGGAAAAAATGATTGTCTCTGCTGGCGAGGTCGGACACAGTATCATCATCGCACCTAAAGATCTGGCAAACTTTGTAAAAGCTAGATTTGTAGATATCTTGGAGGAAAGTAACTCATGAAACTTTACTTTGTCCGTCACGGTCGAACAGTCTGGAATCTAGAAGGTCGCTTTCAAGGGGCTGGCGGAGATTCACCACTTCTCCCTGAATCTATTGAAACTTTAAAAGACCTGGGTCGGTATCTTAAAGATATCCCTTTTGACAAGATCTATTCGAGTGATTTACCAAGAGCGGTAAAATCAGCTGAAATTATCCAAAGTCAGCTGACAAATCCATGTCCCTTAGAAAGTGTTCCCGAACTCAGAGAATGGCATCTGGGTAAACTGGAAGGTCTAAAAATTGCGACTTTAAATGCTATCTACCCTCAGCAAATTCAAGCCTTTAAAACTAACTTAGCTAAGTTTGATACTCGCATGTTTGAAGCAGAATCACTCTACACTACAACTCAGCGCACCATCCAATTTATCAAGTCCTTAAAAAACTCTAAGGCAGAACACCTATTACTAGTTGGTCATGGAGCAAACCTTACTGCAAGTCTTCGAACGCTTATAGGCTATCAGGAAGCTCTGCTTCGTAAAGACGGAGGTTTGGCTAATGCAAGTCTAACAATTATAGAAACTGATGACTTTGAAACATTTACTCTAAAGACTTGGAACGATACTTCTTATCAAAAAAATCATTGAACTTGATATAACAGTCAAGTTCTTTTTAGTTTTTATAGAATATCCGTGAATTTCTTGACTATTTATGATAAAATGGAGTATCGTGAAAAAAATTAATTTATTATTTCAAAATTTCGATTAAAATTAGGAGGAACTCATGTCAACAGAACACATGGAAGAACTAAATGACCAGCAAATCGTTCGCCGCGAAAAAATGGCTGCGCTCCGTGAACAAGGAATTGATCCTTTCGGTAAACGTTTTGAACGTACTGCCAACTCTCAAGAACTAAAAGATAAATTTGCTGATCTTGATAAAGAACAGCTACACGAACTAAATGAAACTGCTACTATCGCTGGACGTTTAGTGACAAAACGTGGTAAAGGAAAGGTTGGCTTTGCCCATCTTCAAGACCGCGAAGGTCAAATCCAAATCTACGTTCGTAAAGATGAGGTCGGTGAAGAAAACTACGAAATCTTTAAGAAGGCAGATTTAGGAGACTTCCTAGGTGTCGAAGGCGAAGTCATGCGTACCGATATGGGAGAGCTCTCTATCAAGGCAACTCACATCACTCACTTGTCTAAAGCCCTTCGTCCGCTTCCAGAAAAATTCCACGGTTTAACAGACGTTGAGACTATTTACCGTAAACGTTACCTTGATTTGATTTCAAACCGTGAAAGCTTTGAACGCTTTGTTACTCGCTCAAAAATCATCTCTGAAATTCGTCGTTACCTAGACCAAAAAGGATTCCTTGAAGTTGAGACACCTGTTCTTCACAATGAAGCTGGTGGAGCATCTGCGCGTCCATTTATCACTCACCACAATGCTCAAAACATTGACATGGTGCTTCGTATCGCGACTGAGCTACACTTGAAACGTCTCATCGTCGGTGGTATGGAACGTGTTTACGAGATCGGACGTATCTTCCGTAACGAAGGTATGGACGCTACACACAACCCTGAGTTCACTTCTATCGAAGTTTACCAAGCTTATGCAGACTTCCAAGATATCATGGACTTGACTGAAGGAATTATCCAACACACTGCAAAAGCTGTTAAAGGTGATGGCCCAGTCAACTACCAAGGTACTGAGATCAAACTTAACGAACCATTTAAACGTGTACACATGGTGGATGCCATTAAGGAAATCACAGGGGTTGATTTCTGGAAAGATATGACTTTCGAAGAAGCTAAAGCTATTGCTGCTGACAAGAAAGTTCCAGTTGAGAAACACTATACTGAAGTTGGTCATATCATCAATGCTTTCTTTGAAGAATTTGTTGAAGAAACTTTGATTCAGCCTACCTTTGTTTATGGACATCCAGTAGCAGTATCTCCACTTGCTAAGAAGAACCCTGAAGACGAACGTTTCACTGACCGTTTTGAACTCTTCATCATGACTAAAGAATACGGAAATGCCTTTACTGAGTTGAATGATCCAATCGATCAACTTAGCCGTTTTGAAGCCCAAGCCAAAGCCAAAGAACTTGGTGACGATGAAGCAACTGGCATTGACTACGACTACATCGAAGCCCTTGAATACGGTATGCCTCCAACAGGTGGTTTGGGAATCGGTATCGACCGTCTCTGTATGCTACTTACTGATACTACTACTATCCGTGATGTACTTCTTTTCCCAACTATGAAATAAAAACTAAACTCCTAGATGATTTCTAGGAGTTTTTTGTAGTTAAAAAGACAACCTTATCAAAGAGGTTGTCTTTTGTGTTTGAATTAGAATAGATCCAAGAACAGTTCCATCGCTTTCAACATCCATGTTGAGAGCGGCAGGACGTTTTGGAAGTCCAGGCATAGTCATGACATCACCAGTTAAGGCAACGATGAAGCCTGCACCAAGTTTTGGTACCAATTCACGAATGGTAATCTCAAAATTTTCAGGTGCTCCAAGTGCATTTGGATTGTCTGAGAAACTGTATTGAGTTTTGGCCATACAGATTGGCAATTTGTCCCAACCATTTTGAACAATTTGAGCAATTTGAGTTTGGGCTTTCTTCTCAAAGTTGACTTTGCTACCACGGTAAATTTCAGTCACAATCTTTTCGATTTTTTCTTGAACAGAAAGGTCGTTGTCATAGAGACGTGTGTAGTTTGCTGGGTTTTCGTCGATTGTTTTTACGAGAGTTTCAGCTAGAGAAACTCCTCCTTCAGCTCCATCAGCCCATACGCTAGCCAATTCAACTGGTACATCGATTGAAGCACATAGTTCTTTCAAAGCTGCGATTTCAGCTTCTGTATCGGAAACAAATTCATTGATAGCAACAACTGCTGGAATACCGAACTTACGAATATTTTCAACGTGGCGTTTTAAGTTTTCAAATCCAGCACGTACTGCTTCTACATTTTCCTCTGTCAGAGCATCTTTAGCAACTCCACCATTCATTTTAAGGGCACGAAGAGTCGCTACAATGACTACTGCACTTGGAGATGTTGGCAAGTTTGGAGTCTTGATATCCAGGAACTTCTCTGCACCAAGGTCTGCACCAAAGCCAGCTTCTGTTACAGTATAATCAGCTAAGCGAAGAGCTGTTTTTGTTGCCAATACAGAGTTACATCCGTGGGCAATATTTGCAAAAGGACCACCGTGTACGAATGCAGGTGTACCATAGATTGTTTGAACCAAGTTGGGTTTAATAGCATCTTTCAAAATCAATGCCAAGGCACCCTCAACCTGTAAATCACCAACTGAAACTGGTGTGCGATCATAACGGTAGCCGATGACGATATTAGCCAAACGACGTTTCAAATCTTCAATATCAGTTGCCAAGCAAAGGATAGCCATGATCTCTGAAGCAACAGTGATATCAAAACCATCTTCACGTGGAATACCATTAAGTGGACCACCAAGACCAACAGTTACGTGACGAAGAGCACGGTCATTCAAGTCAACAACACGTTTCCAGAGAATACGACGTTGATCAATTCCTAGCTCATTTCCTTGGTGTAAGTGATTGTCAATCAAGGCAGAGAGAGCATTGTTTGCAGTTGTGATAGCGTGCATATCACCTGTAAAGTGAAGGTTGATATCTTCCATTGGTAGTACTTGAGCATAACCACCACCAGCAGCTCCACCTTTAATACCCATAACAGGGCCAAGTGAAGGTTCGCGGATGGCAATCATAGTTTTCTTGCCAATCTTGTTCAAAGCATCAGCAAGACCAATGGTAATGGTTGACTTTCCTTCACCTGCTGGCGTTGGGTTGATAGCTGTAACAAGAATCAACTTACCAACTGGGTTTGCCTCAACTTCACGAATCTTATCAAAGCTTAGTTTAGCCTTGTACTTTCCATACAACTCCAAATCATCGTATGAAATACCGAGTTTCTCAACAACATCAACGATCGGTTTTAACTCAATACTCTGTGCAATTTCAATATCTGTTTTCATAAAAAACTCCTCTAGCCTCTAATGTGTTAATTCATTATATCATAAAACAAGATTTTTTTAACAGTCATTATGATTAGTAACGTTCGTGAATATCGCTAAATAACAGACTTTCTTTAATCTCTATTTAAATTTTTATATGCCTTTATAGATTTTTAACTATTATAAAAAAATTTTTTTCTAATTTAGAAAAATAGTTGTCAATTTCGTCTAAGTTATGCAAAAATTTGATTATCAGAGATTTCTAAGTTTTCAGCTAATTCAATTGAATACTCAAAGCGGAGACGAGTATTAAGGGATAAATCAAATGAATAATCCTGTAATCGTCCTAGTTTATGATATTTATCTATAATATCATTAAAAAAATAATCTTGTATTTATCATCTAAGTTTTTGATATGGCTATCTAAGTTTTCCCTGTAATTTTGAATTAATTCCTGTTCCCTGTCACTTAGAAACCCTTTGCCTATTTCCCAAATTATTGAAGTAGCTATTGAACCAACTACAGAACCTAGAACAGGTATTGGGATCATAATCTGACCAACACAAGCTCCAATTGCAGCAAAAGAAGAATCTATTACATTTAATGTCAAAAGATTCATAAGTTCATCTTGAGTTATTTCAGAAGATCTGAATCTCAAAATGACATCTATCATCCCATAAGTAGCCATTACTAAAGCACTTGCATTTGGAGCGCTAATACCAAAAATATTAGTTAATCCGTAAATTGAATATCCCTGTTATCGCTCCACATGCAACTCCTTGTAATGAATTCAATCCACAATCTAACCAATCTGATTGTTCGAATTCAAAAAAATACTTTTTCCTTCTTTACATTTTCCATACACACTTGACAACAGAGCTAAACCACCTTGCAAAAAAAGCTGCGTTTCTTGCAACCTTAGTTAGCTTCTTTTTAAATTTGGTAATGCTTGTTTTTGCGCTACTAATCGTTTTTTTATTTAATTCTTGTTGTTTAAGTCTAACTGTTTTTACGAATATTCTTTTCTTCAGAATCTAAAAGAGAGTTAATTGAATTTTTTTGAGCATCATCATAATTTAAAAACAGATGATTTCATCCAAGATTTATATGAAGTAAGTCCCTTGCTTTTTAGTAATATCATTAATCATTTGTCGTATATCCGTAATTTGTTTAACAGACAATCTTTTACCATTAAATTCAACTTCTTTGGCGCCAGTCATAATTTTTTTCGTATACTAACACGTGATCTTTTTGGAAACATCATTTTTCATTTTTTTCACTGTAATGAAATGATTGAGCTAGTTCATCACGTAAATTATTATAAAACTTCATTTGAATGGTATTTCTGCCAATTAATAAATCGGCTGGCCCATTATCATTCAATACTTTTATAATAGGATTTAATCCTTCAATAGCTCTTCTTGCATTTACAATTCCTGCTTCTGCAAATTCAGCTATAAACCCGTGACCACCGTAGTCTCCCCCACGCTTCTTTAGAATAACGTCTTCAATGTTGTCTTTAGTATAGTTTAAGATTTTTGAAGCATTGTCCTTGTTTAAGACGACTTTGCGTGCTTCATCCTCTATTATCTTCATAGCAATTTGTAAGTCTTGAATTCTAAGATTATTTTGACAATTTACGTATGCTCCTATACCTTGATAGAATGCCCTATTAGCAACTTGAACCATCATTTACTTTAATTTCCTTATTGATCATTTCAGTCAGAGAAAGGGTTGAATTTACCAAACTACCTGCTTGATACTTTTTCATCATCTGTAAATAAGTTATAATCTTTTCCCAATTAAAGACAAAGATTAGCTAAATAAATCCCTCAGTTTGCTTTTTCAATTAAATTATTTAATTCACTAATTTCTATTATTGATTTTTCAGTTTGTCTAATTAATAACTCAATTTTCTTTTGTTCATCAAGTGCTTCTTTAGCTACTTCTTCATTTTTTTTATTAGCAAAAACACCTGCTCCGACAGAAGCTGTTAACATTAAACCAGCAATCCCCCAACCAACAGGACCCGCCATAGCTAGAAAAGCATTACCTGCAGCCATGCCTCCTCCGCCTGCTGCTATACTTCCCCCGCCTAACCAAGCTAATGCTGCGCTATTTGCTGCTGCACCAGTCAAACTCGAAATTGCTGTCCCTGTTGATGCGACTCCAAAAGTAGTTGCGACTCCCATAGCTGCAGTAGGACCTAAAGTTGCAACTGTGACCCCTAAAGCACTTAAAGAAGCCGTAGCTGCCGTACTACCGCTTGCTAATTCTGCTTCTTTGATAGCTTGAGTAATAGCTAACTGTTTATCTTCAAAATTTTGAATTTCAATATTAATTTCTTCTAATTTTGTTTCGAATTCTTTTCGGTTTATTAGCTAACTTACTAATTCTCTCTTCAACGATTTTTACAACTTTAATTGCTTTGTCTCTAGTTTGATAAAGGTCAGTCGATTTGTTCGTCAGTTCTGTGGCTTTTTCATTATATATTTGAATAGATTCATGATAATTCGCAACAGCTTCGGACCTTAATTTGTCATTAAAAAGATCTATTGAATCAATTTGTGATTTTGCCTCAGTTGCAACTTTACCAGCTTGATTAAATGTGTCAGATGTTACCTCAGTTACTTGTTGAAAAGCATCTTTCGCTACTATTGTAGCTTGACCTGAAACATCTGAAACAACATTTCCTACCTTATTTGATACATCTACTATTACTTTTACAGAGTCTGATAATAACTCTCCTGTAACTTTTCCAGTACTTTCTAAAGCTTTACCAGCTTCATTAAGTACGCTACCAGTTGTCTTACTAGCATCATCAATTACTTTACTAGCTTCTTTAACAATATTATCTGCAAATTTAAAAAAAGTCCATAACGGCTTCCCTTCTTCAAATATAACTAAAAATAATTATCTTATATATTAAATTAATTGTCAATAATAATATAGTTATAATTCTTAATTATATTACATCGCTTTCATTTTACTTAATGCTCATTTTTTTGTACAATAGTTCTATGAAAATTTTAGTTACTTCTGGTGGTACAAGTGAAAAAATAGATAGAGTTCGTTCTATTACCAATCACTCTTCCGGTAAACTTGGAAAAATTATCACCGAGACTCTTCTAAAGGCTGGTCATGAAGTTTGTTTGATTACCACTCTTCAGGCAGTTAAGCCAGTTAGTCATCCAAACTTGACCATCATCGAAATTAAAAATACTGCTGATTTGCTGCAAGTCATGAAAGATAAGGTTATGGACTACCAGGTCTTAATCCATTCTATGGCTGTATCAGATTACACTCCTGTCTATATGGCTGGTTTTGATGAGGTTGAAGCTAGTCAAGATTTAACAGAGTTTTTAGATAAGAAAAATCAGGAAACAAAAATCTCATCTAAGGAAGACGTTCAGGTTCTATTTCTCAAGAAAAATCCAAAAATCATATCTCTGGTTAAAGAATGGAATCCTAACATTCACCTGATTGGATTTAAATTACTGGTTGATGTCAGCCAGGAACATCTGATTCAAATTGCTCGGGAAAGTCTTGAAAAGAACCAGGCTGATTTAATTGTCGCAAACGACCTCACTCAGATTAACAGCGAGCAACATAAGGCTTATTTAGTTGAGAAAAACAGTTTTCAAACTGCTACTACTAAACAAGAAATTGCTGATTTACTCCTCGAGAAAATCAAAAGTTATGACTAAAAGAAAGGAATTTTATGGCCCGTATTACACTCGCTATTACAGGTTCTATTGCTGCATACAAGACAGTTGACCTAGTTAGTTCTTTAAAAAAACAGGGGCATTCTGTTACTGTTCTTACGACTCAGTCAGCAACAGAATTCATTCAGCCATTAACTTTACAAGTACTATCTCAAAATACTGTACATCTCGATGTCATTCACGAACCTTTTCCAGATCAAGTGAATCACATTCAAATAGGAAAAGAAACAGATTTATTTATCGTAGTTCCTGCGACAGCCAATACAATCGCTAAATTAGCTCACGGTTTTGCTGACAATATGGTGACTGCTACTGCTCTTGCTTTGCCACACTTTGTACCTAAACTATTGGCTCCAGCTATGAATACAAAAATGTATGACCATCCTGCTACCCAAGCTAATCTTAAAACTTTAGAAAATTATGGTTATACAATTATTTCTCCCAAAGATTCTCTACTGGCCTGTGGGGATACAGGTCGTGGTGCTCTCGCTAATCTCGAAACTATTTTACAAGAAATAAAGGATAAAATTCATGAACAAACGCTCTAATATTGCTCCAATCGCTATCTTTTTTGCTATTATGATTGTTATTCATTTACTAAGCTCAATTTTATTTAATGTACTTCCCTTTCCAATCAAACCAACCATCGTTCACATTCCAGTAATTATTGCAAGTATTATCTACGGACCAAGAATCGGTGCAACCTTAGGTTTTCTGATGGGAATGCTTAGCTTAACGGTTAATACTCTCACAATCCTGCCAACAAGCTATCTCTTCTCACCATTTGTACCAAATGGTAACTTCTATTCAGTTGTGATCGCAATTGTTCCTCGTATCTTAATCGGTTTGACACCTTATTTCGTCTATAAACTACTAAAGGGAAGAGCTGGACTCATCTTTGCAGGTGCACTTGGCTCACTCACGAATACAGTATTTGTCTTAGGTGGTATCTTCTTTCTCTTTGGTAATGTTTTTGATGGAAATATTCAAAAACTATTAGCGACTGTTATCTCAACAAATTCAATCGCAGAATTAATTATCTCAGCCCTCTTAACTCTTGTCATTGTTCCGAGACTTGAAAAAATTAAACAATAAAAACTGTATCAAGAGATACAGTTTTTTATTTCTATTACTGGGCTAAACGAGCTTCTTCTAAAATCTTTTCAATCTTTGTTGTCAGTAAATCAATAGCTACAGTATTGGTTACACCTTCAGGTATCACAATATCAGCATAGCGTTTAGTAGGCTCGATAAACTGATGATACATTGGTTTTACGACTCCAAGGTACTGATCAATGACGCTATCCAAACTACGACCACGTTCTTCCATATCACGTTTAATACGACGGATGATACGAACATCATCATCAGTGTCCACAAAAATCTTGATATCCATCAAATCACGAAGACGTTTGTCTTCCAAAACCAAGATTCCTTCTACGATAAATACATCTTGAGGTTCTTGACGATAGGTTTTCGAGCTTCTTGTATGGGCAGCATAATCATAGGTAGGAATATCAACAGGACGCCCCGCCAACAATTCCTTAATTTGCGCAATCATCAAGTCAGTATCAAAAGCAAAAGGATGGTCATAATTAGTCTTAATACGTTCTTCAAAGGTTAGATGAGATTGATCTTTATAGTAGGAATCATGCTCAATCATGGCAATTTTTTCGTTGGGAAAATGCGATAAAATTGCTTTAGAAACACTGGTTTTTCCTCCACCAGATCCCCCTGTTACTCCGATAATGATTGGTCTGTTTTGCATAGTTGCCTCCGTATTTTTTTCCTTTGTCTATTTTACCATAATTTTTAGGAAAATTTTACAGGTCTACTTTTTTTCAAAATAGAGGTCAAAAAAACCTTGTAGCTTTAATTCTACAAGGTTTTAATGTTTTTAATCAAAGTTAACGTATTCTTTAGAAAGTTCAAGAACTTCTTCCATTGTTGAACATTCAGTAAGAGCACGGTTAGCGTATTCTTGCATCTTAGCTGTGTCAAGTTTCTTCATCAAGCTACGTGTACGAAGTACTGAAGTAGCTGACATAGAGAACTCATCCAATCCCATTCCGACAAGAAGTGGAACAGCTGTTTGGTCCCCAGCCATCTCACCACACATACCAGCCCATTTACCTTCAGCGTGAGCTGCTTTGATTACGTTGTTAATCAAACGAAGGATCGATGGGTTATATGGTTGGTAAAGGTATGAAACTTGTTCGTTCATACGGTCAGCAGCCATTGTGTATTGGATCAAGTCGTTTGTACCAATTGAGAAGAAATCAACTTCTTTGGCAAATTGGTCTGCAAGCATAGCTGCAGCTGGGATTTCAATCATGATACCAACTTGGATATCATCCGCAACTGCAACACCTTCAGCAACCAATTTTGCTTTTTCTTCTTCAAGAATAGCTTTAGCAGTACGGAACTCTTTCAACAAAGCAACCATTGGGAACATGATACGCAATTTACCGTGAACAGATGCACGAAGCAATGCACGCAATTGTGTACGGAACATTTGGTTACCAGTTTCAGAGATAGAGATACGCAAAGCACGGTAACCCAAGAATGGGTTCATTTCTTTAGGAAGATCGAAGTAAGGAAGTTCTTTATCCCCACCGATATCCATTGTACGAACGACAACAGGTTTACCGTTCATACCTTCAAGAACTGCTTTGTAAGCTTCGTATTGGTCGTCTTCCGTTGGGAAATCTTGAGAATCCATGTACAAGAATTCTGTACGGTAGAGACCAACAGCTTCAGCACCATTTTCGTTCACACCTTCAACGTCTTTAGGTGTACCGATATTAGCTGCCAACTCAAAGTGTTTACCATCTGCAGTAACAGTTTTAGCATCTTTCAAAAGAGCCCATTCAGCTTTTTGTTTAGCGTAAGCTTCACCAGCTGCTTTGAATTCTGCAATTTGTTCTTCAGTTGGGATTGATAACGACTTCACCTGAAATACCTGAAACAGCCAAAACGTCACCATCTTTTACAAGTTCAGTGATGTTGTTTGTACCCAATACAGCTGCAATTTCAAGTGTACGAGCCATGATAGCTGAGTGACTTGTACGTCCACCAATGTTTGTTACAAAAGCTTTTACAAAGTTTTTGTCCAATTGAGCAGTATCAGACGGAGTCAAATCATGTGCAATCACAATCACTTCTTCATTAATTGAAGCTGGGTTTGGCAGTTTCTTGCCAAGAAGATTTGCCAAAACACGTTTGGTAACGTCGCGAATATCCGCTGCACGTTCCTGCATGTATGGGTTTTCTTCCATGCCTTCAAAAATTGTGATAAACATGTCTGTAACTTCTTTCAGACCTGCTTCTGCATTTACTTTCTTAGCACGAATTGTTTCTTTAATCTGACCGATCAATTCAGGGTCAGCAAGAACCATCAAGTGAGCGTCAAATACTTGCGCCGCTTCTTCACCAAGCGTACCTACAGCCTTCTCGCGGATAAGAGAAAGCTCGTTTTGAGAAGCTTCAAGAGCAACATCCAAACGAGCCTCTTCTGCATTTGTATCTTCGACTGTAATAGTCTCGAATGATAAATCCGGTTGAACGAGTAGATATGCTTTAGCAACTGCAACACCATCAGATGCTGCGATTCCTTTAAGCATTTCTGTCATATCCTTATGCCAATCCTTCTTTCCATTGTTTCTGAGATAGCAGCAATAGCGTCATCAGCGTCTGCACCTTCAGCAGTGATTGTAACGTCAGCACCTTGACCAACACCAAGGCTCATAACACCCATGATAGATTTAAGGTTAACTGATTTACCTTTGTACTCAAGAGTAATATCTGAAGCAAATTTGCTAGCAGTTTGTACCAACAATGTTGCTGGACGTGCGTGAATACCTGTTTCTGCCACTACGTGGAAATCTTTAGAAGCCATAATTTGACTCTCCTTTAAATGTTTTTCTTTTTTTGAGTTATATCTGATAACCCTTACAATTTGGTATTATATCATCTTCTAGGAATTTTTTTCAAGCATTTTTATGGGATTTCTTCTTTTTCCTTTCAGATAACTTGCTGAAAATCTTCTATTTTATGTATCAAAAATACATCATATAGTTTTTTTATGATTTTAACATTTAGAAAAACGCTGTTATTTATGGGTTTTATTTTTTTACAATCACTATATATTGTGTTTAGATAACTCTCATCTAAAAAAATCTACAATATTTAGTTTTTTTCTTCGTTGACAAAGATTTTTTTCTGATATACTTAGAAGTAATTAAATTTTGAAAGAGGAGTTACAGAATGGTAACCGTTTATTCTAAAAAAACAATTGTGTTCAATGTAAAATGACCAAACGATTCTTAGATAGTAACAACATCGTATATCGCGAAATCAATCTTGATGAACAACCTGAATTTATTGAACAAGTTAAAGAGCTAGGCTTCAGCGCTGCTCCTATCATTCAAACACCAACTGAGGTTTTCTCTGGTTTCCAACCAGCAAAACTTAAAGAACTTGCTTAAGTATCAGGATTAAAAGCTTCTATGTCAATCTTAGAAGCCTTTCTTTTGTAATGAATTAAAGGAAATTTTATGGGATTAAAACAACTTGAGGATGTAACTTACTTCCGTCTAAATAATGAAATCAACCGTCCTGTTAATGGACAAATCATGCTCCACAAAGATAAAGAAGCCTTGGACGCTTTCTTTAAAGAAAATGTTGTACCAAATTCTATGGTTTTTGATTCTATCACTGATAAAATCGATTACCTTATTAAACAAGACTATATCGAAACAGCGTTTATCAAGAAATATCGTCCAGAATTCTTAGAAGAGCTTTACCAATTTATTAAGGATCAAAACTTCCAATTCAAGTCTTTCATGGCAGCATACAAGTTTTACAATCAATATGCCTTGAAAACTAATGACGGAGAGTACTATCTTGAGAGCATGGAAGACCGTGTCTTCTTTAACGCTCTTTACTTTGCTGATGGTGACGAAGCTATCGCAATCGATATTGCCAATGAAATCATCCACCAGCGTTACCAGCCTGCTACACCTTCTTTCTTGAATGCAGGCCGTGCACGTCGTGGTGAATTGGTATCCTGTTTCTTGATTCAGGTAACAGATGATATGAACTCTATTGGACGTTCTATCAACTCAGCTCTTCAACTTTCACGTATCGGTGGTGGTGTCGGAATTTCCCTCAGCAACCTTCGTGAAGCTGGAGCACCTATCAAAGGGTATGAAGGTGCTGCTTCTGGTGTCGTACCAGTTATGAAGCTTTTCGAAGACAGCTTCTCTTACTCTAACCAACTAGGTCAACGTCAAGGGGCTGGGGTTGTTTACCTTAACGTCTTCCACCCAGACATTATTTCTTTCCTTTCTACTAAGAAAGAAAATGCTGATGAAAAAGTTCGTGTCAAGACTCTTTCACTTGGTGTTGTGGTACCAGATAAATTCTATGAATTAGCACGTAAGAATGAGGAAATGTACCTCTTCAGTCCTTATTCTGTTGAAAAAGAGTATGGTGTACCTTTTAACTACATCGATATCACAGAAAAATACGATGAATTGGTGGCAAATCCAAACATCCGTAAGACAAAAATTAAGGCCCGTGATTTGGAAACAGAAATTTCTAAATTGCAACAAGAATCTGGCTATCCTTATGTAGTCAATATCGATACTGCTAACCGTGCAAATCCTGTCGATGGTAAGATTATCATGAGTAACTTGTGTTCAGAAATTCTTCAAGTCCAAGAACCAAGTCTTATCAACGATGCGCAAGAATTCCTTCAAATGGGTACTGACGTTTCATGTAACCTCGGTTCAACCAACGTTGTAAATATGATGACATCACCTGACTTTGGACGTTCTATTCGTGCAATGGTTCGCGCTTTGACCTTTGTAACTGATAGCTCTCACATCGTTGCTGTTCCAACTATCGACCACGGAAATAGCCAAGCACATACATTTGGACTTGGTGCTATGGGGCTTCACAGCTATCTTGCTCAGCAATTAATCGAATATGGATCTCCTGAGTCTATTGAATTTACAAGCATCTACTTTATGCTTTGAATTACTGGACTTTGGTAGAATCAAACAATATTGCGCGTGAACGTGGCATTACCTTCCATAACTTTGAGAAATCAGACTACGCAAATGGTACTTATTTCGATAAGTATACGTCTGGTCAATTTGTTCCAAAATCTGATCGTGTTAAAGAACTCTTTGAAGGAATCTTTATCCCGTCTGCAGCTGATTGGGCTGAACTTCGTGATAAAGTTAAAGCAGATGGACTTTACCACCAAAACCGTCTTGCTGTAGCGCCGAATGGTTCTATCAGCTACATCAATGACGTGTCTGCTTCTATCCACCCAATTACTCAACGTATTGAAGAACGTCAAGAGAAGAAAATTGGTAAGATTTACTATCCTGCTGCAGGATTATCAACTGAAACTATTCCTTACTACACTTCTGCCTATGACATGGATATGCGTAAAGTTATCGATGTCTATGCTGCTGCAACTGAGCACGTAGACCAAGGGCTTTCACTTACTCTCTTCATGCGTAGTGATATCCCAACAGGTCTTTATGAATGGAAGAAAGAGAACAAACAAACAACACGTGACCTATCTATCCTTCGTAACTACGCCTTTAACAAGGGCATTAAGTCTATCTACTACGTTCGTACCTACACAGATGACGGCGGTGAAGTTGGTGCTAACCAATGTGAAAGCTGTGTGATTTAAAATCTCACTAAAATCTTGTTTACAAAGATAAGGTAACATCAAAAAGTCGGAGTACCGACTTTTTGTGCGGTAACCCAATCACACAAGGCTAGAACATTCATCACTATTTTAATAAAATCAAAAGAAAGAGATTTGTAATGGAAACTTACTACAAAGCCATTAACTGGAATGCCATCGAAGATGTCATCGATAAATCAACATGGGAAAAGCTGACTGAGCAATTCTGGCTCGATACTCGTATCCCTTTATCAAACGACTTAGATGACTGGAGAAAATTATCTAACAAAGAAAAAGACCTAGTTGGTAAAGTCTTTGGTGGACTAACCCTTCTTGATACCATGCAATCTGAAACTGGGGTTCAGGCTCTTCGCTCTGATATTCGCACACCTCACGAGGAAGCCGTTTTTAACAACATCCAATTTATGGAATCTGTCCACGCAAAATCTTATTCTTCTATCTTTTCAACTTTGAATACCAAGTCTGAAATCGAAGAAATCTTTGAATGGACAAATACAAATCCATATCTTCAGAAAAAAGCGGAAATCATCAATGAAATTTACCTCAATGGTACTCCTCTTGAAAAGAAAGTAGCCAGTGTATTCCTTGAAACCTTCCTCTTCTATTCTGGTTTCTTTACACCACTCTACTACCTTGGAAATAACAAATTGGCTAACGTTGCTGAAATCATTAAGTTGATCATTCGCGATGAGTCTGTTCACGGTACTTATATTGGTTATAAATTCCAACTTGGTTTCAATGAATTACCTGAAGAAGAGCAAGAAAAAATTAAAAGATTGGATGTACGACCTTCTCTACACACTTTATGAAAATGAAGAAGGTTATACCGAAAGCCTTTATGATGGTGTTGGTTGGACTGAAGAGGTTAAAACTTTCCTTCGCTACAACGCCAATAAAGCTCTTATGAACCTAGGACAGGATCCACTCTTCCCAGACTCAGCTGACGATGTCAACCCTATTGTTATGAATGGAATTTCAACTGGTACATCAAACCACGACTTCTTCTCTCAAGTTGGTAACGGATATCTACTTGGTGAAGTCGAAGCTATGCAGGATGATGATTATAACTACGGATTAGACTAATTAAAAAAATATAAAAAAACATCTGAGTTAAAAACAAACACAGATGTTTTTTGTTTTTGTTTATTTTTGTTTTATTTAAGTTGCTTAGATGTTTAAAATATGATAAAATGATAGTGGATATGGGGGTGATTCAATGCTAAAACAAGAAAAACTGGATATGATTTTAGATATTGTCAATACAAGAGGAACCATCACTGTCAAAGAAATAATGAATCGTTTAGATATTTCTGATATGACTGCTCGACGTTATCTGCAAGAATTAGCTGACAAGGATCTACTTGTTCGAGTGCATGGAGGTGCTGAAAAACTTCGTTCTGGTTCTCTATTAGCAAATGAACGCTCGAATGTTGAAAAACAAGGACTTCAGATTGCTGAAAAACAAGAAATCGCAAAATTTGCTGGTCATTTAGTCGAAGAAAGAGAAACAATTTTTATCGGTCCAGGTACTACTCTTGAGTTCTTTGCGCGTGAACTTCCTATAGATAATATTCGTGTGGTAACAAATAGCCTTCCCGTTTTCATTATCTTGAATGAACGAAAGTTGACTGATTTAATTTTGATTGGTGGAAATTATCGAGAGATTACTGGTGCCTTTGTCGGAACCTTAACGCTCCAAGATATCGATAGCCTTCAATTCTCTAAAGCTTTCGTTAGCTGCAATGGAATTAAAGACCATGCTATTGCTACTTTTAGCGAAGAGGAAGGCGAAGTGCAAAAACTAGCATTGAAAAATGCTAACCAAAAAATTCTTCTAGCTGATCATAGCAAATTTGATAAGTTTGATTTCTACACTTTCTACAATATAGCAGATATCGATACCATTATCTCAGATTCAAAAATTAAATGATAAAACTCTTAAAAGCCTTGGCAAAAGAAACACAAATTATCAAATCTAAGCCATAAAAAAGTCTCACTATATGTGAGACTTTTTTTATTTTTTATATGATATCAAAGGATACCTTACACACGTTCAGTCCATGAAGTAGCTGTTTTTTGAAGTACTTTATTAAGTTCATCGATGTTCTCAAAACCAGTTGTACGAAGCCATTCGCGAGCAGCTGCTTCACCGTCTTTAATATAAGCTTCGACTGATCCAGCCCATGTTGCACGTCCACAAAGAACACCATTGAAGTTTGCACCTGATTCGTGGGCAAATACAAGTGTTTCTTGGAAGAGTTTTGCTGATACACCTGCACTTAAGTAGATGTAAGGAAGATTTGTTGCTTCGTCTTGTGCTTTGAAGAATGCTGCTGCTTCTTCACGAGTGTGAACAACTTCGCCTTCAGCGAAACCTTCAACGTATTTAACGTTAACTGGAACTTCCACTTTCAAAACATCAATGTTAAAGCGTGGGTCTGAGAAGACTTTCATAGCACCGATAACCTTATGTGGTTTTACTTTAGCGTATTCAGCAGAACCTGCATCCGCAATTTTTTCATCGTAAGCAAGGATTTCAAGGAAGAATGGAATGTCTTCGGCTACACACTCAGAACCAATACGTTCAATGTAGGCTTGTTTTTGTTGGTTGAGTTCGTCAGAGCTATCTACGTCATAGTAAAGCAAGAATTTAACGGCATCTGCACCTTGTTCCTTGATACGTTTTGCAGACCAAACGTCCAAGCAGTCTGGCAAGCGTTTTGTACTTGTTGTATCGTATCCTGTTTTCTCATAAGCAAGGAGAAGACCTGCATTTGGAGCAAGTGCTTTTGTAGCTGGGAGACCATATTCAGGGTCAAGTAGCATAGATGAAGCGTATTTAGTCAATTCATCTGCTACCAAAACTTTGAGTTCTTCCATTTGAGCTACTGTAGGTTCTTCAGTTTGGTATTGAGCCATCAAACGTTTCAAAGCACCACGTTGGTCAAATGCAAGAGCTGAGATGATTCCATTTTCATCTGAGAGTTTTTTCAAACAAGCACGTTTATTTTCTGTTAAAGTCATTTTATACCTCTTTCACAATTAATTGGTCATATAGACCTTGATAGTTAGCCATATTGACATGACCAGTCATTTTTCTTGAGCATTTAGCATACCAAGGACATTCGCCTTAGTCAACAATTCTTGATCAGACTCTTTATGGAAAAGACCTGAAGCAATACCTGCCACTGTGGAATCACCAGAACCAACTGGATTTACTACTTGAATTTTTGGAATATCTACTTTATAGAAAGTATCCCCGTGTTTTGCAAAGGCGCCATTAGCACCTAGAGAAACGATAATCCACTCAATACCTTCAAATAAAGGTTCTTGTAGAACTTCTTTTAGTTCATCCAGATCTTTAGAAATCTCTCTACCCAAAAGTTGAGACAATTCTTCATTATTTGGTTTGATGACTGTGGGTTTATGTGGAGACTCAAGAACTGCCTGAAGAGCAGCTCCTGAGCAGTCCAATACAACAGGTTTCCCAGCTTGGTTAGCAAGTTCCACTAAACTAGCATAATAATCAACTGGGAGTCCAGCTGGTAGACTACCTGAAATAGCTACAACTTCTACAATATTAAGAAGTTCTTTGAAGTAAGCCAAGAAATCTTGTCCTTCTTTTTCTTGAACCTCAGGACCTTTTTCAAGAATTTCAGTTTGATTATCACCGTGAAGAATAGCGATACAGTTCCGAGTTTCACCTTGGATAGAGAAGAAACGCTTGGTGACTTTATCGTCAATATTTTCAACTAGGAAATCACCCAGTTTTCCACCAACTAGACCAGTTGCGACTACAGAATCGCCAAATTCTGATAGGACGCGTGTAACGTTAAGACCTTTACCACCGGCCGTTTTAGTTACATCTACAACACGGTTGACAGTGTCAATTTTTAATTCATCCAAAGGATAAGAAATATCAATGGATGGATTCATTGTGACTGTTAAAATCATAAGTCACCTCTTAGTCGTGGTATTCACCACGATCCCATTTTTCAAGGAATTCTGTAAAGAAGTTGGCATCAGTTTGGTGATCGTTATGAGTTTCAACGTGTTGGATTTTAGCGATCAATTTTTTGTTTTCTTCAGATGGTTTGTATTCAGCATTGATGAAAGCTTCAATGATATCACACATGAGCAATTCACCAGTGATTTTACCACCAAATCCGATAACGTTGGCATTCAATTGTTCTTTTGCATAAAGAGCTGTTGTCATATCGCGAACCAAAGCAGAACGAACACCAGGAACCTTGTTAACAGCATTATTAATACCTACACCAGTACCACAGATACATACACCAAGATCAGCTTGGCCACTAACTACTGCTTCACCAACTTTTTTACCAAAGATAGGGTAGTGGGTACGAGCATGGTCATAAGTACCAAAGTCGATAACTTCGTGTCCTTTTGATTTCAAAAATTCTGAAACAGCCATTTTTTCATTTGTTACGATGTGGTCACATCCGATTGCAATTCTCATTATATCTTACCTTTCTTTCAATATCAAAATTAGCACATTTTGTTCAACATGTCGACCCTGATTTGGTGACGACCACCGTCGTACTTACCATTTACAAAGCCTTTAGCAATATTTTTAGCCAATTCATCACCGACAAGTTGAGCACCCATAGTAATCATACGTGAGTTGTTGTGACCGCGAGTCATATAAGCTGAACGTTCATCAGAAACTTCTGCAGCAACCATTCCTTTGATTTTAGTAGCAACCATAAATGGACCTGCACCATAAGCATCAATGATGATACCAAGGTTTTGTTCTTCTTTCTTAACTTCTTCCGCAACCGCAAGAGTTACATCAACGAAGTCTTGACCTTCTGCTGTAACATCCACTACGTGGAAGTTTTCTTTTTCCAAGAAGTCTTTTACAACTTCTTTCAATCTTAAACCTGCAGCATCTGCACCAATAACAATAGCCATATTGTATACTCCTTTTTTTATAATAGACCAGTAAAACTTTCTGATTCTAGCCTAAAATAGACTTTTTCTCAAATAGTTACTAGTAGTTTTGTTGACATTAATTTAAATTTAGAACAAATATCTTATTCGTTTCTTAATAAGCTTTCTTCAGAGAAAAGCCAGAACAGTAATCTTGTTAAAAATAAACACAAATTGTTCTTTATAAACATAATATACTACTATTAGTTGGAAAAAGTCAACAATTTATGTTTGTTTTTGTTTATTTTTTTATAAAATCTCGATATTGAAACCAAGCTGTTCAAAACGACCAGGTTTCAAAATTTTAACATCTTTCTTATCTTCCAGTCTATCTCCTTCTTCTATTGAAGTAGACAAACCTGACCATGGTTCCAAAGCAATGAAAGGGCCTTTATTAAGAGTTGACCATACGATTAAGTTAGAAAATTCTTCAAAGTGAAGTTTCAAACCTTTATCATGTTTTCGTGAACGCAAAGCTACAGTACGAGATTCTAACTCATCTAACGTCACCGCATCGTAGCTAAAGAAGTCATAATTCAAGTCTATTTCTTTTTGATTGTTTAACCAAGAACTTCTATCTTTGAAATCCAACATTCCTGTTTCTGGGAAAGGTTTTGGAACTGTACATGTTTCTGGCTTTTCAAATTCAAGATAGTAATCTTCATAAACTTCATCAGCTAAGAGTGGACAATTAAAGCCAGGATGCCCGCCGATAAAGTATGGCATCGATTTTTCAGCTTCTTTATTATATATTTTATACTGTGTACGTATGGTTTTCCCAGTCACTGTATAAGTAATTTCTAAACGAAAATGATAAGGATAATTTGCATACATTTCTTCATCATCTTCAATAGCAAAAGTCACAGAATGTTCTGTTTGTTCTACTAATGTAAATTCTTTTTTTCTTACTAGACCATGTCGAGGAATTTTTCCTTCTATTTGACTACCATCTTCCTTATCATAAAGGACCGTATCATTTCTTACTGAACCACATATTGGGAATAATACGGGTGCTTGCCCACTCCAATAAGTTGGATCCCCCTGCCACAAATACTCTACGTCTTCCTTGTCCTTTATGGAAGAAAGGGCGCCTCCAAGTGTTTGAAACTCAACACATAATTGATCTGATTTTAATACAATCATAAGTCTTACCTCCAATTTTCTAAAAAAACTAGGCTGACTGCTCCATAGTGGAAACTGACAACCTAGTTTTTACAATTTACATTTTTAGGAGCAAATTATTTTGCGTTTGCTGCGTATTCTTCGTTACGTTTGATCATTTGTTTTCTGTACCATGCAAAGATACCAACGTAGAATACAAGGAATACTAATGCGCCAAGGATAGCTTTGATATCACCAGTTGTAGCGTTACCAATTGCCCAACCAAATAGTTTTTCAATTGGTCCTTCAAGAGTTGAGTGAGTAATCAATTGAGTTTGGCTCACACCTTCTGGGAAGGCACCTACACCTTTTGCAAGTTCAGTTGCGAATGGTGCGATAAGTGTACCTGAAAGAAGGAAGAGTGGCAACAAGAGAGTTCCGAAGATAATCATACGGAGCAATTTACCACGAGTAACTACCAAGAGAGCTGGAGTCACACCCATAGCGATGATACCAGCAAGTGGCAAGATACCATTTCCGACATTTGAAAGAAGCACTGCTTCAACCAACATGATTGGTGCAAGTACGTTGGCACAAGCCCAGATTTCAGCACGACCAGCGATAAATGGCCAGTCAAGACCGATGTTGAATTTACGTCCTTGAAGACGTTTAGTAGCAACGTTTGTAATACCTTGTGAAAGTGGTTCTACGGCTGCGATGAACCATGAACCGATAAGTGAGAAGAGCTCCAAGCAGACACCGGCAGTCAAACCAAGTGACAACCAACCTTTAATAACAAGTTCCCATTTATCAGCGCCTTCTACACCAGCAACTGGATGTGGAGTTCCCATCAAACCGATAACGATACCAAGAATGAAACCGATGAAGAATTTAGATCCCCAGAAACCGATTTTCTTGTTTAGTTTAGCAGCGTCGAAGTCGTATTTATCAAGACCTGGGAAGAGTTTGTCAAAAATCTTATCCAAAACCATGATAACTGGGTTCATCATGTAGTTCATGTGAGTTGAAGTCATTGGTGATGAACTTGGTGCGTTAAGTAGGTCATCAAATGTAGGTTTCATCAAGTCAGAGTTAATGATTTTAAGAACCCCAACAAGGACAACTGCTGCAGTCGCAATAAAGAGTGAAACTCCTTGGCTAACTCCATTGTTGTCAGCATACCATTTGATCAAAAGACCTGTGATAGACAAGTGCCAGATATCGAAGATATCAACATCAAGTGTGTCAGTTTTCTTCATTGCAAGCATCACAACGTTAACGATTAACATGATGAGCAAGAAGTAAAGTGTCCAGGCAGAACCCCAAGTGATTGTAGCAAGCGGTGCCCAACCAACGTCAGTAATATTTAACTGAATACCTGTATTTTCAACGAATTTTGCAAGCGAAGCTGAGAAAGCTCCGTTCAGCATACCAATGATAGCACCGATACCAGTAAGTGCGATGGCAAGTTTGATACCACCTTCAAGCGCTTTGGAGAATTTCACTCCAAAGAGTAAAGCCAAGAGTGTCAACACGATCAGCATGATGACTGGTGCACCCATTTCCAAAATAGGTTTAAAGACCTCATTGGCTATGTTAATAATGACGTCCATAATTTTTCCTCCCTTTATTTTTATGGAAACTTACAAAATAATAATTAACTTAATCCGTGTTCTTTGATTGCTGCTTCAATATTGTCATAAACTGGAGCGCTCATAGCAGGAATACGGAACAAGATTGGTCCAGCTTCAACTACTGGGATACCAGGGTCAAAACCTAAGTCAGTTGCAGCGATTGGTGTGAAGATATCATAACCTTTAATCAAGTCTTCATTGACGTCTTTTACCATAACTGCGTCACATTTTACATCGTACCCACGGTTTGAAAGCTCTTCTTCTAGAGCACTTTTAATTTGGTGGCTTGAGTTAACACCTGCACCACAAGCAGCAAGAATTTTAATCATTTGGATTTCCTCCGTTTTTTAGTTTCTAATTATTTACAAATTTAAGCAGTCGCATCTGAGATATACTGGTACAGAGCTTCTGGATCAGTAAGCTTAGATAGTGCTTCTAGATGACCATTACCTGTAAAGAAGTCCATCAATTGAGCAAGAATGTTTGTTTGACTTGAACTTGAATTATTGATGATAAAGAAAAGTAATGACACTTCTACTTCCTTGTCAGGTGCAATCATATTGTGGAATGTTACTGGTTTTGGTAAGCGAACCACAACAACATTTTCAGTTAAATTATGAATCGTATCTGTGTGAGGGATTGCTACGTTTGGCAAGTCCTTCCCTAGAAATTCCATATCTAAACCGGTTGGGAACATTTTTTCACGTTCAATCAAAGCCGATCGATAGGTATCCGTAACAACTTTCTTTTCTTCCAATAGGGTTGCAACTTGATCAAATAGTTGCTCTTGATTATCTGCTTCTAGACAAAAGACTAAGTCTTTGCTGAAGAAATGATCTAATCCCATGACCTTCTCCCTTCATATTTAACTTTTATGATACAAGTATAACACTATATGAAACCGTTGTCAATATTTTTTTGTTGTATTTTGTTTGATTTTTATTTTTTTTTGTTTGATTGTAAACAATTTTATTCCATACATATTCTTTAAAGGTTAAAAGATATAAAAAAACAGGATAATAATCCTGTTTTTAGATTTAATTCTTCTTCGCTGTCCAACTTTCTTCTATCAACGGAATCATGTCTTTCAATACTTCAGGTGTTCCTTCTAGAGAAACATATCTAAACTTACCATCATCTGATTTAAAGATATAGATAACTAGATATTTTCCGTTTTTAGCAATACAGTTTACCACATAGGCATCATAACCACCAATTTTTGACTTAGAACCCCATACTTTTGAGAAGTCCTTACTCTGTTGTTTGCTTTGATAGATACTAGTAGAAACTTGAACAGTGTCGAGAGCAGCATATTCACTTTCGCTAACACCTAAATGCTCTGGTTTAAAGGTATTTAAAGTTACAATATTGATGTCTGTTCCATCACAGTACTGAATATCATCACCACCCTCAACTTCTGTAAAATAAATCCAAGATTTCGGAACCTTTACATATCCATAAGCATCTGATCCAATTACCTGGGTATCTTTAATCGTTGATTCGGCTACAGTTGTTGTTTCTTGAGCTGTAGTAGTTTCCTGAACTGTTGTTGTATCTGAGGTCGCTTCTTTCTTAGTTTTTGAAGTATTACAAGCAGCAAGAGTTAAGCAACACACTAAAAGCGTAGATAAGCTGATGATTTTTTTCATAATCCTTCTCCTTTCACCCCCATTTTAATGTATGTAAATAAAAGTGTCAAAAGATAACTGTATTAGGAATCAATTATTCTTCATCCATACTCAAGACACTTAGAAAGGCTTCTTGAGGAACTTCTACTGATCCAATTGCTTTCATGCGCTTTTTACCAGCCTTTTGTTTTTCAAGAAGTTTACGTTTACGAGAAACGTCACCTCCATAACACTTGGCAAGAACATTCTTACGAAGAGCTTTGATATCTGTACGAGCCACAATCTTGTGTCCAATAGCCGCTTGGATTGGAACTTCAAACTGTTGACGTGGAATAATTTTCTTAAGCTTATCAACAATGAGTTTCCCACGTTCATAAGCAAAATCCTTGTGAACGATAAAGCTAAGTGCATCCACCTGTCCCCATTGAGAAGGATATCCATTTTAACCAGTTTAGATGGACGATACTCTGACAATTCATAGTCAAAGCTTGCATAGCCACGTGTTGAAGATTTGAGCTTGTCAAAGAAATCAAAGACAATTTCAGCAAGTGGAATTTGATAGATAACATTGACACGATTATCATCGATATAGTCCATCGTCACAAAGTCACCACGTTTTCGCTGAGCTAGTTCCATAACAGCTCCTACAAATTCCTGTGGAACCATGATTTGTGCTTTAACATAAGGTTCTTCAATCGTTGCTATTTTAGTAGGATCAGGAAACTCGGATGGATTCGATACATCCATAGACTCGCCATCAGTCTGATTGACCTTGTAGATAACAGATGGAGCAGTCATGATCAAGTCAATGTTGAACTCACGTTCCAAACGTTCCTGAATAACATCCATATGAAGAAGGCCGAGGAAGCCACAACGGAAACCGAATCCAAGAGCTTGCGATGTTTCGGGTTCAAACTGCAAGCTGGCATCGTTCAACTGCAATTTTTCAAGGGCTTCACGAAGATCGTTGTATTTATTTGACTCGATTGGATAGAGACCTGCGAAGACCATCGGATTCATCTGCTTGTAGCCAGATAGTGGCTCTGAAGCAGGATTTGTCGCCAAGGTAACCGTATCACCGACACGAGTATCCTGAACAGTCTTGATAGATGCTGCAATATATCCAACATCACCTGTTGCTAGGAAATCACGTCCCACTGCTTTAGGTGTGAAGATTCCTACTTCGGTAACATCAAAGGTCTTACTATTACTCATGAGCTGAATCTTATCACCTGGTTTAACAACCCCGTCCATAACACGTACTTGAAGGATAACACCACGATAAGCATCATAAACTGAGTCAAAAATCAAGGCTTTTAATGGTGCTGATACATCACCAGTTGGTGCAGGAACTTTTTCTACAATTTGCTCTAAAATATCTTCAATTCCAATCCCGGCTTTTGCTGAAGCTAATACAGCCTCACTAGCATCCAGACCTATGACATCTTCAATTTCTGTACGCACGCGCTCTGGATCTGCAGCGGGTAAGTCAATCTTATTGATAACTGGAAGGATTTCCAAATCATTATCTAAGGCTAGGTATACATTTGCTAGTGTTTGAGCCTCAATCCCTTGTGCAGCATCGACTACCAAGATAGCACCCTCACAGGCAGCTAGTGAGCGTGATACCTCATATAAGTGAAGTCCACGTGTCCTGGTGTATCAATCAAGTGAAAAATATAAGTCTCGCCGTCTTTGGCAGTATAATTAAGCTCGATGGCATTCAGTTTGATAGTAATCCCACGTTCTCGCTCAAGGTCCATACTATCCAGAAGTTGAGCCTGCATTTCACGGCTAGAAACTGTCTCAGTAGCTTCCAAAATACGGTCAGCAAGCGTTGACTTCCCATGGTCAATGTGAGCGATAATAGAGAAGTTCCGAATCTTCTCCTGACGTTTTTTCAATTCTTCTAAATTCAAGATTCTCTTCCTTTCAGGGTATCTATTAATTATAAATTGTTTTTATGTTTTTGACAAGACCATAATACCCTGTAGAGAGTATTAATCTTCAGCAACAAAGCCGTCATTTTCGATGAAATAGTGGTCTGTCATACCTTGGTCAGTAAAGACAATTCCATGAAGGACACCACCATAGATAGCTCCTCCATCCATTCCGATTTTTCCATCTTCTGTCATCCAAAGTTCTGCAGTTCCTGGTTTTTGTTCCAAAAGTCCATAGACAGGTGTATGCCCAAAGACAATTGTTTTCCCTGTATGATTAACTGCTTCGTGGAATGGTTTTCTGAGCCAGACTTTCTTGTAATCAGTAGTTTCATGCCAATCATCCAAAGTTAAATCAATTCCTGCATGAACAAAGATATACTTATCTGTTTCAATCACGAATGGCATTTTTCGGATAAAAGCAACCAAGTCTGCTGCTTCAGTTTCTACACGCTTAGCATCTGCTACTCCATCTACTGGTGCATCCAGTGGACGCCCCAAAATAGAATTAATAGTTGTATCCCCACCGTTACGACGATAGTGGTCATAGCTTTCTTCAGGGTTATCCAACCAAGTTAAAAACATGTACTCGTGATTTCCTGAAATGCAAATCGCTCCTTGATTTTCTACCAAGTCCTTGACCATTTCAAGAACACGTCGACTATCTTCTCCTCTATCAATCAAATCTCCAAGAAAGAGTAATTGGGTTTTGCCATCCCATGTTTTAAGAAGGTCTTCAAGCATTCCTGCTTTTCCGTGAACATCTCCAATTACATAATAGTCTGTCATTTATTTCTCCTTACTTTGTAACAATTCTCTCGCTTGACTAAGTGCAGCTTCAGTCACATTCTCCCCTGCCAACATCTTGGCAACTTCTTCCACCCTTTCTTCAACTGTCAACAATCGAACGGTTGAAACGGTTGAATGCTCATTGCTAATCTTTTCAATAAAGAACTGATAATCTGCGATTGCAATGACTTGAGGAAGGTGAGAAATAGCCAATACTTGTCCGTTCTGACCAATTTTATGAATCTTTTGAGCGATTGCTTGAGCTACACGACCTGAAACTCCTGTATCCACCTCATCAAATACAATGCTCGTCTTACCTTCCTTACGAGAAAAGGCAGACTTAATAGCCAACATCAAACGAGATAACTCACCACCAGAAGCTACTTTTACTAACGGTTTAAAGTCTTCTCCAGGGTTGGTTGAAATATAAAATTCAACACTTTCATTTCCTTCACGACTGAATTTCCCCTTTAGTAAACTGAACCTGAAATCGAGCCTTGTCCATATAAAGGTCTTTAAGCTCTTGTTGAATCTCAATTTCTAATTGTTGAGCTAAGTTGTGGCGAGCAGATGCAAGTTTAGTTGCTAGGTCAACCAGACTTACTTCTAATTGTTTGAGTTCTGCTTCCATATCTTCTGAAGAAAGATTATTACCAGTCAGAAGATTGTATTCTTCAATTATTTTTTCAAAGTATAACAAGACATCATCGACATTTCCACCATACTTACGTGTAATGGCATGTATGAGATCTAAACGACTCTCAACCTGCATCAAGCGATTGCCGTCAAAATCTAAATCTTCAATAATATCCTCTAAACGTTTGGCTACATCTTCTAATACATAATAAGACTCTGATAGAGAGGTTGATATTTCACGGTACTCTGCATCATACTCTTCTAAACTTTCCATGTCATTCATAGCAGAACGCACGTTAGCCAGGCTTGAAAATTCTTCATTATCTAGCATGGTATAAGCATTAGTCAGCGTATCAGCAATATTTTTATGATTCAGTAGTTTATCGCGTTCTTGATTGAGTTTGAGGTCTTCACCTGGCTGTAATGCTGCAGATTCAATTTCAGCTATCTGAAATTCCAACATTTCAATACGAGCCTTGTGCTCTTCTTGATTTTTCTTAATCTCAAGAAGTTGCTTGCGCATTTTACGATAAGCATCAAAGTTGGTCTGATAAGATTGCTTCAGTTCAAGAAAATCTGTATCACCAAACTCATCCAGCATCTGAATATGTAATTGGGGACGCATTAACTCTTCTTGATCATGTTGGCCATGGATATCAACAAGATACTGTCCAATTGAGCGAAGAACAGATAGATTAACCATCTGTCCATTGACACGACTAACACTACGCCCGTTTTGTAAAATTTCACGACGGATGATGATTTCATCACCTAGCTCTATTCCTTGCTCATCAAAAAGTTCTTGTAAATCACAATTGTTTTCAACTGAGAAAAGACCTTCAATTTCTGCTTTGGATGTACCATGACGAATAACGTCCGTTGTAGCCCTTGCTCCCAACATCATATTCATAGCATCGATGATGATAGACTTACCAGCACCGGTTTCCCCCGTCAGAACTGTCATTCCCTTCTCAAAATTAAGCGAAATAGCCTCAATGATGGCAAAGTTTTTAATTGAAATTTCAAGTAACATAAGGTCCTACCACTTTTTAACTTGTTCAACAATTTCTACAGCTGCTTCTTCAGTTCGCGCCACAATTAAAATTGAGTTATCATCTGCTAAACAGCTAAAAATCTTATCTGAAAATGATTGAGTTAATTGACTTTTTAACAAAAAAATTGAATTTCCAGGAATGACATCCAAATTGATGAGATTTCCCATTCGTTCAAAACTTTCAATATTGTTCTCAGCCAGCTGTAAACTTTTAACTACTGACTTCGGTAATTCATAGACATATGTATTGTCTTTCAAAGGAATTTTTACAATCCCTAATTCTTTGATATCACGTGAAACAGTTGCTTGAGTGGCAGAGATGCCTGCTTCTCTCAAGTGTTCAACGATTTCTTCCTGTGTTCCGATTTGATAGTCAGTCACAAATCTTCTAATCTTTTTCAAGTCTTTCTTTTTATTCATCTTTAAACTCTCTATGTGCTTTTTCTACTACTTTTTTTCTATTTCAGAAACTACTTGGTTACTTGCATGTTCTTCTTTACGTAAATAAGCAAGAAACTCAATATTCCCGTGTCCACCTTGAATAGGAGAGAAATCCAATCCTAAGACTGAGAATCCTTCATCAACTGCCATTTTAGTAACTGATTCTAAAACATTTTGGTGAACTTTAGCATCTCTGATAATTCCATTTTTACCAATCTGTTCTCGGCCTGCTTCAAACTGTGGTTTTTATAAGGGCAACAACTTCCCCTTTATCTTCCAAGACTCTATGTAGAGCTGGTAAAATGAGACTCAGTGAAATAAAACTCACATCGATACTAGCGAAACTTGGCTCTACTTCAAAATCAGTTTTTTCAGCATAACGAAAGTTAAATTGTTCCATGCTGATAACACGGGAATCTTGGCGTAATTTCCAGGCTAGCTGATTGGTCCCAACATCAACGGCATAAACCAGTTTTGCACCATTTTGAAGCATGACATCCGTAAAGCCTCCTGTTGAAGCTCCAATATCAATGGTCGTTTTGCCTTCAACTGATATGTCAAAGTTTTCCAAGGCTTTCTCAAGTTTCAAACCTCCTCGGCTTACATACTTAAGCTTCTCACCCTTGAGTTTCAATTCAGTATCATCTGGAATTTTTTCTCCTGGTTTATCAAAACGCTCACCATTAAGGACCGCAATCACTAATCCAGCCATTACGCCCCGTTTAGCCTGTTCTCTTGTTTCAAATAAACCTTGTTTGTAGGCAAGTACATCTACTCTTTCCTTAGGCATTGATTCTCAAACTTTCTACTATTTTTACAATTGGTTCTTTATCAAAGTTGACTAATTGACTAATCACGTCTAATTTTTCATTAGCCTGATCCAAAGTTCGGTTACAAAAAACTTTTGCCTCATCCAATCCTAACAAAGCAGGATAGGTTGATTTCTCAGCTTGCAAATCTTTTTGTGGTGTTTTACCAATTTCCTCAAAACTAGCAGTAACATCAAGGATATCATCTCTCACTTGAAAAGCAAGCCCAATCAGCTCTCCAACTGTTTTCAACTGTTTTTGAAGATTTTTATCCAATCCTGCAATAACTCCTGCCGCTTGAATGGAAAAGCCAAAAGTTTACCAGTTTTGTTAGCATGGATGGTCTGAAGTTCTTCTAGGTTTAAATGTTTACCTTCACCTTCCATATCCAAAACTTGGCCAGCGACCATCCCCATACTTCCAGAAGAAAGGGACAAAGAAGCTATTAAATCTACCTTAATTTCGTTTGGCAAGTCTGACAGAGCTATGAGAGCATATGGGTCTAGAAAGAGAGCATCACCTGCTAAAATTGCTAGTGCTTCACCAAACTTCTTATGGTTGGTTAAACGCCCACGACGAAAATCATCATCATCCATAGCAGGAAGGTCATCATGGATTAAGCTCCCTGTGTGAATCATCTCAAGCGCTGCCGCAACCTGGGCATGAGATAAAGTGATTGGCACCTGCAAAGACTCCAAAACTACTAAGAGAAGATAAGGACGAATCCGCTTGCCACCTGCATGAATAGAATAGAGAACAGCTTCTCTGAGATTGGCAGCTAATTGCTGGTCTCCATAAAACTCCTCAAGAGCTGACTCAACCAAAGCTAATTTTTCTTGCTTGTTCATAGAAGTTCGCTTTCTGTTCCATCTTCTTGCATAACTTTAACCAAGGTCTTTTCTGCTTTATCAAGTGTTGCCTGTAATTCCTTTGATAAGATCATCCCTTTTTGAAAAGCTGCAATGGCATCTTCTAGAGCAATTTCACCATTTTCTAAACTCTGAACAATAGTCTCAAGCTCTGCTAAATTATCTTCAAATTTCTTCTGTTTTGACATCTTTAACCTCTAATTCTACCTGACCATCTCGCATCATTAACGTTACTTGATCAGTTGTTTTCAAATCTTTTGCTGACGATACTACGGCATCCTCTTTTTTTACAATCGCATAACCTCTTGCTACGATACGACTAGTATCTAACATGAGTAGAGCTTCTGATAAGCGTTTCACCTCAGCAACCTTGGCATCATAAACTACCGCCATTTGACTACGAAGTAACTTTTCCAGTTGTAGCAGGCGGTCCTGGTAACGATGAATCTTATTGATTGGTGATAACTGTTCAAGACGATGAACTTGTTCCAAGACTTTTTGTTGTTGTCTGACAAGTTCTGTATTAATACTTTGTTTGAGACGTAATTGCAACTGATCCAATCGTTGTAAATAACCATCATATAAGCGTTCAGGTTGCCTGAAAATAACGGATTGACTTAGTACTTTTAATGCTTTTTCTTTCTTAGATAAAGTATTTTGTACAGCTGTAGCCATACGTCTCTCTTGATTCTTCAGATAGTTCAAAAGATCTAACTTAGTAACAGGAGTCGCTAGTTCTGCTGCAGCAGTCGGAGTTGCTGCTCTCTTATCTGCTACAAAATCTGACAAAGTAACATCCGTCTCGTGACCAACACTTGAAATAATCGGTAAACGCGATTCAAAAATAGCACGAACAACAATTTCCTCGTTAAAGGCCCAAAGGTCCTCAATCGATCCACCTCCGCGCCCAATAATCAGAACATCTAAGTCGTCACATTCATTAGCCCTTGCAATATTTCGAGCAATCTCCTCTGCAGCACCTTCACCTTGAACCTTGGTTGGATATAAAATAATTTCTACACCTGGAAAACGTCTGCTTACTGTTGTAATGATATCCTGGATAACAGCTCCACTACGACTAGTCACAACTCCAATTTTTTTTGCAAACTGAGGTATTGCCTGTTTAAAACGATCCTGAAAGAGACCTTCTTCTGAAAGTTTCTTTTTCAGTTGTTCAAACTGAAGAGCAAGTGCGCCGACACCATCGGGTTCAGCCTTCTCAATAATAATTGAATAACTCCCACTTGGTTCATAGACTTGGACACGACCGATAACATTGATCTTCATCCCTTCTTCCAAATCAAAACCTAGTTTCTGATAAATACCTGACCAAATAGTCGCTTGGATAACAGCTCGATCATCTTTTAGAGAAAAATATTGGTGAGTTGGACGCTTTCGAAAGTTAGAAACCTGACCAGTTAAATAGACCCTCTCCAAGTATGGGTCTTTATCGAATTTCATTTTCAGATACTTGGTCAAAGTAGTTACCGATAAATACTTTTCCATCTCAACCTCCTTCTTTCTCTAGTTTTCCTGGGTATTATTATACCAAAAAACCGTTTAAAAATCTCTTTTTTCACCTCTGGAATACGAAAACGAGACTGAATTACTTTGATCTTATCCTATAATATACAAAAGCCCTTGGAAATCCAAGGGCTTTCATTAGTTCACTGAACTATTTTATTTTTTTAAGTTGTAGAATGATTTCAATCCACGGTATTCAGCTACTTCACCAAGTTGATCTTCGATACGAAGCAATTGGTTGTATTTAGCGATACGGTCTGTACGTGAAAGTGAACCTGTCTTGATTTGTCCTGCGTTTGTTGCAACTGCGATGTCAGCGATTGTTGAATCTTCAGTTTCACCTGAACGGTGTGATACAACGGCAGTGTAACCAGCTTCTTTCGCCATTTCGATAGCGTCGAATGTTTCAGTAAGAGTACCGATTTGGTTAACTTTGATAAGGATTGAGTTAGCAGCACCTTCTTCGATACCACGTGAAAGGTAGTCAGTGTTTGTTACGAAGAAGTCGTCACCAACCAATTGAACTTTACTACCAAGACGTTCAGTAAGAGCTTTCCAACCGTCCCAGTCGTTTTCGTCCATACCATCTTCGATAGTGATGATTGGGTATTTGTTTACCAATTCTTCAAGGTAGTCGATTTGTTCAGCAGCAGTGCGAACAGCAGCTCCTTCACCTTCGAATTTAGTGTAATCGTAAACTTTGCGTTCTTTATCGTAGAATTCTGATGATGCACAGTCAAATCCGATAAATACATCTTTACCTGGAACATAACCAGCAGCTTCGATAGCAGCAAGGATTGTTTCTACACCATCTTCAGTTCCGTCGAAACGAGGAGCGAATCCACCTTCGTCACCTACGGCAGTTTCCAAACCACGAGATTTAAGGATTTTCTTAAGAGCGTGGAAGATTTCAGCACCCCAACGAAGAGCTTCTTTGAATGTAGGTGCACCAGCAGGTACGATCATGAATTCTTGGAAAGCGATTGGAGCATCTGAGTGAGAACCACCGTTGATGATGTTCATCATTGGAGTTGGAAGAACTTTAGTGTTGAATCCACCAAGGTAGCTGTAAAGTGGGATTTCAAGATAGTCAGCAGCAGCGCGAGCTACAGCGATAGACACACCAAGGATTGCGTTTGCACCCAATTTACCTTTGTTAGGAGTACCGTCAAGAGCGATCATAGCACGGTCGATAGCTTGTTGATCACGTACATCGTAGCCGATAATAGCTTCAGCAATGATGTTATTTACGTTGTCAACAGCTTTTTGTGTACCAAGACCACCGTAACGAGATTTGTCACCGTCGCGAAGTTCAACTGCTTCGTGTTCACCAGTAGAAGCTCCTGATGGAACCATACCACGTCCGAAAGCACCTGATTCAGTATAAACTTCTACTTCAAGTGTTGGGTTACCGCGTGAGTCTAGGACTTCGCGAGCGTAAACATCAGTAATAATTGACATTTTTTACTCTCCTTTGAGTTAAATTATTTTACACCTCTATGATACATCAAAAGATACCTTTTTCAAGAAAAAACGTTATCTTTGTGCAAATTTTCCTTAAGTTTGTTAAGTAATCGCTTTCTTTTCCGCCTTATCTATAGACTTTTATGATATACTATATTTATGACTGATGTATCAAAACAAATATTAGAAAAAGCTCATGGCGGGCTTAAATTAAATCCCGACGAACAAAGACGTTTTCTTGGTACCTTTGAAGAACGTGTTCTTGGCTACGCTGAACTCGCTACTGCGAATGATGACAAATTTCAAAAAGGTTTTTTGACTATTTTGGAGACTTTTAAAAAAGAAACTGAACCTCTGTTTGTCAAGATTTCTCCTCAAGTAGTATTTGAAAAACAGGTCTATTATTTAAAACAAGCCAAAGATGCTGACTGCCAAGCAACTATCGTTTCTGAAGATCATAACTCTTCGCCTTTCGGACTGGTTATTCATAGCGATGTTCCGGTTCAAACAAGTGAAAAAGACCTCAGAAAGGCCTTTTCAGACTTATGGCAAGAGAAAGAGACGAAAGCTCCTACTTCTCTCTGGAAAAAATGGTTTGGTTAACTCTATCTCAAAGACATGATTCGTGCGATACTTGTAGCTGTATTTTCTATATAAATAGCTGCTTTTTTTAGACTATCTTCTAACGGTTCACTTTTTTCAAGTATGGAAAAAGCTGCGACTATATTCTCAAATGGTAAGGGAGGTAAATCCTCTGATAAACTACCACAAATAGCAAGAACTGGAACACCATTTGGTGTTCTTTTTGCTACTCCAATTGGCGCCTTTCCAGCTAAACTTTGCGAGTCCAGTCTACCTTCGCCAACGATAACTAGGTCTGCATCTGCTACTTTTTCATCGTAATTTATCAAATCCAAACAAGTTTGAATACCAGATACAATTTCAGCTTTTGCAAAAGCACACAAGCCAGCTGCAATACCACCACCTGCTCCTGCACCATCTAATTTTAATATTTCAGGTCCAACTTTACTATAGAAGTCTTTAATAGCAGCATCAACTTCTTTAAATTTAGATGGATCCAATCCCTTTTGTTTCCCAAATGTAAACGTAGCACCATAAGGTCCACAAAGCGAATTAGTCACATCTGCAAGTATTTTTATATGTACATCAGAAGGAATTTGAATTACTCCATCCTTCAAAATTTTCCTGATATCAAATAGAGATTGACCATTTGCTTGAAGTACAATTCCGTTTTTGTCATAAAACTGGTAACCAAGTCCTGAAGCAATGCCAATTCCACCATCGTTACTAGCCGTACCACCGACACCAACGTAGATATCTTTGATTCCTTGTTCTATCAAATGGAGAATAAGTTGACCAATTCCCTTTGTTTGAATCTCTAGAGGATTACGTTTTTCATAAGGAATTTTTTCAAGACCTACTAAATTTGCAACTTCAAATAGAGCTAATTCTCTTTTTTGAAAGTAAGACATCAAAACCTCATCACCAAAAGGTCCAGTTACATGGACTGTTTTTTCTTCCAAACCTAGAGAACTTTTAATGGCGTCTACTGTTCCTTCACCTCCATCACCAACAGGTAAAAGTAGACATTCAGCATCTGGTATCACCCTTTTAAATCCTCTTTATAGCTTCTGCTACTTCGTTTGCAGGAAGACTCTCTTTGAAAGAGTCCGGTGCGATAACAATTTTCATTTTGATTCCTCTTTCTATCTAAAGGAAGTCTATCATTTCCAAAACTTTCCCAAAATCTCTCTCATCTACCTGAAGATTTATTTCCTTTTTCACAATATCCTTTGCACAAAAGGCTATTCCAAGTCCTGCACTTTTAAGCATTTTTAAGTCATTAGCTCCATCACCGATTGCAATCGTTCTATCAAAAGGCACTTCTAATTCTTCAGCCCATCTCACGAGGGTTGCTTCTTTTACTTCTCTGCTTATAATAGGGCCAATTAGATTTCCAGTTAAATGATCATCTCTGATTTCCAGTTGATTAGCAGTATATAATGAAATTCCCAAATCTTTTGCTAATCTTTCTACAATAGTGGTAAATCCACCTGATACTAAACCGACTTCTATCTGATTTTCTTGAAGAACTTTAATAAAATTGGCAGCGTTTTTACTAAGGTGAAGTTCATGATAAATCTTATCAAAAACATTGATAGAGAGACCTTTAAGAAGAGAAACACGTCTTTTTAAACTTGCTTCGAAGTCTAATTCTCCTCTCATAGCTTGAGCTGTTAGCAAGGCTACTTCTTCTTTGCACTCTGCCTCTTTCCCTAATAAATCAATAACCTCTTCTTCTATCAGAGTTCCATCTACATCGAGCACACAGAGACCGTTGATTGTTTTCATTTATAATCCTTACTTTATTATCTCAAAAAATCGTATGAAAGCATCATACGATTTTATTTATTTAATTTGCTAAGCTGTGATACAAATCAAGGTAAGACTGACATGCTGTATCCCAAGAGAAGTCACATTCCATAGCTTGTACTTGAAGTTTCTTCCAAACGTCAGGATGATTATAGTAAACATCCAAAGCAGTTTGAAGAGCCCAATTTAGCCAGTAAGAGGTTAAGTTATTAAAACTAAATCCTGTACCCGTTCCTTCAATTGGATTGAATGGTTGAACAGTATCTCTCAACCCGCCTACCTCATGAACAAGTGGTAATGTTCCATAACGCATCGCCATCATTTGAGAAAGTCCACAAGGTTCAAAACGACTTGGCATGAGGAAAATATCACAGGCTGCATAAATTTCTTGTGCTAGCTTGACATCAAAGGTAATATTGGCAGAAAGTTTATCTGGGAATACTTGACCAAACCATGAGAAGGCTTGTTCAAAACCAGGATCACCTGTACCCAAGAGAACGATTTGAACATCTTCTTGAAGCATGCGATGCAATCCTTCAACGACGACATCAAAACCTTTCTGTCTTGTCAAACGCGACACAATACCAATCATTGGAACATCGGGACGAACTGGAAGACCAACTTTTTCTTGAAGTTTAGCTTTATTCTGAGCTTTTCCTGATAGGTCTGATTTATTAAAATGATAATCCAACAAAGGATCCGTTTCTGGATTATAAAGATCCGTATCGATTCCATTTACAATACCAGAAACCTTACCAGACTCCATTCGTAAAATCTGATCCAAGCCACATCCAAACTCTGTTGTCATGATTTCATAAGCATAGCTTGGCGATACAGTAGATACACGATCTGCATAGAGGATACCAGCCTTCATCCAGTTCAGGCAGTTATTCCAACGAACTGTACCATCAGCATAACGCTCAAAACCAACTCGGAACAAATCCCAAAGCATACCTTCAGAGAATTGGCCTTGGAATTCCAAATTATGGATCGTTAAGACAGTCTTAATATTTTGATAGGCTTGAATCCATCTGTATTTTTCCTTCAACAAGAAAGGAATCATAGCTGTATGATAATCATGAGCATGAAGAACATCTGGAATAAATCTAATGCGCTCCATAGCCTCCAGAGCCGCAAGTTGGAAGAAGGCAAAACGTTCACCATCATCGAAATCACCATACACATGACCACGGAAGAAATAATACTGGTTGTCAATAAAGTAAAAAGTAACACCATTTAAAACAGTCTTCTTAATGCCACAAAATTGTCTACGCCAACCAACGTATACTTCAAATTGAAGAACATCTTCAATTTGATCACCAAACTTGGCTTCCACCATGTCATAGTATGGCAGGATAACAGCAACTTCATGACCAGCTTTAACTAATGATTTTGGAAGAGCCCCAATAACATCTCCCAAGCCACCTGTTTAGAAAAAGGGGCTCCTTCGGCTGCTACAAATAAAATTTTCATGAAAGAATGTCCTCTGTTACTTTTTCACCTTTTTTGATGACAACAGGATTTTCTGCTGTACCACGAATAACAACTCCATCAGCTACTTCAGCACCCTTATCAATAATCGCATACTCAACTTGAGCACCTTCACCAATGACAACACGAGGGAAAACAATAGATTCTTTAACTAAGCTATCTTTATGAATTTGAACATTACGCGAAACAACTGAACGAACAACCTTACCTTCGACAATACTACCAGAAGCAAACTGAGAAGTATTTACTTCACAACCAGGTGCATAATAAGTTGGTTCTTCGTTTTTCACCTTTGTGTGAATCTTTTGATTTGGAGAGAATAAAGAGTAGAATTTATGCAGATCAAGCATATCAATATTGGCTTGGTAGTATGTTTCTACAGAATGAATATTAGCTAAGTAACCAGTATACTCATATGCAAAAGCACCTGATTCCGCTGCTAAGTCACGTAGAACATAACGTAGTTTTTTTCTGGGATGTTCTTTCTGAGCTTCTTCTTCCAGACGTTCAATCAACCATTGAGTATCTACAACAAAGATATCCGTTGACATGTTGTAGTATTCTTGTTCAGCTTTTTTTTATCGAAGAGTTTGTGAGAGAGCACGAGGTCAGTTTCATCAATATCTAGGATAGCATTTACTTCGAAATATCCTTTTTAGGTAGTTTCTTATAAACAACCGTAATAGGAGATTTTGTAGTATTATGCAAATGGAAAACCTGAGTAAGATCAATATTTACCAAAAACGTCACAGTTCAAGGAAACCGTTTGGTTAGATCCAGAACGTTTTAAATAAGTCAAGAGTTGTTGATAATACTCTTTACCAACAGTACTACTTTCCACACGAGTATTGTAGATTCCAAGATAGTAGTGGCTAAGAAGGGTATTCAAGCCCCATTCACGTCCTGAACGAATGTGGTCAAATACAGAGCTGATGTTATCTTGTTGGAAGATTCCAAAGACACTTCGAACACCAGCATTTGCTAAACTTGAGAGTGGGAAGTCAATCAAACGATACTTTCCTCCAAATGGCAAACTTGCCACTGGACGGTTACTTGTCAAGGTTGACATATCATGAAAACCAACAGTGTTTCCTAAAATCGCTGAATATTTATCAATCTTCATCTGTTGCTACCCCCACTACTTCGTTATATCCGACTACTTGTACTTCTTCTGTACCATCAATTTCAACACCATCGGCAATAATTGCACCTTCACCGATGATTGCACGTGTAATTTTAGCACCTCTACCGATAACTGCTCCACTCATGATGACAGAATCAACAACTTCTGCTCCCTTACGAACTTGAGCAGCTGTAGAAAGAATGGAATGTTTTACAGTACCATTCACGTAACATCCATCTACTACTAGAGAGTCTTCTACTTGAGCAAATTCTCCAAGGAAGTTTGGTGGAGCGATAAGGTTACGAGAATAAATTTTCCATTGACGATTTCGGCTATCTAGAGCATTTTCTGGAGAGATGTATTCCATATTTGCTTCCCAAAGAGATTCGATTGTACCAACATCCTTCCAGTATCCATTAAATTCATAAGCATAGACACTTTCACCTGTCTCAAGATAATTAGGAATAACATTCTTACCAAAGTCTGACATGTCAATATTATTCTTTTCAGCTGCAACTAGCATATTGCGTAGACGTTTCCAATCGAAAATATAAATACCCATTGATGCCTTGGTTGATTTTGGTTGGGCAGGTTTTTCTTCGAATTCAACAATGCGATTATTAGCATCTGTATTCATGATACCGAAACGACTAGCTTCTTTTAATGGTACATCCAAGACAGCTACAGTCAAGCTGGCATTATTATCCTTGTGTGATTGGAGCATATCATCATAGTCCATCTTGTAGATATGGTCTCCTGAAAGAATCAAAACATACTCAGGATTAATGCTGTCGATATAGTCGATGTTTGGTAAATAGCGTGACTTGTACCTTCGAACCAACGATTTCCTTCACTTGCAGAGTATGGTTGAAGGATAGAAACACCTGAATCAATTACATCTAGACCCCAGCTCGAACCGTTCCCGATGTGATTGTTAAGAGCAAGAGGTTGATACTGTGTGATAACACCAACATTGTGTATACCAGAGTTGGCACAGTTAGAAAGAGCAAAGTCAATGATACGGTAGCGCCCACCAAATTGCACAGCTGGTTTTGCAATGCTTTGGGTAAGTTTACCGAGACGAGTCCCTTGCCCACCGGCAAGGATTAAAGCTAGCATTTCATTCTTCATTTTCTACTCCTTTTTGAGATTTATTTGATTCTTTTTTTGTAGGTTTCAAGCGACGTTTGATTTTCCAGATACTTGCACCCATAGCTGGCAAAGTAAAGGTCAATGTCTGCTCATAATCCTTCCATAACCCTTCTTGAGTTTGAACAGTTTGGTTGTGTTCTTTCCAAACACCACCCCATTGTTCCAACTCTGTATTCCAAATTTCTTCGTAAATACCTGCAACTGGTAATCCAATTGTAAATCAGGACGTTCAACCGGTGCCATATTAAAGACACAGACTAGCATCTCGTCTTTCTTTCCTTTACGAATAAAGGAAAGAACACTCTGATCTCTATTATCTGCATCGATAATTTCAATTCCATCATAGCTTGTATCAATTTCCCAAAGACAACGGTGGTCCTTATAAAGTTGATTCAACTGAGATGTGAAGTATTTCATCTTGGCATTCATTGGATCTTCAAGGTTTGACCATTCTAATTGCTCTTCTGATTTCCACTCTAAGAATTGACCAAATTCGCTACCCATAAAGAGTAATTTCTTACCAGGATGACAAATTTGATAAGTATAAAGGTTTCTCAGACCTGCAAACTGATTATAGCGATCTCCCCACATCTTATGCATCATACTCTTCTTACCATGAACCACCTCATCATGTGAGAATGGTAGAAGATAATTTTCATTAAAGACATACATAAAACTGAAGGTTACAAGGTTAAAATCATACTTGCGGTAAATTGGATCTTCTTCGTAGAAACGTAAGATGTCATTCATCCAGCCCATGTTCCACTTGTAGTCAAATCCAAGACCACCAATCTCTTTTGGACCTGTTATTTTAGTAGCTGAAGAGCTCTCTTCTGCAATCATCATGACATCAGGGTGAGCTAGCTTAATAACAGTATTTAAACGCTGAAGGAAATAGTAACCTTCATAGTTAAGATTTCCACCGTCTTTATTTGGTGTCCAAGGTGCATTATCGTAATCAAGATAAAGGATGTTACTTACAGCATCAACACGGATACCATCTAAATGATAAAAATCAATCCAGAACTTAATGCTAGAAATTAGGAAAGATTGTACTTCGTTTTTCCCTAAGTCAAAGTTTAATGCTCCCCAACCATAATTATGAGCTTTGTTATGGTCTTGATATTCAAAAGTCGGAGTTCCATCATAGTAGGCTAAGGCATCATCATTGATTGTGAAGTGACCTGGAACCCAGTCCACGATAACACCGATATTGTTTAAGTGACACTCCTCGACAAAGTCCTGAAACTCTTCTGGTCTTCCGTAAGAATGTTCTAAACCAAAATACCCCATGAGTTGATAGCCCCAGCTCAAACCAAGCGGATGAGCCATCAAAGGCATAAACTCAATATGAGTGTAGTTCATTTCAACTAAGTAAGGAATCAACTCTTCTTTTAATTGAGCAAAACTATATGGAGTTCCATCTGGATTTCGTTTCCAGGAACCAGCGTGTGCTTCGTAAATATTAACTGGTCTTTCGAAGAATCCCAAACGTTTTCTACGAGCTAACCAAAGTCCATCCTTCCATTTCTTTTCTGGAATTTCTGTTAAAACAGCACCTGTGCCTGGACGTGCTTCATACCGAACTGCTAAAGGATCAATCTTCATAAGCTGATGACCGTTAGCCCGTGTGATATGATATTTATAAATCTGACCTTCTTGGGCAAAAGTTGTAAAAACTTCCCAAACTCCAGATTCGTTTCGAACCATAGGGATTTGATTTTCAACCCAATTCGTGAAATCACCGACTAGATGAACAGCCTGCGCATTTGGAGCCCAAACTCGGAATGTGTAACCCCATTCCCCGTCTTTCTCCTCACGATGTGCGCCCAAATAGTGCTGAAGATGGAAATTTTCGCCTGTTGTAAAAGTTCTTAAAGCTTCTAATGTATCCATAAATCCCCCTTTATATTGTAAGCGTTTTCTATATTTCTATTATACTATCTTTTTAAGAGAAGTTTCAAGTGAAATTACTATATTTTTAAAAAAATTATTTTTGAAAAATCTGAAAAATAATTTTCTGATGTGTCCCAGGAAAAATCGTTTTAATTTTTCTGATTTATCTTCGTTTCTTTTCATTTTCTTACATTTTTTTATAATAGTAACAAAACATTCGGGTTTAAGCAATTTTTAGCCTGATATTTTTAAAAAAATATATTCAAAATCCGCAAATATGGAATTTATGATATTCAACTTAGATTGAAATTATTCTGAAAGCAAAGATTTTCCCCTAAAAAAATAGAGCAGATCTTCCAATCTGCTCTGTCTTTATTTACTATTCTTTACGATTTATCTGCATTTCCCAGAAAAATAAATTTCTCTGGATACTTTTTGATAAAACTTAGTTCATTCTCATTTCCATCATAATCATAAACAAAATCATCTGCTTCATCCAACTTCTGATAAAAAGCATCACCATACTCTTCTTCCATCTGTGCTAGCATCTCCGATCTCTCTTCTCTATCAAAGGGGACAGCTCCACCAAAGTATGCAAGAAGATTTTTGAAATTTACAGCATGCTCCGTCATTCCAAATAGTTCCAATCCCTTTAAAGTATCTTCCCAGACAATCCCTGTCGAATTATCGAAAAATTGATAGTGGCCTCCATTGTTTACTTCGATAAAATACCAGATAATCGCCAGAAGGTATCTTTGTTCTAATGTAAAGATTTTTGCAGAATCGAGATAGTCTTCATAGGTGTTATAGATGTTAACAGTTTCGTATACTGGTTTAATAATATCCCATGAGTCTTTTGCCTTTTTAACGTCTTCTACCGTAATATTCTTGTATAATTTCTTATTCGGCGCAATTGTCATTTCTTGATTAGTTTCATTAACATCTTCAAAATAGTATTTTTCTAGCAAGGGATAATCTGCTGGCTTAGCTTCAAGAACTTCCTTTAGAGAACCTACTTTAACCAACTCAATACACCATTCAATGACTGGATTTGTTGAGGAATCAGCATTTTTGATAGCATTTTCTAATAAAGCTAGAGCCTGATTAGCTTCAGTTTCAAAGTCATTCTTCGGGTCACTAGATAAACGCCAATGGGTAAAACCATTTCTATAATACCAAATAGCATCCCTATCTTCTTCAGAGACTATCTCTAAAATTGTTTTTGCCTCTTCAAATTGACTCCAATTATTACAAAATTTGGCTAGTTCACTAAGTACTTGACCACTTAAATTTTCTAAACCAAGCTCTGAGAGGATTTCCTTTATCTTTTCGAATTGGTAGGTATGCTTAATGTCTTTGAGACACTGAAGTTTCTCCTCTTCATTTAAGGTGATGAATTTTTTTCCAGAGTAATTGTATTGATATCCATAAGTATCTCCCACTAAAAGTAATGAACTTTTCTAATTATAATTCAATTAATAATGAAACTTCTGCTTTTTTTCTATCTGTCCAGTACTTGAAAATGAACTACTTTTTTTCTGAAAAATTTTAGTTATATTTTCGACTTCAAAGAAGACTTTCTAGAAGTATAGGCCGGGATCAAAAATCCCGACCTCGTATTTTTAGTAGAAATGAGCCTTTGAAATATTTTTGTTCATTCATTGGACTCTACAAAATAGCTTTGCCCTACATTTCATTGACTCCGTCTTCGATCTAAGACTTAGGATAAAACATTCATAACTGCTACGCTCACATTATCAAGAGTGTTTTCTTGGTTTGAACGACTATTTGTAACCAACATTTCTAGATTTCCAGCATTTTCATAATAGAAAGATGCACCTTTGGCATTAAATACAACCAAGAAATGTTCTTTAGTTCCCTGAATCTCATAGACAATCCAGCCACTATTTTCAATAGCTGTGTGAACAAAGACGTGACGGTATACTTCCTCGTATGTAGGATATGAAAAGGCACTAGTCTTTGTTTTAAGACCTATAATCTGACGAATAAATTCTATGCTTTCTTGACGCTCATTGATTAAGTCCCAGTCTACCTGGTTAACAGCGTCTGGAGCATTGTAACTGTTCATAGCACGTTCGCGATCATCATGAGTCAACTCACCGTTTTCACCTGTAGGAACCAGTTTGGTACGTCCAAACTCTTGACCAAGTTCCATAAAGGAGATGCCTTGCATGAGTAGATTCATTGCAGTTGCTGTTTCTACCTTTTTCATGATACTTCCTTGGTCTTCTGTTGGATGAAGTGTCGCTAATAAATCATGCAAGTTATAGTTATCATGGGCTTCTACATAGTTGACAACCTGGTTAGGGCTTAGATAAGAGCCTAGTTCACGACTACCAAGGATAGCTTTGGCAACAATTGGCTCAGTGGCAGCACCACTTACGAAGCCTGATTTGATATCACCATAAACTTCAGCACCTTTTACCGCATTACGTTGATCATCATTGAAAAATCCAATATTAGGTAATTGATAGGCATTGTCTTTCTTAGCCTTATCATAAGGAGCAAGACCAGTTCCCATATCCCAGCCTTCTCCATAAAGGATAATTTTAGGATCGACTTCATCCATTGCCCAACGAATCATCTGCATAGTTTTAACATCATGGATTCCCATCAAGTCAAAGCGGAAACCATCAATATTAAACTCATTCACCCAATAAAGAAGTGAATCAATCATGTACTTACGGAACATTTCGTGTTCACTAGCAGTCTCGTTTCCTACACCAGTACCATTTTGATAACTTCCATCTCGGTTCATTCGGTAATAATAGTCTGGAACGGTTGTTTGGAATGGAGCATCAACAGTTGAAACGTATGGTTGTATACAACGTCCATAATGACACCAATACCAGCATCATGATAGGCTTGAATCATCGTCTTCAAATCGCGGATGACTTGACCTGGATCATTTGGATTCGTAGACATGCTGGTTTCTGGTGCATTGTAGTTTTGTGGATCGTAACCCCAGTTGTAGGTCACATTTCCATCTGCATCATACTCTTTGTGACGATCAGCAATTGGTTGCAGTTGAACATAGTTAACACCAAGTTCCTTGATGTAGTCAAATGCAGTAGACTGACCGAAGTGATTGACTGTTCCAGTCTGGGCAGCACCCAAGAATGTTCCTCTTAATTCCGGAGCAACACCAGAAGTTTCAGACTTGGTCAAGTCACGAATATGCATTTCGTAAACAACCGCTTGACAAGGATTTTCCAATCGCCAAGTTGCATCCGTTCCATTCTTAACTTCAAAAACTTCAACTTGACGTTCTTTTTCTGAAAGAATCGCTGAACGTTTGCCATCTGGACTTGTAGCAATTGTATATGGATCACGTGTCAATGATTGATGATGTGGAAAATTAATCTGATATTGATAGGCACGACCAGCAAGACTTTCAGGAACTGTCAAATTCCAAACGCCAATTGTATTATCCTTGTGACTATATGAATAACTGTTGCCACGTTGCATTTCATAAGTCTTTAGGATAGCCGCATCATTACTTGCTGATTCATAAACTACAACTTGTACAGTTGTTGCTGTTGGCGACCAAAGTTTAAAGCTTGTTTCTTCTTCGGAAACCTGGCATCCCAAGTCTCCTTGGTAACCCCAGTGGTGATCAAAACTAGCACTGTTAATCGCTTTATCAAAAGCAAATGGATTTTGATCTTTATAGTGTGGACTTGCAATTGCTGGATTTTCAGAATAATAAACGGTGTCATCTCCATCTAAAATCCAAACTTCTGTTAAGAGTGGATAATGATTGAATCGGATAGAATATTCTTTGGTAACTCCATCTTTTTCAACCATAAAAACCATTTGTGAAAGAGCACTTTCACTTGATTGGGTAAAAGAAAATTTTTCTCCAAAGTATTCTTGCTCTTTAACAAATTCTACTGAATCAGCTGGCCTTTTACTAAAGTTGCAACTCTGATATGCTTCATCCTTACGATGATAATGAATAAGTACAGGATAATTGTACATAGTTCTCCCTAATTTCTAATTGTTAAATTTTTCTAAAAAATAGTATTCTTTTTCTCGTTGAACAAAGGAATCTAAACTGTTCATCTAAGCTAGTAGTGTATATTCCTTACAAACTCTCCAACCAAGCTTCATCTCGAATCTCAATTCCAATTTCTTGTGCTTTTTGGAGTTTGCTTCCTGCATCGGCTCCTGCTACCACAAGGTCAGTCTTCTTCGATACGCTACCCGTTACCTTGGCACCAAGATTTTCGAGCTTACTTTTGGCTTCTGAGCGAGTAAGACGTTCAAGTTTCCCTGTCAATACAACAGTTAGACCTGATAAGGCAGCATCTGCTGCAACGACCTGTCCTTTATAATCTAGATTAACACCTAATTCTTTCAATTCTCTTAAAAGAATTTTTGCACCCTCGGTCTCAAAATAAGATTGGAGACTTTGAGCAATGACACTTCCCAAACTTTCGATGCTTGCTACTTCTTCAGGATTTGCTTGAGCAAGTGACTCGATTGAATGGAAATGTTGTAAGAGTAACTGACTTGCCTTGCTTCCAACATGACGAATCCCTAAACCAAACAAAAGTTTTTCAGCAGAATTTTCTCTAGAAGCTTGAATAGCCTGATAAAGTTTTTGAGCTGATTTCTCCTTGATACCGTCTAACAAGAGAAAATCTTCCACAGTTAAGCGATAAATATCCGCAACATCTTTAACTAAATTGGCGGCAAATAATTTTTCTACGATTGATGGACCAAGGCCAGAAATATTCATGGCATCACGGGATGCGAAGTGAATTAGACCTTCCTTGATTTGAGCTGGACAACGTGGGTTTATACAACGAAGAGCCACCTCATCTTCAAAGTGTAATAGCTTGCTCTCACAACTTGGACAGTTTGTTGGAATATCTAGTTTCTCCTCAGACACTCGCTTAGACTCAACCACTCGTAAAACAGCGGGAATAATATCGCCTGCCTTGTAGACAATGACTGTATCCTCTTTACGGATATCCTTTTCAGCGATATAGTCTACATTATGCAGGGTTGCACGACTAACTGTTGTACCTGCCAATTGCACCGGAGTAAGATTAGCAGTCGGAGTTACAACTCCCGTACGACCAACTGTCCATTCAACAGAAAGCAATTTTGCTTCTTTTTCTTCTGCTGGGAATTTATATGCTACTGCCCACTTAGGTGCTTTAACTGTAAAACCAAGTTGCTCTTGACCAGCTAGATCATTGACCTTAATCACGACACCGTCGATATCATAAGGCAATTGGTCTCTTTCTTGACCAATTTCTTGAATAAACGCCCAAACCTCATCCATACTATGAGCTAATAGACGTCTTTGATTAACTACAAAGCCTAATTGTTCTAAATGTTTCAAAACCTTCTCTTGGCTGTCTCTAGTTGAAGGACTTGCTTCCTGATAAAGGAAAGTTGCAAGATTACGCTTAGCTACTACTCCAGTGTCTAACTGGCGAAGGGTTCCTGCAGCAGCATTTCGTGGATTAGCAAACTCTGGCTCACCGTTTTCTTGACGAGCAAGATTGACTTGATTGAAAGAAGCTCTTGGCATATAACATTCACCACGAACTGTTATATCTATTTTTTCAGATAATGATAAAGGAATGTCCTTGACACGTTTGAGATTTTCTGTGATATTCTCACCGACTGAACCATCACCACGAGTAGCTCCAGCAACAAAAATTCCTTGCTCATAAGTCAAGGAAATCGATAAACCATCAATTTTCAACTCACAGATATAAGTAACATCATCCAATTCTTTACGAACACGCGCATCAAAGGCATCGAGTTCTTCACGTGAAAAAGCATCCTGCAAACTATAGAGAGGATACTGATGGCTATATTTTTCAAATCCATCTAGAATCTTACCGCCAACACGGTGGGTTGGACTATCTGGCAAGACTTGCTCTGGATGAGCTTTTTCTAACTCTACCAGTTCACGATAGAGACGATCATACTCACTATCAGATACAGATGGGTTATCACTTGTATAATACTCTGTCGCATAGCGATTGAGCAACTCAACGAGCTCTTTCATTCTTTCATTCATAGAACCATTTTACCATAAAAAGGACTATAGAAACAATACAGAAGCTCTAAAAAACAAAATGAGAAGGATATTTCTATCCTTCTCACTTATTTTTATTTTTTACGATTCAAAATAGCGTTCAAAATGATGGCCACTGTACTTGCAATGACGATACCATTTGAGAAGAACATTTGTAATTCAGTCGGTAAAGTATTGAAGAGGTTACTTCCGTTTAATCCTACCCCAGCCGAGATAGACACTGCTGCAATGAGGAAGTTGTGTTCATTGTGCTCAAAGTCCACACGAGACAAGATTTGCATTCCCTTGTAGAGAAACAAAACCGAAACATGACGAGCATGGCTCCACCTAGAACAGGGCTAGGGATAATCTGTGCCAAGGCACCGAAACTTAGGCAAGAGACCAAGTAAGATGAGAAAACCTGCAGCATAGTAGATCGGCAAACGTGTACGAATACCTGAAAGTTTCACCAAACCAACGTTTTGAGAAAAACCTGTATAAGGGAAGGTATTGAAAAGTCCACCAAGTAAAACAGCAAGACCTTCAGCTCGATAACCATTACGGAGACGAGTGCTATCGATTGGATCTTTAGTAATATCAGAAAGGGCAAGATATACACCAGTTGATTCTACCATTGATACAGTAGCGATAATACACATCATTACAATAGAAGAAATCTCAAATTGTGGAGCACCAAAGTAGAATGGAGTTGGGATATGAACAAGTGGAGCTTCTGCTACTGGAGAGAAATCAACCAAGCCCATAGTCGCAGCGATGATAGTACCAGCAATCAAACCAATCAAAATAGAAATTGACTTAATAAATCCTTTTGTAAAAATATTAACCAAAAGAATGATGAGAATGGTGATTGTTGCTAATGCTAAACTTTGTCCCGTTGGTTTTTCGACGTTATTTCCCATATTTCCGATAGCTACAGGAATCAAAGTTAAACCGATTGTTGTAATGACAGAACCTGTTACGATTGAAGGAAACAGATTTGCAACCTTAGAAAATACGCCAGCTACAAGAACGACATAAATACCAGAAGCAATCAAGGCACCAAACATAGCACCACTACCGTGACTTTGTCCAATCATAATAAGTGGAGCAACAGACTGGAAAGCTACCCCAAGAACAATAGGTAAACCGACACCAAAATATTTATTAAGTTGCAATTGTAAGAGAGTTGCGACCCCACACATAAAGATATCTGTAGAGATAAGGTATGTCAGTTGTTGAGGTGAGTAACCTAGGGCACCTGCAATCATGATTGGTACCAGGATTGAACCTGAGTACATGGCAAGTAAGTGTTGCAAGCCCAATACGGCCGCTTTTGAGTGGTTTTCTTTTTGATTCATTAGATGTCTGCCTCCTTGAAGATAACTCTTCCATTTTCAAAACGCTCTAAACGAGCAAGTGATACGACTTGATGACCTGATTTTTCTAACAGTTCACGACCATCTTGGAAAGATTTTTCAATCACAATACCGACGGCCTCGACTGTAGCACCAGCTTGTTCGATAATCTGAATCAAACCTTTAGCAGCTTGACCATTAGCCAAGAAATCATCAATAATTAATACTTTGTCTCCGGGAGATAAGAACTTCCCGGCAATAGATACGGTACTAGTAACCTGCTTAGTGAAAGAATAGACTTCAGCAGTTAAAATTCCTTCATTCATGGTAATATTTTTTGCCTTCTTAGCAAAAATCATGGGTACGTCCAACTGTTCAGCCACATAAAGAGCTGGTGCAATTCCAGACGCCTCAATTGTAACAACTTTGGTAATGCCAGCATTTTTAAAATGCTCTGCAAAAGTATGTCCGATTTCTCGCAATAACTTATAATCAACTTGGTGGGTCAAGAATGAGTCCACCTTAAGAATATTCTCACCTAGAATATTCCCATCTTTTAAAATACGTTCCTCTAGTAATTTCACGTTAACCTCCGAAATAAAAAGGGACTTACAAAGTAAGTCCCTCAGAAACATAGAAACAAATAGTACCGCTTCTTTAATCTCTCTTCGACCTACTTATTGTTAGGTATTTACGGTACCTTGTAGAAACGCCACGCCTATTCATGGCATAAATAAGTAATAAAATATTTAGTGAGCATCTCCATTCCAGATAGAGTTTTTCACAATGACATAATCCACATGTCTAAGATCAGCAACCTTGCGACCTCCAGCATAAGAAATCGAACTTTGCAGATCTTGTTCCATCTCAGTCAAGGTATCTTGCAAATGTCCTTTGGCAGGAAGAAGAATCTTCTTGCCTTCAACATTCTTGTAGGCACCTTTTTGGTATTCTGAAGCAGATCCATAGTATTCTTTAAATTGTTTACCATCGACTTCAACGGTTTTACCAGGGCTTTCGATATGACCTGCAAATAGTGAACCAATCATAACCATGCTTGCACCGAAGCGGATTGATTTAGCAATATCACCATGTGTGCGAATCCCACCATCAGCAATGATCGGCTTACGAGCAGCTTTAGCACACCAGCGAAGAGCCGCCAACTGCCAACCACCAGTACCAAAGCCAGTTTTTACCTTAGTAATACATACTTTACCTGGACCGATTCCGACCTTAGTCGCATCCGCGCCAGCATTCTCCAATTCACGTACAGCTTCTGGTGTTCCAACGTTACCAGCGATGACAAAGGTATCTGGCAACTCTTTTTGATGTGCTGAATCATTGAAATCACACTGTCAGCATGGCCATGAGCAATATCAATAGTGATGTACTCTGGAGCATCTTTCTTTAATTGACTAACAAAATCATATTCGTAATCTTTAACACCAACAGAGATAGAAGCAATCAACCCTTTTTCATGCATGCGTTTCACAAAAGGAATGCGCCCAGCTTCATCGAAGCGATGCATGATATAGAAATAACCACCTTTTGCAAGTTGTTCTGCAACATCTTCATCCAAGATAGTTTGCATATTTGAAGGAACAACTGGTAATTTAAAGGTGTACTTCCCTAGTGTCACTTGTGTGTCAGCCTCTGCTCGACTTTGAAGAACACACTTATTAGGAATTAGCTGAATATCTTCATAGTCAAAAATCGGAAATTCGTTTAACATTTCGATGTCTCGTTTCTTTTATAATGACCTACCTATGCTTGCGCATCACTACGCCTTTTCCGACGTTTCCTTTAAAGATTATAAACTAAGGTAAAGTTTTTGTCAATTATTTTGAAACCTAAAATTTATAACGTTCGGATTTTACTCGTTATTTCATAAAAAATAGAGAGTTTATAGGCTCTCTAATTTTGTTTTATATTATTCTGAAAAATTTTTTCTGACATCCCTAGCATTTCATAGAATTCGCTGTAGGATGACGCCTTCTGAGGAACTTGGATAGACCACTTTTTTTAAGCAAGACCCCATAACCTTCAACTTTTCCTATTTCACTACTTACTGTCTGATCTATGCTAGGGAAAATCAAGCCAGCTTTCTCTGCTTTTAAGATATAAGCATAAGAAATCAATTGAAATAGATCATCACGATTGATTCCCTTTTCAGTCAATTCCAGTTTTTTATATTTAGCATCTAGTACAATCTTTCGTTCTCTATCATAAAAATCTGGAAATACCTTTCGTTTCCCACCAGAAAATACAGAGATACCATCTTTCTTTTCTTTATTGCGTGGATGTATGAAATCTTTTGGCAACAAGGTATGAACATATTCTTCCCAAAGCCAAGCAACATCAAAGAAAATGCCATGAATTTTTTCCTCTTGATATCCAAAACCGTGCTTTTCTCTGTTTAATATCATCAGACACAGCTCTTGCAACTTTCTGTATTCTCGAAAGTAGGCATGACGAAGGGGTTTATCTTGATTTCGTCGAATAACCTTAGCACGATCAGCTTGTTTATACGAAGGTGTTACACGAATTATTTCTGTAATATTTTCACGATTAGTATATATGATGCCTCTTCCTAGAGCTTTTTGATTTCTAATGTACTCAATAGTATGACGAATCAGCTGCATCATCGGATTGTCATAAGTAAATTCTCTTGTAGTATAAGCAATATTACCTGTGAAAGGAATATTTTTCTTGAGATGATTTACTACATCAATCACTCCCTTGATATGACTATCATTATGGGAAAACCTCTGGTATTCCTTATAAAGTCCCTTTCGCATAGCAACTTCCAAATACTTTGGAAAGAGGTAGATTAAAAGCTGATAGAGTCTTTCCTCGCGCGATAAACCAACATCCAAACTAGTGAGATTGATATTTAGAACTTTCTGCAATAGATAATGCAAAAAATAGTCATCACTTTCGGTTGAAAAGCGAGAAGAAATGGTTAATCTCTCCTGACCACACCCCAGAAATCCAATCACATTCCCTGTCTTAATTTTCTGATTGACAGTTTCAAAAATCTTTTGGTCCTTGTCTAAATCAGGAGAATATTCTAGGTCACTTGGAAAAATAAAGATATTATCTTCTTGAGAAAGATTTCCTAATGTTCTATCTAAAAGAAGTTGGCTTATTTTGGGATATTCTGCAACAAAGTCTTCTTTAATAATCTTATGCTGATTATCAGTGATTCGCATCTTCATTTCCATCGCCTTCATTGTTATCAGTTACTACCTGATTTTTTTGCACATTGCTTGTCAAATCAAATGCCTTTTTCAATGTCTCTAGAATTTCGACTTCCTCGTAAGAACCTCGCAAGTAATCTTCCAAAAGTGGTTTAAGATAATCAGACCAGAGTAACTCATAGTCAAAGTCTACTTCTTCCAGTTTAAGGAAATAACTTGGTCCAATATGATAATGACTATTTAGTTCCTGAACTTTTTCAATTTTAGCATTCAAGTTTCTTAGACGCGCTTTAGCTTCTTCAGCCTTATCACCAAGAGCATCATCTAGCATGCCTAGTTGGCTTTCAGCAGTAACTTCAACAAAACGGAAACGACGACGCATAGCAAAATCAAAGGTATCTACTGAACGGTCAATATCATTCATGGTTCCGATGATGTAGACATTCTCAGGGATATAAAATTTCTCATCAGTCTCATGTAAATTATCATACTGAGTAGAAACACTCCCCTTTTCACCACGATAACCAGGGTCGATAGAGAAAAAGAGTTCCCCAAAAATCTTAGATATTTCTCCACGATTGATCTCATCGATGATAAAGATGAATTTCTTGTCAGTGTCAACCTCTTTTGGGGAAACATAGTCTTTCAAACCAAATCTCTTTCTCAATGTTTCTAGGACAGTTTTTCCACCACTTTTGTAGTATTCTTGCTTATTATAATTTTTATCTTTATACAACTCGTAAACATATTTGCGAGGTATTGACCATCCTGGAACACCACTATCATAATTTACTGACAAATTTTGTCTACTATTAACAGATAAGTAAGATGTTTTTGTTATATATTCTTTTTCTTCAGCAACATTTATATATTCTAAGTAAGAATCCCAAGCCTCATCAAAATTATCTTGTCCTCCAATCAATTGGGCTTCTTTTGCTTTCTGACAAAAATCTTTAAAAATACCATCCTGTAGCCTAAACTCAATAGCTCCATCCTCATTTGATACTGGTCTTAAACCTTCCACAAAATCCGTATAATCATAGGATGGGTGAAACTGTACAAATCCGATTTGTTCTTCGTTGCCATCTGTTAATTCTTTGGCAATTTCTTTAGCAAGATAAGTTTTTCCTGTACCAGGTGCACCACGAAGAATGAGGTTTTTGGATTGTAGTAGAGTTTGACTCAATGGATAATAAACCTTATATTCTAGAGACATTTTTTCTTCTTTCTTTTCTTTTTCGTCTAAAAATTGTGTTGAATATTCAAATAAGATACTTCCCAACAATGATGGTTCCAGCTCAGGATACTTTTGCAATACGAGTTGACAAATCTCATGATTCTGAAGATAAGGCCCCCCTTGATTTTTTTGAGGAAGTAGCTTGTTCCAGAATCTCTTTTGACTATTCATATTTACCCCTAAAAAGAATGATTCTCAGAATAAATACAAAGTAATTTTGTCACCACCGCAGAACGACCAATAAATTCATTTGTTGACTTTTTCATATCAAAGATAGCATTATCAAATTTGAAATGAATACCTTCTTTAATAATTTCGTACAAATCTGTTTTTAATTTAGTAAATCGATGATCCAACTCTGAAAGAGGAATGACTTTATTAGCTTGATCTTTATAACTCTTTGTTTTTTCATTCCAATAAATACCAAATTTTGAAGAACCTCCGCCTCCAATTCCCATAAATAAAGATTTGTATTTCCCCCTCTCAAGACCGTAGCAAAAAGAATTACTTTGAGCTCCTTTCCCAATGACGTATTCATCGATAGATAGTGTTAAAATTCTATCAAGCGGCCACTCTTTAAGAAATTCTTCACGTAATTGTTCATTGTAAATACTATATTTAGATGCATCTTCTCTTAATCTTATTTTATTTTCTTGGTACCAAGCATAAAAAAATCTTCCAAACTGACTTTTTCTTTTTAGCATCAATCTTACTCCTTTTATAATAATGTTCGAATAAAAAAACTATATATTTCATATATAGAATATCATATCCTATAAAAAAATGAAAAAGAATTTCTAAAGAAAAAAAGCCCTAGAGTAGAGGGTTTTATTCCCTCATAACACTAGACTTCTTTCTGTCTTAATAATACTCACCCTGACGGTAGTCCCATGAGTTAAAGGTATCTGATAAGTGCATCATGATTTTATCAATATCCAGTCCTTTACGGATCACTACTGGAGCTGGTGAGATTGAATGTGCTCCACCTTGTTCTGGGATGAGTTTTCCATCCTTATCAACCATAGACACCATCACACCTTGCTCGTAACGAGTTTCAATCGTTTTGTCTGGCTGGATAGATGCCACATAGTCGTCTGCTTCAATGACAAGGTCCACCGCTCCTTCGATACGTTCACCGATTCCTTCAACCTTACCTCGGTTTCCTTTTCCAGAAGGGTTTGCAGATGAAGCATATACCATTTTGCCTTCTTCCCAAAGTTTGGCAGCTAATTGTTCACCAGCTTTACCAAATTTGATAACGAAACAGCTAGTTCCACGCACATCTGTCATGAGTTCTTCACGGCCATCACCGTATGCTTTCAATTTCTCAAAGGCTTCTGGTTTCCATGGAAGGATACAACCTAGGAGAATGTCTTCGTCCCAATGTTTTTGATAGAAGGCTTCAATTTCTGGGTTGAGTTGTGCTAAAGCGCGAAGCTCATCCATGCTACCACAGAGAACTACTCCTGGTTTATTACGATTACGTTCTTTGGCTTCAAACTTGCGCTCAAGTCCTGCCTTGTCGCTAGTCATGATAATGTAACCAACTTTAGTAGGACAAACGATACATCCGCCCTCACCTTTTAAAATGTCATAACCTTCTTGTGAAAGTGTTCCCTTCCATTGAATGTGTTTTGTCATAGTTCTATTTCCTTTTCTATTTTTTATTCTTGCCAGTAGGCTGGTCGTTGTTTTTCATAAGCAGCAATCAAGTCTTCATACTGCAAAGTAATACCGATATCATCCAAACCATTTAAAAGCTTGTGTTTCCACTCACTATCTATTTCAAAGGTAAATTCTCCAACTGGTGAAATGATTTTTTGTTGTTCCAAGTCTACAGTTACCTGGTCAGTCGATTTGAGCTGGGCTAGTTTCTCTCTAACCACTCTAGCTGTATAATAGGCAACATGCCATTATTGAGTTCATTATTGTAATGAATATCTCCAAAAGACCCTGCAATCACGACCTTAAAACCATAGTCGTCCAGAGCCCAAGCTGCGTGTTCTCTGGAAGATCCTGCGCCAAAGTTGTCCCCTGAGATAAGAATACTGGCTTTACGGTATTCAGGTCGGTTAAAAACAAAGTCTGGATCCTCAGTATACTTATCGTCTAGATAACGCCAAGCATACATGAGGTACTTACCAAAGCCTTTCTTATCAATTAATTTGAGAAACTGCTTGGGAAGGATTTGGTCAGTATCAATGTTATCATTCATAAGAGGAACAGTCGTTCCTGTATAAACTGTAAATTTCTCCATATCCTCTCCTTACTGAGCCTCTGGCATTTGCCGAACATCTACGAAACGCCCTGCGATAGCTGCTGCCGCTGCCATGGCTGGACTGCAGAGATGAGTCTTAGCGCCAAATCCCTGTCTGTCTTCAAAATTGCGGTTACTAGTTGAGGCACAGTGAACACCATCAGGGACCTTGTCAGGATTCATCCCTAGGCACATAGAACAACCTGGGTCTCTCCATTCAAAGCCAGCATCTAAGAAGACCTTATCCAAGCCCAACTTCTCCGCAGCTCGTTTGACAGGACGAGAACCTGGTACTACGATTGCTGTTAGATTGGGAGCAATCTTCTTCCCTTTGACAAATCGCGCAGCCAGTTGCAAATCGCTGAGACGAGCATTAGTACAAGACCCGATGAAGATATAACCTAGTTCAATATCCGCTGGCTTTTGACCAGGCTCCAAGTTCATGTAATGATAAGCTCGTTCATCATTCATATCCTTAATTTCTGGGAAGCTAGTTTCAAAGTCAACGCCCATAGCAGGATTGGTTCCCCAGGTCACCATAGGAGCCAAGTCTGAGACATCCATCCGGATAACCTTATCATAGACAGCATCATCATCGCTGACAAGCGTCTTCCAGTCAGCAACCGCCTCCTCGAAAGCTTCGGGAACGCATTCCCGTCCCTTGAGATAGTCATAGGTAGTCTGATCTGGATTCATAATTCCCATCTTAGAACCAAACTCGATGGACATATTGCAGATAGTCATTCTCTCTTCCATGGTCAAAGCATCAATCGCTTGCCCACGATATTCCACCACATATCCTACACCACAAGCAACGCCATACTTGGCAATCAAGGCGAGAATGTAATCCTTAGAATAAACTCCTTTTTGAGGAACACCAGTGAATTCTACCAGCATTTTCTTGGGTTTGACCTGCCAAAGGGTCTGGGTAGCAAAGACATGCTCGACCTCACTGGTCCCAATCCCAAAGGCGATGGCTCCGAAAGCTCCGTGAGTAGCCGTATGGCTGTCTCCACAGACAATGAATTTTCCTGGTTGCGTCCGTCCTGTTTCTGGACCTACCATGTGAACGATTCCCTGCTTTTCAGAACCGTGGGCCGCATGTTCAATCCCGAATTCCTCAACATTTTCTGCTAGCTTATCAATTTGAGCCTTGGAAATGACATCTCGAATATCATAGATGTTGACCGTTGGTACATTGTGGTCAAAAGTTCCAAATGTCAAGTCTGGTCGTCTCAATCTGCGACCTGCTTCTCGCAATCCTTGAAAAGCCTGAGGACTGGTCACCTCGTGGATATAGTGTTGATCCATATACATGAGCTGGGGCTGCCCCTCTTCTCCTGTGATGACATGGCGGTCCCATAGTTTATCAAAAATCGATTTTCCTGCCATCCATTACCTCCAAATGAAATATAGGGCTACTAGTGTGGTTACCATCCCAAGGAACCAAACCGTTTTAAAATACCATTTTCGAGTCTTGTGGTGAAAGGTCATTCCTGATAACCAAGCACCAAAACCACCACAGACAAGTGCTATAGTCAAGAGAATTTTCTCTGGGAAGCGCCAAGCACCTCTCCTTGCCTTGAATTTGTCGATTCCATAAATGATGAAAATTATGACATTCCAAATCAAGAGGGTAAGAGTGACTCCTTCGTTTATCTTCATAGTCTTTCAATGATGGCTTCCGTCATTTCCTTGGTAGAAGCCTTTCCTCCTATATCTCTCGTTAAAATTCCTGCTGCCAAACTGGATTCAACAGCATGTTCGATACGCTCTGCATCCTCAAAACGACCAAAACTATCTCTCAACATCATGGCTACTGATAAAATCATGGAAATAGGATTGGCAATTCCCTGACCAGCAATATCAGGTGCCGAACCGTGAATGGGTTCATAGAGACTTGGGCCATTTTCAGAGTGACTAGCTGATGGCATGACTCCAAGTGTGCCAGATAGAACGCTTGATTCATCTGATAGAATATCTCCGAAAAGATTTTCTGTCACGATGACATCAAATTTAGCAGGATTGGTAATCATGAGCATGGCAGCTGAGTCCACCAACTGGTGTTCCAAGGTCACATCTGGGAAATCCTGCACGGCTTCCTCAGCTACTCTCCGCCAAAGTTTTGATGTCGCTAGAACGTTTTGTTTATCGATACTAGTAACGATTTTTCTCCGACTTCTTGCGATTTCAAAGGCCTTGCGAATAATCCGCTCTACTTCCTCATAGCTATAGTCGTTGATATCACGCGCTTTTCGCTCTTCAAGGATATGATCTCCAAAGTAAATCCCACCTGTCAACTCACGCACCACGACAAAGTCAACACCAGCAATTCGTTCTGGTTTGAGTGGTGACAAATGCTTGAGACTGTCAAAGATTTTTACCGGGCGAATATTGGCATAGAGATTGAGTTCCTTTCGGAGGGCCAGAAGCCCTTGTTCAGGTCGAACTGGAGCATCATCATATTGAGGACTACCGATTGCAGCGAGTAGAATAGCATCCGCTTCTCTAGAAGCCTTGATCGTTTCGTCTGGCAAGGGATGTCCTGCAGCATCAATACCAGCCCCTCCAAAAGGTCGTCTGTCTATCTCGTAGTCAAAGCCTGTTTTTTCAGCTAGAGCCTCCAGAACTTCTAAACCAGCTTCCATGATTTCTGGGCCGATACCATCACCTGCTAGGGCCACTATTTTCTTTGTCATAGCTTTCTCCTTTACACGCTAGGCATGTCGCGATAGGAAACTGTTGTTCCCATTTCACCAGCATTCTCTTTTTGAACAAAGGTATTGGCATTAATGTAGGCAATAGCCGAAGCCTTCAACACATCGAAATCAAGTCCAGCTGCGTTAAAGATAGTCTCTGTATCTCTGTTTTCAACAGTTACCAATACACGTGCCTGGGCATCAATCCCATCAGTTACCGCATCAATCGTATAGGATACCAAGCGAACAGATTGATTAAAGAATTTATCAATAGCATTGAAAATAGCTTCAACAGAACCCTGACCTGTCGCATTAAATTCAACTTTCTCACCATCAAAATTAGCTAATCTAACTGTCGCTTCAAGGTCATTTTCAGAATGGGTTTGAAGTTGCAAGTCATCAAAGTGGAAGCCTTCTGGATTTTCAACCATGGTGCCAGCTACTAGAGCTCGAATATCAGCATCTGTGATTTCTTGCTTCTTATCTGCTAAGGCCTTGAACTTAGCAAAAAGTGGTTTGATGTCTTCGTCTGTAAAGTCTAGAGCCAAATCTCTTAGTTTCTCAACAAAAGCATGGCGACCAGACAATTTACCGAGTGGAAGACTATTACTCTTGGCACCAACCAATTCAGGTGTGATGATTTCATATGTAAGAGGATTTTTAAGAACACCATCTTGGTGAATACCTGATTCGTGAGAGAAGGCATTTCCTCCAACAACCGCCTTATTTTTTGGAACTGGAATTCCTGAGAAACGAGAAACCATTTCAGACGTATTAATCGTTTCGTTTAGGACAATACTTGTCTCTGCTTGGTAATAATCTTGGCGAATATTGAGGGCCACCGCTATTTCTTCTAAGCCGCATTCCCAGCTCGTTCTCCGATTCCGTTAATGGTTCCTTCGACACGTCCTGCTCCATTCTTTACAGCTGCAAGGCTATTAGCCACTGCCATACCTAAATCATCATGACAGTGAGGAGAATAGATGATCTGACGGTCCGTTTGAACATTGTCAATCAGATATTTAAAGATACTTCCATATTCCTCTGGAGTTGTAAAACCTACTGTATCAGGAATATTAATATAAGTCGCACCTGCGTCTACCGCTGTTTGAACGACTTGTAGGAGAAAATCGAGCTCGGTTCTTGTCGCATCTTCAGGAGAGAATTCTACCACTTCAAATTTAGAACGTGCATAGGAAACATGCTCTTTAATAGCTTCCAATATCTCCTCTTTGCTTTTATTTAACTTAAATTCACGATGAATAGGACTAGTTGCAATAAAGACATGGATTTGTGGATACTTAGCATCTTTCAGTGCCTCATAACAAGCGTCAATATCAGATTTAAGAGAACGAGCTAAGCCTGTCACTGCTGTTGTTTTCATGGCTTTGGCAATCTCTTGAACAGCTGTGAATGAATCTGGACTAGCTGCTGGAAAACCAGCTTCGATGGCTGAAATGCCCCATTTTTCAAGCTGTCTAGCTATAGCAATCTTTTCTTTAATTGAAAAATTGACACCCGGCGTCTGCTCACCATCTCGGAGACTGGTATCTAAAAACTCAACTACACGCATGAGAATTCTCCCTTCACATTTTCGATATAGAAAAAACATCTCGCTCGGAGTTCCAAGCGAGATGTTGATTTACTCCCGCTTGGTAAGCCAAACAGGACTAATGCTTTTGCACTAGTCCGAGTACCTCAACAACAAAGCAAATTGATTAAACTTAGCTGTTTTCATGTTTGGCTTTCTCCTTTGTTTGATGTCTTGTTTAGTATTCTAGCATAGGAAAAATTGCTTGTCAAGAAAAAAATCCAATATTTTCTGAAAAATTTCTTCAATAAAGAATATTTTTGCGAATTGAAAGTATTTGAAAACTCAAATATGTTTATTTATTTCTTAGAAGTCAAAAACCAACTTCTCTCAAATAGTTCAAGGACCTTTTCGTCAGTTAGAGTGTCATCTAGTGGAAGACTTATCCAATAGCGTTTATTCATATGAAAGGCAGGGTAAATGCCTTTTTCTACTAATAAATCAGCTACTTGGTCATGCTTAAGATTAACGACTTCTACTTGTCCTTCTCGTGCCTTATCTAGTTTTTCCCAAGAAATCTTCATTAGTACAGCATACCACTTCTGATTATCTTCATGACGTAAAACTGCCGTATCAGGTGATTTTTCCCATAAGTATTCTAATTGATTTTCATACTTTGCTTGGACTAGAGTCATAATTCTCTTTGTCTGTGGACAGAGAAATTCCTGAACCTCAAAACAGGCCTTTCGGATATCATGAAGAACTGCTAAACAAGCCTCTCGAACGCTTCCGACAAAAGTACCTCTCATACTTTCCATATGAACTTGAGGATAGAGGTCACCAGTTTCTTGGTCATAAACTTGAAAACTCAAGTCCCCATCCTTAACTGTAAGCATCATGAGAAGATCTCCCTGCAAGATAGTCGAATTATAGGTCCATACACCTTGATTTTCTACAAATCCATACTTTTTGGCCTTTTTACTATTAAACTGATAGGCTTTAAAAATTTCAAACATAAGCGAAAACTGCTACCAAAAGCTAGCAGTTCCTTTCTATTTTTTAAAAGACAACCTTAGTTCCATGTAATTGTGTCACACCCAGTTGGTCAATAAAGGTTTGACGGTTGTCCATGTCAATCCCCCCACCAGGTAAAATTTCAATTTTACCTGCAGCATGTTCGAGAATTCTACGATAGTGCTCAAAACGTTTCTCGAGTGAATCACCAGATACACCAGCACGAGTCAGGATGCGTGTCACTCCAGCTTGACTAAGCCAATCAATGGCTTCCAACTGGTCCTCGTCACTTAATTCATCAAAAGCCATATGGAAGACAATCTCCATACCTTTAGATGCAGCAATCAACTTTTCAAGGTTGGCCTTATCCAATTTCTTATCTGCTGTTAAGGCACCGAAGACGACCCCTTGGCTACCTGCCTGAGCAGTTAGACGAATATCCTCGAGCATAATAGAAATCTCGAGGTCATTGTAAACAAAGTCACCACCACGTGGACGAATCATAGTCATAATAGTCGTATCGTAGTTAGTTGCCAGCTCAACAGCTGCCTTAGTTACTCCATAACTTGGTGTCGTTCCACCAACAGCTAAATTATCACAGAGCTCAATACGGCGAGCTCCAGCCTGCATAGCCTTTTTCAAGCAAGGTAACATTTTCAGCACAAAAATTCGTAAATCATTTAATACTCCTTGAAAGTTTCTTTAATATTATTATATCATATTGTTTTTAAGTAACCCCTACTTTTTTTGTCAAGGAAAATCATTACTTTTTTTAGCTATTCTTTATCTGGTATTACCTTAAAGAGATAATAGGTTATAAATACTGTTAAGCAGCCTAAAGCAATTTTTACAGGTAAGAGCGGAGCGAAATAAATGGAGATTCCCATCAAAATATAAATCGATACGATAATCTTCTTCTTTCGTTCACGCGCAATAGACTTAGTTTCTCTAAAGTCCGCAACATAGGTTTGATAGAGTTTGGTATGATAGAGCCAATCTTCAAAACGTTTAGAAGATTTTGAAAAACAAGCTATTGACAACAAGAGAAAGGGTGTTGTCGGTAATAGTGGCAAGGCAACTCCAACGATTGCTAAAGCTAAAGAAATGAATCCAATGCTAAGATAAATAATGCGCATATCTACTCCTAAGTAAGAATAATCTTCTTCTAGTTAAGCATAAAAAGATAAAATCTGTCAAGTTTAAATTAAAAAGAGCTGAAATTATCATTTCAGCCCTAATTATTTTTATTTAATCTTTTCTTCTTCGTAGTCACCATTACTACATACGACCTGTTTCCCTCCACCACGGATTTTTTTCTCCATGAGGAAGTGGCCACATTTAGGACAAACACGTCCAACAGGTTTATCCCAAGAGGTGAACTCACATTCTGGATAACGATTGCATCCATAGAAAATACGATTACGTTTGGTTTTGCGTTCGATAATTTGCCCTTGATGACAATTTGGACATGTAACGCCGACTTCTTTAACAATGGCTTGCGTATGTCGACAATCTGGGAAATTGCTACATGCGTAAAACTTACCGAAACGTCCAATCTTAATCACCATAGGACTGCCACAAACTTCACAGTCAAATCCAGCTGGCTCATCCTTGATTTGAATTTTTTCCATCTCTGCTTCAGCTTTTGCGACCTCTTTAGAGAATGGTTTGTAAAATTCATCAATAACCCGTTGCCACTCTTCTTTTCCGACCTCAACATCGTCCAGTTTACCTTCCATTTCAGCGGTAAACTTCACGTTAACAATGTCTGGGAAGTATTCAACAATCAGCTTGTTAACGACTTGACCTAGATCAGTTGGTTCAAAGCGTTTAGATGCTAGTCTTACATAATAACGTTTTTGGATTGTTTCAATGGTTGGAGCATAGGTAGATGGACGTCCAACTCCGTTTTCTTCCAAGGTCTTAATCAAAGTAGCCTCAGAATATCGTGCCGGTGGTTGTGTGAAATGTTGTTCAGGTTTGCTATTAACCTGTTTGACCACATCTCCTACTTCCATATCAGGCAGCATCTTATTTTTATCAGAATCGTTGTAAATGGCTAAATAACCATCAAACTTAACCTGACTACCATTCGCCGCGAATTGAACACCATTTTGCGAAAGTTTAACAGCCATGGTATCGAAAAATCGCACCAGTCATTTGACTCGCTACAAAGCGGTTCCAGATAAGGGTATAAAGTTTTAGCTGGTCTTTATCCAAATACTTAGCAATTTTCTCAGGTGTATTAAAGACACTTGAAGGACGAATAGCTTCGTGGGCGTCTTGAGCACCAGAGGCATTTTTCACCTTGCTACCATGTTTAGAATACTTACTACCAAAACGTTCATTGATGTAGCTAGCGGCTTCATTCTGAGCAACTGGACTGATACGAGTAGAATCCGTACGCATATAGGTGATCAAACCTTGGACACCTGTACCAATATTGATTCCTTCATAGAGTTGCTGAGCAACCATCATAGTCTTTCGAGTACGGAAGTTAATCTTGTTAGCAGCATCCATCTGCATAGAAGACGTTGTATATGGAAGAGGAGCATTGCGCTTTCTTTCCTTTTTATCTACTTGATCAACTGTAAAATCCTTGCTGTTCAAATGAGATAAAACTTTTTTGACTTCATCATTGGTAGTCAACTTCATCTTCTTACCATTCATTCCATAAAAAGAAGCTTGGAATTGCTTGGTACCTTTTTTAAAGACACCATCAATCGTCCAATATTCTTCTGGTTGGAAGGCATTGATTTCATTTTCACGATCAATGATTAGCTTAAGAGCAACAGACTGAACACGTCCTGCTGATAAGCCTTTTTTAACCTTTTTCCAAAGAATTGGGTGAAATTGAATACCCCACTAAACGGTCCAAAACACGACGGGCTTGTTGGGCATCGACCAAATCCATATTGATTTTTACGAGGTTCTTTAAAGGCATTTTTTTACTGCATCTTTTGGTAATCTCGTTGAAAAACAACACGGTTGGTATCATTCTCGTCTAAATCTAAAATATGCGCTAAATGCCATGAAATAGCCTCCCCTTCCCGGTCCGGGTCACTTGCAAGAAAGACTTTATCGGCTTTCTTAGCTTCTTTTTTCAAATCATTGATGAGAGGACCCTTCCCACGAATATTGATATATTGCGGTTCGTAATTATTTTTCCACGTCAACTGACATACTTGATTTTTTTCAAATCACGAATATGTCCTACGCTGGCTAAAACCTTATAATTACGTCCTAGATATTTTTCAATCGTTTTCGCCTTAGCAGGCGACTCCACGATTACAAGATTTTTTTTACTTGTTGATTTTTTTTTCTTTGTTGCCGTAGCCACAGTATCACACCTTTTCAAAGTAATTAAACTTTATAAAGTGTAAACCATTTTTAAAAAAACCTGTCAAGACTTAACTCTTATATATAGAAGAAAAGTTTAACCGATAAAACCTTCCTAGTTCTTAAAATTCAAATTCTGCTAGTATATCCTGCCCACATGTTGCTAGTTTTGCTCCTTCTTGGATCAAATGATGACAGCCATCTGAACGCCCATCTAAAATAGAACCTGGAATCGCAAAGACATCTCTACCTTCCTCCATGGCACGCTCACAAGTGATTAAACTACCAGATCTCATTTTAGCTTCTGCAACGATGACACCTCGACACAATCCCGCAATAATTCGATTTCTGGCAGGAAAGTGATATTTTAAAGGTTCTTCCCCTGGTCCGTACTCACTTAGTATTAAATGATTGTCTCCAATATATTCTTGAAGACGTTTATTGGAACGAGGATAATAGACATCCAATCCTGTCCCTATTACCGCAATTGTTCTGCCACCAGTTTGAAGAATTGACATATGGGCTGCTGTGTCGATTCCTCTAGCAAGACCGCTCACCACAACTAATTCATTCTCCAGTTCTTCGATGACTTTTCGAACTGACTTGGTTCCGGTTTGACTACAAGAGCGACTCCCTACAACTGCTATCTTTGGTAATTTTAAGAGATTTAAATCTCCTTTATAAAAAAGCAATACAGGTGCATCATAAATTTCACTGAGTGCAATGGGATAAACATCATCCAAAATTGAAAATGATGGGAACTTTTCAAAATCTTTCTTCAGACGTTCCATGCTTTCAAAAGTCAGTTTATGATACCGCTCCATAAAAACTACTGGATTCCGACACTCCGAAGCTTCAGCGATTTTCTCTAAACTCAATTCTTGATCATAAATTTCTCCGTATTGAAGTACTTTTAGAACCTGCTGATTACTTAAACCTGCTTGCTTTAACTTATAAATCTCAAAATTATCAATCTTAATCTTCATTATTAACTCCTTGTCATCCTCTCTCTATTTATTTATTCGTAAAAAAAGAAAAAAACTCCCAACAATTTTACTTGTTAGGAAATTTCTTTTTATATTTGTTATCTTAATAATCAGGTCGAAGAACTCCAGTGACAGTCGCTTTAGTTGCTTCGTAGTCTCCGTCAATAACAACTTTGATAATGCGTTTAGCATCTTCTTCAGGCGTAGGAACCAATGGTAGGCGCGTTGGACCAGCTTCAAATCCCATATAGTTGAGGACTGCCTTAACAGGTGCAGGACTTGGGTATGAGAGAAGAGAGCATTAACCTTGGGAATAAATTTACGTTGAATAGCTGCCGCTTTCTTCATATCACTTTCTTCAATCGCAGTGAACATTTCATACATTTCATCACCATTGGTATGAGAAGCAACAGAGATAACCCCGTCAGCGCCCAAGTTCATAGCATGGAAGGCGTCTCCGTCTTCTCCAGTGTATATCAAGAATTCTTCTGGTTTGTGCTCGATCAAATAGGCCATATTTGCAAGGCTGGTACATTCTTTAACTCCGATGATATTTGGATGTTCCGCTAAGCGAAGCATGGTTTCCGGAGTCAATTCAACTACTACACGACCTGGAATATTATAGATAATAATGGGTAAATCAGAAGCATCTGCAATAGCTTTAAAGTGTTGATACATTCCTTCTTGAGATGGTTTATTGTAGTAGGGAACAATTGCGAGGCCAGCCGCAAAGCCTCCAAATTCTGCTACTTCTTTGACAAACTCAATAGAGTCTCGTGTATCATTAGTACCAACACCAGCGATTAAAGGAACACGTCCATTAACAACCTTCTGAACAGCTGCAAACAATTGCAACTCCTCATCGTGAGTAAGAGTCGGACTCTCAGCAGTTGTTCCTGCTAGGAGAATACCATCTGTATGATGTGCCAACAAATGTTCAATCAACTTTGGAATAGCGTCGAAATTTATGGAGCCATCTTCATGAAAAGGAGTAATAAAAGCAGTGATAATTTTACAATCTTTTAAATCTTGATAAGACATAGAAAAACCTTTCTCTATATAAGAAAGAGGCTGGGGCTTACTTGCCTTTGCCTCCTGTTCTGTTCATAAAATAAGTAGATTCGCTAGCTAGCGAAGGAGAAATCAAACTCTTCGAGTTACTGATTTCTGTTTTGCTCCCTATTTCAATTCAAACTTCAACTCAGCTGTTGGGTGTACTTGACCACGTTCATGTAAAGTCTCTGCAATTTGAACTGAGTTCCAAGCAGCACCCTTGAGAAGGTTATCAGACACCACCCACATGTGGATCCCTTTTTCAGCATCCAAGTCTTTACGGATACGTCCGACAAATGTATCACGTGAACCGACAGCATTGACTGCTTGAGGATAGATTTGGTGAGCCACATCGTCTTCAAGAACTGCACCTGGAAAGGCAGCAATCGCAGCTTTCACTTCTTCGATTGGGGCTACTTCTTTTGTTTCAATATAAACAGACTCAGAGTGAGCTGACAAGACAGGAATACGCACGCAAGTTGCTGAAACGGCAATGCTATCGTCTTCCATGATTTTCTTAGTTTCGTTTGTCATCTTCATTTCTTCATAAGTGTAGTCATTGTCAGTGAAGACGTCAATTTGTGGAAGAGCATTAAAGGCGATTGGATAATGTTTCTTATCTCCACCTGAAGGCAAGATTTCCGCATGCAAATCACGTGGATTCACGCCATCATTTAAAACTTCACGCAATTCACGTTGTGTCTCAAGAATTGCTCCCATACCAGCACCTGAAACTGCTTGATAAGTTGATACGATGATACGATCCAAGCCCCATTTTTGACGAACTGGCTCAAGAGCAACCATCATTTGAATCGTTGAACAGTTTGGACAAGAGATGATTCCGTTGTGAGCATCAAGAGCGTGGGCGTTCACTTCAGGCACTACCAAAGGTACATCAGGATTTTGACGGAAGTAAGAAGTGTTATCTACAACGACTGCACCTGCTTTAACAGCATAAGGTGCGTATTTTGCAGAAGTTGATCCACCAGCTGAGAAGAGAGCAATATCAACCCCTTCAAAGCATCTTCTGTTGTTTCTTCAATCGTCACATCTTGACCTTTGAATTGCAAGACCTTTCCTGCAGAACGTGCAGACGCAAGGTAACGAATCTTATCGATTGGAAGTGTTGATTCTTCCAACATTTTGATCATTTGAGCACCAACGGCACCTGTAGCACCGACAACAGCAACTGTGTATCCCATAACAAACCTCTTTTGGAATTTTCTAAAAATTTCTATAATAGAAACATTATACTACTTTTTTTCACAAAAATGAAAAGTCTTTTTCTCTTCTATTTTCTGAAAATTGAGCAGAAAAAAAGGCTTGCTCAAATAGCAAACCCATTTTCTTCAATATGATTAATATCTTTGTTTATAAGGCTTATTAAAGGCTTCCAAAACTTCTGATGGAGAATCTGAGTAGGCCTTAACTGCCTTAAAGATACCCTTGACAATAATTCGTTCAGTCTCATTATAGTCAACACAAGTTACTAAGGTAATTTCTCTAACACCCGTCCGATCTTCAATTTCATCAACCCTATCAGGTGTGACACGCTTAACTTCAGTAATTTCGTAGGTATATACCTTCTCTTTGTCAGTTAGATAAATCTTCATACCTGCCTTTGCATTGACCAAAGGTGAGAAGAGCATTTGACTGGCATTTTCAGCAGTAAAGATATGGTGACTGGCTAGAGAATAGTTGCCTTCTCCCATTTTTTGGTCTGGTTTCATCGTACCTGCCCCGAAGAACAAGTTTACATTATCCAACCCTTTGAAAATAGGGAGGTTAATCTCCACCTCGGGAATAGCGATACCTCCAATGACGGGAAGTTTCTGAGCATTCCACTGTGATGCCAGTACAGCTTCTGATGAAATTGCCTTAACAGAATCAAAATCAAAATTTCCTTCTACTTTAAGGTTTTCATCAATATTTTCCTTAGTTACCTGACTAACTTGATAGTTATTGGTATTCCAAACTAAAAAGATATCACGGATTTTTGAATTAAAAATCAAAGCCAAGGAAATAATAATTAGTAAACCAGCAATAATATTAATGACTAGTCTTTTACGTTTATTCTTTTTACTTTTATTCTTTTTTTGAGACATTATTCTTCACTTTCTGTTTCTTTTTCTGTCCCAACTTCTTCTTTTTCAGCAGCTGCAACACTTGTAAAGGTTACAATCTTAGCATTTTCGTCTAGACGCATAACCTTAACTCCCATAGTTGAACGACCAGTTTGAGATATATTGGCAACATTTGTTCTTATCATAACACCAGTATCAGTAATGACCATCAAGTCTTCATCTCCCTTAACAGTTAGAAGTCCTGCCAGAGGGCCATTCTTTTCAGTAATATTAGCGGTCTTCATACCTTTACCAGCACGACCTTTAGTTGGATACTCAGTGGCAACTGTACGCTTACCGTACCCTTTTTCGGTGATAATGAGAACCTCATCTTGGTCAGTGATTACTCTAGCTCCAACTACAGAATCGCCTTCACGAAGATTTACTCCTTTAACACCAGTTGCACTACGACTCATGCTACGAACGGATGACTGGTTGAAACGAACTGCATAGCCTAACTTAGTACCGATAATGATATCAGTATCTTCTTGAGTAAGAAGAACATTAATCAATTCATCCTCATCTTTCAAATTCAAGGCTTTTAGACCATTTTGACGAATGTTCGCAAATTCTTTAACGCTAGTTCTCTTAACAATACCTGCTCGAGTCGTAAAGAAGATGTATGCATCATCACTTCGTTCTGATTCGACGTTAATGATGGTTTGGATACTTTCTCCCTCATCCAGTTTCAAGAGGTTCACTACAGGTAATCCCTTGGCTGTACGACCATATTCTGGGATTTCATAACCTTTCAGTCGATAAACTCGGCCTTTGTTGGTAAAGAAGAGTAAATAATCGTGGGTGCTAGTAGAAACAAGCTCACGAACGAAATCATCGTCCTTAACACCAGTTCCTTGAACACCACGTCCACCACGTTTTTGGGCAGTAAACTCGTCTTGGTCCAAACGCTTAATGTAACCTTTATTTGATAGAGTGATTAGAACATCAGACTCTTCAATCAAGTCTTCGTCTTCAAGCGTCAAGACTTCACCAACCATTAATTCCGTACGACGTTTATCTCCAAACTTACGTTTGACTTCATCCAATTCTTCCTTGATGATTTGGGCCACGCGTTCTGGTTTAGCAAGAATATCTGCTAAGTCGGCAATCAAAGCAATGAGGTCATCATATTCAGATTGAATCTTGTCACGTTCCAAACCGGTCAAACGACGAAGACGCATGTCTAGAATTGCTTGGCTTTGACGTTCAGATAGCTTGAACTTGCTCATCAATTCTGCTTGAGCTTCTTCATCAGTTTCGCTTGCACGGATGATACGAATGACTTCATCAATATGATCCAGAGCAATTAGCAAACCTTCCAAGATATGTGCGCGTGCCTCAGCTTTTTCTTTATCAAATTGAGTACGGCGAGTCACAACCTCTTTTTGGTGCTCAATGTATGCATCCAAGATTTGGCGAAGAGATAAAATCTTTGGAACACCATTTTGGATGGCAAGCATATTAAAACCAAAGCTAGTCTGCATCTGAGTCATCTTGAATAAGTTGTTCAAAATAACATTAGCTGATGCGTCGCGTCTAACTTCAATAACAAAGCGAACACCTTCACGGTTAGATTCATCACGAACAGCTGTAATTCCTTCAATACGTTTCTCTTGAACCAGACGCACAATATGTTCATGTACTTTGGTTTTGTTGACCATATATGGGAATTCAGTAACAACGATACGTTCGCGACCTGTTTTCGTTTCTTCAATTTCCGTACGAGAACGAAGAACAATAGATCCCTTACCAGTCTCATACGCCTTATGAATACCTGATTTACCCATAACTAGGGCACCAGTTGGGAAGTCTGGACCAGGCAAAACTTCCATCAAATCTTTGGTTGTAACTTCAGGATTATCCATGACGATTTTAACAGCATCAATGGTTTCACCCAAATTATGAGGTGGAATATTGGTCGCCATACCAACGGCAATACCTGTGGCACCATTGACCAAAAGATTTGGGAAACGAGCTGGTAAAACAACCGGTTCGCGCTCGTTGGCATCATAGTTATCAACAAAATCAACGGTATTCTTATTGATATCACGAAGCATTTCAAGAGCAATCTTGCTCATACGTGCTTCGGTATAACGTTGCGCGGCAGCACCATCACCGTCCATAGAACCAAAGTTACCGTGTCCATCTACAAGCATGTAGCGGTAGCTCCACCATTGAGCCATACGAACCATAGCTTCATAGATAGATAAGTCCCCGTGTGGGTGGTATTTACCCATTACGTCCCCTGTAATACGGGCAGATTTCTTATGAGGTTTATCAGGCGTAACTCCTAATTCGTTCATTCCGTACAAAATACGACGATGAACAGGTTTCAACCCATCACGAACATCAGGAAGAGCACGCGATACGATTACACTCATGGCGTAGTCGATAAAGCTAGTCTTCATCTCCTTAGTCAGATTGACATTCACTAAATTTTTATCTTGCATTAACAAATGCCTCATTTCACTATTAGTAACTAGATATATTATACCATAGTTTGGACTATTTTACAGTTTAACAACACGTGTAAAACGTTTACATATTTATCCCGAATGTATATCCGTGACAAAGCTTAGCAAAAGTGATAGAATGAAATCAAATGGGGGTTCCCCCTTAATAAAATAAAGGAGATGTTTAGACAAATGACAGCAACTAAACAACACAAAAAAGTTATCCTCGTCGGTGACGGTGCCGTAGGTTCATCTTACGCTTTCGCTCTTGTTAACCAAGGAATTGCCCAAGAACTTGGTATCATTGAAATTCCTCAATTGCACGAAAAAGCTGTTGGTGATGCGCTTGACCTTAGCCACGCCCTTGCTTTCACTTCACCTAAGAAGATTTATGCAGCTGAATACGCTGACTGTGCGGATGCTGACCTTGTTGTAATCACTGCAGGCGCTCCTCAAAAACCAGGTGAAACTCGTCTTGACCTTGTTGGTAAAAACCTTGCAATCAACAAATCAATCGTAACACAAGTTGTTGAATCAGGATTTAACGGTATCTTCCTTGTAGCTGCTAACCCAGTTGACGTTTTGACATACTCTACATGGAAATTCTCAGGATTCCCTAAAGAACGCGTTATCGGTTCAGGTACTTCTCTTGACTCAGCTCGTTTCCGTCAAGCCCTTGCTGAAACTATCGGTGTTGATGCTCGTTCAGTTCACGCCTACATCATGGGTGAGCACGGTGACTCTGAATTTGCAGTTTGGTCACACGCTAACGTTGCCGGTGTTAAATTGGAACAATGGTTACAAGCTAACCGTGACTTGAATGAAGCGGATCTTGTTGAACTCTTCATCTCAGTTCGTGACGCTGCTTACTCAATCATCAACAAAAAAGGTGCTACATACTACGGTATCGCAGTTGCTCTTGCTCGTATCACAAAAGCTATCCTTGATGATGAAAATGCGGTTCTTCCACTTTCAGTCTTCCAAGAAGGACAATACGGAGTTGAAAACGTCTTTATCGGTCAACCAGCTATCGTTGGTGCGCACGGTATCGTTCGCCCAGTTAACATCCCATTGAACGACGCTGAAACTCAAAAAATGCAACTTTCTGCTCGTGAATTGCAAGAAATTATTGACGAAGCATGGAAAAACCCAGAATTCCAAGCTGCTTCTAAAAACTAATTCAATTAAATTTTTTAAAAAAAAATGTCTAGACAAAACAGTCTAGACATTTTTTTATAACGTTAATTCATTTGTGCAAACGCCGCTTCTGCATCTGCATTACTAATTGCACCTATTTGGATTTTGGCAATTTTACCATTTGAATCAATTAGAAATTCTGTTGGAATGCTTCGAATCTGATAGGCTTGGAAGGTTGTCGCCTTGGTGTCATATAGGACAGGTATATCCTTATAGCCCTGCTCCTCAAACCATTTTGGAAATTGGTCTATGGTTTTTTCACCTTGAAGGCCTGGTGCAATAACAGATAATATTTCAAAATCACGATCTTCTTTTGCAGCAAGTTCCATTAGTTCTGGCATACTTTTTTTACATGGACCGCACCAAGAAGCCCAGAATTTTAGATAAACTTTTTTACCTTTAAAATCAGATAGTTTGACTTCTTTTCCATCCATCGATTGTAGCGTAAAATCAGGCGCTTCTGCTCCTACAGCTATTTGCTTAACCGTTGCTTGTTGCTGTGCTTGAGTCGTTTGATTTTCTTGACTTGATTTTCCCTCTTCCTTGCCACAAGCAATCAAAAGAAAGATAGATAAGAAACTAAGTCCAAAATAGATTGTTTTTTTCATAGATTACTCCTTTTTATCCTAATATTCCGGATAAGACATTTAACTGTCCCAACATTAATAAAATTCCCATGAGAATAATTAGTAAACCACCAATTCTTTTCAGTAAGAGTAGGTGAGATTTAATTCTACTAAAATAAGGCATGATGAGACCTGATGCCAAGGCCAATACTAAAAATGGAAGCGCCATCCCCAAGGTATATACTAGAGTTAATAAAGCTCCTTGAAAAGCTCCATTTCCTCCTGATGCAGCTAGAGCTAATACAGAACTTAAAACTGGACCAATACATGGGGTCCAACCAAAGCTGAAGCTGATACCTAATAGAAAGGCTGATAGATATTTACTAGACTGTTTTTGATCAAATCTTACTGTTTTTTGGAACTCTAATTTTCGTAAATGAAGGATTTCCATCTGATGTAAGCCTAGTATGATAATAATACCACCCATAACATAACGAAACCAATCAGCATAGAGTAAGTTGCCGAGAAATCCTGCTCCAAACCCTAGAATAAAGAAAATCAGAGAGATACCTGCGATAAAACAGAATGTCCGAATTAATCCTGACCAGGCAACATCTTTACCTAAAAACCGAAATGTCTTTGACTGCTCTTGATCATCTAACAAAACACCTGCATAGACTGGTAACAAGGGAAATATGCAGGGTGAGAAAAACGATAAAACCCCAGCTAAAAATACAGAGATAAAAAATATAATACTTTCCAATTAAGAACCTTCTTTCATATAGTTATCTTCTATTTTACTATAAAAGAAAAACGTTTGTAAGATATCTGCTACGCAAATTTAATTTCAACTTTAACGAATAAAAAGGAGCTCAGCTCCCTTTTTTATTAATAAGTTCCTTCTTCACCTTGACTTGTCAAGATTACAGGCCCATCCTTGGTAATAACAAACTGGTGTTCATACTGACATGATAGACCACCGTCAATAGTTTTGTGAGCCCAACCTGTTTTCATATCTGTATCGATTTCCCAATCACCTGTATTAATCATAGGTTCGATTGTCAAAACCATACCTTCACGAAGACGAAGACCACGACCAGCTACACCATAGTTGGGAACCATTGGTTCTTCATGCATAGTTGGGCCAACACCGTGTCCTACAAGATCGCGGACAACACCGTATCCACGACTTTCAGCATATTCTTGAATCGCTGCACCAATATCGCCAATTCTGTTACCAACAACAGCTTGCTCGATACCCTTATACATAGCTTCCTTGGTCACGTCCATCAAGTTTTTAACTTCTTCTGATGGTTTACCAACTGCGTATGCCCAACAAGAATCAGCCAAACCACCCGTAAAATTTTGAGTATATTTTTTCATCTGCTCAACGTTGTTAAAATTGAGTTTAGAAACATTGAGGTCAGACTTCGCGATTGGCCCACCAAGAACCATATCAACCTTGAGAAGGTCACCCTCTTTGAGGATATAATGACGAGGGAAGGCGTGTGCTACTTCGTCATTGAGCGAACAGCAGGTTGCATATGGATAGTCCATCATTGCTCCATCTACACCAATCTGTAGTGGAAGGAAATTCTCTTCTTTACAACGACGGCGAACATACTCTTCTACTTCCCACATATCAACACCTGGCTTGATGATATCACGCAAGCCAATGTGAATGCTTGCAAGAAAATCGCCGGCCTTATCCATAGCTTCGATTTCTCTAGCTGATTTTAATGTAATCATGTTTACTCCTAGATTCTAATTAATTTTTACAGTTACATTTGCTTTTGATACAATTTGATGATTGAGATAAATGTCATAATCAATAATAGCCGATCGTCTCGTATGATGAATAATTCTAGCTTGAATACGTAGAACATCATCAATCTGAACAGCCTGTAAGAAGTAAATCAACATTTGTTCAATGATGAGGTTACGCCCGCTATTAACGACCAAGTCTTGCGTCATATGAGTCAAGATTTCTGAAAGAACACCATTAGCCAGAACACCATTTTTTTCTAACATAAAGGGTTCGACTGTAATAACAACTTCATCATGATGATAAGATAACTTCTGTCCAATCTGTTCTGAAAAGGTTGGTAAAGTTGAGACCTGAGAACGACTCATTTTTTCCATGACATCACGTCTAGTAATGACACCAAGCAAGGTTTGATTGCTCCGTACAACAGGTACCATTTCAAAATCTTCTGCAATCATTCTCTGGCTCACGTTAGCAATATTCGTTGCTAGGCCTGTCATATAGACCGTTCTTGTCATAACCTTATCAATGGTAGTCCCTGGTGATTTATCTCCAGCATCACGCATGGTCACGACACCCACAACAACCTTATGCTGATTGATAACAGGGAATCGACTACTTCTATTCTTACGAACTAAATCTAAATAATCCTTTACAGTATCCGTTTCCTGTAAGAAACCATATTCATGACAAGTACGATAGATTTTTTCAACCGTTAAAATATCTGTCTTTATTTGGACATTTGACAAAGCTCGGTTAATCATGGTCGCAACGGTATATGTGTCATGTTTACTGCGTAACACTGGGATATTTTTCTTATTAGCAGTATCCAAAACATCTTTATGAACTTCAAATCCACCTGTTACCAAGACAGCATTTTCATTTTCAAGTGCCAATAATTGAATTCGTGTTCTGTCACCGACAATAAGTAGACCACCATCATGAAGATAAGAAAGAATATTCTTTTCTGTCATGGCTCCAATGGAGAATTTACTGAATTCTCTCTCCAAACCTGCTTGGCCAGCTAAAACTTCCGAACCAGTGACTTCTGCAATTTCTGCATAGGTTAATCTCTCAATGGCAACTTTTTTGGACTTGACACGGACAGTTCCACTTCGAGGACGTGTTTCAACCAATCCTCTATTTTCAGCTTCTTTGATAGCACGATAGGCTGTCCCATCGCTTACTCCCAGACGATTTGAAATACTTCGAACACTGACCCGTTTTCCGACTGGTAATTCTTCTAAATAAGCTAAAATTTCTTGGTGTTTACTCATTTAGCTCTCCTTTTGTATAGCGAAATTCTAGATAATCCCGCATCTTACGAGTATAGCGGTCACTACCCTTGAAACGACGATATAGAACGAAGCCTGATTTTTGTGCAACCTTTTGACTAGCACTATTTTCTAAATGCGTCACAATAGAAAGTTGCTTTAATTCAAACTGATCCATAGACAAATCGCGTAATTTAGTAACTGCTTCCGTCATATATCCCTGAGACCAATAGTCTTTCCTTAAAAAATAGCCAATTTCTGCTTCTTTACGGATTTCATCCAGCTTTTCAAACTTGATGGCTCCAATCATTTTCTGTGCTTTCTTATCACAAATCGCCCAAATTCCCAAGGGTGATTTCATAAAGTAGTTAGCAAGAGCATATTGACTTTCCTCAATGCTGGCTTGCGTAGGAAAAATAAATTGGAGATTTTCAGGGTCTGATGCTAGAGCATGAAAGTCATCTACATCCGTAAAAAAGAATGGACGGAAATACAAACGTTCCGTCTCATAGAAAGAATACATTGCTAATTTTGTCCAGATATTCATTGTGTCCCTCAAAATGGCTAATCTTCGATTAGCTCAATATCTGCTCCAAGGTTACGTAATTTTTCAATAATATTTGAGTAACCTCTTAAAATGAACTCTACACTAGTAATTTCTGTTCTACCTTCAGCCATTAATCCGGCAATAACCAAGGCTGCTCCTGCACGTAAGTCAGTCGCTCTTACACTTGCACCGTGTAAAGGATTGCCACCCTTGTAGAAAATATGGTCATTCGTTGTAGAAATATCTGCATTCATTTTGGCTAATTCGAAGACATGGTTCACACGTTTTTCATAAATAGTATCGATCAATGTTCCTCGTCCTTCAGCTTTCAACAAAAGAGGGGTAATCGGTTGTTGAAGGTCTGTAGCAAATCCTGGATATGGAGCTGTTTTGATATTTACAGCCTTAAGATTTGTTTGTTCTTCAACGTAGATACTGTCTTCTGAAACCGTCATATGAACACCCATTTCTTCAAGTTTTGCAATAAAACCTTCTAAGTGTTCATAGAGTACATTGTTAATACGAATTCCTTGTCCCACAGCAGCAGCCATTGCAATATAGGTCCCTGCTTCAATACGGTCAGGAATTACTTGATGGCGTGTGCCGTGTAGAGATTCAACACCATCGATAGTAATCATATCTGTACCTGCACCACGAATATGAGCTCCCATATTATTTAACAAAGTAGCTACATCAATGATTTCAGGCTCTCTAGCCGCGTTTTTCAATGACTGTACGTCCTTGAGCTTTAACCGCTGCAAGCATTGTGTTAATAGTTGCTCCGACACTAACAGTATCCATATAAATATGAGCTCCTTGTAATCTAGAGCCGTTTGTTGAGAGATTCATATTGTCTCCCTCATAGGTTGTCTTAGCACCCATAGCTTCGAAGGCTTTTAAATGCAAGTCAATCGGACGAGGTCCCAAGTCACATCCACCAGGTAAACCTACTGTTGCTTCACCGAAACGTCCAAGAAGACTACCGTAGAAATAATAGGATGCACGAAGACTGTTGATTTTACCATATGGCATTGGTTTATTTTGAACACCACGAGGATCAATCTCTAAAACATCATCATAGCGCTTTACACTAGCACCCATAATTTCCATGATATCAACCAAACTAGCAACGTCAGAGATATCTGGAACACAGTCCAAAATAACTACATCATCTGACAAAATAATAGCTGGAATCAGAGCTACTACACTATTTTTTGCTCCGCTGATGGTTATCTCACCCTTTAATGGGCGTCCACCGTTAATGACAATTTTTTTCATTATTTTTTATATACTCTTTCACTATTTATTCATAAGGTCTCACCCTACATTATACCATATTTCTTTCTTATTATCTATCAATATAAATGAAATATATTGCTAATCTCTCAAAGTAATTTCTACTGTTTTAGGTTAAATTTTAACAGTTTGTCTATCACTATTTTTTATTTATAAAAAAAGCTTCCCGAATATCTCGAAAGCCTTATTAATGCTATTTTCAGCATCCTCGCTTTTTAAAAGCTCGGGATAAAAAGGTTTACTAGACCTTTTTATTTAGCGATAGGGTAAACAGAAACTTGTTTCTTATCGCGACCTTTACGTTCAAAGCGTACTACGCCTTCAACTTTAGCGAACAAAGTATCGTCTCCACCACGACCAACGTTTACACCTGGATAGATATGTGTACCACGTTGACGGTAAAGGATTGATCCACCAGTTACAGTTTGTCCGTCAGCTGCTTTAGCTCCAAGACGTTTAGCTTGTGAATCGCGTCCGTTTGATGTAGAACCTCCACCTTTTTTGTGGGCGAAAAGTTGCAAGTTGTTAAGAGTCATTTTTAACATAATGTTTTCCTCCGTGTTAGTTTTCTGTGATAACTCTGGTTTGGACGAACTCAGAAGAGTTCTCCGATAAGTTTGCCATACCTAAGAAAAAAATGATTCGAAAGAATAACTGCGTCATTTCTCTCTGGTGAGAAGGAAGATCTGTTTGGAATTTCAACCATCAGATAGCCACCTTCATCTTCGTTTAATTCTAAGATTGGTTCGTAGCCTGCAAATTTCTCAATGGAATTGATGAAAGTTTATGGCAAGCGTAGAAACCGATGCACACACGACATCTAGGCCGTATTCGCCACTCTCGGCGTGTCCAGTAATCTCCGCACTCCTCAGCTCGCCATCTTCGGCTCTCTCAAAAGACTGCTTGTATCATGTGTTCTCCTTAAAAACTAAGCGTTGATTGCGTTGATGACAACTTTTGTATATGGTTGACGGTGACCTTGTTTACGATGGCTACCTTTTTTTAGGTTTGTACTTGTAAGTAACAACTTTCTTTTGTTTTCCTTGTTTTTTTCAACAGTTCCAACAACAGTAGCTCCAGCAACAAGTGGAGTTCCGACAACAGTGTTTTCACCACCAACAAGAACAACTTCGTTAAAAGTAACTTCTTGACCAGCTTCAACGTTCAATTTTTCAACGTAAACTGCTTGACCAACTTCAACTTTAACTTGTTTTCCGCCAGTTTTGATAATTGCGTATGTGCTCATTATGCACCTCCTATGATTTTTTGGGATTTCCCCGAATTTTTGTGAAGACTCGCCTAGCATCGTGGGACGAACCACTTAAAAGAAGAGCTCTTAGTATAACAAAGAATAAACTAGGAATTAAGCCGAAGACATAACTTATGTTAGGCAAGGCGATAATGACGAAGTTTAAATTTGTTATACGACGAGCAACGATGTTCGTGCGGTTGCACAGGATCGTGCATAGTCAACTCTACAAGTATAGCATGATTCCAAATTTTTGACAAGTATTTTCACTCAAAATTCAGCCTTTTATCAGACTTTTTTTCAAAGAAGATAAAACCATACTTAGATAAAAAATACTCATCATGATAGGGACGCCTAAAATCGTTTTTTCGTTGAAGATAATCGTTAAGTAAGCTGAAAATACTACTCCTAGAATGAAACTAACTAGTAGGCTCACAAAAATCAATCCTTCCATCAAAAATGCTGTATGCTTGGTCCGAACATATTCGCCAAAAGCCAACATGGTGCGTTTAATATTTCCCGTCATAAAGGCATTATTATAGGCGATTCCAGAAACCTCTCCGAAAGCCGTTGTTACCAGTCCCATACAAAAAGCTAGCGGTGGAACAATAAACATGTTATCTACACTCAATGGAATAAAGCCGATTATCAATGATAAAATAGCTAACGGAACAAGTGATAGAATGGGTTTTTTAACAATGCGAAGTTTTTCCTTGTAAATCGTAAGCAAAAAAACGCCTAACATGAAAGATAAAAGTGTCAATATCTTTATTTCAGCATCAGCTAAATTTCTCTGAACGATTCCGACTGATAAAAATACCACATTCCCCGTTTGCCCAGCGACTAAGGTATTCCCTCTTACAATAAAGGTATAGGCATCTACATATCCTGCACAAAAAGTCAAAAAAAGCGCCAATCTTTTTGAATGACGAGAAATTTTTCTCATAGGTAATAATCTCATACTAAACTCCTAAATTTACTGTAACTATTGTACCATTTTTTCTAGAAATTTCGAAGTATCAAAGCAAAAGAATTATCTCAAGGTAACGAGTTGACTCTTTCTATGTTATAATGAAATCAATCATTACTTGTGGAAAAGGAGTAACTATGCTAAAACTTGGTATCATAGGAACTAGTTCAATCAGCCATCATTTTCTAGAGGCTGCCCATACTAGCGGGAAATTTCAACTGGGTGCAGTTTATTCAAGAAAAATAGAAACTGCAAAAAAGTTTGTTGAACAGTATCAGGGCGTTAAGCTATTTGATCAGCTAAATGATTTCTTGAATGATTCATTCGATGTGGTATACATTGCTAGTCCAAATTCCCTGCATTTTAGTCAGGCAAAGATGGCCTTATCTGCTGGGAAACATGTTATCCTTGAAAAACCAGCTGTCACTCAACCACAAGAATGGCAGGAATTAGTTCAAACGGCTAAAGATAATAAATGTTTTATCTTTGAAGCAGCACGTAACTACCACGAAGATGCTTTCGCCACAATTAAAGACTTTCTTGCAGACAAGCAAATTCTTGGTGCAGATTTTAACTATGCTAAATACTCTTCTAAGATGCCTAACCTCCTTGCTGGCGATACTCCTAATGTTTTCTCAGACCGTTTTGCAGGTGGTGCACTTATGGATCTTGGTATTTATCCGATTTATGCAGCTGTTCGCTTATTTGGAAAACCGACTCATGCAACCTATCAAGCTCAGAAACTAGATAATAGCATTGATTTAAATGGGGATGGTATTCTCTCATATCCTAACTATCAAGTACACATCAAAGCAGGAAAGAATATCACTTCTAATCTTCCTTGTGAGATTTATACGACTGATGGAACATTGACTCTCAATACAATCGAGCATATTCAATCAGCTATTTTCACAGACCATCAAGGAAAAGAACTTCAACTTCCTATCCAGCAAGCTCCTCACAATATGACTGAGGAAGTCACTAATTTTGCAAACATGATTAAACAAGCAGACCCAACTCTCTACCAATCTTGGATTGATGATGCGACACACGTCCACAACCTACTTTACACTATGCGCCAGGATGCTGGCATTAGATTTGAGGCAGAAAAATGAAAAGCAAACTACCTACCGAATGGCAAGAATTGATTGACCAACTGGGATTCCAAGAATTTACTCCCATTCAGACTCAACTTTTTGAACCTATAACAGAAGGTGAAAAACTACTTGGAGTCAGTCCAACTGGTACAGGGAAGACTTTAGCCTATCTCCTACCTAGTTTACTTAAACTCCAAAAGAAAAAAGCCCAGCAACTGTTGATTTTAGCTCCTAACACTGAACTTGCTGGCCAAATTTTCGATGTTACCAAAACTTGGGGCGAAGCTATCGGCTTAACCGCTCAGCTATTCCTTTCAGGTTCAAGTCAGAAACGTCAGATTGAACGTCTTAAAAAAGGACCAGAAATTCTGATTGGAACACCTGGTCGTATCTTTGAACTCATCAAATTGAAAAAAATCAAGATGATGAATGTAGAAACCATCATTCTGGATGAATTCGACCAACTGCTAGATGATTCTCAGATTCATTTTGTTGAAAAGATTACCCACTACGCTCCTCGTGACCACCAACTCATCTATATGAGTGCGACTACCAAATTTGACCAAGATAAGATTGCACCTAACACGCGCACCATTGATCTATCAGACCAAAAGTTAGACAACATCCAACACTTCTACATGCAAGTAGACCAACGTCACAGAGTAGATATGCTTCGGAAACTAGCACACGTCGATGATTTCCGCGGCCTCGTATTCTTTAATAGCTTGTCAGACCTTGGAAGCGCTGAAGAAAAATTGCAATATCGCGATGTTTTAGCAGTTTCACTTGCGAGCGATGTCAACGTTAAATTTAGAAAAGTTATCTTAGAAAAGTTCAAAGATAATCAACTGACACTCCTTCTTGCGACAGACCTTCTAGCTCGTGGTATCGACATTGATAGCCTTGAATGCGTAGTTAACTTTGATGTCCCAAGAGATATTGAAACCTATACTCACCGAGCTGGACGTACCGGACGTATGGGTAAAGATGGCTATGTCATCACCCTTGTAACCCATCCAGAAGAACTTAAAAAACTTAAGAAATTTGCAAGTGTACGTGAAATCGTCTTGAAAAATCAAGAACTGTATATCAAATGAGAGTGGGACAGAAATCGGTAATTCGTTAGAATTCGATTTCGTCGTCCCACCTCCGCACAGTTGAGTAGGGCTGTAAAAGCTGATGAAATCAGCGTAGTAGAGCCCACTCAACCACTGCGTCTTGCTCGACAATCCAAAGACAATTGAGAGGCTAGAACTTTTGTCCCAGCCTCTTTTTCTTATCCCCAAGTAATTTCTAAACGGTAGTCCGCAAATGGAACTCCTTCTTTGTTTGCAACTGATAGGCTAGTTCAATCTTCCCTTCACCAACTTCATAGTGGCTAGTATGAATGATAAACTCCTGCATTCCCATGGGTGTTGGAACATAGGCTAAACTATCGGAATCCTTCAGAAAACGCATGATAGTCTTGGGATTTGAGAAGCGCGTCATGACTAGCTCTTCTTCTTGAAACTTAATCACAACCTTTTCTTGCTCTTCATTGTAGAAAAGGAGATAAGAAAAATCTCCCTTTTCACGTAGTTCTACATCATAAAGTTGGTCGATTACTTCCAATTGTTCATCGAACTGGATAGTATTTCTCATTCTAATCTTCACAAGAGTTCCTCTTTCTTCTCACTTATCCCTACTATTTTACCAAAAAGCCAAGGAATTTGCTATAATGGTCTTATGAATGAAAAAGTATTTCGTGACCCTGTTCACAACTATATCCACGTTAACAATCAAGTCATTTACGACTTGATCAATACCAAAGAATTTCAACGGCTCCGTCGTATCAAACAGTTAGGGACATCTAGCTATACCTTTCATGGTGGAGAGCATAGTCGTTTTTCTCACTGTTTGGGCGTCTATGAAATTGCCCGTCAAATCACTGAAATATTTGAGGAGAAATATCCTGAGGAGTGGGATTCTAACGAGTCTCTCTTAACCATGACTGCAGCTCTTCTCCATGATCTTGGACATGGTGCCTACTCTCATACTTTTGAAAATCTCTTTGACACTGACCATGAGGCGATTACCCAGGAAATAATCCAAAGCCCTGAAACAGAGATTCACCAGGTTCTTTTGCAGGTGGCACCCGATTTTCCAAAAAAAGTAGCCAGCGTTATCGACCACACTTATCCAAATAAACAAGTGGTTCAACTGATTTCAAGTCAGATTGATGCGGACCGCATGGATTATCTCCTTCGTGACTCTTACTTCACCGGTGCTTTTTATGGCCAGTTTGATTTGACACGTATCCTTCGTGTTATTCGTCCTGTTGAAAATGGCATTGCCTTCCAGCGTAATGGGATGCACGCCATCGAGGATTATGTACTCAGTCGTTACCAGATGTATATGCAGGTTTATTTCCACCCAGCCACACGCGCCATGGAAGTCCTTCTGCAAAATCTTCTCAAACGTGCCAAAGAACTCTATCCTGAAAATAAGGACTTCTTTGCCCTAACATCACCCCATCTACTACCATTTTTTGAGAAAAACGTTAGCTTGACTGACTATCTTGCCCTAGATGATGGTGTGATGAATACTTATTTCCAACTCTGGATGACAAGTACGGACAAGATTTTGGCTGACTTATCACAACGTTTTATCAACCGTAAGGTCTTTAAATCTATTACTTTTTCTCAAGAAGACCAAGACAAACTTGAAATCATGCGGAATTTAGTAGAAGAAATTGGTTTTGACCCCAACTACTACACTGCTATCCACAAGAATTTTGACCTTCCTTACGATATTTATCGACCAGAGTCTGAAAATCCTAGAACACAAATTGAGATTGTCCAAAAGAATGGCGAACTGGCAGAACTTTCTAGCCTATCTCCTATCGTTCAATCTCTTGCAGGAAGCCGTCATGGTGACAACCGTTTCTACTTCCCTAAAGAAATGCTTAAGCAAAACAGTATTTTCACGAGTATCATTCAACAATTTTCACATTTGATTGAGAATGATCATTTTATCCCAGATAAGAAATAATAGAGGAAATTTATGAGTATAAAACTAATCGCCGTCGATATCGATGGTACCCTAGTTAATAGCAAAAAAGAGATTACTCCCGAAGTTTTTGAAGCCATCCAAGATGCTAAAAGAGCTGGTGTCAAGGTTGTCATTGCAACAGGACGCCCCATTGCCGGTGTTGCCAAACTTCTTGACGACTTGCAGTTGAGAGATGAAGGTGACTATGTTGTGACCTTCAACGGTGCCCTTGTTCAGGAAACTGCTACAGGACATGAGATTATCAGCGAATCCTTGACCTACGAAGACTATCTGGATATGGAATTTCTCAGCCGTAAACTTGGAGTTCATATGCATGCCATCACTAAGGATGGTATCTATACTGCCAATCGCAATATCGGAAAATACACCGTACACGAATCAACCCTCGTCAGCATGCCAATTTTTTATCGTACACCTGAAGAGATGGCTGATAAAGAAATCGTCAAATGTATGTTTATCGACGAACCTGAGATTCTCGATGCTGCTATCGAAAAGATTCCTGCAGATTTTTACGAGCGCTACTCTATCAACAAATCTGCTCCATTTTATCTAGAACTCCTTAAAAAGGATGTAGACAAGGGATCTGCTATCATTTACCTAGCTGAGAAGCTTGGACTAAGTAAGGATGAAACCATGGCGATCGGTGATGAAGAAAATGACCGTGCCATGCTAGCAGTCGTTGGTAATCCCGTTGTTATGGAAAACGGAAACCCAGAACTCAAAAAAATCGCCAAATACATCACCAAAACAAATGATGAATCCGGCGTTGCCCATGCCATTCGAACTTGGGTCTTGTAACATTAAAAACCACTCTCTTGAGTGGTTTTTTTTTATATTTTCCTTTGTAGGATGGGGCAATAGTTTTGTCAATCATGTGTCAATAATAGTTTAAAAGAAAAACAATTTTTTCATTCGAATGAGTCCCAAATATCTTAACAAAATGTACAGTTACTTAAATCTTGAGAGTACAAAAAAACTTTTTGTGTACCTCTTTTACTTGTTTAATTTAGTTGTACAGTTACTTAAATCTTGAGAGTACAAAAACACAAGAATTTATCTTCCAAATCCGGATATTGTTGTACAGTTACTTAAATCTTGAGAGTACAAAAAAACTCGTCAAATGGCATATCTCGAAAAATCTGCAGTTGTACAGTTACTTAAATCTTGAGAGTACAAAAACATCTCAGATTGGGGAAGGGACAATCAATCCGTTGTACAGTTACTTAAATCTTGAGAGTACAAAAAACTTAATGAAATACCTTGTTTGTCAGCCAATTGTTGTACAGTTACTTAAATCTTGAGAGTACAAAAAAACAACGCATGTTCATTATATCCGATACACCATGTTGTACAGTTACTTAAATCTTGAGAGTACAAAAACTTGGACGGAGAAATCCTGCTCCAAGAAACCGTTGTACAGTTACTTAAATCTTGAGAGTACAAAAAACTGTTCATTGTAATTTTTTTCCTTTTTCTAATTTGTTGTACAGTTACTTAAATCTTGAGAGTACAAAAACTCTGTACCTTTGACGGTTGTAGTAGATACTGTTGTACAGTTACTTAAATCTTGAGAGTACAAAAAAACTGTGAAACACTACATTTTTCCCTCTGTTTCCGTTGTACAGTTACTTAAATCTTGAGAGTACAAAAAAACCTCAAATTCGTCAATTTTGGTTTTTGTAGCTCAAAAACTCATTATAAAGTCTTTATCCTAACTCGTCAATACTATTCTTCTAAATACTTTAATAACATTGGGTTAACTGGTTCAATACGGAATTTAATTTTTCATTTTATATTGATATAAATTGTTTAATATCCTCAATGCTACTTGATCTTCAATTGATAAGCTCATATGGAGAATGTCAGAACTAAATAAATAAGGCCCAATCTTTCTTAAAGATGATAAAAAAATCTTGCTTATCAGGTATTTGATTTATTGGATATTGATTAGCAAAAACGTTCGTACATAAATTCTAATGAATAGAAATGATCAACGTAATCTGAAACAATATTAATCTCTTCGAGTACCTCTTTCGTGACATGAAGATATCCTTCATTTGAAGGAAATGAAATAGTGTATAACATGTTACAGTGAATGGTTAATCGCTCTAATTGTTCACAACACTCAACAAATTCCTTATAAGAGAGATAATCATCCATATTTCGGAGAACAAGTAATATCTTTTCAGATTGATCCGTAATCACTACTTGCAGCATCGAAAGGAATAATAAAAACTTTGTCTTATTGTCAACAAATTCAAAGGATACATTTTTTTATCGTTCTGACCAAAATAGGGCAGAAAATTTTTTTGGATCAATTGTTCTGCATTAAAATATTTTGCTTCTGTATGATAGTTAATACCATCTAGTTGTAGATTCAAATTCAGATTCAACAGCAAAGAAATCCTATCTAGATGATCATTGATATTTTCAATTTGCTCCATCATCTCCACTGTATTAATCTTTTTTTCTTTATATAATCATAAGCTACAGTTCCTTTTTTTATACTCCATTTGCTCAATTAGATCATTAATATTCGATAGTTGAATCACCCTAAATTCTGAACGGGAAACCACCGTATCGTCTATTAAAATTTTAGGTTCATTTTGTTCGAAAAGGACTAAATCTTCCTCACTATATTTTTTACCTCCAAAATACCATAACAGGATTTGCCAAATATAGTACTTTAGTTGTTGATTTTGGCCAACAACTTGAGTAAACTGTCCAAAAACTCAATGTAATATTATCCTTGTATGGATGACTGATATTCATTTTCATATAACTACCAACTTATTATCACTGACTACTTCTTCTTGTTTTGTTTTTCCACCAATGATCAAAACCATTTCAGAAAACTGTTTCTCCGTAACTGCTAGTAAGCGGACATTCCCACTAGGTAAATTACTTTGACTTAATTTTTTATAGAATTTACTAGCAAAACTTCGATTTGGACATGTTCTATAATAAACAGAAAAACTGCAACATTTCAAAACCATTAGCAATTAGATCTTTTCGGAAATTACGATAGATTCTTTTTTCTTGATTCGTATCCATAGGAAGATCAAAAAAACACAATAATCTCAATGCTTCATACCTCATTTCTTTAACTCCATTCTACACTAGAAACGATCGGACAGTAGAATTTACTAGTATCCTTATCTGATATACATTTTAGAAAACCTTTAACATATTTATCCATTGCTACCGTTACAGAACAAGTTTCTTTTCCATAACGAATTTTTTTGCATTCAATGTATCTGTTAAAGCCAATCTGAACTCATATTTTAAATATTCTTCATCCCGTAAATTTTGATAAACCCAAACATCAATAATCTGTCTAAAAGGTTCCATTAAGTCATCTACCAAATTAAATTGATTGTATTCGTTTTTATGAAAAATTCCAATTAAGGGATTTAATCCATAACCAGCAATAATACGTGCCATCTGCGCCCTCATAATCGCATAGCCATAATTTAGGCCTGCATTAATAACATCCGTTTCCTGTTGGGTAAGACGAACGAATTTCTTTCCAAATAATTCATTAAAATAAACTTTTGCCGCGTGTCCTTCGCGATTAGTTTTATCTCCAAATTCAATATGATCTTTATAATCTGCTAATAGCTGAATACATTCAATATTCTTCTCAAACATTGAAAGAACATCTTGTTGATTATTTATTTTGAAATAGGTCACTATCTGCCACAGTTTATCTTTTTGTTCCTGCGTCCACAACAATTGTTCCTGTAACTTTTTATAGGCTCTAAAATGGCCATTTTGTGAATGATATATCCCTGTCGGTAAGTGCTCATTATCACAGACGATTAACGCAATGTTATACTTACTTAAGGCACTTAACAATCTTAGGGTTACAACCGTTTCTCCTCCTTCTGCTACAATAATAGAAATATCGCTCAAGGGGATAACATAATCTTCACCCATCTTCTTAATCAAAAGATTATCCAGCTTTAATTGCATTTTTTCACTCTGACAAACATGTACAATTCTCCAAGTCATTCTCTTATCCTCTTTACAAATCGAAAACACCCCGCCATAAATGACAGGGTGTTGAATTCGGCATGAAGCCTTATCTTTGTAGCTTCTGCAAGATTTAAGTAACTGTGTAAGGCGTCCCTTACACTTGATATTATAATACATTGTAAAAGCGTTTGCAACTCTTTTTTTAAAAAAATTTTTTTAAAATTTGAGTTTTTGGTTCTTCACCCTCTTTTTTTAATGAAATGTTTATTACCCAAAAATATCAGTCTTAACTTTATATATAGAAATATTTGGTTTATTTAGGCCCTTTACACATTGTGTGGTACTATTCGGAACGGTATCAAAAAAATATCAATCAATTTTTCTCCTTTTTCAAAAATCCGATTTGTCAATAGGTTTTTAATTGAACTTGATGTTTTTCCTTTATTGTTTCTTGATAAAAAAATCTGAACAACTGTTCTTGCCCTGTATCAACATCCTTTATTAAAAATCAAATCATTTTTACATAAAAGTGAACTTAAACTCTGATTTTTTTCATCAACACCCTCTAATTTTTTTAATAACATCATATTTATTTTTTTGAAATCTTATATTTACCAGTACCTTTTTTTCAAAAATATAAATCAGAGTATTTTAATCCCAGAAACTCATATTTTTTTGACTTATTATTATAATATACGTCTGTCCTCCAAGGATTAATAGACTGAAGCACAACTTTATTATTACTTTTTATCAGGTGTTATATCAATGTGGTTACCTAATTTATTATCGTAGTATTTCATGCTTTTTAATTTCTGGACCATTACCTTTTTCTGCTATATTTTTCTTATTGGCCCATTTTCTTGTCTGTATTTTTTTCAAAAAGGATTACAAGGGACTTCTTTATTCTTCTCGTTCAATTCTTTAGAAGGATAGGTTCTTAAGATTTCTTCAATTACCTTTTTCAAATGTTTGCGGATCTTTGTGATACATTAAGAATCTACTTTTATCTTTATTGTAAATTTTAATGAATGCATCATATCCAGCTTGACTATAAATATCTTTTAATCTTACCTAGAACATAAGTTTCTTCAGATTTATCCTTATCTAATTTCGCTTTTCTTGTTGCGTAAATTGTTGCATCAGAAATCTTTCGGTTATATTTTGAATCTACTTGATAAGAAAAATAGAATGTTATCCTCAAATTTCTTAGATTTCAACGTATCAACAAAATGATCATATGGCGCTTTGAATACTAACTCTTTGTATTCATCGTCACTCAATGAAATAATTTCACCCGTTTCTTGATCCACAAATTGCTCTTCTTTATAAGAGATCAGAGGATTATTCTGTTTTTTCCATAATCTTAATTGACTAGATGCAGCAATGATCAAAGCATCTACAGCATGATGGTGATAGGTCTCACGAGATTTTTCAAGCCCCCACTTTCTTCTTAACTGCGAGGTAAATTGTCCCCGTACTACCGAAATAGTTGTATCGAATTGATGCTCCTTATAAAAATCTTGTAGAGCATTTAAAACAACTCGAGAGGAATATCGTGTATCAACCAGATTTCGTTCTATAAACTTTTGCTTGACTTCAATTTTACTAATGTCTTCTTCCGTTAAAAGATACTCTTTCTTTTTATTGCTTAGTAATTTTGAATCATTTACATATGATTTGAACTCTCTGTAGGACCAAGCATCATCCATACTATCTAAAGCTTGAAATGGTGTCTGTTGCCCTTTTTCTTGATTCGCTGTAGCAAGTACTAAGACTTTATTAGATAAACTATCATCGAACGATAAAGATAGAGGTAGAATATGATCAATTTCATACTTGTACCGATTTTGAATCAAATCTGAAATTGGAATATTCTTTCCAGTGTAAAGACACTTTTCACCCTGTTGATGCCACAAACGAATCTTAGTTGCTAATTCTTTATGTCCATGAAAAACGTTATCCGGTAATTCTTTTTTCCCATTGTATTGGAAAGCCGCTTTTTCCATAGCAGCATTTTTCTCGTCTAGATTTGCTTTTTGACGCTTGATATACTCTTTCTTTGCATCATCCTCATTATTTTCACGTGCCATTTCAATAACGATATTATCAAAGATCCCATATCTTTTTGTTGCTTCATTGATAATCTTTATAGCTTGTCTGACAGATTTTGCCACGACAGGATTATAGATTTCTTCTGTTAATTCTTTTTCATCTATGTACTTGGTTCGTTTTGATGTCTCTTTAGATTTTTGTTTGCCTAATCGAGTAAGAATTGTCATTTGCTCTTCCGAAGTCTCATATAATTCTGGAATCAGCTCCATCATGAGTTTTAGAGAAAAATTATGCCATCCCTTACTAAATAAACTGCTATTATTTTTTCTAAATTGAACCAATTCAAGTACTTGATCTTGACTAAATATATCTTTTAGCTTAGCATTAATCGCTTCTTCTATACCTTCTCGCTCAGTATTTAAGGTTAGAATATGAGCAAGCTCATCTATGACCTTTCTCGGTAACTCTTCCACCCTGATTGTTTCTAATGATTGCATTTTTCGATAAGCCTCAAAAGTGTGCATCTCAGGTTTTTTATTGGGATCAATGCGATATCCGTGTATCTGATCAACTGAAGCACCAATCATTTTGGCAATATACTTCAATAGTGTTGCAGCACCTAATGTTTTTGTTGTCTTCGCATACTCAATAATAGTTTTCTTTTGTTCCTCACTCAATTTCTTGGTTTCCGTTGGAACAGTTAAATTATTTAAATCATTTAATAAGTTGAACTCTTGAGCAGTGTATGATGCTTTTGAAGCCCTATATTCATCAGGATAAAATGTACATTTACCAATTAAGATACCAAAAATATTATCTAAGGTTATGTACTCACCTTGAGAATCTTTTTTAGTAGTATACCTTCCATAATCAGTCCGTGATTTTTCATTTCCAGGCCCATGGTAGTATTTTCTTTTACCAGTAAGGATTGTTAAATAATCTTCTATAAACCCTTCTGTAATCTTATTATTGAATTCCTGCTGTTTTCTAAGAATTCTTTCGGCTTCTTTTCTATAAGCAGATGTTGAAAAAACATTAATTAATCTGCGTTTTTCACCATTTTCCACAACAGTGAAATCTCCTCTAACCTGACCATATTTTTCGAAACGATCTAGTTGGATTTGACCAGGTGTTTGTTCAGCAAGTAACTTTCTATTCTCTTCAACTGCCTTACCGTAATCAGATGATACTGTACCGCCATCTTCAGAAGCATCATCTAAGTAACTAATACCACGTCTCTTAATAATATTCTTTAAGGCTATAAACAACTCTTCGTTAGTTAATCGTTTATCCAATCCTTGCACACGAATTTGATAAGAATTTAAGTTAATTGAAACCTTAGAAAAGTCAGTTAATAAACCATAGTCTTCAAATAGATCATGAAGACGAATACTACGATGTTTTTTCCGGCGAGTTAATCTTCTCCCCCCTCTAAAGCCCCTTCTCTCAATATTACTGTCAGCCGTTGCAGCTGGAAAAAGGCGAGAATTCGCATGGATAATCTCACCAGTATCTTTTTTTAGAATACCTACTCCAACGGAAGCAATACCAATATCCAAACCCAAAACTAAACCATTCATAATAAAACTCCTCACCAGTCATTATATTAATTATATTTTACTCTTTCCTCCCTCAAAAAAATCAAATCATTATAAAATATTTTTAGCAAAAAAATAGAATATAATTTTTTTAAAAACATGTTTCTTCATTTTATAAAACTAAAAAAAGCGTAACTTACGCTTTATTCTATCAACTTCTTCTCAATACAAGAATATAAATATACTTGAGAAAAAAACTTATTAATGGGAATTTTGTTAACTTAGTACAATATTTGATTGAACTTTTATTTTCTTTTTATATTTAGATGATTTTTGTTTATCGAAAAATTTATCAAGTAATTAATTCCTCTTATTTGTATAAATGTCAGTTATTGATAAAAGCAACTCCTACTGTAAATCTTTGATAAACTCCACAACTTGATGATTCTCAATCTTCACATAATATCCACCGCTATTATTGACATGTTTATCCCCTTCATATCTATCAATCCTTACAGCATAAAGACCGCTTGGAAGGGGTTGATTGTTAAAAAACTCTTTCATTTGCGATTCAAGGTCTTCAAGATAGGCATCATATAACTGATCCTTCTTGTCTTCTGGAGTGTAGTATCGAAATTGAAACTCTGGTATAAAAATATCTTTTTGGAAAAGATATTGAGCATCCATAGGATACATCCCTTGTAATGCTTGTCCTTTTCTTTGATTTTCCTCTAATATTTCATCATAAAGATACATGTTGCCAGATTTACTATTAAATTGAAAATCAATCCCTTCGTACTTCAAAGCAGTCATTTTAGGATCTGTTATTGAACTCTCCAATTTTTTTAAAAATTCGCTGGTGCCTGGACTAATCTCAATTCCTAAATAAGCTAATTCTGGAAAAGCGTGATAAATCTTTTTGTTTTGTTCATAATCTACTTCCACATCCGTCTTTTTATACTTTTTGTTTTCCGAAGGACGAGTATAGTATTCAAAACGAGAATTAGCCTGATAGGTTTTACCATCTATATTTTCAGTGTAAGTACCATGGATTACAAATCCTCCTACACTTGTATAGTTCTTTTCATATTTTTCTAAATCAAACTGCCCTGTAAGACCGTAGTTCTCATAAGAACGATGTAAAGCTTGCTTGATTTCTGTCTTACTTACATAGGCAAATACCCCCCACATGTCCAGCATTGCAAAAATAGGACTAAGGATTATGAATATAGCGAATAGTACAACCATGGATAAGCAGCCAATTAATAAGCCTTTTTTCATCTCTTTCTCCTAAACATTCTACGCCTATTATACCACACCATGGATATCTTATGACGTTTGTCAACATTTGGTCAAAGAAAAAACACTGGTTATCCAGTGTTTTTGTGGCTAGTACTGCCCCCTGCAGGAATCGAACCTGCAACTACTCCTTAGGAGGGAGTTGTTATATCCATTGAACTAAGGGAGCTAGAGAAAAACCCTGCCTTGCAGCAGAGTTTTTATCATCGAATTAACGACGGATTTCTTTGATACGAGCTGCCTTACCTTGAAGAGCACGCAAGTAGTACAATTTCGCACGACGTACTTTACCGTAACGAACAACTTCGATCTTTTCAACACGTGGAGTGTGGATTGGGAAGATACGTTCAACACCTACACCGTTAGAGATTTTACGAACTGTGTAGTTTTCTGAGATGCCAGCACCTTTACGTGCAATAACAACACCTTCAAAGATCTGAACACGTTCACGGTTTCCTTCGACAACTTTCGCGTGTACACGAACAGTGTCACCAGGACGGAATGAAGGGATATCTGTACGAAGTTGACCTTCAGTCAAGCTTTGGATTAATGGATTCATTTTATTCTCCTATCTTTGTCAATCTTGAGGAAACTTCCTCAGCGGATAAACTGTATTTTTGTGCGTCCATTACACACAAGATACAGTTTATCAAATTTCCTAGAAAAAGTAAAGAAATTTAAAGCAAAATTCCCAAAAAAATTGCAAGAAAACCAAGCAAGTAGGTTAATAATAAATAACTATAAAATGCCTTCTTGTCACTTAGCAGTTTTTGTAGTTCATCGTTCAAAGTTGAGAAAGTAGTCAAACCACCGCAAAAACCCGTTGCAAGTATAGAATAGACTTCTTTTGACTCCACATAGTTATAGCATAATCCAATCAAAAAACAACCTAGAAGATTAGCTATGAGTGTTCCTAGTGGTAGCACTGACCCTTGATTATAACGGGAAAAGAAATAACGAACAAGAGCACCCAGTCCACAAGCAAGTGCTAGATAAAATACTACCATTTCTTCCTCCCTAGACAATAAGCAAAAAGAAGTCCACCGCCTATGCTCAAAAGCAAATAGGTCACCAAACTAAGGTACCGCCCTGTGTCCAGCAATTTCACAGCATCTAATAGGAGACTAGAAAATGTCGTTAAGCCACCACAGAATCCTGTTCCAAGCGCTAGAATAGTACCTTTACTACTTCCCTTATAAACCAGATAACCTTTTACAAGGTAGACAAGGCAAAAAATTCCTAAATAGTTGACTACTAGTGTTCCCCAAGGGAAGTCTGGACTAGATGGCAACCATCTCGAAATCTGAAAACGCACAATTCCTCCCAGCATACCAGCTAGAAAGATCCCTAGAGGGTAAAATTTTTCTTTTTTCATTTGATCGTTTTATCCTGATAATCACGTGAACGTTTGAGAATATCTGAAAAAGTCTCAACAATTGTATCTTCGTATTTTTTATTGCCTACACGACTTTTTGACTTTTTCAAAGATAACTTCTTCTCTTTTTAGTATCTAGAATAGGTTTTCCTGAAGCTTTTTTTATAGGCAACTTCTCCTTCAACTAAATGCATCCTCTCTTCTAAAAAGTTGAACGATTTGGTCATCGATTTTATCGATTTCTAGTCGAATATTATCTAAATCCATAGAGTCTCCTTTTTAATTGAACTATTGTACCAAAAAAGCACTAAATAGGCTAGTAAAGTCCTAATCCTGTTTAATAAAAACTGCACTGACAACTTTCATCAGTGCACTTCATGCTTATCCTACTTTAGCAGCTAATTCTTCTGCGAATTGCTCCAAGCGTTCAATATCTTCTTCCTCGGCAGAAAGGTCAACTTTAACGCACTCTGAACCCTTTTCAGCTCCAGTAGCGATAAATACTCGGTCGAAGTCATCAACAGCTTTACAGAATTCATCGTAGAAAGTATCACCTGATCCGACTACACCATAGATTTTACCGCTCAAGTTGAGGTCTGCTAGATCTTCGTAGAAGTCCATCATCTCATCTGGTAATTCTCCATCCCCGTAGGTATAGGTTGCAACAATGGCGATGTCTGCTTCTAAAAAGTCAGAAGCGTCAACGGTTGTACACTCATCAACATCCACTTCTAAACCACATTCTCTTAATTTATCTGCTACAATATCAGCGATTTCTTCAGTATTACCGGTCATACTGGCAAATACAATTTTTGCTAATGCCATAAGGTCCTCCTCAATTAATCTTCCTCCATTATATCACATCTTTTTCATTTTAAAAAAATAAAAACTCTTGTGCTACAATGAAATGAGAAAAGAATTGAGGTTCATTATGGAGATTTGTCACCAAATTTTAGAAAAAAATTAAAGAATACAATACTATTATCATCCACCGTCATATGAAACCAGACCCTGACGCTCTGGGGAGTCAGGTAGGTTTAAAAGCCTTGCTTGAGCATCATTTTCCAGAAAAAACGATAAAAGTAGTTGGTTTTAATGAACCAACCTTAACATGGCTTGCTAAAATGGATCAGGTAGAGGACACAGACTATCAAGGTGCACTTGCCATTATCTGTGATACAGCAAACACAGCACGTATTGATGATAAACGATATCTTAATGCTGAGACAATTATCAAAATTGACCACCATCCAAATGATGAAGTCTACGGTGATCTTGTTTGGGTAGATACTAACTCTAGCAGTGCGAGTGAGATGATTGCTCTCTTTGCTGAAGCAACTAACTTAGAATTATCCGACTACGCTGCTAAAATGCTCTGCGCTGGAATTATTGGTGATACCGGCCGTTTTCTCTACCCTTCTACTTCTGCACGTACGCTTCGTATCGCAAGTCAACTCAGAGAACATAACTTTGACTACGCTGAATTAACTCGTAAAATGGATACTATGAGCTTTAAGATTGCCAAACTCCAGGGTTATGTCTATGATCACTTAGAAGTTGATGAAAATGGTACTGCACGTGTTATTCTCACCCAAGAAATCTTGAAGAAATACGACGTTACTGATGCGGAAACAGCAGCCATCGTTGGAGCTCCGGGCCGTATTGATACTGTTAGCCTTTGGGGAATCTTTGTGGAGCAAGCAGATGGTCACTACCGCGTACGTCTTCGCAGTAAATTTGTCCCAATCAATGAAGTTGCAAAAGAACATGATGGCGGTGGCCATCCTCTTGCTAGTGGAGCAAATTCATATAGTTTAGAAGAGAATGAGCTCATCTACCAAAAATTAAAAAACTTGCTGAAAAATAGATAAAAAGCTTGCCAAACTTTTCAGAATCTGATAGACTAGTATGGTAACAATCTATGGCTCGCAAAGAGACCATGGCAGAAAGGAAATATTGCAAAATGAAAAAAGATATCCATCCAGAATATCGCCCAGTTGTCTTCATGGACACAACTACTGGTTACAAATTCCTTAGCGGTTCAACAAAAACGCTCTAGCGAAACTAGTTGAGTTCGAAGGCGAAACTTACCCATTGATCCGTGTGAAATTTCATCAGACTCACACCCATTCTACACTGGACGTCAAAAGTTCACTCAAGCAGATGGACGCGTGGATCGTTTCAACAAAAAATACGGTCTCAAATAATCAACCGCATCACTTGTATACGGTTAAACGAAAACAACTTCGATTCGGAGTTGTTTTTTTGTTTCTTTATTTTTTTCAAGCTTTATTTTTTTTATAGCTTATAATAGTTCCAATTCTTATTTCTACTTCTACTTTCGTAACAGGTCCTCTATAAAACAAAAAAACCTACGAACCAAGCTTGACACTTGATTAATAGGTTTTTATAAAAATCATTATTTAACTGCTTCTTTAAGAGCTTTACCAGCTTTGAATGCTGGAACTTTAGAAGCTTTGATTTTGATTTCTTTACCAGTTTGTGGGTTGCGACCTTTACGAGCTGCACGTTTACGAACTTCGAAGTTACCAAAACCGATCAATTGAACTTTTTCACCAGCTGAAAGGAATTCAGTTACAGCTGCGAATACAGCGTCAACTGCTGCTGCTGAATCTTTCTTAGTCAATTCTGTAGCTTCTGCTACTTTAGCGATCAAATCTTGTTTGTTTGCCATGTTAATGAATCCTCCAAAAATTATTTCTAATTAACACTTATAATCATAACCTAAAAATTCCTTTTTAGGTCAAGTCAAAAACACCTTTTATCTCAATTTTTTTCTTCATTTTTTTAGGAATTATAGCGAATTAAGATCGCCCAGGCGTTTTCTCCGGTGTGAGTTTGGATAATTGAGCCTGTTTCTAGGACTGAAATCGGTTTTTCAACGTAAGGTTGTAGAACAGCTTTCATCTCGTTTGCAAATTCATTTGTACCTGCATAAGAAATACCAATCTCAGCTACTGAACGATTTGAAAGAGTGGCTACTAACTCATCCAACCATTTCTTAAAGGTTTTTGAACCACGTCCTTTGACAATCGGTTGAAGCTCATGGTCTTTCATTTGCATAACTACTCGAATATTCAGTAAAGAGCTCAACAAACCAGTAACACGGCCAATGCGACCACCTTTTACAAGATTTTCTAAAGTTGAAACACCGATGTAGAGTTCAGTGTGATTTTTTACGTCCTCTACATGGGTTAGAATAGTTTCAAGGTCTTTTCCTTCTTGAGCTAGTTTAGCAGCTTCCACAACTTGGAACTTCAAGGCCTGATCTGTGAATGAACTATCCAAAACAGTAACATCTGCTGTTGACAGACTTGCTCCTTGACGAGCCGCTTCAACAGTTCCTGATAAAGCATGGGACATGTGAATAGCTAGAATCTGACTACCATCCTTACCCAAATCATCAAAAATTTCTGCAAAGAGTCCCACTGGTGGTTGACTAGTCTTAGGAAGATTTTTACTAGCTTGCATCAAGCGAAGAAATTCTCCTTCTTCAAGATCTGCATCTGAATAAAGGACACTATCAATCATTACAGATAGTGGAACAACAGTAATATCAAATTCTTTAACCACTTCCGGTTCAATAGTAACCGAAGAATCCGTTACAATTTTTACTTTTGTCATTTTGCCAATCTTTCTATTTTTACTATTGTTGATTATTCAACTTATAACTATAACAATTATATCAAAAAAATACTAAAAGTTCATACTCAATCCACCTAAATTTAAAAGCAATTTATACTCCTTTTTTTAATAAAAAAAGAAAAATCACCTATGCTTGGTGATTATCTTTTTGTATTTATGATAAATAATCATACAAATCCTGCATTTGTAAATCATCAGGGTACTAATTGGAGATAGGATTGAATGTAGTCTTTTGCTTCTTCTAGCTTACCTAACTCTCTTAACAAATAAATAAACTGTTCCAAAAACTCTGGATTATCCTTGAGTTCAGTAGCAAGTTCCTTATAGAGATCATAGGCTGCATCTAATTCTTCAGTCTCTTGATAGCTTCGAGCAATCATCCATTTAGTCAAGAGGTTTTCAGGTTCATAGGCTGCTAAAGCTAGAATATCTTCGTATCTTTCTTGTTCTTGGTAGATGGTAGCTAAGCGTAGCAAAATTTCTTCCTGGTCATCAGCATTTTCTTGTGCTTGAATCAGATAAGCTTCTGCTTGCTCAGGTTGATGCAACTCATAAGATAGCTGAGATGCAAGGAGTAAGAGCCGAGTTTCAAAAGGATTCTTTGACAAACCCTGTTGAGCTATTTTAAGAGCCTCTTCTGTCTGATGCTCTTTATGAAGGGCTTGACTATAGCCATACTCATAACCCTCAAAATCTGGAGAAATAGTGTCTAGTTGTTTAAAGTATAGTACGGCTTTCTGGTAGTCCTCTTGATCAAAATAGAGACTTGCAAGCTCAAAGGCTGTTTGGTCATCATATTCTAACTCTAAGGCTTTTTCCAAAAATTCTATAGCAGATTCAAACTTACCTAAACGTGCATAAGCAAGACCAATTCTCTGATAGGTCGAAATTCCTGTTTGATCATAGATAGCACGATTATCTAATTGAGCATAGCCTTTAATAGCTTCTAAATCGTTTCCTAGCTCACTATCTAGCTCAGCTAGTCCAAATATTAGGAGAGGGTCATCAGAGTATCTACGAGCTTCTAAGAGCTTCTCACGCGCAACATCTGTCAATCCTTCCATCTGATATAAATCTGCTTTAAGGCAAGAGCTGATACGTACCATTCGCTTTCTGGACCAATCTTCTCTAAATAGTCAAAAGCTTCTTCGATAAGTCCATCTTCACCAGCAATAGCAGCTAGATTGATGTAGACTTCTGGAAATTTCGGTGCTAGTTTCTCATAGATTTGTGCTGCCTGTGGATAGAAACCAATCCCTTCGAGATATGCAGCAAGTTCAAGAAGAACTTCATCTGAATCTTCCTCTAGGGCTTTGTGGAAAAAAGATTCTGCTTTTGATAAATCTTGTTGCTCCAAGGCCTCGAGCATTTGTTGACTATTGTTCACAATCAGTCTCCTCTACTGGTTCATAAAGTCCACTAACTCCTTTATACCAATCAAAAATTTCTGAGATGACTACTTTTGCGGAAGCGTAGATTGGAATACCTAGCAATACACCCCAAATACCAAACATGGATCCTGAAGTTAACAGTACAAAAAGAATGGTAATTGGGTGAATATTGAGTTGGCTTCCTAGAATCAATGGCGATACGAAGCGTCCTTCAATGGTTTGCTCAACAATAAAGACGATAATAACCTTTAGGAGCATGACAGGACCAGCAATCAGTCCCAAAACAAGCGCTGGAATCATAGCAAGGAAACTACCTAGATAAGGAACTAGATTGAGAATACCAGCAGTAATACCTAAAGTAACAGCATACCGAAGTCCAATAATCTTGAACAAGATAATAAACATGATGGCCACGATAACGGCTACGGTAATTTGACCTCGCACATAATTAGCAAGTTGTTGGTTGACATCTGAAAGAACTTTACCGACTGGTTCTCTCAATTTATTTGGTAGAAATTGAGTAATATAGTCTCTTAGCCCTTTACCGTCTCGGAGGAGGTAAAAGAGCATAAATGGCATGATAATCAAAGCGACGATTACTTGAGAAGTTCCACTAATAAGAGCACTCACCCAGTTAACAGCTTTAGAAGAAATATTACTTGCCCATGCAGTTGCCTGAGTTGAAAATTGCGCTAAAACCTGCTCCAATTGAGTCTAAAGTCATCTGGCAAACGCTTGGTTACGAGATCATCAATAACTTTATCAGCATCTTCGAGATAACTTGGGACATTTTGTGCAAAAACAACTACTTGACGTTGAAGGTTTGGAATCGCAACAGCTAGACCAATAATCAATAGTACGGCAATAATGACGAAGATAATACTAATGGCTAAGACGCGGTTAATTTTGTACTTCTCCATCAAATCTACTAGTGGATTCAAGAGGTAGAAAAGTAGACCCGATAAAATAACTGGCAACATGACTACTGATAAAAAGTCGATAACAGGGATAAATAAGAAGCTGATTTTACTGAGAATAAAAATATTGAGACCTAGTAACAAAGCTACCAAAAATACAGTAACAGCCTTATTATCTAAAAACCATTTAAAAAACCAAGATAAGGTAAAGTGTTTCTCTTTTTGTTCCATTTTTTCTTCCTTTCCTTTGTCCTAACATTATACCATGTTTTAAGAAAAATAAGGGGTTTTTTTATAGTGTTTTAAAAAAGGATAAATTTAGCCTTTGGGCAAGAGTACAGGAGCGTTTTATGAATTAGAATTTTTCATCTAGTAGACCTTTTTATGTTATAATTGAAGTATATTTTTCTAGAGGTATGAATATGAAAGAAACAGTCTATTTTGGAACTTATACACGCCGTATTTCCCATGGGATTTACAAGGCTGATTTTGATACTGAGACTGGCAAACTCTCAAATCTAGAACTATTTGCAACCGAGCCAAGTCCAACCTACCTAGCCTTTGATCAGCATCAGCATCTCTATACTGTCGGAAGCCATGATGACAAAGGTGGAATCGCAGCATACAAAACTGATGGTGCCCTCCTGAATCACGTCGTTGAAGAAGGTGCTCCTCACTGCTATGTTGCAGTCGATGAGACACGGAGTCTAGTTTATGGCGCTAACTATCATAAAGGTCAAGTTCTAGTCTATAAACGTAAAGAAGATGGCTGTCTTGAATTGGCAGACAAAGTTCAACATACTGGCCATGGTCCACATGAAAACCAATCTTCTCCCCACGTACACTACACCGATTTAACACCAGACCAATATTTGGTAACGTGACTTGGGTACTGACGAAGTCACTACCTATGATGTCAATCTAGAAGGAAAGTTGACGAAACTAGCAACTTATAATTGTAATCCTGGCGCTGGTGCTCGTCACCTTGTTTTCCACCACCACTACAAGATTGCTTATCTCATCTGTGAACTCAATAGTACGATTGAAGTATTGATTTACGATGGTGTTGGAGAATTTGAACAAATGCAGGTCATTTCAACCTTACCAGATGACTATAGTGGTTTTTAATGGTACTGCGGCTATTCGTCTTTCTAAAGATGGCAAATTCCTCTACGCTTCTAATCGAGGCCATGATTCTATCGCTGTTTATAGCATTTTAGCAGATGGAAGCTTGGAATTATTAGAGATTGTTCCAACCAATGGGAAAAATCCACGTGATTTTGATTTGTCGCCTGACCAAGAATTCCTTATCGCTGTTCACCAGGATTCTGATAATGCGACTGTCTTTAAGCGCAATCCTGAAACTGGTAGACTGGCAGAACTCTCTAATGAATTTCAGGTTCCTGAAGCAGTCTGCATAAGTTTTCATAATAAGAAATAATAAAAAAATGAACTTGATTTAACAAGTTCATTTTTTTATTTTATAATTATTTCCGACATTGATACGGTTAATAGCACGTTGCAATGCAATTTTAGCACGGCGCTCTTGGTCGATTAAGTGTTTGTCTTGTGCTTCTTCAATTTCGCGTTCTGCACGAAGTTTAGCACGTTCTGCACGACTAACATCAATATCGCGCGCACGTTCAGCTGAGTCAGCAATAATGGTAATGACATTATTAGCAATCTCAATGATTCCTCCGTTTACTGCAATCCAGTTCACATGAGTATCATCATCGATGCGTTTAACCTTTACTTCATCAACTGCTAGAACCGCAATCATATTTTCATGTCGTGGCAAGATCCCCATCTCACCATCCAGAGTTCGTACCGATACAAAGCTGGCATGGTGATCATAGACGAGGCCATCTGGTGTCACGATCTGGACAGTTAAATGTGCCATAGATCACCTCTTAAAATCCCATTTTTTCAGCCTTAGCAATAACATCTTCGATTGAACCTACTCCACGGAAGGCATCTTCTGGCAAATGATCGTATTTACCGTCAAGAATTTCCTTGAAGCCACGAACAGTTTCAGCTACTGGAACATAAGATCCTGGTTGACCTGTAAATTGTTCCGCAACGTTGAAGTTTTGGGACAAGAAGAACTGAATACGACGTGCACGAGCAACCAAAGTCTTTTCTTCATCAGAAAGTTCATCCATACCAAGGATGGCGATGATATCTTGCAACTCATGGTAACGTTGAAGAACACGTTTCACTTCAGCAGCTACTGCATAGTGCTCTTCTCCAACAATTTCAGGTGCCAAGGCACGTGAGCTTGAAGCAAGGGGGTCAACGGCTGGGTAAATCCCCAATTGAACCAATTTACGTTCCAAGTTAGTTGTTGAGTCCAAGTGAGCAAAAGCTGTTGCTGGCGCTGGGTCAGTATAGTCATCCGCTGGCACGTAGATGGCCTGGATAGAGGTTACAGACCCCTTCTTGGTTGAAGTGATACGTTCTTGCAATTGACCCATTTCTGTTGCGAGGGTTGGTTGATAACCAACGGCTGATGGCATACGACCTAAAAGGGCAGATACTTCTGAACCAGCTTGTGTGAAACGGAAAATGTTGTCAATGAAGAGAAGAACGTCTTGACCTTCTACATCACGGAAGTATTCAGCGATTGTCAAACCAGTAAGAGCAACACGCATACGTGCTCCTGGTGGCTCATTCATCTGACCAAATACCATGGCTGTTTTTTCGATAACGCCTGATTCTTTCATTTCCCAGTAAAGGTCATTCCCTTCACGAGTACGTTCCCCAACACCAGTAAATACTGAGATCCCACCGTGTTCTTGGGCAATGTTGTGAATCAATTCTTGGATCAATACGGTCTTACCAACTCCGGCACCACCGAAGAGTCCGACCTTACCACCTTTAAGGTAAGGGGCAAGAAGGTCGATAACCTTGATCCCTGTTTCTAGAATTTCTGAAGAGGTAGACAATTCATCAAAAGTTGGTGCTTTTTTATGAATTGGCTGACGCTCTGCATCTTCACCAAAAGGAGCTTCCAAGTCAATGGTATCTCCCAAAACGTTGAAGACACGTCCTAGAGTTTCTTTCCCAACTGGTACTGAGATTGGACGGCCTGTGTCCAATACTTCCAAACCACGGGTCAAGCCATCAGTTGATTCCATAGCGATGGTACGAATCATACCATCTCCCAACTCCAAGGCTACTTCAAGGACGATTTTTGTTTTTCTTTCGTCATTTTTGTAGACGACAAGTGCATTATTAATCTCTGGTAGTTTCTCACCTGCTGCAAACATGACGTCTACAACGGGACCGATAACCTGAGCAATTTTACCTGAACTCATCTACTTCTCCTATTCTGTATAAGATACTGTCGGTTCCTAGCTCAACTAGGGTCCTAATACTCTTCGAAAATCTCTTCAAACCACGTCAGCGTCGCCTTACCGTACTCAAGTACAGCCTGCAGCTAGCTTCCTAGTTTACTCTTTGATTTTCATTGAGTATAAGTTCATTTTCATACGAGCTGGACTAGAGCCTATTCTAAGGCACTAGCTCCTGCTACGATTTCTGTAATTTCTTGTGTAATCGCCGCCTGTCTGGCACGGTTATACTGGATAGTCAAATCATTGATAACTTTTTTTAGCATTATCTGTAGCTGTTTGCATAGCCGTCATCCCTGCCGCATTTTCAGCTGTCTTGGCATCAATAATAGCACCGTAAATCATACTTTCTGCAAACTGTGGCAATAGTTGATCCAAGATTTCTTCACGACTTGTTTCAAGCTCAAATGTCAAGCTGTAGTTATCATCTGCTTCATTTGGGTCCAAGTCGACAATTGGAAGCATCTGCTCCACACGCATTTGACTTGTCAGTGTATTCACGTGGTGGTTGTAGCAAACATAGAGCTCATCGAAAAGTTCATTTTGATACATTTCAATGGTTTTTGAAATAATCTTACGAACTTCATCGAAGCTTGGTTGACTGGCTAGACCACGCAATTCATAAATTGGCTGAATACCACGAGCTTTAAAGAAGTCTGCTCCCATACCACCGATACAGATGACTTCGAAATCATCACCTGATGGATGGTATTCTTGTTGCAGCTCCATGACAGCCTTCAAGATTGAAGAGTTATATCCTCCAACAAGACCTCGGTCAGAAGTAATGACGATATAGCCTGTTTTCTTGACCGGACGACTAATCAACATGGGATTTGTTGATCCGCCAGCACCATCTCCGTGAAGGATGTCTGTAAGGAGTTTACGGACTTTTTGAGCATAAATCTGGAAGTTGCGTGCAGCTTCTTCAGAACGACCTAACTTAGCTGCAGAAACCATCTGCATGGCGTTAGTAATTTGACTAGTATTTTTCGTTGAGGCGATTTTTGTTTTAATATCATTTAGAGATACTGCCATCTGACACCTCTATTCTTATTGGAAGCTGGATTGGTTGAGAAACTCAGTAATCGCAGCATCCAAGACTGCTTCTTCTGGCAAGTCTTTTGTTTCACGAATAGTTTCCAAATCTCTGGATGTTGCGCATCAAAGAAGGCATGGAATTCTTCCTCAAAACGAACAATATCATCAACTGATATAGTATCCAAGAATCCATGAGTCAAGGCATACAGAATGGTCACTTGTTTCTCAACAGGTAGTGGTTTATGAACAGGTTGTTTCAATACTTCTACAGTACGACGACCACGGTTCAATTTAGCCTGAGTAGCAGCATCCAAATCTGAACCAAATTTAGTGAAGGCTTCCAACTCTCGGTATGAAGCAAGGTCGATACGAAGAGTACCAGCAACCTTCTTCATGGCTTTAATCTGAGCAGAACCACCAACACGAGATACAGAAGAACCCGCATCAATAGCTGGACGAATACCCGCATTAAAGAGACTATCACTTAAGAAGATTTGTCCATCCGTAATAGAGATTACGTTTGTGGCGATATAGGCTGAGATATCTCCTGCTTGGGTCTCGATAAACGGAAGAGCCGTGATAGATCCACCGCCAAGCTCATCTGAAACTTTAGCAGAACGCTCAAGTAGACGACTGTGAAGGTAGAAGACATCCCCTGGGAAGGCCTCACGACCTGGTGGACGACGGAGCAAGAGAGAAAGTTCACGATAAGCTACCGCTTGTTTAGATAGGTCATCATAAACGATCAAGACATGCTTCCCTTGGTACATGAACTCTTCTGCCATAGCAACTCCAGCATATGGTGCGAGGTAGAGCAATGGTGAAGGCTGTGAAGCTGAAGCTGTCACAACGATTGTGTAATCCAAGGCACCGTACTGACGAAGTGTTTCCACTTGTGTACGAACTGTTGATTCTTTTTGTCCAATCGCTACATAGATACAAATCATATCTTGACCTTTGGTTCAAGATAGCGTCAATAGCGATAGTTGTCTTCCCTGTTTGACGGTCACCAATGATCAACTCACGTTGGCCACGACCGATTGGAACAAGGGCGTCAATAGCTTTCAAACCTGTTTGCAATGGTTCTGAGACAGACTTACGTTGCATAACACCAGGAGCTGGTGCTTCAACTGGACGAGTCTTATCAGTGTTGATTGGACCCAAACCGTCTACAGGACGACCAAGGGGATCGACAACACGTCCAATCAAGCTATCACCAACTGGAACTTCCATGATTTTCCCTGTACGACGAATTGTATCGCCTTCACGGATATCTGTAAAGTCTCCAAGAATGATAATACCGACATCTGTTGATTCCAAGTTTTGCGCCATACCATAAGAGCCATTTTCAAAAATCAACAGCTCACCACTCATAGCATTTTCAAGACCATGAGCACGCGCAATCCCGTCACCAATATAGGTTACAACACCTGTTTCAGTCACATCAAAATTGGGTTTGAAATTTTCAATTTGTTGCTTAATTAAAGCGCTGATTTCTTGTGCGTTAATTGCCAAAAGAACACCACTTTCTATTTCAAATTTTCCTTAACAACTTTAAGTTGTTGTTTAATACTCACATCAATTGTCTTGTGATTGGCAAAAATAACAAAACCACCGATTAAACTATCGTCAACTTTTTCCTTAATGCTACGAACTTTTAGAGACATCCTTTTCTCGATTAGAGGAATTAGTCGTTCTTTCTGTTCACCAGTCAAAGGATGTGCAGACAAAATAGTCACTTCAAAACGATTGGTTTCTTTTTCAAGACGATTCAAGCAATCTACAATCACATCATAAAACAGGTTTGATCTGTGATTGTAAAGTAGAACCTCGATAAAGTTTTGTACTAAAGGTGACACAGAGTCTTGGAAAAAACGAACCGTTTTTTCTTTATCCGACTCATCTACTGCCACCTGAGCTAAAAAAGAAGGTAAGCCTGTTTCTTCAGCTACTTGCTTGATTTGAGACAAGTCTGAAAAAATAGAGTCTTCTTCTCCTTTTTCAATCACCAATTGGACAAAAGGCATGCTGTATTTTTCAATTACCTTTAGAGTCTTTTTGTCCATTAAGCTTCTCCTAGCTGATCGATATACTGATCAATGAGTTCTTTATGGGCCTGACCGTCAAGGTTTTGAGAGATAATTTTTCCAGCTAGACTGATTGTCAAGTCTGCCACATCTCCCTTAACACTTTGTAAAGCTTCAGCTTTATTTTGAGCAATTTCTTGGTTGGCTTTTTCTTTTAAGCGCCCTGCTTCAAGTTTAGCTTCGGCCAAAATATCAGCTTTACTTTTCTCAGCTGTTTCCTTTGCATTCTCGATAATCGTTTTAGCTTCGGTACGGCTACCTGCTAACTCAGCTTCGCGTTTGCTAGCAAGTTCCTCTGCCTTTTTACGGGCTTCCTCGGCACCATCAATATCTGAAGAAATCTTTTCAGCACGTTCATCTAAGACACTGGTAATATTTCCCCAAGCATATTTCTTCACTAAAAAGATCAATAAAAGGAAGGAACCAGCGATCAGAATAAAGTCACCAATAATGGTACTAATAGTTAAATCCATCTTCTAATCCTCCTCTACTTACTCTTCCCCTTCATTTATTTTTTTACCAATGTACATAGATGACAACATGGTAAATACATAAGCTTGAATACATGAAATGAAAATCGAAAATGCTGTCCATAACATGTTTGCAATAAAGGCAAAAGGATACCAATACAAGGCATGTTGTGATAAGGCCAATAGCAATCCTGCTAAAACCTCACCGGCAAAAATATTTCCGTATATCCGAATCGCCAAAGAGGCAAAATTGGTGAACTCTTCTAAAATGTTCATCGGAGTCATGAAGCCAGGTGTAACAAATGCTCTCAAATATTCTTTAACGCCTCTACGACGAACTCCTTCTACATGAGCGATCAAAGTGATCAATAATGAGAGAGATAAATCGTATCCAAGGTTGGCTGTTGGAGAAGTCCACAAGTTATAACCGTTTGTTGTTTGTACTTTTGCCATTAAACCAATATTATTGGCAACCAAGATAAACAAGAATAGAGAAAATAGGAACAAGGAATAGTCCTTGATGTATGAATCTCCCAATGTTTGGTTTTGCAAAACTAACCACAAATTCATAAATCATCTCAAGAGCATTTTGTTTGCCCTTGGGACGGATGGTCATTTTTCGACTTGCCCAATAGACAAAGGCAAAAACCATCAAAACAGTTACAAGAGACATGGCAAGCAGGGTCAAATCAAAGGATATTGGTCCAATATTAACGGTTGGATTCAAACTTTCTTCCATGGTTTGACACCTCCATTTCTAAATAGAGTTGTCTATTTAATGACAAATGCCATCGCTAGGGTTACAAAGAAGGTACCTTCTACAAAGGCAACACCAAGAATTAAAAGGCTGCGTAATTGGTCAATAATTTCAGGTTGACGAGCGGCAGACTTGAAGAGATTACTCATAATCAATCCTTCAGCAATAGATACACCCATACAGGCAAGACAAAGTCCGAAAAATGTTAAATTCATGACGAATTCTCCTTTTTTAAATTAAATTTACCCTCCTAGTTTAGTCCTAAAATTTGCTTTTGTCAACTTTTTACTAGTAATGAAAGCGTTTCGAATCATTTATTTCTAATTTTACGATTTTTCAAGACAATCATATAGAAAATTTTATTGTCTTTTCATACAACTTTCACTACCTTTCCTTGTTTTCTGAAAACAAAAAACCGAGTTTTACAACTCGGATTTGTCAGTTCTTATCTGAAATAAATTGAGTAATGATTTTGACAAGCTGGATTAAATGCAGCATTACAAAATGGACAAGTGCCCGTCTCTGTATACTCCTCATACGTTAGTGTTTTCCCACAGGATCCACATAAGATAGGTCTATCCTCTTTCAGATTTAAAGGATAGGGAGAAAATATATGCGACTCCAGTTCATTATGACACTGATAACAGGCATAGTATTTCTGACACTCATAGCACTGTAAGGCTACGATATCCTTATCACCATGGTAATGAACACATCTGCTTTCATGATCTACTAGTAAGCCCTGAGCTTGAACCATTCTTTTTCCTTATCTAGGCACGAACTGTGACGCTTGTTCCATCTTCTTTGTAAAGATTGATCAGGCCTTCTTTCAAAGCACGTACCATGTCACCAGCTTCTACTGGTTGAGGAACCTTGATAGTCAAAAGTTCCATTGGATTTGGGGCGCGATCGATTTTATTTCCTTTGGCATCGTGAAGGTCTTCGATAAAAGTTTCAAAATGACGGAATCCTGGTCCGTAGAACTCAACTTGGTCACCTTCATTGATAACGTTACGTTGGCGAATGGTTGCTGTTTGAGTTGCAGCATCATAAGCTACTACTTCAGCAACAAACTTGTATTCTGGAATCTTACGACGAGCTCCGAAAAGTTGCTCATTTTCAGATGGTGTTCCGTAGTAGAAACCTGTAGCCAACTCACGTTGGGCAACCTTCCACATTTCATCAATCAAGTCTTGCTTGATAGCTTCAAACTTTTCAGGGCTCTCAAGATAGGCATCAACAGCAGCCTTGTAGCAGTTTGTTACTGTTGAAACATAGTGGATAGACTTCATACGGCCCTCAATCTTCAGACTATCCACACCATTTTCAATCATATCTGGGATATGGTCAATCATGGACATATCAACTGCAGACATTGAGAATTCTTCAGGAATTTCTCCCTTAAGGCTCTTACGTTCCTTACCGAACGGCATATCGTAAAGGTCATATTTCCAACGGCAAGATTGTGAACATCCACCACGGTTGGCGTCACGCATACTCATATGGTTAGAAAGAGTACAACGACCAGAGTAAGAGATACACATAGCTCCATGAACGAAGGCTTCAATCTCAACATCGGTACGTTTGCGAATCTCTGCCAATTCTTCCATAGAAACCTCACGCGCCAAAACGACACGCGTCAAGCCAAGTTCTTTCCAGAATTCTAGAGTTTCATAGTTGGTAGCACTTGCTTGAGTTGAAAGGTGAATTTCAAGTCCTGGTGCTTCTGTTGCTGCAATCATGATCAAGGCTGGATCTGATACGATAACCGCTGCAATCCCAATATCACGTAATTTACGGAACCATTCGCCGGCCCCTTCTTCGTTTCCTTCGTGCATAACCATATTGGCAGCCACATATACCTTAGCTCCATACTTAGCCGCGAACTGTACTCCTTCTTCCATTTGTTCAAAAGTAAAGTTCCCTGCACGGCTACGAAGACCATAGGCCTGACCACCGATAAAGACAGCATCTGCTCCATATTGAACAGCTACTTTTAGTTTTTCAAGTGTTCCTGCAGGTGATAGAACCTCAGGACGTTTCAAAGTTTTTGTCATGTTTTCTCCTATTTGCAATATAAAAGTTTGACACTAATCTTTACCATTTTATAGCAAAAAGGTTCTAAAATCAAGCTTTGATTGATTGTTTAGACAATTCTAATTTTTAGATTCATCTCATAATCTCAATGTACTGTCTCAATCTTCCAACTACTCCAACCTTTAAAACGAATGGCCCCCTTTTTATCCGTTTTGTAAATCGAATTCCCAAGTTCTTGGTTATTCTCCCCATTTTTTTCTTTAAATTTTTTCTTCTTGTCTACAGAAATGACAGTGATTTTAGGCTGAAAGATTTCGAAGACTTTGACATCTATCTTTTTCTTCGATGCTTGCTGATGAGTTAGCACTACATCTGCTTGGAGTTTTTGGAATAATAGCTAGTTTAGGGAGTTTTCCTCTATATTCCCAGTAACTAGAAAGGTTTGATTTAGTAGTTTTCCATACATTGCTATTGAATCATTACTATCCCTGTTTTGATTTTGGATTACTTCTAAACTACTCCCAAAAATAAATAACTGCTCTTCTGTTTTAATAGGACGTACTTTCAAGTTACTTTCCTTTAATTTATCCATAAATTCTCTTTTAGATAGAGTTTCTTCAGTTACTAGAACTTCGCCTAGTTCAAAAGATTCTACTAATCTCTACCACATGGTCTAGTTGCTTAGGTTGACTGGTCGTTAGCACAAGCTGATCAATCTTTTCGACTCCTCGACTTTTCAGATAGGGAATTAAACTCCGTTTGGCAACGCTCGAGGTGACCTTCTCCTGCCAGGCTTCTTTTTTCTCAACTGCTAACTTTTCACCGACATCCAGTAATATTGTCTTTCCTGTCATGTCTCTTAGGAAAATGCTACGTCCCTGCTCCATGTCTAGAACTGTGATTTCATTTTCCAGTGGATGTTTGGTTACTAAGAAAAGGGAAACGATAAATAGGATAAGCAAAGGTGCTTTCTTCAAATTTTTACGATAATCATAAATCAGCGCCAAAGAGACTAATAGACATACCAAAACCCAGAGATTCGGTTGACCAAAAACAAAGGGTCTAGTAGATAGCTGAGAAACATAGCGAATGATGTTCTCTAGCCATTCAAAGAGAAAGTTAAACTGGGTAATAGGATATATCCATGACAGACAGAAGAGTATTGATAAAAGTGGTAGCAAGACCATATCAAATAAAAAAGAAAAGACAAAGGTTAAGAGTATGGACCAAGGTTGAAATTCAGAAAAATAGAATGATAAAATCGGCAGAATTCCTAAGGAAATAATGAAACTTTCTCTCACCAGACCTTTTATCCCTGCTACTTCTTCACCAGTCATGGTCAGGATAAAGGCATAGGCACAGGAGAGCACTCCACCAGCAGTTAGGAAGAAATTCGGCATCACGATAAACAAGACAAGGACTGTCAAAGCAAAGTTATCCAGACCCTTGAAGCCATGCTGAGCCAAAAGTTTTTGCAACAGGCTTCTAATGACAGAAGCTGAGAAACCTGTCAAACCTGCATAGACCAAAGAAAAGGGATAGGCAAGCCATTTGAACTTCTCTTGCGTCAAACCCAATCGTAAGAGTGACTTCTTAAAAGCATTCATGAAGAAACCGACCTGCATTCCTGACAAAGCAAAAAGGTGAATAATCCCTAGACTGGAATAGAGTTCGTTCATTTCCTCAAAATCTGTGTCCAAGTGCCCTAATAAAAGACCTGTCATATAATTACGCATGGGGTCAGGAAAATTCCTTTTAATCCAGACAACTGCTTTTCTCCGCAAGCTGGATAGATTTTCTCCTATATCCCAGCTGGATGTTTTCTTTAATTCGACCATTTCCGATATAGTTAAGGTCTGATAAATCCCCTGTGTTTTGAGATAGTTTTGATAATCAAATCCAGCAAAATTATTTGCTCCTTGAGGAATAGCTAGCTTTCCTTTTACTACTATCTCATGCAGTTCAGATAACTCTTTAAACCTTTCCTTTTCAGACTCTGACTGGAATTTATAATAGACCTGAAAGAGTCTGCCATCAGCCTTCCCACGAAAGGATAAACTATCTCCATTGACCTTGATAGTATCAGGCAAGATTCGTACCGTATTAACGGAGTCAACAAGATGTTGACTCGTTTCTTCTTGTTGCCATTTTTGAAATATAAACCAGCTTCCAAAAAGACCACAAACAAAGAGAACCTTGACCACAGTCTTCCATGGAAATTGAAAAAAGAGGCAGAGCAGTAAAAAGACAAAGCCCAAAAGTGCTAAAAAGCTTGCTGAAAAGATAGCATAGTAGAGCCAAAGCAGGAGAAAACTAAGATAGATTTTAGGGATGGGAAATCGACTAATCCACTGTGACATACTCTTTTAACTTTTCTATCGTTTTTGCACCAATACCAGAAACCTTTTTGAGCTCATCAACTGACTTAAACTTACCGTTGGACTCACGATGGTCGATGATATCCTGAGCACGTTTGGCTCCCAACCCCTTGACTTGTTTAAGTTCTTCTAAACTGGCTTTATTAAGATTGACTTTCTTATTTTCTTTGGTGTTGGAAGCATTTGAATGCGCCTCTTGACTGGTAGCTTCTTCCTTAGTTGGAACATAAACAAGTGCTTCGTCACTAATTCTCTGGGCAAGATTGATAGACTTACTATCAGCATTATCTGTAAGTCCACCAGCTTTTTGGACAGCATCGTTGATACGACTTCCAACTGGCAAATCATAGATTCCTGGTGATTTGACAGCACCTTTGACATCGACAGTAATCAGATCTTGCTCCACCACTTCTTCCTTCTGATTTTTATCTTCCTTTTCCTCCGTCAAATCCTTTGAAACAGTTGTAACTTCTGTTTGCAAATTGCTTTCCTTAGCCGGTGTTTGAGCGACTGGCTTTAGGAGGAAAAATCCGCCTAAGACCAAGCCCAAACTAGCACAGATAACAATGATTTTGTATTCTTTGATTTTCTCAATAAGTTCTTCCATATTTTCTCCTCTCTTAGCTTATTCGTAAGAGAAAGAAAAAACAGCTGAAAAAACTTTTCAACTGCTTACTTATTTGCAAAATAATCTTCCTTGGTTAAAACATAATGTACACGTGTTACAATTCGTCCCGGTTCTTTATTATCCATTCTGGCATATGGTTCTTCGTGAGAAAAGTGCATGCCTGATTTCTCCATGACTTTTCCTGATGCAGGATTATCCTTATCGTGAAGAGCCGTCAACTTATTCATCCCAATCTTTTCAAAAGCCAGTTCAATTACAGCTCTATTGGCTTCTGTCGTCAAACCTTGATTCCAATATTTTTGATTGATAATGTAACCAATGGCTGCCTTCTTAAGAACAGTATCCATCTTGTGCAGGTCAATGGTTCCGATAAACTCTCCTGTACTTTTTAATTCAATTCCCCATCGGCCTAACGGATTTGCTAGATAAAATTGAGCAATATTGTTCTTTGTTTCCTCTAAACTTTGATTGGTTGGAAAAGTGTAGCGCGTATTTTCTTTATTTGAAGCATACTCAAACATGGTTTCTGCATCATCGAGCGTTACTGGTCTAAGTACTAAGCGTTCAGTTTCGATAATTGGATGCTTAGCTAGTTTGATAAATAGTGATTCCATTGCCCATTCCTCCCTTTTTCTTTGGAAAATATTATTTTCTAAAAGCTTAGCAAAAAATGCATTAGAAATCAATAATTTTTCTTGATTTTCCAAGGGGTTTCATATAAAATAAGAACATCACAAGAAATGACTGGGTTCTTCCTGTGATGATTTCGTATAAGAACCTAGATGTTAAATAAGGAGCTAATCTCTATGTTAATTGGAATTCCAAAGGAAATTAAAAACAATGAAAATCGTGTTGCTTTGACACCTGCTGGTGTACAGAGTCTTGTCAATCGTGGTCACCGAGTCCTCATTGAAACAAATGCTGGACTTGGATCTGGTTTTGCTGATGCTGACTATGAAAAGCAAGGAGCTGAGATTGTCGCAACTGCTGCTGAAGCCTGGGCTGCAGAGTTAGTTGTTAAAGTAAAAGAGCCACTTGCTAGTGAGTACCAGTTCTTGCGTGAAGACTTACTTCTCTTCACCTACTTGCACATGGCAGCAGCCCCAGAATTAGCGGATGCTATGCTTGCAGCGAAAACAACTGGTGTTGCTTATGAAACTGTACGCAATACTGAAGGTCAACTTCCTCTATTGGTTCCAATGAGTGAGGTTGCAGGTCGTATGGCTGTCCAAATCGGAGCTCACTTCTTGACGAAACAAGCTGGTGGTTCTGGAGTTCTTTTAGGTGGTGTCCCAGGTGTACCAAAAGGAAAAGTAACCATTATCGGTGGTGGTGTCGTTGGTACACACGCAGCACGTATCGCTCTTGGTTTAGGTGCTCAAGTAACTATTCTAGATATCAGCGCTAAACGTCTCTCTGAACTTGAAGATGTCTTTGGTCACCAAATCCAAACACTCATGTCTAACCCATTTAATATCGAAGCAAGTGTGCGTGAAGCAGACGTTGTTATCGGTGCAGTATTGATTCCTGGTGCTAAAGCTCCAAAATTAGTGACAGATGACATGGTTCAACAAATGCGTCCTGGTTCTGTCATCGTAGACGTTGCTGTAGACCAAGGTGGTGTTATTGCAACAGCTGACCGTGTGACAACCCATGATGAGCCTGTCTATGAAAAACACGGTGTTCTTCACTATGCGGTTGCTAACATTCCTGGAGCAGTAGCTCGTACTTCTACTATCGCCCTTACAAATGTGACCCTTCCTTATATCGAAGCCTTGGCAGGAAAAGGATTTAAGAAAGCAATCCTTGAAGATGCTGGTTTGCTTGAAGGTGTAACAACTTATCAAGGTCAACTCACAAGTCAACCAGTTGCTGAAGGTTTAGAACGTGACTTCACACCTATCAGTGAACTTGTTTAATAAGAAATTCAAAAAATTAAGAGCAGTTTTTCAACTGCTCTTTTTCTTTATTCTGTTTCTTCTTGATTTTCTTCAGCTTTGACAGGTCGAGGTTCATAGGCTCTGATAATCTGAGCAACGACTGGATGGCGAACCACATCCTTGGCTGAGAAGTGTACAAAGTCGATCTGGTGAATATTCTTAAGTTTTTGCTGGGCATCAATCAAACCTGATTTAACATTACGCGGCAGGTCAATCTGGCTAATATCCCCATTGACAATCATTTTAGAATTGAATCCAAGACGTGTCAAGAACATCTTCATCTGCATGATGGTTGTATTTTGGGCTTCATCCAAAATAACAAAGGCATCATCCAAGGTACGTCCACGCATGTAGGCCAAAGGCGCAATCTCAATAATTTCTCTCTCCATGAGACGAGTTGTTTGGTCTTTCCCTAAGATCTGATATAAAGCATCATAGACCGGTCGAAGATAAGGATCCACCTTTTCTTTCAAATCACCAGGTAGAAATCCTAGGCTTTCTCCAGCTTCTACTGCTGGACGAGTCAGGATAATACGCTTGACTTGGCCACGTTTAAGAGCTGTAACAGCCAAGGTCACTGCGAGGAAAGTTTTTCCTGTCCCCGCTGGCCCAATCCCGAAGGTAACATCATGGTTCTTAACACTATCTACATAAAGTTTTTGACCCAGTGTCTTTACACGTATCGGCTTACCAGTATTGTCTTTGATAATCTCTTCTTCATAGAGGGCAACAAACTTATCGATTTCATTGTTTCTAACCATATTGATGGCTGTCACCACATCCGGAGTTCCTACTGTCATGCCACGATTGACCAAGACCATCAAGGCTTGAATTACTTGCCGTGCTTCTTCACAAGAAGACTCCTCTCCCAAAACTTGTACAATCTCTGTACGAGCATGGATGATAACATCTAACTCATCCTCCATCAAGCGAAGATGGCGTTCATTGGAACCAAAAAGATGAAACAGGTCATCTGGATGACTTAACTGAATGTCTATTGAATGTTCCTTCAAATAAAGAACCTCTCTAACTCTTTAATTTCTTTTTATTATAGCAAAGGCATTTAGAAATTGCTATCCCTAACACCTATGGTATCTTTAATGTTCTAAATACTCTTGCCAGATACGATCGAAGTCTCCCATATTAAAGGAAAAACTAGCATGTTCTTCTAAAAATCGACTCACCTGATCGAAATCATCCGTATGTTTTGGGAAGGCGGACTCCTCAAAGGCAAGATCTGCTAAAATTGCTTTAGGACTATGACTTTTAGGATTACGCTCTGTCATAAGCCAAGTATAAAATGATTTTCGCATAAGCCTCCCTAAATTAACTCTGTACCAAATTGGTCTTGTTTAATCTTTCCAGCTTTCATTAAACCACCAAGCGCTTTTTTTAAATTGACCTTTAGAAATACCAAAGGTAGCCTTGATATCATCTGGTGATGATTTGTCATTTAAGGTCATAAATCCACCATTACTTTCCAAGTAAGTCAGAATCATTTGTGCATCATTTTCTAACATTTCAAAAGAGCGAGGTTTTAGTGATAGATTAAGAGTTCGGTCAACTTCACGGAAACCAATGACACGCACATCTAACACTTGCCCCAAACGTGGCTCTGCATAGCGCTCACTTGGATGGATAAATCCAAGCATGTTGTTTTCTGGTAGATAGACAAAAGTTCCTGATAACTTAAGACGATAAACGATTGCAGGCCAGTTTTGGTTCTGCATATTATTGTAGGCAGGACGTGCTAGTCGTTGGAAGTCCTCTTGGTAGGCTAAGAGTCCCCAGATACGATCTTTCTTGTCTACTTCTAGACGAATATAGAGTTTATCGCCCTTCTTGGGCCAAAGCTCTTTCAGTTCAGGTAGGATATCCAGTGACACAACGATTTCCTTGTCAGGAAGCCCTGTATCAACAAAAACACCCAAATCCTTACGCACTTCTGTTACCGTTCCCCAACCAAATTGATCCTGAGTCGCAGTCACTTCTAGGGTAGTCAAGCGAAGTTTTTGCTTCATGTCTGTGTAGGCGAAACCTTTGACCGTATCACCAACTGTATGCTGACCTTCTTCCTTAGCAAGAGCGTATGTTTGACCATCCTTTTGAACAAAGTAAAAACGGTCATTTTCATCAGTTATCAGACCGACGATAAAACTAGCAAGATTTGTATTCATGTTTCCTTCTTTCGAATAAAACTCAGCCAGCAATGCCAACTGAGTTTTTCTGTTTATTTCTCAGACTTCCAAGATTTCTTTTTCTTTATTGGCAGTCATGTCGTCGATGTGTTTAACAGCATCGTCTGTCGCTTTTTGAATATCTTTTTCAAGAGTCTTCAATTCATCTTCAGTGATTTCTTTAGCTTTTTCTTGTTTTTTAGCTTCATCCATAGCATCACGACGAATATTACGGATCGCTACTTTAGCATTTTCACCAACTTTTTTCACTTCTTTAGCGAGATCGCGACGAGTTTCTTCTGTAAGAGCTGGGATTACCAAGCGAATAACAGAACCATCGTTAGCTGGTGTAATACCAAGATCTGAAGCGTTTAAAGCACGCTCGATATCCTTCAATGAAGATTTATCAAATGGTGTTACCAACAAGACACGCGCTTCAGGAATTGTGATAGAAGCAATTTGGTTAAGAGGTGTTTCGACACCATAGTATTCAACAGTAACACGGTCAAGCAAGCTAGCGTTAGCACGACCTGCACGGATACCACCAAACTCACGCGCAAGTGAGTGGTGAGATTGAGTCATTCTCTCTTTAGCTTTTTCTACAATTGCGTTAGCCATAATTTTTTTATTCCTTTTCTTCGATATTGTTTGAAACAGTTGTTCCGATATTTTCACCAAATACAACACGTTTGATATTGCCAGGTTGGTTCATATTAAAGACAACCAAGTCAATGTCATTATCCATTGATAGAGTTGAAGCTGTTGAATCCATGATACGGAGTCCTTTATTAATAACATCACGGTGAGTCAATTCTTCAAATTTAACAGCCGTTTTATCTTTCTTAGGATCCGCATTGTAGACACCATCTACACCATTCTTAGCCATCAAAATAGCATCCGCTTCAATCTCAGCTGCACGAAGGGCCGCTGTTGTATCTGTAGAGAAGTAAGGTGAACCAATTCCCGCGCCAAAGATAACGATACGTCCTTTTTCAAGGTGGCGAAGGGCACGTCCACGAATATAAGGCTCTGCTACTTGTTGCATGGCAATAGCTGTTTGTACACGAGTATCAACACCAGCTTGTTGCAAGGAATCTGCCATCACAAGAGCATTCATGACTGTCCCTAGCATTCCAGTATAATCCGCTTGAACACGATCCATACCAGCTTCTGCTGCAGGTTCTCCACGCCAAAGGTTCCCACCACCGATAACCAAGGCGATTTCAATTCCTAGCTCGTGAACTTCCTTGATTTCTTGGGCCATACTTTGGACGGTTTTGATATCAATACCGACACCACGTTCGCCAGCAAGGGCTTCACCAGATAGCTTGATTAAGATACGTTTATACTTAGGTTCTACCATTTTCTCTCTCCTTTTTTCATCCTACCTATTTTATCACAATTTCAAGGATTTTTATAGTATCATGAGCAATTCTTTCAAAAAAATTAGACAGATAAAAATTTCTCTAAATCAGACAAGGCGCGTTCTGCAATTTTCTCATAACGAGCCTTTTTATCACGAATACGCTCGCCTTCTAGCTCCTTGATAATTCCGAAGTTGACATTCATGGGTTGGAAGTGTTTGCTATCAGCATGAGTGATATAATGAGCTAAACTACCGATAGCTGTAGTCTCTGGGAAAATAGCCTCACTTTCTCCCTTGAAAAGACGAGCAGCATTTATCCCCGCAACCAATCCTGAAGCAGCTGACTCAACATACCCTTCCACACCTGTCATCTGACCAGCAAAGAAGAGATTTGGCTGTTTCTTAGAACGGTATGTCTGTTCAAGAAGATTTGGCGAATCCATATAGGAATTACGATGCATGACACCATAACGGACAAACTCAGCATTTTCAAGACCTGGAATCATTTGGAAGACACGCTTCTGTTCTCCCCATTTGAGGTGAGTTTGGAAACCAACGATGTTATAGAGACTACCTGCCGCATTGTCCTGACGAAGCTGAACAACTGCGTATGGCGTTTTAAAGTCACCATCACGAGGTCCCTTATAGTCTTCTGGATATTCTAGACCAACTGGTTTCATAGGGCCATAAAGCATGGTTTTAATGCCACGTTTAGCCATAACTTCAATTGGCATACACCCTTCAAAGTACTTTTCTTTTTCAAAAGAATTAAGGGGTGCTTCTTCTGCATTGATCAAAGCTTCATGGAAATCCATAAACTCTTGCTTGGTCATCGGAGCATTGAGGTAGGCAGCTTCTCCCTTGTCATACCTAGACTTGAGATAGACCTTGCTCATATCGATGGTGTTGACGTCGATAATAGGCGCTGCCGCGTCGTAGAAATAAAAGCCATCGCCGTCATTAAGGGCATGAATTTTCTCAGCCAGGGCATCGCTAGTCAAGGGACCAGTAGCGACAACCGTAATAACATCTGTCGGCAATTCTGTAATTTCATCACGAACCACTTCAATTAAAGGATGATTGGCAATTTTTTCAGTAACCATTTGAGAAAAACCGTCACGGTCAACCGCTAGCGCTCCACCTGCAGGAACACGGGTTGCTTCTGCTGATTCTAAAATCACAGAACCAAGACGACGCATTTCTTCCTTGAGGAGCCCGACAGCATTTGTAAGAGCATCCCCTCGTAATGAGTTGGAACACACTAATTCTGCAAAATTATCTGTTTTATGCTGTGGTGTTGATTTGAAACCACGCATTTCATAAAGTTTAACTGGAATACCACGCTCTGCAATTTGGTAGGCTGCTTCCGAACCTGCCAAACCAGCACCGATAACATTGATATAAGATTGAGACATGACACTAATACCTCTTTGGGTGGAACCTAGGTCCAAATAAAAACAAGCTACTGGACTGTTTGACACCCACAAATCTTTCTAATTTTTCTTTTACTAGTATAACAAAAAAAGGGAAGAAGGCAAACTTCCCTGTTTAGTCATCCGATTGATTCTCTTCCCATTCATGATATGCTGCGTAGAGCTGGCTTTTATTCCACTGGTAGAGTTTTGCGACTTCCTTAATGGCTTGATTTTTCTTAACACCTTGTTGGATGTGCTCTTGGATTTCAGAGAATAAATCTTCTTCATCCTTATCTTCAACTTCTAGACTAGCACCTTCTACAATCAGAAGACACTCGCCCTTGAGCGGTGTTTCAGAGATACTTTCAAGCAACTCAGTGATTTTCCCCCGTTGGTATTCTTCAAAAATCTTAGTCAATTCTCGAACTAGAACAACTGAGCGATCACCGTAGATCTCTAGCATATTTTCTAGGGTATCAGCCACACGATGTGGAGATTCATAGAAAATCTGGGTCTCAGGATAATCTTTTTTTTTGATTCGAAAAATTGCTTTTGTTGTCCCGATTTTCGAGGTAAGAATCCATAAAAAATATGGGGTTGTGGAGCTAAACCGCTGGCAATCAAGGCAGAAATTCCTGCGCTAGCACCTGGAACTGTGACAACTGCTATATCTTCTTCAATTGCAGCCTTGACTAAATCATGACCGGGGTCTGAAATACTTGGTAAACCCGCATCAGAAACTTGAGCAATACTTTGTCCTGCTTTCAGGAAACCAATCAAATCAGGAATTTTTTCCTTGGCATTGTGCTCATGAAAACTGATTTGTTTGGTTGAAATATCGAAATGCTTCAGCAATAGACCAGTATTACGAGTATCCTCGGCAGCAATCCAGTCCACTTCTTTCAAAGTCTGAATAGCACGAAAGGTCATATCTTCTAGATTCCCAATCGGAGTTGCGACAAGATATAACTTACCATAAGGTGACTGCCCTTTAAAACTTTTTTGAATCTGCATGCTTACTCCCTAAACAACAATTCATCACAAAACATACATTCTGCATCTTGTTCACGACGTTGGCCATAAAAGTCGCGACACACATGAAAACCGTCGTCATAGATTCGGCTCACGTTTTCTCTAACATGCTTGGTCTTAGTTGGAGCTGTTTCTTCTTCCTCACTCAAGCGCTCTCTCAGTTTATCGTTCTCTAAACGAAGAGCTGTATTCTCTTCTACAACACTCTTGAGATTTTTTTTGATGGCTTCGACATCTGCCAAGGTTGCCAACAACTGTTGAGAAAAATCATCTAAGGCATCAAATAATTCTTTCTTGTTCATGAACAGCCCTTTCTTTTTCTGTTTTCATGTTCATTTTATTGTAAAACTAGGTATTCCAAAGAATTCTGGAAAGACACATTAGCTTTCCACATTTTTCTGGCTTCGAGAAGGTTTTTCAATATTGTACGTGCTGCATTTTTTTGAATCTCTTGGCCTGCTAAAACTTCTAAAAATTCTAAAGACTTGGTCTTGTTTTTTTCTTTGTCATCTGCTAAGCTAGCTAATTTTTGAGACCTGTAAATAAGATTCCTTTTTCCCAGCATCTAACCAAGAATAGAATCGTTCACTTTCTTCAAGTAGAGTCCAAAAAAACTTGTTTGATTTGTCAGTTTTTCGGCTTCTGCTTGCGATTGACTAAACTCAGCTAAAAAGCCTTGCTTTATTTTTGACCAATCCTGCTTGTTCAAGTTGATTCCTAAGGCTTTCAACTTGTTTCTTAAACTGGAAAAATTTGAGTCCGACTTCGGATAGTTGGTAACATCTGCTCTTGATCATTGGTTAAGAAGAAAATATAGGTTTCACTTTGCGGTTCTTCAATGACCTTTAGTAGTGAATTGGCGGCATTGGCATGCATTTTTTTCAGCTTGTTCAATAATAAAAACCTGACGTTGATTTTCGATTCCTGATTGAGAAAACTGGCCAACTAATTCTCGGATTCTTTCCGTTTTAATGATTTGATTCATCGGACGAATAATGGTGACATCAGGAAATTCTTCCTGATCAATCAACTTACAATTTCGGCAAGACTCGCAAGGCAAGACACCTTGTTTTTCTGTACAGAACAAACTCTTAGACAGAAATAAGGCCATCTCCATGCTTCCGAAATACCCTGAAAAGAGATAGGCATGATTCAGCTGTCTTTGTTCTAAGATGTGAATAAAACGGTCAAATTGCTGGGGTTGACAAGCTCTTAATTGCTCTTGATTCATTCTGTCAGCCCCATTCTGTCAAATAAAACTTGTTTAGTATTTTCAACCACTTGATTTAGTGGTAAACTGGCATCGATTTTAACAATACGCTCACCTTCTTTCTCAAGAAGGGAAAGATAGCCTTGACGAACTTTTCTGTGCAGGTCTAAACCTTCCAAATCTAAACGATTGACTTCGCGATCGCTGTTTGCCGCGATTCGTTCAAGCCCCTTTTCTACTTCAATATCAAAATAAAGTGTCAAATCTGGCTTGAGACCATCTGTCGCAAATTGATTGAGCCAATCAATAGCTTCAATATCCAAACCACGACCAAAGCCTTGATAAGCAACTGAACTATCAATAAAACGATCCATGATGACCAATTTTCCAGCTGCAAGTGCTGGCAAGACCTTCTCTACTAGGTGCTGTCTACGACTTGCAATATAGAGAAGCAACTCTGTCTTTGGATCCATCTGAGTATGACTAGGATCTAAAATGACTTCTCGAATCTTCTCACCAATCAAAACACCACCTGGCTCACGTGTTGTTAAAAACTCAATATTCTTTTCTTCTAACAAAGGAAGGATAGCTTCAAGCACACTCGTTTTTCCAGCTCCCTCTGGTCCCTCTAAAGAGACTAAAAATCCTTTTGACATGACGAACTCATTTCTTTTTTTCTTCCTTCTATTCTATCAAAAAAACAGGCATTTGTGAAAAGCTTTTTAACCTAATAAAAATTTATTATGAAAAACTAGGATATTCATTCGTTAATAAATAAGATAATTATTTAATTAAGTTTCTGTATTCGTAATCAACTTACCATACTGTCTTATTTTTGTCTTTTGTATAACTAGAAAAAAAGAACCTTGCATAGCAAGATTCTTTTAATGTCTGACTTAAATAATTGTTCTTCTGGGAACTAAATCGAATTAAGCTTCGATTTCTGTAACCATACCTGAACCAACAGTACGTCCACCCTCACGGATAGAGAATGTAGTACCTTGTTCTACGGCGATTGGGTGGATCAACTCAACGTCGATTGTCACGTTATCACCTGGCATTACCATTTCAGTACCTGCTGGAAGTTCGATTGAACCTGTAACGTCAGTAGTACGGAAGTAGAATTGTGGGCGGTAGTTGTTGAAGAATGGAGTGTGACGTCCACCTTCTTCTTTAGTAAGGATGTAAACTTCACCTTTGAATTTAGTGTGTGGGTTGATTGAACCTGGTTTAGCGATAACTTGTCCACGTTCGATTTCGTCACGTTGAACACCACGAAGAAGGACACCTACGTTATCTCCTGCAAGACCTTCGTCAAGTTGTTTACGGAACATTTCAACACCAGTAACAACTGCTTTTGAAGTTTCTTCTTTGATACCAACGATTTCGATTTCGTCGTTGACACGAACAGTACCACGGTCGATACGTCCTGAAGCAACTGTACCACGTCCAGTGATTGAGAATACGTCCTCGACTGGAAGAAGCAATGGTTTGTCAGTGTCACGTTCTGGTTCTGGAATGTACTCATCAACAGTGTTCATCAATTCCATGATGATGTCTTCATATTTAGAGTCACCTTCAAGAGCTTTAAGAGCTGAACCTTGGATAACTGGAAGATCGTCACCTGGGAAGTCGTATTCTGAAAGAAGGTCACGGATTTCCATTTCAACCAATTCAAGCAATTCTTCGTCGTCAACCAAGTCAATCTTGTTCATGAAGACGATAAGGTGTTTAACACCAACCTGACGTGAAAGAAGGATGTGCTCACGAGTTTGTGGCATTGGTCCATCAGTTGAAGCTACTACAAGGATAGCTCCGTCCATTTGAGCGGCACCAGTGATCATGTTTTTAACGTAGTCCGCGTGTCCTGGAGCGTCGATGTGAGCATAGTGACGTTTTTCAGTTTCGTACTCAACGTGCGCAGTGTTGATAGTGATACCGCGTTCGCGTTCTTCTGGAGCAGCATCGATAGACGCATAGTCTTTAGGGTTGGTTAACTGCTGAAGGCAAGCGACGTGCCAAAAACAGTTGTGATAGCTGCAGTTAGGGTAGTTTTTACCGTGGTCAACGTGTCCGATAGTACCAATGTTAACGTGTGGTTTACTACGATCGTATTTTTTTCTTTTTGCCATTTTGAGTAAAAAGCCTCCAATAAAATATATTTTTATAGATAGACAGTAGGCAATACAGTCTAACTTTCCTTACTATTTTATCAAATTTTAGCTAAATTGCAAGTGTTTTACAAAGTTTTTTTATTAATTATTCTTATTCTTACTATAAGTTGTAGATTTATTGATAAAAAGAAACAGATGAATCCGTTTCTTTTTAAAAATCTTTATTTTTTTCTCCCACTTCTTGTACTTCTTTATGTTTTTCATAAAGTCGGACTAGGAATTTGGATATTTCTTTGAGAATTGAGTAGGTAGGAACGGCAACGATCATACCTACGACACCATAGATATTACTTGACAACAATAATAGCACGAGAATTGTAATCGGATGAACTTTCATGACTCCGCCAACAATACGAGGGTATAGGATATTCCCATCTACTTGTTGGATAATCAGCATATAGATAACTGCTATAATCATCTTTTGAGGATCCGTAAACAGATTTGAAATAATCATCGGAATTAGTCCAATACTTGGTCCAACATAAGGAATCAAATTTGCTAAACCTGAGAAAATAGCAAAAACCAATGCATACTTGAGTCCAATGACACTATATCCGATAAAGGCCAGACATCCGATTATGAATGCATCAATTGATACACCGCTAATGTAACGGGAAATAGTCGCATTCAAGTTTGTTAATAAACCAGAAATATTCAGTCTATCCCTTTTTAAAACAGTTCTTTCTAACATCGGTAAGAACTTATGCCCATCTAGTAGGAAGTATACCAAGAAAACCGGCGTCATAATGATAATTAAAACTGTACTTACTAGTGCTGACAGAACACTACCGACACTATTTGTCACACTATTTAAGATATTTTGTAAAATATCGACATAAGAAAGATTTAATTGTTGGATTGTTTGTTGAATATCTAGCTCTTGGAAAGTAGGATATTTCGATAATTCTATCACTAAATCTTGGATTCGAGAATAGATATCTTGGCTAGAATTAATCAAGCTACTCAACTGATTAATTAAAATCGGCAAGAGATAGACGACAGCTATCACTATGGTTCCAAAGAGAACACAAAGTGTTAACAAAATACCAATGATTCGATTAATTTTACATTCCTTCTCTAAAAAAATGACAATTGGGTTTGTTAAGTAGTAGAGAAATCCACCCAATAAGAAGGGAATCATGATTGTATTTACGACACTTACAAACGGTGTAATAATAGCACCCATTTCTCGCCATAAGTAGAAAATAAGGGTTATTAATAATATCTCAGTGGTCCAGAAGAATAATTTATTTCTCCGAAACATATGCCACCTCCTCTTTTTCCTATTTTTACCATATTTCGAAAAAAAGATTGATTGCCTTCATCATAAAAAAACAAGAATATTTTTTTGTCTTTATGATAGAATAAAGTTACTATGAAGAAATTATTTTTAACATTAATCACGCTTATTTCATTTGGTTCTGCTACTACTGTTTTTGCTCAGGATTTTGATGTCGCAGCAAAACACGCCATCGCTGTTGAGGCGAACAGTGGTAAGATTTTATATGAAAAAGATGCGACCCAACCGGTTGAAATTGCCTCTATCAGTAAACTACTTACCGTTTACCTAGTTTATGAAGCTCTAGAGCAAGGCAAAATCACTCTTTCTACTCCAGTGGAAATTTCAGATTACCCCTACCAGCTCACAACCAACTCCGAAGCAAGTAACGTTCCTATGGAAGCTCGTAACTACACTGTTGAAGAGTTGCTAGAAGCAACATTGGTATCTAGTGCCAATAGTGCAGCTATCGCGTTGGCAGAAAAGGTTGCTGGATCTGAAAAAGACTTTGTTGATATGATGAAGGCTAAACTTCTTGAATGGGGAATTCAAGATGCTACCCTCGTCAATACAACTGGTCTAAATAATGAAACTCTTGGGAATAATATCTATCCTGGTTCTAAGAAAGATGATGAAAACAAATTAAGTGCCTATGATGTAGCCGTTGTTGCCCGTAATCTTATCCTCAAGTATCCTCAGGTCTTAGAAATCACTAAGAAACCTTCTTCTACTTTCGCTGGTATGACCATTAATTCTACTAACTATATGTTGGAGGGAATGCCTGCCTATCGTGGTGGTGTTGACGGACTTAAAACTGGTACGACTGATAAGGCTGGAGCATCCTTTGTAGGTACTACAGTTGAAAAAGGAATGCGTATCATTACAGTTGTTCTTAATGCTGACAACCAAGATACCAATCCATATGCTCGTTTTACTGCAACTTCAGCTCTTCTAGATTATATCTCATCTAATTTTGCTCTCCAAACAATTGTGAAGCAGGGGGAAAGCTACCAAGATAGCAAACTCCAGTTTATGACGGGAAGCAAGATACGGTTACAGCAGTCGCTAAAGAAGATATAAAAATTGTTCAACGTCTCGGTAGTCAAGCACAGTCATCTGTTACATACACACCTGATAGTACCGAGCATACTGCACCACTTGAAGCAGGTACAGTCGTTGGACATCTGACCTATGATGACAAGGACTTAGTCGGGCAAGGTTATATCACTACTGACAAACCGACCTTTGAAATGGTTGCTGAAAAGAATGTTGAAAAAGCCTTCTTCTTAAAAGTTTGGTGGAATCGATTTGTTCGATTTGTTAATGAAAAATTATAAAAAAATCGCGAAATTCGCGATTTTTTCTTTATTCATATTCAGCTACAGTCGAATGTTTATAGCCATAAGTAAAGTAGATAATAATTCCTATTAACAAGGCAATTCCAAATACCATCCATGTTTCAAGAGTATACTGAAGCATGAATGAAAGGCAAATCAGAATAGATAAGATTGGCAAAAAAGGAACCAGGGGAGTTTTGAACTCGCCCTCTTTTGGCATACCCTTGTCTTTTCTCAGTTTGATAATACCGTAGGCTAGGAGAATAAGATAGGCTAAGGTACAGATATTAAGAAAGGCTGCAATACTTGCTAGTGGGAAGATTCCCGCTGCAATGGCTGAAACAAGACCTGTTAAGATGGTTGCATTCTTTGGAACACGACTAGTCTTGGTTACTTCTTTAAAACTTTGAGGCAAGAGTCCATCACGGGCTAAACTATAGATCATTCGTGACAAAGCGTAGGTCATTGAAATACATACAGTAATCAAGGTAAAAATCGCAACCAAAGAAACATAATTAGCTGCCCAACCAATACCGATACTTCTCAAAGCGAAAGCCACTGCATCATCTACATTGAGCTTGCTATAATGAACAATCCCTGTCAATACTAGAGTGACTAGTGCATAAAGTATAGTTACAATAGTTAAGGATAAAACAATTCCACGCGGTACATTCCTCTGGGGGCTTTGAATTTCATCAACTGCCATTGAAATGGATTCAAAACCTAAGAATCCAAAGAACATAAGTGAAGCACCTGCCATAATCCCAGTGCTTCCACCATAAATCTGACCAAAGCCAAATGGTGCAAAGTCTGCCCAATTTTCAGGTTTAATGTACCAGATTCCAACTAAGATGAATAGGGCAAGAGCAGAGAATTTTAAAACTACTAAAATGGAATTAAATCGAAGTGCAGCCTTCGAATTCAATAAGACCAGTCCCGTAACAAGTACTAGAACTAGAATTGGCAGGAGGTCGATATATGTCCCTTGCTCTGGATTAAAGGTTCCATTTAAGGCTTGAGGCATTGAGATTCCATAGTTACTAAGCAACCCCTTAAAATAGGCCGCCCAACCTGAAGCGACACCAGAAACAGCTGTCATAAATTCCATGATAGTCAGCCAACCTGCAATCCAGGCTGGAAATTCTCCCAAAATTGCATATAAATAACTATATACTCCACCCGTTGCAGGAACACGAGAAGCAAATTCAGCAAAAAAGAGAGCTGAAAGTGACACACAGATTGCAGAAATCACGATAGATACCACAAGAGCAGGTCCTGCTAATGTTGCTGCAGCTGTTCCTGTAATGGTAAAAATACCAGTTCCCACCATGGCCCCAATTCCTAAAAGAATTAAATCCCATAATTTCAAATGGCGATGCATTTCCGTTTTACCTAGACTAACGTCTTTGGTTCTAAAAATATTCATATTTCATCCCCCACTTTATGTGATTGTATTATTTTACCATACAAAAAGACTTTTTTTGTGAATATTTATAAAATTGTATCTAAAAAAACTGAACAAATATAAAATTTGCTCAGTTTTTATTCATAATGATTATCCAACTGATCCTTCCATCTCATAGCTAATCAAGCGGTTAAGCTCGACAGCGTATTCCATTGGAAGTTCTTTTGTAAATGGCTCTACAAATCCCATGACAATCATCTCAGTTGCTTCAGTCTCTGACAAGCCACGACTCATAAGGTAATAGAGTTGTTCTTCTGAAATCTTAGATACTTTGGCTTCGTGTTCCAAAGCTACTTGTGAGTTATGGATTTCATTAAATGGAATGGTATCTGACGCTGACAAGTCATCCATGATAATAGTATCACACTCGATGTGAGAAACAGATTTCTTAGAGTTCTTGTTGAAAGTCACTTGTCCACGGTAGTCAACCTTTCCTCCACCTTTGGCAATAGATTTAGAGACAATAGACGAGCTCGTATGTGGAGCATTGTGGATCATCTTAGCACCAGTATCTTGGTGTTGCCCTGCATTGGCAAAGGCAATCGAAAGCATAGTCCCACGCGCACCTTCTCCATCAAGGTAAACAGATGGATATTTCATAGTTGTTTTGGCACCTAAGTTTCCATCAATCCACTCAACAGTCGCATCTTTTTGCGCTTTAGCACGTTTGGTTACCAAGTTATAAACGTTGTCAGACCAGTTTTGAATAGTCGTATAACGCATATAAGCTCCGTCCAAAGCGAAAATTTCTACAATAGCAGCGTGCAAGCTGTTGCTTGAATATGTTGGCGCTGTACATCCTTCTACGTAGTGGACACTTGCTCCCTCATCAACGATGATTAAGGTACGTTCAAACTGTCCAGTATTTTCGTTATTGATACGGAAATAAGTTTGAAGTGGAATATCTACCTTGACTCCTTTAGGAACATAAATGAAGGTTCCGCCAGACCATACTGCTGAGTTGAGGGCAGCCAACTTGTTATCTGTCGGCGGTACCAACTTCGCAAAGTATTGCTTAAACAAGTCTGGGTATTCCTTGAGGGCAGAATCTGTATCTGTAAAGATAATTCCTAACTTCTCAAATTCTTCCTTCATGTTATGGTAAACCACTTCTGACTCATATTGGGCAGAAGCTCCAGCTAGATAGGCACGCTCAGCTTCAGGAATCCCGATTCGTTCAAAGGTTTCTTTGATTTTTTCAGGAACGTCATCCCAAGAACGGGCTGGTTTATCAGATGGTTTTTGGTAGTAGATCAAGTCATCAAAGTCAATCTCTGACAAGTCCGCTCCCCAAGTTTGCATGGGCATTTTTTTGAAGGTTTCATAAGATTTCAAACGGAATTCCAACATCCACTCAGGTTCTCCCTTGGCAGCAGATAATTCACGAATAACACCTTCGTTGAGTCCTTTTCCTGTCGATAGGACAGGCTCTACATCGTCATGGAAACCAAATTTATATTCACCAAGATCAATTGGTTTTGGTTCTACTCTTTCTTCAGCCATAATATCCTTTCTTTCATTCTTTATTTCTAATGATTCATAAGACAAAAGAAACTTGTCTTACTGATTTTCTTGATTTTCAATTGTTTTCTTCAGGGCATTCCAAGCTAGGGTTGCACACTTGATTCGCTGAGGGAATTTGGCAACTCCTGATAAGAAAGCTGCATCTCCAAGTTGATCTTGACGCTCATCCTTTTGACCTTGAACCATTTCAGAAAAAATGGTCGCAAGCTCTAGGACTTCCTGCTTGGTCTTTCCTAAAACTGCATCTGTCATCATACTAGCAGAGGCCGTTGAAATGGTACAGCCTGAGTTTAGAAAAGCAATATCTTCCAAACGGTCCTCTGCGTCAAACTTGACAGAGAGGTTGATAACATCCCCGCAGGTTGGATTATTGAGGCTGATTTGCTCAGCGTCTTCTAACTTTCCTTGATGATGGGGATTTTTCGAATGGTCCGCTACCACTGCCATATAAAGGCTATCTAGTTTAGAAAGTGCCATTGAAAAACTCCTTTGTCTTTTGTAAGGCATCGACCAGCTTGTCGCAATCAGCCTTGGTGTTGTAGATATAAAAACTTGCACGAGCTGTTGCTGGAACGTCCAAATACTGGAGCAAGGGTTGCGCGCAATGGTGACCGGCACGAACTGCTACTCCTTCATAATCCAGAGCTGTCGCAAGGTCGTGAGGATGAAGGTCACCTAGGTTAAAGGCAATAACACCTGAACGTTGAGCCAAATCTTGCGAACCGTAAATGGACAATCCTTCAATTGCCTGTAATTTTGGAAAGATGTATGCGATCAATTCTTGTTCATGGGCTTCAATGACGTCCATACCAATCTTTCAAGATAATCCACGGCAGCTGCAAGTCCAATAGCTCCTGCCATATTGGGAGTTCCAGCCTCGAATTTCCAAGGCAATTCCTTCCAACTAGCAGATTGCTCGTAAACAAAATCAATCATCTCGCCACCAAATTCTACTGGTGACATTTGCTCCAGATATTTTTCCTTGCCGTAAAGAATACCAATACCAGTCGGACCAGCCATCTTGTGACCTGAAAAGGCAAAGAAGTCCACATCCAAGTCCTGGACATCAATCTTCATATGTGGTGTAGACTGAGCACCATCCACCACCATAATAGCTCCAACTTCATGAGCCATTTGTGTGATTTCTTTGATAGGATTAACCACTCCAAGAACGTTTGATGCGTGAGCTAGTGAAACAAATTTAACTTTGTCAGTCAATTTAGTACGCAAGTCATCCATATCCAGAGCTCCATCTTTGAGATAGACATAAACAAGCTCTGCCCCAGTCTTTCGGCAAGCTTCCTGCCATGGAATAATATTGGAATGATGTTCCATGACAGAAATCAGGACCTGGTCTCCCTCAGTCAAGATTTCTTCAGCATAACGTGCTACCCAGTTGAGACTAGTCGTAGTTCCTCTAGTGAAGAGTACTTCCTTTGTCGACTCAGCATTGATGAATTTACGAATGGTTTCACGAGCGGCTTCATAAGATGCTGTCGCACGCTCTGCCAAGGTATGAACACCTCGGTGAACATTGGCATTGTCCTGTTCATAGTAGCGATTAATGGCTTCCAGAACAGCTAGTGGTTTTTGTGTCGTCGCAGCATTATCCAAATAAACCAGAGGTTCGTCATTGACAATCTGATCTAAAATTGGAAAATCCTTGCGAATAGCTTCTGCATCTAACATAGGCTTCCCCTTAGCGTTTTGACAATTTTTCTTCGATCGTCGCAATCATTTCATCACGAACTTCCTTGACAGGGATCTCAACGATAACGGATCCAAGGAAACCACGAACAACCAAACGTTCTGCAGTGGCTTTGTCAAGTCCACGGCTCATAAGGTAGTACATATCTTCTGGATCCACTTGTCCGATAGACGCTGCATGCCCTGCAGTAACATCATTTTCATCAATCAAAAGAATTGGGTTGGCATCGGAACGAGCCTGGTCAGAAAGCATAAGAACACGGCTTTCTTGTTGGGCATCTGCTCCCTTAGCACCCTTAATAATGTGGCCAATACCATTGAAGGTCAAAGTTGCTTTTCAAGGATAACACCATGTTGCAGGATATTACCGATAGAGCTACAACCATAGTTAGTTACTCGAGTATCAATTCCTTGCACCTGACGACCACTTGAAAGAGCTACGACCTTGAGGTCAGCATGGCTACCGTTACCAATCAAGTCACTATCAAAGTCAGCAACGACATTTCCTTCGTTCATGACACCGATGGCCCAGTCAATGCTTGCATCGTTGCCTAATTTACCACGGCGGCTAATGTAGGCAGTGACATTCTCACCAAGACGGTCAATCGCCGCAAATTTCACTTGAGCACCAGAACGTGCAATAACTTCAACAGTGATATTGGCAGTGGCCTTAGCACTACCTCCACCACGTGACTCTAAACGTTCGAGGTAGCTGATTTTAGAGTTTTTACCAGCAATGATCAGAATATGCTTGTTAAACGGCACATCACTATCACTATCTTGGTAGAAAATCCCTTCGATTGGTTCAGCAATTTCAACATTATCAGGAATGTAGAGAACCGCACCACTGTTAAAGTAAGCTGTGTGGTAGGCTGCCAACTTGTCGTCATCGTATTTGACTGATGACATGAAGAATTCTTCTACGAGTTCTGGGATTTCTTCTAAAGCTGAATGGAAGTCTGTAAAGACCACTCCTTGTTCAGCCAACTCAACTGGAATTTGCTCGAAAACAGTTTGAGTTCCAACCTGCACCAATTTCAAGTGATTATCTAAAGCAGTGAAATCAGGAACATTTGCTGATGGTTCACTTTCTGTGATGGTACCATCGCCAAGATTCCAACGGTGAAATTTTACACGCTCAATGACTGGCAATTCCAAACTCTCAATCTTATCAAAAGCTTTTTGACGGAGGTCTGACAACCAGCTTGGTTCAGCGTGCATTTCTGAAAAAAGTTTAATAGTTTCTTTAGTCATTTACTTCTCCTAAAAGATACGAGGGAATTACAATTCTTCCTTGTAGTCATAGCCAAGTTCTTCAGCTAGTTTCGCGTATCCTTCACGTTCCAAGCGTGCAGCCAATTCTGGACCACCAGAAAGAACAACACGACCTTCCATCATAACGTGTACCACATCTGGTGTGATATAGTTCAAAAGACGTTGGTAGTGAGTAATGATCATAGCACCAAAACCTTCACCACGCATAGCATTCACACCTTTAGAGACAACTTTAAGGGCATCAATATCAAGACCAGAGTCAATCTCATCTAAGAGGGCAAAAGTTGGTTCCAACATCAAGAGTTGAAGAATTTCGTTACGTTTTTTCTCACCACCTGAGAAACCTTCGTTGAGGTAACGCTCTGCCATTTCTTCTTTCATGTTGAGCAATTCCATTTTTTCGTCTAACTTAGTGATAAATTCACGAACTGAAATCTTCTCATCATCTTCTTTACCAGCATTCATAGCTGCACGAAGAAACTCAGCATTGGTAATCCCAGGAATTTCTGATGGATATTGCATGGCAAGAAAGTCCCATACGCGCACGCTCATCCACTTCCAATTCAAGGATGTTTACACCGTCAAACAAGACTTCACCTTTAGTGACTTCATAGTTTGGGTTCCCCATAATAGCAGCTGAAAGAGTAGACTTACCGGTACCATTTGGTCCCATGATAGCTGCAATTTCTCCTGTTTTAAGAGTCAGATTGACCCCTTTTAAAATTTCTTTTCCTTCAATTTCAACGTGAAGATCTTTGATCTCTAATACTGACATGATTGTTCCTTTCTTTTCATCCTTTTTACTGTATTTACCCTGAAATTTAACCTTTTTAAATCCCTAGAAAAACACGGTAAAATGTCAATAAATATACCTTAATAGTATAACAAAAAAAAGCCTAAAAGGCTTTGATTTTGTCTAGAAGCTAGGAGCTACTTCTTCCCTTGAAAATGATCATCTATAGCGCTCACAATTTTACCCATGACATAACTCACGCGAAAATTTCTCAGGATCAAAATAGCCCAAAGCAAGGCCACGATATACCGTTGCTCCATGATGGATTCATTAAAGAAATAAGTCTCAGCAGCAGTAAATAAGGCCATGATAATAAATTGTTGTCTGTTCATAGTCTTTTACCACCAATTCCTTTTAGTCTTCTGCTATGGTCACTTTATCTGCTAAAAATTCAAAGCCTTGAGGAAGTATGGACTCTTCAACATCTTCCTTGATAGCTTGTCCTTGAGATGATTTAGCCCTAGCAGAAAAGTCTGCTCGAACTTCTAGCCATTCTTCTTGTGAAATAGCTAAAATTTCTGGAGAAAAACCAGCTGCTTGACTAAGAATATTGCCAAACATGGTGTTAAGATTGTCTCGTTTCATGGTTTGACCAGCATTGAAGTTCGATTCAAAAGCCAAAATCGCATGATGTTCATTAGCAGCAACTGGTTGAGAACCAGCCAAGAGTGCCTTATCTGGACCAGATAAGCTTTCAATGACCTCTCCCCAAGCATTCTGAAGACGGATTAAGTTTTGACGGGCTAAGTCTGGATTTTCTACTGCTTCTTGAAGAATAGACTGCACCTTATTTCGGTCTACACGATAGATTGACTTACTGTTAGTCGGACGACTTGGTGTAGAAACAGTTTGTTTGGGATTAGAACCAACATTGGCAAGAGCTTGTTTCAATCGTACAACTTCTTCTCGAAGAGAAGACAATTCCTCAGCCACCTCACCTGAAAGTTCTGGTTGAGAATCAATTTCTGCTAAACGAATAGTCATCATTTCGGCATAAATCTTAGGTTGTAGGCTAGCCTTAATATCAGCTAGACTTTTAGTAGCAAGACTAATCATCTCAAACAAGACATCCTGTGGAAGAGCTAAGTTTCTCTCAAATGCATCACTATGATGTGTATTTTCGCCGCCTGCTTGAACAATTAAGATATCACGTAGATATTGCAGCAAATCGACTACAAAACGTGTCATGCTCTTTCCATTCTCAAAAATCAGATCAAGATTTTGAAGGGCTCCCGGTACATCCTTTTGAGCTAAAGCAGCTACGTAATGATCCAAGGCACTTAAACTAATGGTACCAGTGATTTCTTCTGAGACTGCAGTTGTCAATGTAGCTTCTTGGGTTAAGCTTAATGCCTGGTCTAGAATTGACAAGGCATCCCGCATACCACCCTCAGCTCGGCGAGCAATAATTTCAACAGCTTCTGTTTCGTAATCAATCCCTTCTTTTTCTAAAATCTGGAAGATATGATCTCGAATATCCTGAGTCTTAATGGACTTGAACTCAAATCGTTGAACACGAGACAAAATAGTTGCAGGAATTTTATGAAGCTCAGTCGTTGCCAAAATAAAGACTACATTTGGAGTTGGTTCTTCCAGTGTTTTCAAAAGGGCATTAAAGGCACCTGTCGAAAGCATATGAACCTCATCAATGATATAAACCTTATAATGAGCTATACTTGGAGCATAAGTTGATTTATCACGAATATCACGAATTTCATCAACCCCATTATTAGAAGCAGCATCCATTTCGATAACGTCTTCTAAACTTCCATCCGTAACAGCTTGACAGATATAACAGTTATTACAAGGTTCTCCCCCAACTTGATTAGGGCAGTTCATAGCCTTAGCAAAAATCTTAGCCACACTAGTCTTACCAGTTCCACGAGGCCCTGAAAATAGGTAGGCGTGACTAATCTTATCCTGTTCCACAGCCTGTTTAAGAGTTCTAGCAACAACTTCCTGGCCCACTAACTGTGAAAAATTTTGACTTCTATATTTTCGATAAAGCGCCTGATACATTATGCTTTCTCCTCAAACATTGAAAATTTCCATTCTGTCTTATCTAGTAAAATGGACACAAACTCTTCTAAATAGCGTTGATCAATTTCATCATAATCATCAACATGAGATGAGTCCAAATCTAATACACCCAGAAGCTGTCCATTTTTTTACCATTGGAAGTACGATCTCTCTACGAGCACTACTATCACAAGAAATATAATTTGGATAAGTCTTGACATCAACAACGATAACTGTTTGACGGCTAGCCGCTGACTCACCACAAACTCCTTTTTCCGAGCGCTATTCTAACACATGAGACTCCACCCTGAAAAAGGGCCTAAAAATAAGCTCATTTCCGTCATATAAATAGAAACCTGCAAAAGACAGTACGAGGAAAGTTCATTTTTAAGAGAGCGCTGGCATTTGATAGATTAGCCAACACATTGGTCTCACCTTCTAAAAAGTGCCGTGAGCTGAGCATTGACCATTTGATAAATTGATTCTTTTTCGGAATATAACATAAAACCATTATATCAAAAAAATACTAGTTGAAAAAAGGAAAAAAATCCCTTGTTTTAACAACAAAGGATTTGTAATTAAATCTGATTGATTAAAGTTCGATGTCTCCGAACAAGTCAGCCATTGAGAATCCAGTTTGTGTTTCTGGAAGTTCAAAGTCACGTTTTTCTTGACGTTTTGGACGACGTGGACGTGGAGCACGTTTTTCTTCATTTTGTCCTTCTTCTTGAGCTGGACGTTCTTCAAGAGCTTTGATAGAAAGTGAAACGCGTTCTGCATCAGCGTTAACATCAAGAACTTTAACAGTAACTTCTTGACCAACTGTAAGAGCTTCTTTTTGGATTTTTCAATACGTTTGTGTGAAATTTGTGATACGTGAACAAGTCCATCGATACCTGGCAATACTTCAACAAATGCACCGAAGTCAGTCAAACGTTTAACTGTTCCTTCTACAACGTCACCTTTAGCCAATTTTTGCTCAACGCCATCCCATGGTCCAGGTATTGTTGCTTTAAGTGAAAGTGATACACGTCCTTCTTCTTCGTTAAGATCAAGGATTTTCACTTCAACTTCTTCACCAACAGTTACAACTGATTTTGGTGAAACGTTACGTTCGTGTGACAATTCAGTCAAGTGAACCAATCCATCAACACCACCAAGATCGATGAAAGCACCGAAGCTTGTGATACGAGCAACTTTACCAGTTACTACATCGCCAGCAGCCAATTTACCGAATACTTCAGCACGAGCTGCTGCAGTAGCTGCTTCAACAACTTCACGACGTGAAAGGATGAAGCGGTTTTCTTTAGGGTCAACTTCTTTGATTTTAGCTTCAAATTCTTGACCTACAAAACGCTCAGTGTTACGTACGAAACGAGTATCCAACATTGAAGCTGGGATAAATCCACGCAAACCTTCAAATTCTACTGAAAGTCCACCTTTAACAGCGCGAGTTCCTTTAACTGTAACAACTTCTTCTTCACGTCCTACAAGTTTGTCCCATGCTTTGCGAGCTTCAAGGCGTTTTTTAGATACAAGGTATGTTACTGTATCAGTATCTTTACCAACTACTTGACGAAGTACAAGAACGTCAAATACTTCACCTACTTTTACAAAATCATTGATATCTGCATCGCGATCGTTTGTCAATTCGCGAAGAGTCAAGACACCTTCAACACCAGTTCCTGAGATTGCAACGTTAGCTTGATTAGCATCAACTGTCAATACTTCAGCACTAACAACATCACCAGGTTCAACTTGGCTAACGCTATTTAGCAAATCTTCAAATTCATTCATCTAAAAAATCCTCCAACAATCAAGTTTTTTTAACTTGACATACTTATAATTTTTTTCCTAAGCACCCGCAAGGACATGTTTATATCGTTCACGTCTTTCAATTATAAAAAAATAAAAATACCCTAAGATATTTTTTTACTTTTATCTTGAATTTATTACCTAAGAACTGGGGTAGCTGGATTCGAACCAACGCATGAGGGAGTCAAAGTCCCTTGCCTTACCGCTTGGCTATACCCCAAAAGTGAAATGGAGAGAGAGGGATTCGAACCCCCGAACCCGAAGGAGCGGATTTACAGTCCGCCGCGTTTAGCCTCTTCGCTATCTCTCCGATAATGAACAAAAACCTATTATATCATGAAAAAAATTGCAAAAAAACAAGCACTATTTTGCTAAATTATAGTTTTCAATCAATATTTCCACAGCTTTTTTTCAAGATTTTTGTAAAAACTATCGACATTTCCATTCTTTATAATAGCAAATTGGTTATCTAGTTCGGCAATTTCACCGATTAACTTTTTACCAATCATTAAGGTATAACCATCGTAGTTATCTTTTCCAACTGCTACTTTTAGCATCTGACAATTGAATCTCAATTTTTTTATCTTTTTACTCATACCATACCTCTTTTCACTTTTTCTATTTTACAAGAAATTCCCTAATCTAGCAAGAAAAAAACTCTCTATAAAAGCTTATCTTGATAGAGAGTTCAATGAATAACATATAAAATTTTTTAATTTGAAAATTGAATCATTAGTGAGTCGCCCCTCCGACCAACTTCAAATCTTTATCTTTATAGTCCACGATAGCACCAATCGCAGCTTCGATACCTCTGACTATATCTATTAAGCACATAGAAGCAGTATTAGGCTTATTTACCACTTGTTCGGTCATATAGGGAATATGCATAAAACCTGCTCTCATATTGGGAAACTTCTTATCCGCTAAATAGAGAGCCTGATACATCAAATGGTTGCAAACAAAAGTTCCTGCTGAATTGGATACTGAAGCTGGTAGCCCTTCCTCTTTTATGGCTTGTACCATTGCTTTGATAGGGAGTGTGCTAAAATAGGCAACTTCTCCATCTAGGCGAATGGGTGTGTCAATCGGTTGATTTCCTTGGTTATCTGGAATTCTTGCATCATCTTGATTGATGGCAACTCGTTCAGGAGTTAAACTAGCTCTACCTCCTGCTTGTCCGATGCAGAGTACCACATCTGGTTGATAACGGACAATTTCTATTTCTAAAACCTCTGCTGATTGATAAAAGACTGTTGGAATCTCTACCCAGCGTATCTCCGCTCCATGAATTACAGACGGTAATGATTTAACTGCTTCCAGAGCTGGATTAACCTTTTCACCACCGAAAGGATCAAAACCTGTAACTAATATTTTCATTTTATTTCCTTTGCTAAAACGCCAAAAAGTACATCAAAAATACGTGGATGATAATCATGATAATAGCCACTCCTACTTGCGCTTTGATGACACCATTTGGATCTTTCATCTCTAGTAGTGCTGCAGGCAAGGCGTTAAAATTAGCAGCCATCGGAGTCAATAGGGTTCCACAGCACCCTGCCGTCATTGCTAGAGCAGCAGCTACGATTGGATCAGCTCCCAAGGAAAATACGAAGGGGAACACCAATTCCAACAGTAATAACTGTGAAGGCAGCAAAGACATTCCCCATTATCATGGAGAATAAAACCATCCCAAGGACATAAGCTAACACACCCATAAAACGACTGCCAGAAGGAACTATACCGCTTATCAAGTGAGAAATCAAGTCTCCAACTCCAGCTACAGTAAAAATAGCCCCCAAAGCTCCTAAAAGTTGAGGAACAATCCCACTAGTTGAGACTTGCTGGACCATGCGATTGTTTTCTACTAACAAGCTTTTAGGATGACTTTTAGTAATTAATAAGAGAGAAATGGTTGCGAAAAATGCTGCAAGGCTGATAGCAATCTTACTAAACTCAGGGATCATTTTTGCTAATACTAAAGCAATCAAAGCCATTAACATGACTGGTATAAAAATTTTATTCTTCAATCGTTTAGCTTCAAAGTTTGCCTTGACTTCATCCAGAGACGGCAGGGTTCCGATACGAACCTGTTTAAAGAGCGTCAGTAGGGCTAAGAGCACTACGATTACTCCAATATAGAGATACGGCAGATAGGAGCCACCAATAAAACTGATGCCCAATAAAGCCCAAAACCCAGCTGTTCCATATCGAACTGGGTTTGTTTGTCTTTATAGCTACAATAGGCCGTATGAAGAAATTGACAACCAATCACAATATAGGTTAACTCTAATAACTGTCTTGCTAGTTCGGTCATTCTTCTTTTCCTTTACTAACCTTTTTTGCTAGCAGTCTTTTATCAAACAGGTAATTGTAAACCCCTACTACAAGAAGGGCTACCCCAGCAACTATAAGAGAAGCTGATGCGATGCCTGCATAATTACTTTCGTAACCTAATTGGTCCAGAGTGCCCCCAACTAAGAGGACACCACCTGCACCAACGAAAGTATTCTGAGCAAAGAAATTTGCAAAATTGTCATTTGCTGCTGCACGCGCTTTTAGCGATTCGCTTTCCTGCTCTGTTAATTTTCTACCTAATTGTAACTCTGCTGCTGCCTGTCCCATGGGTTGAACCAAGGGTCTCACAAACTGCGGATGTCCTCCGATACGAATGGCAAAAAAGCTGTCAAGTTCCCGAAAAAAGAAATAAACGGTATAAAAACTTCCTACGGTCAGCCCCTTTATTCTATGAATCAAGTCAATCGACCGTTGCTTGAGGCCAAAAGTTTCAGATAAACCAACCAAGGGCAAGGTTACCATAAAAATCGTAAGAACTCGTTGATTGCTAAATTCTCTTCCTAAAATATCCAAGAACTCAACAAGAGAAACTCCAGAAACTAGAGCTGTAACTAAACTAGCTAAGACTACCGTTGCGATGGTATCTAACTTATAGATAAAACCAATCACAATGATAACTATTCCTATTAGTTTAATCCATTCCATATAGGCCCCTTTTCCAAAATCCTAGTCTAGTTATTTGACATGACTTTCTAGCTCTTTTTGGTATTTACTGTTTGATTCCAATTTTTCTTTTTGCCATTTTTCAAGAGCTGCTTGATATTCTTTAGCAGATACAATTTCTTTTTGCAATTTCATTCCTTTGAAGATATATGGATCACCCTTAATACCTACTTGTGAGTATGGTTTAGAGAAAGGAACAACGTTGCTGACAACTGGTGAACCACCTGATGAAGCGGTTGGCATTAAGAGAGAGCTATCAGTGAGCCATGCTTGAGCTTTAGCATATTTCATATCTCTTATCCAAATCATTCGTCTCAGAAACTGCATCATCCAAGAGTTTCTTATATTCGTCCAGACCAAGTTGAGCTACTACTTCCTTGTCTTTGCCTTTCGTAATACCAAGGTGTTTCATAGCAGAACCTGTCTTAGGATCCATGATATTAAGATAACTTGCCGGGTCTTGGTAGCTTGGAGCCCATCCAGTACTGTTCAAGTCATAGTCTTTTTGGGCTGGAACACGTGCTTGCGATGTAATGCTTTCCTTTTCGTTATCGGTCATCTGAAGGACATCAATCACGACATTTTCAGAACCAAGAGTTGATTCGATTGATTGTTTGAAGGAATTGCTTTGTTGAACGGCAATTGTATCTGTCTGTTCAACTGGAACATCCAAGTGAATTGGGAAGGTTACACCTTTTGCTTCCAATTCTTTCTTAGCTTTCTCAAATGAAGCCTTTGGCTTTGTCTGGATTGTAGATGGTATCTTTTCCGTCTACAAGCTCAACGCCTTTCCATTGGTCTCCATAGTTGACCAATTCTGCTTGAGCGATATCACCAAAGTTTTTACCGCCAGACTGTACAAAGTTATCTGGAACTAGACTATTACGAATAATCTTGTCCGCACCATCTTCACCATTGAGTTGTGCAGCATATGAATGACGGTTGAAGGCAAAGTTGATTGCTTGACGGAAGTCCTTGTTCAACATTGCTTCTTTTGTGGAAGTTTTTTGTTCTTCACTTGTTTTTGCTGTCTTATTGTATGATTGACGGTTTACGTTAAAGGTAAAGTAGTAACTAGTTGAATCCTGTGGACTATATGTGATTTTATCTCCGTATTGTTCCAAAGTAGAAGCAAAGTTTGAACTACTTGGGAAGATACGTGCTGTTGTATAAACGCCTGAAGAGAAGCTACGGATTAATGATTCTTGGTCAGAACCATCATAATAGGTCAATTTAACCTTCTCAATTTTAACCTTTTCTTTATCCCAATAATTTGGATTCTTTTCGTATTCGATTAAAGATTTTGAAGTTAAAGTCTTCAAGATATATGGACCGTTATAAAGGATACCTGATGGGCTAACAGCTCCGTAATTTTTACCTGAAGCTTTAAGGAATTCTTCATTTACCGGCAACATAGTTGCTGAAGTCACTTTTGAATTCCAGAAACTTTCAGGTGCATTAAGAGTGTACTGGACTGTGTAATCATCCAACGCCTTAACCCCAACTGTTGAGAAGTCATTAGTCTCACCAGTCATATATTCATTCAATCCCTTGATGGAATTTTGAATAAGAGTGACACCGTCTGATTTGCCATCTGCTACGTGTTTCAACCCAGTAACAAAGTCATGCGCAGTTACTTCAGCGTATTCTTCACCCTCTGAAGTATACCATTTAACTCCTTTACGAAGTTTATAAGTATAAGTCAAACCGTCTTGTGAGACGCTCCAATCCTCAGCTAGAGACGGAACCAAATTCCCATATTCGTCGTTTTCCAATAATCCATCAACAACGTTACCGATAATATCAGTTGTTGAAGTACGAGTTGCAATACTGTAGTCCAAAGACGATGGGTCTACTCCATAGACATAAGAGAAAGTTGTAGGCGCATCTGCTTCTTTATCAGCTTTACCACAAGCCACAAGAAGAACTGCCGTACTCAGGACCACTCCTGCTGTTAACATCCACTTTTTCGTTATCATAAAGATCTCCTTTAATAATGTTTAATCTACTTTTACAATCCAGCCTTCTGGTGCTTCAATGTCACCAAATTGGATACCTGTCAATTCATCGTATAATCTACGAGTTACTGGTCCGACTTCTGTCTCACTGTAGAAAACATGGAAATCATCACCGTGTTGGATTCCCCCAATAGGTGAGATTACTGCTGCAGTTCCACAGGCACCTGCTTCTACAAATCGATCCAGACTATCAATTGGTACATCTCCCTCAACAGGTTTCAAGCCTAAACGATGCTCTGCCAAGTAAAGCAATGAGTACTTGGTAATCGATGGCAAAATTGACGGACTCAAAGGGGTTACAAACTCATTATCAGCTGTAATTCCAAAGAAGTTCGCTGAACCGACTTCTTCAATCTTGGTGTGGGTTGATGGGTCTAGATAAATAACATCTGAGAAATGACGGGATTTAGCCATTTTTCCTGGCAAAAGACTAGCGGCATAGTTACCACCGACCTTGGCAGCTCCTGTTCCATTTGGTGCAGCACGGTCATACTCATCTTGAATCAAGAAGTTTGTTGGAACCAATCCACCCTTAAAGTAATTTCCAACTGGCATAGCAAAGATGGTGAAAATATACTCCTCGGCTGGTTTTACCCCGATGATGTCTCCGACACCAATCAAGAGCGGACGAAGATAAAGGGTTCCACCAGTTCCGTAAGGTGGTACGTATTCTTCATTAGCACGAACAACTGCTTTACAAGCCTCTACAAACATTTCTGTTGGAACTTGGGGCATCAAGAGACGATCACAGGTACGTTGGAGTCGTTTAGCATTTTCATCTGGACGGAAGAGTTGAATACTGCCATCCTTGTACGATAGGCTTTCAATCCTTCAAATGCTTGCTGTCCATAGTGAAGGCTTGGAGAAGATTCTGAAATATGCAAGGTTGCATCTTCTGTTAATTCTCCTTGAGTCCATTGTCCATTTTTAAAATAAGCGATAAAACGATAAGGTAGTTTCATATAGGAAAAACCGAGATTTTCCCAATCAATCGTAACGGTCATGACAATCTCCTTTATTCTAATCAAAACTATGTGTTCTATTCTACACTATTCTCCTAAAAAAATTCAAGTATTATTTGTAATTTTTCTGAAAATTTTACTTATAAAAAAATCAGTCACTAGGACTGATTTTCTTATGAATTATCTTTTTCTTCTTTAAAGACTTCTTTGAGGTAGGCATCGAAAACTTCCTCGTCTGAAATAGTATCTGAGATAAAGCTTCCATTACTTGTGCGCTCTGATAAATTCAAATCTTGTAGGATTGATTCGTAAATCGTTCCATTATTTGATTGGATAACAAGAGTTTGTTCGCCATCTTCTACTTCTGTACTGAAGAGATCCCCGATAAATCCTTGTTCTGAGACAGCACCGGCCAAGAAGACGCGATGTGGTTTACTCTTCAATTCTCTCAGAACTTGAAGACCACGCTTAGCACGACTGGTTGCTGGAATTTCCTCTGTCGATACACGTTTCAAGCTTCCACGTTGCGTTAACAGATAGAAAGATGAAGTATTGCAGATAAAGGCAGCTTGAAGCTCATCATCTGCTTTCAGATTCATAGCTTTAACACCTGCAGCCTTAGCTCCAACAACTGGAACCTCTTCGATATTAAAGCGAAGGGCATATCCATTTTTACTAATCAACAAAACATCATCCAATTTAATCGGAGCTACTGCTACAATCTGGTCACTATCGTCTTTCAACTTGGCATATTTGACCGATTTAGAACGATAGGTTCTCCAAGGAGAGAATTCTTTACGTTCGACACGCTTGATTTGTCCAAGGCGAGTCGCTGCAAAGTAGGTCGTCGCATCATCAAACTGATCCACAACTTCTACGTAAAGTACTTCTTCATTAGTTTCAAAGTTGGTAATTGTTGACTCAAGTGCTCCCCAATATCCTTCCAACGAATATCTGCTAATTCATGGACAGGACGGTAGATAACATTTCCTAGTGTCGTAAAGATTAAGAGATGTTGAGTTGTCTTAACAGATTGGATAAATAGCAATCGGTCATCATCCCGTTTACCAATTTCCTCTAACGTTGAAGCTGAGAAAGAACGAGGGCTAGTACGCTTGATATAGCCCGCCTTCGTCACGCTGACATAAGTATCTTCCTCTGCGATAAGGCTAGCTGTATCAATTTCGATCACTTCTGCTGTATCTTCTAAAGAACTCAAACGAGGTGTCGCAAACTGTCTCTTGACCTCACGAAGTTCTTTTTTCATGAGATTGTACATAGTCCGTTCGTCACCAATAATCGCCGCCAGCATAGCAATTTTTTCGCGAAGCTCTGCTTCTTCTTCCTGCAAGACAACTACGTCTGTATTGGTCAAACGGTATAGTTGCAAGGTAACAATAGCTTCAGCCTGCTCTTCAGTAAAATCATAACTGACCTTGAGATTTTCCTTGGCATCAGCCTTGTTCTCAGAAGCACGGATAAGAGCAATGACTTCATCTAAAATAGAGATGACACGAATCAAACCTTCTACGATATGGAGACGTTTTTCAGCCTTTTCCTTGTCAAAGCGAGAACGTGCCAAGATGACTTCACGACGGTGGGCAATATAGCTAGATAAGATAGGCACAATTCCAACCTGACGAGGGGTGAAATTGTCAATCGCAACCATATTAAAGTTGTAGTTGATTTGCAAGTCAGTATACTTGAAAAGGTAGTTGAGAACAAGCTCGGTGTTCGCATCTTTCTTGAGCTCGATAGCAATGCGAAGACCGCCACGGTCAGACTCATCACGAACCTCAGCGATACCTGCTACCTTGTTATTAACACGAACTTCATCAATTTTCTTGACTAAGTTAGCCTTATTAATTTCATAAGGAATCTCAGTGATAACGATTTGTTCCTTACCACCTTTCAGTTTCTCGATTTCAGTCTTGGAACGAACAACCACGCGCCCTTACCCGTTTCATAGGCCTTTTTGATCTCGTCACGACCTTGGATGATCGCTCCTGTAGGAAAGTCTGGCCCAGGCAAGAATTCCATCAACTTATCGACCTTAGCAGTTGGGTGATCAATCATATAAACCGTAGCATCAATAACCTCAGCCAAATTATGCGGTGGAATATCTGTGGCATAACCAGCTGAAATACCTGTTGAACCATTGACTAAGAGGTTTGGAAAGGCTGCTGGTAAGACAGTTGGCTCTTTCTCCGTATCGTCAAAGTTCCAAGCAAAGGGAACTGTCTTTTTATCGATATCCTGAAGAAGGTAGCCTGCAATCTCTGACAAACGAGCTTCCGTATAACGCATAGCTGCAGGCGGATCTCCGTCCATAGAACCATTGTTACCGTGCATTTCAACCAAAATCTCACGGTTCTTCCAGTCCTGAGACATACGGACCATAGCATCATAAATGGAAATATCTCCATGTGGGTGGAAATTACCCATGATGTTCCCGACAGACTTGGCCGACTTACGGTAGCTCTTATCAAAAGTATTGCCATCCTTATTCATAGAATAAAGAATACGGCGTTGAACCGGCTTCAATCCATCCCGAATATCTGGCAAAGCCCGGTCTTGAATGATGTACTTGGAGTAGCGACCAAAGCGCTCTCCCATGATGTCCTCCAAGGACATATTTTGGATATTACTCATATAGGATACAAAGCCCGTAAAATGCAAAGTGAAAATAGGAAATTCTTACAGTGAGCGATGCTCACAAGAGAATTTATCTTTTTCACACAGCATTTAGGGCGTGTTCAACTCCTTTCAAAGAATGTAGAGTAGGTTTTACAGAGTAAAGGAATTTAGTTACCCTCAGTAACCAAACGGCCCTTTCCGTAGTTTAATCTTTTAAGTTTCGTTCTTTATTTTTTTAATGATTTAGAAGTTTTTCTTTAGCATACTCAATCATCTTCTCAGCCACTTCCTTATCGTAGGCAAAGCCCATCTTTTGAGCGAGGGACTGAGCCTCTCGGTGGAAAAGTTGCATCGTAGCAAATAGAGACTGAGTGATTTTGTCTAAACTGGAGAAATCAAGCAAATTTGAGATTTCCTTCTCCATCTCAGCAGGCAAGTAGTTAAAGAGATACTTGTAATTTTTACCGATGTCGGTTGTTCCTCTATCACTGGCTATCTGCCAGGCTAAGATTTTCAGAAGTTCTTGCTGACAAATACCGAATAGATGTTCAATCGAATAGATAAGTTTCTTACGACAAATTCCTTTGACCACATAAGCTGACACCCACCAAAATTCATTGCAGGCTTTTTCGAAAGCTGTCTGACTAGCTGGATTCGTCCAGTAACGCTCTGGACTTGTAGTATAGGACTCAAACAAGCCTTTCTCGTCTTTCAAAACTGTATAATCCGCTTCGCTATCCACCCATTCTTTGATGTGCTCCTTTGGGCAAAGGGTCAAGTCAATCCTATTGCCATCTTCAAAAAGCATGAGATAAAGTCGACGGTTGCCTAGGACATTATGTTGCTCAATGATACGTTTGCCAAACTGGTCTAGCCAAGAAAGATCTCTCTTCAGATTATCTAAATCATCCACAATATAGACCACGTCGTAATCCTGAAATTCATCTTTTGAGGCTTTTGTGTCAGTCCGTGAACCAGACATGGCGACAGCGTCGACTTGTAGCACTTTTGCGATTTGCAAAATCACGTCAAACATCTCGGTTTCAGTTCTCATGGGGATACCTGCCTTTTTTTAGTGAAAAACTTTTTAATTCTGTAGAGGTCATATCTATAAAGGGGACTGGCTGCTGGAACTTTTCCTTATCAAATTCTTTGAAAAATCCCATGACTAGTTTTTTCATGACTTTGACAGCCATCTTTGTTTTTATTTCTTCTTTTTAAAAAGCTCATTAATAATAAGTAAGACTACTAACAGAACAGCTAATACATTTGTTTGACGTCCAATTGGCTTGAGGTACCAGCTTTGATTGCTTACAAAATTAACTCCTACAATTACAACCATGCCCCATATGCCACAGCGTAAAATTTCTGGCATAATATTTTCTTTTTCTTCCTTTTTCCTGATTAGCTTCACCGGGTTTTATATAATTATCTAAATACTTCTTAGCATCAAACTCATTTATCTTCTCCTCACTATTTTTTTAGTGATATTAATATCTATATCATGCTTCATCTCATATACTTCCCATCATCTTTTTTTATTGATTTTTTTCAATCAGATTGTATTCTTCATCGTCATTCTCTAAGGTTCTACTTATTGTCTTTGCTTTATCATATGTTTCACGAATAAATTCTGGTTGTTTTGAAGCTTTATAAGGAAGCTTCAAGAATTTCAACGAAGATACCATAGAAGCATTGTATTCCCAATGGCTCTTCAACAGACATCTGATAAAAACCCTGATGATTTCCTGTTCTTGATACAAGAGACTTGTTTCATAATGTTCAAAATACTTTAACGAAATATAATCACAATAGTAAATCATGATATTAGATATCCAATCAAAAGTGTTTTCTTGAACTTCCTTAGTTGGTTCATAGCGTAGAGCTGTCCTTAACACCTGAACTTCTTTAAGCGTAATTTCTTTAGCAGAAGCTGCATCAAAAAGCTTTGATCGCCAGCCTGAAACGCTATCTAAAGAACTTCTATAATCAGTATACACGGCAACTATTGATACAATTCCAGCAACTAAACCAGCAATTAAGCCACTTGCTAATTCCTTCATCCCTATACCTGCTCTTATTCACTTTCTAAGATTTATTTTGACTCGCATAAATTAACCAGAACAACCTACTTGGCTTCTTCTGGTTGTATTGGGGTAATTTTTTTCTTGGTTTGCGTTTTTTATAGCGACTACGGATAGCGTTGAGATGGTCACGGAGATCGGCATACTGCTTCTTATCTGGATAAGCATAGGCGTTGATTGCAGTAAAATCCACAAGGAAGTCATAGATTTCTTGCAGTTTCACACGGACTTCCTTGTTTTGACTAGGTGCCTTGCTTTTTTGCTCAGCCAAGCGCTCCTTATAGGCTTTTTCAAATTGAGCCTGAGCCTTTGTCAAGGTTTCTACATGAGTTGTCAAATGCAGAGTTGAAAGGGCAGTCTGGTAGTCAGTATCTTTTAGCTCCTTGAGTAAATGGTTAATAGATTCTGTCTCTTTTTCGTAGCTCATACTCGTTAGCCCAGCATAATTTTTGAAAAGTTTGCTGAGTTTGTCGTAAGCTTCCTCGCTACTTGCCTCTTTCACACGAGAGAAGGTCTTGACCAAACCAATCAAGGTAGAAAGTGCATCATCACGCTCACGGTCTGCTTTCTCCATGTTTTCGGTGAATTTTCCTGCACGAACGTTATGAAGACTTGCTTGGAATTTTTCCAACAAAGGCTCCATTCGGGAAACCTTGCTGATATAAACTAATTCCGTTTTATTCACTTTAGTAAAAGCATTGACAGCCTCAAGACTATCGCTCAGCAGTTAGAAGAAACTTTTTCCTTCCAATCTCATCATATCTAAATTTGTAATCTTGTATTTCATTTTTTTCTCCTAAAATTTTTATTAAATTGCTTCTCTTGTTTTTTTGGCAGAGGGTCTTCCACTTGGCAGTGTTGATGTCGGATTTTCCGATGAGGAGGGATGATTGGTTTTTAGGATAGTTCCGAACGAGAATAGTTATACCCTTCTTGTATTAGTTTATAAACTTTAATATTGTTATTTCTACATGAATCAATAATTCTTCGTTGAACCTCTACATTCATTTTTAGTTCCCAGTGTAACAGACTTTGGTTTTATTACAATCTCAGTATTAGCTATCTTCATTTTTCAGTTTCAGATAGCAAACTAAAAATTTTTATCAATCATCACTTTACTAATTCTCCATTCATCCTCATAATTCCAAGTTATATTTTTTTGAGTATGGTGCGTATCTTACTGATTTCAAAAAAATCATGAATACCATCATTAACATTTATCATCGGAGCAATATCTTTTGTATAAAACAGGAGCTAATTTAGATGCTGATTTATTAAGGATTTCTCTTGCATCATACTCATAACAAACTCCTTTAAAACTGTCTCCATAATGTGCCCACATTAAATTATTATCAAATTTGGTGGTTAAAGAATAAACTAGAGTATTTTCTTTAAGAAGGTTGTACGCATTTTTATAATCATTTGAATTTATATACTCCCCTAATCTTTTCTTTACGTCAGTTTCATTTTCAGAGACATCAAAAACTCCCCATAAATTAGGATCATCTGTAAAACCAGAATTAGAAAAATTCAGATGGATCATTTAATTCATCAAAAAGTGCTAAAATGAAATATTCCATCATTTAAGATTTGCAATATATATTCTTCATTGTATCTAGCATACTTATAAAAAGAGCAGACTCCAAAAGATTCAAATTTATTCAAAAAGTCTTCAAGCAAAGTTTCTGAAATCCCTTGTCCTTCTTGCCTCAATTCAAATGTTTCTAAAAATTGAAAATATTCTTCTTTTGTTATCATAACTTTTCCTCCTACGACGTGAGAAAAGCAAAACGTTATTTTTTACTTTTCGAGCTAGTAAGGGAGTTAGCTTGTCCGCCTGATAGCGGCAAGCGTCTTTTCATTAGGAGCGTTTGCTCCAATGAAAAGTACTCCGTTAAAACACCATCTCCCCACTCTCCTCCAACGTAAACTTGACATTGTCTTCAATCCACTTACGGCGTGGTTCAACCTTGTCACCCATGAGAACATTGACGCGACGTTCTGCGCGTGCTAGGTCTTCGATTGTAACACGGATGAGGGTACGCGTTTCTGGGTTCATGGTTGTTTCCCAGAGCTGGTCCGCATTCATCTCACCAAGACCTTTGTAGCGTTGAAGGGTAGCCCCTTTACCGAACTGCTTACGTAGTTCCTCTAGCTCACCATCCGTCCAAGCATAGGCCACTTCTTCTTTCTTGCCTTTCCCTTTAGACATCTTGTAAAGTGGAGGAAGTGCAATATAGACATGTCCAGCTTCTACTAGTGGACGCATATAGCGATAAAAGAAGGTTAAGAGAAGTGTTTGAATGTGGGCACCGTCGGTATCCGCATCGGTCATGATAATGATCTTGTCATAGTTGGCATCTTCAAGCGAGAAGTCTGCCCCTACACCAGCACCGATGGTATAAATCATGGTATTGATTTCTTCATTTTTCAGGATATCAGCCATCTTGGCCTTGGCTGTATTGATAACCTTACCACGAAGAGGCAAGATAGCTTGGAACTTGCGGTCACGACCTTGCTTAGCAGAGCCACCGGCAGAGTCTCCTTCGACTAAGTAGAGTTCATTCTTAGCTGGGTTTTTAGACTGGGCTGGGGTTAATTTCCCAGAAAGCAAGCCCTTGTCTTTCTTATTCTTTTTGCCATTTCGACTCTCATCACGTGCCTTACGTGCTGCTTCACGAGCATCGCGAGCCTTGATGGCTTTACGAATAAGATTAGAAGCTAGTTCTCCATTTTCCATGAGGAAGAAAGTCAATTTATCAGCCACAATCCCATCTACAACAGGACGAGCAAGCGGACTTCCTAGTTTATCCTTAGTCTGTCCTTCAAACTGCAAGTGTTCTTCAGGAACCAAGATAGAAAGAACGGCCGCTAATCCTTCACGGTAATCGGAACCTTCAAGATTTTTATCTTTTTCCTTGAGAAGACCTGTCTTACGGGCGTAGTCATTCATGACTTTGGTAATAGCAGACTTGAGTCCTGTCTCATGCGTTCCACCGTCCTTAGTACGAACGTTATTGACAAAGGACAAGATGTTATCAGAAAATCCATCATTATACTGGAGGGCTACTTCTACTTGGAAACCATTGTCTTCTCCTTCAAAGTAAAGGACTGGTGTCAAGGTTTCCTTGTCTTCGTTGAGGTAGGAAACAAAGTCCTGTACCCCATTCTCATAATGGAACTCGATTGCTTCATCTGTTCGCTTGTCCGTTAATGACAAGGTTACATTCTTCAAGAGAAAGGCTGACTCATTGAGACGCTCTGAAATGGTATTGTACTTGAAGTCAGTCGTAGAAAAGATACTAGCATCCGGCATGAAGGTCACTTTGGTGCCTGTCTTAGATTTAGGTGCAGTCCCAACCTTTTCTAGAGTGGTAACTGGCTTGCCTCCATTTTCAAAACGCTGTCTATAAACTGTTCCATCACGGGTAATTTCTACTTCTAGCCAACTAGAGAGGGCGTTTACAACAGAAGATCCAACCCCGTGGAGACCTCCTGATGTCTTATAACCACCCTGACCGAATTTTCCTCCGGCGTGAAGGATGGTAAAGATAACCTCAACCGTTGGAATTCCCATAGCGTGCATTCCAGTCGGCATTCCACGTCCATGGTCTTGAACCGTTAAACTTCCGTCTTTATTGATGGTCACATCGATCCGGTCACCAAATCCAGACAAGGCCTCATCGACCGCATTATCGACGATTTCCCAGACTAGGTGGTGGAGACCAGCACCATCGGTTGATCCGATATACATTCCTGGACGTTTACGGACCGCATCCAACCCTTCTAGCACTTGAATGGCATCATCATTATAATTGTTAATATTGATTTCCTTTTTTGACACAAGGAACCTCCTATTTGTTCATCTTTTCTATTTTACAGGTTTTCTAAGGATTTTGCAAAATTTTTCTAGTTAAAAAGCCTATTCCCAAGTCTTTTTTAGCAAAAATATCTCCCATCTCTATCAAAAAAAGAAACCAAGACAAAATCTTAGTTTTCTTTTCCTTTAATTTGGCTTGTAGCCACGTTTTCACTAAACCATTTCTGGCTGATTTCTTGGAATTTACCTTCTTGATAGAGTTCTTCAAAAGCTTTATTCAAATTTGCTAACAAGGTCTTATCAGCCGGTCTCACTCCAACTGCAAAAGACTCACTCTCAAAACCAGCAGGAAAAATCTCATACTGGTCTAAAATTCCTTCAGTTTCAAGATAATAATTGGCGTAAACACGGTCAATTAAAAGGGCATCAATCCGATCATTTTGCAAGTCAATCAAGGCTTCGTTAAAACTCTGATATTGGTTGGCTTTTTGATCTTTTACGATATTTTTTAAGAGTTCTGGTTGGGCTTCGAAATCTATATATCCAGAAGATCCTGCCTGGGCACCCAAAACCTTGCCTGTCATATCAGACACTGATTGTATATTCTGAGATTTCTTAGAGACTAGAACCTGCTGATTCTCCATATAAGGAATGGTAAAAGCAACCTTCTCACGGCGTTCATCAGTCGCTGAATATCCATTCCAGATAGCATCAATGGTACCGTTTTGAAGTTCGGTTTCCTTCATATCCCAATCAATGGGTTGAAATTGTACCTTGAAACCAAGTTTCTCAGAAACGGCCTGTGCTAAATCAATGTCAAATCCAGCATATTGCCCATTCTTTTCTTCAAAGCCCATGGGAACAAAGGTATTGTCAAACCCGATGGTAATGGTTCCCTGGTCTTTGTATTTGTCCCAATTATCGACTTTGGGATCACTAGCTTTTTGTGTGCATCCTACCAGGAAAAAAGCCAGAAAGAATACAAAAACAAGGCTGATTTTCTTTCGATTCATAGACACCTCCTACTTAGGCTCTACTTTGAGAATCTGATCAGCAATATTCTCTGCAAACTGGAGATCGTGAGTCACGACAATCTGAGTCATGCCTAATTCTCTATTTTGTAGAATCAGTTTTTCAACCTCAAGACGCAACTCAGGGTCAAGGGCTGAAGTTGGTTCGTCATACCCAATCACTTCAGGATCTATCATCATAGCGCGTGCTAAGGCAACCCGTTGCTTTTGCCCACCCGATAATGAGAATGGATAGGCATCTGCATGAGCTTCGAGACCCAGACGAGCGAGTAAGTCGGTTGCCTTCTTCCTGGCATGTTCTTCAGACATTCCCATAGTCTTGATGGGTGACAAAATCAAGTTCTCCATAACGGATAAGTGAGGAAAAAGCTGAAAATCTTGAAAAACAAAACCTAATAAGTGACGCTTTTCAAGTTCATCCAAAGGTAGGGAATCTCCATTATAAAAAATCTCACCTGAATCAATGGTTTCAAGTCCAGCTAACATTCTAAGCAAGGTTGTCTTCCCACCACCAGAAGGACCAACGATGGCTAAAATCTGCTTTTCAGGAATTGTTAAATTGAAATTGGATAAAATTTCTTTTTTTCCAAATTTTTTGCTGATATTTTTAACTCTAACATGGATAACCCTCCTATCTATAGTAGCTAAACTTTTTCTCAAGTTTCTTAGCTAGGATTGTCACGATACCAATCATAAGCAGATAGATAGCTCCTGCTAGAAACATTGGAATCAAGCTCGCATCACGATTGGCTGCTGTACGACTAGCTAGGATTAAATCTGAAATACCGAGTGCATAGACCAAAGAAGTATCTTTAACTAAACTCATAACCTCGTTAAATACACTTGGTAAAACAATCTTGGTTACTTGTGGCAAGATAATATAGCGGACGGTATCGATAGGTTTAAATTTCAAAACCTTAGCTGCCTCATATTGCCCCTGAGGAATAGTTGCAATCCCTCCACGGAATATTTCTGCAAAGTAGGCTGCATAATTAAGCGTGAAGGCAATAATCGCTGCTGGCACACGATCTAGTCGAATTCCGATACTTGGAAGGACATAATAAATAAAAATCAACTGTAAGAGCAAGGGTGTACCACGCATCACCCAGATATAGATGTCAATCATGTAATGGAGGGGTTTCCAATGGACCTGTAAGCAAAAAGCAACCAAAATACCTAAGGGAATTGAAAAGAGTAAGACCAGTGCAAATACTTGTAAAGTCATTGTCGCACCACTCAATAAACTAGGTAATATCTCAAATAAGTAAGACATACTCCACCTCCTAAAAATAATTGTTCCTATTATAGCATAAATAAACATAAAATCAAGTTTTTTTCAGAAATTTTTCATGAATTTTTAAAACTTTAGCCTTTATTTTTTTGAATAAAAAAATGGTACTCATGATAAACTTATCAACTTTGATAAAGTATCAGATGTCACAGCTAGTAAACAGATTCAGTTTCGTTTCTCTCCTATTTCATGGTATAATAGAAACATGATGACAATAGTATTATTAATTTTAGCTTATTTATTGGGTTCAATTCCTTCAGGCTTGTGGATTGGACAAATATTCTTTAACATCAATCTAAGAGAACATGGATCTGGTAACACTGGAACAACCAATACCTTTCGTATTTTAGGTAAAAAAGCTGGAATGGCAACCTTTGTAATTGATTTCTTTAAAGGTACTTTGGCCACTCTACTTCCACTAATCTTCCATGTGCAGGGAGTTTCACCAATCGTCTTTGGGCTTTTAGCAGTCATTGGCCACACCTTCCCAATCTTTGCCAAATTTAAGGGTGGCAAGGCTGTTGCAACCAGTGCTGGAGTTATTTTTGGTTTTGCTCCTCTCTTTTGCCTTTACCTTGCAGTTATTTTCTTTGGAATCCTTTATCTGGGAAGTATGATCTCTCTCTCTAGTATTTCAGCTGCTATTGCTGCAATTATTGGCGTCCTTCTGTTTCCTCTCTTTGGATTTATTTTAACTAGTTATGACCTACTTTTTACTATTATTATTATTGGACTTGCAAGTCTAGTAATTGTACGCCACAAGGACAATATCAAACGTATCCAAAATAAAACAGAAAATCTCATTCCTTGGGGACTTAACCTAACGCACCAAGAACCAAAAAAATAAAACGTCAGTTTCAACTGACGTTTTTTATGTTATTTAGACTTGATATAGTTGATACCATCTGCCTTCGGCGCAACAGCTTTACCAAAGAAGGCTGCTAGGACGACAATGGTCAAGAGATATGGTGCGATTTGCAAGTAAACGGCTGGTACTCCTTGCAAGAATGGAAGCTGAGAACCGATAACTGCCAAACTTTGTGATAGCCCAAAGAAAAGACTTGAAAGCATGGCACCAACAGGATTCCATTTACCAAAGATCATGGCTGCAAGAGCGATAAAGCCAGGTCCTACGATAGTTGTAACTGAGAAGTTGACGGAGATTGACTGAGCGTAAATAGCTCCTCCGATTCCTCCAAGGAAGCCTGAAATCACTACTCCAAGATATCTCATCTTGTAGACATTGATACCCAAAGTATCTGCTGCTTGTGGATGTTCACCAACTGAACGAAGACGAAGTCCAAAGCGAGTTTTAAAGAGAACAAACCATGCTAGGAATGAGAAAGCAATTGCTAGGTAACCTAGTAGACTAGTTGACTTGAAGAAGATATCTCCGATAACAGGGATATTAGCTAATACCGGGAAGTCAAAACGACCAAAAGTTTGCGTTAGGTTATCCGTTTGTCCCTTATTATAAAGCACCTTCACCAAGAAAACTGCCAAGGCTGGCGCCATCAAGTTAAGTACAGTACCACTGACAACATGGTCTGCACGGAAATGAACTGTAGCTACTGCGTGAATGAGCGAGAAGATAGCTCCGACTAATCCACCAACTAGAAGAGCTAACCAAGGAGTTAATGCTCCCAAATCTTGAGCAAATTCAAGGTTAAAAACAACTCCAGAAAAGGCACCCATGACCATGATTCCTTCAAGACCAACGTTAACAACTCCACCACGTTCAGAGAAAACTCCTCCGATACTTGTGAAAATAAGTGGTGCTGCATAAATCAACATCGAAGAAACCATAAGGGTTAACATTGTTGTAATCGACATCCTTATTTACCTCCTTTAAGTTGTTTTCTTGGTTTGACAAAGCGTTCGATGATGTAGTGAACGCTGACAAAGAAGATAATTGAGGCTGTAACGATACTTACAAGCTCAGATGGTACTTGTGCAGCATTCATACCAGGGGCTCCAACTTGAAGAACACTGAAAAGGAAGGCTGCAAATAGAATTCCAACTGGTGAGTTTGAAGCAAGTAGGCTTACTGCCATACCGTTAAATCCGATTGCCAATGATGAACCTTGAACATAAACGTTTTGGAAGGTACCAAGTCCTTCTACTGCGCCACCAAGTCCTGCAAGAGCACCTGAGATAATCATCGATAGGATAATAGTACGTTTTGCAGAAATACCTGCGTATTCAGAAGCATTTGGGTTTAATCCAACTGCACGAATTTCAAATCCAAGAGTTGTTTTCTTGAGCAAGAACCAGATAACTGCTACTGCTATGATAGCAAAGGAAAAATTCCAATGTTCATACGAGGTTTCCAGTTAACTCAGCAAGCCATGGTGTCTGATAAGTTGCATTTGCACTTACACGAATGGATGAGTCAGTACTTTGCATGATTTCTTTAGGGAAGTGATGAATAAAAGCATTGCCCACATAAAGAACAATGTAGTTCATCATGATGGTTACGATAACTTCAGATGTTCCCAGATAGGCCCTTAAAATACCAGGAATAGCACCAACGATTCCTCCCGCAACTAAAGGCAATTACAATCGTCGCAAGAATCATCAATGGTCGTGGCAAATCTGGGAAAGAGAGCGAACCAGCCACTCATAACCCAACCAGCGAGAGCTTGTCCTGGAAGACCAACGTTAAAAGAAACCAGCACGACTTGCAACTGCAAAGTCCAAGGGCAATCAGAATTAAAGGTCCCATAGCACGGAAGATTTCACCGATTCCACGAACACTACCAAATGCTGTGTAGAATAGTTCTTCATAACCCCAGATAGCATCGTAGCCAAAAAAATCCACATGACGATGGCTCCGAGTAGAATTCCTAGAATAACAGAAATCAAAGGAACCGAAATTTGTTGTAATTTTTTTAGACATCACTCTTCTCCTTTTCCAATTCACCACCAGCCATCAAGACACCAAGCTCTTGCTTGTTGGTTGTTTCTGGTGTTACAATCCCTTGAATCTTACCATCGTGGATAACGGCAATTCTATCAGAGATATTTAGAATCTCATCCAGTTCAAAGCTGACTACAAGGACAGCTTTCCCATTATCACGTTCTTGAATCAAGCGTTTGTGAATGTACTCAATAGCACCGACATCCAGACCACGAGTAGGTTGGCTGACGATAAGGAGATCAGGATTTCGATCGACTTCTCGAGCGATGATAGCTTTTTGTTGATTTCCTCCAGAAAGAGCTGAGGCTGGAACAATCTCACTAGCAGCCCGCACATCGAATTCTTGCATTAACTGTTTAGCGTACCCGATGATATTGGTGTAATTTAAGATTCCCTTCTTGCTAAGAGGTTCCTTATAGTAGGTTTGAAGAGCGATATTTTCAGAAATCATCATTTCTAAAACTAAACCATCACGGTGGCGATCTTCTGGAACGTGGCCTACACTCATTTCTGTAATTTGACGAGGGTGTAGACCTACGATAGACTGGCCTTTCAACTCCACGCTACCAGACTCAATCTTACGAAGACCAGTGATAGCTTGGATTAATTCAGATTGACCATTTCCATCAATACCGGCAATTCCGACAATCTCACCAGCTCGAACATCGAGTGAGAGATTTTTAACAGCAGGAACACCACGGTTTTCGTTTACTACTAGGTCTTTAATAGACAGAATAACTTCTTTAGGTTGAGCTTCCTGTTTCTCAGTTTTAAAGGAAACAGAACGTCCTACCATCATCTCAGCTAAGTCAGCATTAGTTGCACCAGCAATCTCAACTGTTTCAATAGATTTACCACGACGGATAACTGTAACACGGTCAGATACAGCACGAATCTCATCCAACTTATGGGTAATCAAGATAATTGATTTACCTTCTTTAACCAAGTTCTTCATAATAGCCATCAATTCATCAATTTCTGATGGCGTCAAAACAGCAGTAGGTTCGTCAAAGATAAGAATATCTGCCCCACGATAAGTGTCTTCAAGATTTCAACACGTTGTTGAGCCCCAACAGAGATGTCTGCAACTTTGGCAGAAGGATTCACAGCAAGGCCATAACGTTCAGACAACTCATTGATTTCTCGAGTTGCACGAGCAATATCTAGCACACCATTTTTGGTCAATTCACTCCCCAAAATGATATTTTCAGCAACGGTGAAAGCTTCTACCAACATAAAGTGTTGGTGGACCATCCCAATCCCTAAGCTAGCTGCTTTTGATGGCGAATCTAGTTTTACAACTTGACCGTTGACCACAATTTCACCACTAGTTGGTTCTAAAAGCCCCGCTAGCATGTTCATAAGAGTGGACTTACCAGCTCCATTTTCTCCTAAAAGTGCATGAATTTCACCTTTTCGAAGTTCAAGGTTAATCTTGTCGTTAGCGACAAATTCACCAAAAACTTTGGTAATTTCACGCATTTCAATGACATTTTCGTGTGCCATGTGCTCTTCCTTTCAGAATTTTATTTTGTTTCAATAAAACCTGCTAAAGAAACTTAGCAAGCTCTATTGAGACAAAACCATTTGTCTCAATTCTTAAAGAAGCGGCCACTGGCCGCTTCCTAAGAAATGACTTCCTTCAATTATTTTTCAGGAACTTTGATGCTACCATCAAGGATTTTAGCTTTCGCATCTTCAACAGCTTTTTTACCTTCTTCAGAAAGGTTTGTTACTGCCAAGTCAACACCTTTATCCTTCAATGAGTAAACGATAACTTGACCACCAGGGAATTCACCTTTTTCAGCTTTGTTGGCAAGGTCTTTTACAGCTGTACCAACTTGTTTCAAAGTGGAAGCAAGTACAAAGTTAGCTTCTTTACCATCTTTAGAAGTATATTTACCTTCATCTACTTGGTCACGGTCTACACCGATAACCCAAACTTTTTCACTTTCATTTTTGCTTTCATTCAAAGATTTAGCTTCTGAGAAGACACCTGCACCAGTACCACCAGCTACTTGGTAAACTACGTCTGCACCAGCTGCGTATTGAGCAGCAGCGATAGTTTTACCTTTAGCAGCATCACCAAATGATCCAGCATAGTCTACTTGAACCTTGATTGATGAGTCAACAGAGGCAACACCTGCTTTGAAACCAGCTTCAAAACGTGAGATAACTTCAGATTCCATACCACCTACAAAACCAATTTGTTTAGTTTTTGTAGTTTTAGCTGCAGCCACACCTGCAAGGTAAGCTGCTTCGTTATCAGCAAAAGTAGCACTTACAACATTCTTTTGATCTTTAATGACATCGTCAATCAAAACATAGTTTAAGTCTGTATGTTCTTTTGCAGCATCTGCAACTGCATTTTTAAGTGCAAAACCAATACCATAGATCAAGTTGTAGTTTCCAGCTGCTTGTTGCAAGTTGTTTGCATAGTCAGCTTCACTTGTTGATTGGAAGTAAGTGTAGCCATTATCTTTTGAAAGATTGTGCTCTTTACCCCAAGCTTGAAGACCTTCCCAAGCTGATTGGTTGAATGATTTATCATCAACACCACCAGTATCTGTCACGATAGCTGCTTTAGTCTTCACATCAGAAGAAGATGAAGCTGCGTTACGAGAAGAGCGATTACCACATGCAGCAAGTCCAAATGCTGCTACTGCAACTAGACCAAGGCCTAGCCATTGTTTCTTGTTCATTACTGAACCTCCTAAATAAGATGCGCAACTAAGTTGCAAGTATGAATTGATTGGTCACAAGGACCCTTGCCACTCAGAGAGTGACACAGACTATTGCAAGTCTGTAAAAGAATATGGAAGTAATTCCCCGACCGTCATCTCGACCGTCGTTTTATCTTTGGCAACTAGAGTCACCTTTAGATCTGGTTTAAAAAATTCGACCATAACTTGGCGACAAGCACCGCAAGGCGAAATTGGTTTCTCAGTTTGACCATAAACAATCAATTCTGAAAAGTCTCGTTGTCCTTCAGAAACCGCCTTAAAGATTGCAGTTCTTTCGCCACAGTTGGTCAAGGGGTAGCTAGCATTTTCAATGTTAACCCCTGTATAGATACTTCCGTCCTTGGCTACCAAAACAGCGCCAATCGGAAAATGTGAGTAGGGAACGTAAGCTTTTTTACTAGTTTCAATCGCTAATTCAATCAACTCAGTAGTCGCCATCAGCTAATTCTCCTTTTAAGATTGCAACACCAGAAGATGTTCCAATTCGAGTAGCTCCTGCTTCAACAAAGGCAACTGCATCTGCATAAGAACGAGCTCCACCAGCTGCTTTGACCCCCATATCAGGACCAACTGTCTGACGCATTAATTGAACATCTGGTAAAGTTGCTCCACCTGTTGAGAAACCTGTAGAAGTCTTGACAAAGTCTGCACCAGCTTTTTGAGCAAGTTGACAAGCCAGAACTTTTTTTCTTCATTCGTTAACAAACAAGCTTCAATGATAACCTTAACGAGTTTGTCACCGCTAGCCTCAACAACTGCTCGAATATCTGATTCGACCAAGTCAGCATTCCCAGACTTAAGCGCTCCAACATTGATAACCATATCAATTTCGTCAGCACCATTTTGGATGGCTTCTTTGGTTTCATAGGCTTTGACAGCTGAAGTTGTAGCTCCAAGAGGAAAACCTACAACTGTACAAACCTTGACATCAGTATCTGTTAGACCAGCTTTTGCATGAGAAACCCAGCAAGGATTCACACAAACACTGGCAAAATCGTACTCTCTTGCTTCAGATAGCAAACGATCGATTTGTTGTTCGGTTGCATCTTGCTTTAAAAGCGTATGATCAATGTATTTATTTAATTTCATTTCGGATTTTCCTTAAATTAGGAGATAATTTCGATGATTTCACGCATTTTTAGCGTTTCATCACTCATTTTAATTTTAACATATTTTTGGAAATCTGTAACTAGTTCCGGAGAAATTTTGCCATTTGCATATACTTTTGCGACAATTTCACCTTTTTTGACTGATTCTCCAACTTTCTTCTCAAAAACAATTCCTGTTTCATAATCAAGAGCATCTGTTTTGACTGCACGACCAGCACCTAATCTCATGGCAAAAAGACCAAACTCCATGGCTGGAAGTTCTGCGATAATACCATCCTCTTGAGCAGGAATATCAATTATATGGTCAACTTTTACTGGACGATAGAGGTCCCCTAGGTTTCCACCCTGAGCTAGAACCATCTCTTCAAATTTCTTGAGAGCCTGCCCATTTTCAAGATGTTGCCTTACTTCCTCGACTGTTTTTTCAACATTTGCCAGAGAAAGCATAATCTGAGCTAACTCACAGATAAAGTGACTAATATCCTCGCGTCCTTTACCCTGAAGAATTTCTAGTGCTTCAAGAATTTCCAAGCGATTCCCAATGGCACGTCCTAAAGGTTGACTCATATCCGTAATGACAGCTACTGTCTTGCGACCAACAGCTTTCCCGAGATTCACCATGGTTTGAGCCAGTTCACGCGCCTCGTCGACTGTTTTCATAAAGGCACCTTCACCGACAGTAACATCCAGCAAAATAGCATCCGCTCCAGCTGCAATCTTTTTACTCATGACAGAACTAGCAATCAGTGGAATAGTATCAACTGTTGCTGTCACATCACGTAGTGCATAGAGCAGTTTATCCGCTTTGACTAATTGGTCAGATTGACCAATAACTGAAACACCAATATCTTGGACTTGTTTGATAAAGTCATCCTGACTGCGTTCGACTTGAAAACCTTTGATAGATTCTAATTTATCGATTGTTCCACCAGTATGTCCTAGACCTCTACCACTCATCTTGGCAACTGGTACGTCAAAACTAGCTACCAAGGGTGCTAGGATTAAAGTTACCTTGTCACCAACACCACCCGTAGAGTGTTTATCAACCTTGATACCTTCAATAGCAGATAAATCAAATTCCTGACCTGTCTTGACCATGTTCATAGTCAAATCGGAAATCTCTCTAGTGGTCATGCCTTTAAAATATACAGCCATAGCAAAGGCTGACATCTGGTAGTCAGGAACAGTTCCTGCAACATAACCTTCAATCAGCCATTGGATTTCACTTGAGGTTAGTTCTTGACCGTCTCTTTTTTTCTGGATTAGATCTACTGCTCTCATTCTTTCACACTTCTAAGGATATAATATCCCTTGTCTTTCTTCACGACCTCACAATTACCAAAGACTTCTTCCATCTTGTTTTTGGCACTAGGAGCACCTTGTTTTTTCTGGATGACAATGGTCAAATCTCCACCATCAACAAGATAATCAATACTTTTCTCGATGATTTCATGAACGACCTGCTTGCCTGCACGAATGGGCGGATTCGAAATGACATGATCGAATTGACTTTCTACCTGCTCATAAATATTGGACTGGAAGATAGTCGCTTGAACATTGTTTTTTACCGCATTTTGCTGGGCTAAATCCAGGGCACGATTATTGATATCCACCATGGTCGCTTGGGCACCATAAGCTTTAACCAAAGACAAGCCTATTGGACCGTAGCCACAACCAACATCAAGGATTTTTCATCTTTTTCGACATCCAGACATCTTAACAACAGCTGACTTCCGAAATCAATCATTTTTTTGCTAAAGACACCAGCATCTGTCAAAAAGGTCATCTTTTGCCCAAGTAGCTCAACTCTAAGTTCATGAACATCATGGGCTGCATCTGGATTTTCTGCATAATACATTTTACTCATAGTTTCATTTTACCACATAAATAAGTTAATTGTAAATCGTTTACATGACAACAAAGGCTTTTCTTTGCCATCGATTTATTGAAAAATAATATAAGTTGAATTTCCTTTTAAGGACCGAGCAAGTAAGAACCCAATGCCATAGTGATAGCAAAGGAAAAAATACAGGCTAGACCAAACAAGAAAAGCCACCATTTTCTTGTTAAAATGACGAGAATCAAGTAGATAAAACCAATAATTGGTAGCAAGAATAACAAGACAAAGGCAGACCAGCTATAGGTTTGACTTTCTAAACTAACGGTAAACTCAATCAAAGTCGGAGATAACCACAGAATCACTGCTAGTAAGCTAGTCAGTTTTAGAATTTTATCACTCACCACTAGTCTCATAACACCACCTCTTTTGATGTTTATTCTACCTCTATTCTAACAAAGAGAGAGCGCTTTTTCTCAAATGATTCAGATGTCTTTCTTTGTAAATTATGGTATACTGAGGTATCAAACGAGGAAATTTTATGACCAACGAATTTATACATTATGAAAAAATCAGTCGCAGAACTTGGCAATCTTTACATCGTAAAACTACACCTCCTTTAACCGAGGAGGAATTGGATTCGATTAAGAGTTTTAATGACCAGATTAGTCTCCAAGATGTAACAGATATTTACCTGCCGCTAGCTCATCTGATTCAAATCTACAAACGCTCCAAAGAAGACCTAGCCTTTTCAAAAGGGATTTTTCTCCAAAGGGAGAGTAAAAATCAGCCATTTATTATCGGAATTTCAGGTAGTGTCGCTGTTGGCAAATCAACTACTAGCCGACTCTTACAAATTTTGCTTTCCCGTATTTTCCCAGAAGCAAGTGTTGAATTAGTGACAACTGATGGATTTCTCTATCCTAACAGTATCTTAAATGAGCGAAATATCCTAAACCGAAAAGGTTTCCCTGAGAGTTATGATATGGAAAGCTTGCTCGATTTCCTTGATCAACTTAAAAACGGTCAGGATGTAGATATCCCCGTTTATTCTCACGAAATCTACGATATCGTACCTGATAAAACACAAAGAGTCCAAGCAGCGGATTTTGTCATTGTAGAAGGTATCAACGTCTTTCAAACACCACATAATAGTCGTCTTTATATTACAGACTTCTTCGATTTCAATCTATGTAGATGCTGCAGTCGAGGATATCGAGAGCTGGTATTTGGATCGTTTCTTGAAACTTCTTAGCTTTGCACAAGATGATCCAAACAACTATTACTATCGTTTCACCCAGCAACCAATCAGTGAAGTCAAAGATTTTGCTCATCAGGTTTGGACTAGTATTAATTTGACCAATCTACAAAACTACATCGAACCAACCAGAAATCGGGCAGAAGTCATTCTTCATAAATCTAAAAATCATGAAATTGATGAAATTTATTTAAAAAAGTGATTTCCCCTTGTCAAAATAATAGTTTTCAGATATAATGGTATAGTTAGTAAATATGGAGGTAAGAACATTGGCAAACATTAAATCAGCTATCAAACGCGCTGAATTGAACGTTAAACAAAACGAAAAGAACTCAGCTCAAAAATCAGCTATGCGTACTGCTATCAAAGCTTTTGAAGCAAACCCATCTGAAGAACTTTACCGTGCTGCTAGCTCAGCCATCGATAAAGCAGAAACTAAAGGTTTGATCCACAAGAATAAAGCTAACCGTGATAAAGCACGTCTTGCAGCTAAACTTGGTTAATCTTTAACTGGATACAAAATGAGCTCTTCGGAGCTTTTTTTGTACACATTTTTCTGGAGGTTATCATGAAAATTGCTATTATAGGATATTCAGGCTCAGGTAAATCTACTCTGGCAGAGAAACTTTCCAGCTACTACTCCATTCCCAGACTCCATATAGACCGATTGCAATTTCAGCCTGGGTGGCAAGATAGCGATCGCGATTGGATGTTAAAAGAGATGAGAGACTTTCTCACCGAACATTCTGATTGGGTGATTGATGGTAATTATTCATGGTGTTATTACGAGGAAAGAATGGAGCAAGCTGATCAGATTATCTTTTTAAACTTCTCAGCATGGAATTGTTTAGCAAGAGCCTTTAAACGCTATCTAAGATATAGAGGAAAAGTAAGAGAAAGTATGGCAGACGGTTGTCCTGAACGTTTTGACTGGGAGTTTATCCGCTGGATTCTTTGGGATGGCCGAACAAATAATGCTAAGGAAAGATACCAAAAATTAAGTGATACCTACCCTGAAAAGATGCGTATTCTCCATTCTCAAGCAGAGATTGATTGTTTCTTGCAATCTCTTAAAAAATAGACGATAGAGCAATATTTCATTAAAGTCAGCATAGACTGAATGACTAAAAAGGAAGATTTTCATCCAGAAAATCTTCCTTTTGTGTTCCCTTTTATTCAGCAATTAAGGTTTCTAGACCAACCTTCATCATATCAGTGAAGGTGTTTTGACGTTCTTCTGCAGTTGTATCTTCATCTGGATTAACCAAGCTATCAGAAATCGTCATAATAGCTAAAGCATCGACGTGGTGTTGGGCAGCAAGATAGTAAAGAGCTGCTGCTTCCATTTCGACAGCTTTCACACCCCATTTACCAAGCTCGATATTCTTTTCACCATAGTTTGAATAGAAAACGTCTGATGACAAGACATTTCCGACGTGAGTAGTCATACCAAGATCTTTGGCAATATGGTAAGCCTTATCTAAGAGATCAAAGCTAGCGATTTGTGGGAAATCGTATTGAGGCCAATCGTTGCGGATGATGTTTGAGTTGGTTGCAGCTGCTTGAGCCAAGACCAATTCACGGACGTGAACATCCTCATTCAAAGATCCAGCCGTTCCCACACGGATCAATTTCTTTACTCCGTAGTCGACAATCAGCTCGCGCGCATAAATAGAGATGGATGGCATCCCCATTCCTGTTCCCATAACAGATACACGGTGACCTTTGTAAGTACCTGTGTAACCAAACATGTTACGGACTTCGTTAAAGCAAACAGCGTCTTCTAAAAAGTTCTCAGCGATAAATTTCGCACGAAGAGGATCCCCAGGAAGAAGAATTTTATCAGCAATTTCACCTTGCTTAGCAGCAATATGGATAGACATAATATAAGATACCAAGGGCTTTAAAGAGGCAAAGTAAAAATAGGAAATCCGACAAAGATGCTTCGCATCTAGGAGGATTTATCTTTTTTACACAGCCTCTAGCCCGGGTTCAATTCAAACCCGAACTGCCCTTCCTTTCATTTTTTTGTTTAGAAAAGCTTTCAACTCGTGTTCAAATCAGAACACATGCTCTTCCTTTCATTTTTATTTAATTTGTTAATGAATCCAAAAACGCATAGAGTTTGGCATTCATTTCTCGATAATCGTAGGCACGAATGGCTTCAGGTTTTTGAACAAAGGTCAATTTTTGACTTTGTTTTTCTATAACATCTTCCCCGTCTGCAGCAATCAAGAGATTGACTGCTTCTGGATCAAATTCCAAGTGAGCTTGGAAGGCATAATGTTTCGGACTAAAGCGGATAATCTGACGTGGACACCCTTGACTGGTCGCAAGAACAACAGCATCTTTTGTCAATCCTGGCATATCGCCATGCCAGTGGCCAGTTTCAAGAGTTTCTCCAAACTCACCGACATGTGGATCTGTAAGTCCTTCAGGCGTCAAGGTCACAGGATAAACACCAATCTCGCGCTCAGGGCTGTGTTCATACTCTGCGCCATAAGCAACAGACAGGAGCTGGGCACCAAGACAGACCCCAACAATATAAATATCTGCAGAAATCGCTTCTTTTATAAAAGCAAGCTCAGCCTTAGGGTCATAGTAGGGGAAGTTTTCTCGATCTTCATCTGGCGATTGAGGACCTCCCATGACGATTAAGAAGTCGATCTCATCCACTGTCTCTGGTAGGGCTTCATTCTCATAGACTTTAGTCGTGGTCACTTGATGACCACGCTCCTGCGCCCATTTTAGATAAGCGCCCGGTACTTCAAAGGTTTCATGCAGTACAAAATGTACCTTCATCATTTCTTCTCCCATCTCTTTCGAATCACGTAAGACAGACCAGCCGCAAGTACCAGCGGGATAGTCAAATTCCAAGTTTGGCCTGTAAATCCAAGGCTCAGGGCAATAGCTGTTAAAGGAGCTTCTAGGGTCGTTCCTAAAAAGACGGTCGCTCCAAGTAACATCCCTAGAGCAGGATCCAGATGAATCCCAAGGGCTGTCAAAAGCAAGGTCACTAGATAGCCAGATCCAATCCCTAAGGCAAATGACGGTGTCAAGGTCCCCCCATAAGCACCATTGCGCAAGAGGAGATAAACCAGAAGCCCCTTCACTGCAAGAGCCAGTGGAAGATAAGGAATCGACTGGCTAGATAAAAGGGCTTGCGCTAGTACCTGGCCATTTCCCATAAAGATAGGGAAAAAGGCTACTAGGCTCCCCAGCACTAGAAAGGCTAGAGGAAGAGCCCAAAGAATCGTCCCATCCTTCCGCCGTTTGTGACTAGCCCGCTTGGCTAGGAAAACAAAGACTAGAGCCAAGGGAGTGACCAAGAAAGCAATCACAATAGCCTGTAAGAAGCTGCTAGCTGACCATGAAACTGCGGACAGGTGATAAATGGCCTCCTGACCAACGATAGGCTGAGCTACCCAGGTGGCCAGATAAGTACTGATCAAAACAAGTAAAAAGTTCTGACAACTGTAGGCGAGTCCTAAGGTCTCAAAGACAAATAAGCTACTAGCAAAGGGGACCTGATAGACCGCAGCCAAACCAGCTCCAGCCCCACAGGCGATCAAGACTTTTCGCTCTTTGAGAGCTAGTGAGAATCCCTTCGCCAAGCGACCAGCTAGAAGAGCCCCGACCTCACGTGGGGCTCCTTCTTTTCCGACCGATGCACCTGCTCCGACAATTGCCACCTGCATCCCTGCATGAAGGAGGTGGGCTAAGGTCGCTGGATCCCTGTCTCCAGCTAAGTCAATTTGCTGGCGAATAGACAGGATCTGATAACGCTTTTGCAGGACATACCAGAAGCCAGCTGCCAAGCACCCAGTCACACATAAGACCAGAAATCTACGGAGACCTCCAGCTTCTTGAAATTGCTGGAGCAAATCCGAACTAGCTTGACCAAAGGCCAGCCCTTGCACCCCTTCTAGTAGATAATGACAGGCAATTCCGACCAGGCCCGTCCCAATCCCTAATGATAAGGTGGCTAGAAGCAACCTCAGCCCGTAGGGCAGACTTTGGAGTCGTACTTTCATTGGATTATAGTTCAGCAAGAATCGCTTTCAGCAAGCCTTTGAAGTCGCCCTTAACTCGTTCGGTCACTTCTACGACTTCTTCGTGGTTGAGTTCTTCTTGGAAACCTGCAGCAAAGTTAGTAATACATGAGATACCAAGAACTTTTAGGCCAGAGTGAGCTGCAACGATGACTTCAGGAACGGTTGACATTCCGACAGCGTCTGCACCAAGTGTCTTATAAGCACGGATTTCAGCTGGAGTTTCATAGGTAGGACCTGTCACACCGATATAAACCCCATCATCCAATTTGATACCAAGTTTATCTGCTACTTTATGAGCTGTCTCACGATATTCTGGTGTGTAAGCTTTAGACATATCTGGGAAGCGTGGACCAAAATCATCCAAGTTTTCACCGATTAATGGGTTTTGACCAGTCATATTGATATGGTCTGAAATAGCCATCAAGGTACCCGGTCCATATCCGATACCACCGGCAGCGTTGGTGACAAGAACCCCTTCACATCCGAGCACTTTCATGACACGCACTGGGAAAGTAACAACTTCAAGCGGATTTCCTTCATAGAAATGGAAACGTCCTTGTAGAGCCAAGACCTTACGTCCTGCAAGCTCTCCGTAGACCAATTTTCCAGCGTGTCCAACAACTGTTGAACGACCCCAGTTTGGAATTTCATCGTAGTCTACAACAACTGGATTTTCGATTTCTTCTGCCAGTTCTCCAAGTCCTGATCCAAGGATTAAACCAAACTCAGGTGCTTCAACTCCCTTTTCTTTCAAGAAAGCAGCTGTTTCATTGATTTTTGATAATAATGCCATTATCTATCTCCTTTTTAATGTTTTAAAAATTGACCAATTTTGTCAAAGGTATTAGCGTTACGAATAGTAATCTTGCCATAAAAAGGCATCTTCAGTAGTTGTTTGTGATAGGCTGTTTTTGCGTAGGTCTCTTCTGACAATTTGCCCCAAAAGATTCCATGCTTTCCGAAATGAAGAACTTCATCTAGAAGTTGTAGAGTTTTCACTTTCTCTACAACTGTTTCTACATGTAATCCCTCCGTGTAAAAGAGCACATCTTTTCGAGCCAAGTCTTTGGACCACCAATCTGGCAGATTCTCCAGCTCTGCTTCATAGTCTTCCTGACTCAGCAAAGAAAAGCTCTGAATAAATGGATAATGGACTTCAAAGAAAGTCTCTAACTTTTCAACCAATCGGGCTTTGGGGGCTCTCGAAGTAAAGAAAATATTGCCACTGTTGATGTAGGTTTCAACTTTTTCTAGTCCCAACTCTGTCAACTCTTGACGAAGTTGCGCCATGACAACCTTATTCTTCCCACCTACATTAATGCCCCGAACAAGTAAGCATATCGCGTCATCTTAAACTAATTGATCTAAGAAACTTTCACCAATCATGGCAGTTTCAACACCAAAGTTATCCGCAACTGTTGCTGAGATATCTGCAAAATGTCCAACTGGAATTAGACCACTTCCTTTGAAGGATGGACTGTAAGCCAAAAGTGGAATGTATTCACGAGTATGGTCAGTACCAGCATAGGTTGGATCGTTCCCATGGTCAGCAGTAATCAAAAGAAGATCATCTTCTCTCATGGCTGCCATAATTTCTGGCAGGCGCTCATCAAACTCATGCAAGCAATCACGGTAACCATGAGGATCACGACGGTGACCGTATAGGGCATCGAAGTCTACCAAGTTTGTGAATGAGAAGCCTTCTTTGAAATCTTCAGATTTCATTGCTTTAATTAAATTATCAATACCATGGCTGTTTGATTTATTATGGCCCATGTCATTGTTGATACCAGCACCGTTAAAGATATCGTTAATCTTACCAACCGCATAAGTATCAATACCGGCTTCATTCAATTTATCCAAAACAGTTGGTGCAAATGGTGAAACAGCCAAGTCACGACGATTGGCAGTACGTGTGAAGTTTCCTGGCTCCCCAACATATGGACGAGCAATGATACGACCAAGAAGAGCTGGACGCTCTAAAGTAATCGAACGAGCGTATTCGCAAATACGGTACAATTCATCCAAAGGAATAATGTCTTCATGGGCTGCAATTTGAAGAACTGGGTCAGCTGACGTATAGATAATCAACTCACCAGTTTCCATTTGGCGTGGTCCGAAGTCATCGATGACAGCTGTTCCTGAGTAAGGTTTGTTAGCTTCACGGATGACCTTACGTCCTGAGAATTCTTCGATTTTAGTTAAGATTTCTTCTGGGAATCCATTCCAGAAAGTATCAAATGGTTCAGTGATATTAAGTCCCATGATTTCCCAGTGACCAGTCATGGTATCTTTCCCAAGTGATACTTCCTCTAGCTTAGTCGCATAACCAGTAGGGTTGCTTTCAGCTGGAACGGTCTTCAATGGTGTCTCGCGAGGAATATTTCCAAGACCAAGTTTTGCCATGTTTGGTACATCCAAACCTACAGCTTTTGAAATGTGCCCAAGTGTGTCTGCAGCTCCGTCTGGCACTCCTGCATTGACAAAGTTATTAGCATCTGGTGCTGCACCGATTCCTACAGAATCTAATACTACCAAATGAATACGATTAAATTTTTGGCATAGTGTGTCTCCTTTTTTTATTTTGATTATTTTGCTTTTTGTTGAAGTTAAAAATCTGAAGGCCATTTTGTCCAGCCACGATGACCTTATCAACCATCTGGTTGAACAAGCCGTGCTCAACGACACCAACGACGTGGTCCAATTCTTGCCCAAGAGCAATTGGATCTTCAATCACTTTCAAGTCTAAATCAATGATAAAGTTCTGCATATCCGTCACAAAAACGTTGGCCATCCTTTTTCACGGAAGCTAGGTTTATAGCCAGCTCGCTCAAATCGACGAAAGACTTGTTCGGCACCGTACTGAACAACCTCTACAGGTAGTTTAAAGGCTCCGAGTTTCTCAACTAGTTTGCTCTCATCAACAACCCAGATGTATTCTTTTTGATGGGGTTTGCTACAACCTTCTCCATGAGAAGGGCACCACCACCACCTTTGATGCCATTAAACTGACTATCTACTTCATCCGCACCATCGACTGTCAGGTCAACAAAGTCCACTTGGTCAATAGACTTAAGAGGAATATTGAGGCCTTCTGCTTGCTTGCTGGTTACACTAGAAGTCGTTACAGCTGTAATCTGCAAGCCTTCTTCCTTGATACGACGACCTATCTCTTCTACGAAATAGTAGGCAGTGGAGCCTGTTCCAAGTCCGACAACCATACCATCTTTGACGAACTCAGCAGCCTTAATTCCTGCCATTTTTTTCAGATTTTCCACTTATATACCTCCAAATAGAGCTACTTCTATTATATCATGAATACGCTTCAAATTCATCCAAATATTAGAAAAACCCGAACATTTTATTTCGGGTTTTTGATGCTTATTAACCATATCAGGATCGTAGTCATAAAAATCCAGTATCAAGGAAACGATTTTTAGGATGGAGCTTGCGAACTTCTTCATCTAGCAAAAAGGCTTGGTCATGTGTGAAGTTCCCTTCTTGAATCAAGTTGCGAGCTTGGATAAAGAGCTTGGCGATTTCTACAAAGTTTTGACCAGGTGTATAAAGACCTTCAAGCTTCCAGTGGGTAAAGCCATGTTCTACTAATTCTGTCAACTTGGTCATTAAGTCAAGGTCATTGTTAGCAAAGATATGAGTTCCATGATTATCCTCAAAAAAATAGAGTAATGGCTCTCTGGATCGCTTGGCTCAGCTAAGAACAAATCACGTTGACGAGTTTTTTTCATCATCAATCTGTGTGAAATTATAGTAGTTTTGTAAGAGTGGACGCTTAGAATGGTGGATAACACTAGCACCATAGACCAATACTTCTGCTGGAATTTCCAAAAATTTCAGGCATTTTGAAAAAGTTCAGCAGACGGGATTTCACGCGCCAAAACAGCTTCTGACGCTCCTGCTTTTTGTCCCCAGAAATTAATCTGACGACTGCTAGTGACCATGGTTGATGCATCGTAGATGGTTTTGAAAGAATAGCCATCACGGTTGACTACATAAAATACCCCTGCATCTCCAACAGTAATGTAGTCCGTCTTGATTTCCTCTAAAAAGTCCAAGAATGGCTTGATACGGTCCATCATGTCTTGGTGCATGAGGGCATTTACCGCAACGATTAATTCCTTCCCTGCATCGTGAACGATTTTTGCAATTTCACGCAATTCTTCATAACTAAAGGTGGTCGGCAAACGAAGTCCAAAATCTTTTTCACCAACATAAATACGGTCGACACCAGCTTCAAGTAGCTGTTTTACTTGTTCAATACTTTCAGCAGTTGCTGTAATGATAATCTTTTCCATAGACAAGATTATACCATATTTCAAAAAAATCAGCTATATAGAAAAGTGTGTATTATGATGCGAAATTTTAAAAAAAGTAAACCGTATCAATAACAGTTCACTTTTTCGTTTTATGCTTGTGTCTTTTCAACTAGTCGTCCGTCATCCATAACATAAACACGGTCAACCTTATCTAGCAAGCGAGTATCATGTGTAATCATGACAACACCCCTGCCTTGCTCATGGGCAATTGAAGCCAGCATATCTGTAACCTGGTAAGCACGTTGCGTATCCAAGCTAGCTGTCGGCTCATCTGCAAGTACGATGCTCGGATTATTGTATAGGGCTCTAGCAATTGCAGCTCGTTGGCGTTCTCCACCAGAGAGAGCTTTTGGATAGTGGTTTTGAACCTTTTCCAAGTCCAACAAACTGAACAACTCTTGTCGGTCACTTTTTATAGATTTCTTTTTATCCAAACGGTCAATTAAATCTAATTGCTCCTTGACTGTTAAAAAGGGAATCAGATTTGAAGCCTGGAGGATAAAACCAAATTCACTAAAGCGCAAATCCGTTTTTTCCTTTTCAGTTAAATGTCCAGTCTCTTTTCCCTTTACTAGAATCTTTCCACTTGAAGCTTCCTGAAGTTGGCCTAGAGTCGTTAAAAAGGTTGTTTTACCTGACCCAGAAGGCCCCACAATCGCTACAAACTCCCCAGCGTTTAGCTGAAAATTGGTCTCATGGAGAGCTGTAACTTTCATATTGCCTTCGCCATAAGTTTTTGTCACTTGAATCATCTCAATTAATGTCGTCATATCATTCTCCTTATCATTCTGCAATCGCTGTAATTGGATCTACTTTTAGCAGACGAGGAAGCGAAATGACGCCACCTAGAAGTGCCATCAAGCAGATGACCAGGCTTAACACAAAGTATGCCAACCAACTGGGGTAGAAAAAGAAGGTTGCAGGTAAGACTAAGATGACAGCCCAAATGGCTACTAAGGCCAATCCAATACCCAAACCAGATAAGAGAAAGATTTGACAGAAAAGGGACCATACGATGGATTTTATCTGAATTCCTTGCGCTCGCATAATGCCATAGAGGCCTAATTTTTGAATGGTAATGATATAAATAAAAATCCCTACAATCAGACCTGTAATGACAATCATAGCTAGAATCATTCCTGAGAATACATTGACCTGAGGGGTATAGCCAGGAATTTTAGAAATCATTTTTTGAATAGAAATCTGCTTCAAACCATCGCCAGTCACTTCTACATCATTTTGCAATACCAATGCAGAGATTGAACGATTGGCTTTTGTTGTTCCTTGTAAATTCCAATACGTTGTTAAACTTGTAAAGACAACAGGTTCTGTGAAAAATTTATTTTCTTTTGTCAAACCTACAATCTTAAAGCTTGTCTCACTCCCGTTGAGTTGAATTGCGTCCCCAAGTTTGATGCCATAATTTTCAAAAGACTGATCCACTACAACTTCTTGGTCATTTTCTGGGTAACGCCCTTCAATCAAGGACGGAGAGATAAAACTGTCCCACTCTTGACCAAATAGAGACATTAATCTTGTCACTACTATTAACCAAGTTTGTTACAGCAAACATATAGCTTAGGGGAACAGCATCCTCAGAAACCTTATCCTTGTAGTCTTTTTCAGGTATAAAGGATGCAGTCAAATTATCATTTGCATAATCGGATAGAACAACTCCTGTTGCTTGCCAATTATCGATAGCAGCCCTGTTATTTCGAACAAGCCCGAGAGCCAAACTGGTCATAAAAAAGACCATAAAAGCAATGAGAAAAATGGTTGTTAGAATTAAACTGTAACGCAGTTTATTCTGTAAAATTTCTTTGATAGCAAGATACATGCCAATCTCCTTTAAGTATTCTGTTGTCGAGGGAACAAATCTCCTCTTTACCATAGCACTAAAGATAGAAAACTATCTTGTCATGAACAACTAGAATCAATTTAAAAGAATCCTGTCCTTACTTCAAAATTGAATTTATTTGCATCTGTGTATGATTTTTATTCGTTTCAACCATCAAATTTCCCCTCGTTGAAATAAGAGAAAAATAATAAAGTTTAAACGGTTTACTCATCCTATCATTTTCCCTAAGGCAAGTCAAGAAAACCGACTTTGTCCTTGAAAACAGATTTTATGCAATTTGTAACCATTCTGTAATAATTCTCTCTTTAAAAAGTGATAAAATAGTAATGTACTGTTAAGGAGAGAAATATGCCCGCTAGAAAATTACACCCGTATGAGTTAGAACAAGAAAGTGTAAAAACTGCTCAGTTTCAAGATTATGTTCCAGAAAATGCTTCTGTCGCTAGTGTAAAGGAAGTTCTATTTTTTGTAAACATCGCTTGCTTCTGCGTCTTTTTAGCGATTTTTAGCTTTTTGTTCTTATCACTAAAAGTAAACACTGTCTTATCATTTGCTTTGGCTATCGGCCTTAGTTTCGTGGCATTGCAAGTTCAGCGCACGATTATCAAGAAAAAATTCAAATAAAAACCTTCGATGAATCGAAGGTTTTTTTATTTATTCTTTCGTTTGGATGGTGTTGAGATAGTTATCTTGACTTCAAAAATTGTTCCGTTAGGTTTGTTATCTTTTACACTGATGCTTCCTTTAAGGGCATCTACGATTTGCTTGGCCAATGACAAACCTAATCCGAAACCACCCTTTTGACGTGTACGTGCCTTATCAACCCGATAAAATCTATCAAAGATTTTCTTTTTATCGGCTGCAGAAATACCAATTCCATTATCTGCTACCTTTAGATAGAGACTGCGTTCTGTCGTTGAAATCTCAAAATATATATCTCCTTCTTCTTCTGTATACTTGACCGCATTGTCAAACAGAATGGTCATCAATTGCTTGAGGAGGAGCTTATCTGTGATGATAGTGCGATGAACACGATTCGAGAAACGAAAGGCACGATTATTCTCGGATGCAATCATCTCATAGTTGGTAAATGTCGTATTAAAGAAGTCAGGTTCCACTTCGCCAAGCTCTGGCTTAATACCATCATCTCTACGCGCTAGATTGAGAAGATTTGTCGTTAGAAACTTCATATTTCGAACTTCTTCCAAACTAGAAGCGATGCTCTCACTTGACTCCATAATAGTCGCCTCTGGTTTTCTAAAAAGAGTTTCCAGACGGTTCTGAAGAACTGCCAACGGAGTCCGTAATTCATGACTGGCATTTTCCACAAAGCTCTTCTGCTTTTGCATACTTTCAAGCAAGGGTTTAACACTGACACGAGCAAGATAGAGACTGGCTATGATGGATAGAATCCAAAAACTTGCCATTACCACCACAATTAACTGCTCGTGATTTTGACTAATCTGCTCTAGTTGGCTCGTGTTAATCAAGACAGCAGCATACTTAATATTGGTCGAAACCGAATCAATTTTTATTTCTGTCAGTACAACGCGATAAATCTCATCCTGACCATAACTATTGACAACATGAAGTTGTCGGATATGGTTTAAATCCTTTTTATTGAAGGTGATTCTGTCCAATCCCAAAAAGCGATTTCCAGTCACTAATTGATTCAAATTTGAATCCAGCAAATCACTTCAGTATTGGAACTCACATTTGGCTTTTTATCAGAAGCTGAAGCGACACTGCCACTATCTAAATCCTTTACGTCTTCAGTTGCACGATTGACCGCCAATTGAATGATATCCTGAGGATTGTTGCTCAGTGATAAGAGTTTTTCATCCACTGACGTATAGAGACTGGAGTGCATAACCTGCAGGATAATCAAGGTCATGGCAGAGAAAATCAGCGTGAATACTCCAAAATTACGGATAAAGTAGCTGAAATCTTCTGCATACCAATTCTTTTTTAGTTTATTAAACATGTTTTAAAATATACCCAACACTACGCAAAGTTTGGAGATTTTCAGCAAAGGCTGAACCTTTCAATTTCTTACGAACTTTTGATACATAAACTTCTACAACGGAAATAGTTGTGTCACTGTCAAATCCCCATAAACGGTCAAAGATTTGGGTTTTTGGTAAGATGACATTTTGGTTTTGGAGGAAATAGACCAAGAGTTCAAATTCTTTACCCAAGAGTTCAACAGCGGTATCATTGACTTTAACTTCATTGGTAGACAGATTGACTGTCAAATCACCGTACGTTAAGGTATTTTCGTTAAATTTCCCAGAACGTTTGAGAAGGGCCTGAATACGCATTTTGAGTTCTTCTAAGTAGAAAGGTTTGGTCAGATAATCATCTGCCCCAAGTTCAAAGCCGTGTCCCTTATCATCCAAACTTTCCTTGGCTGTCATGATAAGAACTGGAGTTGAAATACCTTTTTCACGTAGTTCTTTTAAGACTTGGAAACCATTTTTCTCTGGTAACATCAAGTCCAATAGAATCAGGTCATAGACGCCACTTTCAGCCTCATAGAGACCTTCTTCACCATCAAATACCTGCATGACATCTGCAAAATCATCCAAAAAATCAAAGACTGAATTTGACAGGCCTAGGTCATCTTCCACTAATAGAATTTTGATCATCAAAAATTCCTCCTTATTATATCCATTATAGCAAAATTATCTTAAAAAAACTCAACTTTCCTTGTTTTTTTCTAAGAGAAAGTTGAGTTTTTATAATTTATTTAAAATTAAATATTTTAAGCCTTGCTATATTGTGAAACAACTGCTTCAACTGCTGCTTTCTCACGTTTAATCAATTCAACGCGAGCTGCGATATCTTTGATACCCATGCTGATATTACGGCTAAGAGCTAGGTCAGAAAGTTGCGGTTCAAAGAAGGCCTTGTACTCTGCCAAACGTTGTTCTGTTTTAAAGATGTGTGATGGGAAGATGACAAAGCTATCAAAGCTCATATCTCCACCAAGGGCTGCCTTGATCCAATCCCAGTTTTCACGAGCCCAAACCCAAACAGTTTCTTGGGTAGCTTGGTGTCCAAGGAATTGGAGGTACCATGCTGAAAGGTCCTGTGGTTTCACGACAAATTTGTCCTTCCAAGTTGCAAGAAGGGTTTGGATATTTTCTGCATCTGTAGAATAAGCAAGCGCAGCTGCTAATTGACGTTTGAAAACTGCATCTGTTGCATGAGTGTATAAGTCCAGATAAGTCGCTACCAACTCCTTAGTCTCATGATGTTTGATCTCATTGATGAGGACTTGAGAGCGAATAGCCGCTGGAAGTCCTGCAAGATTTTCTTTATGAGCTGCAAAGATTTGACTAGCAACTTGACTCGCTTCTTCATCATTTGAACGAATCATCATAGAAATGGTCAATTGACGAACCAATTCATCTTCATCAGATTCACCCTCTTTTGCTTCAAAACCAAGTCGTTCATAGTTGTGACGAGCCAATTTAGCAACCAGCTTGTTAAAGGCTTTCTCAGCTTCTGTTCCTTCATCGATAAAGCGTTCAAGAGCTGAAATAACTTGAGAAACTGCTGCAACAACTAGGTAAGATTCTTCTTGTGCCAATTGATCTACAACTGGAAGTAAGTCTGCATATGAAATGTGTCCTGCCTCAGCAAGCAAGCGACGTTCTTGGACGATTTGAAGCTTACTTGTATTATCAAGTTCAACTAATTCTGAAAGGATAGCATCCAATAATTCCCCTTGATAGTCAGTAATGTAGTGGGCAGTATTTTCAGTGTTAAGACGAAGAGCTGTTTTGTTTTCAGCAAGAAGAGCTGCATAACCTGGAATTTCGATGCTTTCAGTTTCCAAAGTATCTGGCAAACCTTTCCAGTTGCTGTTCAGTGGAACTACCCAAAGACGGTTCTTGTCTTCGTGCTCACCGATGAAGAATTGTTTTTGTGAAATCTTCAAGACATCATTTTCAACCTTCACAGTCAAAACTGGATAACCAGGTTGCTCCAACCAAGAATCCATAAAGGCTGCTACATCACGTCCTGATGCTTGACCAAGGGCATTCCAAAGGTCACGACCAATAGTATTTCCATATTGGTGTTTTTCGAAGTAAGCGTGCAAGCCTTTAGCAAAATCAGCATCTCCTAACCAACGACGAAGCATGTGCATGAGACGGCTACCCTTCGCATAAACGATAGCACCATCAAAGAGTGTATTGATTTCATCTGGGTGTTTGACTTCGACGTGAACAGACTGAACACCATCAGTTGCATCACGTTTAAGAGCGGATGGCACTCCACTTGTTTGGAAATCTTCAAAGATATTCCAGCTTGGCTCAATCGCATCTACACAGACGTATTCCATCATGTTGGCGAAGCTTTCGTTGAGCCAAAGGTCATCCCACCACTTCATAGTCACAAGGTTACCGAACCATTGGTGAGCAAGCTCGTGGGCAATGACAAGGGCTACTTGTTGACGACTGGCAAAGGTAGAGTTCTCATCTACAACCAAGTAGACTTCACGGTAGGTTACGAGACCCCAGTTTTTCCATAGCACCTGCTGAGAAGTCAGGAAGGGCGATATGGAGAGATTGAGGAATTGGGTACTTAACTCCATAGTAGTCTTCGTAAAATTCGATAGAACGAACAGCGATGTCTAGTGAAAAAAATCAAGGTTTGAAAGTGGATGTGCTTTTGTTGAGTAGACACCAACGAGAGTACCGTTTTTAGTTGTAGCAGTAATTCCTTGCAAATCACCAGCTACGAAAGCTAGCAAGTAAGAAGACATACGAGGTGTAGTTTCAAACTTCCAGATGCCAGTTTCTTTGCGGTTTTCAACATCGATTTCTGGCATGTTTGACAAGGCCAGTTCACCTTCTGCTTGGTCAAAACGAAGTGCTAGGTCAAAGGTTGCTTTAGCTTCTGGCTCATCCACACATGGGAAGGCTTCACGGGCAAAGTGGCTCTCAAACTGAGTAGACAAGACTTCCTTCTTAACACCATCAACTGTGTAGTAAGAAGGGTAAATCCCCGTCATGTTGTCTGTGATTTTACCTGAAAAAGCAAGAACCAATTCAACTGAACCTGCTTGTGCAAGTTCGATATGAAGGGCTTCGTTTTCGTTATCAAGACTGAATGGACGAGTTTGTCCTGCTACTTCAACAAAAGCAATCTCCAAGTCTTTTTGGTGAAGAGAAATACGGTCACTTTTAGCTTGACCAGTAATGGTTACTTTTCCTGAAAATGTCTTGGTCTCACGACTCAAGTCTAAAAACAAATCATAATGTTCAGGAACAAATTTTTCAATATAATGTTCTACTGCTTGCATCATATTCTCCTATTCTAAATTTCTGAGCGAATGCTCTAGTTCAAACATACCTATTTTATCATATTTTTAGTCAGAAAAAAGCTTTGGACGGTGATTTCCAAAACTTTCTTCCTTATAGCAGGCTACAGAGGGTAGACCTTGCGAAATTCTTCTAAAACAACCTTGCTGTCAGGTGTAAAAGTCAGTCCGGCCTCGCTTATCCACTCAGTGAAAACCTCCTCATGAACCTGACGCCAATAGGCTAAGGATTTGTCTCCTTCACCTTCCTTGTAGGCATGATCGGCTGAAACCTGTTTGAAAGTCTGAACAGAAACCTTTGTAATTTCGACGATGCAAACAGCCTGATTTTGACTGTCTAAAATGACGTCAAAGGTACCTTCTTCGGGAAGAGGTTCGTCCTCTAGTGCGTAGAGGTCGTAAGCTGAGGCTGTTGCTGTTTTTTCGCCTCTAAAGACCAGATCCGCTAAAAGGTCTGGATCCACTCCAAAAGCCCAGGCGTCTATCTCATCTCCAATCGTGGGGTTAATTTGCTTGTAGGCATTCCACATTTCTTGAGGTGTCATGGGTTGCTCCTTTGTATTTTTTTACTTTCTTCTTTTACACGTTTGAGGTGGTCTGGATGATCAATCTCTAAATCAAAAATCTCTGGAATAGAACTGTAGTGGATAATACACTTGATACCCATCTGATTCATTTTTTGTATGAAAGAAGCATTCAGATATCCTGCTACAGCAAAGTCAATCTTTTTCATCCTTGCTTTATCTTGCATCTGTCTCAGCATTTCTAACATAATGGGACTTTCCATATCATGCCATTGACTGTTTCTTACAGTCGCAAAAATAAATGAAGTTAAATCATTCATTCCCACTACAATCTTTGAAATACCAGTTTCCAGTATCCTGTCCAAGTCAAAATAAGCTGACGGTAATTCAATCATCGTGCCGACTTTCCCGGTAAAACCATACTGACGCAATACTCTAATAGCTTGTTTTAACTGTTCAGCATCATTGACAAAAGGAAAAATAACAGACAGATTGGGATTGGTTTGAAAAACTTCCGTAACAACATTTGTCTCAGCCTGAAATTCATCTGGACACGCCAACAAACGCCTGATACCTCTGTATCCAAATAAGGGGTGGCGTTCGTCAAAATACTCTTTAGTCCCGTCTAGAATATTTGATTCTGCATTTGTTAACTCTGAAAAGCGATACCAGACTTCTTCATCTGAGTACAAATGACAAATAGTGTCTAGATAATCTTTTACAAATTGTTGACAACTTGCTAATAGTATGTTTTGGTTTAGTTCTCTCAACAAGTATTCCCCACGAATCATACCAACATGATGAAATAGTTGTGGGTAAATTTTTTCAACAATTCTTTCGCCGCTAAGAGCCAGTTGATTTTGCATGTTTTACCTTCCAATTTTTATAGCTTGTCAGTTCTAATTCTGGAAATCCTCGTAACTCTGCCTTCACCTTCAATACTAAAGGTGAGGCATTTTCTTCGGTAATCTGCTCAATAGGAAGCCAAATGGCATTTGCTGAATCATTGCTTCCATCAAAAACTTCATGAGGAAGGGATTGTTGAGAGCTCTCTAAATCGAGTACGATATCATAAAAGGCCATGATATGGTGTACTGCAAAATCTTTGCCCTCTTCTTGAACCATCACGTCATAAATTCTAGGATTTAAGTAACGGCTAAGCGTATAGCCTGTCTCCTCCAGAACCTCTCTCTTGAGGGTTTCCGTCAACCCCTCACCGAGTTCCTGACTACCACCCGGTAGGTCAAAACGATGCTGATAGGGGCCTCTTGTTTTTTCAATACAGAGCAATTTCCCATTCTCAAAGCAAATGCCATAGACACCAAAGTGTTTTTTGATTTCCATATTCTACTCTTTTCTAAAAGTCCAAGATCGATAACTTACCTTATCCCTTAAAAGGAAAGAGGCTATAAATTTCATGCTCCTTGATATACTTCTTTAGTATATCCATATTCTCTTCGATTTTTGCTTGGATATCTGTCTCTTCAAACGTTGACTCAGCAATAAAGAGGTGAATCTTCAATAGGTCTGTCAAGTATAGCAAACGGCGTTCCATTTCCGATTCAGGACTTGAGGCTTGCTCGATTTTTGCAAGCTTTTGCTCCAAGCTATCACCATTCAAAAATCTCTGATGAACTCTCCTTCTAATTTTTTGAGTGGATTCCTCCCCTTGTTCTAATGGAGATAAAAGAAGCTTTTTATAGACGAGTACCTGTTTTTCTTTTTCTCTTTCCAGATAGGCCAATAAAACCAGAGAGCCATCAACAAAGGTCCAAGTGTTATAATTCCCTTCAAATGGAATCTGTATAATCCTATCTAATAATTCCTTAGCCATTTCCTCTTGACCATCCAGATAAAGTAAATAGGCCAGATGATTCAGTGATTCGAGATAGCTAGCTTGGGTCTTCTTATTCTTTTTAGGGATCCGGTTTAAATACGATACTAACTCGACATCATTTTCAACCTCTTCGATGAGTTCTTTCACATTCATTTCTTTTCTCCTATCCAATTCACTTTTTGTTATTGAGAAATGCTATTCTCAAGTCAATCTTACCGAAGTAGATATTCTTTCGCTGTCGCTTGGACATCTAAGGAAAGGTAGCGCTCTATCAAGTCACCTGTCCCTACAATATATTCCTCCAGAGGGACATCTTCTCTTTGTTTCCAAAAATTTGAAAAAGCGAAATAGAACTCCAAAAACTCCGTCAAACTTTCGCTGAGTTTGTAGAAATTAGGATCTCCAGGACTGCCCGCGTAAACTGGAGAACTGTCATCTTTCATATCACAGAAAAGAATATCATCTGTATCTGTAGTAGCGAATATCTGGTATTGCCCTTCACTAAACTGAAGAATATCTTGTAAGGCCCAACATTCGACTGTCCTTGCAGGAGAATCTAATGCCAACAAAATGATATTAAAAGTTTGATTAGCAAAAAATAAATCCTCATTGAACACTACATGTTGATAATAATCAAGTAATTCTCCTGTCAAATCTGAGGACTGGATCCTTAATTTTTCGTTTGAAAAAAACTCACTGGTTGGGGAATAAACGTTGTTTCCTTATAGAGTCTAATGATCTTTTTTAATACAGTCACTACTGCCATTTTTCTCTCCTTGGTCATTCCTCTTCCTTCTCCTTTAAGAATTCAATCCATATCTTCAGATCTGGATTTATGTCATGCGCTATCTCAGCATGCTCCCTATAATCCATATCCAAGTAGCCTTGTTCATTCCGGAAAATAATACCTTGTTCATAACATACTTTAAGGGTTGCAAGCATAGATTTCAATGACCGGTATTCGACCTGGGCCTCTTCTTCAAATACATAAAAACCAAGAATTTGTCCCTGAGCTTCTGGAGCCAAGTTCATGGCATAAAAATCTCCCCCTCCACTGGCAAAAATTGGGAACCAAGACTTGCCCCAAGCATCCGTTTCTCTTAGTTCTAAGTAGGTCTGGATACTCTCTTCCAGAGACATCAAATAGAAACCAGGAAAAAACGCCAGTTCACCGAGTGTGATTCCCTCACAATCTTTTGATCCGTTTCTCCAAGTATAAAGAGCACGCAAGTCCTGAGTTGGATGCAATGGTATTTCCTCAAACAATTCTTGAATTTTTTGAGAAGATAATCCCGGATTTAGATGGTCTACACAAGAATGATCTAGCTGTTGGAGACATTTTTCGATCTCATTTAATAATTGGGTGATCATTTACATTTGTTCTCCTTGTCTTGTAAATCATTAGAGACGAGTTCCTTCGTCCTTAGAAAAGAGCTTGCGATTATTCAATCCCATCTTCTTTATTGTACTCTATCATGCATTTGACTGCATATTCTACCCATTCCCAAAAATCGTTAAACTCTTTTCGTTGCTCCCAGCCTTCTGTAGCAAAATCATGAATGAGTTGGACCTTATTGCCCTTTCCTATTTCAAAACAAGCTGTATCATCACAATCTCCTCTTTTAGCAAATGGAATCAACTTTCTGCTTGGGTACCTTTCCTGCAATCCCTCATACAAAGACAGGGCCCATTCTGAATCCAACAGATACCAAATATCAAAATCAACTAAATTGAGTTCGATACATTTTTTAAACGATTCAGGATACTGAAATATCCTTTCGTCCAGTAAATAGTTCTTCATTTCTTATTTCCTTTTAGAAGCATTTTCTAATGATCTATATAGATTTATAATCGCATTACAAAGGCAAGTTTAACCATTTAGAATCATCAAACCATTCTTTCTTATTAATCCACCATTTCCCCTTTTTGAAACACCATTTGAAAACGATAGAGAGTTTCTATACCAGAACGATTCTCCTTGAGATAGAAATAAGCTTGATTCCCGTCATGCTCTTCATCAACGATGGGATGCGTATCCAATTTATAGTCAAACGGAAATCGGACAGATAAAGATACTTCCCTTGCTCTGAGTGTTTTTTTAGATGTACAAAACTGATCAAAAATCGTAGCTAATTCATCCTTTAACATCTCTTTATAGGCTTGATTTCTTAGGCTCCTAGTGGCTTTTCTCTCCCAAGAATACATAGCCTGCATAAACTGGAGTAAGGTTTCTTTTGCTAGATTCGTATGGCTCATATTTCCTCCTACTTAAACAACGGGACTAAAGGTTCGTTTATTATGAAGACATCGGTCATAAAAAGCTGTATTAAAGGCATTTTTTACCCCTCACGCATGCAAACATGTTGTAACTCTCTTCTAAGAAGTTCCCTTTGCTTTTGATTTGTTCTTCCCGTTGTTAAAAATCGGAGATGTTTCAGACTTTTCAGGTAGCTAACTGTTGATGCGTAGTTAAAAATAGACGTGTCAACAAAATCTAAAAAACGAAGCTCACTAGAGGACTGGATAAAATCCAATTCTGGTAAATTTTTATTTGCTGTAAATGAAAGATAGAGCAACTGATTTAAATCCCTTATAAAATCAAAGTCCGGCAACTTTACACCATAATCAACGTGCAGATAACGCATGCCAGCATGAAAAGAAATGTTCTCTATCGTTTCCAAATTTGTCATAGAAGATATCCCTAGAGCTTTCACACAATCATTTTGGGGTAAGATGATCTTTCTTACTCTTCTAGCCCCAACTAATAAAATTTTTTCTACTTGTTCGTATGTTGAAAAGTCTAGCACATCAGATTTACTTCCCATCAAGTAAATCACTCTCGTATTGCTAGGTAACGAAAGCTGATTAAAATCCACATCCTTCAGCATATCCTCTGGGTTTTCTACAATATACTTTTGTCTTAATAAGCGATTGATAGTGATGAATTCTTTATAAGTCAATGTTTCGTCCAATAATGGTGCAATCTCTTCAATAGAATGCAGAGGCTCCATTGCCATTAGATTCTCTCTTTCGGAAAATCCTTTTTTAATGATCTCTAAATATTTATCTAAACTGGTCATCATTCACCTCTTTTCATGAATATCATGCTTCGTTTTCTTTGTTCAACCTATCTATTTTTACAATGACACTTTTACAAGAAGAATAAGCCATTGCTTGTCTCAAAAACTAAAATCATGAATCTCAAGAGTATTCTTTTCTATATAAACTTTATCCTGCTTGCTCATTCTCGATCAAAGATAACCTTGACTCTAGCTCTACCCAAATCGTCTAGATATTGCTCCAGTTTCGTAATCGACTCCTCCGAATCAGATAATTGAACAAGCAAATCCCCATTGATAGTCATGACATCCTTTGTCGGTAAAAGCATGAGATTCTCAACGCTTGGATCATTCACAATCATTAAGGAAGGGGAATAAATACAGCTTGTGGAGAGGTCTAGATTTCCAAATCGCTCCCTAGCAGACACAAAAATAGATTCCATCCCACCTTGGGCTTTCAGAACAAATTCCCTCTCGAAATGCTTCAAAACTGTCGTAGATCTCGATGACATCCATAGTAATCCCATCTAAATAATAAACTTGATGACTTTGAATGTTCCCATCCTTCATTCTATAAGCGAATTGATCTCCAATAGCAGACATACCAAAAAAATAGTAGCCCGATACATAATCTTTCCAGATATCTTTCCATAGCGTGTCTGAATTCCAAGAGTCCAGCGTGATGGCTTGAGCAGAATCCGTCCCAAACAAGCGATAATAGCCACCATAAAATTCCAAACCATTGGTCATGGAGAGCAAATCCAGGTGAGCTTGCGGAAACTGTCTGGCTTTGAGTTTTTCTAGTTCAAGAGCTGAGGCCCCACTTTCTTGTATAACCAGATCCTCACAACATTTTAAAAAATTCTTCATTTTCATTTGCTTCTCATCTCTTCATATTTGGCTTTAGCCAAGCATAAATTCAATAAAGTCTTTTCGATAGGCTTCAGGAAGTTGCTCATCGATAATAGCCATGATTCCTGTTAAAAAACCTTCTTTATAGTCCGACAAGTCCTCATCAATGTAGATGTTATTCTCAAACTTGGTGATTTCTAGCTTTTTCATCTGACTATAGGTAGACAAGAAAGTAGATAAAGAGGGGCTTAAGCTATAGAGCTTAGAATTTCCAGGAATCTTGCCAAATACAGGACTAAGCTCGCTAGTTAGATCACAAAAGATTGGCTCATCGCCCATCATGTGGGCAAAAATCACATAACTCTCTTTCCAGCTAGGATCCTGCCATCCTTCTGATGCAGCTTCACATAGAGGGAGAGGAATTAGAGCAAGATCATAGGGAGCTCCTCTAAAATAAGCTTCTTCATCAAAGTCTAAATGCTGGTAGAACTCTTTCAATTGACCAGACAAATCTGGCTTTTCGACATGGAGACAGTCACTAGTAAATACAAGCTCTCCTAAGCCCTTGTTTCTATGATAGACTTCTACAAATTCCTTCAACAAATTGAACATCATTATTAGACTCCTCTCACATTTTTGGGATTATATTTGACTATTTTCAACTGACGATTACGTATCATTCTGACCGCTAGGGACAGCCTGAGCCCAAATTCGTTCAAATTCCTCTTGACTAATCTTAATGGAGTCTGATAAATCCAACTCATCTTTTCGACCATCATAGAGTAGAAACCCTACTTCTGGAACATAATCCTGTAGGCAAGAGGAAGCATAAGAGTGCCCATTCAAAACGTTAATTTGTCGACTTGCACGCTGACCAGTAAACTCTGTATAAATAACTCCTAGGCCTGACATAAACTCGCTATTGCCATAATAATAATAATATTCTTTTTCACACATTAGAATCTTCCTTTACCATTTGTCTCTTAATGAATGGCGTTCTTTCCTCTTTGCCTCTTTCATCGACTAATTCTATATTCATTTTCAATTTATAGAACCTACGGGCTCTTAGATTTATTCTCCAAGACTCTCACTTCTACTTTATCCTCCGCTAAATGGAGATCCAATACTTTTTCATGATATCGAAAGAAAAGCGTCAGGTCCTTAGTAGAAAATTCAGTAAAATAAGAGGGCAAAAATTCATCCAAAGACTCCATTTGAAACAAGACGTAAACTGGTGAAAACTCCCAAAAAACTAGGATAAACCGACTGCTATTGCCAACAAGACTTTGAATTGACCTACTTAGATCTTTAGTAGTAAGGTCGATAGAAAACTCATAAAGGCAAGGAATCAGAGAGTCTATAGGATTCAACTCCCCAGCATACCAAGCAATTTCTTTAGGTTTATCGGTCAGAAAATGGACATCCTTTATCCCCTTCAAACTCTTGATTCGTCTTTTCACTTTTAACAAGGATAATTTCTTTTTTAAGTCACTCATTGTTCTTGCTCCATCATTCTGAAACAGAAATTTTGCTCACAACCTCATTCTCTTTATCCAACAGATATAGGAAGTTACCTTTTGCTTCCAGTTTACCAAGCTTAGCACCATAATCCATCTCATGAGCAGGGCAGGATTGAATCAACTGACGGATGCTCTTGTCCTTGTGCTCTATCTTCCAAAACAAATCCACCTTATCCAGCTGATGCTCCACTTGAATGGAATAGGTCGTGGATTGGATCTTCTTTCTTTTCCACTCCCAGCTATTTTCGTAATCGTTTTTCTCTATTTCATTGACTACATCCTCTATCAAGGAGCATGGAATAGAGAGCTCCTCAAACACGCGCTTTAACCCTTTTACCAAGGCCTCTAAGAGCATTTTTTTCTGTTCCAATGGACTCAAACTTTCATAGCTAGAAAAATCAAATAAGACCTGAACAGTATAGACACCAAGTAGATTCATGATAGCTGGATTGCTAATCATATCTACACATTCTACGATGATTTTCCAACAATCCTTGGTCACAACAGGTTTAAAGAGCCGCTCTACCATAGAGGTCATACATTTGGATTCATATACGAACGCTCTTCGCAGGTCTTTCCAATTCTGTCGATAGTCCTTAATTCTAGCTTCCTCGTAAGTTAACGTAGCTAAGTCCATCAGCTCCTCAATCCTCTGTTGATTTTCCACATAGGGCTTATCTAATTCAAAATACTCTAACTTCATATTCGTGGTCTCGCAGTTTTTTTCTTGTAGAAAGGTTTAGCCTTAGGTCAAGGTCTAATGTTTGTGCTCTTCCTTCACTATTTTCTTCCAATTCTTTGAGAAGCAACTGAATCCCTTGGAATAAAAATGGATTTCATCTAAATTAAAAAACTCTAAATTAATTTTTATGGCATTGAATGCACTTTTCTGCCACTTTTCAGGGAAATTAGTTGGCAAATCAAATAAATAAAAGACAAGATCTAATTTGTAATCGTAACATAATACAGTATCAAGAAATACATTCTTCAATTCCAAATCACCATCAAACAAATGAATAATCTTTTCCCTGCCCACTGCTTTTTCAAACCATTTCACAAGATGAACTCCTTTTTTTAAAAAAATGAATAAAAGACTTATTTTTAAGAGTTATGTTATCGCTCTTTAAGGGACTGACAGCTTCTCTCTTTAAGTAGATTTTAGAACAGACTAACTCTTCTGCCGTCCTTTCCTTTTGTAACGTCATTGATTAAGTCCTTGACGATAGATATATCGAACTGACGAGAAAAGTCAACAATTTTCTGGCGATTCTGTTCTGGATATAGATAAGATGCTGCTAAAATAAATAAAAATGGATTTATGACTTGACCAATATGCTCAAGATATTTAGGATGAGTCACATAAGACATAATTTTGTTAAAATCATCATCTTTCAGCACAATCTTTCTCTGATATATCGCTGCACAGGCACCTGCAGCTTGAGATGAGTTATTCGATTCTAAGGACTCATAAACAAAAGACAAGTTCTCTGTTTCTGAATTTTCTAGATAAGCAATCGCTACTGCTAGAGAGCGGTAGGTTACGGGTGTTGGAATATCTCTCAGCAGCAATGACTTGAGATAGGGGACTTCTTCTGTGCAATCCGTTGCGGCCATGGCGTAGAGTAAGTACATTTGTGATTCCCACGATCTAGGCTTCTCCATCTCGCCTTCCAAGGCTTGATGCAAAAATGGTCCATATCCTTTTAGTTTACCCTTTAAAATTTTTTTCGCAGCTTTTTTTACCAAGGGCGTACGTCCTGAAGTTAACTCATCTACATAGTCCATCTAAAACTCCTTTATTTCATCTGCTTTTCCAGTTTTTCTTCCAATATTCTGTTATAAACTATACTTCCGACACAGACTTCCCAGTCCAGCTCCTCAACTTCTTCCCTAGAAAAAATCTTAGGTTCACGCCTACCATCCAGCCAGACCTTCCCAAAGTGAGGACCATTTGGGTCTCCCCATTTAAAGGCTAAATCCTTAAAAGGGCTTGGATCAAAATCCACTTGGTGACCAATTATCTGCCAAGACCATACTGGACTTCGATCAAACAAGGTGTAAGAATCTATAATGATGGGCTTACCTATAAATTGAGCACGACTTAGCTCCTCAACTGTTATAGTAGGACTTGCTTGAAAGATATCGAAAAATTGAATGACATGACCAACATTCACTTTTCCAAGGATTTGACCAAATACAAACATTTCCTCCGAAAATTGATAGCAAAAAATATCACCAATTTTAATAAATCGCAGTTTTGTTCTTGGCTTTTCATTCCACTCACGAATCTTTATCTGGGTCATTTGTTCTCCATTATTTATATAATTCCAAGTCCTACTGCTCTTTATTTAAGATATGAAAGAGATCATCTCTTAGAACAATTCCATCGTCTTCTATCAAATAGGCCATGTGCTCCCAGAAGGGTAATTCATGTTCAGGATGAGCTTCCAAGGCAAGTACTTGATTCTTCAAGTTTGCTGCAATTTTTTCGACTTCATCTTGCTCAATTTCATAAAACTTTGCTTTCAAAAGAAAGACCGCTGACAGAAAGAGCGAATAAGAGGAAACAAAAGCTTGCAAGGCAGAGTTGACATAAATCCTCGCTTCTTGAAATACTTCCCTTCCTTCTTGATTGCAAAGTAAGAAGATTTGCTCCTCTTCTCCAATCACAAAAGCACCTAAAAAACACTGCCCAAAAAGCCTATAACTCTCTTGCTCTTTTCTTAGTTCTACTAGATCCCTAGCTACTTTAACAAAAGAAAATCCCATTTTGGAATAATCCTCTAAATAGGCAAAAATGTTGAAACGAACCTCATCAAGACGAAATGGTTTCTCCTCTGTAGATACCACACAAAAGCCGTGATCCTTCACGAATTCATCAATATTCCCAGTCATTTCTCAATCCGATCTCCTAGATTCTTTTCACCCAATTTTTTTAACTTCCAAAGCTTGATAGCCGCATCTTTTCGGAGTCCTATAAAGAGGCTTGCTAAGGATAATGCTTCCTCTTTTTTATAGACCTGGGAGCTGATACTAGCCCATCCATCTTGCAGGCATTCAATTTTTAAATAGAAATCTCGCTCTTGTCCAAGTTTCCCTGTTACGTCATCTATTTCATAAGAAGCAGAGAGCAAAGAAACTGAGACAAAGTCACCAGGTCTTCGATACATCCGCATAACAGATTCTTTCTGATTGATAGAGTGGATATCCTCTTTTGTTTCAGCCCTATCACTGTCCGATAAAATCACCCAATCCCTATCATCCTCTGATGAATAAAAACGCCATTCTTTCTCTACCATGTCCTGCTCCATCTTTTAATTGTTCTATTCAATCGACTGTCTCTATTTTAACTCCTAAACTTTTTTGGAGGTTAGATTAATCCAGCTCCGCTCGACTAAACAAGTCTTTCATAGTGTCGATATCATCACAAAACTCTTTCAATCCAAGAGCAAATCTAGCCAAGGCGTCTACATTGGAAGAATAGGCACAAAACATACTTCCTTCCGGATCAAAGTCGATCGCTTCGCTTAATTCAGGCATTTTTTCCTCCAAAAATACCAAAGCCAGAGATGCCCAATCGTATCCATTCCCTTCGACCCCTTCGTCTTCTCGAGTGTCAAACACTTCCTGTCTGTATTCTCCATCAGGGTAATAAATGAGCGACCCGCGAACATTTTGAGGATCCTCATCATATACAAGCAAGTTAAAAGGGGCAATTTTTTCATTTATGTTTTCGTAATCTATCATTTCTTAACTCCTTGTTATATTTTTTTGTCAATGGAACTGCATCATTCTAGTTTAGTTTCTAGAGTTCAAAGGGCATAAAGTTATCATGCTGCTGGTAATATTTCAAAGCGTCGACTAAGTCTTGGGGACTTGCATTTGGTTTTTCTTCAAGTGCGACTGCAAGAACATCAATCAACTGCTCTCCATAGTAGACTAGCTGGAGATCTTGCTTCGCTACATCTGTCGGGTAGACATCACGGTCTTCTACGACATCCGGATAATCTGATACCCAATAGAGCCTATCTAGTGCTAGCTCTCCATCCTCCTTGCCATAGAGGCAAAAATCATCTGAAGAAGACTCGTCCACGCGCACCTGCTCGATTATCTGCTCTAGTGAAAGTTCTTGGTATTTCCGCATCCCTTCTCCTTTTTAGTCTCACTCTTCAACAAAGGAATTCAAAAAATCCTCAAAAGATGGCCATTGACCATACAACTCAGCTTTTTCTTCTAAAACATAGAAGTAAACCTTTCCATAATCCTCTTCCCTTAGGGAAAGAGCATAGTTACCAGATCCAGGGTCATAGGCGAAATGGAGAAGATCTGTGGCCTTAAATCCCGCAGGCACAGCCTCATCGTCAAACCACGTAAGAGACTTCCTCATATCCCCTATTGAATTAAAGGAATTGAAAGGAAAGAGATGACGGTCATCGTGAACACCCACTACTTGGGGCTGGCCACCGTTGTACTTGAGATAAAAATCCTTCATGGCTTCCGGCAATTTCTTTCCAAGAAACTCCTCAAATTGTAAAAGGTCTTCTTTTGAAATCGGTGAATCTGCATCTAGCACTCTAAACATAATTTCTCCCTCCCATTTTTACACTCCTTCCTCTAAAATCTTGTCAATAAAGTCATAGACGTTTGTAGCAACTTTTTGCATTTCTAAGGAACCTAAAGCACCTAAGTCATTTTCATAAATGGAATCATCTGCATTTTTCTTGATAAAATAAGCCAAATCTCCCTCTTGACCAATCAAAAAGAAGTCTGGTTCATCTACTTCTATCTGATAGGTCTCATTACGCTCTAATAGATCCTCATTAGCATATAAACAGATACCTGAGTCACCAATCTCATAAGGATCCACTTCGTCCCATTCTGATAAAAACTGATAATAGAGATTTGGTAACACAAATCCAAACTCATTTCTTTTCATAACTTACCTCCACATATTCACTAAATACCAACTATGCTACTTCAAAGACCAGCCACCATCAATAGTAAGAATTTGCCCCTGCATGGCAGATGCCTTCCCGCTTGCTAGGAAAAGTGTAAGATCTGCTACTTCCTCTGGCTCAATCCAGCGTTTGATAGGTGTTTCACTGGCTACCCAGTTTGCCAGACCACCTGGTTCAAAGTCAGCTGCTGTCATTCCAGTCTTAACTGCACCAGGAGCAATGCCAAAGACCTGAATCCCAGCTTCAGCATAGTCTAGAGCTAATTGCTTGGTAAAGCCCGCTAGGGCATGTTTAGAGGAGGTATAGGCGTGCCCACCTCCGCCTGCCAGACTTGAAGCAATGGAGCACATATTGATGATAATCCCATGTTATGTTCCAGCATTTGCGTAAGATAATGTCGCGTCAACTCTACTGGTGTCACATAGTTGATTTCAAAAATCTCTTGGATTTCCTGAGCAGATTGTTCTAGTAAAGGTTTGTAGTCATCCAAAACCCCAGCTGTATTGCAGAGAACATCCACCTGAGGACACCAATCAAAAATGGGTTCCAAGTCAAGCGTTAAATCACGTTGCAAAAAGTGAAAGTCACCCTGTAAATCAGGATTTTCACCCTGATCCACTCCAAAAACCTGATAACCTTTTTCTAAAAAGAGTCGAGCTTGAGCCAGACCAATCCCTGAGCTAACACCTGTAATCAATACACGTTTAGTCATGGACTTCCACCCAGTCTGTCGCTAAGACATCACAAGGAGTTGGACTCCACATGGAAAAACCTTCCCCTTCACCAGTTACGTTGATGAGGAAATAGGGTGTCACTTCAAGGGCGACGCCATTTTGCTCGATGGTATCAAAAAGCTGCACATAGTTTTCAGCCCCACCCCAGCCAGTACGCACGTATTTCTTCTTAGCCTTTAGTCCAGGTAAAATTTCTTCAAATGTCATGTTTTTCTCCTTTGTTATCTATAAATCTTAATTTCATTATAACAAAAAACCGTTTTTCAACGGCTTTTTGACTGTGATTTCTTAAAATGCATTTTTTCCTAAGGTAAATCATTCCCTGCTGCGAGGTAAATCTCATACCATTCTTTTCGAGTTAGGTTGACATTACTAGCTTGACTTGCTTCTATCAAATGTTTAGGGTTAGTTGTTCCTACTACTGCCTGCATCTTAGCTGGATAGCGTAACACCCAAGCGATAGCAATAGCTGATGGGCTCACACCGTATTTTAAGGCTAATCGATTTAGGACTTGGTTTAGTTGTTGGAAATTCTCATTACCGACAAAATTCCCTTTGAAATATCCGAACTGCAAGACTGACCAGGCTTGAATAACCATGTCGTTTAATTTGCAGTATTCAAAGACGCTACCATCACGCAAAGCTGCCTTGTCACCTTCCATATTGACATGGAAACCTGATTCAAATCCTGGCGTGAAAGCTGCGCTTAGTTGTAATTGATTGATAGATAAAGGTTGTTTGACCTCTTTCTTCAGTAATTCCATCATCATAGGATTTTGATTGGACACACCGAAGTCTCGAACTTTACCTGATTTGTGTAGAATTTCAAAGGCTTGAGCCACTTGATCAGCTTCCATCAAAGCATCTGGACGATGGAGAAGCAAGCTATCTAGATAATCAACCTGCAATCGTTGTAGAATCCCATCAACTGATTCTAAAATATAATCTTTTGAAAAATCAAAATAGGTAAATTCTTCTATGCGAATACCACACTTGGACTGAATCCACATCTTTTCTCGCAGGTCAGGACGATGCTTTAACACTTGACCCAGTAATTCTTCGCAACGACCTCCACCATAGATATCTGCCAAGTCAAAGGCATTGATTCCTACAGATAGGGCTGTTTCAACCAACTCCTCAACCTCTTTAACCGACTTGTCACTGATTCGCATCATGCCTAGAATGATTTCGGACAATTCTCTTTTCTCTTGACCAAATGGAATGTATTTCATGACAATTTCCTCCGTTTTCATTTATTATAAAGTAGAATGGCACTTTTATCAACTACTACCTTATAAAAGAAAGAGAGAGTGGGACAGAAATCGGTAATTCGTTAGAATTCGATTTCGTCGTCCCACCTCCGCACAGTTGAGTAGGGCTGTAAAAGCTGATGAAATCAGCGTAGTAGAGCCCACTCAACCACTGCGTCTTACTCGGCAATCCAAAGACAATTGAGAGGCTAGGACTTTTGTCCCAGCCTCTTTAAATCTTACCCAATCACACTTCCATTTGGTACAGCTGGATCTACTGTGAGAAGGGTTAATTTGCCATCATGTTCAGCTGAGAGGATCATCCCTTGGCTGACATATTTTTTCATCATTTTACGTGGTTTGAGGTTGGCAACGATTTGGACTTTCTTGCCGACCAATTCTTGCTCATTTGGATAGAATTTCGCAATACCAGAAAGGATTTGACGATCTTCACCATCACCAGCATCTAGGCGGAATTGAAGCAACTTGTCAGAACCTTCTACTTTAGAAACTTCTTTGACTTCTGCGACACGGATTTCAACCTTGTCAAAGTCTTCAAACTTGATTTCTTCCTTGTTCAGTTTGAGTTCAACTTCATCTGGATTCCATTCTTTCTCGACGGCTGGCTTGTTACCTTCCATTTGTTCCTTGATATAGGCGATTTCTTCTTCCATGTCCAGACGTGGGAAGATTGGTGTTCCTTTGGCAACTACAGTGACATTTGCAGGGAAATCAGCTAAACTCAAGTTTTCAAGACTAGAAACTTCTGCTAGACCAAGTTGTGTCAAGACTGCACGACTGGTTTCCATCATAAATGGCTCAATCAAGTGAGCTACGACACGAAGGCTAGCTGCCAAGTGGCTCATCACACTTGCCAATTGGTCACGAAGAGCTTCATCCTTAGCCAGTACCCATGGAGCTGTCTCATCTATGTATTTGTTAGTACGTGAGATAAGAGTCCAGACGGCTTCAAGCGCACGTGGGTAGTCAACTGCTTCCATGTAGGTATTGTAGTCAACGATTGATTGTTCTGCAACGTCAGCAAGAGCAGTATCAAACTCTGTTACACCCTCTACATAGGCAGGGATTTGCCCATCAAAGTACTTGTTAATCATAGAAACCGTACGGTTGAGGAGGTTCCCAAGATCATTGGCTAGTTCATAGTTGATACGAGCTACATAGTCTTCTGGAGTAAAGGTACCGTCTGAACCAACAGGAAGGCTACGCATGAGGTAGTATCGCAGTGGATCAAGTCCATAACGTTCTACCAAAATTTCAGGGTAAACGACATTCCCTTTTGACTTAGACATCTTGCCGTCTTTCATGACAAACCAACCGTGGGCAATCAAACGATTCGGCAATTTGATATCGAGCATCATGAGAAGGATTGGCCAGTAGATGGAGTGGAAGCGAAGGATGTCTTTTCCGACCATGTGGAAGACTGTTCCATTCCAGAACTTATCAAAGTTACCATGTTCATCCTGACCATAACCAAGAGCAGTCGCATAGTTAAGAAGGGCATCAATCCAAACATAGACAACGTGTTTTGGATTTGATGGGACTGGCACACCCCAGGTAAAGGTTGTACGAGAAACTGCCAAATCTTCCAAACCTGGCTCGATGAAGTTTTTCAACATTTCATTGAGACGGCCAGAAGGAGTGATAAATTCAGGATGAGTCTTGAAAAACTCAACCAAACGGTCTTGATACTTACTGAGGCGAAGGAAATAAGACTCTTCTGAAACCCATTCCACCTCGTGGCCTGATGGAGCGATACCGCCAGTTACATTTCCAGCTTCGTCACGGAAAACTTCCGCAAGTTGGCTTTCTGTAAAGAATTCTTCATCGGATACTGAATACCAACCAGAGTATTCACCTAGGTAGATGTCATCTTGAGCAAGCAAGCGTTCAAAAACTTGTGCTACTACTTTTTCATGGTAGTCATCAGTTGTACGGATAAATTTATCATATGAGATATCCAGTAATGCCAGAGTTCTTTAACACCAACTGCCATTCCGTCAACATAGGCTTGAGGCGTGATGCCAGCTTCTTCTGCTTTTTGTTGAATCTTTTGGCCATGCTCATCAAGACCAGTCAGATAAAAGACATCGTAGCCCATCAGGCGTTTGTAACGTGCTAAGACATCACATGCGATAGTTGTGTAGGCAGAACCGATATGAAGTTTACCAGATGGATAGTAAATCGGTGTTGTAATATAAAAATTCTTTTCAGACATAATATTTCCTTTCCAGGCTAATGAAACCTGTTTTTCTAACACTTCATTATACCATATTTTTAGTGATTTTCGATAGAGAAATCCATACAAAAACAAGACAGACTAATGTCCATCTCGTTTTTTATCTTTTAAATTATTCATAGCGAAGAGCTTCGATTGGATCAAGCTTAGAGGCTTTGTTGGCTGGTAGAAACACCGAATATCATACCGATACCTGCTGAAACCGCTAAACTAAAGAGAGCGATTGGGATGGATACTCCAACCTCGATTCCTGCAATCAAGTTTTGAAGAAGAACTCCTGCAAGCATAGTCATTCCTGCAGCAAGCAGTAGACCAATGAATCCACCTAATAAGGTTAAAATCATGGATTCAATCAAAAATTGAACCAGAATATTAGCCCGTGTTGCTCCTAGTGCTTTGCGTAAACCAATCTCACGGGTACGCTCTGTCACTGAAACAAGCATAATGTTCATAACACCAGTACCACCAACAAAGAGGGAAATTCCCGCAATGGCACTAATAATCGTAGTTATAAAGCCGAAGAGTTGTTGAACTTCCTGGAATGCTGCAGACGCATCTGCAACCTGATATTCCCCTTGTTGAAGACCAGCAATTTCAGTCATTTTTCTAGCCAACTCTGGTCCCAAAGTCTGGGTCAAGCTGGTATCATTGACACGGAAGACAATATTTGTAATCTCATCTGTATTGAAATTAGCTGCGAGAGAAATATTGGTCGTAATCGGTAGACCTCCAACGCCAAATGCTTTGGCTGCCTTGGCTTCCTTACTTGCGTAAACACCAATAACACGGTAACTAATCTCATTTACTTCAATAATTTGATTGAGGGCTTCTTTTGCTGAACCAAAAAGGCTATTGGCTAGTTCTTCATCTAGGATGATAACACTTGCGAAATCCTTATAATCTTGTGCTTTAAGTCCACGACCTGCAATGATTTCATTTTCGACCGCATCCATATAGGTGACATTTCCCACCCGTCATGTTAGCGTGTTCGACCTTTTTATCCTTATAAGTCAAGGTCACATTGGCTGAGTTGGTTACGTAATAACTATCTACTCCCTTGAGCTTTGCAGCTTCCTTAACCCAAGCTTCTTGAGGTTTTGGTGGTTCAACAAAATCTTCTTCTTGACCGCCAGACAAAGTCAGTGCAGATTGTCTTTGTGTAAAGGAACCGTCCTTACTCTTGGTAGGTGAGAAGAAGACATGGATGTCTTTTTGAGACTTGGTCATGTTTTTATTGACCTGACGAGACATGGAGTCCCCTAAGGCCATGATCACGACAACGGAGGAAACACCGATGATAATACCAATCATGGTCAGGAAGGAACGCATCTTGTGGGCCATGATAGATGAAAAGGCAAATTTCAGATTCTGCATCTTAGTTCTCCTCCTTTTCTTCGATACCACTATCAGATGAAATGACACCATCGCGGATGACGATTTGACGCTTCGCGTAGGCAGCAATTTCAGGCTCATGCGTAACCATAATGATGGTTTTTCCTTCTTTGTTTAATTCAACTAAGAGTTGCATGATCTGATTACCCGTTTTGGTATCCAGAGCTCCAGTTGGCTCATCAGCCAAGATAATAGATGGATTGTTAACGAGTGCACGCGCTATGGCTACTCTCTGCTTCTGACCACCTGATAATTCTGATGGTAAGTGATGGCTACGCTCAGTCAGTTCAACCTTTTCCAGATACTCTTCTGCCAGTTTACGACGTTTAGAAGCTGAAACTCCTGCATAAATCAAGGGAAGTTCGACATTCTGGAGAGCATTCATTTTGGACAAGAGAAAGAATTGCTGAAAGACAAAGCCAATCTCTTGATTTCGCACCTTGGCTAATTGTTTTTCACCCAAACCAGCTACTTCTTTTCCATCTAGAAAATACTGACCACTTGTAGGGGTATCCAACATACCAATAGTATTCATGAGGGTGGACTTACCAGAACCAGATGGTCCCATGATAGCCACGAATTCTCCCTCTTGAACTTCAAGGTTAATGTTTTTGAGAACTTGAAGCTCTTGATCACCATTTCGATAACTACGGCAGATATTTTTGAGGCTAATTAGTTGTTTCATCAGTCTTCACCTCTTTTCCTTCTTGCAAGGAAGCTGTCGGATTACTGATGACTTTTGCTCCATCTGTCAGACCAGATGTGATTTCTTGGTTTTCTGCATCTGCATTGCCCAATCCAACTTCAACCTTTTTGGCCTTTTGATTTTCATCAAGAATCCAAACATAGTTTTTATCTTCTTCCATGACGATACTTGTAATAGGAACAAGCAATGCTTTACTCATACTTTTCACTTCGACACTGACAGAAAAACCTTGTTTCAAATCGCCAATTTCACTAGTTACATCGACCGTATATGGGTATTTAGAACCTGTGTTTGAACCAGCTAAGCTACTGCTTGTTTCACTACTGTTCTTTGGATAATTTGAAATATAGCTAATCTTACCATTCCAAGTTTTATCTGGGTAAACCTTTGAAGTAAAGCTAACTTCTTGGCCTACAGATAGATTGGCAAGGTTGTACTCAGAAAGTTCTCCCTTGACCTGCAAGTTGTCGTTACTAACGATATGTACCAATACTTGGCTATTTCCTGTTGGAGATTTTGAAACATTGCGATTGACTTCGACAACTGTACCTTCTACTGTACTCAAAACTGTAGCGGCATCCAACTGTGCTTGAGCTTTTTCAAGTTGCGCTGCCGCGTCTGCACGAACATCACGCGCATCACTGATTTGTGAATCGATAGAAGCTGTAGCTGATGTAGAAGATTGTGCTGGGTTTGGTCCGTAGCGCCTTCAATCCCAGCTTGAGGGAGCACAGGTGTTGCTGCGGCGGTATTTCGAGCCTCATTCAATTCATTGATATGACGGTCAGCTTTCGCAACTGCACGACTGGCAGCATCATAGGCAGCCTGAGCTTCTGTACTACTATACTTAACAAGAGCTTGGCCTTCACTTACCTTATCTCCGACAGAGACCGAAACCTCATCCAAGTCACCTTTACTAGCATCATAATAAACATATTGTTCATTTTGAGCTGTTACGGTACCAGATAAGAGAACCGATGAAGCCACTGACCCCTCTTTGGCAAGAACGATTTTTGCAGTTTCGTCTTGTGTTGCAGCTTGATTTGGTTGTCTCAATAGAAGGACAGCAGCTGCTCCTACTACAAGAACTGACGTAACTCCGATAGCTGTAAATAAGGGCCATTTCTTAGCTTTTGACTTCTTTTTCATATCAATACCTCTTTTATAAACATATATTAAGATTATAGCACAAGTCCTAAAAAAATGGACAATTGCTTTCTGACATCCAAAAATAATTGCTAAATCTTTTTATTGTTGTATTAGTTATATAATACACTTTCTTTTTTATTTTTGCAAGCATTTTCTTAAGAAATTTAAGCGTAGCAGATTTTTGCATTGACTCCCAAAAAAAGATAGAATATGACTAGAAAACAACTAAAGGAGCTTTCTATGAGAGAATATGATATTATTGCCATCGGAGGAGGTAGCGGGGGAATTGCTACCATGAATCGTGCTGGTGAACATGGTGCTAAGGCGGCAGTTATTGAGGAAAAGAAATTAGGTGGAACTTGTGTCAACCTCGGCTGTGTCCCTAAAAAAATCATGTGGTATGGAGCCCAAATTGCAGAAAGTATCCACAAATATGGACCTGACTATGGATTCACAAATACTGGTAACGAATTTGATTATGCAACTCTTCGTAAGAATCGTGAAGCCTATATTGACCGTGCTCGTTCTTCTTATGATGGAAGCTTCAAGCGTAATGGAGTTGATTTTATTGAAGGACGTGCCGAGTTTGTCGATGCTCATACTGTCAGCGTTAATGGCGAATTGATCCACGCTAAGCATATCGTGATTGCAACTGGAGCCCATCCTCATATTCCAGCCATTCCTGGTGCTGAGCTAGGGGGTAGCTCAGACGATGTCTTTGCCTGGAAAGAGTTACCTGAGTCAGTAGCTATTTTAGGAGCAGGTTACATTGCTGTCGAACTGGCTGGTGTACTCTATACTCTTGGCGTTAAGACAGATTTATTCGTACGCCGTGATCGTCCGCTACGTGGATTTGATAGCTATATCGTTGAAAGTCTAGTTCAGGAAATGGAAATTACTGGATTAAACTTACATACTCATAAGGTTCCAGCTAAACTTGAAGAAACTGAACAAGGTATTCGGATTTATTTTGAAGATGGGAGCACTCATACTGCCAGTCAAGTTATCTGGGCAACTGGCCGCCGCCCAAATGTTGAAGGACTTCAACTCGAAAAAGCTGGTGTCACCCTCAATGAACGCGGCTTTATCCAGGTTGATGAATACCAGAACACAGTCGTTGATGGAATCTACGCTCTTGGAGATGTCACAGGTGAAAAGGAACTAACTCCCGTCGCTATCAAGGCTGGTCGTACCCTATCTGAGAGACTTTTCAACGGTAAAACCAATGCTAAAATGGACTACACGACTATTCCAACTGTAGTTTTCTCACACCCAGCAATCGGAGCAGTCGGTCTGACTGAGGAAGAAGCTATCAAAGAGTACGGCCAAGAAAACGTTAAAGTCTATACTTCAAAATTTGCATCTATGTATTCTGCCGTTACTAGTCACCGTCAAGAAGCTCGCTTCAAGCTCGTAACAGCTGGTGCAGACGAAAAGGTAGTTGGCCTTCATGGAATCGGCTATGGCGTTGACGAAATGATTCAAGGTTTTGCAGTTGCTATCAAGATGGGAGCTACAAAAGCTGACTTTGATGCTACTGTCGCTATCCACCCAACTGGCTCAGAAGAATTTGTGACCATGCGTTAAAATAAAAGAGAGACCCCTTGGTCTCTTTTTTTACTCTAAATCGGCCGTTACAGATTTGTAACCTTTTATTTTGAAATAGGTTGACATTTATATCTCTTCCAGTATAATAGTTACTATAAATTATAGAAGAGGTTAACTATTTTGAAAAAAGCACACATTTACGCTATCCCAGCTATCGGGGCTGCACTGATTGCAGTATTGGCCCAAATTAGTATGCCGATTGGTCCAGTTCCTTTCACTCTGCAAAACTTTGCTATTGGACTCATCGCTACTGTATTTAGACCAAGGGAAGCTGTTCTCTCTGTCGGACTCTATCTCTTACTTGGAGCAATTGGCCTTCCGGTCTTTGCTAACGGTGGAGCTGGATTTCATATTTTAGTTGGACCAAGCGCTGGTTATCTTTGGTTCGACCTTGTCTATGCAGGGCTTGCTTCCTATCTCATTCACACCAATAGTGGTATTCTACGTATTTTCTTTGCAAATCTCTTGGGAGATTCACTTGTTTTTGTCGGTGGTATTCTCAGTCTCCACTTCTTAGCTGGAATGCCTTTTGATAAAGCACTGGCTGTCGGTGTTATTCCTTTTATCATACCTGATCTTGCCAAAATTGTAGCCATTAGCTTCATCAGCCGACCACTACTCCAACGTCTCCGTACACAAGCTTATTTTTCAAGTAAATAAAAGAGGCCGGGAATTTCCCTAGCCTCTTTTTAATTAATCTTGGATGAAAGTTTATTGATTCTTAAAAGCATCCACCATGATTTGAAATTCTTCATTTGAGAGGGTAATTCCTTTCCCCCATCTTTGGTGTGGTCAGGACTCCAGCTACGAATGTCAAACTTCGCTGGTGCACCATTAAAAGCTGACACGATTGATTTCTTTGGTCCATCCTTTTATCATTTTCAGATAGAGTGAGTAAGTGTTCTTCAATTTCAAATGTAAATTCTGCCATGTTTCTTTCTCCTTTTTGTTCTCAATTGATTATTCGAAAAAAATCTTGTAGATTTCATAAAAATTTTTATATAATGATGTAAAGAAGGGAGGCCGGAATGAAAGATTTATTAAAAACAGGCTTTGCAAAAAGTCCATGATTTTGTCAATGGACATGAAGATTCCATTCCTGAAAAAGCGATTCCCTAATTGCTAGACTTGAAGAAGCCCTTAGCCAGGCTGTACATATCATCTTTTGCGGAAACGAGTTTTACAGGCGATATTATCAAGTATGATACTGACCGCCAACAAATTATTGTTAAAAATTTCGCCAAAAACGTCAGCCGTATTATTCGAGTGTCGGATATTCGAAGGGTAACTTTCGTTCCCTCTACTATCCAAACGGCCCAAAAAAGAAGATTTAAGAAAGAGTGAGATGCTTTTATCATCTCACTCTTTTTCTATTAACGAATTTGTTCAAAATGAAGGTGAACAGCGATGTGGTCGCCGTAACCACTTCTCTCCAAATCACGTTGCAAACGGTAAGAGATATAGTGTTCTGCAATAGTGATATATCCTGCACCTAGTAAGCGATGCTCAACCATTGATTGGATCATACTTATAGTTGCACGTTCTACTTTTGCTTCTTCCAAATCCAAAACAACCTTTTTAGTAACTTGAGCTAGATTTTGGCGCAAATCGTCCGTCAATACATAGACTGTTTGAGCTGCCTTAAGGATAGCTTGGTAGATTTTATCTGGATCAAAATCAGCGACTTGTCCATCACGTTTAATTACTTGCATAGTTTTCTCCTTTTAATTGTTATTTTCTTTAATTTCTGCCAACATTTTCTCTTCTTCTGCTGTCAACTGATAATGTTCCAGCAAATCAGGTCTACGTTGGTAAGTTTTCTTAAGGCTCTCATAGAGTCGCCATTGACGTATATTTTCATGGTGTCCACTCATGAGCACATCCGGAACTAACATCCCACGAAAATCGTAAGGCCGCGTGTATTGAGGATATTCCAAGAGACCTGATGAAAAGCTATCATCCTGGTGACTTGCTTCCTTTCCGATAACTTCTGGAATCAAGCGAACCGTCGCATCAATCATGGTCATTGCAGCTAGTTCTCCACCGGTCAAGACATAATCTCCAAGAGATATCTCATCTGTTACCAAGGTCTTAATCCGTTCATCATAACCTTCGTAGTGACCACAGATAAAGATGAGTTCTTCTTCCTTAGCCAAATCTTCCGCATAAGCTTGGTCAAACTGTTTTCCCGCTGGATCTAGGAGAATCACGCGCGGATTATTCTTTTCAATGGCATCAAAGGCATCAAAGATTGGTTGTGCTCGAAGGAGCATCCCTTGACCACCTCCATAAGGTTCATCATCCACATGACGAGCCTTTTCAGCGTAGTCACGAAAATTATGATAGTGGATATCTAAGAGTCCTTTTTCACGAGCCTTGCCAACGATGGAATGTTCTAAGGGTGTGAACATTTCTGGAAAGAGAGTTAAAATATCAATCTTCATCGTCTAACCCTTCTAAGAGTTCAACATCCAAACGGTTATTAGGTATATCTATATTGAGAACTACAGGTGGGATATAAGGTAAGAGTAAATCTCGTTTGCCTTTTCGTTTGACTACCCAGACATCATTGGCACCTGGCTGAAGGATTTCTTTGATAGTTCCAATCAAGTTATCTCCCTCATAGACTTCTAAACCGATAATCTCGTGGTAGTAAAACTCACCTTCATCGAGGTCATTGAGATTCTCCTCAGCAACCTTCAGACTGTAACCCTTGTATTTTTCGATATCATTGATATGGTACATATCTTTAAACTTGATGATATCGAAGTTTTTTTGTTTACGGTGGCTTGTAATGACCACTGTACGCACAAATTGATCTTTTTCATCAAATAAGGCAAGCTCTGCACCTTTTTTAAAGCGTTCTTCAGCAAAATCTGTCACTGACAAGACTCGCATTTCACCCTGCAAACCTTGCGTATTGACGATTTTACCAACGTTAAAGTAGTTCATCTTGTCTCCTGTATCTATTTCTCCCTTTATTTTATCATGTTACAGGGATTTTCTCAAGTTGGAGAAAGGGATAACGATTCTTTAATGATGAAGAACATTCATGGATTTTCTTGCAAAAAAAAGCGAGACCTTGTCCCGCTTTTCTTATCTTTCGTCAATAACGATTCTTACTTTTTTGTCTTCAGTTGGGACAGAGTAGACAATCGTTCTTATCGCAGAAATAGTGCGACCCTTACGACCGATTACACGACCCACATCGCTCTGGTCAAGATCCAAATGATACTCCAAAAACTCTGGTGTGTCTTCGATCTTGATAGTTAAGGCATCTGGTTGTGAAATCAAAGGTTTCACAATTGCAATAATGAGATTTTCAATCGTATCCATCTGTCAACCTACTTTAAACTTATTTGAGAATTTAGAATCGTGGAATTTCTTCAATACGCCTTCTTTTGAAAGGATGTTGCGAACTGTATCTGAAGGTTGAGCTCCATCAGCCAACCATGCCAAAATACGGTCTTCTTTCAAAGTTACTTGGTTTTCTTCAACAAGTGGGTTGTAAGTTCCAACTGTTTCGATGAAACGTCCGTCACGTGGTGAACGTGAATCTGCTACGTTAATACGGTAGAAAGGTTTTTTCTTAGAACCCATACGAGTCAAACGGATTTTTACTGCCATTTTTTTAATATCTCTTTTCTTTTATTTTTTTATTTCGGTGAAATAGCTAAGCTATTTAGCACATGTTCTATTATAACAGATTTCTGAGAGGTGTCAAGAAAAAAACTTGACAGACTTTTAAAATTTTTAAATTTTTTTAGAAATTTATTAGACTAATAGGGATAAATTAGAAAGAAAAAAATTTATGAATACTACTTTTGATACTGTCTATAAAGACTACCCTGTCAAGCCCTATATCTTTCCTAATCTTGATATGGAAGGCCCTAAACCTGTCCCAAAACGCAAAATGAAACTACTAGAAGACAATCTATTAGCAGATGATATCACCCTCCTATGGAGAGTCCAGCTTGGCACTTTTACAACCGAAACATGATTTTAAAAACTCCCATTCGAATATGTTTCAAAATTCGCTTAAAATCAATGTTTTCCCACTTTTTCAGCAAACAAATTTTCATCTAATTTAAATAACTTTCAATTAAATGGTGTGAATTTTGCTTAAAATCATCAAAAACACCCCATGGTGTGAACCATGAAGTGTTGTAAATGCTGTATTGTAGCTAGTTCTTAACGTTTAGAGAACTACCTAGCTTTACGAGCTTTCTTAAGACCTGGTTTGACACAGTTGGATTTCAGGTACTTTCAGTTTAGCTTTATATCAACCATCATCAAAATCCAACTATTTTTCTTATTTTTAAAAAAATATGAATAAGTTTGATTGAATGAGGGAATTTCTTTAAATTTTTTTCTTAGCACCTATAAGTTAATAATACTATTCTTTAAATTATAGTTTATAATTATCTGATGTTTCAATGACCACAAAAACAAAGTACAGCGAATCACTTCCTTTAGTCAAACATATAACTGAACAACATTGTTTATCTTCCTGCACTTTCATATTTTTTTCAATCCTTTTCTAAAAAAATTGTACGACTGATAATAATCAAAAAAACTGTAAAAACTATTTGATAGAAAAAAATAGGTTCAATGTATCTTTCCCTAAAAAAATATTAATACTGCAGGATTGGCAATTAATAAATTGGGAACAAATAACATAGTGATCAATCTGTTAATACCTGTAAAAAAATATTATATGGATACTTAGAAATTCCAATATAATTCAAAAAAATACATCTACTTTTTGAAAATTTAGTTGGGAACCAAAATGAACTAATCGTTATTAGAAACCAAATTGAATAATATATAATACAACCACACATTAAAGAAAGGATATAAAATAATATTTTTTTAATGAATTTAAATGTACATTTAAATTTCCATAACTTATAAAAATGATCACAAGACCAAAAAAAGTATTCACGAATTGAACTAAATTAAATGATCTAAAAAAATATAGAACAACTGAGTATCAAACGGCCTCAATAAAAATTTGATCCAAGTTACCACTCAAAATATCTGATTCTAAAATTCCCATACTTCTAATTAACAATCCCATCATAACTCCATCTACAATAGTGTAGGAACCTACCAAAAAAATAAAAATTTGATAATAGTCCCAACCATTAAAAGAGTCTATGTTTAAGAAAAATCAATCTAAAAAAATACAATAGGTAAACCAATCCACAGTATCGACGAAAAATAGACCACAAAAAGAAGTCAAAATGAAAATTCATATCAGATTTAAAACCAAAAATGAAGTAGCCTAAAAAAATTACTTTTTATTCTAAACATTTTATCCTCCCACATTTGAGAAGTGCTCCACTCCTTTTTCTCAATATGAATCTTGATATAATATAAAAAAATGATGCACCAAATCAATTGAATACAAATAATTCTCAAATAGTCTATTAATTTATATGTATCATTACTAAACATCTGAAGCGGTTCATATACTAAGTATTTAAAAGGTAATACATCTAAAAACAGACGAAAAATTATTTGAAAAAAACTTAAAAGGCAATAATATTCCTGATAAAAAACTGAATTACTATTTCTTTAACAGTAAGGACAAAAAAATATTTTCTAACCAAAAAGAAAGCATACCTACACAACATGATATTAAAAAAACCATAGAACCATAGATAGAATAATTGCAATACTTCCTAAAATAAGAATTTCAATGGTTAATAACTCATTCTTGTAATAAACACTGGAGAATAAAATGACAGGAATGATGATAAATAATAAATGAGCAAGCCTATCTCCAAGCATTTTACAAAAAAATAATACTTATAAAAAGTAACAGGTTTTATTAATATGCTAAAAAAATTTCCTGAATGAACATCGTCATTGATTTCCCAATCAACTGGATAAAAAAACAAAAATATGAAAAAAATTATAGTCCCCAAATAGTATTGAACCATTGAGGTAAAAATCATATCCTGCTATATTTATCTGGTTACTCTGATATATATACGTCCATAAAAAAATACTGATATCATAATTTGTATACTTGCCTGTAACATTAACAATAGTACACTTGATTTATAGTTCAAAAATAGATCGAAATGATATCAGAATAATAGACATTTCTTTTTTTCAATTGTGCTCCTTTTTTTGTAAAAATAGTTTTGTAAAATAATTTCTTCTAAAGAAAGATTTGATATTTCAAAAATCTTCTATATCTACAAGCTTATTGATTGATTCTAATGTCTCAAAGACAAAAATCTCTAGGTATTTTTTTAGTATACATTCCGATTTTGTTTGAGAAATGACTACTACTCCTTTAACAGAGCATAACTCTGGTACCAAATCTAATGTCATTTTTATCTTTAAATATTTAAAAATCAGAAAAATTTAGATAAAAATAACATCCATTGACTCCTGCAAAAATAATTTTTTTCCTTTGTCAATGACGATTAATTCGTCACAAACAGACGAAATATCATCCATATCATGACTCGTTAAAATAATAGTAGTATGACATTCTTCATTCATTTTCTTTAAAAAATGTTCTGATATCTTTTTTTAGACTGTATATCTAACCCTATAGTAGGCTCGTCTAAAAAAATAATATTTCCGGACTTGTTAAAGATGCCGCGATAAACTCCATTTTCATTTTTTTGTCCAAGAGAGGGTCCGGACCTGCTGGTAAAGCTGATCTTTTACATTCAACAAATTGCTTAATTCCTGAATTCGTTCTTGTAAAAATCGCCGGTTCTACCTCATATAAAGTACCAATCAATTGAAAAATAATCCATAGCCGAAACATCTTGAAATAACTGTAATTTATTTCCTACTACTATTGAAATTTTTTTCTAAAAATTTATACTTCTTTTAAATGGAATTTCTCCATTCACTTCTAATTTTTCCGGAACTAGGATAAAGAGTCCCAGTCAACATTTTAATCGTTGTGGATTTACCAGCTCCATTACTCCCAATAAAGCCAACTATACTCCCTCTCTTAATCGTAAAACTAATATCTTGAACAGCTCGAATCGTTATTTGATTACGTTTCAAAAAAATCTCTTGATAAATGGGAGTCTTGAATCAAAATTATAAAAAAATTTTTTTAGATAAATTCTGAGCATTAATAACTATTTCACTCATATATCTCTCCTTTCGATAAAAATATATTTACTTGTACTTTTTTTCCATACTTTACCAAAATGCTAAAGATTGAGCTAAAATCTTCGGGATGGGTAAAATAATATTTGTCTTTAAAAAGTTTCTCAAAAACCTTCAAGGCGATTATTGAAATCATTAAATTTTTGTATTGTCTAGCTGGTTGAATGTCTCTTTAATATCCATAAACTTTCTCCGTGATTCTTTATTTCACTTTATAAATAGAAGAGTGTCTATATATTTATAGATCCTCAAGGACTTGCATTTTATCAAGTATAAGTAGAATAGTATGTAAGGGTTTACATATTCGTATTATATGATTATTTAAGGAATCCGTCAATTTTCCACATTATTATATGACAAATTGTATTTTTTTAAAAATGCAAAAAAATCTATGAGCAAGATGTTTGACTTCTTTTTTTAAAGTATATATACTTATATTAACCCTAGAAAAGAAAGAATGTTTGAACAGATATTCAATAATAATTACTTTTTTTAAAAATTAAAATTCGAACTTTAAATTTTTTTATCTTTTTTTATATTATTGAGTAACCTAAATTGCCCAATTTGTAAAATTTAGCTAGACAAAAAAAGACATCCAAGAGAAAATTTCTTAAATGTCTGTAAACGTTGATATAAGCGTGTTGATTAACGTTTTGATAATTGTGATGCTTTACGAGCTTTCTTAAGACCTGGTTTGGAAAAGTATGGATTTCAGTTGGACTAAAAAAACAGCGTAATATCAAGGATTTTTCTGAACAATATCTACTTTTTAATTTCATAAAATCTGAATCAATATTTTTTAAAAATAGGGGAATAGTTTAGGGTCTCTAAGCATTAAAATAATACACCTAACTTTGGTCACCGTTTTTTTAGTTATTCACTCTTTTTTCGGATAGTGTTTTTAAAGTTATGATGTAAAATGCCGCAATTAAAACACTATACATCATAATCGGAGGATAGAGAATTAGGGATAGAATCAATCCCACTCCTTTAATTATTAGGTCAGGTATCAATAACTTCCTATATTGTGCGGTAGCTTCAAGTAATTCTTTCCGATCCATATTGGGTTTATCAATTACTTTATGTAAAAACCAGTTTGCTACCGTTGAAACAATAACGATCAGTCCATAAAAGAGCTGTGCCGTATGATTCATGAAATGACTACTAACTATTCCAGTAGCGTAGGGCATAAATGAAACAAAAAATAAAAGAAACAAATTCCACCAAACAATTTGTTGAGAAATTTTCTCAACCTTTTCCCATAATGTGTTTAGTGCCATCCATAACGATCCCAACCAGAAAAAAGAAAGAAAATAAGCAAAGAAATTTTGCCGTAAATCCCAAAAAGCTTGAAGACTTGGTGTCGTTGTTTTTTCTAATTCTAAGATTAGGATAGTCATTATAATTGCTAGAACCGCATCTGTCAATGCAATTAATCTATCTTTCTTCATCAGATTACATCGCCTTTCATTTTGTAGCATTCTATCTCATCGTATAATATTTATTAATCTTAAATATTAGATATTCATTTCATACTTTGAGTACAAACAAGATACACTAAAAAAATGTATCTGTCATATTTTATTTAACTTTAGAAATATTCATCCATCTAATCAATAAATATATCATATTTCACAATAAATGACTACTATCAAAGATACATTTTTCTTTCAGATTTCTTCCTTTTCAACTTGGCTAACTTGACCTGCATTACCTAGGTCGCTTTGCTTTTAAATTATACTTTTTCTTAAACATTTGATACGAGTAGGTATTTCTTGTGAGTAATTTTCATCAAAAAAATTTCATATATAATCTCCCTATAATCATGGAAAAAGTAGTAAAAAAATAGTTGTTATCCTAGTTGATTAAAAAAATCTCTGATTTCCTCATCTTTTATAAAAATAATATATAATTTTTCCCCTCTCTTCTAGTGTCCAAGATGTTTTGATTGGCTGGTTTACGAAGATGGTGGGAGGCAGATGCCATACTGAGATTTAATAAACAGGCTATATCGCAGACACAGAGTTCTTCGACGGCAAGGGAGATAAAAGATGATATTTATCTGTTTATTATCGGTAAACTTTTGATAAAATACGAAGTGATTTTTGTACTTTTTCCTTTTCAAGGTAGTTCGTTGCGGTTGTAACATTTTTGTTGATTTATAATATTCACTTGGCATATACTATCTTTTTTTCATAATTTTTTTTCTCCTAGCCGAACACAGTCCTTAGCATGTCAAAGCTGTTGTTTTCAATCAGAATATACATCCCCAATTCTAAATAAACAACGGCAATAAACCATCTGCTATATTTTTTTCCAAAGTTTCTCCAACAGAAGGGACTTGTGCCAATTTTTTTGGGCAGAAAAAAACCAAGAGATAAATCATGACTAGAAAGGTAAGTAAAGCCACTATCAAATTCGCTAAATTTAAGGTAATAAAATATGGGACAAAAACACCAATATTGTCAGCACCACAACTTGCAAAAAGTAATCATAGCGACTAGAAAAAAATCAGGTTTTTTTATCATCTTTGCGCAAACCATCTTTTTGCAATAGCTTCTCCATCAGAATCTCCTAAAAAGCAAAAACTTTTGAGTCCTAGGAAAAATTGGAATCAAACCGAGCAAACCTAAAATCTCTTTACTAGGAATATAATTTAAGACAAATGCAAAAAAGTAAACTTAGCAATATTAGACTAACAGAGCCTAGAAATTGTCCTAAATAGATGTTAATGATGTCCTTTTCTGCTTTTTCTTTTTGGCAAAAAAATAACATTAGGATAATAAGTAAGTCTACGGCTGTCCCAGAATACAGGATTATTGAAGTAACAACATTTTTGAATCATAAAGCACATCATTCAAATATTTTTTTGAATGTATTTTTAACATTAAACTTTGTAGATGTCAACTTCAGCTCCATCAAAGTATAGATAAGAAGGTAGAGATTGGACTGAAATATAGTGAAATGTATTAAAAATTGAAAAAAAGAAAAAAACGCTTGAAATCAGAGTTTTTCTTATGTATTGATTCGTATTGAATGCTTACTTCACTTCTGTAAAAATTAGCTTCTACACCTACAAAAGCTTATTCTGACAGACTTTATAACAGTCTAAGAAAAAAAGTAGAGATCCATACAGTATCTAGATTTTTCCAAATATTCTTTATCATCAAATATTATTAACAAAACTATCCAAATCAAATCCGATGCATTGCTTCAAAGAGTTCTTTAGTTGTTTAACTAGCAAAGGCTTTTATTAAAAAAATTTTTTTCAAATAATTGCCACATTGACACATAAATTCTTGCTTTCTAAATTTAAGTGTGATATATTTGTAACATAAAAATTTAAGTGTGATATATTTATAACATAAAAAAAGGAGTCTATCATGAAAAAAAGTCAAAAAAATGCGTGGCCTCATTTCAATGATTGCCGTAGCTCTCTCTATTGATTTTATTGTTTTATTTGGTTCTAATCTTAGTTGGGAACCCAAGTTAGTTATTGTTGGTATTTCAGTGTTAAGTCAGATTGTAGCTATTTGGGGCTGGCTACATATGAAACCATGGCCTCATAAAAGTCAGAAAGGTAAGGGGAAGACTATTTTTGACTTGTCTGCTAAGCTTTACACGATACTTGTGTTTGCAGCAAGCATTTTTTATACAGTAGGGTTTTTGGTTGCAACCCCTAGCGAAAGCTCTGGTATTAGAGAATGGATTTTGGGAATTGGCCTCGTTATTGAAGTGAGTGTATTTGGTTTTTTCTGTTTTAAAAATGTCAAGGAAACTCCGGACGAACGCTTTTATGCTAATTTAGCAAAGGCAGCTAGCTTGATGTTTGTTTTTATACTAGGCGCACTGATGATCCTAGCAGTTATCATTGGGTATATAGGGTCTCTCACTCTTTACATGGGCCAGATCTTTATTAGCATAGCTGCCTTGATTCTCATCTTTGCGGTTGTCTATCTTATCTTAGAACGGAGAGGATAAGCATGGCAAAAGAAAGCAAGATTATTACTAATCTCAAATCTGTTCGTGAGTCCACAGGCATGACCCAGCAGGAGTTAGCCGACCTCATCGGCATGCGACGCGAGACAATTCTTCACTTAGAAAATAACCGTTACAACCCTTCACTGGAAATGGCTCTTAAAATTGCTCAAGTTTTTAATCTGAAAGTAGAAGACCTCTTTGAACTCAGACAGAAAGAGGAAGCATAATTCTTTTCGAGACCAAGTATTAAGTTCATTGATTCATTAGGAATTGAAGCCAAAAGAAAAATCCTTTGAAAATGTACTCTTTTAAAATATAGTAAAATATAGTAATTCTTTAGAATTAACGTTTACAAATTGTGATGCTTTACGAGCTTTCTTAACACCTGGTTTCCTAAATACTTCGAGTACACTTATGACATTGCTATCACACCAAAGACCTATCTAAGTTCCTGGATCTTAAACTTTATTGCAGCTCTTCCTCTAAATTCCCTAATTGTTGGACCAATTGCCCGTTTTATACTAAGTTCTTTTCAGAAACCATTTACTGGGGAAGAAGAAGTTGAAGTTTTTCAAGATGATGATGAAATCCCAACTATTATCTAAGCAAGTTCTATAAACTACTAATATTTGAAATCCCCTTTCTTTTACGGTACAATAGTAGAAATGATTGTTGAAAGGAATAACATGAAAAAATTAGCTACACTACTACTCATCTCAACATTGCCCTTGGTGGATGTACAAGTATCCAACGTGCACTTCGTGGGGATGATTACGTTGATACAAAAATTGCCGAGGAGGAACGTTCAAAAGTTGCAAACAAAGAAGTTGCTGACTTAAAAGATGCTTTAACAAATGAAAATGCCAACTTTCCTCAACTTTCTAAGGAAGTTGCTGAAAACGAGGCTGAAGCTATCCTCCACACAAGCCTAGGCGATATCCGCATAAAGCTCTTTCCAAAATTAGCTCCACTTGCCGTTGAAAACTTCCTTACTCACGCTAAGGAAGGCTACTACAATGGGGTTACCTTCCATCGTGTGATTGACGGATTTATGGTACAGACAGGAGATCCTAAGGGAGATGGAACAGGCGGTGAATCTATCTGGCATGATAAGGATAAAACCAAAGACAAGGGAACAGGTTTCAAAAATGAAATTTCTCCATACCTCTATAATATCCGCGGTTCCCTATCTATGGCCAATACTGGTCAACCAAGCTCAAATGGTAGCCAGTTCTTCATCAACCAAAGTACAACAGACTATTCTGCTAAACTTCCCACAAATAGCTATCCAAAGAAAATTATCGAAGCCTACAAAGAAGGTGGAAATCCAACTCTTGATGGAAAACACCCAGTATTTGGTCAAGTAATCGATGGGATGGACGTTGTAGATAAAATTGCTAAGGCTGAAAAAGATGAAAAAGACAAGCCGACTACTGCTATTACAATCGACAGTATCGAAATTGTTAAAGACTACGATTTCAGTAAACAATAACACCATTAACTATAACTATAAGGAGATGTTAAAATGATTCTATTTTGGGGGTCAAAAGGTTACCAAAAAGTGTTGGGACATACACAAACTGCTATCGAATGTGGTCATTGTAACAATGTTGGTACTTGGGAAATTACGGAATACGGACGCAAGTTCACTCTTTACTGGATTCCACTCTTTCCTTACGGTAAAACCTATTTCGTTTCTTGCCCGATTTGTCACTATGGAAAAGAAATTCAAAAGTCTGAGGTTGAACAATATCTAAACTATTAATAAAAGATAGGTCATGTGCCTATCTTTTTTATATTTAACTCAAGTTATTGAAATCCCAAATTTGGTCCATCCAGCCTTCATAGAAGTCTGGTTCGTGGCAGACCATAAGGATTGAGCCTTTATATTCTTTCAAAGCACGTTTTAGCTCATCCTTGGCATCCACATCCAAGTGGTTGGTAGGCTCGTCTAGAACAAGGACATTGTTCTCACGGTTCATCAAGAGACAGAAACGAACCTTGGCTTGTTCCCCACCTGATAAGACTTGAATTTGGCTTTCGATGTGCTTAGTCGTCAAGCCACAGCGAGCAAGGGCCGCGCGAACTTCTGCTTGATTGAGGGCCGGAAAGGCATTCCAAACTGCTTCGAGAGGTGTCTGGCGATTGCCACCTTCCACTTCTTGTTCAAAGTAGCCGAGTTCTAGATAGTCCCCACGTTCAACTTCCCCAGCAATGGGTGGAATAATGCCCAAAAGAGACTTCAAGAGGGTTGTTTTACCGATACCATTGGCACCAATAATGGCAACCTTTTGATTGCGTTCAAAGGTAAGATTTAATGGTTTGGTAAGGGGACGGTCGTAGCCAATCTGCAAGTTCTTAGCTTGGAAGATAAAGCGACCAGGTGTACGAGCTGTTTTGAATTCAAAGGATGGCTTTGGTTTCTCACTTTGGAGCTCGATAATGTCCATCTTGTCCAATTTCTTCTGGCGAGACATGGCCATGTTTCGAGTTGCGACACGCGCTTTGTTACGGGCTACAAAGTCTTTGAGGTCTGCAATTTCTTTCTGTTGACGCTCATAGGCCGCCTCTAGTTGCGATTTCTTCATGGCATAGACTTCTTGGAACTGGTAGTAATCTCCAGAATAGCGAGTCAACTGTTGATTTTCCACATGATAGACGATATTGATTACGTCGTTGAGGAAAGGAATATCGTGCGAGATGAGGACAAAGGCATTCTCATAGTTTTGAAGATAACGCTTGAGCCAGTCAATATGTTCTGCATCAAGATAGTTAGTCGGCTCGTCAAGCAACAAAATATCTGGTTTTTCAAGGAGGAGTTTTGCCAAAAGAACCTTGGTTCTTTGTCCACCTGACAAGGCTGTTACATCCGTATCCATCCCAAAATCCATGACACCAAGAGCACGCGCTACTTCATCGATCTTAGCATCCAAAGTATAGAAATCACGGCTTTCCAAACGGTCCTGAAGTTCTCCAACTTCTTCCATCAGAGCTTCGATATCTGCACCTTCTTCTGCCATTTCCATGTAAAGGTCATTGATCCGAGCTTCGGCTTTGAATAATTCGTCAAAGGCTGTACGCAAAACATCACGCACGGTTTGACCTTCTTTAACACAGCGTGCTGGTCAAGGTAGCCTGCAGTCACATATTTGGACCATTCCACCTTACCTTCATCAGGTAACATTTTACCAGTTACGATGCTCATGAAGGTTGATTTTCCTTCACCGTTAGCACCAACTAGTCCGATGTGTTCACCCTTGAGGAGACGGAAGGACACGTCTTCAAAAATCGCACGGTCACCAAAACCATGACTTAAATTTTTAACTTCTAAGATACTCATTTTAATTCCTTATCTTGTTTTTTTATGTAGTAGTTTATAAAGGACCCAAGCCAGGTAACCACCCAAAGTGTTGGTCCACAAATCATCAATCTCAAATACCCGATTAAAATCAAAGAAAAAATCCAAGACTAATTGTGTGCATTCGATTCCCAAACTCAATAAAAAGCTGAACAAAATCACTCTCTTCGTTTTTCTTAGACTAGGGATGAGATAGAGAAGCTGGAAAATTAATGGGAAGAGCAAGAGGACATTTAAGGCGTTTTGCAAAAAAATCCAAAATAGTTGTATAGGGCTGGTTACTTCTCCCAGGTTCCACAAAGAGTTAAAAGGCGTCAAAAGAAAAACCAGGCGTCCAAAAGTTTGAATACCTGGAGTTTCCACTCCTGTAGGAAGTTGAGGCTGGGGAGTAAAACAAAAACAGACGATACAAAGACTGTATAGCACGATTCCCAGGCTTAGTAATGTTTTTCGATTCATCTTATGGATTTACTTCAGCTACTGCTTTTTGGCGATCACGTTTCATGGTATTTGAACGCAATTGTCCGCATGCGGCATCGATATCTGTACCGTGTTCTTGACGAACAACACAGTTGACGCCTTTTTTCTTGAGCGTATCATAGAAGGCCATTACACGCTCTTTTGGACTACGACTATATTGGTCGTGCTCACTGACCGGGTTGTAAGGAATCAAGTTGACATATGACAATTTCTTAATGTTCTTGAGCAATTCTGCCAGCTCAAGCGCTTGTTCGACTCCGTCATTGACTTCATTTAGCATGATATACTCAAAAGTTACACGGCGGTTGGTTGTTTCGATGTAATACTCAATCGCTGCAAAGAGTTTCAATTGGAAAGGCACGGTTAATCTTCATAATGCTTGAACGCAGTTCATTGTTTGGAGCATGAAGAGAAACAGCAAGGTTAACCTGTACTCCTTCATTTGCAAACTCACGAATCTTATGAGCCAAGCCAGAGGTTGATACGGTAATATGACGAGCACCGATAGCCATTCCCTTGTCATCATTGATGGTACGAATAAAGTTCAAAACATTATTGTAGTTATCAAATGGTTCTCCAATACCCATAACAACGATATGGCTAACACGCTCATCTTGTCCACGTTCGTCAAAATATTTTTGAACAAGCATAATTTGAGCTACAATTTCTCCGTTATTGAGGTCCCGTTGCTTTTTGATCAAACCTGATGCACAGAAGGTACAACCGATATTACATCCTACCTGAGTTGTTACACAGACTGATAAACCGTAGTGTTGGCGCATAAGCACTGTCTCAATCAACATCCCGTCTGGCAACTCAAAAAGGTACTTAACTGTTCCATCAGCTGATTCTTGAACAATACGTTGCTTCAAGGGATTGACTACAAACTGCTCGTTTAGCTTGGCAATCAAATCCTTAGACAAGTTAGTCATTTCTTCAAATGTCTGAACACGTTTACGGTAAAGCCACTCCCAGATTTGATCCGCTCGGAATTTCTTTTCTCCTTGCTCTAAGACCCATTCTTGCATTCCTTGACGAGTTAAACTATAAATCGACGGTTTCATCTTTTCTCCTTATTTTCTAGTCTTTCTTACGGATGACGAAATGACGTTGTCCCTTTTCTTCATTCTGAGGTTTCTGTTCTTTACGGCGACGTCTATTTCTCTTGTCCGTATGATTTCTTTTCTTATTTTGAGAAGACTTTTTCCCTTTACGGTTGTCTTTCTCTTCTTCTTTCTTGCGCATTTTTTGGTCAAATGGTGCTCGTTTAGGAGTCTCATTTTCTAAGACAAAGTAGGCACATCCATAGCTACAATACTCGAGTAGGTAATCTTGTAAACGACTGATTTTCTCGAGAGATTCTTCAGCTCGCTCATTCTTGTAGAATCCTCGCAAGCGCAACTGTTCATTGCTCCAGTCTCCTACAATATAATCATACTTGTTTAAAACTTCCGAAAAGCGTTGAGTAAAAGCTGTTGCATCAAGGCTTCCTTACTATTTTCAACCAAGTTGAAGGTGAAACCTTCAGCCTCGACTTTATCTCCAGATAGATGAAATTCTGGACCAGGGAATTTATTGTAATTATATAATTCAGGTGCAATTTCTTTACGCATAATATTCCTTTTTTTAACGTTTACTTAATACTCTATTTTACCATATTTTTTTGCCATATTTACATCTTTTTGATTTAAAATGAAAAAAAGTCTGACGATTTCACCCTTTAATTCTAAAAGACACATCTGTACAAAAAAAGAAAAAAACTGGGAAAACCCAGTTTTTTTAAATATTATAGGTAAAGTAATTTGAAAAGTGCTACAGCGGCAATAGCAGCTGCAATCGGTGCAACTACTGGTACCCAAGCATACCACCATTTTGAATCGCCCTTGTGTTCACCAAGGATTGATTTTGGAAGTACTGCGTGAAGAAGACGTGGTCCAAAATCACGAGCAGGGTTCAAACCTGGTCCTGTAGGTCCACCTAGTGAAGTAACCAAAGCCATAACTAGGAAACCAAGTGCCAAATGAGCAACTGAAATTCCGGCAGCTGTGTGTGGTGCAATTTGAGCTTTCAATGACATTTGAGAAAAATCAATAGTTTGACCTGCTTGAGTAGTTGCTTGCTTCATGTATTGAAGAGCTTCAGCTCCGAAGTAGTTTTTAGTCAAACCAAGTGCTGCAAAGAAAAGAACAAATGAACCAACAAACTCATTGATAAAACCGTTAACAGTTGCTGCATAGCGTGTTTCTTTTGTTCCCTGGTCCAAATTTGAAATAGTTGAGAATGATCCCAAGATGTTGTTTGCTTTTTCAGTTTGCAAGTAATATGGACGGTGAGTCGCTACAACCAAGGCTTGTCCGAAGATTGCTCCCAAAACTTGCATAATGATGTATGGTGCAACTTGTGCCCAAGGGAAAAGACCGCTAACTGCAAGACCAAGAGTGAAGGCTGGGTTGATGTGGTTTCCAGAAACGTTACCAAACATCAAGGCTGGAATCATAACCCCCATACCGTAACCAACTGCGATAACGAGCCAGCCACTTTGGTGACCTTTTGTGCCTTTAAGTTCAACGTTAGCAACAGCACCATTACCAAGAATGATCAAAATAGCTGTTCCCAAAAATTCTGAGGCATATTTAATAGCCCATGTAAAATCCATTGATAGATTCTCCTTAATAATTTTTTAGACAAATCCTATTCTATCAATTTTTTTAATCTATTTATCAACAAATTTTATAAAAATAATATGTTGAAAACGCTTATTTAACTGATATTTAGAAAAGATAAAAAGAAATCTAGTTTCTTTTACCTTTTCTGTTTTATTTCTGGCGCTGACCAAAGTCCTGAATCATCTGCTCCATCTCCTCACGACTTGGTGTCGTAAGCATATAGAGATAGTCTCCTTGCAATTCAGCAAAGGCTGCTGGCATGATTTTTTTGACCTTAAACTGCTGACCGTATTTAGCAAGTAAGTCTTCTTCTGAATAAACATAGTTGGCATTGGCACGACGTGATGTCGCCAAACAGTATAGGGGCTCGAATTGAGAAGCTGGGAATGGTTCACCTGCAACGATAGCTGCGTATCCCTTGTACAAGTCAAAAGAATGGGCATAGTTATAGACATCAATTGTGAAGCCACCCGCTGGACGGTTATTGTATTCAATGGCGATATAATCATCACCCTCACGGAAGAATTCGATGTGGAAGAAGCGTTCCTTCATGCCAAATTCTTTGACAATTGCCTCACCATATTTACGCAATTTTGGATCCATATCCTTAAGAACATAGTAGGAATTGTCCATCTTATAGATCATGAGATCGAGAGGTGTGTGAGCATAGTCAAAAGTCGTAGAAAAGACAATATTTCCATCTCTATCAACCAAACCATCGAATGTACAGATCTCACTAGAGGTGACAAATTTTTCAAAGAAATAAACGGTTGAGTGGTCCCATTCAGCTTTAAAGCGATTGATATCATCTTCTGTTTCAAGTTTGAAGGTTGCCGCTGCTCCCACTCCATTGTCAGGTTTAGCAATCATGGGAAGGCCAATTTCTTTCACAGCTTTATCAACATCTGCTTCTGTTTCAATTACAGCTCCTGGCACTACGGGAACTCCCGCTTTTTTGAAGAGTTTCTTCATTTCAGACTTGAACTTAGTCTTCTTGAGATCTTCTGGTTTAGCACCAAAAACATTGAACTGTTCACGAAGGGCAGCGTCCAACTCTAGCCAGTATTCATTGTGTGATTCAATGCGGTCAATTGGACCATGTTTATAGAAAAGAAAGGCTACTGCACGTTTAACCTCATCGATATTTTCAAGATTATCAACTCGGAAATACTCAGTCAAACTATTGCGCAATGGTTCATCTAGTTGTTCATAGGGTTCTTGCCCAATCCCTAGAACGGTGATTCCTTTATTAGCTAGTTCAATACTAAATTGTTGGAAATTTTGTGGGTAATAGGGTGAAATTACAAGATAATTCATAAGCGACTCCTTTTATAGACTCATGTGACCAAGGAAATAAGGCATTTGTTTACGCCACCACTCCCAATCGTGGGCAACATCATGTCCCCATTCTGCAAACCAGGCTGGAATTTGTTTTTGATCAAAGGCTTCTTTAAGCTTGTAGTAAGAAGGTAGGCCATCCTGTTCCCAAGCACCTAGACCTGTACAAATCACAATTTCAGCTTGACGATAACGATCGATAAACCAGCCATCATTTTGATTCCAGATATAGTCTACTGGTGAATTTTGATAGATGGCATCGTCATTGTAGTAATCACCTACAAAGAAACGAGCATCGTAGACACCACTTAATGCGATAACTTTGTTAAAGACGTCTGGATGTTGGAGGAAGAAATTGAGGGCATGGTAAGCTCCCATAGAGCAACCTGTCGTCATCATGCCGTCGAACCAGCCTGTCTTATGCTTGATAAAAGGAATAGCCTCTTCAATGACGTAACGTTCATAGGCACGGTGCATTTCAGCTTGGTCATGGCCGTTTTTCCAAGTTGCCAACCAACTCTCACTGTCTACACTTGAAAGGGTAAAGAACTGCACGCGGCCTTCTTCAATAAAGGATGCACAAGCATCAATCATGCCAAAATCATAGTATTCATTGTGGCTTCCTCCTGAGGAAGCAAAGACAACAACTGGGATACCTGCGTGTCCATAACGATTGACGTACATTTCACGATTTAGATTTCCACTCCAGTGGCTTAGATGTTCAATATTCATATCCTGTCTCCTTTATACTATTTACCAATTTTCTGCAAAAAAACGTAGACAAGCTGGAAGATTCTCTGACCATGGTACTTCATGGTGAATAGCTCCAGCCTGAACCTTGAGTGAGAGATTTTCCAACTGCACTCCTCCTGCTATCAAGTCATGATAATAGCGAAGGGAAGAATCAATGTAGGCTTGCTTAATATTGCCAGCCATTAGGGTCTTATCTGTATCATCTGCTTCTTCCGTTCCAACATAGATAAAGATGCGTTGGTCAGGCAAAAGTTTTTTACGCTCGATATAGCGATCAAAGGCTTCTTGGTGAAGCCAGTTAGCTGATGAGAAGACTCCCAGCAACCAATCTGATCTTGATATTCTAAACCAATAAACTGGGTAATATTCCCACCCAGAGAAGATCCTATCATGGCAGTGTGTTTTCTGTCTGATTTTGTCCGATAGTTTTCATCGATAAAAGGCTTAACCACTTCCATAACAAACTCTGCATACTCGACACCTTTACCACCAAATTGTTGACCAGGAATGTTAGACTCTTGGAATTTCCATGCCGCATACTCATTCATCCGTCCTAGACCATCATTATCAATGGCTACTACAATCATACGGCTGATATCTGGATTACGTTTAATGGTAGGAATAATCTTCCATGAATGACCGACATAGGATTCTTTACTGTAAAAGACATTTTGACCATCATGGAAATAGACAACCGGATAAGTTCGATCCGTGTCTTTCTCGTAATTTTTCGGGAGGAGAACACGTACGCGACGCTCCTTACCTGTGTAGGGAACCACTAATTTGTGCTCTCGCATTTTCAGGTAAAAATATGATTGATTCATTGTCAGAAAACTCTCTATATTCAAAATTTTATCTAATTATATCATAAAAATAGAAAAAAAGTCAGTTTCCGTCCAAATTTAGGGACAATAAACCAACTTTTTTTTACTTATTTTATCTTTTTCCTCTGGTTTTTTTCTGATTAAAGAAGATCATCGATTAACTCATCGACTGCATCCTTCTCAGCCTGAGGTGTAACTTTCAGTAATCATGATTCCCGCTACTGCTCTCTCAACCAAACCTTCAACATCCATTCGAGCTTCATACTGCTCTGCATTCTTAATCTTCGGATTTGTTTTTGGACGATCCGGAGCAAAGATGGTACAGCAGTCTTCAAAGGGTTGGATAGATATTTCAAAGGTATCAATTTCTTGCGCAATATCAATGATTTCTAGCTTGTCCATAGTTACAACTGGACGAATGATTGGCGTATTTGTGACAGCATTGATAGCCTGCATACTTTCAAGAGTTTGGCTAGCTACCTGACCAAGACTTTCACCATTGATGATGACCAAACCATTTCTCACTTCACGAATACGATCGGTAATTCGCATCATAAAGCGGCGAGTCAAAGTCATGAGGTAAGCTTCTGGGGCCTTGGCCTTAATCTCTTCTTGGATTTCAGTGAAAGGCACTTCGATAAACTGGATATTCCCACCGAACTTGGTCAATTTACGAGTCAAATCCTGAGCTTTCTTGAGGGCTCCTGGACTAGTATATGGTGGACTAGCAAAGTGGACAGCCTCAATATCTACACCACGTTTCAGCGCAAGATAACCTGCTACGGGCGAATCAATCCCCCCTGACAACATGAGCATGCCTTTCCCAGAAGTGCCAACTGGCAAACCACCAGCCCCACGAATGGTCTCATAGGAAAGATAAGCCGCCTCTTCACGAATCTCCACTTGCAGATTGATATCGGGATTTTTCATCTGGGCTTGTACATTTGGAATGGCATCAAAAACAGCACCACCAAGAACTTGGTTGAGTTCACGGCTGTCTAGTTCAAAGTTGTGATCACTACGTTTGCTAGAGATCTTAAAGGTCATGCCTTCCTTGTAGATATCTTTCATAATATCTTGGACAGCAGACTTAAGAACCTCGACAGATTTTTCAACCTTATATACTGGAGAAAAGTTTTGAATTCCGAAAACTTGCTTGAGGGATTCAGCTACTGCTGCATAATCGGCTCCATTGAGATAAACATGGGCACGGTCGCGATCAGCAGTTACCTTGACTTGAGGATAGATGGATAAAACGTCTGAGATATTATTACGTAGTTTATTGATGAAACGCATCCGGTTTTTACCTTTTGTTGAAAGCTCCCCGTAGCGAATCATAATTTCTGAATACTGCATGGATACTCCTATCTTACTTTTCTAGTTTGATTGTAAATTAATTTTAGTTTGGTCAAGAACTGCTCCACTTGACTCATGTCATTTTCTAAGTCTAGGCTGAGGCGTACTGCTGACTGGGCCTTATCTTTTTCAATCCCCATAGCAATTAAGGTTCCAGCAGGTTTTCCAGCTTTGGACGAACAAGCAGAGGTTGTGGAAATGAAAATATCATAGTCTTCAAAGGCATGAACAATGACTTCACCACGAACACCCTTAATCCCAAAGGTCAGAATATGAGTGGCAAAGTCTTGCTCACCTGAGAAAACAAAAAAATATCTGGATATTCAAGAAGAGCTTGACGGATGACTTCCTTCATCTGACTCGTTTTGCTAGAAAATAATTCCAATCTTTCCATAGCTAGACGCAGAGCCTTGGCAGTCGCTGCAATCCCTGCTACATTCTCAGTTGTTGAACGATAGTCACGCTCTTGCCCACCACCAGTTAATAGCGGGGTGATCTTCTTGCCAGACTTGATATAGATAAAGCCAACACCACGAACGCCGTGAAATTTATGACTAGAGAAGGTCGCAAAATCCACTCGGTCTGTCAAATACTTTTCTGTCGGAATCTTAGCCAAGGCCTGAACAGCATCAACGTGGAAAGAGACAGTTGGCTTATCCGCTAATAATTCTGAGATAGCTTGAATAGGCTGGATAGAGCCGATTTCATTGTTAACTGCCATGACGGAAACCAAGGTCGTATCAGGACGAAGTAGATTTGCCAAAGCGGCTACATCTACAAATCCCTTTTCATCTACAGGTGCAAAATCCACCTCAAATCCTTGAGTCTTCAGCCAGAGAGCCGATTCCTTAACTGCTGGGTGCTCAATTTCTGACACGATGATGTGTTTACCAAATTGCGCTTTTTCAAAAGCGACACCTTTGATAACCCAGTTATCTCCTTCGGTACCACCAGAGGTAAAGAAGACTTCTTCGCTTTTCTTACCAATTAAATCTGCAATCTGCTGACGAGATGCATCTAAAATTCTGGTAGACTGGTCTCCCAAACGGTGAAGACTAGAAGGATTTCCAATTATTTTTGTAGACACCTGCATATAAGTCTCTAATGCTTCTGGATAAGGCTTGGTCGTAGCCGAATTATCAAAGTAGATCATGGTTTCTCACGCTTTCTAAATCACTGCTTCTATTGTAACACGAAACAGTTCAGGCGACAAGAAAGGCCGTTCAGGTTCATTTAAGTTTTTTTTAAAGATTTTGGGTATAATGAGTCATAGTAAAGGAGAGCTATTATGTCTAACTATCGTAGAAGATCAAAACCTAAAACAGAACACATCAAAAAAGGCTTTACTGTCTTTCAAAAAACCATTGCGACGATTGCTAGTATTCTAGGTTTAATTACTGCTAGTATCACGATTATGAATGCCTTTGATAAAGACAAAGATAAAAAAGATACAAATCCGCAGACAACCATTATCAAAGAAGTTCAAAAGGAAGCTCCCGCTGAATCCAATACCCCTGCACAGAACCAATCTAACAATCAAGAAACAACTCAAAAAGAAGAGGTTCAAACTCCTAGCAAGAAGGAGGATACAAAATCAGATAACAATTCTCAGAAAAATGAGCAATCTGATTCTTCTTCAAACACTCCAACTACTGAAGCAGGAGTTAGCGCTAATAACGGAGCATCCTAAACATTGTTCAACACCAACGGTTACTTCGTTGGTTTTTCATTTTCAGTTTTCTATGCTTTCGAATCACAAAAAACCAGGAACTAATGTCCCTGGTTTTTCTTTTTAAAACAAGCTATTCTGCATCGAATTAAGATTTGTACTTAGTCTTCTTTCCCTTTTTTGATAAAGGTTGCAGAGAGAACCAATCCAAGACTAGCTAGGAAGGCTAAGCCTACTGAATCTTGCTCACCAGTTGCTGGAAGTTGACCTTTAGCTTCAGTCGCTGGTGCATTTGGTCCTTCTGGTTCTTGTTTTTGGTTTGTTGAACTTGAAGTTTGCTTGTGATCCGCAATTGGTGTAACTGGGTTTGCAACAGGCTCTTTATATTCTGGAACCTCATTCTTAGCAGCTTCAACCCAATTAACGCCACCCTTAAATTCCGGCACTTCGTTCTTAGCTGCCTCAACTGCGTTAACGCCACCCTTGAACTCTGGAACCTCATTCTTGTCCGCTTCAACCCAATTAACGCCACCCTTGAACTCTAGAATGTCATAAACAGCCGCTTCTGCAGCATTAACTCCACCTGTAAATTCAGGAATTTCAACTACTGGAGGTTGTTCTTCGCCTACTGTTCCTATTGGATCAGTGTATTCCGGAATTTCAACTACTGGAGGTTGTTCTTCGCCTACTGTTCCTATTGGATCAGTGTATTCCGGAATTTCAACTACTGGAGGTTGTTCTTCGCCTACTGTTCCTATTGGATCAGTGTATTCCGGAATTTCAACTACCGGAGGTTGTTCTTCACCTACTGTTCCTATTGGATCAGTGTATTCCGGAATTTCAACTACTGGAGGTTGTTCTTCGCCTACTGTTCCTATTGGATCAGTGTATTCCGGAATTTCAACTACTGGAGGTTGTTCTTCACCCTTACTTGAGCTTGGAACTTCTGGATCTGGAGTTGGCTCTGGATTTGGAGTTGGCTCTGGATTTGGAGTTGGCTCTGGATTCGGAGTTGGCTCTGGATTTGGAGTTGGCTCTGGGTTCGGAGTTGGCTCTGGATCTGGAGTTGGCTCTGGATCTGGAGTTGGCTCTGGATTTGGAGTTGGCTCTGGATTTGGAGTTGGCTCTGGATTTGGAGTTGGCTCTGGATTTGGAGTTGGCTCTGGATTTGGAGTTGGTTTTGGATCTGGAGTTGGCTCTGGATTTGGAGTTGGCTCTGGATTTGGAGTTGGCTCTGGATTTGGAGTTGGCTCTGGATCTGGAGTTGGCTCTGGATTTGGAGTTGGCTCTGGATCTGGAGTTGGCTCTGGATTCGGAGTTGGCTCTGGATTTGGAGTTGGCTCTGGATTTGGGGTTGGCTCTGGATCTGGGGTTGGCTCTGGGTTCGGAGTTGGCTCTGGATCTGGGGTTGGATTTGGATTTGGAGTTGGCTCTGGATCTGGAGTTGGTTTTGGATCTGGAGTTGGCTCTGGATCTGGAGTTGGCTCTGGATCTGGAGTTGGTTGCTCAGGTTCTTCTGAAAGTTCTTGATAATATGTTGTCATTTCATAGAACTCTGGCTTGCCACCTTCCCAAATGAGTTTGACATCAAGTAACGGAGCCTTATCTCTGACTGCAAATGTTTGGAAGCTTGAAGTAATTGCTCCCAAATCTGTCCAAGCACCATCTCTGTCTGTTTTCAGAGTGCGAGCAAGAACACGAGCTGCCACGCCTTGAGGTAGACTAGAAACAAGTCGGATGTGGTTAGCATCTGTTGGTTCTGACAAGTGGTAAACCAGCTCACCTTGCTCTTTCTCAGCCTTATAGCTTGTCAAGACTTTGCCATCTACAAGATTTGTGTATAGATTGCCTCGACTTTCTCCACCATTTCCTTGAACAGTTGGGTCGTTAATTGGTTTCACAAATTCGCCATCATTGATAACCAACTCTGTAAATCCAACAAAACGAGCATCGTAATTAGCAGTGAAGAGAACACGGAGATAATTAGCTTTAACTGGACTTGCAAGTTCACCCTCGATGTAGCGATTTCCAGGCATCTTAGAATCATGTGTCCATCCATCTGTCAATGAATCATCACGCATTTCATTAGCGACACCATCACCTACTGTCACAACATCTGTCCATGTCTTACCATCTTGACTTACTTGAATCTTACCATCGCGAAGATAGTTCTTCGTACCGTCTTGTATGTAGGCTCTAATCTTCTTGATTTCACGTTCACTACCAAGTTTCAAGGTAATATGACCATCTTTACGTGCATAGTCAGAGAACTCTACAAAGTTATTGTAAACACCATCAAACAACTGATCCAAATTCTTGATCTTGCGAACATCATTTGCACCATAGTAGGCATCAATTCCCATAGATGTAGAATCAAGTTTAGTTGGCTCCACTTCTTTTGTCTTAACGAGTAGAGATGTCGCTGTCACTGCTTGTTCTTGGTCGGTCTTATTGACCAAACGTGCATAACGTACCAAGGACTTATCAGTTACTTGGCTAGCTGGATACCATTCTTGTGCATTTGGAGAGTATTCCAAATCAAGGGCTGGATTTCCAATACCAATAGCCTGGATGCTTTCAGCTTGGTGTAGACGGTCTAGCTTCATACCCAAGTAGCTATGAGCTGGAAGCTTAGTTCCACTTGGAATTTGCATGTCATAACGACCGAGACTGTCATATACTGGAGTTGATTTCAAACTTTCAACATTGGTATCTGTCATCTCGCTATTGCCAGCACGTGTTTCAACTGAGAAGTCAGCGATACGCCACCATAAATTGATATTCTTGGTGTTACGAACACGGATATAGCGAGCTGAAATTGGAGTTTCAATTTCTTTGGTTTGTTCACCAGCTAAACGATCCAATTCTTGCCATGAAGTACCATCTGTAGAATACTCAAGAACACCTTCTGCCAATTTATCTCCAGAACCTTGAACGAGGCGAACCTTAGTTACAGGTTTGACTCCACCCAAGTCTAGTTGAACCCAACCATCGACTGGAGTTGTATCTGTTCGATCGGCATTTGCCAGCATGGCTTCTGTATTGTCACGACCATCTGTAATCTGAGCAACTGTCGTATTGTACTTGTACATAAGATTTGGACTGATGGTCACTGTAGCTGCCTGTTTAGGACGACTTACTTCTACAGGACGGTTCACAGCGATTTCTCGTACAGCAAACCAAGTGTTCTCACGATCTGAAGTTGCAATCATTCGAACAGCTTTAGCATTGATATTGAGATTTTCAAATTTAAGAAGAGGCTCATTACCAGTGTAGCTTGGTTCTGAAAGTGTTACCCACTCATCATTTTCATTGAGGTACTCAACCTTAGCATTGTTAAAGGTATCGCGTGGATTTGCTTGAGTTCCCATTGCAAATGTCAAGTTTGAATTGGAACAGCTTTATTAAATTTCAAACCAATATAGTCACCAGTTTGGATGCTATTTGGTGATTTGATTAGGGCATGTGTTCCTAAATCACCATCAGTGACTTCAGCAAGTCCACCTTCTACACCTGTACGGTTCGTGATAAAGGTGCTGATTACTTGGTCTGGGTGTAGGGCTTTTTGAACTTCAGTTGCCAAGACTTCACGAAGGCCAAGCAAGAATGGACGGATATGTTGTACACCCAACTCAGCTCTTTCATCATGGTCTACATAATGGAAAGTATAAGTTTGAGACTGTTCATAAAGCTTCAAGCCCTTGTAATAGCTATCCCAAAGTCTAGCAGAATCATTGTTTTCAATAGCTTCTGATCCATCTAGGAAAGCACTCAAAGCATCCATTTGGTCAATAGTGTTATCCAACCAGTAATGAATTTGAGAGCGCATCTTTTCGTCACCAGACGCTTTATAAAGTTGAGCTGCTGCTTTCAGTTTTGCAAATTCTGCGCGCAATTCTTGACGCTCTGCGCTAACATCTTGACCAGCTTTTAGCTTAGCCATAAAGGCATCTAGTTTCGGTGCAAGCTCAACAGACTCTTCCAACTTCACGACACGACCATCCATGTTTGGTTGATCATGTGTTTACCAAGTTCACGGAAGGCAACAGATGTTTCACTATCAGTAAATTTACCTGTTTCAACAAAGTTGAAGGCGATATCATTTACTTTCTTAGCTTCGTCTTCAGATTTCCATTGTTTCCATGCGTATTGAGCTGCTGAGAAGAGGGCAATCTTCGAAGGCTCAGATTGTTGCATTGGGTTCAACATGATACCTGAAAGGAGACTAGGATCCACATTTGGATGAAGGAATTTCTCACCGCCACCCAAGATTAAGTGTTGTTTAGAGTTATCTGTAACAGGCCAGTTAACCCATAGGGAAACTGGTCGGTAAGTCTTGCCACCTGCAGTCAGATTGTTCTTAAGGTTAGAAAGGAAGCTTTCAGATACTTCACCCCAAATCTTACCACCAGTAAGGGTCATAGAAGTTGAACTTGGAAGATTTTCATTGAGTGCTTTCAACTCATCTTCACGTCCATTACCCCAATACTGACCTGGAACGAAGATCATTTCCTTACGAAGGCCAACATAAGTTGCTTGTTTTTCAGTCAACCAGTCTGTCATGTCCTTCATCAAGCGGTTATAGCTATTGTAGCCTCCAACTGGACTTGGAGCATCATCGGCCAAAATACCGAACTCACGGACACCTACGTCCATCAATTGAGTGAATTTAGCCTTAATGGTTTCAAGATCTTTTTGGTAGTCAGCATCGTTACCAAAACGGATACGGTTGTTCATGAATGGGTGGATGGTCCAAACATAACGAGTCTTGTTTTGGTTTCCGACACGCGCCAATTCACGGATTTCAGCTAATTTTTCTTCTGGATAAAGTTCACGCCATTTCTTGTTGTGGTATGGATCGTCTTTGGAGCAAAGAAGTATTGAGTCAACTTCAAGTCACCACCAAAGCGCATCAACTCAGCACGATCAGCATTGCTCCATGGATTTCCATAGTAACCTTCGATAAAACCACGATTCTTAATTTCAGCGTAGTCTTCAACAGTTACATTACGTAAAACTGGAGCTTCACTTTCATTAAGCATGTGTTTAAGCGTCGTCAAACCATAGAAGACAGCATCTGTATCTTTACCGACGATTGAGATTGTATTGTTCTTGATTGACAAAGCATAAGCATCAATCTTATCAAAGAGACCTTGAGAAATACCAGATATTTCTTTTTCAGCCTGTGAATTGTGTCCATGAACACCAAGGTAGATATTTGTTGCACCTGCTACAGGTGTTTGACTGCTTGTGTATGAAATTTGATGATCTTGTAGAACACTCTTCAAGCGGTTGCGAGTATAAATATCTAGCTGATTACCCATGACAAGATTCACTTGTTTTTGAAGTTTAGTGACACCTTCGCCATAAGTGACTTTTTGTGGTGTTGGGAATACCTTGTATTCTTTCTTGAGATAGTCTTGACTTTGTGCTGCAGCAGCAATCGCATCATCACTGGCTGGTTTTGTAGCTACAAAGCTATCAGCAAGTTCAGTTGTACCATCACCCACCTCTTCAACTCTTGGTTGTTCTGGAGTCACCGGTTTCTCAGGAGTTACAGGTTTTTCTGGAACAACTGGTTCTTCTGTTTCACTATCAGAAAGTGGCTTGAGTAGTTGAATTTCTGCTGCACTACCAAATCCTGCGACACCTGACAGAACTTTAAATTCTACCTTATTAGTTTCAACTGCTGCAAAATTAACAGTTTTTTCTTTAGTATTATTTTCCCAAGTTCCTGAAGCAACCTTAACCATTTGACCATCTTTTTGAGCATAGATTTCATAAGAGGTCACAACTCCGTTACCACCACCTGGACGTGGAAGATAAGTCAAACCATTGACTTTTTCAGGAGCGTTCAAATTCATGGCAACGGTATATGGAGCTTGATGTCCAGTCCATTTAGAATGCCAGAAGGTATTTGGGTCATTGTCGAAAGCTTTTTCAACTGGGCCTTCTGTATCTGTTCCTGGTGTCTCCTGACTAGTTGCAGAAACTGTGAAGTGATCTGTTGGGATTAAACGTGGGTTTACAAATGCTTCATTTGACAACTCTGCACTATGCAAGATTCCTTGGAAGCCACCGATTGTTTCAAGTGGAAGTACCAAGCTATTGTGAGCCAAGCGAGGATGAGCTGGATTTGCAATTCGCTCAACCTTTTCACCGTCTACATAAACTTCTGTTTTTTGTGGTTTCGTAACAACAGAGATTTGATAACGTTTATTCTTCTCTAGCTTCTTGTCAAATTGAATATGGAATTGTTCAAATTTATAAGCAAGGTAGCCATCCTTGTCCGCAAGATAAAGTTGGTTGTCCCCACTTGTAGAGAAGACTTGCTCTCCATCACCTGTAACAGTTACATCCAATTTCAAAACATGACTAGGACCAACATCACCTACTAAGCCTTCGATACTAGAATCTTTTTCGAAGTTCAAACCTGCTTCAGTCTTCTGTACTTTCTTAGCAAGATAATCTTTGACATTCTCAGGATTAATCTTGAACAAATCTTCTTTAGCAACGGTCTTATCTGGATTAGATTGTGGTGCATAAACACTTGCTGGTTGAATACGGTCTGCATAGGTCTTAGCTGCACGATCCGAACCCCAAGTGCGTTCTGCAGTTGATTGCATACTCTTGAAGAAGCGTTTAAAGATATCGTAAGAAGTAAGTCCTGTTTCATGTAGGTCAATGTTGTCATTCCAGACTGCATGACCACCACCAAGGATATTTGGATTAGAGGATTCTAAGCGTGGTCCTCCACCAGTTGAGAAGTCATTTGGTGTCCAGCGGTTGTATTGAGTTTCATAGTTTGCATAATCCCCATAACCACCTTGACTATTGCTTCCGCTTGGGACACTGTAGGTTGGAATATCTGTGATATTGATAATCTTGGCACCCTGAGCAATTGCTGCCTGTGGACGTTGCCAGTGGATACTCCAAATATCCACTTCTACACCATTCCAATCGACTGGTGTAGTTCCTTGTTTGGCAGAGAGCGAACCCCAAATACGTGGTGTTAAGCCTTGCCTTTGATGTACTGGATCATATCATTGACATAGCGACGATAGCTTTCTGGACTTCCATAGTACTCATCTGTACCGATATGAACAGTAGAAACGCCATAAAGTGGTGCGTCTTCACCATCGAGCAATTTATCATAGACTGATTTGACAAAAGCGAGCGTTTCTTCGTACTTGTTATCCAAGTCTAGCATTGCTACACGTTCTACATTGTGTTTTCTGGCACTTAGTTGGCCCTTATACATCAAGTCTGGACGTACCTTAACAAATGATAATGCGTGACCTGGTGTGTCAATCTCTGGAACAAGGTTGATATGCAAAGCTTTAGCTAACTTGATAATTTCTTGCATTTCTTCCTTGGTGTAATGCTCGTCAGATGTTAATTTCTCACCATTTTCACCGACAACATCAGTCTCTACACGGAATCCTGTCTTGGCATTTTTAAGAACATAATCCAATTCTTCTTGTTGACTAAGATGTTTTCCTTCCAAGTGTTTTTCTAGGAAGATATAGTTGTCATTCAAGTGCAACTGCAAGTCGTTCATCTTGTAGTAGGCCATATTGAGCATAATATCTACAAGCGTATCATAAGGAATAAACTTACGACCTGTATCTAGCATAAAGCCACGGTGACTAAAGCTTGGGTAATCACGGATTTCTCCGTTTTGCAAGTCATTTTCTCCCAACTGAAGGAGGGTACGTGTAGCATAAAAGGCGCCTGCATTTGTTGCAGCTTCTACCGTGATAACTCCATCTTTAATGGTGATACCATAGCCTTCTTTGCCATAACCCTTATCTTCAACCTTCTTAAATTCAATCCGGTTTTGCGCTTCTTGACCACCGGTTGCGACTTCCAAACCACGATTTTCAAGGTCAGTTTGGTAGAACTTAGCTTCCTTGTCAAATCCTGAATTTCCTACTGAAATGACAGTTTCAGAAGTAATCGAAGTTTTACCTTCAGTGCCGTACCATTGTTGAACTGCTGGGGCAACTGCAGGTTTGGTTCCAACACCTTCATCAGCATGCAAGCCTTTAATGACAACTTCAAATTCTTTTGTGAAGGTATGGTTATCATTGGTTTGTTGGACCATCACTTTGACATGTTGTTCTGTCAGCGGTGTGTAGATTTTATTATTTAGGTCGATAACACCTTGCTTATTGCTTCCAATCAAGCTAACTTGACCAGGTAATTTAGGCAATACAAGTGATTTTCCGTCTTCAGCAACCGCTATTTCTGTAACTTGACGAATATCTGTTGGTTTGCTGGTGTCTGGAATATTTGAGTAGGCACGAATTTCTTGAATACCCACATTTTTCCATTGCATAGTACCGGCTTGATAATCTGTAATTTCAAGTTTAAGATACTTAGCTTGAACGGCTTCTTTTAAGTCAACTTTTTCATCTAGAACCGGAGTTCCTGTTCGTTGATGAGCCAACTTCCATTCTCCAGGACCTGATCCATTGACTTCGTCTTGACCTGCATAATAGAGATTCCAAGATTTGATGTTTGGATCATTTTGCTCGCCACGAACACGACGATCCCAATCAATTTCCACATGCTTGATTAAGGTTGTCTTTTCAAGCTTAAATTCGATTGTTGGTTTCACAACATCACGGTCAGTTGCCCAACGAGTATCTGGATTTCCATCAATCGCCTTCTCAGCAGTAAATGGTGTGTTCGCTTCATGGTTTGATGCTGTCGCAGTAGCCTTTTCCAAATGATTGACATCTGGAGTTTCAACCAAATCTTTAGTAACTGGCTTTTCTGCTGGTTTAGCTACTGGTGTTGCTTCTTCCTTAGGAACTGGAGTTTCAGCTGGTTTTGGTGTTGCTTCTTCCTTAGGAACTGGAGTTTCAGCTGGTTTTGGTGTTGCTTCTTCCTTAGGAACTGGAGTTTCAGCTGGTTTTGGAGATACTTCTCCAGTATTTTCAGGCTGAGCTTCTGCATCAGTCGGATTCGTTTCAGTAGGATCAGTTGGTTTTGCTGATTCAGCTTTTTCAATAGCCGCTGCTATATCCGCTGGTAACTTATCCATGGGCTGAACCTGTGTCACCGTGCCTTCTGTCTCTGCAGGCCCTTCTGTTTCTGCTGCTTGAACCATACCAGCACCAAAAATGCTTGCACCAATCATGACAGAAGCCGCGCCTATTGCAAACTTACGTATACTGTAATGACACCGTCTCTCAAAAAAATGTTTTCCCATTTTCTTTATTTCCTTTCCCACGCTTAAATTGGGTAAGCGTTATCATTTCCCTTTTAAAAAGGGAGGACCAAGAGGTCCTCTCTAGGTGTTTGGTTTTCTCCATTACAATAAGTTAGGAGTTTGAGTTTTTCATAGTATAAAAACTCTATTATTTTTTAATCTTCTTTTCTTTTTTGAAGAAATAGAGCAGACATTGCTAATGTAAGACCAGCTAGGAAGAGGTGTTCAGTTGTGCCTTCACCAGTTTCAGGAAGTTTGGACTGATCTGCTTCTTTTTGTGCTGCTTGCATAGCAGGTGTTGGTGTAAGAGCTGGTTTCTGATCAAGTTTTTCTGCAACTGGACTTGTCTGATTGTCTCCTGCACCTAATGTTTCTTTATACTCAGGAACATCATTCTTAGCAGCTTCAACCCAATTAACGCCACCTTTGAACTCTGGAACATCATTCTTAGCTGCCTCAACTGCGTTAACGCCACCCTTGAACTCTGGGAGCTCATTCTTGTCCGCTTCAACCCAATTAACGCCACCCTTGAACTCTGGAATGTCATAAACAGCTGCTTCTGCACCATTAACGCCACCCTTGAACTCTGGGATTTCATGAACAGCCACTTCTGCAGCGTTAACGCCACCCTTGAACTCTGGAATGTCATAAACAGCCGCTTCTGCACCATTAACGTCACCCTTGAACTCTGGGATTTCATGAACAGCCACTTCTGCAGCATTAACTCCACCTGTAAATTCAGGAATTTCAACTACTGGTGGTTGCTGATCTCCCTTACTTGAAAGGACTTCAGGTTCTGGAATTGGTTTCGGATCTGGAGTCGGCTCTGGATCTGGAGTTGGCTTCGGATCTGGAGTCGGCTCTGGATCTGGAGTCGGCTCTGGATCTGGAGTTGGTTTCGGATCTGGAGTTGGATCTGGATCTGGAGTTGGTTTCGGATCTGGAGTTGGTTCTGGATTTGGGGTTGGCTCTGGATCTGGAGTTGGCTCTGGATCTGGAGTTGGCTCTGGATCTGGAGTTGGCTCTGGATCTGGAGTTGGTTTTGGATCTGGAGTTGGTTTTGGATCTGGAGTTGGCTCTGGATCTGGAGTTGGTTTCGGATCTGGAGTTGGTTCTGGATCTGGAGTTGGCTCTGGATCTGGAGTTGGTTTCGGATCTGGAGTTGGTTCTGGATCTGGAGTTGGCTCTGGATCTGGAGTTGGTTTCGGATCTGGAGTTGGCTCTGGATCTGGAGTTGGCTCTGGATCTGGAGTTGGCTCTGGATTTGGAGTTGGCTCTGGGTTCGGAGTTGGCTCTGGATTTGGAGTTGGCTCTGGATTTGGAGTTGGCTCTGGATCTGGAGTTGGTGTTGAATCCTTCAACTTATCAAGATATTCAGCAAAGAATGTCACCATTCGATCTGTTAAGAGGTGGTTATCTGTTGCATACTTCATGCTAGCAACTACACTTGCCACTTCTTCTTGATTGCTCTTATCCGTTAATTTTTGGGCCTTAGCTAATGCAGTTTCATATGCACTTGTATCAAGACCTGCTTCAGCAACTTGAGGACGAGCAAAGATAAGTTCTGCAGCTGATTGATATTCGTTTTCAGTATCACCATAGGTTCTTGTTCCAGTTAGAACAATCTTCTTAGCCTTGATAGTCTGACCAAAATCAATATCTTTTGGCTTATTATTGTTAGCCCAATTCGTTGCATTGAAGGTATGCTCCTTACCTGTTTCATCAGTAACCACAAGAGTCACATCTCTCAAGTTACCATTTGAACCTGAACCACGTGGAACATAACGGAAGCCTGTAATTTCTGTTGGTTCTTTCAAGACCATTGTAGCTGGTTTACCAACATCGCCTCCGCTCCATGATGTATGCCATAGACTAGACAAGTTACCGTCAAAGGCATTTTCAAGACCTTCGCCAGCCTGAGCAGGAGCTGAAAGACTTGTAAAGTCATCTGCCACAAGAGCTACTTTCTTCAAGACTAAAGCATCTTTCAAAGCATTAACCTTAGCGATTTCTGCTTTAGCTTCTTCTAGACTAATGTCATCATCTGCTTGACTGAGGTTGAAGACTGCTTCTTTCAAAGCATCCATACTTTCTTTGGTGTAGTTAGTCATGGCTACAGTTGGAAGATAATTCTTGACAGCATTTTCTGTCATCATCTTACCAGTCAATACAATCTCTTCAATTTGAAGTCTATCCATGATGAAGTCATTGTAACCACGGAAGTTAGCATTACCACCAGAATCTCCACGAGTATTACTTGCGTTACCTGTAGAGTAGATACCTACCCAAGTATCGCCAGTTTCAGCACCTGTCACAAGGAAGGTTGCACGTTTCGCTTTTTGAGAATCTGTCCATGAGTTTGGTAATTCATGCATTTCAAGATCACTTGCTTGACTACCACGACGGCCAGATTGGAATTCTCCCTTACCTACTACAAAGGCGTAAGTACTATCAGAACCTGCTTCGTAGTCAAATGTGATACGGTAGGTCTTACCTGCTTCAAAGCGGAAGTTTTGTGGAATTGTTTGGTAAACCAAGTTACGACGGCTAACAAGACCGTTTGTCTTGAGTGACCAATTTCCTTCGATAACGTCGTCAACTTTCTTGCCATTCCAATCACGTTGTGTGTATGGACCATGTTTTTCAGACAAGTGAGTACGGTTATCTTCAACACCTTCGATTCCACCGATAACAAATGGGAAGATACCTTGTCCGACATTTTCAAAGTCTTGTTTGAAGACGCCTGTTGCAGTATCATGACCATCACCGTACATGTTTGAATCATTTCGAAAGTACGGATTTCATCGAAGTAAGTTGCTTCATCTCCTGCTTCACGACTTAAGGTCAAGGTTACATTTGATACATCTGAACCTGTTGTGAAGAAGGCATACATGTTTTGGAAGTAACTTCTATCATCAACTGTTGCATTGTCAGTACGAGTGTTATGAGCGTATGCTTTAACGTAGTTAAGAGCAAGTGACTTATTCGTGTAGTTAGTCACTTCTTTCTCACCAGTGTTAACAGTAATACTTGCTTTAGCATCACTACGGTTATCAACACCGACATAAACTGCATATTTAGTATTTGGTTTCAAGCCAGTCAATTTTTGTGTGAGACTAACTTTTTCTTTATTGCCTTGGATGCGGAGCATTTGGTTTGCACCTTGAGATTTGACAACTGTCGCTTTAGAAGCATCACCTTCAATCTTCCAATGATCTAAAGATTCACTGTTAAATCCTTGGTCATAGATGTGCATTCCTTCGCTCCATGACATTTCAGGATTAGTTTGTTTAGAACGATAAAGAACATATGGTTGATTTGCTAGAAGGTCGAGTGTGATCTTACCATCTTTGACAACCACTTCTTGTTCTTCAGTCTTACCTTGGTCTGTTAGTTTGTAAAGGTAAACTTTACCGTTTGCCCAGTCGCTAGGAAGTGTCCAAGTTGTTGCACCTTTTTCAGTATTGAAGTAGTACATTTTTTCCTTGTCACCAGTAAGCTTGTTACCATTTGCATCCCAGTTCCATGGTGTCAAGTAGGCTGAACCATCTTGAATGACACGATCATTAAGAGTAACAATTCGTTCACGGTATTGTGGGCTATTGACATCGTTAGATTTACGAGTAACAACTACCTTGTTGTTTTCCTCATCAACCAATTCAACCTTCATCTCTGGTGTCCACTTGTAAGTGCCACCATTGTCAGTCATGGTTACTGGTTTACCATTTTCCCATTTGCTAACAGTGAAGTGTTGGAAGTACTTGGTCATAACGTCGTGGGCAAACAAGTTGGTTACATAACCATTGTAGTCACTACGACCTTGCCAGCCTTCGAAGTCCTTCATGCTGTATCCGCCTAGAAGTGGGTAGTTTGCCGCACCTCCATAGCTTCTGTAATCACCAACCCAAGCATCTTTTTGGTGGTTACGGATAAAGCGAGTGATGGCACTGTTGATACCTTTATTGGTATAGCCACCATAAGTCAAGTCAGCAGCCCAGTGATGGAAGGTAGAGTCATACTCACCTCCATGGCCCCACTCAATTGCAAAACGCCAGCCTTGTTGGTTGATTTCTTTTGCAAGAACGTGAGTTGCCCAAGCGCCGTTATCGCCTGATTGACCGTTACCCCAAACGTCGACATAGATGAAGTCTAGGCCTTCACCCAATTCTTTCTTCAATTCTTCCCAACGCGCTAAACGTCCATGAGCCAAGTCATAGGCTGCATCGATGTTGATACCTTGGTCAAGCCAGTTCCAACCATAGCTATAGCTACCGTCAGCATTTTTACGTAGGATATTTTCATTGAAGTATTTTGATTCAGGATAGGTTTCTGAAGCGTTAACGTGGATACCCAGGTGGGCACCATATTTCTTAGCTTTTTCAATAAGAGCTTTAAAGTCTTTCGTACCACCGATACGTTTACCGATATCCGCGTAGTTTAAGTGACCTGAGTCATGTCCTTCACTACCGTAACCTTTAAGGAGGACACCCTGTCCAAGACCATCTGTGTGGAGGTTAATCTTCTTGATACCATCCAAGGTCATCAGGAATGGGTTTTGTGCCTGTGAACCAAAGTTCATGGCGATACGGTAGGCAGTGATATTTTTTACTTTTTCCCAACCTTGAGGGTTGTTCATGATGCTACGGTATGCAATCGCACCATCTTGCCAGTCTACTTTATTATCAGCATTGGCATCTTCTGTGATGACAACTTTAGCACTTGGAAGTTCCTTAGTATATGCTGGGAATACAATACCATTGTGTGCTTTTTCCCATTGCCATTCAGAACTATGGATTTCAACGTAGTTAGCATTACCAATAGTGTTCTTGTAGGCTGTCAAACGTGTCCAGTCATAAGAACCACCACCGTAACTGTTTTGAGAATTACTCCACACACCAGCAGCAAGTTTATCTGTTGAAACAAATCCATACATGTAACCTTTGGCCAATTCTTTCATTGGATTGGTTACTTCGATATGGTCATCCCCACTTACGTGAGTATTGTTTGACATGGTTGCTCCATCAAACTTAGCTCCAGGTTGGTCACTCGAAACAGATACCAAGGCATTGCCAAGGAAGCTGATTGAAGAAAGTAATTTACGTTCATCATCAATCTTTTGTCCTGGCGTTACTTGGTTATGGTTGACAATCTTAGTCACATCAAAGTGAAGTTGATTGCCCACTACTTGCAAACGTACAGTCATATCTGCATTGATGAGATTTTCCTCATCACGGAGTTTCATTTCATACTCAGCAGTTGTTGCATTTACTTTTTTATAGGTAACTTCAGGAGTTACGGCATGCTTATTGATAACAACTTGATTAATTGGTTGAAGTTGACCTGGAAGCTTGTTGCCGTTAAGGATATATTCTTTAATACGAGGGAAGGCTTGGTCAATGACTGCTTTCAAAACAGTAGACTCAATTGTATCGTATTTCACGTTACGATCATCGACTTCATCGCCTTTTTCTTTTTCAGCGACTTCTTGATCTGCTTTAACACCTTCTTGGTCATCTGTTTTAATGTTTACAATTGTTCTTTCGCTACTATTGTATGTTCCAGCTTTAAGAACAATCTTCTTCTCATCTTTTAATTTATCATTAACTGCAGAAGGTAAGGTAAGAGTATCGAATAACTTGACATCATTGTTTGTTGCGTTCAGTTGTCCGTCCGATTTGAGACTGATTGTCAAATGGTTAACAGAACCATTTACTGGTGCTGCGACACGTTCGCCTTGATACCAAAGTCCGCTACCATTTGTCTTGTATTCCCAGAACCATCCGCCTTGGTCATACCCTACAAAAACATTGTTATCAGTATCTTTAAATTTCATGAAGACACCAAAGCGAGACTTGCCTGTTTCAGACTCTTCTTTGAAGGTCAAATCAACTGTAGCATTCCCATTAGCGTCAACTGTCAAACCTTCTTTTTCAAACAAGGCTGGATTTTTGCCGTTATCATTTTGAGCTGTTGAAGCTAGTTGATTGTATCGAACACCTTTTTCTTCACGAATTGCTACTGTTCCTTGTTGTTCCTTCTTATCAACAGTTTTCCATTCTGGTTTAACTTCTTTTCTTTCAGCCGGTTTGTTTTCCGCTGGTTTATTCTCAGCTGGTTTATTCTCAGCTGGTTTATTCTCAGCTGGTTTGTTTTCAACTGGTTTTTCTTCTTGAGGTTTATCCTCTTTTGGTTTTTCTTCTTTATCTTCTACTTGCTTATCCAAAGCATCTAGACCAGCTGGTTTAGTTGTTTCAATACCTTTGATATAGTTTTGAATCCACTCTAATTGAGCAGGTGAGAAAAGAATACCACCACTCCGTTTACCAGATACACCATTTTGGTGGATACCAATTAATTTTCCATTTTCATCGAAGATTCCGCCACCGCTGGCACCAGGTTCACTTCCTTGGTAGCTAATACCACGAACACCTTCACCATGATCATTAATACCTTCGACAGTTGTATTTAGAATTGGATCGAGCTTTCCTTTTGGATAACCAAAGACGTGTACCTTATCCCCTACTTTAATCGTAGAAGGTTTATCTAAAACTTCAACTGGAGCATTTGCAAGAGGTTTACGAAGTTTGACAATGGCTAAGTCATTTTTATAACCTTTTAGGAAACCTTCACGGTCCCAGTGTTTTACATCATTTTTACTAAACTTAACGTCTGGTGCACCTTCATAAGAAACTGTATACACATCTTTATCACTTTCGATGTTGTCTGCTACCTTACGATTGTTGCCATCCGGAACATCCTTGATAAAGTTATGAGATACGGATAAAACAAGATTTTCTCCGATAACAATCCCACTACCAGTCCCAGCATCGCTCTTAATTTCAACAGTTGCACCGTAATTCAATTCACCGTTTTTTGTTTTAGCGACATCTTCTGGAACTAAACTTTTATCTTCTTTTTCTAAATCTTCTTTTGAAGCAGAATGTCCACTATCTTCAGCCTTATCGAGTTTTTCACGCAAATCTTTTGGAAGTTCATTTTCAGTTGCTGAAGTTGCAACAACTTCTTTTTCTTTCTCCAGTAATTCTTCCTCAGTTTTTGGTCCTTCGGTAACTTCTGGAGACCCTTGATTTTCTCCAGGTTTTGGAGCTTCAAAATCATGTCCATTATCATCTTTTGCATTGGCCAGAGCTGCTGCTAAATCAGCTGGCATATTTGTAGTAGAACCAGTTTGTGCTGTATCTGCTAAAACAGTACTTGTTCCAAAGAATGTAGCACCAATGATAACAGAAGCAACACCTAATGAAAATTTCCGAATACTATATTTACAACGTTTTTTTCAAATAACCTTTTTATCCATTATTTTTTTATTCCTTCCTGCTTAAAAAAGTAAGCGTTTGCAATTTATTTTAAAAAAATAACTCCCTTCATTTTTTTCGCTTATTTTTTTAAACATATAAATATTTCTTATGCCATTTTAATATATCAAAAAAACCAGTTTAAAAAAATCAATACTTTATTAGTTAAAAATTAGTAAAAGTAAAATCTAAAAACCCGAACCAAACTGAAAGTTTTTTTACTACAAGAACACCTATAATCATAGGCATAAAAAGAAATTACCTTCGAAAAAAATTAGAGTAGATTATCCCCATTTTCGAAAAGGTAATTTCTTGAATTTTTATTCTATTTTCAAACAATTTATTGTTGTAAGACTTTTTCGAGGTTTTTGTCCCTTCAGCAGGGTCCAATAACACCTGCCATCTCTAATTCTTCCATCAATCGAGTGGCTCGGTTAAAACCAACAGATAGACGGCGCTGAATCATGGATGCACTTGCTTTTTGAGTTTCAATAACCAAAGCCTTGGCTTCTTCGAAAAGTGGATCTCCAGCATCATCGCTAGAACCAAACTCACCTTCTGACTCAGATACTTCTCCTGGGTCAAAGCTTTCATCATAATCAGCATCTGCTTGAGCCTTAATGAAATTTACGATGCGTTCCACATCATCATCTGAGATAAAGGAACCTTGCAAGCGAACAGGATGGTTTTCATCAATTGGCTTAAAGAGCATATCCCCTCGACCGAGTAATTTCTCCGCACCATTTTCATCCAAAATCGTACGTGAATCTGTTCCTGAAGAAACTGCAAAAGCCACACGAGACGGTACATTCGCCTTAATCAAACCGGAGATAACATCTACTGATGGACGCTGAGTTGCAAGAATCATGTGAATACCAGCCGCACGTGCCTTCTGTCCAAGTCGGATAATGGCATCTTCTACTTCTTTGCTAGCAACCATCATGAGGTCAGCCAGCTCATCTACAATCACGACGATTAAAGGTAGAGGTACTTGTTTGTACTCTGATTGAGCGTTAAATTCCTCAACCTTAGCATTAAAACCAGCAATATTTCGAACTCCAACTTTGGCGAAAAGTTCATAGCGATTTTCCATCTCATCAACGACTTTTTGAAGGGCCTTGCTGGCCTTACGAGGGTTGGTCACAACTGGAATCAAGAGATGAGGGATATCGTTGTATACTGAAAGCTCAACCATCTTAGGGTCCACCATCATAAACTTAACCTGGTCAGGGCGGGCCTTCATCAAAATACTTGCGATGATTCCGTTAACTGCAACGGATTTACCAGAACCAGTCGAACCAGCTACAAGTAAGTGAGGCATTTTAGCCAAATCAAAACTACGAGCTGTTCCGTTAACGGCCTTCCCAAGAGGGATTTCTAGCAGATTTTCAGGTTAGTTTGTGACTGTTCCCATAGTTCTCGGAAGGATACAGTTGCAATTTCCGAGTTAGGAACTTCGATACCTACCAAGGATTTCCCAGGAATCGGTGCTTCGATACGGACATCTTTCGCAGCCAAAGCCAAAGCCAAGTCGTCTGCTAGGTTTGAAATACGGTTGACACGGACACCAACTGCTGGCTTGACTTCGTACTTGGTCACCGACGGACCGATTTCTGCTCTTTCTACAGTCACTTTAATACCAAAACTTGCGAAGGTCTCTTCCAAAATTTTAATATTTTCTCGAACGATTTTCTTTTCTTTTGACTGATCTTTTGGTTTGTCTGGCGCAAAGAGTTGCAAGCTTGGAAGCTTATACTCCAAGGCCTTTTTAGCAGAAAAATCTACTTCTACCTCTTCGTCATCATCTTCTTCTTCAGAGAAAACTTCTTCCTCCGGATAGTCTTCTTCTTCAGGGTAATCATAATCAGCTTGCGGGAGAATAATCTCAGGTTCTACCCATTCCTCCTCTGGAAGTGGAGGAAATTCTTGCATTGGTTGGTCTGATAAGATTTCTCCTGTTTCCATATCTACAGGCTGCATGCCAAGCAAAGCCTGCTCTTCTCTTTCTTTTTCAAGTCTTGCTTGCTCTTCTGCCTCTCTTCGTGCCTTCTCCTCTTCACGCTTGATAAAGCGCTCTTGTTTTTTCTGTTCACGGCGCTCCATCCAGATAGCAAATCGAGCTGAAAGAAAATCAGCAATATCATAGATAGACCATGGACTCATTAAAAGAGCTCCGATTAGAATTAAGATTGCCCCAATGAAATAGGTACCGATATTTGAGAACAAAAAGGCTACCGGAATGTAGAGACCTACCCCTAACAAGCCTCCCCCTGCAAAACTTGTTACTTGAAAACTGGTTAAATCTTTAAAGATTTGTCCAATCGTTCCTTGAAAAACAGCATTTGCCATGCTAAGCTTCCAGACAAGATAAGCTTGAAAGATGAGGAGCAAGCCTGCAAAAATAAAGAAGAAACCTGCTAGCAAGCCTTCTTGTTTATGAATCCATTTAAAGAAGAATAGATAAATCAAGAGAGAAAAAATAGCTAAGTATGCTAAACTCCCTACGAGTAAGCGAATCAGGTTATAAACAGTGATTCCGACAGCTCCCCATTTAAGAGCAGCAAAAATTAAACATATAGCCAAAGCTAAGGAAATCAACATTCGTTGAATCGCTTGTTTTCTTTCTAATTCTGCTTTAGACGGTCTTCGTCTTGTTTTAGTTGTATTCTTGTTTGCCATGCTTCTATTATATCATATTTCAGAAACTTTTCGAGGGGTTAAAAAATGACTGCATCTACTAGACACAATCATCTTTCGTTGATATTTTTGAATTTTCTATTCTATATGATTTTTCAACAACCTTGTCTCACTACTTCTTCAAAAATCTGATTGCTGATTTTCTTGCCTTCTCAATCTTTTCGGTTTCCAACTTCTCTACAGCAGATGTAGGAATCCATTTTTTCCCAAACAAAATCTGGGCTGCTTCTATCATCAGAGCACAAGTTCGAAAGTCCTTTTCTTCTACAATCGCCTCTCGAAACAAATCCTTTGTTTTCTCCATCAAGACTTCTTTTTCAACTTGATGAAAAGATAATTGCATCAAGCTACTGGCAGACCAGGCACGACAAAGTGCATCTTGGTCAGTCAAGAGATGTTGTCCTAAAATTTCTATCTCACTTGTTGAACCAATCCAACCTAGGGCAATGATTAGTTTTCTACGATTCGAAGCTTCTGAACTAGGTAAAAGAGAGATTAGAACAGGAAGTAGTTGCTTGCAAGAAGATGCATAAAAATCTCTATGTCTTACTTTGGAAAGGATTTTCGCTAGAAGATATACAATCAAAACGCGTTGACTCTCCACTTCCTCTTGATCGAGAATTTCCAAAAGATAAGCGATCCCCTCCTGCCCATGCTGGTCAAAACTCGCTTCAAAATTCAGGTCAGTTCCTTCCTCCCAATCTTTGCAAATGAGGTCAAAATGAAAGGCAAGTTCTGGGCTCCTACCTAAATCAGCTATAAAATGAATTCGTTTAGAATCAGGAAAATTCTCCTCCACCAATCTAGCATAGGTCTCTTGTAACTCTTCTTTTGTAAGATTTTGGCAAGAGATCTCAGATTTCTCTAGTTTGTCGATTTTCTCTTTTCTAGAATCATTCATAACACTTTTTTCCTCTAAGGTATTTGTAGAACTTCAGTATTCTATCATTTAAATTCTCTACAATTTACCTCTATTATATCACTTTAGAGACCGGTCTCTCTAACTCCATTATCAAAAAAATGACCGACCACTTTCGTGTTCAGTCATTTTCAAGTTTCATAACCTAGGGTATTTATTATAACTCTACAGCTAATTATAGGAATAGTAAATCTTTATCAAATATATTTCCTAATGAAAATTCCAGGATTAGCTACTATTAAAGTCTTAATCTCTGTACTCAGACTCTATAATACACTATTATTTTCAACAAGTTTATCATTGGCAACTGCCCATACACAATTAAAATGATTTTCCATCATCAAAATGAAATCAACTTCACTTCCATCACTTTTGGATGATTCAGTTTCTTCAGTAATTTTACGTTCACCTATCAAGGCAAAATTAGACTTCCAATTATATGGCGGAAGAGTCACTCTTAAAAAGGCCTTTATTGTCATCAAATTGTTCTTGTTTTTCTTTTTATAAACCAACATAAAAGGGAGACGATATTCTGTTGAATAGAAGCGGATTTCCATTTTTCCATTTTTAAGATATTCGTCATATAGCTCTAGAACTTTTTCAATCTCATCACTAATTTTCGATCCAGATTTTCGTTGTTTAGTTCTTTCTTCAAGACGTTCAAGATCTGATAAAAAAACAGTATCTACTTGTGAACATAAAAATCGGATTTTCATCCCACGATCCATAGCCAATTTTAGAATATACTCATTATTGGAAAAAAACTGGCTTCCTGATATAAAAAAACAAATCTAACCTATCAGCATTATCGCATAAATCCATAATTTCTCTTGAAGTATGAGTTTTCATTGCAACTACACCTTTAAAACCATATGATTTCATTTCTTTAGAAATACGCAAATCTCTCGTAATTCTTTTTGTTACTAAATATCCGAAACCACTAACTATACTTGAAATAAAGAGGGTAGAGATAATTGACTCTGCAATATGTTGCCAATTTAAACTTATTAAAAAAATTACTTATAGTCATTTAAAAACACTCCAATACTATTTTTTTCAATTATTTGAATTACATATTTAGAATATCATCCTAACATTACCTTGTCAATCACTACAAAAAATGACTGCCCACTTTAGTGTTCAGTCATTTGAGTATTTGTAATTATTTTTCTGATGGTTTACGAAGGTAACCGTAAACGACACCACTGACAATTGCTCCTACCAAGACAAAGACTAGGTAAAGAAGAGCATTTGAAGTAAGTGCGATGACGAAGATTCCTCCGTGTGGTGCCATAAGTTTGATATTTGCAAGACCAACAAGTCCTCCTGCTACTGCTGAACCGAGGATAAAGCTTGGGATAGCACGAGCTGGGTCAGCTGCACCAAATGGAATCGCACCTTCAGTGATGAATGACAAGCCCATAACGATGTTGGTCAAACCTGAGTTACGTTCTTCTTTGGTAAATTTATTCTTGAAGAGAAGTGTTGCGACAAAGATGGCAAGTGGTGGAACCATTCCTCCAGCCATAACTGCTGCCATGGCTACTGAACCACCAGTAGCTACAGTTGCTGCAAGCGTACCAGTACCAAAGACGTAAGCTGCTTTATTGACAGGGCCACCCATATCGACAGCCATCATTCCTCCAAGGACGATACCTAGAAGGACTGCTGATCCACCTTCAAGACCAGCAAGGAAATTGTTCATACCAGTGTTGATTGCGGCCATTGGGATATTAACAGCTAGCATCACAAAGCCTGTCAAGATTGTTCCAAAAAGTGGCAAGAGAAGGATTGATTTAGCACCTTCAAGTGAGCGAGGAACCTTCACGTATTTCTTAATCAAGAGAACCAAGGCACCAGCGATAAATCCACCTACGAGGGCTCCAAGGAAACCTGATGATACTCCTGCAAGAGCTGAAGTTGCTTCACCACCCTGAGCATAAGGGATTTTACCAAAGGCATAACCTTCTTTAGCGATAGCACCAGCTACGAAACCGGCTACCAAACCTGGTTTTTCAGCGATTGAGTAAGCAACATATCCAGCAAATACTGGAAGCATCAAACCAAAGGCAGAACCACCGATTTTCATGAACATAGAAGCGAGTTCATGGTAAGAACCAAGATTTCCAAGGCTCTCATTAGGCACACCCAAAGCACCATCAATCAAGAAGGCAAGGGCAATCATGATACCACCACCAATAACGAATGGCAACATTTGTGATACACCACTCATCAAGTGTTTGTAGAAGGCACCACCTAGACTTTGGTTTTTTTCGTTAGAAGCTGTTGAAGCTTGTGCTCCGTTAGTTGCTCGGTAGACTTCAGCATTACCAGAAAGAGCCAAGTTGATCAACTCTTCTGTCTTACGGATACCGTCTGCAACTGGACGGTTGACCAATGGTTTACCATCGAAACGATCCATCTCAACTGCTTTATCCGCAGCAATGATGACAGCTTTAGCTTTACGAATATCTTCTGCTGTCAATTTGTTGCCAACACCGCTAGCACCATTGGTTTCAACCTTGATACCAACACCCATTTCCGCAGCCACTTTTTGAAGAGCTTCTTGGGCCATGTATGTGTGGGCAATTCCTGTTGTACAAGCTGTAACTGCTACGATAAAGTCACCAGATTCATTTGCAGGAGCTTGAACTGGTTCTTGAGCTTTTTCTGAAGCTTGGTCAAAGAGTTCAATGACTTGATCAGCTGATGTTACTTGACGAAGTTTATCAGCAAATCCGTCTTTCATCAAATATTGTGACAATTCTGCCAAGGCAGCCAAGTGAGTATCATTGGCACCTTCTGGAGCAGCAATCATAAAGAAGAGGTCAGTTGCTTGTCCGTCTAAACTTTCGTAATCAACACCCTTGTTCGACTTAGCAAAGAGAACAGTCGCTTCCTTAACAGCAGCATTTTTGCTGTGTGGCATAGCGATACCGTCGCCCAAGCCTGTAGAAGTCAAAGCTTCACGCGCTAAGATTCCTTCTTTAAAGGTTTCAAAATCTGTCACGTATCCGTGTTCAACCAAGCTATGAATCATTTCTTCGATAGCTGCTGTTTTTTCAGTTGCTTGCAAATCAAGCAACATGACATCTTTTTCTCAATAAATCTTGAATTTTCATCTTTTTTCTACCTCAACTTTTTCATAAGTTTCTTTAATAAATGCTGCAGTTGCTAAATCATCTGAGAAGGTGGTCGCTGTTCCACATGCCACTCCCCACTTGAAGGCTTCTACTGCGTCTTTTGATTTTACAAACTCACCCGTAAATCCAGCAACCATCGAGTCACCAGCACCCACTGAGTTTTTAACGGTTCCCTTAATCGGTTTAGCAAAGTATGCTCCATCTGATGTTACCAGAAGAGCTCCATCTCCAGCCATAGAGATAATAACGTTTTGAGCACCTTTAGCCAGCAATTCTCGAGCGTATTTCTCGATTTCATCAAGGCTTTCAAGTTTGACTCCAAAGATAGCTCCCAGTTCATGATTATTTGGTTTGACCAAAAGTGGTTGATAATCCAAACTATCAATCAAGGTTTGACCTTCAAAGTCACAGACTACTTGAGCGCCTGTCTGACGCGTCAAAGCAATTAATTCTTTGTAAACAACATTACCTAAGTTTTTAGCACTTGATCCAGCAAATACTACTGTATCTTCTGCTGTCAGACTTGAAAGAATGGCTTTTAACTCTTCAAGTTGTTCGGGCTCAACATTAGGACCTGTCCCATTGATTTCTGTTTCTTGGTCTGCTTTGATTTTGACATTGATACGCGTATCTTCTGCCACTTGGACAAATTGCGTTTCAATTTGTTCTTCAGCTAAAGTATCTGTGATAAATTTACCTGTAAAGCCACCGATGAAGCCTGTCGCTGTATTTGGAATATCCAAGCGTTTCAAGACACGGCTAACATTGATTCCTTTACCACCAGCAAACTTATCATCACTGTCCATACGATTGACACTACCAACTTCCACTTTGTCCAAACGGACAATGTAGTCTATAGATGGATTGAGTGTGACTGTATAAATCATACTTCTATTACCTCCGTTTTCTCTTTGATAGCTGGCAAGAGCTCGTGACCCTTGCTTGTAATGACAATAGCACGTTTTATAGGAGCTACCTTAGCAAAACAAGACTGACCAATCTTGGATGAATCTGCTAGAACATATGTCTGTTTAGCATTTTCTAAGATAGCACGCTTGACGGCGCCCTCCTCCATATCTGGAGTTGTAAAGTAACCTTCATCTACACCATTCATTCCAATAAAGGCACGATCAAAGTGCAGTTGGTTAATCTGATTGAGAGCTACTCCTCCGATACTGGCATCTGTTGTCATTTTAACTCCACCACCGATAATGACTGTTGGGATTTGCTTATCCACTAATTGAACCGCATGGTGAATGGAATTGGTTACCACTGTAATGTCTTTCGCTCCAATTCCTTAATGAGAAAGGCTGTCGTACTTCCTGCATCCACAAAGATAACATCTTTTTCTTTGATGAGGGAAGCCGCTTTTTGCGCAATCAACTTCTTCTCTTGAAGGTTTTTGACAGATTTTTCTTGAATGGTTTCTTCTTCTTGCAAGGAGTGAGGCAACTCTGCTCCTCCATGCACTCGACGAAGTTTATTTTCGGACTCCAATTCATCTAAATCACGTCTAACTGTTGATTCTGAAGTATCTAACAAGCCTACCAATTTCTCTAGAGAGACGATTTTATGCTTACTCAATTCTTCTAAAATCAACTTTTTTCTCTCGCTTTTTAGCACGAACCCACCTCCTGTTAACGATTACATTATTCATTCTATCATAAAAAATATCAAAGTCAAGCATTTTTTGTCAATTTCTTTCACTTTCTATCACTGGATCCTCAACTTTAAATAAATTTGCAAGAAAGAAGGCTTTATGGTAGACTAGGTTAGTAAACAATGGAAGATTACTCAAGAGGCTTAAGAGGCCGTGTTGGAAACGCGGTAGGCGTGTTAAAGCGTGCGTGGGTTCGAATCCCATGTCTTCCGTTTATTTTCAAAAAAGATACCCAAGAAATCTTGGGTATCTTTTTTCTTATATGCTTGTTTTATAACTCGGGTGAATTTCTTAGAAAATATCAAATAACAATTTCACATTGAGAATTGTTAAGATAATGGAAACAATATAACCAAGGATGGTATTCCATTTGGCATTGGTAAATTCGCCCATTAGTGACTTCTTAGAAGTTAGATAAATCAAAGGGAAGATTGAAAATGGAAGAGCGATTGAAAGAAAGACCTGCGAATAGACCAATAACTGATCCAAGGTTTTTTCCTGATGACCAAATACAACCGCTACAATCATGACAGGCAACAAGGCAAAGAGACGAGTTGCCAAACGAATGAACCACTGAGGCAATCTCATATGCAAGAAACCTTCCATAACGATTTGTCCAGTCAAGGTACCCGTAATTGTCGAATTTTGACCACTGGCTAATAAAGCCAAGGCAAACAAGGTTGATAAGGTCGAGCTAGCTATAGCTCCTGCAATGGTAGAATCCTGCAAGGCATTATACATTTGAGAAAAGGCAGAAATCTCAGATGCATGTCCGAAAAAGAGAGCCGCCCCGAGGATTAATAGAAGGGAGTTAACGATAAAGGCCAAGGACAGTTGAAGATTTGAATCCCAGGTCATAAAGCGCACCGCTTTTCGAACATCATTCTTGTCCTTGTGATTGATTTTCCGAGTTTGAGACAAGGAAGAATGCAAATAGAGGTTATGGGGCATAACCGTTGCTCCCACGATCCCTAGTGCCAAGGTTAATTGACTTTCATGCCCTGGCAAGGGACTTTCAAATAAGGTTGCATTCGGTAGATAACCCTCAACGATTCCTTGGAAGCTTGGATGTGACAAAGCTACCAGATAGGTAAAAATTGCTAGAATGGTTAAAATCAGTGTTGTCACAATAGCTTCAATCTTCTTAAAGCCAAATTTCATCAGAAGCAATAAGAGAAAAACATCCAACACGGTCAAGAGAATTGCTATCATAATCGGAATCTTAAAGAGAAGATTGAGAGCAATCGCTGAACCTAGAACTTCTGCCAGATCTGTCGCCATCAAGGCTAATTCTAAAATCACCCATAGACTATAACGAAACCACTTTGGTGAGTGACGAGCCGTTGCTTGAGCCAGGTCCATCTGGGTTTACAATACCAAGCTTTCCTGCCATCTGCTGAAGTTGCATGGCAATGAGAGATGAAATCAAGATAACAAACAAGAGACTATACTTATAGGAAGCACCACCGACTACACTGGTAATCCAGTTTCCTGGATCCATATAACCAACTGCGACAAGAGCACCCGGACCTAAAAAAGGCCTTTTAAATTTTTGCCAGAAATGATTGTTATTTGGAGTATCGATAGATTGATTAATCTCAGAGAGTGACACTTTTTTTATGAGAAGACATAGATACTTACCTCTTTCTAAACCTACTTTTTCATTATTTTCTATTAGAGAAAAAAATAAGATTGACTTTAAACTATTAAAACAATGAAAAACTATATGAAAAAAACATTTAGTTTTTTTCATTATTTTTCTTAAGGCACCTTAATTACAACACAAAATATGATAAAAAAACTTAAGAAATTCAGGACCTGATTTAATATTTAGGATGCAACTGAAAATTGTATCCTTTTTGTAAAAAAGAATACCAAGGAATACCAAGGAAAACCAAAGAAAAAAATAAAAAACGCTGTAAGTACAACGTTTTAGAAAGGAATGCAAAAGAATGCAAAAGAATAATGGAGCCGGTGGGAGTCGAACCCACGTCCAAACACCTGCTAACATATTTGTCTACAACCATAGGTTATGTATTGTTTTAACAGTTCCTCGACACATAACTCAAGCCTAGAAACTGCGAGTCTATCAATCTCTTATCAAACTGCTAGACAAAGTTTGATCGTATCTCGCTAATCATAAGACCTGTCATCAGACACGAGCAATCCGAATCGGGTCACGCCTGCTGGTTTTTAAGCAGCTAGAGCGTAAGAAGTGTTATTTTTTGCAGTTATATTTAACTGAGCGTTTACGTCGCCACACGGGTTGCAAAATATGCCTCATAATGCCTGTCGAATCCGTAACGACCCCAAAGACTATAAAGATATTATACCTTATCTAGCTTTAAAAAGCAAAAAGTAGGCAAAAGCTTAGAAAATGTAATCTTTCAAGGCTTTTGATAAAGTCTGATAGCCAGAGACGCTAAGATGAAGCCCATCTGTTGTATAGTCTGATTTGAGTTGTCCTTCCTGATCAAGTAGTTTTTCAAAAACAGATACATATTCTACCTGCATATAGGCTGATGCCAGTTCTTGATAGGCTTGATTCCATTCTTTAATTTTTTCATTGGTACGAATATAAACAGTCTGTTTGTACTCATCACCTTCATGGACCGGCAGAATAGAAACTAGCTTAATCTGTGACAGCGGATAGTCGCGTGAAATGGTTTGAATCACACTTTCAAGGTTCCCTAATGCTTGACTCATTGGAACATCTTTCCCAATGTCATTGGTCCCAATCAAAAGTACAATTTGATCTACTGCATCACCATAGAGATGGGCATCGAGGTTATCAAGTAAAAGGCCAGTTTGATAACCTCGAATACCTCGATTCACAATGGTCTTGGCTGTCCCTAGCAATTCCTGAAAGGGATAATACTCAACAATAGAATCTCCAATAAAGATGATATCTGGTTCAATTACCGAAATCTGGTTGAGTTCACGATACTTGGTTTGGGATTTTCTCTTGCTCTTTTAAGAGCCAGTTTTCTAATAGTTGTACTGCCAAGTTATTCTCCTCTTTCTAGCCAGTTTTCTAAAACTTGGTAAACACCCGCCTGACTGTTGGCGGGAGCTACTTTTGTCGCAACTCTCTTAACAGCCTCTTCTGCATTTTCCATAGCGTATGAAATTCCTGCCAACTCTAACATTTCAATGTCATTTTCACTATCACCAAAGGCCATGATTTGTTCTGGTTTTAAGTTCCAACGTTTGAGCAATTCCTCTAAGCCCCAAGCCTTATGAATCCCGTCCTGTAAGATATCAATACAGCCATATCCACTAGAAACAGCACGAACATGACCATCAAACAAGTCATTAATTTCCTGCAAAACTGCATCTGATCGTTCTTCACCAACAACCATACTCATCTTTAGAACACCACCGAATAAGCTAGAGTCAAATTCATCAACAAAGTTCATTCGTCGATAGAGCTTTTCAATCATCTCTGGAGTCATAAATTTATCAAGTTCTGTAAAAACAGTGCCTTCCTTAACAAAACCACCATTCATACAAGTGACGACAAACTGATCCTGGCATTCTCTACCTTTAAAATGTTCTAAAGCCCTATCAACCATGGCATCATCCCAAGTTTGTGCTTGTAGTAATTCATCATTCTCAAAGATCCGAGCACCGTTAGCAACTACGAGAACCACTCTTTCTGCTAGATGTTCCAGTAATTGTCGCATACGATGAACTTCATTCCCAGTTGCAATAACAAAGCGAATGCCACGTTGATCTAGCTTATCCAATATTTTTTCTAGGCGTGGAAGATCCAGTTGTCCTTTTGGATCCAACAATGTACCATCCATATCCGTCGCAATGACTTAATATCCATCTTAGTCCTCTTCTTAGTCACTACCATTTCAAACCTACATGCTCATTCATTTCCTTGTAGGCTGTATCAATTCGTTCCTTGGTTGCCTCATCTAACTGATCACGGTATTTCCCACCTTCGATGAAATCATCCAAAATATAGGTCTGGTATAGATAAAGTGGATAGCCTTCTGGAGAATACGTTCCTTTTGGTGTTCTATTAACCCAGGTAGGATGAGCTTTAGCCGTCTCAATTGTAGTCTTACCAGATTTTTTCTTAATGGTCACGTCCATGAGAACACCACGTTCTGTCCATTTTGCATTTTCCTCATCCTGCATGGTTTCAATACGCTGATTCGATAGGAAATTCCCCATAGAATAGATAATAAGTTTCTTATCCCCGTCTTTTTCAACTGTCTCAGCTGGTTCAACAACGTGAGGGTGTCCACCGAAGATAATATCAGCCCCCCAATCTATCATTTTATGGTAGAGTTCCTTTTGCTCTTCAGTTGGTTCCAATTGATACTCAATTCCCATCTGAGGCATAACAACCGTTATATCTGCCTCTTTTTCAGCTCGTTCAATTTCTGCCTTCATTTTCTCTTCGTTGAGGTCAGAAAGATGATTGTCATAGTCTTCTTTAGAAATGTATTCTTCAATACCGTTAAAGCCATAAGAATAAGCTAGAAGAGCAACTTTTATGCCTTTGACTTCCTTGATGACGATAGGCGCCTTATCTCTTGGTTCGTGGGTGTAAACTCCGATTGGTGTCATTCCAGCTTTTTCGATAGCATCAGCAGTTGAAAAAACTCCCTCAATCTGAGAATCTAAGATATGATTGTGAGCCAAGTCTAACACTTGGTAACCAGCATCCTTTATAGCATCCATGACTTCTCCTGGTGCATTAAACAAAGGATAACCTGCAAGATAGTGGTCTTTATTTACGGTTCCTTCAAAATCACCAATAACTAGGTCTGCTTGTTTGAGCCAAGGTTTTACATACTCAAAGTTTTCATGAAAATCATAAGTCCCATCTTCCTTTAGGGCAGTTCGATAAATCGGAATATGATAGAGGAGGTCACCATTTGCCATGATGCGCACACTTGTTTCTTCTTCCGTTACGGAATTCTTACCTTTAGATTCTGAATTCTGATTCACTGCAGGTGCATTCCTATTCCACAATGGAACTCCCTTAATTCCTTGAGCTAATAAAGTCAAAGCCATCGAAATCGCAACAACAATCAACAACACAACAACAAAGGTTTTATTACTCCACTGTCGATAGTTTTTGAAAAATTGGATAGACTCTCTGACAACTGGTAATCCTGAATGCTTTTTTCTTCTACTACGTTTTTCCATATCTTTTCTCCTTGCTTTTTGATGCAAGTCTCCTTACCTTATTATACCACAGACAAATAGCTATTTCCCTTTATTAGCAACTTCTGTGACTTTCTTTCTCAACTATTTTGTGTTATCATGGAATTGTAATGGAAGGAAGGAGAGAAGATGTCTGCTATAGAACGTATTACAAAAGCTTCACATTTAATCGATATGAAAGATATTATCCGCGAGGGCAATCCAACCCTACGTGCAGTTGCTGAGGAAGTCACTTTCCCATTGAGCGATCAAGATATCATCCTTGGTGAGAAAATGATGCAATTTTTAAAACATTCACAAGACCCAGTTATGGCTGAAAAGTTAGGTCTACGTGGAGGAGTCGGACTTGCTGCACCACAATTAGATATCTCAAAACGCATCATTGCTGTTTTAGTTCCTAATATCACCGAGGAAGGTGAAACACCTCAAGAAGCCTATGACTTACAAGCTGTAATGTACAATCCTAAGATTGTCTCACACTCAGTCCAAGATGCTGCCCTAGGAGAGGGAGAAGGTTGCCTATCAGTCGATCGTACTGTCCCAGGTTATGTTATCCGCCATGCTCGAGTAACTGTCGACTATTTCGACAAGGACGGCGAAAAGCATCGTATCAAGTTAAAAGGCTACAATTCAATCGTTGTACAACATGAAATTGATCACTTAAATGGTGTTATGTTTTACGACCGAATCAATGAAAAAGATCCCTTTGCAGTCAAAGAAGGTCTACTCATTCTTGAATAAAAAAATCCCGTTGAAAAACGGGGTTTTATGTTATAATAGAGCCATGAAAACAAATGATATCGTCTATGGCGTTCACGCCGTCACTGAAGCACTTTTAGCAAATACTGGAAATAAACTCTATCTCCAGGATGATTTACGAGGAAAAAACGTAGAAAAAGTTAAGGAACTAGCTACCGAAAAGAAAGTATCTATTTCTTGGACTTCAAAAAAATCTCTTTCCGAAATGACTGAGGGTGCTGTTCACCAAGGTTTTGTCTTGCGTGTTTCTGAATTTGCTTATACCGAACTGGATCAGATTCTTGCCAAGACCCGTCAAGAAGAAAACCCACTACTTTTGATCCTCGATGGACTAACTGACCCTCACAACCTAGGTTCTATCCTAAGAACAGCCGATGCAACCAATGTTTCAGGTGTTATTATTCCAAAACATCGAGCTGTCGGTATCACACCCGTAGTTGCAAAGACAGCCACTGGTGCTATCGAACACGTTCCTATCGCCCGCGTGACCAACCTCAGCCAAACCTTGGACAAACTTAAAGAAGAAGGTTTTTGGACTTTTGGAACTGATATGAACGGGACTCCTTGCCATAAATGGAACACAAGTGGCAAAGTCGCCCTCATTATCGGAAATGAAGGAAAAGGTATCTCAAGTAACATCAAAAAGCAAGTGGACGAGATGATTACTATTCCAATGAATGGACATGTACAAAGCCTCAATGCCAGTGTTGCTGCTGCTATTCTCATGTACGAAGTCTTCAGAAATCGATTATAAAAAGTGAGGTTGGGACAAAAGATCCCGACCTCACTTTTTATTAGCAATCAAACTTTGACGCGGTAGCTGATTGAACTTTTTGTTCGTCTTTTAGACTCCAAAAAGCTCCTAATCATCCTCGCGGGGCTGGGACTACGAAATCGAGACTTTGTCTATCGATTTCTGTCCCACCGCCTTTTTAAATATGTTCAGTAATATATTTATAGGCTTCTTGACCTGCAATAGCACCATCTCCAACTGCTGTTGTAACTTGGCGAAGGTCTTTCTGACGAACATCTCCAACTGCAAAGACACCTCCAACACTTGTCTTCATGTGGTCATCTGTCACAATCCAACCTGACTCATCTTGGATTTGTAAATCTTTTGTAAAATCGCTAACTGGATCTAAACCAACGTAGATAAATACACCACCAAAGGCTTGTTCTGTCACTTGATTTGTTTTAACATTTTCAATGACAATTGACTCCACACGGTTTTCACCCTTGATTTCTTTGACAACAGAATCCCAAATGAAGTTGATTTTTTCATTGGCAAAGGCGCGGTCTTGCAAGACTTTTTGAGCACGGAGCTCATCACGACGGTGAACGATGGTTACAGTTTTGGCGAACTGAGTTAAGAAGATTGCTTCTTCAACAGCCGAATCTCCTCCACCTACAACCAACAAATCTTGGTCACGGAAAAAAGCTCCATCACAAACCGCACAGTAGGAAACTCCACGACTATTCAGTTCTTCTTCTCCTGGAACTCCTAAAAGACGGTGCTTAGAACCAGTCGCCACGATAACTGTACGTGTTTCAAATTCTTCATCATCTGTGATTACTTTCTTAACATCACCATGGTTCTCAATATTTTCTACAAAGCCATAGAGATGTTCAACACCTAGATTTTCAAGAGGTTCAAACATCTTTTCTGCTAACTCAGGACCACTAATGTTAGCATAACCTGGATAGTTTTCAATGTCAGAAGTATTGTTCATCTGACCACCAGGAAGGCCACCTTCAATCAAAGCTACTTTGAGATTGCTGCGAGCTGCATACAAGGCTGCAGTCATCCCAGCAGGACCTGCACCGATAATAATCGTATCGTACATTCTATTTCCTTCTTTCTTGTTGTAACTATTCTTATTCTAACGGATAAAATCCTATTTGACAACTATTAAGCCTTGAGAACCAACAAGATGCTCATGGTTGCAAAAGACAATACTGGAATTGTTAGAACTCCAATCATAATCATATCATAGAGGTGAGCTTGACGCTCCTTAGCAGTTTTATCCACACCTGATAGAGCTCTTAAACCAATCCAAATCCCTAAGACAACCAAGACTAGTAAAATCGTCAAAACCAAACTCTCTAAATACAAAGCAAATAGCTGAACTAACATGCTTTCTCTCATTTCTATTATTTTTAAAGAGCAAACCCAGTTAGCTTAGCCAACTGAGTTTTTCTTATCTTCTATTATATCAAATATAGGTCCGTTTGTAACTAGCAAAGAACTCTTTTGTTCGTTCTTCTTTAGGATGGTTGATAATCTCATCCGGTGTTCCAGATTCAATAATCTTCCCTTTATCCAAGAATAAAACCTTATCCGCAACTTGAGCAACAAATGACATATCGTGACTAACCAAAACCATGGTTTGACCTGATTTTGCAGCATTGGCAATCGATCTTTCTACCTCACCAACCAATTCTGGATCAAGTGCTGAAGTTGGTTCATCCAAAAGTAAGACGTCTGGTTTCATGGCTAGGGCACGCGCTATAGCGACCCGTTGTTTTTGTCCCCCAGACAAGTGACGCGGATAATGCTGTTCACGATCAGAAAGCCCAACCTTAGCTAGCTCTTCCTTAGCAATTTCAGTCGCTTCTTCGTCCGATAATTTTTTAACTACCACCAAGCCTTCTTTAACATTGTCTAGCGCTGTTCTACGCTCAAATAAATTAAACTGTTGGAAAACCATCGATAATTTACGACGAAGAGTTAGAATTTCTTCTTGCGTAATTTGAGAAAAATCAACTTTGAAATCATCAATCTGAATAGAACCACTATCAGGAGTTTCTAGATAGTTTAAGCTACGAAGAAAAGTTGATTTCCCAGCCCCTGACGAACCAATCAAGGCAACGACTTCTCCTTTTTGAATATCTAAATTCAGATGATCCAAAACGGTTTGACCTGAAAAGGATTTGCTTAAATTTGAAATTTTAATCATTAGCGAAGCTCTCCTTTCACATCTGTCTCAACATTATCTGGTGCTGTAATAGCCATTTTTCTTTCAATGAAACGGCCAATATTTTCAATAACGATATTTACCACCCAGTAGACAAGGGCAACTGAGATAAAACGTTCAAAGTAACGATAGTCTGCACCACCCAAAATCTGAGCTTGGGCAAAGACTTCTACAACACCTGCACTGAAGGCTAGGGAAGTCCCCTTGGTCAAGCCAATCAAGGAGTTAATCAAGGTGGGTGTTGCTACAACCGCCGCATTTGGAATAATCACACGACGGTAAACTTGTGCGCGTGTCATTCCAAGACTACGGGCAGCTTCAATCTCACCAGGATTTACAGAAAGAATTGCTGCACGGATGGTTTCACTAGCATAGGCCGCCTCGTTAAAAGCAAAAGCCACAATCGCAAATGTTGCTGCTGGAATAGCATTAATGTTCAGAGAAGTTCCCCATTGTTGATTCAAGGCTTTCAAAGCTAGTGGAATCCCGTAATAGGTCAACATCAGTTGAACTAAAATTGGGGTTCCTTTTAGGAAACTAACAAAAAAGGCTTGTAATGGGTAAATAAATCTAACTCGGTTGATTTTAACGATAGCAAAGATTAGGGCTAGCATGATACCAAAAAAGGCACCAAATACTGTTAGCATCAATGTTGTAGGTAATTGCTGTACAATTCTTGGAATCCCATCAAAGACAGAACGCCAACTAAAAAGTTTGCCATCTGGAATATATTGCATCAAATTTTGATACCAATCAGATGCTAAAATCGTTGTAACATTCATAGAAACATCCTCTCAAGATAATGATTCATTCTATCATACTTATGCTCTAATTAAAAAAATATTTGCTACGAGCATATCAGATTTCATCTACCTTCTAGTTTATCATACTTTAAAAAGTGGGAGGTTATATATTTTATCTATCAAGGAGATAGAAAAAAACTAATTCAAATCCAAGTTATTGTATGATTTACGATAGCCAATTTGTTTTACAAGACCATTTTCAACTAGTATCGGACGTTTTAACAGCATACCATCACTGGCCAAGAGTTTGGCTGCTTCTTTGTTTGACAATGTTCCAACCTTATCTTTCAATCCGAGTTCACGATATTTGATTCCACTAGTGTTGAAAAATTGCTTCAATTCAAATCCCGAAGTTTTGAGCCAGTTTAAAATCACCTTTTCACTCGGAGTCTCTTCAACGATATGAACGTCTTTATATTCTAGTCCGAGTTGATCTAATTCTTTCTTAGCTTTTTTACAAGTTGTACATTTTGGATATTCGATAAATTCTAACATTTTCTTCTCTTTCTTTTTTTTATTTTCTTGATAACTTGCACCTTCATGCCTCAAGAGCCAAGCCTTCTTTTCGAGTCCCCAAGCATAGCCTGTCAGACGTCCTCCAGCACCTAGCACACGGTGACAAGGTACAAGGATAGACCAGGGATTGCGACCTACTGCTCCTCCGACTGCTTGAGCAGAAGCCACCTGCAAGTCCTTAGCTATTTGCCCATAAGTAACTGTCTGACCAAAAGGAATTCCTCGCAAGTAGTTCCAAACTCTTTTTTCAAAGTCACTACCGATAGGAGCTATAGGCATCTCAGATAAGTCTTGATCTTGCCCCTTAAAATAAGTCTCTAAATAGGAAGTAATTTGATTTAAAATGGGATGTCTTTCAACAACAGTCACATCATTTTCAGATAATCCCTTCTCAAAATCGCTCTCTTCTTCAATCCATATCCCAAACAAATAGTGGTCATCTGCTACCAGAGATAGGGGGCCAATCGGTGACTTGTATAGCATCTTCGCATACTTCTTAGGCATTTGATTTTAATTTTTGATAGGCCAAGCGTTCCCCGTCTACTGGAACTTTACCAACCTGTTTGAAGCTAAGTTTTTCAAAGATATGCTGCATGGCTAAGTTTTTAGCGTGCGTATCTGAACGAAAATCTAGGTAATCAAAGCCTTCAATCAAGCCTTCCAAGAAGGTCTGAGCAACACCTTGACCTTGCACATCTCTAGCAACAGCAATACGGTGAAATACTAAGTATTCTGCTTCATTTCCCTCCCAGTTACCATCATAAATTGCTTCATAAGCTTTTTCGGGGCTCTTAGTCACTGCTGCATAGGCTAAGAGATCACCTTCGTCTAGGGCTACATAAGCTTGACCAGAGATGATATCTTCAATAATGGTATCTGCATCTGGGTAGCCGTTTTGCCACTGAGTGCTACCAGCTTCTGCCAAACATTTCTTGGCTCCCTCAATCACTTGTATAATTGCATCAACTTCGTTTGGAAAGGCTAAGCGAATCTCCATCATTTATCCTCTTTTCATACTATTTTCTCTCATCATAGCATAAAATATTTCTTTCTACAAGCACTTGAAACTTGACTTATTATTTCTAATATTTTATAATCTAGTTATTAAAACTAGATAAAAAGGAGTTGAAAATGAATCCCACTTTTTCCTATCCAAAATGGGAAGAAATTCCAAGTATCAATCTCTATCTGGACCAGGTTCTGCTTTATGTCAATCAAATCTGTCCTCCTGCCTCTCCTGACAAGGAGAAAGGTTTGACAGCATCCATGGTGAACAACTATGTCAAACATGGTTATATCAGTAAACCTGAAAAGAAAAAATACCAACGCAAACAAATCGCACGATTGATTGCTATTACCACTCTCAAGTCTGTTTTTTCTATCCAAGAAATTGCTCAAACCCTTAATACCCTACATACAGACACTAATTCAGAAGAACTTTACAATGCTTTTGTGGACTATATGAATGAAGATATTGATCCAGCTAATCCCATTATCCAGGCAAGCTGCCAAACGGTCAAACTCTATCATCAAACACTTACACTAGTCTATACAGAAATCGAAGAGGAGGAAACAAATGAATACTAGTTTCAAACTTAGTAAACGACTTAGTTTTGGAGAAGAAATTGCCAACAGTGTCACCCATGCTGTAGGAGCATTTATCATGCTCATCCTACTTCCTATTTCATCAACCTATAGTTATGAAACGCATGGTTTCTTATCGTCTATCGGTGTTTCCATCTTCGTCATCAGCCTCTTTCTCATGTTCCTTTCATCGACTATTTATCATTCTATGGCTTATGGTTCAACTCATAAATATGTGTTACGAATTATTGACCATTCTATGATTTATGTTGCCATTGCAGGTTCTTATACCCCGGTGGTTTTAACCCTGATGAATAATTGGTTTGGTTATCTCATTATTGCTATCCAATGGGGGACAACTATTTTCGGTATTCTTTATAAAATATTTGCCAAGAAGGTCAATGAAAAATTTAGTCTCATCCTTTACCTCATCATGGGATGGCTTGTATTAGCTATCTTACCAGCAATCATCAGTCAAACAACTCCAATTTTCTGGAGCCTCATGGTATCGGGCGGACTCTGTTACACTGTTGGAGCTGGTTTTTACGCCAAGAAAAAAACCATACTTTCACATGATTTGGCATTTGTTTATCTTAGCAGCCTCTGCTCTCCAATATATTGCTATTGTTTATTACATGTAAAAAAAGAAGTTGGGAAAAAAATCCTAACCTCTTTTTTTATTTACACATATTCATAAAGTACTGATGCAGGCGAAGATCATTTTGTCAATTCAGGATGAAAGGAGGTTACCAGCATATTCTTTTTCTTGTGCCGCAACGATTTGATTGTTCACAATCGCTAGAACATCAACACTGTCACCAACACTACTGATAATCGGGCCACGGATAAAGGTCATTGGAATTTTACCAACGCCCTTGCAGTCAGCTTCTGTATAAAAGCTTCCTAGCTGACGTCCATAGGCATTGCGCTCTACTACTATGTCCATAGTCGCTAGATGGCTTTCCTCCTGAGAAGTGATTTGTTTTGCTAGCAAAATTAAACCCGCACAAGTTCCAAAGACTGGTAAACCATTGAGAATAGACTCCCTTATAGGAATTAGCATCTGCTGATCTCGCAACAGTTTCCCCATGGCCGTTGACTCACCTCCTGGCAAAATCAAACCTGATAGCTCACTTCGATGTTGCTGAAAATCTTCTAGGTTTCGCAGTTCAATACTTTCAACTCCTAGTTGAGCAAGCATTTTCTCGTGTTCTACAAAGGCACCTTGCAAGGCCAAGATTCCGATTTTCATCTATTTTCCTCGCTCAGCCATGAGAATTTGGATTTCATTCTCATTGATACCAACCATAGCTTCTCCCAAGTCTTCCGAGATTTGAGCCAGAATTTGAGGATTCTGATAATTGGTAACAGCCTTGACAATTGCTGCCGCACGTTTAACAGGATCACCTGACTTGAAAATCCCTGAGCCAACAAACACACCTTCTGCACCTAGCTGCATCATAAGAGCAGCGTCCGCTGGTGTTGCAACCCCTCCAGCTGCAAAGTTGACAACTGGTAATTTCCCATTTTCGTGGACATATTGAACTAATTCTACAGGTACTTGCAAGTCCTTGGCAGCAACATATAACTCGTCCTCACGGAGGTTTTGAATGCGACGGATTTCTTGATTCATCATACGCATATGGCGTACTGCCTGAACGATATCTCCTGTTCCTGGTTCCCCTTTTGTACGGATCATAGAAGCTCCTTCAGCGATACGACGCAAGGCTTCTCCTAGGTCTTTAGCACCGCAAACAAAAGGAACTTGAAATTCTTTCTTGTCCACATGGAAACGATCGTCAGCTGGAGATAGAACTTCGCTCTCATCAATATAGTCAATCTCGATAGCTTCTAAAATCTGAGCTTCAACAAAGTGCCCAATTCGAACCTTAGCCATAACTGGAATGCTGACTGCTTCTTGGATTTCCTTAATCATCTTTGGATCACTCATGCGAGAGACACCACCCGCTGCACGAATATCAGCTGGGATTCGTTCCAAAGCCATAACTGCTGCCGCACCTGCAGCCTCAGCAATTCTTGCCTGTTCAGGATTTTGAACATCCATGATGACACCACCCTTAAGCATCTGTGCCAAATTCTTATTTAATTCATAACGATTTTCAGTCATTTTTTTCATCCTCAATAGTTGTGTTGGTAGCTACTGTTTTATTGTACGGTAAAAAAGACTGCATAACAAGATAAAATAAATCAATTTGTCCGGGTACAATTATTTCTATCACAAAAAAGCACCCACATAGGGGTACTTTTATTTCTTAGATTTTTTAATACTTTTCACAAGATAAAAGAGATATCCTGAAACCATATAAGCAACAAAGATAGTGGCTGCCCATTTAAAGACAAAGCTCCAACCATGTTTGGTAGCATTCAAAAAGAAATAAGGGAAGGGACTATCCTTAGCATTAGGGACATCCATCTTTAGAACAAAACCGTTTAAGAGAGCAAAAATCATATAAAGCAAAGGAAGACTAGTCCAAAGCATGGGATCAACCAACTTATATTGGCGACTCTTGTCAAAAATAATTGTATCTGCTAAAAACCAGAGAGGGACAATGTAATGGCACAGGAAATTTTCCAAACGGTAAAAATCTGTCGTCAAAGGAGCTAGCATGAAATGATAGATGACACAAGTAATCATAATACTCATAGTGACGCCACCTTTGAGACGTAGAATACCAGAACTCTGCCAACTATCACCGCCACTACGCATCTTTATCAAAAGATAGCCTGTAAAAAGTACAACCAGAAGGTTAGAAAGGACTGTATAGTAGAGCAACATCCCTAAACCACCGCGTTTGGTAATCTCCAAGTATACACCGGTAAAGGCTGCTATAAATAAAAAGATACGACTATAAAATATTACTTTTTCATTTTTAATCATGATTAAATCTTCTTCACAAATTCTGATTTTAGCTTCATAGCTCCAAACCCATCAATCTTACAATCGATGTTGTGGTCACCCTCTACAATACGAATGTTTTTAACGCGTGTACCTTGCTTAAGATCTTTTGGCGCTCCTTTAACCTTCAAATCTTTAATCAAGGTTACTGTATCTCCATCAGCTAATTTGTTACCATTTGCATCAATAGCAACAATGCCTTCTTCAACTTCTGCTTGCTCAGCAGGATTCCACTCGTAAGCACATTCTGGACAAACGAGAAGTGCGCCATCTTCATATACATATTCTGAATTACATTTTGGGCAATTTGGTAAATGATTCATGTTATCTCCTTAAAAAATTTATAATTATTTGAATGTCAAATTTTCTTTAACAGCAACTATTATACCTTAAAACAGACTATTTGACAAATCATGATAAAAAAACGACAAACCGAAATTCAGTTCATCGTTTTTATAGTTCTTACAAATGTTTTTGTGCTTCTGATTTAATTTTTTCAACAACTTCTAAAATAGAGAGGCCAGTCGTATCCAAATAGATTGCATCCTCGGCTTGCTTGAGAGGTGAAGTTTCACGATGACTATCTTTATAATCACGCGCCGCAATCTCTTCTTTCAAAGTTTCCAAATCTGTTTCGATTCCCTTTGAAAGATTTTCCTTGTAACGACGTTCCGCACGCTCATCTACAGATGCTACTAGAAAAATCTTCAATTCAGCCTTAGGCAAGACTACTGTTCCAATATCGCGGCCATCCATAACGATACCACCTTGTTGGGCAATTTCTTGCTGGAGGGCTACCAATTTTTCACGAACAGCTGGAATAGCAGCAAAGGCAGAAACAGCATTGGTTACTTCATTTTCACGGATTGGATTTGTTACATCTACATCTCCAACAAAAACAAGTTGTTCTCCATTTTCAGCACGTCCAAAGCTAATTGGATATTGTTCCAATAATTCAAGAAGTTGAGATGGCTCATCTGGGCTAATTTGGTTTTTCAATGCGATGTAAGTCGCCGCACGATACATAGCGCCTGTATCCAGATAAGTATAGCCAAAGTCCTTAGCAATAATCTTAGCTACTGTACTCTTACCACTGGAAGCTGGCCCATCAATAGCAATCTGAATTGTTTTCATTGTCACTCCTATCTTGTCTTAAGGACATCACCAGGATTTGCAAACCAAGTTCCTGAAGACATATGACCAGGATTCAAGGCTTCAAGTTGAGCAATAGAGATTCCAGCGCGAGCCGCAATCGCTGCTTCACCTTCTCCTGCCATGACTGTAATAGTTCCTTCAGAATCAGTACGTGCCTCTGTATGTTCTTGTTGAGTTGTCTCTGCTTCTGTTGACTCTGTTGACTGGGCAGTAGTAGCCACTGTTGTAACTTCTTCTACTTTTGGAGCCGAAGAATCATAAAAATCTTTCAAAGCTGAAGTGCGATCACTTCCGCCTGATGACAAGTAGACCAATACAACTACCATCCCAACAACAATCACAAAGAAGAGAATAGCTAGAACTGTTAAAATACGATTGGCCACGACACCTGAACCTTTTTTGTTTCGTTGACGGCGTTCTGTTCTTGACTCCTCTTCTTGGTTTTCATAAATATCTTCTTGCCACGGTTCCTTTTCCATACCTTACTCCTTGAGTTTTTTTTACTTTCTTATTACAATATAAATATGAAAATCACACTTATACCTGAACGCTGTATAGCCTGCGGGCTCTGCCAGACTTATTCTGAATTATTTGATTACCATGATAATGGTATCGTCCGTTTTTATGATAATCCTGATCAGCTAGAGAGGGAAACTCCCCTAAGTAAAGATGTGTTAGAAGCTGTAAAAAACTGTCCTACACGTGCCCTGATTAAAGATTAGTCCTAGTTTTTAGCAGAAAATAAACGGGGTTTTCCACTTTTATCTAGTTTAGCATATTTTTTTCTAGAAAAATTATAGTATTTTTGCTAGCTATTTTTTTATACAATTTTACTTTTTATTTGTTCCAGCATTTCAATAATAAATAAACTGTTCTTTTTAAGACATTTTTTTCTATCACTTAAGCACTAATCAAATTTTTTTTATTTCAACCACATATAAAATTATAAAAAAAGAGGAATTACTTCCTCTTTTTTTGTTTAATCAAACGATTAGTCTTCAAATCCATTTGGATGTTTGCTTTGCCAACGCCATGCATCTTCACACATTTCTGTAATACCAAGTCCTGCTTCCCATCCGAGCTCTTCCTTAGCTTTTGCTGGGTCTGAATAGCAAGCTGCGATATCACCTGGGCGACGTTCAACGATACGGTATGGAATTGGGCGCCCAACAGCTTTCTCCATATTTTGAATAATTTCAAGAACAGAGTAGCCTTTTCCAGTACCAAGGTTATAGACATTGAGTCCAGATCCTTTTTGAAGCTTCTTAAGGGCGGCAACGTGTCCTTTTGCTAGGTCAACGACGTGGATATAGTCACGAACACCTGTTCCATCTTCTGTATCGTAGTCATCTCCGAAGACTTGAACTTGTTCTAACTTACCAACTGCGACTTGTGTTACATACGGTAGAAGGTTATTTGGAATGCCGTTTGGATTTTCTCCTAGATCACCACTCTCATGCGCCCCAATTGGGTTGAAGTAACGAAGTAAGACAACGTTCCATTCTGAATCTGCTTTATGGATATCTGTCAAGATTTCTTCCAGCATAAGCTTGGTACGGCCATAAGGGTTGGTAGCTGAAAGTGGGAAATCTTCTAGGATTGGAACAGTATGTGGATCTCCATAAACTGTTGCTGATGAACTGAAGATAATGTTCTTACAGTTATTTTCTTCCATTGCCTTCAAAAGGCTAACTGTACCAGCAATGTTGTTGTCATAGTAGGCAAGAGGGATACGAGTTGACTCACCAACTGCCTTCAAACCAGCAAAATGGATTACACCTGTTGGTTCTTCATGTTTGAAAATATCGCGAAGTGTATCTGTATCTCGGATATCAGCTTCGTAGAAAGGAATTTCAACTCCTGTAATTCTTTCCACTACTTCTAAACTTTTACGGCTACTGTTGACCAAGTTATCCACTACAACAACCTGATGTCCAGCTTGGACCAGTTCAATGACAGTGTGAGTTCCGATAAAACCTGCACCACCTGTTACCAAAATCTTTTCTTGCATCTTTTTTCCTCTATTCTTAAATTACTTTTTCCATTTTACCATTTTTGATAGGGAAAGTCATTTGCTATCCTAATCCTATCGTAAAAACTAGGTAAAAAGTTTACGATTATTTCTCTTTAATATATCTTTCAGTCGGATAATCCGCTGGATTCAAGACTCCACTTTCCCCTTGAAGCATTTGGGCTAGGTGATAGCCTATAATGGGTCCAGTTGTCAATCCTGACGATCCTAATCCACTCGCAACAAATACTCCTGACAAGTTTGGCACTTGTCCGAAAAACGGCGAAAAATCACTTGTATAAGCACGAATCCCCACACGTTCACCACTTATCATTGCATCTTTTAAGCTAGGATAAAACGAACTTGCTGCTTCAGCCATTTGTTGGAGCATATTTTTATCGACTGTAAGGTCAAATCCCATATCATTTTCATGGGTAGCTCCTAGAGATAACTTACCGCCGGGAAATGGTATCAAATCCCACTCCCCTTCAGGCATAACTACAGGGTAGGTTCCCATGTCTTGTGGCACTTGATAATCTCTAAGTTGACCTTTTTGTGGACGAACATCCACCTCGTATCCTAAGGGCTCTAACATGTGTCCAAGCCAAGCTCCCGTAGATAAAATAACTTGATCAAAAACTTGATTGTCTATTTGATAGCCCGATGATAGAGGTTTTAGACTAACCTCTTTCTTTACGACCTTAACTTGACTGGCTTCAAGCAAGCGACTAACTAAAAGTTGTCCATCTACTCGAGCCCCTCCAGAAGCATAGAGCAATCTCTCATATCCCTCTAATCCAGGGAATAAGCTACTTGCAGCAGCTTGGTCCATAATGGCTAATTCCCCAATCAAGGGAGATTCATCTCTACGTTGCAAAGCCAGTTGATAGAGCTCCTCTAGCTTAGAGTCATCGTTTTTAAGAAGAAAGACACCAGAACGCTGGTAAAAATCAACTTGTTGACCCGATTTTTTTAAGTCAGCTAATAAATCCACATAGAAATCAGCTCCTAGGCGCGCCATCTTATACCAAGCCTTATTGCGTCGTTTAGAAAACCAGGGACTAATAATTCCTGCTGCCGCCTTGGTTGCTTGCCCATGTCCAAAATCAAAAACAGTTACTTCGATATCAGCTTCCTTAGAAAGATAGTAGGCAGCCGTTGCTCCTACAATTCCTGCACCCACAATGGCAACTTTTTTCATTGTCTTTACCTTCTAACTAGATATGATGGAATGGATTGGTGGACGCTTGACTTGCGATAACCTCTAGAGACCAAGCATTCTCTTCCTTCCATTCATTCAGGAACGCTTCAATTTTTCAACAAAGAGAACTTCAATATAGTGGCCTGGATCCAGAGCCAACAAGCCGTCTGACAACATATCTTGAGCAGTGTGGTAATAGATGTCACCAGTAATGTAAACATCTGCTCCTTTTGCTAAAGCATCAGAGTAAAAAGACTGCCCACTGCCACCACAAATAGCTACTCTTGAGATTATTTTTTGCAAATCAGTCAATTTATAATACACCATACGAAGACTATCTAGACCAAATACTTCCTTAACATGACTAGCAAATTCTTCAAATGTTTGAGGTCTAATCTTTCCAATACGGCCAATCCCACGTTCAGGACCTGTTTCCTGTAGATAAGTTGTGTCCTCAATATCCAATAGTTGGCAAAACCAGTCATTAAGGCCGTTTTCAACAATATCAATATTGGTATGGCTAACATAGACTGCAATATCATGCTTGATGAGATCGATGTAAATCTGATTTTGAGGGCGACTGGCTACCAAGTCCTTGATTGGACGAAAAATGGGCGCGTGTTTAACGATAATCAAATCCACACCCTTCTCAATAGCTTCTGCCACTGTATCTTCACGTATATCAAGAGCAACCATGACTTTTTGGATTTCTTTGTCTAAAGTACCAATCTGCAAACCACGACTATCACCTTCCATAGATAATTCTTGGGGGCAATAGGTTTCATAACGCTTAATCACTTCACTTGCTTTCATGGAGCACCTCCTTGATGGCTTGAATTTTATCTACTAAAACTTGACGTTCTTCATGATTTTTTTCGGGGATTTGACTAAGGGCAAATTCGAGCTTACTTGCTTCTCTTTGCCACTTTTGGACAAATACGGGGCTAAGTTCTTTAGATAGAAAAGGACCAAAACGGGTGTCGCTAGCTGACAATGTCATTTCGCCAGCTTCTGCAACTATGATCTCATAGAATTTCCCAGCTTCTTCTAGGATACTTTCTGCTATGATTTGAAAACCATGCTCTTGTAGCCAACTACGTAACTCGTCTTCTCGATTATTGGGTTGAAGAATCAAACGCTCAACATTGGCTAGTTTGTCCAAACCCTCTTCTAAAATCGTAGCAATCAAACGACCACCCATTCCTGCAATAGTGATAACAGAGACCTGATCAACTTCTTCAAAAGCTGCTAAACCATTGGCTAAACGAACCTGAATTTTCTCAGTCAAGCCATGACTCTCAACATTTGTAACTGCAGATTGATAGGGCCCCTCTACAACTTCACCCGCGATGGCAGCTTCAATATGAGCTTTTTCAACTAATTCAATCGGTAAATAAGCATGGTCGCTCCCAACATCCAGTAAAACAGCTCCTTGGGGAACAAAAGAAGCTACTGTTTCTAATCTCTTTGAAATCATCTTCTCTCACTTTCAAAAACTCTATTTCCCTTTATTATACCATATTTTAGCTAGCAATCCTGCACCTAAAAAGACCGCAATCTAGGATTGCAGCCTTTCTTTATCTTTTAACTTGATAACGACTTGTCAGGATGAAAATGACAGCAAATATGACCATCATAATGCCATAGACAGGTAATGTTTGTCCTGTAAGTGTTGAAATTTCAAGTAGTTTTTGTATTCTTGGGAATAGAGCTGTTCCAAGGAAGCCACCAACCGACCAAATAATCAATAGCACACGCCACAGACTAAATGGCAAGCAAGCTCTAACTACTGACATGAAACCAATCGATGCTAGTAGATAATACAGAAGAGTCGAAATTTCAATGGCTGACCAGCCTTGACTGGTTCCAAAAATTTTAACAAAGAGAACACTAAAAACTACCATCAAGGCACTTGGTAGTGCACGGAGCATGGATTTTCTGAGGAAGTTTTGTTCCACAGGTTTGATATTTCGTTCAAAAGTTAATACAAACGGCGGGAAACCTTCCACAAACTGGTCAATCATGGTAATCTGAATGGGAATAAATGGGAAAATCAAAATCCATTCAGTACGACCCAACAATGCACTTGCAATACAGATGACTGCGAGCAAGAAGGAATAGATTGTCTTAATCAAGAAATCGGAGCAATGTGGGCAATATTATTGACCACACGACGACCTTCAAAGAGAATCTCAGGTACATCATTAAAGTCTGAGTTCAAGAGAACCAGATTTGCAATCTGACGAGTCGCTGGATCTCCTTCAGCCATCACGATGGAACAATCTGCCTCGCGGAGAGCAAGGATATCATTGACACCATCTCCTGTCATGGCAGTAGTATGACCTGCTTTTTTCAAAGTTTGGATAATCAATTTCTTTTGATGAGGAGAGACACGTCCAAAAATCGCTGTTTCCTCAGCCATAGCAATCAATTCCTCGTCCGTGATTTTTGAACAATCTACATAGCTATGATAATCTGCAAAACCTGCTTTTTGAGCAATACTTGAAACAGTGACCGGATTATCACCAGAGATAATTTTCAATCCCACTTCCTGAGAACGAAGATAGTCTAGCGTCTCAGCAGCACCTTCTCGAATAGGATCTAGAATCTCAAGTAAAGCCAAAGCCTGAATATAAGACGGCTTTTGTGGCTTGTGATGGTCAAGTTTTTCTTGACTGAGCGCTAACACCAAGACACGAGATCCTCGTTCAAGAGCTTCTCTAGCTTCAGGAACTTCAGCATCCAACAACATCTCCGGTGCGCCTAGGAAAACAGTTCCTAGACCTTCCAACTCCATTGCTCCCCATTTTCGATCACTTGAAAATGGAAGGCTAGAAATCATCGGATAAGCTACCTCTCCCGCAAAACGCTTTCGAATAGCTTGGGCAGTTGGATTTTTATCCTCACTGTGTGCCATATAACTAGTTAGTATTTTAGCAATTGCATCTTTGTCGTAAGCTTGAGTAAGAGGAAGGACCGTCTCAACTTGCATCTTCCCTTGGGTGATTGTCCCTGTCTTATCCAAGCAGAGCATATCCACACGCGCCAAGGTCTCAACAGAATACATCTCCTGCACCAAAACCTTTTTCAACCCAAGCTTGATAACAGCAGTTAAGAGAGAGGTGATGGTCAAAAGGGCGATTCCCTTAGGCAACATCCCCAAAAGAGCTGTAGATGAATTGACTACAGAAGACTTCAGTGGTAGACCTTTTAAGACCAAGGCTTCAAGCAAGAGAGCAATACCAAAAGGAATGATAATCTTCCCAGTAAAGCCAGCTAACCGGTCTAGTGATTTCATGATACGAGAGTTAATTGGCTTCACTGTCTTAGCTTCAAGCATGAGTTTAGCAGCATAGTTATCCGCCCCAACATGATGTACCTGAGCAAGGACAGAACCACTGGCAAGAAAGCTACCCGACAACATTAAGTCTTCTACTTCTTTTTGCACCAAGTCGCTCTCACCCGTTAACATCGCCTCATTGACTTCAGCAAAGCCTTCTAATACAACTGCATCACTTGGAATCTGATCCCCTGCAGACAAGCGAATCACATCATCCAAAACAAGCTCTTCAGGGTCCAAAGCGATCTCTTGTCCATCACGAATAGTCGTAATCTTTTCTTTATTCAAGAGGTTGAGTTTATCAACCATATGTTTGGCTCGTAGCTCGGTAACAATCCCTGAAAAAGCATTAAAACAGATAACCGCAAAGAAGACCAAGTTACTCCATGCTTGAACAAAAGCGAGTGCTAAGGCGATGGCAAAGTTTAAAGCATTGAATAAAGTAAAGACATTTCTCTTCACAATCTGCCATGTACTAGTACTAGCTGAAGCTTGGAAATCATTGACCTGTCCCTGTTTCTGACGATCTTTGACTTCTGATTGGCTTAAGCCCATATTTTTATTTTTATCCATAAATTCTATCATATCATTTTTTTTTGAATATTTCTAATTTCATATGAAAAGCTATTCCGCCTAAACAAAAAACATTTGCCTGTCCTAGTATGATAAGGTATAATAAAAGAAAGAAAACTGAAGGAGACATCATGTTTTACACTTATCTGCGTGGGCTGGTTATGTTGATTCTATGGTCAATTAATGGAAACGCTCACTTTCACAATACTGAAAAAATTCCAAGTTTAGATGAAAACTATATCCTTGTTGCGCCACACCGTACCTGGTGGGATCCAGTCTATATGGCTTTTGCAACAAAACCAAAGCAATTTGTCTTTATGGCAAAAAAAGAACTCTTTTCAAATCGCATCTTTGGTTGGTGGATTCGCATGTGTGGTGCTTTCCCTATCGACCGTGATAACCCAGGTTCTTCTGCTATCAAATATCCAATTAATGTTCTTAAAAAGAGCAATCGTTCACTGATTATGTTTCCAAGTGGTAGTCGTCATTCCAATGATGTTAAGGGTGGTGTAGCCCTCATCGCAAGAATGGCTAAGGTTCGTATTATGCCTGTTACCTATACTGGTCCTATGACTCTAAAAGGGCTTGTCAGCCGTGAACGTATTGATATGAACTTCGGAAATCCGATTGATATCTCAGATATTAAAAAGATGAATGATGAGGGAATTGAGATGGTTGCAGACCGCATCCAATCTGAATTTCAACGCCTGGATGAGGAAACAAAACAGTGGCACAACAATAAAAAGCCAAATCCACTGTGGTGGCTCATCCGTATCCCTGCCTTGATTCTAGCAATTATAATCGGAATTCTGACAATCCTCTTTACCTTTGTTGCAAGTTTTGTTTGGAACCCAGATAAAAAGAGAGAGCAATTACAATAGTCTAATTTTCACAGGCCCAAGTTTATTACTTGGGCTTTTCCAATGAGTTAGCATACTAATTAGCATATTGACAAAAAGCTTAAATCTATAGTATACTTTCAAAGTAAGCTGATTTAGCTCAGTAGGCAGAGCGCATCCATGGTAAGGATGAGGTCGCCGGTTCGATCCCGGCAATTAGCATCAATTCATCAGTTCCTATCTGGGGAGCTGTTTTTTTCTTGACAAAGTATTGGCTCTATAGTAAAATAAAGTCTGCGATGAGTCGATATGTAGCGAGAGCTACAATTGCGCAAAGGAGGTCATAACGCAGGAGCGGACCTTGAGAAATTGTGTGAACCAGTTTCTCACATGGAGATGCCTCTCATGCTTTCTGGTTTTCCAGAAAGCTTTTTATTTTTTTAAAAATCATTTTTAATTCCGATAACAAAAAAAACCTATCACTCAAGCTTTTCAGCCTGAAATGATAGGTTTGTGTTAGATTAACGTACTGTACGGATACGCATTGTGTTTGTACGAACAGCTTCTCCAAGTGGCACACCTGCAACGATAACGATATCGTCACCAGATTCTACAAGTCCTGCTTCAACTGCTTTACGTTCAGCGATTTCGAACATATCATCAGTTGATGATGGAGCTTCAGTTAACATTGGGATAACACCCCAGTTCAACATCAATCCACGCTCTGTCAATTCGTCGAATGTCAATGCCAAGATATCAGCATTTGGACGGTATTTAGAAATCAAACGAGCTGTGTGACCAGTCTTAGTAAGGGTAACAACCAATTTGATATTCATTGAGTTAGTAGCATCTTTAACAGCTGAAGCCATAACTTCTGTCTTAGAGTTACGTTCGAAAGTATCTGAGTTCAAACGTCCGTATTCGTTAAGAAGAGTTTGAGCGTTCTTGTCAATTGTAGCCATTGTTGTTACTGACTCAAGTGGGTATTTACCGTTTGCAGACTCACCTGAAAGCATTGTAGCGTCAGTTCCGTCGATAACAGCGTTAAATACGTCTGATACTTCTGAACGAGTTGCACGTGGTTTTTCAGTCATTGTTTCAAGCATGTTTGTTGCTGTGATAACAACTTTACCAGCAGCGTTCACTTTAGTGATGATCATTTTTTGGATAAACTGGAACCATTTCGAATGGTACTTCGATACCCATGTCACCACGAGCGATCATGATACCATCAGCCGCTTCAATGATTTCGTCCAAATTATCGATACCTTGTTGGTTTTCGATCTTAGCGAACAATTGAACGTGACCGTTACCAGTTTCTTCACAGATGGCACGAACTTCTTCAACGTCTTTTGCAGTACGTACAAATGAAATCGCGATGAAGTTAATACCTTGTTCCAAACCGAAACGAATATCAGCGTTATCGCGCTCAGCAAGTGCTGGGAAAGGAATTTTAGTGTTAGGGATGTTCACACCTTTTTGTTTAGCGATCACACCGTCATTTTCAACTTCACAAACGAATTCACGACTTGCGTCGTCTTTTTCTACAACACGAAGACCCAATTTACCATCGTCAACCAATACTTGGCGACCAACTTCAACGTCATCATAGATGTCAAGCGCACCTGCAACGTTCAAAGCAATCACTTCACGAGTTGATTTGATTCCTTGTTTAGTAGCAACACGGATCTTTTCACCAGTCTTGTATGAGTACTCTTTAGCATCGCCTTCGAACAATTCAGTACGGATTTCTGGACCTTTAGTGTCAAGAAGGAAACCAACTTTTTTACCTGCAAGTTTTTCTGCAAGTTTAACAGTTGCCATACGGTCACCTTGTTCTTGGTGGTCACCGTGTGAGAAGTTGAAACGGAAAGTGTTAGCTCCAGCTTCGATCAATTGAGCAATGTTCTTAGCTGATGCTTCAACGTCAAGTTTTTCACCCCAGTATCCGTCATCACCGAATTTTTTACCACCACGGATTTCTACCGCAGGACCTAAGGTTGCAACGATTTTTACACGTTTGTTCATGATTTTGTGACTCCTTTATATAATTCGACCTTTTATGGTCATTTTACCAGATTAGTTAAAGTTGATTATGACAAGCTCTTGTTCAAGTCAGAGAGTTCAATATCAGCTTTATGAGGGTTATTAACAACGATCTTACCATCAGCTGTCAAACTAAACAAAGCTCCCTCTTCTGCAGTTCCAAGAATTGGATTTTCAACCATTTTCTCGTTACGAATACCGACAGCGACACCACCGATTCCTTGTTTAAGGAGTTTAACAGCGTGTGCACCCATACGTGACGCCAATACACGGTCACGGGCTGTTGGTGAACCACCACGTTGGATGTGACCAAGTTCAGTTACACGAAGGTCGCTTGTATCTCCAGCTTCTTTTAGTTTTTGACCAAATTCAGCCGCTGACATAACACCTTCTGCCAAAACAATAATGTTGTGTTTTTTACCGTGTTCATATCCAGCTTTGATGCTTGCTACGATATCTTCAAATTTGAAGCCTTCTTCAGGGATGATGATTTCGTCAGCACCTGTTGCAATACCTGCCCAAAGAGCGATATCACCTGCGTTACGTCCCATTACTTCAACAACGAAAGTACGACGGTGACTTGATGATGTATCACGAATCTTATCGATTGCATCCATTGCAGTTGTTACTGCAGTGTCAAATCCGATTGTAAAGTCAGTACCTACGATATCGTTATCGATTGTTCCAGGAAGTCCAATAGCAGGGAATCCATGTTCAGTCAGGCGCATAGCTCCATGATAAGAACCGTCACCACCGATAACCACGACACCTTCGATACCGTGTTTTTTTCAATTGCTCAATCCCTTTGTTGACCTTCGAGTTTTGCAAACTCAGGGTAACGGGCTGAGTGAAGGAAAGTACCACCACGTGAAATGATGTCTCCTACTGAAGCAGCATCAAGTGGATAAATTTCACCAGCAACCATACCAGCGTATCCATCATAGATACCAAAAACTTCCATTCCTTCTGAGATTGCTTGACGAACAACTGCACGAATGGCAGCATTCATACCAGGGGCGTCCCCACCACTAGTCAAAACAGCAATACGTTTCATTTGGTTTTGCTCCTTTTTCTTTTAACATTCTAACTGATTATACCATATTTAAAGTTAAAATTCTTTTATTTTCATTGATTTTTAACGATAAATCGTTTTCATGACAATCTGTTTTAAAGATTCTTGTAAGCCAGCGTCTTTTGCAACTAAATAACCAGGCAAAAGAATATTTTTTTGTTCATTTTCATAACGAATGATAACAGGAATTTGTCCCTTGTACTGATCTAAAATATGATAAATTTCAGCATCGTGGTCATGATTGGGAACTTGAATCCAAAAACGCTCACTCACTGCCTCTTTTAAATTATTTAAAACTAATTGAAGACGACCATCTCTGGCTTGCACTTTTCCATTTAGGTAATAGAAACTTCCTTCGTACAAGAGATTTTTAAATTTGCGGTACTGTTCAGAAAAAACAGTGACCTCCAGACTTGTTTTACTATCAGTAACTTTCAAAAAGGCCATGTTTTCACCTTTTTTAGTTCGAATCACTCGGATAGACTGAATTTCAACGAGCACTGTAGCTGTCTGTCCCTCGGAAAGCTCAGATAAACTCACAATTGGATACAAAGGATGCTTCGCTAAAACCAGCAATGGGTGTTGGCTAATTCCAACACCTAACCAATCCTGCTCTTTTTGGAATTTTTCAATATTTGAAAAGTCCTCTGTATCTGTCCAACTATAGATAGAATCCGCAAAGAAGCTACCTAATTCTTCTACAAAGATAAATAGAGTTGGCAGATTGGTTAAGATTTTTAGACGATTTTTATCAAATCCATCAAAAAGTCCTACTTCCACTAAAGGGGTTAAGAGGCTAATCTTTTGATAATTTTTGGGTAATCGTGTGATAAAATCTTCAACACTGCTAAATGGACGATGCTCGATAATCCAGTAGGCAAAATCACGGGGCATTCCCTTGATACTCTTAAGTCCTAAATGAATTGTCTTATCTGCTAATTTATCTTGATATGGAACCGTATTGATGGAAAGCGGAGCTAATTCAAAGCCCATTTCAAGCGCATCTAGAATATAATCCCCGCTAGCATAATTGAGCATGACCTGATAGAAGATTGCTGGAAAATGTGTTTTAAAGTAGGCAAGCTGAAAAGCTAAAGCAGCATAAGCATATGCATGCGAACGGTTAAAACCATAACCGGCAAATTTTTCCATTACAGCAAAAACTTCTTGAGCCTGTTTTTGCCCATGCCCTTTTTCGAGAGCCCCTTGGATAAAACTCTCCTCCATCCGATGCATCTCAGTCGCATTCTTTTTCCCCATAGCACGACGTAACATATCGGCTTTCCCGAGGCTAAAACCAGCATAGCGTTGAGCTACTTGCATCACCTGCTCTTGATAAAGCATGATGCCATAGGTTGGAGCTAAGATATCTTCTAGCACAGGGTCCAGAACCGTAACCTTTTCTTTACCATGTTTTCTGGCAACAAAGTTATCGATATAGTCGCTCGCACCTGGTCGGTTCAAGGAAGTCGTCGCCACTACTTCTTCAAAATTTTGTGGTTTCACGCGTTTCAATAATCGTATGGCTCCAGGTTGTTCAAACTGAAAGATTCCCTTGGTCTTTCCAGCTGCAAAGAGGGCTAAGGTTGCCTTATCTTCAAGATCAATATCCTCAATTCTTAGTGAAATACCTTGAGTTTCATATAAGAGCTCCTGCATTTTTTGAGCGAAGGTTAAGTTTCGTAGACCCAAGAAATCCATCTTGAGCAGGCCATTTCCTTCAACTCCATGCGCATCATATTGGGTAATGAGCATATCCTCTCCATACTTAAGAGGGATATAATCTGTTAGATTTTTATCACTGATAACGACACCAGCTGCATGGATAGAAGTCTGTCGTGGATAACCTTCAATTTTTTTGGCAATTTCAAAGCCTTTTGGTACTCAATCTTACTCTGAATGAGTTGTCTAAAACCAAGATTTCCTTCATAGGCTGTCGTTAGAGTATCTTTAGAACCAATTTTTTTTGTAATAGCTGTCAACTCATACTCAGGTACGCCATAACGTTTGAAGATATCTCGGATGGCTTGCTTGGCTCCAAAGGTCGAGTAAGTGACAATCTGCGCTGCATGGATACTACCATAACGGTCACGAACATAGCGAATAAACTCTGGACGATAGATATCTGGAATATCAATATCGATATCTGGCATGGTGTAGCGTTCACGATTCAAGAAGCGTTCAAAGATAAGATTTTTAGCTACAGGATCAATTCCAGTGATATCTAAAGCGTAGGCCACTAAACTTCCAACTGCGGATCCGCGTCCCATTCCCATATAATAACCTTGAGAACGACCAAAACGTAAAAGGTCCCAGACAACCAAGAAATAGTCATCGAATCCCATATCATGAATCACTGATAACTCTTCTTCTAAACGTTCCTGATAGACTGAATCTAGTAAGCCTTTTTGCTCCAAGCCCTTGATAGCTCTCTCCCGAAGTTCTTCAACAGCAGGTCTCTCTGGATTGAAACGTGGAAGCTTGAGACTACTATCAATCTCGTAGGAAGTATCCTTGACCAATCTTGCAAGATTATCCAGTGCGATTGGGAACTTCTCTAGAAAAACCTGTTCAAGACGTTCAGCAGGCAAAAACAAGCCCTGTTGAGATTGAACATCAACCTCTCTCAAGGTCACGTTCTCTTTAATCGCTTTAAGCATCTGTAGAGCTTCTAAATCCTCAGCTTCGAAAGAATTAACACGATAAAGTGGGAGAATGGGGTGAGAAAAATTCAATTGAGCTGTATCTGGATACACTCCGATATAGTAGTCATGCCCTAAGTCCAAGTCATTCATTCCAGAATAATAAGGAACAATAACACAAATATCTTCAAGGTAGGAAGAGAAATCAGCCCATTCTTTTTTTCCTGTCATCTTTAAAGACGACAACTTCATCAGGTTTTGATAACCTCGGTTTGACAGGGCTAAAAAACGTAGATTAAGCACTTCTTCTTTATGATGAACTATCATCTCAAGACCTAATAAAGGCTGGATCTCCTGTTTTTGGCATTCTTTGATGAAATAATAGGCTCCATAGAGATTGTCTTCATCCATGATTCCAAGTGATGAATAGCCATATTCCTTCCCAAGGCTGACATATCTCTTGATTGAAACCATACTCTCCATGAAACTATAGACAGTTTTCGTATCCAGTTGGGCAATCATTCTTTCTCACCTCCCTTTTTCTTTTTCTATTATACCATTTTAAAAAATAGAAACACAATTTCTTTCTAATCATTAAACTAAAAAACCACAGCCTTAAAGGCTATGGTTTTATGATATGAAATAAATTCGAAGAAGAGTTGCGCCTAGCTTTTTTTAATTTAGTTACTTGTATCTTTCGTTAAAAATATCCCGATTAAAACTAGAACTAGGGAGAGAAAAGGAAAAATCCTAAAAATCTGCCAATCCGGGTCGAATGCAAAGAGTCCTGAAAGCAAATAAAATCCTGCACTCGCATACAAGAAATTTCTATTTACTTTCTTAATTCCTATCTGTGTTAAGACAGTTGCTATAGTGTAAGCAATTAAATTAGGACCTAGAAAAATCAAGAATACAATTCCCCATGGACCAGCAAATAAAGCAAGAGATATAAATAGAAGAATATAGGTAAGTGCCAAATAAAATGAGAAAGATAGAAGAGCCGAAGGTTTCTTGACTGCTTTTGGACCATTCTTCATATCTTCCACCGAATTATTTTCTACAATTAGTTTATCTTCTTCTTTGTTTAGCTCTACATTTGGATTTTGGTCTGACATTTTTTTCTCCCACTAATTTGTTTAATTATTTTTATTATATCCCAATTTGTCACATTAAGCTAGATAGAAAAAGCCATCTATGTTAGTCTCAGATAAACGCTCACATTTGTCTGAAAGAAACTAACATAAATGACCTACACTCCTCCCTATCAAGTTTTTCTGAGTCAGGTGAAATGGTCTAACTCAATTTGACAAATGAGGAGTTTTTATTATTTTTCACGAATCACCTCTACCTTGTATCCATCTGGATCTTTAACAAAGTAATAGTTTGGTTGTGTTCCTGGAAGTCCATTTGGATTTGTCACTTCGTAACCCTTGTCGCTATGTTCTTTATGAAGAGCCTCAAGGTCAGGTGTGCTTAGAGCGATGTGAGCAAAACCGTCACCTACAACATAAGGTCCATGATCGTAGTTGTAAGTCAACTCCAATTCATAATCATCGCCATCAAGACCTAGATAAACAATGGTAAAAGCGTGTTCTGGGAAGTCCAGACGACGCAATTCCTTAAATCCAAAAGCATCTTGATAAAAAGCAATTGATTTTTCAAGATTTTCTACTCGCAAGCAAGTATGTAACATTTTTGATGCCATTTTTTCTCCTTTGTTTAAAAAAGACTGGGACAAATTTGCACCAGTCTTGTGAATAATTATTTACCAAGTTTTGCTTTCGCTGCATCTGCAAGAGCTGTGAAAGCTGCTGCATCATTAACAGCCAAGTCAGCAAGCATTTTACGGTTTACTTCGATCTCAGCCAATTTCAAACCATGCATCAATTGTGAGTATGAAAGTCCGTTCATACGAGCTGCCGCATTGATACGTGTGATCCACAATTTGCGGAAGTCACGTTTCTTTTGACGACGGTCACGGTATGCATAGTAGTAAGAGTTCATTACTTGTTCTTTTTGCAGTACGGAACAAGATGTGTTTAGCTCCATAGTAACCTTTTGCTAATTTTTAAAAATACGTTTACGACGTTTGCGTGATACAACGCCACCTTTAACACGTGCCATTTATATTTCCTCCAATATTTCCTAGAATTGTTAACTTACAAATACGCGATTATTTCAAGCGAGTAAGCATTGCTTTGATACGTTTGAAATCTCCTGAATGCACCATAGATGCTTTTACGAAGATGACGACGTTGTTTCTTAGTTTTTTTCCGTGGAAACGGTGAGAAGTGTAAGCACGGAAACGTTTAAGTCCACCAGAACCTGTACGTTTGAAACGTTTAGCTGATGCGCGGTGTGTTTTTTGTTTTGGCATGATATTTTCTCCTTTTTTTAACTTTCTGACAGATTATTTCTTGTCAGTTGCTGGGGCCAACTGCATGAACATTTGACGACCATCCATTTTAGCACGTTGTTCGATGATAGCAATATCTTGAGTTGCTTCAGCGAAATCGGCTAAAACTTTTGCTCCAATCTCTTTTATGGGTAATCATACGACCCTTAAAGCGAATGGAAACCTTCACTTTGTTCCCTTTTTTTCAAGGAACTTGCGAGCACTGCGAAGTTTCGTATCGAAATCACCCTTATCAATAACTGGGCTCAATCGAACTTCTTTCACGGTCACAACGCTTTGTTTTTTGCGTTGCTCTTTTTGTTTCTTCTGGTACTCAAATTTGAACTTACCGTAGTCCATAATTTTCGCAACAGGAGGTTTAGCTTGAGGTTGAATGAGAACCAAGTCCACATTAGCGTCGTCCGCAAGTGCTTGCGCTTCACCAAGTGGTTTGATACCCAATTGTTCGCCCTCAAGACCGATTAAGCGAACTTCACGTACACGAATTTCATCATTGATGAATAAGTCTTGCTTTGCTATGGTTTTCACCTCTTTTTTTATTTTAGAGAAAAACAAGAGCGGACTTGCTAACGCAAATCCGCTCTACATGATTATAGTTCATTTCTGAAACTTGATCTGTAGGGGCCAGACAACGTTAGTCGCAAGGCGAGAAGTTCTCACTTCTGCTTTTCTCATCTTGTATATGATATCAAGTTTTTTTCCTACTTGTCAAGATAAAAAAATAATCTTTTTAATTTTTTTCTAATATTTGAATTTAATTTCAACTATTGGTTACGAGAATAGTATATCTCATGTGGTTTTACATGATTCCCTAGTAACTCAGAGACTGTAACAAAGCTATACCCTTGTCCCTGCAAATATTCAATAACCTTTGGTAGTGAATTTACTGACGTCTGGTGAATATCATGCATCAATATAATAGAACCATCAGTCGTTTGACGTTGGACTTCTGTCAGAATCGCTGCTTCGTTTTTACTCTTCCAGTCTAAGCTATCTACATTCCACATGATAAAGCTCAAATCGAGACTATTACGGATATCATCTGAAATGGCACCATATGGTGGACGCATCAATTTTGTACTCTTCCCAAGCACACTTTTAATAGCATCTTCTGTATCCGTAATTTGTTTCTTAGCATCTTCTAATGAGAGTTGTGTTAAAACTGGATGGTTCCAACTATGATTTCCGACTTCATGCCCCTCAGCCTGCATACGTTTGAGGATAGCTTCATTACCTGCAATATTTTTTCCTTGTACAAAGAAGGTTGCTTTGATTTTGTACTTAGCTAAGATGTCCAAGGCTTGTGGTGTTGTATTACCATCAGGACCATCATCAAAGGTAAGAGCTACCACTTTTTTATGTTTTTCTGCTTGAACTTTTTTATAAAGTTCAGCATCTTTTTCTGTTAGATAGGATGTCTGAATAAAATCAAAGAAATCTGAAATAGGCATTGCTATTTCTTCTACATTAGTCATTGCTTTGACTGGATATAGAACTAATTGACTATCTTTGTAAGCAAACTTCCAGCTTGACAATTCTGCAGCTGAGAAATCAGCTGAAACTTGGTCAACAATTGATTGAGCTACTTTTTTATCTTGGAGAGCTGACTTAACACCCTCAAGGATTTTTTCTTTGGCTGTGGATGGGTCTGTAAAAAATTGATCCAGGGTAAAGATAGAGCCATCCTCTTTCAGATACAGCTTGTCTAAAGTAGTATTTTCTAATTCAACGACATTAGAATTGGCCAAGTCATAGGCTTGTTTTTTTATCAAACGATTTTCAACCCCAGTTAAAGAGGAATCCCCTTTTTCTGAGTAATAAAAAATCAACTGTTCTTTACCCTCTACTTTTTCAGTGATGTCTTTTACGATGACATCTTTGACAGGGGAAATAAGGCTGTCTCCAACTAGTGGATAATAGGTGATGATTTCTGATTTCTCTTTGCGGAAATGCTCTTTTTGACTTCCTTGGGAGTAGGCATCATCTTTTTCCTTCTTGAGACTCTCAATTTTTTGTTCAAAGGCTTGTTTATTCAGCACTTTATTGGCAATCACACTACCGAGTGCTAACATTGTTAGAAACAAAAGCAAGACAAGAGTGCCAAGCTTTTTATTGTTTTTCTTCTTTACTTTATTCTGGGGTAATCTCTTTTTTTGTCATAGTCTTATCATATCAAATATGAACTATAATTTCAATGAAAAACATGGCATGGAAATATTTAAAAATAGGTAAAGAAAAGTAAAAGAATCCTAGGAAAATCTAGGATTCTTTTATAAATTAGAAACGGATACTTTCTCTTGTTTTTTCATAAGAAGTAACGAAGCGATTGGTAACACCAGGCTCAGCAACTTCTAATGCTTGAGAGATTTTTTCGAAAGATGCTTGGTAATCAAATGTTGTTTCAAAGATATTCAAAGCTTCTTGGAAAGCTTGTTGAATACGATCATCAAATGATCTGTAACGGTTCGAATATTGAAGCAATTGTTCTGTCAATGTTGCATTTTGAACAATACTGTATGTTTCTTCTTCCAACATATTCATATCATTTGTCGCAATCTCAAGAATACGATTCACAGATTCGATATTCACTTGCGCTTGTTCCAGCTCAGCCATCAGGTCTTCTGTACTGTGACTTGCATCAAAGAAGAGCTTCAAGAATTTTTGTGGAATTCCTGGAAGATTTCTTTTCTCCATGTAGCGTTTAATCGTATGTAGACGGTTGACATATACATTTGCTTTTTGACGAGCATTGATGTCATCTTTTTCAATTTTAACGAGACGTTCGCTAACACCGATTTGGTCATCTTCATTATCTTTTAATGTAGATTGGAGATTTTCCAGACGTTCTTGTAATACAGAATATGCTTCTGAAACTTCTGACTCTGCATTATTCATTTCTTCAATAGTAGCATTCAAGGCTGAGATATCAGCTTGAAGACGACGAACTCGATTCACATCGCTTTCTGAAATCAAATAGGTTTTCCCAAGACGTTCGATATCTTTAACTAGTACCTGATTGTTTTCTTTCAAGTGTTTAAGATAGGTAGGAAGGGTAGTTACCAATTTCTCAAAAGCTTTATGGGCTGCAATTTCACGAGTGAAAATATCATAAAGTGCATTGACTTTCTTCTTGGATTTGAGTATTTTCATACTCTGCATTATCCAACTCCAATGTACGGATATTTTCATGATTATTCTTCAAGGCTTCATAGAGAAGTTGAAGACGAGATTCGATATCAGTTTCTACAAAATGGTAGTTTTCATCTAAAAGCTTGCGGTAACCAGCTTCTAAATCTTCAAGTTGTTCTGGCAATTCAGTAGTAAGTTTAGTGACAATCGCTGGAATTCTTTCAACGATATGTGTCAAAAGCTAAAAATATGATTTTTCAGCGTTATCTAAAAATGCCTGCTGCTTCAACCGGATCTCCCTGATGAATTCAAGGTTACAAATTGAGAAAAACTCAGATTGGATGTTCTCCAATTGTTTTTCAATTTCTGGAAGAGCTTGACCATATTTTTCAGGATCTTCAGCTACAGTGTTTTGTAGTTTCTCAAATAAATCTAGGGCATGCAGAACACGTCCACTATTTTTTGACTCTTGTTTTTCCAACTCAGACAAGGCATTACGAATTGCTGCAATATCTTCTTCAACAAGTTGGATTTGACTTTCAATTTGATCAATCTGGTGCTTAGCTTTTCAAGAAACGGAATGAGTTATTGTATCCTTCAGCTTCAAAGAGGTTATTCTCGATATCTGCAAAAGAGTTAAGAGACAAATCTACCCATTTTTTTGGTTCCATTCTCTAAAAAGCAACCTGACTTTTGACCAATCAGATGCATGTTTTTACAACCTCTACCTCATCATTAACAGGAAGGTTATATAGTTCTTCTTTTTTTTTCTTCTAAAAGCTGCAAGTCTACTCTCATTTCGTTTACGTAGCAAAATTGCTACTGCAAAAGCAATAAGAAGCAGGACTGCAATTCCAATCAAAGTAATAATCAACTGATTATTTGACATATCAAACTCCTTTTTATACATGACACAATTGTAATGATTATATCATATTTTTCAAACCTTGGAAACTATTTCCCAATATTTTTATACGTCAAGAGTACTGTAAACAGCGTTTTCTTCGATAAATTCTCGGCGTGGTTCTACTCGATCACCCATGAGCATATCAAAAATCTTATCTGCTTCTGCGGCGTCATCTACTGATACACGAGCCATGAGACGATGTTCAGGATTCATAGTAGTTTCCCAAAGTTGGTGGTCATCCATCTCTCCAAGACCTTTATAACGTTGAATGGTTGGTTTAGAACGACCTTCGCTGTAGCGAGCCAGGGCTTCTTGTAGGCGGATTTCTTGGTCTGCGCCTGGTTGAATATATTCTTTAATCTCACTACCAACTTTGACACCGTAAATTGGTGGTTGAGCGATATAAACATAACCAGCCTCTAGAACGGGTTTCATATAACGATAAATCAGAGTTAACAATAGAGTACGAATATGGGCTCCATCGACATCGGCATCTGTCATGATAACCAGTTTTTGATAGCGAGCTTTGCTAACATCGAACTCAGCGCCAAATCCTGTTCCCATAGCTGTGAAAAGACTGCGAATCTCCTCATTAGCAAGGATTTTATCCATAGTTGCCTTTTCAACGTTAAGGATTTTACCACGAATTGGTAAGATGGCTTGGAACTCACGATTACGTCCTGATTTTGCAGAACCTCCTGCAGAGTCCCCTTCGACGATGAAAAGTTCAGTTTCAGCTGGATTGTTTGATGAGCAGTCCGCTAATTTTCCTGGAAGATTTGAAATTTCTAAACCAGATTTCTTACGTGTAACTTCACGCGCACGCTTGGCAGCAACACGCGCTTTGGCAGCCAAAATCCCTTTTTCAACGATGCGCTTAGCAATCTGTGGATTTTCCAAAAGGAAGTCAGAAAATGCATCGCTGAAGAGGCGATTGGTAATCTTCACAACTTCACTATTTCCAAGTTTGGTCTTAGTTTGTCCTTCAAACTGAGGGTTTGGGTGCTTCACAGAGATAACAGCTGTCAATCCTTCACGGACATCCTCACCTGTTAGGTTATCTTCGTTATCTTTTAGAAGTTTGTTTTTACGAGCATAGTCATTGATAACACGAGTCAAGGCAGTTCTGAAACCTTGCTCATGTGTTCCACCTTCATGGGTATGAATATTGTTGGCGAAACTCATAACATTCTCGTGGTAACCCGTTGTGTACTGCATGGCTACTTCAACTGTGATATCATCCATCTCACCGTCTGTGTAGATTGGTGTATCAAAGATAACATCCTTGTTTTCGTTAATGTACTCAACGTAGCTCGCAATCCCGCCTTCGTAGTGATAATGCTTGGTTTGTTCAAGCCCTTCACGTTTATCCGTGATGGAGATTTGAAGACCGCGATTCAAAAAGGCTAACTCTTGAATTCGTTTATTTAATTTATCAAAATCAAATGTCGTTGTCTCTGTAAAAATTTCTGGGTCTGGAGTAAAGTGAACGATTGTTCCTGTTTTATCCGTATCCCCGATCACCTCAAGGTCTGCAACAACATGTCCACGACGGTATTCTTGGTAGTGAATCTTTCCATTTTTATGAACGCGAACATCCAACTGTGTTGAAAGAGCATTTACAACTGATGATCCTACACCATGGAGTCCACCAGATACCTTGTAGCCGCCACCGCCGAATTTACCTCCGGCGTGAAGAACAGTAAAGACTGTTTCAACGGCAGGACGTCCTGTTTTTTCTTGGATATCAACTGGAATTCCACGACCATCATCGATAACTGTAATTGAATCATCAGGTTCAATAAAGACCTCGATATGACTAGCGAATCCTGCCAAGGCCTCATCGATAGAGTTATCTACGATTTCCCAGACTAGGTGGTGAAGACCTTCTTTGGCAGTTGAACCAATATACATCCCTGGACGCATACGAACAGCTTCCAGACCTTCCAAAACTTGAATTTGACTGGCATCATAATCTTGTGCCTGTTGGTTTTTAATATCTTCTGTCATTTTTCCCCTTTTTCTTACATGTCTATTGCTTGTTTTAAGGACACAACATCCTCAAAGAGATAGGCATCTAAGCCTGCAGCATGTCCTGCTTCTACATCAATGGCACGGTCACCAATGACTAGACCTGACCTTATATGATACTTATCACGTAAATAAATCATCGATTCAGGATCAGGCTTGCGTTTAAAACCTGAACTAGCCGTCACTACTTCTGTAAAGTACGGAGCTATCTCAGTTTTCGCTAGAATCTCCAATACCTGATTGTTTCGATGAGAAACCAAGAAGTTACGGCCACCTTGGTCCGAAATATTTTCTAAAAGAGTAGGAATCCCATCAAACAAAACTGGATGTTCAAGCTCTCGGGCTTCATTTTCCTTATATTTTTCAAGAAAGTTTTCAATACCTGGAGCATACTTTTCGATGGCAAAGGCAGTCGAAACCTTCAAAGCCTCGTAAACACTATCGTGTTCCTGCTCAATCCCGAACTCTGCTAATGTTTCTACAAAAGCTGCTGTAGAAGTTTCATAATTATCAAGCAGGGTTCCACCTAAATCCCAGATGTAATCGTGATATTTCATACCCTTCATTATACCATTTTTTATAAAAAAAAGCGATGTTTACCTTGGTTTTTGCCATTAAAAAAGAGAAGAATCTTCTCCATCAAGAAAGATTCTCCTCCGTTTGTTCATTATTTTTCAAATAGGTCTGTGTAGAGCATGCCATTTCTTAGAGACTCAGCATCTCCGCCCAGTGTTTCAACCAAGTGGTAAGCAAAGGCTAAAGCAGTTGCTGGTCCACGGCTCGTAATGATATTTCCATCTACTACGACAGTTTCTTTGTGGTAGTGACCGTCAGCAATTTGTTCTTGGACTCCATCATAGCAGGTGAAGTTTCTTCCTTCTAGCAGACCAGCTCGATTCAAAGCGATTGGAGCAGCACAGATAGCTGCTACTTTTTTACCGGTTTCCTCAAATCTTTGAAGCTCAGAGACCAATTGCTCATTGTCTCGCAAGTGGGCTGAACCAGGCATACCACCTGGAAGGACAATCATGTCATACTCTGATAAATTCCCATCAAACACTCGATCAGCTTGAACTTGAATGGCATGTGAACCTGTCACTTTATCTTCAAATCCTACCATATGGCAGGTGATATTTGCGCGGCGCATGACATCTACGACCGTCAAGGCTTCGATTTCTTCGAAGCCGTTTGCTAGGATAACTGCAACTTTAGGCATAGCGACCTCCTTATTTCACTTTTTTCAACACAACTTTTTTACGTTTGAATCTTGTTCGACCACTCTTTTCATCAGCCAAATGGGTTTGGTAGCTCATCGATAACAGCAAACCGACACCAATTAGATTACTGATAATAGCGGATCCCCCTTGGGAAATAAAGGGCAAAGGAATACCTGTCAGAGGGAGAAGACCAGTAACCGCACCAATATTTTCAAAGATATGGAACAAGAGCATCATGATAAATCCAGTTGAGATGTAGGTATAAAATTGATTATTGGATTTTAGGGTAATCTTTAACATGCGATAGATGAGTAGTAGGTATAGTGCAACAACTACAACTGAACCAATAAATCCAAAATCTTCCGCAATTACTGTGAAAATCATATCACTCTCGCGGACTGGAATAAGGAGATTAGACACATTAAAGCCTTGACCAAAAATTCCACCGCTACCAATCGCGATTTGACCCTGTGCCTGTTGATAGGTAGTCGTTTGGGCATAATCAAAGGGATTGAGCCAAGCAAGGATACGGTTAATCTGATATGTCGGCATCCCAATCTGATGCATAAAGGCACGCCCATCTTTTGTGATAAAGATTGCTAGGAAGCCTGCAATTGCCGACACAACTGCTACAAAAATTGGAATAATAATCTTCCAAGAAACACCAGACAATAAGACAAGTCCTGCAAAGATTGCAACAAAAACCATAGCTGTTCCAAGGTCACTTTGCAAGGCTAATAAAACCATAACTGGCATCGTGAAAACGATCATCCACAAAATCAATAGAAAATCTAAGCCAACGGTTCGTTCTTTGTCTTTATGTTTCTTAGTAAAGGTTACGATAACGTATGCCAGCATCAAAATATAGGATATCTTCATGAATTCGGAGGGTTGAAAGAGTGTATAACCACTCGATTGACACCCAGTTTTTTTCGCACCAGTTGCAGCTACTAAACTCGGGTTGTAGAAGACCAAAGGCAAAACCATCAAGGCTAGACCGAGTCCATATAAATAAGGGGTGGACTGCCAGAGAAATTTTGTGTTAAAAAACATGACTATGAAACTAAAAACAATCCCTAGCGATATCCAAGCCAGTTGTTGTCCAAGTATGGGCCAAACATTGTTTGGGTAGTCATGACTAACTGCTATATAAATAGCTACGACTCCAATCACCAACAAACAAAATACTGGTAATATTAAACTATAATCGACCCTAGAGTCGAGAGAACGTTTCATAAAAGGCCTCCTTCATTCTTTCAGGTATTCATTTCATTATTTATTTAAAAATTCTTGAACATTGATATAAATTTGCTCTCGGCTAATGACTCTAACGCGATTGCTTCGAGCCAAAGCCTTGCTGATTTGCTTACCATAGCGTTTACTTGCCATGCGGCTATCTAGAATCAGAACTGCAGAGCGTTGCCCCACTCGACGCATGGTTCGTCCAATCGCTTGCTTAAGACGAATAATAGCCATAGGAAGCTGATAATCGTAAAAAGGATTTTTTCCTTCCAAACGAAGTTCTTGATTCATCTTTTTAGTAAAAGGATCTTCTGGATTTTGGAAAGGTAGACGAGTCACCACTTCTATAACTCGAGGATGTCTTGAAAAATCGACACCTTCCCAAAAACTTCCCGCACCAAGCAAAAGCTCACGCTCGCATCTTTCAAAACGTTTTTTTAACTGGGCAGGTTCCCCATGCTTATACTGGGCCAGATGGGGAACCCTCAAAGCATCTGATACTTGTAATAACAAATCTTTTGCAGTAAACAAGACTAGAATAGGTTCTTCAAACTGGGATAATTCTTCTAGAACTTCTACAATTGCTTGTGCATATTCCTCAGATGAAATTTCTGTCACCAACGGAAAATCATTCACCACCAAGATTTCCTGATTTTCCTGAAACTGTTCGTCTAGAGAATAAAAGGTTGCTTGAGAGAAACCCAAAAGTTCCGGCAAGGAAACCCGACCACTAATTTCTAAAGTTGCGGAGATTGCTAGGAGCTGACAGGAGTCTGGAAAGATTTCAGAAAAGAGCAAACGCTGATTGCGACTAGAAGTGATTTCAACCTTCTTACTAGACACATCTGAAGTCGATAACCAAAATTCTCCCTCAGATGCAAAAAACTTCTGATAATCTTTAAATTCTGGTAAATTCAACTCAGAAAAATCTTGTCGGAGCTTATCAATGCTACTAGCTGGACACATCTTCCGTTTACCAGATAGAAACTGATCAAGTAAGTAAGAAATTTCAAAACGAATACTTTCTAACAAGCGTCTTTCAAGCATACCTTCTTCTCTCGATAAAGCTTGGTCTAGTTGATCTAGCAAATCCGTTAACAAATAAGATTTTCGAGAAAGATTTTCCAATGTCAACAAGACTTTCTGGGCTTCATCTAAAATCAAGAGACGCCCTTCTAAGAGACTAGGATCATCTTCAAGTCGGGTAACGAGGTAAGCATGATTGGTCACAAGCAACTTGCAGGAACGAGCCTTTTCCTGACCTCGTTTCCAAATCCTCCAACCAAAAGAGAGAGTCTTTATGAATATTTCCATCGTGTACCAAGTTCGGTAAGAATTGCTGGTAGCGGTGAAGCTGACCAATTTCGTCTAAATCTCCTGTATCTGTTTCAGTCAACCAAACTAGAAGTTGCATCTTGAATCGTGTATACAGACGATTGGACTCTTCTTCCTCTAGAGCTGTATGAAAGGCATCTAGCTTCAAGTAATTCTGAGGACCTTTAAGACTATGAATAGAGATATGGAAAATCTCTTCTAGTCTTTTAGCCTCCTCTTGTATCACCTGATTTTGAAGGATTTTAGTCGGAACACTGAGTAGGATTCCCCCTTCGTTTTCAAGTGACAAGGCTGGCAGGAGATAGCCGTAGGTTTTTCCAATCCCCGTTTGAGCCTGAATAAAAGAAATTGTTTCCCCTTGTAAAAACTCTTGGACCTTTTGAGCAAATTCTTCTTGTTGACTTCTCTCCTCCAAACCTAGCAAGGCAATATTAGTTTGGAAATCTTTTGAGAGTTTGCGTGGAGAAAGAGCTGATTTTTCTTTTCTCAAAAATAGACCTTGCACCTCGACCAAGTCATGTTCAACTAAGAGAGACTGTTTCTGATAAACTTCCTCGATAACCATGTAAGATTCGTACAATAGGCTATCTGACAAACTCAATAAGCGTTCCAACAAACCTTTTGGAAGTTGAAACATCTTTTGTCTCATACAAAGAAAGAGTTCTGCAGTTGCTTGGGCGTCAGAAAGGGCTGTATGAGCTTGCTCAAGCGGAATCCCCAACTCTTGGCAGAGAATTCCAAGATTATACTTTTCAAGCTGAGGGTAAAATATTTGAGCCAACTCCACTGTATCGATGCGAGGAGTGCACAATTCATAACCCTCAAAAAAGAGGAATTCTGCCAATAAATTAGCATCGAATTGAACATTGTGCGCAACAAAAACACCGTCTTTGACCAGTTCAAAAATCTTTTCAGCCACCTGAGAAAACTCTGGAGCCTTTGCCAAACGTTTATCAGTCAAACCCGTTAATTCTTTGATATGAGAATCCAAGTGTTCATGAGGGTTGACATCAGTCGCATACTGTTCAACAATCTCACCATCTTCAATGACTACAATTCCCACTTGGATGATTTTTGCCTTACTTCCGGTACTTGTAGCTTCTAAATCTACAACCACATACCGATTATTTCTAAAAATTCATCACTAAAAAAATTATATCAAAAATTTGCACCATTTGACACCCCTGAACTTTATTTGAAGAGTCAAGTTTCTTGCAAGATTTGAAAAAAAATGATTGAATAGAATTGTAGAAAAGGAGGGAACTCATGAACCCATTAGATTTGTTTAACCAAGTAAAAGAACTCATTGAGAACAAAGATTTTTCTGCAGCAAAAACATTTGTTGAAGAAAAACAAGGATCAACTCGGTGAGTACCTAAGCCAAGCACAAGCTTTGGTTTCAGGATCAGAAGGACTTGACAGCCTTGTAGATAAGGTCAAAGGCCTCTTCTAATCATCAAAAGACACCTGATATTTTCAGGTGTCTTTTTGTATTTTTTTCATGAATGTTGGGATATGCTGACTAATCATGGTCGGCAGAGCTACAAAGTTGTCCTCAGCTAGTTCTTGGGCAATTGCTGAGTGCAAATATGTCGCTACCGTCACTCTTTCATAGAGACTTGCTCGAGGAAATTGCCCTGCAAAGCCAGCAATCATCCCAGCTAAGGTATCTCCCATTCCTCCAGTCGCCTGATAAGGACCACCAACACTCAACTGATAACAATCAGTTTGACCAGCTTGCCAAATTCGAGTACCAGGACCTTTTTGAACTAGAATCGTTCCTGAAGGAAATCTCTTCAAAGTCTCTCCTGTTTCCTCAGTTCCTTGGGAAGTCAAATCTAAGCCTGACAAGACTTGCCATTCCCTTTGGTGAGGCGTTAAAACAAGCTGAGCCTTAGGAAATTTCATTTCAACCTTCGCTAAAATAGATAGGGCGCCACCATCCAGTATGAGGGTCTGATCTTGATTTGAATGATGAAAGACTGTTTGGAGAAGCTCTTCTCCACGCTCATCATCCACTAGTCCAGGTCCGACCAAGACAACACTTGCTTTCTGTAACTGTTGCTCAAGTAATTGCTTATCATCAAGGTCAAAAGCCATAGCCTCCGGCAGATGGCTATGCAGAGCTGGAATATTCTCTTTATCCGTTGCTACTGTCACCAAGCCTGCGCCACTTCTAACCGCCCCTAAAGCAGCCATAATAATCGCTCCCCCATAGGGATACGTTCCTCCAATCAAGAGAAGACGACCGTAGTCTCCTTTATGACTAGAACGAGGACGATCGATGATTACTTTTTTCAGTAGAGCCTGATCAATGACTTTCATAAACTACTCCTTCATGCTTTCTCTTACTTTCATTATACACCTCACTACCCAATTAATAAAGGAGAAGACTATATAGTCTTCTCCTTTTTTTATAATAATCATCCTTTTGAGAATAGTGAGTTATGAATCATTATTCTTCCTTGCGTTTCCCATTTAGGAATGCTGCTGATAAGGCTAGACTTAGACCTGCTAGGAAAATTGCTGTATCAGATTGACTTTCCCCAGTTTCTGGAAGTCTTGCTGAGACTGCTTTTCCCGAAGCATTTCCAAGAACTTGTGAACCCTGAGTCTGCTCAGCAGAAGCCTGAGTTTCTGAAGGTTTATCAGATAAACCTCGAATATCTGCAACAGGTTTATCGATTGTTGGAGCCGCTTGGTCTCCTGCGGTTCCTAGAGTTCCTGTATATTCTGGGAGCTCGTTCTTATCTGCTTGCACAGCATTGACTCCACCCTTGAATTCAGGTACTTCATTTTTAGCAGCTTCAACCCAATTAGCTCCGCCCTTGAACTCTGGAACTTCATTTTTAGCAGCTTCAACCCAATTAGCTCCACCCTTGAATTCAGGCACTTCATTTTTAGCGGCTTCAACCCAATTAGCTCCGCCCTTGAACTCTGGAACTTCATTTTTAGCGGCTTCAACCCAATTAGCTCCGCCCTTGAACTCTGGAACTTCATTTGTAGCAACCTCAACCCAATTAGCTCCGCCCTTGAACTCTGGAACTTCATTTTTAGCGGCTTCGACCCAATTAGCTCCGCCTTTAAACTCTGGAACTTCAACAATTGGGGCTTCTTGGTCTCCTGCAGTACCGATAGAGTTACTATATTCTGGGACTTCTACTATTGGGGCTGGCTCCTCACCTACTGTACCAATGGCACCCGTATATTCTGGTACATCAACAACTGGAGCTAGCTCATCACCCACTGTACCAATGGCACCCGTATATTCCGGAAGGTCAACAACTGGGGCTGGTTCTTCTCCTACTGTGCCAACTGCACCAGTATATTCTGGGACGTCAACAACTGGAGCTGGCTCCTCGCCCACAGTTCCAATAGGATCAGTATATTCTGGGACGTCAACAACTGGAGCTGGCTCCTCGCCCACAGTTCCAATAGGATCAGTATATTCTGGGACGTCAACAACTGGAGCTGGCTCCTCGCCCACAGTTCCAATAGGATCAGTATATTCTGGTACGTCAACAACTGGGGCTGGCTCCTCACCTACTGTCCCAATTGGGTCAGTATATTCTGGGACGTCAACAACTGGAGCTGGCTCCTCACCCTTGCTACTTGTAACAATTGCTTTTACTCCTACTTCAACAATTTGATCTTTTGCATCTCTTGTTTCAGTATGAACAACCTTACGACTTGTTCCTAATACTTCGACGTAGTCTACCTTTTCTCCATCTTGACCTTCTGAGACGATACGACGTTCATCTTTAGCTAAGTCACTATTCTCACGAATAATTTCCTTGAATGGAATGACAGCTTTCTCAACTTCTAGACTTGGACGGTCTAGAACAAGAGCTTGATCATCCACTGCATGACTAGCTTCTGAACCAGCTTCAAAGTGAAGGCGATATTCTTTCACAAGACTACCATCTTTCGCAAGGAGTCGAACAAGTGTTGGAAGGTTGCCTTGATTTGACTCAACGACAGTCGCTACACCGTGACCGCTTGTTTGAACAGTCACCTCTGGTTTCGCTCCATTAGCGGTTAATCGATATTCTGAAACCGCAGGATCAAAGTTTTCCAATGCTTTTCCATTAATTGAAATTGTCACTGCAGGTGTTTCTGAATCACTGGCTTTGGCTGGAGAATAGGCACTAAACTCGACCATTGCGAGACCATTAGTGGTTGATTTGCGAGTCATACGTGCGCGAATAGCGGTTGTCTGAATCGGATCAAAGGTAAATTCAATTGGTTTACCAGCCTCGATTGCTCCAGATGCCTTATAAGGAATTTCTTGCCAATTTTCTGCCTTGTTAAACGGATGATCCTCATTTTCTTCATAACGTGAAATGGTGCTTGGTTCAGAATAAGTTGGTCCAACATATCTTTCGAGTACCATTGTCGCTGGTGCATCTGTTCCACTGTCTTTGAAGAACTGAATTGCTACTTTTCCTACAGAGCGAGGTGTAATCTGACCATTTTTCTTAAATAGAACTCCTACCGACACTTCCTGATTTTTTGGAGTACGAGACCAGTTAGTCCAACGTCCATCCTCATTAAATCGCCCATCGTTGATATAGAAGATTCTATCATTAGAAGCAGCATCGGTATCGTTTGTAGTAGAGGCAAAGGCTTTAGAGTCAGTCGCATTATTGCTTGCATTCTCAGAGATAACTTGATTTCCTCTTGCTAGAACGGTCACTTGTATCTTAGTTGTCAGGTCTGTTCCTAGGATATGACCAATCACTTCAAAGGTGCCTTCCTGGTCTGTCGCATGTTCAGGGACTGCATCCCATTCTACGGCTAGTTTATCTGTAGTCCAATCTGTTTCTGATGGATAGTAGACTGTCACTTCTGTAGGTAATTGAAGCTTATCGCCAAGACTCAATGTCATGGCAGCATTTTCGGCAGCTACTGGTTGCGTGGATTCTTTTTGACCATCACGGAAAATGCGATACTCTTTTAAGATGGCTCCGTCTTCTGCCTTCAAAATGAGACGTGTTGCTCCTTCTGGACTTGTAGCAGGGACAATTGTTACCACACCATTGTCGCTAGCTGTTGCAGTAATCACTTTGCTAGCTTGAGGAATATGATAGTCTGTCTTAGACGGATTGAAATGTTCAAGGTTCTGTCCGTCTACTTTGATCGTAATGTCTGAACTTGTAGCACTTGGAACCTTATTCCCTAGGATTGTAATTTCAGTCAAACCGACACCAGCTGTTCCATTTGCTTTCTTCATACGAATACGAACCGCATAGGTCTCAACCTTATCAAATGTAAAGCGGTTAGTTTGGCTTGCGGATAATTGTCCTGGAGCTTTGAGATGTTCAACTTCTTTCCAGTTGGCGGCATTGTTAAATGGATGCTTGGCATCTCCTTGAGCATGATTGACATCAGTTGGAAGATCTGGAATTTCTTGACCAACATAGTATTCGATGACATATTCTTTTGGAAGTCCGATTGCACCATCTGTGTAGAAATCAACTGAGAGATTATCGACAAAGCGTTTGGTTAAATCTCCTGAATTACCAAACAAGATGGATGCCCAATCATCATCTGTGCCTGTTTGCCATGTAGTCCATCGATTCTTGACATCTGTATTAGCTCTTGAAACTGTCAAGTCGTTCAAAGTATTCGCCGAATCATCCCCACCAGTATTGGATACGATAGCTGCTGGCAATTGAGAACCTGTCCATTGTTTCGAAATATTATTTCCTGCAACAACTTGACTGGAAACACGCACATGAGCCTTGGTAGGCAAATGACTTCCAACCAATTGACCTTTGATTTCAAGATTCCTTCAGTTTGACTAAAGTTAGCTGGCACCTTATCCCAAACGACATCTTTATAGACAGTTGTTCCGTTAGAATGGTAGGCGCGTACGTTTGCTGGCAATTGAACAGTTTCACCCTTAGGAAGAGTGAGGCTGATTTCTTCTGCGACCTGCAATCCTTCAACAGTCACATTTGCCACAGCTTCAATATCTGTTCCTTCTACATGACCTTTAAGGGTAAAGCTATGATAGCTAGCGAGTTCTTTTGCATCTACCTTGTCCCAAGTTACAGCTACCTTACGAGGCAAACCTTGGTCAAATTCTGCTCCGATTTGATCAGGCAAATTCGGTTGCTGATTGATATCTGTAGAGATTGAAACCGGATGAAGCTTAACAATTCTCTTGGCTACTTTATTTTCTTTGATGACCACTACAGTGGCTACAGATTGTGTCTTGTCAGTTTGATTGTCAATACGAGGAGTGAGGGTTACACTACCTTTCTTGTAAAGAAGCAAGTTCTGTCCGTTTACTTCAAGATGCCCACCATCAGTAGAGCTAGCTTCCAAGTGAATATCGGATGCTGAAATTCACTCTGCGAACCGTCTTCATAATGCCCAATGACATGATAAGGGAGTACTTGATCTTCTGTTGCATTTTCTTTACCTTCTACACTTACTTCCAAGCGTGTCAAGGCAGGGGCTTCCTTCACAAACTGAATCAAATATGTTTGAACCAAATCACCCTTTTGGTTACTCAAGAACACAGAAGCCTGATAATCATTAGCAGCCGAAGCCTGTTGAACTGTTACTTGGTAGCCAGTAGTTTGTGCACCAACACTTGGAATCTCAGCACTGTAAGGAAGGGTTACTCGGTAATAGGTCTTTCCAGATTCAAAGTCAGCAAGAGCCTTGTCACCAACAGTGAGACCTGTAACAGTGCTTTCGGTTTCCTGATTACTTGCGATAAAGGTCGCTTTCACCTCATAGTCATTACCTACCAATTTACCAGTTGCTTCCGTACGTCCACCTTCTTTGGTCAAGGCATCAGGATCTTTTAGGGTCCAAGAAACAACATCCGCATCAACTAAGTTCCCGTCTGATAAAACAGCCGTAACAGTCTTGTCCAAATCTTCAACAGCTGTACCAACAGGAACAGTTGCTACCTTAGGCAACCACTTATCAAGGGCAATGACCTTGACAAGGGCCTCAGCCTTAGCTTCGATTCCTTCCACACTACCTAGAACTTTTTTCTCACCAGCACTTGTAAGGAGATCATCTGGGATTGCCCAAACCACAGCTTTTTCTTCGACACTACCATCGCTATAAATAGCTGTCACAGTTTCCGGCAATTTAGGATTTTCGCTGACATCAGTAGTCGCCTTAACAGGGGCAAAAGCGACAAAATGACGATTTTCTTTCTTGCCTGAAACGGTTGTGACTGTTGCCTTATCAGAAGCCAAACCTGCAGAATCCGCATATAGGGTAAATTTACCTTCTTTTTCAGTAGATTTTACAATGACAACACCTTTACCATTGAAGGCTTTCTTTGCCATGTACCATCTTTCTGAGCTTTGTAGCGTTCACGGCTGGCTTGTTCCCCATTGTCCACACCAACGATCTGCCCTTGACCATGAAGATGGAAATGAACAAGATTATTGGCAGTTGGAACGACATTGCCATCTTCATCAACGATTTCATAATGGATGTAAGACAAATCTTTACCGTCTGCAGTAATAACATGTTCTTCCTTGGTGAGACGAACTCTAGCAGGTTCTCCTGCTGTTGTTACACTATCACGCGCAATCTCTTTACCATTTTCATCACGAGCAATAGCAGTTAAGGTGCCTGGTTTATATTCCACCAACCACTCAAGATACAATTCACCAGGGTTAGCACCTTCATGATAAGGTCGACCATCCGCAGTGGTTTTCTTGGTGAATTCTTTCTTGCCGAGAGTCTTGTTGTTCAACAATAATTCTACACTAGCAGCGTTTGAGAAGGTCCGTACAGGAATCTTACCATTGACCAGCATATTGCGTTCTCTAAGTGTCTCATCTGTCCAATTCCAGTGAGGCATGATACGAACTGTTGGTTTTTCTTTGGCACTATACCATTCGCTACGGTAGAGATAGAAATCATTCTTAGGTAAACCAGCCGTATCGATAATACCGAAGAATGAGCTTTTCACTGGTGTATTGTCCTGGTTATGCCAAGGTGTTGGTTCACCGATATAGTCAAAACCAGTCCAGATGAACTGACCTGCATATCCGGCACGATCACGGTCGAAAGTCCAAGACTCAGTAGCTGTTCTACCCCATCCAACACGGTCATTTCCGTAGTCGGATTGTTCATAATGACGATTACGACGGTTGTCATGGCTGAGTAAATGAGCAGGGTCAAAGTAGGAATCACGAGTTCGTGTTGCTGAAGAGGTTTCTGAACCGTAGATTAACCAGTCTGGATGAGCCTTACGAACAGCATCGTAATTCCGTTCTCCATAGTTCATACCGACAGCATCCATGATTGCTGCCAATTTCAAGAACTCTCCTGTAGACCTATTACTAAATTTATTCTCACCCATGGTCACATAGCGCTCTGTATCGATAGCTTTGATGACAGCTTTCAAGCGCTTAGCTGTTTCTAGAGAGCGCTCACCACCATCTGCTTCATCCACTTCGTTACCGAGCGACCACATGATGATTGAAGGATTATTTTTATCTCGTTCAACCATGGTTCTCAGATCAAAATCAGACCATTTTTCCCCCTTCTTGGCTTCTGGGTGAGTTGCATCTTGGTCAAAGAAACGTCCATAGTCATAAGTTTTCTTGCCACGATACCAAGTATCAAAGGCTTCTTCTTGCACCAAAAGTCCTAGACTTGCCGCAGCATCAAGTAACTGTGGACTTGCTGGATTGTGGGTTGTACGGATAGAGTTAACTCCCATATCTTTCAGGAGTTTTAATTTACGGTAGGTTGCCTTATAGTTTTCTTCTGCTCCCAAGGCTCCATTGTCATGGTGAATACTAACCCCATGGAATTTCATTCTCTCACCGTTAAGAGAGAATCCTTCCTTAGCTGTCCAGTTGAAATAACGATAACCAAAAGTATCTTCTGTTACATCAACGAGCTGACCTTCATTATAAACCTTTGTTTTCAAAACATAGAGCTGAGGATGGTAGCTTTTTGTTGTCCAGAGGGTTGGCTTGTTAACCAAAATCGTTTGCTTAAAGTCTGCTGTCTCATTTCCTGACAACTTCTTGGTTACAGAACGAACCAAATCTGAAACAGCCTTGCCTTCCTTAGTAAAAATCTGTTGCTCCACAAATACCTTGGCTAGAGTCTTGGCAGTATTTTTAATCTTGCTTTGGATTTGAGTTTCAACATTGCCATCTTTTTGTTGAGCTAATTTCGGAGTTGTAATATGATTTCCATTTTCAGCCACCTGCACCTTGTCACGATAGCTAAGTGTCACATCACGATAGATACCACTTCCTGAGTACCAACGACTACTTGGTTGCTTATTGGTAACTTGAACAGCAATGGTATTTTCACTGCCATCTTTATTTAAATTCAGTGATATCATATGAAAAATGATTGTAACCACTTGGATAATGACCTACAAATTTACCATTTACATAGACCTTGGAGTCCATGTAAACTCCATCGAAGTTGATCCGAACATCCTTGTCCTTGGCAGCTTCGTCTACAGTGAAGGTCTTACGATACCAGGCAGTACCCCCGTTTAATTGACCACCTTCATTTCGAGCAGGAGATTTGTGATCAAAATCAAAATAGATACTCCAGTCATGAGGAAGGTTCAACTTAGACCAGTCATGAACGTCTACATCTTTCTTAGAAAAATCACCCTGGGCATTTAATTTAAAATACCAGTCTTTATTGAAATTTTGTTTTCTTTCCTGTAAAAGTTGGACTTCTTTTTCTTTCTCTTTGGTAACTTGAGGTAATTCTGTTGAAGATATTCTTTCTTCCTTAGCCTTATCGTCAGATACCGGTTTATTCTGATTAGCTTCAGCAGTATGTTCTTCCAAAACTGCTGGCTTTTCAGTATTCACTTCTGCCACTGAAGGTTCTTTCTCATTCACTTCAGCAGCTGGTTTTTCAGTCTTTTTCTTCCTTAGGACTAACTACTTCCGCTTCCTTTTTTTCCTTAGGACTTATTTCCTCAGTTACTTTATCTTCAGTTACTGGTTTTGGTGCTTCATCCGTATCTTTTTCTTCTTTTTCGGTAGCGGAATCTTGTGGGCCATTTTGCTCCGCTTTTGCAATGGCTGCAGCTAGATCATCTGGAAGTTTATCCAAAGGTTGAACTTGATGAATTGTTTCTTCACTGGTACTTGACGTTTCAGTTTCAGCTGCTTGCGCTACCTGAAGACCAAAGATACTAGCTCCAATCATAACCGAAGCTGCACCAATTGCAAACTTACGAATACTAAAATGACACCGTTTTTCAAAAAATCTCTTATCCATTATGGTTCCTTTCTAAGTTTTAGTAAGCGATTACATTTTTCCTCAAAAAATAAACCTCCCTCTAGACGCTTACTTATTTTTGCATATACATATTGATGCTTTTTAATATATCAAAATAGTAGATATTTTTTTCAATAATTTGTAGAAGTTTTTACTGGAATTTTAGTAGAAATAGAGCAAGAAAAAAACAAGTCCATTAGAACTTGCTCTTTTAAATATCTATTAATGATTGTACTCGAGATTAATCTTTATCCAGCGTTCTTAAAGCAGCCTGATAAGTCTGCTCCATCAGCATGGTAATGGTCATTGGACCAACTCCGCCAGGTACAGGGGTGATATGACTAGCAATTGGTGCAACAGCCTCATAATCAACATCACCACAGAGCTTACCATTTTCATCTCGGTTCATCCCCACATCAATGACAACTGCTCCAGGTTTGACAAAATCAGCAGTCACGAACTTGGCGCGACCGATAGCTACGACCAAAATATCGGCTTTAGAAGCTACTTGGGCTAGATTGTGGGTGCGAGAGTGGGTCAAGGTGACAGTTGCATTCTTAGCCAAGAGCAACTGGGCCATTGGTTTCCCGACGATATTTGAACGACCAATAACGACTGCATTTTTACCTTCTAAGTCAATCCCATACTCATGAAACATCTCCATAATCCCTGCTGGAGTTGAAGGAATCATGACTGGGTGACCAGACCAAAGACGACCCATGTTGAGCGGATGAAAACCATCTACATCCTTTTCAGGGTCAATAGCCAATAAAACAGCTTCTTCATCGATGTGTTTTGGTAATGGAAGCTGGACCAAAATCCCATGCCAAGCTGGATCTTGGTTGTATTTGGCAATCAACTCCAACAATTCCTCTTGGGTAATGGTCTCTGGAACTCGCACAACTTCACTTTGGAAACCTGCTGCGATAGCTGAACGTTCCTTATTGCGTACGTAAACTTGGCTGGCTGGATTTTCTCCGACTAAAATAACGACCAATCCTGGAACCAAACCTGTCTCTTCCTTTAGTTTGGCTGTTTTTTCAGCTAACTGTCCCTGTAGCTTGGCTGCTAAAGCCTTCCCATCAATAATCTGTGTCATGTATTTTCTCTTTTCTAACAAATATCCTCTATTATAACAAAAAATCATTCTGCATTCTAACACTTCTTACCTAAGATCCCCTATAGTCTGAGACTATAAGAAAAAAAGCCCTTATATTATTCTAAGAGCTTAAATTTCAAATAGTTTAAGTTCAGAATCACTAAGTTCTTTAAATTCTTTACCTGTTTTTTTTAAGATATTCATTTATTTTTTTCCAAGGTTATACGTTATAGGTTCTGGCTTGACTCCATTTGGTAAACCAACCAGTCCATCAAGCTCCATTAACGATTTGTTTTTAATTGCGTTTAAAGTTGTATCAGTCATGTGACTTCCTACCCTCCCTTAACCTTGATTTAATTATAAATCATTCTATGATTCAATACAATTAAAAACAAACTACATCCGACAGATATTCAAAAATCCTGATTCACAATATTTTGTTCACTTTAATCTATCAATAGTTTTTTTAAATAATATCTTTGTGACTATAGAAGTATACATATTTTCCTATTCTACTTACAGAGATGGAACTTCAAAATTAATGTTTCAAGACCAAGTAAAAAAGCCCCCTTGGAGCTTTTCATGATATTCTTACAAAACCTTACTCAAGAAATCCTTGGTTCTTTGTTCTTGTGTTTGTTCAAAGACTTGCTCTGGAGTTCCGTCTTCGACAACAACACCGTCTGCCATAAAGATGACACGGTCTGCCACTTCACGAGCAAAGCCCATTTCATGCGTTACGATGACCATGGTCATACCTGACTTGGCAAGTTCTTGCATAACTGCTAGTACTTCCCCTACCATTTCTGGGTCTAGGGCAGAAGTTGGTTCATCAAAGAGTAGGACATCTGGTTCCATGGCTAGACCACGCGCGATAGTGATACGCTGTTGTTGCCCGCCCGACAAGCTTTGTGGATAGGCATTTGCCTTATCTGGCAAACCAACCTTTTCCAAGAGCTCATGCGCCCTCTTCTCAGCCACTTCCTTACTCTCTTCCCTTTGTCTTAATCGGAGAAAGTGTAATGTTTTCCATGACCGTCATATTTGGGAAGAGATTGAACTGTTGGAAAACCATTCCCATCTTTTCACGCATGGCAAAGAGGTCATTTTTCTTATCGGTAATGTCAACACCTTCAAAGATAACCTTTCCTTTTGTAGCTTCTTCGAGGAGATTCATCGAACGAAGGAGGGTTGACTTACCGCTACCAGATGGTCCGATAATGACCACTACTTCCCCTTTTTTGATTTCAAGATCAATCCCTTTTAAAACTTCATTTTTTCCAAAGCTTTTATGAAAGTTTTCAATTTTAATTAGCGTTTCAGTCATTATTTCTTATCTCCTTGTCCCATACGATTTTCAAAAGCTTTCAAGGCTAGTGTCAAGATAGAGGTCATAATCAAGTAGTAAAAGGCTGCAAATAAGAGCGGAGTTAAAGGCAGGTAAGTGGTTGTTGATACTGTAGTAGCTCCATTCCACAACTCCATAACCCCGATAGCTGACAAGAGCGAGCTATCTTTGATAATGGTAATAAACTCATTTCCCAAGGCTGGTAAAATATTCTTGATAGCCTGTGGTAAAATGACATAGCGCATAGCATTTTTAGGGCGAATACCTAGTGAATAAGCTGCTTCTAATTGTCCCTTTGGCACTGCATTAATCCCAGCACGAACCGTTTCTGATACATAGGCACCACTATTCATAGAGATAATGACAATCCCTGGAATTAAACGAGTAAGATCAACATCTAAAATCCCGATTTGAATAGTCGGAGCACTAATATGCATCAAGGCAAATGCAATCATAATCTGCACCATCATCGGAGTCCCACGGAACACCCAGATATATAGATTGGCAAACCAGGCAAGTGGTTTAATTTTTGAACGTTGTGCAAAGGCCAACAGCACTCCTAGAATAGTCCCCAAGAAGACCACCAAGATAGATATGATAATTGTTACAACGGCACCATAGTTAAAAATATGGTAGATATTTCGGTAAAAAAAGAAAAAAATTCATGGATACTCTACTTTCTGTTTTTAATATTTAAACTTAAAAACTTGTATAAGGATAACATATTTTGCATAAAAATGCAACATTTTCTCCTGATATTTTCAATAAATTTTCAAAGACGATAGAAATAGCGAGAAATCTTAGTTTTTTTCTAGTCAAGTAGAGTCTGTTTATGGTAAAATAGTAAAGATAAGAAATGGAGGAGAATCAAAATGGAATCACATTTGGTTAGAATCATCAATCGCTTAGAAGCAATGACAAAAGATGGTGGTAACTTAAAACGTAACTTTGAACGCGAAGGAGTTGTTGTCGCAGAGGTTGCTTTTAACCACGACGAAGAAAACGGACCACTCTTTACACTTCGTGATGTTGAAGCTCGTGAAACATATACATTTGATAGCATCGACCTCATTGCGATGGAAATCTACGAACTTTTATACTAATAGTTGAATATGGGCTGGAGAATACTCTTGCTTTGACCAATGAAAATCCTTTTTGCATGACAAATGGGATTTTTATTTTTATCACTAAAGTCTAGTAAGAATTGCCTGGAATGTTTAATTGTAACAAGCAATCTTTTTGCTTGCTTTCCCCTTTAATCATGATATAATGAGACTAAAGAACTTTGACTATTTTTGACCTTTCTATTTTAGTCAAAGCCAAGAAAGAAACGAGGTAGAGGTATGCTCTGTCAAAATTGTAAAATCAATGACTCAACGATTCATCTTTACACTAATCTTAATGGGCAACAAAAGCAAATCGATCTTTGCCAAAATTGCTACAAAATTATCAAAACAGATCCTAACAATAGCTTATTCAAAGGCATTACAGATTTAAACAATCGTGATTTTGATCCATTTGGAGATTTCTTCAACGATTTGAACAACTTTAGACCTTCTTCCAATAATAATGTTCCTCCAACCCAGTCCGGTGGTGGATACGGTGGTAATGGGGGTTATGGTTCCCAAAATCGTGGACCAGCTCAAACTCCTCCTCCTAGTCAAGAAAAAGGACTCTTGGATGAGTATGGTATCAATATTACTGAGATTGCCCGTCGTGGAAATGTCGACCCAGTTATCGGTCGTGACGAAGAAATCATCCGCGTTATTGAAATTCTCAACCGTAGAACCAAAAACAATCCTGTCCTTATTGGTGAGCCTGGTGTTGGTAAGACAGCCGTTGTCGAGGGCTTAGCACAGAAGATTGTAGACGGTGATGTTCCCCATAAACTCCAAGGAAAAGAAGTCATCCGCTTAGATGTCGTGAGTCTTGTTCAAGGCACAGGAATTCGTGGACAGTTCGAAGAGCGCATGCAAAACTCATGGAAGAAATTCGTGAACGCAAAGATGTCATCCTCTTTATCGACGAAATTCACGAGATTGTCGGTGCAGGTTCTGCTGGAGACGGGAATATGGATGCAGGCAATATCCTCAAACCAGCCCTATCTCGTGGCGAACTTCAACTAGTTGGTGCTACTACCCTCAATGAATACCGCATCATCGAAAAGGATGCAGCCCTTGAGCGCCGTATGCAACCTGTCAAAGTTGATGAACCAACTGTGGAAGAGACTATTATTATCCTTAAAGGTATTCAAAAGAAATACGAAGATTACCACCACGTTCATTATACTGACGGAGCTATCGAAGCGGCTGCTACTCTTTCTAACCGCTATATCCAAGATCGTTTCTTGCCAGATAAGGCTATTGACCTTCTAGACGAAGCTGGCTCTAAAATGAACTTAACCTTGAATTTTGTAGATCCAAAGGTCATCGACCAACGCTTAATCGAAGCAGAAAATCTCAAAGCTCAAGCAACTCGAGACGAAGATTTTGAAAAAGCGGCTTACTTCCGTGACCAGATTGCTAAATATAAGGAAATGCAAAAGACCAAGGTAACGGATCAGGATACCCCAATCATCAGCGAAAAGACGATTGAACATATCATCGAGCAAAAGACTAATATTCCAGTTGGTGATTTAAAAGAAAAAGAACAATCTCAACTGATCAACCTAGCAGATGACCTCAAGGCTCATGTTATTGGTCAAGATGATGCTGTTGATAAGATTGCCAAGGCTATCCGTCGTAACCGTGTTGGTTTAGGTACTCCAAACCGTCCAATTGGTAGCTTCCTCTTTGTTGGTCCTACTGGTGTCGGTAAAACGGAACTTTCTAAACAACTAGCTATCGAACTCTTTGGCTCTGCTGACAGCATGATTCGCTTTGATATGAGTGAATACATGGAAAAACACAGCGTTGCTAAACTCGTCGGTGCTCCTCCAGGATACGTAGGTTATGATGAAGCAGGTCAGTTGACTGAGAAAGTCCGTCGTAACCCTTACTCACTGATCCTCTTAGATGAGGTTGAAAAAGCCCATCCAGATGTTATGCATATGTTCCTTCAAGTTTTGGACGACGGCCGTTTGACTGATGGGCAAGGACGTACAGTTAGCTTCAAGGACGCCATCATTATCATGACCTCAAATGCAGGTACAGGAAAGGCTGAAGCAAGCGTTGGATTTGGTGCAGCTAGAGAAGGTCGTACCAACTCTGTCCTTGGAGAATTAGGCAACTTCTTTAGTCCAGAATTCATGAACCGCTTTGATGGTATTATTGAATTTAAGTCTCTCAGCAAGGAAAATCTCCTTCAAATCGTTGACCTTATGTTGGATGATGTGAATAAACGTCTCTCAAGTAATAACATCCATTTAGATGTAACAGATAAGGTTAAAGAAAAACTTGTAGACCTTGGTTACGATCCAAAAATGGGAGCTCGTCCACTCCGTCGTACCATCCAAGACTATATCGAAGATGCCATTACAGACTACTACCTTGAAAATCCAAGTGAAAAAGACCTCAAGGCAGTCATGACAAGTAAAGGTAAAATCGTGATTAAGTCCAAAAATAAAACGGAAACAGTCGAGTCAAACGACTAGTTCCTCACATACAAAAGAATGTTCTTGCTTGACAGTAAGAGCATTCTTTACTATTATAGAAAGAAAGCGCACTCACGAAGGAGGAATTTATGGCAAATCCAACATTTGGAGAAAAAAAAGAGGGAGTAACTTACAAAAATAGATATGGCGTTTATGCAGTCATATCTGATGCAAACCATGAAAAGATTATCCTCGTACAAGCTCCAAATGGTGCATGGTTCTTACCAGGGGGCGAAATTGAAGAAGGCGAAAATCACCTTGAAGCTCTCAAACGAGAATTGATTGAAGAATTAGGATTTACAGCTGAAATCGGCACCTACTATGGGCAAGCTGATGAATATTTTTATTCTAGACATCGTGATACCTACTACTACAATCCAGCCTATCTCTACGAAGCTACTTCTTACCAAGAAATTCAAAAACCTCTCGAAGACTTCAATCACTTAGCTTGGTTCCCAATCGATGAAGCTATTGCTAACTTAAAACGTGGAAGTCACAAATGGGCGATTGAAGCTTGGAAAAAACAACATCAAATTTAAACTATCTTTACCAAATTTCCCAAAAAGTGCTATAATAGACATAGAAATATAGGAGGAAACCTTATGAAGCTCATCAATACTACAAATTCACACTCGCTTCTTGTTAAAAGTCAGTTAGAAAGCACTGACGCAACGCTTGTAGAAGTCTATTCTGCTGGTAACACAGATGTTATTTTTACTCAGGCTCCGCTTCATTACGAAATCCTCATTTCCAATAAACATCGTGCAATCCGTGAAAAAGAAATTGAGAAAATCCAAGAATTCTTCTTAAATCGTAAAATTGATAAACAAGTTATTGATGAAGCAAATATCAAAACCCTCTATTCTGATAAATTGATTGAGATTTCAATCCCTACAAAATAGAATTAATCTACCCTACAGTTAAAAACTGCGGGGTTTTTAATCCTTTTCTTATTTAAGTTCTTGAAATAATTATTGTAGCTAAAGCTTTTTTTGTGAATATTTCACATTTCAATCGAAAAAAATGTTAGAAATTTCGTTATAATAGTTAGAGAGATTTTTAATGAAGGAGTTTGATATGAAAGAAATAGTATACAGAGAAGCCAGGCTAGATGAATATCAAAAAATCGGGAAAGTGTTGGCTGGAGCCTTTATGGACTATCCTTTTATGACTCTTATCAAAGATGATTTAAAGAAGCCAGAATACTACCCAGCCTTTCTAGAATTGTTGGATAGCCTTTTGACCAGACTCTACATCAAGGGAGAGACTTGTCTAGTCGCTGAACGAGACGGAGAAATCCTGGCAGTCGCCCTTTTACAACAAAAGGATTTTTCTGTTCTATCTTATTTATTAAATGGCATTATCAAGCTTTTCCGTTTTATTACACCACGAAACCTCTTGAAGTATCTAGATTTGGTAGAACGTTCTGAACAGCATTTAAAAAGATCGGGCAATTTTGATTGGTATTTGATGATGTTAGGAGTCAACGCTTCAATCCAAAACCAAGGAATCGGCAGTGCATTCCTACAAGAAGGTGTTGAACCTTATCTTAAATCCAAAGGCTGCAAACGCTTGGGCTTGATTACTAGTACTGAAAAAAATGTGTGCTTCTATGAAAAAAACAAGTATGAATTACTGGATTCGATGATGTTAGACTACGGAACAAAGTCAATTGGAAACTGGGCTTTTGTAAAAATACTGGATAACTAATTTTAAACATAAAAAAGATTGGTCATTACACCAATCTTTTTTGATTTTATTTAACTGCTTCTTTCAAGGCTTCGACCTTGTCTAAGCGTTCCCATGGAAGATCGATATCTGTACGCCCCATATGCCCATAAGCCGCTGTTTGACGGTATATTGGACGTTTGAGGTCAAGCATTTGGATGATTCCTGCAGGGCGAAGGTCAAAGATTTGACGCGCTGCTGCTTCTAATTTGCTTTCAGCGACTGTTCCCGTACCGAAGGTATCGATACGAACAGATACTGGATGAGCCACCCCAATCGCGTAAGCCAATTGCACTTCTGCTTTCTTAGCAAGACCTGCAGCTACGATATTTTTGGCAATGTAGCGAGCTGCATAAGAAGCTGAACGGTCCACCTTAGTCGCATCCTTACCAGAGAAGGCACCACCACCGTGACGTGAATAACCACCATAGGTATCCACAATGATCTTGCGACCTGTCAAACCTGAGTCTCCTTGAGGTCCTCCGATAACGAAACGGCCTGTTGGATTGATGAAGAATTTTGTCTCATCATCCAGGTAAGAAGCTGGAATGACTTCTTTGATCACCTTGTTAATCACATCTTGGTGGATTTGCTCATTGCTCACTTCTGGATCGTGTTGAGTAGAAATAACGACAGTATCCACGCGCACTGGACGGTCATTTTCATCATACTCAACAGTGACCTGTGATTTGGCATCTGGACGAAGATAGCTGATTTCACCAGACTTACGAAGCTCTGCCAAGCGACGAACCAGTTTGTGACTAAGTGAAATCGGTAATGGCATGAGTTCTTCTGTTTCATCCACTGCAAAACCAAACATGAGACCTTGGTCTCCAGCTCCAATCAAGTCAAGTGGATCTTGATCTACGTTTCCACGAACTTCCAAGGCTTCATTAACCCCTTGAGCAATATCAGGAGATTGTTCTACCAAAGATGGATGAACTCCTACCGTCTCCGCAGAAAAACCGTACTCAGTATTGGTATAACCAATCTCTGCAATGGTATCACGAACTACTCGGTTAATATCGACATAAGCATTGGTTGAAATTTCACCGAAAACATGCACTGAACCAGTATAAACAGCTGTTTCAGCAGCAACGTGCGCCTCTGGATCTTGCTCTAAAATAGCATCCAAGATAGCATCTGAAATTTGGTCTGCAATCTTATCTGGATGCCCCTCAGATACAGATTCAGACGTGAATAATTTACGTTCTGACATAAAAATGTCCCCCCTTAAAAAATATTCGTTATAGAGTTACAAAGAACTGGTAGGTAGAGTATTTACAATCAATCCCACCACCTTATCGGGACCATATAACCTAACTATTATAACACGAATCTTTGAAAAATACTCGTATGATTACTATTTTTCTTACTAGGAAAAGTGTTTTCTAATCACAACCAAATAAAAACTCTTAAAATAGATGAGTTTCTACTTTAAGAGTGATGTTATAAACTAATTATTCTCTAGATAAAACTCAAACCGTTCTCCGACGTATTGGCTCTTTACATACTCAAAAGCCGTTCCGTCATCAAAGTAAGAAACCTGAGTCAAACCTAAAATAGCATGCCCTTTTTCAACTTCTAAGTAATGAGCTATCTTTTCCTTTGCTAAACGTGCGTATATGGTCTGATGAGATTTTCCAATCCGATAACCATGCTCTTGCAAGGTTTGAAAGAAGTGCTTGGTTACTTCCTCTTTTTTGAAACTCTTGATAAATTTCTCAGGAATCGACGCCACTTCATAGACAACAGGAACCTTATCCGCATAACGAACACGCTCCATACGAATGATATTGTCAGTTGGCAGTAAACCTAGTTTAGCCACTTCTTGCTCATTTGGAATGGTTCGACGATAAGAAATCAAGTGACTAGACGGAGTTTTCCCTTGAGCTTTAACAATCTCCGTAAAACTAGTTGTTCCACGCATTCTTTCCTGAACACGTGTGCTTGAAACAAAGGTCCCACTACCTACACGTCGTTCCAAAACCCCTTCTTCAACCAAAAGAGAGATTGCTTGACGTAAGGTCATGCGGCTAACGGCAAATTCTTCTGCTAAATCTCGCTCACTTGGAAGTCTTTCCCCAATTTTCCAACTTCCCTCATCAATGTCTTTCTTGATTTGGTCGTGGATTTTCATATAAGCTGGTAACATGCTTGATCACTTCTTTTCTTTATTTTTTCCATTGTACCGTAACTCATAGGGAAAAGTCAAACCGCACTTGTTTGGTTGGTAATTCTAACCCTTTTATGATAGAATATTCAAGAAGATATTTCTTTGAAGAAAGGGAAAAGATGAGCAACATTTCAACTGATTTGCAAGATGTCGAAAAGATCATCGTACTGGACTATGGTAGCCAGTACAACCAACTCATCTCACGTCGTATCCGTGAGATTGGTGTCTTTTCAGAACTAAAAAGTCACAAGATTTCGGCTGACGAAGTCCGTGCTATCAATCCTATCGGGATTGTACTTTCAGGTGGTCCAAACTCTGTTTACGAAGAAGGATCGTTTGATATTGATCCAGAGATTTTTGAACTTGGAATTCCGATTTTGGGAATCTGCTATGGTATGCAGCTATTGACCCACAAGCTTGGAGGAAAAGTTGTTCCTGCAGGCGATGCTGGTAACCGTGAATACGGTCAATCAACATTGACTCACACAGAATCAGCTCTTTTTGCGGGTACTCCAGATGAGCAACTTGTCTTGATGAGCCATGGTGATGCTGTTACTGAAATTCCTGCTGACTTTGTTCGTACTGGAACTTCTGCAGACTGTCCTTATGCATCTATTGAAAACCCTGATAAGAAAATTTACGGTATCCAATTCCACCCAGAAGTTCGCCACTCAGTTCACGGTTATGATATTTTGCGTAACTTTGCTTTGAATATCTGTGGTGCCAAAGGTGACTGGACTATGGATAACTTCATCGAGATGCAAATCAAACAAATCCGTGAAAAAGTTGGAGATAAACGTGTTCTTCTCGGACTTTCTGGTGGTGTTGACTCTTCTGTTGTCGGAGTTCTTCTCCAAAAAGCTATCGGGGATCAATTGATCTGTATCTTTGTAGACCACGGTCTTCTCCGTAAAGGGGAAGCTGATCAAGTTATGGATATGCTTGGTGGCAAGTTTGGCTTGAACATCGTTAAAGCAGACGCTGCCAAACGTTTCCTTGATAAATTGGCTGGTGTTTCTGATCCCGAACAAAAACGGAAGATTATCGGTAATGAATTTGTCTATGTCTTTGACGATGAAGCAAGCAAGCTAACAGACGTGAAATTCCTTGCACAAGGAACACTCTATACAGACGTGATTGAGTCTGGTACGGATACTGCTCAAACTATCAAGTCTCACCACAATGTGGGTGGACTTCCTGAAGATATGCAGTTTGAACTCATCGAGCCTTTAAATACTCTTTACAAGGACGAAGTTCGTGCCCTCGGTACTGAACTTGGCATGCCAGACCACATCGTATGGCGCCAACCATTCCCAGGACCAGGACTTGCGATCCGTGTTATGGGTGAAATCACTGAAGAAACTCGAAACAGTCCGTGAATCAGACGCTATCCTTCGTGAAGAAATTGCTAAAGCTGGTCTTGACCGCGACATCTGGCAATACTTCACTGTTAACACTGGCGTTCGTTCAGTAGGTGTTATGGGTGACGGCCGTACTTACGACTACACCATTGCTATCCGTGCCATCACTTCTATCGATGGTATGACAGCTGACTTCGCGAAGATTCCTTGGGAAGTTCTCCAAAAAATCTCTGTTCGTATCGTAAACGAAGTTGACCACGTCAACCGCATCGTCTACGATATCACAAGTAAACCACCTGCAACCGTTGAGTGGGAATGATTTATAAACATGATTTGAAGTGAAATGGTTGATTTAACAGCATTCTCAGTTATTATAAAGGTTAAAAAATCAATCAAAATTGATTGGTTTCCCCACCAAAAAAACCCACCAGAAATATTCTGATGGGATTTTTTTATATTAAATTTTATTTTTTTCTATTATTCGATGCTTTACGATCTTTCTTAATAGCTGGTTTTTGAAAGAATAGTTCACAGTTGTTTTAAAAAAATAGAGTAAAAACTACGTTTTTCTTAGGACTAATTTTACCTATTAATTTTTATAAAATATGAATCAATATTTTTTTATAATAGAGGAATAGTTTAGTTCTGTGTTAATCAACTATTGTATCTATCAATTCAATTATAAAAGGAATCATTAGTATTCTTGAAAAAGGTAGAGATTAGAATACCATCTAAATTTAACAAATTCTTTATGATCCAATAATATTAACGAAATTATCCAAACCAAGTCCGATGCATTGCTTCAAGAAATTCTTTAGTTATTGGGAATCCAGAGCTTGCACCAATTACAGAATCAATACCACAATATGGGCATAAAGCGGTTCCTCTGTAGTCTATTTTTGTGTCTTCCACTAGCCATTCATCAATTTCAAGTGGAGAAAAAATTTGCTTACAATAAAAACAACCACAAATTTTATCCTTTTCCAACTCAGGCTTATTATTACTACAATATGCATGAGCTATGCGGTAATCCTGTTTATTCAAAATCTTTCCCCTTTCTCTTTTCTATGATTTGGTCGGAACAATTGTGAGGTCGCTGTGATCATTTAAAAAACTATATATTGGTACTCCAAAACCATCTTCCGATATATTCTCACATAGAGTTTTTACAAAGAATTCAATCCATTCACTAGAAGGTTCCACAGCATCATCAGTCTGAGGAGTGAACCACATTTGAGGAATAAGTTCCATTGTGTCTAAATCAAATGCAATCCCAATCATCATATCATAGAAATCAAAGGAAGCACAAAAAGCACGTATACTATCGCTAATTTTATCAATTTCTAATTCTGGAGGTATTTCCGTCATTGTAATCATCATATGACCAGTTATTTCTCCATTTTCCTCTTCAAACTTTTCAAGTATCCCTTGCTCACGGAGGATATTTTTCACTTTGAAGAACATTTCTTTATCTGCTAACATAATATTCTCTCCAACAATTTGAATTAGCCTTATTATACCATTTATTTTTTTGCATAAAATAGATATAAAATAAGTTGTGTAAACACAAAAAGGAATAAATCACATTCATATTTTCAATTTCAATCAACAACTATCCTACCCAAAATATTTATCTACCAATTCCTGAATCCTACCTTCTTTAGCAGCTGGAATGGTATCTTCTAAAACAAAGTTCCTTCTACTGATATCTTGGGAAAGATTTCCAAAGATAAAATTAGTGGAAATGTTATAGATAATTTCGGATGGTGCAAATCCATAAACTTGATTTTCTAGGATGTGTTTTAAGCGCTCTTCAGGATTTGGAAAGGCTTCTTTCAAACCTTCGCTATTGTATAGTCGTTTAACAAGTTCTGCAATATAGAGACCTGACTTCATGTATAAATCAATAAATGTCTTAGATGGATCATCAAAGATACCTGGGTTTTCTTTTTCAAGATCATCCACCATTCTCTTCACCACCCGTTTAGGAGTGAAAATCTGGTTGGTCTTTTGTGGTGGAATATAGTCAAAAATATCCTCTTTTTGATCTTTAAAATAATCCGCCAACTCCTCTTTCTTGCGAAGAAATTCTTGAATGGCTTCATCGAATGTTGCTCGATCAAAGAGATGTCCTGCAAAATCCTGCCCACCATCTCTCAAATAACGAAATTGGTCAATCGTAATACCAGTCACCTCAAAGAAAACATGCTCAGGAACAAAGGTGTCAAAATTATCAAGGGTTAGAGATTGATCACCATAGGCCATGATAAAACTTGGAATTGTTCTTGCAAATCCTCGAAGGTGATCCCGGATTTCATCTTGAGCAGATTGTTTCAACTGTTCAACACGTTTGACCTCAACCTGTTCGATAAACTTCTCAGGCATCTTTTCCACTTCTTTTTTAAGTTTTTGTTCCAGTTTTTCTTTGTGAATGAGATTATTTTCTTCTATTCGTTTTTCAAGAACTTCTTGAATCTTATCTTTTTGCTCCTTATCATTTGCTTCCTTGAGCTGTTGCTGCACCTCTTCCTTGATATGAGCTTCGGTAATTTTACGTTCTATCTCATTTTTTCGAACTTCATTCTCAAATGTTACTGCAATTTGCTTCTTGATGTGGTCTGTTTCCCGAGTTTTCAGATCATATCCAGCTTTCAATTCTTCTACAATTACCGTAGATACTGTCTGGCTCAAGTCATTAATTAGTTGTTTTTGAGTTTTGTCCTCATCTTTTGTGACTAATTCAACAACAGACTGTCCAAGTCCATAAACTTTTTCACCAAAAAGTCGCGTTTGTTGATTGATCACGATTTCATGGTCAACAACTGCATTGCCCTCATCATCCACTGTAACATCTGAAAAATCTAGTAAATCAGAAGATGTTTGTAACTTGCCTTCCTTTTCTACTGGTAGTTCATTTAAAATGTCTAGAACGGTTTGACTGGCTTGGAAAATGCCACTAATATTATCGAAAAGGAGATTGGACATAAATCCTCGCTTGAGGACTTCTCTAGCTTTTATCTGACGCGGTATAGTCAGAACTGCCTTAGCATCAATCTCAACCATCTTACCAGCACGATCCTCAGCTATGACAGGGAAGAAATTTAGTAATTCTCTAATGTTTTCTTCGCGGGTTGCTGAAGTTCCTCCACCTCCTGCAGTTGCAAGTGATAAGTTATTTGCAAACTCATCAAAGAGAATCAGGGTTCTTTCAGGCGCAAAGTCAAATACATAGGCTCTTTCTTTGCGGAAGTGATTTCCTTTGCTATCGGTCCATGAGTATGGATTTTGAGCGCGGAAGGCAGCTTGCATATAAAGGGCAGGTGATTTCAAGTTTGATAACATCAATACGCCTGTCCATTCAGGAATCGTCACACCTGTCGTCAACTGACCAACGGAGAGGGTAATGGTTTTGTCATTCTCTGCTATCGCTTTTCTAACCAGGTCTAAGGATTTGAGTTTGACCTTATCATCTTCCTCAGACATACGCCCGTCACCAGCAGCTAAAACAATCTCATAGTTTTCATAGATGGGGTGTTCTTCTAGTAGAACTTTTAAGGCTTTAGCTGAGGCTACACGTTCTAGGAGCCAAAAAGTATGCTTGAGTTCGTTCCGAAGTTCTTTGGTTGAAAATGGATATTTTTCATTGCTAGATAGAGTATCTAACCAATTTCTGACATCTTGCTCATGGATAAATTTCCCTTTATCATCTGTAGCGAAAAATTCACTCAAGTCAAAAGCATAGTCGATATTTTCGCCATCTAGTTGAGCACCTTTTTCTAGCTCTTCTCCAATCATCTGTGACATTTGATAGGTAAAGAGATTTAACTGAGGCAAGCTCTCATATGGATTCTCCTCTTCTTGCTCAGGCGACCAAGTAGTTTTAGCTGCCTGTTCATCAGCATAAGACCAGTTGTAGATCTGCTCCTCGGTAAATTCTCCCTTAGCTAATGCCTTAAATGGAGTTCCTGATAGATGCAAGGTAAAATTTCGACGAATCTTATTAAAGGCCTGGTCTGTCTTGAAGGTATCGACTCCTTCGTGAGCTTCATCGATAACCAACAAATCCCAATGTAGGTCGGTTACCCATTTGAGTTTATTGTGCTCTCCACCTAGATAAGCAGAGCCTTTCAAATCTTGGAGACTGATAAAAGCAAGTTGTCTTACATCGTCATCTAAAATACTAACAAATTCTTTTCGTGACAAGGTTGGGCGAGTTTTAAGACTGTCTGATTCGGAAACAAACTTGTAAGTCGTTTGTCCTGCTATGAATTTTTCAAAATCATCATACCATGAATTAGCAATGGCAGGTCTATTGGTTACAATCAGGACGTTGACAGCATCCATTCGACGAGCTAGGTCATAGGTAGACAAGGTCTTACCAAAGCGTGGCTTGGCATTCCAGAGGAACTTGCCTCCTGGGTGATTTTTGAAATAAGCTAAGGTCTTAGAAACTGCTTCTTCTTGCTCTTGTCGCAGAGTATAGTCCTGTCCTTGACCAGGCTGATAACCTGACAAATCATGCTGAACAAACTTATCAAAAAGATTTTTAGATTTTTCAGGTGTCCCATTAAAATAAAACCATTCCGTCTTAGGACGACGTTCCACATCATGGAAAGAAAGGAAATGGTGGAAATCATGGTCCTTAAAAGTCTTTCCCTTATCAGGTTCTTCCGTATAGGCTGCATCCCCAGTCCATAAGACATCTGTATCTATATGAGCAGTATGCGTTTGTTCTTTAATCCGTTGTCTGACATCACGCTCCGTATAACCAATCTTAATCCAGCCCTCATTGCTAGTTACCGTCGGAGTGGTGTAAGCATAGATTTTAGGATGAATCTCTTTAGAAGTTTTAATTTCTACCATCAATCCATCTCCCTTACATGAGTCTCAATAAAAGCAATTTCTTCAGGAGAAAGGTCATATTTTTGATAGAGCTGGCGGTCAATATCAGCCACTGATTGTGTCCAATCAATGTCCGAATTGACCGTAAAATCTTGGAGTGGGACTTTAGCCCAAGTTGCTGGAGGATTGTCTTGCGTCAATTTCAAAATACCTAACATAACTCTAGCAAATTTAGTTTTAATATACTTAAAACAAGCCTCTGCTTCTATTTTTGTGTCAAATTTTCCAATAGATATAAACGTCTGAGAATACCCGATTAGGGGTTCCCCGATTAGGGGTGTTGAAAGCACTTCACCTAAAGCACCACTTCCGTTAGCTTTAGGTAAAATAATTTTCCAAAAGAGCAAGTTAGGATGCTCTCGTAAGTATTCTTTTTTTAGATATTTTACAGAGCGCCCGTTTTTCTCTCGTCCAATTATTTGAACATATTCTGTATTTGAATCTACTTTATCTTTAAATACCTCAGGGTATCGTTCAAAAAAATATTTGTAGAAACAGCTTTTCTGTGACTTAAATCAGTTCTAGAGATTAGTTCCGGAAAAATCTTCAAACATAATGTCTGTCAACTTGTGACTATCTGAGCCATACATAATTCCTGAAAAGTGATGGTTCTCGAAGCTTTTTACTTTCCTATAGATACTATCAAGTAAAGGATCGGAGATGAAAGTCTCGATAGCTTCAAATTCTTTATTCTTATCATGATACGTAATCACAACACCGCCTTTAATATCTGTCCCAGGAAAAAAACTTTATTACTCTTTAATTCATAGAATTTAACTTTTAAATGTCTACTATTTAACATTTTTATAATTCCATTTCTTGGGAGTTCCTCCTGTGTTTGCAAGGAATCTAGCTGGAGTAACTAACACAGTTTTATCTGAAATTTTTATAAGATTCATCTATAAAGAAATGATAAATAGGCCTTGTTTGAGTATTTGCTCCTTCAATTTCCTCTTGATACGGTGGATTTCCTATCACGACATCAAATTTCATTTCACTTTCCTCACTAGATAGGTGCTCAAAACCTATCATTTTATTCTTTTTCCAGTCTTTGATTTGGGTTTTAGATTCTTCTGCTTCTTGAACTTCCAGCTCATCTGAAAACAAGCTTAGCTGTTGAAATTGCTCTTGTGTAGCTGAGTAAGGACTGATTTTTTTCAATCCATCCATCTGAAAGACATTGTAAGAGATAATAGTCGCAATTTCTTTCTTTTGCTCTAAGGTCGGTTGATTTCCAGTCTTTGCAAGATAGTAGTCCTCAAATGTTGCTAAAAGATTTTCACGCGCCAAAAGCAGAGAATCCCCTTGATACTCATAGCCATAAGAAGCTCGATAAGCTTTTTTTACAAGTTCATAGAATGTGACTTCTTCTGAGACCTCACGACTAATGCGCTGCAATTTTCTATCTACAAAACCAACTCGCTCAGATAATGGAATTTCCTCGCCAGTTACTGTATCATAGCGAGTAACCATATAAGGTGCTTCACCACAGGTAATTTCTAGCCAGCGCACTTGGATATAATCTTCAAGATCTAGAGCTTCAAGTTCAGCTTCCACGTAGCCATTTTGCTTTTCAACCAACCAAGTTGGCGTAAAAACTTCGGCTCTAATCTTGGTTCGGTCTTTTTGCTCATACTTAGACTTTTCTGATCGAGGTTGAATCAAGTTTGCATAGGTTCCCGTCACCCTACTCGGAGTGATACGATCACTTGGAGCAAATCCCTTTCCCAACAATTCATAAGAATGCGTTGCCCAAACAATATTTTTTTCTTGGTCGTTCGATCTTTTAAAAGAATTTTTAATAAATCAGCCGACTCCATAGCCAACTGTTCTTCACTAATATCTATTGCCATAAAGCAACCTTTTCTTCTTATTATTTTTAAATTCTAAAAAAATATGTACTTTTTCATTTATTAATCTATTATATTTTACCACAAAAACACACTGAAATACTTGTCTCAGTATGTTTATTTCATTTTATTGTTTTTCGTCCCAGTGAGCAATTTTTTTCTGTAATAAGTTTTTAATCTTATATGTTATAGTTGATAAAATTGTAGATGAGATAGGAAAATCAAGAACAATTGTATACCTAATTATGTAAAAGGCTATAGAACACTTAGCAGGTATGGTAAATGGGGATTGATTTAACCTTACCACAGAGACTAGTGCGTATAGGGTGACCTAGGCTTCATATTTGCCCCTGCTTCGCTTTATTTTGAGGTAGATGACTAAAACACCACGGATAAACTACAAGCCCTTAGAAACGATTCTTGGGGCTTTTGTGAGGTCATAAGCTTATAAACCACGTTACAGAGAAATTAGGCGATAAAGAGCTGATAGACCTATATAAAGTGAAATTGGGTAACCAGATAGATGCCCTCAAGGCTTGGATAGATAACCATCCATTTCTTTACCGTGAAGGGAAACGCGAGAAGTATCACGAAGATCCGTTGAGCTTTGCTAAAGAGGAAGTTAAGCAGAGAGAAAAAATCAGAAGGTTGCATCAGAATATAGTGAGATAAGAAGATTATTAGGTGAGTACGCTCCATTATCACTAGAAAAACATCGAAATATAAGGTATAATGATTTGGAAGGAATTAGGCACGATTATGGTAAATAATTTTTTTAAAACTTTAGAAGACTTCAGAGAAGGCGTAGAAAACGGTGAAGAGTTTAATCTAAAGCTAAACGGAATTGAGTATTACATTGGGTATTTTGGTGATGATAATGTAATCTCTGAACCTTTTGGTGTCAATGAACAAAAATTTTCTAGTTTTGATGAATTGTTAGATATTGATTTACACGGAACTACCTTAAGAGATAGCTGGATGCTATTGACTGCATAACTTTAGCAGAAGGCCCCGTTTTTATGTGATATATTGGTAAATAAAAAGAAGCATGACTCTCCCACAGCTATAGAGCTTTTGGGCGGGAAAACCATGCTTCTTTCTTGACTTAATTATACATCATCTTGATTTTAAAATCAAATAGAGGTGTCCCACCTCCTACCGCAGAATGAACTGTTTCAAGGGGAGATGGAAAACCTCTATTTACTATCTAAATTATAACTCACAATGTGCTTTTTTTCAAGAAAGGGTAACAGAGTAGCAAACCAGCTACTTATTGGAATGACAATAAAGCCTCTGCCATCTTCAATAAGGGTGAGGTATCAAACTTTTCCAATGGTGAGGTTTTGGTAAGGTACAAGAGTTATGGTAAAATTGAGGAAGAACAACGAGTACAAAGTAAAGAACTAGAACAAAGGTATCATTGTTTTAGAAATGAATTTAAGAGAGGGGTAATATAATGGAATTATCAGAGGCTCTTTCTCAGATTGACTCTTTAGGTCTGGATGAAAAACCTATAGATTTTTCAAAGTTTACTGATGAGCAATTACTGAGAACCAGTATTACGCTCGACTTACTTTCTTTAGAAGAAGCTGAAGCATTTGAATTAGAACTAGCTAAGCGACAACTTACAGAGAGATATTTTTTAATGAGAAAACCTAAAACTGATTCTTAGTACCATCTAGGCGCTTTCACCTTCAAAGACACTATGGGAAAGGAGAACGTAAATGAGTAAGCAACTTTGGAACTACCTACGCTCAAGAGTTCAGGTAGTTAGTAGGGATGGAAAAATTATCAAAGGACTTGTCACAGATTTTGTAGATGAGATGGATAATGATGAGCAAGATGAAATCACTATCCTCATTAACAATCCTGGTCCTGATGAACCAACTGAGATTTCTCTCTTTGAGAGTGAGATCATCTCAATTAAAGCGATCTCATAGCGCTTAGAACAATCTAGGTCTTAGACAGAAAAGTAAAATAAAAAGCACCTATGACAGGTGCAATTTACTTGTTTACTGAACACATCAATTTAATTAACCTTTTAGTTACCCTTTGTGTTTTCTCTACTTATTTATGAAATGAACTTTGGTAGAAAACAGGGCAAAAAACAGAGCAGGCTTAGGCCTGTTTTTATATACCTTTTAATGGGAAGATAACAAAATGTTATCTTTTCCTATTTATAATCTCTTAATTCCCCTGTTTTATACTGTTCAACCAATTCCCAGAGATTATGAGTAGTTAAATCTGGTACAAAAATAAATTACTTTTTTTAATGTACTCATAAATTAGCCCTTCGTCACTTATCAATTTCCCCCAGCTCTCTCAACCGTTCCTGCCCTATCTTCAACATCTCTTTTTCCACCTTGTTCCATTTTCCAAATAAGTATTCGTGTAGAACTTCTGCTGCTGAGGTTTCATCTACTTGCGAATCATAAACACACGATTGATCTCTTTGAAAAATTTGAATTTGATTAAAAATTTTGTCATTTTCTAACTCTCGTAAGTTATCAACTAAATGTTCTACAATTCCATCATGGTGCTCTTTGGGAGTCGCTCTTGCTTGACTAGGATCTATGGCGTAGAGCTCCTCATAACGTATCAAGGTACTGAGATAAGACAATTCTGGCTTGGTCGCAATTAGTGCAAGTGAGACTTGATATCCTCTAGTTGCCAATAATTGGGCCGTTTTTCGGGGAACTTCTGTTGTTCTCAAGGTACCCTCGATTAACAAATGATAACCTTTTTTACTCAATTCATCTACAAGATATTCAACCATTTGGCCCGCAAATACTTTGGTATAATCCACACTATCTTTTCCATGCTTTTCCTGTAAGCCAAGGTAGTTCGGATGAAAAGAGCGATAACTATCTCCATCAATGATAATGATATTGCCTTGAAATTCCCTTTGTTTCACACGATGAATCGTTGTCTTACCAGCACCACTCTGTCCACCGAGCAAAATTGCTTTAGGCTGAGATGAGGTTGATTTCCCACGAGTTAAAGAACGGACAAGTCGATTGGAGGCTTTAATAAAGTCATCCTGACTAAATTTATCTAATTTCATTAAGCCACCACTAGATGACTAGCTTGTTCTAGCATACGTTCAATGCCATCCAAATAGCCATTATATCGCTCCACATCCTCAAAAGTTGCAACAAGATAAATCTTCGTGTTAATCAAATCAGAAAGATCATCGCTCATTAGTACCCAAGGATTAGAAGTATCGTCAAATGCAATTCCTTGTTCATCTTGAAAACGATAAAGTTGCGCTAAGATATTCGCTCCTCGTTCCTTTATCAATTCTATTTTTAATGTTAACTGATAATCTTCAACTGGTGTGAGCATTTTTTCCTCCCCTACGATATCGATATAAGAAACATTAAATTTTTTGCAGATACGATCGATTAATTCTGTTGAAACTGAACTTGTCCCATTTTCATAACGACTCAGACTATTTCTAGAGATACCAACAATCTTTGCAAACTCAGGTTGCGTTAAATTCTGTGTTTTACGTAACGTTTTTATATTTTTCTCCAATCATGTAACTCCTCCTTTTTATTTATTTCTATTATAGCACAAAAAAATAAAAACGCACCAAAAATGGTGCATTAATTCTATCGCACTAGCTGAATGAAATATTCCATCTGTTACATCGATGGCAAACCAACCATCTAATACAATGGCTTTATCAAATAATCTATCTTATCTATTTTAAAGACAAATTTACCACAAAAACACACTTAAATACTTGTCTCAGTGTGTTTATTTCATTTTAAGATAACTTCATCAAAAAACACCTGATAAAAGCCAATATAGCTCTACTTCAGGTGTTTTGTGTTTTTTGATGTATCTTATTGTTCTTTTGATTTTCTGTTTCCTAGGGCTAATCCAAGTCCGGCGAACAATAGACCAAGTCCCATGAGACTTTGATTTCTTGTATCATTGCTTCCAGTTTCAGGAAGTTTAGCTGGTTCTGGTTTGTAAGCAGTAGGTTCTGGTTTAGGAGTTGCTTTCTGCTCCAAAACTGGCACAGTTGTACGACGTTCCAAGTAGAATTGGTAGCTGTCTTTTGTTACCTTGTACTGACGTCCCTCACTGACTGTTTCCACAATCCATGAAGCTGCATCCTTAGTTAAAGAGTCAGCCAAGTTACGATCAATATCCATTAAACGTCCCTCAGACACAAAATCTTTATAGTTTCGTTGATTATACAAGGTTGTCGCTACGATTCTATCAATACCAGCTTTTTTCAGAGTTGTTAATGTCTCAGCGATAGATGGAATTGACGGATCTTCTTTCATCCTAGCATCTGTTAACAACACCACAAACTTTTTATTTTTTGGTGACTTAGACCAGTCGTAAGTAGAAACAATCTTTGTGAGAGCAGGAGTTGCTGTTTCAGGAGAATCTCCCCCATGTGCAATCTTAATTTTTTCTAAAGCTTTTTCAAGTTCAACTGGATCTGTTGTAAAATAAGTCTCACCAAATTTCGTTAGAATTGTATCTTCGTCAGTTTTTCCTAATCGACGTCCGTATACTTCATCACTATATGTAGCTAATCCAAAACGTGCCGCTACTCCATCTTTGGCAAGATTTCTTGCAAACTCATTGACATTTTTACGAACAGTATTAATAGTTCCTCCCATAGATCCTGAACGGTCAACCACGAAAACAATATCAGCTGCTCCTGCTTTTTTAACAGTTGGTGGTGTTTTAGTTATTTCCACAGTTGTTGTCTTGTCTACTCGTTCGTACTGAGTATAAGAATTTCCATCTTTATCCTTAGCAACTACAGTATTCTCTTTTGTCGTAGTTACAGGCTCTGGAATTTTTTCCACTTTTTCTGGAGCAATTTCAGTTTTAGTTACCTCAGCTACAGAGGTTTCAATATGGACTTTCTGATTGCCTTCTTGACTTTCTTTTACTTCGACAGCAGATTCTTTCTTTGAGACATCAATCAAATCCCCAGCTTTTGCTTCAGTTTCTTTGACAATAGGTCTTGATTTTTCAGTTGCAATTTCTGCTTTAGCCTCCTCAATAGGCGATTTGACTTCTTCAACTACTTTTGGTGCCTCAGTTACCTTAGTAATTTCACTTGACGAAACTTTACTAGTTTCATCAGCCGAAACTTGTCCAAGTTGTGCAAAAGTAAAGAGGATAGCCACAGATGCCAATCCAACTTTCATTTTACGAAACGAAAAAAACGTTCTTGCTTAAAACATTCCTTTTGCCATAATGACCTCTTTTTCTTTAACAGATTTAATATTTTTTTTAAAAATCTGTTTTTTTCTAGAATAACATAAATCACTAATAATTTTGCAAGCGTTTACTTAAGAGTCTTTGCAACTAAAAAAACAATAGTATCAATATTTAAAGATGATTTTTTTGTTTCAAGTTTCAAAGCATCATTTCCTATACTTCTTAATCTTATTGAGATTTTAAAAAAACAGTAAAACCACTGGTTTTACTGTCTGATGTTTAAAATGTTTGACGTTTAGCTTTACGTTCTGCACGTCCACGGGCACGACTTTCTGCGCGCTTGGTCTTCCGGCGTTTTTCATCGACCGCCCACTGAATTTTCTTCTTATAGCCTGGTTTAACTTTTTTCTTTTTCTTTTTAACCAAACCAATCATTTCGATATCGAGTTTTTCCTGTTTTTTCTCACGATTGGCACGACGGTCACGGTCATAAGTGTCTTGGAATTCTCCATCTTTAACAACCTTAGGTACAAACTTAATTCCTAATTTCTCCAACTCACGAATATCAGAGTCATCACTTGGTTGATAGAGGGTGATGGCTGTACCTGGTAGACCATTACGTCCAGTTCGTCCAACACGGTGGACAAAGAAAGACAAGTCTTGTGGAATGGCATCATTGATAACGTGGCTGACACCTTCGATGTCAATCCCACGCGCAGCCAGGTCAGTTGCTACGATATACTCAAAATCAAGATTTTTCACCTGATTCATGATCCGTTTGCGTTCACGAGGAGCAATGTCTCCATGAATCTTAGCCACCTTCAAGCCTTGAGCTGTTAGGTAGCTGTGCAATTCATCCGCACGAGTTTTTGTATTGACAAAAATCATGGCTAGATACGGCTGCATGACTTGAGTCAACTCATAAATCTGAGCGTTCTTGTCACGACCCTTGGTCGAAATCAACCAGTTGTCAATGGTATCAGAGATAACTGTCTTGGTCTTGATTTTCTCCATGACAGGATTTGACAAGTACTTTTTCAAGAATGGTTGCAGTTTTTGTGGAATGGTTGCTGAAAAGACCATAAACTGCAAGTCCTTAGGAAGACTTCCTGCAATCTTATCAACTGTTTCCAAGAATCCCATATCCAAGGTCATGTCCGCTTCATCGACTACAAAGGTCTTAGCCTTGTGAATAGCAAGGTCACCAGACTTGACCAAGTCATAGATACGACCTGGAGTTCCGATAACGATATGGGGCTGGTTGCTTGCCAGTTTGTCAATCTGACGGGCCTTGTCTGTACCACCAACATAGTTCACAACACGAATCTCAACATCTGAATGAGCTGCGATCTGACGAGCAGCTTGGTAAATCTGTGTTGCCAACTCACGACTTGGGGCTGTGATAACTGCCTGCACGCTGTCACTCTCTTCATCCAACTGTTGAAAAATGGGAAGTAAGAAAGTATGAGTCTTCCCTGAACCTGTTTTTGATTCACCAACCAAGTCACGACCTGCAAGGACAATAGGAATCAACTTCTCCTGAACCTCGGTAGGAGTCGTAAACTTCAACTCCTCCAATGCTTCTTCTATATATTTTTTAAATTTAAATTGTGTAAATGACATAATTTCCTCGATTCTATCTACTCATTATACCATAATTTAGTCTATTACAGGGGATGGATTTCCGTCAAGAATAATACCATGAACATTTTAACAACCAAGCATACATAAGAAACACTCCTAGTTACGATGAACAAGGAGTGTTATAGGGTTACTTAAGCTTCCATTCGTCTCTCAGCCAATCACAAAAATAGTGATAACGTTCCTTAAGAGCTTCATGATGCCCATAAGCATCAAATGTGCAATAAGTCGAAGGGACTTTCTCTGAAATCAGATCATGTAGATTTCTGGCATAAATAGGAGCCTTAGACAGACGATTGGAATGATTGGCACCTTCTGTCTGACCATTTTGCAAATAAATCAGGCTTTGATTCTTTATCAAGTCATGTTCCCCTACAAAATTCTGTAAAATCAGGATACCAGAAGGAACCACAGATAGAAAAGATACAGGTCGCAGGAAGATAACTACTATAGAGACTATAGACAGCAGCAAGACCACCCAGTGAATAGCCACCATAAGCAATTCGACTTTCATCAAGCAAATAGTCTTTTTTTAGACTTACTATAATACCTTGAAAGAGCTTCTGATGGTATTGGTCTACCTTCCCACCAAAATCTGGTGCCCCTTCTTTCAATGCATCAGACTGCCAGGGTGTAAAGTCATCCAGACGATTTTCTGGAATCAAACCCACCAAAATCACTGATTGAGATAGGTCTGACAAATAATCCAATTTCCCATCGTTTAAAAGCACAACTGGATAGGCTTGTTGAGGATTATAGTTTGAAGGAATACTGATCCTAACTTGAATCCCTTCCCAGTTAAACTCCTTATTTCTTGATAAAGTCATTGATTTTTTCAAGGGAATCAATCACTGCAGGACCGTAATCCATCAACTCATCGTAAGAGATAGTCATGATTTTTTTATTTTTGATTGCTGAGACATTTTCCAAAACAGCATTTGCCTTCATCAAATCCACTGCTTTTTCATCTAACTTTTGATTGCGGTCACTAGTTACATAGATAATCAACTCTGGATCCATTGACACTAGATTTTCCAGGGTCAAACCAGAAGTTCCTGTTGCGACATTGGTATAACCAAGTTGGTTAAGCAAACTTTCCTGAAGGGCTGACTTGTAGGCACCAAAGGTTTCGTCATTGTAGGCCACCATAATCAGAGCTTTTTTCTTTTCACCCTGTGTTTCTGGGTTTGCTTTCTTAACCGCATCGATTTTAGCTTGTAATTGCTCGGCATATTGATTAGCCTTGTTTTGGACATTGAAAATGGTACCAAGATTCTTCACATCTTCTACGATATTTCCTAAATCTTGTTGGATAGTTGAAAGTGAAGCTTTTTGCGTATAAACAGGGATTTTGTTTTTCATTCCAAGCACTAATGGTTCCCATTGACTTTTCAGAAAAACATCATGTTGCGGCCCATCAAGGCATCTGGTTCATAAGAAAGAACTGTTTCTTGTGAGACAGATTTTTTATCACCAATGTGAGGGATGGCTTCAATAGCATCCTTGTATTTACCAGTTACCGCATTATCAGGATTGAGCATACCGGCAATTTTATCCTTCAAACCGAGTTCAAGTAGGATTTCAGTTGTTGAGAGGTTGTTGGTGATGACCTTTTCAGGTGCCTTTTCAAAGACTTGCTCGACTTCGTTTCCTTTAGCATCATAAGTTTTGATAGTTACAGGATAGCTGGTTTCTGTATTAGCTTTTTGACTAGCTTCTGTTGTAGCCGGTGCCGGTGCTGTTTCTTTAGATGCGTTACTACAAGCTGCCAAAGATAAGGTAGCTACTGTTACAAGTAAAATACTAAGTGTTTTTTTCATGTTTTTATTTTCCTTTTTAATTTTTATAAATAGTGAATCATGGCTTGCTGATCTTCTGTCCAAGTTACCTTACTTTGAACGCCATAGACAGCCTGCAATGACTCGGGTGTGATGGTCTCTTTTGGAGTACCTTGGTAAACAATCTCCCCTTCTTTCATTAGGTAGAGATAGTCTGAATAGCGACAAGCCAGCTGAATATCATGCAAGACAGCTAGCACGTTGATCTGAAGATTTTTGACAATGGTCAATAAGTCTAGCTGATACTTGATATCCAAATGATTGGTCGGTTCATCTAAGAGCAAGAGTGAAGGTTCTTGAGCTAAGGCGCGTGCTAACAAAACTCGCTGTCTCTCTCCTCCTGATAGAGAAGAGTAAAGGCGATTTCTCTTTTCGAGCATATCTACCTTGGCTAGAGCATCCTCAACCAAGGCAAAGTCTTTTTCTTTTTCCTTTTGTAAGAAAGAGAGATGGGGTGTTCTGCCCAGCATAACGATTTCTTCAACCGTACAATCAAATTGGAGTTGATTGAACTGGGTGATGACTGCCATCTGTTTTGCCGTTTCCTTAATGCTCATTTGTTCCAGTGGTTTCCCATCTAAAGAAATCAAGCCTTGATCAGATTTTTCCTGTCGATAGAGAAGTTTCAACAAGCTAGTCTTCCCACTGCCATTGGGTCCTAAAATAGTATGAAATTGGTTTCCCTCAAGTTTAAGTGAGACTCCTTTGAGAATCTTTTTTTCTCCGATTCCAAAGTGAATATCCTGACACATTAAGTCCATATCAGACTCTCACCTCCCTTCGTCTACTTGCAACCATGTAGATAAAGAAAGGTGCACCTACTAGGGCTGTGAATATCCCAATCGGCAGCTCAGCATTTTGAATCAAAACACGAGCAAGAACATCTGCCCAGATAACAAAGAGGGCGCCGAGCAAGGTTGCTATCGGAAAAAGCCTTCTGTAGTTTGTACCCACCAAACTTCGGGCTAGATGAGGTGTAATCAGACCTACAAAACCGATAATCCCACAGGTTGATACCAAGATAGCTGTCAGCACAGCCACAATAGCCACATAGAGATACCAGTAAAAACGTAGAGGAATCCCCAAAGTCAAGGCTGCCTCATCACCCATCATCATGGCATTAAAAACACGATATTGGGTAGAGAAAAACAAAAAGGCTATTCCCACGACTACTGCTGGCAGGGTTAAGTGAGTCCATGAGATTCCTGCTAGAGAACCCATGGTCCAAAACTTGATGGTCATGACACTGTCAGCATTGGCACCGATTGAGATAATAAAATTTGAAAAAGCCAAAAAGAGTGCATTGACCACCGTCCCTGATAAAATGAGGCTTGAAGTTGTCATCCTGCCTTGCATGGAAGCAATGACTAAGACTGCAACTGTTGCCACAAGCGCTCCAAGGAAAGATCCGAGACCAATCATGACCTTAAACCCAAGAATGATACTCAAAGTCGCACCAAAGGTTGCCCCAGCAGAAATTCCTAACACATAGGGCTCTGCGATTGGATTATTGACTGTTGACTGCATAACACTACCACACATAGATAGGCCTGCACCAACTATTAAAGCAAGAAAAACCCGTGGCAATCTCATATTCCAGACAATCGCAAGTGTTGACTTCGAAAGGTCTCCTATATCCAGCGAAGCCCCCATCTTACTCAAAATTATCCGATAAGTATCACTCAAACTAATTTGAACTGAACCCATAGAAACAGCTAGAAACAGAGAGATTCCCAATGCTCCTAGCAAAATAGCAAGGAGAAAAAAATATCGTAGGTTTTGATGGCTTCCAGAAAATTTGGAAAGCATGAAACCCTCCCTTTATCAAAGATTAAAAATTTAGACAATTTTCATAAATTAGTATACCACATTTCTAAATCAGGAACAAGACTAGAAAAATATAGTAAAAAACCTCTGAATTCAGAGGGCGATTTGAGCTCGGGCTAAAATACAGAAAAACAAAAAGACTACCCAATTAGAGTAGCTTCATTATCAAGATATGCTCAATTGAACACGACCTTAGCACTTGGCAAAAAATAAAAAGCTCCCTGAAGTCAGAGAGCTAATTTGAGCTCGGGCTAAAATCCTAGTGAAAAAGGTGAAATTCCTTGTGTTCATCGAACACTGCCTTCTTTACCTATTTTCATACGGATTTTTAACGCCCTTAGCATCATGATTCTTGCTGGATAAAACGTTTATAGACTAGGCGGCAAGCCGAAGATTGTACAAAAATGTTAGTGAAACAAAAAATCTCCCCGAAGGGAGATCATTCTGGTTTATTTTACCTTACAGTGCTAGGAACCGTAAGCGAAGATTATACTTGAGTATATCGAGGTAAGGTGACAACGCAATGTAAGTGGAAAATAAAGCAGATTAACGACGAAGTCCAAGAGAGTTGATTAACTCACGGTAACGGTTAACGTCGTTTTTACGCAAGTATGCAAGCAAGTTACGACGGCGACCGATTTTCTTCATCAATCCACGGTAAGTAGCGTGGTCTTTTTTGTGTTGTTTGATGTGTTCGTTAAGGTGGTTGATTTCCCAAGTAAGGACAGCAACTTGAACCTCTACTGAACCTGTATCACCTTCGTGACGTGCATATTGTGCAATGATTTCATTTTTTTTCTCTTTTGAGATTGCCATGATGTTTCTCCTTTTTATTTGGCTTCATCCGAGTGACAGGTTGGCATGCCTGTAACCAAGAAGAAGTTATTTGTCTTTACGACATTTCCTATTCTACCAATAACTAACTTCTTTGTCAACTGATTTACTATCTATACCACAAATGTGCTATAATAGTTATAGGAAGGATATCTAAGTAGACATCTTGAAAAGAGAGGTGATTACCATGCGTAAATTCTTGCAATATCTCCCCTACTATCTGGTCGTATTTTTCTTTTATTGTCCACTTTATGAGCTGTTATTATGGTCTATTACTGAAAACTATATCTTGAAGGAGCTCACCATCGGCAACGTTATTATCTTCTCTCCACTGGTGACTTTCATAGTATCACTATTCTACTCTTATCGTTTCAAGTTCTCAGTTTGGTGGTTAATTGGAGTTGGCTTGCTCTTTTGCTTTACCATCATACCTTTTGGTGAATTTATCCTTATCTACTTCTTGGCCTATGAAATCTTTGCCCTAGTGGGTATGGCTTCTGGTCTTGGAATCAAGTATTTGCTACAAAAAAGAAAAAACAAAAAACATTCACAAAATCCTTGAAAAATCTCGCAATCATGCTATAATAATGCATAGAGACAAGTCACTTAGAACCTTTCTACCAGAGAGTGCGTGGTTGCTGAGAACGCATAGGAAGACTATACTGATACTACTCTACTGACTTTTATGCAAACATAAAACGGTGGCCACGTTAGAGCCAATCAGAGGTGTCCCTCTTTTTTGAGGAACATAAATGAAGGTGGAACCACGTTGCGACGTCCTTTTTAGGATGTCGCTTTTTGTTTTTCTTGATTTAAGACTGCAAAATAGGGAAACACTTCTGCTATAGAAATAATTGATAACTAATATAAGGAGAAAATCATGATTAAGATTACTTTCCCAGATGGCGCTGTTCGAGAATTCGAATCTGGCGTTACAACTTTTGAAATTGCCCAATCTATCAGCAATTCCCTAGCTAAAAAAGCTCTTGCTGGTAAATTTAACGGCAAATTGATTGACACTACTCGTGCTATCACAGAAGACGGAAGCATCGAAATCGTGACACCTGATTACGAAGATGCCCTTCCAATCTTGCGTCACTCAGCAGCTCACTTGTTCGCTCAAGCAGCTCGTCGCCTCTTCCCAGATATCCACTTGGGTGTTGGTCCAGCTATCGAAGATGGTTTCTACTACGATACAGACAACCAAGCGGGTCAAATCTCTAACGAAGACCTTCCTCGCATCGAAGAAGAAATGCAAAAAATCGTTAAAGAAAACTTCCCATCTATTCGCGAGGAAGTGACAAAAGACGAGGCGCGTGAAATCTTCAAGAACGACCCATATAAATTGGAATTGATCGAAGAGCACTCAGAAGACGAGGGTGGTTTAACTATCTACCGTCAAGGTGAGTACGTAGACCTTTGCCGTGGCCCACACGTCCCATCAACAGGTCGCATCCAAATCTTCCACCTTCTCAATGTAGCTGGTGCATACTGGCGTGGAAATAGCGACAATGCCATGATGCAACGGATCTACGGTACTGCCTGGTTTGACAAGAAAGACTTGAAAAACTACCTTCAAATGCGTGAAGAAGCCAAAGAGCGTGACCACCGTAAACTTGGTAAAGAATTGGATCTCTTTATGATTTCTCAAGAAGTTGGACAAGGACTTCCATTCTGGTTGCCAAATGGTGCGACTATCCGTCGTGAATTGGAACGCTACATCGTCGACAAGGAAATCGCTGCTGGTTACCAACACGTCTACACTCCACCAATTGCCTCAGTAGAACTTTACAAGACTTCTGGTCACTGGGATCACTACCGTGAAGATATGTTCCCAACTATGGATATGGGTGATGGTGAAGAATTCGTTCTTCGTCCAATGAACTGTCCTCACCATATCGAAGTCTTTAAACACCACGTGCACTCTTACCGTGAATTGCCAATACGTATTGCTGAAATCGGTATGATGCACCGCTATGAAAAATCTGGTGCTCTCACAGGGCTTCAACGTGTACGAGAAATGTCCCTTAATGATGGTCACACTTTCGTAACACCTGAACAAATCAAAGATGAGTTCCAACGTACGCTTCAATTGATTATCGATGTTTACGAAGATTTCAACTTGACTGACTATCGTTTCCGTTTATCATATCGTGACCCTCAAGATACTCACAAATATTTTGATAATGATGAAATGTGGGAAAATGCTCAACGTATGTTGAAATCAGCTATGGATGACATGGGACTTGACTACTTTGAAGCCGAAGGTGAAGCAGCCTTCTACGGACCAAAATTGGACATCCAAGTCAAGACAGCTCTTGGTAAAGAAGAAACTCTCTCTACAATCCAGCTTGACTTCTTGCTTCCAGAACGCTTCGACCTCAAATACATCGGAGCTGATGGTGAAGAACACCGTCCAGTTATGATTCACCGTGGGGTTATCTCAACGATGGAACGCTTTACAGCTATCCTTATTGAAAACTACAAAGGTGCCTTCCCAACATGGCTTGCACCTCACCAAGTAACTCTTATCCCAGTTTCTAACGAAAAACATGTGGATTATGCTTGGGAAGTAGCGAAGAAACTTCGTGACCGTGGAGTCCGTGCCGATGTGGATGAACGCAATGAAAAAATGCAGTTCAAGATCCGTGCTTCTCAAACTCAAAAAATTCCTTACCAATTGATTGTTGGTGACAAGGAAATGGAAGACGGAACTGTCAATGTTCGTCGCTATGGTCAAAAAGAAACTGAAACTATGCCGGTAGACGCATTTGTAGAATTGATTCTTGCAGACATTGCCAACAAGTCTCGTGTTGAGAAATAAACCATTTAACCTGGAACAAAATCTCAGCCACCTAAAAAGCAACAACTGAAATAGTTGTTGCTTTTTTATATTTTGATTAGGCTGAGCTAGTAGTGATTGGTCAAACCATCACAAATGGTATCCTCATCAACAATCCTTTCTATCCACTAACTTTTGGATATAGGATATCCTCCCAAGATTTGCTTCCTCGAGTTAGATAAGTTCAATATCCTCAATCCTTGTCTGCTTCATTTTCTTTTACGAAATCTTTTTGTGAATCTTTTTCAGAGAGTTTTTGATCGATATACTGGCTAATGGTTTCGTAAAGTTCCTTGGTCATCTCACTATCTAATTTTGTCGAATTATGGACTTGATTGACTTTCAATTGAACAGATTGAATACCGTAAGAGGCTTGTTTTTGGCGGATTGTTTCTAATTCTTCTTCTGAAATCGGATCTCCAACAACTGTCAAGACTAATTCATTGTTACTTGACTTGTAGACTTGATTAATGACCGTATGATTGGCGAACTCTTTCCTACAAACTGTTTGACCCCTTCTTTTCGTGCTTGATCCATCGTCAGAGTGACTGCTGAATAGCTGGCTGGAAGAACCAATAATACAATCAAGGATATCAACCCAATTCTCATTTTAATGTTTAGCTCTTTAAATGAACTTAAAGGAGATTTTCTCATTAAAATTCTTGTTCCAACAATATTGGCTAGCATGATAAAGACACAGTTAATCAAGAAAAGATAGAGAGCCCCCCAAAAAAATCGTACATTTCCATTAGCTAAGCCATAGCCTGCAGTACAGATAGGTGGCATCAGAGCTGTTGCAATGGCTACTCCAGGCACGATATTGTTTGCTTCTTTTTTCCTTGAACCAATGACACCTGCTATCCCACCAGCAATAGCAATAAGAACATCCCAAATTGTTGGAGAGGTTCGTGCAATTAACTCGCTACTTGCATAAGATAAGGGAGAAATCCAGAAATACAGAGTCGAGACAAGCAAACTGACCAATACTTGAGTAAATAAAACCTCTAGAGATTGCTTAATTAAACGCGTATCAAAAATAGCTAAACCGAATCCCAGTCCAACGATCGGTGTCATAAGAGGGGAAATCAGCATGGCTCCAATAATGACAGCTGTTGAATTCATATTTAGACCTATAGAGGCAATAAAAATCGCACACATTAAAATTGCAGTATCTCTTAATCGAACATGAAGATCATCATATAATTTTTCACGGTATTCACGTGTTGAATAGTTTCCGGTCATTGGTTACTCCTTTTATTTCATATAATCTTGTTTCTGCATAGACGATGGTAGAGAGACCTCTGTCCAATCTTACATATTTTTAATTCTCACCTGTCATTCTTTTGAACATTATCTTTTTACTATCCATCAGTCCATCCTTGATATTATATCAAAAATTTTACAACCTTTCTCTGAAGAACTCAATCAATTTGAAAGATAGTGAACGGAAAAATTCCAGTTACTTTTTTCTTTGTTCTATCCTATTTTCTCACTACATAGAAATCTAAAGAAGAGCTTGAAAGATTTCTTCCAAGCTCTTAGCATTTCTTTTTACTCAATAAGTAGGTTCACTTCCGCAAACTTAATTCGCACGGTTGTTCCTTGACCAACTTCAGATTCGATACGAATCTGATGCCCCAGTTCTTCAGAAATCTTTTTCGAGAGATAGAGTCCAAGTCCAGACGACTGCTGGGTCAATCGACCGTTATAGCCTGAAAATCCACGTTCAAAGACTCGAAGGACATCACTATTTTTAATGCCGATTCCAGTATCTTTGATACAAAGTTCCTGACCTTCCATATAGATTTCAATTCCACCTTCATTTGTGTACTTGAGACTATTTGAGAGGATTTGTTCAATGACCACTAAAAGCCACTTCTCATCCGTCACAACTGTTTTATCTAGGTTATGAAGATCAACTGACAAACCTTTCTGGATAAAGAAAATAGCATACTTCCTCACCATCTCCTTGACTAAGTTCTCGATAGTCACTTGCTTAAAAACCAAGTCATCATGAAAACTCTCTAAACGTAGGTATTGTAAAACCAAGTTGGTATAAGAATCAATTTTGAAAATTTCTTGTTCCAATTGTCGCTTAAGCTCTCGTTCAGAAACTTCTGCTACCAATAGACGGGTTGCTGCTATGGGGGTCTTGATTTGATGCACCCACAAGGTATAGTAGTCTAGTAAATCTGTTAGCTTGCTTTCCGCTTCTGATTTCTTTTGATAAAGCTCAGCTTCGCGTTCGTCCAATTTTTCTGCTAGGGCACATTCCAAGGGAGATTTTGGCTCCCTCTCAGAATAAAGCATTTCCTTACGATAAACTTCTGCTTCTACCAAGATATCCCAGGTAAAAAAATAAAAGGGTTAGAAAACTACAAAGTAGAAAAAAGTAAAGAAAATACGATCCTAGATTCGTAAACAAAAATTGAAAAAGAATGGCAAGACAGGTTATCAGAAAAATGAAAACCAGAAGGCGAATCCGTGAGCGCAGATAAGCCAGAAAAAAATGTTTCCAATTAAGCATGTTTCAATCCATACCCTATCCCTTTCTTCGTTTCGATAAAATCAATCAAACCTTCTTCCTCCAGTTTCTTGCGCAAACGAGCGACATTAACAGATAAGGTATTGTCATCGATAAAAAAGTCACTGTTCCAGAGTTCCCGCATCAAATCGTCACGCGCTACGATATTTCCCGCATGCTCAAATAAAACTCGTAAAATCTGAAATTCATTCTTGGTTAGGCTGATAGCTTTGCCATTGACATGCACATCCATAGACTTGGTATTGAGAATAACTCCTGCATATTCTAAAAGACTCTCATCCCTTCCAAATTCATAAGAGCGGCGCAATAATCCTTGTACCTTAGCTAAAAGGACTTGCTGGTCAAAAGGCTTGGTCACAAAATCGTCAGCTCCCATATTAATAGCCATCACGATGTCCATAGCCTGGTCTCTTGAAGACAGAAACATAATAGGAACTTTGGAAATCTTGCGAATTTCCTGACACCAATGATAACCATTAAAGAGAGGCAATCCAATATCCATCAGGACCAGATGAGGTTCAGACTGAACAAATAGCGTCAGAACTTCCATAAAGTCTTCTACCATAACTACTTCAAAACCCCATTCGGAGAGCATTTTCCCAACTTGCTGACGAATTACTGGATCGTCTTCTACTAGTAAAATCTTATGCATCTGCTCCTCCTTTTTTTATATTATAGCAAAATTCTTCTGACTACTAGCGAAATTGATGCAAATCTGATATGATAAAAGTTAAGAAAGGAATTCTCATGGCCAATATTTTTGACTATCTAACTGATGTTCAATACGATTCTTTTTATGATCTTCCCTTAAATGAACTGGATGTACTTGCTTTGACAGAGCTGACTTATCTTCCTTTTGATGACTTATTGGACCAGCCTATCAATCGTTTAAGCGATGTCGCAACACGTGTCCCGCAAGAAAGCACCATGTTGACCAATAAAGAACGTCTGCAACTTTTAGACCAGCTTGCCCAACACAAACGTTTTAGAAATTGCAAGCTATCAAACTTTATTAACGAGATTGACACTGAGCAACAGAAACAGTTCGCTGCTATGACCTATCGTCTGAACCTAGATACTTATCTCATTGTCTTTCGTGGCACAGACGACAGTATTATTGGCTGGAAGGAAGATTTCCATATGACCTATATGAAGGAAATCCCTGCCCAAAAGCATGCTCTTGAATACTTGGAAGATTTCTTTAAACAATATCCAAAACAAAAAGTACTTCTTGCTGGGCATTCTAAAGGTGGGAATCTAGCCGTCTTTGCTGCTAGTCAAATCCAGCCTGAATTGCAGGAAAGATATCAGCAGTTTATACCTACGATGCTCCTGGTTTGCAGGCTCATCTGACAGAAACGACTGGTTATCAAGATGTTATCCCTAAATTTCACCGTTATGTCCCACAAGGTTCTGTCATCGGCATGATGCTTGAAGTGCCTGATACTCCTATTGTCGTCAAATCTACGGCTCTCGGTGGAATCGCTCAACACAATACTTTCAGCTGGCTAACTGAGGGACAGCACTTTGTCCAACTAGAGGAAATTAGTAGCGAAAGTCTGCAAATCAAAGACGCTCTTAAAGAATGGGTGGATAGTGTGCCCGATGAAGAACTAGAGCTCTACTTTGATCTCTTTTTCGGAACCATCCTAGAATCTGGAATCACTTCCATCAACGATTTATCTTCTAAAAATGCTATCGACCATATTCGACAACTAGTTTCTCAAGCCCAGGCACTAGAGCCCGAGCAAGTTGAAATCTTAAAAAACCTGACACAACTCCTACTGGATGCACGCTTCCATGCCTGGAAAAATCATTTTTAATGTCTAAAAAAGTCCCTTCTTTTATGGAGGGACTTTCTTCTTGATTCCTTATTTTATTCTTCTGTGTTATACTAATAGAAGTATATTCTTTGAAAGAGGAGACCTATGAAAATCCATAAAACTGTAAATCCTGTTGCCTATGAAAACACTTATTATCTTGAAGGAGACCAACACCTGATTGTGGTTGACCCTGGTAGCAACTGGGAGGCCATTCGCAGGACTATCGAAACCATCAACAAACCAGTCTGCGCTATCCTCTTGACCCATACCCACTACGACCATATTATGAGTCTAGACTTGGTCAGAGATACTTTCGGAAATCCTCCCGTATATGTGGCAGAAAGCGAAGCTGCTTGGCTCTTTACTCCTGTCGACAATCTTTCTGGCCTTCCTCGACACGACGATATGGCAGATGTCGTATGTAGACCAGCCGAACAAACCTTTGTCTTTCATGAGGAATACCAGATTGAAGAATTCCGCTTCACTGTATTACCAACTCCAGGCCACTCTATCGGAGGAGTTTCATTTGTTTTCCCAGATGGCCGCTTGGTCTTGACGGGTGATGCTCTTTTCCGTGAAACTATTGGACGTACAGACTTGCCAACTGGTAGTATGGAACAACTCCTTCATAGTGTCCAAACCCAGCTCTTCACCCTTCCAAACTACGATGTCTATCCAGGACATGGTCCGGCTACGACTATCGCCCACGAAAAAACTTTCAATCCATTTTTCTAAAACATAAAAACCAAGGACAATCATCCTTGGTTTTTGTGTAGCTTCAATTTCTACATCACTACTTGCTCGGTAGAATCAACATTGACTAGAAAAATAATTCAAAACTAATTAGCTGGATTCAATTCTTTCCAGTCAATGTTAGACAAATCAAGCTTTTCAGAAGAAATATCTAAAACTTGCTCTGCTTTTTCATTACCACCGATTTGAATAGTTGCTTCTTTAATCTTCTGCACTCCATTTTTTTCAAACGAATATAGAGCCAGGTTCATTTCTGGACGAGTTGACTGCCAGTCTGCATAAGAGACTAGACCATTTTCGTAAATAACAAAGCCTGAGCGAAAACCACCTGCAGAAGCTACATAAGCTGTGTGAAGTAAGTTTGGTTTTTGATTTTCCAAATAATAAATGGCTGAAACGAATTTCATCCCCAATAAGCAACTCATCTTGCCCATCTTTATTCAAATCAAGAAGGGCATATTTAAAGTCTGGTGCATTTTGATAATCCATACGAGAGAAAATCATGCTATATTCTTCTGAAGCAATCTTGTGTTGTTTATTTTCCTCGTATAAATCTTCTCTATTACCTTGTTTTAAAAGCTCTGTATAGTGATTATAACGTTCAATCACTTCTTTATACAAATCTGGTCCCGTTTCCTTCTTATTTTCAGCAGTTGATTGTGAAACTTTGGTTGACGAGTCGCTTGTATTTTCAGTCTTTGCTTCTGTTGATGTACTAGACTTATCGTCTTTGGAAACAGATGATAGTGGAGATGAAGGTTCTGTATTGCTATTATTCTTATTGAGACCACAAGATGCCAAAACTGAAATCGAAAAAATAGCTGAAAGCATCATTAAAAATTTCTTCATATTAACCTCGATAGCATTGCATTTTCAGATGTATAAACTTCAAAAATGAATCATTCACTCCAAGTTATACTTGATTAAGAAATCATTTTACCAAATAATCACACGGTCTTCTGGTGAACGCCACATGCCGTCACCTTCTTTGACATCATAGGTTGTAAAGAAGTCATCAAAGTTTGGCACTTGGACATTAACACGGAGTTTAGCTGGGGCGTGTACGTCAACGCTAGCCATGAGTTTCATCAACTCTGGGCGACCTTTCATTCGCCAGATACGAGCAAAGTTATGGAAGAACTCTTCAGCTGAGAAGTCTGGTTCTCTCTTAGCAGCTTCAAGGGCAGCAGCAATTCCTCCTAGGTCGGCAACGTTTTCGGATACAGTTAATTTACCATTGATTTTTGCACCGTAAGATTCTTGACCATCAAACTGGTCGATAACCTTCTGTGTTTTTTCTTTAAAAGCTGAGTAGTCGCTCTCTGTCCACCAATCCTTGAGACTTCCATTTTCATCAAAGGAAGCTCCATTAGTATCAAAGGCGTGAGAAATTTCATGGGCAATAACCGCACCAATACCACCATAGTTGGCAGAAGATGACTGATGCAAGTCATAGAATGGTGCCTGTAAGATAGCAGCTGGGAAGACAATCAAGTTCTTTTGTGGATTGTAGTAGGCATTAACCATGTGAGCAGGCATTCCCCACTCCTTGTAGTCAACCGGCTGATTCCACTTGCTCCAACTGTGCTTAATTTCCACACGCGCAAAGGCTAGGGCATTCTCAAAGAGGCTAGCAGATTCATCCACTACCTTGTCCTTATAGCGAGCTGGCAGTTCTTCTGGATAACCGATATAAGGCTTGATGACATTTAGTTTGACGATGGCTTTTTCTCGAGTTTCAGGAGTCAGCCAGTCATTTTTAGCCAAACGTTCCTTATAAACGTCAATCATGGTCGCCACTTTTTTCTCTACGTCCGCCTTAGCTTCTGGAGAGAATTTTTCGTGGGCATACCAAAGGCCGAGGGCTTGTTTAAATGGTCCTTGAGCTAAATGGTAAGCTGCCTTGCGTTTGTCTTGAGCCTCTGGAACTCCTGAAAGAGCACGTCCGTAGGCACCTGACAAGATACGAATCTCATCTGTCAGATAACTAGTCGAAAGATTAACCGCACTCAAGATCAAGCTTGCCTTAAGCAAAGGCCAAGCCTCTTCACTATAGAATTGCTCTGCTGCTTGCCAGAAACGTTCTTCATCTACGATAACCTTATCTGGAGTTTGTCCAATCACAGCTTGGAAGAAGTCATCGAGAGGTAGGGCAGGCGCAAACTTTTTGAAATCTTCATAAGAATAAGGATGGTAAAGTTTGGCATACTCTGAACTCTCTTCGTTTGAAAGTACGACAGCTGCGATACGGCGGTCCAATTCCAATCGTTTCTCTAGCAAATCTTCGATTTCTTCATCTGAGAAGTTATAGGCTTTGAGGAGATTAGAAGTACTTTCTTTCCAAAGATTCAATAATTCCTCACGCTGTGGATGGTCTTCCGCATAGTAGGTCGTATCTGGCAAGATTGTTCCTGGAGCACTAGCCCAAAGAACATTGGTTCTAGCATCCATAAAGTCTGGTGATACACCAAATGGAAGGAAGTTTGGTTTACCAGCTAATTCAAACTCTGCTAGCTTTCTTGTAAAGTCCGCGAAGCTCTCCAAATCTTGGTATTCCTTAAGCATAGGAAGGACTGGCTTGATGCCATCAGCTTCTCGCTTGTCGAAATCTCTGACCATACGATGGTATTTGACAAAGTTTGCTAGGATGGGATCTTCAGGAACATCTTCTCCAGCCAACCACTTGTCAGTTGTTGTTAGCATCAAGTCTTCGATTTCTTCATCAAGGTCGATAAAACCACCTGTTCGCGATTTGTCAGCTGGAATGACCGCAGTCTTTTCCCACTCACCATTTATAGCATCATAAAAATCATCTTGATATCGTGTCATCTTGTTCTCGCTTTCATTTTTCACTTATTCTTAGCTTAGCAAAAATCCCTGGGGAATGCAATTAAAAATGCCGTCTCTTACTGATCGATTTCATCATTAATATTTTAAATTTTTACCAAAATTAACTTGACTTAAAAATAAAATTAAGGTATATTAAAAATCCAGGAGGAATACAACTGTATGATACGTATCGAAAAACCCTCAGTGTCTCCTACAAAGAAACGTTGGCACTAAAGGATATTTCACTAGTGCTCCAAGGACCAACGATTACCGGAATTATTGGTCCAAACGGCGCCGGGAAATCAACCTTATTAAAAGGTATGCTGGGCATTATCCCACATGAAGGACATGCTTTTATCGAAGATAAAGAAATGAAAAAAATCTCTTAAGAAAGTTGCCTATGTCGAGCAAAAAATTCATATCGACTACAACTTCCCTATCAAGGTAAAAGAATGTGTCTCTCTGGGACTCTATCCATCCATTCCACTCTTTCACACTTTAAAAGCAAACCACTGGCAAAAGGTGGCTGAAGCACTAGAAATTGTTGGACTTTCTGACTACGCAGATCGTCAGATTAGTCAACTCTCTGGTGGCCAATTCCAGCGTGTCTTGATTGCCCGTTGTCTAGTTCAAGATGCTGATTATATTCTCTTAGACGAGCCCTTTGTGGGGATTGACTCTGTCAGTGAAGAGATCATCATGAACACGCTGAGAGAACTTAAAAAAGCTGGCAAGACTGTCCTTATCGTTCACCATGACCTCGGCAAGGTTGCCCATTATTTTGACCAGGTACTCCTTCTCAACAAGGAGCTAATTGCCTTTGGTCCAACAAAGGAGACCTTCACCCAAGCCAATCTCAAACAAGCTTATGGTGACCGACTCTTTTTCAATGGAGGTGACCTATGATTGCAGAATTTATAGATGGATTGCAGAACTTCCACTTTCTCCAAAATGCCTTGATTACAGCTGTTGTGATTGGTATTGTTGCTGGAGCGGTCGGATGCTTTATCATTCTCCGTGGTATGTCCCTTATGGGAGATGCTATCTCGCACGCTGTCTTACCTGGTGTAGCTCTTTCTTTTATTTTAGGAATTGACTTCTTTATTGGTGCTATCATCTTTGGACTGCTTGCCTCTGTCATCATCACCTACATCAAGGGGAACTCTATTATCAAGAGTGACACTGCCATTGGGATTACCTTTTCATCTTTATTGGCTCTGGGCATTATCTTGATTAGTGTGGCTAAAAGCTCGACTGACCTCTTCCATATTCTCTTTGGGAATATCTTAGCTGTGCAAGACATAGACATGTATATTACCATCGGTATGGGAGCTCTCATTCTATTGATTATCGGGATTTTCTTCAAGCAACTCTTGATTACATCCTTTGATGAACTCCTAGCCAAAGCTATGGGCATGCCAGTTAATTTCTACCACTATCTACTCATGATACTCTTGACTTTGGTGTCAGTGACTGCTATGCAAAGTGTCGGAACCATCCTTATCGTAGCCATGCTGATTACTCCAGCCGCGACAGCTTATCTTTACGCCAATAGTCTAAAGACCATGATTTTTCTTTCATCAGGCTTGGGAGCTCTAGCTTCTGTCTTGGGACTTTTTATCGGTTATAGCTTTAACCTGGCTGCAGGTTCAAGTATCGTGCTGACATCTGCAAGTTTCTTTCTCATCAGTTTCTTTATCGCACCAAAACAACGTTATCTGAAGCTGAAAAATAAAAAAATCAAACAATAATGAGGGAGCCCCTCTGGAGGAATATAATGAAAAAATTAGGTACATTGCTTGTTCTTTTTCTTGCTATCATTGGATTAGCTGCCTGTGCTAGCGGAAAAAAAGACACAGCATCTACAAACCAAAAACTAAAGGTTGTAGCAACTAACTCTATCATCGCTGATATTACTAAAAATATCGCAGGAGACAAGATTGATCTTCATAGTATCGTGCCTGTAGGACAAGATCCACACGAGTACGAGCCACTACCAGAAGACGTCAAGAAAACGTCGCAAGCCGACTTAATCTTCTACAATGGTATCAACCTTGAAACAGGTGGAAATGCCTGGTTTACAAAATTAGTTGAGAATGCTAAGAAAACTGAAAACAAAGACTACTTTGCAGTTAGTGAAGGCGTTGATGTCATCTACCTAGAAGGGGAAAATGAAAAAGGGAAAGAAGACCCACACGCTTGGCTCAATCTTGAAAATGGGATCATCTATGCTCAAAACATTGCTAAGCAACTCATCGCTAAAGACCCTAACAACAAGGAATTCTACGAAAAGAATCTCAAAGAATACACTGAAACTAGACAAGCTTGACAAGGAAGCCAAAGAGAAATTTAACGCTATTGATGCTGACAAGAAACTCATCGTAACCAGCGAAGGATGCTTCAAATACTTCTCTAAAGCTTACGGTGTCCCAAGTGCTTACATCTGGGAAATCAATACTGAAGAAGAAGGAACACCTGACCAAATCAAGACTTTGGTTGAAAAACTTCGCCAAATGAAAGTTCCATCACTATTTGTTGAATCCAGTGTCGATGATCGTCCAATGAAGACTGTTTCTAAAGACACAAATATCCCAATCTATGCTCAAATCTTTACGGACTCAATCGCTGAAGAAGGTAAAGAAGGCGACAGCTACTACAACATGATGAAATACAACCTTGAAAAGATTGCTGAAGGATTGGCAAAATAAACATTTAAAAACGTCGTTCTCACGGAATTGGCGTTTTTTTGATTCAAATTCCGGTCAAATTATTGGGAAAATCTGACGTTTCAATGTAAAATGAAAGAAAAAAGATTGGAGTAGCTTATGACTACATTCCTTGGAAATCCTGTAACTTTTACAGGAAAACAACTACAAGTCGGAGACAAAGCCCTTGACTTTTCTCTAACAACAACGGACCTTTCTAAAAAAACACTGGCTGACTTTGAAGGCAAGAAAAAAATCTTGAGTGTTATCCCTTCTATCGATACAGGCATCTGCTCACTTCAGACTCGTCGCTTTAATGAAGAACTGGCTAGCTTGGACAACACTGTAGTCCTAACAGTATCAATGGACCTTCCATTTGCACAAAAACGCTGGTGTGGCGCAGAGGGAATTGAGAATGCCATCATGCTCTCAGACTATTTCGACCACTCCTTTGGACGAGATTATGCCCTCTTAATCAATGAATGGCATCTGCTTGCACGCGCAGTTTTTGTTCTCGATACCGACAACACCATCCGCTATGTCGAATACGTAGACAATATCAACAGCGAGCCAGACTTTGAAGCTGCTATTGCAGCTGCAAAAGAACTCAACTAAGTCCAGCTCTTGTAGCAATAGAGAGTGGGACAGAAATCGGTAATTCGTTAGAATTCGATTTCGTCGTCCCACCTCCGCACAGTTTAGTAGGGCTGTAAAAGCTGATGAAATCAGCGTAGTAGAGTCCACTCAACCACTGCGTCTTGCTCGACAATCCAAAGACAATTGAGAGGCTAGGACTTTTGTCCCAGCCTCTTTTTTGGTATACTAGATGGAGATAATAAACAAGGAAATGCGAATGACACCAAATAAAGAAGACTACTTAAAATGTATTTATGAGATTGGCATGGATGTTCCTAAGATTACAAATAAGGAAATTGCTGCTCGGATGCAGGTATCTCCTCCAGCTGTAACTGAAATGATTAAGCGCATGCAGTCTGAAAATCTCATCTTAAAAGATAAGAAAAAAGGATACTTGCTAACCAATATTGGTCTAACACTTGTATCAGAACTTTATCGTAAACATCGTCTGATTGAGGTTTCTGGTCCACCATCTAGACTATACCAGTGACCAAATTCATGAGGAAGCTGAAGTATTAGAACATACCGTTTCAGACTTTTTTGTAGAGAGATTAGAAAGTATGCTAGGTTTCCCAAAAACTTGCCCTCACGGTGGTACCATTCCTGCTAAAGGAGAGCTTTTGGTTGAAATCAACAACCTACCACTATCAGAAACCAAAGAAGCTGGAACCTATCTCCTGACTCGGGTTCACGATAGTTTTGATCTCCTAAAAATATCTGGAAAAACATGCCATCAATATCGGAGACAAACTCCAAGTTCAACAGTTTGATGACTTTTCTAACACCTTTACTTTGATTCATAAGAACGAAGAACTCTTGGTAAGTCTAGAAATCGCCAAACAGCTCTATGTTGAAAAGATGAACTAAATCCGTCACAAAAAAACCAAGCTAACAAGCTTGGTTTTTCTTATCTATTTTTTGTATCAAGGATGATAGTTACCGGCCCATCATTGACTAATCCCACCTGCATATCTGCTCCGAAGACACCTGTTTCAACAGGAACCTCTTTGGCTAGTTCCTGGTTAAAATCTTGATAGAAGGCCTCAGCCATATCTGGTTTAGCGGCGCCTGTAAATGCTGGACGATTGCCTTTTTTGGTATCAGCAAACAGAGTGAATTGAGAGATGGAGAGAATTTCTCCTTGGATATCCTTAACAGAAAGATTCATCTTGCCTTCACTATCCGAAAAGATACGCATGTTGACAAGTTTTCTGACCGCATACTCCAAATCCTCTTGCTGATCCTCAGGACCAACACCCACTAAGAGCAAAAGTCCTTGTTTGATTTGACCATGAATCTGCCCCTCAATAGAAACCTGAGCTTGCTTGACTCGCTGAACGATGATTTTCATAGAAATCCTTTCTGACTGTATCGAGCTAACTTAACCATTGGTCCGTTTGACTGAGTAGACTTCTGGTACACTCTTAATCTTATCAACTACCGTTGTCAACATTGAAAGGTTAGAAATTCCAAAGGATACATGGATATTGGCAAATTTCATGTCCTTGGTCGGTTGGGCATTAACCGAAGAAATATTCTTAGTTGTGTTTGATAGGACTTGCAAGATATCATTCAAAAGACCAGAACGGTTGAGTCCATAGATATCGATATGAGCCATATATTCCTTGGTTGAAAATTGGTCTTCCCATTCAACATCTAGCAGACGTTGCTCATAGTTTTCCTGTGAACGAAGGTTCATACAGTCCACACGGTGGATGGCAACTCCGCGACCTTTGGTAATATAACCAACGATATCATCTCCTGGAACAGGGTTACAACATTTGGCAATCCGGACCAAGAGCCCAGAAGCACCTTGGATGACAACTCCACCCTCATGCTTCACCTTAAGCGTGTCCTTGTTCTCTACCTTGACTTCACCACCCTTGACCAGTTCTTCTGCTTCTGCCTTAGCCTTGGCACGCTCTTCTTCACGACGTTCTTTTTCCGTCAAACGGTTGAAGACGGTAATGGCTCCGATTTCTCCAAAACCAATGGCTGCAAAGAGAGCTTCTTCTGTCTTGTAGCTGGTTTTTTGCAGGACTTCATCCATGTGGCGCTTGTCCATAAATTTATTGGCCACATAGCCGTTTTCTTGGAGCTGACTAATCAGCATTTCACGGCCTTTATTGATGGACAATTCTTTATCTTGGTTTTTAAAGAATTGACGAATTTTGTTGCGAGCCTTACTGGTCTTAACCATGTTGAGCCAGTCGCGGCTTGGTCCAAATGAATTTGGATTGGTGATGATTTCAACCTGGTCCCCTGTTTTCAGCTTGGTAGTCAAGGGTACCATACGGCCATTGACCTTGGCACCAGTTGCTTTTTCCCCGATCTTGGTATGAATCTCATAGGCAAAGTCAATCGGTCCCGAATCCTTTGGAAGAGAACGAACCGCCCCATCTGGAGTAAAGACATAAATCTCTTCTGCCAGATAGTTTTCTTTGACAGTATCTACAAATTCCTTGGCATCATCCGCCTGGTCTTGGAGCTCCATCATCTCCTTGATCCAGTTCATCCCAATCGCAGATTCTTTACTATTAACTTGGCCTTTCATTCCTTTTTTGTAGGCCCAGTGAGCCGCAACCCCGTACTCAGCAACCTCGTGCATTTCCTTGGTACGAATCTGGAACTCGATCGGTCCTTTTGGTCCATAAACAGTCGTATGGATAGACTGGTAACCATTGGCCTTACGATTGGCAATATAATCCTTGAAACGGCCTGGCATTGGTTTCCATAGCTCATGAACGTAACCCAACATGGCATAGACATCGCTTTGAGTGTCTAAAATACAGCGAATGGCAATCAGGTCATAGATTTCCTCAAATCGTTTTTTCTTGTCCTGCATTTTACGGTAAATAGAGTAGATATGCTTAGGACGACCATAGATTTTTCCTGTAAGATTGCGCTCAGATGAATACTCCTCAAGTTTTGTCACAACTTCATCGACCAAGGCTTCACGTTCTTGACGTTTCTCCTTCATCATGTGAGTTATCTTGTAAAACTCTGTCGGATTGAGGTAACGGAAGGAAAGATCCTCTAGTTCCCACTTAACACTTGAAATCCCCAGACGGTGAGCAAGTGGTGCGTAGATTTCCATAGTTTCTCGGGAAATACGTTCTTGCTTGTCCTTACGAAGATGCGTGAGGGTACGCATATTGTGCAGGCGGTCAGAGAGTTTTACCAAGATAACGCGAATATCCTCTGACATGGCCATAAGCATCTTGCGGTGATTCTCAGCCAACTGCTCTTCTATAGACTTGTATTCGACCTTACCAAGCTTGGTAACACCGTCTACAATCACTCGAACATCATGGCCAAACTCGCGCTCTAAGTCATCCAAAGTAGCATCTGTGTCCTCTACCACGTCATGCAAAAAACCACAAGCAACAGTGACAGCGTCTAGCTTGAGCTTGGCTAAAATACCTGCTACCTGAATAGGGTGGATGATGTAAGGCTCACCTGATTTACGATACTGCCCACTATGACATTCTACAGCGTAAACCAAGGCCTTGTGTACAAAAGCCACATCTTCTTTCGATAAATATTGTTGCGTTAAAGCGACGACTTCATCGCCAGAATAAATTACTTCTTTTGGCATGCATACTCTCCAGTTCTTCCTACCATTTTAACACTTTTTAGTCAATAAGAAAACTAGTAAAGTCTCCTTCTATCCGAGTTTCTGAACTTTATAAAAAAACACTACTAGAAAAACTCTAGCAGTGTTGTTTTATTCAAATCTATCTTAGTAAACTGTCTTTTCAGTTTCTACGTCAAAGAAGTGAGCTTGTTCAAGTCAAATCCAAGTTCCACAGTTGCACCAGCTTGCAAGTAGTCACGTGCGTCAACCTTAGCAACGAATTCATCTTTACCAACTTGGCAGTATAGGTGAGATTCTGAACCAAGCAATTCTGATACAGAGATAGTTGCTTTCACAACTGATTCTGGGAATGTTTCAAGGAAAGCAGGTTCTGCGTTCACGTCTTCTGGACGGATACCGAAGATCAATTCTTTACCTTCGTAACCTTTATCGCGAAGAACTTTCAAAGCACCTTCTGGAACTTTCAAGTTAAAGGCGTCACCAACGATGTGGTCACCGATCAATTTTACGTTGATGAAGTTCATAGCTGGGCTTCCGATGAATCCTGCTACGAATTTGTTAACTGGGTTTTTGTAAACTTCTTGAGGAGTACCGATTTGTTCAACACGTCCGATAGTACCAGTACCAGCAGGGTTTTTAGTTGCTGACATGATAACGATACGGTCTGCAAGTGTCATCGCTTCTGTTTGGTCGTGAGTTACGTAGATAGTTGTAGCTCCGATACGACGGTGGATTTTAGCGATTTCAGCACGCATGGATACACGAAGTTTTGCATCCAAGTTTGACAAAGGTTCGTCCATCAAGAATACCTTAGCATCACGGACAATGGCACGACCCATGGCAACACGTTGACGTTGACCACCTGAAAGGTCAGCTGGTTTACGATCCAAGAATTCTTTCAAACCAAGAATTTCTGCTGCTTCTTGTACACGTTTGTCGATGTCTTCTTTGCTGTATTTACGCAATTTCAAACCGAAAGCCATGTTATCGTATACAGTCATGTGTGGGTAAAGAGCGTAGTTTTGGAATACCATGGCGATGTCACGGTCTTTTGGAGCTACGTCATTGACAACAACGCCATCGATAGATGCAGTACCTTCTGTGATGTCTTCAAGACCTGCAATCATACGGAGAGTAGTTGATTTACCACATCCTGAAGGTCCTACGAAAACGATAAATTCTTTGTCTTTGATGTCCAAGTTGAAGTCTTCAACTGAGTAGTGTTCGCTGTTTGGATATTTTTTGTAAATGTTTTTAAGATTTAATTCTACCATTTCGGTGAACTCCTTTAATTTTTGATAGTTTTATTATAAATGAAAACGCTTTACATTTCTATGGCAAGGTGACCAAAAAAATAAAAAAGTTCTGTGCAACTTGCACAAAACTTTAAATAATATCTGGTAAAATCAATTGATAACACAAGGTCAAATCTGTCAGTTCTTTCAACTGAAGCCCTGTCAATTCTTCCCATTTATCAATCTTGTATTGGAGAGAATTGCGGTGTAAATAGAGTTGCTGTGCTGTTTTAGTTAGGACTGCACTATTTTCCCATAAGGAGAGAATGATTTCCTGAATTTGATCCTGATCCAAAATCATCTGGTGTAGGTAATCTTTTATCAAACCAAGATCCACCATTTGTTCACCCATACTCCAAAGGTAGAGCTGAGAAAACGTATGGAATCCTTGGTGTCCTTGTCGCCACCAGTTTTTAAACAAGTCACGTTCTGCTTTGATGAGATCTGTCAAACTCTGATTTCCTGTTTGCGACCAGACCTGACCAAGCATGATGGATAAGCGAACCCCAAAGTCATACTCTACTGCTTCCAAGGTATCTGTTAAGATAGACCGAACTGAAGTGTATTTGTCCTGTTGGAGAACAAACAGGTAATCCTGAGCTCCCACCTGAAGCACTGTCTCGCAATTAGGAAAGAGGGTTCTCATCATATCCAACCAAGAAGTCAAGTTTTCCTGTTGGTAATAGGAAAGGTGACAATAGACAACTTGTAGCTTTTTAAAACTTTGCGGTGCTTGTCCCTTGCCCTCAATCAAATAGCTATACCAGGGATTTAAAGAGATGGTTTGTTCCTGCTGGGTTAAGAGAGCCACCAACTGTTTCTCACGTTCACTTAGTCCAATTTCCTCCAGTAAAATCCACTGTTGCGAGGAAACTGGCAGCGTAAGAAAACCTTCCTTATCAATTGGCTGATCTACAATTTGAGCTTGTGGAAACCAGTCTAGTAATTCTTTTGCAATCATTTCCTAGCCCTCCACTTTTTGGATACACCAAGAAATCAAAGTTTCTAGGCGCTCCACATTTTCGGTCATATGAAGATAACCCATGACTGCTTCAAAGCCAGTAGACATACGGTAGGTCACTACATCTGCGTTCTTGGCCTTGGTATGACTATTGGTATTGCGACCCCGTTTATAGATTTCTTCTTCCTTTTCCGTTAGGACTTCTTCTTCTAACATAAGGGAAATCAAGCGTGCCTGAGCCTTGGCTGACACATACTTGGTTGCCTCTTGGTGGAGTTTATTGGGCTTGGTCATGCCTTTTAGGATGAGGTGACGGCGAATATACATAGAGTACACCGCATCTCCTTCAAAGGCTAGCGCAATCCCGTTAATGAGATTGACATCAATCACGTGTCCACCTCACTCCATCCTTGGTGTCCAGTAACTTAATCCCTTGAGCAGCCAATTGATTACGGATTTGGTCAGCTGTCGCAAAATCACGATTGGCACGCGCTTCTTGACGTTTTTGAATTAAGGCTTCGATTTCTTCATCCAAAACTTCCTCAACAAAGACAATACCAAAGACCTCTAACATAGCCGCAAGAGCTTCCTTAACGGCTGCATCATAGTTGCCTGAGTTGATCCACTTGGCCATTTCAAAGACAACTGTGATTCCGTTAGCTGTATTGAAATCCTCATCCATGGCCGTTACAAACTTATCTTTAAAAGCTTGCAACTCCTCTGCATCTACAGTTCCAGTAAATGGTTGCTCATAAGTGTTCTTGAGATACTTGAGATTGGTCTCGGCATCACGTACAGCCTTTTCCGTAAAGTTAATAGGTTTGCGGTAATGCTGAGTCGCAAAGAAGAAACGAAGCACTTGACCGTCGATCGTTTCGAGGGCATCGTGTACCGTAATAAAGTTACCCAAAGACTTGGACATCTTGACATTGTCAATATTGACAAAACCATTGTGCATCCAGTAGTTGGCAAAGGTCTTACCTGTCTTGGCTTCTGACTGGGCAATTTCGTTAGTGTGGTGTGGAAACTCAAGGTCAGCTCCACCACCGTGAATATCGATGGTATCGCCCAAAATCTCCGTTGACATAACCGAACACTCGATGTGCCATCCCGGACGACCAGGCCCCCAAGGACTGTCCCAAGAAATCTCGCCTGGTTTGGCAGCTTTCCAAAGAGCAAAATCTACCGGATTTTCCTTGCGAGCTGTTTCTTCATCTGTACGGCCTGAAGCACCTAACTCCAAGTCTTCTAGGGTTTTATTGGCTAACTTAGCATAGTTATGGGATTTCCACACGGAAGTAAACATCCCCTTGACTCTCATAGGCATAGCCTTTGTCAATCAAATCAGAGACAAAGCGGATGATATCAGCCATAAACTCGACTACACGAGGATGACGAGTCGCAGGCTTAACACCAAGAGCCGTCACGTCTTCACGGAAGGCAGCGATATACTTATCCGCTACTTCTTGAGGTGTGATACCTTCTTCCTTGGCACGGTTGATAATCTTATCATCCACATCCGTGAAGTTAGAAATATAGGCAACCTCATAGCCACGATACTCAAAGTAGCGACGAATGGTATCGAAGGCTACTGTCGAACGGGCATTCCCTACGTGAATGTAGTTGTATACAGTTGGCCCACAGACATACATCTTGACCTTGCCGTCCTCGATTGGGACAAAATCTCGCAAATCACGAGACATGGTGTCATAGATTTTAATCACTCACTGACTCCTTTCTGTGTCTTGTTTATCGTAAAGAGTCGTTTCAATCCAACTCTCTAGCAATTACTAATGCTATCTCAAAGAAAGTCATAGCATCTGCTTTTCTTTCTTCGTATCTTGCATCCCACTCATGATTATGATGGTCAACATAATCAGCCGTATAAAAAAATTGATAAACTTTTGCTTGTCGAAATTGTGCCCAAGCCATGATTGCTGAGGCTTCCATATCTACAACAGTCGCACCTGCTGCTAGTCTACGTTTGACCTTATCAGCTGTTTCACGATAGAAAGCATCTGTGGTCCAAGCCTTTGTTCGAATGTGCTCAATATCAGATTTGTTTAAAGCTTCTTCTATGGTTAGGAGTAGAGTTTCATCATAAGCTATTTCATCACTTGCAGGAGCATAATGGTAACTTGTACCTTCATCACGTAGAGCTGAACTTGGTAGGATAATCTTATCTGCCTGAATAGACTGATCTAGAACTCCGCAAGAACCCAAAACAATAAAGTTCTTAAATCCTCTTGCTTTGAGTTCTTCTAAGAGTCCAACAACCATCGGGGCTCCAATCGTAGCTATAGCAACTGCTACCTTACTCCCATCTTTTTTTCATAGATGTACCATGGAAATCTACCATTTAGATTGGTTAGATAGCCACCTTCGTAAACATCTTCAAACTGCTTTTACTCGTTCAACGATTTCTCCATTAAAAAGATAAAAATAATCGTATCACAGATTTCTCCACCACTAAGGAGGCTTCGATCAGTTGGTTCGATAACAGCAGGTACATTTTCGAATTCTTCTAATAGCATTTACCTAACCTCCTACCTAAAAGCATTACTACTCTCTACAAACCAGACGACCTGTGACTGGCTTCTCTCGCTTGCTCAAGTTTATTGACGTAGTATTCACGTTTTTCTTCGACTTCGTGAATGGTTGGTTCATCCTTTTGCCCGTGAACTCGAACAATCTTAGCAGGAATGCCGACAACCGTCACATCACTAGGAACATCTGCCACAACGACAGCAGCGGCACCGACTTTGGCATTTTCACCGATTTCTACAGGGCCGATGACTTGGGCATGAGCAGAGATAAGAGCTCCTTTGCGAACAGTCGGATGGCGTTTACCACTATCCTTACCTGTCCCACCAAGAGTAACCCCATGGTAGAGAAGAACACCTTTTTCAACGATAGCTGTCTCCCCAATCACAAGTCCTGCCCCATGGTCAATAAAGACACCCGATTCGATCTGAGCACCAGGGTGAATCTCTATCTGCGTCCAAAAACGCCAAAACTGGCTGTGCATACGAGCTAAAAGCTTAAAGCCATGTTTCCAGAGAAAATGAGAGAGACGGTGAGCAGCCAAGGCCTTGACACCCGGATAAGTCAGCAAGACTTCCAAGGTAGTGCGAGCCGCTGGATCATTTTCTTTTACGATATCAATGGTTTCACGCCACCATCCCATACATTTCTCCTTTCTTATTCTGAGTCTTTTGGTGTTTCTGTAGTTTCTTTCTTAGGTTTGTGGTCCTTGTGGTGGTGACGAGGACGATCGCCATGACGATGACCTTTTTCCCCTTTTTCTTCTGAACGTTCAGGTTTTGGCGGACGTGGCAAGAGTGCCTTCATAGAAGCATCTACACGACCTTTTTCATCAATCTTAATAACCTTCACATCTACAAAATCACCAATTTGAACTAAATCTTCTACATTGTTAGTACGAGTCCAAGCCATTTCAGAGATGTGTACGAGGGCATCTGTCTTGTCAAAGAGGTTGACAAAGGCACCAAATTTCTCGATACGAACAACTTTGGCATGGTAGACTTCGTCCACTTTAGCTTCACGAACCAAACCAGCAATGATTTCTTTAGCACGGTTGATGGCATCTTGGTCGCTAGAGTAGATAGATACGTTACCTTCTTCGTCGATGTCAATCTTAACGCCTGTTTCAGCGATGATCTTATCGATGGTTTCTCCACCTTTACCGATGACAATCTTGATCTTATCCACATCAATCTTGATGGTATCAATTTTCGGAGCAGTTGGAGCCAATTCTGGACGCACTTCTGGAATAGTAGCTTCAATCACATCAAGGATTTCAAAACGAGCTTTCTTGGCTTGAGCAAGAGCTTCCGTCAAGATTTCTGCAGTAATCCCTTGAATCTTGATATCCATTTGAAGGGCTGTAATCCCGTCGCGAGTACCTGCAACCTTGAAGTCCATATCTCCAAAGTGGTCTTCCAAACCTTGGATATCTGTCAATACGGTGTAGTTGTTACCATCTGAGATAAGTCCCATAGCAATCCCTGCTACTGGTGCCTTGATTGGCACACCACCTGCCATAAGGGCAAGAGTTCCCGCACAGATAGATGCTTGAGATGAAGAACCGTTTGATTCCAAGACTTCTGCTACCAGACGGATAGCGTATGGGAATTCTTCCAAGCTTGGCAATACTTGAGCAAGAGCACGCTCCCCAAGAGCACCGTGACCAATTTCACGACGACCTGGAGCACCGTAACGTCCAGTTTCCCCTACAGAGTATTGAGGGAAGTTATAGTGGTGCATAAAGCGTTTCTTGTACTCTGGATCCAAACCATCGATGATTTGCGTTTCACCCATTGGCGCCAAAGTCAAGATAGAAAGAGCTTGAGTTTGTCCACGAGTAAAGAGACCTGAACCGTGCACACGGGGAAGGAAGTCAACAACCGCATCCAAAGGACGGATTTCATCGACCTTACGACCATCAGGACGAACCTTGTCTTCTGTGATCAAACGGCGCACTTCTGCGTGTTCCATTTGTTCCAAGATTTCAGCTACATCACGCATGATACGGTCAAATTCTTCGTGGTCTGCATATTTTTCTTCGTAAACTGCTGTGACTTGGTCTTTCACTGCTTGAGTTGCAGCTTCACGCGCTAATTTTTCTTCTACTTGGACTGCTTTTTGGAGGTCACTGTTGTAGGCTGCGATGATTTCAGCTTGCAAGTCAGCATCTACATGAAGCAATTCTACTTCTGCTTTTTCTTTACCAACTGCCGCAACGATTTCTTCTTGGAAGGCAATCAATTCTTTAACAGCTTCGTGTCCTTTAAGAAGAGCTTCCAACATGATTTCTTCTGACAATTCTTTGGCACCAGACTCTACCATGTTGATGGCGTGTTTAGTACCTGCTACTGTCAATTCAAGAAGCGATTGCTCTGCTTGTTCTTGAGTCGGGTTGATGATGATTTCCCCATCGACATAACCTACTTGTACCCCAGCGATTGGGCCATCAAACGGAATATCTGAGATAGACAATGCCAATGATGAACCAAACATAGCTGCCATTGGTGCAGATGCATTTTCATCGTACGAAAGGACCGTATTGATGACTTGCACTTCATTACGGAAACCTTCCGCAAACATTGGACGGATTGGACGGTCAATCAAACGCGCTGTCAAAGTTGCATCTGTTGAAGGACGTCCTTCACGTTTCATAAAGCCACCAGGAAATTTCCCAGCCGCATACATTTTTCTTCGTAGTTGACTTGAAGCGGGAAGAAATCCCCAGTTGCCATCTTCTTAGACATAACGGCAGCAGTCAAGACAGTTGACTCACCGTAACGTACGACAACAGAGCCATTTGCTTGCTTAGCAACCTGACCAGTCTCTACGATCAACTCACGACCCGCAAAAGTCGTTTGAAACACTTGTTTTGTCATTTTAATCCCCTTTGGATTGATAAAATTATACGCCTTGCCTACAAAGATCAAGATATTTTGGACGGTTCGGCTTGCCGAACATTTCTGTAGAAAAATAGGAAGGTGACGCCGCACTCGATGAGTGCTAGGAAACTTATCTTTTTTCCTAAGAAATGAGGCCAAAATTCAATTATGAATCTTTTTGATATTTCACTGGTACAGTGCGGACGGGAGCAACTTACTGCGTAATTTCATCCCTAATTTTTAAGCCTGAAGTCTCAAAAATTCCGTCCTAGAAAATAACAGAGTTATTCTCTATGATACCACTATAGCGTGAAATATCTTTTAACACTCACTTCGTTCGTATTTTTTTATAGACACCAATTTTTCAGATTTTGATTAAAAAAATTAATCGACTATTAAAAAAATCGCTAAAACCTAAATACCCTCATCTTTGTATCAAGTACGTACAGAGTCTATTTTATCATATTTTTCTTAAAAAGTGCGGGCTTTTCTACAAAAAAAGGAACCATTCTGCTATGAAAAGAAGAATGGTTTGCTTTTAATTATTTTAAGGTTGATGATTGAACAAGGCATGGGTTGCTTGGTGGATGTACTGAGCAGTGTCTGCGTTGTTCATGGTGTAGAGATGGACCCCTGCTACGTCTTGCGTTACCAAGTCTACGATTTGGTCTACGGCATAGGCAAGTCCTGCTGCTCTGAGTGACTCAGGGTCATTCTCATACTTGTCCAAGATAGCCTTAAACTTACGTGGGAGATGGATATTCTCACAAGTCTTCAAGAGACGAAGTGCTTGGTTACGATTGAGGATTGGCATGATACCGGCATGAATGGGAACATCAATCCCTGCCAAGGTACATTTGTCTTGGAAGTCGTAGAAACGCTCATTGTCAAAGAAAAGCTGAGTGACAAGGCTTGAGCAGCCTGCATCCACTTTTTTCTTGAGATTTTGAATATCTGAGATTTGGTTTGGCGAATCAGGGTGACCTTCTGGGTAACAAGCTCCGATGACATCAAAATGCGGTGCCTGTTCCTTGATAAACTCAATCAAGTCTGTGGCGTAACGGAAATCTTTTTGTGGCTCCACATCCGGAATAATATCTCCACGAAGAGCCAAAATTTTCTGAACCCCAACCTTATCCAAATCTGCAATGGTCTCAGCCACCTTATCCTTAGTTAAGTAGATAGCTGGCAAGTGAGCAATGGTCGGAATCTCCAAGTCATTTTGGATATAGTCTGCCAAACGAACCGTCGTCTCTTTGATATTAAATTTATTATTGCTGGCAGTTACACTGATGAAGTGTGGTGCCAAGCCCTGCATGTCTTTCAGAGCTGCAATAATTTTGTCATTGCCTACTGCTGGGTTTGGAGGGAAAACTTCAAATGAGAGTGACGGTGTTTGACGCGACATATGTAATAACCTTTTTCTAGTTGATTTTTGAACAACCGTGTAGGGAGAACTGTCTTTTCTTACAATTTCTCACGCGCAGCTTTTGCAGCTTCTACAAGGCGGATCAAGCTTTCTTTCGTTTCTGGAATACCACGTGTTTTCAAACCACAGTCAGGGTTGATCCAAACTTTCTTGCTTGGTACTTTCGCAAGGATTGCTTCGATTGTGTGGTCGATTTCGCCTTCATTAGGCACACGAGGTGAGTGGATATCGTAAACCCCAGGTCCTACTTCTGTTTGGAAGTTTTTCGCTTTGAGTTCGTCCAAGATTTCAAGGTTTGAACGGCTAGCTTCAAATGAGATAACGTCAGCATCCATGTTGTCGATAGCTGGGATGATATCTGTAAATTCTGAGTAACACATGTGAGTGTGGATTTGTGTGTCTGGTGCTACTGTTGAGTGTACCAAACGGAAGGCTGGAATAGCCCAGTCAAGGTAGTCTTCGTACCAGTCGCTACGACGAAGTGGCAATTTCTCACGAAGAGCAGCCTCGTCGATTTGGATGATTTTCACGCCTGCAGCTTCAAGGTCAAGAACTTCATCCTTGATTGCAAGGGCGATTTGAAGAGTAGAATCCTTGATAGAGATGTCTTCACGTGGGAATGACCAGTTAAGGATAGTAACAGGTCCAGTCAACATACCTTTAACAGGTTTGTCAGTACGGCTTTGTGCGTAGCTAGACCATTTCACAGTGATTGGGTTGAGACGAGTGACATCACCCCAGATGATTGGTGGTTTAACCCCACGCATACCATATGATTGTACCCAACCATTCTTAGAGAAGAGGTAACCTGACAAGTTTTGACCGAAGTACTCAACCATATCATTACGCTCGAATTCACCGTGTACAAGCACGTCAAATCCAACTTCTTCTTGCCATTTGATCCATTCGTCGATGGTTTCAGCAAGGAAGGCATCGTATTCTTCTTGTGACAATTCACCCTTACGGAAGGCCAAACGCTTCGCACGAACTTCTTTTGTTTGAGGGAATGAACCGATGGTTGTTGTTGGAAGGGCTGGAAGTTTGAAGGCATCTTCTTGGATAGCTTCACGTTCAGCAAAGGCTGGCAAACGAGTGTAGTCTGCATCTGTCAATCCAGCGATACGAGCACGAAGTTCCGCATTTTCACCAACACGTTCAGTCGCAAAGAGTTCTTTGTTAGCTGCAAGAGCTTCTGCACCTTGACCGTTGCGGATAGCATCCAAGTCACGGATCTCATCCAATTTTTCAACTGCAAATGCAAAGTGGTTCAAGATAGCTGGTTCAAATTCTTCGTTAGCAGTTGTAAATGGCACATGAAGAAGTGAACATGAGCTTGTCAAAACGATATTTTCAGCTGGGATTTGCTCAAGAATAGCCAAGCTCTTTTCGTAGTTGTTGCGCCAGATGTTCTTACCATTGACAATACCTGCATAGAGAGTCTTGTCAGCTGGGAAGCCACCTTTAACAAGTTCAAGAGTTTTCTTACCTTCAACAAAGTCAAGACCGATGGCATCTACTGGCAATTTCACAAGGTCAGCGTAAACGTCACGAACGTCACCGAAGTATGTTTGAAGCAAAACTTCAAGACCTTTTTTGTCAGCCAAAAGCTTGTTGTAGATGTTCAAGAAGAGGGCTTTTTCTTCAGCTGTCAAATCTTTTACAAGAGCAGCTTCATCGAGTTGGATACGAGTTGCACCAAGTTCAGCCAATTTTGCAAAAACATCTTGGTAAGCAGCTACTAAGCTATCGACGAAATCTTCTGCTTTCACACCTTCTTCAAAGTCTGACAATTGAAGGAAAGTGAATGGACCTACAAGGACAGGACGAGTGTTAAGACCAAGTTCTTTAGCTTCTTGGAACTCATCGAAAATCTTGTGACCAGCCAATTTTACTTGAGTGTCTTTTTCAAATTTAGGAACGATGTAGTGGTAGTTAGTGTTGAACCATTTTTTCATCGGAAGGGCACGAACATCCCCTTTTTCTCCTTGGTAACCACGTCCCAAAGCAAAGTAACGTTCAAGATCAGACAATTCCAAGTTTTGAACAGATGCAGGAACCACGTTAAAGAGGAAGGCTGCATCTAGGAAGTTGTCATAGTGAGAAAAGTCATTTGATGGGATTTCAGTGATGCCTTTTTCTTTGACGATATTCCAGTGTTTCGCACGCAATTCTTTAGCTGCAGCCAAGAGTTCTTCTTCTGAGATTTCTTTTCTAAAGTATTTTTCAGTTGTAAATTTTAATTCGCGGAATTCACCCAAACGTGGGAATCCGATAATAGTAGTTGACATGTTTTGTCCTCCAAAAATTGTTGTTGAAACTATCTTAACAGAAAAGAAACTGTCTGTATAATTGTAAAAAATTAGGCTTTGATATAGTTTGAAACTATATCTCGATTTAAAAGACAAAAAAAGATTTGGAGAAGATTCCCCAAATCCTTTGAAAGACAACGATTAACAGATTTTTCAATATAGTCATATTCATAACAAAAATATCAACGAATTGAAAAGCCGACTATGGCTTGTTATTAGAAAAGACTATAGGTTGATTTTTCTTTTGTAATTCTGATATTTCCCTGAAAAGTGCGGACGGGAGGTAAAATTATCCAGTGGATGATTTTAGCAAACCAAGTAATTTCATCCCTATCAAGTCTTTTTCCTGTTCGAGCGGGACGACTGCTAGTGTCTTGCCTAAACTAGCTAAAAACTTTTAAGACTGTATCCAACTGAGGGCTAGTCTTGCCTGTTTCCATCCTAGCTATGACAGGCTGGCTCACTCCACTAAGTTCTTCTAGCTTTTTCTGACTGATTCACTTGAAAAATATAGAATCCGCCAACTTCCAAGTATATTTTGAGATTCTCAAAAATGATAGAAACAATTTCCGAAAAGCAGAAAAATAGAATAATAAAAAAAGTAGCTATTAAGCATATTTGATAGCTACTTTTTATTGTTTAGGTAAATTTATTTCGCTACTCAATCAAATGATTTTTAAATATCTCCACCAATTCCCTTGAATTTTTCAACAAAACTACTGATCTTTTGAAAAACGGTTTGTTTTTTTGTACGATATTGTGGATTTAGTGGGCTCATTTTCGGCAGAGCTTCATTCAAATCATTCCCATTTTCACTAGCATACTCATGCTTCAACGAAGCTTGTATGTAGCGCTTAGCACTTTGTTCATTTAATCCCTCAGTCTGTATCAACTCATCCGCTTCCCTTTTCTGCTCACCTTGCGCAAAAATAAAGAACTGTTCAATGATATCTGATTTATCGGCAAAACTATCTAAATCACTGTCACGGATGAAAGCGACTATCAAATCTTCCTTAGCTCGATTTCCAAGACTTGCTCGAATCGTCCGAGTAATTTCCGAAACAAGTTCATCCTTATCTGAAACCTTTTTATTAGTCTCAAAAATTAGCTCTAAGATATAATCCAGATTGATTTCTTGGGATTTTAGTAATTCAACTTCAAAAATAATCGAATCCCAATCAACTTTAGATTCGCTATCTTCCTGATTACGGCGTTCATTCTCATACCATGACTTAATGTCATTATAGGTTGAACGGTAGTCTTGAATTTCCCTAGTACTTGGGATGTCTAACCTAGATAACTCCTCTAAAGTTTCATCATCCACATGGAAACGTTCCTTGAAAGCCTCTACAGCCTTATCATCTAAGATATCAAGTTCTTGTAAAGCTCGTAGACTCATGAAATTATCGTAGTTTTGTAAGATATTATCTAAACGAAGAAATTGACCAAACAAAGAGACAAATTCTTTCTTATCACGTTCTTTAATGATAGCTTGCGGGTCCGGAAATTTTTCTTGTAACTCTTGAACAACGTCCATATAACCCTTTTGCGCTTCACCGGCCTCCGTAAAGCCTGTCATATACTCTTGATAAGAACGTTCGAGCAAGACTTCTGCTGTCTCAGTCTTTCCAAATAGCTTAATAGCATCAGTTGTTGCCTTCTCTAAATCTCGGAAGGTGACAATATTCCCGAATGACTTAGTAGCATCATAAATTCGATTGGTGCGTGAGAAAGCTTGGATTAAACCATGATATCTCAGATTTTTATCCACAAATAAAGTATTTAAAGTCGGTGCATCAAAACCAGTCAGGAACATCCCAACTACAATTAAGAGATCCACTTCCCGTTTTTTGACACGTTTAGCCAAATCACGATAGTAATTCTGAAAATCATTACCGTTAATAGTAAAATTAGTGCCAAATAACTGATTATAATCAACTATACAACTACTCAAAAATTCTTTACTACTAATATCTGCTAAATCTGCCGGTGAAAAGCTCTCATCGTCAATTTCACCAATAGCCATCTGAGCCTCATTCGCAGCATAGGAAAAGATAGTCGCAATCTTCAATGGTTTTTCAGAACCTTTTTGCTGCTTTGCAACTCTTGATAGTAGGCTTTTGCTGCATCAACACTTGAAACAGCAAACATAGCATTGAAACCTTTACCAGTTAATCGATGCGTTTTTTGACCAAAATGATCTAAGATGTATCTAGATATTTCGGCAATCCGAGTCGGATGAAGCAGTGCTTTCTTATTTTCAGCTGCAGATAACTTGGTTAAGTCCTGTTCGCTTTCAATTGACTTAAACTGCGGACGAACGTCATTATAATCCACCATGAACTTCAGAACTTTTTGATCTCGAATCGCATCAGTAAGCACATAGGCATGTAACTCACGACCGAAAACAGATACGGTCGTGTCTGTCCCTAATGCATTTCCCTTTCGAATTAGTTTACCGGAGGCATCATACTTGTCTGGTAAAATCGGTGTACCCGTAAAGCCAAACTGGCAATATTTCTTAAATTTCTGTCTGAGTCGCTTTTGCGCTTCACCAAACTGAGATCGATGACATTCATCAAAAATGAAAACCACTTGCTTTTGATAAATTTCATGATGACTCTCACTACTCATAAAGTTGTTAAGCTTCTGAATGGTCGTCACGACAATTTTATTATCATCCTTCTCAATATTGCGTTTGAGACCTGCAGTGCTATTTGAACCGTTGACTGAGTCAGGTGAAAATCGCTGGTACTCCTTCATTGTCTGATAATCCAAGTCCTTGCGGTCCACCACAAAGAAAACCTTATCCACTTCTTCCATCTCAGTAGCAAGTCTAGCAGCTTTAAAACTTGTCAGGGTCTTCCCTGAACCGGTAGTATGCCAAATATAACCACCTGTATCAGGACCGCTTTTGATTTTTGAAGCAATAGTTGAACGTATCTTCCAGATGATTCTCTCAGTTGCCGCAATCTGATAAGGACGCATGATAAGAAGATTATCATTAGTATCAAATACAGAATAATTTATCAAGACATTTAACAAGGTCTGTTGACTCAAGAAAGTTGCTGTAAAGTCCTTCAAGTCCTTAATAGGATTATTATTTTTCAAAGCCCAGTTCATGGTGAACTCATAAGAATTCTTATCTCGCTTGGTCGTATTAGCAAAATACCGAGTATCCGTTCCGTTTGAGATGATAAAAATCTGAAGGTACTTAAAGAGAGAATTCTCCTCATTGAAACTCTCTTTACTATATCTGTGCACCTGATTAAAGGCCTCTCGAATCGCAACTCCACGTTTTTTAAGCTCAATTTGTACCAGAGGCAATCCATTTACCAACAAGGTTACATCATAACGATTGCTACTGGTGCCAACTTGCTTCATTTGATTAATGACTTGCAGTTTGTTTCGACTAATATTTTTCTTATCCCATAGATAGATATTCTGGATATGCCCATCATCAAAGATAAAATCATAAATATAGTTGTCATGAAGTTTTCTGGTACGATCAATCAAGCTGTCACTGGGTTTATTGAGGTACTCATCCAAGAAGCGCAACCACTCAGCATCTGTAAAAACCACATTATTCAGAACTTCCATCTGGGTCTTGAGATTAGCCAAAAGCGCCTCTGGGGTCGTCAAATAAGTAAGATACTCGTATCCTTGCTGGCACAAGTCAGCAATCAGTTCCTTCTCCAAATCCGCCTCGGTCTGATACTGACTAGGCTGTTCTAGCTTGGTATACTTTTCTAAAATGATAAAATTATCTGACTCAACAATAGCTGTAGTCAATGTACTTTCAGACATAATTACTCCTTATAATTGCAAGTGCTCTCTAAATGCTGTAACAGGTTTTTTAAAAGCGCAGTTTCTGGGAGAGTTATTAGTTCATCTTCCTCGGTTGATACTTTAGAATGACTAGAAATATTTAATATCCTTGACTCATAGTTTCTAAAACTTCCTTCATTATCACGTGGCAATAAATCCTGCCAATTTTGATACCCTAGGAAAGTTGCAGTTTTCTCGTAAAGATTTCTTAAAAAAATTAAAATGATATTTATAAACCAAATTGTCTTCTATAGCTTTATGTAATGATTTTCTTAAAAAAATTATGATAAGCAAAAGGAGAGTCATCCGGTTGTTTTATCAGCTCATATGATCCATCTTCTAATTTTTCAAATCTAAATCTACTACTATCAGGAACCTTTTGGGTGACAATATAGGTTCTTTCCTCTCCAGTTTCTTCGTCAATAGCTTCCTTTCTGCACCTCTCCTTCCTTTTTAATATTTTTTTAACTCATTATATAAGACGTTATAGAATAAAGGATTGTGAGTCGTTATTATAAATTTAAGATCAGACTTACTCATTCTAATTAACTTACCTAAATTTGATGCAACTTCTATCAAGTGGTTTTCATCTAATGATGAAACCGGATCATCAATAAATACATACTCTAAATCATCAAACTCTCTAATACTACGTTCATCAGGTTCTAGTATATCAAGCTCACTAATAACTAGCTCTAGCAATGTATAAAAAATGGACCAAATAAAATTGCTCTCTTCACCTTTGGATAACTTAATTTGTTCGTTTAGTCTATCCTCATCATCACCACTTTGAATAGTGAAAAGAATATGACCATCTGACAAAAGAAATGAAGGTGTTATTTTATCATTTGTATAATGCTGAAAATGCGAAATAATATTCTGATCCTGTCCCTGATCTTCAATAATCCAAGATATAAAAGAATTTGGCTGAATCTTCAGTTTAAAATTTTGATTGCTGTCAAGATCATTATCCCAATAGAACAAGTCCTCAGTAAAAGCATTATAATAAAGAATCTTATTTCTCGTAAGACCGCCTTCTTCAGCTTGAATCGACTCAGCAAACTCTTTAGAGAGTCTGGTCTTACCCGTCCCATTAAATGCGTAAATCAGCTGAACTTTCTGTTTCGAATCTTTTAACTCTTTTGCAATATCTCTTAGCGCTTTTGCCATATCCCTTTCCTATTCTTTTCTATAAATCAAAATTAAGCAATTGTTCCCGCCAGTATTCATATTGTTTCTGTCTCAACTCGATTTCTTTTGGAAGACCTTCAGAAAGAGAGTTGGTTAAGGTGTTGAAATTGTCAAGAATAGAGACGATTCTTTCTTGTTCTGTAATGAATGGTAAGTAAAAAGTAATTTTATCAATAGCGTCCTTAGATAATCTCGGAATACTTGCCTTTCGAACTTGTGATTTGAGTCTATCTTGCTTACTTAACAAGACATAGTACATAAATTTATCAGAAATATTATCTGACGTCTCTAATGCGTACACATCATCTGCCGCCCAAAAGTCCATAGCGCTATGCCCAATTTCACCAGCAGCCCCTGCACAAATCACAAAACTAGTATTTTTAACTCTGTTTGCTTCGGTATAATATCCCAAGGGCGTCAAACTGTTTTGATAAACTGGAAAACTTCCTGAAGTAGTTAGCTGATTTCTAACAAGACGTTTGCCACGTTGTAAACTGATAACTTGTCCTAACTTCACTCGAATTGGTCCAAATACCCACTGTAAAAGCTTGATAATAGCAGAGTTGTCCCACTCCTCTACTCTACTCTCAGTGTACTCGCCTTCGGCGACGAATGTCAAGAGTTTTTCTCTAAAATATTCGTACTGTTTTTGACGAAGTTCAATCTCCTTGGGAAGTCCAATATTTAAGTCATTACAAACCATATCAAAGTTATCTAAAACTTCAACAATACGGGATTGGATTTTAGGTTCCACATATGGTATTGGAAAATTTCTTAATTTCCCAAGTCCAAGAAATACTTGACTACCTTTACTACTATTACTTGAAATATAATCTTTGGCATATGTTGACTGTAAATAATGTAATAAATATCTTGCTAAAATCCTACTTTGTGTCTTAATCAATCCTACGTTTTTTTAATAGCAAAGTCCGGCTCCTCGGTAATATGAGCTACTTCTCCAACAGTTCCAATCATAGTAAATAACAAATCATCAATATCAACTTTACTTCTTTTTGTTAATATTATCAAAGTCAGATTCACTTATAAAAATAAGCACTATCAAAATTTATCGAACCATTTTTTTGACATTTTTTTGGAGGTTATTAAATATTTACCAAAAGCTTTTTTATTTGGCGAGTCATGTGTTCCATCGCGCACATCACAAACTTCCCCCAGTGTTTTCCACTCTACCTGATAAACCTCATCCTCAAATGATAAGAGTTGATCTCGATAAAAAGAATATTGCTTTTTACGTGAGGTCAATTCTGAGGTCAATTCTGAGGTCAATTCTGTAACATACTCTGTCATTTTGTCAAGTATTTGCACGATTGTTTCTTGAATTTTTAATGGAGGGATAGGGATAAGGGTAATTTTTGCATTACTCCAATGTCTTTTTATAGTTCCCTCTTTCTTATAAAAAAATTACAAATGCAATAATATAGATATTTTTGCGTTTATACCTTTCTTTGGTTTCAAAATTTTTAAACCATCAGCTCCTTGAACAAAAGCGAAATCTACAAATTTTATATGTTCCGAATGATCTCCAAAAATTATGTATTCATCTTTTTCAAGATATTTTTCATTATCTGTATATCCTGCTATGAATTGTTCACCCTGATCAACAATCGGTATTCTTCCTGTTAATTGATACTGCTTCTTAGCTAACTTTACAGGACTTGTCAAAGTAAAAACTACTTCCCCCCAACTCTTTCCACTCAACGGGGCAGTTCTGGATTTCTTCTAGGATATTCATCATTTACCTCCTTCCTTGGCTAGATTTTCAATACTTTTAATTTCCTTGAGATAATCTTTTTCAACTTGACTGAGGGTCTTGGTTTGATAACTCTTATATTCCTTATCTACCTTCTGCTTCATCTGTTCACGAGAGATAGAACCACTATTGTCCAGCAAATCTTCTCCTGTAGCCTGAAGGATACGATCTACGTGAGTCACCCAGTCTGCCATGGTCATGACTTCTTCTCGCTCTGCCTGTCTTTCCGCAAAGTCTAGATATCCTGATACAAGCTGATTAAGCCCACGGAGTTCCTTTTCTGTCAGATAGTTCTTGGCAACTTTGCTTCAGATAGAGTAGGGAGGTCTCCCTTAAAGGTAGTCAAACCCATAAACTCTTTTTCACTATCAACACGATTGTAGTTGAGTTCACTAGCGGTATTATGGTGAATGGCATAATGCATCTTATTTTGAACCGTCGCAAAAAATTTCATTGCCTCTGGTGAATTTGCATTGTAGTCGCTTGATGTAGCAAAGAGATCCAAAACCTGACGGTAAAAGACTTTTTCACTTGAGCGAATGTCTCGGATTCTTTCAAGGAGTTCTTTAAAGTAAGAGCCCCCACCCAAGTTTTTCAAGCGCTCATCATCCATAGCGAAGCCCTTGATCAGATACTCTTTCAAGACTGTCGAAGCATAGTGTCTGAACTGGATTCCACGAGGTGAACGCACTCTATAACCAATCGCCAAAATCATATCAAGATTATAGTAGGCGACTTTTTTCGATTGAGTTTTCCCAGCCATTGCACCGTGACGAGTGGTTGTCAACTGATAGTTGACAACCACTGCTTCATCCAACTCACCATCTTCAAAAATAGCCTTGATATGTTTACTAATATTTTGCTTGGAAGTTTGAAAGAGCTCAGCTAGCTCCTGTTGGGTCAGCCAGACCGTTCCATTATCCAAGTGGAGTTCAATAGCGGACTCGCCGTCATCTGTTCTATAGAGAATTACATCATTTGCCATGGCTCAATTCCTCTACAATCTTATCTATCTCTGCACGCAAGTGGTCAATTTTGGCGACAGTCTCTACGATTTCTTTATTGAGCACATCAATATCAATCTTCTCACGGGTATCTTCTTGTTCGACATAGGTTGACACTGAAAGATTATAATCTGCTTCTACTACTTTTTCTTGTGCAACCATACAAGAAAAGTAATCTTCATTTTCTTTCTTTTCAACACTGTCTAAGATTTTTTCGATATTCTCTTCTGTCAAGACATTATTATTGGTTTCTTTCTTAAATTGCTTACTTGCATCAATAAAGAGGATATCCGTTGTCGGCTTATTCTTTGCCAGAATCAGAATACAGGTCGCAATGGAGGTCCCAAAAAAGAGATTGTCTGGTAGCTGAATAACTGCTTCAACAAAGTTACTGTCTACTAGATATTGACGAATTTTTTGCTCAGCACCTCCACGATAGAAAATACCTGGGAAAGTTACGATTGCAGCTCGCCCCTTATTTGACAAGTATGACAAGCTATGCATAATAAAAGCAAAATCAGCCTTAGATTTAGGCGCTAATACACCCGCAGGTGCAAAGCGATCATCATTGATAAGCGTTGGATCATCGCTTCCTATCCATTTGATAGAGTAAGGTGGATTTGACACAATAGCATCAAAAGGCTTATCGTTTACATGCTTAGGATCAAGCAAGGTATTGCCACGCTCAATACTAAACTTATCATAATTGATATTGTGTAAAAACATATTCATCCGAGCTAGATTATAGGTGGTCATATTAATTTCCTGACCATAAAATCCATCTTCAATTATGTGCTCATTAAACTGCTTTTTAGCTTGCAGGAGCAACGAACCCGAACCACAGGCAGGATCGTAAATTTTATTGATTTTATTTTTTTCATTCTTGCCCAGCATAACAATCCGCGCCAAGAGTCTCGATACACTTTGCGGTGTAAAAAATTCTCCACCAGATTTCCCAGCGTTAGAAGCATAATTAGAGATTAGATACTCATAAGCATCCCCAAAGAGATCAATATGGTTATCTTCAAAGTTTCCAAAATCAAGACTTGCAATTCCTTCAAGAATCAGAGCCAAGCGCTGATTCCTCTCCGGAACTGTACTACCTAACTTGTTACTTCTGGTATCTATATCATCAAAAAGACCCTTGATGTCATGTTCACTCGCATAACCAATCGCACTAGACTCAATATCATCAAAGATATTTTTTAAATCTGTATTTAAGCGCTCATTTTGGCGAGCAGTTTTGACAACACTGGAAAACAACTGCGAAGGCATAATAAAATAACCCTTGGTTTTAATGGCATCATCTCGAACTTCAGGTGTAATTAAATCTTCAGAAATCTCTTCATAGTTAATTGATTCATCGCCACCTTCAATATAGGTTTTGAAATTTTCACTAATAAAGCGATAAAATAGAATTCCAAGTATGTACTGCTTGAAATCCCAACCGTCTACAGCTCCACGAACATCGTCCGCGATTGCCCAAATTTTACGATGCAGCTCCCTGCGTTCTGCATTTTCTTTACTTACCATTTTTACTTTCCTTAATTAATGTATTACCTTTTCTATTTTATCATATTTCAAGAAAAACCACTCGAACTAGGGAGGACGAGTGGGAGCGAAAATGTTTTTAGATTAAGATTTTACAATTTTATTCTATAAGTTCAATTACTTTTTGACCATATTAAGGTAGTAGCACTTCTTCCATACCAGCCTTATCATCACTCTTTATAAATACAACATTTCGTTTTCCTGTTAACTCTACCAATTTTTTTCCTTACCAAGAATGATTGCGAGATTCTTAATAATTGAACGTTTAGCTTGCTCATCAAAATAAGTGAAAATAAATCGATAAAGATAGTCACCTTTCTTTTGCTAATTCAAAACATTTTTTTAAATATTTCCTTATCCAGAGGGTCAACAGAGTGACCAAAAAAATAATGACATTTTTTTAGAAGTAATATAACTCTCAAAAATCATTATCAGGAAATTGAATAGTTTGTCTGAAGAATTCTTCAAATTTATTTCCTGTCTCTTTGACAACTCTTTGGTAATACTTCTGATATGGAATTAAATCACTGTTGACATCATTTTCTTTATCCTCAATTCCAAAAAAACCATAGTATTGATTCGACTGAAGGTTCTATCTAAATCAATTCGTCCATGTATAAAATGAGTTCTTTCTTCAACAGTTCCAAATAAATAAGCTGACGTGTTAGTATAATTAAAGTTTAAAAACATAAGAACTTAATAAATGAGGTACTGCATCCAAAGCTGTTGGTCTTGCTTCAATCTTTTGAACATCAAAAATCTATATAATCTAAATACGACAGATAAATTTCTAATAGTTCTGTTAATAAATCAAGTTGATTGATAAATTCATTATTCAATTTTTTTCAAGTGCAACTTCTCTTTCCAAAGAACCCCAGCCTTTTTTTCATAGAACAGGGAGAAAAAAAGTATCTGCAATATATAATTTTGAACTGTAATTTTTTTCTTGTAATAAATTCTCTTCCAATAACCAATTTCGTCCTGTAGTAATCACTTTAAATAATAAATCATTTTTTTCTTTAAAAATATGTTATCGCATCTGCAAGTTGAGAAATCATTGTTTCAAGATTAGACCAATTATCTCCAAGAGTACCGTTGTTCTCATTGATAAATCTTAAATATAAATTATCTTTGTATTTCTCAATCTTTATATTTTTTTAACTTTTTAGAAACTGCAGCAACTTCTCATCTGGATTAGAAAATAATTGTTTTTTTAAAAACTCAATAAAATCGGTATACTTTGTTTTTTTCGATCCATAGCAATATCAAAGCCATTGCCCAGAATTAGAATAGTATCAGCCATGATTATTTCCTTTTTTTCTTTATAAAAAAATAGTGTTCTCCCTACTTCAAAGCACTTTTGACCTTTTTCTTGGTGATGATGCGGTCGTTTTTGTTGGCTAGGGATTTGAGTCGGGCTTCGAGCAGGATTTTTCGCCCTACTTCGTTGCGGGTGTAGACGAGTTGGTAGTTGCCCAAATGTGGTACGACGGCATCTAAGAAGAGCTGGGCTTCTTCCTTGCGTTTTTCAAAGAGGCTAGGAACTACAAAATACTTGGACTGACCTGCTGGTGCTTTTTGAGCGACTAAGAGGTAGCGTTGATTGTCCACAGGGGCAAAGAATTCTCCCAAGACTTTGGAAAAGAGTTCCTTATCTCGCATACTGCCACCTTTTAGATAGGCAAAGACATTAAAGCTTTCCTTGTCCTCCTCGACTTGCACGCGCGACTGGTCATCAGACAAATGCCCTGCAGTCACCATGACCTTGCGAATGGCTTCACCCGCCTGACGTAGGCGTACATAAGGACTCTTGTAAAAGAAATAACGAACCAGAGCAATAGTAAGCAAAACAAGACTAATAGCCGTTAACCAAGCCAGACGAATACCATTTGTTTTAAAGAGATAGAGGAGGAGATTAACTGCAATCAGTAAGAAAGAATAGCGAAGCCACTTTTCAGCATCTGCTAGGGCAAGCAGAGGGATTCGTTTACTGTCGGTCGCAACTTCATTGACAATCTCAATCTTATCTACAACGATGAGAGAGTCCTGCCATTTTTTACGAAGGGATGTACGGTCCTTTGATAATTCCTTAATTTTCTGATTATAGGCTTTAATCTTACTTTTCTTAAAAGGAGCTTTAGGAAAGTCCAAGCGATCCATCCCCGTCTCAATGGTGTCCTCCTTATAGGATAAACCTAGAAAGTGTTCCATCCGGCGAGTTAGATTAAGTAAATCTTGATAGGAATTATCCTTATCTACTTCCTCTTCATTTTCCTTTTCTTTCAAGAAAAGCTCGCGTCTATAAGGTTTGATTGCGACCAGATGCCAGATATTGCTGGTCTTTTCTGGATGTCCTGACCAGACACGAATGGCACGCCCTCGCATCTGATTGCTGAGCATAAAGCTTCCGACAAAACTTCCTAGGATGAGAGAGTTAACACATGGGGCATCCCATCCTTCTCCCAAGAGAGACTTGGTTCCGACCAAGACCTGGATAGAACCTCGTTGGAAAAGCTCGGTTACTGCTGCGACCATTCCCTTAAAGCTGGATGGAAATCCTACTTGGAGATAGGCCCCTTGGTCGAGTTTCCCGACGGCAGAGAAACTTAAGCTAGTGTTTGGAATGAGTGCTTGAAGTTCTGCCTTGACACTGGCAGGTATGATCACGACACTACCAGAAAGGACTGCTATCGGGACAGACAATCCTTGCTTTTGTGCACTTCTGCGAATGGTTTCAAAGTAAGGGAGGACACCTAATTGCGTGATTGGTGCTTGGTCATCTCCCAGATAACTCGCGAAATCCTTACGGATATAGTCTGCCAAGACTAACTGTCTCAAGTTCTTTCCTAGACTAGCATACTCGGTCTCAAAGATAGATGCAATCCCAGCTAGTTTTCCTAGAGATTGGTTGAGGATTTGGTCATTGGCCTTTGATTTGACTAAGAAAACCTGACGTTTTTCAATCAATCCTATTGATTTCAGTTCTGCTTCTATCTTTTTCTTTGTCTCCTGCGGATCCTCATACCAGTCAGGAGTCTGATAGAGAAGGCCTTGCAAGAGAACTTCTAGCCAATAATAATTAAGGGCAGGCAAGCCTTCAGCTCCCAGTAAATCTTGTAGATGCTTGGGAATTTCTAGTTTTTGAGAATGTAGATAAATGAGGATGGCTGAGAGATACTTGGGATCTTCAAGGAGCATATCCGCAAAAATTTCCCCTTTGAGGACCTTGGAACTTCGAATCAGCTCTTGGAAGTCAGAATCAAGGACTAGTTGGCTGACATACTGCCACTTGGTGTCTTCAAACTCTTCCAGGCGCTTGTCCTCTTCCTTAGTCGGAAAACAGATATAGACAAAGTCCTGATGAGGGCAAAGAGTGTCTTCCTTGACCAGTTCTGGTACTGTGATTTCTTGGTCAATCTCGCCACACATCTGGAGATAGCGATCCCAGAGTTCTGGTTCACTGTCATAAGGTGGTGTCGCAGTGAGAGAGATGACTTGCAGTTGCTGGTAGTTTTTACGGAAGTCTTCTAGGCTTTTCCACCATTCATTTCTCAAGTGATGGCATTCGTCCAGACAGAGGGTTTCGACACCCCTTTCCTTGAGTCTGGCTAGCAGGTCAAAACCTACAAAGTCCTCAACCTCGCCGTTATCTTCTTGAGATTGCACTTGTTGCATAGCGCTATGAAAAGCTTGGTAGGTGGCGATGGTGATTTGCTTCATATTCTTGAGATTTTGAGACACGAGACTTGTGACTTGGTCCTCATCCTCTAAAAAGGCTTGGCGAATCCTATCTACCCATTGTTCCCGGATGGTGACCGTCGGCACCAAAACGAGAGCAGGCTTATCAAAGCGGGCAATCAACTCGATCCCTATAGTTGTTTTCCCTGAACCTGGTGCTGCCACCAAGTGAACATGCCCATCTGCTTGGTATTCTTGGAAGTTGTCCAAGACCTGTTTTTGGTAGTTGCGCCAAGTGCCATTAAACTTCAATCCTAACATGATTTTCCTCATTCTAAGCTGTCATTTTCTTATTCCCATTTTACCATACTTGAGGCAAAGTCACACCAAGTATCCCATGTAGTCTTTCTCCCTAAAATATGGTATAGTAGAACCATACTACACAAGAGGAGTTTACATGTCACACGAGAAAGAAATGAAAGCTGTTTCTCCCCTTCTACAGCAGGCCATTCATATTTCCTCCATCGTCGGTGGAGTTGGTACGATTATCTTTTGTATTTGGGCCTATCAAGCTGGGATTTTACATTCCAAGGAAACCCTCTCTGACTTTATCCAACAGGCAGGAATCTGGGGGCCTCCACTCTTTATCTTTTTACAGATTTTACAGACAGTTGTTCCCATTATCCCAGGTGCTCTGACATCCGTTGCGGGTGTTTTCATCTATGGGCATATCGTGGGTACTATCTATAACTACATTGGTATCGTCATTGGTTGTGCTATTATCTTTTACCTAGTAAGGCTCTATGGTGCGCCTTTTGTCCAATCAGTCGTCAGCAAACGGACCTATGATAAGTATATCGGTTGGTTAGATAAGGGCAATCGCTTTGACAGATTCTTTATCTTTATGATGATTTGGCCAGTTAGTCCAGCTGATTTTCTCTGCATGTTAGCTGCTTTGACCAAAATGAGCTTCAAGCGGTATATGACCATTATCATCCTGACCAAACCCTTTACCCTAGTCGTTTACACTTATGGCTTGACCTACATCATCGATTACTTTTGGCAGATGGTTGGCTAATACACAAAAAACTCAAGGATTCATCCTTGAGTTTTTCTTTGTTAGGCTTCTTTTTTCAATAAGAGGGAAACAAGCACTGATGTAGCAATCATCCATGCTCCTAGAATGATGAAGGTCATTCGACCATCTGTAGTCACCATGCCAATCCCTGAAAGAACAAAGGGTGTTAATGACGCTCCAAAAGAACATCCCAAAACAGCATAGGAAGTTGCTTTGTTGAGGAGCTTTGCAGGAATTCGCTCAGATATCAACTGAAAGACTGTCGTCAGAGCGATACTGTAGGCAAATCCTCCCATGATAGAACCTGCTACCACTACCCAGAGTGATGGGGAAAGAGCAATGATGATTTGCCCGATACCAAAAGTGACACCAGCGACCAATAGAAGTCTTTCCTTGAAGGTCGATATCAGGAAAGAAAGCTGATTCCAGCTAGAATCCCAATCAACTGCATGGCACTAAGGACCAAACTGGACAACTGAGCATCTCCAAAACCTGCCTCAATCATGAGACTAGGGATGCGGAAGGTAATGGCCGTATTGGTACATACAATCACTGCGGCTGCAATAGCAAGGAAGAAAATGAGCTTTTTCATAGAAGCAGTCAATCTTACTGCTTCTTCTGTCTGATGCTTGGACTCATGAACTTCTGCGTTTCCATAAGGGACAAAGAAAAGGAAGAGTACGAGAACTACTAGACCAGCTGCATAGACTAGGAAGGTTGCTGTCCAGCCAAAGGCTAAGAGCTGACCAACTGCCAAAGTCAAGATGGATGCTCCTACTACCTCAGCAGAGCCACGAAAACCAAGCATCTGGATACGAGTTTTACCGTGGTAACGTTCACTGATGATCGAGATAGCCTTGGCATTGAGCATCCCAACTCCAAGTCCAAATAGCAAGCGGGTCGCAAAGACAAAGTAATAGCCCTGATACCAGAAAGGTGCTGTTCCACTGATTGACAAGATTAAAAGACCCAAGGTCAACTGGAGACGTTCAGGAAAAATACGCTCTAGAACACCATTCAATAAAAGCATGGCCATAATCCCAAAGGATGGGAGGCTAACCAAGAGTTCGACCTGACCGGTCGAATAGCCCTGATAATAGTCAAACATGGCAGGTAGGGCACTAGAAATTGAAAACGATGTGATCAGTACTAACGATAGGGAGAGTATGCTCACTTTTTCCAAAAATTGTTTCATCTTTTCCTCATTTATTGTTCATTTTTCATATTAGTAAAAAGGTCCTTTCCTATCATACACTCTTTAGCAAAAATTGGCAAGCGACTGAGCCCCAAGACCAAAAGAAAAAGCGGGGCATCAAGAGCTGTGAAGTCTTGATGACATCCCACTTTTTTATGTGTTTTATCCAGTTATGTGACTTAGATTTTCAAGAATCGACGCATTGAGATTCCTGAACCAAGTGAACCGATACAGATTCCGATGAGGAACAAGAGACCGATCATCATTGGAATAAAGGTATTCGGTGTAATCAAAGATAGGTTTTGACCAACCAAGGATGGGTTGACAGATTGGAACACTCGATTATAGATAAGTAAACCAATGCTGATGGAAGAGCTGCTCCCAACAATCCGATAAAGGCACCTTCTAGCAAGAATGGGCCACGGATATAACCGTTCTTGGCACCAACCAAACGCATGATTTGAATTTCACGGCTACGTGAAATGATAGTAATACGGATGGTATTTGAAATCAAGAAGACTGCGATGAAGATCAAGAGCCCTGCGATGACCAATCCCCATACACGGATGAAGGAAGCCAACTTGAAGAGACGTTCGGTATTGGCACCACCGTCTTGAACTTCAGAGACACCGTCGATTTTCTTAGCTTCTTCAGCTACTGGTTTTACATCACTTGGTGAATTAGTATCTACGATGTAGGCATCATGAAGAGGGTTTGCGTCTCCTTCAAACACCTTCCACTCGTCACCCATAGTTTCAGTCAGCTTTTGGTACTGTTCTTCTTTACTTGAGAAGGTTACATTTTTTACAGCTGGCAGAGCTTTAAGGGCATTGTAGACCTTGTGGTAGTCATTGTTCGTGACTGTTTGGCCTTCTTTTACAATGGTTTCACTGTTGTCTTCAACGTCTTTACGAACATAAACCATGACGCGGACGTTGTTTTCGATATCAGTTGCTAATTTCGCAGTATTGAAGATAACTGAAGCAAAGATAGCAACCAAGGTCAAGGTAATCATTACTGAACTGACAGCAGCAATGGTCATCCATCCATTACGCTTTAAACTTTTTAAAGCTTCGAACAGATGGCGGAAAAATCTACTAATCATCGTATCCGTACTCTCCTTTCGCTTCATCACGTACCACGCGACCATTCTCGATGGCAATAACGCGGTGGCGCAAGGTATTTACGATTTGGCTGTTGTGGGTCGCCATCAAAACAGTTGTCCCTTGAAGATTGATACGTTCCAAGAGGTTCATGATTTCCCATGAGTTATCTGGGTCCAAGTTTCCTGTTGGTTCGTCGGCAATCAAAACCTTAGGATTGTTTACGATAGCACGCGCAATGGCGATACGTTGTTGCTCACCACCTGAAAGTTCATTCGGGAATGAACGAACCTTGTGCTTCAAACCGACAAGATCCAAGACTTCCATAACACGTTTTTTGATGTTACGACGACTTTCACCAACAACCTCCATGGCGTAAGCAATGTTCTCATAAACGGTTTTCTTTGGCAAAAGTTTGTAATCCTGAAAGACTACTCCAACGTTTCTACGTAAGAACGGAATATCTTTCTTTTTAATCTTAACGAGGTTATAACCTGCAACTTGCAAGCTTCCTTTGTCGATTTTGACCTCACGATACAAGGCACGGATAAAAGTTGATTTACCAGCACCTGAAGGTCCTACGATGTAGGCAAATTCTCCTGCATCGATATTTACAGTGATGCCACGTAGGGCTGTTGTCCCGTTGTCATATTTTTTTTGACAACATCTCTCATTTCAATGATTGACATGTGACTTCCTTTCTTTTTAACTGATACGCCATTTCAGATAAGCATCGATGAAACCATCTAGGGTCTCCATCCATTACCTTATCTACTTGCGCTACTTCAAAGTTGGTACGATGGTCTTTTACCATTGTATAAGGCGTAAATACATAGGAGCGGATTTGGCTTCCCCATGTAATTTCCTTTTTCTCACCCTTGAGCGAGTCTACCTCAGCAGCTTTCTTTTCCTGCTCCATCTGGTAGAGTTTTGCCTGAAGCATCTTCATAGCACGGTCACGGTTTCCGTACTGAGTACGGTCGACGGTTGATGCTACGACGATCCCTGTCGGAATGTGAGTCAATCGGACACCTGTTGAAACCTTGTTGACGTTTTGTCCACCTGCTCCACCTGAACGGAAGGTATCCATCTTGATATCATCCTCACGGATGTCAACTTCGATGGTATCATCCAACTCTGGCATAACTTCTACAGAAGTAAATGAGGTGTGGCGACGTTTAGCAGAGTCAAATGGTGAGATACGGACCAAACGGTGAACTCCCATCTCTGACTTGAGAAGACCATAAGCATTTGGTCCTTCAAAAGACAAGGTTACTGACTTGATTCCTGCCTCATCACCTGCTTGGTAGTCCAAGACCTCGACCTTGAAGCCTTTGGCATTTCCATAGCGAGTATACATACGAAGGAGCATATCGCCCCAGTCTTGAGCCTCTGTTCCCCCAGAACCTGGATGGATTTCAAGGATGGCATTGTTGTGATCGTAGGGTTCTGACAAGAGAAGGGTCATTTCGTAGCTAGTCATCATCTGATCTAACTCAGAGAGTTTTTCAACCAACTCATCCTTAACGGATTCATCCTCTGCCAAAAAGTCCAGTAAAATCTCAACTTCATCCTGCAACTCATCCATCTTGTGGAAGGTATTGTAGGTATTTTTGAGTTCGTTTAATTCTTGCGACGTTTTTTGGGCCGCAATATTATCGTTCCAAAAATCAGGTTCTGTCATTTTGTTTTCCAAAATGGCAATTTCTTCCTCTAAACCTTCGAGGTCAAAGAGACCCCCTGAAAGAAGCTAATTTTTCACGATTTGCGTCAATTTTTTGACGAATTTCTGAAATGTCCATACATACTCCTTTTTTTGCATCTTATTATTATACCACAATATCTAATCCGTGTTTTTTTCTAATTTAGTATCAATATATTTCTACAAGACATCTACTCGCCTGATTTCTAGCAAAAATTTAAAAACCTCACAAGAAATTTCCTATGAGATTTAGAGAATTTATACTACTTTTTACAAGTTAACAGTCAACACTTGTCCGTCTTTTACGACTTGCTCACCAGCGATATAGACATCATTAACATCACTGGATTTGACGGCATAAACGAGGTGAGATAGCATGTTTTCTTGAGGTTGGAGGTGGATTTTCCCTTGAGGTTGGATGACTAGGAAATCAGCTTGCTTGCCAACTTCTAGACTACCAATCTCATCTTCCATTCCTAACACCTTGGCTCCTTCAATGGTCAGGGCCTTGAGGGCAGTTTCGATTGGAAATTGGCTGGCATCACCACTCTTCATCTTCTGTAAGAGTGCTGCAGTCCGCCCTTCCTCAAACATATCCAGGTTATTGTTAGAAGCAACTGAGTCAGTCGCAATCCCGACTGGCACTCCTGCCTTTTTAAGTTGGACGATTGGTGCAATTCCTGAGGCTAGTTTGAGGTTGCTGATAGGATTGTGGGCGATAGCGACTTGCGAATCTGCCAGGCGGGTAATTTCTGCTTCATTTAGCTCCACACCATGGGCAAAGACAGCTTTATGGTCTAAATAGCCAAGCTCATCTAGAAAGGCTAATGGGCGTTTGCCATAGCGTTTCAGGATAATACATGACTCTTCCTGGGTTTCTGCCACGTGGATATGAAGAGGAATGTTTTCTTCTTTTGCTAGCTCAAGACTTGACTCCAGCAAATCTCGACTACAACTGTAGGGTGAATGAGGAGCCACCATCACCTTGAAATTTGGGTCTTGATAGCCTTTGATTGTTTCGATAACAGCTTGAGTTCTGGCTATAGTTTCAGCCGTCGTCTCCACATCTGAAGAAAAGAGGGTTGGAGAAAAATAGCAACGCATCTTGGAAACCTTGACTGCCTCATAAATCTCAGCTATATCCACTCCATTAGGATTGTACATATCATTGAAAGTTGTCGTTCCTGACTGGAGCATCTCTGTTAGTGCCTCTTTGACGGCCTTTGTAGTCATCTCTGGTGTGAATTCTGCTTCTGCTGGCCAGATATAATCCTCTAGCCATTCGTGGAGATTGCTATCATCACGAATGCCTCTCAAAGCCTGTCATGGCAGAGTGAGTATGACAGTTAACCAAGCCAGGCATAATCCAGGCACCCTGATAGTCTATGATTTGATCTGCTTGTTTAAGAATCTCTTGATTTTTCCTGACCGACATAGACGATTTGGGATTCTTTAATAGCTAAAATCCCATCCAAATAGACGTGGAAATCTTGGTCACAAGTCACGATATTGACATGCTGAAAGACTTTCATCCCTAGGCTCCTTTTCTATATAAGTATTCATACGGGATAATTTTTTTCTAGCTATTGTAACAAAAAAAGTCACCCGAAGGCAACTTTTTCTTGTTGTTTATTGGCATTATAAAGGCTTCCCCATCTATTCTGAGCTAAAAAGCTGCTGCTTGCTGCATTTGATAGTATTTGCCTTTTCTCGTCATGAGTTCCTCATGATTGCCATATTCGACAATATCTCCATCGACCAAGACAAGAATCAAATCCGCATCTTGAATGGTCGATAAACGGTGGGCAATGATAAAGCTTGTCCGCCCCTTCATGAGTTTGGCAAAGGCATCCTGAACCAATACCTCTGTCCGGGTATCGATGGATGAAGTCGCCTCGTCTAAGATTAGAATCTTAGGAATGGCTAGAAAGACGCGGGCAATGGTCAAAAGCTGAGCTTGACCAACAGACAAGGATTCCCCTGCATTTTCAAGCTTGGTATCATAGCCCTGTGGCAATTGTTGGATAAAGAAATCCGCATTTGCTGCCTTGGCTGCTGCAATGACCTGTTCTCTGCTAGCATCAGGATTTCCAAAGGCAATATTGTCATGAATGGTTCCCTGCTTGAGCCAAGTTTCTTGGAGCACCATCCCAAACTGTTGTCGAAGAGATGCTCTAGTATAGTCATAAATGGAGCGACCGTCTAGCAAAATATCTCCTGAGTTAATCGGGTAAAAACGCATGAGGAGATTGATAAGGGTTGACTTCCCAGCACCCGTTGGTCCAACGATAGCAACCTTACTACCAGCTGGAATATCAATAGACAGATCCTTAATCAAGATCATTTCAGGATTGTAACCAAAAGAAACATGTTTAAAGGAAATAGCTCCCTTGACTTGGTCGCTGTTCAATTCTTTAAGACCAGTTTCTGTAACTTCTGGACTTTTTAGAACAGCATAAACACGTTCTGCACAAGCCAAGGCGCTTTGCAACTCGGCTAAGACCGATGAAATATCGTTAAAAGGCTTGGTGTACTGCTGCACATAGTTCAAAAAGGTCACTAAACGCCCAACCGTCAAAGTAGAACCCGCCATGATGCTCAAGGCCCCAACACCTGCAAGAAGGGCATAAATAAGGGAATTGACAAATCGTGTCGAAGGATTGACTGTTGATGAATAAAAGATAGCCGACTGAGAATAACTTGCGTAGTTGTCATTTGCCTCATGAAGTCTCTCGATAAATTCTTCCTGAGCATTGAAGGACTGGATAATGTTCTGTTGGGTGAGCGATTCTTCTATCAACTGGGTTTGAATCCCCCTAGTCTCTGTCTGCTTTTGAAAGAGATGGTAGGATCTCTTAGCAATAAAGCGTGAAATGACCATAGATAGAGGTGTTAAGAGCAGAACCAAGAGAGTCATCAATAGATGGATCTGAAGCATAGCAAGGATGCTGACCAAAATCATCAAAACTCCTATGAAAAATTGGTTAAAAATCATATTCAGACCCGCTGCCAACTGCTCGATATCTGTCGTTACACGGCTGACCATTTCTCCACTACCTTGTCTATCTACAAGGGCAATCGGAAGACGATGGAGTTTTTCAATGATTTTTTCGCGCAAATCTCTGGTATAGGAGAAAATCAGTCGATTATAGAGGAGAGGATTGGCCCATTGCACCAGCGTATTTCCTATCACCACCAATATCATCTGGAGGAAAATCTGCCAAAATAGCTGGGATGAACCATCGACTAGGACTTGGTCAATCACCTGTCCTATCAAGATTGGTAGATAGATTGATAGGGCTACCTGAGCAATGGTACCCAAGAAAGCCAAGAAAAGAAGGACGGGATGGCTAGCTAAATCTTTGCTAATCGTTTAAGGGTTTGGCTTGCATGTTTGCCTTTCATTCTAGTCCTCCTTTCCATGTTGGGATGCATTGATTTCACGATAGACTTGGCTAGTCTCCATCAATTCCTTATGATTTCCAAGTGCTAATTGCTCCCCTTTCTCCAAGAGAAGAATTTGGTCTGCAATTTTCAAGGTTGAAGTTCGTTGGGAAATCAAGATTAAGCTGGTGTTTGGTAGGTTATCTTGAACAGCCTTCAGAAGATTGGACTCAGTAATGGTATCAAGAGCCGAAGTCGCATCATCCAAGATGAGGAATGGTGCTCGACGCAAGACTGCCCGGGCAATCGATAAACGTTGCTTTTGCCCACCTGAGAAATTACGGCCTCCTGCTTGGACCTCTGCATCCAAGAGTCCTTCCTTGTCACTGACAAAATCCTTGGCCTGGGCAATTTCCAAAGCCTGCCAGAGTTCTTGGTCAGAGACAGGGTCTTCCATACCCAGAGTCAAGTTAGAACGAATGCTTCCCTTAAAGAGTTCAACCTTTTGAGGAACATAGGCTATCCAGGACCGCCATTCAGAAAGATTGCGAGGACTACGTCCATCTCGACAAAGGGAAATGCTTCCCTTATCTGCCGGATAGAGGCCAAGTAGGACCTGTACCAAACTTGACTTACCAGAACCAGTCCCCCCGATGATTCCAAGAATTTCCCCTTCTTTCATTCTAAAAGAAATATCTCTCAGAGAAGGTTGGGCAGCATCTGGGTAGGTAAAGCTCAAGTGTTCAACTCGTAAGGACTGGTTCGAGGTAGTTTCTTTTTGAGCAATTTCTGCCAGTATATCTTCAGGCTTTTCTGCAAAGACTTCTTCAATCCGCTTGGCAGAAATATAGGACTGGTTGAGTGAATTAATGAGCATGGCTAGTTTTATCAACTCTACCAAGATTTGCAGGAGATAGTTGATTAAGGCAATCAAGGCACCTTGACTGAGCCAGCCTCCCTGGATAGAAATATAACCATTCCAGATAATCACCAGCAAAGTTCCATTGACGATCAAATAGGTTAAGGGGGTCAAGAGACTGGACCAGTAGCCTGTTTTCATTTGGATAGCTGTATAGACTTGATTGAGTACTTGGAAGTTCTCGATTTCTCGTTTTTCTTGACCAAAAGCACGAATGACACGCATACCTTGTATCTGTTGGCGTGTTTCCTGAACCAGCTGGTCTGTTTTCTTTCTCAAAATACTGTAAAGAGGATTGACCAAGCGTGATAACACGACAATGACAAAGGTCAAAATGGCAACCATGACCAAGAACCAGAAGGTCAATTCAGGCGATAGGCGATAGGCCATGAAAATGGCACCGAAAACAATAATAGGCGCCCTTAAAAACAAGCGCAAGAATTGATTGAATCCTGTCTGAATCTGATAGGTATCTGAAGTCAAACGCGTCACCAAACTCGAAGTCGTCAAACGGTCTCTGCTATCCTTGGGGAGCGAGAGAATATGACCATAGAGGTCATTGGTCAACTCCTTGGTAAAGCCGACTGCTGCCTTGGCTGAGTAAAACTGAGCAACTAGGGCAACTAGGACGCCAATAACTGCAAACACAAAGAGGAGACCCATTTGCATCCACAGATGACCCTGATCCTTTTGTGGGATAGATTGGTCAACAATCCCCGCTATCACCATGGGAACCAAGAGTTCAAAGACAGCCTCTAACAACTTAAACAAGGGCGCTAGGAAAGACTCCTTGAGGTAGGGTTTAAAGTAAGAAAGTAATTGTTTCATGTGTCCCTTCTATTTCCAAAATGAAGAAGGTGGAAACCCACCATCTTTTTACTTGTTCAAATATGGAAGTAAGTAGCCATAGCCAGCCTCTTCCATTTCATCCTTAGCGATAAAACGTAAGGATGCAGAATTGATACAGTAACGGAGACCACCTAGTTCACGAGGACCATCGGTAAAGACATGTCCCAAATGAGCATTCCCTGAACGTGAACGGACTTCGATTCGCTCCATACCATGACTCAAGTCCTGGTAGTAATGAATGAGTTCCTTGGAAATAGGACGGCTAAAGCTTGGCCAACCACAGCCTGAGGCAAACTTATCCTTGGCAAAGAAGAGGGGCTCACCAGTCGTGATATCAACATAAATCCCTTCCTCAAAAAGTTTGGTCATAGGCATTGCTAAAGGGAGCTTCCGTCGCTGCCTCTTGGGTAACTCTATAGGACTCTTCAGATAAACTTTCTCGTAAAACTGCCTGACTAGGTTTTTCATAGTTGGCAGCATCTATCAGTGGTTTCTCAGCATCCCTCACCTCAATATGGCAATAGCCACCAGGATTTTTCTTGAGGTAGTCTTGGTGATAGTCCTCAGCCAGGATATAGTGACGAAGCTTCTCCACCTCTACCGCTATTTTACGACCGATGAGAAGCTCTTGTTCTCGAACGACCGTATGGATGCTTGGCAAATCCTCTTCATCTAGGTAATAAATCCCTGTTCGGTACTGACGACCACGATCGTTTCCTTGTTGGTTGACAGATAAAGGATCAATGACTCGGAAATAATAGAGCAAGATCTCACGAAGCGATACCACCTTTTCATCGTAGATGACTTGCACAGTCTCTGCGTGATCTGTTTCTTTGATCAGTTGATAGTTAGTAGTTTCAACTTGACCATTAGCGTAACCAACACTTGTTTGCAGCACTCCAGAAATTCTGGAAAAATATTCTTCTAAACCCCAGAAGCAACCACCTGCTAAATATATTTCTGCCATCTCATACCTCCTTGACCGTCCGTCGGTCGCTATACACGAGAAACATTAGATATGCAATGTTTCATTTTCAAAAAAAGGACAGGAAGCCCTCTAATAGAGAGTTTCCCCATCCTATTGCTAAATTTATTTTGCTTCGACGCGAACGCCTTCTGTGTCTACTTGTAAGTCATGAAGCTTGCCTTTGAAAGGTTGCTTTTCAAGCTCTGCCTTAATCTTTGGCATCTTGTCAGGGTCAGCAAGAACCATGACAGTAGGACCAGCACCAGAGAGGTAGGTCGCATAAGCACCGTTTCTCTTGGCAACTTTTTTGATGGTCGCAAATTCTCGAACCAAGTCTTGTCGGTAACGCTCGTGGAAGAGGTCACCCTCAATAACTTGACCTGCTTTGACCATGTCACCAGTCAACAAAGCTGCGATTGCTACGTTAGCGATAGAACTTGCTGCAACAGCTTCCTTGTACGATAATTTTCTAGGCAAGACACCACGACTATCTCGAGTACGCAATTCATAGTTTGGAATATAGGCTAGGAAAGCACACTCTGGGAAGGGCGCCACAACAGCTGAAACCTGGTCTTCAACTGAGCTTGCAATAACCAGATTACCATAGATAGCAGGTGCAACATTATCAGGGTGCCCCTCAATCTTAGTCGCTAATTGCAATTTGTCGTGATCGCTTAGTTTGAGATTTCCTAGTTGATTTGCCAATTCAATTCCTGCAACGATGACAGAACTAGAAGAACCTAGTCCACGCGCAAGTGGAATATCGCTAACCATTTTCAGACGTCTTGGTTGTAGATCAGGAACAATTTGTAGAGCAATCTTCAGCAAAAGATTACGTTCATCACGTGGAATCCATTTGCCCAATTGGTGCTCAATCATCCATTCTTCACGTTCCTCACAAACCTGAATTTCTAGATACTTCGTTACAGCTACACCAACTGAGTCAAAACCAGGACCCACATTGGCACTTGTAGCGGGTACAATAATCTTCATCTTAGTCTCCTAAAACCTTGAAGGTGTTGAGAAGTTCAAATTCAGCTACACCTTTCAAAGCTGCTGTAATATTTTCAAGTTGCGCCTTGTTGATTTTATGAGTGATGATGACAACACGAGCCTTGCCTTCTTGCTTACCATCTTGAAGGATTTGCTTGAAGGAGATATCTTCCGCATTAAAGAGCTCAGCCAATTTCAAGACTTGACCTTTTGAGTCAGGAGCCAAGATTGAGAAATAATAGTTAGCTTTGACATCTTCTGGCTTAGCTAAGACCACTGGGCGGCTGTATTCATTAAAGGCTTTTCCAATTGTTCCATCATTCAAACGACGAACGATACGGGCAATATCAGCCACAACACTTGTTGCAGTTGGTTTTTGACCTGCACCTGGTCCGTAGTACATAGACTCGCCGATACCGATAGATTCCACAAAGACAGCATTCATAACACCGTTAACACTTGCTAGTGGGTGTTCTTTAGGAAGGAAGGTTGGTGTAACCTCAGCAGCGATTCCAGAAGCTGTTTCTTCAATAGAACCAACCAGTTTCACAACATAACCAAGTTCTTGAGCTACTGCCACATCTTCTGGAGTGATGTTGCGAATCCCTTGGTGGCCAACATCTTCAAACTTGACATTCATCCCAAAAGCAAACTGACTAAGGATGACCATCTTGTAGGCAGCATCAATACCATCTACATCATTGGTTGGGTCGCTTCAGCAAAGCCAAGTCGTTGGGCTTCTGCCAAAGCATCTTCATAAGACCAACCTTCTGTTACCATTTTGGTCATCATGAAGTTAGATGTTCCGTTGACAACACCAAGAACACGAGTGATTTTGTCTGATGCTAGTGAGTTAACCAAGGTACGAAGGATTGGAATTCCTCCTGCAACAGCTGCTTCGTAGTAGAGAGCAACATTGTGAGCTTTGGCTACCTCAAGCAATTCTGCACCATGGACTGCTAAAAGGTCCTTGTTAGCTGTCACGACGTGTTTCCCTGCTTCTAAAGCACGAGTGATAAATGTTTTAGCAGGTTCGATACGCCCCATCAACTCAACAACGATCGTGATGTCTTTGTCTGACAAGATTTCATCGATATTTGTTACAAAATTAAAATCATTTCCTGCTTCAAGCAAGCGGGCTTTCTCTTGATCGTCTTTGACCAAAACTTTAGCTACTTCAATTTCTGACTGGGCTGCTTGAACAATTTTTTCTCTATTTTCCTTTAGCAAGAATGGCACACCACTGGCTACTGTACCAAATCCAAGTAAAGCAATTTTAACTGACATGTTTGTCTCCTCGAAATTTTCTAATAGTCCTATTATACCAAAATTGTGTGAAAATTCCTACCATTCTAAATAAAAAATAGCAAGTCCAAATCATAAAAAGCTTGCTCCTATAAAGATAGGGAGCAAGCTCTACTTTCATTCTATTTTACAAAGACCAATTCCTTGCCAGTAGACAGGGCCTCTCGATAGTTAAAACCTGCAAAACTAAGACCTTTAATCTCTTCAACCGAGGTTACCTGATTTTCCATCAAGGCTGTTAAGAAAGCCCCTCTAGCTTTTTTAGAAATGGTTGAGTGGATTTTTAGTTTTCCATCTCTTTCTTCCATGAACTTGAAGGCCACCATCTTTTCACGAACCTCTTTAGGGAAGACAGTTTCAAATTCAGAAGACAAGAGTGAAAAGATTAGTTCTTCACCCTTCATCGACTCTTCATAGGCTGCTTGCCATTGACTTTTCAGGCTTTTCCCAGCAACTTTGAGTTTCATCAAGAAGTCCAGTCTGTGAGGTGCGATTGGCACAAAGGCTGGGATCACACCATAGAGAGCTGATGTTATCATGAGGTGTTTCCCCAGATAGACTTGCTCCGCTTGGGTTAGATTGTCCCGTTTGATGTTGCGATACATGAGTCCATCAAAGAGGTGCAAGGCTGGATAGTTTGTCGCAGTTCCATTTTTCAAGGCCTGGATATGGCCATACTCCTCTTGCGCTTTATCGGCAGAGATTTTATAAAAACTCTCTAGTTCTTGAGCAGAATATCTAGCTAATTCATCCAGAACAGCCTGACTCTCAGGAGACAAAGGTTTTGCCTCTAAACTAGGGATTTCAGTGTTCATTTCTTTTGCAGTTGGGATTAAAATTTTCATAGTGCTAGTGTAGCATATTTTTTTAGGAGCACCAAGGATTTAAGCCTAAATAATACGACCTTCCAAATGATCCAATTCATGCTGACAAATCTGCGCTGAAAAACCCGTCAGGGTAATGGTCTGCTCTTGCCAATGAATATCTCTGTAACTTACTGTAATTTTTTCATATCTGGTTGTTGGTCTCACTCCTGTCAAAGACAAACATCCTTCCTCTGTCTCATAAGGGCCTTCAGAGGATTGAAGAACGGGATTAAACATGACCATGGGAATCATGCCAAAGTTAAAGATAATGACTCGCTTTTGGACTCCAATCATATTGGCTGCTAGTCCGACACAGATTTCACGATTAGCTTGTAGGGTGTCCTGCAAATCCTTTACTAGGGGTAAATCTTCCTGACTAGCAGGCTGGGATACCTGCGACAAAAACATCATATCTTTTACAATTTTCTTTTCCAAGATTCTTTCCTCCATACCATATCATTCTCCTTGATTATAGCACAAAATCTTTGGCAGTTTATCTTTATATATAAACAAAAAGCCATCCGAAGATGACTTTCATAATGCTTAAATAGCGTTTTTATCTTTTCCAAGCGCTCGTTGGACTGCTTTAACAATCTCAACAAGGACTACAATCATAAGCGCTCCTACAGCGACCACCATCCATTGAGTCAAACTCAAATGTGACACATGGAAGAGATTATTAAATCCAGGAACCAAAATTGTCACCACAAAGAGGACGAAGGCAACTGGGATAGACCAGTTAAAGGTCTTGTTCGTAAAGAGCCCCACTTTAAAGATAGATTGGTAAACCGACTTAACGTTAAAGGCATGGAGCAATTGGATCAAACCGAGAGTTGCAAAGCCATGGTAAGGGCATCCGCATGGATTTCAGTATGACTTTGGTGCTCTGGGAAGAGAAGAGCCCAACCATAAACACCTAAAACCAGCATGGTTTGGAAGATCCCTTGATAAATGATTGCTCCGAAGACACCGCCATCAAAGAAGTTAGACTTACGGCCACGAGGTTTGTGGGTCATGACACCTGGTTCAGCAGGCTCTACCCCAAGAGCGATAGCTGGTAGCGTATCTGTTACCAAGTTAATCCAGAGGAGATGCACTGGTTGAAGCACATCCCAACCTAACAAGGTTGCAAAGAAAATCGTGAAGACCTCAGCCATATTAGCAGACAATAGGTATTGGATGGATTTTTGGATATTTGAGAAGACCTTACGTCCTTCTTCTACCGCTACGATAATGGTTGCGAAGTTATCATCAGCAAGGACCATATCAGATGCTCCTTTAGAAACTTCTGTACCTGTAATCCCCATACCGATACCGATGTCAGCTGTCTTAAGTGAAGGCGCATCGTTGACCCCATCACCCGTCATAGCGACAACCTTACCTTCATTTTGCCAAGCTTTAACGATACGAACCTTGTGTTCAGGAGATACACGCGCGTAGACAGAGTATTGCTTGAAGACTTTTTGGAATTCTTCATCAGTGAGGTCATTCAACTCAGCACCCGTGAAGACATGGTCTTCTGTATCATTTGGATCGATGATACCGAGACGTTTAGCAATAGCTTCCGCTGTATCTTGGTGGTCACCAGTAATCATAATCGGACGGATACCCGCTTCCTTAGCGACACGAACAGCTTCTGCAGCTTCTGGACGTTCAGGGTCGATCATGCCGACCAAACCAGAGAAGATGAGGTCAGATTCAACAATCTCAGATTCCAAGGTTGGAATTTCCTTACTTGTCTTATAAGCCATCATCAAGACACGAAGGGCTTGTTTAGCCAAGTCTTTGTTGGTGGCAAGGATAGCTTTTTTATCTTCTTCTGTGATTGGGCGAACTTCTCCATTGACTTCGATACGAGTCACACGCTTGAGCAATTGATCAGGAGCACCCTTGACAGCGATAAAGTAAGAACCGTCTGCTTCCTTATGAATAGTAGACATAAGTTTACGGTCTGAGTCAAATGGCAATTCAGCTACACGTGGCTCATCCTTCAAGACTTCACGAACATCAAAGTTGTGATCCAAACCAAACTGTACAAGAGCTGTCTCCGTTGGATCCCCAATCAGCTTACCAGATGGGTCCACCTTGGTGTCATTGGCAAAGTTCATGATACGGAGGGTATTGTTGCTAGTAGCAATTTCAGATGCCGAGCTTTGCAATTGACCGTTGGTATAAACTTTTTCAACCGTCATTTGGTTCATGGTCAAAGTACCTGTTTTATCAGATGCGATGATTTCTGTTGAACCAAGAGTTTCAACCGCTGGTAATTTACGAACAATCGAATTACGTTTGGCAAGGGTTGTTGTTCCCAAAGATAGAACGATGGTTACAATGGCAGGGAGACCTTCTGGAATCGCAGCAACCGCAAGAGCAACCGCAACCATCAAGCCTTCTAATGGATGTTCACCACGAACGAATACACCAACCAAGAAAGTAATAACGGCAATCACAATAATCAAGTAAGTCAAGACCTTAGATAATTGTTCCAAGCTTTGCTTCAATGGTGTTTCAGTTTCGTCTGCGTTGGCTAACATATCCGCAATCTTACCAACTTCTGTATACATACCAGTGTTGGTCACGACCCCAATACCACGACCGTAAGTTACGTTTGAGTTTTGGTAACCCATGTTAACACGATCCCCGATACCAGCATCTGCTTCAACAAGTCCAGTCACATCTTTTTCAACTGGCACAGACTCCCCTGTAAGAGCTGCTTCTTCGATTTTAAGAGACGCCGCTTCAAGCAAACGCATATCTGCAGGCACGACATCTCCAGCTTCTAGCAAGACGATGTCCCCAGGTACCAATTCTTTTGAGTCAATCTCAATAACATGGCCATCACGACGAACACGAGCCATCGGGCTAGACATATTTTTCAGAGCTTCAATGGCTGCTTCTGCTTGCCCTTCTTGGTAAACCCCAAAGGCAGCATTCAAGACAACAACGGCCAAGATGATAATGGCATCTGTTAAACCATCCATCCCTTCTGTAATCACAGAAAGTGCCGCTGCCGCAAGCAAGATGATAATCATCAAATCCTTAAATTGATCAAGGAATTTAGCTAGTAGGCTACGTTTTTCGCCCTCTTCCAACTCATTACGACCATAAGTCGCTAAGCGTTCTTGAGCTTGAGCAGTTGACAAACCTTCGACAGATGAGTCCAAGTTCTTTAGGACTTCCTCAGAAGATTGCGTGTAAAACAAATCTTTATTTTGTTCTTTTGACAAAACAGTCTCCTCCTTTTTGGCCTCTTTTTACAAAAAAAGAGACCTGTTTTTTAAAAAAACAAGTCTCGCTGTTTAATATAGTGCCGGAAATAATTCGTAATGACGACACTATCGCGGTTAACCGCCAGCTACTCCCTTGAGTAGTTCTATTATATCAGAATTTCAGAAGTTTTCAAGTCTTGAGGTGAAATTAGCTTACTTCCTCCATTTGAATTTTCCTTGGAAAACCAGTATAATGAAAACATACTAAAATGCTAGAAGGGGAGTTAGATGAATCAATCGGTTTCAAACTTAAAATTAGCTGAGCGTGGTGCCATTATAAGCATCTTGACCTATCTATTCTTGTCTGCAGCTAAGCTAGCGACCGGACACCTCCTCCATTCATCCAGTTTGGTGGCAGATGGTTTTAACAACGTTTCAGATATCGTTGGAAATGTAGCCCTTCTCATCGGGATTCGTTTGGCTCGCCAACCCGCAGATAGAGATCATCGCTTCGGTCACTGGAAAATCGAGGACTTGGCAAGTCTCATCACTTCCATCATCATGTTTTACGTTGGCTTTGATGTTCTACGTGACACTATCCAAAAAATACTCAGCCGAGAACAAACGGTCATTGACCCACTTGGTGCGACTCTGGGAGTCATCTCTGCCATCATCATGTTCGCCGTTTATCTCTACAATACCCATCTGAGCAAGCAGTCTAAATCTAAGGCGCTTAAGGCTGCAGCTAAGGACAATCTATCAGATGCTGTAACTTCTCTTGGAACTTCTATCGCTATCCTGGCGAGTAGCTTCAACTATCCAATTGTGGATAAGTTGGTCGCTATCATCATTACCCTCTTTATCCTCAAGACTGCCTATGATATCTTTATCGAATCATCCTTCAGTCTTTCTGACGGTTTTGATGAACACTTGCTGGACGATTACCAAAAGGCTATCATGGAAATTCCAAAGATTAGCAAGGTCAAATCCCAACGCGGTCGTACTTACGGAAGCAATATCTATCTAGACATTACACTTGAGATGAACCCAGACCTCTCTGTTTTCGAGAGCCACGAAATTGCGGACCAGGTCGAATCCATGTTATCAGAACAATTTGGTGTCTTTGATACTGACATTCATATCGAACCAGCCCCAATCCCTGAGGATGAAATCCTAGATAATGTCTATAAAAAATTGCTCATGAGAGAGCAACTAATCGACCAAGGAAATCAACTGGAAGAATTACTTGCAGAAGATTTCATTTATATCCGCCAGGACGGACAAGAACTGGACAAGGATACCTATAAGGCTGAAAAAGAACTGACCTCTGCCATTAAAGAGCTTCATTTAACCTCTATCAGCCAGAAAACAAAGCTCATCCGCTACCAAGTCGGTGATACCATTCATACCAGTATCTGGCGTCGCCACGAAACTTGGCAAAATATTTTCCATCAGGAAACAAAAATAGAAAAAGAGAGTGGGACAGAAATCGGTAATTCGTTAGAATTCGATTTCGTCGTCCCACCTCCGCACAGTTGAGTAGGGCTGTAAAAGCTGATGAAATCAGCGTAGTAAAGCCCACTCAACCACTGCGTCTTGTTCGACAATCCAACATCAAAAAGAGGCTAGGACTTTTTGTCCCAGTCTCTAATTTTTTATTCTTATTTTGCAACGCTCTTAGCAAGAACGAAGTTACCTAGTGTAGCTGAACCATTACCTGCAACAGCTGGAGTCACGATATAGTCACGGACATCTGGAACTGGTAGGTATCCGTTGAGCAAGGATGTGAATTTCTCACGTACACGGTCAAGCATATGTTGTTGAGCCATAACCCCACCACCAAAGACGATGACATCTGGACGGAAAGTTACAGTCGCATTCACTGCAGCTTGAGCAATGTAGTAGGCTTGAACATCCCAGACAGGGTTGTTGAGTTCAATGTTTTCCCCACGAACACCTGTACGAGCTTCCAAACTTGGACCAGCTGCATAACCTTCCAAACATCCATTATGGAAAGGACAAACACCTTTAAATTCTTTTTCAATATCCATTGGGTGTCTAGCCACATAATAATGACCCATCTCAGGGTGACCAACACCGCCAATAAACTCGCCACGTTGGATAACACCAGCTCCGATACCTGTACCGATTGTGTAATAAACCAAGTTTTCAATACGACCGCCGGCATTGTTACGAGCTACCACTTCACCGTAAGCAGAACTGTTTACGTCTGTTGTGAAATACATAGGCACGTTTAGAGCGCGACGGAGGGCACCAAGTAAGTCTACATTTGCCCAGTTAGGTTTTGGAGTTGTTGTGATAAATCCGTAAGTTTTTGAATTTTTATCGATATCAATAGGACCAAATGAACCAATGGCAAGGCCTGCAAGGTTCTCAAATTTTGAAAAGAACTCGATCGTTTTATCGATTGTCTCGATAGGAGTTGTTGTTGGAAATTGTATTTTTTCTACAACGTTAAAGTTTTCATCACCGACAGCACAGACAAATTTTGTACCGCCCGCTTCCAAGCTTCCGTATAGTTTTGTCATGATAAACCTCTTGTAATTGTTTTTTCTATTATAGCATATTTCCAGACTGAAAATTGCTCAATATTTTAGATTTTCCTCTGTAAATTTTACCATTCAAGCAAAAACGAACAAACATGACATTTGTTCGTTTTTATAAATCTATTAAGCTTTAACTTCAATGACTGCGTCACCCTTAGCAACTGATCCAGAAGCAACTGGATTTACTGAAGCAAAGTCTGCAGTGTTTGTCACGATAACCATTGTTGTATTATCAAGGCCTGCAGCAGCAATCTTAGCTGAATCAAATGTTCCAAGAACATCTCCAGCTTTAACCTTGTCACCTTGAGCAACTTTTTGGTCAAATCCTTCACCGTTCATTGAAACAGTGTCGATACCAACGTGAATCAAGATTTCAGCTCCATTTGCTGTTTTCAAACCATAAGCATGACCTGTTGGGAAGACGATTGTCACTTCAGCATCAGCTGGTGCGTAAACAACATCTTGGCTAGGTTTTACAGCGATACCTTGTCCCATAGCTCCACTTGAGAAGACTGGGTCATTAACATCTGAAAGAGCTACAACGTCACCAACGATTGGTGTTTGGATGACACCTTCGCTAGGTGCAACAAGATTACCAGTTACTGCTTCTTCAGCCAAACGTTCAGTTGTAGCTTCTGAAGCCACTTCTGCTTCATCCTCATAACCAAACATGTAAGTAAGAGCAAAACCAAGAGCGAATGATACAGCTACCATAAGAAGGTATTGTGGAAGTTGTCCGTTACCAATGTAAAGCATTGTACCTGGGATGATTGTGATACCATTACCTGTACCAGCAAGTCCAAGGATTGAAGCAAGTCCACCACCGATTGCACCAGCGATCAATGAAAGGAAGAATGGTTTACGGAAGCGCAAGTTCACCCCGAAGATAGCAGGCTCTGTAATACCTAGGAAGGCAGAAAGAGCAGCTGGGAAAGCAAGTGTTTTCAGTTTTGGATTTTTAGTTTTAACACCAACGGCTACTGTTGCAGCACCTTGAGCAGTCATGGCAGCTGTGATGATAGCGTTGAATGGGTTAACATGGTCAGCAGCAAGCAATTGAACTTCAAGCAAGTTGAAGATGTGGTGAACACCTGATACGACGATAACTTGGTGAACTCCACCAATCAAGAAACCACCAAGACCAAATGGCAAGTTAAGGATAGCTTTTGTTCCAAGAAGGATATAGTTTTCAACAACGTGGAAGACTGGTCCGATGATAAACAAACCAAGAATTGACATTACGAGGAGTGTTACGAATGGTGTTACCAAGAGGTCAAGAACATCTGGAACAACCTTACGAACAGCTTTTTCAAATTTAGCACCGATAACCCCGATAATGAAGGCTGGAAGAACTGATCCTTGCAAACCTACAACTGGAATAAATCCAAAGAACTGCATTGCAGTTACTTCTCCACCAGAAGCAACAGCCCAAGCATTTGGAAGTGACTCAGAAACAAGCATCATACCAAGAACGATACCAATCGCTGGATTTCCACCGAATACACGGAAGGTTGACCAAACAACCAATCCTGGCAAGATGATAAAGGCTGTATCAGTCAAGATTTGAGTGTAAGTTGTTACATCTTCTGGAAGTGTCATTCCAAGGGCAGTCAAGAGACCACGAACACCCATGAAGAGACCAGTTGCTACGATAACTGGAATGATTGGAACGAAGACGTCACCGAAAGTACGGATGGCACGTTGGAACCAATTCCCTTGTTTAGCAGCTTCTGCTTTCATATCTTCTTTAGAAGAAGTTGGCAAACCAAGAGCTACGACTTCATCGTACATCTTGTTTACTGTACCAGTACCAAAGATGATTTGGTATTGACCTGAGTTAAAGAAAGCACCTTGAACTTTTTCCAAGTTCTCGATAGCATCTTTGTTAATTTTCGCTTCATCTTTAACCATCACACGGAGGCGAGTCGCACAGTGCGCAACACTGTTAACGTTCTCACGTCCACCTAAGGCTTCGATGACTTTTTTTGCAATTTCTGTATTCGTCATTTGCAAAAATCTCCTTATAAAAAAATTTGTTCTTGTTTGAAAGCGATTTTACTCGCCTCACGAATATTATTCTATCACGTTTAAAAAATATGTCAAGCGTTTTGCAGAAAAAAATTTTTAGCATTTTGATTTTTTTGATTGTTTTTGATGTTTTTTTAAATAAAACAAGCAATATTTTACCTATTATTGTGAGGTTTTTAAAGATTTTTTTGCAAATTCTTTCATTTTTTTCATTTATTTTCATAAAGTTCTTCAAACTGTTTCTGCCAATCGTTTGACATTTTTTTCTTAATTTTATGATAAAAGACTTGCTTTTTATAAGGAAACGTTTACTATAAAGATAGTAGAATTTATGGAGGGAATATAAATGGAATGGACTACCGAGCGTCGTTATAGACGCTACGAAGATTGGACACAAGAAGAAAGAAAAGAACTCCAAGAAAAGATGGCACAATCCCCATGGCACGTCAGCTATCACATTGAGCCAAAAGAAGGACTCCTTAATGATCCAAATGGTTTTTCTTATTTTGATGGCAAATGGGTTGTTTTTTACCAAAATTTCCCCTTTGGTGCAGCTCACGGTTTGAAATCTTGGGTTCAGCTTGAAAGCGACGACTTGGTTCACTTTACTGAAACAGGTGTAAAAATATTACCTGATACTCCTCTGGATAGCCACGGTGCTTACTCTGGATCTGCTATGCAGTTTGGCGATAACTTGTTCCTATTTTATACAGGAAATGTCCGTGATAAAAACTGGATCCGTCACCCATACCAGATTGGGGCTTTGATGGGTAAGGATGGCAAGATTACGAAAATTGATAAGATTTTGATTGACCAGCCCGCTGATGCTACTGACCACTTCCGTGATCCACAGATTTTTAACTTTAAAGGACAATACTACGCTATCGTTGGTGGTCAAGATTTGGAGAAAAAAGGTTTTGTCCGTCTCTATAAGGCTATCGATAATGATTATACAAACTGGCAAGAAGTCGGAGACCTTGACTTCAACAATGACCGCACTGCCTATATGATGGAGTGCCCAAACCTAGTCTTTGTTGGGGAACAACCTGTCCTTCTCTACTGCCCACAAGGTTTGGATAAAAGGGTTCTTGACTATGACAATATCTATCCAAATATGTATAAAATTGGCGCTTCCTTTGACCCAGAAAATGCTCGTATGGTAGATGTGTCTGAACTTCACAATCTTGATTATGGATTTGAAGCCTATGCCACTCAAGCCTTCAATGCTCCTGATGGTCGCGCCCTGGCAGTCAGCTGGCTTGGTCTACCAGACGTTTCTTACCCATCTGACCGTTTCGATCATCAAGGAACCTTCTCATTAGTCAAGGAACTTACCATTAAAGATGGCAAACTCTATCAGTACCCTGTAGCAGCTATCCAGGACCTCCGAGCTTCAAAAGAGGAATTTTCCAATCGTTCTGAAACCAAAAACACCTACGAACTTGAGCTTAACTTAGAAGCCGATAGTCAAAGTGAAATCGTCCTTCTTGCTGATAAAGACGGCAAGGGGCTCACTATTAACTTTGACCTTGTCAATGGCCAAGTTACTGTTGACCGCAATCAAGCAGGTGAGCAATATGCTCAAGAATTTGGAACTACTCGCTCTTGCTCAGTTACTAATCAAGCAACTACTGTCAATATCTTCATCGACAACTCAGTCTTTGAAATCTTTATCAATAAAGGAGAAAAAGTATTTTCTGGTCGTGTCTTCCCGCATGCGGACCAAAATGGGATCCTTATCAAATCTGGAAACCCAACTGGAACATACTACGAATTAGAATATGGTCGCAAAACTAACTGATGTCGCAAAATTAGCTGGTGTCAGCCCTACTACCGTTTCACGTGTCATCAACAAAAAGGGTTATCTGTCAGAAAAAACCATTCAAAAAGTCAATGATGCTATGCGTGAACTGGGTTATAAACCCAACAACCTAGCTCGCAGTCTTCAAGGAAAGTCTGCCAAATTAATTGGGCTAATTTTCCCTAAAATCAGCCATGTTTTCTACGCGGAGTTAATTGATAAATTGGAACACGAACTCTTCAAAAAAGGCTACAAGACTATTATTTGTAATAGCGAGCACGATTCGGAAAAAGAACGCGAATACATCGAAATGTTAGAAGCCAACCAGGTGGATGGCATCATTTCGGGAAGTCACAACCTTGGGATTGAGGATTACAATCGCGTAACGGCTCCAATCATTTCATTTGACCGTAACCTATCACCAGACATACCTGTCGTTTCTTCTGATAACTATGCTGGCGGAGTCCTAGCCGCTCAGACTCTGGCTAAAACCGGAGCCAAATCTATTATCATGATTACAGGTAATGACAACTCCAATTCCCCAACTGGACTTCGTCATGCTGGTTTTGCTTCAATCTTGCCAAAGGCTCCTATTATCAATGTTTCCAGTGACTTTTCACCCCTTCGTAAGGAAATGGAAATTAAAAATATCCTGACCAAACAAAAACCAGATGCGATTTTCGCCTCTGATGATTTGACTGCTATTTTGGTTATTAAGATTGCCCAGGAGCTTGGAATCTCTGTACCTGATAAACTCAAAGTGATCGGCTATGACGGAACTTATTTCATTGAAAATTTCTATCCTCACCTTACTACCATTAAACAACCCTTGGAAGAAATTGCTCGCCTAACAGTTGATTTGCTCTTACAAAAAATTGAAGGCAAAGAGGTTGCTACTACTGGTTATTTCTTGCCGGTTAGTCTCTTGCCAGGTAAAAGTATTTAAACAAAAAACTCGGACTGAATCAGTCTGAGTTTTTTTCTTATGATCTAAATTTTTTCAAGAGTGTTTGGGCTTTTTCTAAATTAAAGGTTTTTTCAGCAATCAAGCTTTCTACCAACTTAGGCACTTCAGCCTCTGTGGCTCCTGCAAGGAGGGCTAGTGACTTCGCTTGAAGTTTCATGTGTCCATGCTGAATTCCTGTGCTGACAAGAGCTTTAAGAGCTGCAAAATTTTGTGCAAGACCAATTGACACGATAATTTGAGCCAATTCCTTAGCTGATGGATAACCTAGCAGCTCATGACTGAGAACTACACGAGGATTAAGACCAATTGATCCACCTTTGGTAGCAACTGGCATCGGCATAGTCAGCTCTCCTATTAGCTCTTCGGTTTCCAAATCCATAGTCCAACTACTAAGGCCTCGATAGGAACCATCATGACTGGCATAGGCATGTGCTCCCGCTTCAATGGCCCGCCAATCATTTCCAGTAGCAATCAAGAGAGCATCGATTCCATTAAAGATTCCCTTATTGTGAGTAGCTGCTCGATAAGGATCTGCTTGAGCAAATTGGCTGGCTAAAACCATTTTTTCTGCTAGTTCACGCGCTTCATCCTTCTGGCGACTCAAATAACGAAAGGCAATCCGACAAGTTGCAGTTACTAGAGAATCTGTTGCGTAGTTGGATAGAATTCCCATTAAACTTTGCCCTTGACTTAGAGCCTCTAGACTTGGTTTTAAAGCTTCAAGCATGGTATTGAGCATATTAGCTCCCATGGCTTCCTGAGTATCGACATGGAGATAAACCACTAAAAAGTCAGCCTCACCAGAAATTTTCTCAACTGTTAGCTCTCTGGCTCCACCACCACGTTTGACAATAGATGGATAGGCTTGGTTTGCTTGTTCGAGTAGCTCTGCCTTCTGACTCAAAATAGCCTGACATGCTTTATCCCTATCTGGAACCTGATAAAGAGCTACCTGACCAATCATTTGGCGTTGATGAACCTGAGCAGTAAAACCACCCGCACGTTTGATAATCTTACTAGCAAAACTAGCCGCAGCAACGACGGATGGTTCTTCTGTTACATAAGGAACTGTGTACTCTTGACCATTTACCAACACTTCTGGAACTACTGAGTATGGAAGTGAGAAGGTCCCCACTACATTTTCACTCAGTTGGTCCGCAACTGCTATACTAAGATTTTCATTTTGCTCAAGACTTTCTTGGGCTTCCATAGAAGTAAGCGCCTGAGACTTAACGAACTCAAGGCGCTCTTGAATTGATTTTTTAGCAAATCCATTCCAATTTTTTTTCATTATTTTTCAACCTTGCTGTAGCGACGTTGGTGTTCTACAATCTCAACCAGAGCATAGTCCTGTCCTTCATAGCCTGACATGGTTGCAGAACCTGACTCATCCAAGTTTGCTTCCTCAAAGAAGATTCGTTCATAATCAGCTACGCTCAATGCTTGACGCTGGTCTAGCAATTCTAAGCGATTTTTCTGCAATTGCTGTTCATAGCCTTCAACCAATTCCACACTGAAGAACTCAGATACAGCACCACTTCCGTAGCTATAGAGAGCTAGCTTGTCCCCTGCTTTGAGACTATCAGAATTTTCAAGAAGAGACAAGAGTCCTAAAAAGAGTGAACCTGTATAGATATTCCCAACCTTTTGGCTGTAAATAATGGACTCATCAAAGTGTTTTTGAAGTAAATCCTTTTTCTCTTGAAGTAGAGATTTATCAAGAATTTTTTTCAATCCCTTGAGAGCTAGCTTTGGATATGGCAAATGGAAACAAATAGCTTCAAAATCATTCAAGTCGCAATCATAACGCTTTTGGTACTCTTCCCAAGTCGTTTTTAAGCTATCCAAATACTGCTGTGTTGAGTAGACTCCATTTACAAATGGGGTCGTTGAATAATTTGGACGCCAAAAGTCCATGATATCACGAGTCTGCGCAACGTTATCGTTGTTGAAGACCATAACACGTGGATTTTGACTAATCAACATGGCAACACAACCTGCTCCTTGAGTTGGTTCCCCAGGAGTTTCGACACCATATTTTGCAATATCACTAGCTAGTACTAAGACTTTTGATTTAGGAGAATTTTCTACGTGTAACTTAGCATAGTGAAGGGCCGCAGTTGCACCATAGCAAGCTTCTTTGATTTCAAAACTACGAGCAAAAGGTTGAATTCCAAGTAGACCGTGTACAAAAACCGCAGCAGCCTTACTTTGGTCCACTCCAGATTCTGTCGCTACGATAACCATATCAATCTCTTGCTTCTCTTCATCAGTCAGGATAGAATTTCCTGCACTGGCAGCCAAGGTAACAATATCCTCTGTTAAAGGAGCAATACTCAATTCTTTTTAAAAGGAGTCCTTTACTCAATTTTTTTCAGGATCAGTCCCTCGAGCTTCTGCTAAATCTTGTAATTTCAAAACGTATTGACTGGTCGCAAAACCAATCTTATCAATACCGATTGTCATATTTACCTCTATTTTTATCATTCATTGTAAAAATTCGTTCACCTCTATTTTATCATAATTAAGGTCAAATGAGCGAAAAAAAGACTTGATTCCCCAAATCAAGTTCATTTCTATCGCCGTACTCATATTCTTTCAGCCACTCTACCCACGAAAAAAATCGAGACTTAGCTAGCTCGATTCTTTTTGAGATAGTGATACAACTTCAGTACAACTGTCCCACTTGCCATTCCTATTGAAATAACAAGGGCCAACATCATCACCAACATTGAACTGGCAATGGCGTTTCTATAGTCGCCTGTCACAAAAAATGAAGTCGTTCGATAAGAGAGATAACCTGGTACCAGCGGAGCCAAGATGGCCAAAGCAAAGACAACTGCTGGTGTTTTGTAGATAATACTCATAATCTGGCTGATACAAGAACCAATTACAGCGGCAATAAAGGTCGCCAAAATAACATTGGTTGGCTCCTTGAGTACTAGATAGAGCAGCCAGATTGACATTCCCAAAACTCCACCAGGAATGAGCATGGAACGTTGGACGTTTAAAACGATTAAAAAAGTGATAATAGCTAGAAGACTAGCTAGAGCCTGCAATAAAAATGTTGTTAGAGTCATATTAGTTCATGAGTAAGAGGGCGACAGAGGTGCCTGCCCCTAAGGCAAGGGTAACCAGCAAGGATTCAAACATCTTGCTCATACCAGAGTTAATGTGATTGGTCATAATATCTCGAACAGCATTGGTCAGGGCAATTCCCGGTACAAAAGGCATGACCGCACCTGCAATGACCAAATCAGCTGTGGATGGTAAACCAGAATAGCGCGCCCAAAATTGTGCAATCAAACCAAAAACAAGAGCACCTGCAAAAGCTGTCATAAAGGGAATACGGATAAATTTTTCTACGTAAAGAGAACAGGTGAAAGCAAATATGGTTGCCACTCCTGCACCAATGGCATCGTAGACATTCCCCCCGAACATGATCGAGAAGAAGGGAGCACTAAGGGTCGCTGCAGCAGTTAGCTGAACATTGGTGTAGGGAGATGCCTTAGCATTTAATTGCTTAAGTTGAATAAAGGCTGTCTCCAAATCAAGCTGTCCTGATACAAGCTGTCGTGAAATCTGATTGACATCACACACCTTCTCAATATTATAAGCAGAGGAAGTTACTCGTTTCATTCGAGAGATATTTGTATTTTCAATGGAGAAAAAAATAGCTGCAGGCATGGCCAAACATTACAATCCATAATGCCTTGTGAATGAGCAATTCGAATCATGGTGTCTTCGACACGATAGATTTCAGATCCATTGCGAAGCAGAATTGTTCCTGCTAACATAATGACATCAATGACTGCATTCAGTTTTTTTGATTCGTCCATGTTCTCCTCCTTTTTAAACTCCTTTTATTTTATCATAAATTTGAAGGAAAAAAAATCTTTGTCACAAAAACTGTGACAAAGATTGATTAGTTCTCACCGTTATGGTGCTCTGACTGATTATTCGATGACGGAGATGACGGCGCTGTCGTAGTTTGAGGCTCTCTAATCTGTGGTGATGTCTCTCCACGATAAGGATTAGTTTGTGATGGATTTGGTGTCGTTGTAGTCGTTGTTTTAGGTTTGTAGATAGAAATTTTGATACGAGTTGTATTCAAATCTACACCTTCACCTGGTTTTGGACTTTGACTAACCACAGTATCCTCAATTGTCCCTTCTGGTGCTGTAGAGACCTCTACCACTTCAATATTCGCCTCTTTCACACCGACTATCTGAATCAAGTTATTTTTGGTAAATTCAAGGCTTGATCCAATATAACTTGGCATAGGAACGCTAGTCACCTTCTTGGCTACTGTCAAGGTAATCTCTGTCGCCTTACTGAGATCATAAGTGGTTCCTTCTGACAGGCTCTGTTTCATAACAAGCCCTGCCTCTGTTTCACTTGATTCTTCTTCTACAATCTTAATGAGATTTTCAGGAACTTTTTTCCCTTTCAACTCTGCAACGACGTCCGTAGATTTTCGTCCAATATAATTTCCAATCTTAAATGATTGCTGACCTGAAGAGATAATAAGATTAACTTTTGTTCCTTCTTTTCGTGCCGAGCCAGCATCTGGATCTGTTCGGATAACTCGACCTTCTTCGACAGTATCACTAGCTTCGGTCTTCTCCTCACCAATCTCAAAATTCGCTTTTTTAAGGTTTTCCTTAGCTTCAGCTACAGTTTGACCTGCAACTTTTGGAATCTCAACAGTAGCTGGTGTTTTCGATACAATCCAAAAGAGAGAAGCCAAAACAAGTATAAAGCTAGCTAAAAGCACCAAATATCTTGCTTTGAAACGACGTTTCTTGACTGGTTTTGGAGCAGTTTCTTTACTAGTTGCCTTTTGGATCGGCTTTTGGCTCTGCGGACTTTCATCCTTTGGTTGCACCTTAGGAATCGCTGTTAAAGTGGATTGTGAAATTTTCGGTAAGGTTTTTGTGTCAACTTTACTTGTATCTTCAAATACCAGCTTTGGTTCATTGCGACGGTTGTAAGAAAGACTGCTCAATAAGTCAACATACATCTCTGAGACAGTTTGGTAACGGTCTGTTAACTTTTTAGCTGTCGCTTTTATAACCACGTTTTCCAAGGATTGTGGCACTGATGGGTTTTCTGCAATGACAGAAGGAAGTGGTTTTTGGAAATGCTGAAGTGCGATGGTAACGGCACTATCGCCATCATAAGGAATATGACCTGTCAACATTTCAAAGAAAATAATCCCCATGGCATAAATATCACTCTGTATGGTCGCCTTTGAACCACGCGCCTGTTCAGGTGATAGATAGTGAACAGAACCTAACATAGAGTTGGTCTGTGTCAAACTTGTTTCTGCAAAGGCTACTGCAATCCCAAAGTCTGTAACTTTTGCAGTGCCATCAGGAGTCAAGAGAATATTTTGAGGTTTTAAATCACGGTGAACAATCCCCTTTGCATGTGCCAAACGCATAGCCAGGAGAATTTGCCCCATGATACGAACAGCTTCCTCGTTAGAGAGAGGATAGTGTTCTTTGATATAGCGTTTGAGGTCAAGACCAGCTACATATTCCATAGCTAGGTACTGCTGACCGTCTTCTTCACCGATATCCGTAATTCGAACGATATGAGGATGATCTAAGTCTGCCATCGCACGCGCTTCACGCTGAAAACGTGCAACAGCGATAGGGTCTGTCTGATAGTTGGTTCTCAGAACCTTTACCGCAACCTCTTCCCCATCCAGAATCAAATCTTTAGCCAGGTAGACATCTGCCATCCCACCACGGCCAATTTGTTTGATAATCCGATATCGTCCGGCAAATATCTTGCCGATCTGGATCATTTTGATTCCTCCTCAATCGCAATCAAGGCAACAGTAATGTTATCAAGCCCTCCGGCATTATTTGCAAAACGTACTAAGGTTGCCGCCTTGTCTTCAAGTGAAATATCACTTGTCACGATGTCATAGATTTCACTTCCTGAAATCATATTCGTGAGTCCATCACTGTTCATAACGATATAGTCGCCCGGTTCCAAGCTTACAATTCCTAAATCAGGTTGAATTTCATCTTTTTGTCCGATTGACTGTGTAATGATATTCTTTTGTGGATGTGCTTCAGCTTCTTCAGGTGTTAATTGACCTGCCTTGAGCAATTCATTCACCAAAGAATGGTCACTCGTTAATTGATGGTATTCTTCACCACGAACCAATCCGATACGAGAATCGCCAATATGAGCATAAATAGCTTGGTTATCTATGATGGCAAGGGCTTCTAGAGTTGTACCCATCCCCTTGTATGCTTCATCTCGACTAATTGGTAAATCTTTTGATTTTCAATCTCTAGATGTTCTGCAAACCATTCACGAACTTCATTGACGGTATCAATCTGAGTATCTACCCAGGCAACACCTAAGTCCGTAACTGCCATCTCACTGGCAATATTTCCTGCGCGGTGTCCTCCCATCCCGTCAGCCAAGATAATCATCGTGCGACCGGCACGGTTGACAAAAAGATTGACATAGTCTTGATTATTTGTACGTTTCTGACCCACATCTGTTAATAATGAAATCTCCATTGTGTCAGTTCCTTCCTAATCGGATATCTTGCGAAATTGGCTGATAAAGAATCCATCACTTCCATACAATTCTGGAGTAATGAGGATGCAGCCATCTTTTAGGATATCCTTGCATTCGTGTTCTAGTTTAACCTGCTCGAACTCTGGATGACTTTCTAAAAATGCTTGAACCACTTGAAAGTTCTCCTCAGAGACAATAGTGCAGGTACTATAAGTTATTATACCACCTTTACGTAGCGTTTGACAAACACTACCTAATATTTCCAACTGAATTTCCTGTAATGACACGAAATCAGCAGTGTCTTTGTTGTATTTGATATCTGGTTTTCGACGTAATAGACCAATCCCTGAACAAGGAGCATCAACCAAAATCTTGTCAAATTGATCCTTGCCAAAAAACTCATGCACTTTTCGTGCATCCAGTTTTTGCGTTTGAACACGGTCCGCTACACCTAAACGCTCCGCATTTTCTTGAATCAAAGTGAGTTTATGATCGTAGAGATCCAGAGCTGTTACCTGACCTGTCGTTAGATAAGACGCCATATGGGCTGTCTTGCCACCTGGAGCCGCACAAGCATCTAAAACCTGCTCATCTCCTTGTAGCTCTAGTGTCGGTGCAACCAACTGACTAGACTCATCCTGGATGGTAATAGCCCCCTCAGCAAACAAGTCATGACCCGCAAAGTGCCCTTGCTCCTTGACCAGACCAGCAGGAGATAAAAGAGAATCACTTGCATCAAGCAAAGCTTTAATTTCCTCTTTTCGGCTTAAGTCCGTCACTCGAATACTAGCTTTGTTACGTTGTAAAAGACTTTCAAAAATCGCTTGCGCTCGCTCTTCGCCATACTCTTCCTTGAGCTTAGAAATCAACCAAACTGGCAAAGAGTAGGCGATAGAATCACGCTTGTTCTTACGCTTGATACTGTCAATATCAGGCAAACCCTCACGCAAAATACGGCGCAAAACAGCATTGACCAATTTTTCGCTACCCTTTTTACGAAGTTTTGCAATTTCTACCGCTTCATTGACCACTGCATGATCAGGAAGCTTATCCAAGTATTGGAGTTGATAGACGCTCATGAGAAGCAAAACATAGAGCCAGCTGTCTAGCTTGTCTCTATCCTCAATAAAGTGAGACAAATACCATTCTAAAGTTAGTTTACGAGCTACGGTTCCATAAACAAGCTCTGTCACCAAACCTTTGTCAGTTGCTGACAGTTGACTTCCCTTGAGGTGTTTATTTAAGGCGATATTGGAGTAGGCTTGATTGACAAGGACATCCTCTAGCACCTCTAAGGCTAAACTTCTAGCCGTTTCTAGTTTAGTCACCAAATCGTTCTCCTACTTGCAAGGTACGTCCAACACCGTTGAGGAAGGAAGCAATGTCCATCTTAGGTTTTCCTGCTGGTTGAACTTGTTTGAGTGATAAAGCTCCTTCTGCTGTTGCGACAATCAATTCTTTCTTACCGATGGAGAGTATCCCACCCGGATTCCCCTTCCCTTCTACAGGCAGAGCTTCATAGATTTTGAAGCGTTCTCCTTTTAGGAAGGTATGAGCAACTGGCCATGGATTCATCCCACGGATTTGGTTGAAGAGTTGACGATTGGTCTTGTTCCAGTCCAGTTTTTCCTCCTCAGGTTTGATATTTGGAGAAAATGTAACCTGACTTGGATCTTGTGGTTCTGGCTGAATTTCACCAGCTATATAAGCTGGTAGAGTATCCAAAAGCAAATCACGACCGACAATGGCCAATTTCAAACAATGTTCCAACATTGTCCTCATCGGTAATGGGAATGCTACGACGAGAAATCATGTCTCCTGCATCCATTTCCTTGACCATTTCCATAATGGTTACTCCTGCCTCTTCATCACCCTGAATCAAGGCATAATGAATAGGAGCACCACCACGGTGCTTAGGAAGAAGCGAAGCATGAACGTTGACTGCAAAATTCATGCTATCAAGGAGTTTACTTGGGAGAAATTGTCCAAAAGCAGCGGTCACAATCCCATCAGCACCCAAATTCATGATAGCTTCCATTTCTGGACTACCCGATAATTTTTCAGGTTGGTAGATAGGAAGTCCTGCCTCTTTGGCTGCTTGTTTAACTGGGGTTTCTTGGATGACTTTTTTACGACCGACTGCGCGATCTGGTTGCGTCACAACAGCTACAATCTCGTAGCGATCATCTGACAAAAGTCCCTTCAAAACAGTTGCTGAAAAGTCGGGAGTCCCCATAAAGATTAGTTTTGTCATCTTTTCTCCTTCTATAAAAATTGTTGCGGTTCGTGGTCAATACTGAGACGAAGTTCGCTATTTTCACGTTCTTGAGTTAGAGCCAAAACCTGATTAAGGGTCGAGGCCAACTCATCTTCTAAACGATATTTAATTAAAATTTGGTAGTGATAAAGGTTATGCGTACGAGCAATCGGTTTAGGCGTTGGTCCAAGGATGATACTAGCATCCGACAAACCAGACCTCAAAATACCCATGACTTGATAAGCACGTCTAAGAACCTCTTCTTCTTTTTTATGAGAGAGGGTAATTCCAATAGTGAAATAATAAGGTGGATAACCCAACTGACGTCTGATGCCCATTTCATAGGCATAAAAACCTTCGTAATCCTGATTCTTGGCGAACCGAATGGCATAATGCTGAGGATTATAGGACTGAATCAAGACCTGACCTGCCTTTTCAGCTCGACCGGCACGGCCTGCTACCTGGGTCAAGAGTTGGAAGGTTCTCTCAGAAGAACGAAAATCAGGCAGGTTCAAGGCTGTGTCCGCATTGAGAACACCAACCAAGGTCACATTTGGAAAATCCAATCCCTTGGCAATCATCTGGGTTCCTAGCAATATGTCCGCTTCACCATTGCCAAATTGTTCAAGTAAAGCTTGGTGACTACCCTTTTTACGAGTTGTATCCACATCCATGCGTAGAATGCGTGCCTCTGGAAGAGTTCAGCCAGCTCATCATAGGCCTTCTGAGTCCCTGTTCCATAGTAACGAATGCTACGACTCTGACAGTTTGGACAGACATGAGGGATTTCCTTAGAAAAACCACAATAATGACAATTCATAGTCTTAGTATCCATGTGCAGCGTCAGAGAAATATCGCAGTTGGGACAGGTATCCACGGTCCCACATTCTCGGCACATGACAAAGCTAGAATAACCACGACGATTGAGCATGAGAACAACCTGCTCTTTTTTTATCCAGTCGATCTTGAATGGCCTCAATCAGTGGTGGTGTAAAGTTTGATGTTTCATTCTGCCCGATATAATCACGGAAATCAATGAGTTGAACTTCAGGAATACTTGCTAAAGGATTGGCCCGTTGAGTCAGACGTAGATGTTGATAAACACCCTTACCAGCACGCGCACGACTTTCTAGACTCGGTGTTGCAGAACCAAGGACTAGGGCAGCTTGATTGTACTGGGCACGTAAAAGCGCCACATCTCTAGCATGGTAGCGAGGATTGCTATCTTGCTTATAACTAGCCTCATGCTCTTCATCAATAATGATAACACCTAAATTTTTCAAAGGTGCAAAAATAGCAGACCTGGCCCCAACAACTACCTGAGCATCTCCACGCTCCACCTTGCGCCACTCATCATACTTTTCACCATTGGACAAGCCTGAGTGGAGGATGGCAACTTGCTCACCAAAACGAGCAATAAAGCGCTCTGTCATTTGAGGTGTCAGAGAGATTTCCGGAACTAGAACAATCGCTGTTTTTCCCATATCCAAGGCACCTTGGATAATCTGCAGGTAAACCTCGGTTTTCCCACTTCCTGTAATTCCTTGAAGAAGAAAGGGAGGATGTTTCTTTCCAATCGCTCCAACAACCGCCTCACAGGCTTGTTTTTGCTCTAGGTTTAACTCTAAGGCTTGATTTGACTCGATTCCTTCAAAGTAGGTAGCTGAACGTTGCACTTCTTTTTGAAGAATCGTCAAAGCCCCCTGTTCCACAAAGAAGTTAACTTGTTCCCGTGAGTAATGTTCTAACAAAGTAGCCAAAGGAGTACTTTCTGGATGTGCTAATAAATAATCTCGCAGTTCCAATTTCTTCTTGGCACGGTTTGAGATTTCTAGCTTTTCTAATTTGTCAAGATTCACTTGAATCCAAGACTGTGTTTTGACCTTCTTCTGGTCTATAGCCTGATACTCTAACTTCAAAAGTCCTTGCGAGTCAATCGCATCATCTCAGCCTGCTTTTCTAAGTCTAGAGATGAAAATGCTAAGGACTCTTGCGATCCAAACAAACGGTCTCTGTCTTTCTGACTCAAACCTTCCAGAGGATAGAGGATTTTATCATAGCTAGAATTCAAAAATCCTGGAAGCATGGCTTTTAGAATTGAAATCTTGTATGAAAAAACTGACTTACGTAGTTCTTCGGCCAGCCAGAGTTGTTCCTCCGTTAATACAGGAGAAAAGTCCAGCACCTCAGCAATTTCTTTCAAGTCCTCATCTGCCATTTCCGATTCTTGTTCCATTCCAAGAACAATTCCCTGAATCAAGCGATTGGCCTTCCCAAAAGGCACATGAACCCGCATACCAATTTCCAGCATGTCTGCAAATTCCTCAGGGACCTTGTAACTGTATGGTTGGTCCGTCTGCATCAAGGGAACATCCACAATGATTTTTGCAATAGCCATATCCTCACCTCCTTCTCTTCTTAAATCATTTCAATTGATTGAGTATTCTTGCAATAGAAAAAATAAGATTGAGTCCCCCCAACCTTAAATTTTTTCACCTTCTTCTTTTTCTTTCGCGATTTGCTCTTTGATTTTCTTTTCTTCTTCTTCTCTCAATCGTCTTTCTTCTTCGATACGACGACGAACAGCTTCGCGTTTTCCTTCTGGATCTGGGTGGATGGTTACATTCCCTGATTCAATTTCTTCCAAGGCACGAAGTGTAGATTTTTCAGATTTGAATTCTTGTGTTGGAGTTGCTCCAGCTTCTAATTCGTGAGCACGTTTTGCTTCCAAGATGACGAGTGAATATTTTGATGGTACCTTGTCAAGCAAGGTATCAATAGAGGGTTTAAGCATCATTTGTTTGTACCTGTTTTCTATAGTTTATCGAATAGTTGGAGACTTTGGTAGCATATCCTGGTAGTGACCGATGACACGATCGACGCGGAAATGTTCTGCTTCAATCACACGTTTGACCCGTTCTGCGGCAAGAGGAACATGATCATTGACAATAGCATAGTCATACTCACGCATCAAAGCAATTTCTTCTTTGGCTTTCGATACGTTGGGCGATCACTTCTGCACTATCGGTACCACGGCCTACGAGACGGTCTTGCAATTCTTCCAAATCTGGTGGTGTCAAAAAGATAAAGACCGCATCTGGAACTTTTTTCTTGACCTGAAGAGCTCCCTGCACTTCAATTTCAAGGAAGACGTCAATCCCCTTATCAAGGGTTTCATTGACATAGGTCAGAGGAGTTCCGTAGTAGTTACCTACATACTCTGCATACTCTAACATCTGTCCTTGACGGATCAATTCTTCAAATTCTTCACGCGTACGGAAGAAATAGTCAACTCCGTCTACTTCACCTGGACGTTGAGCCCGTGTTGTCATAGATACAGAATATTGGAATTGGTTTTCAGAACTCTCAAAAAAATTTCTCGTCTAACCGTTCCTTTTCCAACTCCTGAAGGACCTGAAAAAACGATTAGTAAGCCACGGTCTGCCATGATGTCTCCTTTGGATAGTTTGTGAAATGCTTTGGAAATTCATTCAGAATTCTCTTTGTGAAGGCATTTCTGCTTACTACAATCTTTCTATCTAGTGTAACAAAAAAGCAGTAATTTTTCAACTGCTCTTTCTTATTTATTTTGCATAATCAACTGCACGAAGTTCACGAATCACGGTTACCTTGATATTTCCTGGGTAATCAAGGTTGCTTTCGATTTTCTCACGAACTTTGTGAGCCAAGATTGTGACCTTGTCGTCCTTGATTTGACCTGGATTTACCATGATACGGATTTCACGACCTGCTTGAAGGGCAAAGCTATTTTGAACTCCTTCAAAGCTATTAGCGATTTCTTCTAAATCATGGAGACGTTTGATGTAACTTTCAAGTGATTCGCTACGAGCTCCTGGACGGGCTGCGCTCAAGGCGTCCGCTGCAGCAACGAGAACTGCAATCACACTTTCAGGCTCTACATCTCCGTGGTGACTAGCAATCGTGTTAATCACAACTGGATGCTCTTTGTACTTGCGAGCTAATTCAGTACCAATCTCAACGTGGCTACCTTCTACTTCTCGGTCAATGGCTTTACCAATATCGTGAAGGAATCCTGCACGGCGGGCAAGAGCTGCATTTTCACCAAGTTCGCTAGCCATAATACCAGCCAACTTAGCCACTTCGATTGAGTGACGCAAGACATTTTGTCCGTATGAAGTACGGAACTGCAAGCGACCCATGATTTTCATCAAGTCTGGGTGAAGGTTTGGTGCACCGATTTCATAGGCTGCAGCTTCACCATATTCACGAATTCTGTTATCAATTTCTTGACGGTTTTTCTCAACCAACTCTTCGATACGAGCTGGGTGAATTCGTCCATCCTTAAGCAAGGTTTCCATCGTCATACGGGCAATCTCACGGCGGATAGGATCGAAACCTGACAAGGTTACCACTTCTGGCGTATCATCAATGATGACATCGACCCCTGTCAAACTTTCAAAGGTACGGATATTTCGCCCTTCACGACCAATGATACGACCTTTCATGGTATCATCAGGCAGATGAACTGTAGAGTTGGTAGACTCAGCTACATACTCACCAGCAATTCTCTGCATCGCTTGGGACAGGATATCCTTAGCAAGCTTATCTGAACGTTCCTTGACTTCTTGCTCCGCCTCACGAATGCGGCTAGCAATTTCCTTGGTCAAGTCTTCTTCTGTTTGAGCTAAGATGATATCTTTTGCCTCTGACTGAGTCAGACTTCCGACACGCTCTAGTTCTGCTTGCTTTTGCTTTTCAATTTCCTCTAGTTGCTCTTCACGTGCATCAAGGTTTTTTGCTCTATCAGAAATACTTTGTTCTTTTTGTTCAAGTGTTTTTTCTTTGTTCGTCAAATTATCGTCTTTACGGTCAAGGCTCGTAGCTCTCTCCGTCAAACGACTTTCGATTTGCTTGAGTTCTTGACGCTCCGACTTAAATTCAGCGTCCACTTCTTCGCGGTATTTTCTGGCTTCCTCTTTAGCCTCCAATAGTGCTTCTTTTTTAAGGGATTTGCTTTCGCTCTTGGCTTCATTTAGTAATAAATCCGCTTCGCGCTCAGCTTGTCCTCGTAAATTAGTTGCTTCTTGTTCAGCATTTAAAAGCATCAACTCTGCAGCCTCTTGTGATGATTTCATCTTGACTGAGATGCTGACATATCCAATGACTAAACCAATGATGACGGCAAAAAAACAACTATAACAATTGTCATAATTTCCATGTTTTTTTACCTCAATTTATTTGTTTATCTGAATGACATGCATTCATTAATATTCTATCATAAAAAAACCGATTTTCACAAACCCAAATTGAAGAGTTTCTATTGAAATTTAGACAAAAAGTCATCTATTTCAAAGTTCTCTTGTATTAATTTGTTTAATGGAATATTATTAATTGTAATTTGTCGATTTAACTTCGTAGGTAGACAATTATTTATAAAGTACTGATATTCCTCATTATATTGCAATTCAGTTATATCATCTATATAATAATTATTTTTCTTTATTTTCTTCTAAAAATATCATAATACATATAAACGAGAACCTCTTCAACTGCACTCGGACTGTAATTTGGAATTATTAAATATGTTGAATTACTGGAAATACCAAAATTTCTAAAAATTTATATCTCTTTTCCCTTCCCTCCATAAACACGATAGTAATTTATAGAAATATGATAATTTTTTTGCAGCAAATTGAAAAAGATTTATCACTATCAACATAATCATTTTTTTGGGAGTTAACTCCGTTCCTTCCCGAAACATAAAAAAATTCAAAAATAAAGAAATGAATCTGATAAAAAACGGAGGCTCCTCAAAAATATTTAAAGAGTGATTTTATGGTACTCTCTCTCTTCCCCGTCCATTCATACAATCAATAACATATTCCCTTATCGCTTCTGGATCACTTAAATATGATAAATCTTCTATATCTTTCTGAAACGCTCTTAAACTTTGTTGTTCTACTTTTGAATCCTTTATTTTTTTAATTTGTATAGCTCTTTCATCTCTATCTGAGTAATAAATTTTATAGATTAATGCTAATATTTCCCCAAGATTACTATCCTTCAACCTACTCTTTTTTTCAAAATGTTATCTATGACTTCTTCTGTAGATACCATCTCGATTATGATTCAGCTTAAATTTATTATCAATGAGATTTTTCTTTGTTGATTCTATTTCCTCACTATTTAAAAAATGACAATAATTTTTAAATCTTTTATTCTCAGAAAGATAGTCAATATAACCCAATAAATCATTGTAATCTGAAGGGTTATCTGATGTTTCTGCATATGAGACCCGTTCGAAATCATCAAAAATAATGATAGAATCTCGCTTCATCAAATCCGTTCCAACTGTTTTAAAGAACCATTTAAAAACTCCTCCAACAAGTGGAATAAAGTCCAAATTTCCGAGTATAGATTGTTTTTCTATTTCATTGATCAATATTTTCTCGGCTTGCTCTCTTGTTTTTATCCCAAAGCAGGAAATATAGTAGATTTCTTTCTTTTTGTAAATTTGATTTTTCAAAAAAACGTCTTTATAAAAAAATGTTTTCCCACTTCCCAAGAACCATCCAACCAGAAGACATTATGAATAGAATCTGAACTATTTAAAAAAACTCCACCAGATGAGTTTGATAAGGATAGTCATCCAAGTCATATTCTGGAAATAGCTCTGGGTTTAGTTTCTTATAACTAACTTTTTTTAAAAAAATTATGTCTAAAAAAACCAGAACAGTATTGTTGGTGTAGTAAGTACTAACAATATTATTACACGATTCTCATACAAAAATTGAAATAATATCTTTTAAAAAAATTATTATTAGATATAAATTTATAGATAGGCAAAGCAAAGCGTTTAAATTGTTCAATCTCTAGCGCAAGATATAGTACCCATATACTGGCTATAAATATTTTGTACCATTCAACAATTCTAACATTACTACTCCATGATGGTCTTTTGAAATGGATATTTCAGTAGCCGTTTAAAAATTCAGAAAAAAATTAAGAATCCTCGTTTTTTTATATTTTTTTCATATATACCCCTCTTATCTATATCATCATGATTATACCACAAAAATAAGAGTTATTAAGCGGATTCAAGGGACAAGAATCTAGTTATTATACTAAAAATTTTTTTCACTGATTTTTTTAACTTAGGAAATCTGTCATTTTCCAAAAAATTTTATCTTCAATCTGCTAACTAAAATTTCTAAAATAAAAAAAGCCCACCTTTCAGTAGACTTAGTAATGATCTTTGAAGGACAAGAAAGCCACGCTATCTCCATCCATCATATAAATCAAGCGATTTTTCTGCATCAATGCGACGTGACCAGGCTCCTTGGTAGTCATACTTGAGTGGTTCTGGTTTCCCAATTCCTGAAAAAGGATCGCGTTGAATATCCTTGATTAGCATGTTGATTATTTTTAACGTCTTCTTATCCTGAGTTTGCCAGTAGCAATAATCTGCCCAGGCATCTTCTGTAAACTTGAGCAGCATTTCTCACTCCTCTATAACATGGACCTGAGTACTTCCAGCTCGGACTTGAGCCATTCCTCGCAAGACCTTGTCAGAAAGCTCCTTATTCTGAGCAATTCTCAAGGTTTCTTGAATACTATCCCACTCGCTCTTTGAAAGGACTACAATGTCCTCGTCAGGATTTTTGTTGACAACTGTCAAAGGCTCAAATTCATCGTTTACCTTCTTCATGTAGTCTTTTAAATGATTTCGAAATGTTGAGTAAAGAACTGCTTCCATAACCATACCTCGTTTTACCTCTTTTCATCTATTATACACGAAAAGAAAAAAATTGTCAGGAACTTGTACAAGATTTTTTTCTTTTCTATCTATTTATTCGAGATAGATCTAAAAAAGCCTACCTTTCAGTAGACTTAGTTTGTTTCGATTCTGATTGGCACTCGGCCGAAATTCTGTTCTGCTATACTAGGGTGTCCCAGTTGATAAATTTGATCTGACTTTTGTGTTATGGCATCCCAGGGTTCTTTACCGATTCGGCTGACGAGATTGACCTGCTCCTTGAGAGTTTTAAGGTGTTGTCTGCCTTTTTCGGTAAAACCAAGGACGTGAATACCTTCTGGTAAGTCACTTTCACTGACTTGCACCAAGATATAGGTCAAGAGGCGTCGCACACGCGCCTTGGTGTATCGTTTGGTAGCCACTAACTCAACCAATTCCTCAATAGATTTTGCTGTTTTGATGGCTTCCTTAATGCGCACAGCCATTTCTTGATTGACCTGATAAATGTTAGTTAGGTCAGGATTTGACAAGATTTGATAGCGTAAGAGTGAAAAATAATCTTCCCAACTCACCTTACTAGCATTTTCAAAAAGTTCAACAGAAGGCATAAAGCGTTCTAAGAAATCTTGGTCTGATTGATGCTGACGGATAGATGTCGCTGAAGCAAAGTCCACATCCTTATCCACAGAATGATAGCCTGCACCCTGTCGCTTGATTGGATGAAGTTTGATATTTCTTCCAGCAACTGCCTTGGCGTAGGCAAGGGCTAAGACATGATTGGGCGTATCACCAGAAAAATCAAGACCTGCAAATTCCTTCCACATGGCTTGGGTTTTCTGAGGGTAGGAGAGTGAATCAGGTAGATTGTCCACAAAATTCTCCATCTCTTGACCACGCTCTGCATATAAGTTAGCGATCTTTTGATAATCCAGAACTTGCTCTGTCCCAAAGGCTAGACTATCAATCTCCAACCGTGCCAAGATATCTACTGCTCCTTGTCCAAAGAAATCCGCTGCCTGAACACTGACTAAAAAGGGCAATTCTACTACCAAGTCTGCTCCATTCTCCAGTGCCATTTGAGCCCTTGTCCACTTGTCCACGATAGCAGGCTCTCCACGCTGCATGAAATTCCCAGACATGGCAACGATTTCAGCCCATCCGCCTGTTCTAGCAGGTATTTGTGGCCATTATGAAAAGGATTGAACTCTGCGATAATACCTGTAATGGTCATGATATTCTCCTACTTCTGCGCGACAAAAAACCAACGGGTGCTGGTTTCTGTAGGCTCCTTATCCTCAAAGTCAGCATAAAGCTTGAAGGATTTGAAACCAGCTTGTTCTAGCAGAATATCATAGGTCAAGACCTCGTATGTACGCTCCTCATGCACTTCATCGTGACGACTAAAGGAACCATCCGCTTCCTTAATAAAAAAGGTCAACTCATGCACGATAGAATGTGGTGCTGCATCCTCGTAGGTATCCCAGAGCATGGCAAAGTCTTCTGCATTTTCATGATAAGAATAGCCTGGAAAAACCTCATCTGTCTGGTAGGTCGAATGCACATCAAAGATGAAGACCCCATCTTTATTAAGGGCATTATAAACTTCTTTAAAGACGTCCCCAACTTCCACCTCATCCTGCATGTAGCAGATAGAATCGGAATAGCAGGTCACAAAGTCGTATTTACCAGCCTTGGATAAATCCAGCATATTGCCTTCCATAAAACCAATCTTTTGCTTGGCTGATGCCGCTCTCTTCTCAGCAATCTTCAACATGTCCGCGCTCAAGTCCAGTCCAGTCACATCAAAACCTGCTTGAGAAAAGCGAACGGACTGGATTCCTGTACCACAAGCCAGCTCCAAGAGTTTCTTTCTCTCCTTAGTCTTGGGCAAATGCCGGAGGGAAAAATCCGTCCATTTATCGTATAAACTATCATCCATCACAGCATCGTAAACAGCCGCAAAGGTTTCGTATGTTGCCATAATCATGATACCAAGAGCATCTCTGGAAATACCACTCGCTCTCACCTTTCTAACAATTTTCTTCTAAAATAAGCAAAGAAACCCAGTTGACTGCAACTGAGTTCAATTGTAACACTATAGTCTTTTCGTTTGCTTTTAGTACTAGGCAACGAATTGCAGGCATAACTAGAGTTAGGCAAAATGAGTTAACGCCGTAATAAAAGATAAAGGAAAAGACTATAAGGTTTCAGATAAATCTACTGAATCCGCCTCATGCCATAGTTTTTCTAGGTTATAGTGGGCACGCATTTCTTCTGAGAAGATATGTACTACGACTCCACCAAGGTCTAGCAAGACCCAACCTCCAGCTGCGTCGCCTTCAACGTGACTACCTTTAAAGCCCGCTTGGGCTACTTTTTCACGGATATTTTCAGCGATAGCATCCAACTGACGGCTATTCATTGAATTCGTGATAACAAAGTAATCTGTCACACTGGTCAATTCTTGTACGTCAAGTGCGAGGATATCCTCGGCACGTTTCTCATCAGCCGCTTTCACGACTAGTTCTAATAATTCTTTTTCGTTCATTTAGTCCTCTTTCAAATAGTGCACATAGGCGTTATAGGTTTCAAGGGTTTGGGGATAGATAGGCAATCCCTGGTGAGCCAAATGTTCCACAGTGCGAGCTGTTTCATAGGCTACCGCCTTATTGAGTGACAAACTTGCAATCTCACGCGCCTGTTCCACTCCTGGAAAGGCACGATTATGCTCGATATAGTCTGCGACGTAGATGACCTTGTCTAGGTCCGTCATCTGGCCAGCTCCAACTGTATGGATTTCTATTGCACGCAAAATTTCAGGATCTTTCAAATCTAAATCTTCCTGAATCTTGTAAATTCCTACCATGCCATGCCAGACATTATTGCCCCAGTTTTTAAGATCAGAGTCAAGTTGATAACGATCTATCAAGTCTAAAAATTCTTGATCTGATAGCTTTTTAGCATAGTCATGAAGGAGACCTGCCAAACCAGCTCTCTCAACATCCACACCAAAGCGCTGAGCCAATTCTATGGCTGCACGCTCTACACCCAAACAATGGGTTAGACGTTTTTCAGGTAGGAGCTCTGCCATTTTTTCCAACAATTCTTCACGCGAACAGTTAATATAGTCTTGGTATGCCATCAGTAAAGCCCTTCTTTCTCAATATAGTCTAGCACTGGTTTTGGCAAGAGAAAGTTAGGTGTTCGACCTTGGGCGATGAAATCACGTACCATACTGGATGAAATATCCATGAGAGGCACATCCACCCAGATGACTGGATAAGAAGTCCCAGCCTTGTATCGTGGTCGCTGAACTCCTACAAACTGAACTAGTTCCACCAATTCATCAATTCTGTACCACTTAGGCAGATAATCTACCATATCTGCACCGATAATGAAATAGTAATCTGTATCTGGATTCTTCTCTGTTAGAAGCTTCATGGTGTCGTAGGTGTAGGAAATCCCCTTACGCTCTAGCTCAATAGTCTCAATAGCTAAACCTTCGATTCCATCAAGTGCCAATTCAAGCATCTTGAGGCGGTGATGTTCAGGAATGGTTTCTTTTTTGTCTACGTGAGGTGGTTGGTATTCAGGCATAAGCAGAACTTGATCCAATCCCAACTGTTGGCGCACTTGGTCTGCCACGATAAGGTGGGCATTGTGAACAGGGTTAAAATTTCCCCCTAAGATTCCAACTTGCTTACGTTTTTTATCCTTGATTTCTGGCTCTAACTCCACTTTTGTAAAGGGAGTTAATAGTTCGATTGCCATAGGCTAATCTCCTTTAGTCTTCTGTAAAAACAGTTTGGGAGTTTATTTTTAGATTTCTTTGACTTTTTTAGAAATCTTACGATTTTCTTTCTTGCTTGATTGTTTATATAAAATCAAGATACGTCCGATTTTTTGGACTGTATCCACACCGATTTCTTCTTCCAAGATTTCAGCTACTTCGTGGATGTTTTCATCTGTGTTTTGCAAGAGAGTAACCTTGATCAATTCGCGGGCATCAAGTGCCTGACGAACGCTGGTTTTGATTTGGTCGTTGAGTCCATTTTTCCCGATTTGGATAATAGGTTTAAGGGTGTGTGCCTGGCTGTTGAGGAAGGCACGTTGTTTCGATGTTAATGACATAATTCATTTAAAAGAGTTTCTTTTTATACTTTTCTGAAGTGGTGACGGACGTCAGCAAAGTCCTCTGGACTTTCATGACTAAAATTTGAGCCTAAGGTCTCAAATTTTCCGCAGTTGGTACAATCACTTGTACCAACTAACACCACGGCGAAAAGTATCTTCTAGGGGCTCGCAGTGCTCGCCTTTATAAAGACAACCCTTTCCTTTCTGTGTTTAAATAATTGCTTTTCGTGTGACAACTGCGACGCCTTCTGGTGCCCAAACTGCGACTTTGGCTTCTCCATTTACACGAATCCAGCCTAGTCCTGAGATAACGAGGTCAGTCTTATCCTTGATAGTAAAGACATGTTGGACTAGTTTTGGAAAATCTTCTTTTTCCTTGCTATTCGGTGGTGTAAGGAGGGTTCCAAGGTGCTTGTCGTAAAAGGCACTAGCGCCCTCAAGCTTGGTACGATGAAGTTTGAGTTCATTATCAAAGAAAGCTGTGAAACCTTGCTTTTCTCCTGAGATGAAGTCAAAGCGTCCCAAACCTCCTAAAAAGAGAGTTTGCTCAGGATTGAGCTGATAGGTTTTAGGTTTGATTTCCTTTTTAGGACTGACATACTTGAGATTTTTAGCCGTCAAGTAGTGAGCCATCTGATGACGATGAATAATTCCCGGTGTATCATAGATATAAGAACCATCATCGAGCGGAATTTCAATCTTATCCAAGGTTGTCCCTGGGAAACGTGAGGTTGTGATGACGTTCTGGTCACCCGTAATTTCCTGGATAATAGCATTGATAAGAGTTGATTTCCCAACATTGGTAACCCCAACTACATAGACGTCACGACCCTTACGATAGTGCTCAATTTTATCAATGACTTCCTTGATAGCATGCTTGTTTTGGGCTGAAGTCAAGACGACATCGACAGGACGAAGACCCTCTTCGTGGGCACGTTCCATGAGCCATTGACTAATCTTACCAGGCTTAACAGACTTAGGTAGGATGTCTTTTTTATTCCCAACCAAGAGAACATCATTGCCTGATACAAAGCGAGGCAATCCTGGGATAACAGAGCCATTAAAGTCAAAGATATCGATGACGTTCACTACTAAGGCATCACTGTCTCCTACCTCGTGCAAGAGTTTGAGGAAATCATCATCCGTCAACTGGACATCTGTGATTTCATTGTAATGACGAAGACGAAAACAACGTTGGCAATAAACTTCACCAGTCTCCAAACCTTTTTCGAGTGCTGACTGAGGCGTAAAGCCTAGACCAGTCTTATCTGTCGTCTGAATGGTTGCTCCACAACCAATACAGAGAATTTCTTCCATAGTTAGATTCCTTTTTTATATGTGATAGGCCCGTACTTTTCAGTGATTTGTTTCATGACACGGCGCTCACGAGCTCTGTTAATCTGTGTTTTGATAGAGTCATGTTGGACCAAAGGTTTGACCAAAATCGAACGAATACCTGCACGGTGAGCCGCTCTAATGTCCGTCATGAGCTGATCTCCAACCATAACCACTTCGTTTTTCTCATAGTGGAATTCCTTCATGGCGCGGTCAATCCCGAAAGTAAAGGGCTTCAAAGCCCAATAAACATAGTCAATCCCAAATTTTTCAACTGCACGTTGAACTCGTTTTTTAGAGTTATTGGACACCACGATGATACGAATACCTGCATCACGAAGGTCATGTAACCACTGTTTCATTTCTGGAGTCCCATCAGGGTTATTCCAAGCAATCAGAGTGTTGTCCAAATCCACCAAAACAGCTTTGATCCCTTGGTTTTTCAGGCTTTGGACTGTCAAATCATAAACTGCTTCTACAGCAAAGTCTGGCATGTAGTTTTCAATAGCCATTTTGACTCCTTCTCTTTTATTTTCTAGTAATTTTCTTCAGCCATTGAGATAAGGCTGCCCATAAAATCAAGCTAGCCATTAAGATATAAATCCAAGCATTTGGCTCTTCTGTAAATGGTAGAGGAACATTCATTCCGAAGAAACCTGTAATAACCGCAAGTACTGCTAGTAAGACGGAGATAATAGTCAAAACTGTCAAACTATCATTCAGGTTATTGTTTAGGATGTTGTTGTAAGAAGCTGAGAGTTGTTGCAAGACTTGAGAAATCAAGTCTGTCATAGACACCAACTGATGAGCCTCAATCATGGCATCATCAAACTGCTCTCGTTCGACTTCATTAAATCTCCGATAAAGAGCATGGCCCTGGATATGTTCTAAGAGGAGTCGATTTTGTTTGGCAGCTGCCGTTAGATAAACCATACCAGTCTCCAAGTCAGAGAGGGCGAAGAGATTTCTTTGTTGTTCTCTGACGAAGTAAGCTGTTGACTTCATCTTTACTCTTATCCATCTTTTCAATGATTGGATAATAGGCGTTACTAATGATTTCTAGACTAGCAAAAAGAAATTTGTAAATAGAAAGCAACTCATGGCTATCCAGATAAGCTAACATCTGATCAATGACATAAGCATTCTTATGGTTGCTGATGGTAATCATTCGTTTGTTTTCAACGATAAAGGTCATGGGAATCGCTTCATAGTAATCCTTGTCCTTTTCTAAATCCAGAACATTGTAGATAAAGGTCACAGTCCCATTCTCACGGTTGTAATCCATATGGGCACGTTCATTTTTATCCAGCGCATATTCGATGGTTTCCTTATCCAATCCGTAGATTTCAGATAAATCTTCAAGATTTTTAATTTTTTCTACATCTAGATTGATCCAAACACAACCATTTCCTAATTGCTCATCTAAAAACATCGTTTCTCCTTTACCAAACTCCCTCTATTGTACCATAAATCAAGTAAAATTTCAGTTCAACTCATCTCTTGAAAAATTGCTAACCACAGTAATATTACGGTTGGGAACAAAGTGGAGAGCCTGGTCTTCACCTCTTAGTTGAGTGGTTCGAATTCCGACACTAACTACTTTTCCCGATACAGTAATGGGACCATTTGTCAAAACAACTTCATCCCCTACATCCAACTGGCGTTCAAAGAGAATAAAGAAGCCATTGATAACATCTGATAAGAAGCCCTGCGCCCCCATACCAATTGCAACCCCAGCAATCCCAGCACCAGCTAGTAAACTAGATACAGGTAATCCTAGGATAGACAAAATGCAGTAAACTAAAAAAAGAAATAAAGGGTGTAATTAAAAAAATATTTTTCTAATAAACGCGAGATTGTCTTTTTGTCGACCTGCATCACGCTTTGAATACTTAAGTGAAGGCTTGACAATTCTCTTGACAGCTGCATGGAGAAGCTGTTTAGCTATGTAAAATAGCACAAATAAAATTAAAAGAGAAATCACTTTCGTTAAAAGATTCTCAAATACCGTTGTTAAATCTAGCTTATTAAAATAACTTTTAAAAAAATTCTTGCATGTAAAACTCCTTTCTAATTATTATACCATAAAAACGAAGTTGTGTCTGGCTTCATAAGTATTTATTCCAGGCCTATCAAACATACATAGACTTGATTTCAAAGCATATTTATACTATAATCAAACCACTACAAAAAGAAGCAATTAGTTACTCAATGAGTCTATTGAAATAACTCATCGTCTCCTACCTACCACTGAAACTTTCAATCACCTATCCCAAGGAAGTATTCTATGTCTATCACACAACGCACTCTTAAACTAGTCCTAGCAACTTGTTTTGCTTGTTTACTAGCCTACTTTTTTGATTTGTCATCAGCTGTTTCAGCTGGTATCATTGCTATCTTGAGTCTTTCTGATACTCGAAGAAGCACGATCAAGCTAGCCCGCAATCGTCTTTTTTCAACTCTTCTAGCTCTCTTAGTTGGTGTTATTGCCTTTCAACTAACTGGTTATCATATCTGGAGCTTTGGACTCTACTTAGCAATCTATGTTCCTCTAGCCTATAAACTGGGTTGGGAAATTGGAATCACTCCTAGTAGCGTTCTGGTCAGCCATCTCTTAATCCAACAATCAACAACACCAGCACTTTTACTGAATGAGCTCTTACTCTTCCTAATCGGTACTGGATTTGCACTTCTGGTCAATCTCTACATGCCTTCACGTGAAAAAGAAATTCAACATTATCATACGCTTGTTGAAGAAAAACTCAGAGATGTTCTTCTACGGCTTTCTTACTATCTGAAAAGAGGAGATGGCCGTAATCAGGCTCAACTTGTAAATGAACTTGATCAACTGCTTGAGGATGCTCTTAAGCTAGTTTACCTCGATCACTCTGACCATCTCTTTCACCAGACAGATTATCATATCCACTACTTTGAGATGCGGCAAAGACAAACGCGTATCTTAAGAAATATGGCTCAACAGATTAACACATGCCAACTAGCCGCTAGTGAGAGTTTGATTGTCGCTCAGCTCTTTTCAAAAACAGCTAGCCAACTGAGTCAAACCAATCCAGCCTACGACTTATTGAATGATATCGAGAGCTACCTAGAGGTGTTTCGCAATCGATCTCTCCCTAAAACTAGAGAAGAGTTTGAGACACGGGCTACGCTTCTACAACTCTTTCGTGAATTAGAACATTTTATCCAGATAAAAGTAGATTTCTACAACCGTTATTCTGACAAAAACAGTAACAAATAAAAACTTCTATCGGCAACTGAGTTGCTGATAGAAGTTTTTTGTTATGAATAGATTTAATTTTCGCGCTTCTTTCGAATCGACATGAGACTGATGTCTCTCAAACTAAAGTAAGTAAGAGCCAGCATTCCCAATGTAATAAAGATTTCTGCTGGAAGTTGGAAAATCTGTAGGGCAGACAAGAGCAACAAGATTACGAGGGCAACAAGTCCAAAGACTAATATTACAACATTGACCGTCCCCTTGATACTTTGAGGTGTCGCAAATACATAGAGTAGTAATAAGAGTATCCCTATGATTAAATAGACCATCTTTATCTCTTTCTAGCTCTTACTCAGCTGATTTTTTCTTTTTGTTTGCTTTCTCACGCTCTGCCTTGTTAAGGATTTGTTTACGCAAACGAATCGATTCAGGAGTTACTTCCATGTACTCATCGTCGTTCAAGAACTCAAGTGATTCTTCAAGTGTCAAGATACGAGGAGTTTTGATAACCGCTGTTTGGTCCTTAGTAGCGGAACGAACGTTAGTCATTTGTTTTGCTTGGTGATATTAACAGTCAAGTCATTTTCACGAGAGTTTTCACCGATGATCATGCCTTCGTAAACCTCGGTACCTGGGTTGACAAAGATAGTACCACGTTCTTCGATAGACATGATAGAGTAGGTTGTAGCCTTACCAGCATCGATTGAAACGAGGGCACCACGGTGACGTCCACCAATTTCCCCTGGAATCAATGGCAAGTATTGATCGAAGGTATGGTTCATGATCCCGTAACCACGAGTCATTGACAAGAACTCAGTTGAGTATCCAATCAAACCACGCGCAGGAACTAGGAAGACCAAACGAGTTTGACCATTACCTGTTGCAATCATATCCAACATTTCACCCTTACGCTCAGAGAGGCTTTGGATAACAGATCCTTGGTATTCTTCTGGTGTGTCGATTTGCACGCGTTCAAATGGCTCACACTTCACACCATCAATTTCTTTGACGATAACTTCTGGACGAGATACTTGAAGCTCATAACCTTCACGACGCATGGTTTCGATAAGAATGGACAAGTGCAATTCTCCACGTCCTGAAACTGTCCATTTATCTGGTGAGTCTGTTGGATCTACACGAAGAGATACGTCTGTTTGCAATTCTGCTTGAAGGCGCTCTTCAACCTTACGTGAAGTCACCCATTTCCCTTCACGACCAGCAAAAGGTGAGTTGTTAACCAAGAAGGTCATTTGAAGGGTTGGCTCATCAATATGAAGAACTGGAAGAGCTTCAACTGCATCTGTTGGAGTAATGGTTTCACCAACGAAGATATCTTCCATACCTGATACGGCAATCAAATCACCAGCTTTGGCTTCTTGGATTTCACGACGTTCCAAACCAAAGAAACCAAAGAGTTTTGTAACACGGAAGTTCTTCGTTGTACCATCTAGTTTAGAAAGGGTAACTTGGTCCCCAACTTTCACACTACCACGGAAGACACGACCGATACCGATACGACCTACGAAGTCGTTGTAGTCAAGAAGAGACACTTGGAATTGAAGGGGCTCATCTGAGTTATCAACTGGAGCTGGGATGTGATCGATAATGGTGTCAAAGATTGGCGCCATGGTCTTTTCTTGATCCGCTGGATCATCTGACAATGAAGATGTTCCGTTGATCGCTGATGCATAAACAACTGGGAAATCAAGTTGGTCATCATCCGCACCAAGCTCGATGAAGAGTTCCAAAACTTCATCCACTACTTCTGCTGGACGAGCAGATGGCTTATCGATTTTGTTAACTACAACGATCGGCACAAGGTCTTGTTCCAAGGCTTTTTTCAATACGAAACGAGTCTGTGGCATGGTTCCTTCGTAAGCATCTACGACCAAAACAACACCATCAACCATTTTTCATGATACGCTCAACTTCTCCACCGAAGTCCGCGTGTCCTGGTGTGTCCATGATGTTGATACGAGTTCCATTGTAGGCAACTGCTGTATTTTTCGCAAGGATGGTGATTCCACGCTCTTTCTCGATATCGTTTGAGTCCATTGCACGCTCTGCCAACTCTGTACGCGCGTCAAGAGTTTCAGATTGTTTCAACAATTCGTCAACGAGGGTTGTTTTCCCGTGGTCGACGTGGGCGATAATCGCGATATTACGGATATCTTCTCTTAATTTTGTCATGATTTCCTCTATTTATTTCAAATTTATTTTCTAACTGAACGATTATACCACAATTTTAAGCAAATGGCATAACTCAAGTAAGTGTAAATGTTTTCAAAGGAAAATTCATTTCTTCTCTTTTCTTTTCAAAAATATCGACTTGTGATAAGATAGGCTGGTATGCGTTTAGATAAATTATTAGCCCAGGAAAAAATCAGTCGGAAAGCCATGAAGCAGGCTCTCCTCAAAAAAGAAATCTTAGTTGATGGACTCCCTGCAAGTTCCCTTGCACAAAATATAGATACAGGTCTCCAAGAGCTGATTTTTCAAGGCAGAAAAATCCAAGGATATGAACACACCTATCTTATGCTCCACAAACCAAATGGTGTTGTAACTGCAAGTAAGGACAAGAAGCTCCCAACGGTCATGGACCTACTGCCTAAACATTTCCAGTCAGAGCAACTCTATGCAATTGGTCGACTGGATCGAGATACAACAGGTCTTCTTCTCTTGACGGATAATGGGCCCCTGGGTTTTCAACTTCTCCATCCTCAATATCATGTAGATAAAGCTTACCAAGTTGAAGTCAATGGACTGCTCTCATCCGACCACGTCCAAACGTTCAAAGATGGGATAGTCTTTTTAGACGGAACTGTCTGTAAACCTGCTCAGCTTGAGATTCTATCTTCAAGCCCTAGTCTCAGCCGAGCCACCATCACCATCTCTGAAGGGAAATTTCATCAGGTCAAAAGAATGTTCCTCTCAGTTGGTGTCAAGGTCACTGCCCTAAAAAGAGTTCAGTTCGGGGATTTTACATTAGATCCTGACCTAGCAGAAGGTCAATGCCGGCCCTTGAATCAAGAGGAATTGAAAATCATTAAAAACTACTTAGAGAAAAGTGGATAAAACAAAAAAGCTTTAAAAATAAAGCTTTTTTAGAGTCTTGCTAAGCTATAAAATAAAGCGATGTCCACAATCCAGCTAAGGACAGAAACTACGATCCCCACGATACTTAGGATTCTTTCTCTTTTAAAGTCTAGACCAGATTCTTTTTGACTTGAATTAGCCATGACTAGTCCAACGATACCTAGAATCAAACCTACAATTGGAGATGGCAATCCAAGGACGATAGATAGAATACCTAAAATAAGTGAGTTTTTTTCTTTTGCTGCGCATTCATTATATAAAAACTCCTTAAATTTTTTACCCATTCATTATACCATAAAAACCGGCTTTATCTATTAGGTAACAAGTTTTAGAACTATGAAAACCTGTCCCTGAGCCAGAAAGAATTGATAATCATTAAAAACTACTTAAAGAAAAGTGGATAAAAACAAAAAAAGCTTTAAAAATAAAAGCTTTTTTTTGTTTTTTTGATTAGCAAAAATCATTACGAGGGCTGCAATCCAGTTAAGTACAGAAATGACAATACCTACGATATTGAGAATTTTTTCTGTTTTATACACTAGTCCAGATTGTTTTTCGTGCGAATTAGCCAAAACAAGACCAATGATACCCAAAATAAGACCTACGATTGGAGATAACAAACCAAGGACGATAGATAGGATACCTAAAACAAGCGATGCTTTTTTTCTTTTTCTTGCATAATAAAAAAACTCCTTAAAAATTTATATTACTATTATACCATAAAAAAATCGGTTTTCTATATTAAACATATGTGACAAGTTTTTTTCACATTGTTAATTAGATTTCACCTTCCCTGTCCAAGAATCCAATCCGTAAGAAAGGATATAGATTTCTGAGAAACCTTGTTTTTTCAAAAACAGTGCTGCATTTGTAACACGTTGCGCACGTTGGTTTTCATATAGAAGGACAGGTTTATCCTTGCGAAGAGCTGCAAGACTTGTCTTCAATTGATTTGAAGGAATATTACGAGCTCCGAGGATATGTTTTCTGTGGAAGTCAGCTGGATCACGCAAATCAATCAACTGACCTATACGAATCAAAGACTCAAACTCTGCATTGTCTACAATTTTTGCTGCACGACGAATGCGAAGATAGTTGTATCCCATCCATGCTAACATTGCTACGACAAGTCCCCATAATACCCAAGTTACCATAATACTTAATCTCCATTTTTTTCTAAATAGTCTAATTCTAGTTTGTGCTCTCTGCGCAGAACAGCCTCCGCTTCAAGATAATCCAGCTTGTCCATCAAGCCTGCATCATAGATTCGAGATAGTTCAATCTTCATCAGCTCAATATCATAGAGACGTTTACCCATATAGACAAGAATACCGAACTGTTTGAGAAATTGCTGCACATCGTAGAGTGTTTTCATAGCTTTCATTTTAGCAAATTATCAGAGTTTTTTCAATAGTTCCCGCAGAGGATTCCTTTTTCACTATTATCTGAATCTCTTCACACTATGACAAAGGAGAAAGCCTAGAGTCATTCCAACGATATTTTGCAAGAGATTTGGGATGATTTCCGGTATGGCTGCTCCCCAACCATTCATCCAAGCTGATGCCAAGGCATAACCAGCTACCATGAAAATAGTCGCCAAGACTAATCCTAGCCATTGCCATTTCCCTTTAACACCTGCCAAATATCCCTGCGAACCATGGAAAATCAAGCTGAAAAACATCCACTGAGGATAACCTGAAATGAGGTCAATTAAGAATCCTGCTAAACCTCCGACAACGGCTCCTTCACGGCTACCAAAGTAAAAGGCTGTAAAGAAGACTCCAACGTCCAAAAGTGTAAAAATTCCGGTTGGGGTCGGGATTTTAATAAAATAACCTAATACAACCGAACTGGCTGCTAAGATGGATACTAGGGCGATTTTAGTTGTTTTGGTTTGCTTCATATTGTCTCACTCCATATTGATCTGCTTGTGCAATAGCTCGGTAAACAAAGGCTTTGGAACTTTCAATTGCTGGTAAGAGTTCCTCTCCCTTGACTAACTGGCTGGCAATGCTTGACGCAAAGGTACATCCTGCACCAGCATTTTGTCCTTGAATGACTGGATTTTCAAGAATGGTAAAATTCTCTCCATCATAAAAGACATCCACAGCCTTATCCTGACTGAGACGATTTCCACCCTTGATAATCACTGCTGGCGCACCCAAATCATGAAGTTTTTTGGCTGCATTTTTCATATCTTCCAGACTTTCAATCTTTTGATCTGCAAGCAACTCTGCCTCAGGAAGATTAGGTGTAATGACAGTCACATAAGGGAAAGCGAATCAACTCTTGACAAAGCTCGCTGACAGCAACATCATGAGTCTCCTTACAAACGAGAACAGGGTCCAAGACAACAGGAACACCTGTGCGCTCCTTGATAAAGTTGAGGGCTTTTTCAGCAACACCGACCGTTGGTAATAGACCAATCTTAATCCCTCCAAAGTCTACGCTCTTGAGGCTATCCAACTGTTGTTGGAAAATAGTCTCATCAGTTGGAAAGACTTCAAAGCCATTTTCTGTCAAAGCAGTCAAGCAAGTCATGGTTACAAATCCATGCAAACCATTCAAAGTATAGGTCGCAAGGTCAGCAGCTAATCCACCACCACTAAAAATATCATTTCCTGAAAGTGCTAAAATACGATTATTCTTCATAACGAATCTCCTTCAAATACAAACCATTGGGTGCTGCAGTTGGGCCTGCCAACTGTCTGTCTTTTTTCTCCAAAATCAGGTCAATCTGCTCAATTGGCATCCTATTGTTACCAATTTTAAGTAGGGTTCCAACCATATTTCGAATCTGCTTATAGAGGAAACCATTGCCTGAGAAGGTAAAGGTCAAAAACTGTCCTGTTTCATCAACTCTAAGGCTAGCTTCCGTGATCGTCCGAACCTTATCCTCCACGCTAGTTCCTGACGCTGTAAAACCAGTAAAGTCATGTGTTCCTTCTAATTTCTTCACAGCCTTTTGCATGCGTTCCACATCAAGTGTATAGGGATAGTGGGTGGCATAATGACGTCTCATAGGATTTTTAGGACGCCCTCTATCCACGATAAACTCATAGGTCTTGCTATGCTTAGCATAACGGCAATGAAAATCATCAGCCACAATCTCAATCGAAATCACATCGATATCTTCAGGGCTTTGGGTATCGAGAGCAAAGCGAAGTTTCTCCTCATCCATCTGATAGGGAAGATCAAAGTGGATGGCCTGTCCTAAAGCATGAACGCCACTGTCCGTTCGCCCAGCGCCATGAATGGTAATAGCCTGTCCTTTATTTAATTTGGTTAAAGTTTTTTCAATTTCCTCTTGGACACTACGCGCGTGTGGTTGCCGTTGAAAACCAGCAAAGGCGTATCCATCATAGGAAATGATTGCTTTATATCTAGTCATGTATCTATTTTATCAAGAAAATCTCTCTGCAACAAGTTTGAAAACCAAAAATTGTACGGGTGCAGTTTTAGATATCAACTAGTCCTTACCTCGATTTTCTCATTATATATTTTCGTACAGGTACTTCAACCACTTGAACGATTTCAAATCCTTCTTTTTGGTAAAGATTGTAAGCTGTTTGATTTGCCTCGTAGACATTTAGAGAAATAGTATCTATGTCTTCATTTTCAAAGGCCAAACTAACAAATTTCCTTAAAGCCTGGCTACCTAATCCCTGCCCCTGTTTCTGAGGATTGATAAAGAATCTCCCGATATGAAGATTCCTGTCTTCTAGCCTGATTTTCTGGATAAGCCCCACAAACTCTTGTCCATCAAATATTGAAAAAATTCCTTCCAAATCTTGCAAGACTTGAATTGTCAAGGGAAAAGGAATCATTGGTCCCATCCATTGCTTCTGAAAACTTTCTCCCAAAGCATTAGACCAGCGACAAATGAGTTGGGCATTTCTATCTGAAGTCCTTTTTCAAAGTGAATTTTCATATTTGCTCCTAAAATTTCTCCTTTATCCAACTATTATACTCTTTCTCTTATTTTTTCCGAATTAATAAGTATGATTCACCTTTACTTTTTTCTTGTTGGAGCTATTCTTGCTTCCTTTCTAGGCTTAGTCATTGATCGCTTCCCTGAACAATCCATCGTCTCCCCTACTAGTCACTGTGATTCTTGTCAGACTCGCTTGAGACCACTGGATTTGATTCCATTTCTCTCACAGGTATTCAATCGCTTTCGCTGTCGCTATTGCAAGTCAAGCTATCCTGTCTGGTATGCTTTCTTTGAGTTGTCCTTGGGACTGCTCTTTTTAACTTTTTCTTGGGGATTTCTAACTTTGAGTCAAATCATACTGGTAACTGCCGGCTTAACTTTGGGAATTTATGACCTTCGTCATCAGGAATATCCCTTGATCGTCTGGCTAATTTTTCACTTAATCCTCATGTTTTGCTGTGGTTGGAATCTAGTTATGATTTTCTTTCTTATCTTGGGAATTTTGGCTCACTTTATCGATATCCGCATAGGTGCCGGGGATTTTCTCTTTCTGGCTTCTTGTGCACTTATTTTTAGCCTAACTGAAATGCTAATTTTAATTCAATTTGCTTCCACAACCGGCATTCTAGCCTTTCTCCTACTAAAGAAAAAGGAAAGACTTCCTTTTGTGCCTTTCCTCTTGCTGGCTGCTTGTATGATTATTTTTGGTAAGCTACTGCTTCTCGGATAAAGTCAGCGATTTCTGCTACTTGTCCTTCATGTAGAGCCTTAACAATCTTGGAACCGACGATGACGCCGTCTGATACTGCATTAAATCGTTCGACATCAGCCTGTGTGGATACACCAAATCCTGTCAAGACTGGAATATCTGCCACTTGATGCAGTTGATCCAAGTGCTTGTCCAAGTCATCTCGGTAATTTCCTGATTTCCCTGTGACCCCATTGATAGCAACGGCATAGACAAAACCTTCAGCTCCTTCAATGAGTTCCTTTTGACGCTCCATTCCTGTCGTCAAGCTGACAAGTGGAATCAAAGCAATGTCTGTATTCACTAAAAAGGGCTCTACAAAGTTAGCATGCTCATGAGGCAGGTCTGGAATAATCAATCCCTTAACCGCTGTATCAGAAAGGTCTTTGATAAATTTCTCAATACCGTACTGAAAGAGGGGGTTAAAGTAGGTCATGATAACAAGTGGAACTTCTGTTTCAATAGTCTTCAAAGTTTCAACTAGAGCCTGTGTAGAAGTACCACTAGCTAGACTGCGCAAGCCTGCTGCTTCGATAACTGGACCATCTGCAACAGGGTCTGAGAAAGGAACTCCCACTTCAATAGCAGACACACCCAAATCTTCTAAAAAGTGAATTGTTTCAGCGAGACCATTTAATCCTTTTTCATGGTCTCCAACCATGATATAGGGGACAAAAATTCCCTTTTTTGCTGCTTTAAGAGTTGTCAATTTTTCGGTTAAGGTCTTAGGCATGAGCTTCTCCCTTCTTTGCTGCTTCTGCTTCCAAGCGGTCTTTAACTTGAACCACATCCTTGTCTCCACGACCTGATAGACAGACAATCATAGACTTACCTGGTCCAAGTTCTTTGGCCAACTTCACTGCAAAAGCGATAGCGTGACTAGATTCCCAATGCAGGGATAATCCCTTCCACACGAGACAAGAGTTGGAATCCTTCCAAGGCTTCCTCGTCTGTCACTGGTACATAGGTCGCACGCTTGATATCATGGTAATGAGAATGCTCTGGACCGATACCTGGGTAGTCCAAACCTGCTGAGATAGAGAAGGCTTCTAAGATTTGACCATGAGCATCTTGGAGCACATCCATGAGAGAACCGTGGAGAACACCTGGACGACCCTTGGTCAAGGTTGCTGCATGATGCTCTGTATCCACACCTAGTCCTGCTGCTTCAGCTCCATACATAGCCACTGACTCATCTTCCACAAATGGATGGAAGAGTCCGATGGCATTAGAGCCACCACCAACACAGGCTACTAGGGCATCTGGTAAATTTTCATCTGTCAATTCACGGTACTGTTGCTTGGCTTCTCGTCCGATAACACTCTGGAAATCACGAACAATTTCTGGGAAAGGATGAGGCCCCAAGGCAGAACCAAGAATATAGTGGGTATCATCGATATTTGCAACCCAAGAACGAAGGGCTGCATTGACTGCATCCTTGAGCACGCGCGAACCATCTGTCACTGCCTCTACCTTGGCACCCAAAAGTTCCATACGAAAGACATTGAGAGCTTGGCGCTTGACATCTTCCTCACCCATGTAAATGGTACATTCCATGTTAAAGAGAGCCGCAGCTGTTGCAGTTGCCACACCGTGTTGACCAGCACCTGTCTCAGCGATAATTTTCTTCTTGCCCATACGTTTAGCGAGGAGAACTTGTCCTAAGGCATTGTTAATCTTGTGGGCGCCTGTATGGTTGAGGTCTTCACGTTTGAGGTAAATCTTGGCTCCGCCGATATGTTGGGTCAAGTTTTTTGCGTAGTAAAGAGGAGTTTCGCGACCTACATACTGGCGCAAAAGTTGGTTTAACTCCTCTTGAAAACTTGGATCTGCCTGACTTTCACGATAAGCCTCTTCCAATTCCAATACTGCTGTCATCAATGTTTCTGGGACAAAACGTCCACCGAATTTCCCGTAAAATCCATCTTTATTTGGTTCTTGATATGCCATTATTTACCCTCTCTATAAATCTTCTAATCTTTTCATGATCTTTTTGTCCGTTTGTTTCTACTCCGCTTGATACATCTACTGCAAAGGGAGAGAAATGCTGAATTGCTCTTGCTACATTGTCCTCATTTAGCCCGCCTGCGATGAAGAAAGGTTGGGCTAGTTCTGTCGTATCCAGTCGACCCCAGTCAAATGTTTGTCCACTCCCTGCGACAGGTGCATCAAAGAGTAGATAATCTGCCTGAGAATTGGGTACATGCCCCCCTTTCATCGACCTGAACAGCCTGAATGCTGCCACAAGGTAAATTTTCAAATAGTTTATCTACTACCTGACCATGAACCTGCACCAAGTCTAAGCCAACCTTTTCAATCGCTTCTAGTAAGTCCTCCCGACTGGGTGAAACAAATACACCAACTTTATTCACATTTGTAGGAATAATCTCAGCTAGCTCAGCAGCCTGTCCCAAGGTCACTTGTCTTTTGCTAGGAGCAAAGACAAAACCGATGTAGTCGGCCCCTGCTGACACAGCTGTTTCTACCGCTTCTTTGGTCGATAGTCCACAAATCTTAATCTTTGTCAATCTGCAACTCCTTGATTCTCTGGGCGACATCTTCCGCTTGCATCAGAGCTGTTCCTACCAAAATTCCGTTAAAGTATGGTGCAACTCGTTTCGCATCCTCCTCTGTAAAAATAGCAGATTCAGAAATATACAAGCAATCATCCTTGAAGTATTTGGACAAATCTACACTGGTCTGTAAGTCGACTTCAAAGGTGGTCAAATTGCGATTGTTGACACCGATAATTTGAGCTCTAAGGCGGTGAGCCACTTCTAGTTCAGCTAGATTATGAGTTTCCACCAACACTTCTAAACCAAGCTCTGTCGCATAGTCGTAAAGCTCCTTGAGGCGTTCTTCTGACAAGGCTGCGACGATGAGTAGGATAACTGTCGCACCCGCATTGCGAGCACGGATGATTTGCTTTTCATCGATGATAAAGTCCTTGTTGAGCGTTGGGATCTGTACCTGACTGGAAATCTCACGAAGATAGTCCAAATGACCTTTGAAGAAAATTTCATCTGTCAGAACAGAAATCATAACAGCGCCGTTAGCCTCATAAGTCTGGGCCTGTTGAACGATATCCACATCCAGATTGATATCACCCATACTTGGACTCGCCTTCTTGACCTCTGCAATAATTTGCAAGCGATCCTGATGGTTTTTCAAATATTCAGCCAAACGATAGCTTTCTCGCAAGGGCTGAAGTTCCTCTCGTTCCATCTTTTCAACTTCACGCGCCTTCTGCTCTAAGATACGTGACAAAAATTCCTGACTCATCTTTGATACTCCTGTAATAGTCTGAGTTTTTCAAGGGCCTTGCCACTAGCAATCACTTGGCGTGCCATTTCAACTCCGTCCTTGATACTGTCTGCTTTACCATTGGCATAGAAACCGAGACCTGCGTTTAAGACTGTTGTTTCCAAGAATGGACTTGGTTCGTTATTAAGAACACTGACAAGAATTGCTGCATTCTCATGAGCATTTCCTCCACGAATGTCTTCAATAGCAATGCGTTCCATTCCCAAATCTTCTGGAGTAAAGGTTGATAAAGTAATTTCACCATTTTCAAGAAGGGCAATGCTGGTAGTTCCATTCAAACCAGCTTCATCCAATCCTTCCGGACCAGCTACTACAACGGCACGTTTGCGACCCATGTTTTTCAAAACCTGAGCAGTACTTTCCAGAAGTTCTGGACGACTGATTCCTAGAAGCTGTGTTTCCAAAACCATTGGATGGATGAGCGGTCCTGTCAAATTCATGATGGTTGGAATTCCCAACTCCAAACGAGCTGGCATGATGTATTTCATGGCTGGGTGCATGTTTTTGGCAAAGAGAAAGACGATTCCTGTTTGGTCAAATACCTTACCCAATTGTGATGGTTTAAGGTCAATATTGATTCCCAAAGCTTGCAAGACATCTGCCGACCCAGATTTTGAGGAGATAGAGCGATTTCCATGTTTGGCCATGTGGATTCCTCCACCTGCCAAGACAAAAGCTGCAGTTGTTGAGATATTAAAGCTAAATGACTTATCTCCACCTGTACCACAGTTATCCATAGCATCTTGAATATTTGTTGGAATGTGTTGAGCATGTCCTCTCATGACTTGAGCGAGGGCTGTTCTTTCTTCAGGTGTTTCTCCCTTCATCTTAAGAGCTAAAAGTAGTGAAGCAATTTGTGCTTCTGTCACTCGCCCTGTCACGATGCGTTCGATAACATCTGTCATTTCAACACTTGATAAATCTTCAAAGTTGGCTAATTTTTCAATAATTTCTTTCATTTTGTGTTCCTCACTTTACAACTTTTTCGATAAAATTCTGAATAGAAGATAGGCCATCTGGCGTTCCAATACTTTCTGGATGATACTGCAAGCCATAAATCGGCAAGGTTTTGTGTTGAATCCCCATAATAGCTTGGTCATCTGTCGAACGAGCTGTCACTTCAAACTCTTCTGGCATCTCTTCAATTAAAAATACTGTGGTAACGCATGACTGGACGATTGTCCTCAATTCCTTGATAGAGAACTGATGGAGTCTCAAATCGAATCTGGCTTTGTTTCCCGTGCATAACTTTAGGAGCCAAGCCCAACTTACCACCAAAGACTTCTGCAATGGCTTGGTGCCCTCAAACAAATCCCTAGAATAGGTTTCTTACCAGCAAAAATCACGAATCATTTCTTCCATTTTCCCAGCATCAGCTGGCCAACCTGGACCAGGAGAAAAGACCAGTCCATCTGCCTTTTCAGCATGTTCATAAAGATGTGGATCATCATTTCTCAAAACCTGAACTTCTGCGAAATTCCCGATGTATTGAGCCAGGTTATAGGTAAATGAATCATAATTGTCAATCAATAAGATCATGGTCTTAGTTCTCCCATTCTAGTCATAGATTTAGCTTTGTTAATCGTTTCTTGGTATTCGTTCTGAGCGATGGAATCATAAACAATTCCTGCACCAGCCTGTACGTAGGCTGTTTTATTTTTGAGAATCATGGTTCGAATTGCAATGGCGAAATCCATATCTCCAGTTGCTGATAGGTAACCGATAGCTCCTGCATAGACGCCTCGCTTCTCTGTTTCTAGTTCATAGATGCGTTTCATGGCACGAATCTTTGGTGCTCCCGATACTGTTCCTGCCGGAAGAGTCGCCTTCAAGGCATCCATAGCAGTCAGTTCTGGTAATAAACGTCCTTTAACCACGCTGGTCAAATGCATGACATAGCGGAAAAGTTCGACTTCCATATACTTGGTTACTTGGACACTTGCTGTTTCAGCAATTCTACCGATATCATTTCGTCCCAAGTCCACCAACATTCGGTGTTCTGCCGTTTCCTTTTCATCAGAAAGTAGATCACTTGCAAGTGCTGCATCTTCCTCGTCATTGGCACCTCTAGGTCGCGTACCTGCAATTGGATTGGTTGTCACAATGCCATTTTTGACGGAAACCAAGCTCTCTGGACTGGCACCGATAATTTGATAATCTCCAAAGTCATAAAAGTAGAGGTAATTTGATGGATTTGTCACTCGGAGATTTCTGTAGAAGTCAAAAGGATTTCCAGTTACCTCTGCGGAGAAGCGCTGGCTAAGCACACATTGGAACATATCTCCGTTGCGAATCAAGTCGCGAGCTGTTTCTACCATTTCTTCAAATTTCTGAGGTTCAATATGTGGTCTAAACTGAAGTGGAGAAACGTCCAAATCTTCAAATTCATTTGGAGCAGGGATTTTCAACTCTTCTAAAACCTGATCTAAAGCTACTTCTAGTTCTTCATTACTACGTTCACTGTAAAGAGCATCCTCTATGACATGGATTTTTTCTTTCTTATGGTCAAAAACTATATAACTCTCATAGACGAAGAAATGCATATCTGGCGTCCCAATCGTATCTTGAGGGATTTGGCCAATCTCTTCATAGAGAGAAATCATATCGTAACCAACAAATCCAATAGCTCCACCACCAAAAGGTAGGTCTGAATGGTGCTGACTCTTGTAAGTCACCTCATAAAGGAAATCCAAAGGATCACGATCAATCACCTGGCCATTTTGATAAAGGACTCCATTTTCAAACTTAATCTCAAAAACTGGGTTATAGGCCAAGATAGAAAAACGAGCATTTTCCTTTTCTCTTGGGATACTTTCAAGTATGACCTTGTGTTCTCCGTTCAAACGCATATAAGCCAAGATTGGTGATAAAACATCTCCATGAATGATTCGTTCCATTGTAATTTCCCCTTTCAGTTCTTCTTAAATCCCGTGTTGATTCTACAAAAAATCCCCATGCAAAATAACTTGCGTGAGGACGAAATTCGCGGTGCCACCTCAATTATAGGATTTCTCCTATCTCTCATTCCTGTCTCAGATAGCTCATGTAACAGGTTGTGCGATAAAGGGCACTCCCTTGAGAATCATGTTTTCTTCTCTCATTTTCAGATGGACCCAACCTTACAGTTTTCTCTGCTTGTTTTCAGCAACCACAAGCTCTCTGTGAGAGAAATCTCTGTATCTTTTCCATCTTTTATTTTTTAGCTTCAAGGTAGTCTGCAATAGCAGCTACGTCCTTGTCTCCACGACCAGAGACATTGATGATGATAATCTCATCTTTACTTAGTTTTGGTGCTCGTTTGACTGCTTCTGCGATAGCATGTGAGCTTTCAATAGCAGGGATGATTCCTTCTGTCTTGCTAAGTAAAAGCAAGGCTTGGACAGCTTCTTCATCAGTCGCTGCAACATATTCTACACGACCAGAGTCTTTAAAGAAGGCGTGTTCTGGTCCAACCCCTGGATAGTCTAAACCAGCAGAGATAGAGTAAACAGGTGCAACATTTCCATCTTCACCAAGACTGCATAGGTTTTCATTCCATCGACAATTCCTACACTACCCTTGGTCATTGTTGCCGCGTGTTTGTCAGTATCTAGACCGTGACCAGCAGCTTCTACCCCAACCAATTTAACTTCTTCATCAGCTACATACTGTGAAAAGGCACCGATGGCATTAGAACCACCACCTACACAGGCAATAACGTAGTCTGGCAGACGTCCTTCTTTTTCCAAGATTTGACGACGTGATTCTTCACTGATGACTTTTTGAAATTCATGAACAATAGTTGGATAAGGGTGAGGTCCAACAGCAGAACCTAAAACGTAGAAGGCTTCAAGGTCATTCATCCATGCTCCAAAGGCTGCATCAACCGCATCTTTGAGGGTACGAGTACCAGTTTCAACTGCGTGAACAGTTGCTCCCATCATCTCCATGCGGAAGACATTGAGACGTTGACGCTCCACATCTTCTGCCCCCATGTAGACATCACATGCCATACCAAATTTGGCTGCCGCTGCAGCTGTCGCAACACCGTGCTGACCAGCTCCTGTTTCAGCAATCACACGTTTTTTACCCATGCGTTTTGCTAGAAGGATTTGTCCTAAAACGTTGTTGAGCTTGTGAGAACCAAGGTGGTTCAGGTCTTCACGCTTGAGATAAATCTTAGCTCCGCCTAGGTGTTCTGTCAAGCTTTCTGCATAATAGAGTGGTGTTTCACGACCTGAATAATCCTTCAAGTAATGGCGAAACTCAGCTAAAAACTCTGGATCATCCTTGTATTTTTCAAAAGTCACTTCCAATTCATCTAGTAAAACCTGAATTGGTTCTGGTACAAAACTACCACCAAATTGTCCAAAATATCCTTTAGTTGTCATAAAATTTTCCTCTTTTCTATTATTTCAAAATATGAAAAAGCCCACACACGGAATATATTTCCATGTGAGGGCGTTCGTAACGCGGTACCACCTCAATTGTAAAGAGAATATCCCCTTTACATCTCTGCCTTGTCTAACAACAAGTTGCACTGTAAGGTGTGCCTACCGAATTTTTATTGTTTCAAATTCATTTTTTCAAATCAGCCCAATTTCACTATTTTCAACCACCTGTTCGCAGCAACCACAGGCTCCCTGAAGATCTAAAATAATTACTTTTCTGATTTGTTGAAATTATTATATGTCATTATCTATTCTTTGTCAATGATTTTTAAACGATTATTTTGAAGAAGCAAGAATTTCTTCAGAAACTCTGACAAAAGTCTCAATGATATAATCTACTTCTTCATCCGTTAATTTCGTGTGAAGTGGCAGTGTAATTTCGTTTACAAAGAAGGCATAAGCTCGCGGATAATCTGCCATGTCAAACCCAAGATTCTTATAGGCTGTCAAAAGCGGAAGTGGTTTGTAGTGAACGTTACTTGCGATTCCTGCCTTGGCCAGTTCTTGAATAATTTGATTGCGTTGTTCGAGATTTGCTCCTTCTACATGGGTGATGTAGAGGTGACGACAAGATTCAACAGTATCTGTCTCATGAGCCAATGGGTGAATACGAGTTCCCGCAAATCCATGGTCATAGCGTTCCACGATGTCCTTACGACGTTGTAGTAAGCCAGGATAACGATCTAGCTGAACTAGACCAAGTGAAGCCATGATATCCGTCATATTGCACTTGTAGGCTGGAGTTACGATATCGTATTCCCATGAACCCAGTTGCATCTTAGCAAGAGCATCTTTTGTTTGACCATGAAGAGATAGGATTTGGAATTCCTTATACATTTCTTCATCATCAATCGCTGGATTTGCTTTCCAAGTCGCACTTCCTCCCTCAGCAGTTGTAAAATTTTTAACCGCGTGGAAAGAGAATGATGTGAAGTCTGCAATGGAACCAGCTGGTTGCCCTTTGTAGGTTGAACCCAAAGCATGGGCGCTGTCAGAGACAATCACAATACGGTTAAAGGCCTTTGCCACTTGCTAGCAGCTGTAAAGAGGTCACGTTTCTTTTCTACAACTTGGAACAAACGGTCATAGTCACAGATAATCCCTGCTAGTTCAACTGGGATGATAACCTTAGTCTTCTCAGTAATTGCTTGCTCAAGCTTGTCATAGTCCATTTCAAAGGTATCATCTTGGATATCAACCATCACTGGTGTCGCACCTACGTGAGTAATAACACTACATGAAGCTGTATAAGTCATAGCTGGAACGATGACTTCGTCACCAGGCCCTACTTCAAGCACGCGCAAGATCAATTCAAGAGCTGCTGTTGCAGAGTTGAGGCAGACTGTCTTAGGCGTTTGAGTATAGACGGACAGACGACGCTCTAGTTCTTTTGTCTTTGGACCTGTTGTGATCCAACCAGAACGAAGGGTATCGGCTACTTCAGCAATTTCAGCTTCGGTAATATCGGGTGGTGAAAATGGAATATTATACTTTGTCATTGATTTACTCCTTTTACTGTATTCACTCTTGTGACTACTTTATTTTAAAACTTCAACTACAGTCTGGAACATGATCTTGATATCTCCGAAGAAATTAAAATCACGTAGGTAGGCTAGGTTAAAGTGCATTTTCTCTGGAAGGACTCTTTCTACATAAGCCTGGTCAACTGTCATACCTTTTGCAGTCATTTGACTGATGATGGCATCCTCATCCTTATAATTAATGCTGGCAAGGGAAGTAATCCCCGCAGGTAAGAGCAAGGTAGCCATCATTTCAGGGCTATACTGCTCTGTGTAGCGTGGTACTTCTGGGCGTGTTCCTACAAAAGACATCTCCCCTTTGAGGACATTGACCAATTGCGGCAATTCATCCAAACGAACACGTCGAATGAAATTTCCAACTTTTGTGATACGACTGTCATTTGCGGAAGTTACCAGACTTCCTTTTTTATCAGCATCCGTCACCATGGTCCGGAATTTCCAAATCTTGAAATGACGGTTGTACTGGGTTACCCGCACTTGCTTGTAAATAACTGGACCCTTGCTATCTAGCTTGATCCAGATGCTTAGAATCAGAAATAAGGGGGAGGTCAAGATTAACAAGACTACGGCTAGAAAACAAATCTAGGCAACGCTTGAAAAATCAGTGAGCCTTTTTCTTCTAGACACAAGCTGGTAGTATGGTTTTACCTCGCTCAATTGCATTTCTTGAGGTAGTTCATCCCATTTCAGCATGCACATTCTCCTCTGTTTTTTATATATAATCTTTATTAACATTCTACATTATACCACAAAATGAAAGAGGCAGTGCAAGAAATCTGTGTTTTAAAGGAATTCTTCCTAGGAAAGAGCCCCTGCCTGCAAACTATACATCTTGTGATAGGTTCCACCCAATGCTAGGAGTTCCTCGTGGGTTCCACTTTCGATGATGCGTCCCTTATCAAGAACATAGATGCAATTAGCATCTTGAATGGTAGAAAGGCGATGGGCAATGGCAATGGTTGTCCGACCTTGTCTCATCTTGGCTAGGGAATTTTGGACCAGAGCTTCTGTTTCAGAGTCGATATTGGCTGTCGCTTCATCCAAAATCAGGATTTTAGGTTGACTGGCAACAGTTCTAGCAAAGGCAAGAAGCTGACGTTGACCAGTTGAAAAACTCGAACCACGCTCAGATACAGGAGCATCATAACCTAATGGAAGATCCTGAATGAAAGAATCTGCATCTACAAACTCTGCTGCAGCCTTGACTTGGTCATCGCTGATATCTTGGTACATGGCGATATTGGACTTAATGGTCCCATGATAGAGGAAGGGATCCTGTAGAACCAAACCGATGTTTTTTCTCAGCTCCTCTTGACTATACTTTCGAATATCCACACCATCTAGTAGAACCCGACCTGACTGGAATTCATAAAAGCGCATGAGAACATTGATGATAGAAGATTTTCCCGATCCTGTATGTCCGACAAAGGCAATGGTTTCACCTTTATTGACGGTAAAGGAAATATCATCGAGAATTTGGTGTTTCCATCATAAGAGAAGGACACATGTTCAAAGCGGATATTTCCTTCTTGAATCTTGGATTGACCATTTTCTTGGCTCGGTTCATAGTTGGTCTCATCGATCAGTGCAAAGACACGACCTGCTGACACCATGGATGTCTGAAGAGTAGAAAAGTTTTGCGTCACCTCGATAAGCGGATCAAAGAGACGGTTGATGTACTGGATAAAGGCGTACATAGTTCCTGCCGTTATGCCTAGATAGAGACCACGATAGCCAAAGTAGGCCATCAAAACTGCATAGCCTAACAGCTTCAACAAACTCATAGCTGGACGTAAAAAGAGAGAATCCAAGGCTACTGAACGGTTAGCGTAGACTAGGTGTTCCTGATTTATCTCATCAAACTCTTCTTGCAGGCGTTTTTCTTGGTTAAAGGCTTGAATAATACGAATGCCTTCGATATTTTCTGCCAGCTTACTGTTAATATCTGACAGTAGACTTCTGGTTTTTTCAATGACCTTGACCGATTTTTTACGGTAGAGATTGACCAAAAGGAAAATCAAAGGCAGAAAGAGCAAGACTAAAGCAGTCAGACGATAGTCCAGAACTAACATGGTATAAAGGGTCGTCACGAATATAAAGACTGCCGAGATAAAACTGGACAAAATACCTGAAAACATATCACTGATGGTCTCGGTGTCATTTGTCAAACGAGAGACAATAGAGCCTGCAGGCGTTTTATCAAAGTAAGACATGCCTAGCTTCTCCATATTGGCAAAGGCATCACGTCGGATATCTCTAACGATGCTGTAGGACACGCGCGCAAAAAGGAGATTCCCCACATATTGGACAATGGTTTGAAGAATGTAGAGACCATAGTAAACTAGCAAAACTGTAACAGCAAGCTGATTAAGGTTGTTTAGATACTGGTCGATAAAGTGAGAAGCTACCAGGGGGATAATACTCTTAACAACAGTCGTCGTAAGGAGAAAAGCAAGGGCTAAAAAGGTTAGGAGACTATAGGGCTTAAGATAAGACAATAAACGCTTCAATACAGACCATTGTTCTTGTTTATTCCGCATCTTCTTCTCCTTTCATTTCTAACTGTTGAGACTGGTAGGTTTGGGCATACCAACCATCCAAGGCTAGTAAGTCTTCATGCCTACCTCGTTCAATGATGCGACCATCCTGCATGACCAAAATCAAATCTGCATGAACAACTGCACTGAGACGATGGGCAGTGATAATAGTCGTTTTATCTTTGCGAGTTTCCTTGAGATTATCGATGATTGCGAACTCTGTCTTAGCATCCACAGCTGACAAGGAATCATCTAAAATCAAGATATCAGGATTTAAAATCATAGCCCGACTCATAGCCAGACGTTGCTTTTGTCCACCAGATAGACTAACACCTTTTTCCCCGATAACTGTATCAAATCCCTCAGGCATGGCTTGAATGTCTTGATAGACTTGAGCCAACTTTGTCGCTTCTTCTACTGCTGAGAAAGGTAGGTCGGGATTTCCAAAACGGATATTGTCTAAGATAGAACTAGCAAAGAGAAATTGGTCCTGTGGGACGTATCCCATCAAACTTCGTAAGTCAGCTAGTCGATAGGCTCGAATGTCATGACCATTTAGATAAATAGCACCTTGGTCAACGTTATACTCACGTAGGAGCAATTTAATCAAAGCAGTTTTCCCTGAACCAGTTTGCCCAACCAAGCCCAGTGTTTGCCCTTTTTCGAGACTAAGTGGATATCTCTCAGCGTCTCTTCGTCTTCAAAGGCAAAACGATCAATGGCATAGTCCAAGCGCCCATTTTCAATCTCGTCAAGTGGAGACTCTGGATCTTTGACAGGTGACTCTTGAGACAAGAGGCTCTCAATACGCTGGTAAGAAACCTTCCCTCTTTGAGTAATGTTGAAGAGGAAACCAATCGCCATCAAGGGCCAGACCAACATATCCAAGTAAGAGATAAAGGTGACAAGGTTCCCGACAGTTACCTGTCCTGCTTGCACCATAAAGGCACCGACTAAGAGAGTTAAGGCATAGGAAGAACCAACAAAGAGTAGAACCATGGGGTCAAAGAGACTATCATATTTCATAGTTTGCAGATTCTTTTGGAAGGTCAAATCATTAACTTCCTGGAAAGATGCCAATTCATCAGACTGATAACCAAAGGACTTGGTTACCTTGATACCTGATACAGATTCTTGAACCTTATTGTTGAGTTCAGAAAAGGCTGCTTGTGATTCTCCGAAAGCCTTATGGGTCTTTCTCCCCAGACGACTAGTCGCATAGGCCATAAATGGCAAGGGCAGAATGGCAACCAAGGTCATCTGCCAAGAAATGCTAAAGAGCATGGTTAGTAAAGTCACCAAGGCTGTGATAGAGGCATCCACTGCCATCATGACACCACCACCTGCTAGACGAGTCAGAGCATTGATATCATTGGTTGCGTGAGCCATCAAATCCCCAGTCCGATAATTCTGATAAAGCAGGCGACATCTTTGTAAAGTGCTCAAATAGTCTTGAACGCATGATTTGTCCAAGTCGGTAGGAGGTCCCTAGGATATACATGCGCCAAACGTAACGCAGGTAGTACATCCCGAAAGCTGCCAGCAAGAGATAAAAGAGATGAAGCAGGAGCTCATCTTGTGTTAATCGTCCCGAGGTGATGGCATCAATCACGCGCCCCATGACCATAGGTGGGATGAGGTTTAGCACAGAGACTAAAACCAAAGCTACGATTCCAACTAGGTAACGGCGTTTTTCTAATTTAAAAAACCACCAGAGTTTTTGGATGATGGACATAAAATTCCTTTCTAATGACAAATGGAAACCTGAGGCGACTGCCTCAGGTTTTTCCTATTCATAGGTGATGACACTAACTTAAACTTTGTCATATTCAGCGATAAAGTTACTCAAAGGAGTAACATTTCATTTATTTTCAATCTTTTACATAAATCATTCTTTATTATAAAGGATTGACCTGGTTTTTTTCAAACTATATGTTGGGGAATTACTTCTTTTTCTGGTATAATATTGTCTATAATCTGAATGAAAAGGTAAACATTATGAAATTGATCTCATGGAATATTGATTCCCTCAATGCAGCATTGACAAGTGATTCTGCGCGTGCGAAATTATCACAAGATGTCCTCCAAACCTTGGTAGCCGAAGACGCTGATATCATTGCCATCCAAGAAACCAAGCTTTCTGCTACAGGGCCTACTAAAAAACATCTCGAGGTGTTAGAAGAACTCTTCCCTGGATATGAAAATACTTGGCGTTCCTCTCAAGAACCTGCTCGTAAAGGCTATGCTGGAACTATGTTCCTCTATAAGAAAGAACTGACTCCAACTATTAGCTTCCCAGAAATCGGTGCTCCTTCTACCATGGACTCTGAAGGCCGTATCATTACCCTAGAATTTGATACATTTTTCGTGACTCAAGTTTACACACCAAACGCTGGTGATGGACTCAAACGCTTGGAAGAACGTCAAGTCTGGGATGTCAAATATGCAGAGTACTTGGCTCAACTAGACAAGCAAAAACCTGTCCTAGCAACCGGAGACTACAACGTTGCCCACAAGGAAATTGACCTTGCCAACCCAGCCAGCAACCGCCGTTCACCAGGATTTACAGACGAAGAACGTGAAGGATTTACAAACCTTTTAGCCAAAGGATTTACAGATACCTTCCGCCATATCCATGGCGATGTGCCAGAACGCTATACTTGGTGGGCACAACGTAGCAAAACTTCAAATCAACAACACAGGCTGGAGAATCGACTACTGGCTCACAAGTAACCGTGTAGCAGACAAGGTTACCAAGTCAGACATGATTGACTCAGGCGCACGCCAAGACCATACACCGATTGTCTTGGAGATTGATTTCTAAGGAGAAAACGAATGGACTATCAAGCTGTCATCCCTGAATTTGTCGTATCGGATATCGAGAAATCGCGTCACTTCTACTGCGACTTATTGGGATTCTCTGTCGAATACGAGCGTCCAGAGGAAAAATTTCTCTTCCTTTCGCTTGAAGACTGCCAACTTATGCTAGAAGAAGGCAACGCAGAAGAATTATCCCAACTGACTTATCCTTTCGGGCGTGGTGTCAATATTTCCTTTGGTATCAAGGATGTCCCCAGACTCTATCAGAAAGTAATCGAGTCTAACTATCCTATTCATCGTCCTTTGACTAAAAGAGAATTTCGAGTTGGTGAACAATATATCTACCCTCATGAATTTGCAGTTTTAGACCCAGATGGCTATTTTTTAAGATTTAGTGAATAGCATAACACTACAGTGGAAAAAAAATAAGAAAAGAGGCATGTGCCTCTTTTTTGTTTCTATATCCTCACCTGTCTATCTTCAGACCGTTGTCCGGTGACAAACATGGTGAAGGTTGCCTTGCAGACATTTCGGCCATCTTGGTTGATGATGTCAACATCGACGACACAAGTGGTACGTCCTTGATGGACACATTCTCCTTTGATAGTGAGAACATCCCCTAGATTTCCAGCTTTCAGATAGTTGATGGAAGACTGGAGTGTCACTCCGTCTAAGCCAAGCGAAATCACCACAAGTCCACTGATTTGGTCACAAAGGGTAAATAGATAGCCTCCATGTGCATTCCCGTAATAGTTGAGTGAGGAGTCCACTACTTTTGTCGTCACCACAACGTGACCATCTCTCATTTTTTCAATTTCGTAATTTTCAAAGGCAGATATAGCGTCAAAGTGAAAATCTTTCATACGTTCCTCCTGGTATTTCAAACGACACTATGATACTACTTTTCAAGACTCTACGCAAGAGAGAAGCACTTATTCGGGCAAAATACCAACCTGCTTTACAAAGCGCATAAAGGCAGCTTGTCCTTCTTCTGTTTGCTTGTAAACTCCTGCATCTTCCAAAACTCGAGCAAAGATTTTTCCAACAGATTCTTGGACGATATTAAGAGCTTGGTCTTTGTCAGTCAATCCAGGATGGGATTCTTTCAACTCATCTGCCCATTCTTGGTGATAATCTGCTACTGAAACATCCTCTCCGACTAGGTAGGCTGCTACCTGCTCCACTTCTTCCTTCAAGCGTGGTGGCAAAATTGCCAAGCCCATGACCTCTATCAAGCCGATATTTTCCTTCTTGATATGTTGGACATCCTTGTGGGGATGATAGATACCATCTGGATGCTCTGGAGATGTTTGATTGTCCCGCAAGACCAAATCTAACTCAAACTGCCCATCTCGCTTACGGGCTATCGGTGTGATAGTGTGATGTGGTGTTCCATTACTTTCTGCCAAGACCTGTACACTTGGATCTGAGTATTGACGCCAAGCCAGTAAGATTTTATCCGCTAGTTCTGTCAAATCTTCTTTCGAATCTGAAGTTAGTCGAATCACAGACATAGGCCACTGAACAATCCCTGCTTTGACAGCTTCAAAACCTTCAAAGGTAAAGTTTTTCTGAATAGGAGCCACTTCCATTGGGAAAACATGACGACCACCTTGATAATGATCATGGGTCAGGATGGAGCCACCCACGATTGGCAAATCAGCATTCGAACCTGCAAAGTAGCCTGGAAATTGCTCCACAATCGCTAACAAACGTTCAAAACTTTGGCGACTAATGGCCATAGGACGATGCCTGCTGTCTAAGAAAATACAGTGTTCATTAAAGTAAGCATAAGGCGAATACTGGAAGCCCCACTCCTGACCAGAAATATCAAAACGAATAATCCGGTGATTGCTTCTAGCTGGATGATTGACACGACCATGGTAGCCTTCATTTTCCATACAGAGCTGACATTGAGGATAGTTACTCGACTTAACCAACTTAGCCGCCGCAATCTCCTTTGGATCCTTTTCAGGCTTAGAGAGATTGATGGTAATCTCCAGTTCACCATAGTCAGACGGTACACGATAAGCAATATTCTTTGCGATAGCCTTCAGTTTGATGTAGTCATTCTTCTGACTGAGTTGGTAGAAGTCCGCAATCGCCTGCTCTGGTGACTGGGCATAAGTAGCCCAAAAGTCTCGATTAACCTGACTTGGACAAGGCGTTACCAAGTCCATGAGGTCAGCACCGAGAATCTCACGCGCTGCCAGACTATCTTCAATCGTTCCCAAGCGAACTGCTTCCTCAACAAGCTGATCTTTTAGTTCAATCAAATCATTTTGGTCAGTCTCAACTTCAAGAACTCCATCTCCCACCAGTGCCAAGACGCGATTGGTCAGATAGATCCGATCCAACTCTTCAAAGGTGCTTTCTGCAATGACTTTGGTAACAAATGTTTCTACTAAGGTCACTAGATAACCTCCTTTTGACTAATCAAGAACGCGAGTTCCACCTGCCACTTCAGCGATATAGAAACTTGGAGCGTAGCCAACTACTTCCTCGTAGTGCTTGCCTACAGCTTCTTTAAAGGAATCAACAGCATCCTTTTGAACCAAGGCAATCGCACAACCACCAAAACCTGCTCCTGTCATACGAGCACCGAGAACACCTTCTTGAGCCCAAGCTGTATGAACAAGGGTATCTAATTCCAAGCCAGTTACTTCGTAGTCATGCTCCAGTGAAACATGAGAAGCATTCATCAAACGACCAAACTTGTCTAAATCTCCTGCTTGAAGAGCTACTTGTGCTTTAAGCGTACGTTGGTTTTCAAGAACGGCATGACGCGCACGTTTCAAGCGATTTTCGTCTTTGATCAGGTAGCTGTATTCATCAAAAGCCCATTCATCCAATTCACCCAAGGTTTGAATATTTAAGACCACTTGGAGTTCTTCTACTGCTTTTTCACATTCAGCGCGGCGTTCATTGTACTTAGAATCTGCTAGTTCACGGCGTTTGTTGGTATTCATGATAACAACAACATTGTCCTTCAGATCAAGGGGAACCAAGTCATATTCTAAAGTATTGGTATCCAGATAAATGGCACGTTGATCTGCCCCCATACCGATAGCAAATTGGTCCATGATACCAGAGTTAACCCCAATAAAGTTGTTCTCTGTCAATTTCCCGATTTTTACTAAATCTAGACGGTCCAATTTTAGGTCAAAGAGGTATTCTGCCACGACACCTGTCAAAAGCTCTAAGGATGCAGATGAAGACAAACCAGCACCATTTGGGATATTCCCATAGACATAGAAATCAAACCCTTTATCAATCACATGACCAGCTTCTTGCAAGAAATGAAGGACACCTTTGGGATAGTTGGTCCAGTTGTGCTCTTTCTCAAACTTAAGGTCAGCTAGAGGTACTTCGATAATGCCTTTATCCTCAAAGTTTGCTGAGTAGAAACGCAAAACTTGGTCATCACGCTTGCGTGCTGCTCCATAAGTTCCGAGTGAGATAGCTGCTGGAAAAACATGGCCACCATTATAGTCAGTATGTTCCCCAATCAAGTTGATACGGCCTGGTGAAAAGAAGGTTTGATCTGCTTCTTGACCAAAAACAGCAAGAAAGTCCTTGCGAAGTGCATCAGCAGTAAGATGTTGTGTCATATGAATTCTCCTTTGACAATTTGTTAGGTAAAAAAGTTTACCTTGTAATCGTTTTCTTCTATTGTACCCAAGGGTTTTGCTTTGGTCAACATTTTTACCGATATTTTACTAAACTATGAGTAAAAAGATGGAAAAATATGATATAATAACCTAAAAAGGAGGGGAATTATGGCTACACTCAAAGATATTGCTCAGTTAGCCTCTGTCTCAATCGCAACTGTATCCCGTGTCCTCAATCGCGATCAGAGTCTATCTGTCACAGAAGAAACCCGACATCGTATTTTAACTGTCGCCGAAGAACTAGGCTACACCAAACATCTCAAAACTGGTGAATCTCATAAACTAAAGCAAAAGATTGCCATCATCCAATGGGTCAGTGAACAAGGAGAGTTAGAAGACCTCTACTACTATCAGATTCGACTAGGAATCGAAAATAGAGCTCAAGAATTAGATTACGAGATTTTGCGCTATTTCAATGACCAACCATTCACGCTTAGCGAAGAAGTCATTGGAATCCTTTGTATTGGAAAAATTTAGCCAAGCACAGATTGCGTCATTTGAGGAATATCACAAACCCTCTAGTATTTTTTTAGATAGTGATACAATTGCCCTTGGTCATACCTGTGTTATTACGGATTTTCTATAATGCAGTTAGACAGGTCGTTGATTACTTTACAAATCATGGACTTAAAAAGATTGGTATCTTATCCGGTCTTGAAACCACAACTGACCAAGAAGAAGTCATCGCAGATAAACGTTTAGATTACTTTTAAATCCTATATGCAAGAAAAAGGGAATTTTTAACGAAAAATTCATTTTCCAAGGTCAATTTACTGCCAAATCTGGATACGACTTGATGAAGGAAGCTATCGAAAAAAATTAGGGAGATAAACTTCCACAGGCCTTTTTTGCAGCTAGTGATAGTCTGGCAATTGGTGCCCTTCGAGCCCTTCAGGAAGCTAATATCAGCATACCTGAGCGCGTCAGCATTATTTCCTTTAATGATACTATTCTAACCAAGCAAGTGTTCCCACCACTTTCCAGTATCACAGTCTACACCGAAGAAATGGGACGCACAGGAATGGATATTTTGAACCGAGAAGTCCTTCACGGCCGCAAAATTCCAAGCCTGACCATGCTAGGAACCAAACTGACTTTAAGAGAAAGTACCTTGCATTAAGTACAACAACTGAACATAAAAAATCCTAATAAAGATTCTCAAATCTCTATTAGGATTTTCTTTTTTTAATCCATCACAATCATAGATTTAATAGTCTTGCGTTCATCCATGTCCTTATAAGCTTGGTCGATATCTTCCAGTTTATAGCTTGAAGTAAAGACACGACCTGGATTGATATCACCATCCAGAACAGCTTTGAGCAAGAATTGCTTATCGTATGTTGTTGCAGAAGCTGCTCCACCCGCAACAGAAATATTCTGAGCAAAGGTCGAACCAAGGGCACGGTTATTATAGTGAGGCACACCAACAATTCCCATACGACCGCCATTATGAAGGACACCCAGTGCTTGCTCAACAGCCGCCTCAGTACCAACACACTCAAGTGCTGCATCTGCTCCTCCTCCGAGGATTTCACGCACCTTGGCAATGCCTTCTTCACCTCGCTCAGCTACAACTGCTGTCGCTCCTGACTCCAAGGCCATTTGTTGTCGATCTTCGTGACGACTCATAAGGATAATTTGTGAAGCTCCACGCATCTTAGCAGCAATGACAGCACATTGGCCAACAGCCCCATCCCCAATAACGACAACCTTGTCGCCTTTTTGCACATTAGCCACACGCGCTGCATGGTAACCGGTCGGCATAACATCAGCAAGTGTTAAAAGTGACTTGAGCATGCCTTCGCTATAATCTGAAGGTTGACCTGGAATTTTCACAAGTGCCCAATTAGCATAGTGGAAGCGGATATATTCAGCTTGGAAATTCCCTCCAAGGTTATTCCCAATATGATTGTCGCAAGAACCATCAAATCCAGCACGACAAGCATCGCATTCGCCACAGCCATGAGTAAATGGCACAATCACAAAATCACCTGGCTTAACTGTAGTAATGGCTTCTCCAGCTTCTTCAACGATTCCAATCGCTTCGTGTCCACTATTTGTGACCCGCTTTGATATCTGGATTACGATAGCTCCAAAGGTCTGAACCACAAACGCAAGCACGAACTACACGGATAATAACATCATCTGATTCTTGAATGCTTGGACGCTTGACTTCTTCAATACCGATCTGACCTGCCTTAGTATAGACTGCTGATTTCATAAACATTTACCTCTCTGTATCTAACTTATTTCAAGTATACACTATTTATGAAGCTTTCGCTCACTTATACTATAGTTCATTAATGATAATGTTCATGTCCATGGCTTTGGACTGCTTCTATCTCCTCCATATTCCGCTTATGGGCTTGGTGAGTTGCTAGGTCTACATCAACTTCAATGGTGATATTTTGGAAACCACAATCTTTGAGTATGCTTCGAATCGATTCCTTGCAAAGCTCCATCTGTTCAATCTCTTTTAAACAAACATGGACAATGGCATTTTTTTCCAAACCATCCATGGTCCAGAGATTGAGCTGATTGATACTAGCAACGTGGTCCAGTTGCTCCAAATCACTCTTTACTCGCTGGATATCCACTCCTTCTGGCACGGCGTCTAGGAAAATCTTGAGTGTAGACCAAAAACGTGGAATAGCTTTTGAGAGAATAAAGATCGAAATGACAAGAGATAAGAGCGGATCCAGAATATACCAGTCGGTAAATCGCAGAACAATGGCCATTAGGATGACGGCCACCCAACCCAAAGTATCTTCCAGAAAATGCAGGCTAAGGATGGATTCGTTTTTTGTTTTTCCTTTACGAACTACTAGACTTGCCAGCACATTAATGCTAACAGCAATGATTCCTAACCATAAGATTCCCTCATCGTTGACAGGTTGTGGATTAAAGAGTTTCGTTATATTTTCTAAAATAACGAGAACAGACCCTGTCATTAGAATCACAGCCGTTACCATGGCCCCCAAGAGGCTAAAGCGCTTATAGCCCAAGGTATAGTGGCTGTCTTCTTCACGATTAGAGATTGTTTCTAGAAAGGCTGATACCCCAATTGCGATTGCATCTCCCAAGTCATGGACAGAGTCAGCAAGAACCGCACTCGATCCAAATACTCCTCCAGCTATAAACTCAACAATGGCATAACTTAAATTCAAGAAAAAAGCTAACCAGACTGTATGTTTTGTCTTCATAATCATCATTCCTTTGTTATAATAGATTCATGAACATCCTGTTCATTATCATTATCTAACATTCATTACAGAAAGGATAGGAGCAAACTGTTTACTTTGTAAGATACGGAACAGTTTGTTCAAAATGTCCATATGACTAGTCAAGATCGTCGCATTACCAAGACTCGAAAAGCTATCTATACTGCTTTTTTACAATTACTAAATCAAAAAAGCTTTGAAACGATTACCGTTCAGGAGATAATAGACCTAGCAGATGTCGGTCGTTCCACCTTTTATAGCCATTATGAAAGTAAAGAATTACTCCTAGATGAGCTTTGCCGCTATCTCTTTCATCATCTTTTTGAACGCGAGGAAAATATATCTACAGAAGCTTATTTGTCCCATATCTTTTCGCATTTTAAGAAAAATCAAGACCACGTCACCAGCCTCCTTTTCTCAAAAAATGACTACTTCCTCCGTCAATTACAGAAAGAGCTAGAACATCATGTTTACCCCATGGTAGCAGAGGACTTGCAAGTTTCCTATCCTAATATTCCTACTTCCTATCTCAAGCATTTTGTCGTAACTAACTTTATCGAAACATTGACCTGGTGGCTCAAAAAAGGGAAATCTTATAAGGAAGACCAAGTCGTGGGATTTTACTTAGACGTAATGGAAATGACAACCAAACAAAAATAAATCATCATTATTCTAGCTATAAAGGAAATCCTATGAACATCGTTATTATTCTTGTTATTTTGATAGCCTTCTTACTTCTTGCTTTTCCTCTTCATCATTTATTGGCTAGCCTTTCAGAATTAAGAAAAGGCAGGAAGCCCCTAGGAAATCAGCTTCTCCTTATCGGAAGTATCCTTGCTACCTTATCTATCTTCCTCTACTTCTTTGCTACCTTATCTATCTTCTGCTACTTCTTTTTGCCGATTGTCGCACTATCTATTTGGCTGATTGGCTGTGGATTAATTTGCTACGGGGCCTATTGGAATGATAAACAGAAAGGAACCTTTAAAAAGTCTCACCATATCATCAGAATTACATGTGCTATAGTATTGACACTTATACTACTTTTATTCTAATACAAAAACCCTATCTTATCTAAAAAGCAAGATGGGGTTTTTGTTAGTATAAAGTAATTTCTATATTTATTTTTGAAGTATTCCTTCTTGAAGGAGAAATTCACGCGCTACTGTTTCGGCCGACTTGCCTTCCACACCAACCTGATAGTTGAGCTGACTCATCTGGCTCTCGGTGATTTTACCAGCTAGTTTATTAAGGACTGCTTCCAACTCAGGATGTTTTTCGAGTAATTTAGCTTTCATGAGTGGAGCGCCTTGGTAAGGTGGGAAGAGGTGTTGATCATCTTCTAAAATCATCAAGTCATACCTAGCAATTTCAGCATCTGTTGAGTAAGCATCTGTAATTTGAATGTCCCCTGACTGGATGGCTTGATAGCGAAGAGCTGGCTCCATAGTGGCTACATTGAGATTTAATCCATAAACAGACTGCAAGCCCTTGTTTCCATCCTCACGGTCGTTAAACTCCAGAGTGAATCCTGCCTTGAGCTGTCCTTCTACTTTTTTCAAGTCAGAAATCGTCTTAAGCCCATATTCTTGCGCAATTTTTTTGGGAACTGCTATAGCATAAGTATTTTGATAAGCCATGGGTTTAAGAAAGGCTAGTTGATCCTGTTTGGCAATGCCGTCACGAGCCACCTCGTAAACCTTTTCTGGGTCATGCCCAATTTGTGGAGATGGTTGGAGGAGACTCTCTGTCACTGTTCCAGAAAATTCTGGATAGATATCAATGTCCCCTTTTTTCAGCGCTTGATAAAGGAAATCTGTCTTCCCAAAGTTAGGCTTGACCGTCACCGTCATATCCGTATTTTCCTCGATGAGAAGTTTATACATATTCATGAGAATCTCAGGTTCAGGTCCCAACTTCCCAGCTATAACCAGATTTTCTTTCTCTTTATTTGGAATCATGCTTGGAGCATAACTAGCTCCCAAACCAAGCACCATAACAGCAAAGGCTGCAACAATTGTACGCAACTTTGCCTTTTCCAACCATTTGAGAACAACATTAAAGAGAATGGCCAAAATAGCTGATGAGATTGCACCGATTAAAATGAGACTAGCATTCCGACGATCAATTCCCAAAAGGATAAAGGAGCCCAATCCTCCAGCTCCAACAAGAGCGGCTAGAGTTGCTGTCCCAATGATCATAACGGTTGCTGTACGAACTCCCGATACAATGACAGGCATGGCAAGTGGAATTTCAAACTTTTTGAGTCGCTCCCACTTGGTCATTCCAAAAGCAATTCCTGCTTCCTCAAGACTAGGATCAATGCCGTTCAAGGCTGTGATTGTATTTTCCAAAATCGGGAAAATAGCATAAATGACAAGGGCTGTGAGGGCTGGTAAGGTTCCAATTCCCATGAAAGGAATAAAGAGCCCCAATAAAGCCATTGAGGGAATGGTCTGGAAGATACCCGCAACTTGTAACACCCAGTTCGCCACTTTTTTGTGGCTATTTAGATAAACCGCAAGTGGGATGGTCAGAAAAATAGCAACCAATAAGGTCAAAAGAGACAATTGTAAGTGTTGTCCTAGAGCTGTTACCCATTCACTAAACCGCTCATGAAAGGTTGAAATCAAATTAGACATGAAGGCTACCTCCAAACAAGTTTGCTACAAAGTCCGTCGCAGGCGCTTGTAAAATTGTTTCATGTTCTGCAACCTGGCGAATTTCTCCATCCTGTAAAACAGCAATTCGATCCCCTAATTTCAAAGCCTCATCCGTATCATGGGTCACGAAAATAGTCGTCATGCCGAATTCTTTATGTAAATCTTTTGTAAGAGCCTGCAACTGCTTGCGAGAGATGGCATCCAAGGCTGAAAAAGGTTCGTCCATCAATAGAATCTTTGGTTCCCCAATGATGGCCCGTACAATGCCAATCCGCTGTTGCTCCCCACCAGATAATTCACTAGGCATGCGATTTGCATACTCTGCCGCAGGAAGCCCCACCTTATCCAAGAGTTCTTCTGTCTTAGAAGTGATTTGTTCCTTGCTCCATCCCTTCATTTCAGGAATGAGAGCAATATTTTCCGCAACCGTCAAGTTAGGAAATAGGGCAATGGCTTGGAGGACATAGCCGGTACTGAGACGTAACTCCCGTTCATCATAGTCCTTGATGCGTTTCCCATCCATATAGATATTGCCATCTGTCGGCTCCAAGAGTCGGTTCACCATCTTGATCATAGTAGTCTTACCAGATCCTGAAGGACCCACTAGCACCATGAATTCTCCATTTTCAATACGGAGATTGACATCTTTTAAAATATTTTTATCCGTGTAGCGCAAGGCTACATGTTTGTATTCAATCATTTTTTTCCTCAATAAGTTTTCTATCTCTAAGAATATCCAAAAGGCTGCTTGCTGGATGCCCTAGCACTTTTTCGATATCTGTTGAAACCCCAGCTTGTTCCCCAACTTTGATAGCTGTATAGGTGCTGACCCAGGCATCGTACTCCCAAGTTTGTGCTGGCCATTTTTTTCGTGACTCATAGGCTTCTTCTACTGATTCATCTAGATACGTGATGTCCTTACCGGTCTCCTTTGAGAGAAGCGCTACGATTTCTTCCATGGAAAGATCCTCTGGTCCTGTCAAATTCAGGCTTTGATTTTTCCACTCCTCAGGATTTAAAGAATTTCTGCTGCAACCTTAGATGTATCCTTACGAGCAACAGCTGACACAAGGCCACTGCCAGCCGGACCACGAATCTCTCCATTTTCAAGCGCCATATCAATCAGAAAGTCCAAGTAAAAATTATCTCTCAAAAATGTATAGGTGAACCCTAACTCCTTGATATAGGCTTCCGTCTGGGCATGATCTCGAGACAAGGTAAAAGTTGCCTTCTCATCTGCCCCATAAAAGGAGGTATAAACAATATGCTGCACCCCTGCTAGTTTTGCAGCATCTAAAAACTCCTTGTGCTCCTTGACACGCTCTGGATTTTCCCGAGCAGATACCATCAACAAGGTATCGATACCCTTAAAGGCCTCAACCACCTCTGGAGTATTGGCATACACTATTTTACGGATTTCTGCAGACGCGTAAACTTTTGCACGCTCTGGGCTTCTTGCTAGATGGACTGAAGCGATTCCTTTTTTATCGACAAGGTCAGCCACATAGGAGCCTAATTTCCCTGTTACACCTGTAATTCCGATCATGACTGTTACTTCTTTTCCCTAGATTTCATTTTCTTTAGCTTTTAGATTTGCGATTATACGCTCTTGATAGGCTTCAAATTCTCGGATTTCTTGATCTGAAAAACCTTGGTAGAAAATTTCACCCAACTCTTTACTAACGCGGTCACCGATTTCTTTTTGCGCCCAACCGAGTTCTGTCAAAGAAATATATTTTTTCCTTTTATCCTGTGTGCAAGGTTGAATCGTAACCAAGCCTTGTTCTTCCAATTTCTTAACCATACTGGTCAATGTATTATTGGCTAGACCCGTCGCAAGAGCAATATCGGTCGCAGTAGCGCACCCCAACTCTTGCTTCCACAAAATCGTTAAAATTTTTCCCTGTTCACTTCGGTATTGAGCATCTGGTTCCTTGCTAAGCAACTTTTGAAAGATACGCCCATTCAACAATCGAATCTGTAGAGCTTGATAGCCACCCAACATCTTGTCCATTTTGTCCCCTTTTTTCTTCTATATCGAATTTTCTAAGCCAATTGTAACTCTTTTTATTACATCTGTCAATTGTTTCGATATGGAAATAATAAAAAACTTCCTACCAAAAAGTAGAAAGCTATCATTTTAATAAAATTAAACATGAATCACATCAGAAGCATTCCTCTTAAAGAAAGTGCTATGAGCCAGATAAGGACCGTACTTAGAATTTTTGACTATAAACCAACCATAAGGGAATAATAAAAATTTTTTTATAAAATAGAGTAAGCAAAAAGTAAAAAAAGAACTAAAAACTAAGAATTATTAAGTCAAGAAAGTAAAGATAAAAGACAATTGATGTATTCAATAGAATATTAAATCCCGTAGCAAAAACTAGCTGATAAGATATTCGTCTTGATCTGAGGATTAAAGAGTTTGACAGCAAATAAAAGCCAATAAAGAAATATTATAGATACAAATTGGCTTGTAATCATGACGATAAAAAAACTAAACATTTACTGTTATAAAAAAATTAATCCTACTAGTAAAATTACTCGCCTTGTTAATCCAAATATGCGAAACGCCACTAATAGCACTCCAAGGAACAAATAAAGCTAATCTTCTAAGGTAAATACCATCCTGTGTAATATAAAATTTCCAAGGAAAAAGAAAATGTAAGCCGATACCAAGTAAAAAGCAATAAAAGAAGGAAAATACACTAACTGTGTTTGATCAAAACTAAAAAGCGTAATCATAAAATGTTATCGTTTGAAATTCTCGACCAACAATTTGATTAAAAGCCTAGAAAAAAACAAAAACAATTATAAATAAAAACATATCTATAAAAAAATACTACGAAACTTTACACCTTTTTGTCATAGATCATATTCTCCTAAATTATACTATCATCAAATAATTCTTTATAATTTTTATGTAACTCTAGTATACCATTAAATACTCAAAGAATATAAAAAACGATAGAAAGAGATATTAAAAAAATAGAGTCTAGTCAAAACTAAACTCTTTATCTTTTACTCTTCTTCTACCAAACGTTTAAACTCTGCTTGGATCTCTGTATTTTCTGTCGGTTTTAAGTACATGATTCCACCATTTGTCGTTGGTGAATGAAAAACAATCGTTTCTCCTGTGTTCGTTATCGCAAAAAAGTAACTATGAACATCCGGGTATTTATCCCAATTACTATAGCGCTCCACGATTCTGTACTTAGCGTTCCCTAAACCTGTATCCGTGTATACAGCATCCATTTTTTCGCTTGGTCCATTTCCAAAGGTATAGAGATTATCCGCACCAACATCTCCTCCTACAATTCCCTTTTTGTAATTGGGTTGCCCAAGTCTTTCTCCCCAGCCTTTAATAAAAGTTTCTAATTTAGCAGATTTGTTGGCATTCCAAGGAGCTTTTTGTTTCTCACCAGAAATAGTCCTGCTAGTAGAAGTTTCGAATTTCTGCCAATCTAGTTGCTTGAAATTCATTAAATCTGCCTCTGCTTTACCAAAGTCAGAATGCAAACTTTTGTTACCGGGTACACGAATGTCCTGTTCCTGAACTTTACTTGCTGCTTGCTGGCTAGAATTGAGATGAAAAAGTACTCCCCTACCTTCACCTGTACCAGATGACCAGCTTAATTCTAAGATATCTCCATCATTATAGATATTCATAGAATTTCTAGCCCCACCATGACTTGCTACAAAGCCTTCTGCTAAAAGTATCGGTTTCTCATTTACGAGATAATAAAGACCCGAAATAAATAATCACCATTAGATTGCTCAACACCTATTAACAATTCCTCCACACCATCTTTATTAAGATCTGCATAGGCAAAACTCATCTTATCAGCTTGATAAACCGCATTTTCAACTGACCAACTATTGATCGGGCGTTCAACCCCTTGTAAACTCTTATAGAGATCAGCGATTGCATTAACATCCTTCGGTGTAAAAAGAATTTTTTGATAATTATCAAAAACTGGCTTATAGAATTCTTTAAAAATTTTTTTCTTAGACTCTACGGATGTTTGTTCACTAGTATTTGATTGATTGATAGTTGTTGAAAAACTAAGATCCTGACTTGAATTTTCGGAACTTTGACTACTACAGCCAAACATAAAAAAACTCATGAATAGAACAAGCAACCCTCCTAAAATACTCTTTTCTTCCATAATAAACTCCTTTGAAGTTCAACTATTTGTTGTAGTGATTTCACTTACATTATATCAAATGTTTATCAGTTATAAAAAAATAATATAAGACTAAGACAATAAAAAAAGAGCTATATAGCTCTTTAATTACGGAGAATAAGGGATTCGAACCCTTGCGCCGGTTACCCGACCTAACGATTTAGCAAACCGTCCTCTTCAGCCTCTTGAGTAATTCTCCTATTAATGGGCACGAGTGGACTCGAACCACCGACCTCACGCTTATCAGGCGTGCGCTCTAACCACCTGAGCTACGCGCCCAAGTAAAAAAACTTGGTACTTGAACAAAGTTCAAAGCGGGTGACGAGAATCGAACTCGCGACAACAGCTTGGAAGGCTGTAGTTTTACCACTAAACTACACCCGCATAGTATCTTATTAAAAAAATGGCGCGAGACGGAATCGAACCGCCGACACATGGAGCTTCAATCCATTGCTCTACCAACTGAGCTACCGAGCCAATATTGCGGGAGCAGGATTTGAACCTACGACCTTCGGGTTATGAGCCCGACGAGCTACCGAGCTGCTCCATCCCGCGTTAATAATAAAGGAGGATGTGGGATTCGAACCCACGCACGCTTTTACACGCCTGACGGTTTTCAAGACCGTTCCCTTCAGCCGGACTTGGGTAATCCTCCATCATTCCAATGGACCTTGTAGGACTTGAACCTACGACCACTCGGTTATGAGCCGAGAGCTCTAACCAGCTGAGCTAAAGGTCCAACAAGATCATTATAGCGGCGAAGGGGATCGAACCCCCGACCTCCCGGGTATGAACCGGACGCTCTAGCCAGCTGAGCTACACCGCCATTAATCGGGAAGACAGGATTCGAACCTGCGACACCTTGGTCCCAAACCAAGTACTCTACCAAGCTGAGCTACTTCCCGAATTAAATTGTTAATGCACCCTAGAGGAGTCGAACCTCTAACCGCCTGATTCGTAGTCAGGTACTCTATCCAGTTGAGCTAAGGGTGCTCATTTATGCCGAGGACCGGAATCGAACCGGTACGATCGTTACCAATCGCAGGATTTTAAGTCCTGTGCGTCTGCCAGTTCCGCCACCCCGGCCTCTATAAGCGAACGACGGGATTCGAACCCGCGACCCCCACCTTGGCAAGGTGGTGTTCTACCACTGAACTACGTTCGCATCGACTCTGGTTTATATTAAAAAAAATGCCGGCTACATGACTTGAACACGCGACCCTCTGATTACAAATCAGATGCTCTACCAACTGAGCTAAGCCGGCTGATTTCTATTATGCGGGTTAAGGGACTTGAACCCCCACGCTGTTAAGCGCCAGATCCTAAATCTGGTGCGTCTGCCAATTCCGCCAAACCCGCAAATATGACCCGTACTGGGCTCGAACCAGTGACCCATTGATTAAAAGTCAATTGCTCTACCAACTGAGCTAACGAGTCAAATAACTTTCGTTATTACGGTCCCGACGGGAATCGAACCCGCGATCTTCGCCGTGACAGGGCGACGTGATAACCGCTACACTACGGGACCTATGGGAGTTAACGGGATCGAACCGCTGACCCTCTGCTTGTAAGGCAGATGCTCTCCCAGCTGAGCTAAACTCCCAAAAGCTAAGCGACTTCCATATCTCACAGGGGGCAACCCCCAACTACTTCCGGCGTTCTAGGGCTTAACTTCTGTGTTCGGCATGGGTACAGGTGTATCTCCTAGGCTATCGTCACTTAACTCTGAGTCATACATACTCAAAATTGAATATCTATCAAATTACAAGAAAAACCTTACGCTTTCGTATTCTCAGTTACTTTGGATAAGTCCTCGAGCTATTAGTATTAGTCCGCTACATGTGTCGCCACACTTCCACTTCTAACCTATCTACCTGATCATCTCTCAGGGCTCTTACTGATATAAAATCATGGGAAATCTCATCTTGAGGTGGGTTTCACACTTAGATGCTTTCAGCGTTTATCCCTTCCCTACATAGCTACCCAGCGATGCCTTTGGCAAGACAACTGGTACACCAGCGGTAAGTCCACTCTGGTCCTCTCGTACTAGGGAGCAGATCCTCTCAAATTTCCTACGCCCGCGACGGATAGGGGACCGAACTGTCTCACGACGTTCTGAACCCAGCTCGCGTGCCGCTTTAATGGGCGAACAGCCCAACCCTTGGGACCGACTACAGCCCCAGGATGCGACGAGCCGACATCGAGGTGCCAAACCTCCCCGTCGATGTGAACTCTTGGGGGAGATAAGCCTGTTATCCCCAGGGTAGCTTTTATCCGTTGAGCGATGGCCCTTCCATACGGAACCACCGGATCACTAAGCCCGACTTTCGTCCCTGCTCGAGTTGTAGCTCTCGCAGTCAAGCTCCCTTATACCTTTACACTCTGCGAATGATTTCCAACCATTCTGAGGGAACCTTTGGGCGCCTCCGTTACCTTTTTAGGAGGCGACCGCCCCAGTCAAACTGCCCGTCAGACACTGTCTCCGATAGGGATCACCTATCCGGGTTAGAGTGGCCATAACACAAGGGTAGTATCCCAACATCGTCTCCTTCGAAACTGGCGTCCCGATCTCATAGACTCCTACCTATCCTGTACATGTGGTACAGACACTCAATATCAAACTGCAGTAAAGCTCCATGGGGTCTTTCCGTCCTGTCGCGGGTAACCTGCATCTTCACAGGTACTAAAATTTCACCGAGTCTCTCGTTGAGACAGTGCCCAAATCATTACGCCTTTCGTGCGGGTCGGAACTTACCCGACAAGGAATTTCGCTACCTTAGGACCGTTATAGTTACGGCCGCCGTTTACTGGGGCTTCAATTCATACCTTCGCTTACGCTAAGCACTCCTCTTAACCTTCCAGCACCGGGCAGGCGTCACCCCCTATACATCATCTTACGATTTAGCAGAGAGCTGTGTTTTTGATAAACAGTTGCTTGGGCCTATTCACTGCGGCTGACGTAAAGTCAGCACCCCTTCTCCCGAAGTTACGGGGTCATTTTTGCCGAGTTCCTTAACGAGAGTTCTCTCGCTCACCTGAGGCTACTCGCCTCGACTACCTGTGTCGGTTTGCGGTACGGGTAGAGTATGTTTAAACGCTAGAAGCTTTTCTTGGCAGTGTGACGTCACTAACTTCGCTACTAAACTTCGCTCCCCATCACAGCTCAATGTTATAGAATTAAGCATTTAACTCAATTCACACCTCACTGCTTAGACAGACTCTTCCAATCGTCTGCTTTAGTTAGCCTACTGCGTCCCTCCATCACTACATACTCTAGTACAGGAATATCAACCTGTTGTCCATCGGATACACCTTTCGGTCTCTCCTTAGGGTCCCGACTAACCCAGGGCGGACGAGCCTTCCCCTGGAAACCTTAGTCTTACGGTGGACAGGATTCTCACCTGTCTTTCGCTACTCATACCGGCATTCTCACTTCTATGCGTTCCAGCGCTCCTCACGGTACACCTTCTCCACACATAGAACGCTCTCCTACCATACCTATAAAAGGTATCCACAGCTTCAGTAAATTGTTTTAGCCCCTGGTACATTTTTCGGCGCAGGGTCACTCGACTAGTGAGCTATTACGCACTCTTTGAATGAATAGCTGCTTCTAAGCTAACATCCTAGTTGTCTGTGCAACCCCACATCCTTTTCCACTTAACAATTATTTTGGGACCTTAGCTGGTGGTCTGGGCTGTTTCCCTTTCGACTACGGATCTTAGCACTCGCAGTCTGACTGCCGACCATAATTCATTGGCATTCGGAGTTTATCTGAGATTGGTAATCCGGGATGGACCCCTCACCCAAACAGTGCTCTACCTCCAAGAATCTTGATGTCGACGCTAGCCCTAAAGCTATTTCGGAGAGAACCAGCTATCTCCAAGTTCGTTTGGAATTTCTCCGCTACCCACAAGTCATCCAAGCACTTTTCAACGTGCCCTGGTTCGGTCCTCCAGTGCGTCTTACCGCACCTTCAACCTGCTCATGGGTAGGTCACATGGTTTCGGGTCTACGACATAATACTAAAGCGCCCTATTCAGACTCGGTTTCCCTACGGCTCCGTCTCTTCAACTTAACCTCGCATCATATCGTAACTCGCCGGTTCATTCTACAAAAGGCACGCTCTCACCCATTAACGGGCTCGAACTTGTTGTAGGCACACGGTTTCAGGTTCTATTTCACTCCCCTCCCGGGGTGCTTTTCACCTTTCCCTCACGGTACTGGTTCACTATCGGTCACTAGGGAGTATTTAGGGTTGGGAGATGGTCCTCCCAGATTCCGACGGGATTTCACGTGTCCCGCCGTACTCAGGATACTGCTAGGTACAAAGACTATTTTAAATACGAGGCTCTCACTCTCTTTGGCTGATTTTCCCAAACCATTCTTCTATAATCTTTGTGTCCACTTTGCAGTCCTACAACCCCGAAGAGTAAACTCTTCGGTTTGCCCTCCTGCCGTTTCGCTCGCCGCTACTAAGGCAATCGCTTTTGCTTTCTCTTCCTGCAGCTACTTAGATGTTTCAGTTCACTGCGTCTTCCTCCTCATATCCTTAACAGATATGGGTAACAGGTAGTACCTGTTGGGTTCCCCCATTCGGAAATCCCTGGATCATCGCTTACTTACAGCTACCCAAGGCATATCGTCGTTTGTCACGTCCTTCTTCGGCTCCTAGTGCCAAGGCATCCACCGTGCGCCCTTATTAACTTAACCTTATTTTTTTGACCTTTCAGTCATAAACTCTTATTAATACTACAGCGTTTTCGGTTTATTTTCTTGTTACTATTTGATATAGATATTCAATTTTCAATGTGCATGACTTGGTGATCTCTCACCAATGGAGCCTAGCGGGATCGAACCGCTGACCTCCTGCGTGCAAAGCAGGCGCTCTCCCAGCTGAGCTAAGGCCCCACAAGACCTCTCAAGACTAAACAAGACCAATGTGCTTTCCTTATCCTTAGAAAGGAGGTGATCCAGCCGCACCTTCCGATACGGCTACCTTGTTACGACTTCACCCCAATCATCTATCCCACCTTAGGCGGCTGGCTCCTAAAAGGTTACCTCACCGACTTCGGGTGTTACAAACTCTCGTGGTGTGACGGGCGGTGTGTACAAGGCCCGGGAACGTATTCACCGCGGCGTGCTGATCCGCGATTACTAGCGATTCCGACTTCATGTAGGCGAGTTGCAGCCTACAATCCGAACTGAGATTGGCTTTAAGAGATTAGCTTGCCGTCACCGGCTTGCGACTCGTTGTACCAACCATTGTAGCACGTGTGTAGCCCAGGTCATAAGGGGCATGATGATTTGACGTCATCCCCACCTTCCTCCGGTTTATTACCGGCAGTCTCGCTAGAGTGCCCAACTAAATGATGGCAACTAACAATAGGGGTTGCGCTCGTTGCGGGACTTAACCCAACATCTCACGACACGAGCTGACGACAACCATGCACCACCTGTCACCTCTGTCCCGAAGGAAAACTCTATCTCTAGAGCGGTCAGAGGGATGTCAAGACCTGGTAAGGTTCTTCGCGTTGCTTCGAATTAAACCACATGCTCCACCGCTTGTGCGGGCCCCCGTCAATTCCTTTGAGTTTCAACCTTGCGGTCGTACTCCCCAGGCGGAGTGCTTAATGCGTTAGCTACGGCACTAAACCCCGGAAAGGGTCTAACACCTAGCACTCATCGTTTACGGCGTGGACTACCAGGGTATCTAATCCTGTTTGCTCCCCACGCTTTCGAGCCTCAGCGTCAGTTACAAAGCCAGAGAGCCGCTTTCGCCACCGGTGTTCCTCCATATATCTACGCATTTCACCGCTACACATGGAATTCCACTCTCCCCTCTTGCACTCAAGTTAAACAGTTTCCAAAGCGTACTATGGTTAAGCCACAGCCTTTAACTTCAGACTTATCTAACCGCCTGCGCTCGCTTTACGCCCAATAAATCCGGACAACGCTCGGGACCTACGTATTACCGCGGCTGCTGGCACGTAGTTAGCCGTCCCTTTCTGGTAAGATACCGTCACAGTGTGAACTTTCCACTCTCACACTCGTTCTTCTCTTACAACAGAGCTTTTACGATCCGAAAACCTTCTTCACTCACGCGGCGTTGCTCGGTCAGACTTCCGTCCATTGCCGAAGATTCCCTACTGCTGCCTCCCGTAGGAGTCTGGGCCGTGTCTCAGTCCCAGTGTGGCCGATCACCCTCTCAGGTCGGCTATGTATCGTTGCCTTGGTGAGCCGTTACCTCACCAACTAGCTAATACAACGCAGGTCCATCTGGTAGTGATGCAATTGCACCTTTCAAGCAGCTATCATGCGATATCTACTGTTATGCGGTATTAGCTATCGTTTCCAATAGTTATCCCCCGCTACCAGGCAGGTTACCTACGCGTTACTCACCCGTTCGCAACTCATCCGGAGAAGCAAGCTCCTCCTTCAGCGTTCTACTTGCATGTATTAGGCACGCCGCCAGCGTTCGTCCTGAGCCAGGATCAAACTCTCATTAAAAGTTTGAGTTCTCACTCATTTCTGTCACTGACAGATTTATTGTTTTTTTCATTGTTCAGTACTACAACATCAGTTGTAGTGCCCTGCACATTGGTTCGTCTTGTTCAGTTTTCAAAGGTCTTTGTCGCGCTTACGACAACTATATTAGTATATCACAGTCACTTTTCTCTGTCAACAGGTTTTTTTAACTTTTTTTAAATCCTATTTCCATCAACTGCAATACACTCATAGTCCGTACGGGATTCGAACCCGTGTTACCGCCGTGAAAAGGCGGTGTCTTAACCCCTTGACCAACGGACCTTGAGCTTGTCAACTCTTTCTATTATACCCACTTTTTCTCCCTTGTCAACTAATTTTTGGAAAAAGTAGTTGACAAAAACGAAAGCTATAATTAGCTAAAAATTGATTTTATATATTCTTAAGTAATATTACAATTCGGCAATTTGGTTTAAGTTAACTTCTGCCACAGTATCATTACCAAACATTGAAATAATCATTTTCACTTTGTTATTATCAATTTCAGTGATTTTCCCTGTGTAATCAGCAAAGGCACCATCAATGATTCGAACTGTTTGACCGACTTCAACATTGATATCGAACTCTTGCACCGTTTGTCCCATTGATACCAAGATATCTCTAATTTCTTGTTCCAAAGTGGTGTTGGTTTTGATCTGTTACCGTGTGACCCAACAAATCCTGTAACGTTTGGTGTATTACGAACTACAAACCAAGCTTCATCAGTCATAACCATTTCTACAAGGACATAACCAGGGAAACGATTTTCTTCAACTTCTTTTTTCTTCCCATTTTTTTCGACTTGTACTGTTTGAGTTGGAATTTCTACACGTAGGATATTCTCCAACATATTGTAGGTTTGTGCACGTTGCAAGAGATTTTCTTTTACTTTATTTTCATAACCAGAATATGTCTGTAGGACAAACCATCCTTTATCAAAACTATCCATCTTTTTCCTTTCTTATTGGTAAACTTTTTTCAACCTATTTATACTATTTTAAAAAATGTTAATGAATCGAATCAATCCGCTAACGATTAACTGGTCAAAAATATAAATGATGACAACAAAGAAGGCAGTGTATTCCATGATAGATTTAAAATCTACCCAACTTTGTTTTCGTGTTGGCCAAGTTGTATCTTTAAGAAGTGTAAAGATATCCTTAATAAAACCCATTATTTTCTCCTATCTCGTTTCTCGGTGTGTTGTGTATTTACCACAATGTTTACAAAATTTATTTACTTCTAAGCGAGTTGGTTTTGGATTACCACTAATTTTAATCGAGTAATTTCGCGAACCGCAAACCGCACAGGCTAAACTTGCTTTTTTAAGTACCATAGCGCCTCCGTACCATCTATTATAACAATAATCCTTGTCTTTGACAAGTTAAATTGCACTTTGCATTTTCTTATTTTTTAAAATAAAAAAGCCTAGGAATAATCCTAGACCCTATTTTACATTATTTACCAAGGTAGTATTCAGAAACTACGTTCAATTTTTCGTCAAATTCGAATACCAATGGTGGGAAGTTAGGGATTTCCACATCCATGATTTCGTCGTCTGACAATTGTTTGATGTGTTTTACAAGGGCGCGGATTGAGTTACCGTGAGCTCCTACGAATACGTTTTTACCATCTTTAAGTGCTGGAGCGATTTTGTCTTCCCAGAATGGAAGGGCACGTTCCAAAGTCACTTTCAAGTTTTCAGCATCTGGGATAACTGAGTCGTCAAGTGAAGCGTAACGACGGTCAGTGTGAGCTGAATATTCGTCATCACGAGGCATTGCAGGAGGCAATACATCGTATGAACGACGCCAGATGTGAACTTGCTCATCACCAAATTGTTCAGCTGCTTCAGCTTTGTTTTTACCAGTCAAACCACCGTAGTGACGTTCGTTTAAGCGCCATGATTTTTCAACTGGAACCCAAAGTTGGTCAGATGCTTCAAGTGCAAGATTAGTTGTTTTGATTGCACGTTTCAATACTGAAGTGTAAGCTTGGTCAAATTCAATACCAGCTTCTTTGATCAATTTACCAGCATCGATAGCTTGTTGAGTGCCTTTTTCAGAAAGATCTACGTCAGCCCATCCTGTGAAAAGGTTAGCTTTGTTCCATTCAGACTCACCGTGGCGAGCGAAAACCAATTTTACCATTAGTTGGATTCTCCTTTTATTTTTCGAGGTTGCCCTCGTTTATCTATTCTATTTTACACAATTTTTCACAAAAAAGCTAGTTAAAATCAACGAAAAAGAGAAGAGCTCATGGACTCTTCCCTAAAAAATAATTTATTCTTCAATTCTAAATTGTTTCAAGCTTGCTAGGTACAGAGCCCCACCAATCACAAGGACGATTCCGCCAATCCACCCAAGGAAAGGAATCAAGGCAACTACAGATCCAACGATAAATAGAATCGATGGTGCTAGTGAAATACGATTGTCATCCTTATAGTAGACAAGTGAGAGGATTCCAAGAATGAGGATTGCAATTTTCACTAAAGAGAAAACAATGAAAATAATGCCCAAAATTAGCCCTGCAGCATCTTCGTCTTCAGAAACGGCTGCAAGAAATATCATAAAAATTGGTAAGAAAGCTAAAATAGCTCCTGCAATAATACCAATAAAGCCATCTACTTGTGCTAGTGTTTTTGTCTTCATAAATATCTCCTTTTATTTTAATAAGGTATATTATACCATATTTTTATTAAAGTTTTTATTTTTTTTAAAAAAATACAGGAATTTCTCCTGTATTTTTGTTAGATTATTTAGCTTCAAATCCTTCTGCTACTGCATCCGCAAAGTTTTCTTCAACGATGCTTGCACAGTGATCACAGATGGTTGCATTATAGCTACGTTCTGCTGTACTTGGATCGATACGACGGCAACGATCACAAACTTCACCAGCCGCACGCTCAACCGTGAAGCCTACATCTTCAAAGTTAACTGCACCTTCTGGAGCTGGACCTTCAGCGATGGTCAATTTAGAGACGATCAAGAGTTGGGCTACATTGCTATCAACAGCTCCAAGAAGAGTTTTCACCACTTCATTTGGATAAACTGTCAAGTGAGCTTCAAGTGATTTACCAATCACTTTTTCATTACGAGCTTCTTCCAAGGCTTTTTGAGCTTGTCCACGGAAGTCCATGAAGGCTGACCATGTATCCAAGATTTCCTCTTGGTTGGCAAATGTTTGAGCTTCTGGTAATTCTGACAATTGAACAAAGTCTTCTGTTTCAAACTCGAGATATGACCAGATTTCTTCAGCAGTGTGTGGAAGAATTGGTGTCAAGAGTTTTGTGATTTTCACAAGGATGTCATAGAAGACTGTTTGCATCTGACGGCGTTCAAGTGATTTGGCACCTTCAATGTAAACAACGTCTTTAGCGAAGTCAAGGTAGAAAGCAGACAAGTCAACGTTGATAAAGTTTACCAATGCCTTGTAGATTGTCAAGAATTCGAAGTTTGCATAAGCATCACGAATGGTCTTGACAAGTTGGTTAAAGCGGATTGTCATGTACTTATCAACAGAACGAAGTTCTTCATAAGCGACAGCATCCTCAGCTGGGTTAAAGTCAGATGTATTGGCAATCAAGAAACGAAGCGTGTTACGGATCTTACGGTAAGTTTCAGAAACTTGACTCAAGATATCCATAGAGATACGTACGTCGTTGCTTGAATCAACACTTGTTACCCAGAGACGCAAGATTTCCGCACCAAATTGTTTTTCAACATCGCTTGGAGCAATGGTATTTCCAAGAGATTTCGACATCTTCTCACCTTTACCATCAAGGGCAAAACCTTGTGACAAGATTTGTTTGTATGGTGCGACGCCATGGTTAGCTACAGAGGTGATGAGTGATGAGTTGAACCAACCACGGTATTGGTCTGAACCTTCAAGATAAAGATCTGCTGGATATTTGAGCTCTGGACGGTTAACCACTACACCATTCCATGATGAACCTGAGTCAAACCAAACGTCCATGATGTCTGTTTCTTTCTTGAACTCGCCATTTGGTGAACCTGGATGGGTAAATCCTTCTGGCAAGAGGTCTTTGGCATCACGTTCCCACCAGATGATGGAACCATGTTCTTCAAAGAGTTGAGCTACATGCTCGATGGTTTCAGCTGTCATGATTGGTGTTCCGTCTTCTGCATAGAAGATTGGAAGAGGAACTCCCCAAGCACGTTGACGAGAGATAACCCAGTCACCACGGTCACGAATCATGTTGTAAAGACGGACTTTACCCCATTCTGAGTGGAACTTCACTTTTTCAATTTCGTCCAAAAATTTCTTGGCGGAATTTAGATACAGAAGCAAACCATTGAGGCACTGCACGCCAGATGATTGGTTTTTTTCGTACGCCAGTCAAATGGGTAGGAGTGAGAGATTTCTTCTTGAGCTAGAAGTAGATCACCAAGTTTTTCAATAACCGTTGGCACAACCTTGTCGTAGAATTGACCTTCGAACTCTGCACCAGCATTGGCCATCATGATGCCGCGTTCGTTAACAGTCACAGCAACTTCAAGCCCATTGGCAACACCGACATTGTAGTCATCCTCACCAAAACCAGGAGCTGTATGGACGATACCAGTACCAGAATCAGTTGTAACGTGGTCACCAAGGATAACGAGTTCATCTACTGCTGTATCCCATGGGTGCTCTGTCATAATTTGGTTCAATTCTGAACCACGGTAAGTAGCTAAAACTTGAACGTCAGACCAACCGAATTTCTCAGACAAGCTGTTCAACAATTCTGAAGCAACCACAAACTTACGAGATTCGCCAGCTGGTTGCACCAAGACGTAATCAATATCCGCACCAACAGTCAAACCACGAGAAGCCGTGATGGTGAATGGAGTTGTTGTCCAAACGACGATGTAAGTATCTGTTTCAAGGACACCTTTACCATCTTTGACCTTGTTGGCATAGTAAAGGGACGTAGAAACCAAGTCATGGTATTCGATTTCCGCTTCGGCAAGGGCTGACTCAGATGACCATGACCAGTAAACAGGCTTCGCTCCACGGTAGATATAGCCTTTATTAGCCATTTCACCGAAGACACGGATTTGCGCTGCTTCATAGTCAGGAGTTAGTGTTACATATGGATTTTCCCAGTCACCAGAAACACCCAAACGTTTAAAGTCTTCGCGTTGTTTATCTACTTGAGACAGAGCGTATTCACGGCAAAGTTTCAAGTATTCAACAAGGTCCATCTCTTTGCGTTTAACGCCTTGTTTTGCCAAGACTTGCTCAATTGGCAGACCGTGAGTGTCCCAACCTGGAATGTATGGTGCGTAGAATCCTGACATCGATTTTGAACGAACAATGATATCCTTTGAAATCTTGTTCATAGCATGTCCAACGTGGATGTTTCCGTTGGCATACGGAGGGCCATCATGAAGCGTGAAATGCGGTTTTCCTTCATTTAACTCTTGACGACGTTGATAAAGTTTAGCTTCATCCCATTCCTTTTGCCAAACTGGCTCTTTGGTCGGAAGACCAGCACGCATTGGAAATTCTGTTTTCCCAAGATTGAGGGTTTCTTTTAAGTTTCATGTTTACTCCTTTAATGTAAATTGACAATATAAAAACCACGACTCGCAAAAAGGACGAAAATCGTGGTACCACCTTTGTTCGGAAAAAGACCTAGTCTCTTTCCCTCTTTTCCCGTAACGTGGGCAACGTCAAATCTTACTATTTTCAGATTTGATACTAAGAGAGGATAAATTTACCAACAGGGATTGTAGGACTTCCACCATCTCCTACTCGCTAGAAATGTGTTTGATAAATTCTTGTTCTCTAATAAGTTTCTTATAAAATTAGAACTGATTCTTGTTGAGCATCGGCATCGTCTTGAGATTCATTCTCATGCAATGGTTCAACAGGAGTTTCAGCAACTGGCTGAACTTCAGTTTCAGTTGACTCTTCAGCAGCCTGCTCCGCTTCTAACAATTCCTTGTTAGCTGCTTCAATACGCGCTTGAAGTTCTGCAACTTCTTCTGGAGAGAATTGACGCGTCATGTCAATTGGCTCTTCTTCATGATATGAAGATGCTGCTTCACCTAACACTTCTTCAACAACTTCCTTGAATGCTTCATCGCTCGTTTGAAGATAAGTTGCAGTCGGACGCAAAATTTCTTCCCAATCTGATGAATCAACAATAGCCAACTGACTTTCGATTGTTGATTTCAAACGTTGGTGGAAGACGCGACTCTTGTTCTTCAACTCTTCAGTTTCTACAGCAACTTTTTTAGCATTATCTGTAGCTTGTCGCAAAATTTCATTAGCCTTGTATTTAGCTTCATCAAGCAAACGTTGAGCGTCTTGCTCAGCCTGCTTAATGATGTTATTAGAACGGTCATTCGCAGCTTGTTTTACACGCTCAGCTGTATCTTGAGCAATCAGAACAGATTGGCTCAATGAATCTTTAATCTCATCAAAATATGACAAACGTTCTTCTAAGTTTTTAATGTGTTGATCTTTCTCATGATTGCTTCGTACAAGTACTTCATAATCACGAACAACAATATCTAAGAATTCATCAACTTCATCGCGATTAAATCCTCTAAACTGCAATCCAAAGGTTTTATCCTTAATTTCTAATGATGTAATTGGCATAATTTTTCCTCACTTATTTAATAAAAAAATAGAATCATTAATTGCTTCTGGTTCTTGGTCGTTTGTTTCTTCTCTTTTAGGGGTATTGGATGTATACTCAGAGGGAGCTTCTTTTTCACTTGTTAATTTTCTTTTTAGGGATATTATCCGTAAAAATTTAAGAGACATTCTTCTAAATCTTTGATATAGATTTCATTTTCTTGCTTATAACGATATAATTCCTCATAATCATTAAAAAGATTTTCTAAAAAAACATCAACTTTGTCAGTGTCATAACCTCTGAATTTAATCGAGAATTTTATATCTCTAATTTCTGAAGGATTCATTGACATTTTCCCCTCATCTACTTGATAACAATTGGACTGTTAATTTAATCTTATCTTTCTTGGTCTGACCGTTTTCTTTAAGTAAGATAATTCGGCCAAAGCGTCTGACGCTGATTAAATCACCAACTTTTACCTGATAGTCAGACTTTTCAATTATATGATAATTGACCTGAACCAACTTCTTTTCAACCAGAGCTGCAGCTTGCGAACGTGATAATTTCAATATACTAGATAAGAAGGCATCCAGTCGCAGGCTTGAAACCAAGACTTCTTTTTCTTGATACTCGTCTTTAGATTCTATCCTATCTGAAAAAGGGCGTTCTACTAAACTTACAGGCAACTTGGAGATCTTTTGAATTCCATCCTGGAAAAGAGTGGTAAATCTTCGATCGACAATAATTTGAGCTTTATCTTCTGTCACCAGAATGTCTCCGAACAACTTACGGTCAATACCTAGTCGATTGAGAACCGTACCCAGAATCTTTGAATGGGTTAGTTGTTGAAACTTGCTAGGATACTCAATCTCAAGCAAGGTCATTTCAAAATCTTCCAAACTTGGTGTGAAATAATCCGGTGCTAGAATGACCCTAGCATGCTCTGAAGGTACTAAACTAGTACTAACAAAAGTCTTTACTCCTCTATTATTTCCCAAAGTTTCTAAGATAAATACTTGGTGAGGATTTATAAAAGGAGATAAAATCGGTGCATAGTGCTCCTCGACTTGACTCAACCATTCCAACCCCTTATCGATGAATGGAATATCCTCTGTTGCGAAATGTTGGTAAAGTTCCTTGCTCATAATACGACCAGCAAATTGATGAGATAGTGGCTAATCATCCGCAAGAGAATTAGGGCTATCCAAACAGAGAAATCCAAACCTGCGATTTGAAGAGGTAGACGTTTTAGAGGTTCAAGAATTGGTTTACACAAAGTCTCTAAAAATTTCCCCAACTGTGTGTTATAGGCATTTGGAAACCATGATAATAGAGCAAAAGCTACAAGTATCAGTGAATAGATATCTGTAGCATTTTGGATAAAACGAATTATTAGAAACATTAACGTACTCTATTTCTCTTCATATCAAAGTCGTATTCTTCGCTTTGAGCTTCATCAGGTAAACGAATATCCTCAATGTTTACCACAACACCAACAGGCGTCAAAAGATACATTGTGTTCGCTACTTTCTTAACTCACCAGCAAGGACATGACGTGCTCCATCCAAGTAATCCAAACAACGACGAGCTTGAACTTCTGTCATATATTGGAAGTCAATCAAGATACTTTCATTTCCAGCCAACAAATCAACAATATCTGTTGCATCTTCGTAACGGCGTGGGTAACGAACATCGATGGTTACTTTTTCAGTAGAGCGATGGCTTTCAATTGCTAGTTGTTGTTGACGGGCATGAAGTTTTGTAATATTTTTCTCTTTTGCTTCGACTGAAGAAGATTCTTGAGCAGCAGCTTGCTGTGGCAATTCTCTTTTTTGAGGAACCGAAGCTAGTGAACGTTCAGGTTGTGCAGCTACAACTTCTGAAGCAACTTCATCTCCATCTTCTGTAAAGTAATCTATAAATTTATCAAATTTATCTTTTAATGACATGATTATTTCCTATTTAAAAAATGCTGTACCAATTCGAACGAAAGTTGAGCCACACTGAATCGCTTCTTTATAGTCACGGCTCATTCCCATACTTAGTTCTGTCATCGGCATATTGGGGAGTTGTTGTTCGCGAATGTATTGTTGCAACTCTTGCGTTTCTTTAAAGATTTTTTGCAACTCTTCTGTTTGGGCTTCAAAGGGAGCCATGGTCATGAGACCAACATACTCGATTTGATCCAAGCTAGACAAGTCTGGCAAGACTGTCAATAGTTCTTCTTTTGAAAAACCGTGCTTGCTTTCCTCTCCAGAAATATTGACCTGCAAAAAACATTTAACTGTTCGATCGGCACGTTTTTGAATCTCTTGGGCTAATTTCAAAGAATCTAAAGCGTGAAAATAATCAACAAAAGGAATAACATCCTTGACTTTTCTTCTTTGCAAGCTACCAATCAAGTGCCAAGTAACATCTTTATCACTTAAAGCATGATACTTTTCAAGAAATTTGTCGACACGGTTTTCACCGATGTGTTTGACGCCTTGGTCAATCAAATTTGCTGCAGTTGCAATATCAACATATTTTGTTACGGCAATTACAGAAACCGAACCGTCTTCACGGCCGGTTTCTTGAATTGCTTTTGTAACCTGTTGAAATACCTGATTTGTATTTTCTTTTAAATCCATCTCTATTAACGGTTTTTAAAGAATGGTGGTGTTTCCAACTCATCTTCGTCAGAAGCTGGTGCTTCAAAACGCTCAACTGGAGATACGACTGATTCACCTTGACGAACAATTGAATCACGTCTCAAGTCCCAGTCACCAAAAGCTGATGCTTTAGGCGCTTCAGTGTGACGTTGTGAAGGAGTTGGAAGTTCAGCTGTTTCTGCCAAATCAAAATGACGGTCATAAGTGTGTGTATGTCCAGATTTTACTGGTTCACGGAATGACGCTTGTCTTGGTTGTGGCGCTACAACTTTTTCGACTGCATCTTGACGAACTCCAGTTGCAACAACAGTTACACGGATTTCATCTTTCATTGATTCATCAATAGAAGTACCTAGCCAGATATTTACGCCATGTCCAGCAGCTTGATTGACGATTTCAGAAGCTTCTTCTGCTTCAATCAAAGTCATATCCAAACCACCAGTTACGTTAACGATAACATCTTCTGCTCCATCAATAGTTGTTTCAAGAAGTGGTGAGTAGATAGCTTTACGAGCTGCTTCAATAACACGCTCTTCTCCGCTACCGATACCGATACCCATAAGAGCATTTCCTTTGTTTGCCATTACTGTCTTCACGTCTGCGAAGTCCAAGTTGATCAAACCAGGATTTGTAATCAAATCTGTAATCCCTTGAACACCTTGACGAAGAACATTATCTGCTTCAGACAAAGCTTCAAGAAGTGGAGTTTTCTTGTCAACAATTTCTAATAAGTTATTGTTTGAGATAATCAAGAGAGTATCAACATGTTCACGAAGTTCGTTGATCCCTTGGACTGCGAATTGACCACGTTTGCTTCCTTCGAAACCGAATGGACGTGTCACAACACCGACAGTCAAAGCCCCTAAACCTTTAGCGATACGAGCGATAACTGGTGCAGCACCTGTACCAGAACCACCACCCATACCAGCAGTGATGAAGACCATATCTGCACCACTGATAGCTTCAGTAATTGCTTCTTCGCTTTCTTCAGCAGCCTTACGACCAACTTCAGGCTGTCCTCCAGCACCAAGTCCGCGAGTTAATTTTGGACCAAGTTGGATAACTGTTTCAGCTTTTGTACTGCTCAAGGCTTGTACATCTGTGTTGGCTGCAATGAACTCAACACCTGAAACACCTTCGTCAACCATGCGGTTAATGGCGTTTCCTCCGCCTCCACCGACACCAATTACTTTAATTACTGCACCTTGTGCTGCTGCTGTATCAAATGAAAATGTCATATTTTATTCCTCTATCCTATTCATCAAACATGCTTCCGATCAAGCTACGGAAACGTTCAGTTAACTTACCTTTTGGTTTTTCTTCTGATTGATTTGGAATTGTTGTTTCAGTTGCATAAGTCGATGGTTCCACTGACTCAGTCGAAGTTGTTCCAAATACTGAACGTTGAGAAGCCGCAGATTTTTCCTGACTTGAAATTCTGAAGTCAATTGGTTGTTGACGCAAAACTTGATCTCCTCTGATAGCTCTTTGAGCCAAAACATTAATTTCTGTAAGGCTTCCAGCAAATTCAGACAAACTAATTACATGAGCAAATGCAGGATTGCGGATACCCACTTGGTTTGGAACGTAAAGTTTTACACGAACTCCAAGTACTTCTTGGGCAAGCTCAACGATACCTGGTAGAATAGCATTTCCACCAATCAGAGCAATACCTCCCGGCAAGTCCAATAAATGTCTTCTTTCCAAATCTTGTTTGATTTGTTCAAAGATGTGTTTTAATCTAGCTGAAATAATTTGAGCCAAGTATTCTTCTGTAACTTCTACAGGTTCTACTTCCCCAATCACTTCAACTTGGAAAGTTTCTTTGCTTGCAAGTTGCGGATAAGCTTCACCGTAGTTAAGCTTCAAACCTTCTGCAATCTTCTTAGAAGTTTTAAGAACTTTTGAAATGTCTTTAGTGACGTAATCGCCACCTTCTTGGTAAACATTTGTGTATTGTAGCTCTTGATTACGGATAGTTGCAACACTTGTTTGGCCACCACCCATATCGATAACAGTCGCTCCAAACTCACGTTCGCCTTCGTTAAGAACAGAATTTACAATTGCAAGCGGTGAAATAATCACGTTATCGACTTGAACTCCAACACGTTCTACAGTTTTACGAAGGTTGTGAAGAATTGTTCTTGGACCTGTATAGAGAAGTCCACGCATTTCCAAACGAACACCCATCATACCACGAGGGTCACGAATGCCTTGGAAACCATCAACTACAAACTCTTCTGGTACAAAAGTAATCACTTCACGATCTGGTGTCATGCTCTTTGTCAAGGCTGATTTAACAACATTCTCAACATCTTGATCTGTAATTTCTTTGTATCTGATGTTACAGGAATCATTCCTTGAGTTGGTTCCACTTGCAACAAGTTTGCTGGAAGTCCAACGTTTACAGACTTAATTGAAATCCCTGCCTTTTCTTCTGCTTGAGAAATAGCAGATTTAATAGCTGTCGCTGCAGCCTCGATATCAACGATAATACCATCCTTGACACCTTTACTTTTGGCGTTGCTAACACCGATTACATTTACTTCACCATCTACAAGCTCTGCAACTAACACTTTAATAGAGCTTGTTCCAATATCTAAGCCTGTAAAAAAACCATTTCTAGTCATTACACTGCGTCCTCTCCATCTTCCAAGTTTCACACTTCGATTTTTTAATAGCTACATGAAGACATAGCTATTCACAGAATATTATATCACAAAAAAATACTTTCGTGCCTAATTTTTTTATGAATTTATCTAAGGTTTTTTTATACAAAATTGTTCGAAAAATGACTCTCAACCCTTCCTCTTTTATAATTATCTTCAAAAAAACCTTGTAAATTTCTTAAAATTACTGTGAATATCTATGAAAATTTTTCTTGAAAAAGAGGCGAATATCCTCCTGAACGTTATGAGCTCTCCTTAGAAAAATAAACAGAGGCTAGTTAAACTAGCCTCTGTTTATTTCTAACATTATGTTTGTTAAATTCTTTCAGTTATCTATTACCTAATATATTATTTCATTCAAATTCTTTCTCTACAACTTCCAAAGCACGTTCAATAACCACATGCATGTCGTAGTATTTATAGTCTGCTAGGCGTCCACAGAAGATAACCTTGTTATTTTTCTCAGCTTCCTCTTGATACTTAGCAAACATAGCGTTGTTCTTTTCATCGTTGATTGGGTAATATGGTTCATCTCCACGTTTCCAATCAGCTGGGTATTCACGAGTGATAACTGTCTTTGGTTGGGTGCCATACTCGAAGTGCTTGTGTTCGATGATGCGAGTGTAAGGAATCTCACGTTCTGTGTAGTTGACCACGGCATTACCTTGATAGTTTTCTTCATCCAAAACTTCGTGTTCAAAACGCAAGCTACGGTATTCCAACTCCCCATGTTTGTAGTCAAAGTATTGGTCAATCATCCCTGTGAAGACAACTTTTCCAGCTGAAGCTTCCAGTTCTTCACGATTAGCAAAGAAATCTACTCCAAGCTCTACTTCTACATCACCTAGCATGTTTTCAATGATAACATTGTAGCCACCGATTGGAATACCTTGATAACGATCATTAAAGTAATTGTTATCGAAGGTCAAACGAACAGGAAGGCGTTTGATGATGAATGGAGGAAGGTCTGTTGCAGAGCGTCCCCATTGTTTTTCTGTATAGCCCTTAATCAACTTTTCATAGATATCTGGGCCAATCAACTTGATAGCTTGTTCTTCCAAGTTCTTAGGCTCAACGTCTTTCATGTCAGCTGTCTGCTCAGCAATCTTATCCTTGACTTCTTGAGGAGTCTTGGTTCCCCACATAGCATAAAAAGTATTCATATTGAAAGGAAGATTGTAAAGACTTCCTTTATAGTTAGCCACCGGTGAGTTAATATAGTTATTGAATTCAGCAAACTGGTTGACATAGTCCCAAACTTTTTTGTTTGAAGTATGGAAAATGTGGGCACCATACTTGTGGACGTTGATACCTTCAACATTCTCACAGTAGATATTTCCACCAATGTGATCACGCTTGTCAATCACTTTACTTTTTTTCCACGTTTTGTAGCTTCGTGTGCAAAGATTGCTCCAGACAAACCTGCACCAACGATAAGATAATCGTACATTTTAATCTCCTTTTTATAATTTGACGATTCGATTGAAATAAGGAATTTTCATTAATAAACTAACAACTATTAAACTTATACATAAAGTGAATATTGGAAAAAGTAAATATGCACCTGTATAACTAAAACCAAGTAATTTTTCTAACACTTTCATAACATAAGTATGTACTATGAAAAACTCCCATTGTTTGATTAGAAAGAGAAATAATCCATTTGCTTTTTGGTTTTCTTTAAAAGAGAGGAAAAATACCGTCAGGAAAAATTCCTAAACTTACAATTTTCACAAATAAAATATCATAAAAAAATATTCAGCAAAAAAATTATGGTAAATAGTCTTTGCTAAGAAAAAAATAATATTACTGGCGAAATCAATAACAAAAAGTACTGTAACTACTTTCATCCATCTCTTAAAAGCCAATTTTTTTATATCTTTATCAAATTGAGCTACCAAACCTCCTAAAATGTAGTAGAAAAAAACCACGTCCATAACCTAAAGGTTTGTATAACATATGACTGTAACGGCATTTGAAGTATAATATTTGCTAACTCAAACATTAAACCAATAGCGATAAGGCAAGATAGAATGTATAAATATTTTCGTTTTGAGTTCAGAATTTTTTTCAAAACAGGCAGACATAAATAAATAAGTATTAGTGCACCAAAAACCAGAACTGCGAGAAATACCCTTTTTGCAACAGAGAGCCTACAATTTTTTTTATTGGATTAACTGTAAAGTCTCTTTTAAAGAGCCAAATGATAGTAGTCCATGATGATACTATTATTAAAATCCATTTGACTTTCTGCAGTATGTAGGAATAGGTTATATTACTCTTTCCTAACAATAAATAACCATTGACCATAAAAAACAGAGGTATAGAGTAGGTGCCTAAGTAATATAAATACGCCAAAAGATTCCAAGACCCTGTGTCTTTAAATCCAATCATTGTTGTATGAAGTAAAACAACTCCAATACATGCTAGCACTTTTATTAAATCTAAATTAATATTCCGAGTTTTATGCATTCTATTTTTTCCCAATGATTTGTTTTAATTCTTTTACATCTACCACTTTCAGAGATAGAATTGCAAAAAGATAAATAATTCCGCCAAGCACTGCAAAAACTAGAACATTTAGGGTTGGCGAAAAATGTATAACTGTTTTTGAACCTAGCAAAATGCCATACATGATAGCTGATGCTAGGACAATTTTTGTCATAGATCCAATAATAGGAACTTCTTTTAGGTATCTGCGGGTAAAGTACAATTGAATTGCCCACACTAGCGCCTCTGTTAAGACAGAAACAATGGCTGCTCCGATATAACCAAGTTTAGGAAGGAATAATAAGTTTAATCCTACACTGATAATTGCAGGAGCCGTTGTTGAAATCATGAATTCTTTATTTCGGTTATGAGGGATCAATATCTGAATTCCCATAATATTGGTCCATCCGATGAAGAACATACGGAAGATCATAATGGCAATTGCATAGCGTGCATCCTGAAAATCTTGACCAAGGAAAAACTGAACAAAATCATCATTGACAATCAAGATCCCTGCCATCATTGGAAAAATGACTAGATTATAAATGAGGAAGGACATTTCATGCATCTTATTGACTGCCTTATGATCACCTGTGGCTAATAAATGCGCAACACGAGGTAACATAACACTTCCCTAGAGACGTTACTAGGGTCAACAGAATATTGACCAATTTCAAGGCCTGGTCATAAATCCCTACATCCTTTGTAGAAGCTAAAGCTCCAAGCATGGTACGGTCTAAGGTAACATACAAAGAAATCGCCACTTGAGGAAGGAATAATAGTATGACGGGTTTCAAATGATGCCTAGCATATTCTATGTCAAAATGAGGTCTACCGATAAACTCTCGAGCAGGCAACCACATACTTAGTTGCCCCAAAAGTTCAAATATGGTTAGTAAAAAAACATAGAGGTAAAGATCATTTGCAGACTTGACAAAGAGAAAGATAGAGGTAACCCCAACGATTTTAACCGTGATGTTTCGAACAGTAATCTTTCGAAAATCCTCCAACCCTTGAAAGAGCCAAGAGATGTCTAAACCTTTAGAAACTAAACTCAGGCCTAGAATGTAGGCTACCGGATTTTGCATAAAGGGAAGAACCAGACAAAGAAGGCCATACAAGGTTAGAGAAAGAAGAGTTGCACCTAATTGCAGGGAGTAGATTCCCCAAAAGTTTTTTTCAATTTCCTTGCGATGCCCTGAAATGACCTTGGTTCCATAGTTAGCAACTCCTAGAGTTGCTAGGAGGATGAAGTAAGTAACGATGGAATTAAAATAACCATACGTCCCTAAATCATCCGAAGAAAAGACCCGTGTCACATAGGGAGTCGTAATAATCGGGAGTATAATCACCAACAATTGATAAGAAAGATTGTAGGCGTAGTTTTTTAATACTTTCATGTCAATCCGTCCTATTTATAATCAATCCCTGAAATTAGAAATTGTGACCAAACAAACTTATAATGGGCAATTATTCTAAAAGCTTCTATCATATTTCCTCTTTCCTACATTTTTTTGATATTTGTTGCAAATTAAATTGGTTTTATGCACGATACTATCTTAGCAACAAATACAATTTAGGGCTAAACATAAAAATAAGGTATTTTAGTTTTACTTTCCATGATAGCTTACTATTTTTTAGCAACTCACTCATTTCGACTTTCAACAACTCTTTATCTTTTGAAAAATCTTTTAAGCCTGAGTCAGCTTTTGCACCAATCACTACAAAACCACCTAATAATTTTTTAGCTTGCAAAGCTTGCTTTAATTCCGGGCTCTGAATGTACTCTCTTTTAACAATTTCCTCATTTTTTGCAACAGCTTTAAAGAAATCATATCTTTTTTCAGTAAATGTTGAACGAACTATACTCCCTTCCCTACGATAGTAATTGTAGGTCTCAAGCGGGCTTATCACGATTCTTTCAGCCAAGGCAAGGTGTTCTCCTACAACATAAAAATCCTCATAGATTTTCCCAACTGGAAAAGGGACGCTTTCCAATATGCTTTTTTTATAAAGCTTAGCACAGGCAGAAACCGTTGCAACTTTGTCGTCCAACATTAGTTCCAAGGCCTTCTCCTTTGTAATCACACTCAAGTTTTCATAGTCTGACTGTTTAAGATGATAAAAACTATAATCGTCATACTTTGAAGTTGCTTTGACCTTTGTTGAAATCAAGTCTGCTTGATGTATTTCTTGTATTTTTACTATTAATTCTAGAGTATACTCTTCAAGATAATCATCTGGATCTAAAAAGAAAATCCAATCTGAGTTGGCTTTTGTAACTCCAAAGTTACGTGCATCAGATAAGCCTCCATTTTCCTTATGAAACATGGATATTTTCATATTCTCGAGCGTAATCTTCACACAATCGAGGAGAATCATCTGTTGAACCGTCATTGACGAGGATCACTTCAAAATTTTGATAGGTTTGTCTCAGCAGGCTATCTATCGCATAGTGCAAATAGTCGGCAATGTTATATACCGGAACAACGATGCTAATAAACATCCTAAACCCCTCTCTCTTTTTCTTTCTTTTTAGAGTATTTCTTCAAAATTGGATTAAGTATTAAGGCCATTGCAAACTTGGTCTTGTAGTTCAAATAAGACAATCTGTCAAATTTTTTCGTAGGAATATAGTCATATGCACTTTGCTTAATTTTGCTATATAGTTCTTTCAAGAGTGTTTCGGAATCATTAACCATCCAAGACAAATCAACCTGCAAACTGATGAGATAAACTAAGGTTTCAGAAACTACTCGGTTTAAAACGGGTTCACTTTCAATTTTTGTAAAATAATCTAGAACTGAATTTGTAACAGTCAAATGGTGACGAACATTACGCTTCATACTCTCGATATTCATACTTTGCTCTGGTCTACCTATGTAGTATTGATAAATATCATAATTCCAATAACTGAAACAATGAACATACTCCAAAGGAAAAAGTGTGTATTGAATATCAACATAAAATGTTTTTTCACTTAAACGAATCTTGTTTTCCGACAAGATTGATGTCTTATAAGTAACCGAGTGCATCGGAATGCGAACATCCGGAATTCCCATGTGTTTTTTGCCAATTTCATACTTGTCTACGAAGTCATTTCGTACTGTAGTATTGTTATAGACATGCTGCTCTGTAAAATCTGTAATCACCATATCCACATCAACAGTTTCAAGAGTATCTAAAAACTTTTCAAATTCTGATGGAATAACCCAGTCATCCCCATCAATCACTTTAAAAAATTTTCCCTTTGCTTCTTGAATACCGCGATTGATAGTTGAACCATGACCACCGTTTTCTTTTGTAATTACACGACCATCCAGCAACGAATCTTGGGCTAATATTTCTTCTGCTACTTTAGCAGTATCATCTGTACTTCCATCGTTAACAACCAGTACTTCAAATTTATTTTTATAATCTGATTGCACTTGTTGGAAAGACTCCAGCCCTTTTGAAACGTAGTCCTGAATATTATAACTAGGCATTACAATTGTTAACAAACAATCCTTCATCATATCTCCTAAATCGTCTCAATTAGTTCAATCCACTGCTTGAGAATTTTATCTTTATCGAATTTATCCATATTGTCTTTTGCGTGTTCTGAGAAAGACTGTCTCAAAGCTTCATCTCCCATCAGTTCAAGTAATTTTTGGCTCAACTTGTCCGTATCATAACACTCAACCAGATAGCCATTAACTCCATCTTCAACTATTTCGTTCGGTCCTGTCGGACAACTAAAGCTAACTATAGGAAGATTGTATTGTTGTGCTTCTAGCAGAACTAGAGGTAGACCTTCATAGCGAGAAGTCATGACATAAATCCCTTTATCTCCATAAATCAAATCCTGATTTTTTTCGAGTCCTTTTATGACTAACTTATCCTGTAAATCATTTTCCTTGATTAAATTTCTGATTTTATCCACTTCATCTTGATTTCCGGAACCGTAGATTTCCCAAGTCCAGTCAGACCTTTTCGCTAACACTTTTTTCGCGATTTGAACAAGATAATCATATCCTTTTTGATAGTCAAAACGGCCAACCGTCACAATTTTAATTGATTTTTTATTATAGGATACATCTGAAAGAGCAGCCTCTTTCCAATTATAGATGTAGCAAATTCTCTCATCAGAAACACCGTATTTTTTTATATAATTTTCACGGTCTTCTTGAGTAAGGGTCACGAGTTTATCAGCAAATTTCGCTCCAATATACCTTTGTATCTTCTTAACTTTAGTATCAATATCTACTATAGAATTTGTATGATCGCAGGAAACAAATTTTGTTTTCAAACCAATTGTGCTTGCTACACCAACTGTATTCATACTCATTCCGATTCCAAAAACAATATCAATGTTCTCTTCTTTCAGATAGTTTCTCAATAACTTGACCGCTTCGAGAAAATTTTTACTCATTGATATTTTCTTTGATGATAAATTTTGATAACGAACTGATTGCTTCAGCGAGAAGAAATTGTTTTCTGTAGAAATCATCGAGAGAAGATGAACTTCATACATAGTTGATAACTCATTTGCAAGGCTGGTTGCTACTTTCAGTCCTCCATCTGTTCTATCGATACTCCATTTCACTAAAGCGATTTTTTTCATTTTTAAACTACACTTCCCCTTCATTTTCACCAAGTGATATAATCTCGTAGTGGTGAAGAACCCTTTTATCTTCTGGTGGCAATTGCATATAATCCGCTCCGTAAATGGCTGTTAGATATTCTTTATATTTGCAAGGACAACAAAGTTTAAGATCTTCAAACTGTAATAGGACTGGTTCTCCAAAGTAATCACTCGGTACTATCTCTCTTAATTTGTAAGCTCCCGTAAAATTTCCTGCGTAAGCTTCATCAAACGAATATTTTTTTATCGTTTGTAAATATTTTTTCTGTGCCCAGGTAAAGGAAATAATCTTCTCGATTTTAACAGCATTCGCAAAAGCAATAATTATCTTTTCAATGAATGGTCGATTTTCTTTTTTCTGATTCACCAAACTATTGAATTGCGAGAGTTGAACCATCATCCTTGCGTACAAGTATCTCAAAGAATGAATTTTTTTCTTTAAAGCATTAGATGGCATACCATCTAGCGGAAAAATGTCTATCCACAAACTTTCTACCAATTCTTCTTTACTATAATTCATGATGATTTTTGTAGAATCATCTCGAATCACAGAGAATGCTTTTTTATAGTCTAATGTATCTTCGCTTAAAAACTTGTAGTTTTCTGGCAAGACATTTGAAGCTATTTTTTTAAACTTTTCGTAATCCTCTCTCGGCATACCGATATCAATGTCATCATCCCAAGGTATGAAACCATTATGACGTACCGCTCCTAGCAAGGTCCCACCCAGAGCATAGTAGGTTAGGTTATTTTCTTCGCAAATATTAACAAACTCTTTCAAAATAGATAAAATCTTATCTTGAATGATTTTGATATCCGACATACTTTCCTCCTATATAAAGATAGCAGATTGGGATAGGCTGGCTTTTATATTTTTAATCTATTCTCGCCTATTGTTACTTAGTTTTTACTGTATGATTTCTTTAAAAAAATATTACTCTAATACTTCATCACTTTCATCTGAAAAACTGATAATCTGTATAGATTAAACTACCCATTAAAAATCCAAAAAAATATTGTAATGAAGGTACAAATTTAAATCGTCGATCATGGAATTAAAACTCATCATTATCAAAAATAAAAGTAAGAACCCATTGACGACTTTTTAATAACTTTAAACAAAGTTAAAGTTAGGAGCAAGACCATTAATGCTAAAATTAGTAAACCGTATTTTTGTAAAATTTGGATATACAAATTGTCCACATAAAGATATGTTAGGGAATTTCTTACTCCCTCAACAGTCAGACCGTTACCGTGCCATTCAACTGGCCGTCCTAGCAATCCAAAAACCATAAAGTTGCAGAGACTTATTGGCTAAGTAAAGACGACCACCCTAACATACTGTTTAATTTAAAAAGAAAATTATTGACAAAAGAATTAGTTGAATTTAGATAGGTCGTAGCAACCCAAAAACTAATGATAGCATTTACAATAAAGGTAAGTTTAAAAAGCGTTAAACACATATCCTAACTTAGAGCAAAGATTAGGAATCCACTTTATTAATAAATTGAATATCAATAATATACAAGAACTATAAAATGTCAAACGAGAGTCCGTTTGAATATAAATCCAAATAGCAGAAAAAGCAAGCAACAACCACTGCCAATATTGTATTCTATCTTGTTTCAAATAGAATACAATAGAAACTATATTCATTAATAATATCGATGGGAATAAAGCATATCTGAAACCCTAAGTAACTACGAACTCTAGCTCCAGAAACCTCTAAATAATTAAGTATAACTCCCTGTTTTTGCTCCTATTATAACAATAGACAACATAAACACACTTATGATTAGTGAAGTTTTCGCTACATTTTTTTAAATGGAATATCACGTAGAGCATATAAAAAAATAGGCCTACTGCAATATTAGAAGTGATACTGCTCACTCTTCCTATAATAAAGTAAATTAAAATTGTAGCAATTAATCCTATTAGCGTTTTATATTCATACTTTTCCTTTAAATGACTCTTTTTTATGAGCAAAAGGAAAAAGAGCAATAGTCACAACCACTTTATAAAATACTCTAGGTATGTATTGTACATAGAAAGTTACATCTAATATCGAAGCAATTAAAAACATCCCTAACGCAACAAGAGCTAAAGTTTCTGGTAAAGACTTTATCTTTATTACTATTTTCATTCCTATTTATATTCCTATCTAAAAACTCTGTCCGTATTTTTTCCCAAAGAATTTAGCTTGTAAAAAGGATTTCCCTTTTTGAATCAAATTAATCTTCTCCATGTAAATAAAAGGAATTTCTTTTATCCGTAAATCTTGATTTGCCAACCAAACATTAAACAATCGTTCGCTGACACGACCAAATAATCTAGCGTCAAAAGCAGAATACCCTTCTATGTCTATTCGTCTATAAAGTTCATCAACAATTGGAAACAGCCACTCACAGTATGCATCGACATTTTCCTTAGACATGATAAACATATTGAACATATAACCACTACGTTGTTTCATAACCTTATCAAATGTCTCTAGATAATCAGAACTCAACTCACTAACAATTTTACGTGTCACATCCAGGTGATTTGCATCATGTGTATGCGCATAATGAGAGTACAACGTTTCGATATAGTATTTTCTTTTCCGGGGGACAAGGACATCATAATCTACCAGTAATTTCTCAATTTCTGATTTGGATAAAATTATGTTATTCATGTCGATATCTTCACTATAAGATTGGCGTCCGGTTGTAAAATAGCGACGATAATGGACCAAACCAAGATAATCACATTCCAAGTTTTTCCACGCCCAATAAAGTCCTGTCAACTCACAATAATAGGGATTCAATTTGGAAATGTTTTCCCCTTCATTATCACATTGGTACCCTAAGTCTTCTTTTCCTTCACTACCGACATGGATAGGTATGTAAAGTTCAGTATCAGCAGGCATCATAAACTGCTTATGTGTTGCCACAATAATTTTATAATTCTTTGTCATTTAAACCCCCTTCATTTAGATTGAACTGTTTTAGATGAAAAAGAATCAACACTTGCACCCTAGTTTCACCGAATCTACATAAGAAACTAGTTAATTGTTTTTCATGTGTTTTAATTGACTCTTTTCAATCCGTTTTATACAGAGACTATACCCCATCGCCTCCATTTAACTGGTAGAGTTTCTATTCCCGCTTCTAATACACTACCACTAGCATTTGAACTTAATTCAGTTTTTTTAAAACTCACCAACAGACTATAAATTTTATATAAATCATAGTTCCTAATTAATGAGCCCCTTTTCTCGTTAAAACTTGTTTGATTGTTAATAAGAATATTTTAACATCTAATTTAAAAAGATTGATTTCTAGGATAGTACAATTCCATCTCGCAACGTTCAGGATAATAGACTTCACTTCTCCCAGAAACTTGCCACATACCTGTTATTCCTGGCTTGACTGAAAGCAGAAGTTTCTGTTCCTCTTGGGAATATTCTTCTAACTCCTTATCAAGGATCGGCCTAGGTCCTATAAAGCTCATCTCACCTCGCAAAACATTTATAAACTGAGGAAATTCATCAATACTCGTTTTTCTAATGAAATTCCCAATAATCGTTAAGCGTGGATCTTCGTTAGGAGGTAATTTGTAGCTATTGTCAATATATTTTTGATGTAGCTCTTTATTGGCCAAGAGAATTTCTTCAGCATTTTCCACCATTGAACGAAACTTAATAATTTTAAATTTTTTCCCATTCAAACCTACTCGATACTGAGTAAAGAAAATGCTACCCTTATATCCTTTTGCTTTATATATGATGAAAATAATCACGGAAGCTGGAAAGGCTAATACAACAGTTCCAACCAATCCAATAAAAAAGTCTGCAAGCTGCTTAAAAACTTTTGTATAAGACTTCACTAATCTCCACTTAAACTTCACCTACTTTTCATATAATCTTCTTTTCAAAATCTACTTTTTCTTATTTTTTTTCCCATAGGAACCGTAGTTCCCGTATGATCCGTAAGAACCATATTTTTCAAGCTGGATATTAAATTTATTCAGAATAACTCCTAAGAATGGTGTTCCTGTTTGCTCTAACTGGTCTTTAGCTTTTTGAACTTCTCTCCGTTTTGTTGCAGAAGCTTCAGTTACCAGGATAGAGGCATCACATTTTTGTACGATAATAGCCGCATCAATGACAACTCCGATAGGAGCAGTATCCACAATGATATAGTCAAAGTATTTACGCAAAGTCTCGATCATAGTCTCGAATTTTTCGCTTTGAAGAAGGGCCGTTGGATTGGGAGAAATTGCTCCTGATTGAATAACATACAAATTTTCCACATTTGTTTCACACAAACCTTGAGACAAATCTTTTGTGCCTGACAGATAGTCTGTTAAACCAGTGATTTTTTCAGTAGATTTGAAGACACCTGACATAACCGAATTACGAATATCGGCATCTACAAGAAGTGTTTTATAGCCAGCTCGTGCAAAAGCCCAAGCAATATTTGTTGAAGTAGTAGATTTTCCTTCACCTGGTCTTACTGAAGAAAGTGCAATAACCTTCAATTTATCTCCACTTAGCTGGATATTGGTACGGAGAGCGTTGTAATACTCTTCAGCTTTTTTCACATATCCTAAACGTTGTTCTGATAATTCTAACTTTGCCATTTTTTCACCCTTACTTTAATTTTTCAAGATTTGGAATCACTCCTAGAAGTGAGATATGCATAACTTCTTCAATATCTTCTGGACGTTTCACACGGTCATCCAATAATTCAACTAAGAGAACTACAAAGAAAACAAGTCCAGCTCCTGCACCAACTCCCAAGATTGTGTTTCGGCGAATGTTTGGAGATGATGGCGACAAAGCAGGACGTGCTTCTTCTAAGGTCGTTACATCTGAAACACGAGTCACGGCGATGATTTTCTCAGCAGCAACTTCACGGAGAGCATTAGCAATACGGCTAGCCTCCTCAGGCACACCATCTCGAACAGAAATTGACACGATACGAGTATCAGCCGGAACTGTTACTTGAACTTTTCTACCTAGAGCCTTGGCATCCATACGTAATTTTTGATCTGCAACAACTTTTTCAAGAACATCTTGAGAAAGAATGATTTCACGGTAGTCTTTTACCAAATACGAACCCGCTTGAAGGTCTTGGTTGGTCAAGCCAGGTTTATCAGTTTGGTTACGATTCACCACATAGATACGTGTTGTACTTGTATATTCAGGTTTTACAACGAAGGAACTGTAGCCGAAGGCTATCCCTCCTGTGATAATAGCCACTAAAGCTATAATCAGTTTCCGTTTCCATAGCACTTTCAACATTTGTAAAACATCAATTTCGATTTTATCTTTTTCTTTCATCATAACTCCTATAAAATTTGATTATCAATCACTTTGGCTGGATTGGTTTCAAAAAGTTCGATAGCTTTTTCTCGACCATACTTTTTGCTAACCAATTCAAAAGCTTCTTTCATAAACGGTGGTCTATCGACCAGATTGTGCATGTCACTAGCCACAATGTGAACTAGGTCTTTGTCCAAAAAATAACGAGCCCTCTTCTTCATAAACTTATAAGTATCTCCAAAAAGTTTGGGCTTTAGAATGCTTGAGCTATTGATTTGCGTATAGCAACCCATGTTTATCAATTCTCTCACCCTTTTTTCATCATTTTCCAAGGCGTGATAGCGTTCGATATGAGCAACTACTGGCGTAACCCCTAACATTAGAACTTTGGTCAAAGCGTTATGAATATCTCTGTAGGGTGTATTCATGCTAAACTCAATCAAAGCATAACGACTTCCATTGAGTTTTGGTATGATACCCTGTTCAAGTTTTTCTAAAACATCACTTGAAAAATAAATTTCAGCCCCGTAAACTATATTCAAATCTGGCGCAATTTCTTGAGCCAACTGTTTAACTTCGCTAAAATTAGCTGCAATTTTGTCTTCTGGCGTTTCAAACATCCCTTTTCTACGATGAGAGGTCGAAACAATCGTTCGAACCCCTTGTGCATAAGCTTCTTCCAAGAGCGCTCGACTATCGTTTATACTTTTAGGTCCATCGTCGACATCAAAAACAATATGCGAATGGATATCAATCATCTTATTTTCCTTCCATAACATCTTTAATGGCTTCTTTGACTGTTTCCAAGCTCGTTTGATCCACCTCTAACATATAGAGATTGCTATCTGGCATTGCGTAAGATGGTAGCCCCATACGACCAGTACCCTTCAAGTCTTGAGATATTACAGTATACTTACCACCACTTACAAGTTGAGCATTGACTAGACTTACCATGGTTTCCGGTGGCATATTTGTTTGAATAGACTCCTGCAAAATTTGAATAATGCCGTCATAATTCTTCAAGGCATCTGCAGAACTTAGTTTTTGGATGATAGCAGCAATGACCTTTTGTTGGTTACGGGCGCGGTCACCATCACCATTGGTTAAGGAATAGCGCTCCCGAACAAATCCTAAAGCTAGCTCTGAATCTAGGTGAATATCGCCTACTCCATAATGTTTACCATTTGTATGACCAGTAAACTCTTGGTCATTATAGACATCCACTCCTCCCAAGAAATCTATTAATTTCAAGAAAGAGGTGAAGTTAAGACGCGCATAATAATTTAAATCAATGTCATAAAGATTTCCAAGGTATGAATCGATGCATCTACACCATAAATCCCAGCATGGGTCAGTTTGTCATTTTGATTATTCCCACCATCCGCAATTGGCACATAGGCATCCCTTGGAGTTGTCGTCAAAAGAATCTTTTTGGTATCCTGGTTGACGGTCATAATGATATTGACATCAGAGCGTGACACTGAACTAATAGGACCATAGGTGTCAATACCACTAACGTATACGTTAAAGGATTTATTGTTTGTTACTTTAGGAGCTTCTACCACCTTGGTTAAATCTTTGGTATAAATCTTTTTAATCTTTTTAGCGTAGTCAGGATCTTCTTGCTCAATCAGATTTTCAAATGAGCCATTCAGAACCATAGCCTTTGTATCACCATTCAATAAACTCTTATAAGAAGCTAAATAAGACGAACTTTCTTCGATTGACAAATCCTTGCTTTGAGTCTCTTTTATATCCGCTAATAATTTTTGGATGTTTTCTGCATCCGTAGCTATAGGAGCTGATAGACTTGTGACTTGTGAAATATTGTCAATCTCACTATCTGCTAAGACCGCCACGCTGATTGAATAACTTGAATAATTAGATGTTGCATTAAATTGATTGGCTAGACTTACAAACTGTTGAACTCCTACCAGAGCAACGGAACTCACAAGTACAGAAGCTAGGAGCAGTATCATGGTAAAGATTTTAGCTTTCTGTTTTAGAATTAAATACAGAGCCAAGATGCCAATTAGCACCATTGCGGCCGCTAAAATTAGATTTAGATTACTAACCGCTAAAATATGATAGCGAAAAACTAAAAATAATAAAAAACAAGTGAGAATAAGATAGATAATTAATAAAAACTATGTTTAGACCTTGTTTAAGCTTATTTGATTTACTTTTTTTAGAGTGTCTCTTCACATTACACCTCTTCAAAAATATTTTTACTTTTTATTATACCATAAAGAATAGATATACGCTATAAAGTTCATGGAACATCTGCTTTTTATTTTCTATAAATAGGATAGTTCTTTCAGATTCGCAAAATTGACAATTCCCCTAGCTTTTTTTGTAATCTTGAACCTTCACGAAAAGAACCTCTCTACGAGAGGCTCTTTTATGCTATTTGATATGACTTTCAAAATCTTTTTGACTCTTTTCGACTGCATTTTTGCGTTCTTGTTCCCATTTGGCTTTGGCTTCGTCAAATTGAGCAGTTGTTACGACTTCAGTTTGCAATTTCATGTACTTATAGTTACTTCCAGTACCTTTGATACCGACAAGTGAGTAAGCTCGTGTAAATGGAGTAACACGTGTTACCGAAGCTCCGCCACCGTTTGAATTTACAGGAAGCAATAGCGAACTATCAATCAACCATGCTTGTGCGTCTGCATAGTTTTCATAGCGTTTGGCTACGTCTGTATTTTCTGCATCTGCCGCTTTCAATTTTTGAGTATATTGGTCCAATCCGATACTTGTAATCTTATCAGTATCCTTGCTTGGATCAAGTCCTAAAATCTTGAGATAGAATCCATCCTCAGCATTGAAAGGATTGAGATAAGTTGATGGATCTTGGTAGTCTGCAGACCAACCATCCAAGTTTAAATCATAGTCATGATCAGCTGTGGTTGGCGCTTGGAATGTCGCATTAGCATAGTCTTCTGTTGAAATTTGAACGACATCAATCACTACACTTTCTGCCCCAAGAGTTGATTCGACAGATTGTTTAAGTGAATGAATCTTTGGAAGCAAGGTCTTGTTAACTTGGTCCACAGGCAAGTCCAAATGAATCGGGAAGGTCACACCTTGTGCTTCTAGTTCTTTTTTAGCCTCTGTAAACTGAGCTTGTGCTTTTTCTTTATTGAAATAGCCGTCTTGAGCGTCTTCAAGATTCATATTTGACCACTGTGTACCATAGTTTACCAACTTAGATGAAACTGTCTCACCAAAAGTCTTGTCACCTACTTGCACGAAAGTTGGTGGCACAAGTGTGTTACGAAGAGTGTTTTTAGCTGCTTCTTCTCCGTTAGACTGAGCCGAGTAGGCTGTACGGTCAATGGCAAAGTTGATAGCTTGACGGAAGTTTTTATTCAAAATCGCAGCTTTGGTAGCTTGTTTTTGCTCGTCGCTAGTCTTAGCTGTGTGGTTATAGATTTGACGATTCACATTAAAGTTATAGTACCAAGAAGTCGCATCCTGCAAGCTATAGACGATGTTATCCTTGTATTTCTCCTTTGTCTTAGCAAAATTTGAACTGTTTGGATAGACTCCCGCAGACGAGTAGGCTCCGCTTTCGAAATTACGGATTGTCATGTCTTGGTCAGAACCATCAACATAAGCCAGTTTAACCTTTTCAATCGTCACTTTTTCTTGGTCGTAGTAATGAGGATTCTTCATATACTCAAGTGATGATTTTGATGTAATTCTTTTAACAAATAAGGACCACTGTAGAGAATGCTATCTGGTTTTAATTCTCCAAATTCTTTGCCTTTAGAAGCCAAGAATTCTTCATTAACTGGGAACAAGATACTATTGGTAGTCTTAGAGTTCCAGAATGGTTCTGGTCGTGTCAAGGTATATTGGACAGTATGGTCATCTAAGGCTTTGACACCAACATTTGAAAAGTCGGTATTTGCGCCTGTGACATAATCATCCAAGCCCTTGATTGAGTTTTGAATCAAATCGAGCGCTTGACTCTTGTTGTCCGCTGCGTATTTGATACCTGTGACGAAATCTTGTGCTTTAATCGGGGCATATTCTTCCCCATCAGCAGTGAACCATTTAGCATCCTGGCGAAGTTTGTAGGTATAAGTCAAACCATCCTTTGAAACACTCCAATCTTCTGCAAGAGCAGGAATGAGATTTCCATAATTATCATTTTCAAGCAAACCATCTACCAAGTTGGTAATAACATTAGTATTATCACCAGAATAATCCAAAATGTAGTTGAAGGTTGTTGGGTCAGCACCAAATGTTGACGAGTAGGTTTTAGCATCTGATGCTGACTTCCCACACGCTGTCACTAAGACCGCCGCGGCAAGCGTCAACCCCGCTCCAATCAGTCGTTTTTTGAGTTTCATGATTCATGTTCTCCTTATATGTTAGGTTTTATGACATATGACCATTTTATCAAATTTTGCCCCAAAAGTAAAGTTATATACTAATCGATCTCTCATCAGCAATAAAACAAAAAAAGAAATCCAGCTTAAAAACTGGATTTCTTTACTCATTGGCAAAGGCTATTTAACGTGGTTCGCTAACTCTTTTTGATATTTAGCGTTTGTTTCAAGTTTCTCTTTTTGCCATTTCTTGAAGGCTTCTTCGTATTCTTTAGTGGTTACAATATCATTTTGCAACTCTAAACCTTTAAATACAAATGGATCTCCCTTGATTCCAACTTGAGAGTAGGCTTTCGAAAATGGTACTGTACGACTAACTGTAGGAGAACCTCCTGAAGATGCTACAGGGATGAGGAGTGAGCTATCAGATACCCAAGCCTGTGCTTTGGCATATTTTTCATAGCGTTTGTTAAGGTCGGTTGTTTCTGATGCTGCATCATCCAAGAGTTTCTTGTACTCATCAAGACCAACTTGAGCCATGACTTCTGTATCTTTACCTTTTGTGATACCCAAGTGTTTAAGGGCAGAACCCTTCTTAGCATCCAGGATATTTAGATAGGTAGCTGGATCTTGATAGTCTGGTCCCCAACCAGTTCCATTCAAGTCATAGTCTTTCTGTGAAGGAACCTTGGCTTGAGAAGTAATACTCATTTTCTCATTATCTGTCATTTGAAGCACATCGATAACAACATTTTCAGTTCCAAGTGCTGCTTCGACAGATTGTTTGAGGGAGTTGGTTTGTTGAACGGCAATGACATCTGTTTGTTCAACTGGAATATCCAAATGAATTGGGAAGGTTACGCCCTTGGCTTGTAATTCTGACTTGGCTTTTTCAAAGGCAGCTTTTGCTTTTGTTGGATTGTAAAGTGTGTCTTTACCATCTGTCAAAGCTACATCTTTCCACTGGTCTCCATATGTTACCAATTGTTCTTGAGCCAATTCTCCGAAGGTCTTTTCACCGACCTGAACATAGTCATAAGGTACAAGACTGGTACGGATAATCTTGTCTGCTCCTTCTTCACCATTCATCTGAGCAGAGTAAGAATGACGGTCAAGAGCAAAGTTGATTGCTTGGCGGAAGTTTTTATTAAGAAGCGCTTCTTTTGTAGAAGTCTTTTGCGCTTCATCTGTCTTAGCTGTTTTATTGTAAGACTGGCGATTCACGTTGAAAGTAAAGTAATAGCTAGTTGCTTCTTGCGGGCTATAGACAATCTTATCCCCGTATTCTTGCTTAGTTGAGTCAAAGTTTGAACTTGTTGGGAAGAGACGAGCTGTTGTATAGGCTCCTGATGAGAAACTACGAATCAATGATTCTTGGTCAGATCCATCGTAGAAAGTCAGTTTGACGTGGTCAATCTTAACATTGTCTTTATCCCAATAATTTGGGTTCTTTTCGTACTCGATCACTGATTTGAAGTGAAGTTCTTCAAAATATATGGTCCATTATAGAGAATGCCTGAAGGTGTTGCTGCACCATAATCTTTACCTTGAGAATTCAGGAATTCTTCATTAACTGGGAGCATAGTCGCTGTTGTTACCTTGGAATTCCAGAAGCTTTCTGGTTTGTTCAAGGTGTATTGAACAGTGTAGTCGTCAATTGCTTTAACTCCAACTGTTGAGAAGTCATTGCTTTCACCACTAACGTATTCTGCCAAGCCTTTGATAGAATCTTGGATAAGAGTTAGACCATCTGACTTACCATCAGCAGCATGCTTCAAACCAGTCACAAAGTCTTGAGCCTTGACCTCAGCGTACTCTTCACCTTCAGAAGTATACCATTTGACACCTTTACGTAGCTTGTAAGTGTAGGTCAAACCGTCTTGTGAAACCGACCAGTCTTCAGCAAGAGATGGAATCAAGTTTCCGTATTTGTCATTTTCCAAGAGTCCGTCGACCAAGTTAGCGATGACGTCTGATGTTGAACTTTTACTTGTAACGCTATAATCCAATGTTGATGGATCGATGGCATATACGTATGAAAATGTTGTTGGAGCGTCTGCTTTTTTCTCAGTCTTGCCACAAGCTGCCAAAAGAAGAGCTGCACTCATCGTTATCCCTGCTACTGCGAGCAACTTTTTCGATTTCATCGGTATTCTCCTTTAAAATACTATTTTTCACCATTATACCCTATTTTTTTATAAAAAGCAAGGGTTTTCATGCAATTTTTTTAGAAAAATTCAAAACTAATATTTTTTTAAAGAAATTTATACACTTATTTTAGAAAAAACTCAAGCATCTAAGATACTTGAGTTTTTAGGTTTAATTAGCTAATTCGACGCAGAAGGCGTCCCAAGTAGCTAGTGTTAGTTGCTCGAGATTTTCTTGAACCTCGGTGTTAGCAACTAAGATTGATTTGAGAACCCCATTAAAGTGAAATTTTTGTTCTTGATTTGAGAGATTAGCTACTACTAGGAAACGGCATTCCCCGTCCTTACGGATATAGGCAAAGACCTTCTCAGCCGTTTCTAATAATTCAAAGTCAGCTTGAACTAGCCAGCTGTTTTCTTTGCGAATCTGAACTAATTTTTGATAAGTATAGAAGATGGAATCTGGATTTGCTAAAGCCTCTTCTACATTAATTTTCGCATAGTTTGGATTGACTCCTAACCATGGTTTCGCGCTTGAAAAGCCAGCGTAGTCTGTAGTATCCCACTGCATTGGCGTACGAGCATTATCGCGTCCAATCACACGAATGCTATCCATAATTTGCTCTAGCGGTACACCTTGTTCTAGCGCTTCTTTGGCATAGTTGAGGGATTCAATATCTTCTACTTGCTCCAGAGTTTCAAATGGGAAATTGGTCATGCCGATTTCTTCGCCTTGATAAATATAGGGTGTTCCTCTCATAAGATGAAGCAAGATTGCAAAGGCTTTAGCAGATTTTTCGCGGTATTCTCGGTCATTTCCCCAGATAGAGACGATTCGTGGAAGGTCATGGTTGTTCCAGAAGAGGGAATTCCAGCCATCCTCAACTCCTAATTCTGTCTGCCATTTGTTGAAAATCTCTTTTAATTTCCCTACATTTAGCTCTTTTTGGTAGTGCCACTTAGGTTGTCCTTCCTGATACTGAAGACAGATATGTTCAAACTGGAAGACCATAGACAACTCTTGACCTTCTGGATTCGAATATTTCTTGGCCTCTTCTGGATTTGCTCCCCAAGTCTCCCCTACTGTCAAAAGGTCTTTGCCGCCGAAAGTAGCCTGATTCATTTCCTTGAGGTAGGGATGAAGCATGGGACCATTGTTGACAACCTTCTGGTCAGGTATCTTCCCAATCATGTCAATAACGTCCATACGGAATCCACCAATCCCTTTATCAATCCAGAAATTCATCATCTCATAGATTTTATGACGGAGCTCTTCGTTTTCCCAGTTGAGGTCTGGTTGTTTCTTACTGAAAAAGTGTAGATAGTATTGACCAGATTTTTCATCATATTCCCACGCAGAACCGCTGAAAGTAGAGGTTAAATCATTGGGTTCATCACGCCAAATATAGTAGTCACGTTCGGGACTTTGGGGATTTTCACGCGCTTCGATAAACCAAGCATGCTCATCGGATGTATGATTGACAACCAAATCCATGATGATTCGAATATCTCTTTTTTTAGCTTCGGCAATCAGCTGGTCCATATCTTCCATGGTCCCAAAGATAGAATCGATGTCTTGATAATTGGCAATATCGTAACCATTGTCATCCATAGGGCTATCATAAACTGGAGAAAGCCAAATTGCTGTGATCCCAAGCTTAGCTAGATAGTCTAACTTACTAGTAATTCCAGGCAAATCACCAATCCCATCTCCATTACTATCCTTGAAGCTTTTAGGGTAGACTTGATAAACAACTGCATTATGCCACCATTTTTCTTGCATATTTTCACCTCTTTTAAATTCACTTTACTCCATCATAGACTTTTTTTATGGTTTATGCAAGCGTTTGCTTTATCTTTTTTCTTACTTTTTATTACTCTCTAGTTTCTTATCTTCTATTTTTTTATATAATAGAAAATAGAGGTAAAAAAATGAAAAAACAAGCTTTTAGTTCTGAAAAATATCTAAATTTACAACGTGACCATATTTTGGAGCGTATTAACCAGTTTGACGGCAAGCTTTACTTGGAGTTTGGAGGCAAGATGTTGGAAGACTTCCACGCTGCCCGTGTCCTTCCTGGCTATGAGCCGGATAACAAAATCAAACTCTTGCAAGAGTTGAAAGAACAAGTCGAGGTTGTTATTGCCATTAACGCTAGCAATATCGAGCACTCAAAAGCTCGTGGTGACTTGGGTATTTCTTACGACCAAGAAGTACTTCGTTTGATTGACAAATTCAACGAACTTGGTATCTTTGTTGGCTCTGTCGTTATCACACAATACGCCGGTCAACCTGCTGCAGATACCTTCCGTAACCAATTAGAAAAAAATGGGATTGATTCGTATCTCCACTACCCAATCAAGGGATATCCAACAGATATGGACCATATCATCTCGCCTGAAGGTATGGGTAAAAACGACTATATCAAAACGAGTCGCAATTTAATTGTCGTGACTGCTCCAGGACCTGGTTCAGGTAAGTTGGCAACTTGTATGTCTAACATGTACCACGACCAACTGAATGGTGTCAAATCTGGTTATGCTAAGTTTGAAACCTTCCCAGTTTGGAATCTACCTCTCCATCATCCGGTTAACTTAGCCTATGAGGCTGCTACTGCAGACCTAGATGATGTCAACATGATTGACCCATTCCATCTTCAAACTTACGGAGAAACAACTGTCAACTATAATCGTGACATCGAGATTTTTCCTGTTCTCAAGCGTATGCTCGAACGTATCTTGGGTGAATCTCCTTATGCATCTCCAACTGACATGGGTGTCAATATGGTTGGTTTTGCAATCACGGATAACGACGCTGCCATTGAAGCATCAAAACAAGAAATTATCCGTCGCTACTATCAAACAGTACTCGACTTTAAAGCCGAAAAGGTTGCTGAGTCTGCTGTCAAGAAAATCGAACTTCTCATGAATGATCTTGGCATCACACCAGCTGACCGCAAGGTCGCTGTTGCCGCTCGACAAAAAGCCGAAGAAACAAACGGACCTGCTCTAGCACTTGAGTTACCTTCTGGCGAAATTGTCACTGGTAAAAACTCGGAACTCTTTGGTCCAACAGCTGCTGCCTTGATTAATGCTATCAAAAAGTCAGCGAATATCGATGCTGAAACCAAGTTAATTGAACCAGAAGTGGTGAAACCAATCCAAGGTTTGAAATCAATCACTTAGGTAGTCGCAATCCACGTCTTCATTCTAATGAGATTCTCATCGCTCTTGCAATCACAGCTATGCAGAATCCGGATGCAGACCGTGCTATGAAAGAACTCGGAAATCTCAAAGGAAGCGAAGCTCATTCTACGATTATCTTAACAGATGAAGACAAGAACGTTCTCCGTAAATTGGGAATTAACGTAACCTTTGATCCCTACTACCAATACGACCGTTTATATCGTAAGTAGATTGAAGACTAGTAGGAACTTCATATCAAGCATCACCCCTCTTCGATAGATTTCGAATCTCTCTTAAGGGGTGACTTTATTTTATGATTCTGACGATCTCCGACTATCTTCTTTTCTAAATTATTCTAACATTACTTCGGGAGTTTATTAAAAATGAGAGAATTACTCAGCCCCAAAGAACAACGGCAATTAAAGATCTTGGAATATTTATTTGAAAATCCAGACTGGATTTACCTTGATAATTTATCTAAAACCATTGGTCACAATGCTCGTATCATTAAAAGTGACATCAAGGAATTACGCGAGATCTTTCCCGACTTTGATATCAAACATTCAACCGCAGGGATAATGATGGTAAATATTCAAAATAATGGCATTGAGCGAATCTACCAATATTTTTTACAGACGTCTGAATATTTTCAAATTTTAAAAGCTTTCTTCCTCTTGAACAGCCCCTTTACCTATGAACATCTTGCCGAATCTTTGGATATTTCCCTTCCTTCTTTGCGTAAGAAGGTTGCAGATATCAATAAGATTCTTGATGGAACCTACCGCTTCAAGCTTAAGGTAACTCCTATTTCTATTATTGGAGATGAAAAAGATATTCGATTTTTCTTCTCCCAATATTTCCATGAGGCATATAGTTTTTTAGAATGGCCCTTCACAGAAATCAAAGAAGCAGACATTGATAGCTTTGTTTCCTTCTTTATCAATTTGGCGAAATTCCCTGCAAAATATCAAAATCTTTATCAAATCAGGACTCAGGTTACAGTCGATTTGCACCGAATGAAGAGAGGTTATTTTGTTCGTTTCCCAAAACAAACCACTTCCTGGTTGAGCCCTATCTACGATCAACTCTCTGATTTTCAGCGTCAGTTACAAGACTTGGCCCAAGGGCTCAATGTTGAAGTCACCCCTGAAAACCTTAATCAGATTTTCAGTCCCTTTGCTGAGCCTGGTCTCTTCTTTACAGTCGAAGATTTCCTAGAGGCTCGTCAGTCTTACGAACAAGTCGATCGTTCCTATCATGCTGCGCGAGACATCCTAGACAACTTAACTCGAAGATTTGGTGTTCAATTTTCAAATACGGATACCTTGATTTGGAACCTGCACAACACTGCCTTGCTTGAGCGAAGAGAAATCAACTCCGAATCGATCATTTCACAAAACAAGGATTATACGCTTGGAATAATTAAAAAATTCTTCCCTAAATTTTATGAAGCAACCGTCTTTGAAATGATGCGATACAAAAACATTATGGGACAAAAGGAGAAGACTCCTGCCCTTTCTCACCTGATCTACACGCTGTTCACTCACGCTGGAGGGCTTACAGATCAATTATTTGAACATAAAAAGAAAGTCAAAATCTTAGTTCTGAGTGAGTATGACTTTGCCCATCCACAATTCTTGATTTCTCTCTACGAATTCCATACTTCAAATAATATCCAGTATGAAACATGGGATAAGGAAACCCTAAATATTGAAGAAATCATGGACAGTGACTACGATGCTATCATCACTAACTTTGATATCAAAGACATTGAAGACAAGTTAGTAATTAATATCAGTCGACTATCTATCTTGCAAGTTGTCAACGAACTCAATAAGATTTCCATGCAAGATTTATAATAAAAAAAGTCTAGTTAAACTAGACTTTTTATTATTCTACTGTAACTGATTTCGCAAGGTTACGTGGTTTGTCCACATCAAGGCCACGGTGAAGGGTTGCAAAGTAAGCGACTAGTTGCGTTGGTACGACCATTGAGATTGGTGAGAGGTAAGGGTGTACGGTCGTAAGAACGATATCGTCTGTATCTTTGGCAACATTTTCTTCTGCGATTGTGAGTACCTTAGCACCACGCGCTGCCACTTCTTGAATATTTCCACGAGTGTGGTTAGCAAGGACTGGATCTGACAAGAGGGCCAAAACAGGTGTCCCATCTTCAATCAAAGCAATGGTTCCATGCTTGAGTTCTCCTGCCGCAAAACCTTCACACTGGATGTAAGAAATCTCTTTGAGCTTGAGACTGGCTTCCATGGCTACGTAGTAGTCTTGACCACGTCCGATGTAAAAGGCATTACGGGTTGTTTCAAGAAGCTCACGAACCTTACTATCAATCAATTCTTTCTGAAAGAGTTGATTCGATAGACTGAGCCACGATAGACAACTCGTGAACCAAATCAAATGTTTGAGCTTTTTCGTTTCCATTTGCTTCACCAACCGCTTTTGCAAGGAAGGCAAGGGCTGCGATTTGCGCAGTATATGCCTTGGTTGAAGCTACGGCAATTTCAGGACCTGCATGAAGCAACATAGTATGGTTAGCTTCACGAGAAAGAGTTGAACCTGGCACATTCGTAACAGTCAAGCTTGGGATACCCATTTCATTGGCCTTAACCAAAACCTGACGGCTATCAGCTGTTTCACCAGATTGACTGATAAAGATGAAGAGTGGTTTCTGGCTGAGAAGTGGCATCCCGTAACCCCACTCAGAAGAGATTCCAAGTTCAACTGGTGTATCTGTCAATTCTTCCAACATCTTCTTAGATGCAAATCCTGCGTGGTAAGATGTTCCAGCTGCAAGGATGTAGATACGGTCTGCCTCTTGAACAGCCTCGATGATAGCTGGGTCCACCACTACTTGACCAGCCTCATCAGTATAGGCTTGGATCAACTTACGCATCACCGTTGGTTGCTCATCAATTTCCTTGAGCATGTAGTAAGGGTAAGTTCCCTTACCGATATCAGACAAGTCAAGTTCAGCAGTGTAGCTAGCACGCTCACGACTATTTCCATCATAGTCTTGAACTTCAACGCTATCAGCTTTCACGATTACCAACTCTTGGTCATGGATTTCCATGTATTTGTTGGTCTCACGAATCATGGCCATGGCGTCTGAGCAGACCATGTTATAGCCTTCTCCAAGACCAATCAAGAGTGGTGATTTGTTCTTGGCCACATAGATGACATCTGGATTTTCAGAGTCGATCAAGGCAAAGGCATAAGAACCACGGATGATGTGAAGAGCTTTTTTGAAGGCTTCAAGTACTGATAAGCCGTCTTCTTCCGCAAATTTTCCAATCAAGTGAACGGCGATTTCTGTATCCGTTTGTCCCTTGAAGTGGTGACCTGCAAGGTATTCTTCCTTGATTTCAAGATAGTTTTCGATCACCCCATTGTGGACCAAGACAAAACGTCCTGTCTCAGAGCGATGTGGGTGAGCGTTATCTTCTGTTGGTTTCCCATGAGTGGCCCAACGAGTATGTCCGATACCAGTTGTTCCCTCAACCCCAGCTGTCTTAGCAGACAATTCTGCGATACGACCAACAGCCTTGACCAAATGGCTTTCAGCACCACCTAGAACAAAAATTCCAGCCGAATCATAACCACGGTATTCGAGCTTTTCAAGCCCTTGAATCAAAATATCAGTTGCATTTGTGTTTCCAACAACACCAACAATTCCACACATAGTATATACGACACAGGCAAGCTGTGCTTTCTCCTTATCGAAATTGGTATAGTCTGATTTTCTGTTTTTAGAATCAGTGAAAACAGTATATACTTGTTTTTCTCACTTGTCAAGGATAAAAATTGGTATAGCTCAATTGCTTTTAGAATGCAAACAAAAAACCATTCAAGAAATAGCTCTTGAATGGCTGGAAATTATAGTTGTTTGCAGTGTTATTATTGCAACAAATATATCTAAGATAAGAATTCTTACTAATGATTTCGCCCCAGTCCAAGATAGGTATAGGTTCGAGTACGTGGACAATCTTTTTCCATCCTCACCCTAAAATAAAACCGATGTTCCCTGCCATCCTTGGCATTTTCCTTATTCAAGACAAAGTAGTCCTTTTGGTTAATGGCCATGGTTCGTAGAATATCATCAATCAAGAAAGTCAAGGGTACATTCATGGCAGAGTATTTTTGGAAATCTTCTTCAAAGCGGATGTAATCATCTGAGAAGTAATCCATCTGCAATCTGTTTTCATATAACTCTTTTCTAGTCATCAACTTCCTCCTGACACAGTTGGATGGCGAGAATATCATCTACCCTTATTAATCGATAGCCTTCATCCGTTCTAACCGAGATTTCTTGAGGAGATAATTCTCTTACTTCTCCCAATATCGTGCTTTTATGATTTTTCTCCTTGACCATAAAAGAGCCTTTTAGTCGTCCAACGTAGAGCTGGGAAATCAGCAACAACTTCTCGACTGGATTCAAATCTGTTGATAAATCGACACGATTTTTTTCTGCACTGAGCGAGGTCGTATGCTCCGATAGAAAAAAACCCATCCACTTCTGCATGCCTGGATCCTGATAATCCCTCGCGGATTGAAAGGGCAAATAAGAGCGATCAATCATTTTAGTCCATCTAATCCTCCAGCAGAGTGCCCTCCGATCAGCTTACTTCTGGCAATACTTCTCGATGCGTCCTCTAAGGCAGTCGCCTTCAAAAGGGAAGTAAAGCCGAATTGTTCTCGAATGGAATCAATGGCAGTCTGGAGCCTTTCTTCTTTTTCTACTTTATCAACATCATCAAAAAGGGAAATCAAACCAAAGGATTCACCCACAAATCCTGAATAACTAACGGCTACACTCCTTACAGCTCCAGAAGTATATTTGCTATGGAATAATTTCAGTACATAGCTGACCAAAAGACTGGTATTATTGGTCGGCTCCACCTTCATCTGGGTGTGGATGGAGCGTTTTTGTTCCTGCTTAGAAAACCCAAGATGGATAGACACCACTGTCGTCTTCTTTCTGGCCCGTCGAAGCCTGATAGCCACCTGCTCAGCCATCTCTCGAAGGATAATTTCGATATCTCGCTGTTTGACATAGTCTCTCGGTAAAATTTGCGAATTGCCTAAGCCGTGAGATTTGGCTTTATAGGGCTTGTGAACATTACTCTCGTCTATTCCATTGGCATGAAACCACAAGCGAAGTCCAGCTTGGCCAAGCTCCTTCTTCAGGACATCAGGATTGCTATTGGCTAATGCCTTAATCGAATAAATCCCCAAACTATTCAAGCGCTTCTCCATCCGATGCCCAATCCCCCAAAAATCGGTCATCTTTGGAATGGACCAGACCTTGTCTTCCACATCCTGATAAGACCAATTGGCTCGCATAGTCGGTGTGTGCTTGGCTTCATTATCCAAGGCCAACTTAGCAAGCAGGGGATTGGCATTCGACATACCGACTGTTGAGTAAATCCCGGTCTGTCGCCAGATATCTCTCTGGATACGAGCCGAAAGCATGTCCAGCTTATCTTTGCGAGAAATCTGCTGGTCCGGGACAAAATAATTGAGCGAACTGGTTAGATCAATAAAGCCTTCATCAATTGAATAAGGATAAATATCATCTGGACTGCCATAATTCTGGAAAATGCGCTGAATTTCCATGTTGACTGCGATATACTTATCCATCCGAGGAGGGACAATGACGGTCACCCGAGCCCAGTCTTCGATAAATTTCACATAGGCTGGGTCTGTCCGTAAGCCTTGTTTTTTGGCATTATAGTAGGAAAATTTACGCGTCTTAATATCAAAGGGGAGGTCATAGGCACGACCAACATTTGCTTTCCCAAAAACCTTTTTAAACATCGGCGAGGAGGCAAGAATAAGCCCAACAGAATTATCCGCCCGACTCATGACACAAAGGGAGGTTTTGAGGGGATGGAGTCCTCTTTCTACACACTCAACGCTAGCATAAAAGGACTTCATATCGACAAAGGCAATATCACTTTTGGGCTCTCTGGAATAATCAAAGTAGCCCATAGACTATCCCTCCATTGGCACAAAGTTACCTACGATAATACCCACAATCCGCGGATCTTCTTCGTAAGAAATGTGAATATCCTTGTATTTAGGATTGATGGAGACCAAACGTAAGCCATCTTCTTCTCGGTAGACCCGTTTGATATAGGTCTGGTTATTGCAAACTACTGCATAGACTGCCCCGTCATAATCAAATCCGGTCTCTCGAATCAGAGCCACGGAACCATTTTGATATTTGGGTTCCATGGAATCTCCAGACACCCATGAAGCAAAATCGTGAGCCAGTTCCTCATTAAAGTAAACCGTATCAAAGTTTCGATCATCATAAACCGAAGCCCCAATTCCAGCCGACATGCGTTCATAAACATGATACTCGAAAAGTTTTTCTGAAATAGCAGTCACCTTCATGGCTTGTTCTTCTTGAGCCAAGTCGCGAGCATAGACCACCACCTTCTCTTTCCCTTGATTGGAAAGGCTGTTATAGAGACGGACAATTTCGATTTGGGTGAAATAACCTTTTGACACTTTTAAAATCTCTTCTAGCTGTCTAACCTTTTCTTCGGAAGGTTCCTTGACTCCACGTTCCCAGGCTGAATAAGCCTGAAAACTAATCCCAAGCTTCTCTGCAATCTCTTTCTGTGTTAGCTTTAGCTCTTTTCTCCGATCCTTAAGTTTTTCTGGTTGGTACATGATTTACCTCCTAGTGTGATGTTTTCATCGTAAGTTGACTTTATTTTAAAAAGTTCAACCATTTTTGGTTTAGTTTTATTATAAAAAAAGAAGACGAATGTCTAGTGGGAAAAATCGAGCTTTACTAAATGTAATTATCTATTATCAAAAAGGTAGGACTAAATCCTACCTTATAGCTTATTTAACTTTTTTTGAATTTAGCAATCTTCATGTAATTACTAAACACATCCTTATCTTTATCCTTAAGTGAAGGGTTTTTTTCACATCCTTAAAAGTTAACACATCTCCAGACACTTCATAACTAATTTTCGGTTTTTCCTTGATTAGTTTCCGATACAAGAGTTTTTGATTTTTGATCCACTTTCAAATCAACCGTTTGATTAGACTTTTTCCCAGCTAAATCTGACTCAATTTTCATTTCCCTTTATCATCATTGATAGTGATAGAAATAGAAACTTTATAATTATCACCAACTAAAGATTGGAGCTCAGACGGTACAATTTGTTTCATTTCCTCTTTTGTAGGTTCAAAAACATAGGTTCCATTATCTTTTTTTGAGTTACAAGCCACAAGAAAAACTGCAGCAACTGCCAACAAAACTCCTAAGAAAAGACGCTTCAAAGATTTCATTTCAATCTCCTTTTAAAATTTGATAAGCAAATTATATCAAAAAATAAAGATAATATCAATTAATTATAGGGGTTGGTCAAGTAGTTGTAGCTGTCACCTGTTTGGTTGTTGAGGTAGCTAGCTCGACCCTGACCATAGCTATAGGTCTCACGGGCCTTGCCATCATGGTCATAGGTTTCGAGGACTTCTGTATGTTCACGATTGACATCATTGACATAGTTGCGTTCCTCGTAGTAGTTGTAGGTATCCTCTCGTGTAGTATAAGGGATGAGGACGTCTTGAACCTGACTGGCATAGGTCACTTCTCCCTGACCCGGTAGATTCCCAAGTTCTGGTGGGTTGACGACGATTCCCTCCTTGGTCGCTCGGTCCTTAGCCACTTTCTGGTGGTAGGCTGTCGACACATCGTCAAAGATGCTGTGCCAGATGATTCCTATCGTTTGCGGTAATGTGGATAGAGCTTGGAGGACATTCTGACTAAAACCATACCAGAAGAGGGAGTTTTCTTCCCCACTTGGGGCTGTGTATGGTGACTTACGGCCTGACTTGCCTCTACCTGTAGATCATAGGTGTAAAATAAAACTCTCGAAGAAATCCATCCTCGAGAGTTTTTGCATGTTTGTATTACAAAAGAAGAGGTTAACTTAAATAATTAGTACGATTCTAGTTAAAATAATCATGTAATTTAATTTCTCTTTAAATTTTTTTCGAAAAATAATTTAGGTAAATTATTTCTGAAATACTTAAAATTTTTCCAACTGAGTATTTATATAGAATTGACATCGGTGTATGCCCTCATCATTATCAGCTACTTCCATGTCTACCTCAATTTTTAACTCTTCTTTAAAAATTAATAGGAGTTAACAAGAAAAATAAAAATAGCCACTTCCTCCTTCTCTATCATCCCCAAAGAGAATTTTCCTTGGTGTATGAGGATTTTTTTATATATTCATCTATGGCAATATATGTATTGCTCATATCATCTTCAAATAGATAGCATAATTGATAAATTGTTAAAAAAACTTTGTTTCACAGCTAAGTCTGACTTCACAAAAATTTTTTTCTGTTTCATCGAACCACTCAGTTTGTAGTACTATATTATCCATTCCAGTTCCTCCTATTCACTTTTGAATTTGAAGTCATCAAATTCTCCCGTTGTTTTATTATAAACATAATGAATATTGATATTTTTCCCACTTGATGTTGAGACTTTCTTTTCCATCTTTACCCAACCCTCTGAAGAATGCCATCGCGTATCACCCATTTTTAGTTTAAGTTCAACTGCATTTTCTAAAGGATTAGACATCACTTCATGCATAGCCAACTGTTCTTGTAAATTTTTAGGTTCTGTTCTACCAGTACTTCCTCTTCCCAAGATATCAACTGGGTTTCCTATTCCCTTCCTATTATTTTTTCCACTTTCCGCTCCCCACTTCATACCATTACCAGTCGGAACACTAGAATTGTACTTAGCAACCTGTCTACCAGCAATCGCAGCCGTTACATCTTGAATCGGTGCAATCCACGGCACATATGGAGCGATAGCTTTCTCTATATCACTCGCTGGTGTCCCATCTATACGGTAGCCTGTTTTAGCAATATGCTCGTATAGGTTAGTATAGTGATACTTATTCATCTCAGCTACTTTTTGAGCTACCTTATCATCTTCAATAGACTTTAATACTTCATAACGAGAGATGATGTATCTATTTATAGGTGACCCCTGTGGATTAAAGTAGCCTGTGCCTTGATAAGTATTATAGTTTCCTAGAACATTACCGTATTTGTTTTTCAGTTCACTAAGAGAATTTGAATCAATATTAGCTTTTTCAGAGACTGTTAGTCCATATCTTGCCGCATCTTCATACTTTCTAAAGTCTGCGACGGATGGAACTTTAATTTCTCCCTTATCGGAGGCACCGGTCGTTTTTGGATTACATACATGCTTCAAGGTGTTTTCTAATGCCGTGTTCCAATTACGAAGTAAATTTAATCCTTCCCGGATGGTTGGAGATGACTTGATACCTGTCGCCAAACCATATTCATAGCGAATCTGTTGGCGACGGCGTTGTTCTGCTTGAGCTCTTGCGCGCTCTGCTTGTTGTTGGGCATAAGCGTAAGAACTTTGGTAGGTTGCCACATTTGGACCAAATGCTTGATAATAACTTGCTGGAGCTCGGAAGTTTCGATCTGTTTGAATACGACGATCCGTGTATTCACGTAATGACACTGCACGGCCTAAAGAATCTTGTTCAACAATACTCCGTTGGTAGAAACGTTGAAGGCGCGTATTGATACTACGAGGGCGACTTGGTTCGCCTTCCCCACCCATCCAGACCATTCTATGCCCACTCGGGTCGGTGTAGTTAACCGGGTTGTTCTGCACATAGCTGTAGAGGTTCTGGCTGAGAGGATCTGTGTCCTCACCTGGGTAGCTATCCTCGGTTAAGAAAGTACCTCCCTGACTATCATAATATCTTGCTCGTAAATAGTCAAGCCCAGTATCGTCACGAGCTTCGCCATTATAGGCGAATGGATTTCCTGTTGTGTCTGTGCTTGTCTTTCTTGCCCCATAGAGATGATAGCGACCGGATGCGACGGCTTGTCCATCCTTGGTCAAGCCTGTCACAGAGCCTGACTGGTTAGTCAAGTAGTTGTAGCTGTCACCAGTTTGGTTGTTGAGGTAGCTAGCTCGACCCTTGCCATAGCTATAGGTCTCTCGCGCCTTGCCATCATGGTCATAGGTTTCGAGGACTTCTGTATGTTCACGATTGACATCGTTGACATAGTTACGTTCCTCGTAGTAGTTGTAAGTATCCTCTCGTGTGGTATAAGGGATCAGGACATCCTGAACCTGACTGGCATAGGTCACTTCTCCCTGACCCGGTAAGTTACCAAGTTCTGGTGGGTTGACGACGATTCCCTCCTTGGTCGCTCGGTCCTTAGCCACTTTCTGGTGGTAGGCTCTAGACACATCGTCAAAGATGCTGTGCCAGATGCTTCCTACTGTCTGTGGTAGGGTGGATAGGGCTTGGAGGACATTCTGACTAAAGCCATACCAGAAGAGAGAGTTTTCTTCCCCACTTGGGGCTGTGTATGGTGACTTACGACCTGACTTGGTATCCTTTGGCTTGCGTTGGAAGAGCTGATAAGTGTTCTTGCCTTCCTTACGACTGGCAGTGAAGACACGATTATCATCTCCGTCGTATAGCGCAGCCATGAGTAGACCCTTCTTGTCCTTAATCGCAAGCAAGCGGTTCTCGGTGTCGTAGATGTAGTCTAACTTCTCTGAGTTCTTCTCAGAAGCGATGCGATTGCCATTCTTGTCGTAGGTATAGGTGATGGTACCATCTGGACCTTCTAGTTTGGTCAAGCGGTTATGGTCATCATAGGTAAAGCGTGTCTGGCTCTCCTTGCCATCGACTGTCTCGGTGCTGGTCAGTTTATTACCCGCTAGGTCATAGGTGTAGGAGAGTTTAGAAAGTTCCTTACCAGCTCCATCCGATACGGTCATGTTTTCCACTTGACCCAGAGTATCGTAGGTATAGGTATGGACTAGGGTTTCGCCATCCTGCTTAATAGTTTCCTTAGCGATATAGCCACCATCGTCATACTCATAGCCGTAGCTAGAGATGAGTTTGTCCTGCTTGTCTACTGTGAGGCTAGTATAAAATAAACTAGGGGAAAATTTCCCCTAGTTAAAAATTGAACTGAGTCACAAATTGTCTTCGTGAAAGTAATTTATACTTTCTCAACTTTTACATCGTTTTCAGATACAACGTCCACTAAAAAATCCGTCGACATTAATTTGTACTGATGGAGCTTTTTATTAGCTACATTTGCAGAAGCGACCAAGTCCCCAAACTCTGCATTCTCGACTTCATAGATATAATTGGTCAGATAAAGTGGTCTGTTCTCTGCCAATCCTTGCTCCCAGTAACTATCTATTAATTCTAGGCTTTCGTAGACTGAGCGGAAAGCCCAGACCTTTGTAAAGGTAAATTTAAACTTTTCTGAATCTTCCAAGTAGGCAATTAGAGTATCTCCATCTATATTTATCTCAATACCATAATCTCCAAAAGGAATGAAGCCCGGTTTAATTTTCGTCCATTTTTCCATATCATTTCTCCAAGTTCTATTTTCCGATAATTGTAACTAAAGTCGTGTACATGTTTGATTAGCAAATTTTCTAGTATTGACTGATACTCAAATCAGAATTTGCGGACACAAGAATCTCCACTACACTATCTTGAGTTATGATTATATAATGTTGTGAATACAGAGTTCTTGCACCACTATAGGCTGTATAGCCGAGTTTCTTCACTAATTGACTATTTTTTTGACTTCATAAATGACATTTTTGGAAATTATCTTTTTCAAATTTTTTTTAAACATCTCTTTATCCAGAATTGTAGATAAATACAACTCCTGCTAAAAAAATCGTGCTTCATCATAACAAAAAAACATGATAATTTAAAACGGTTCTTTTTCTCCAATAAGCCTAATTTCTTGCTCATCTGCTAAATTTGTCAATAAAACTTTTATCTTATAGTTATCTCTGGGGATCATATCTTTAAAGATTTCTACCCATTCTTCATTTTTAGTCTCCATATCTAATTTTATACGAAACTCCTTTTTTTGATTGCTTTATTTGAAATTCCAGTGTTGCTCCTAGTTCACTTGTACTTCCAGGTCTAACAACAACATCAGTCCCATCACTTAAAGTACCCACATACCCCTTACCAAATGAAGTATTAATTTCCGTTACATTTTCTAAGGGTAGTGAATTGAAATCTTCAATTGCTTTATTATAGCCTCCATGTGATTTAAAGTTTTTCGTTCCACTTTTTCTTGAAATATCTTCCATTCCCGAAACAAATTTATCAGCAATTTCTTGACCAGTTAAAGCCTTTGTCCCGTCTTTAACATCATCTACTTTATCTGCCACACGAGCAACATCTGATGCTTTATCAGCTGTCTTCGTAGCTTTCGAAACATCATTGACTGCGTCTACTGCATCAAGTGCTTTCTCAAGTTTCCTTAATTTGCCAGCCTTAGCTATAGGATAGAAATTACTTGCAATATCAAAAGCTAACTCTGCACCTGCCGCCCAACGATTTGCGTCTTCGCCCGTTAGTGGATCTTTCCCTGTAACTAAACGTTCTCCATTATTCCACCCTATAAATTCAGCTGCTATAGTTGGAAGTTTAGCTTTATTTTCTTGGTTAAACTTCGCAAATTTTACATTAGAGGCATAGGCATTTTCCTCAGGAGTCATTGGGGGAGCTTTTAGATACTCCTCTAATGTCATTTTATCAATTCGCTCTTTCTGATCCGGTCTAAGTCCATGTCTTGCCGCATCTTCATACTTTCTAAAGTCTGCGACAGATGGAACTTTATTTTCTCCCTTATCGGAGGCACCAGTTGTTTTTGGATCACAGACATGTTTCAAGGTGTTTTCTAATGCCGTATTCCAATTACGATATAGATTTAGACCTTCTCGAATTGATGGTGAAGACTTGATTCCTGTAGCTAGGGCATAGGAAGATCGAACCACTTGTTGGCGCATAGCCTCTATCTGTGCTGCCACTAGTTGATATTGATGTTGTACATAGTCACTAGCACTATTGTAGGCTGTTTGAACCTTATTCCACTGTCTGCCAACCCAATTCGATGCGCGATTGAATTGGGTACTGACCCAGTTAGACGCGTGGGTATAGGCACTCTTGGTCGCATTCCAAGCCTTGGATGCGAAACTCTTCACACCATTCCATGTGTTTGAGGCCACTCTTTTTACCGTATTCCAGGTATTAGAGGCGACTCGTTTTACACCATTCCAAGCATTAGAGGCCTTCTTTTTAACATAGTTCCAGCCTTTTTTGATACTGTTCCAGAAGTGCCCACTCGGGTCGGTGTAGTTGACGGGGTTGTTCTGCACATAGCTGTAGAGATTCTGGCTGAGAGGATCTGTGTCCTCACCTGGGTAGCTATCCTCAGTTAAGAAAGTACCTCCCTGACTATCATAATATCTTGCTCGTAAATAGTCAAGTCCAGTATCGTCACGAGCTTCGCCGTTATAGGCGAATGGATTCCCTGTCGTGTCTGTGCTTGTCTTTCTTGCCCCATAGAGGTTATAGTTGCTTGATGCGACGGCTTGTCCATCCTTGGTCAAGCCTGTCACAGAGCCTGACTGGTTGGTCAAGTAGTTGTAGCTGTCGCCTGTTTGGTTGTTGAGGTAGCTAGCTCGAGCCTTGCCATAGCTATAGGTCTCTCGTGCCTTGCCATCATGGTCATAGGTTTCAAGGACTTCTGTATGTTCACGATTGACATCGTTGACATAGTTGCGTTCCTCGTAGTAGTTGTAAGTATCCTCTCGTGTGGTATAAGGAATCAGGACATCCTGAACCTGACTGGCATAGGTCACTTCTCCCTGACCAGGTAAGTTACCGAGTTCTGGTGGGTTGACCACGATTCCTTCCTTGGTCGCTGTAAGCAACTGTTTCTTTAAGTCATAGGTGTAACATAAAACTCTCGAAGAAATCCTTCCTCGAGAGTTTTTATAGGTTTCTAGCACAACAGAAGATAGCCGTTCATTCAATACAGAGCAACTAAATACTGATAGCTTAAAAATCGGTTAATCGATTCAGAAAAACTTAGTGGTACAATCTCTACATCCCCAAGATTGTCAACCAAGTAGCGCTGGCTACCGTTTTTAAACCAGCGTTCTAGAACGACATCATAGAGCATGAAGTAGGATTTTCCTTTAATCTATTGCGTTTTCCCTAATCATCTTTACATTACCCCAATTTTCAGCTGAAAATTGACTAGGATAGACGGAAAGCCAGTCTGGAATAATCTTATTTCGTAACAATTCCTCACTTGTAGTAAAGTATGGTGAAAGATTAATTTTTTTCTCCTTTACATACTCCATAATTTGATTGAGGTCTGTCAACCTTTTTCATCAATAATGTTTAGAGACTGAACCAATTTATCAGAATCGTGATTATACTTATAATATATATCTATAATACCTCCACTGCTATGCATGAATCGAAAGTTTATAGACATTTCTCCACCATCTAGTTTATCATCTGGAAAATGAAAACTGTACGAAATCCCCTCAACTCCTGTAGGTAAGACCTCTGAACGATACTTTTCTGAAATTGAACCGTAAAGTAGACCTCCTGTTTTATTTACTTCCATATCTGGTACCCTATTTAAAGTAGAATTCGTACGTAAAAAAGAAGTTGTAGCATGATGGTACTCGTCATGATAAATTTCTTCAAAAACATTACTATACCGTGGCTTTAAAAAAATGAAAGTGAGCGATAGTAGCATGATTACAAACGCCCCTATAGATAAGGTATAAAACATTTTTTTATTCATTTAGCAACCTCTTTCTTGTTAATCAATATAATCGTGCAAATCATTTTTCCCCTCTTCTAAACTTCGAATAAAATTATAAGAATCTGGATAGTTTTTCTTCAAGTATTCCATGGATTCTGCATCCGTTCGTCTACTATAGGATTGGATATTCGGACCTAAATCTACAACTTTACTGGGAACTAAACTATTATATACTGCTTTTTTAACATAATCTAGACTAACATTTTCTTTAAAAGCACTTGCTCGAGTGTAAGATCCCGAAGATATACCGTCATAATACAAATTACTTGCAGAAATGTAATCAACTTTACTTTTTTGCATGATCGAAGTGATATTAACTGTATCTAAATCTGCTTTGTAATCATCATTTCCTAAGCTAGGTTTGGCTTCCGCATCTTTTGTGACATCTCCTCGCCAACCTGCTAAGGCACTTTTACCTCCCATAAAGATACCATAAATATCTGCTGGTACAGGCTTATCATACAAATGAGTTGCTGTGGTAATACTTTGATGAGCAAAATCTGTTTTACCACTGTATTTAGAATAATTACTATTCCATAATGTGTCAAAATCAATATCAGGATAAATTTTACTAGCAGTTGATTTGAATGCTTCATAGTCCATTGGAGACAAAGTGGAAGCTTCTCCATAGCTACCTGAGGATAGATAGTACTGAATCCTTATGTTGTAAATCAATTTTTCAGCTTGTGAATCTTTAATACCATATTTATCCAATTCAGACCTAATATCTCCAATACTTCCAGCAGTGCTATTCCATTTAAAGCTACTCCAGTTAGAGTTGTTATATGTCACCCCACCTACTAAACGATTATAGATATAATCAGTATTTCCACCTTCTGTTTTTTCAATGTTTTTATATAATTTCCACAATAAATCTGAAATTTCTTCATCAAAACCATATTGTTTTTTAAGATTTTGTTTAAACTCATATGCTGAAACACTATAATCATCAACCGAGTTGACCTTATTTCCTGCCCTATCTGAAGCCTTAGTCGTTTTTGGGTCACATATATGCTTCAATGTGTTCAGTAGAGCCGGATTCCAGTTACGAAGAAGATTCTTGCCTTCTCGGATGGTAGGGGAAGAACTCCGACCTGTTGCCAGCGCATAGGCAGTACGAATTGCCTGATAGCGTAGTTCTTGAATACGAGCTTGTGCTTGCTGGTATTTCGTTTGAACATAATCGACTGCACTATTGTAGGCCGTTTGAACCTTATTCCACTGTCGACTACCCCAATTAACCGCTCGGTTGTATTGGGTACTGACCCAGTTAGTCGCGTGGTTATAGGCACTCTTGGTCACATTCCAAGCTTTGGAGGCGAAACTCTTCACACCATTCCAGGTGTTTGAGGCCACTCTTTTTACCGTATTCCACGTATTAGAGGCGACTCGTTTAACACCATTCCAAGCATTAGAGGCCGTCTTTTTAACATAGTTCCAGCCTTTTTTGATACTGTTCCAGAAGTGCCCACTCGGGTCGGTGTAGTTGACGGGGTTGTTCTGCACATAGCTATAACGGTTCTGGCTGAGAGGATCTGTGTCCTCACCTGGGTAGCTATCCTCTGTTAAGAAGTACCTCCCTGACTATCATAATACCTTGCGCGTAAATAGTCAAGTCCAGTATCGTCACGAGCTTCGCCGTTATAGGCAAATGGCTGACCTGTTGTGTCTGTGCTTGCCTTGCTTGCCCCATAGAGGTTATAGCTGCTTGATGCGACGGCTTGTCCATCCTTGGTCAAGCCTGTCACAGAGCCTGACTGGTTAGTCAAGTAGTTGTAGCTGTCACCTGTTTGGTTGTTGAGGTAGCTAGCTCGACCTCGACCATAGCTATAGGTCTCACGAGCCTTGCCATCATGGTCATAGGTTTCGAGGACTTCTGTATGTTCACGATTGACATCGTTGACATAGTTGCGTTCCTCGTAGTAGTTGTAAGTATCCTCTCGTGTGGTATAAGGGATCAGGACATCCTGAACCTGACTGGCATAGGTTACTTCTCCCTGACCAGGTAAGTTACCGAGTTCTGGTGGGTTTACCACGATTCCTTCCTTGGTCGCTCGATCCTTAGCCACTTTCTGGTGATAGGCTCTCGACACATCGTCAAAGATGCTATGCCAGATGCTTCCTACTGTCTGTGGTAGGGTTGATAGGGCTTGGAGGACATTCTGACTAAAGCCATACCAGAAGAGGGAGTTTTCTTCCCCACTTGGGGCTGTGTATGGTGACTTACGACCTGACTTGCTTTCCTTTGGCTTGCGTTGGAAGAGCTGATAGGTGTTCTTGCCTTCCTTGCGACTAGCAGTGAAGACACGATTATCATCTCCGTCGTAAAGTGCAGCCATGAGAAGACCCTTCTTGTCCTTGATCGCAAGCAGGCGGTTCTCTGTGTCGTAGATGTAGTCTAGCTTCTCTGAATTCTTCTCAGAAGCGATACGATTGCCATTCTTATCGTAGGTATAGGTGATGGTACCATCTGGACTTTCTAGTTTGGTCAAGCGGTTATGATCATCATAGGTAAAGCGTGTCTGGCTCTCCTTGCCATCAACTGTCTCGGTGCTAGTCAGCTTATTGCCGGCTAGGTCATAGGTGTAGGAGAGCTTGGAGAGTTCCTTACCAGCTCCATCCGATACGGTCATGTTTTCCACTTGACCCAGAGTATCGTAGGTATAGGTATGGACTAGGGTTTCGCCATCCTGCTTAATGGTTTCCTTAGCGATATAGCCACCATCGTCATACTCATAGCCGTAGCTAGAGATGAGTTTGTCCTGCTTATCCATGTGACGGAGTTCGGTGAGACGGTGAGCCTTGTCATAGGCCAAGAAGCTCTTGGTTCCATCTCCTCGATTAACTTCCGTCAGATCCCCTGCTTGGTTATAGCTATAGGTGGTCTTTTGTCCCTTGACATCTGTCACGGAAGTCAGGCGATCCAGTTCATCGTAAGTATAAGAAACTGTGCTACCATCTGGGTAAATCATCTTCGAGATATTGCCATAGGCATCATACTCGTACTGAATCAGGCTACCATCTCCCTGACGAACACCCGTGATCTCGCCTTCTTCGTTGGTCGCGTACTGACTAGTTCCTGTCAGGTCACTCATAGACACCCGACGGCCATCCGCATCATAGGTATAGAGGACTTGACCCTCTTGCTTTTCAGAGTACTCCACCTTGAGCAGTTGATCCAGCTTGTTGTAGTCATAGCTGATGGTTTTCCCATCGGACTTGGTTACTTTTTCGAGCTGGTTATTGACATTATAGGTATAGGTCTCCTTATCTCCGAGACTGTTCATGCGCTCCACTAGATTGGAAAGCTGGTCATAACTGTATCTTGTGACCTTGCCATTGCCATTCGTGACCGAAGTGACATTGCCCACACTGTCGTAGGTATAGCTAGAGGTAGAAGCCTTCTCTCCACTTCCTTGTGTTGCTGTAAGCAACTGATCCTTTAGGTCATAGGTGTAGGTCTTGACACGCTTGCTTCCGGATGTGACACTGGTGAGGTTGCCATTGGCATCATAGGTCATACTTGCGACGCCACCAGCTTCATCTGTGATTTTCGTGAGATGATTGTCGTGGTCATAGCTATACTTAGTCCACTGATCTGCCGTATCGCTTTCTGAGGTGAGGCGATTGAGGCTATCATAGGTCCGCTTGGTTACTTGACCGAGAGGATTCGTCTCCTCAAGGAGATTGCCATTCGGATCATAGGTATAGGTCGTTTCGCGTTTACCATTGATAGTTCGTTTGGTCACTTGACCGACTGGGTCATAGCTTGACTCCACTGTTCGACCAGTTGGCGTTTTGATCGTTTTTAGTTGATCGAGGGTCGTATAGTCAAAGGTGGTTGTAGCACCGGACGGTTTGGTCAGTTTTGCTAGATTCCCCGCTTCATCGTAGCTATACTTGGTTTCAAGGTCAAGGGCGTTCTTAGCCGTTAAGAGACGGCCAACCTTGTCATAGCTATAGTGATTGCTTCGATCGGATTGGTCTGTCTCTTTCACCAAGTTTCCAGACACATCATAGCTATAGGTTTTCGATAGTCCCTGTGGACCTGTTTGCTTGGTGAGACGTCCCAAGGCATCATAGGCGTAGGTGTATGCTGCCTCATTTGGTAAGGTGCGTTTGGTTACACGACCATAAAGGTCATTGACATAGTTAGTGCTATGACCGTTGGCATCGGTTTCTTTTGCCAAGCTACCTGTAGTATCATAGGCATACTGAGTCTCTCCACCTGTTGGACGTTTCTTGCTGCTGACACGGTTCATACTGTCATAGCTGTAGGTCGTTGTATGACCTTCGCCACTTGTTTCGCTCAAGCGATTGCCCAAAGCATCATAGCTGAAACTTTGCTTGCTTCCTGTAGGAGCTACTGTTTCGATGATTCGTCCTAATGGGTCATACTTAAATGCTGTTGCTTGTCCATTTGGATCTGTATAGAGTACCAATTTTTTATTGGCATCATAACCATAGCTACTTGAATGGCCATTGGCATCGGTCATTTTAGAAAGGTTGCCAAGGACATCATATTCGTAAGTAGAGGTGTTGCCATCGGCATCCGACTCTGTCACCACTCGGTTGAGAGCATCGTAGCTATACTTGGTTTCACGTTTTAGATGATCAACAATCTTAAGCAGATTGCCGTTTTGATCATAGTGATAAGTCTTGGTCTTACCTTCTTGGTCGGTTGAGCTTGCGACATTGCCCATGACATCATAGGTGAAAGTTTCGCTGGTCTTATCTGCGTAGACCACTTTAGTCAGTTGGTTGTCGCTATTATAGCTGTATTGGGTGACCTCACCCAAGCTGTTGGTTAAAGTGAGACGATTTCCTGCCTTATCGTAGGTGTAGGTCTCACTGAGATCCTGATTATCTTTTTTGCTCACTACTCGGTTGGCGGCATCGTAGCTATACTCTGTTACCAAACCGCTAGAATGCGTTTGCTTGATGAGACGATCAAGGGCATCGTATTCTTGCTTTACGGTAGTTCCGTCTGGAAGAGTCACTTCTTCCAGTTGAGCCGTTGAGGTATAGTTCATCTTTGTGACATTGCCATTGGCATCGGTAACCTGAATCGGATAGCCCAGTTCATTATAGGTGTACTGAGTCTTGCCACCCAAGGCATCTGTCAACTCTGTCAACTGTTCCATCTGGTTGTAGGCCATCTTAGTGACATTGCCTAAACCATCTGTAACACTAGAAACTTGATTTTGACCTGTATAAGTTGTACTAGCAGTATAGCCTGCCGCATCTGTTAGACTATTTGATTGCCATTAGCATCATAGGTCATGCTGGTGCGGTAACCCAAGGCATTGGTCGTTGCGATCAGGCGCCCTGCCTTACTATATTCATAAGTCGTTTCTTTTCCAAGGGCGTCTGTCATGGACAGGATATTCCCCATCGCATCCAACACATATGAAACACTGCTACCATCTGGGTAGGTAACACCTGTCACATTTCCTGCAGCATCATAGGTGTAGCTGGTAGTCTTTTTCTCTTTAGTTTCACTGATTTTATTACCAACACTGTCATAGGTGTAGGTCACTGTCTGACCTGCTTCATCGGTGTAAGATAGCACACGACCCATGATATCATAAGTAGTCTCTGCCTTTGTACCGATTGGGTAAGAAACTGAGGTTATATTTCCTGCTGCGTCATAAGTATTTTGAGTAACTTGACCTAAAGCATCTGTGATAGTTTTAACGGCATTGTTTCTATCATCATAAGTCAAGCTGCTACTATTACCTGCTTCATTGGTTCGATTGACAATTCGTCCCAGTGCATCACGAGTAACGGTAGTCGTTTGACCTGATGCATTGGTTTCTGTTAGGAAACGCCCCTTGCTATCATATGTATAGCTAGTAGCGTGTCCTTCTGCATCAGTCACGGAAAGCTGGTTTCCAACTCCATCATAAGTGTAGATATAGGTTCCACCTTCTCCATTCGAAGCACCGACTTTACGGCCAAAACCATCATAGGTGAAGGTAGTCGTGTTACCATTGCCTTCTGTCACAGCTGTCACTTGACCTGCCTTGTCAAAAGTATGGCTCGTCCCAACACCATCGGCATCTTTCGCTCAGCTTGCGTCCTTCTGCATCATAGCTGAAAGTCTTTGTCCCACCGATAGGATTCGTAATGCTAGTGACTTGATTGTGTGCATTATAGGTAAAGGTTGATACGCCTCCTAAAGGATTAGTAATGCTTATCAGATTCGCACCTTGATAGGCAAAGGAAGTTGTATGACCAGCCGCATCTGTAGTAGATAAGATGCGTCCTTGCTGATCGACAGTATAGGCAATCTTAGAGCCATCTGGTAATGTTGTCTGGATTAGATTGCCATTGGCATCATAGGTATGAGCTGTTGAGGCACCACTAAAATCGGTCAAAGACAGAAGATGGTTCTTCTCATCATAGCTAGAAGTTTTTACCGCACCATCAAAACGCGTTTCTGTCAAGGTATTGCCATTGCTGTCATAGGTGTAGCTAGTTGTTTGCCCCGCTTCATTCGTCACACTTGACAGACGGTTGTTGTCATCATACGTTTTTGAGACACTAGTTCCATCGGCATAGCGAATGCCAGTTGTGCGATATTGCTCATCGTAAGTATATACGGTTTGATTGCCATTTCCATCGGTAGTGATTGTCTGACCTTCACTATAAGAAAGAGTTGAAACAGCACCTGCACCATCTGTTTGCTTGATGACACGATTTCCTCATCGTACTCGTTTTGGATAACCTTGGTCCCATTTCCATCATACCAGGCTGTCATACGTCCCTTATCGTCATATTCATAACGAGTAGGAACTCCCATAGCGTCCGTATAGGTAATCAAATGACCATTCGTGTCATATTCATAGGTCAAAGTTGAGCCATTAGGGATTTGAATCGCACCAATATAACCATCTGTATTATAGGTGATACTATAAACCAAGCCTGTAGGAGATGTGATTTTGGTCAGCTGGTAATTTTCATTATAATCAAAGCTTGTTTTATTACCTTTTTCATCCGTCTGACTCGTTAAAAGACCGTGATAGTTGAAAATTTTCTCTTGATGATTGTGATCAACAACTCGGTATTCCTTAACATCGTAGTCTTCTTTTTCGTCTCCGCCAAAGTCACCTTTCTTCGTTTCAACTGTTTTTACTTCAAGGGTAAGGTCATAACCGCTTGGAGCACGATATTTATCACCATCCTTCGTAAACTTAAGAATAGATCCATCTGTACGAGTATAGTAAAGATTTTGATCTTCATCGCTCGATAACTGCTCATTAAATGCAAATGACCAACCTCGACCAAAGAGACTATTGATGCCTGCTGCTTTAGAATTATAGGCGCGAGTAATTTCAAATTTCCCGTCAATATCTGTGATAGAAACATCTGTTCGATCTAGGTAGAAATTACCCGTGTTTAGATTGATAGGTTCAAATCCAAACTCACAGTGAAGACCACGACCCATTAAAAGCCTGTCTATTTCTGCCTTGGTATTAGATGTCAAGGCTGGTGGATTATAAGGTTTATCAGCATTCTTTCTTGGATTGCGAATAAAAAGGGTATTATTTTGTACAACCATCATATCTTGGATACGATTATCGTAAGCAAGTTGATTCAGTGGTACTCCATAGTATGCCGCAATCTTTGGAAGGGTATCAAACTGAGTAACTTTGTAAATCAAGAAAGTATCACTTGATTTTTTACCACTAGTTTGACTATCCTTTTTACTCTCTGCGTCAATCGTATAAACCTTGTTTAGTTCAGGTTCTGTGAAAGGCACCTGAGTCTGCCAGTTTGAGAGCTTGTCTTTATATTTGGTCGTTCCCTTTTCAAAGGCCGCATCAAAGGAACTACTATCAGGGTATTTGTAAGAAAAACTTGCAGAGCTTTGTCCCTTGTAGTCTTTCGCAGTGTCACTTAGGTTATAATCAACCTGAGCACCCGGTGTTGTCAGACCATCCGCAAAGACTCCTTGGAATTGCAGCTTCCCTTCTTATCTGTCTTCACCATGGTCCGAAGATTGATGGTAGTGTTCCCAATTGGATAATTGACATCAACTGGATCTGGAACGGACCAATTAATCGTCAAACTAGGAGCCTTGTCTGGAGTAAACCCAATCTGTCCTGCATTTTCTGCCGTCGCTTCGGTTGTATAGAAGGCCCCACCATCTGAACCTTCGTCTGTTGCAGCTACAACTAGACCATAATTTGGTTCCAAACCTTGAACCCATGCGTTTACAGTCTCACGGATATCAAAGTTATGCATCCCAATCTTCTTACCACTGGTCGCATTCTTTCCTGCAATTTCCATATCAAGTCCCACAGAAGTATCCCATGTGAGGTTATTGATATCAAAATCTTGTTTCAAGCGATAAGCTGCAAACTGGGTTGATTGAGAACCTGGTGCCGTATATTCATAAATGTTTAGACTAGCACTATCAATACGCGCTTCCTTAGGAATACTCTTTTGAAAATCGTAATTAATCTTAAAGTACATCCTTGCACGTCCGATGTCACGAACACCTGGAACACCCGTCATTCCGATCATTTCAGCTGTTAGATATCCAACATACCCATAAGAGTAACCTTGATATTGCCCATGTACAGATGAGGTAACAATATCAAGAATTTTTTCTCGTGGAACTGTTACAGTCGGGTCTATCCGAACAGGATACTTACGTTCAGAATCAGACAACCACTCTTTACTAGCTGTGACTGTCACTTCATGACGACCATCCCCTTTTTTCAATCCAAGAGTTAAGGCATTACTTGTAGCACCTACACTATCCACCATCATTGGAGCAGTTAGTACAAAGAGAATCTTCGTTTTCCCCTTTTCATGGACAAGGATTTGATTGTCTTTTAAAGAAACATCATACTTAGATGCATCCAAACCATAAGTAAAGGAGTTCTTCCCACCCCACTCGGCTAAGATGATTTCTTCTTTGACCCCATTAGACTGTACCGTATATTGCACATCTGTTTTGCCATCGACATTGTTGTATAAGATGGCATTCTTTTCTACAGTTGCTTGTTCGTATGTCTTATCAAGCGGATACAGGGAAATTTTGTCATCCTTATGTGTAATATCAATGGGAGTATCTTCTTTGACTTCGCTCGGAAGAACTACTCCTACTGGAGATTCTTTAGGTAGATAATAGTGCTTCCCATTAGCATGATAAGAATAAAGAGATAAATCTACAGGAACTTCTACCCCTTCTTTATCAATATAGGTTTTAATATCACTCCCAATATGCGTCACAAAGTGAGTATCATCAACGCGAAACAATTGTTCTTGCCCACTAACCGCTACTGGTTCACCATATTGTTTCTTGAGTTCTGCCTCTGCCTTACTCTCTTCGTTGATCACCTTTGGTTGTTGTAGGGCATCTCCTCCATCTTTTGCTGGTTTTGATGAAGCGTCAGCACTTGTCGATCCTTCTGTATTCGCATTTTCAGAACCAACAGTCTGGCTACTCGCCTCTGTAACAGCTTTTTATAAGCTTCCTCAGCCTGTCCTTGTTTAATTGCTTGGTTTATTTCTTCCGCATAGATCAACGGCATGTTAGAAACAAACAAACTCAGCAATAATAACCACTGTATGGTCTTACGAAGTCTTTTCATCATCATTCTCCTTTGTAAGATAAATAAAATAATAAAGTGTAAAAATTAAAATAAGAGCATCAGTGATTGATAAAACGAAAGAACCTAGTATTGGAAACCAAGCAGAGATAGCTAAACAAACAGTAACGATAATCATTGATACTAGACCAGGTAGTCGCATTTGCTCTGCTCTACTTTTCATTGGTAAAGCCTTATAGATACTAACCAAACTATAGGATAAGACTACTTTAAGAAAAGTTTGGATAATGGTAGTAAAAACCCAGATCGCAATCTTGACATGATCATATTCCAAACTTGTATTATCGTATAAAATTTGACCAAAGCCCCCGATGAGGATTCCGCATAAAATCACACCAAACAAGTAAATCAGAATAGTGTGATTTAAGCGTTTATCTGATCGATACTGCTTATAAAACCAGATCGCTATTGGAAAAATAAGAACTGTTCCTATCATTAAAAATAGTAGGCTGAGTAAGGTCAGAATGAGTGATAACCCTTTATCGACTAGCACCGGGGAAATCGCACCTGTAAATAGAAGGCGTTGCCCCACTCCTAAAAACAGCAAGCCAGTAGCTAGTCTCCAGAACCTTGAGAGTCTTGATATTTTCATTATTTACTTGTCCTTTCTTTAACACTTTTTAAACGAGCGGTAACCACAAAACGTTGGTCATTTCCAATAGCATCACATGTTGATAAGATTAAAAATCGATCTTTTTGAGGGTCAGTGGCTATCTGACGATAGAATCCCCCATAGTCTGACGATCTTATCTGTAATGTTTCTAAATAATATCTGAGGCCTTCTCGACTTCCTAATTTGAATGTATGAAAAAGATGATCATCTGTATAGGAGTGAGCTGCCAACACCTCATATTCAAAATGTTGAGTCAAGGTGTCAATCGTAATACGTTCATGCTCTTTAAAAAAAGCTGGCTTCGCAAAATAATCTAAAGATCCAAACATAGAATCATCTAACATAGCATGTCCATAAATTATAGTGACAGGATCTTCAAATGTTATTTTGTTAACCAGCTCTGTAAATATAGCTCCATAATAGGTCTCTTTACCATCTATATCGTGAGATAGGTAATAAGCATCATCCCTTGGATGTTGAGCTACTGGATAATCAATTCGAGTCCCTTCGACTGTTAGCCAAGCAAAGACATCTGGATTCTGATGAAACCTCGTCTCTATTGCATTTTGAGAATGCTTCTCTACAGCTTTCTGTTCGAATCCATCCAAGATTTTTAGACCTAAAAATAAAACTGCAACCATTGCAATTAATGATAAACTAAACCTTAAAATTTTCATGTAACCGCTCCCATACTATCATTATAACAGACCCCTGTAACCCTTGTAAATACACTTTCCCTTTAAATTATACGTTTATTAAAATATTTTGATAATCATATACATGTGTACCGTTTCATTACCTGTTTGATTGCTACTTTTTTTAACAGAAAAGAGAGCCCTCTCCAAATGAGAATGGGCTCCTCTTTTAACAACAACTCCCTTGTGATAGAAGACTCCTGATTCTACAAAGATCCAATTTTTACAATTTCTATAGGAAAAATCGAGTTCTAAAAATCATTTTAAATTGAGAAGAATCCTTAGATATTTCATGGTCTAGATTGTCACAATGTGCAATTCCTTACCCTTATTTCGCTGCATATTTATATGATTCCATGAAATCTTTCGAAATGATAGATTTCATAAATAGAAATGTAATTCCAATGGCTGTTGGAGAAATTGCCTTTCGTAATCTTAAAAAATAATGGTGTGAATTTGGTGTGAAAAAGTGGTGTGAATTTTGCTTAAAATTATCAAAAAAACACCCCATGGTGTGAACCATGAAGTGTTTTGAAACGTTGATATAATCGTGTTGATTAACGTTTTGAGGCAACTGACTTTGTTAGATTGCAGCCACATTTGTACCAACTTAGTCAGAAAGTATAAAAAAGAACACCCCGAAAGGTGCTCTTTGTAAGTATAGTAATTCTCTCGAATTAACGTTTACTAAATTGTGATGCTTTACGAGCTTTCTTAAGACCTGGTTTGGAAAGTATGGATTTCAGTTGGACTAAAAACAGCGTAATATCAAGGATTTTTCTGAACAATATCTACTTTTTTTAATTTCATAAAAATCTGAATCAATATTTTTTTAAAAATAGGGAATAGTTTAGGGTCTCTAAGCATTAAAATAATACACCTAACTTTGGTCACCGTTTTTTTAGTTATTCACTCTTTTTTTCGGATAGTGTTTTTTTAAAAGTTATGATGTAAAATGCCGCAATTAAAACACTATACATCATAATCGGAGGATAGAGAATTAAGGACAGAATCAATCCCACTCCTTTAATTATTAGGTCAGGTATCAATAACTTCCTATATTGTGCGGTAGCTTCAAGTAATTCTTTCTGATCTATATTGGGTTTATCAATTACTTTATGTAAAAACCAGTTTGCTACCGTTGAAACAATAACGATCAGTCCATAAAAGAGCTGTGCCGTATGATTCATGAAATGACTACTAACTATTCCAGTAGCATAGGGCATAAATGAAACAAAAAATAAAAGATACAAATTCTTTCAAATTTCTCCCTTTTCAATTTGCCTAACTTGACCTGCATTACCTAGGGTCGCTTTTGCTTTTAAATTATACTTTTTTTCTTAAACATTTAATACGAGTAGGTATTTCTTGTGAGTAATTTTTCATCAAAAAAATTTCATATATAATCTCCCTATAATCATGGAAAAAGTAGTAAAAAAATAGTTGTTATCCTAGTTGATTAAAAAAATCTCTGATTTCCTCATCTTTTATAAAATAATATATAATTTTCCCTCTCTTCTAGTGTCCAAGATGTTTTTGATTGGCTAGTTTACGAAGATGGTGGGAGGCAGATGCCATACTGAGATTTAATAAACAGGCTATATCGCAGACACAGAGTTCTTCGACGGCAAGGAGATAAAAGATGATATTTATCTGTTTATTATCGGTAAATTTTGATAAAATGCGAAGTGATTTTTTTGGACTTTTTCCTTTTCAAGGTAGTTCGTTGCGGTTGTAACATTTTGTTGATTTATAACATCCACTTGACAGATACTATCTTTTTTTCATAATTTTTTTCTCCTAGCCGAACACAGTCCTTAGCATGTCAAAGCTGTTGTTTTTCAATCAGAATATACATCCCCAATCCTAAATAAACAACGGCAATAAACCATCTGCTATATTTTTTTCCAAAGTTTCTCCAACAGAAGGGACTTGTGCCAATTTTTTTGGGCAGAAAAAAACCAAGAGATAAATCATGACTAGAAAAAGTAAGTAAAGCCACTATCAAATTCGCTAAATTTAAGGTAATAAAATATGGGACAAAAAAACACCAATATTGTCAGCACCACAACTTGCAAAAAGTAATCATAGCGACTAGAAAAAAATCAGGTTTTTATCATCTTTGCGCAAACCATCTTTTGCAATAGCTTCTCCATCAGAATCTCCTAAAAAGCAAAAACTTTGAGTCCTAGGAAAATTGGAATCAAACCGAGCAAACCTAAAAATCTCTTTACTAGGAATATAATTTAAGACAAATGCAAAAAAAGTAAACTTAGCAATATTAGACTAACAGAGCCTAGAAATTGTCCTAAATAGATGTTAATGATGTCTTTTCTGCTTTTTCTTTTTGGCAAAAAAATAACATTAGGATAATAAGTAAGTCTACGGCTGTCCCAGAATACAGGATTATTGAAGTAACAACATTTTTGAACCATAAAACACCTCATTCAAATATATTTTTGAATGTATTCTAACATTAAACTTTGTAGATGTCAACTTAAAATCCACCAATTAATAATTGCATGTCAATATTTGTATTGTGAAACTAGTTTCAGAAATATATAGTCTTAAAGTATGTCCACTGCCAATGGTTTTTTCAATATTTAAAAGGAGAGAACCAATTTGGTCCTCTCCAGGGTATAATTTTCCACCAACCCACTACAGTTGACAAAGAACCGTTATTCTCAAATGAGACAACTCCTTTTTAGTTTTTTTATAACCTCAGCTTCTCGGTCTCTTACCTACTTTTAATAGAAAGACTACGAAGGACGATTCTTAAAGTAGTCAGATTGTGCAATATCGAAAGATTAGATGGGCTTAACCAATTTAACAACCCAAATCCAATTAAACTTCCATTTATTACAACTGTTTCTTGAATATTTCTTTGAATTAATTTCTGCAACGATTCAGATAAAGAATTCAATTCCTCGAAGAAATCTAAACGATTATCTAATAATAAAAATATCACTCATCTGCTTAGAAATATCAGCACTTTCATTCATCACAACCCCAATATCTGCAAGCGTCAAGGCAGCAGAGTCGTTTAACCCGTCTCCAACCATCAAAAATAGTTCGGCCAGCTTTCTGTAATTCCTGAACCAACTGAAACTTACCATCTGGTTTTTAAATCAGTATAAACGTTGTCAAATGGCAGATCTTTAACCAACTCTTCTGTTCTAGCCAACGTATCACCAGTTGCCAGAATCAGTTTTTTTCCCTTAGCGCTTTAGCTTTTTCAATGCAACTTTCGCCTCGCTTCTCAAGGGAGTGTGGATACAAAACATCCCAATTAATTCTTTCTTATAAGCCAAAAAAACAATAAATTGTAATGAGTCTTATATTGCTCAATCAAGGCCAGCTGCTCAGAACTAATTCTTACCTGTTCGTCTTGCATTAGTACATAATTTCCAATGACAACCGATTGACCATCAATTTGCGATTTAATCCCTTTGCTTTGCAACATACTGAAGCTTGCCATGCATTTCTTCGTGTTCAATGCCTTCAATTTCAGCTTGTTTAACAATTGCATTGGCAATAGGATGATAGATATGTTCCTCCAAACATGCACTTATTCTTAAAAATATCTTTCTCAGTATAATCTCCGAAAGGAAGAACCTTTTTCAACCAAAGGATAACTCGTCGTGATGGTACCCGTTTTATCAAACAAGAAAGTATCCACTTCCAGATATTTTTTTCTAATACATCACCATCTTTAATAACCATTTCTCGATTTAGACCTTCCTTTATGGCCGTAAGGTAGGCTACAGGTGTGGATATTTTTTTAGAGCACATGAAAAAAATCCACCAATAAAAAAAGAAATGGCTTTTTGAAAACGAACCTGTTAACAGATAAGTCAAACCAGCACCTAAGAAGTTATATTTTACAACCTTGTCTGCCATCCTAATAAAATGACGTTGTTTTGTCTTCTTACTCTCTTCAGATTTTTTCATCAGATTGATGAGTTGCAAAATACGACTGTTTATCTGATTATCAGTCACACGAATTCTTAACTCTCCTGTTTCCAAAACAGTATTCGCACATACAGAATCTCCCTCTTTCTTTTCAACAGGGAAGCTCTCTCCAGTCAAGGAACTCTCATTGACCATGCCTAATCCTGAAACCACTTGGCCGTCAAACAAGATTTCATTACCTTGGGAGACAACTAATACATCACCTACTTGAACATCAGAACTCTTGATGCTGATGACCATGTCTCCCCGCACTAAGAAAACATCACTTTCTTTAGCAAGAAGGCTTTGTTCCAAATCTGTTGCTGTTTTTTTTAAAGACCACTGATCCAGATGATTACCCAAATCAAGCATAAACATGATGTTGCTAGCTGTCTTGGATTGGTTCATAAACAAGGACAACAAAATGGCCGAACAGTCCAAGACCTCCATGGTTAGTTCCTTGCGCGCTAAAGTTTGATAGGCTTCTTTGACATAACCCAAAGCCTGATAACAAGTCCAAATATAACGAATAGGGTAGGGTACAAAACTTCGAAACAGCAAACGCTTAATCGCTGCACCCGATACAATTGAATAAGCACTCTCTTCTCTACGAATGGGAAGAGTCATCAAGTCCGAAACTTTCCCCTTGTCAATTTTTTTTAAAAAGGCCTCTGCATTTTCTAATACAGAGAAGCCTTCTTTCATACGTAGAGTAAAGTGCTGCTGATCCATATAAAACTGAATAGAGTCGATCCCTTTTTCATCTTTAGCCAAGGAACGAAGATAATCTTGAATATCCAAGGTCAGTGAAAACGAGGACGATAATCGGATATGTTGATATCCTCTGTGTAGCACTTTAAAAGACATATTATTCACCTGTCAGGCTATCTAATTGTTCTTCTTTCTTTTCCTGTTCGTATAAATATTTAGCGTCTTGTAAAACATCATCACCGTGTTGTTTTACAACAGAAACAGATGCATCCAGTCCATCTTTCAATTTGTAAGCTTTTAGCCAAGGCCTTAGAATAGCCTTTCTTAGCTTCTTTACTTGCTAAGACTTTCAAGCCAAGCGTCCCAAATGCTACCCCTCCTAAGAAGAGAGATGATTTTTTTTCGCAACTTTTTGCGACGTTTAATACTTCTTTTAACATGTTTATTTCCTCCTTGTAACTATTGTAGCGAAAAAAATGACAGCAAAAAGCAATTGCTGATATCTGATATATAGATAAAATTCTCTATACTGATATTTAATTATATTATGATGAAAACAATATACTTTTATTTTTTTGATACTGTCAATAATTATGTGTAAACACTTAAGTAGAGTTACGGAGTGTTAATTAAATAAAGCTTTCAAGTGTATCAGAACATTGACCAAACCCTTTATGGATTCGTTGACTTTGCTTGAAATTATAATCTTCAAACAACGTAACTAAGTAACGTTCCAGAGCCTCCTCATTAGGAAAAAAAGAACCTTCTTTTTTTCGTTTGATGTTTGATTTCTTTGTTAAGAGACTCAATGAGGTTTGTCGAATACATGCTGTGCCAAATCTGGTAGGGAAACTGATAAAAAGTTAAAAGATTATCCGTCTTCTCCAGACTTTCCATGACTTTCCTATACTTTGGTTTCCATTCGGCGAGAAAGTCCTCTAAAAGCTTGTCCTGCCATTTCTAAATTTTTCAGCACGATAAATCATTATAAATTGCCCTCAGAATAACCGCTCTATCTGCTCGTTTCACTTTACTAGCTAGATTTCGACTAATATGAATTAAGCAACATTGTTGTTTAGCTAATGGGTGAGCCTGACTGATAATCTGCTCAAGCCCCTTAAAAGCCATCTGTAACTACAAGAGAAATCTGTTGGATTCCTTGGTTTTGAAGCTTGTCTAACAGGGTGGACCAAGAAGCATTGTTTTCTTGAGGCAACTGTGCATAGCATATCTCTATGCGACTAAAGTCGCTAGAGCTATCCTAATTGCGCACCGCCAGTTCTCATAGAAAAACACCTTGCAAGATGCAAAGTGTTTTTCGTTTGTATTCTGCTGTCCAGTAACGAATTAACGTTTACTAAATTGTGATGCTTTACGGGCCTTTTTTTCAAGCCTGGTTTGGAAAGTATGAATTTCAGTTGGACTAAAAAAACAGCGTAATATCAAGACTTTTTCTCCGCTTTTATAAAAAGCTTTTTTTCCAATCAAATTCAACTAATTTTATCCGAATGGTGTGGATTTTACCCCCAAAATTACAGAGAATGGAGCTGATAAACACTAAACGTTCACACCATTAGTTAAATGATTTTTTTGTTCATCATTTTTTTCTTAGATGATAGAACTTCTAATTTATTTCTTATTCAAGCAAAAAAACAACCTGCTATAAGTAAGAAAGAGGAAGATACAAGAAAAAAACACGGCGTAAAAACCGATTCAGTTCATTGTCCTCAATCCTTGTCTGCTTCATTTTTCTTTTTACGAGATCGTTTTGTGAATCTTTTTCAGAGAGTTTTTGATCAATATACTTGTCAATGTTTTTCATAAAAATTCCTTGGTCGCTTCACTATCTAATGTTGGCGAGTTCTGAACTTGATTCACTTTCAATTGAACAGATTGAATACCGTAAGAGGCTTGTTTTTTTGGTGGAGTGTTTCTAATTCTTCTTCTGAAATCGGATCTCCAACAACCGTCAAGACCAATTCATTGTTACTTGACTTGTAGACTTGATTAATAACCGTATAATTGGCGAACTCTTTTCCTACAAACTGTTTGATCCCTTCTTTGCGCGCTTGTTCTATTGTCAGAGTAACTGCCGAATAGCTAGCTGGAAGAATCAACAATACAATCAAAGATATCAAGCCAATTCTCATTTTAATGCTCAGCTCTTTAAATGAAGTTAAAGGAGATTTTCTCATCAAAATTCTTGTTCCAACAATGTTGGCTAGCATGATAAAGACACAGTTGATCAAGAAAAGATAGAGAGCCCCCAATAAAAATCGTACATTCCCATTAGCTAAACCATAGCCAGCAGTACAGATAGGCGGCATCAGAGCTGTAGCAATGGCTACTCCTGGCACGATATTGTTTGCTTCTTTTTTCCTTGAACCGATCACACCAGCAATCCCACCAGCAATAGCAATGAGGACATCCCAAATGGTTGGAGAGGTTCGTGCAATCAACTCGCTACTTGCATAAGACAAGGGAGAAATCCAGAAATACAGAGTCGAGACAAAGCAAACTGACCAACACTTGAGTCAATAAAACCTCTAGAGATTGCTTGATTAAACGCGTATCAAAAAAATAGCTAAACCGAATCCCAGTCCAACAATCGGTGTCATGAGAGGTGAAATCAACATGGCTCCTATAATGACAGCTGTTGAATTCATATTTAGTCCGATAGAGGCAATAAAAATTGCACACATCAAAAATCGCTGTATCTCTCAATCGAACATGAAGGTCATCGTATAATTTCTCACGGTATTCCCGTGTTGAATAATTAGCAGTCATTTGTCCTCTCCTCTTTCCTTATTTAAATTGGTATAATAATTAAAAAAATAACAGCTGATAAACAGCCAAAAAAATATGAGCCCATAAATCGTCAAGAAGACACTGGTAATCCTTCCAATCAAGGTCACAGCTAGGAGATCCCCGTAGCCGACAGTCGTCGAAGTCACAAAAGCATACCAAAGACCGTCTCCGTAATTTGTGATAGCAGGTTCAACTAGGAAAAGCACGCCTCCTGACCCAAAAAAACAAAGGTCACAAAACTCAGAGCAAACCGAGTAAAACCCGTAACCTGCATAATATGCCATAACATTTTTTTAAACGTTTCATTTGTTCTCCTTATTCATACTAGCTCCTGACCGAGCCGTTTTTTTCCAATAATCAAAGTGAAGATAGGACATGATCTCCATCAGAGAAAGATAGACAAACTGATAGATCTGATTTAAGCTGATTATCAACTGATATTGTTTGAAAAAAATGACTGGAAGAAAAGACCAGATATGACTGTCTTGAATCAGTCCCTTCTTAATATCAGACAGGATATTAGCTAAAGCTCCCAAGGACTGAAACGGTAAATCCTTGACATTTATATAGATCCGGTCCACCACATCATTCAGACTGGTATCTTGGATGGCATGAAATTCTCCAAAGAGAACTCCTGCCGCTCCAAGAGTAGAAACAAATTCCACCAAATAATTTCTGAGAAATTTTTCTCAACCTTTTTCCCATAATGTGTTTAGTGCCATCCATAACGATCCCAACCAGAAAAAAAGGAAAGAAAAACAAGCAAAGAAATTTTTGCCGTAAATCCCAAAAAAGCTTCAAGACTTGGTGTTGTTGGTTTTTCTAACTCTAAAACCAAGATGGTCATAATAATTGCTAGAACAGCATCTGTCAATACAATTAATCTGTCTTTCTTCATCGGATTGCATCCCCTTTCTTTTTTGTAACATTCTATCTTATCGCATAATATTGGATATTCTTTCATAATCCGACTACAAACAAAAAAATAAACCAAAAAAAGTATGTCCCTATTATACTATATTTAACTCTAGAAGTATTCATCCATCTAATTAATAAATATATCATATTTCACAATAAGTGAATACTATCAAAGATTCATCCCTTTCACTTCATCATGTAGTGTTGCTTAGATTTATCAAAAAAACAACCAAATTTGTATTAATTTCAAGTATCACCTAGTTACAAAAAAATTTGGGGTGAACAGAAAAAAAGCATCCCGTATTTTTTTGATACGAAATGCTTTCAATAAGTTTAAATAAGTTTTAACGTTTACTAAATTGTGATGCTTTACGAGCTTTTTTTCAAGCCTGGTTTCTTACGCTCAACTTTACGTGAGTCACGTGTAAGAAGTCCTGCGCGTTTCAATGAATCGCGGAAGTCTGGGTCTACTTGAAGAAGGGCACGAGCGATACCGTGACGGATAGCTCCTGCTTGACCAGCGTATCCACCACCTACAACGTTAACGAAAACGTCGTATGAACCTACAGTTGAAGTAACTGCGAATGGTTGGTTGATGACCAAACGAAGGTCAGCGTGTGGGATGTACTCTTCAACATCTTTTTTGTTAACAGTGATTTTACCAGTTCCTGGAACAAGGCGAACGCGTGCAACAGCGTTTTTACGACGTCCAGTACCTGCATATTGTGCTTGTGACATACTTTATTGTTCCTTTCCTTAGATAAGTCCTGAAATATCAAGAACTTCTGGTTGTTGTGCAGCGTGAGTGTGCTCAGCTCCAACGAATACTTTCAATTTCATACCTTGAGCGCGGCCAAGAGTATTGTGTGGAAGCATACCTTTAACTGATTTCTCGATCAAACGAACTGCGTTTTTAGAACGAAGTTCACCAGCAGAGATTTGTTTCAATCCACCTGGGTGGTTTGAGTGAGTGTAGTAGATCTTATCAGTTGCTTTTTTACCAGTCAATTTAACTTTTTCAGCATTGATAACGATTACGAAGTCACCTGTATCAGTGTGTGGTGTGAATGTTGGTTTGTTTTTTCCGCGAAGCACGCTAGCAACAACTGCTGAAAGGCGTCCAAGAGGTACATCAGTTGCGTCAACAACGTACCATTTGCGTTCTACTTGGCCTGGTTTAGCCATGAATGTAGTTTTGTTCATGATTTCTCCTATATGAATATCGTTTTTGTTTACAGGGCGGATGTTCCGGTCCGCTGGGTATTTGAAAGGTTCCGGGGCCTTACAAATGGGGTAAACAATACCGCCTACTATTGTATCAAAATTCTCAGATAAAAGTCAAGCGGTTGGGAAAATATTTTTTATTTCTGCCAGATTTTCAATCTTCTTTCGCCCTTCTCCTGGAGGATTATCTGAAAAGCTTTAGAAGACAAGTAAATAGCACAAGTCAGAAACAGAGTTACAACAATATAATTGACCAATAGACCATGATCTCCTACCAATGGTGGTTTTGTCAGAAAGCCGTAATCACCTCCCGTTACTACATTGACAAGAAAAATCAAAGCGTTAAGGGAAGATGTGATAACTAGGATTCGTTTGAAATCCAATAAACTGGCATCGTAGTCCTTCAAGAGATAAATCAAGGAATTTCCAAAGAGGGCTAAGTGTCCGAAAACAAAAGACAGGATGGCAATGTGGGGGAAGGGATAGGGATCTGGCACTGGATAAATAAAAGCTGCCAAAGTTCCAAAAGTTCCCAATACAGCAAAATACTGTTTGACTCTAGAGATACCCGGGGTCAAAAGCACTACAAACATAGCCAAACGGCAATGATAAAAGGGCAAGCTTTCTGACAGCGGGAACTGATTGATCCAATACCAGCTGTAAAGCACGATTAACTGTACCGCCTGTAAAATCTGGAAAAAGCGCTGACAAGCTTTCTTCTCCCCATAACGATATGCAAGAAATACAGTCAATGCTAATAATGTAAATAGACTGCCATACCAAAGAAGGTCAAATTGGGGTGGCTCCGTCGGCTGGGTGGTAAATAAAGCATCCCAAACATTCATATAACTTTCCTCATTTTCATATAAGCAGGCCTCTTACTTATCTCCATAGAGCCTAGCTTACATTTATTTCTTATAGTTTTGTGTTCAAAAGAAGCTATCGGCCTTAAGATAAAGCAAAGCTTCTAATCGACATACTGTTCCCGCTCACCCTGATAGACCTGCCATAAAATTTCCATTTGTTCTTTGGTTATTCGTTTTTCAGATAGGGGAGGGAGATTCTCAATATTAAAAAATTCAAGTTCCGCAATTTCTTGATTTTCTTGAAATTGTCCATCTAATAACTGACAGTCAAAGACGAACTTGGCATACTGCTTACTCTGCATTTGAAAGCGATTGGTATCAAAAATAGCCAATAAAGAGCCTACTTCTGCAAAAAAGCCTGTTTCTTCCTGAACTTCTTTTCGAATATTTTCCTTAGGGGAATAGCCTACTTCACCAAAGCCACCAGGTAATGCCCAAGTATCCTCTCCTTGTCCTCTAACCAAACAAATCTTCTGGTCTTGAACAATCCAAGCCCTTACATCCATCAAGGGAGTTGCATAGCTACCTGACGGCTGAAAAATTGCAGTCAATTCCTCTTGATTAAGCTCTGTTTGATCCTGTAATAGGCTCCATAAAATCTGACGTAAATCCTCATAACGTTCACGGTCAAAGGGGTCCTTTGTATAGGTTAAACCAGTATCAGTGATAGCCAACATCCTCTGTAGATACTTAGCAAAATTAGTTGCACTCATTTTCTAAACTTTCTACTAGCTTAGCTAGATTCATAGAATTAGAACCTTTAAGCAAAATCTGGTCATGTGTTCCAAGACTTTCCTTGACCTGCTTGACCATGGCTTCAAACTGGTCTTCATCAGCTGTTTTCTTAAAGTAATAAACATGACCGATTGGGAACATTTGACTGGCTAGTTGGGCTAGGTCAGCGATATCTTCACCATAGAAAATAACGGTATCAAGGACATCTGGTGACAGGCTCAAATCATTTGATTATGAAGTTGAACAGACTGGTCTCCAAGTTCTTTCATATCCGCCAGAACTGCTATTTTCTTACCACCTTCATTTGCTGGGATAGCAGAGAAAGTTTCTAAAATCAACTTCATAGCTGTTGGATTAGCATTGTAAACATCTGATAGGATATCTGCTCCATTGGCAGCCTTTTTCCACTCGGTACGATTGCGGGTCAACTCTAGATTTTGGAAGGCTTGACCAATCTGCTCCTCAGTCACTCCTTCTTGCAGGGCAACATAAGAAGCAATCATAGCATTAGTCGCATTGTACTTACCTGTTACTGGTAAATCAAGGGATTTCTCCAAGAAATTAGCCTTAAAACTCAAGCTATCCTTGCGCTCAATTAAGTCTGTAATTTCGAGTTCTGCACCCGGACCAAAACGAACTACCTTTTGGTCAGCAGGTAGATAATCCTCTACAATGGGATCAGCTGGCGCCAAGAGCAAGCTACATTTCTCCATTCCATCAGCAATCTGTAATTTACCTTTGGCAATCTCAGAACGGTCCTTGAAGAAGGCCAAATGTGCCTCTCCGACCAGAGTCACAATAGCTGTTTTCGGATGAGCCAGTTCAGACAAAAGATGAATATCTCCCAAGTGATCCTGTCCCATTTCCAAGACCAATTTCTCAGTGTCATCTGGCATATGGAGAACTGTATAAGGCAGTCCAATCTCGTTATTGTAATTTCCTTGCGTTTTGTAGGTTTTGTAGCTTGTAGAAAGTAAATGAGCCAACATATCCTTGGTCGTTGTCTTCCCATTTGAACCTGTAACAGCAAAGACATCTACTCCTGTCTTTTGAAGGTAATAAGCCGCAAGAGCTTGAAAGGCTGTCAAAACATCCTCTACTAAAATGTAAGGATGATCTGCTACTTCCTTCTCTGACAGGGCTACAACAGCGCCGTTTTCAAAAGCCGTCTCGATAAAGTCATGACCATCACGCGCCCCCTTGAGTGGCACAAATAGATCACCAGGTCCAATCAAACGACTATCAAACTCTGCCTTGACTAGTGGGCTGTCCGCATAGCTTGTCACATCATTTTTTGCACTGACAACACGCGCAACTTCGTGAATCGTAAGTTTCATGTTTACTCCTTTAAAAAGGGGCAGGGAGTCTTGCCCCGCCCTTATAGCTATCTTTTACAATAGGTGTGCTTCACGCTTGTTAAAGCTTTCTTTAGCAAACTCAACCAAACGCTCGATTAGTTCTGGATAGCTAATCCCCATATTGTCCCAGAGCAATGGATACATAGACCACTGGGTGAAGCCTGGCATGGTGTTTAGCTCATTTAGGAAAACTTCTCCCTTATCTGTATAGAAGAAGTCGCAACGTGAGAGACCAAGCCCGCCAATAGCACGGAAGGCAGTTTCGGCATTCTTGCGCATAACCGATATCACATCATCACTAATCTTGGCTGGAATATCCATAGTAATCTTGTTATCAATGTATTTTGCTTCGTAGTCATAGAAGGCTACGTCTTTGACAACTTCACCAGGAAGAGTGCTCTTGACATCATAGTTTCCTAAAAGTCCAACCTCGATTTCACGGGCATTTACCCCTTGTTCTACCAAGACACGACTATCGTACTGAAGGCAAGCTCTAGAGCTTGATGGAGTTCCTCTTTATTTTCAGACTTAGAAATCCCAACACTAGAGCCCATATTAGATGGTTTGGTAAAGACTGGATAAGTTAATTTTTCTTCAACTTCTGCGATCTTAGAAGCTAAGTCGTCCCCTTCAACAATGGCTACGTAAGGGACTTGGGCAATCCCAGCAGATTCCAAGACACGTTTAGTCGTGATTTTGTCCATAGCAAGGCTTGAAGACAAGATGTTGCAACCGACATAAGGCATTTTCAAGACTTCTAGGAAACCTTGAACGGAACCGTCTTCTCCCATAGGTCCATGAAGAACTGGAAAAACAACTGCGCCTTCTTCGTAGATAGCACTTGGAGCAATTTTCTTGTCCCAATCAATCGTTTCATTGGTCATGAGACGTTCATCTTGGCCAGGAGTTTGGGTAAATTCTTGGGTTTTGATAAAATCACCAGACTGGCTGATAAAGAAAGTTTTGACTGCAAAACGGTCATAGTTAACCGCACGCATGACACTCTCAGCTGACAAGACAGACACTTCACGTTCTGCACTGCGTCCACCATATAATAGAATAATTGTTTGTTTCATATGATTGTCCTATTTCTACTAGAATACTCGCCTTTTAGTATATCACATTTGTCTATTTTTTTAAACTTGAATAGCACAAAACAAGAAAAGAGACTGGAAGAAAAATAGTCCAGTCTCTGTGTTCTTAAATATTTTATACCTGCTAGCTAAGTATTTAGCGATTTAACCTCATAGACTAAAGCTCTGTACGATTTTCAATGGCTCTTAGGAGCGTTACTTCGTCCGCATATTCGATATCTGCTCCTACTGCTAGACCTCTTGCTAGACGAGTAACCTTAATCCCTGCAGGTTTAAGTAGTCGAGAGATATACATGGAAGTCGCTTCACCATCAGCAGTCGCATTGGTGGCCACGATGACCTCTGAAACCTCGCTATCCATGAGACGAGTCATGAGACTTTTAAGATTGATATCGTCAGGGCTAATCCCATTCATCGGTGAAATGAGGCCGTGCAAGACATGGTATAGTCCATGGTATTCTTGTATATTTCCATAGCCGCTACATCTCGGCTATCCTCTAATACTAGGATAGTTGTCTGGTCACGACTAGTATCCGTACAGATAGAACATGGATCATCATCCGTTAAACGTCCGCAAATCGAACAATAGGTCAATTCTCGCTTAGCTGCAAGGAGATTTTTGGCAAATTCATTGACGTCATCATCAGGCATCCCAATGGTATAAAAGGCCAGTCGGGTAGCTGTCTTGATCCCGATACCTGGAAGTTTAGAATAGCTGTCAATCAGCTTGGCTATAGGTGTTGGGTAAAGCATGGCTTCCTTTCTAGTTCATTGGATGGTGTTGGTTGTAAAGATTGATAATATCGCGCGCAATAGATGGACCGACACCGTTAGTTAGGTTAGTATTGTGAGGGAAAACAACCGCGACTGCAATCTGCGGATTATCTGTCGGTGCATAGGCCACGGCATTAGTATTGTTGGCTTTTTGACCATCATTGACGTAACTTTCGGCTGTACCAGTCTTACCACTAATAGAGACTGACGCTCCATTTGAAAAGGCACGACCTGTCGTAAGTGCACTTGTTCCGTGCGATACCTGGTAAAATCCTTGTTGTAGGATGGACATGTCAGATTCGGAAATATTAATTTTATTCATTTCCGTGCTGTCCGTTTGCTTAATGAGTTCTCCCAAACCACCTTGTTCATTGTTGTCGTAGACTCCTTCCACGATATGAGGAGCTAAGCGGACACCATTATTAGCAATCGTTGCTACATACTGAGCCAACTGCATCGGCGTGTAGTTATCGAACTGTCCAAAAGCATTATTTAAATAATTAGCCAAATCAAAGTCTTTAGGGATAAACCCTGTTGACTCATCTGGCAGGTCAATCCCAGTAGAAACTCCCAGACCATACTCGCCAAAAGTTGAACGTAATTTGCCCATAGCAGACTCAAGATTGTTAGTTCCAACTGTCATATTAGGCTGATAGGTTTGCCCCATAAGCCCTAAAGCGGTTTGGACCATGTAGGTATTCGACGAGTATTCCAAGGCCTCGACAGCTGTGATCGGGAAGGAACCGTAAGAAAGGGTGTACCATGAATTGATCGGTGCAGAACCTTGAAAGACGATTGGTTGGTCAGTCAAAGTTTGATTGCCTGATAAAACACCATTTTCCCAACCTGAGCTGATGGTTGCCGCCTTAACGACAGATCCTGGAACAAAAACGTTGGTCACTGTTCCTAGTGAGTCTGGAGTCAATTCACCAGATTCTAGATTGTGTTTGATTCCTGACATGGATAGAACAGCTCCTGTCTTAGGATTGAGGGCTACTGCATAGACACCTTCCGAATATCTGGCTCCTCCATTGGCAAGTTCTGAGTTGAAATAGTTCTTTAAGAGGTTGTCTACGCTATCTTGGAAGGCCAAATCAATGGTTAATTTGATATTTTTACCCTTGCTTCCTTCTTCGATATTTTCTACACTCTCCATGTCTCCGTGCTTATCCAAATGGATTTCCTTGACGGTACGTTTCCCTTGCAAGACTTCTTCGTATTGCTTTTCAAGATAGGAAGTCCCAACACGGTCATTGAGTGAGTAACCTTTTTTCAAATAAGCGTCCACTTCTTCTGCTGGAAGACCAGATTTTTCACTCGAAACACTTCCAACTATAGATGAAAGAGAAGTTTCTAAGACTTTTCGGTCCCATGAAGTAGAGATGGAAATACCTGGTAATTCCTTAGATGCAGAAGCAATCACAGCTACCTGTGTATCGCTCAAAGGATCCGTTTGAATATTGCCTGTCGCAAAATTTTCTACTGCATTGAGCTGACTAAAGATATAGATTGCCTTCTTTTCATCCTCTGAGTAGTTTAATTGACTGGAAGTAATACTCTCAGCAGCGTTGTTATAGAGTTCAGATTCAGAAAGTTGATTGCCATCTGAATCATATCGTTTATCTTTTGGAAGAGCTTCAACTGTCTTCTTATAAACTTCAGCATCAGCCAAGTAGTAATCAGCCATTTGACGGTCCGTCAACTCTGGAGAGGTGACTGTGACATAGGTCAACAATTTTTTAGAAATATTCTTCAAATCAGCCGCAGTCATCTTGTTGCTTCGTGTAAAGGAAACAACTTGTTTAACGGTGTTTGGACTAAAGGTTTTCCTGTTGCATCATAAATTTCTCCACGAGCTGAACCCATGGTTACTCGAGTTTGGCTAGCAGAAGCGAGTTTGTTTTCATAAAAATCCTTATGAAGAACTTGCATATAAAGCAAACGACCAATAATTGCTAAAAAGAGCAAAATAACGATTGCGAATAACAAATTAAGCCGTGTCGGTATCGAGTGGCTATTGAATTTTCTCATACACATCAATCTCATTTCTAATCAAAATCACACTCTTCATTGTACCATAATTTGGGTAGAAAATTATGGAAAAAGAAAAGACTTTTCCTTTTTGGTCCAAAAAGTATTTTCTATGATATAATGGAGGTAAGCGCTATTTTATTTGTTAGATTTGTCAAAGTAATTTTGGCAAATAGCTATAAAAGGAGTTCCATGAATAAGCAAGATATCTCTACGATTATCGACCTTCACTTTGAAGAGATGACCGATTTAGAGCAAGAAATTGCCCGCTATTTTCTGCAGGCAGATACCATAAATGATGACTTATCCTCTCAACAAGTCACGCAAAAACTTCATATTTCCCAGGCAGCGCTCACTCGTTTTGCCAAGAAGTGTGGTTTTAAGGGCTATCGAGAATTCATCTTCAAATATCAGCAACAAAAAGACACTCTTTCTGCTCCTCAACAGGATATGAATCCTTTGACTCAACGAGTTCTCAGAAGTTATGCAAATGTGCGAGAAATTTCTCAAGGATTGATTGACGATGAGCAGTTGGAACGTGTAGCTCAGATGATTGAGCAATCAGAACGCGTGTATTTTTTCGGAACTGGGAGTTCCGGTCTAGTCGCACGTGAGATGAAGCTACGTTTTATGAGATTGGGTGTCGTCTGTGAAGCCTTAACAGATCCAGACGGTTTTGCCTGGACGACTAGTATCATTGATGAAAAATGTCTGGTCTTTGGTTTTTCCCTCTCAGGAACAACACCGTCCATCATCGATAGTTTATTAGATGCCCAGGATATGGGAGCTAAGACAGTTCTATTTACAAGTTCACCGAATAAGGATACTCAAGCATTTACAGAAACAGTATTAGTCGCAAGCCAAAGCCAGGCCTCTTATATCCAACGAATCTCTGCTCAGATTCCAATGCTGATTATCATTGATTTACTCTACGCTTATTTCCTAGAGATTGATCGCGAAAGTAAAGAAAAAATCTTTAATAGCTACTGGGAAAATAATCGATTAAATGGTTATCGCAGAAACACAAGAAATAGAAAACCCTGAAATTGAAAACCATTCAGGGTTTTCTGTTTGGGAATAACTTTATCAACAAAAGGGAGTCCACTATGGGACTCCCTTTTTTAGTGTTTTAAAACACTTTCTTTGATTTAGTCTCTGCTAATCCTTCATCTCTTTTTTGAAGAAGAATAGCATCATTCCTGAAACAAGAGTGAGGGCAGGCAAGAGAGCTGAACTTACTTCTTCTCCTGTTGCCGGCAACTGTTTACTTGTAGAATCTGCTACAGTTCCCTTAGCCTCTGCTAAAGGCTTATCTTCTCCCATAGGTTGTGGAGCAGGAGTTTCTACATTTGCTGGTGCACTTGGTTGAGCTGCATCCTTGTATACTACCGCATAGACACCTAGGTGTGGAGCTACAAATTCAAGTGCTGAACCTTTCTGTTCAAACTTCACTTCCTGCAATTCTTGATTTGCATTCATGGCATAGACATTGGCTACATCAGACGCCACAGCAACTTGAACAAGGGCTGCACCTTTCAATTGAACAAGTTCGCCTTTCTCATTCTTCAATTGAATTTGGTAAGCATCGAAACGGCGACCTTCCAAGACCTGATCAGCAACCTTATCGACCTCTAGAACAGAACCACCATTGAGGTCCCCTTCTCGGGCGATCAGTTTCAAGTTAGTTGAAGAATCTTTCAAGACCTTCAATTTGCTATCAGTTGATGGAGTTTCTTCCTTAGTACCAACCTCAATAATGCGATCTTGAGCTTCCTCACGTTCTACTTTGACAACCTTACGATTGCTACCATCAACTTCTACATAGGTCGTTACTTGTCCGTCTTTTCCTTCAGAAACGACTTGTTCCTTACCTTTAGCTAAGAGAGAATTTTCACGACGAATCGTATTGAAGGCAATTGGCTCTGTCGTTACTTCAAGGCTTGGTTGAGTTACAGTCAATTCTTTAACACCTTCAGTTGGAAGATTTGAATGTTCTACTTCTTCTTTTGGTGTCGCTTGAAGGTTGTTGATAGATGCCAAAGCTGCTTGCAAGGCCTTATCTACTGCATCCTGAGTCTTGGCTTCTTCAATAGCTGCTAAAGCTTGCTCTGCTAGTTCAACTAGTTTTTTCTTAGATTCCTTGTCATCTCCCAACTCAGCAGTTTTATTTTTAATAGCTTCGGACAAGCTTGCCATAGCTTTATCGTAGTCAATCTTAGACTCTTCTGGTTTTGCAGGTTCCTCTGGTTTTGCAGGTTCCTCTGGTTTTGCAGGTTCCTCTGGTTTTACAGGTTCCTCTGGTTTTACAGGTTCCTCTGGTTTTGCAGGTTCCTCTGGTTTTGCAGGTTCCTCTGGTTTTGCAGGTTCCTCTGGTTTACTTGGATCCTCTGGTCTCGCAGGTTCTTCTGGCTTACTTGGATCCTCTGGTCTTGCAGGATCCTCTGGCTTACTTGGATCCTCTGGTCTCGCAGGTTCTTCTGGCTTACTTGGATCCTCTGGTCTTGCAGGATCTTCTGGTTTGCTTGGCTCCTCTGGTCTTGCAGGATCCTCTGGCTTACTTGGATCCTCTGGTCTTGCAGGATCCTCTGGCTTACTTGGATCCTCTGGTCTCGCAGGTTCTTCTGGCTTACTTGGATCCTCTGGTCTTGCAGGTTCTTCTGGCTTACTTGGATCCTCTGGTCTTGCAGGATCTTCTGGCTTACTTGGATCCTCTGGTCTTGCAGGATCTTCTGGCTTACTTGGATCCTCTGGTCTTGCAGGATCTTCTGGAGCTGGTTCCTCTTTTGGTGTCGCCTGAAGATTGTTGATAGATGTCAAAGCGTCTTGCAAGGCTTTTTCAACAGCATCTTGAGTCTTAGCTTCTTGGATAGCCGCAAGAGCTTGTTCTCCAAGTTCAACTAGTTTCTTCTTAGCTTCCTTGTCATCACCCAACTCAGCTGTTTTACTTTTAATGGCTTCGGACAAGCTTGCCATAGCTTTATCGTAGTCAAGCTTAGGCTCTACTGGTTTGCTTGGTTCTTCTGGCTTGCTTGGCTCCTCTGGTCTTGCAGGTTCTTCTGGCTTACTTGGATCCTCTGGTCTTGCAGGTTCTTCTGGCTTACTTGGATCCTCTTTTGATGTCGCCTGAAGATTGTTGATAGATGTCAAAGCGTCTTGCAAGGCCTTATCTACTGCATCCTGAGTTTTGGCTTCTTCAATAGCAGCTAAGGCTTGTTCTGCTAGTTCAACTAGTTTCTTCTTAGCTTCCTTGTCATCACCCAACTCAGCTGTTTTACTTTTAATGGCTTCGGACAAGCTTGCCATAGCTTTATCGTAGTCAAGCTTAGGCTCTACTGGTTTGCTTGGTTCTTCTGGTTTTGCAGGTTCTTCTGGCTTGCTTGGCTCCTCTGGTTTTGCTGGTTCTTCTGGCTTGCTTGGCTCCTCTGGTTTTGCTGGTTCCTCTGGTTGTGTTGGTTCTTCTGGAGCTGGCTCCTCTTTTGGAGTTGCTTGAAGCTTATTGATGGATACCAACGCATCTTGCAAGGCTTTTTCAACAGCATCTTGAGTCTTAGCTTCTTGGATAGCCGCAAGAGCTTGTTCTCCAAGTTCAACGAGTTTCTTCTTAGCTTCCTTGTCATCACCCAACTCAGCTGTTTTACTTTTAATGGCTTCGGACAAGCTTGCCATAGCTTTATCGTAGTCAAGCTTAGGCTCTACTGGTTTGCTTGGTTCTTCTGGCTTGCTTGGCTCCTCTGGTTTTGCTGGTTCCTCTGGTTGTGTTGGTTCTTCTGGAGCTGGCTCCTCTTTTGGAGTTGCTTGAAGCTTATTGATGGATACCAACGCATCTTGCAAGGCTTTTTCAACAGCATCTTGAGTCTTAGCTTCTTGGATAGTCGCAAGAGCTTGTTCTCCAAGTTCAACGAGTTTTTCCTGAGCAGCTACATCATCGGCAAGTTCTGTTGCTTTTTTCTCGACAGCTTCAGTCAAATCTGCAATCGCCTTATGGTAGTCAACTTTAGACTCTTCTGGTTTTGATGGTACCTCTGGCTGTGTTGGTTCTTCTGGAGCTGGCTCCTCTTTTGGAGTCGCTTGAAGACTGTTGATAGATGCCAAAGCTGATTGCAAGGCCTTATCTACTGCATCCTGAGTCTTGGCTTCTTGGATGGCTGTCAAGGCTTGCTCTGTTAATGCAACTAGCTTCTTCTTAGCTTCCTTGTCGTCACCGAGCTCAGCTGTTTTTCTTTCAATCGCTTCGGTCAGACTTGCCATGGCCTTGTCGTAGTTTGGTTCTTCTGGTTGCGCTGGTTCTTCTGGAGCCGGCTCCTCTTTCGGAGTCGCCTGAAGACTGTTGATAGATGCCAAAGCTGATTGCAAGGCCTTATCTACCGCATCCTGAGTCTTAGCTTCTTGGATGGCTGTCAAGGCTTGCTCTGTTAATGCAACTAACTTCTTCTTAGCTTCCTTGTCATCACCGAGTTCAGCTGTTTTTCTTTCAATCGCTTCGGTCAGACTTGCCATAGCCTTGTCATAGTTTGGTTCTTCTGGCTGTTCTGGTGTTGGCGTATCATCTGTGCCATAATTTTCTTCCTTATCAAGGATCGTTTGCAAAGCTGCTACTGTCTTCAGAACTTCTTGTGCATTGGCATCACTTGCTGAAAGTTGCTCAGATAATTTATCCAAGTTTGACTTGAAGGCTTGACGTGCCTCTGGAGTATTCTTCAAGCTTGTCTGGTCAAACTTAACCAACTCATCCTTCCAGTTCTTCATGGCTTGGATTAATTCTGCTTTGGTATAAAGAGCACTACCTTCACCATGAATGATGAACTGGTCAACTTGGATACCAATATTTCTCGTAGTATCATTACGTTTTGGATCCAATTGCAAGGTTACAGCATGCCAACCTTCTTCGAGTCCAGTCAAACGAACAAGAGTCTGACCACCTTGACGTGTAGCAGCTGTACCACTGAAGTACTTCTTACCGTTGTACTCAGAAGCATTACCTAGGCCATCTTGATACTCGACTTTTCTACCGTCTAACGTCACCTTGTAGATACCATGTCCTGGATCCACATATCCTTTGATCTCAAGACCTGTTCCGTAGAAGTAGGCTGTTACGCTGGCATTTTTCTTCTGCTCTTCTGTCAAACGTCCAAATGACGCCCATGATTCTGTATTTTGGTATTTATCAGCTGAGTTCGTTTCATGGTTCCAACCTGGACTATAGTCAAGCTGAGGTGCCTGATCGTCATAGCTTGTCTGGTCTTTTAGGAGCAATTCTGCCTTCATCACTCGAATAGTAGCTTCTGAAGCAAATCCAAGAAGGGCATTGTCAGAAACGCTAGTCATTTTCACTTTGAAGTCAAAGATTGAATCAGCTTGCTCTGTAAAGTCGATAGTTGGAATCGTGATTGTTTTCTCAGTCTCACCATCTTGGAAGGTCAAGTCAGCTGTTGTGTCCTTGTACACTTTACCATGAACCCCTGTTCCTGGCTCTGTTACAACATGGACTGTTGCTGTTCCTTTGCTACCACCAACACGCTTAATGGTTACAGTAACCGGTTGGCCTTTTTGAACTTCATAGGTCGTTTCTTTCATCTCAAACATACCTTTACCAGCATTGTTGAGCGTGTAGATACCTTCCGTTGCAATAGGCTCGCCAGTCTTATTGACAAGCTTGATAGTATGTTCACCTGGAGCCAAGTCATCTGTTTCATAGACCATCTGGCTACGTTTACGAGCTGCATTTTTGGTTTGGACATCTGCAACCTTTTGACCATCCACGTAAACGGACATTTCACCGTGGTTTGGATCAACTGTAGACACTACATATGCTTTTGTTCCAGTGAAGCGATAGGTTACGCTAGCATCTTTTTGGTTAGTCCACATAGATGTTCCGCGTACGCCTTCAGATTCATCATACCAAGTTGTATTCTCTTTATCAGCAGTTGTATTTGAATGGTAGTCTAGTCCTAGAGGGTAACCATCTGTTTTCTCGATACTACTTGGTGTCTTATAAACAGAGAAGTTTGTCAAAATTGGAGTCGCTTGTGCACCAGTAATGGTTACACGAATCTTTTGTGCCTCTACTGGTTGACCTTGGATAAGACGACGATAACCAACAGTCGACCCTTCACCATATGGAACCCAACGACCATTGAGTTCAACTTCAACCTTGAAGCCAGAGATACGTTGACCCTTAGCGATATCTTCTTTGAGTTCGACTACGTCAAAACGTCTCTTTTGTCCAAGATCGACAGTAAATTCACCTGTCTTAGCATCATTTGCTAGTGCCCAGCTCGTATCATCCTTACCATCTGTCAAATGACTTGCTTGATACAAGTGATTCTTACGAGTAGAGCTTGCAGTTACAGTTGCACCCTTAGCGAAGTCAGTTGCATACATTTGATCCAAAGTTGCTCGGAATTCTTGCAAGCGAGCGACATCTGCTTCTGCGAATTTACCTTCTTTATTAGGTGGAATATTGAGGAGGAGTGGCGTTCCACGACCAACAGACTTGAAGTAGATATCCATCAAATCTTTGATTGATTTTGGCTGTTGATTGTCATGGTAGAACCAACCTGAACGGATAGAAACGTCTGCTTCACCAACTGAGTACATATCTCCTTCTGGATCTCCATGGTTGAGATACTCATTCTTCACATCGTCAGTGATTTTAGCTTTCTTGACCTTATGCCAAACTGGATCTCCGGCGATACCACGTTCATTACCGATCCAACGGACACTTGTCGGTTGAGCAGAGAAGATAGCGATATCTCCTTCAGCTTTCCTTGATGTACTTGAACCACTCATCAAAGGTATAAGTTACTTTTTGAGCTCCGCTACCACGCGCCCGTCCATCCATACTTCGATAAACTTACCTTTGTTTCCGTATTTAGGATTGCCAAGAATTTCCTTGAGTTGGTTGAGATAGTATTCGTTGTACTCTTTCTCAGTTGCAACATGATATTTAGGATGGTTGGCATCCCATGGTGATAGGTAAACACCCATATTCATGTCATACTTAGTTGCTGATTTAGAAATCTCTTCGAGAAGGTCTCCCTTACCATCTTTCCACGGACTAGCAGCGACCGTATGGTCTGTATATTTAGATGGATAAATCACAAATCCGTCATGGTGTTTTACAACCATGATTGTTCGTTTGAATCCAGCATCCTTCAAAGTCTTAATCCACTGATCTGTATCAAGGTTAGTTGGATTGAAGTACTGAGGATTTTCTCTACCGTTCCCCCACTCAGAGTTGGTGTAGGTATTCATACCATAGTGGATGAAGGCAGCCAATTCTTCCTTGTGGTAGTCCAATTGAGCCTTGCTTGGAAGTGGACCATAAGCAGCAATCTCTGTTTCTTCATCTTTTGGATCAACCACTGGAGTTACAGGAGTTGCTGGTTTTGGATCTTCAATCTTTTCGTATTCAAAAATAACTTCATTCACCCCTTTATGCTTGATAGTCGCTTCTTGACTTGCATTTACTGCACGATAACCTGCAATTTCTTTGGCTTGGAATCTATGAACAAAGGAAACATCGTATTCTTTACCTTCGTTATTATCCACATCTGCAGTTGCCAATTCTTGGTCGGTACCTTTCAAACGATAATGAATGTCAAAGGAACCTTTATTGACCTTATAAACAACCTTGATAACACGAGTTCCTGCAGGAGCCTTGCTCACAACGCTATAATCATCTTCCCAAGCATCTTTTAGCTGTTTATTGACAGCTTTGCCATCAATCGATACAATCTCATATTTGTCTTTATTCTTCTTGAAGAAGTCAGTCTTTTCAATTTCTGTTTTATAGTTATAGTCGAACTGAGTTCCAACTTCCGTCTTTTCAACAAAAGTATCGTTTTCTTTGACTGGATTATCATTTTGGTCCACATGCTCGATAACAACTCGTCCATAGTCAACGCCTTCAAGGAGAGTTGCTACACCACTTTCATCGAAGGAATATTTGTTTTCACCGATAACTGCTGTCTTATTTCTTAACATTTCTCCCTCTGGAGTGAAATAATAACGGCTACCGTTATCGCCTTGATACCAGCCTTTAACACCGTATTTATCAATGATTCCTTTAGCCCATGCTAATTGTTCTGGAGACAAAACTAGACCTCCACCGAAGCGGTCTTTTTCAGCAATATTCGCATTATCAACCGTACCACGTTGGTGGATCCCAATGACCTTACCATCACCGTTGATAATTCCACCACCAGAAAGACCTGATACAGAAGTCAAACGATAGGTAACACCTACTGTTCCCTTATCATCATACTTTTCAGTATCTCTAACGACACCGTCTGCCTTATACAATTGCCCTGGCACAATTGGTTCCTTCAATTCTGGAGAAGTTGAATCTGTAGGATATCCAATCGTACTAACAGGTTCTCCTGCTTTATACTCTCGATGCTCTGCTAAAGGAGTAAAGGTTGCAGCCTTATTTGGACTTGCAATCTGTACTGGAACTGGAGCCACAACCAAGGCTAGGTCATTTTTGTACCCTTCACCAAACTTTTCTTTATTCCAGAAATGAATATCCTTTTCTTGGAACAAAACAGTTTTTCCTGAAGTTGGCAATGATCTTTCTTTTGGAGTATTAGAACCAACATTGTAGTAGAACTTAGCAGTATCACCACCTAAGATATTACCAGCATTGGTTTCGGCATCCTTCTTCAAGAAATTGTGAGCGGCTGTCAGCATGATATTTGGAGCCACAAAGATACCTGAACCTGAATTGAGGTAACGCTGAGTTCCACCGTCTGCTAGAGGTGAACTGTAGATTGTGTAAATCATGGTAGCTGATGTAGCTGGTTGACCTTCATAATTGATATGCTTAAGGTCTTGGCCACCATTGATAATAGCTCTATTTTCTTTTTCACCTTCAGTTGTACTTGCTTCTTCAGCTTTTAAAATACTTTTAGTTTCAACTTTCGGGCTATCTTTTTCTGATACAATGGCTGAAGTGTCAAGTTTCTTCACTGGTGTATCAGGATAGGCACGGTCAGGAATTTCTACTGGAAGTAAATCTCCAGCTTCTTCAGTAGTTTTAGTTTCTTCTGTTACTTTTTCTGTAGCAGGAGCTGCTTGTTCAGCAACTTCTTCTTTTACAGGACTCACTACTTCTTTAGTTTCCTTAACTGCTTCAGCTTTTTCTTTATCGACATCGATTACTTCTTTGGCCTGACCTTCTACTTCCAGTTTTGGTTCTGTCACAACTTCGTTAGCGGCAACATTTCCAGATGCAAAAAAAGCCAGTCCAACTGCCACAGAGGCTACACCAACCGTTAGTTTACGAATACTGAATATACGACTTTTTTCTAAAAAATACTGTTTCATCAAATTCTCCTAATGAACAAAAGCAGTCAGCTACTGCAAGAGCCCAGTTTCTGCTGGCGACAATTCTATTTCTCAGTGCTACTTTAAAACTCTTCTTCCTCCCACTCTTATCTTCTGTTTAGATTCATTTTTAGAAATCGCTTACATTTTTTCTGAATAAAAAAATGACTTGATTTTACAACCGCTTTTTCGAGATTTCTCAGTATAATAAATATACTATATTATCCCAAGAAATGCAAGGGCTTCCAAAGTTTTATTAAACTTTTACCTAGCTTTTTTCCTGCCAAAAACCCTAAATTGGCAAAGCCAATTTAGGACTGTTTAGTTTTGAAATGATAATAAGCACCGAGCATGCCAGCAGTATTCTGATGGTGGGCAAATTCAAGTCGAGTCTTGTCTGCCAAGCTTGGAACAAGCGAATCTTTCAAAGCCTTACGGATTTTTGGTTTCAAAATTGCTTCTTGCCCCATGATACCACCACCAAGGATGACAACCTCTGGATTGGCAACATAACAAATATTTGCGAGACCCTTACCAAGGTAATCCACCATACGGTCAATCCCCTCCATACAGAGTTTATTGCCTTCGGTAGCTTCTTTGAAAATTCTGCGACCGTTCCACTGTTCCACTTCATCTCCATGCGCATCTGCTACATACTTAACAAGAGCAGTCGTAGACGCTAAATCCTGGAAAGCTCCATCCTGCATATGCAGATAACCAACCTCACAGGCAGAATTACTAAAGCCATGGAAAACTTGTCCATCTATGATCAAGCAACCACCGATACCAGTCCCAATCGTCAAGCAAAGGGTAATATTTGCACCCTTTCCTGAGCCAGAGACAGCTTCAGCAAGCCCTGCACAGTTAACATCATTTTCAATTTCACAAGGAATGTTAAAACTTTCTTCAATTTCCTTTTTAAATTGGGTTCCGGCATAATTTGGAATCTGTGGACCAGCGTAGAAAATCTCACCCTTATCAGGATCAACCATTCCCGCCGAGGAAATGGCTACACCTGACACTGGTCCTTTTTCTAGATAGCTAGCTACGATATCTTTTGTTTTCTGTAAGATGTGTGGACCACCCTTGTGAGCCTCAGTCGCTACTTCGTTAGACTCTACAAGTTGTCCATCCTGATCAATTAAACCATATTTGATATTAGTTCCACCAATATCAATTGCAACGTAATTAGTCATAAAGCCTCCTATTGATTAGAGGAAACGCTCCTTAGTTTCACGAATCAATTGAGCAGCTGCTTCTACAACTGGACGATCTTCTTCGGTCACTGGTGTAAGTGGAGAACGAACTGATCCGATGTTAAGTCCTTCATTGATTTTCAAGACTTCTTTAATCACACAGTACATATTCCCATGAGCTGCAGTCAATTTACCGATGATAGCGTTGATAGCGTATTGCAATTCACGCGCTGTTTCTAGATCTTTATCCGCAATCAATTGGTTGAGTTTCAAGAAGAGTTCTGGCATAGCACCATAAGTACCACCGATACCAGCTTTTGCTCCCATGAGACGTCCGCCTAGGAATTGTTCGTCTGGTCCGTTAAAGACGATATGGTCATCGCCACCAAGGCTAACAAAAGTTTGGATATCTTGAACTGGCATTGAAGAGTTCTTAACACCGATAACACGTGGGTTTTTCAACATTTCTGTGTAAAGACTTGGAGTCAAAGCAACACCAGCCAATTGAGGAATGTTATAGATGACATAGTCTGTATTTGGTGCAGCAGCACTGATATCGTTCCAGTATTTAGCAACTGAGTACTCAGGCAAACGGAAGTAAATTGGTGGGATTGTTGCGATAGCATCTACTCCCAAACTTTCTGCATGACGAGCCAATTCAATACTATCTTTGGTATTGTTACAAGCTACGTGAGCAATGATGGTCAATTTACCTTTGGCAACTGCCATAACTTCTTCTAAGATCAATTTACGGTCTTCTACACTTTGGTAGATACACTCACCTGAAGAACCATTAACGTAAAGTCCTTGAACACCTTTATCAATAAAGTATTGTACCAAGGCACGAGTACGTTCTGGGCTAACTTCACCCGCATCATCATAACATGCGTAGAAGGCAGGAATGACACCTTCATATTTTTTTAAATCTGACATAGATTTCTCCTAAGATTTCTTATTTTCTGCACTGAGCAGATGATTTTTTACTATTTAGTATACACCTTGTAAAAAGCGCTTTCAATACATCTCAGCCACTTAGATTTTAATTTCTATTCATCTCCCATAGCTTTTCTTGTTTGAAAGTAGTTTCATGTCGTTTTCAATCTGCCTGATATTTAGCAAACAATTTTTCCATTAATCCAGCTTGGCAAAAGGCAAGAAGACCAAAGCCAAAGAGTAGAAATGCTGAACCACCAAGCACTAGAGTAAAGCCTGATAGATAGAGAAGCATAATAATTAATAAAATAATCGCAAGCATCAAGAAGAACCAAACGAAGTTAAAACTTACCAAAAGCAAGCCCTTTTGGAGCACTTCTTTCCAAGTTAATTCATAGCGTGCAGCAATTGGATAGCTAGCCAACATAACTAGGGTTAAAAATATTAGAATTCCCAAGCAAATAGCTTTAATGAGCTGAAAGGCAACACCAGTTTGACTCCAAAATAGTGATAAGTCAACCACACTGATCAAAAAGATTCCTAATTCCAGCAAACCTAACTGAAAACCTAATTTCAAATTTTGCTTAAAGGCTCTAATATAGATTTTGAAAACAGGAATACGACGGCTGCGCTTCACTTCAAAGATTGTCTGATAGAGACTGATTTTAGCTACTCCAATAGTCACAATAGGCAAACAAGACACAACAAAGAGTAGGTTAACCGTCACGATATCTAAAACTTTCTCGCAAAAACGCATCAGAAAGTTATCCGTATCGAATGCTGCTTTTATCAATCCAGATCCTTTATGTGCCATTGTTTCTCCTCCTAACTGACTAATCGATTAAAATTTTAAATAAATATTTGCGAACTTTATCTTCCATACCTGCATAACCGTTAGGCTGATGAGGTTCTCCTGGGAAGAAAACTGCAAAATTGTGATATCCCAACAAGAGTGGGTATTGTTCGTGACAATAGACAAAGCCAATATCGCTAGCTTCATCAAAGGCTACAGCCTCATCTTTGACGCGAGAACCATAGCTAGAATACTCATGTCCTTCAACCAACAAATGCAAATCTGCATAGTTTTTATGATGCTCAAAGCGATCATTTTCTTCTTTGTTGAGAACATTTTCTTGCACAACTAAGAAGACCTTATCTCCATCAATGTCGTATTTACCCAATTCAAAAGTATCTTTACGATGCTCATAGAGATAGTCAATAGCCTTGTCCAGATTTGGGTGAATTCCCTTGTAAAAGCTAATGTTTTTTAAATCATCAAAAATCATAGTAATTTCCTTCGCTTCTGATGCTTATTACCAATTTAATTTATCTTTTTATAATTTCCTAAAAATAGTGCGGACGGAAGGTAAAATTATCCAGTGGATGATTTTAGAAAACCATGAAATGAAAGACCTAATTTTTGAGCTCCTCGCTCATTCATTTCTAGGCTCAGGCTAAAATAGTTCCCCGAACTATTTTACTCTCAAAAATTCTGTCCAAGATAAGTACAACATTCTTATCTTGGATACCACTAAAATGGGAAATAACTATTCTAGATAATATCTAAAAAGTCAAAATCAAGTTTATAAGTGTCTAACAAAACTTCGTGAAGCAACTCCTCTCCATTTTGTCGACACTTATATATCCTGTATTCTCTTAGTCTATCAACTATACTTCTGCATACTGATAAACAGATTCTACTATATTCAATTTTCGCAGAGTACTATCCTTTAACAGCTCCCATAGTAATCCCTTGAGTGAAGGATTTTTGGAAGACAAGGAAGACTGTTACGATTGGCACAGCTGCAAGAGCAGCCCCTGCCATAATTAAACCATAGTTGGTTGCCATCTCAGCCTGCATAGTCGCAACCCCGAGTGAGATGGTCAAGTTGTTACGAGATGTCAGCATAACCAACTGCATGAAGTAGTCATTCCATGTATTGATGAAGGTAAAGATTGCAAGAGCTGCAAATCCTGGTTTCACAATAGGGAAGGCTACGCTCCAGAAAGTACGAATCTCACCACATCCATCGATTTTAGCAGATTCGAGCAATTCTGTTGGAATGTTTTCACTGAACTGTTTCATGAGGAAGACCCCAAATGGCCATCCGATCAAAGGCAAGATAACCGCCCAAAGAGTGTCATGGATTCCCATGAAGTTGACGATACGTACCAATGGTACAAGGACAACTTGTTTTGGAAGAGCCATGGCAGCGATAAAGATAGCGAAGAGAATGCGTTGACCGTAGAAACGTTTCTTAGCCAATACATAACCTGCTAGTGAAGAGGTCGCACAAACCAAGAACATAGTTACCAATGAAATGAAGACTGAGTTCCACATCCATTGCAAGGCTGGGTTTTGCACCATCAATTGTTGGAAGTTCTCCATTGTTGGAGCTTTAGGGAACCATTGTGGTGGAATCATAATGGTATCTGGTTGTGATTTGAATGCACCTGTCAAAATCCAGTAGAATGGAAAGATAAACAGTACAGTCAATAAAAGCAAGAAGATGGTTGAAATAACAGTGAAAGCTGTTAAAGGTTTCTTTTGTGTAGATTGCATAGCTGTCTCCTTTCTATTAATATTCTACGTCGTTTCCAAGTACTTTAAATTGAACAAAGCTGACAATTGCAATCATAACTGCCAAGAATACACCAATAGTATTGGCATAACCATACTCAGTCAATTGGAAGGCTTTCTCGTAAAGGTAGTACATGAGAGTACTTGTTGAGTAGTTTGGACCACCGGAAGTCAAAAGCTGAATCAAAGCGAAACACTGGAATGAGTTGATGGTTGTAATGATTGCGATATAAAGAGTTGTTGGAAGGAGGCTTGGCCATTTAATCTTCCAGAAAACTTGTAACTCAGTTGCTCCGTCGACACGCGCCGCTTCTACAAGTGAGTTATCAATATTACCCATTGCAGCGATGTAAAGGATGATTGGCTGACCAACTGATGTTGTCAAAAGAATAATCATAATCGCCATCAAAGCCCAGTTTTTGTCACCCAACCAAGAAATGTTTTGGCTAATGATATGGCTTGACTTAAGCACGAAATTCAAAATACCTGATAGAGGATCATAAATCCATTTCCATACAACCGTTACGGCAACACTACCTGTTACAACAGGAAGGAAGAATACGAATCGATAGAAGGATCTAGCAACTGCATTTTGTTGGTAAGTTTGTGATGCCACAAATAGTGAGAAGAGTACAACGACTGGTACAGATCCGATAACTAAGATTACGGTATTAATCAAAGATTTTTGTAAAGACAGGGTCTTTAAACATGCGGATGTAGTTGTCCAATCCCACAAACTCAAAGCTAGTCATCGAGTAGTTAAAGAAACTAGTGATGAATCCCATGATCATTGGAGCTAGGACAAAGACGGTAAAGAAGATTAATACTGGTGCTAAGAATGCGTAGGAAATAACTGTTTCCCGCATACGAATTTTATTGACTTTCACAGTCGGCACCTCACTTTCAAATAGTTTTTGTTTTTTTAATTGTTGTCTGACATTGATGTAAAATCAAAATGAAATTTTTTCCAAGAAAAGCCTATGTAAGAACTTCATTTTAATTTTGACCTGTCAGTTCCTTACATTTTTTTAAACAAAACTCCCCCTTTTCGTACACAGATATGCACAGGGAAAAGGGGGGATTTTACTTTTTATTTAGGGCTTATTGTTTAGCTGCTTTTTTGATTGTTTCATTCGCTTTTTCAGTGAATGTCTTCAAAGCTGCAGCAGGTTCTTCGTCACCATTAGATACTGATTGCAACATTGGGAACCATAGAGTTCTCATTTCAGCAAATCCGTCGATTGTGTTGTAGTATGGTGAGTAGTATTGAGTCCAACCACTGATTGTTTCCATACGTTTATCATCGTAAAGTTTTCCAAATGAAGTACGAACTGGGAAGGCACCTGTACGAACTACGTCTTTAGGACCCCATTCTTTATCATCAGCGATGAATTGGATGAATTTCTTAGCAGCAGCAACTTTCTTTTCATCTTTGTTGTTAAATACTGCAAATCCGTTTACAAGGTACTCAAGAGCTGGTTTGCCTGAATCAGATGGGAATGGAACTTCTACCACTTCAACTTTACTTGCTTCCAACAATTTAGCTTGGATACCGTTTTGAGCTGGCGCCCAAAGGATTGTGTATGATGTTTGACCGTTTGCAAAGTTTTGGATGTCTGCTCCACCGTCAAATTGTGAACCGTTGTTCAACAAACCATCTTTAATCCAGCTGGTTGCTTTTTCAAGACCTTTGACGAACTTAGGATCGTCAGTTGTGTATTTAGTAACTTCTTTGTCTGTTACAGAACCGCCGTATAGGTTAGCGATGAAGGCACGTGTTCCTTGGTCTCCCCCTTGACCAGAACTGAACAATGAACCTGGAGTGTATCCTTTGTCTTTAAGAGCTTTCAAAACTTTTTCAAAGTCATCTGTAGTCCAACCTTCTTTAACAAGATCAGCTACACCAGCATCTTCCAACATTTTCTTGTTCATAGCCATGTAGAATGGTGCAGAACTGATTGGATACATGTATGCTTTATCACCAGCTTTACTTGCTTTAATGATGTTTTCATTGTTAACATCTTTAACAAATTCATCTGTAAAGAGGTCATTCAATTCAGCCAATTTACCATTTTTACCGTAATTGATGATACGTCCTGGTGCGTCAAAGAGTACGTCTGGAGCAGTTCCAGCTTCAATAGCTGTCGTGATTTTTTCTGGACCAGATTTGAAGTCGATTGTTTCTAGTTTAACTTTGATATCTGGGTTTGCTTTTTCGAAAGCTTCGATGATAGATTTTTCATAAGTTCCTACACCGTCACCTGTTTTTCTTGTGTGAAGACAGGGAATGCCCACCAAGTAATTTCTGTAGTTGCAGCAGCAGAGTCGCCACCTGATTTAGCCGCATCTTTGTTAGCGTCTGATTTGCCACAAGCAGCAAGAGATAGAACAGCAGCACCCGCAAGTACTGTACAAGCTAGTTTTCTAAATTTCATTAGTATTCTCCTAAATGATGATATGCGTATCCAAAACGGATAATGAGTATTGACAACTTTGTATACGTTTACATTTTATTTTACTAATCAACCACTCTCCTCGTGTTTTAATTGTCTTATTTGAGACCTACAACAAATCGTTCCGTGATCTCTTTTGGTCTAGTAATAGCGCCACCAACTACGATGCCTCGCACTCCGTAACCTAGGATTTGCTTAGCCTGTTCTGGTGTATGAATTTTCCCTTCTGCGATGACGTCTACACCTGCATCGCATAGTTTCTTGATGAGTTCAAAATCTGGATCATCCACTTTTGGACTATAAGATGTGTAGCCTGACAAGGTTGTTCCGACAAAGTCGATTCCCGCCTCAACTGCTGTTAGTCCTTCTTCAAAGGTACTTGTGTCAGCCATCAAGAGTTGGTTTGGATATTTTTCTTTGATTTGACGGATAAATTCTTGAATCTCTAGGCCATCATGGCGTTCTCTCTTTGTACAATCAAGAGCAATCACCTCAATATCTAGAGCTGCTAGTTCATCAACTTCTTTCATAGTAGCTGTGATGAATGGTTCCTGTGGTGGATAATCACGTTTGATAATTCCGATAATCGGAAGATTTGTGACCTCTTTGATTTCCTTAATATCCCGAACACTATTTGCTCGGATACCGACTGCTCCACCTTGCTCAGCCGCTTTGACTAGCAAGGGCATTACACCTCCCGCTTCTGTATAAAGCGGTTCGTGAGGAAGTGCCTGACAAGAAACGATGATTCCATCTTTAATCTGCTCAATCAAAGCTTCTTTACTGATCTGTGGCATCCACTTTCCTCCTTTTCTTTTTTCTTATGAGCCTATTATATATCATTTAAAAGCGCTTTCAATAACTTGTACTAGAATAGATTGAAGTTTCAAAACAATTTTATGAAACAGAATCTCCTGAAAGTAGTTTCAGGGAGAATTACCAGAGTTTGAATCGCCTTCCATCCGCTTATTTCCACTAGAATCTTCGCTTTCTACAAATAAAGAGCCTGTAACGAATAAACGTTACAGACCCTTCTAATATAAGTCTAAACCTTTTTTATAGAGACTTTTTAGATTCAATGTTGCCATTAATCTTCTTTTTTCTTAGCCATTCCAAACAAGCCGAGAAGCATTCCAACCATTCCTACAGATACTAGAGGAGTTGAAACCTCACTTCCTGTTGCAGGGAGGGTTGGTTGTTGTGGTTGAGCTGCTGGAGCTTGATATGTCTTGTCTTCCTGTGCTACTAAAGTGACAAGCGGTTTTTCTTCAGCCTTATATTCCAGAAGTTCGTTTTTGGCTGCTTCGACTGCATTTACTCCGCCTGTGAATTCTGGAAGTTCATGCTTAAGGGCTTGAACTGCATTTACTCCGCCTGTGAATTCTGGAAGCTCATTTTTGAGCGCTTCAACTGCATTTACTCCGCCTTTAAACTCAGGGACTTCTACTGTTGGCGCTGCTTCGTCACCTACTGTTCCAATGGCTTCAGTGTACTCAGGAAGTTCTGTTACAGCTGCTTCGTCACCATTGACACCACCTGTAAATTCTGGGACTTCATGGATTGCCGGTTCGTCACCTACTGTTCCAATGGCTTCAGTGTACTCAGGGAGCTCTGTTACAGCCGCTTCGTCACCATTGACACCACCTTCGAATTCTGGAACTTCTACTGTTGGTGACGCCTCATCACCTACTGTTGCGCTAGGAACAGAGTGTTCAGGAAGCTCAGATTCAGATGATGCTTCACCATTTACGTCACCTTCAAACTCAGGGACTTCTACTGTTGGTGCTGCTTCGTCACCTACTGTTCCAATGGCTTCAGTGTACTCAGGAAATTCTGTTACAGCTGCTTCGTCACCATTGACACCACCTTCGAATTCTGGGACTTCCACTGTTGGTGCTGCTTCGTCACCTACTGTTGCGCTAGGAACAGAGTGTTCAGGAAGCTCAGATTCAGATGATGCTTCACCATTTACGTCACCTTCAAACTCAGGGACTTCTACTGTTGGTGCTGCTTCGTCACCTACTGTTCCAATGGCTTCAGTGTACTCAGGAAGTTCTGTTACAGCTGCTTCGTCACCATTGACACCACCTTCGAATTCTGGGACTTCCACTGTTGGTGCTGCTTCGTCACCTACTGTTGCGCTAGGAACAGAGTGTTCAGGAAGCTCAGATTCAGATGATGCTTCACCATTTACGTCACCTTCAAACTCAGGGACTTCTACTGTTGGTGCTGCCTCGTCACCTACTGTTCCAATAGCTTCAGTGTACTCAGGAAGTTCTGTTACAGCTGCTTCGTCACCATTGACACCACCTTCGAATTCTGGGACTTCTACTGTTGGTGCCGCCTCATCACCTACTGTTGCGCTAGGAACAGAGTGTTCAGGAAGCTCAGATTCAGATGATGCTTCACCATTTACGTCACCTTCAAACTCAGGGACTTCTACTGTTGGTGCTGCCTCGTCACCTACTGTTCCAATAGCTTCAGTGTACTCAGGAAGTTCTGTTACAGCTGCTTCGTCACCATTGACACCACCTTCGAATTCTGGGACTTCATGGATTGCCGGTTCGTCACCATTAAAACCATTCGTAAGTTTAGTACCTACCACAGATACTGGCAAGTTATGCATACTTTCAATTGCACCCGCTTCAATAGCTGTAACTTTTTGACCGATATCTTCAGGAGCTATTGTAAATAGGAGAGTCTTAGTATCATACTGAGTCATGAAGGTTGCAGTCTTACCATTAGCTAATTTGAGAGTTGGAGCTTGATTTACCAAGACTTCTGAATCAAATTCCATAGCAATAATGCCTGGCCATTTTTCCATAGCCGTTGTAACTTTCACTTCTTTAGAAGCAACTCTCTCTTTAGTTAGATAATCCCAGTTGAATTTCTTGAAGGATAGAGTATAAGGATTGCCACCAGCTTCATGATGTTCATACAAGAGACCAAATTCTTTTGGTCCAATTTGTTGAAGTGAGTTATAAGCATACTCACCTTCTTGAATCAAATGATGGTGCAACCAAGTCAACTCGCCATCTTCTTCTACGCGAGCCACTCTAATGTAGCCATTCTTACGACCTGGTCCATTAGCATTTGCTAGAAGGATATACTCTTTACCATCTTGAACCGTATGAGTCGCTGCCATTTGAACATAAACATCAGGTACATCATAGCGTGCTACATAGTTGTCCCATGTAATACCACCATCATTACTTGTCGCAACTTGCAAATCACCAGTCAAACCACGCATAAAGAGTTTTAACTGACCATTATTCAATTGAACGACAGAAGCTTCCGTATTTTGAGCGTAGTAATTGTTCATGTTACTTGAATCAACTACTGTACCATCATAAAGTGTACGGTTATCATTGACACCGCCACCCATATGCCAAGTCTTACCATGGTCATCTGAATAGATGATACGAGATGATTGAGAACCATTGAGATGGTTAGTTCTGTTTGTCGTATAAACAGGAACGACAATCCGACCTTTATGAGGTCCATTCTGGAGGGTAATTCCCACTCCAGGTCCCACACCTAAGAATTTCATCCAATCAGCTTTGACCATTGGAGTAATATCTTGTGGCGCAGACCAAGTCTTACCATCATCATCACTGTAAGACATCCATAGGTAGCTGTCTTTAGCAATTCTAAATGGAGAAGTTTTATTACTTGTAAAGTAGATATTTCCTAGTAGCTGCTCACCTTGATAAAGATCGCCTTTATCACTATAAGCAGGTTTGACAGGATTTACAACAACACGGTAATCCGTTGCCTGACCATCTGGTGTGTAGACAACACCATTTTCACGAATAGTATAGGCTCCATTTTCTCCTTCACGGTATAGAATTTGATAAGTTTTTCCATCAATTTCCTTATAGGCAATTTCTCTTTCAGAAGACATTCCGAAGATTCCTTTACCCTCTGGGAACATATCGTAAACTGAGAAGATTCGTTTAGTTTCCGTATCTTGGACCAGAACCATATCGATGTTTACTGGTGAACCAATGTTTGGATCCTTGGCTTTTGGATTGTCACGTAGATTCGTAAGAGTGATGCGATCGCCCCATGTTTGGCCCTTGTCTTCACTTCGTTTAACGACCATACCGATATCACCCCAGTCAGAGTGGTGTAAGCGGCGTTCGTCAGCACCAGCAATCAAAGTTCCCTTGTCTGTCTTAAGGAGGGCTGGAATACGATAGCTATTAATACCATCTGGATTTGACTGCCCATTTTGACCCGCTGTAAAGACATCTGTTTTTTTAGAAATTTCAGCCCCTTCTGGAAGTTCTTGCCCCAAGTCTCCTCTTTCAAATAATTGACTTCGTGTTCGAACTTCATCTTGTGTCAAGGCACGGTCGTAGACTGTTAGATTACGAACTTGTAGATTTGAGCCCCAAACTGTCTTACTTCCTCGTTTGGTTGCTCCGATTTGAACGTGGTTAACATCTGGCATATCTTTGATGAATTTCCCAGATTTTAGACTTGTTCTAGACAAGACACCATTTACATATAGACGAACTCTTCCAGTAGGGACTTCAGTTGTTGGTTTTTCCACAGTAAAGGTAACTGAATTCCACTGACCTGGGCGAACCTTTAATGGCGCATCGGTGTATTTATCATAGAATTGCGCACCATTTGCATCACGGCCTTCGATAAGGGCTGTATTATCAAAGACTGACATAGTGAAGTACTCATTTTCCTTGGTATCACTTGATACAGAGAAAAGATTGTAAAAACGTGGTGCCGATGCATCTGGTTTGAACTCCATATGCACTGTTGCATCTTGAAGTTTCTTTAGTTTCTCTAAGTCACTTGTAAGATCATCTCGCTGATTATTTTCTGCATTGGTTGTAACGTCATTTTTTTCTACGACAGTGTTGACATTTTCCAATTCTCTTGAGTAATAATCACGAGCGATAGCTTCTTGTTTCTCAGTTTCTTCTGTCTTATCAGTTTCAGCTGCTGGAGTTTCAGTTTCTGTTGGGTTTTCAGAACCTGGATTTGCTTGTAGCTCCTCACGGTTTACCTCAGTTCCTTTATCTGTCGCTCCTGCCAACTTATCAGCAAGTTCCTTATCTATGTTAGCCAAATTTCCTGATTCTACTTCTTTTGGCAATTCTGGCAAAGCTTGTCCAGCTGTTTCACCACTGGTTGCTGGAGCTTCTTGAGCTAAAACTGGCGACGCACCAAAAACAACTGCCCCAATGACCACTGATGCAGCTCCTACTGTAAACTTTCTAATTCCAAAACGTTGTTTCCGTTCAAAATCTCTCTGTGTCATATATTTCCTTCCATTTTTCACAAAAATAAAGCGCTTTCTTTTTTGCTTAAAAATTTTAGCCCCTAGGACTTTGAGCAAGAAAGAAACTGTATTGTTGATGGGTTTTTCCCATTCTTTTCATCTGAAATGTGGCTGCCTTTATTTACTTCCTTCCAGTAAGCAACCATTTTACTCCTTTCGACTTGATGTTACACCTATTATATAATAAATATTCTAAATAATAGCCTTAATAAACTATAATAGAATTTACTTTCAGATATATTTCTATGTTTCAAACTTTTTGAAACTACTTTCTTTAATCTCCCAAAAAGAAAGCCCTGTTTTAGCAGGGCTCTTTTTACATATTTCTAACGACCTACATAGGTAAAGGGAATCTCACTACCACACAACCAGTTGTAAACCTGGTCATTGACATGGACATTCATAGCCTCGTGAGCATATTCTGGCATGAGACGATAGCTCTTTTCACAAGTCAAACGATTGTAAATAGCGAACTGGGTGATTGGATAGCAGACATCGTCATCAAGCCCTGTAATCATTCTCACCTCACCTTTTATTCGATGGGCAAGATTTTTCACATCGATATAACCAAGCGTCTCCATGATCTGTTCTTCTGTCTCATGGAAAGGATCATGAAACTTAAAGTAACGAAAAAGCTCATCATAAGCTTCGCTGGTATTGCCAATTTCTAGCACTCGTCTAAAGTCTGACAAGAATGGATAGATAGCCACCGTTCGCTTGATACGTGGATTGAGACCAGCAGCCACTAAAGCCAAGGCTCCTCCTTGCGAAGCTCCATAACTAGCCAGGTGTTCCTCATCTACTTGAGGGAAGCTGGCGACAATCTCAATCAATTGATAAATATCAAGATAAACATCCTTATAGAAGAGTTGCTCTTTTCCTTCAACTGCACCACGGATGATTTGCCCCTTAACTGTATTTCCGAGAAGCGAACGCAAGCCATCTTGTGAGTAACCAGATTGCCCACGAACATCCATCGATACAACCCCATAACCAGCGACGGTAAAGGCTAGCATATCTGTCCAATCCCAACAACGTCCCATATAGCCATGGAAGTGGAAAATAACCGGTACTTTCTTATCTAATTTTGGTAAGACCACACGCGCATATACAAGGCCATCACGTGTACCTTTAAAAGTAAGCTCATAGCATTTCACATTTGGGATATGAAAGTCACCTTCCTCTAGTTGGTAGTCTGGCAAGACCGAAACCTTATCAATCTCCCCATCCCAAAAAGCATCAAAATCCTGTGGAACTTCATCTCTTCCTTTATATGTTTTCATTTCTTCTACTAATGCTGGATTTCTCATAGAATTCTCCTTATTTTTTGTAACCGTTATCATAACTGTAGCACATATGGGGAAGCAATGCAAGAAAGAAAGGGAAACGGAAAGTGGATTTAATGTCCGACCCTAGCAAGAATCCCTCTGAAAGTAGTTTTAAAAAAATAAAAAAGAGCGATTTCGCTCTTTTCTTAGTATTTAGGAGAAGGTTGAGTTTCCTTTTGAAATGTCTTTTGATAAGTCACTTTAATCGTCATGAGAGAGTCCTCGTTTCTTTTTGATGACTCTAGTATAGATACTCACCCTAAAAGCAAACTTAACATTATCTTATAAAAAGCTTAATCCAGATATTCTTTCTTCTCGAGATGTAAGGCAATCATGTGCCACTCTGGATCCTCTCTCCAATTTGGGTGGGAGCTGATATAGTTAGCTACCTTTCTAGCTTCCTCAAGGATTGGGAAGTCTTCGATGATATCAGCTACATGGAACTCTGGTAGACCCGACTGTTTAGTTCCAAAAATTTCACCAGAACCCCGCATTTTCAAATCTTCTTCTGCAAGGACAAAACCATTGGTCGTTTCCGTCATGATACGCATGCGGTCTTTCCCAGAGTCAGTTTTTGGATTGGCCACTAGAACTGCATAGGACTGCTTGTTTCCACGACCGACACGACCTCTGAGCTGATGGAGTTGACTAAGTCCGAAACGGTCAGCATCCATGATAATCATGACTGTCGCATTTGGCACATTGACACCGACCTCGATAACCGTTGTAGAGACCAGGATATCTGTCTTTCTCTCTTTGAAATCCTGCATAATCTGGTCTTTTTCATCACTCTTCATCTTCCCATGTAAGAGAGCAACTTTTGCTTTTCCTTCAAAATGAGTTGTTAACTCCTCTGATAGAGCAATAGCATTTAAGATCCAAGGCTTCAGATTCTTCAATCAAAGGAGAGATAACATAGACTTGGGAGCCTTTCTGAATCTCACCCTCCAACCAAGTCAAGACCTGTGGTAATTGCTCATGCTTGATCCAGCGAGTTACGATGGGTTTACGCCCTGCTGGCATCTGGTCAATAATAGAAACATCCATATCTCCAAAGGCAGTGATAGCTAAGGTCCGAGGTATGGGAGTTGCCGTCATCATGAGGACATCTGGATTTTCACCTTTTTCCCGTAAAATACGCCTTTGCCCTACACCAAAGCGGTGTTGCTCATCGATGATAATCAAACCGAGTCGGGCATAGTCCACGCCGTCTTGTATAAGAGCATGGGTACCGATGATCACATCAGCTTCCCCCTTAGCAATGGTTTCCAAGACCTTTCGTTTTTCTGCAGCTTTCAATGAGCCTGTCAGGAGAGCTAATTTCAAATCAGGAAAGAGACTCTCTAGACTTTCAAAATGCTGCTCTGCAAGAATCTCTGTTGGAACCATGAGGGCAGCCTGATACCCTGCCGTTACAGCTGCATACATAGCAAGACCTGCAACCACTGTCTTCCCGCTACCGACATCCCCTTGTAAGAGTCGATTCATGTGATGGTCCGACTCCATATCTGTTAGAATTTCTTGCAGGCTTTTTTCTTGGGCTTGGGTCAAGTCAAAAGGTAATTTCTCTTTCACTGCAGTTAATGTTTTCTGAGACCAGTTCAAGACCAGACCACTTCCATGAACCTTATTTTCAGACTTGAGGGTCTGTAATTGCATTTGGAAATAAAAGAGTTCCTCAAATTTGATTCGACGGAGAGCCTGTTTGTATTCTGCCAAATCTTTAGGAAAGTGCATGGCACGAACAGCATGACTACGGGGCATGAGTTTATATTTATCTAGCAAGGACTGGGGGATGTTTTCTTCTATCAAGAGGTCCAGTCCTTGATCAAAGGCTGTCTTGATGACCTTAACAAGTCCTGCTTGACTGACACCTTGCGCTAGGCGATAGACCGGTTGGAGGTCATCCTCGACTTGGGCTAAAACCTTCATTCCTGTGAGGCTTGCCTTGGCACGATCCCACTTGCCAAAGACAGCTAAAGTCGCTCCTAGTTCAATCTTGTCAGCTAGGTAGGGTTGGTTGAAGAAATTAACTGCAAAAACAACCTCCCCCCTGCTTGAGGCTAAAACGCAGACGATTACGCTTAAAACCATAATATTGAACACTGGCTGGTGTCACTACCTGACCAGATAAAACAGCCTTTTCCCCGTCTTCTAGCTCTAGCACCTGCTTAGTCTTAAAATCTTCATAACGGAAAGGGAAGTAGAGCAAGAGATCTTGCAAGTTTTCAATTCCTAGTTTGGCATATTTCTCTGCTGATTTAGGTCCTACTCCTGGTAAGACATGCAAGGGTTGATGTAAATTCATGCTCTTCTCCTTTCTTTCTGTTTCTTAATAATGTTCTCTTGGAATTCGATCACTGAGGAGACAAACCACCTCATAATTGATGGTTCCTCGGTAAACTGCTACATCTGTTGCAGTAATTTCTTTATCACCGTCTGAGCCAATTAAAGTTACCTTGGTACCCAATGGGTAAGCTTAGGTAAGCGAATGGTGATTTGGTCCATGGATACACGCCCTACAATGGGACACAATTGGCCATCCACTAGAACTGAGAAATTCTGCATGTCTCGAGTCCAACCATCTGCATAACCGATTGGCAAAGTGGCAATGACTTGCTCACTGTCTGCCTGATAGGTCGCTCCGTAGCCCATACAAGCACCAGCCTCTACTGTTTTGACATGAACGATGGCTGACTCCAAAGTTAAGGCTGGTTTTAGTTCATAAGGCAATTCCAAAACTTGTCCACTTGGATTGAGACCATACATGGAATCCCCCATGCGAACAGCATTAAAAATCGTTTCCGCATGCCATAAAGTCGTTGCGGAGTTACTAGCATGAACGAATTTTGGCACTTCTTGCAAATCATCTAGGATTCCCTTGAAATACTCTAGCTGTTGCTTAAAGTAGCTATCTGACTCTTCATCTGCAGTAGCAAAGTGGGTAAAGATTCCCTCGACATTGGCTCCATGTTTCTCGAGTGAAGCTTGAGCTTGTGCCGCCTCACTAGCACTTCTAAAACCAATTCGTCCCATCCCTGAGTCAATTTTAAGGTGAACGGTTAAACCAGATAAGTCTGACTCAGTATCAAGGAGATTCTCAATCCATTCCAATCCTGCCACTGTCAAGGTAATATCAAAATCCTTAGCCAATGAAAAAGATTCCACCTCAGATACTCCCAAAATAAGAATTTTCTTAGCGATACCTGCCTGACGGAGTTCGATGGCTTCATCAATATTTGACACACAAAAGCCATCTACATCATCCTGGATAGCTCTTGCAACAGCTATCGCTCCATGTCCATAGGCATTGGCTTTCACAACCGCCCATTTGAGGGTGCCTTTAGGAATGTGTGCCCCCATCTGTTGGATATTGTAGCGGATTGCTTCTAGATTAATAAGGGCCTTGGTTGGTCTATGTGGACTAGTTTTCATGATTTTCCTCCAAAATAACACTAGCTGTCACAAACTGTTCTGTATGGCTAATCGATAACCAAACATTTCCTGAAAATGGGGATTTGCTGAAGTAGGGAGCTCCCTTCTCATTGTTCAAGACTTCCAAATCCTGAAAGCCTAGCTTCCCAATTCCCGTTCCCATAGCCTTTGAGAAAGCCTCTTTAGCTGACCAACGACCAGCCAAATACTCGACCTGTCTGCGACCTTTGAGACTGGCAAAGCGCTCCATTTCCTTGACTGTCAAGACACGCTGCGCAAAACCTTCTCTTTTTTCAACTGCATTTTGTATAGAAGCTAATTCTTCAATATCGATTCCGTGTCCAACTATCATTTTCATCAAAAAGAGTTGAGATTCCCCCAACTCCATCCTTTTCACTTATTTTGTTAAGGTAGAATAGATTTCTTCTACTAAAGCTACTGTGTTTTCCCACCCCAAACATGGGTCTGTAATGGAACATCCAAAGATTTCTGGCTGGTTTTGGCGCCCATCTGCTAAGTAAGACTCGATCATGAAGCCTCGAATTGTCTTCTTAATCTTTTCATTCCAGGCACGGTTGAGAAGAGTTTGGCGAACAATGCGAACTTGCTCCATATACTGTTTCCCTGAATTATCATGGTTGGTATCAATCATGATAAAGGGATTTTCGAGTCCCATAGACTCGTAGCGACCGATGGCATCTAGAAGAGTTTCATAGTAGAAGTTAGGTTCATTTTTCCCGTATTCATTCAAAGCACCGCGAAGGATGACGTGAGCCAAGGGATTTCCTGAAGTTTCAACTTCTTGACCATGAAAGAGAAAAGTTTGTTTGTTTTGTGCTGCATAGATGGCATTAAACATCACAGATAGATTTCCAGAGGTTGGATTCTTCATTCCCACTGGTGCATCGATTCCTGAAGCTACAAAACGGTGTTCTTGGTCTTCTACTGAACGCGCACCCACGGCATGATAGCTCACCAAGTCATCAACCAAGACGAGATTGGCTGGATAAAGCATTTCATCTGCTGTAGTCAATCCAGTTTCTGTAATCACTCGATAATGAAGCTGACGAACAGCCTGTAAACCATTGATTAAGCTTGGAGCTTTAGAAGTATCTGGCTGATGAACCAAACCCTTATATCCATCACCATTGGTACGTGGCTTCGCAGTATATACACGCATGACCATGAAAATCTTGTCCGCCACTTTTTTCTGCAAGTCTGCCAAACGGCGAGCATACTCTAGGACTGCTTCTTCATTATCAGACGAACAAGGCCCAATGACCAAAAGGATACGATCATCCTTACCTGAAAGGATATCTGCTAATTCTTGATCACGATTTTCCTTATGTTGCAAGGTTTCTGCAGATAGCCGTGTTTCCGCCTTAATCGCTTCAATATCGATTTCTTGACCTTTCTCGATAAATGCCATACTATTCTCCTAGTCTTTGATAGATTTCGCGAACAAGAGCTTCCGTATTTTCCCATCCAAGACATGGATCCGTGATCGATTTACCAAAGACCTCAGGTTCGTTTTGACGACCGTCTTCTAGATAAGACTCAATCATGAAACCACGAACATATTTTTTAATCTTTTCATTCCAATCACGGTTAATTAAAGTTTGACGAACGATACGAATCTGCTCCATATATTGTTTCCCTGAGTTATCATGGTTGGTATCAATAATGATGAATGGATTCTCAAGTCCCATCTTTTCATACTGAGCAATAGTATCCATCAAATTATCGTAGTAGTAGTTAGGAATGTTTTTCCCGTACTCGTTAAGAGCTCCACGGAGAATAGCATGCGATAGAGGATTTCCAGTAGTTTCGACTTCTTTCCCTAGGAAAAGGAAACTTTGCTTGTTTTGAGCTGCATAAATACCGTTAAACATGACATTGAGATTTCCTGAGGTTGGATTTTTAAAACCTGTTGCAAAATCTGCTCCGCTGGCTACAAAACGGTGTTGTTGGTCTTCAACTGAACGGGCTCCAACTGCCATATATGAAATCAAATCATCTACTAAGGGAAGATTCTCTGGATACAACATTTCATCCGCCGTGGTCATTCCTGTTCAGAAATAACGCGGTAGTGCAAATGACGAACCGCTTTGATTCCATTGATAAGGCTAGGTGCCTCTTTGGCATTTGGTTGGTGAATCAACCCCTTATAGCCATCACCATTGGTACGTGGTTTAGCTGTATAGACACGCATGACCATAAAGATACGGTCTTTTACTTCTTCTTGAAGTTTTGACAAACGCTTAGCGTACTCTAGAACTGCCTCTTCATTGTCAGACGAGCAAGGGCCAATCACCAACAAGATGCGTTGATCTTCTCCTCGAATAATCGCTTCAAGTTCTTGATCACGTTGGAGTTTGTTAGCAAGTACTTGTCCTTCTAATTTAGACAAACTACGAACTTCTTGAATATTAATTTTAGGACTTTTTGCTGTAAATACCATTATCCATCTCCTTATAAAGCAAACGGATGCCAAGCGAAAATTCACTTTTCACTAGGCATCCGCCTGAAAATTAGTCATTCTTAACGTCGTTTACCGTGACAGTTTTTAAATTTCTTACCAGAGCCACATGGGCACAAGTCATTACGTTTAACCTGACTGAGGTCCAAATCAGCTGGAAGATTTGTCTGTTGAGCAGCAATATTTCGAGTTGCTGTCGTACTGATATGATGTTCAGTTTGTGGTCGTTCTTGTTCATGAATTTGTGCTTTCATCATCAAGCGAGTCACATCAAACTCAATCGAACCAATCATATCATTAAACATACGGAAACCTTCCGCTTGATATTCCACGACAGGGTTATTTTGGGCATAACCACGAAGTCCAACAGCATTTCTCAACTGGTCAAGGGCATCGATATGGTCAGTCCACTTGTTATCTACAACACGTAGAATCAATACTTTCTGGAATTCTTTCACAGCTTCTTCATCACGAAGTTTAGCAACTTGGCTATCGTAGACCTTCAATGCACGTTGGTATAGTTCATCCTTGATAGCTTGGTCTGACAGACCTTCTAAATCTGAAAGTGAAATCGAATCTTCTGGAAGCAAGTTGTACTTGGCAAAGTTCAAGATTGCTTCAAGTTTCATCTTGTTTAGAACGAGCATGATTGTCGACAATACGGTTGATTGTACGTTTAATCATGGCGTGAATTTCTGGAGCCAAGTCACGATCTGCAGTGATGACATCATAACGTTGTGCGTAGATAATCTCACGTTGTTCACGCATAACGTCATCATATTGGAGGACTTGTTTACGAGTATCGTAGTTGTTTCCTTCAACACGTTTTTGCGCCGCTTCGACCTGACGTGTCAACATACGAGATTCAATGGCTTCGTCAGACATATTAAGACGTTCAAAGACACCTTTCAAACGTTCTGAACCGAAACGCTTCATCAAATCATCTTCGAGTGACAAGTAGAACTGTGACTCACCTGGGTCACCTTGACGACCTGAACGTCCACGAAGCTGGTTATCGATACGACGGCTCTCATGACGTTCTGTACCGATGACGCAAAGGCCACCAAGTTCACGAACCCCTTCACCAAGCTTAATATCGGTACCACGACCGGCCATGTTGGTTGCGATAGTGATCGCACCACGTTGACCAGCATTCATGATGATTTGCGCTTCTCTGTAGTGGTTTTTAGCATTCAATACTTCGTGAGGCACGCCTGCTTCAACCAATTTCTTAGAAAGAAATCACTGGTTTCAACGGCAACAGTACCTACCAAGACAGGCTGACCTTTTTGGTAACGCGCCTTGACATCTTCTACTACAGCCTTGAATTTTGCATCAAGACTAGCGTAAAGAAGGTCTGAATGGTCGATACGTTGGATCGGACGGTTAGTAGGAATTGGAATAACACGAATGTTGTAGATTTCGCGGAATTCTTCTTCTTCTGTTTTACCAGTACCTGTCATACCTGCTAATTTTTTATACATACGGAAAAGGTTTTGGTAGGTAATAGAAGCTGAAGTCTTAGTTTCATCTTGGATTGGCACACCTTCTTTAGCTTCAATCGCTTGGTGCAAACCATCAGAGTAACGACGACCTTCCATGGTACGACCTGTAAATTGGTCGACAATCAAGATTTCTTGTTCTTCGCTGACCACATAGTCAATATCAAGAATCATGATGTAGTTGGCACGAAGGGCATTGTCAATAAAGTGAGTCAAAGCCACATTTTCGATATCATAAAGATTTTCTAGTTTGAAGAAACTTTCAGCCTTGTCGATACCTGAATCAGACAAACCGATTGTCTTAGACTGAATATCAATGATGTAGTCATCTTTATCCAAAGATTTCACAAAGTGGTCTGCCATGTGGTAGAGCTGGCTTGTTTCAACTGCATTAGCTCCTGAGACGATCAAAGGCGTACGAGCTTCGTCGATCAAGATAGAGTCAACCTCATCGACTAAGGCATAGTTGAGCGGACGTTGAACCATGTTCTCTGCACGAACAACCATGTTATCACGAAGATAGTCGAAACCAATTTCTGAGTTCGTTGAGTAAGTAATGTCACAGAGATATGCTTCTTTTTTCTCCATTGGAGATTTTGCAGCTAAGTTGATCCCTACTGACAAACCAAGCCATGAATACAACTCACCCATTTCAGTCGCATCACGTTCTGTCAGATACTCATTGACCGTAACTACATGTACTCCCTGACCAGCTAGGGCATTCAAATAAACAGGCATAGTTGCTGTCAATGTTTTACCCTCACCAGTACGCATTTCTGGAACGTCACCGTGGTGAAGAACGATACCACCCATAACCTGAACCTTATACGGGAAGAGACCAAGGACACGCTTAGCACCTTCGCGAACAACTGCAAATGCCTCATACAAAAGCTGATCTAACGTTTCACCACTTTGATAACGTTGCTTAAACTCTTCTGTTTTCGCTTGAAGCTGCTCATCTGTCATTGCAGCCATCTCGTCTTCGTATTTCAAAACCTTGTCAGCCATCTTTTCAAGACGACGAAGTTCACCTTTATCATTTTTCAATGATTGTTTTTAGTAAATTTGCCATTTTTTTCCTTACTTCGAATTTTTAATATTTTAAAACGTTCTTCTCATTGTAACATATTTGCCAAGTTTTTTCAAGAAAGAATCCGTTTTCCCTAAAGACGAAAAAAGAGCTGGGACAAAAGTCCTAGCCTCTCAATTGTCTTTGGATTGTCGAGCAAGACGCAGTGGTTGAGTGGGCTCTACTACGCTGATTTCATCAGCTTTTACAGCCCTACTCAACTGTGCGGAGGTGGGACGACAAAATCGAATTCTAACGAATTACCGATTTCTGTCCCACTCTCCCTTTTAATTTCTCTTTCCAGCAAGGGTTTTTACTGAGATTTTTCCTCAGTTGATGCCAGCTGTCTTCTTGCCTAATCTCAGTTTGTTCATCTTTTTTAGACATTCAATAACTTTCCAGTCATTCACTAGGGACAATAAGATTAAGAGTAACCAAATACCCCACCTCGTTAAATCTCTAGGTTCTATCAAAATAAAAGTAAACAGTGAAAAAGAAAATACTGTGAAAGCTAGACTAAACAAAGCCCACAGAGGAAGGTAAATCCAGTAAAAATAATAGAAAAAAGTGAAGTATTTACTATCTCTATCTGCCTTCTCAATCCAATGGAAAAAATAAAAGTAGGGTGTCAAAATCAAGAATTTTAATAGTTTTTCCATCTCCTCACCTCTCCAACGCTTTCCTAATTTTTATTATAGCAAAAAAATCTGGAAATATCTTTCCAGATTCTGCTTTTTATTTTCGTTTTCTTGCGATCAGATGGATCGGCGTACCTTCAAAGACAAAGGCTTTACGGATTTGATTTTCCAAGAAACGCAGGTATGAGAAGTGCATCAGTTCTTCTTCGTTTACAAAGATCACAAAGGTTGGTGGTTTAGTCGCCACTTGAGTCGCATAGAAGATCTTGAGGCGTTTCCCTTTGTCTGTAGGTGTTGGATTGATGGCAATAGCATCCATAATCACATCATTCAAGACTGCTGATGGGATACGGGTATTTTGGCTCTCGCTGATTTGCTTAATCATCTCTGGGAGTTTGTGGAGACGTTGCTTGGTCAAAGCCGAAACAAAGATAATCGGCGCGTAAGGCAGATATTGGAACTGCTCACGGATATCCTCTTCCCAGTTTTTCATAGTATGATTATCTTTTTCAAGTGTATCCCACTTGTTAACTACGATGATCATCCCTTTACCAGCTTCGTGGGCAAATCCAGCGATACGCTTATCATACTCACGGATTCCTTCTTCGGCATTGAGTACCATCAAGACTACATCTGAACGGTCAATAGCTCGCATGGCACGCATGACTGAGTATTTCTCTGTGTTTTCATAGACTTTACCAGACTTACGCATACCAGCCGTATCAATCATGGTAAATTCTTGGCCGTCAGCATCTGTAAAATGCGTATCAATAGCATCACGAGTCGTACCAGCTACAGGACTAGCAATTACGCGATCTTCTCCCAAAATAGCATTAATCAAGCTAGATTTTCCGACATTTGGACGTCCAATTAAGCTGAATTTAATGACATCCGGATTTTCTTCTTCGACTTCATGTGGAAGATTTTCGACGATAGCATCCAACACATCCCCTGTACCAATCCCGTGAACAGATGAAATTGGCAGTGGTTCACCCAAGCCTAGTGCATAAAAATCATAGATATCATTTCGCATCTCTGGATTGTCCACCTTGTTGACAGCGAGGATGACCGGTTTATGAGTCTTATAGAGTTTACGAGCTACGTATTCGTCTGCATCCGTAATTCCTTCTTTACCAGATACTACAAAAACGATGACATCTGCTTCTTCCATGGCAATCTCTGCCTGGTGCTTAATTTGTTCCATAAATGGAGCATCAACATCGTCAATCCCTCCAGTATCAATCATACTGAAAGAACGGTTGAGCCACTCACCAGTAGCATAGATGCGATCCCGTGTTACTCCTTCGATATCTTCTACGATTGAGATGCGTTCCCCTGCAATACGGTTAAACAGGGTTGATTTCCCAACATTGGGACGTCCTACAATGGCAACAGTTGGTAAGGCCATGTTTCTCACTTTCTACAATAAGTTCTTTTCTTCAAGATTTTCTCTAGTTGAACTTGGTTCTGGATTACCGAATTGCTCTGCTAAACGTTGGCTCCAAGTAGTAGTCGCACGCGCACCCGCATAGTCGGCTTGAACACGGTCATAGGCTTCAATAGCCTCAGCCGTTTGTTCTTGGTATTCTTCCTCAAAAACAACATTCTCGAGTGGCAATCTTGGTTTTACATCGTGTTGTTGATTTGGTACGCCTAGTGCAATCCCAAAAACTGGATAAGTATAGTCAGGAAGCTTGAACAATTCTGCTAATTCAACAGATTTGTAACGTACCAAACCGATGATTACTCCACCATAGCCAAGGCTTTCTGCCGCAAGCAAGGTGTTCTGCCCAGCTAGTGCTGCATCGACTGAAGTAATGAGGAGCCCTTCCACACCTTGAGGTTGGAAAGTATCGGTATGGAGACGAGCTCCTTTTTCTGCACGGTTTAAATCACCAACAAAGAGCAAGAATGCTGCAGATTGACGAATCGCTTCCTGAGGAACCAACTCAAAAAGAGCATCTTTCTTTTCTTGACTTCTTACTAAAATCACTGAATAAGATTGGAAATTTTTCCAAGTTGAAGCCATTTGGGCAGCTTTCAAAATCTCATTCAAGTGTTCTTGAGGAATCTCCTGCTCCTTAAATCTACGAACTGACGAATGAGCCTGCATTAATTTAATTGTTTCTGTCATCGACGGTTTTCTCCTTCTAATCTTGTTTCTTCAGCTAAATAACGGATACGCTCCATGACACGTCTGGCTTCCCAGGTTTCATCATTTCCATTCTTACCTTTAGAAAAATGTTTTTCCAAATCTTCAAAATTGAAATTTGAGGTAAAGAAGGTCGGCAAATCTTCCTGCATACGATACTGGAGAATGACTTGTAAGACTTCGTCACGTACCCAAGGTGTTGATTGCTCAGCACCGATATCATCAAAAATCAAGACTTCAGCTTGCTTGATTTCATCGACTAAATTCTTGACATTCCCATCACCGATAGCATTTTTGACATCAATGACAAAGCTCGGATAGTGAAGAAGGGTTGATGAAACACCACGTTTTTCAGACAAATCATGGGCTAGGGCAGCCACCATAAAGCTCTTCCCAACTCCAAAGTCTCCATAGAGATAGAGACCTTTACGGACTTCTGGATATTGCTCAACAAAGGTAAAGAGCTTTTCAAAAACTGGCATGCGTCCCAAGTCATCCAAATCAACTTGAGCCAAACTAGCTTTTTAAGACTAGCTGGAAGATTGATCAGTCTGAGACGATTCTTGATAGCCGCTTCTTTCTCAGCCGCAATCAGTTCCGGAGTTTCCTCATAGGATACATCTGCGTAACCATGATTCATAACTAGAATAGGCTTATAGCCACGCGCGATATAGTCGGTATCTCCGCGAAGGAACTTATCACGTTCGGTGATGTATTGATTAAACTTAGAGATACTACGATTCAATTCCTCTTGACTGAGAGATTCCTTCTGGATAAAAGCCGCAACATCAGGATCTTTTACAATCTGCTGGACCAAGTCCTGGTATTGAAAACGGCTGGGATGATCCTTAAGCACATCTCCTACACTTTCCATCTAGTCTCCTCCTTTTTCTAGTCGAGCTAACAATTCTTTTTTCTTACGTTCTAACTCCATGCGAGTTTCTTCGCTGGTTTCATTTTTATATTCTGGATTACTCCATTTTGGGACATTGGTTTTGGCTTGATTAGTCTTAGCTACTTTTTGCTCCTGCCCCTTTTGATTCTTCTCTCTGATTCGAAGTACAGCTTCTTCAGCAGATCTGACTTTGTTATAAGAGTAATCATTAGCCACTTTCATGGCATATTTTTCATTGAGGTTGACCGAATCAACCTTATTGAAGGTCAAGAGTATAACAATGTTGATAACCTCATCAAGCAAGCCCAAGTCAGCCATCTGTTTTAACAAATCACGTTCAGATTGGATAATCCCTGCATTTCGGGTTTGTTTGATACCCGCCAAAAATTGCAAGGCCGTTTTACTTTTAGCTTCTCGGATAATGGTCGCTTCTTGGGGACTGAAGTCCGACGAAACAGATTTTTGCGCTGATTTTTCACGCATACGCTTGACAGAAATAACTTGTGAAACAGCTGTCGCCTTAGCCAATTGATAGGTCTCAAACCAAGTCCATTTTTTCTCGTCAGAGATTTTAAATAGCTCCAAGACATCTGACTGTTCATCTTGAAAACGGAGATTATCTCTCGCCATGAGCTGACGAAAATGCTCCAAATCAAAATCATTTTTAAAATCAGCTTTTAATGGTGTCTCATCATGACTAGCCAATTCTTCTATCTCTGGAAAAGCCTGACTCAAAGGAACAGTCAAAGCTTCCCCATCTGCAGACTCTTGGCGCAAATCAGAAACTGCTGACTCACCGATTTTTTTCTCCAATAAGGTACGATAAACCGTATGACGCAAGAAATCTGAGCTAGAAAGCGTTGGATGAATAGCAAGTTCATAGCCGTCACCCTTTTGATAGAGGGTAACCAAATTGAAGGCTGATAAGATTTTAAAGCCTTTAAAAGTCTGTCCATCCCAAAATTGAGATGATTGAGGATAGCTGCAAACAGGTGTTCTCTTTGTCCATCATCCCAAAAAGCTAAGGTATAAAGGTAAAGACTCAGCGCATCCTGACCGATAATCGGGAGGTAGCACTGCACCAAAGTTGTGGGATCTTGCGACACCCGATTATTCTTTAGAAAAGAAAAACGATCATTAGGCTTCATTTATTTTTCCTTTTTCTTCTTTGAAGATTGCGTAATTTGTTTGAGAAGATTCTCGAGCTCACTCACGTCCTTAAAGCTACGATAGACACTAGCAAAACGAACGTATGTGATTTCATCCAGTTCAGCCAACTCTTCCATGACGAGCGAACCAATGTCTTCACTTTGAATTTCATTATCATTGCGACTGAGGAGTTTTTGTTCGATACGATTGACGACCATGCCAATCTCATCACTGGACACCGGACGTTTTTGAGCCGAACGGATAATCCCGTTAAAGATTTTATCCCTTGAGAACTGCTCCCGTGTGCCATCCTTTTTGACTACAACCAGCGTTCTTTCTTCTACACGTTCATAGGTCGTAAAACGATGCTGGCATTCTTCACACTCACGTCTTCTTCTAATCGTATTTCCTTCTTCAGCCTGACGGCTATCGATAACACTTGATTTAGTAGCGCCACATTTTGGACAACGCATGCCTTCCCCTCCTTGTCGTTTTCTTTTCATTATACCATTTTTTAAGCAATTCCCAAAATAATTCTCCTTTTGGCTTGACAAGTTTTTTGTTTAGTTGTATTATTTAAGCGACACAAAAAGAATTTGTAGAAAGGAGACCGTGATGTCCTGGACATTTGATAACAACAAACCCATTTATTTGCAGATAATGGATAAGATCAAACTGCAAATCGTTTCCCATAAACTAGAACCCAACCAACAACTGCCAACTGTCAGAGAACTGGCTAGCGAGGCTGGCGTCAATCCTAATACCATCCAACGTGCCCTATCAGATTTAGAAAGAGAAGGCTTCGTATACACCAAGCGGACTGCAGGTCGTTTTGTCACCGAGGACTTGGACCTAATCCTCCAATCCCGGAAGCAACTATCAGAAGAACAGTTGCAGCAATTTGTAACAGGCATGGTAGAATTTGGCTATGAAAAAGAAGAACTACCAACTGTTTTGAGAGATTATATTGAAGGAGTTTAGACTATGACCTTGTTAACATTTGAAAATGTTTCAAAATTCTATGGAGCAAGCCCTGCTCTTCAAAATGTTTCCCTTGAAATCCCGGCAGGAAAGATTGTGGGTCTCCTTGGCCCAAACGGTTCCGGAAACAACCCTGATTAAACTAATCAACGGTTTACTCCAACCAGAGCAAGGGCGTATCCTCATCAATGGCATGGAACCAAGCCCAGCAACTAAGGCTATCGTTTCTTATCTACCTGATACTACCTATCTCAACGAACAGATGAAGGTCAAAGAAGCTCTTACCTTTTTCAAGACCTTCTATAAAGATTTCAATCTGGAACGTGCTCAAGGTCTTCTTCGTGACCTTGGTATCGACGAGAATAGCCGTTTCAAGAAACTCTCAAAAGGGAACAAAGAAAAAGTTCAGTTGATCCTTGTCATGAGTCGTGATGCTCGTTTGTATGTCCTTGACGAACCTATCGGTGGTGTCGATCCCGCAGCTCGTGACTACATCTTGAACACCATCATCAACAACTACTCTCCAACTTCGACTGTCTTGATTTCAACTCACTTGATTTCGGACATCGAACCAATCTTGGATGAGATTGTCTTTCTCAAGGACGGAAAAGTCGTCCGTCAAGGAAATGTGGATGATATTCGCTATGAATCTGGAGAGTCTATCGACCAACTCTTCCGTCATGAATTCAAAGCCTAGATAAAGGAGATTATTATGTTTTGGAATTTAGTTCGTTATGAATTTAAAAATGTTAACAAATGGTATTTAGCCCTCTATGGTGCTGTACTGGCACTTTCTGTCCTTATCGGGGCTCAAGCTAGTTCCCTAAAATCCATCGATACTCCCGATCAACAAATGATTATGTTAGTGTTTCTAGGTCTGGTTTTTGGTGGACTACTTATTACCTTGAGTATTTCAACCTTGATTTTGATCATCCGTCGCTTCAAGGGTAGTGTCTACGATCGTCAGGGCTATCTCACTTTGACCTTGCCAGTTTCCGAACACCAGATCATCTTAGCCAAACTCTTGGGTGCTTTCATCTGGTCTCTGGCTAGCTCATTAGTCTTTATCTTGAGTATTTATATCATTTTAGTTCTGACTGGTGCAAACTTCCTTGATATCTTTTCTCTCGAATACCTCTTTAAATTTTACATGGATAGTTTCTGGCTTTCTGTGATTTCATTCATCCTTAGCACTGTAGCAGGCATCCTTTGCATCTACTTGGCAATCTCTATCGGACAACTCTTTAATGAATACCGTACAGCTCTTGCCGTTTTAGCCTATATTGTTATCCAAACCATTCTCGGCTTTGTCGGTCTCAACCTTCGCATAGATATCGACTACAACTGGATGATCTCCTTTGAAATCGTTAAAGACCTAATCCTCAGCGTAGCCTTCTATCTCGGAACCTACTATATCTTAAAGAACAAAGTAAACTTACAATAATGAATGAAGCCCCTAGCAAATAAAGCTAGGGGCTTCTTTTTTCACAAAGAAATATAAAATTCTTACTTTTAACTCAATATCAAACCTGCTACGATGGGACTGACAAATACATAGAGAATACCGGTAACACCGATGGCTAGTCCTCCCATAGCACCTGCAACTGGTCCATAGCGAAAGGCTGTTCCTGTTCCAACTGCGTGACCAGTTCCTCCAAGAGCAAGACCAACAGCTACTGGGTCGTCAATCTTGAGCCATTTTAAAAGTGTTGGTCCAATAACGCTGGTCAAAATGCCAGTTGCTACCACAACTACCAAGGTGATCGTCGCTATCCCTTGTAGCTTATCCGTAATTCCAACTGCCATGGCCGTCGTTACAGACTTTGGGAAAAGCGAAATCGCCAAGAAGAAATCCATACCGAAAAATTTTGCAACTAAAGCTGTAAAAACTGTATTTACAACAACAGCAAGGAAACTACTGAGTAGAATACTTCGAACATGGTGTTTCATGAGGTGAAAACTCTTATAAAGAGGAATTCCTAGAGCCACCGTTGAGGGAACAATCAAGTTATTGAGGTAGACCCCACCTTGATAATAGGCAACATAAGAAATACCAGTCAGTTTTAGAAAAACAATGATAAATAAAGTTGCTAGCAGCAAGGGAGTGGTCAGAGGATGAGGATACCATCTAAAGATAATCATGCCTCCAAGATAAGCCAAAATAGACAAGGCTATCCCAAAAAGTGGATTGGATACAAATTCGCTCATTTGGCACCTCTTTCTTCGTAATCTCCTTCATAACGCTTTTTGATAAACTGAACGACAAGCGCAATCAAGATAATATTGATAACTGCTGCAAAAAAGACAATCAAGACAATGGGCAATAAATAAGGAGCAATCACATCAAATTTCTCCATAATCCCAACTGCAGGAGGTAGAAAGAGGATAGTCATATTAGCTAGGAGAAAATTCCCAACCATGTTGACATGACGTACCCGCAACCACTTGAACTGCAAGGCTAAAAATAAAATAATCAAACCGATAATGCTTCCAGGAATGGGCAAATGGAAAAAGCTAGAGATTCCCTCACCAATCAGTGAAATGACAAAGAGAATCATTAACTGAACATATAATTTCATCGTTTACTCCACAAATAGACTTTCTGCATACCAGTTTACTCTTTTTTCAGAAAATTTCAAGGAAATGCACAAAAAACATCCTTCTTGCTATCTATTCCAAAAAGTTGTATACTAATTGCGTGCGCAAGCATCTCAGATAGGCAAATCTGTTTATAACTACCATATAGAAAGGAGATTGATATGACTTACTTAGAAAAATGGTTTGACTTCAACCGCCGACAAGTAGAGCTAGAAGCTCTTTTAGAGCAAACGATTGCTGAGCAGAGTGACCAAAGCCTAACGCTCAAAGAATTCTATCTCTTGCACTTTTTTAAATCAGGCTCAAGAAAAAAATCTTTGAGACAGATTGACCTGCCTGACAAACTCCATCTGAGTCCAAGTGCTGTATCACGAATGGTGGCACGCCTAGAAGCCAAAAACTGTGCTTTGCTTAGTCGGAGATGTTGTGACCAGGATAAGCGAGCTAGTTTTATCTGCCTCACTAAGGAGGGTCAGACAACTCTTGCCTATCTACAAAAAGCTGTAGAAGAAAGCCTTGAAACAAAAAGCAAGTTGGCTTTCCTAAAATTTTTTTACAAAAAAACTTGCGTGCAAGCAATTTTCTTGACATTCCTTTTTTTCCAAGGAGTAAAATGAAGATATGATTTAGCAAAGGAGAATCCTATGATTGAAATCACTTATCTTGATGCCAGCAAGCAAGAGAGAACCATGACCTTCGAATCATACGAAGAATTTGAACGTTCTCAACATGCCTGCCTGATTGGTGTCGCAGACTACTACCCTGTCCAAAAAGTAACCTACAAGGGACATGATTTGGACTACCATGGGACTTATGGAGATGTTTTCTTCTATCTCATGAAACAAGATTTAAGCCAATATAATTAAAAAGGAGAAATACTATGGCAAAAGCAATTACAGATGCAACATTCGAACAAGAAACTAAAGACGGATTGGTCTTGGTAGACTTCTGGGCAACTTGGTGTGGTCCATGTCGTATGCAAGGTCCAATCTTGGACAAATTGTCTGAAGAGCTTTCAGAAGATGTCTTGAAGATCGTTAAAATGGACGTTGACGAAAATCCAAACACAGCTCGTGCATTCGGCATTATGTCTATCCCTACTCTTCTCTTCAAGAAAGATGGACAAGTTGTTAAACAAGTGGCTGGTGTTCACACAGCAGAACAAATCAAAGCTATCGTTGCTGAATTAAGCTAATCAAAGGAGAGACCAAATGCATTCATTTGGTCTCTTTTTTCTTGCCCTTTGCTATTTTTCAAAAAATATGCTAGACTGTAACTAGAATATTACGATGTTTGGGACATGCCATCGCTAAAAAAAACCTCTACTTGGTATTTTTTAGCTCCCTCTGGGGAGCTTTTTGCGTGCTCTGAACATTTCCCATTTTGGAAGGAGTACTATGAAACGTCAATCAGCCTTGGTCGTCTTTAGTGGCGGACAAGATTCAACAACCTGCCTTTTCTGGGCCAAGCAACACTATGAAAGGGTCGAAGCCGTTACCTTTGCCTACGGTCAACGCCACCATCTTGAAATTCAAGTGGCCAAAGAAATCGCTGAGGAACAAGGAATTCATCATCATATCCTAGATATGTCTCTGCTAGGACAAATTACTGAAAATGCCTTGACTTCAGATTTAGAAATTGAGCAAAAAGAAGGAGAGGTTCCTAATACCTTCGTTGACGGTCGCAATCATCTCTTTCTGTCCTTTGCGGCAGTCCTTGCCAAGCAGCGTGGAATTACGGATATCGTGACAGGAGTGTGCGAAACAGACTTCTCAGGTTATCCTGACTGTCGGGATGTCTTTGTCAAATCACTCAATGTCACACTCAACCTCGCTATGGATTACGACTTTGTGATCCAAACGCCTCTCATGTGGCTAGACAAGGCTGAAACTTGGGAATTAGCTGACCAACTTGGTGCCTTTGACTACGTTCGTGAGAAGACCTTGACCTGCTACAATGGGATTATTGGTACTGGTTGTGGAGATTGTCCTGCCTGCCATCTACGCCAACATGGTTTAGAGGTTTATCTCTCTCAGAAAGGAGAGGCCTGATGTTTTTTGCCCCCAAAGAAATCAAACAAGAAACTGGGGAATCTCTTGTCTACAATCCTCACAGAACCTTAGTCTCAAAAGAATTTACCTTCGATGCTGCCCACCACCTCTTTCACTATGAAGGAAAATGCAAATCCCTACACGGTCACACCTATCATCTGCAAATCGCTGTCAGTGGATTTTTAGATGAACGTGGCATGACCTATGATTTTGGGGATATCAAACAAATCTACAAGGACTACTTAGAGCCCCACTTGGATCATCGCTATCTCAATGAAACCCTGCCCTACATGAATACGACTGCTGAAAATATGGTTTACTGGATTTTCCAAACCATGAGCCAAGAGTTGCCAGACGAGCGCGGTCTCCGTTTGGAATATGTTCGCCTCTATGAAACTCCGACTGCCTTTGCAGAGTTTAGACGGGAGTGGTTAGATGACTAAGGAACGTGTCCTCAAACTACCAGTTCTAGAAATTTTTGGGCCCACCTTTCAAGGTGAAGGTCGTGCTATTGGCCAGAAAACCATGTTTGTCCGCACTGCTGGTTGCGACTACCACTGCGACTGGTGCGATTCCGCCTTTACTTGGGACGGTTCTGAAAAACCAACTCGCATGACAGCTGATGAAGTAATCGCTGAGTTAGACAAACTAGGAAGCTACGACTATGTCACCCTATCTGGGGGGGAATCCTGCTATCCTAGCAGCCAATATGGCTCAACTTGTCACCAAGCTCAAGGAACGTGGTATCACTCTTGCTGTTGAGACCCAAGGCTCCCGCTGGCAAAATTGGTTAAAAGATATCGACCAAGTCACTCTGAGTCCTAAGCCTCCTTCCTCCAAGATGGAAGTCAACTTTGAGACCTTGGACTTTATCGTTTCCCAACTAGATCCAGACAAAGTAACCTTTAAAATCCCTGTCTTTGATGATGCAGATTTAGCCTTTGCCAAAGGTATTCAAGAACGCTACCAACCAGATGTCCTCTTCTTATCGGCGGGAAATCCTGAGCCCAAGGCTACAGGCAATATTGTCCAAGACCAACTGGATCGCCTCAAAGAACTCTGGGAACGTGTCGCTGCCGACGATAGCTGGGGCAATGTCCGCGTCCTTCCTCAACTCCATACCCTCCTCTACGACAACCAACGTGGTGTTTAAGATTAGAAAGAAAAAATCATGTCACAACAAGAAGAAATGAAAAACCTCAGCCTCCTCGGCAACAAAGAAACCAACTACATTTTCGAATATCAACCCGAAGTCCTCGAATCCTTTTGACAATCGTCATGTGGAAAATGACTATTTCATCAAGTTCAACTGCCCTGAATTTACCTCACTTTGTCCCATCACTGCTCAGCCAGACTTTGCAACTATTTATATTTCCTACATTCCTGACAAGCTCTGTGTCGAGTCAAAATCCCTCAAACTCTACCTTTTTAGCTACCGAAACCATGGAGATTTTCATGAAAACTGTATCAACACTATCGGGAAAGACTTGGTCAACTTGCTAGACCCTCGCTATTTAGAAGTCTGGGGAAAATTTACACCTCGCGGTGGCATTTCAATCGACCCCTACTACAACTACGGTAGACCTGGAACCAAGTATGAAGGATTGGCAGAACAACGCCTCTTCCAACATGACCTCTATCCAGAGAAAATTGACAACCGTTAAACTCATACTCAATGAAAATCAAAGAGCAAACTAGAAAGCTAGCCGCAGGTTGCTCAAAGCACTGCTTTGAGGTTGTAGATAAGAGAGTGGGACAGAAATCGGTAATTCGTTAGAACTCGATTTCGTCGTCCCACCTCCGCACAGTTGAGTAGGGCTGTAAAAGCTGATGAAATCAGCGTAGTAGAGCCCACTCAACCACTGCGTCTTGCTCGACAATCCAAAGACAATTGAGAGGCTAAGACTTTTGTCCCAGCCTCACATATATAATCCTAGGTGAAGCTGACGTGGTTTGAAGAGATTTTTGAAGAGTATAATACGAAAAAGCCCTGTTCCTCAAGATGAGAAGCAAGGCTTTTTAAGTTTCAATTATTCTTCAGTTCCAAGGAAGTTTTTAGCAACAAGGGCTGCAAGAACTCCACCAACGATTGGTGCAAGGATGAAATCCAAACTTGTTGAAGAGCTGCGCCACCTACCAATACAGCAGGAGCCAAGCTACGAGCTGGGTTTACTGAAAGTCCAGTGATGTTCAAGCCAGCTAGAATCAAAGCTGTCAATGACAAACCGATCACCAAACCAGCGATTGCGCCATTCCCTTTGCTTGCTGAAGTTACAGTCATGATGACCAAAACAAACAAGAAGGTTGCGATTGTTTCAAACAAGAAACCACCAAAGACGGTTACACCATTTGCCAAGGCATTTTCACCAAGACTTGCAGTTGACATACCTGAATTTGCCAAGAGGAAGAACACAGATCCTGATGCTAAGAAAGCACCAACTACTTGACCAAGGATGTAGTTTACAAGTTCTGAAGATGACAAACGTTTGTTCACAAACATAGCGATAGAAACAGCTGGGTTCAAGTGAGCACCTGAAACAGTTCCGATTGAGAAAGCTGCAACTACGATTGCCAAACCAAAGGCAAGAGCAATTCCAAGGTGTCCAAGTCCTTCAACACCATTTCCAAAAACAACAGCTCCTGTTCCGATGAACACAAGCATAAAAGTACCGATCAATTCAGCAACAAATTTTTTCATGTTAAGTCTCCTTTTTTCAAACTATGTATTAGTCTATCAGAAGGAGGAAAGGGTTTCAAGAAATGTGCTTGGAAAATAATGGTTTGCCTTACTATCTTTTAATTGAGGAATTAAACAGAAAAATACATTTCCTCTATAGGGCTTATCAGTCGCTTATCTCACTAGCATTTAGCAACTTGATATAATCCAGACCCCATTTCTCGACAGCATCTAATACAACTTTGAATTCCTGCCCCATTTCAGTTAAGCTGTACTCAACTCGTGGTGGAACTTCGGCATAGACCTTTCGTTGAACAATCTTATCCTTTTCTAATTGACGGAGATGACGGGTCAAAATAGTTTGAGTAATCCCAGGCAATAATCTCTGCAATTCTTTAAATCGTTTGGTACCCGTACTCAACTGATAAATGATTACCAGTGCCCATTTCCCCGTTAAAACCCTCTGCGTTGTCGCGAATGGACAAATACCATACTCGCTCACTTTATTTGGCATAAAATATCTTCTTTCTATTTTTTAAAAAAAATTTATCTTTTAGTATCAACAATAGTACTACTTTTGATACCAGCTATCGAAAAAGTGTCTACTTGTTTTTTTGATTGTAACTGTTACAATTATATCATAAAAAAGAAATGGAGAATAGATATGTCAACAAACTTAGAAATTTTCAATGCTTATAACCAAGCCTTAATTGCTGGTGACTTTCCTGGTGTCTTTGAAACGATGGCAGACGATATTGTCTGGCATCAACCTGGTAATCATAGTATATCTGGTACAGTTGTTGGTAAGGACAAGCTAGGAGCTCACCTAGCTACATTTGCTGAGAAAACTAATGGAACCTTTAAGGTGGTAACAAATTGGGTTTCTGACAATAAGGATTTAATCGCAGCTAATGTTACTTTTCTCGGAACACGTGCTGATGGTACTGAACTCAATATGAACGGGATTGACCTCTTCCGTATTGAAGACGGGAAAATCAAAGAAGTTTGGCTCTTCTCTTCAGATCAAGCTGAAGAAGATAGCTTTTGGGGATAATTTAAGAGGCCGGGACAAAAAATTTTGATTTTAGGAATTCTTTATTATAAATTTTTAAAATCGATAGATTAGAAAAAAGCGAACAAGACAGTATTCTGAGTGTCAGATAACTCGTTTTGTTCGCTTTTTATATTTAAGGTTAGACTTTTATCCCAGACTCTTTTAATTTACTCTCCTAACTGAGCACTGTAGGCGATAATCTGGTCAACTGTGTCTGACAAGAATTGAATGGTATCACGGAGTGGTTTGTCTGTTGAAATATCGGCTCCGATAATCATGGCTGACTCAAGCGGTGTCTTGCTACCACCTGATTTGAGGAGGTTGAGCCAGTCTTCAGCTCCAGTTTCCGAATGTTTCAGATGGAGATAACCTGCAGTCGAGATGACAAGTCCGGCTGAGTAGGTGTAGCTATACAAACCCATGTAGTAGTGAGCTTGGCGCATCCAAGTCAAAGCCGCATCGTCGTCAATTTCAATGGCATCTCCCCAGAAATCCGTCAAGACTTCCTTCATAATGCTGTTAAGTTTGCTTACTCCGAAGGTTTCTCCTTCTTCAATCAATGTATAAACCTTACGCTGGAAGGCTGCTTCCAAGAGGTGGGTGATGAAATTATGGAAGTAGGTATCTGTCAAACGGTGAGCAAGAGCGAAACGTTTTTGACGTGGGTCGTCAGATTGGTGTTCCAAGTAATCACTTAAAAGCAATTCATTGAAGGTTGACGGTGCTTCGACATAGTAGGTCGACATGTGGGCGTTGAAGTAACTTTGGTGATTGTCTGAAAGATAAATTGACCAGAATGCCCAATTTCATGAATCAAGGTATAAACATCGCTCAAACGCCCTGTCCAGCTCATGAGGACATATGGATGCACACGGTAGGGATCAGCTGCATACCCACCAGAATCCTTGCCACTATTGGCAGCGAAGTCAACCCAGCGCTCTTCTTGATAGCGAGCAATTTCTTGACTGTATTCTTGACCCAATGGTGTGACTGATTTCATGACCAAATCGTAGGCATCATCAATGCTAACCTCTGGATTAAGAGCACTGTCCAAATCCAATTTCCAATCAGCAAAGGTCATCTTTTCAAGACCATTGACCTTGGCAACATGCTTGAGGTATCTCTGAGCAACTGGCGCAAAGTCCTTCATGATGAGGTCAATCTGGCGGTCAAACATGGTACGGTCCACTTCTTGCTCAGCCAAAAGATAGTCGAATACTGAGTCATAACCTTTCATATCTGCCAACAATTTCTCAGACTTGACCTGAGCAAGGTAGGCTGCCGCAGCTGTATTTTGGTGCTTACGTAGTCCTTCTGAGAAGGAACGAAAAGATTTCTCACGAACCTCAGCGTCCTCGTGATTTTGGTAGAAATTTTCATAGGTCACAAAGCTGTTTTTGTAGGTTTTTCCATTGGCTTCAAAGTCAGCCATTTCGAAATCCCCAGCTCGCATCTTGGTGTAAATATCCTGTGGACTGTAGAAAACTTCGCCCAGATTAGTCAAGGCCTTCTCCACATCAGCCCCTAGATAGTGGACTTTTTTGATTTTGGCCTGACGAATGGCTGCCGTCAAGTGAGGCAACTCACCCAAACGGTCCAAGACTTCCTCGTCTGCTGCCACCAAGGCGTCGTCAAAGAAGGTTAAGGCGACACTGGCATCTGTTTCAAATTCCATCCCAGCTTGGGCAATATTAGCAAACTCTTCATTGCTATAATCTGTCGTCTGAGGCATAAAGGCATAGTTTCCAATATGACTCATCTGGATATAGATTTGCTCCAATTCTGCAAAGGCCTTTTCAAAATCTTCAAAAGTGTGAAGATTATCCTTGTAGTCACGGCTAAATTGATTGATGTCTTCACGCGCCTTCTCTATCGCACGCAAGAAGTCCTCACGGTCTTGATATAGGGCTGTCAAATCCCAAAGTTCCTTTTCGGGAAATTCTGAACGGTGTTTTTGTTCCATTTTCTTCCTCTTATTTCTCTAATTCTAGCAAAACACTAATGGCTGATAGAGAATAAAGTGGCGCTGTTTCGGCTCGTAGGATGCGAGGCCCAAGTCCTGCTAGAACTGCTCCTTTAGCTTCAAAAGATTCAATTTCAGCAGGTGAGAGACCTCCTTCTGGACCAAAGATAAAAAGCAGTTTAGCTCCTTTTTCAAGACCAGCGACAGCTTGGATGAGGGCTGCTGATTCTCCTTCTTTAGCTGACTCTTCGTAAGCTACCACGATACGATCAAACTGGTCGAACTGAGCTAAAAAGTCTGCCTTTTTTTCAAAAAGGGTAATGCTCGGTACCAAATTCCGCTTGCTTTGTTCTGCTGCTCCAAGGGCGATTTTTTCTAGTTTTTCGACCTTTTTACCCAGTTTCTTGCCATCCCACTTGGCAACTGACCAATCTGCAGGAAAGGCCCAAATCTGACTGGCACCGAGTTCCGTCACCTTTTGAGTGATGAACTCTAGCTTATCTCCCTTGGGAAAGCCAGAGGCAATGGTCACTTGGACTGGCAGTTCCACATTGTCGGCCAATTCCCCAATTAGCTCCAACTTACGCGCCTCCACATTGACCACGCGCGCCAAGCGCTTGATGCCATCATCAAAGACCAAAGTAACCTGGTCCTCTTCTTTCAAACGCATAACCTGAAACATGTGCTTGCTGGTTTCCTTGTCCTCAATAGTGACAGGTGAGATTGCACTCCCCTTGACAAAATACTGCTGCATACTAGCCTCCAATCACACCGGAGATATCCTTGGTCTTCTTAAAGACACAGGCATTCCATTCCCCTTGAACCATGTGGGTTTCAAGGAAAAATCCAGCTGACTCAGCCGACTCGCGCACCATGTCCCACTTGTCCTTGATAATCCCACTCATGATGAGGTAGCCTTCGTCCTTAACCAAACGATAGGCGTCGTCTGTCAGATGAATGAGGATATCCGCCAAGATATTAGCTACAATCACATCTGCCTCAATCTCAACTCCCTTAAGCAAATCTCCTGCTGCTACATGGATGTTTTCCATACCAGGGTTGAGTTCAATATTTTCCTGAGCAACACGAACTGCCACATCATCTAGGTCATAGGCGAAAATTTCCTTAGCACCAAGTAGCGAGCTAGCAATAGAGAGGACGCCTGATCCAGTCCCCACATCTAGCACTGTTTCCCCACCACGAAGAACCTGTTCCAAGGCGAAAAGGCTCATCTTGGTAGTTGGGTGGGTTCCTGTCCCGAAGGCCATACCAGGATCTAGCTTAATAATCTTTTCCCCAGCAGTCGCCTCATAGTCTGTCCAAGACGGCACGATAGTCAAATCATGGGTGATACGAGCTGGTTCATAGTATTTCTTCCAGTTGTCTGCCCAGTCTTCCTCAGCCAAGGCAGTCGTCCCCATCTTGACCTCACCCAAATCCATAAAATCTGTCAATTCTGCTAGGCGAGCCTGCAAGTCTGCCTCAACCACTGCCACATCAACCGTTTCAGGATAGTAGGCTGTCACCACGATTTCTTCTTGTTGCTCAACCTCAGGGAAAATTTCACCGAAGCGGTCCACATTTCCAACATAGTCCATACTATCTTCAATTGCTACCCCTTGGGCACCTAGTTCAATCAAGAGGTTAGAGACCAACTCCTCTCCCTCACGCTTCACTGTAACTTTTAACTCTTGCCATGTTTCCATTTTGTATTTTCCTTATTCTTCTTAAATTCTTCAATCACATCTGTATAGTGTTCTTTCATTGCGCTATGAATCTGCTGTTTAAAAATACCAAACATAAGATAATAAACAAATAGAACAATTCCTGCAAGCAGTAGCAGTAATAAAAAATGTACTGAAAGGGGCAGTACGAGACCTTCACCACTCAGTAAGGGTAAAACAAGCATTAATCCCCAAATAACAGCCATAGAGATCCCAGCTACTTTCGTACCACTTTCTCTCTGCTTCTTTAACTTTAAATATTCCATGTAAATGAATGTAGCTTCTTCCCTAGAGTATTGTCCAGTTTTTAGTTTGCGTTTAACTTCCTTGTTTAACGTGGTTGTTGCAATCGCAAAAATCATTTCACTTCCTCCAAATAATCCCTCAATCTACCCTGCAACTGCGGAACTACTTGACTGGATGTCAAAAATTCCTCAATGTTCATCAATTTATAGCCCTGCCCTTCATCTCCAAAGGTGATACTGTCAAACTGTTCTTGACTTAGTTGCCCGACCATAAATACTGACTGTCTGCCTTCATAGAGCATGCTGGGATAGACCTTACTCCAGAGCAGGCAATCTTCGGTCAAGTGAATGCCTAGTTCCTCATAAACTTCACGCGCCGCGCATTCAAATGGGCTTTCGTCCCCTTCACGACCACCACCCGGCAACTCCCACATATTGGGCCAAGGGATATTTTCCTTGTCATCACGCAAGATGGTCAGTAGCTTATCTCCGCAAAATAGAGCAATCTTGCAACCTTGGAAATCAGTAAGTTCTATTTCCATGCTAGACTCCTAATATCTCGGATAAGGGTAAAATTCTCCTTCTTCCAATCCAACTTTTCCTTCTTCAAAGACTTCTTGGTTCCATTCCATGACGAATTCTTCTGCTTCTGGGTCTTCCAAAAAGTCCATGAGGGCATCTAGTCCAACCTCTGCAGTATCTTTAAGGAATAGCGCAAAATAAGCTAAGAATTCACGAGAAAAACCTTTCTTCGGCAGGTAAGGGATGACCGTGAGATAGTCTTCTGCATTAACTGTTGACTTGGCAGGGTTGTAAAAAAGGACCGCTTCTTCAAAAAGGATATCATCTGACGAAACCTCTCCGTCTTCATCTAACATCTCCACCCCTGCAGCATTTTGTGCCTCTAATAGAAAACTCACTTCAACCGCATGATTGCGCTTGTCCCAGCTAATCTCATAATCAAAAGGAAAGTTCTTGTCCAACTCTTCTTGTAAAACATCTAAAAATCCATAAGTTGCCATTTTGTCCTCTTTCTATACGACTCTTCAATCGCCCCGAATACTCGGAAATATGCTAAAATAGATACTACCATATTACCACATTCGTATCAGAAAATCCATGTTAGAAAGGGCTGCTATGCCAGACAATCTCGCGCTTCGTATGCGCCCCAAAACCATCGACCAGGTCATCGGTCAGGAGCATCTAGTTGGACCAGGCAAGATTATCCGCCGTATGGTGGAAGCCAATCGCCTATCCTCTATGATACTCTACGGACCTCCAGGCATCGGAAAAACCAGTATCGCTTCAGCCATCGCTGGAACGACCAAGTATGCTTTTCGGACCTTCAATGCGACAGTTGATAGTAAAAAACGTCTCCAAGAAATCGCTGAGGAAGCTAAATTCTCAGGTGGCCTTGTACTGCTACTAGACGAGATTCATCGTCTTGACAAGACTAAACAAGACTTTCTCTTGCCTCTCCTAGAAAGTGGACTGGTCATCATGATCGGGGCGACAACTGAAAATCCTTTCTTTTCTGTCACTCCAGCCATCCGCAGTCGTGTTCAGATTTTTGAGTTGGAACCCTTGTCTAACCAAGATGTTAAAGAGGCCGTTCAAATAGCCCTGACTGACCCTGAAAGAGGTTTTGATTTCCCTGTTGAGTTAGATGATGATGCCCTTGATTTTATCGCAACATCTACCAATGGAGATCTCCGTTCTGCCTTCAATTCGCTTGATTTGGCAGTTCTCTCCACCCCAGAAAATGATGACGGTGTCCGTCACATCACACTCGACATTATGGAAAATAGTCTTCAGAGAAGCTACATCACTATGGACAAGGATGGAGACGGACACTATGATGTTCTCTCTGCCCTGCAAAAATCCATCCGTGGATCCGATGTCGATGCTAGTCTCCACTATGCTGCTCGCTTGATAGAGGCCGGTGACCTTCCTAGCCTAGCTCGTCGTTTGACTGTTATTGCTTATGAAGATATCGGTTTGGCCAATCCCGAAGCCCAGATTCATACCGTGACTGCTCTGGATGCAGCACAGAGGATCGGTTTCCCCGAAGCCCGCATCCTCATTGCCAATGTTGTGATTGATTTGGCCCTTTCTCCAAAATCCAACTCAGCCTATGTAGCTATGGACAAGGCTCTGTCTGACCTTAAAACCTCAGGTCATCTACCAATCCCACGTCACCTGCGAGATGGCCACTATAGTGGTAGCAAGGAATTAGGCAATGCCCAAAACTACCTCTATCCACATAACTACCCAGGTCACTGGGTCAAACAAGAGTACTTGCCAGAAAAAATTCGCAACCATAGCTACTTCTCACCAGAAGATAGTGGAAAAATACGAACGTGCCCTGGCTCAACGCAAGGAAACCATTGATAAATTACGAAACTTATGAAATCCTTTTCAAAATTTTTAATTTTCCCTTGATTTTTTTTGAAAAAGTGGTATCATATAATCATAGAAACGCTGTGGTGTACGACTTCACATTTAAGTGTTGACCGACTATTTTTTGTATTATTAGGGAAACAAAAGTCTTCTAACAGCATGTAGGCCGTCTCACACGGAAACAGCTTCAGTTAGAGCGAGTTGCCCACCTGCTTAATTGCGCGGGTTCAATACAAACCGTGAAGTTTCGGCACCAATACAGCTTTTTATTTGCCTCCTTAGCTCAGTTGGTAGAGCAGTAGACTCTTAATCTATGGGTCACAGGTTCGAGCCCTGTAGGGGGCATCTAAATCAACAGGAAAAAGCCTTTATTTATAAGGCTTTTTTGCTTGTCTATAACTGATTTGCCCCATCATTTGCCCCACATTTTTTTATGAGCAATCTTTCCAGACATCTCTGATTATGAAAAACAAAAAAGCTATCCTACCTTTGCAAATTTGGATAAGATAGCGGAATATTTTAATGCAACTCCAACCCAACTCTTTGGAACGAGTAAAGAGATTGAGTTAGAAAAGAGTGTTCTTGAATCTAATGAATACTCTGATAAAGTAAGTGAAATCTTAAAAAGCTGTCAAATACATCGAGCATTTCCTACATACTGATGGACAGTACTTAGAGGATTTACTTTACCTAACAAGAGGCAACCAACTATACACAGAAGATGGAAAAGAGTTGTATATTGATCCAACTTCTCAGAAAAGAACACTTCATACCCAATATGAACCTGGTTTTATTGAAGCAAGAGATAAATCTCCACTAGAGCTCTTAATTGAAAAATAAGGAATTGTTTGATAAATAGAAAAAGCGAGGATAACCTCGCTTCAGATTGAAGTTAAAAATCTTTAGAAGACACTTTTATAAGGACTTTGTCTTCAATCTGTGAAAAAGGAGTGAAAACTCCTTTTCTTTTTGTAAAGTCAGACTGAAACTTCCAAATTGTTTATTTATTTTATTGACATTTTCTATAAAAAATAAGTACAATAGTTTTATTAGAAAACTATACTATATAGGGGGTATTGAAATGAAATTTTCTAATCGTTTACTGCTATTCCTTGCAGGAGTTGTTTTTTTGTTCTTTTTAGGACTTTTCCTATTTACAAACCCAGTAGCTAATCTTGTTGCTTACAGCTGGTGGATTTCATTTGGTTTACTGGTTTCTTCTATAGCAGCTATTTTTAGGCTATTTCTCTGCACCAAAAGAGCTTCGCTCACCTGTTTATCTTTTCCAAGGATTTGTTAGTCTTCTCTTAGCTCTTTACCTCGTTGCTTATGGCTTTTGTGACCCTGCCGGTCGTCATTCCGACCATTGTAGGAATTTGGTTAATTGTAGAAGCCATTATTGCTTTCTTTAAAGGCAATCGTCTAAGATTGATTTTTCCCTATTATTGGTAGCAATATCACGTGGGTAGCCTTGCTTGAATTTTTTTACTAGGTCTAGTGATTCTGTTCAATCCAGTGGCTACAGGTGTCTTTTGTCGTTTATGTCATTGCCTTTTTCAGTTTTAGTTACTGGCTTCACCTACATTATTGAGGCCTTTCGTAAATAGTCTAGTTGCTATTTCTATCGCATTCAAAAAAAGCTGGGAAAATCATATTCTCAGCTTTTTTTGTCTCTTTAATTATCACTTTTTCGCATTCCATTCTGCGTAGAAATTTGTTTTTTTCCATTTTATTCTCCAATTTGATCTCGCACTGACATTTATTTATAACAAAACTATATATCTAGAATAGCATAATCATTAGGTATTATAGGTTTTCAAACAAAATACGAGTCATTCGTTTTTTTGCCCCACTTTTTGCCCCATTTTTAAATCCTGACATTGAAAATACCTAAAAGTATTTCCCTAAAATCAGCTATATTTCAACATTTTTTTGTTTATTTTCAATATGAAAAGTTCTTACAAATCCATGTAGGGGGCATCTAAACAACAGGAAAAAGCCTTGAAACCAAGAATTTTTTTGACGTCCAATAGCTTTTTTTGTAGAAAAAGTATTTAAAAAAATAAAAGAGAAGAGAATCTCTCACTCTCTTCTCAGTATATCTTATTAAATTTAGTTTTTCTTAATCTACCTGATTTTCCTTTGCAACGACAAATTCTTTAACCAGTCGATAGATAACAGCAAATACGGGGGTAAAGAATATCATTCCAAGTAGTCCGAAAAGATTCCCTCCGATACTAGCAGCCGCAAGCGTGAAAAGGGCTGGTAAGCCAATAGATTGACCCACAACTCTAGGATAAATAAGGTTTCCTTCAATCAGCTGTATAACTTGATATAGAAGAAGAGAAAGTAAGGCTTGAGTAGGACTCACTGTGAAGATAAAAATCGCTCCCACAACACAAGCAATCATAGGCCCTACATAAGGAATGAACGATAGCACTCCTGCAAAGATACCTGTCATTACTCCATAGGGTATCCCAAACACGCTGTAACCAACCGCTATCATAACTCCTATGATAACTGCTTCAATCAGCTGACTCATCAAAAATTGGTCATAAGTCTCTAGTGCTACTTGTCCAATGTAAGTCAACTTTATCACCACCTTCTCTGGAAGAAAAAAACTTTTAGAAGTCGACTCGTCATCGCTGCCAAATGTTCCTTACTGGATAAAAAAATAAAAAGGTGAAGACTATAATCAAAAAGGCATTCATCAAACTTGAAAAAAATATTGCCGATATTACTAGTCAGACCTGATAAAAAACCTATCAAAGCTTGGCTAATAGAGCTAGACTGTCCCTGAATTCCTGATACGATAGTTGACAACATGTCTTTGGTTACAAATTCCGAGCTGCCTAGCAATTTCCCAAGTTGAGTAAGGACTGTTGAAAGGACTGTTCCCAGCTGACTAATAGTCTGGGCTAGGGGTTGGCAGCACCAAAACCAAAAAGAGCAATCACGATTAAGATAAGAGCTAGGAAAAACAAGTACCATGGCAATCGGACGACGCAACTCTGCCTTTTACCTTCAATTTAACTAAGTACTGTTCAATTTTTTTCATGGGAACATTGAGCACAAAAAGCAATAACAGCACCATAAATCAAGGTTGATATTACATCAAAGAGAGAGTTGCTCCTGATATAAAAGCTCGATGCATTCAGAATTACAAGAGCAACCAGCCCTATAAAAAAAGTATTAACGGGGTGTATTTTTTTACTAAGTTCATAAATTCTCCTTAATAAACATGTTTAGATACGACTATACTATTTGGTTTTTCAAACTCTCGATTAAGGTAGGCTTGGTAAGTTCCTGGAGCGATAAATCCTTTGGGTGAGAGGATATCGGTGCCAGCCTGACCGACTATGGTATCAGCCAAGAGCACACAGTTTGTAGATAAGACAAAGTAGGATTTAAACTTAGATTTGATAAATTTATAAAGTTCCCCATCCGTCTCATGTCTGATTTTATAAGCGTAGGTGTAGTCTTCCTTACCATCTTCCGTTTTTAATTTTATCTGCGCTTGGCTCCCAAGGAATCGTTAGTTGTTTTAATTCAGCTAATTTTTTTCCTGAACCGCTTCTTCCATTTCCGGTGTCAAATCTATTCCGTAACCAAATAGCGTTTTTTTGACTCTCCCGTTTACATAAGTCAATGTACTTATCACGGTCGCAAAAATATAAAACACCATCTCCAACCATACCAAATAAGGTCTCAGATGACGGATCATAGTTTCCATAAGAAATCACACGTCCTTGATAACAAAGGTCCACATGACCAATAGCTGAAAAATAGAGAAGTCTCCGCTGTATGAACGAAAAATTTCAAGATCTGCTGTCTTACCAAACTTCACCATTCCAAGATAGATTTCCTCTTCCTCATCAGCATTTTCCTGCATGAATTTATTGATTTTTTTGCTAAAAGTACTTGCAGGGATGAGAGCGGCTAGGGCAATAGGTAAGCTCATTCTGACACGACGTTTGAGATGGTTTTTCCCAATTTCCTCCTCAAACAAGAAACCATCACGGATATTGGACACACCATAAAGGAAAAAAATAAGCCCCTAATACAAAGAGTTGAAAGACAGAATTTCCTGTAGAGGACAAAAGACTAGTCCCACCAAGAAAAAAACTAGTACGAGACCATCTAGTAAGAAACGAAAAACGAGGTCGAATTTTGTTTTTTTGCGGTAGAGAACATAGGTGACAAGGTTGATACTAGCATGAAAAAAATCTGAGAAATTCCAATCACAAGAGCCAAAAATATAAATTGGCACATCAGTAGCAAGATTCGAGCCTAGCAAATATCCCATCACTAACAATTTAACCAGTGCAACTCCCAAGGTGTCCGTTGACTGACTTTTTTTGAAAATACGTAATACTAAATCTAAGACCGTTGCTATCCAAGCTAAAAACAGAACCAGTCGAATAACCGTCACTGGCAACCAAGTTCCCGTGACCATCAAGATAAGACCTAGCAGAACAAACAAGAAACCCTGAACAAGTAATTTCTTACCTGTCAGACCTAAAGAAAGAATTTTTTTCCATAAAAAGACCTTTCAAAAAAATAATAATTAAGCCCTTTGATCAAATTGACTGGTAAATAGCTGACGGCACAAACAGCCTGTGCCAGCAAGACATGGCGACTGACTGTAGCAATGTCACCATCTTGTCTTTTGCACTTCTGAAATTTGTTTTATTGAGTCGAAATCAGAGCTTTTAAAAACTAGCTAAACTTGAAAGCTAACCATAATTGCTAGATAAAAAAGGTGCAACCAATCCTTCTTGTAAAGGTAGGAAAGAATTATATCCATTCCATTAATTATTTATATATTACCTATTATGACACAATACTCACTATAATTCAACTTTTTACTTATTTCAATAGTTTTGATTATTTTCAACATGAAAACTCTTCAAAAATTATGCAGGGGCATCTAATCAACAGGAAAAAGCCTTGAAATCAAGGCTTTTTTTCGTATCTGTTCTACTTTTGGTCAACCGGCTACTTAAAGGTTTTTTACTTGTCAAATCAATCTCATCCATACTTTTCACCACTCAAAAAGCGAGCCGTCGATTTGGCTCACTTTTTCTTTTTTCATTCTTAATTACGGTAAAAATGACTATCTTTGTCGCTTGGTGATTGGCCGATTGCCAAGACGTCTTGGCTACCATCCGTACCAGTTAATTCATTTGCTACGCCTGCTGGTGTAAAGATGAGGCGTGCACCTTCTCCACCATCGACAAGATGGATTCCTGTTGAGTAGTAGCCATCTTTTTCCTCTACTTGGCCCATCTCGTATTTAAAGGTTCCATTTGAACTTTGGATCGTTACAATCCCATCTGCTGTGACTGTTGCAGTTGTTCCCGCATAGTTTTCCCAAGTCCCTACAAACTTAGCGTAAGCCTCTTGTGATTTTTGCTTATCTTCCTTTTGTTCTGCCTGAGTAGTTGCAGCTTCTGTCGCACTATTTGTTTCTGACTTCTGCCCCTCTTTTTGGCCTGCTTCTGTTTTACTTGCGGAATCTGTAGTCACCTTGCTTGTTGTCTCCTTTTGGTTTGAAGATGACGTATTCCTGTCATTCTTTCCACCACAGGCAATCAAGGTCAAGGCAGCCAACAAGGCAAGAGCTGAAAGACTGGTGTAGCGCAATGTTTTTTTCATGATAATCTCCTTTTAAAATGATGATACAGTTTCATCTGTATCTAAAATGCCTAGCCTGAAATTACATATATTTTTGAAGGCTAAGCTGTAGTTTTCAGTGTATCATTTATTTCCATATAATTCAATAGCTATTGACATCAAAAAAGGCTAATCCAAGTAGGAATTAGCCCTTCTATTTTTAATAGATAAACATGGCATCACCAAAGCTAAAGAAACGGTATTTTTCATCAATAGCATGCTGATAGGCTTCAAGGACCAATTCACGTCCTGCAAAGGCAGAAACAAGCATGACCAAGGTAGACTTAGGCAAATGGAAATTGGTTGAGAAGGCATCGACCACCTTCCAGTCATAGCCTGGTTTTATAAAGATATTGGTCCAACCTGAGTCGGCTTGGATTTGACCGTCAAACTTGCTTCCGATGGTTTCTAGTGTACGGATAGAGGTTGTACCCACGGCAATGACACGGCCACCATTTTCCTTGACCTGACGCAAGGTAGCTGCAGCTTCCTCAGACAATTGATAAAACTCTGAGTGCATCTCGTGTTCATCCAGGTTATCTACCGAAACAGGTCTAAAGGTCCCAAGTCCAACGTGCAAAGTCAAGTAAACTAGGTGAACACCTTTCTGCTGGATTTCTTCTAGTAATTCCTTGGTAAAATGCAAACCTGCAGTCGGAGCAGCGGCTGAGCCACTTTCCTTGGCATAGACTGTCTGATAACGTTCGCGGTCATCCAACTTTTCGTGGATATAAGGAGGCAATGGCATTTCTCCCAGACTTTCAAGTACCTCTAGGAAAATCCCCTCATACTCAAAGCGAACAATACGGCCTCCATGGGTTAACTCCTCGGTCACAACTGCGCTGAGGCGACCATCACCAAAGACAACACGGGCACCGACCTTGAGACGCTTAGCAGGTTTTGCCAAGACTTCCCATTCGTCTCCTGCTGTATTTTTCAAGAGCAAGAGTTCAACATGGCCCCCTGTTTCTTCTTTTTGACCATGAAGTCGGGCTGGCAAAACACGGGTATCATTCATCACCAGGGCATCACCTGGCTCTAGCATTTCAATAATGGAGTGAAAGTGGCGATCTTGAAATTCACCAGTCTGGCGATTGACCATCAAGAGTTTAGAGGCATCGCGCTTTTCCAAAGGAGTCTGAGCAATCAATTCCTCCGGCAAGTGAAAATCAAAATCATTTGTATTTAATGTAGTCATTCTTCTTTTCTCTTCTCATTTACTCAAATTACTTATCAAAGCGAACTTCTTCAAGTAAATACTCGATGAAGCGTTCACCCATCTTAGATAAGCTCGTTTTCTCATGCTGGATATAAACCAACTCAATCGGATCATCAATATCAAGTGGAATCGAAACGATATTGTCCCCATTAAGATTACTATTGAGGATACCAGTCGCGATGGTATAGCCATCCAAACCAATCAAGAGATTGAACAAGGTTGCACGGTCACTAACAACGATGGATTTCTTGTGGTGTTCCTGTGACAAGATTTCTTCTGAGAAGTAGAAGGAATTATGGGTCCCTTGGTCATAGCTCAAATATGGGAAGTCTTCTAGATCTGCCAACTGCACCTTGTCTCTTTAGCAAGTGGATTGGACTTGCTGACAAAGATATGGGGTTGGGCTGTAAAGAGATGGTGGGCAACCAGATGGTTATCATCCAACATCTTGGAAAGGACGTCCCGGTTATAGCTATTTAAAAAGAGGACTCCGACTTCACTGCGGAAGTTCTTGACGTCGTCGATGATTTCCCAGGTTCTCGTCTCACGCAAAAAAAGCTCGTACTTTTCCATATCGCTCTTTTTGAGCAAGGAAACAAAGGCATTGACTACGAAGGCATAGTGTTGCGAAGACACACTAAAAAGCTCGCGATGAGCGATAGGGTTTTTATAACGTTCTTCTAGGAGTTGGGTTTGCTCGACAACCTGACGGGCATAGGATAAAAACTCCATCCCATCACGTGTGAGGGTAATTCCCTTAGGATTTCGAATAAAAATCTCAATTCCCATCTCATTTTCTAGGTCACGAACTGCATTTGATAGACTCGGTTGTGTAATGAAAAGTTGCTTGGCAGCCTCATTCATCGAACCAGTCTCTACGATTTTGATAATATAGTGTAATTGTTGAATTCTCATGCTTTTATTGTACCATACTTGAGGCAATATAAAAAGAACCAGTAACTGAAAGCCAAGCTAGCCGCATATCAGTCTTTTTTTGTAGCTCATAAAAAAGAGGTTGGATGATTTCCAACCTCTTTATCTGTTCTAGCAAGTTAAAACTAGCTGTCTTTTCTCCAAAAGATGGCTAATAAAATCATGGCTCCTAAAACTGATGGGATAATAGCCGTATCAGCTAAGATAGGGCCCCAAGTTCCAAAAAGCATTTGACCCAGGAAAGCACCAATCCAACCCAGGAACATTTTTCCGAAGCATCCCATCCGTTCTCCACGATTGGTGATAGCTCCTGCTAATAGTCCGATCAAAAGACCGACAAACATACTTCCAAGCATAGTTTCTCCTTAAATTGCCCAATCTCCATTGCGGAAGAGTGGTACGCGTGTTCCATCCTCACGGATACCATCGATATCCATTTGGTTAGAACCAATCATAAAGTCAACGTGAACGTCTGAACGATTGAGTCCTGCAGTTTCAAGCTCTTCTTCACTCATCTCTGCTCCACCAACAACGCTCGTTGCATAGGCTGCACCGATAGCCAAGTGGTTAGAAGCATTTTCATCGAAAAGGGTGTTAAAGAAGGTAATACCTGACTGAGAAATTGGACTTGGATCTGGTACCAAGGCACATTCACCCAAGGCACGCGCACCAGCATTCTTAAAGACAAGGTCCTTCATAACTTGATCACCCTTTTCAGCTGTGATATCAACGATTTGACCATTTTCAAAAGTCACTTTGATCCCTTCGATGATATTGCCATTGTAGCTAAGCGGTTTTGTAGAAGTGACATAACCATCTGCGCGACGGAAGTCAGGGGCTGTAAAGACTTCTTCTGTTGGCATATTTGGCAAGAATCCTTCGCCTTGAGCATTGATAGCTCCTGCTGATTCCCAAACGTGGTTCTTCGGCAATCCAAGTGTCAAATCTGTTCCAGGAGCAGTGTAGTGAAGAGCTGAGAATTGTTCTTTGTTGAGCATTTCCGCCTTGCTCTTCAAGATAGCTGCATGTTTTTCCCAAGCCTTAACTGGATCTTCTTCGTAGATACGGCAAGTCTTGAAGATTTGGTCCCAAAGGAGATTTACTGCTTCTTCGTCGCTTGCAGCATTTGGAAAGACCTTCTTAGCCCACTCGAGTCCAGCAGCCGCTGCTACAGTCCAACTAACCTTGTTAGATTGAGTTGCGATACGCATTGGCTTCATGGCAAGTCCCATAGCTTTAGCAGAAGCTGAAAGCTTTTCAGCATCCACTCCGTTCAAGGCACCTGGATCAGAAGAACGAACACCGAGACGACTTGCTTTGTTTTCAAGAAGGTAGTTCATCTCAGCGATCTTGTATTCTGGTACATTATCCAAACGCTCCATCGGCGCGTGAAGGAATTTCTCACGGTTTACAAAATCATCTGCCCATTGAACGATAACTTCGTGCGCTCCAAGTGCATAGGCTTCTTTGACGATTAAGTGAGCCAACTCGCTTTGTTCCACATCGATAGAGAGAGCCAAGGTATGACCAGGTTGCACGTTCACTCCGTTTGCAACCAAAAGCTTAGCGTATTTTTCTAGATTTTCTTTAAAATTTGGTAAAACCATCTTGTTTCTCTTTTCTATTTTTATTTTTCTTTCAAAGCAGAAAGTAGCCCTGCTAGTGCAATAGCACCTGACAAGAGTGCTGTCGATAGAAGAATTGTCTGATCAGCAAGTTCCAATTGATACTCAAACACCTTCTCAGCCGGTTTATCTTCCGCAAAAATTCTTAGTTTCATGAAATATCCTTTCTTATTCTTCATGCTCTCCTAGGTAGAGGCGTCGTGCCTCTGGACTATTTGTGAGGATATCTATATAGGTTTCATAGTCATCAGGTAGAGGCTTTCCTAAAGAAATATCTTGTTCTGGATTTATATTTTTCCCATAAAGAAAGCAAAGATAGAGACGTTCGTTGAGTGTTGGAAATACTTCAATAGACATATGTTCAGCCTGACCTACCCGATCCCAATCCTGTTCTTTGATATCTGATATGATATAGGATTGGAAGAGTCCCATAAGTGGATTATCTTCTGGTAGTCCACTATCTTTATCCGCCAGAACCAAAGAACAACGTCTACCAAAACCAGCAAGTTGGCGCTCCCTTCCCTTTACCGAAACAGTAATAGGATGTCCTCCAATATGGCTATAAATCCATTCTTTAGGCAGTTCATAATCTAACAGGGGGGTAACTTCTTTGACAATCGCTACAGGACTATAGCGTAGAAACTGGCGAGTAACAGCCTTACAAAAGAGGATATCCTCCTCTTTCAAGGTCACTCCCTTCCAATTATTTTCCTCGTTAAAATGGTTGAAAAATACCAGATAGGGATCACGCACCATTTGTGCTAATACATAAACGCCATTTCGTAAACATATAGAAATAACTTTCCCTGATTTCCAGGGTGTTGCTCTATTTTTCTTTAGCATTATTAACCAACCTCAAATCTACACAAGACATTTCAAACTATTAAAACAAATCATCAAACAAACTCAACTGGTTATCCTCTGGCATATTGCCGAGAATGCCCATTTCATCCATCTTTTCAACCAAGGTTGAGGAAAGTCCTCCACGCTTGCGGAGTTCAGTTTTAGAGAGGAATTCTCCCTCTTGACGGGCACGAATCAATTGCTTGGCAACGTTCTCTCCTAGCCCATCCATAGCGACAAACGGTGGGATGAGGGTGTCCCCATCGATGATGAATTCAGTCGCATCACTACGATAGAGGTCCAATTTGCCGAACTTAAAGCCACGTTCCCACATCTCATTGACGATTTCAAGAGTTGTATAGAGGTCAATTTCTACGTTGGAAGCTTCATTGTTCTTACGCTTTTCAGCAATTTCTTGCATCTTGCGTTTAATAGCATCCAAACCTGCCCCCATAGTTTTGATATCAAAGGCCTTGGCACGGATGGAGAAGTAAGCACAATAATAATAAATCGGATGGTGAACCTTGAAGTAGGCCACGCGAAGGGCCATCATAACGTAGGCTGCCGCATGGGCTTTAGGGAACATGTACTTGATTTTTCCACAAGATTCGATATACCACTCAGGCACATTATTGGCCTTCATGGCTTCGATATAACCATTTCGTTCTTCTTCGGAAATCTTCAACCACAAGCCCTTACGTACGCGCTCCATGATGGTAAAGGCCATCTTTGGTTCTAGACCCGCGTGCATGAGGTAAACCATGATGTCGTCCCGACATCCGATAACGGTTGATAGTCCGCAATCCCTGCCTTAATCAAGTCCTGAGCATTTCCCAACCATACGTCGGTACCGTGAGACAGCCCAGAAAGTTGCAGCAACTCCGCAAAGGTCGTCGGATGGGTTTCATCCACCATGCCTCGAACAAAGTTAGTTCCAAACTCTGGAATACCAAGCATACCAGTTGAAGTCCCGATTTGCTCAGGCGTCACTCCTAGGATATCTGTACCTGAGAAAAGATCCATGACACCTGGGTCGTCCATAGGAATATCATTTGGATCAATGCCTGACAAGTCCTGCAGTTTCCGAATCATGGTCGGATCATCATGACCAAGGACATCGAGCTTGAGGACGTTCTCATCGATATCGTGGAAGTTAAAGTGAGTGGTCTGCCATTCAGCAGTGACATCATCTGCAGGATACTGTACTGGAGTGAAGTCATAGACATCCATATAATTAGGGATAACAACGATTCCTCCTGGGTGCTGACCAGTCGTCCGTTTAACACCAGCAGCTCCTTGAGCTAGGCGCTCAACTTCGGCTTCTCGGTAGAATTTGCCATAGTCACGCTCGTAACCTTTGACAAATCCATAGGCTGTTTTAGCAGCCACCGTACCAACCGTTCCTGCACGGAAGGCATACTCTTCCCCAAAGATATCACGCACATCCAAGTGGGCGCTAGGTTGATCCTCACCAGAGAAGTTCAAATCGATATCGGGTACCTTGTCCCCATCAAAACCAAGGAAGGTTTCAAACGGAATATCCTGTCCATTCTTGCTGAGTTTGTGACCACAGTTTGGACAGTCTTTATTTGGCATATCAAAGCCTGAACCGTAGGAACCATCCGTGATAAACTCACTGTACTGACACTGACCACAGACATAGTGAGGAGAGAGAGGATTAACCTCGGTAATTCCAATCATAGTCGCAACGAAACTAGATCCAACAGACCCACGTGAACCAACCAAGTAGCCTCGTTCGTTTGAACGGTGCACTAGCATTTGCGAAGCCAGATAAATCACGGCGAATCCATTCCCCAGAATAGAGGTTAGTTCTTTTTCAATCCGCAAATCAACGATATCTGGCAGTGGATTTCCATAGATTTCAAAGGCTTTTTTATAGGTTAACTCAGCGACCGTTTCTTCAGCCTTATCAATGAAAGGTGTATACAAGTCGCCTTTAACGACCTCGACAGGCTCAAAGATTTCTGCCAAGGCATTAGTATTTTCAATGACAATCTTGCGAGCCAAGTCTTCCCCTAGAAAGGCAAATTCATCCAACATTTCATTGGTTGTTCTAAAATGCGCCTTTGGTAGCGGAGCTGGCTGGGCAGCTTCTCCATGACCGATAGTCCGGTTAATCATAGCTCCCTGACCTAGACTTCGCACGATGATCTCCCGATAAATCTCATCCTCAGGTTCGATATAGTGGACGTTTCCTGTCGCAAGAACTGGCTTACCGAGACGGGCTCCGACCTCAATCAAGCTCTTGATGATGGTCTGAAGCTCCTCCATGTCCTTAACCTGCTCTTTGGCAATCAGAGGCGCATAGATAGCTGGTGGCATAACCTCGATAAAATCATAGTATTTAGCTACTTCGACTGCCGCATCTACACCCTGTGATACGACTGCATCAAAGACTTCCCCTTCCGTACAGGCTGAACCTAAGATCAAACCTTCTCGATGAGCATCCAGCACCGTACGTGGAATCCGTGGAACTCCTTCAAAATACTGGGTATTAGAGAGGGATACCAGCTTAAAGATATTTTTCAAGCCCACTTGATTTTTAACATAGATAGTCGCATGCTTGACTCGAGCTTTTTTATAAGAGTCTGGACTGATTAAATCAAGGTTTAATCGTGCTAAGTCCGTCACACCGTGTTTTTCTGCTACTTCCTTGATAAAGATAAAGAGCAGACGGCCAGTTGCTTCCGCATCATAGTTGGCCATATGGTGGTGTTCTAGAGCTACACCAAAACGTTTGGTCAAGGGTCCCAAACCATGTCGCTTGTACTCTGGATAGAGATTTCTAGCGAACTCTAGCGTATCGATGACAGGTTGAGTAATTTTTGGAAGACCGTGACGCTCATAGTTGGCATTCATAAAACCAACGTCAAAGCTTGCATTATGGGCGACAAGAACGGTATCTTTACAGAATTCTTGGAATTCTTTCAGAACTTGAACCAAGGGTTTAGCATTTTTACATGGTCATCCGTAATCCCAGTCAATTCAGTTGTAAAGGCTGACAAGGGGTGCCCTGGATTGATAAATTCATCAAACTCAGCAATGATATTGCCCTTATACATCTTGGAAGCTGCCACCTGAATCAAATCATTATAGATAGCAGATAGACCAGTCGTTTCCACGTCAAAGACTACATAGGTAGCTTCAGAAAGATCCATCTCCACTTCGTTATAGACGATAGGAACACGGTCTTCTACGATATTGGCTTCCATTCCATAAATGAGCTGAATACCAGCTTTCTTGGCCGCCTTATAACCATGAGGGAATGACTGCACATTGCCGTGGTCTGTGATTGCTACCGCTTTGTGGCCCCATTTGGCTGCTGTTCCAACGATTTCTTCGACCTCAGGCAGAGCATCCATAGTCGACATATTGGTATGGGCATGAAACTCAACACGACGCTCGCCTTCTGGCATCAAATCCTTACGTTCATAGTGGACTACTTCCTGCACATCTTGCACATTCATGGTCAAATCTCGTGTGAAATTATTGACCTCGACATTTCCACGAACACGGAGCCAAGAATTTTTCTTGATGATATCAAACTTCTGAGCTTCTTCTTCATTTTTAACCCATTTTTGCATGGAGAAGCTAGATGTATAGTCCGTCATCTTGAAATTAATCAAGACACGACCTGTTCTAGTCACCTTTTGCTCAACATCAAAGACAACACCTTCAAAAACCAGACGGTTTTCCTCAGTATTGACCTCGATCATAGGAGTAATCTCTGCCTTGTCAAGTTTAGGCTTAGCAGCTGCCTTCTTAGCTTGAAAATCAAAGACAGGTTTATCCTCAACTAGAGGAGGCGGCGCCATCTGTTCTAACTGTTCCATAGCTCGAAGGGTCTCATCATTGGCAGCCTGAACAATCATTTGATTTTCAGAATGGAAAGCTTCCTGCTCTTCCTTTGTCAAATCTTCATTTTTCTCTAAATGGCATGTAAATTTAGGAAAACCAAAGAGTTCAAGTTGTTTGCTAAGATTTGGCAAATGGTTTTTTCTGAAATGCTCTGTATCTGCTGCTTCAGAGGCCTCAATAATCAATTGATCATTTTCAAACCGAACCTGAAAATCCTGATACATGGTCCGAAATCCTTGGCTAGAACAAGGCCCATCTGAAAAAGCCTCATGATAGTAGGCCTGTAAAAGCTCTCTTGAAAAATCTTGACCTTTCGTTTTAATCTCGAAAGTCGCTTGATTTCCCGTTTTTGAAAATTCTTCTTTCAATCCCTTCTTCAATGCTAAAAAGAGTTCAAAGGGGAGGATATTCTCAAATACAAAACGAAACTCCCAAATGTTACTTTGTTTGTGTACGATAACTTGTTCAATTTCAGCCTGGGAGAAGGCCTCATGATTTCTTATCTCAGCGGGAATTCCCAACTGATTCATTAAAATTTCAAAAGTGGTTGACATCCATTTTTCCTCACAATATACTCCTTCTATTTTACCATATTTGAGGCAATTTTAGCTATTTCTACCAAACAGAAAAAGAAGCCACAAAGTGACTTCTTTTAAAGTGACGGTGAATTATTCTTCACCTTTGTTTTTCTTAATGATTTCTTCTTGTACTGACTTAGGTACATCTTCGTAGTGGTCGAATACCATCATGAATGTACCACGTCCTTGTGATGCAGAACGAAGAACTGTTGCATAACCGAACATTTCAGCAAGTGGAACGTAAGCACGAACGATTTGGCTGTTACCGTGTGCTTCCATACCATCTACACGTCCGCGACGAGCAGTTACGTGACCCATAACATCACCAAGGTTTTCTTCTGGAACAGTGATGGTTACAAGCATCATTGGTTCAAGGATAGCTGGTTGTGCAGTCTTAGCAGCTTCTTTAAGTGCAAGAGATGCAGCGATCTTGAAGGCAGTTTCAGATGAGTCGACATCGTGGTATGAACCATCGTAAAAGCTTAGCTTTAACGTCAACCATTGGGTAACCAGCAAGAACACCGTTAGCCATAGATTCTACCAAACCTTTTTCAACCGCTGGGATAAATTCACGAGGAACCACACCACCGACGATTGCGTTTTCAAATTCGAATCCTTTACCTTCTTCGTTTGGAGTAAATTCAATCCATACATCACCGAATTGACCTTTACCACCAGACTGACGTTTGAAGAATCCACGTGCTTGAGTAGAAGCGCGGAATGTTTCACGGTAAGATACTTGAGGAGCACCTACGTTCGCTTCAACTTTGAACTCACGACGCATACGGTCAACAAGGACGTCAAGGTGAAGCTCACCCATACCAGAGATAACTGTTTCACCAGTTTCAACGTTAGTTTCAACGCGGAATGTTGGATCTTCTTCAGCCAATTTTTGAAGGGCGATACCCATCTTGTCTTGGTCTGCTTTAGATTTTGGTTCAACCATCAATTGGATAACTGGTTCTGGAACGTTGATTGACTCAAGGATGATTTTAGCTTTTTCATCTGTCAATGAGTCTCCAGTTGTAGTGTCTTTCAAACCAACGGCAGCAGCGATATCACCTGAGTAAACAGTGTCGATTTCTTGACGGCTGTTAGCGTGCATTTGAAGGATACGTCCGATACGTTCACGTTTACCTTTAGAAGTATTCAATACGTAAGAACCTGATTGAAGAACACCTGAGTAAACACGGAAGAATGTCAAACGACCTACGAATGGGTCAGTCATGATCTTGAAGGCAAGAGCTGCAAATGGCTCTTCATCAGATGCTGGACGAGTTTCTTCTTCTTCAGTATCTGGGTTGATACCTTTGATCGCAGGGATATCAAGTGGGCTTGGAAGGTAGTCGATAACCGCATCAAGCATCAATTGAACACCCTTGTTCTTGAAGGCAGAACCACACAATACTGGGAAGAATTCAACGTTGATTGTTGCTTTACGGATACCAGCTTTCAATTCTTCATTTGTGATTTCTTCCCCTTCAAGGTATTTCATCATCAAGTCTTCATCTGTTTCAGCAACTGCTTCAACCAATTTTTCACGGTATTCTTGAGCTTGTTCAAGGTATTCAGCTGGAATATCTTCTTCAAGAATATCTGTACCAAGGTCGTTCGTATAGATTTCAGCTTTCATCTTGATCAAGTCAATGATTCCGCGGAAGTCATCTTCAGCACCAATTGGCAATTGAATTGGGTGTGCGTTTGCTTGAAGACGATCGTGAAGTGTGCTTACTGAGTAAAGGAAGTCAGCACCGATTTGTCCATTTTGTTGGCAAATACGATACGTGGAACTCCGTACTCAGTTGCTTGACGCCAAACTGTTTCAGTTTGAGGTTCAACACCTGATTGTGAGTCAAGAACTGTAACCGCACCGTCCAATACACGAAGAGAACGTTGTACTTCGATTGTGAAGTCCACGTGTCCTGGTGTGTCGATGATGTTTACGCGGTGGTTGTTCCATTGAGCTGTTGTCGCAGCAGATGTGATAGTGATACCACGTTCTTGCTCTTGCTCCATCCAGTCCATTTGAGACGCACCTTCGTGAGTTTCACCGATTTTGTGGATTTTACCAGTGTAGTAAAGAATACGCTCAGTTGTAGTTGTTTTACCAGCATCGACGTGGGCCATGATACCGATATTACGAGTTTTTTCAAGTGAAAATTCGCGTGCCATGAGGTTTGTTTCTCCTATATTTTTTATTTCTATTCTATTATAACACGATTTCAATAAAAACGGATAGGCAGGACCCACCCGTTCTCAATGTTTATCTTGTTTAGTTGGTTTCAACTTGTGAGATGGGAAGTTGAATTGTACTCGGGCTAAAGTTAGTTAGCCGATATTAGCTCAATTGAACCCGGGCTAAAAGCTCAAGTTAACTGATTTGAACCCGAGCGAGGCCCGGTGCAAAAAAGATAAACTGCTTTGTGTTCACGGAACACTGCATCAGTTTCCTATTTTTGCCTTGGGCCTTTGCCGCTCTTGGTATCATAATTGAACTCGGGCTAAAAGCTCGGAAAATAGATAAGCTTTCCTAGAATCTTCGATTCTTCGTTAAGCTTCCTAATTTTCAGTCGCTTTTCTAACGCCCTTAGTATCTTAATCTTACCAACGGAAGTGTGCGAAGGCACGGTTAGCTTCAGCCATACGGTGAGTGTCTTCACGTTTCTTAACTGCTGCACCAGTGTTGTTAGCAGCATCCAAGATTTCTTTTGCAAGACGGTCTTGCATTGTGTGTTCACCACGAAGGCGAGCGATTGTTACCAACCAACGAAGTCCAAGTGTTGTACGACGTTCTGGACGAACTTCAACTGGGACTTGGTAGTTTGATCCACCAACACGACGTGCACGTACTTCAAGTACAGGCATGATGTTTTCCATAGCTGTTTCAAATACTTCAAGTGCATCGTTACCAGTAGCTTCTTTGATTTGCTCAAAAGCACCGTAAACGATTGAAGCAGCTGTACCACGTTTACCGTCAAGCATAACGCGGTTGATAAGACGAGTAACTAATTGTGAATTGTAAAGCGGATCTGGCAATACTTCACGTTTTGGAGCTCTATTTTTACGACTCATTTCTCTTTATCCCTTTCCTTATGCTTTTTTTCGGACGTTTAGTACCGTATTTAGAACGGCCTTGTTTACGATCGTTAACACCTGCAGTATCAAGTGCACCACGGACGATATGGTAACGTACCCCTGGAAGGTCTTTTACACGTCCACCGCGAAGAAGCACCACGCTGTGCTCTTGCAAGTTGTGTCCGATACCTGGGATGTAAGCAGTAACTTCGATAAGGTTGCTCAAACGTACACGAGCAAATTTACGAAGGGCAGAGTTAGGTTTTTTAGGTGTCATAGTTCCAACACGAGTTGCTACACCACGTTTTTGTGGTGAAGAAACGTTTGTTTGAACTTTTTTATGACTGTTGTAACCAACGTTCAAAGCTGGTGATTTAGATTTTTCTACTTTTGATTTACGCGGTTTGCGAACCAATTGGTTAATTGTAGGCATCTACATTCTCCTGTGTTTTTTTATTTTTTTGGTGATGATACACTTGGTGACAGCTATCATCTGTGTGTACTTTTGCAACATTTGTCAGCACGTCCCTGTACACTCTTGAGAGACCAAAAGTAAAAAGTACCGTCTAACATTGTACCACGTTTTTTCTATTTTTGTCAATATATTTCTTCTTATTTTTTGACTTCTTTGCTCTTAAATTTAGTTGAAAACGTTCGCCTACCAGATAGACTCTTCAACCGACCACATAGACAAAGCATCTTGTATTTGTCGACAAAATGGTGTTTAATAGATTTGTAAGTAAGAGATCTCTATTACAATTTGATGAAAGGAGAAATTATGAAAGTAAGACTCGATATTGATCAGCAATACACTGAAGAGCAAATCATCATAGAGGCACCTGCCTTGTCTTCAAAAATTCAAAAGGTTCAGGACTTTGTACAAAATCTTGAACAAAAAGAAACTCTTAAAGGAAAATTCCAAGACCAGGTCTACTTGATTCAGATTAGCAAGATTCAGCGTGTATACATTGAAAATCGTAAGGTTCTGGCCGAAACGGATAGCCAAACCTATGCACTTGACATTCGTCTCTACCAAGCAAGTGAAATTCTACCTGCTTCCTTTATCCAAATTTCCCAATCGGAAATTGTCAACATTGATGCAATTAGTCATCTAAAACTAACCTCTAACGGCTTGATTGAAATCTATCTAAAAAACGACAGTTTTACCTACTCATCTCGCCGTTACCTCAAGACTATTAAGGAGAAATTAGAACTATGAAAAAACAAGTATTTCACGATGCCACAACCGGTATCCTCATCGGCCTCATCCTATCTATTATCTTTTCTTTTATCCACTCACCAAGCAACTACGCACCTCTCAGCCCCAACTCTTTAATTGGTCAATTCATGACCCAACATCAGGTGCATGGATCACTCGTCCTACTATACTGTCTGCTCATCTGGGCAGCTATCGGAGTTCTCTTTAGCTTTGGCAGTCGTCTATTTGCTCAAGACTGGAGTCTCCTTCGCGCCACTGTCACTCACTTCTTCCTTATGTTGCTAGGTTTTGTACCTCTAGCAATCCTAGCAGGCTGGTTCCCTCTTCACTGGACTTTCATCCTTCAACTCATCCCAGAGTTTGCAATCGTCTACCTCATCATCTGGGTTGTTCTCTACAAGAGAGAATCAAAGAAGGTTGCCCACATCAACCAACTATTAGCTCAGAAAAAATAAGACCTAAAAACCCACTCCGTTTTGTGAGTGGGTTTTTGCTTATAATTTTTGTTTCAGCTCTAATAAGAGATTCATGGCTTGCATAGGTGTCATATTGTACACATCTACTTGGGCCAACTCTGCTAGGATAGGATTCTCTTCTTTTTCATCAAAGAGAGACATTTGCTCATTGACAACATTCCTTTGATTGATAGAAATTGGATTTTCCTGACCTTGGCTCTCTAGTTGAGTTAGAATCGCATCCGCTCTTTTTAGCAAATCTGCTGGCAATCCTGCAATCTTAGCAACGTGAATACCGTACGATTTGTCTGCTGGACCTGGTTCAATCTTATGAAGGAAAGTGACCTGACCATTTGCTCAAGCGTAGCCACATGTACATTTACTAGATGTTCAAGACTAGCTTCCAGACTGGTTAATTCATGGTAATGCGTTGCAAAGAGAGTCTTGGCACCAATATGCTCATGGATATACTCGATAATAGACTGGGCTAGAGCCATACCATCATAAGTTGCGGTCCCTCGACCAAGCTCATCAAAAAGAATTAATGAATCCTTTGTCGCATGACTAATAGCATTATTTGCTTCCATCATTTCTACCATAAAGGTAGATTGGCCTGAACCAAGTCATCTGCCGCCCCGATACGTGTAAAAATCGCATCAAAGATTGGCAAACAAGCACTTTCCGCTGGGACATAAGAACCCATCTGAGCCATAACCGCTGTAATGGCCAGTTGACGCATGTAGGTTGACTTCCCGCTCATGTTCGGACCTGTAATTAGTTGAATGCTAGTATCTTCATCCATCTGGATACTATTGGGAATATAGGTCTGAGCTCCCATGACCTTTTCAACAACTGCGTGACGACCATTCTGGATATCAATCCGCGACTCTTGCCCAAACTCTGGTCGAATCAGGTGTTGCTTTTCTGAAACTACTGCCAAGCCTTGCAAGACATCGACAGTGGCGATTCCTTGAGCCAGAGCCTGTAGACGTTGGATATACTTGCCAACCTCCTCACGAATACGCATAAAGATTTCGTACTCTAGGTTTGCTGATTTCTCACGCGCCTCTAGCATTTCTCCTTCGATACGCGCCAACTCCTCTGTTCCAAAACGTTCAGAGTTTTTTAGCGTAGCCTTGCGGAAAAAATGGGCTGGAACATTGCCGAGCTGCGAATTGGTCACATGGAAATAGTAGCCGTCTTTTTTATTGTAGTCAATCTTGAGAGTATTGATGCCAGAATTTTCTCTTTCCTTGGCCTCAATCTCAGCTATCCAGCTGGTTCCTTCTCTCAGAACACGGCGGTATTTATCCAAGGTCTCATCAAATCCAGTTCGAATAATCCCGCCCTCTGTAATCACATGAGGAGCCTCAGGGGCAATAGCAGCACTTATCAGGCTTTCCAACTCTGGGATAGCATCTAGTTGTTCAATTAGATAAGTTAGAGCTGGTTGCTCCATTCCTTCTAAAATTGCTCGAATTCGTGGAACACTTCCTAAGGTAGTTGCTAATTGCAAGAGGTCTTTAGGGTTACTTTTCCCAAAAGACACTCGACTGGCCAGACGCTCGATATCGTAGACTCCCTTGAGACTTTCTGTCAAATCACTGCGCTCAAAGAAATAATCCAGAAAGACTTGCACAACTTCCTGACGTTCAAGGATACGATCCTTATCAATCAAGGGACGTTGAATCCAAGAACGCAGAAGACGCATACCCATTGCGGTCTTGGTCTCATCTAGCAACCAGAACAGACTCCCTTGTTTCTTACCTGAGCGAGCATTTTCAACCAAATCAAGACTAGCCTTGGTCGCAAAATCCATCTGCAAGAAATCTTTGATTTCATAACGGATAACAGGCTTCAAGTGGCTGAGCTCTCGCATCTGCGTCCGATGGACATACTGGAGAAGTTTACCACTAGCTGCTCCTTCAACAGTTGCCAATCTTGAATCCAGCAGATGAACGTCTTCATACGGTTCCTGCTCATAGGAAAGTACCAGATTCATTTGACAACTGAGAATCTGTTCTTCCGCTTCAGACAAGTCGTAACCAACCACCACTTCTCTGGCCTTGAGGTTACGGATTTCACCACAGACTAAAGAGAAATCTGATAATCCCGTTACATAGAAATCACCTGTCACTAGGTCCATGTAGGCTAGTCCATACTGGGAACCTTCACGATCAATAGCCACTAAAAAGTTATTGTGACTATCTGGCTTACTACTATCAACCACTGTCCCTGGTGTAATGACCTGGACAACTTCACGCTTGACCACACCAACAGCTTGCTTAGGATCTTCCATCTGTTCAGCGATAGCAACCTTGTAGCCACGCTCAACGAGGACATCGATGTACTGTTGGGCAGAGTGATAAGGAACTCCAGCCATGGGAATCGGATTTTCAGCATTTTTATTGCGACTGGTCAGCGAGATTTCTAATATCTGTGCAGCATTGACTGCGTCTTCATAAAACAACTCATAAAAATCACCCATGCGAAAAAGCAAAAAAGCATCTGGATATTGTTTTTTGATATCCACATACTGTTGCATACCAGGTGATAATTTTTCTGTCGTCATCCATTCTCTCCTTGTAAAAATAGAGAGTGGGACAGAAATCGGTAATTCGTTAGAATTCGATTTCGTCGTCCCACCTCCGCACAGTTGAGTAGGGCTGTAAAAGCTGATGAAATCAGCGTAGTAGAGCCCACTCAACCACTGCGTCTTGCTCGACAATCCAAAGGCAATTGAGAGGCTAGGACTTTTGTCCCAGCCTCCTTATCTATCCTTCATCAAATCTAACAAACGATCTTCCATGAGTTTAGCAACATGCTGATCTCGGCAGATTACCAAAAGGGTATTCGCTCCAGCAACTGTACCTAGAATCCCCCCCATCTTTATTTGAATCTACTACGTTTGCTAATACTGCAGCTTCTCCAAGTTTGGTATGGAGAACTAAAGTGAATTCAGCTCTCGCTACACCTTCAAGATGATGTGAAAGGAAGTCAACTAAATCAATTTTATCTGTCTCATTGGCCAAGACATAGTAGACCATGTCATTTTTCTTAACTTTGGTCAAGCCGATTTCTCGTAAATCTCGTGATAAGGTTGTTTGGGTTACAAAGACATTCCGAGCCTCTAAACGATCTTGAATTTCCTTTTGAGTCCCTAGTTTTTCTTCCGTAATCATCTGCTTAATCAGCGAATGACGATCTTTTTTTCTCATAACATCCTCTCAAATGAATATTTATTTACATTTTGCATTTATTTAGCAAGAACATTATACCAAAAAAATTGCATATTTCAAAAAAATTTTCGTCTTTCCTTAAATTTGTGATAAAATAGTAGAAAAGCCCAAGAGGAGCCTAAAATGAATACAAAAGAATTGATTGCTAGTGAATTAGCTGGCGTCATTGATAGCCTAGACCAAGAGGCTATTTTAAATTTACTAGAAACACCTAAAAACTCAGATATGGGAGATATCGCCTTCCCTGCCTTCTCATTGGCAAAGGTTGAACGTAAAGCCCCTCAAATGATTGCTGCTGACATCGCTGAAAAGATCAATAGCCAAGCTTTTGAAAAGGTTGTAGCAACAGGTCCTTACGTCAACTTCTTCCTTGATAAGGCTGCCATTTCTAGTCAAGTTCTACAAAATGTTATCACTGAAAAAGAGCACTACGCTGACCAAGAGATTGGCAAACAAGAAAATGTCGTTATTGACATGTCTAGCCCTAATATCGCTAAACCATTTTCAATCGGTCACCTTCGTTCAACAGTTATCGGAGATAGCTTGTCACATATCTTCCAAAAAATCGGCTATCAAACTGTCAAGGTCAACCATTTGGGAGACTGGGGTAAACAGTTTGGGATGTTGATTGTTGCCTACAAGAAATGGGGTAACGAAGAAGCTGTCAAAGCTCATCCAATCGATGAACTTCTCAAACTCTATGTCCGCATTAATGCTGAAGCTGAGAACGATCCAAGCTTGGATGAAGAAGCACGCGAATGGTTCCGCAAACTTGAAAACGGCGATGAGGAAGCTCTCGCTCTTTGGCAATGGTTCCGCGATGAAAGCTTGGTAGAGTTTAACCGTCTTTACAATGAGTTACAAGTTGAATTCGATAGCTATAACGGAGAAGCTTTCTACAATGATAAAATGGATGCAGTTGTAGACATCCTTTCTGAAAAGGGACTATTAGTCGAATCAGAAGGTGCTCAAGTTGTTAATCTTGAAAAATATGGAATTGAACACCCAGCTCTTATCAAGAAATCTGACGGCGCAACTCTATACATCACACGTGACTTAGCTGCGGCCCTCTACCGTAAAAATGAGTATCAATTTGCCAAATCTATCTATGTCGTTGGTCAAGAGCAATCAGCTCACTTTAAACAACTCAAGGCTGTCTTGCAAGAAATGGGTTACGATTGGAGCCAAGATATTGTCCATGTTCCGTTTGGCTTGGTTACAAAAGAAGGGAAAAAACTTTCTACTCGTAAAGGGAATGTTATCTTGCTAGAACCAACTGTTGCAGAAGCCATCAGCCGTGCTAAAGCGCAGATCGAAGCCAAAAATCCTGAACTTGAAAACAAAGACCAGGTCGCTCATGCTGTTGGAGTTGGGGCCATTAAATTCTATGACCTTAAAACTGACCGTACAAATGGATATGACTTCGACCTTGAAGCTATGGTATCCTTCGAAGGGGAGACTGGTCCTTATGTTCAATATGCCTACGCTCGTATCCAATCAATCTTGCGGAAAGCTGATTTCAAACCTGAAGCGGGTGCCAACTATAGCTTGAACGATGCTGAAAGCTGGGAAATCATTAAGCTAATCCAAGACTTCCCACGTATTATTAAACGTGCAGCTGATAATTACGAACCTTCTATCATCGCTAAATTTGCAATCAGCTTGGCTCAAGCCTTTAACAAATACTATGCCCACACTCGTATCTTGGATGAAAGTCCAGAACGTGACAGCCGTCTAGCTCTCAGCTATGCAACGGCAGTCGTCCTCAAAGAAGCCCTTCGTTTGTTGGGCGTAGAAGCACCAGAGAAGATGTGATTCGCCAAAGTTACTTGATTGCAAAGCAATCTAAGTAACTAACGCCAAATCCTATTCGGACTTTGGCTAGGCGCCTCACTAGTCTTTCGATAGAAATATTATCGATTTCTACCGAAAGACGTCGTAATCTTCAAGTGACTGTAACTAAAATTCCTAATTGTTAGACGCTAGCCGATTTTTTGCGGACTAGCTAACTGCTTCACTAGTCATGCCCCCTAAATATAATCGATTTAGGGGCTACGACGTCGTAAATGAGGCGATTTGCCTAAACGCCTTACTAATGCATCCAAATAAATAATATCGACTTATTTGGATGCATGTCGTGATCTATTAAATTAATTTAATTTATTACTAAGTAAGCTAAGTAACTAAAAATTCCTAATTGTTGGACGCTAGGCGCTTACAGTATTATCACTCGAAAAATAAAAAACTTTACTTTTATCTTACCAGCTACTTCTTTATCACCTAGGGAGAATTTTTATGAGCCAGTATGCTTATATTCTAGTTGTTATCAGTCTTCTTTTTCTCTTTCTTGTCAACAAATATGAAAAAGAGAAACTTCAAAGACTGCTTCAGGACCAACTATTGAAAGATCAAGATTTTCGTGCAACTGTCAAAGAGAAAATCCAAACGATAGAAAATATCAATGATGTCATTGACTACATCAACAAAGGTTACCGATTAGGAATTCCCATTTCAAAAGAAATTGTTGACGAAATTCGCAACTAACAAAAAGACTCGAGATGACATTTCTCGAGTCTTTTTATTTATTTCTGACAGCTAAGATTTCTACCAGGATAACAATCCCTAAGGATACCATGATTCCAAATGGTGCTGCATCTTCATCAAAAATTTTCTCAGAGAACAGTAGCAGAGCAATCGCTAATAGTAGCAAGGCACTGCATAGCATAATATCCTTGAAGCTTGGTTTGCGTTTTATATACTTTAAAAATGATTTCTGTAGTTTACTCATTTCGATTGTCCCCTTTGAAGTAAATCCTTTATCCATAGAATAAAACTCTTCCTCAGAAAATCTAGCCTCTTATAAAGCTTCTAATTCATACAAGTCTGCAATAATCCCTGCAACCTTTTTAATATCTCCCAGCATTCCACGCATCTCAAAGTCAGCTAGAACAGGGAAACCAAAGCGCTGGCTGTATTGCTTAGCCGTCAAGCAGTATTGGTTGTTAAAGTTACGATTACCAGATCCTACAACGCCAAAACACTTGCTAGCATTATCACCATATGCGATAAAGTCACCTACTGGAGTGGTCAAGATTTCCACATCTCCATTGTCAACCCCATTGCCACCTTCGAGGTAAGTCGGTAGAAAAGCCACATACGGGTTGGTCATCTCGAAGAAGTCTTCTCCATCCTTGACCAAGTCTTTAATATGAATTTTTTCTACTTCAATGTTCGCATACTGCTCCAACAAATAAGCTTTCAAACGTGTTACAAAACTCTCCGTGTTGCCGCTTAGACTGATATAAACTAAGGAAATTTTTTTCATCTTTTCCTCCCTCTTTCTCGAATCCAAAAAAATAACTACCAAGATTGTATCTTGATAGTTATCCTTTGTCAACTCTTAGACGAGTTCTTCTTCTTGAGATTCTGTTAATTCTTTTTGCTGACGCCATATTTTATAGAAGACGATTCCCAAAAAGATAACATTGATGACGATGAAAATAATAGTGGTTACTTTTGACATGACTTCCATTCCTAAACGTAGGGTGTCATCTTTAATCAATTGCATAGCATCTTGTAGATTCATATTGTCATGGACTAGTCCAACAATAGCTAGCAAGGCATATCCAACATAAGTGTAGTTTGCCAACTGCAGGTTCTTACGAATTAAGAAAACAAAGGCTACTACAACTAGGATAGCAGATAGAATAATGAGTATCGTGTTAAAAATAGAGTGAGATAACTCTGACACTTGGTGGGCATAGTTAACAGCATCTTCTAATTGTTGAGCACTAAGTGTCCCAACATTTCCTTGGCTAGCACGAAGGGCGTCCTTACTAGGTACTGGAGTGAGTATTCCAACTACTGCCAAGGCTGAATTAATCGCTGATAAGACTAATAAAACCCATAGATAGATTGGTTTCTTTTTCATAAAAGCAACCTCCTCATATTTTTGAATTTATTATAGCATATTTTAAGATGGATAACAAAAGTTAGAGGGTGACCTCGATCTGCTTGCGGTAGGCCTTCGGAGACTTTCCACATAGTTTTCGAAAGACCTTGTAGAAATACCCTACATTACTATAACCAACAGTATAGCAGATGTCCTCAATACTATCATTGGTTGATAGCAAGAGTTGCTGGGCTGCCTTGATGCGTTGCTTATTGAGAAGCTCAGCAAAGGTTGAATTGGTTTCCTTCTTGATTAACTGACCTAAATACACAGGATTGATAAAAAGATCCTTGCTGATATCCTTGAGAGAAAGCTCTTTTTTATAGTCTCTACCAATAACTTCAAGTACACTGACGACATTTTCATTCATACGATATTGACCAAAGAAGGACGTCAAGGTTTCCTTGGTATAAGCCACTAAATCTTCAAAGTTTGTAATGGCATGAATTCTTTTGACAATATCTGTCATATCATCTGCTTTCAGATGCTCAAAGAGGTGGAAGACATCCATCACAAACTGAGTAAAGAGTTGCTTGGTAATGGACACCCTCGGTGTATTTTCCAACACAATCTTCTCAAGCAAATTCAACTCCTCGATAATCTGCTGAAGATTTCCCTGGATAATAACTCGATAGATGGGTTCATAATAAGAAAAGAGACTTTCAGATTGATCGAGGTTTACAGTTCCATAGAATAGTGCTTTTTCAACGTCAAATTTCCATTTTTCAAAGTTAGCCTGATAAGGTAACTCAAAAGGCATAACGAGTAAACCGTCGAATTTCTGAGATGCAATCACAATCTGCCAGTCCTGACCGAGAACATAGTAGGGAATGACAAAATCCCCTTGTTTTTCTTTTGAAAGCCCAATCCACCAGTTTTCTTTTTGGGTGAGATGAGTCTTGAATGCTTCTTCATCTAATTGCTGACTCAACATTTCTGGTTCATGCCCTTTCTCACGAAGCTGACCAAGGATTTTCTCAAGTAAATGCTCCAATTCAACCTTATCAACTGGTTTGACAAGATAATCTACAACATTGAGGTTCATGGCTTTCTTGACATATTCAAATTCTTGATAGCCGGAAAGAAGAATATAGTAAGCCTCTGGCAAGAGTTCCTTCATTTCCCCAATCATTTCAAGTCCTGTCTTGTCAGGCATGTTGACATCAGAAATGACGATGTCTACGGGATGCTCACGAACATAGTCCAAAGCGTCGTCAGCATGGTTGGCTGTTGCGACAACTTCCATATCCCATTTTTCAAAAGGAATCAAACGCTTGAGTCCTTCCGTAATCATGTACTCATCGTCTACTAATAGTACTTTATACATGTTTATCCTTTCTCTTCGTCCTGAATGGTGATTCTATATTGAACACCCATCTTTTCGGTAGATTCTACACTAATGTTATAGCGGTCTCCAAAGTAGAGCACAAAGCGTTCGTGGATATTAACAATCCCAATAGACTGTCGCTGCCCCTTATAATCTGCTGTGTGTTCAAAGGTTCTTTGAGCCAGTTTAGCTTGGATTTCTGCTAGTTTTTCAGGAGACATCCCACGACCATTATCGGTTACCAAGATTTCGACATAGCCATCTTTTTCAAAGCCTTGATACTGATAACATTATCTGTTCTTTTGTGATCAACTCCATGGGCAAAATAATTTTCCACCAAAGGTTGGAGGGTGAACTTTGGAATACGCATTTCTTCCAATTCAGGATCAATTTTAAATCCATAGGCAATGGATTTTGGATAGCGAACCATACAGAGATAACTGTACTTCCGACAAAACTCCACTTCTTGTTTAAGTGTCGTTTCTCGCTCGTCAGAGATATTATTGCGTAGGAGACTACTGAACTCATAGATGATATCAGCTAATTCATTTTGGTTCTCCATAACTGCATACATTCGCAAAAATTCCAGAGTATTATACATGAAATGCGGATTAATCTGAGCTTGTAGCGCTCGCATGTTGGCATCTTTTTGATTGAGTTCCAGTTGATAAATATCGTGAATGTTACTTTCCAGTCGATCCAACATATCATTTGTCGACTCAGCAATTAGTAGCAATTCCTGGTCCTTTTTATCTGTGTCGATTCTCTTGGTCTGCTCTCCCTTAGTGATGGCTTGGATAGAGTCCACCAAGTCCACAACCTGACTTTGGTAGTCAGAAAAAGTCCTTCTTAAGGTCATATATAAAATGATGATAAAGAGGGCACTCAAACCTAAAATAAGTGCCGAACTCGCTAAAGTCCCACTCCAACATAATCCTTTGGTACAGCTACTCGAACTTGATAACCATGGGCAGTTGTTCCTACCAACCAAGACTCATTCGTTCCCTTCGCTCCAATATAGAACATATCTGTTTCATATGGTGCAATGACAGTTACTGCTACAGGAATTGTTCCCCTAGTGTTGTCAATCGCTTTATAGAGGGCTTCTGGTTCTACGGAAATATAAATGACTCCAAGAGCCTGGTCCGAGATGGGATCAGACACTGGAACAGCGAAACTATTAGCATCCGGTTTAAAGCTCTCAGCTGGAATTTTCTGTCCACCTCTGTTTCCTCTTTTGGAAACAAATACATCCGTTGAATCCTGTAGAACAATCGAAATACCTGTTACAAAATCGTTTCGCACGTATATATCATCGATATTTTCATAAATAGAAACGGAAATATAGGGTGACGTCTTGCGCTCTAACTGCCAATAAAAATAATCTGGCGTACTGAGGCTAAAATATTTGTAAATCCCTTCAATCCGAGCTTGATTATCCACTAAACTCTGGGCTAGGCGAGTTGACTCCCGATAGTAGTATTCAACTTCATCAACTGTTCGAGCGAGAACACGCTGACCGACACGATTGGCTTCCCTTTCACGCATATCCCAGTCTGCATAAGAAATCAAGAGAGCAAAGCAGGAAATGATGATAATCATCACCAGACTATAGATTCTTAGGAGTGAGTGGAGGCGGAATTGTTTGGTCTTATTTGGTTGCCAATTTTTCATGAATACTTTCATAAACAGGCTCCAATAAATCACTAATAAAGAAATGCCACATTCCAATACCTACAAAAGCGATGAGGGCTGGCATATAGAAGCCAATAATGGCTAACAAGACGCTACCAAGGAGAACCTTGGCCACTGCTGATAAACTCATAAAAATTCCGATAAAGGCAAGCTTTAAGGTGTTTTTATAGGATAATTCAAAGTAAACCTGTAACTTTAAAGATACCGTATAGGCCAAAAATACCAAGGCTACTAAAAAGATATTTAGAAATGTTGCTGCCAAGTGGATAATGGTCTGGTTTGGCAATTGAATCATCAGATACAAGCCATAAATCAAGATCAAGTCAATCCCTATAAAGGTGTAGAAACTGAGATTACTTTTGACAAAATTGCTCTTAAATAAAGCCCACGCCTCCTTGAAACGATAAGCACGGTAAGAATAGCCATTTTCAGCAAATAAACTCATGAGAGTTGCACTAGCGGGTGCTATACCAAAGACCACTCCTCCTGCTAGTGTCAATAACCAAATAAGCAGTCGCAATCATCCCCAAAAAGAAACGATGAAAGACTAACTCAATGAAATTTCCCACGGTTTGCCTCCTATACATTAATCTAGTTTTATTATAACATATTTCAAGCGCTCTCAAAAATAGGAGCAATAAAAATAAATACATTTATTGGTTTAATAATGACGTTTGTACTATAATAAAGATAGATAGAGATACCGATTAATAATCAAAGAACAAAGGCTTTCCCAAGGCAGATGGATATGTTTGAAAATTAGATAATTACTATTCAACTTATTTACTGGTTCAACAAAATAACGAAAGGAGTATGGACCATGACTACTCAAACTTTAAGCACTGTGTTGATGTGTGTTGCGCTTATATTGACTCTTTTTCTCTGAAAAAAATTGTTCAAGCAACATGAAAAAAATCGGAAAAAAATAATTTTGCACTATAATCATATTAGTCGCTGTTTTGTTAATGCTGCTCTAAGTTATTTTAAGAATACAGGAATTTGTTTGTCCTGTATTCTTTTTTCTCTATAAAACGTGCATTGATAAAAACGAATAACAAAAACACCCCCAGTTAGGGAGTGTTTTCAAGGAAAATAGCAAGATTACCTAAATTTTACTATTTAGCGTCGTCTTTTTTAAAGATGTTTTTAACACCTTCAACAGCGCCTTCAATTGCGTCTTTTGCATCTTCAGCGACTTCTTTCACTTTAGAAGCAACTTTTTCAGCAGCTCCTTCGCTTTCAAGTCCTTTGTCACCTACCAATTTACCAACGCCTTCTTTAACAGCTCCTGCTGCTTGGTTGAATTTTTCTTCTGTAGACATAGGTATGTCCTCCTTTTATTTTTTCTAAATTAGTAATTAGTGAACACGTGGTTCTGCTTTTGGCTGCAGCGTCTTTAACATTGTCAACGCCTTGGCCAACTTTTTTTCTTGAACGAATTCAGCGCCTTCACTAAGTTTTTCTTGTGCTGCTGCGACACCTGAACCGATACCAGATTTCACTCTAGAAAATTGTTCTGACGCGAACTCGCCTGTTGATTCTGCCACGTCAGTGACACGATCTTGAAGGCTAACTGAGTCTGCTTCATGTTGTTCTTTAGTTTTTGATATCAACAACATTAACGTTAACTTCAACTACTTCTAGATCAGTCATTTTCGCAACTTCTGATACGATAACGTCTTTTGATTTCCTTGTATAGAGTTGGAACGTTTTTTCTGTACTCTACGATAACGTTCAAGTCAACTGCTACTTGTTCTTTACCAACTTCAACGTTAACACCGTGTGTTACATCGTTAGTGTTAACAAGTTTTTCTGTAAGATTTGAGAAGAATCCGCCGTCAACATGTAATAGTCCTGGGACTCTTTCTAGTGAAAGACCGATAATTTTTTGAATAACTTTATTTTCGTAAGTTAATTCTCCGCGAACATCTTTAGAAACAACAACATCTTTTTTTCAGTATTTACATTTACATTTTTTTCTACGTTTGACATATGAAACTCCTTTATTTATTTAAATAATTCTTCTGTACATAGTATCCCAACCAAATTCCTAAGGCTCCACAGATTAAAACGAACAATGTTTTAAAGAAACCGAAGGATAGGATGAAGCAGGCTAGAATAATACCTACTACACCACATAGAATTGGGTATTGATATTTTTTAAACCATTCCATTTTTTACTTCCTTACTTTACACGACTAACAATTTTCTTAGCTGCTTTTTGAGGGTCATATTCTTTCACTGAAACTTCCAGTTTAACCTCTCGATCAATACCAAAGAATTCTTTCAATCCTTGAGTGATTTCGTTTTGAACTACTTCAAATTTGTTAGCAATGTTATCTGAAAGAACAGCTGTACCTTCTACATAAACGAAACATTTCTTTTTCCGAGTATGTACCTGAATTTTGGGATTTTTGACTATCTTGTGTTCATCCAATAAACATCGAACAAACCCTTCAATAGCTGAATTTTTTAGTTTTAATTTATCGTCTTTAGTTCCAAGTTTTATTTCCAGATATTGTCTAGGATAAAACAGGATTACTAACATCCATAATAAAACTAAGATAGACAGGCCTAGAAGCCCCCAAAATACATATCTAGCGAGATAATATTCAAATGATGTCTGTCGCCAGCTAGTCAATTGAATCCCTAAATCACTAACCTGGTGGTAATCTATCAAAAATAGGAAGGAAAAATTGTCAAGATTAGAATACAGAAAATAAGTAATAATATTTTTCTTTGATTTTGACATATAAAATCCTTTCAATTAAAGCACTAAACTATAGGTTTACCCGTCAATACAAAAATTTAAATCTATAGTTTATGATTGAGTAAAAAAAGTTAACCTTTTTTTACCCAAAAAGAATGATACTACAGCGACAACAATCACCGCACCAGCAATCGATGGAATAAGTGACATTCCCGCTAGAGAAGGTCCCCATGTCCCAAAAAAAGCGATTGACCGACGGATGAACCAATTAAACCAGCAAAAAAATATTTGCTATGATCCCATTGAACCACCTTTTTTTAGTAATTGCTCCTGCAGCGAGACCGATAAAAGCCTCCAACAATAATGGACCACAACATAACGAGCCTCCTTTCTTCTTTTTAACCAAAAAAACTGTCTTTTGTATTCACAAAATATCTTTTGATTACATTCAGTATATCATAATATGAGAGCGCACACAAATTGTATGCTTTAATAAAATGTCTATTTTTTTTAAAAACAACACAAAAAAATGCTCTAGACAATATGACTAGAGCGTTTTCTATATATCCGAACATCTAGTTTATTTCACAAAAAAATGTAGTCATTCGGTTGATTTATATTGCAATACATTGAAATTTAAAAATTCAAGAATCGCCTTAAATCAAGGTTTTTTTCGTTTCTACTGAAACGTAATGACCCACTATTTAACCTCTGTGAAAAAGATTAAATAATTTCTATTTTTAGCTGTTAGAAACGTTGGTACATCAATGTTTTTAGAATGCTACATAATAAAAGGTAGAGTGAATGGTAGAGTAGTAAAAAAATAGTTGTTATCCTAGTTGATTAAAAAAATCTCTGATTTCCTCATCTTTTATAAAATAATATATAATTTTTCCCTCTCTTCTAGTATCCAAGATGTTTTTGATTGGCTGGTTTACGAAGATGGTGGGAGGCAGATGCCATACTGAGATTTAGTAAACAGGCTATATCGCAGACACAGAGTTCTTCAACAGCAAGGAGATAAAAGATGATATTTATCTGTTTATTATCGGTAAACTTTGATAAAAATACGAAGTGATTTTTTTGGACTTTTTCCTTTTTCAAGGTAGTTCGTTGCGGTTGTAACATTTTGTTGATTTATAATATTCACTTGGCAGATACTATCTTTTTTTCATAATTTTTTTCTCCTAGCCGAACACAGTCCTTAGTATGTTAAAGCTGTTGTTTTCAATCAGGATATACATCCCCAATCCTAAATAAACAACGGCAATAAACCATCTGCTATATTTTTTTCCAAAGTTTCTCCAACAGAAGGGACTTGTGCCAATTTTTTTGGGCAGAAAAAAACCAAGAGATAAATCATGACTAGAAAAAGTAAGTAAAGTCACTATCAAATTCGCTAAATTTAAGGTAATAAAAATATGGGACAAAGACACCAATATTGTCAGCGCCACAACTTGCAAAAAGTAATCATAGCGACTAGAAAAAAATCAGGTTTTTATTGTCTTTTTCGCAAACCATCTTTTGCAATAGTTTCTCCATCAGAATCTCCTAAAAGCAAAACTTTGAGGCCTAGGAAAATTGGAATCAAACCGAGTAAACCTAAAATCTCTTTACTAGGAATATAATTTAAGACAAATGCAAAAAGCAAACTTAGGAATATTAGACTAACAGAGCCTAGAAATTGTCCTAAATAGATGTTAATGATGTCTTTTCTGCTTTTTCTTTTGGCAAAAAAATAACATTAGGATAATAAGTAAGTCTACGGCTGTCCCAGAATACAGGATTATTGAAGTAACAACATTTTTGAATCATAAAACACCTCATTCAAATATTTTTTTGAATGTATTCTAACATTAAACTTTGTAGATGTCAACTTCAGCTCCATCAAAAATATAGATAAGAAGGTAGTGTACCAAACATTAAAAAAAGCCCTGCCATCGAAATGATAGCAGGGCTCAACTTCAATATCCAGATGATATATTTATCTAAAAAAGGTAGAGAAAACGGTAGAGTTTGGACTGAAATATAGTGAAATGTATTGAAATTGAAAAAAGAAAAAACGCTTGAAATCAGCGTTTTTCTTATGTATTGATTCGTATTGAATGCTTACTTCACCTCTGTAAACACAACGTGTTTGCGAAGTTTTGGTGAGTATTTCTTCAATTGAAGACGGTCTGGAGTGTTACGTTTGTTTTTAGAAGTAAGGTACAAGCGTTCACCAGATTCTTTGTGTTCAAGTGTAATATTTACGCGCATGGTATCTCCCTTCTATTATTCAGCTGATGCAGCTTTAGCGATCTTACGTCCTTTGTAGTATCCTTTAAGTGATACACGGTGTGAACGTGAGTAATCTCCAGTAGTTTCGTCAAAGTTTACAGATGGGGCTGTTACTTTGTAGTGTGTACGACGTTTGTTTTTCTTCGCTTTTGAAGTGCGACGTGCAGGTACTGCCATTTCGTTTTTCTCCTTTTAAGATATAAATTCAATTAGGTTTGATTTTCATCAACTTTAATAGTATATCAAAACTTTTTTGTAAAGTAAAGTTACTTGACAAAAAAAGTTGTATTTTTTTATCGTACACTACTGAATTGTCTGAAAATTTAAAAATTTTCTTCTGTTATTCATGTGAAAATTGTGCTATAATGGAACAAACTGAAATGGGAGGGATCAAATGACAGAATTAGATAAACGTCACCGCAGTAGCATCTATGACAGCATGGTAAAATCACCTAACCGTGCCATGCTTCGCGCGACTGGTATGACAGATAAGGACTTTGAAACACCAATTGTTGGGGTCATTTCGACTTGGGCAGAAAACACACCGTGTAATATTCACTTGCATGACTTTGGAAAATTGGCTAAAGAAGGTGTTAAATCTGCTGGTGCTTGGCCTGTGCAGTTTGGAACCATTACGGTAGCCGACGGTATTGCCATGGGAACACCGGGTATGCGCTTCTCCCTAACGTCTCGTGATATCATTGCGGACTCTATCGAAGCAGCTATGGGTGGTCATAACGTCGATGCATTTGTAGCTATCGGGGGTTGTGACAAGAACATGCCTGGTTCTATGATTGCCATTGCTAATATGGATATCCCAGCCATTTTCGCCTACGGTGGTACTATCGCCCCTGGAAAATTAGATGGTAAAGACATCGACTTGGTTTCTGTATTTGAAGGTATCGGTAAATGGAACCACGGTGATATGACGGCTGAAGACGTCAAACGTCTCGAATGTAATGCCTGCCCTGGCCCTGGTGGTTGCGGTGGTATGTATACAGCCAACACCATGGCTACTGCTATCGAAGTTTTGGGGATGAGCTTGCCAGGTTCTTCTTCTCACCCAGCAGAATCTGCCGATAAGAAGGAAGACATCGAAGCAGCTGGGCGTGCTGTAGTCAAAATGCTTGAACTTGGTATCAAACCGTCTGATATCTTGACTCGTGAAGCCTTTGAAGATGCCATTACTGTGACTATGGCTCTAGGTGGTTCTACAAATGCCACTCTTCACTTGCTCGCTATTGCCCACGCGGCTAATGTTGACTTGTCGCTCGAGGACTTCAATACCATCCAAGAACGTGTCCCTCACTTAGCCGATTTGAAACCTTCTGGTCAGTATGTCTTCCAAGACCTCTACGAAGTTGGTGGTGTGCCTGCAGTTATGAAGTACTTGTTGGCAAATGGATTCCTTCACGGAAACCGTATCACATGTACTGGTAAAACTGTCGCTGAAAACTTGGCAGATTTTGCAGACCTCACACCAGGTCAAAAAGTCATTATGCCACTTGAAAATCCCAAACGTGCGGACGGTCCATTGATCATCTTGAACGGTAATCTTGCTCCTGACGGTGCAGTTGCCAAGGTATCCGGTGTTAAAGTTCGTCGTCACGTTGGGCCAGCCAAGGTCTTTGACTCTGAAGAAGATGCTATCCAAGCTGTCTTGTCAGATGAAATCGTTGATGGCGACGTTGTCGTTGTTCGTTTCGTTGGACCTAAGGGTGGTCCTGGCATGCCTGAGATGCTCTCACTCTCATCAATGATTGTTGGTAAAGGTCAAGGAGATAAGGTTGCTCTCTTGACAGACGGACGTTTCTCTGGTGGTACTTATGGTCTGGTTGTTGGACATATCGCACCTGAAGCTCAGGATGGCGGACCAATTGCTTACCTTCGTACAGGAGATATCGTTACGGTTGACCAAGATACTAAAGAAATTTCCATGGCTGTATCCGATGAAGAACTTGAAAAACGTAAGGCAGAAACAACCTTGCCACCTCTCTATAGCCGTGGTGTCCTCGGTAAATATGCCCATACCGTATCTTCTGCATCCCGTGGTGCCGTTACAGACTTCTGGAATATGGAACAATCGGGTAAAAAATAAGCAAATTAAAAGCAAGTCTAAAGTGACTTGCTTTTTTGTATTTTTCAAAATAGGAGCAACTATCGTGGAGGTAGTCCTAGAGCTATACGTCCATAACGACTAATACGTGTGATCTTCCAGGCAGGAGACCAGGTCACCTCAACCTTGACATCCTCAATTCCATCAATTTGTTTTAAGCCTGCCACAATCTCGATTGGCAGACTTTCTGCACAGTCACAGGCAGTATCAGTGAAGGTCATAACAACTGTACAAAGTCCAGCCTCATCTAAATGAATCTCATAAATCAATCCAAGATTGTATACATCTAACTCTACATCTGTATCATAAACTTTTTCGAGTACTTCAATGATTTGATCTTCCAATGCTAGAGCACGATCATTAATCTTGATGTCTTCTCTCATTGCATTCCCTCCATTTTTATACTGCACCTATTTTCTCATAATTCTGACAATTTGGCAAGTTTTTCCCAATTCTCTTTAAAGCAAAAAGTAGAGATACAATCTCTACTTTTTAGTGATTATTTTGATTTGACAGGTTTGTCTGCAAGAGCTTTAACGGCAGCATTAATGGTTTCTGCGTAAAGTTTTGCTCCTTCATCCTGCTTGGTCGTATCACTACCAAAGTGAACCTGGTCTGTTCCCTTCCAAATATCTGGATAATCTTTTGCTACTTGGTTCCAATCTGCAAGTGCTATATATGGATATTTTTGTGCCAGTTCACGCGCATAGCTTGCATACTGCTCTACATAAGGTTGCGTTTCCTGCGTTGTATCCCCCTCATATGGAGTTACTAAGACAAGCTGATGCCCCTTCGGTAGATTTGTTATCAGTAAATCTAAATCAGCCTTATAATTCTCAGGATTATTAACACCCGTCGCAATGACTACAATTTTAGGCAGGGCTTTATTCTGACTGTAATTCAGCATCAATTCATTTGCCTGTTTGGTATTTCGACTGACCTGACCATCAATCTGCGCATCTGGCAAGATTGCTTTAGTCCATCTGAAGCACGCAAGGTTACCGAATCTCCAATGATGGATACACCCTCAGCTATATTATAGCGACTGGCTTCTGCTTGATCCGCCATCGTTTTTGTTCGACTGATATTGGTTTGAGCCTGATTGAGACCATTAACCATCAAATCCGTTTCAAATGCACCTACTTGAGGAGCAGTCAGTATCACGATTAAAGTAATCAAACTAAGCACTCCTGCACTACCAGCAAAGACCGGTTTAATGTGCGGAATTTCTTTTGCCTTTTGCAAGAGTTCAGTAGATTTTCCTGCTATCAAAGGTTCGATGACATAGAAAGAAAGGGTTGCGAAGATATAAGAGAAGATGGTCGTTAAAATTACTGCCGGAATATTTCCCATTAACTGTGAGAAAATAATATAAAACGGCCAGTGGAAAAGATAAACAGCATAGCTAGTATCTGCTAAGAAGCTGATGATTTTTGGCTCTTTGATCGTCGGTGTTTTCTCATGCAAGACGCGTGCCGCAACAATCATCAGAAGCGCTGCTAAGCTTGCCAACAAGAAGCCAAGTATATAGGTAAAGAAATAATTAAATTTTACAAAGAAGGTCAATAAGAGCAAGACTCCTAGTCCAGCCCCAAAGACTAACAAGGTCTGTTTCAAATCCAAGCTTCTATTCAAACGTTTAAGAAGTGGCGTTATATGACGAACCCCTATTACGGTCGCAAGCACACTACCTAAGAAGAAGGGATAAACATGAGTCAAACTTGAAAAGTATACTGTTGAATAAGAACTTACAATAAAACTACCGATAAACATCGAAAGGAAACTGACGATAAAGGTAGCTGATGAAAGTAGAAAGATTGTTCCTCGTAGTTGTCCGCTTGATTTGCTCGCTTAGATAGGAACCAGACTGCCAACCCCCACAAGATATAATAATGAACTTCAACAGCTAAGCTCCAGTTGTGAACAAAGAGATGAGGGATAAACTGAGATTCGTAACTTCCTCCTGTCAGCATTTCATAGAAGTTAGTCATAAATCCTAGAACACCGGCAATCTGCCCACCAATTCCTGCCACATAATCTTGACGAACTAAGAAAGTGAAGGGCATAACGACGAGGACCATCAAAAACAACCGGCGGAAAAAAATCCGATAGAATCGTCGTCTGAAAAAAATCCTAAGATATCGATTTTCCCTTTTTTTGTCCAAACTCTTCTAATAAAAGTGAAGTAATTAGAAAAACCTGAGAAGGTGAAGAAGACGTCAACCCCAAAAGAAACCTCCTGGGAAAAAGCGTCTGAAAGAAATGATACAAAGAGTACCAAAAAGCAAACCTGTAATCCTAATCAAGGAAAAACCATTTAATACGCATACGAGTTTATTCTCCATTCATTAGATTGGCAAAAAAGCCATCTAATTTCAATCGATAGTACCTTTATTTTATCAAAAAAAACAGAAAAATCCTAAGATAAAACTTAGGATTTTTAGCTGATACTAAGCTAAATTTAGAAATTGCGTCCTGACTTGTTATAACCATATTTTTCAACAAAATGTTCACGGAATTCCAAAAGATTATCATCCATGATAGCCTGACGAACCTGCTTCATTAAGTTGAGCAAGAAGTAGAGATTATGGTAACTTGTCAAGCGGATACCAAAGGTTTCATCGGCCTTAAGCAAGTGGCGCAGATAAGCACGGGTATAATTCTTACATGTGTAGCAATCACACTCTGGATCAAGTGGTGTAAAGTCCTCCGCAAACTGAGCGTTCTTGACAACCAAGCGACCTTGACTGGTCATACAAGTCCCGTTACGAGCGATACGAGTCGGTAAGACACAGTCAAACATATCGACACCACGAATAACACCATCAATCAAGCTATCTGGCGCTCCTACTCCCATCAAGTAACGAGGTTTGTTCTCAGGAAGCAGTTGGGTCGTAAAGTCCAAAACTGCATTCATCTCCTCATGGGTTTCTCCAACAGCTAGTCCACCGATAGAATATCCTGGGAAGTCCATGCTGACAAGGTCTTGAGCTGATTGACGACGAAGATCTTCAAATCCTGCGCCCTGTACAATCCCAAATAAACCTTGGTCATGTAGACGACGGTGAGCTTTCAAGCCACGTTCAGCCCAACGGCTAGTACGTTCGATTGATTTTTTCACATAATCATAAGGTTGATAAAATTGGGGACATTCGTCAAAGGACATCATGATATCTGAGCCTAGATTATTTTGGATAGAGATGGCCTTTTCAGGTGAAAGGAACATCTTAGAACCATTAAGGTGATTCTTGAAGGTTACCCCTTCTTCTGTGATATTACGGCTATCTGCTAGAGAATACACTTGAAAACCACCGCTATCTGTCAAGATTGGTTGGTCCCAGTTCATAAACTTATGAAGCCCACCAGCGCGGGCAATGAGTTCATCACCTGGACGGAGCCACAAATGATAAGTGTTAGACAGGATAATTCCTGAACCCATCTCTTTCAACTCTTCTGGTGACTGAGTTTTAACAGTTGCTTGTGTACCAACTGGCATAAACATGGGCGTCGGGAAGGTACCATGTGGTGTGATAATCTCACCCAAACGAGCTCCCGTATGTTTTTCTTTCTTAATCAATCGATATTTGATTGGTGAATCTGACATTTTTTACCTCCGAAGCTGGGAAAGACAGTCCCAGTTCTTACTTTGTGCCCAAAGGCATACTGTATGATTCTATCAAAAAAAACAGGAACTGTCACGAACTATGGTATAATGAAAGAATGAAGTACCCAAAAATTAATTTAAAAGAAGTTCGCCAGCAAGCTAGACAATTTCAAGCTGAACACCCACGTCTGTTGCTTGTCTTTTTATTGCCAAGTATTCTCTTGATTCTATCTAGCTTCATCAGACCTTTATCCCTTCTCGACGAGGGCATTCTTGAACAGTCCTTCTTGAGTTTTCTAGGGATCACAATCCAATCTGCTCTCTTCCCGATAGCCGTTGGATTTACAAGCTCCATTATCCTAGCTGGTGCTCTCTTTACTACCATTAATCTTTACAGAATTTCTGAGATAGAGCTTTCCTTTAAAGATAGCCTGTCCTTGCTTGACAACCGCTTCTTTACCCAAACTTTTTTGACACTCTTACTCAAGCGTATCTATCTCTTTTTATGGAGCATTCCTAATCTTTTTGGTGTCTACTTACTCTTTTATAGCAGCGCCATGGCTCGTAAATTTGTGGAACTTCATCCTGAATTTCCATCTATCGACGTGACAAATCCAGATATCGAACACTTCCTACTTACTTTCGCTCTCTATTTCTTTGGTAGCGTCCTTGTAATGATTTTGGGAACCATTATTTATCTGCCGCAATATTATGCCTATTCCCAAGTTGAACTGCTCCTATGTGACACCCTTGCAATCGGAATTGCCAAACCGAGTCGCGTGTTGCATACCAGCCGCTTTCTTATGAAAGGCTATAAGTTCCAACGCTTCGTCCTTGATTTACAGCTACTTCCTTGGTATATCCTTATCTGGATTAGCTTTGGAATTGCAAGTATCTCTATCTTCCCTTATATTTATAGCAGCCAAATCTTCTTTTATCAAAGACTTCTCGAAATCAAACGCAGAAAAGTTTAAGATCAGTTATTAAAAACCAGCACCTTCATAGAAAGTGCTGGTTGTTTTTATTTTAATAAGAGGATATTCAAAAGAGTTAAAATAGCCGGTACACCTTGCTTTAGAATGATTTTTTTATCTGCTGTTAAGGCACCATAAGTTGCTGCTCCTATGACAAATAAAACAAAGATTGTTACGATTTCTAAGCTATGTGAGAAATAAATCCCATAGATAAGAAATACCCCTATCAAGGCATTATAAATCCCTTGGTTTTTAAACAGTGAAGTGACAGATGGTCGTACTAGTTCTTCTTTGTCCATATTAAAAACTCGGCTGGTTGCATCTGATTGGGTTGCCATACTTTCCAAATAAAAAATATAAAAATGTTCGAGGGCAACAAGAGTTGCTAAAACAGTGGTAATGATTGACATAGTGTTCTCCTTAAAATTCTATTTTTTCTAGACCTGATACTAGTTTGGCCAGTAAAGTCGTCAGTTCTTTCTGCTCAGTAGGCGACAGGATACTCTCCATCTGTTCCTTCACATTCAAGTGATGTTTAGTGGACTGACCAAGAGTTGTTGCTTTGCTTCTTGGGTTAATTCAACTAAGACTTCTCGCTGATTGATTGGATTACGCTTGCGACTGACATAGCCCTCTGACTCTAAAACCTTAAAATGGCGGGTCAAAGCTGCCTGGTCAATCTGTAACTTCTCTTGAACGGCAGTTTGGTTACAGGGTGACTTTTGCAATAAAAACTGCAGAATTTGATAGCGGGTCAAACTAATTCCCAATTTTTTCTCAAAAAGTTGAGTGATTGTTTGATCTGTTAAATGGAGCTGGTACAGTAATTCATTCATTTTTAGTGTTTTTCTCCTTTTGTCAATATTTGATTTATCAATAATTGACTCATCAATTATACTATAAATAAATTGACGATGCAAATCTTTTGCTCAATCCGAAAAAAGCCTCTTGGTTTCAATCCCAAAAGGCTATGTTTTTTATATTCTAGATAAAATCCAGCACTAACCTACCAAATCTGCTCGAAGGATTTCTCCCTCTTTATCAATGACGACTTCAATGGCATGCCCTGCAAAAATTTCCTCGCTATCATCATAGTAGAGAGTCAATTCCCCGTCTTCGTTGATCGATAGTTCACTCAAGGAAAGTGAGTTGGTAAAATACTCTTCTGTTAACTCCACATCATTTTCATCTGAATCTATCCAGTCTTGAGCTGTTTCCCACAGTTCTTTGACAATATAGTCTTTAATCCGAGTATCTTGAACTTGGAAAGTTCCCATAAATTTCTTTAAATCATCGAAAGAACTTGGAGGAAGACTTTCATCTGCACCCGCATCAAACATAGCATGAATCTTACCGCCTTCATAGGTGATGAAGCCTTCAAACCAAGAATAGGCTCTATTTAGGGTGAACTCACCAATAACATCTTGAATGATAACAGGTTTCTGATAGGTTTCGATCAAGGTCTCTAACCTAGCATCCGTAGATTGGTCATCTAGGTATTCCAGCAAGCGGTAGCAGTTGTTAGCAACTTCTGACATATAAGGCTCTAACTTCATGAAGGGACGTTTTTGACATTTGATACGGTGAACTTTGTAGGGCTCAAAGCTAAACCCCCAATGCTTTTCTTTAAATTCCTCTGGAGTCAGGAGCCATTCCAAACGTCCTTCAAGTTCAGAGAACTCCTGGGTTGCGACATTGACACTAGCTTTAAAATCAACGGACGGCATTAGACATCCATCTTTTAAAGAAGCAGCCCCATTTACATTTTGGAGGGTAAAAATCAAGAGTTCGACAATTTCTCCAGTAAATTCCTGTTCAAAATCATCTCTTGTTTTCTCAAATGGAGTTTTTAATCGATTTGTCATTCACTTCATCCTTTCTCTCTATGCTTAAAAGCGTTAGTATGGTTTTGTATTCGCTTACATTTTAACATGTTTTATATTTTATTTCACTTATCAATACTATTTTACACAAAAAGAAGCTACACATTTTAAATGTATAGCTTCTTATTATTCTTAGTTCATAGATACGTGAACGTGGTCATAGTGGTTTTCTGTGACGCTACCACGATCTGGCATTGGATTCCAAGTGTAGGCTGGTCCGTATTTGCTATCGTATGGTGCGTAGAAACGTTGTTTCCAGATGATGTAGTTGATTCCACGGCTAGCCATATTCTGAATAGCATACTCAGCAACCTGGTCGCCAAGAGCTGAGCTAACTGGGACCATGAAGTCAATCGCTAGACCTTTTCCGTGGTCACCTGGATCTCCTGGACGATAACCACTAAATGATGTGATACCGTATAACTTGGCAACTTCCTCTTTGAAGGCAGCTGTTTGTGGTTGTAGACCTGCATTTTCAGATTTAGATAGGGCAAGACCCGCGTAGTCAGGTGCTGCTGGAGCTGTATAAGTTCTCGGTGCCCCTTGAACAGGTGCTGCTTGGTAAGTTGCTGGAGCTGATTGAGCTTCTGTTACAGCCTCAGTTGTTGCTTCTGTTGTAGTTGTCTCCTCAACAGTAGTCGTTGTTTCAGCAGTTGTAGTCGTTGTTTCTTCAACTGTGGTAGTTGTTTCCTCAGCGGCAGGTGTTCCTTTTACAACTTCTGTAGTAGCTTCTACAACTGTTTCCTCAACAGTAGTTGTTGGTTCTGCGACCGTAGTTGTTTCTTCAACGACAGGTGCCGCAGCTTCAGTTGTTGCTTCTGTTGTTGTTGCTTCTGACGATACTGTAGTTTCTGCTACAGCTTCAGTTTCTTCAACTGGTTGTGTCAAATCTTCGACTTGAACAGTTTGTTCATCTACTGTTACTTGATTCGTTGTTAAATCTGCTGTTGCAGTTGTACCTTCGCCACCTTGAACTGTATCAGGGGTTTGAATTTCAACCTCTGTCACTTCTTCTTTTTCATTGACAGTTGTTGTAAGGACTGTCTCAGGGAAGATCAAATCAATATTGCTGATCTTGTTCAAGTTAGCAAGAACGGTCACATCCACTCCCAAAGCTTCGGCAATGGTACTTAAGGTATCACCATACTGAATCGTATAGCTTGTTTTATTCTCACTCTTAGCAACATCGTTTTGAATTTGCTCAACTGAACGTGGTGACCATACAATTTCTTCTGCTTGAGTCGCCAAGGTAGGGGCAAGTGATAGAGCCACTGTTGATGCTAAAATAATTCGTTTCTTCATACTATCAAACTCCTTTTCAAATGTAGTACCTGTCTATCATAACACAAAGAAAATAGAAAAAAAGCCCTTTTGGGGCTATTTAACAGAACTGTACATTCGTTGTAACAAATCGCATTACTTGAAATAGTTTGTTAGTTTCTTGTCATCAAGCTGACACATTCTTCTTGAAGAAATTCTAGAAGGAAAGCGAGCTAATGTCTTCTAAATGCTCTATCTGTTGATTACAAGGTACAGGTGAGGCAAGAAAATTGATACTCTGGATGCCACTATTTTGAGCAAATTCGATATCCAAGGTTCTATCTCCTATATAATAGGTCTGTTCTGGATCCAAGTGGTATTTATCGATAAGGTAGGTAGCTGCTTCTGGACTTGGTTTACGAGCAAAACCGCTCTGGCTTGTCAAAATTTCTATGAAATAAACATCCAATCCCAAATCTCGTAAAATAGTCAAGGCATTATCGCCTTTGTGGGTGTAGACAAATTGTTGAATTCCTTGCTGGTCTGCCCAAGCTAAGATTTCACGCGCCCCTGGCATCAGAACAACTTGAGCATTCTTTTCAGCCAAACTCTGAGCACGAACCTGATTGAGCCTATCAGCATCCAAGCCTCTTTCTTCTGCCACTTGCACCAGTAAATCCTGAACAGAATATTTCAAGATAAAATCCCGAACTTTTTCCTTGTCAAAAGGAATGGAAAACTGTGCATAGGTCTCCTCAATTCCTGACAAAATAGCTTCATAGGAGTCCAATAAGGTCCCGTCTAAATCCCAAATAAAAGCCGTTTCTTGCATTTCTTATCCTTTCAATGTCATATAAGATTTGTAACGATAGCGTAGGAAAATCCAACGGAAACCATTATCCAAAAGCGTTCCTGCCCAAATACCAGGCAAGCCCCAACCAAGAACAATTCCCATCAGGTAGCCTGTTCCGATACGGATACACCACATCCCGATACTTGTTGCATAAAAGGGAAGGCGGGCATTTCCCAAACCCTGCCAGACAGCTGTATAAATGACTGTCCCCGTCGTCATAGGAGTTCCTAGTAGAGAGAACAGCGTCACCAAAACACTGGCTTTAATAGCTACAGGATCACTGGTGTAGAGGTAACTTAGCGGTGTCCCAAGAGCATAGATACTAAGCGTCAAGGGCAACATGAGAAAGAGGGATAGCCAAAAAGTTTGCCTACTGAGCTTGTCCACCCTTGCCCAATCATTCTCCCCTACTGCTCGTGCCACCTGCATAACTGTTGCCGTAGCGACACCAAGGCAGGCATGTAGTTAAATTGAGTCAAGACTTCACCAATCGCATTTCCCGCGACTGCCTCCGTCCCAAAGGAAACAACCAAGGCAATAATGACTACATCACCAGACCTCATCATGAGACGTTCTCCCGCTGCAGGTAAAGCCAAGGTCAACAGTTCTTTATCCAGTCCAAACGTCGGTCTCGTATATGGAAGTTTTAATTGTGACCACAAAATCACAACCCCGATCAAGCGAGATAGAATGGTCCCCCAAGCTACACCAGCAATGCCCATATCAAGGATAAAAATAGCGATACTTGAAAAGACAATATTCAAGGCATTGGACAAGAGACTCACATAGAGGGGGAGACGAGGATTATGAGTAGCGCGAATCAAGGCACCCAGACTAGTCATCAAACCCAAGAGGACGATTGTCCCACCGACCAAAGCTAGGTATAGTCCACCACTCTCAGCCACAGACGCTTCTGTCCCCAAAAGGCCAATCATCTCTTGGCCCGCAAAGATGGACAAGGCTCCTAAAACTAAACTCAAGAGTAGGGTGATTTTGAGTGCTTCTGTCACATGGTAAGCCAGTCTAGACTGGTCCTTCTGCCCCAGACTTTTTGAAATGACGCTTGAAATAGCAGCTCCTAGAGCAATAAAAATTGCCTGGTAAATGGTGATAATATTGCCCGCTACAGATACACCCGAAATGGCTATCAAACCTAGATGGGCCACCAGATAGCTGTCCACCATCCCCATGAGCATCTGCAAGAAATTTTCACCCATGGCTGGCAGGGCTATGTTGAGAATATCTTTATATTTCTTAAACAATCCTTCCTCCTGATGAAAAGAAACTCAGTTAGTTTCCCAACCGAGTTTACTTCCTCTGTCTTAAAGTCCTAGATAAGATTCTACTGCAGCCTGCATATCTGCTGCTGCAACAGTTGTCTTGTGACGAACTGGAGCTGTTTCGAGGCCATCAACTGCTGGTGGCACAGCTACTCCTGATATTTCATGTAATTGAGCCAAGGCTTCAAAGTCGCTCAAACCTGATTGTCCAGTTACAGCTTCCACCGCAACCACTGGGAATTTGTAAGGACTAGCTGTTGATGCAATTACGGTCTTGGCCGCATCGCCTGTCGCTGCTTGGTATTTTTTATAAACTGCTGAAGCTACTGCTGTATGAGGATCCTCAATGTAAGAATCAGCCTCATAAACACGCTTAATTTCTGTTGCGGTCTCTGCTTCTGTCGCATATTCTGCCGCAAAGAGGTCAAGGATCTCTGCATCAAAATCAGTCAACTCATACTGACCTTGAGTGTTCAAGGCATTCATGAGTTCAGCTGTCTTTTCAGCATCATTTCCCAAAAGATGGAAAATCAAGCGCTCCAAGTTTGAAGACACTAAGATATCCATAGATGGGCTAGTGGTCACTTTAAATTCACGCTTCTTGTCATAAACACGAGTTTTAAAGAAATCTGTCAAGACATTGTTGTCATTTGAAGCACAGATTAGCTTGCCGACTGGTAGGCCGATTTGTTTGGCGTAAAAGGCAGCCAAGATATTTCCAAAGTTTCCTGTCGGTACGGTGAAATTGACTTTTTCACCCGCCACAATCTCGCCAGTTTTAACAAGCTGAGCGTAGGCATAAACATAATAAACAATCTGTGGTACCAAACGGCCGATATTCATAGAGTTGGCTGATGAGAACTGGAGCTTATTAGCTGCCAATTTTTCACGAAGGGCAACATCATTGAACATGTGCTTCACATTGGTTTGAGCATCATCAAAGTTTCCATCAATGGCGATAACATGAGTATTATCACCAGTCTGAGTGGTCATTTGCAACTCTTGCACCTTGCTGACACCATCTTTTGGATAAAAGACGATAATTTCAGTACCTGGAACATCTGCAAAACCTGCCATGGCAGCCTTCCCAGTATCTCCAGATGTCGCTGTCAAGATGACAATCTTGTTTTCCAAGCCATGTTTCTTAGCAGCTGTCGTCATAAAGTATGGCAAGATGGACAAGGCCATATCTTTAAAGGCAATGGTTGAACCGTGGAAAAGTTCCAAGTTGTATTGACCATCGAGTTTGACAAGAGAGGCAATAGCCGGTGTATCAAACTTGCTGTCATAGGCGTTGGTGATACAGTAGTCCAACTCTTCTGCTGTAAAGTCATCCAAAAAGGCTGACAAGACAAGCTTGGCCACTTCTTGATAAGAAGCGTCTTTCAATGTGTCAAAATCCAAGTCCACCTTTGGATAGCTAACTGGAGTAAACAAACCTCCATCTGTTGCCAAGCCTTGCAAAATCGCTTGGCTGGCTGTTACGGTATTTTTCGCGTCACGCGTAGATTGATAAACTAATGTCATAAATCTCTATCCTTTATCTATAGTCTCATTCATTATAACATGATTTTTCAGAAAATTCTCCCTTTATAAGAAAATTATAGAGTCAATTTTTCTTTCAAAGGCTCTAAATAAGTCATTTCTTGCTGACCTCTCATCTTAAGACCTTGCTCTGCTATAGCTAGCAAATCTTTTGAGAACTGGACAACACCAGCTTTTTCCTCATTTGTGAGTTGTTTCTTAGAAAACTGGCGTCTCAAAGATTTGTAGTCACGACCAAATCTCTCAAAGAAAGGTGCTGTTTCTAGATAAGTTTCAAGCTTGTCTAGATTCACCAACAAACCTAGATGAAAGGCTGCTGAAGAAAAAGTTCGGTCTAACGGCTGTGTACAAACACTACGGAATTCAACCGTCCCTCTAGTCGTCAAGTCTTGATATTGGTAACTACGGTGCGTTTGAAAATCCTTCTCTTGAGGGACAAGCAGAGTTTCTTTTCCATTTAGAGTATAGGCCGAAACTTCCTCAGTAGCTAGATAATCTCTGGCTTGAATCGGAGAAAAAAATAATAGGTTTCTCCATCTCGTTCTGCTGTAAAAATCGCAGAATGGTCTAAATAATCAAAGAAATCATCCTCATCTTTAAAGAGTCTGGCATTGACACCAACATTCTCTGGATAAATCCCATGCATGGAGTTTTTCCCAAAAGATATCTCGTGAAATCTGGGTGTCCCAGTCTGCTCCTGAAAAACTCAGAATTGGCAAACAGGTAAGCTTTGGCTGCCTCTATCTGTGTGAAAGCATTGATGACACGTAGGTAGTTAGCGGTCGAAACATCCAACTGGACTTGACTCCCACAGATGAAGGCCCCGTATTGCGGAAAGTTATGTAAATGCGCACTTTCTTGGTGACTCCCCATACTCAGATAATCCATCAGCATCTGATAGCGTGGATAAGCCACAGGTCGATTGTCATTTTGATTCCAGTTTGGGTGAATCCCCCAACCTTGGATAGCATGTTCCTTTTCGCCTAGCTTTTCTTGGATTACCTTCATATAGGCCTGAAAACGTCCTTCAACCTCTTGGATATTCTGAGCCCTACCAAAGGCAAATTCCAAGGTCGTGTAGGAAACCTCAAACAGAATTCGATCTTGACTCAACGGTTCTACAAGTTGAATCGGATTGCCCTCCTGGTCTACTTTTTCAACTTCCAGACTGAGAGCATCAATCAAAAAATGCATCAAGTCCTTGCTGATTTCAATATCTGTAGGTTGGCCTTTGGTATGAACGATAGGAAACTCCAACTCAATACCGATATAGAGTTCTGGATTTTCTTTGATATTTTTTAAATAGCGGTCTTTTAATAACTGAATTGAAGGCGACATACATACCTCTCATTCTAACTTCTCATACTAGAAATAAATTACTCTCTATTATACCAAAAACTCCTAGAGATTAATCTTAGAAAACCTGTTTGCAACCTCGCTCCCTAGATTTGAGACCAAACAAGTTCCTATTTATATGAAGTTTTATTTAACTACGTTAGATATTATTGTTCAAATTTCACAGACTTATCAACCAGTTAAGCGATTTCATATTTTTTTGCATAAATCTCCTTGTATTATATTAAACATTGTGATATGATTCACATATAGACAAAAAAGAGGGCAGTTCAAATTTGACTTCACTTAAATCACGATTTAAGGCAAGCCCCTTTTCCTCTGCACCTCAACTACTAACCAAGGAGGATAGCTATGAAAGCTGTTGTTGTAAATCCAGAAAGCACTGGTGTTGCTATTGAAGAAAAAGTGCTCCGTCCGCTCGAAGCTGGGGAAGCACTTGTTGAAGTTGAGTACTGTGGTGTTTGCCATACAGACCTCCACGTTGCCCATGGTGACTTTGGAAAAGTTCCAGGACGTATTCTCGGTCACGAAGGGATCGGTATCGTAAAAGAAATCGCTCCTGATGTTAAGAGTCTAAAAGTTGGTGACCGGGTCAGCGTTGCTTGGTTCTTTGAAGGCTGTGGCATATGTGAATATTGTACAACCGGACGCGAAACCCTTTGCCGTACAGTAAAAAATGCTGGCTACTCAGTTGATGGTGGTATGGCAGAACAATGTATCGTAACTGCAGATTATGCCGTTAAGGTTCCAGAAGGTCTCGATCCAGCCCAAGCTTCTTCAATCACTTGTGCCGGTGTTACTAGCTACAAGGCTATCAAAGAAGCAAAAGTTGAGCCAGGTCAATGGGTTGTACTCTATGGTGCTGGAGGACTTGGTAACTTAGCTGTTCAATACGCTAAAAAAGTATTCAACGCTCACGTTATCGCAGTAGATATCAACAACGATAAACTTGCTCTAGCTAAAGAGGTTGGTGCTGATATCGTGATTAATGGTCTTGAAGTCGAAGATGTTCCAGGCCTTATCAAAGAAAAAACAAACGGCGGTGCTCACTCAGCTGTCGTAACGGCTGTATCAAAAGTTGCCTTCAACCAAGCAGTTGACTCTGTTCGTGCAGGCGGTCGTATAGTAGCTGTCGGACTCCCTTCAGAAATGATGGATCTAAGCATCGTTAAAACAGTTCTTGACGGTATTCAGGTCATCGGTTCCCTTGTTGGTACACGTAAAGATTTGGAAGAAGCTTTCCAATTTGGTGCTGAAGGTCTCGTTGTTCCAGTCGTTCAAAAACGGCCTGTCGAAGATGCCATTGCTGTCTTTGATGAAATGGCTGCTGGTACCATCCAAGGTCGCATGGTTCTAGACTTTACTCATTAAGATAGATAATAAATAGCAAAACGAGGTAGGGACAAAAGATCCCGCCTCGTTTTTTAGCAATAAAATTTTGACATAGCAATTTATTGAACTTAAAGTTCTTTTTTTAACGCTCAAGATCACTATTGACGAAAACGTCATTTTTCTATCCACATTCTTTAAGCATCCAATGGTTGAAGTATAAGGGTCTGGAACTAAGATACAGAGTTCTGGTTCGTCGATTTCTGTACTATGACTTTTTATATTAAATTTTTTTACTATTCTCTAGACAAAATTACTAAATATTGATATATCAACATCTATATTAATAGGTTTGTCACGCTACTTTTTAGGATTTATTATAAGTAGTTGATTTTTTGCTGAAAACGGTTTATACTTAAAGAGTCTTAAAGTTTTCTTAAACTACAAGTCAAACATTTTATAAGGAGGAATGACAATAATGAGTATCGGAATCATTATTGCGAGTCACGGTGAATTTGCCGCGGGTATTCATCAGTCAGGATCTATGATCTTCGGTGAACAAGAAAAGGTTCAAGTTGTAACCTTTATGCCAAACGAAGGTCCAGATGATTTATACGCGAAGTTCAACAATGCTGTGGCTGCATTTGACGCAGAAGATGAGGTTCTAGTATTGGCTGACCTTTGGAGTGGTTCTCCATTTAACCAAGCTAGCCGCGTAATGGGAGAAAATCCTGAGCGTAAATTTGCCATCATCACAGGACTTAACTTGCCGATGTTAATCCAAGCCTACACCGAACGCCTGATGGACGCTAATGCCGGAGTGGCTAAAGTTGCTGCAAACATCATTAAAGAAGCCAAAGATGGCATCAAGGCTCTTCCAGAAGAGCTAAACCCAGCTGAGGAAGTTGCAACTGCTGCAACTGCTCCTGTAGCCCAAGCTGCTATTCCAGAAGGAACTGTTATCGGAGACGGTAAATTGAAAATCAATCTTGCACGTCTTGACACTCGTCTTCTTCACGGGCAAGTAGCAACTGCTTGGACACCAGATTCAAAAGCAGACCGTATCATCGTTGCTTCAGATAACGTTGCAAACGACGAATTGCGTAAAGAGTTGATTAAACAAGCTGCTCCTAACGGAGTAAAAGCTAACGTTGTGCCAATCAAAAAATTGATTGAGGTTTCAAAAGACCCTCGTTTTGGTAACACACACGCCCTTATCTTGTTTGAAACACCTCAAGATGCCCTTCGTGCTATCGAAGGCGGTGTACCAATCAAGACTCTTAACGTTGGATCAATGGCTCACTCAACTGGTAAAACAATGATCAACAACGTATTGTCAATGGACAAAGACGACGTTGCTACATTTGAAAAAATGCGTGACCTTGGTGTTGAATTTGACGTACGTAAAGTACCAAACGACACTAAAAAAGATTTGTTTGACTTGATTAGCAAAGCTAACGTTCAATAATTAACATTAAATAGAAAAGGAATAAAACCATGTCAGATATTTCAATCATTTCTGCTATCTTGGTTGTAGTTGTTGCCTTCTTCGCAGGTCTTGAAGGTATCCTCGACCAATTCCAATTCCACCAACCAATCGTCGCATGTACCCTTATCGGTCTTGTAACTGGTAACCTCGAAGCTGGGGTTATGCTTGGTGGATCCCTTCAAATGATCGCCCTTGGTTGGGCAAACATCGGTGCTGCAGTTGCTCCCGACGCTGCTCTTGCCTCTGTTGCTGCTGCAATCATCATGATTAAAGGTGGTAACTTTACTACTGAAGGTATCGCAGTCGCAACTGCAACTGCTATCCCGCTTGCCGTAGCTGGACTTTCTTGACTATGATTGTTCGTACAATCTCAGTTGGTTTGGTTCACACTGCAGATGCTGCTGCTAAAGAAGGAAATATTGCAGCTGTTGAGCGTGCTCACTACTTTGCCCTTGCTCTTCAAGGTCTACGTATTGCTATCCCAGCTGCACTCTTGCTTGCAATGCCAACTGAAGCAGTTCAAGGCGTATTAGAACTTATGCCAGAATGGCTTAAAGGTGGTATGGCTGTTGGTGGTGCCATGGTCGTTGCCGTTGGTTACGCTTTGGTTATCAACATGATGGCTACTCGTGAAGTATGGCCATTCTTCGCTATCGGTTTTGCTCTTGCAGCAATCTCTCAATTGACTTTGATTGCCCTTGGTGTCATCGGTGTTGCCCTTGCCTTCATCTACCTCAACCTTTCTAAACAAGGTGGAAACGGTGGCGGAGGAGCTGCAACTTCTAACGATCCAATCGGTGATATCCTAGAAGACTACTAGAAAGGGGAACAATCATGGCTGAAAAAATTCAATTATCAAAATCAGATCGCCAAAAAGTTTGGTGGCGTTCACAATTCCTTCAAGGTTCTTGGAACTACGAACGTATGCAAAACTTGGGTTGGGCTTACTCTTTGATCCCAGCTATCAAGAAACTTTACACTAAAAAAGAAGACCAAGCTGCTGCTCTTGAACGTCACCTTGAGTTCTTCAACACTCACCCATACGTAGCTGCTCCAATCATGGGGGTTACTCTTGCACTTGAAGAAGAACGCGCTAACGGTACTGAAATCGATGACGCTGCTATCCAAGGTGTTAAGATCGGTATGATGGGACCTCTTGCCGGTATCGGTGACCCAGTCTTCTGGTTTACAGTTCGTCCGATCCTTGGTGCCCTTGGTGCATCACTTGCTGCAACTGGTAATATCGTTGGACCGCTTCTCTTCTTCTTTGGATGGAATGCAATCCGTATGTCTTTCCTATGGTACACACAAGAGTTTGGTTACAAGGCTGGATCTGAAATCACTAAAGACATGTCAGGTGGTATCTTGAAAGACATCACTAAAGGAGCTTCTATCCTTGGTATGTTCATCCTTGCTGTCCTTGTACAACGTTGGGTTTCTATCAACTTCACTATCAACCTTCCAGGTAAACAATTGTCAGAAGGTGCCTACATCAACTTCCCAGAAGGTGCTGTTACAGGCGGAGAATTGAAGGGTATTCTTGGTCAAGCACTTAGTGGTTTAAGCTTGGATAGCGTTCAACCACAAACGCTTCAAGGTCAGTTGAACTCATTGATCCCAGGATTGATGGGACTTCTCCTTACTTTCCTTTGCATGTGGTTGCTTAAGAAAAAAGTATCTCCAATCACAATCATCCTTGCCCTCTTTGCAGTTGGTATCGCAGCTCGTTTCTTCGGTATCATGTAATCTCGGTGAGAATGTACAAACAAAAAAAGAATCAGGTTCATCACCTGATTCTTTTGGCTCTTTGTCAAATAGTGTTGATGAAGAACCTAATGAAAAAAGAATCCAACAAAAATTGGACTACCTGTCTCCGGTTGAATTCCGAAGACGGTAGCCCTAGGGTGTTTTTATTAAATTCTCACTTTTTGGGGTCAGTCCCTAAGCCTGATAGTAATTTTTTGTTCATACTATTCCCCTTTAGTCATTTACTACTTTAAGTTTCATTGCTTTAGCCACTTCTTCTGCCTTGATCCCTTAGGTGTATGAATTTCTACATCTGGATTACAGTTTTTCACAAAATAGAAGTATTCTGTAATTTCTGTTACACTTGCTGGAATTGTAATGGATTTAATTGATGATGTACCCCAGAATACTAATGTTCCAATACTCTTTGTGCCTTCTGGGAAAGTTACTTCTTCAAGAGAACTACATCCATTGAAGATATCATCTTCTACTGTTTCTATTGACTTACCTAAGTAGACATACTTTAGAGCTTCATCAATCGCAAATGCAGTTTTTCCAAGATACCGTACTGTATCTGGTAAAACGATTGCCTCACAATGTTCCAAGTTCGCAAGACCACGTTCTCCTATTGCGATAACAGGTTTACCCTTAATTTCCTGATGTAGATATTCTTGCTAATATCAAATATTTCTATTTAATCTTCCTATAAATATACGCATGTTAATATATTAATATCTTTAAGTATTTATAACTATAGTTCCTTAATTTTCCCAGTAAAAAACGAAAGGCACCACAAGTTATTTATATGTTTTCTTTAAACGATTCATGTACTTCTGTCGCAACTTCTCGCCCGTCTTTAATTGCGGTTGCGATAGATTGAGGACCCTAAATATGCATCACCTGTTATTATTTATTTCTATTGTATTCTGATGTTGACCGAAAGTCAAATTTTTTTACCTTTCATCTAGAACACTAAAGTCTACTTTTTGTTCAATTGCTGCAACGACAAGATCACATGGAATAATATGTTCACTACCTGCCACTTCATGCGTTAATCTTCTTCCACTTTCATCTGATTCACCAAGTTCCATTGTAATAACCTTTACACCAGTTACTTTCCCACTCTCATCACGCAATACTTCTTTAATATTCTCTAAGAAATGGAATGTAACACCTTCATTGTGTGCATCTTTGATTTGTAGTATAGCTTCTAGTATATTGTTCATATGGTCATCATCCTTTTTGTTTTAGGTTTAGGCGCTTTTAATATAATGGATGTTGGCCTTTTTGTATACACTAAAAATAGGGTTGGTGGAAAATTTCCATCAACCCTAAAAAAATTATAGAACACACAAAAACCCTGACCAGAGATGGTCAGGGTTTTGTATTTCAAAAATTATTCTGTAAATTCTATAGTTACTTTTTACTTCAGAATCCATTGAAGAAAAATATTGTTTTTATAATAATTGATTGCAGATTCTTTAATTTCACTCTTAAATTTATCTAAATACTCTGCTTGTTTATCACTAGAAAGTTGGTTTGTGACCAATTTCCCAGTATCAACATCTTCTGTAGTCCCACTTAATAACTCTCCATGACTATCATATAAATCATAAGGATCATCTTTTGAAAGTTCAACACCAATTACTTCCAATTTTGGAACAATAACCTTATATTCTTTTTCGCTTATTTGTTCAACCTTTTACACTACTTTTTAATTCCAAATTTAGCGTTATAATTTAAAAATTACTAATGCTGCTTTTTTTAGAGAACAGCACATCAAAGCCAAAAAAACTTGAGTTGTTTTTTTGTTTCAGAAATAATTTCATTAATTCCCGCATTCAAAAATACAACTTCATTCACTTTTTCAATACTTTCGATATTAATTGACGATTTGACTTCTGATTTATGTTCCTTAGGTAAGAAAAAAATAGCACTCCAATAGCTATAATAGCTATTAATACCAGATTCAATAGAACACTAAACTTATTAAATTTCTTCTTTTAATATAGACAACATAAAAAAACCTCACTTTAAATAATCTATCTAAATTTTACACATTCTAAAGAAAAACAGTCAATATTTTTTTCGTACTATCTTCTAAAAATTAATTGTGCCTATTAAAAAAATGAAATTAGTTTGTTGCATTTGATTATATTTTTTTGAACACCAAATCCATTTAAAATTGAGTGCTATTTTGAGCACTAAAAAAGGGCTCTTTGTCAAATAGTGTTGATGAAGAAATTTAGGAAGGGATTAAGCAACTAATTGTTGCTTAATTCCTTTTTGTTTTAGGGCCAAACATTTTTGTTATTAAAATAATCCTATTTCTAAAAATAGTAATAGTTTCTAAAAGCCGTAGGCATTTCTTTTTAAGCACTTTTATTTTATTGTTTATTCCTTCAATAGGGCCATTTGTTCTAGTTGGATACTCACAAGTATTTTGAATATATGGCAAGTAAGTCATAAGAGTCTTTAATACTCTTTTTAAACCAGGAGATAGGTCTAATTGCGTAGCTGCTTCAATCGTTTCCTTGAATTCTATATAATCTCTATCCTGTATACATTCACGAGGTGAATGTACAACCTCATAATCATTTTTTTAGAGATGGATTGTTTTCTAAGATATAATCTACGATTCCTTTACTTGTTATGAAGCTTTCAAAAAAAGCTTATAACGATTATATTTATAGTTCTGAAGTTCATTAGGGTTCTTTAAAATTAACTTCCAATAATGTTTTAACTTTCGATATAATTTAGGATTTTTTTATAACGATGCTGATTCATGATACGTACCCGAGTTCGATTTAGTTCTCTATTCAAGGCTTGTACAATGTGAAAAAGGATCAATGATAATTTTTGCGTTAAGAAACATTTCTTTTATTAATTGAATGTATGGCAAGTACATATCGATGGAGATAGTTTTTCACCTTTAATCTAGTCTTAGGCTCAAAACGATAAAAAAATATTGTTTTCAAACTGTAAGATTTTTCTATCTCGTACAACATCGACCAACTTGTGTGTAGTGCTATCACAAATAATGAAGCTCATATTACTATCGGAAGATTTAACAGATTTAAATTCATCAAAACACAAATGCTCGGGTAAATCATGTAATGGTTTAATCGTTAATAATCGTGCTGTATCATCTATGATACGTCTAACGGTATGAATTGAAACATTTGTTTCTTTGGCAATATATGTTTCAGATACTGTTTCACTTATTTTTGCCTTAATTTCATTTTTTAATCGTTTCGAGATATGACAGTATTTTTCTACAATTCGACTAGTATCTGCAGTAAATGAAGAACCACATTCTCTACAGAGAAATCTCTGATTTCGTAGATTTAAGTAGGCTGGAAGGCCTGAAACAGAACAGAGAGTGATACGAGAAGTTTTCGTCCCGTTTTTAACTATATTGTTATTTTGGCTAACGCACCCACAAACGGCACAAAATTCTGGTTTATGCGTATATGTAGCTGAATAAAATAAAGATTTTCTATTTTTTAATATCTTCTCTTGAACATTATTATCCCAAATAATGTTTTTATCTTTGATTTGTAGTGTAGCTTCTAGTATATTGTTCATATGGTCATCATTCTTTTGTTTTAGGTTTAGGCGCTTTTAATATAATGGATGTTGGCCTTTTTGTATACACTAAAATAGGGTTGGTGGAAAATTTCCACCAACCCTAAAAAAATTATAGAAACATTCTTTTTTTATATCTCATTTATTCTGCCAAGGCACCCATTGGATCCCATGGTGCAAGGACGATTGGTTCTGCTTCATAAGCAGCTCGTTCTTCTGCTGTCAGTAATTCTTTACGGACAACGATTTGGTAAGTATATTCGTCCATCCAAGCATCTGAAGCAACAAAGTAACCATCTGTTCCGACCTTGTCTCCCCATGAGTTTTCAACTTTCCACTTAGTTGATTTACCATTTTCATCCAAATCAACACCTGTCAAGACCATAGCGTGGGTCATCAAGCTTTCGCTGTAGTCCAAACGTCCTGCCTTGTCTTGAGTGAGTTGAATGTCCATACTTGATTCAAAGTCATAAACATCTGTCGCAAGGATTCCTGCTTTACGGTTGCTGAGCTGGCCGACATCTGAACCAAACCAGACAGTTTCTCCTGTTTGCATTTGGGCAATGGCCAATTCTTTCAAGCGTTCCATCGGTACGTTGATGTAGCGAACTGCACGGCTACCAACAACATTTCCCAACATCTCAACTGTGTAAGATCTACCGTAAGGTTTATCAGCAGTTGGAGCATTGATCACAGAAACATAGTCTTCTAGTGGAAGGTCAACATATTTCTTGTAAAATTCTTGTGGCGTGATGCCTTTTTCACTTTGGTAGTTGTTATCCTTATCGCGATAAGCAAAGTCAAATTGACGTGGTGGGAGACCTAGTGACATGGCAAGGAAATTAAAGATTTCTTGTAAGAGGTCTTCTTTCTTAGCTTGAACCGTCGCTTGGTCAGCGCCAGAAGCCAAGAGGTCACGCAAGATTTGAGCATCTTGACGAAGCAATTTGTTAAGGATTGCATTGAGCTCACGGCTACTGCTAGATGAAACAGACTCTGGATAAACAGACTTAGGAACGACACCGTATTTCTCAAAGAGAGAAACTACCATATCCCACTGACCACCATCTTGTTGTGGGGTTTGGAGTAGGAAGCTAACCTTGCGGCTTGTCAATTCTTGGTCAGCAGTCGCAATGACTTGCTCCAAGAACCAGTTAGATTTCATACTTGTCCCAGAAGAAGGTGTGGGCTTGTGACAATTCAAAGTTTTCAAGTTTGTATTGAGAGATGAGTTTGTGGCGGAAAGTATTAAGTGCCGCAAACATCCAGCAACGACCAGATGCTTTCTGGTTAGTGACCTTGTCCTTAGTCAAGTCAAGTGAGAAAACAGGTGTGTTGTCTACATGGCTTTGGCGACGCTCTAGGGCTGTAAAAATTCCATTGTGACTGGCAGCATTTTCGATAGCTTGGTATTTTACATTTGCTTCATAGTTGGCAAATAATTTATCTGTAAATGATTCTTGAATCGCGTTCATAAAATCCTCCTTTTTTCTTACTGTCTATTATAACGCTTTTCACAAAGGAAGCAACCAAAAACTGAAAAAGGTAGGGATATTTCCCCTACCTTTTCCGATTATCCAGTTTATTGAACACTCTCAAGCAAAGCTTCTAGTTCTTCCTTGGTTAAACGACGCCATTCTCCACGTTTCAAATCCTCATCCAAGGTCAAAGTTCCCATGGTTAAACGTTGCAAGTCCACAACTTCCTTACCACAGTAGGCCACCATCCGTTTGACCTGGTGGAATTTCCCTTCTGCAATAGTCACTCGAACCAGACTTTCAGCCTTTTCCCTATCAATAGACAAAAGCTCCAGTTTGGCAGGCTGACAGGTAAGTCCTTGAGCGGAATGCCTTGCGCAAATGTCTCAACATCTGCATCTGTCATCATTCCCTTGACCTGCGCCAGATAGGTCTTATCCACATGGCGTTTTGGTGAAAGAAGAGCATGAGCCAGCTTGCCATCATTGGTCAAGAGCAAGAGTCCATGCGTATCGATATCCAAACGTCCTACAGGGAAAACTTCCTTGGCACGTGCATAGTCATCCAACAAATCCAAGACTGTCTTGTGTTTAGGATCTTCAGTTGCTGAAATAACACCCTGGGGCTTGTTCATCATATAGTAAACAAACTCCTCGTAGTCTAATTTTTTACCGTCAAAACAGATCTCGTCTGTCTCTTCATCAATTTGTAGCTTTGCAGATTTTTCTTTCTTGCCATTGACCGTCACGCGCCCAGCCTTTAGAAAGTTTTTGACTTCCGTCCGACTCCCAACAGCACAGGCAACTAAAAATTTATCTAATCTCATAAAACTATTATAGCATGAAAATTCTTGGTCTTAGAACAAAAAAAGCCGCCTGATTGGGCGACTTAATTTTTTTATAGGAGATTATTATGAAAAAAAGTTTTAGGGAGTATAAGTTAAGTTCTTCTTAACTTATGAGATAAAGTATACAGCTCCTATCTTAAAGTTTCTTTTTTTAAATTTCATACTTTTTTTAGGCCTTGTATTATCCTTTTTCACAACAATCGTAATATCAATTTCTCTTTTTAAAACAATATGTCTCAAATGCTAATTTCATCAGACTAAGTCTATCAGAACTGGTAGGTGTTGAATTCTTGAAGCTTATTCTTCCACCCAAAAACAGGACATACTATTTTCCTCCCTTTTGCATTATTCTCTATATATTCACAAAGGTCATACAAAAATTGAAAAAAATAGTCTCTAATATCTTCTAAAAATCATCGTATCATTTTCATCAAGGCTGGCAATTTTAAGTAGATAGTATATAGAAGAATCATTTTGCAATGTTACAATTCGATTAGCTTCCCTTCTTACATCTTCTAAATCAAGTACATTAATTCTATTAAGAAAGTGAGAATATACAGACTTTGAACTAATTTTTAGTTTTATCAACCGTTAAATCATCATCAGTTGCAATAACCCGGATATAATCATCATATTTCGTCTTGAAAATATCATCATAATAAATCTTTAGATTTAATTTTTGTGTATTACTCAAAAAAATTTATATCTATTCTTCTTGTAAATATATGCAATTATAAATGAACTTAACAAGATTAATATTTGACAAGTAATATATTTTTGTAGGCTCGTTTGGAATCAATGGCTGTAAAAATTGTATACCACCAAACCATGCTAATGTAATTGGTCCATACTCTTTAATTTTACTAATCATAATACTCCTCTACATTTCTATAATAGTATTTTGGGGGATTCTGTTTCATATTTGAATTTAAATTATTTCGTCGTTTGTTATTTATGTCATCTAATTCAATATCACAAATATCCACATGTATATTTTTAGATCCTTTATGACTCGAAAACCACACGCCTGTACTCTTCTTTATAAGGAACAAAAATTTGAACTCCAATCTTCTTTCCCGGATTTACTTTTTAATCATACTTTCTATCCCTTTGAAAAGAATTTCTGAAATAGCCTCTGGATAGCCTTCATAGCCATTCTGTTCTGAAAGGGCGTCGATGATATTTCTAATTTGACCGTCTAATATAATGGTTACTGCAGGAACGAGTTCATCTGAATCCTCTTTTTCTAAACATCTCTTGCATAATTGACACTTTGTTACTCATATTTGCTCCAATCTTTTTTATAAATTTAATTCTAGCAATCCATGAAACTTATTATTTCGTCGCACCTTCCGCAACCAAATCATAAGGGAAATACGGAACACCTTCCAATTCCTTGTAATCCAAGTCCTTAAGCTTGCAGAGAGCGCCAGATTCAAAGGACCAATAGCCATAATAATTATCAATATTCTCTTTATGCAGGTCATACCAACCTGTATCCCTATGTCCTGGATACCATTTCTTAGTTACATATTCTTTGAGCAGTTTGAGGGCCTGTTCAGCAGTCTCTTCTTCAATGATTTTTCGAGTAACCCCATAGGGTCTTGGGAAATTATAGTTTATCCGAATCGTCCACTCTGGATGACGTGATTGAATCAAGTAATCTATCAAATAATCCTCTGGATCATCTTTTTTGACCAAGTCTACTAACTGATCAAAAATCTCCTCATCAATCTCTAAAAGAATTCCAATAGAAAGCGCCCGAACCATTTGAAGATAGCCAGAATTGCTCTGCCAAACAGGAAGAAGGCTGTTGACAAAGTTAATATATTCCTCTTTAAAATCTTCAATAGGATAACCTGCTGTATAGGTAGCTACTAGAACTTTTTCAGTTAATACTTTAATTGTCCTCTTTGTATTTGCAATAACTTTGTCATTTGTTAGCTTGTATCTTTGAACTCCTTCCTCTGTATCCTTCATTAAATTCTTAATCTTTTTTTCGTTTTTTTCATTTATTTGTTCTTTTTTTCAAAAATCAATTAACTTTACTAATCTATCGCTCGTTGTTATTTTATCCCTTAAAATCATACTTTTTTTCTCCTATGAATTTATACAATCTCATCCTATACTTTCGCGTCTTCCGCAACCAAATCATATGGAAAATATGAAAGTTCTTCACTAGATATTCGTTAACCAAATTAGTTTTTTATCACTTTATTCCTCCTATGTACATTATTTACCACACAGATGTAGAGAATGAACAAGAGAACAGAATAAATCAGCAATCCTAAAAACTTTGCATAGACCAGGTAAGCTATCAAGGAACCTATCAAACTGATACTACTAATATTCATAAATAAGAATGCAAGAGTTCCATTTTTCTTTGCTATTTCAAAAAACTCGGAGTACTCAAGGTCCGTAAACAATGCAGGAAAAAGATCCAAGTCTTTGTTAGAGTAGTCAACTACAAATTTCCCTATGAGTAAGGAAAGAAATGTACATAGAATGAAGCTAGAGTATTTGATAGTAGGTATACTAAAAATCGTTAATCCATTCAGCAATCTAATAATGGGGAGAGAGAGTAATGTGAGTCCAAGAGTATAGTAGTGCTGATTCTTAGAGGTTCTTTCTAGAATTGAAAAGTAAAGTCTCTTTTCTTTTAAGTCATAATAGACTATTTTGTTTTTATACAATCCTAGATTAACTAGCTTCCTATTGTTCTTGATTCTTTTAGTCATTGTTCAACATCTCTTTCTCAGCCCACTGGACTTCCATTTACTCTATTCTCAGAAAAGCTCTAGCCTTACTTCTTATACTGAGAAATCTTTGACCTTTGTCAACATTTCGCTGGTATTGCCCTTTATTAAAAACCATCATCACCTCAAGTTCACAACAAAAAAAGCCGCCTGATTGGGCGACTTAATTTTTTTATAGGGAGATTATTATGAAAAAGTTTTAGGAGTATAAGTTAAGTTCTTCTTAACTTATGAGATAAGTATACAGCTCCTATCTTAAAGTTTCCTTAAGTATTTTTAAATGTGAGATTTTCCCATTTTACTTGCCAGTTTTTCTTAGATAAACGCTGTTGATAAAGCTTCATCCGGTCGTCATTTTCTAAAAAATGGGGAGTTGGAGAAACCTGAAAGTTCAAAACATCCTCTAAACCATATGGATCAAAGAGCTCTAAAGTTGCGTCAGCATGCAAGCGAAGTCCTATCGCCGTACAACGTTCGGGATATTTACTCATAGCGTCACAGGAATTCACATACGGTTCCGTATGGGGACTATGCTGATGCATATAGGCTTGATTTTTCAACTCCCACTGATACTGGGGGAAGTCCTCTCTCAACTTGTTTTCTATTGCTAGCGTTTCTTCATAACTCACCTCTGGGTCAAAGAAAATCACATCCACATCCGTTTCACGGTCAAAAGCTGGTTTCTCTGACAAAAGATTCCAGATAAAATTTCGAACCGAACCAGCTGCTAACCAGGAATCTTTCAACTCTAAATCACGAATGATAGTCAGAATAGCCATCATATCAGGATTTTCTCTGAAAGAGTCTAAAATATCAGCCTTATTTTTCAATATATTCATACCCCAAATGCTCATAAGCCTTGGCTGTCGCAACTCGTCCTGAACGAGTCCGCATGATAAAGCCTTTCTGGATCAGGTAAGGTTCATACATATCCTCCACTGTCTCACGCTCTTCGGCGATATTCACAGAAAGAGTCCCGAGACCGACAGGACCACCACCGTACATCTCAATCATGGTGCGAAGGATTTTTGGTCCACATAGTCCAAACCTTCATGGTCTACATCCAGCATAGTAAGAGCCTTATCCGTAATGACATCATCAATCAAGCCATCGCCCATAATCTGCGCAAAGTCACGCACGCGCTTGAGGAGACGATTGGCAATACGAGGAGTGCCACGACTGCGTAAAGCTAACTCGGAAGCAGCCTCGTGGGTAATTTCCATCTCAAAGATATCTGCCGTTCGCTCAACAATCTCCGTCAAGTCAGCATGGGTATAATATTCCATGTGGCCTGTAATCCCAAAACGGGCACGAAGAGGATTCGAAAGCATCCCAGCACGAGTCGTCGCCCCAATCAAGGTAAAAGGTGGCAAATCTAGATGGACACTACGGCTAGCTTCTCCTGCACCAATCATGATGTCAATGTAGAAGTCTTCCATGGCACTGTAAAGTACCTCTTCTACCGACATGGGTAAGCGATGAATCTCGTCAATAAAAAGAACATCTCCTGGCTCCAAGTCATTCAAAATTGCTACCAAATCACCGGCTTTTTCGATAACGGGACCAGACGTCTGCTTGAGATTAACTCCCAATTCATTGGCAATGACAAAAGCCATGGTTGTTTTCCCGAGACCTGGAGGGCCAAATAAAAGAACATGATCCAGCGCCTCATCACGCATTTTTGCTGCCTCGATAAAGATTTGAAGCTGATCCTTGACCTTGTCTTGTCCGATATATTCACGTAAATATTGGGGACGGAGGGTACGTTCTACCAACTCCTCATCACCCATGATTTCATTATCTAAAATTCTACTCATGTTCCTATTATAGCAAAAATCCAGCCTACAAACAAAAAAGCCACCTGATTTGGTGGCTTCTTTAGGGAGATTATTATGAAAGAAAAGTTAGGATTTCTATTAAATAAAGTTAGGAGGTCTTTACTTAATAACTATATGATACAGAGAAGACTTAAAGTTTGCTTAACCTATAAATTTTTATTTTTTTTGCTAGAGATTTTAACTACTACCAACCAAAGCAGAAAAGTTAGGAGGCAGATACTCACCACTATTAAGTATGTTTCTTCCTTTGTTAAAAGGTTCTGCCAATTAAGCCGGATTCCTAATTTTTCTTGAAACTCTTCTAATAAGCTACTATTCCCCATAAATGTAGTTTCTAATTGCTCCCTCATTAAGACCTGTCTATAGAGAGAAGCAAGATAGGTAGCCGGTGTGCACTTCATGAGAACTTGAGCGAAGTTAGGAAGAATTCCCATTGGTACATAAGTTCCTACTAAAAATCCTGAAGCTGTACCTACAATGGTAGCCAATTTACCCAGACTATCTACTGACTGGAAATGGTAAATCAAGAGTGCATTTACCAATGTTGAAAGGAGACTACTTAGCAGCATGATTAAACTTATTTCAAATAGCTTACTCATTGCTGGAATTTCTTGAAAATAAAGGCTCATAACAATAAGCATAAAGGCTTGCATAACAAAGGAAATGATAAGGCTACTAATAAGATAAGACAGTTGCAAGCCCCAGCTCCCTAAGTCTGTCAAAAAGAGATCCTGATCCACTTGATTTTCACGATCTTGTACCATCTGGGTCAAAGCTGTAAAACTGGTTGTAATCCCAGTCACAGCCAAGGTTCCACCCATCAGCCAGTTATTTAATAGACTCTTATTATCAGGAAGTTGGGACCAGGCATCCATCAAATTTTTCTGCAAAAAAATGATATAGAGTAGAAAGGAAATCAAAGCTCCCAGTAATGAGAAAAAGACTCCTGAACGATTTCGAAAAATACAACAAAAAAATCACGTTTTAATAAGGCTAACATTAGCGCACCTCTCTTCCTGTAAGGGCTATGAAGGCATCATCCATAGTTCCTGGACGAAATTCAAAGCTAGCAATCTTCTCACGAACTTGGGTCAAATAATCAATAGCTTCCAATTGGCTCTTAGGATAAAGACTATACTCAAACTCATTTTCCTTTTCCACAGGCATATTTTTTTAGGTAAGAATTTCTCCACCTGCTTGTCTTTAAAACAAATTTTTTTAAAAAGATTGGAAGCGTACTCACTTTTAATTTCAGCAGCAGAACCTTGGGCAATAACCTTTCCATGATCTATAATATAAAGTTGATCTGCCTCATCTGCTTCATCCAGATAATGAGTCGTTAAGATAATAGTCATCCCTTCATCTCTTTGTAGACGATACAATAAATCCCAAATGGATTTGCGAGTCTGAATATCTAGTCCAGTCGTAGGCTCATCTAGAAATAAAATATCGGGATTGGCTAGGAGAGCCCGAGCAATGTCAACTCGACGTTTCTGTCCTCCTGATAAAGTTCCATAAAGTTGTTTCTGAAAAGCAGTCAACCCTAGTTGATTGATTAAATCTTCCACACGACCACCTTTAATCCCCTTATACTGCTGAGCGCGAATGGCTAGGTTTTCTTTGACCGTCAACTTTTCATCCAATACACTTGCTTGAAAAACAACTCCAATCCGAGTATTGGGCGCATAGATGATTTGACCATTAGTTGCTCTTTTAAGTCCGATTAACATTGAAATCGTGGTCGATTTGCCAGCCCCATTAGGGTCCTAAGATTGCGTTAAAACTTCCTTTTTTAAACTCTAAATTTATATCTTTTACTGCTGTATGGTCTCCATAGTTCTTAGTGAGGTCTTTTGCTTGTAAAATCATATTTCCTTCCCCCTTTTTTACACCTTCAGTCTAACAAAAAGGAAAAAGAAAAAATATAGTTTGGTGCTATGTGGTCGAAATGGATGATTATGTGGTCAATTCTACCTTAAAGCTTCTGCATTTGAACATAAAAAAAGCCACCTGATTTGGTGGCTTCTTTAGGAGATTATTATGAAAAAAAGAAAAAGTTTAGGATTTCTATTAAATAAAGTTAGGAGGTCTTTACTTAATGATTACATGATACATGAGTAAACTTAAAGTTAACTTAAGATAAAAGAATTATTTAAATTTTTTTCGATCTACCCAAATCATTCCTGTACAATCATAAGTAGATAAGGTTTCAAACCCCAGAGAACGGTAAAAACCCAAGTTTTTTTCTGTCAGTTCAGTCGCTAGTTGTATTTGGTAGGCATCCTTATAGTCAGCTAAGGCTTCTTTCATCAAGTTACTACCAATTCCTTGGCGCTGATAGCTAGGCAAAACAATCAAATCCTGGACAAAAACGGATGAAAAACCGTCTCCAACCAGACGCACTAAACCAACGATTTCCTCACCATCACGCGCAAGATAAGTCGTTAGCGAATGAGACAAGGCCTGCTCCAACATCTGGGGTTGATGTGTATAGTTTGTCCAACCAACTGCCTGATAGAGATGTAAAACGTCATCAATTGAAACAGAGGATTCTTTTGTAAATTTTATCATAGTAGAACCTTTCTAACATTGCCTAAGCGATTTTATCTGCTGCCCATTTTTATCAAAATTTTCAGGATGCAACCACGCTTCCAAGCGAGCTCTGACTTGAGGCCAGTCCTTATCGATCATAGACAACCAATCCGTATCTCTGGTGCGACCTTTATAGATAACAGCTTGACGGAAGGTTCCCTCATAGACAAAGCCCAAACGTTCTGCTGCTTTTCTAGATGGAAGATTAAGAGCGTCACATTTCCACTCATAGCGACGATAGTTGAGTTCTTCAAAGACATAACGAGCTAGCAAATAGTGGGCTTCTGTTCCCATCCTGGTCTGTTTGAGAGCCGGAGAAAAGGTCACCGCGCCAACTTCAATGGTGCAATTGGCTTGGTCAATACGCATGAGAGAAAAAGTCCCCAACGCCTTTCCAGTCACTTTATCGATAATCGCGTAGTAAAAGCGATCCTTTCGCTCAATCATCTGCTTTAAAGCATTGATTAACTCTTCTAGATTAGCCACAGGTGGTTGAAAAAGGTAGGTCCACATCTCACGAGGACTATCTGGGCCATAGACAGCTAATAAATCCTCTGCATGCTTTTCCACCGATAGAGCTTCTATAATCGTATATCGCCCTTCTATCCGTATAAAGTGAAGGCAAAACTCCAGGTGTATCATCTACAGATTCACCAATCATCTGACCGTATTCATTTACTGGCATAGCTTCTCCTTGTCTCACACTTATAAGTTTAAAGATGTGAATAGTATATCACATCTCACAGGTAATCTACAAAAAATCCTCCAGATTCTACTCTGAAGGACTTTTAAATTTATTTCGTTACGATATTTACAAGCTTATTAGGTACACTAATTACTTTCATGATTTCTTTGCCATCAATCTCTGCTTTGACTTTCGTCAGCCAGAGCAATTTCTTGCAATTCTTCGCGTGAAAGGTCTTTAGCGACCATGAGTTTAGCACGGACTTTTCCTTTGATTTGAACGACGATTTCGATTTCGTCCTCAACCAATTTGCTTTCGTCCCATGTTGGCCAAGCTACATAAGAGATAGACTCGCCTGTTGCTGCGACTGTTTGCCAAAGTTCTTCTGCCAAGTGTGGCGCAAATGGAGCAATCAATTGGATAAAGCCTTTGGCGTAGTCTACATAAAGTTTGTCTTCCTTGTTGGCAGCATTGACAAAGACCATGAGTTGGGCAATGGCTGTGTTGAACTTCATAGACTCGATTTGCTCAGTGACAGATTTAACAGTTTCGTTGTAAACCTTGTCTAGAGCGCCATTGTTTTCCGCAACGATTTCTTTGGTAGTGATCAAACGGTATACACGGTCTAAGAATTTACGGCTTCCTTCCAGACCTTCTTCAGACCAAGCGATGGAAGCATCAAGTGGGCCCATGAACATTTCATAGACACGAAGGGTATCAGCACCGTATTGTTCCACCACATCATCTGGGTTGACAACGTTCTTGAGGGATTTAGACATCTTGGCTGGTGCTTGCTCCAACTCTTCTCCTGTTTCCACATGGAAGAAGGAACCGTCACGTTTTTCAACCTTGTCAGTTGCCACAAGTGCCCCACGGTGGTCACGGTAGCTTGTTCCCAAAATCATTCCTTGGTTAAAGAGTTTTTGGAATGGCTCCTTAGTAGGTACAACACCAAGGTCATAGAGGAATTTATGCCAGAAACGAGCGTAAAGCAAGTGAAGAACGGCGTGTTCTGCCCCACCTACGTAGATATCGACTGGCAACCATTGTTTGAGAAGGTCCTCATCAGCTAATTTCTCAGTATTGTGTGGGTCGATATAGCGGAGGTAGTACCAGCTTGAACCGGCCCATTGTGGCATGGTGTTGGTTTCACGACGACCTTTGACGCCATCTTCGCGGGTTACTTCCAGCCAGTCTGTCAAGTTAGCCAATGGGCTTTCACCAGTACCTGAAGGACGGATATCCTTGGTTACTGGCAAGACAAGTGGGAGTTCACTTTCTGGAACAGCTGTCGAAGTCCCATCTTCCCAATGAATAATTGGGATTGGTTCACCCCAGTAACGTTGACGGCTAAAGAGCCAGTCGCGGAGACGGTAGGTCACTTTTTCTTGACCAAAGCCTTTTTCTTCTAACCAAGCCACAATTTTAGCAATGGCTTCTTCTTTGTTGAGACCGTTCAAGAAGTCAGAGTTGACGTGAAGCCCATCTTCTGTGTAAGCAGCTTCTTCAACATTGCCACCTTCAAGTACTTCTACGATTGGAAGTCCAAATTGTTTAGCAAATTCCCAGTCACGTTGGTCATGAGCAGGTACAGCCATAACAGCACCTGTTCCGTAGCTAGCAAGAACGTAGTCCGCAATCCAGATTGGAATTTCTTTGCCATTAACAGGGTTGATAGCATAGGCACCAGTCCAAACCCCTGTTTTTCCTTGGCAAGGTCTGTACGAGCCAAGTCTGATTTGAGGCTTGCTTGGTGTTTGTAGTCTGCTACAGCCTCAGCTTGTTCCGCACTTACGATGGCATCTACTAGTTCATGCTCAGGCGCCAAAACAGTGAAAGTCGCCCCAAAAAGAGTATCTGGACGTGTCGTAAAGACGGTGAATTCCTTGTCAGTCCCTTTCACTTTGAAAGTGACATTGGCACCAGTTGATTTACCAATCCAGTTGCGTTGCATATCCTTGATAGACTCTGGCCAGTCAAGGTCATCCAAGTCATTGAGCAAGCGCTCTGCATAGGCAGTGATTTTAAGCATCCATTGGCGCATTGGTTTGCGGACAACTGGATAGCCTCCACGCTCAGATGTTCCATCTGGAAGAACTTCTTCGTTGGCGATAGCTGTTCCCAATTCTTCCACCCAGTTTACTGGTACTTCCGCTTCATAGGCCAAGCCTTTTTCATAAAGCTTGGTGAAAATCCATTGCGTCCACTTGTAGTAGTTCGGATCTGTAGTATTGACTTCACGGTCCCAGTCGTAAGAGAATCCAAGCGCATTGATTTGGCGTTTGAAGTTGGCAATGTTTTCTGCTGTGAATTCTGCTGGGTCATTACCAGTATCCATAGCATATTGCTCTGCAGGCAAACCAAAAGCATCCCACCCCATTGGGTGAAGGACGTTGTAGCCTTGCGCACGTTTGAAACGGCTAAGGATATCTGTTGCTGTGTAGCCTTCTGGGTGCCCTACGTGCAGACCTGCTCCAGATGGATAAGGGAACATGTCTAATGCATAAAACTTCGGTTTTGACGCATCTGTTCCTGTCTTAAATGTATGATGTTGGGCCCAATAGCCTTGCCACTTGGGCTCAATTTCTTTATGATTGTAAAAACTCATGGTCTCTCTCCAATTTTGTGATGTTACTATTATACCATTTTTGAGGGAATTTGAAAGACGAGAAATGTTCTTTTGGGCTTGGATGGAAAGAAAGACTGAATCGCAAATCCAGCTTATTTAGCAGTATAAAAAATTAGCTAACACTTGAAATTAACTTATATCGATTATTTATCTCTTCCATCTTTTTCCCCTAACGCCTTTGACTCATATTCCCCGTTTTAGATTTCTTTAAGGTTTTTTTATTATATCCTATAGAACTCTGCAAATTATAAACATTAAGCAAGTCGTAGAGTAAAAATGTTCGTAAAAAAAGGAGACTTTTATGAAAAAAACTACTATTCTTTCTCTCTTGTGGATGGATATTTCTTACTTTATCAGGATGTTCTTCAACAACAGAAGCGGAAACTAGCTCTGAAAAAGGTTCAGATAACACCTTGGTTATCTACTCGCCTAACCCTGAAGACCTTATCGAAGAAACAATCCCAGCCTTCGAAGAAAAAAATATGGTATTAAGGTTGACTTAGTACAAGCCAGCACTGGTGAATTGTTCAAAAAAAGCTGAGGCTGAAAAAAAGAACTCCCTGTAGCCGATGTCATTTTCGGAGGCTCCTACGCCCTCTTCTCTTCTAACGAAAATCTTTTTGAACCTTATATTTCTCAAGAGAACGACCAGATAATCCCTGAATATCAAAAATAAAACTGGATTCTACACGCCTTATACACTTGATGTCAGTGTCATCATTGCCAATTCAGCTCTTACAAAAAGATATTAAAATTGAAGGCTACAATGATCTACTCAATCCCTAAATTAAAAGGAAAAAAATCGCAACTGCTGATCCAAGTAATTCTTCTAGCGCCTTTGCTCAATTAACAAACATGCTTGTGGATCAAGGTGGCTATGAAAATGAGCAAGCTTGGACATATGTGAAAAATCTATTTAGCTTAGTAGACGGGAAAATTGCTTCTAGTTCTTCAAATGTCTACAAATCTGTCGCTGACGGAGAAATGGCTGTAGGACTTACCTATGAAGATCCTGCCTTGAAACTCTTAAACGATGGCGTTGATGTAAAAGTCATTTATCCAAAAGAAGGAACTGTCTTTTTGCCTGGTAACGCAGCTATTATCAAAAATGCCAAACACATGGAAAACGCTAAAAAATTTATCGATTTCCTTCTTTCCCAAGACATTCAGGATAAACTAGGAACTGAAACAACCATCAGACCCATTCGAAAAAATGCTAAAACCAATAAAAATATGAAATCAATGACAGAAATCAATATCGCCACTGAAGATTCCGAGTACGTCATCCAAAATAAATCAGCTATTCTTAAAAAGTACAATGATATTTTCACTAATATTCAATCGAAACAGTAAAAGAGGTTCACTATGAGTGAGATCAAAATTATTAACGCAAAAAAAATCTACCACGACATTCCTGTCATTGAGAATTTAAATGTTACGATTCCAAAAGGAAGTCTTTTCACCATTCTTGGACCTTCAGGTTGTGGAAAAACGACCCTTCTTCGAATGATTGCAGGCTTCAACAGTATTGAAGGCGGAGAATTTTACTTCGATGATACTAAAATCAATAATATAGAACCCAGCAAACGCAACATCGGCATGGTTTTCCAAAACTACGCTATTTTTCCACATTTGACTGTCCGAGATAATGTTGCTTTGGTCTTAAACAAAAAAAGGTTCCAAAAGATGAATTAGTTCAACAAACTAATAAATATCTGGAACTAATGCAAATTGATCAATACGCAGATCGAAAGCCCGATAAGCTCAGTGGTGGACAACAACAACGTGTCGCCTTGGCACGTGCCTTAGCTGTTAATCCAAGTGTTCTCCTCATGGACGAGCCACTTAGTAACCTGGATGCGAAACTTCGCTTAGATATGCGCCAAGTTATTCGAGAAATTCAACACGAAGTGGGAATTACAACTGTATATGTGACCCACGACCAAGAAGAAGCGATGGCTATTTCAGACCAGATTGCTGTTATGAAAGACGGAATCATCCAACAAGTCGGACGACCAAAGGAACTCTATCATAAACCAGCTAATGAGTTTGTGGCAACCTTTATTGGACGCACAAATCTCATCCCAGCCAAACTAACAAAACGGAGCGACGGTGCTTATATCGTCTTTTCAGATGGCTATGCCCTCCCTATGCCAACTCTTGATCAGGCTAAGGAACAGGCTATTCTTGTAAGTATCCGTCCCGAAGAGTTTATCAAAGATGAATCTGGTGATATTGAAGGAATCATTTCAGATAGTGTTTATCTTGGACTCACCACTGAATATTTCGTAGAGACTGTATTTTCTTCAAAAATACAGGTGAGTGAAGAATCAACTTTTGAAGAAGATCTTCAAAAAGGGGATCGAATTCGTCTACGAATCAATACTCAAAAGTTAAATGTCTTTTCTGCAGATGGTTCCCAAAATCTTATTACAGGAGTTGGTTATGAAAGGTAAAAAACTAAATATTTGGACAGCCTCCTCGTTCTTCATCTTTCTTACCTATCTTATTTTTCTTGTTTATCCTATCGTTATTGTACTCAAGCAAGCACTCATACATGAAGGTAAATTCTCACTAGCTAATTTTGAGGATTTCTTTAGTAAATCCTATTACACTGAAACACTCGTAAACAGTTTTAACGTCTCCATTACTTCTACTGTAACTTCCCTAGTTTTAGGGACCTTATTAGCTTATCTCTTTTCTATATATGACTTCAAGGGAAAGAAAGTTTTACAGATATTGATTATCATTGCTTCCATGTCAGCTCCTTTCGTAGGGGCATACTCCTGGATTCTCTTGTTGGGACGAAATGGTGTCATCACTAAACTCTTGACCAATGCCCTTCATCTTCCAGCTATTGATATTTATGGCTTTAAAGGTATTGTACTTGTGTTTACACTTCAGCTATTCCCATTAGTTTTTCTATACGTGGCTGGAGCCATGAAAAGAATTGACCATTCTCTTCTTGAAGCCGCTGAAAGTATGGGGGTATTTGGATTCAAACGAATGATAACAGTTATTTTACCCCTTTTAGTTCCAACTTTACTTGCTGCTGCCCTACTCGTATTTATGAGGGCATTCTCCGACTTCGGAACTCCTATGTTAATTGGTGAAGGATATCGAACTTTCCCTGTTTTAATTTATAATCAATTCATTAGTGAGGTTGGCGGAAATTCTGCATTTGCATCTGCTTTAGCAATCATGGCGATTATCATTGCTTTAACAATCTTTCTTATCCAAAAATATATTTCCAATCGCTATAGTTTCAGCATGAATTCTCTCCATCCAATTGAGCCGAAAAAAACTACAAAAGGAAAAATGGTAGCAATTTATGCAACAGTATACGGAATTGTCTTATTTTCTGTTCTACCTCAATTATTTTTGATTTATACCTCTTTCATAAAAACATCAGGTATGGTATTTGTCAAAGGCTATTCTCTAAACAGTTACAAGATTGCCTTCAATCGCATGGGAGCTAGTATTTAATACGATTCGCATTCCTTTGATTGCTTTGATTCTAGTTGTTTTATTTGCATCATTTATCTCCTACCTAGCTGTTAGAAAACGAAATTTGTTTACAAACTTAATTGATAGCCTTAGTATGGTACCTTATATCGTACCAGGAACAGTTCTCGGTATTGCCTTTATCTCTTCATTCAATACAGGTATCTTCGGAAGTGGCTTCCTTATGATTACAGGAACAGCCTTCATCTTGATTATGTCCTTATCTGTAAGAAGACTCCCTTATACAATCCGCTCATCTGTTGCTAGCTTACAACAAATATCACCTAGTATTGAAGAAGCAGCTGAGAGTTTAGGAAGTAGCCGTCTCAATACTTTCAGTAACATCACTGTTCCAATGATGTTACCCGGTATTATTTCTGGATCTATTCTATCATGGGTAACAATGATTTCAGAACTTTCTACTTCGATTCTCTTATATAATGTTAAAACTAAAACAATGACCGTAGCTATCTACACTGAAGTACTTCGCGGGAATTATGGTGTGGCAGCAGCCTTATCTACAATCCTTACTGTCTTGACAGTTACTTCCTTGTTATTGTTTATGAAGATTTCTAAAAACAACAGTATTACGCTCTAGTTTTTCTTCTAAAGACAGCCAAATGACTTATTGGCTGTTTTTTTATTCTCTCTTACTCAGTTTGCTCTTCATAAATAATATAGATGCAAGATAAGACTTTTTATGGTAGAATATAGGAAAGTGCTTTCTCAGAAGGAGGGGGAAATGAACAAACAAACCATCGCTGTTTTAGGGCCTGGTTCTTGGGGTACTGCTCTGTCACAAGTTTTAAATGACAATGGACATGAAGTACGTATCTGGGGAAATATTCCTGACCAAATTGACGAAATCAATACACAACATACCAACAAACGCTATTTTAAGGATACTGTTTTAGACGAAAAGATTGTTGCCTACCATGATTTAGCAGAAGTCTTGAAGGGCGTTGACGCTGTCTTGTTCGTAGTTCCAACTAAGGTGACAAGATTGGTAGCTCAACAGGTAGCTGCTGTTCTTGATCATAAAGTGGTTATTATGCATGCTTCAAAAGGTCTCGAGCCAAATAGTCACAAACGTCTTTCAACCATTCTTGAAGAAGAAATCCCCTGAAGAGTTCCGCAGTGAAATTGTGGTTGTATCTGGTCCTAGTCACGCAGAAGAAACAATCGTCCGCGACATCACCTTGATTACTGCTGCTTCTAAAGATTTACAAACAGCTCAGTATGTTCAGACACTCTTTAGTAACCACTACTTCCGTCTTTATACCAATACAGATGTGATCGGAGTGGAAACAGCTGGTGCTCTTAAAAATATCATTGCTGTTGGTGCAGGGGCCCTTCATGGACTTGGCTTTGGTGATAATGCTAAGGCGGCGATTATCACGCGCGGGCTTGCGGAAATCACTCGTCTAGGAGTCAAGCTTGGAGCAAATCCACTGACTTATAGCGGACTTTCAGGCGTTGGTGATCTAATCGTTACCGGAACTTCTATCCACTCACGTAACTGGCGAGCAGGTGATGCTCTTGGGCGTGGTGAAGCCTTGGCAGATATCGAAGCCAACATGGGAATGGTCATCGAAGGAATTTCAACAACCAAAGCTGCTTACGAATTGGCGCAAGAGCTTGGAGTCTATATGCCTATTACCCAGGCTATTTACCAAGTTATTTATGAAAATGTTAATATTAAAGATGCTGTTTCTGAACTTATGAGTAACGAGTTCAAGGCAGAAAACGAGTGGTCATAAACCACAGTTAGAAAGGAATCTCATGATGCAAAAAGTTAGAAAAGCCGTTATCCCTGCTGCAGGACTTGGAACTCGCTTCCTTCCTGCTACCAAAGCCTTGGCTAAGGAAATGCTACCAATCGTAGATAAACCAACCATTCAATTCATCGTAGAGGAAGCTCTTAAGTCTGGAATTGAGGATATTCTTGTTGTAACAGGGAAGTCAAAACGTTCTATCGAAGACCATTTTGATTCAAACTTTGAACTAGAATATAACCTCAAGGAAAAAGGAAAAACGGATCTCTTAAAATTAGTTGATGAAACAACAGGCATGCGCCTTCACTTCATCCGTCAAACACACCCACGTGGACTCGGAGATGCCGTTTTACAAGCCAAAGCATTCGTTGGGAATGAACCTTTTGTGGTGATGCTGGGAGATGACCTCATGGATATCACTGATGACAATGCTGTCCCATTGACCAAGCAACTTATGAATGATTACGAAGAGACTCACGCTTCTACTATCGCCGTAATGCCTGTACCACACGAAGAAGTTTCTGCCTATGGTGTCATCGATCCTCAAGGAGAAGGCAAAGATGGACTTTACAGTGTTGAAACCTTCGTTGAAAAACCAGCACCTGAGGACGCACCAAGTGATTTAGCTATCATCGGTCGTTACCTCCTCACACCAGAGATTTTTGGTATTCTTGAAAATCAAAAACCTGGAGCGGGAAACGAAATCCAGCTAACAGACGCTATTGATACCCTCAACAAAACCCAACGAGTATTTGCTCGTGAATTCAAGGGGGCTCGTTATGATGTTGGAGACAAGTTTGGCTTTATGAAAACTTCAATCGACTACGCACTTAGACATCCTCAAGTCAAAGATGACTTGAAAACTTATTTGATTAACCTTGGGAAAGAACTCTCAGGAGAAAAATAAGCCCTTAAACCAGGTTGAAAATACCTGGTTTTTTTGTTGCCTAAACACCTCCAAAGCTAGTCCAAGCCTAATTTCTTGCAATCATTGCTTTTATGGTATAATAATAAGGAGTGAGGAAATAAATGAAGAATAAATTATTATCTATGAAAGAAAAAGGACTGGCCTTACTGGAGTCCCTTAAAACAAAACTAAAAAATATACATCTAGGGAAAAAAGGTCCTAAAAATTCTAAAAAGAAAAAGCAAACCAAAACGAATATTTGGACTATCTTTGCCAATATCTTACTGGGAATCAAGGCAACCTTTAATACCCTATTCATCATCGCCTTTCTTGGTGGACTTTTAGGTACTGGGGTTGTTTTCGGTTATGCTGTATCTCTATTTGACAACGTGACCGTCCCTCAAACAGAAGATTTAGTCAAACAAGTGAACGATATTTCATCTATCTCTGAAATTCGCTATGCTGACGGTTCCATGATTGGCGCTATTGAAAGTGACCTCCTTCGGACATCTGTCGCATCAGATGCTATTTCAGACAATCTCAAACAAGCTATCGTTGCGACCGAGGATGAACATTTCGCAGAACACAATGGAGTCGTTCCTAAAGCGGTTATTCGTGCTAGTCTAGGAAACTTTATCGGACTTGGTTCTTCTAGTGGAGGTTCTACACTAACACAACAGCTCATCAAGCAACAAGTGGTTGGTGATGCTCCTACACTAACCCGTAAAGCTACTGAAATCGTGGATGCCTTGGCCTTAGAGAGAGCAATGAGTAAGGACGAAATCCTAACAACCTATCTCAACGTTGCTCCATTTGGTCGTAACAATAAAGGGCAAAATATCGCAGGAGCTCAACAAGCAGCCAAGGGTATTTCGGTGTTGATGCCTATCAGCTAACGATACCTCAAGCAGCCTTCATAGCAGGATTGCCACAAAGTCCTATCTCCTACTCACCTTATGAATCTACTGGGGAGATGAAGAGCGAAGAGGATATGGAACTTGGTATCAAGCGTTCCAAAGATGTTCTTTACAATATGTATAGAACAGGAGTCCTCAGCCAAGAAGATTACGAAACCTATAAAGCATACGACATTAAGCAAGATTTCTTACCAACAGAAAGCGTAAACGTAGCTTCTAGAGGTTATCTCTACTTTACTGCACTTGATGAAGCAACGAATCTCATGTATGATTACTTGGTGAAAAAAGATAACGTTTCTGCTCAAGAACTCAAGAATGAAGCTATCCAAAAATCCTATCGTGAATTAGCCGAAAAAGAAATTCAAAATGGTGGTTACCGTATCACAACTACAATCGACAAAGCTATCCATACTGCCATGCAAGATGCAGTCGCAAACTATGGCTATCTAGTCGACGATAATACCGGTCAACCTGAAGTCGGAAATGTTTTGATGGATAATCAAACGGGAGCTATCTTAGGTTTTGTTGGTGGCCGCGATTACCAAAGTAACCAAAACAACCACGCTTTTAATACCAAACGTTCTCCTGCTTCAACTACTAAACCAATCCTAGCCTACAGTATTGCCATTGATCAAGGTTTGATGGGAAGTGCAAGTGTCCTATCTAACTATCCAACTAACTTTTCAAACGGAAACCCAATCATGTATGTCAATAGCCCTGGTACAGGCATGATGAGCTTGAAAGAAGCCCTCAATTATTCGTGGAACATCCCAGCCTACTGGACTTACCGCACCCTCCGTGAAAAAGGAGTCGATGTTCGCTCTTACATGGAAAAAATGGGCTATGAAATCCCGGAATACGACATTGAAAGTTTGCCTATGGGTGGAGGAATCGATGTTACTGTAGCTCAACATACAAACGGATACCAAACCTTAGCCAACAACGGTGTTTATCATAAAAAAATTCATGATTTCGAAAAATCGAAAAAACTAGTGGTGAGGTTATCTATGAGCACAAAGACGAACCTGTTCAGGTATACTCTAAAGCGACTGCAACCATTATGCAGAGCTTGTTGAGAGATGTTATTTCGTCACGAATCACTTCAAGCTTCCAGAGCGATCTTGCTGCGATCAATCCAAGTTTAGCGGGTGCTGACTGGATTGGTAAAACTGGTACAACCAATGAAGATGGTGATATGTGGCTCATGCTTTCAACTCCAAGATTGACCCTTGGGGGCTGGCTTGGTCACGATGATAACCGACCACTTGGTAAAGGTGCAGGACACTACCGTAATGCTAAATATATGGCTTACCTGGTAAATGCTATTCAGCAAGCTTCTCCTTCTGTTTGGGGTTCTGAACGCTTTAGTCTTGACTCCAGCGTCACTTCTTCTCAAGTTCTTAGATCGACTGGTCAGAAACCAGGTAAGGTTACTATTAACGGTAGAGAAATTGAAGTAACTGGAGAAATGGTAACCAGCTACTGGGCAAACCAAACTGGTGCTCCGACTACTACCTACAAATTCGCTATTGGTGGAAGCGATGCTGACTACCAAAATGCTTGGAATACTATTTTGGGAAGCTTACCAAAAGCATCTACTTCCTCATCAAATAGCAATAATAACAACAATACTAACAATCGTAATAATAACAATAATAGTGCTACCAACAGTAATACTGGTAACAGTAGTTCTACACCAAATAACAATAGTAATCCACCTGCTTCTAGCAGCCAACAGCAATAAGATCGGATTGTTTGAGAGTGAGAAAGAAAATTTCTGAAAGAAATGATTTTTCTCCACTCTCTTTTTCCTTTTTTCATTTCATGGTACAATATGTACATGAATAAATATCAAAAGAATATATTTAAGGGAACTATCTATTCTCTCCTTTCTGGCTTAATTTGGGGAATCTGTGGAATTTTAGGAGAGTACTTTTTTGCGCATTATCAAGTATCTTCAGGCTGGATTACCTCCATGCGTCTCCTCGTCGCAGGTAGTGTGGTACTCATCTTGTCTAGCTTTCAACTCCGATCCCAGCTCTTCGATATCTGGAAAAAACGAAAAAATTACCTGCCTTTTCTGGCCTATGCTATCTTAGGAATTTTCTCTGTTCAGTTTTTCTTCTATCTCTGTGTCGAGTACTCCAACGCAACCACTGCCACCATCCTCCAATTTATCAGCCCTATCTTTATCCTCCTGTACAATCGCATCATCTACAAGAAAAAAGCTTCAAAAAGTGCCATTTTTTATGTCTTGATTGCCATGATTGGAGTTTTTCTGATGGCTACAAAAGGAGATTTGTCTAAGCTGTCAATTACTCTTCTAGCTCTCATAACAGGCCTCCTTAGCGCTCTGGGACTCATGTTCAATGTTATATTACCCCAGCGCTTTGCTAAAAATTATGGGTTCGTACCTACTGTTGGATGGGGCATGATTATCGCGGGGCTTTTTAGTAATGTTCTCTATCCTGTTTACGAGATTAGTTTCCAGATTGATGCCATTAGTATCTTGATTTGTTTGACCATCGCCTTTTTGGGAACGGCTTTTGCCTTTCCTTTCCATGAAGGCTGTTTCCCTAGTCTCACCCTTGGTAGTATCGGTCGTCAGCGCAAGCGAACCGCTATCCTCGGCGATTCTCAGTGTCCTATTCCTTGGTATGGTCCTAGATGGTTTCTTGGTACTAGCCATGATTTTGATTATCGTGCCTATGATTTTTTTATCAATTGAAGAATCAAAATCAAATAATTAAACACCCTCTTTTGATACTTAAGGCTTCAATTTTGAAGCCTTTTTTGGTAGAATAGTAAGCATTACAAAGAGTGAGGAGACATCTATGACTGCTACAAAAATGAATGCGCAAGAAATTATCCAATTCATCGCCAATGCTGAGAAAAAGACAAGTGTAAAAGTGACCTTTGAGGGGCAACTTACTGGATCTATCCCTGCTTCTGTTACCAAGCTTGGAAATGTTCTTTTTGGAGACTGGAAGGATATCGCACCTCTTCTTGAAGGACTAACAGAAAATAAAGATTATGTTGTTGAGCAAGACGCTCGCAACTCAGCTGTACCTCTCCTTGATAAACGCGACATCAATGCTCGTATCGAACCAGGCGCTATCATCCGTGACCAGGTTGAGATTGGCGACAACGCTGTTATCATGATGGGAGCTGTTATCAATATCGGTGCTGAAATCGGTGCTGGCACTATGATTGACATGGGTGCTATTCTAGGCGGACGTGCTATTGTCGGTAAAAATAGTCACGTGGGTGCGGGAGCTGTTCTTGCAGGTGTTATCGAACCAGCTAGTGCAGAGCCTGTCCGTGTCGGTGATAATGTTCTCATCGGTGCTAACGCTGTGGTTATCGAAGGTGTTCAAATCGGTAGCGGTTCTGTTGTTGCAGCAGGTGCCATCGTTACTCAAGATGTTCCAGAAAATGTTGTGGTGGCAGGTGTTCCGGCTCGTATCATCAAAGAAATTGATAGCCAAACTCAACAAAAAACAGCGCTAGAGGATGCGCTTCGTACCTTGTAATTAGTAACAGAGGCGGAAACTTTTCCAGCCTCTTTATCGTATCAGTAGAAGGAAATTAGATATGTTAGATTTGATTCAAACTCGACGAGATCTTCACCGAATTCCTGAGATCGGTTTAGAAGAAGTCAAGACTCAAGCTTATTTGCTCAATGTCATTGAGAAATTAACAGCTGATAAGGATTTTGTTCAAATTCGCACTTGGCGAACAGGTATTTTAGTGTATTTACAGGGAAGTCAGCCAGAACGTACCATCGGTTGGCGGACAGATATCGACGGACTCCCAATCGTTGAACAAACAGGTCTTGCCTTTGCCTCTCAGCACCCAGACTGTATGCATGCTTGTGGGCATGATTTTCACATGACCATTGCCCTAGGAAGTCTCGAACGTGCTCTAGAAAACCAACCTAAAAACAATCTCCTCTTTCTCTTCCAACCTGCCGAGGAAAATGAAGCAGGTGGTATGCTCATGTATGAAGATGGGGCCTTTGGCGACTGGTTGCCTGACCAATTCTATGGGCTTCATGTCCGTCCAGACCTAAAGGTTGGTCAGATTGCGACCAATACCCATACACTCTTTGCAGGAACTTGCGAAGTCAAGATTCGTTTCAAGGGTAAAGGTGGTCACGCTGCCTTCCCACATCAAGCAAACGACGCTCTGGTTGCAGCTAGCTATTTTGTCACTCAAGTTCAGTCGGTCGTTAGCCGTAATGTCGATCCTATCGAGGGAGCTGTCGTCACTTTCGGTGTCTTTCAAGCTGGAACAACCAATAATGTCATAGCTGATACAGCTTTCTTGCATGGAACCATTCGAGCTCTCACACATAGCATGAGCCTCTTAGTTCAAACGTGTCAAAGCCATCGCTGAAGGTGTCGCATCTACTTTTGATATGGATGTGGAAGTTGAACTCAAGCAGGGAGGTTACCTACCTGTCGAAAACAACCCTGAATTAGCCCAGGAATTGATGACCTTCTTTGATGAAAAAGAGGGAATTGAACTTATCGATATTGAACCTGCCATGACAGGAGAAGACTTTGGTTATCTTCTCTCCAAGGTTCCTGGAGTCATGTTCTGGCTTGGAATTGATAGTCCCTATGCTCTTCATCATCCAAAGATGAGTCCTAAGGAAGAAGCTCTGGCTGTCGGTGTCGAGGCTGTATCAAGCTTTTTAGCAAAGAAAACTGTGGAGTAAACAATGAAAAAAGCACTACGCAAGCAGGTCTTGCAAGAACTCAAATCTCTGTCAGCCGAAGAAAAGGAAGTCATGGACGCTTGGTTGACTGAGCAACTACTTCTACATCCCTTCTATAAGGCAGCAAAAACCATCGCCACTTACCTGTCTTTTCCTCATGAATTTCAGACAGCTAGACTCATTGAACAAGCTCAAAAAGATGGGAAGACACTCCTCATTCCCAAAACCTATCCACATGGGAAATGGACTTTGTTCTATATGAACCAGAGAAACTCGAAAGAAATTCTTTTGGACTTCTTGAACCTCAAGGAGACTTCACAATCCTTGAACCCTCTCAGATTGACCTGATTCATGTTCCTGGTTTGGCTTTCAATCCTTCAAGATATAGGGTTGGCTACGGTGGTGGCTACTACGACCGCTACTTGGAGCATTTCCCAGGTCATACTATTAGTACGATTTATCCATGTCAGATTCAGAATTTTCAACCTGAGCACTACGATATTCCCGTTAAGGAGGTAATTATCTATGAAAGAGATTTTTGATCGTCGGTATCCCGTCACGAGCTTCTTTCTTCTCGTGACAACCCTGGTTTTTATCATCATGTTTCTAACCAGTGGTTTCAACTATACCAGCGCAGCCACCTTGTATAAATTCGGAGCTGTGTATCCCCCTGCTATCAAGGCCATGCCTGAACAAATCTGGCGCTTATTCTCCGCAACCTTTGTCCACATTGGCTTGGAGCATTTTTTAGTCAACATGCTATCTCTCTACTTTTTGGGGCGTCAGATGGAGGACATCTTTGGTTCCAAGCAGTTTTTCTTTATCTACCTCTTATCAGGTATGATGGGGAATCTCTTTGTCCTAGTTTTTAGCCCTGATGCCATTACCGCAGGTGCTTCAACTGCTCTCTACGGAATGTTCGCATCTATTGTCGTACTTCGGTATGCTTCACGCAATCCCTACCTCCAACAGCTTGGTCAATCCTATCTCTCCCTCTTAGTCATCAATCTAGTAGGTAGTATTTTAATGCCTGGTATTAGCCTTGCTGGACATCTAGGTGGAGCTGTTGGTGGTGCATTGCTGGCTATCGTCTTCCCAGTTCGAGGAGAACGAAAAATTTACACACCAGGCCAACGTGGTCTTGCAACCCTAGCCTTTATTGCTTTATCAGCTCTACTACTTTTTATCGGACTATTCTAAGAACAAGAAAAACCATTGGAAGTTCTCAAATTGAGAAGTTTCAATGGTTTTTTGAATCTATTTGAAAAGTAGCTTAAAATCCATTATTGTCACTGAGTTCTTTGAACCAGTGGCCTGATTTTTTCAAGCGGCGTTCTTGTGTTTCTAAGTCAAGCTCGACTAAACCATAACGATTTTTATAGCTGTTGAGCCATGACCAGCAGTCGATAAAGGTCCAAATCAAGTAGCCTTTACAGTTAGCACCGTCTTCAATGGCGCGATGAAGTTCACGAAGGTGACCTTTGACAAAGTCAATACGATAATCATCCTGAATCATTCCATTTTCGCGGAATTTATCTTCACCTTCAACGCCCATCCCATTTTCGGTCAACATCCACTCGATATTGCCATAGTTTTCCTTGATGTTTTGAGCGATATGGTAAATCCCTTGCTCGTAGATTTCCCAGCCACGGTGGGGATTGATTTTACGACCAGGCATGATGTAAGGTTCATAGAAATGCTCTGGCAAAAGCGGACTGTCAGGATGCTTAGCAAAACGTGGCGCCATGACACGCAAAGGCTGGTAGTAGTTGACTCCAAGGAAATCTACTGTGTGCTCACGAATAAGTTCCAACTCCTCAGCCGTAGAATCTGGCAGCAAATCATGCTCAGCTAAATTTCCACCAATTCTTCTGGATAAGTTCCCAAGACAGATGGATCTAGGAAAGATTGAGCTTGGAATAGATCAGCAATGCGTGCAGCTTTGACATCCGCAGGATGTTGACTACGTGGATAAGCCGGAGTCAAGTTGAGGACAATTCCAATCTTAGAGCCTGGTAATACTTCATGACAGGCCTTCACCGCAAGAGTGCTGGCCAGTTGAGTGTTATAGGCAACCCTAACTGCTGCTTTGGCATCCACCTTATGAGGATAATGGGCATCATAGAAATAGCCAAACTCTACAGGAACGATAGGCTCATTGAATGTAATCCATTGGTCAACCAAGTCTCCGTAAGTTTCAAAACAGAAACGCGCATAGTCTTCATAAACCTTGATGGTCGCCTTATTTTCCCAACCATCGCCATCTTCTTGAAGGGCAAAAGGCAGATCAAAGTGATAAAGATTGACTAACAAACGAATGCCCTTAGCCTTAATAGCTTCAAAGACCTGACGGTAAAAAGCCACACCTTGAGGATTGACTTCTCCACGACCCTGTGGGAAAATACGAGACCACTGGATAGAAGTCCGAAAGGCTGTATGCCCTGTTTCTAACAAAAGTTCAATGTCTTTTTCCCAATTTTCATAAAAGGTCGATGTCTTATCTGGTCCAATGCCATTATAGTATCGATTTGGTTCTACTTGGAACCAATAATCCCAGAGATTATCTCCCTTTCCGTCACCAGGCACTCGCCCTTCTGTCTGTGGCCCAGAAGTTGAGGAACCCCAGACAAAATCCTTTGGAAATTTTAGCATAGCTCTACCTCTTTATTTACTCTTGTATCTTTATTTTATCTCATTATAGAGAAAAAACAAGGCAAAAACTAGTTACATTTTTGTCTTGTTTTTCTTCTGATTATAGATTTTATTTATTTGTTAGGATTTCAAGGGTTTCAAGCAAGCTATCTGCGTGAACTTCGATTGTATCTCCTGTCGCCTTGATCTTCACTTCTACAATCCCGTCAGCTGCTTTTTTACCGACAGTGATACGGATTGGAAGACCAATCAAGTCGCTATCGCTAAATTTAACACCGACACGTTCGTTACGGTCATCTGTCAAGACTTCGTAGCCTTTATTTACCAAAGCTTCTTCGATACGATTTGTCAATGCAAGGCTTGCTTCATCCTTGACGTTAACTGGAATCAAGTGAACATCAAATGGCGCCAATTCTTTAGGGAAGTTGATTCCCCAAGCATAACGGTATTCACCTTTTGGAGTCTTGTTAACAAAGAGGCGAGCGTGTTGTTCCATGACTGCTGATAGGAGACGGCTGACACCGATACCGTAGCAGCCCATGATGATTGGAACTGCACGACCGTTTTCGTCCAAGACATCTGCTCCCATACTTGCTGAGTAGCGAGTTCCCAGTTTGAAAATATGACCAATTTCGATACCACGGGCAAAGTTGAGCACACCTTGTCCATCTGGGGAGATTTCACCCTCACGAACCTCACGGATATCGACATACTCAGCAGTGAAGTCACGACCTGGGTTGACACCAGTCAAGTGGTAACCATCTTCGTTAGCACCTACAACAGCATTGCGACTATCTTGCACCTTGCGGTCTGCGATAATCTTGACATTTTCTGGAAGATCTACTGGGCCAAGTGAACCAAAGTCCGCTCCCAACAATTCTTTCACTTCCGCCTCGGTTGCAGGTTCTAAGAAGTCTGCTCCAAGGTAGTTTTTCAATTTGACTTCATTGAGTTGGTCATTGCCAACGAGTAGGGCAACAACTGGCTCCTCGTCTGCGATATAAACCAAGGTCTTGATTGTTTGCTCTTCAGAGACATTCAAGAAAGCAGCAACTTCATCAATCGATTTGACACCTGGTGTTTCCACGCGAGCTACTTGATCTTCAGTCACAACACGGTTGCTTGGTTTGTAGGCGTTAGTTGCCATTTCCAAGTTAGCTGCATAGCTTGACTCACTTGAGTAGGCAATGGTATCTTCACCAGAAACCATCCATTTAAGCAATTCTGCCTTGATTTCTTCTTGCACTTCTGCAGGGATTTCATCAAACGACGCGACAGATTTATCCAAGACTACCCAACGATTCAGGTCTGTACGAGCAGGTGTGATAGCCATAAACTCTTGGCTATCCTTACCACCCATAGCTCCACCGTCACCGATGATGGCTTTGAAGTCCAAGCCACTACGAGTAAAGATACGCTCGTAAGCTGCCTTGTACTCATCATAGGTTACATCCAAGCTATCGTAGTTAGCGTGGAAGCTATAGCCGTCTTTCATGATGAACTCACGGGTCCGAAGAAGTCCATTACGTGGACGTTTTTCATCACGATACTTAGGCTGGATTTGGTACAAGTTCAAAGGCAATTGCTTGTAAGACTTGACAGAGTCACGGACAATCGCTGTGAAAGTTTCTTCGTGAGTTGGACCCAAGATAAAGTCTGACTTCTCACGATTTTTCAATTTGTACAAGTCTTCACCGTAGGTTTCATAACGGCCAGATTCACGCCAAAGGTCAGCACTGAGAAGGGCTGGAGCCAACATTTCAACAGCACCCATCTTGTCAAACTCTTGACGCATGATGTTCTTGGCTTTTTCGATTACACGGTTAGCAAGTGGCAGATATGAATAAACTCCTGCTGATACTTGACGAACATAACCAGCACGCAACATAAGGGCGTGGCTGATAACTTGAGCATCGCTTGGCATTTCGCGAAGCGTTGGAATAAGCATTTTACTTTGTTTCATATTTTTCCTCTAATTCTTAAAAGAAGGTACGCATGATGTCGTTCCAAGTCACGGCAATCATCAAGACCACCATAATCACAACTCCAACTAGAGTCACATAGGTTTCAATTTCTTGTTTCAGCGGTTTACGGCGAATAGCTTCGATGATGTTGAGCACGATTTTACCACCGTCTAGTGCCGGGATAGGAATCAAGTTGAAAATCCCGATATTGATGGAAATCATAGCCAAGAAGAACAAAACATTCTCAAGACCATTTTTAGCAGCATCACTACTTGCCTTAAAGATAGCAACAGGTCCACCCAATTTATTCAAGTCAGGCTGAAAAATCAAGCTCTTCAAGGCATTGAGAATACGCAAGGCTGAGTCAGCCGCACTAGTAAATCCACCTACAAACATAGACCAGATATCTGATTTGAGTCTCGGTTGAACCCCTAGAATATAGCGACCTTGGTTCTCCTCAGGTGTCACAGTTATTTGCTTTTCAGTCCCATTTTCAGAGACTGTTACATCCAATACAGGTGCTGTTTTGTCCTTGGTCTCTGCTTCAACAGCCTGAATCAAATCAGACCAGTTACTGATTTCGTGTGAACCGACTTTAGTGATTTGGGCCGTATTGTCAACACCGGCCTTAGCAATCGCGCTATCAGGGATGATACTAAAGTTATTGCTTTGCGTATCTCGAACGCCACCCTGCATGAAAATCAAAATCCAAAAAACGATAACTCCTAGAATAAAGTTATTCATAGGACCTGCAAAGTTGGTCATCAACTTGCCCCAGACAGTCGCATTCTGATATTGAACGTCTAGCGGAGCGATACGAACTTCCGTCCCATCAGCTTCTACAATCGTTGCATCATGGTCTACAGAGAAAGTTTTTTCCTCTTCCAAAACCAGACCTGTGATAAAGAGTTTATCCTCAAAGTCAAACTGAGTGACCTGCATAGGAAGAGCCGTTTGGTCGACCTTCTTACCAGAAAGATTGATGCGCTTCACCTTGCCATCTTCAGCCAAAGTCAAACTAACAGGAGTTCCTGTCTTAATCTCTGTGGTATCCTCACCCCAACCTGCCATGCGGACATAACCACCAAGCGGTAGGAGACGAATCGTGTAAGCAGTCCCGTCTTTCCCGATATGGGCAAAGATTTTCGGACCCATACCAATGGCAAATTCACGAACCAGAATTCCAGACTTCTTAGCAAAGTAGAAATGGCCGAACTCGTGAACCACCACGATAATTCCAAAAACAAGGATAAAGGTTAATAATCCTAACATTTAATATTTGTTCACCTTTCCTTAAAATAAGCCAAAGAGGTGCATAATAGGGAAAACTGCCAACATAGAATCAAAGCGATCCAGTACTCCACCATGGCCTGGGATAAAGAAGCCTGAATCCTTGACTCCAAAATGGCGTTTCATAGCACTCTCAATCAAGTCACCCAATTGACCTGCAATACTAAAGAAAATAGCAAAGAGCGTCATTTTGTAAATACCATAAGGAAGGGCAACTGTACTATCCACTAACATAAAGATGAGTGTAACAAGCATAGCTGCTACAATACCACCGAAGGCTCCCTCAATGGATTTGTTAGGTGAGACTCTCGGAGCCAATCTTCTCTTACCGAAATTCATTCCTACGAGATAAGCCCCACTATCTGTCGCCCATACGATACAGAGGGCCAAGAGCGCTTTATCCAAACCTGCGATTCGAGCATCGACTAAAGCGTTGAAGCCAAAACCAACATAGAAACTCATAGCAATCGGGTATACAGCGTCCTCAATGGTGTAACTCTTGCTAAAAACAGTGCAACCTAACATGATAAAAATCACAACACCATATGCAACAACATTCCCATCTACAGGTAAAAATGTCAAGTAGTTTTCTAGGGGGATTGTCAGTGCAAAAGTTGCTAACAAGGTTAGCAGCCCCTCAGGTGTCATGGTGTTTAACCCTTTCATCTGAAGCAATTCGTGCACCCCTAGCATGGCTAGAAGTCCCATAGCAATCTGTAACCAAAGCCCACCAATCACCAAGAGTGGGATAAAGATTGCTAATGCCAGAGCGGCAAATATGGTTCTCTTTAATAAATCCTTTTTCATAACTTTTCCTAAACTCCTCCAAATCGACGATTGCGGCGGTTAAACTCTGCAATAGCCTCCTTCAAAGCTTCCTCATCAAAGTCAGGCCACAAGACATCTGTGAAATAAAGTTCACTATAAGCTGCTTGCCAAGGCAAAAAATTACTCAAACGAAGCTCCCCACTCGTTCGGATAATTAAGTCTGGGTCACGCAAGGTTTTCGGCAAATGTCCAGTAAAGAGATATTCCCCAATCAACTCTTCTGTAATATCGCCTGGATTCACCTTGGCATCCAAACATCCTGCGCAATCAACTTGACTGCTTGTGTAATTTCAGCTCGTCCACCGTAATTAAGGGCAAAATTGAGAATCAAACCAGTATTTAACTTGGTCAACTCTTCTGCCTTTTTCAAAGCTTCAAAAGTCTGTTTCGGCAAACGATCAGTCTCCCCAATCATTTGAATCTTCATGTTCTTTTGGTGCAATTCGGGGACATACTTATCATAAAATTCAACAGGCAAGTTCATGATAAACTTAACTTCCTGGTCTGGTCGTGTCCAATTTTCAGTCGAGAAGGCATAAACAGTCATAGCCTTGACACCCATATTACTAGCAGCAATGGCTACTTTTCTCAGAGCATCCATCCCAGCCTTATGTCCAAAGACACGTGGCTGCATCCGTTTTTTGGCCCAACGACCATTCCCATCCATGATAACTCCGATATGAGCTGGCACTACCGCTGGTGTTTCTGTTACTTTATCTTTTTTTAAAAATCCAAACATGATTGTATTCCTATTCAAAAATCTATCGTTTCATTATACCATATTTTTCGCTTTTCTTCTATCATATTCTCTTATTCTAAGGCGGAATTCCCTATAGAACTCCTATCTTTCTAAACTAACAAGCCTTGCAATTCACAGAGAAAGTTGGTACAATAAAACATAAAGATTTATCCTTGTTCAGTCACAAGGTTTTTTTATTGAAAGGATCTTATCATGTCAAAAAAACTACAACGTAAAAAACAATTAAGAAACAACCTTCGTCGCTCAGGTGCACTTTCAAATGCTGTAAACAAGGTTGTCGAAGAAACAAAAAAAGTTGTGAAGCATGCTGAAAAAGCAGCAAGCGAGGCTGGAAAAGCTGTCTCTAAGCAAGTAGAAAAAGCTGTAGAAGCAACTAAAGAGCAAGCCCAAAAGGTTACAACTTCTGTTGAAGATTTCGCAGCTAACTTAGGCGGACTTCCACTTGACCGTGCTAAAACTTTCTACGATGAAGGGATCAAATCTGCTGCTGACTTCAAAAACTGGACAGAAAAAGAACTCCTTGCCTTGAAAGGAATCGGTCCAGCTACTATCAAAAAATTAAAAGAAAACGGCATCAAGTTCAAGTAATCTTTCTTGTCCCTTGCATTTCCGTGAAAAACTTGTTAAAATAAAGCCATTAGAGGTGTTTTGAGTCCCACATTTTACAGAAAGTGGCGGAGCTGAGAAGTCCACAAATGTGTCAAAACTGGTTGCTAGTGAGTTGAAATTAAAAATTGAAATATAAATGTCTTTTTGTTTTAAAGACGAGAGTTGCGGGCTCTGCCCGAAATTGGGTGGTACCGCGGATTAAACACATTCGTCCCTGTCATGTAGATGACAGGGGCGATTTTTTTTGTAGAAAGCGAGGTAGAAGATGACAAGAGCAGAGTTGCCAGAACGAATAGAGACTGAGCGTCTCGTTTTACGAGTCCGTACCGTGGCTGATGCCGAGGATATCTTTGACTACGCTAGTCGTCCAGAAGTCGCCTACCCAGCAGGCTTTCCACCCGTCAAGACCTTGGAAGATGAGATTTATTATCTGGAGCATATCCTTCCTGATCGCAATCAAAAGGATAATCTCCCAGCAGGCTATGGAATCGTGGTCAAAGGGACTGATACGATCATCGGTTCTGTCGATTTCCCTCGTCGCTACGAAGACGATGTACTGGAGATTGGCTATACCTTGCACCCCGATTATTGGGGGCGAGGCTATGTGCCCGAAGCGGCGCGTACCTTGATTGATTTAGCTTTTAAAGAACTGGAGCTTCACAAGATTGAATTGTCTTGCTTTGGTTACAACCTTCAAAGTCAACGCGTCGCTGAAAAACTCGGTTTCACTCTTGAAGCTCGTATCCGAGACCGCAAAGATGCTCAAGGAAATCGTTGTGACAGTCTCATATATGGCTTGCTGAAGAGTGAGTGGGAATGTTTAGTAATTAAAAGGAACTAATTATGGCAAAAAAAGAAGTAAATACTGATTTATGGGTTCATGAACTCTTGAAAGAAGCAGGAATCCGTGAAAATTTTGATGCGCAGGGAAGTAATGTTAAAGAGATTAATGACGCTCTAAAACTGCCTCAAAAAAAGGGACTGGAAATTCAGGCTTCCCAGAATACGTTGGAATTGTTAAAGACTTCTTAATCATTATTGAAGATAAACCTGGATTATCAAAACATATCAATTATACAGATGATGATTTAATTGCTGATGATGTCAAATCAAACACAGACTACGCAGTAAACGGAGCGGTCTTTTATGCTAGGCATTTAGCAGATAAGGTTAGTTATAAAAAAATCATTGCTGTAGGAATTAGTGGTAATGAAAAAAAACACCGCATTACACCTGTTTTTGTGAATGAACGGGGTGAGTATTTTGAACTTGCTGACATTGAAACTTTGATTTCTTTCTCAATAGATAATATTGATGAGTATTACGTAAAAGAGATTCTTCAAGAAGAAACCAATTTTGAAAAAGAAACTGCTGAAATTTTAAAAGATGCCGCGACTTTACATAATGATTTGAGAAACTACGGTAATATCGAGGAAAAGAACAAACCTCTGATTGTTTCAGGAATCCTGTTAGCATTGAGAGAAACGGAGCATGGAAACTTCTCTCTGGAAAGTTTAACTGGAGATACTGTAAAAACAGACGGTTCAAAGATTTATGCTGCCATCAAGTCTAACCTTCAGCGTGCTAATGTGTCTCCTGAAGTAAAAAAAGATAAACTACTTAGTCAGTTTGCTATCATCAAAGACGATGTGAAAATTAATGAGAAAAATGCTAACCTAGGTAAAACACCTATCAAATACTTTACAGAATTTCTTTATAAAAGCATCTACCAAAGTTTAAGATATTACAATTCTGCTGAAGATTATCTTGGTCGTTTTTACGGAGAATTCATGTCTTACTCTGGAGGAGACGGTCAGAACTTAGGTATTGTTTTAACACCAAAACATATCACACAACTTTTTTGTGATTTAGTTGATTTAAAGCCGACGGATAAGGTTTTTGATCCGACTTGCGGTACAGCAGGTTTTCTAATTGCCGCTATGCATGATATGTTAACAAAAGCAGAAAGTGATTATCAACGTGGTCAAATTCGGAAATATCAGCTTTTTGGGATTGAAGAACAATCTTATATGTTTACAATTGCTACGACGAATATGATATTACGCGGTGATGGGAAAAGTAACCTTGAAAACCAAGACTTTCTACGCCAAAATCCTAGTAAGCTTCAGCTAAAACAATGCAACGTTGGTATGATGAATCCGCCATATTCAATGGGTTCGACAGCCAATACCGAACTGTATGAAATCAACTTTACAGAACATCTGTTAAATTCTTTAGTCGAAGGTGCTAGGGCGGTTGTTATTGTTCCTCAGTCTACCTTTACAGGAAAGACCAAGTTTGAAAAAGAAACTAAACAAAATATTTTAAAATATCATACTTTAGAGGGTGTTATCACACTTAATAAAAATACCTTTTATGGCGTAGGAACAAACCCTTGTATTGCAGTATTCACAGCTGGTATACCGCATCGTCCGGAAAAAGAATGCAAATTTATCAACTTTGAAAATGATGGTTTTGAAGTTTCTAAACATATCGGTCTGGTTGAAACAGCTACAGCTAAGGATAAAAAACAACACTTGCTTGATGTCTGGTTTGATCGCACAGAAGCAGAAACTAAGTTCTGTGTTCAAACAACAATTGAAGCTGATGATGAATGGCTTCACTCTTTCTATTACTTTAATGATGAAATTCCTTCTGAGGAAGATTTTCAAAAGACTATTGCAGATTATCTAACTTTTGAAGTCAATATGATTACTCATGGCCGAGGTTATCTTTTCGGAATAGAAGAAAAAGAGAATTATCAAGAAAATACCGATATTGAGGAACTTCCGATGGTAGCGGAAAAAGGTGACAAGTATGAATGAAATTTCTAATTTTGTCCTTTATACGACACCTAATGGTGATGTTAATTTAGATATTCTCTTACAAGATGAAAATCTTTGGTTGACACAAAAAGGGATTTCCGAGTTATTCGGAGTTTCTAAATCAACAGTTAGTCACCATTTATCAAATATTTATAGTGATGGCGAGTTAGATAAGCTGGCAACTGTTCGAAAATTTCGAACAGTTCAAAAAGAGGGAAATAGAGCGGTTCAGCGCGAATTGGAGTATTATAATCTTGATGCTATCATATCAGTTGGTTATCGTGCTAACTCAACAAAGGCGACACAATTTCGAATTTGGGCAACGAATACCTTAAAAGAATTTATTATTAAGGGGTTCGTACTTGATGATGAGCGTCTTAAACAGGGACAAACGGTCTTTGGTCAAGATTACTTCCGTGAACTCTTAGAGCGGATCCGTTCCATCCGTGCCAGTGAACGCCGTATTTATCAGCAAATAACCGATATTTTTGCGGAATGCGCTATTGACTACGATAGAAATTCTGAAATCACTAAGAATTTCTATGCTATGGTGCAGAACAAGTTTCATTTTGCTATTACAGGTAATACCGCTGCTGAGATTATTTATCATAAGGCAGACGCTGATAAGAAACAAATGGGATTAACGACTTGGAAGAATGCACCAGATGGCCGAGTCCTGAAATCGGATGTGACAGTTGCTAAGAATTATTTGCAAGAAACCGAAATCCGTCAACTAGAGCGTACCGTAACCTCTTACTTCGACTATATTGAAGGTTTAGTTGAGCGACGCAATACGTTTACCATGCAATCTTTGGCAGAAAGTATTAACCGCTTCCTTTCTTTTAATGAATATGACATTCTAGAAGGAAAAGGATCTATTTCTAAAAAACAGGCAGATGAGAAAGCCAGTCAAGAATATGAGAAATTCAACCGCACCCAGAAATCGTATCGGATTTTGACAAGCAAATCAAACAACTAATGGCAGGTGACAAAGATGAGTAAGTTAAAATTGACGGATGTGGAGTGGGGAGAGTTTAAGGTAGGGGATATTTTTGAAATATTTACTGGCTCTCTTATTGATAATCCTAAGTCAGGAACAATACCTCGCATTACAGCAACAGATGTTAATAATGGGGTTGCTATGTTTACAAGTCGGTATGAAGAAAAAAAGCGAGATATTTTTCAAATTTTATAAGTGTTTCTTTCTTAGGAAGTGTTTTTTTATCATAAAAGATACAGTAAGTTTGGATATGAAAATACATGGCATAAAACCGTGTAGATATGAATTAAAAAGTGAGAGTGCTCTTTTCCTAATACCTTTGATAAAGAATTTCTCTTTTAAATATAGTTATGGTTATCAACTTTCAACTAGAATATTAGTAAATCAAAAACTCATGCTCCCTATCGATTTCCAAGGTCAGCCGAACTGGCAGTTCATGGAAGACTACATCAAGCAAGAACAGAAGCAACAAGCTCAAAAAATCATTGATTATTATGAACGTAAATTGGTTGAGTTAGCTGGAGATGTGGTAGGACTAGATAAGGTAGAATGGAAAACGTTTCGTTTCACTGAAGTTTTTCAAGAAATTCAAAGAGGAAAACGTCTGACAAAAGCTAATCAGACAAACGGTCCTAAACCATATATTTCCTCAACTTCTGAAAACAATGGTGTAGATGCCTTTATTGGAAATGAAACAGGGATTCGAAAATTTGAAGATGTCCTCACTCTTGCTAATAGCGGAAGTGTCGGATCCACATTCTATCAGCAATTTGAGTTTGTGGCTAGTGATCATGTAACGGCTTTAAAGTCTGAAAATGCAGACAAATATGCTTATCTATTTTTATCTACCGTTGTTAAACGCTTAGAAGAAAAATATTCTTTTAACAGAGAGATTAACGACACCCGTATAAAAAGAGAAAAACTCATTCTTCCAGCTGATAAAGAAGGTAACCCTAATTTCCAATATATGTCTGACTTTGTGAAAAAATTAGAACTGGATAAAGCCCAAGAAGTGCTCGAATATATATATATATATATATCAGAGTGAAGAACATTCTTGAAGAAAAAGTTTGTGAAATTTCTTGGAAAGATTTCTGGATTGAGGATGTTTGTGAGATTAAATCGGGCGTTCGTTTAACAAAAGCCAATCAAGAAATAGGATTGAGACCATTTGTAGGTGCTAGCGATAGCGATAATGGGGTTACAGCTTTTGTATCTAATAAAAATAAAAGTCTTGATGCAAATGTGCTTGGTGTAAATTACAATGGTAGTGTCGTCGAGAATTTCTATCATCCCTACGAAGCCATTTTTTCTGATGATGTCAAACGATTAAAATGGAAAGACGAAATATACGGAAACAAATATACCTACCTTTTCTTGAAACAAATGATTTTGTCGCAAAAAATCAAGTATGCCTATGGTTATAAATTCAATGGCGAACGTATGAAACGTCAAAAGATTATGTTACCAGTTACTAAAACTGGATTGCCAGATTATGACTATATGACTTCTTATATGCAAAAACAAGAGTTAGAACAAATTTTTAAGATATTGAACTACTTAAACAAGGAGAACACACATGTCTAAAGAACTTTCACCTAAATACAATCCAGCCGAGGTTGAGGCTGGTCGTTACCAAAAATGGCTTGACGAGGATGTTTTCAAGCCTTCAGGCGATAAAAAGGCTAAGCCATACTCTATCGTCATTCCACCACCAAACGTAACTGGAAAACTCCACCTTGGTCACGCTTGGGATACAACTTTGCAAGATATCATCATCCGTCAAAAACGCATGCAAGGTTTTGACACCCTTTGGCTTCCAGGGATGGACCACGCAGGGATTGCAACTCAGGCTAAGGTTGAGGAGCGCTTGCGTGGTGAGGGCATTAGCCGTTATGACCTCGGTCGTGAAAAATTCCTCGAGAAAGTCTGGGAATGGAAAGACGAATATGCCACTACCATCAAGGAACAATGGGGCAAGATGGGGCTCTCTGTAGACTACTCTCGTGAGCGTTTCACTCTTGACGAAGGTTTATCAAAAGCGGTTCGCAAGGTCTTTGTGGACCTTTACAAGAAAGGTTGGATCTACCGTGGTGAATTTATCATCAACTGGGACCCAGCAGCTCGCACAGCCCTTTCTGATATCGAGGTAATCCACAAGGACGTTGAAGGTGCCTTCTACCACATGAATTACATGCTTGAAGACGGATCTCGCGCCCTTGAAGTTGCGACCACTCGTCCAGAGACTATGTTTGGGGACGTTGCGGTTGCGGTCAACCCAGAAGACCCACGCTACAAGGACTTAATCGGTAAAAACGTCATCCTTCCAATCGCTAATAAACTCATCCCAATCGTTGGAGATGAACATGCAGATCCTGAATTTGGTACTGGTGTCGTGAAAATCACACCTGCCCATGATCCAAATGACTTCTTGGTTGGTCAACGCCACAACTTGCCACAAGTCAACGTGATGAACGACGATGGAACCATGAACGAGCTTGCTTTCGAATTTGCAGGTATGGATCGTTTCGAAGCTCGTAAGGCAGTCGTTGCCAAGTTGGAAGAAATCGGTGCCCTCGTCAAAATCGAAAAACGTGTCCACAGTGTTGGTCACTCAGAACGTACAGGTGTTGTAGTTGAGCCACGCTTGTCTACTCAATGGTTCGTCAAGATGGATCAATTGGCTAAGAATGCCATTGCTAACCAAGACACAGAGGACAAGGTTGAATTTTACCCACCTCGTTTCAACGATACCTTCCTCCAATGGATGGAAAATGTCCACGACTGGGTAATCTCTCGTCAGCTCTGGTGGGGTCACCAAATCCCTGCTTGGTACAATGCTGAGGGTGAAATGTACGTCGGTGAAGAAGCACCAGAAGGTGACGGATGGACTCAGGACGAAGATGTCTTGGATACTTGGTTCAGTTCTGCCCTTTGGCCATTCTCAACCATGGGCTGGCCTGATGTCGACTCAGAAGACTTCAAACGTTACTTCCCAACTTCAACCTTGGTAACAGGTTACGACATCATCTTTTTCTGGGTGTCTCGTATGATCTTCCAATCCTTGGAATTCACTGGCCGTCAGCCATTCCAAAACGTTCTGATCCACGGTCTTATCCGTGACGAGCAAGGACGTAAGATGTCTAAATCTCTCGGTAACGGGATTGACCCTATGGATGTCATCGAGAAATACGGTGCCGATGCCCTTCGTTGGTTCCTTTCAAACGGTTCTGCACCAGGCCAAGACGTGCGCTTCTCTTACGAGAAAATGGATGCTTCATGGAACTTCATTAATAAGATTTGGAACATCTCTCGCTACATCCTCATGAACAATGAAGGTTTAACCCTTGAGCAAGCTACTGCCAATGTGGAAAAAGTTGTTAACAAGGAAGCTGGAAACGTCACAGACCGCTGGATTCTCCACAACCTCAATGAAACCATCGGAAAAGTCACTGAAAACTTTGATAAGTTTGAGTTTGGTGTGGCTGGCCACATCCTCTACAACTTCATCTGGGACGAATTTGCGGACTGGTACGTTGAGTTGACTAAGGAAGTCCTTTATAGCGATAACGAAGAAAGAGAAAGTTATCACACGTTCTGTTCTCCTTTACACCTTGGACAAGATCCTTCGTCTCCTTCACCCAATCATGCCATTCGTGACCGAGGAAATCTTTGGGCAAATCTCAGAAGGCTCTATCGTTACAGCAGAATACCCAACTGTCAACCCAGCCTTTGAAGACCTTGCTGCCCACACTGGTGTCGAAAGCCTCAAAGACTTGATCCGTGCTGTTCGTAATGCGCGTGCAGAAGTAAACGTTGCTCCAAGCAAGCCTATCACGATTCTTGTTAAGACTAGCGATAGCGACTTAGAAGCCTTCTTTAACAGCAATGTCAACTACATCAAACGCTTCACAAATCCAGAAAACCTGGAAATCGCATCAACCATCCCTGCACCTGAACTCGCAATGTCAAGCGTCATCACAGGAGCAGAAATCTACTTGCCACTAGCAGACCTCCTCAACGTCGAAGAAGAACTCGCTCGTCTCGACAAGGAACTGGCTAAATGGCAAAAAGAACTGGATATGGTAGGTAAGAAGCTCTCTAACGAACGCTTCGTAGCCAATGCCAAACCAGAAGTCGTCCAAAAAGAACGCGACAAACAAGCCGACTACCAAGCCAAATACGATGCGACTGTCGCACGTATTGATGAGATGAAGAAACTCGTGAAATAAACACAGAAACACGGTGATGAGCCGTGTTTTTTTGGTATAATGAAATCAATATCTATTGATGGAGAAAGTTATGTCTAAACACCCTCATTATGAATTGTTAAATTTAATTGGCTATGGTCTTGCCAAGTTTGATAAGCTATTTATAAAAGAGTTTCAATGCTCTAGTAAATCCGAGTTTTATCGTTATATAGTTTCTTTAGAAATCGCAGAAACAACTGGGGTAGTTAAAAATAGAATGGATTTATTCGACCCCTATTTTGATAACAATCGAAAAGGTTGGTGGCAAAAAGCTGAAGTCTACCGTTTTCGAAAGATTTAATTGACATGATGTTTGGGAATGAAGATGTTCACAGTTTTGCAGAAATCGTTAAAATGCTACTTGCAAGTGAAGGGAAGAAAACAGGCATAGCCGTCATTGAAAAGCCAATAGTCCGAACTAAATTCAAACGTCTACAAGAAACTGGAATGGAAGCAGAAAATTACTTTATACTTCATTTTGATAAAGAAGAAAAATTCCAAGGTGGACAATTAACCGATGCCCGCCTTTATGGCGATGGATATGATTTCCAAGTAGATGTTCAAGAACATTCATACCTTGCTGAAGTTAAAGGTATTCGAAAACCTAAAGGGCGTATTCGTTTGACTGCCAGAGAATTTGAGAAAGCGAAAGAGTTCCAATCAGATTTTATTTTATCCTTGGTCACTAATCTAGATGACATTCCAAAGCTAGTATTAATCGATAATCCATTGAACCATTTTGAATTTAAAAAGAGTATCATAAAGAATGAAGTTATAGAATACAGAAGTCTTGAAGATTTATATTAGAATTTTACAATTTTCCTACTCTTGAAAAACCTCCTGATTTATTCAGGAGGTTTTTTTCCTCACAACCAGCCTTTCTCTTCGGCAGTTTTGGCTGCTTCGGTTCGATTGCTAGCGCCTAGTTTGGAGAGGATATTGGTCATGTAATTACGAACTGTACCGTTAGAGAGATAGAGCTTGTCCGCAATTTCTTGGTTGGAGAGGCCTTGGGAAACTCCTTGTAAAACAGCCACTTCTTGCTCAGTCAAGGGATTGGGATGGGTCATCATGACTTCCATCAGCTCCGGAGAATATTCCTTTCGTCCTTCTAGCACCGTATGCAGGGTTTGCATGAGCTCGGAGATGCTCCGCTCCTTCAAGACATAGGCATCGACTCCTGCTTTGACCGCTCGTTCAAAATAACCTGGGCGTTTAAAGGTCGTAACGATAACCACCTTGATTCCAGGAACTTCTTGTTTGATCCATTCCAGCACTTCTAATCCCGTCTTAACTGGCATTTCGACGTCAAGGATGGCAATATCTACTGCTTCTTTCTCCAAAATCTCGATAGCCTCGGCTCCATTTTTCGCCTGCAAGACAGTCTCCACATCTGGTTGAAAGCTTAAGAGTTGACACATGGCGTCTCTAAGCATACTTTGATCTTCTGCGACTAATACTTTCATCTACTTTCTCTCCTTATAAGGCAGATGCACGCGCACTTCTGTGGGATCTTTCAAACTGACCAGCTCTACTTGACCTGAGAAGGCTGCTGCACGGTCACGGACTGTATGAAGTTCATTTCCTTTTACAGTTGCAAAACCTTTCCCATCATCTCTAACTGTCAATAGCAATTCCTGGTCTGTGCGTTCCAGTTTTAGATAGGCTTTTTCAGCGCTGGCATGTTTGATGATATTGGTCGCTAGTTCTAACAAAATCATAGCGGCTGTCGACTCTATATCCTGAGTCAGGCTAGCCTTGTCCAATTGATTCTCAACCTGAACTTCAATCCCAGCAATCTCTAGCATCTTTTTGACAGTCTCAAGCTCTGAAGCTAGGGTCCGTGATTTCAGATTTTCCACGATAGTTCGCACTTCATTCATGGAATCCTTACTTATCTGGTGAATTTCTTTTAATTCCTTTTCCACCTGTGGATAAGCCTGCATCTGAAATAACTGCAAGGCTAAATCTGTCTTGACACTTAGCATAGCAAAGGTATGTCCCAAGCTATCATGCAAATCCTGACCGATACGACTACGTTCATTTTCAGCAAGCAATAGATTTATCTGGGCATTTTGCTTGGCCTGAGCTTCTTTCAAATCCTCCACAATACGAATCCGAACCAAGCCAAAAGTCATTAAATCGATAAAAGTGAGAATTCCAAGTAGATAGACTAGAAACTCAACTTCAACTTCCTGAAAAATCAAAAGTTGCCCCACAACAAGGACTTGAGCAAGGAGAAAAGTTCGGACATGTAAAGAATTAAAACTACGTACGCCGAAATGATAAATTAAGAGATTGGCAAGGAAAAAGAAGAACCAGATATAATTTACACCAACAAAGGCAGTATAGCCAGCTACATAGGCTAGCATGATAACCCAACAGAGCCAGGATAAACGCTGACTCTTGGTGGTTAAAACACCTAAGTAAGCCAAGACAAATAGAATATCAATCAACAAATGCCAGCTAGGAAGCTCCCCAGTCACTACAGGAACGATGGGAAAAACCATAAAAATCAAACTGGCCCAATACATATAATCTATGCTTTTCAGTCTTACAAGCATTAAGCATTCTCCTTATGACCTTGAAGGTAAATGGTCAAACCAAACAAAACTGTTGAAAAAACAAGTAGATAAACTGTGGCTGATAAATTGATGCCACCCTCGTTTAAGAAGGTCTTGAGCAACTCCATCAACTGATAAGTTGGTAGGCACTTTCCGATTGCTTGCATCCAGTCTGGAAATAAAGAGATGGGCATCCAGAGTCCGCCTAAAACAGCCAAGCCTAGATAGAGAAGATTGCCCACGACAGACATCAGCTGACTAGAAGGCAAGAGTGTCAAGGTCAAGCCAAGCGCTACAAAGGCAATACTTCCCGCAATCAGTAAGAACGCAGCCCCAATCCAGTTTCCTAGAGGCATATCTACACCTCTGACCAAGTGCCCAACTGAGAAAACAACCAGGATTGAGACCAAATAATCAACCATCATACTTGTTATCTTTGATAGATAATATTCTACCATATTTACTGGAGTATGGCGTAATGTTTTCTGCCAGTTGTTGATCTTGTCGGTATGTAAGACAGCTGGAAATGAAAACATAGCTGTCGACATCATGGAAAAGGCTGTCATGGAGATGAGGTAATCACGCATAAAATTATCTGGTCCACCAGGTGTGTCCTGGTACATACCTGAAAAGAATAAATAGAAGGCTGTCGGCATCCCTACGGATAACAGATAATAGACTAATTGTCGTTTGGTCAATAGAAATTCTATCTTATTTAGTGCGATCCATCGTTTCATCTTAGTCATCTCCTTTTTGTGTTTCTTCAAAGATTGTATCCAACAAGCTACGATTATTGACTTCAATTTCTTGAATCCTACATCCTGCTTGCACTAACAGTTGCCAGAAAGCATCTGCTTCGCGTGTGACTACTTGTAGAGCATCTTGTTTTTGTGACCAGTTTTCAACCAAGTTTGACTGTTCAACGACTTCCTTATAAGCCAGAGGTAGGATAAAGTGCTTTTCAATCTCCTCACTGCGCATGGCTAGAGGTGTTGTATCGCGAATCAACTCTCCCTTATTCAAGACCAAGATTCGGTCCGCTGTATGTTCTACCTCTTCGATATAATGGGACGAATAGAGAATGGTAACTCCCTGCGCTTTTAGATCCTGGACAATTTCCCAAAAACGTTGACGGGTTGAAGTATCCATGGCAGCAGTTGGTTCATCTAAAAAGACAAGCTTTGGTCGCCCAATCAAGGTCAAGACAAAAGAGAAGAGACGCTTTTGCCCACCTGACAATTTTTCTGCCAATTGTTCTTTTTGTTGCTTGTCAAACTGCAATAGTTGATCGATTTCTTGGTTGCTCAAGGGATTTGGGTAAATGCTTTGAAAGAAAGCAATCAACTCTTTGACCTTTAATTTCTGAACGATGACATTTTCTTGAGGGAGATAGGATCTAGTGTAGTCTAACTTGGAACTCGTCACTGGCAACCCTTGAATGGATACTTGACCGCTTGTAACCAGTTTATCTCCAAGCAAACAGTCCAGCAGTGTGGTCTTCCCAGCACCATTGGGACCAATCAAAGCGACGCATTCACCTTCAGCTACCTCAAAGGAAATATCCTTCAAAATAGCCTTTCCCTTGATGTTTTTATTTAGGCTTTCTACCTTAATCATGTTCATGATATTCTCCTTTCAGCCACTCCTTTCCCATCGGAAAGGCGATAAAAATCATAAATCCTAATCCCCAGGCACCACGAATAGCTTGGTGCAGGAAGGCTTGATCAAACCAACCTGTAAACATTTCGACCAACCATACCACTAGTGATAGTCCAATAAAAAGATAGAGAATCGCTTTTTTCATTTTTCAAACTCCTTTTTCACATCTGAGACCAATTTCAAACCTTCTCGGATCAACCAAGACATCATGCCAAATCCTGCAAATAGCTCCCAAGGAAAATGGTAGAAGCCTTCATCCAATCCTGAAAACATGAGATAAGTCATGACTCCTGCTGCTACTAAACTCATTGCGACAATTACTTTATGTTTCATTTTTTCTTCCTCCATTTGATACATCTATTATAATTCTTTGAAGGTTGTGTCACTAGAAGCTTCTGTCATGAGGAAATATGACAAATGTCACAAAAAAAGAAAGTTGATTTCTCAACTTTCTTTTTTCTATTATTTAATCTTTATTCCACACTGAAAAGATATGGGTAAACCGGTTGTTGACCTTGGTGGATTTCTACTTCGACATCTTCGAATTCTTCTGCGATTTCTTGAGCAATTTGGTTAGCCAATTCTTCACTTCCGTCTTCTCCGACATAGAAAGTTACGATTTCACTGTCTTCATCCAACATGTGTTTCAAAGTTTCAGTCAAGGTTTGGTGCATATCAGGATTTGATACGAGAATCTTACCATCCACCATACCAAGATTGTCATTTTCATGAATTTCTAGACCATCGATAGTCGTGTCACGAACGGCTGTTGTTACACTACCGCTGACAACATCGCCGAGAGCTTCAGTCATGCGTTCTTGGTTTTCTCCGATAGACTTGCTTGGATCAAATGCAAGAAGGCTAGTCAATCCTTGAGGAATTGTACGAGCTTCTACTACAACAGCTGGTTGTTCCAATACTTCAGCTGCAGATTGAGCTGCCATGAAGATGTTTTTGTTGTTTGGCAAGAAGATGATGTTACGAGCATTAACTTTCTCAACAGCCTTGACAAAGTCTTCTGTCGAAGGGTTCATGGTTTGTCCACCCTCGATGACATAGTCCACACCTTGAGCACGGAAGATATCTGCCAATCCTTGTCCAGCTACTACTGCGATAAGAGCATATTCTTTTTCTTCAGCTGGCTTGCTGACTTGAGCTTCTTTTTCCACTTGAGCTTCGTGTTGGTTACGCATGTTATCGACTTTAACCTTGACCAAGCTACCATACTTGAGACCTTCTTGCATAACAAGTCCTGGATCTTCTGTATGGACGTGAACTTTAACGATTTCGTCGTCATTGACAACAAGTAGAGAATCCCCAAGTTCGTTCAAGTAGTTACGGAATTCTTCGTAGTCAAACTCTTTAGCATAAGTTGGACCTTGTTTAAGGGCAACCATGATTTCAGTACAGTAACCAAAGGTAATGTCTTCAGTTGCTACATGTCCGGCTACAGATTTGTGGTGTTCTGCATTGATCATCTCACCCATGTTGGCTGGAGTAGCGACAAAGTCCTCAGACGCACTGTATTCACCAGTAAGAGCTGAAAGGAATCCTTCATAGATGAAGACCAAACCTTGACCACCTGAGTCTACAACTCCAACTTCCTTCAATACTGGAAGCATTTCTGGAGTTTTAGCAAGGGCTGCTTTAGCTCCTTCCAAGGCTGCACGCATCACTTCAACTGCGTCATCTGTCTGCTCTGCTTTTTTCTTAGCACCGATAGCAGCACCACGTGATACTGTCAAGATTGTTCCTTCAACAGGCTTCATAACAGCCTTGTAGGCAACCTCAACACCTGATTGGAAAGCAAGAGCTAGGTCTTTTCCTGTTAGCTCTTCTTTTGTCTTGATAGCTTGTGAAAATCCGCGGAAAAGCTGAGAAGTGATAACTCCTGAGTTTCCACGCGCACCCATCAAAAGACCTTTAGCCAAGATACTTGCAGCCTCACCAACTGTTGAAGCTGGTTTGTCTGCTACTTCTTTGGCACCATTTTCGATCGTCATTCCCATGTTTGTTCCTGTATCTCCGTCTGGAACTGGGAAGACGTTCAATGAATTGACATATTCGGCTTGCTTGTTCAAACGAGTTGAAGCAGCCTGTACCATTTCTTGAAATAAGCTTGTAGTAATATTTGACACGATTATTCTCCTACAACTTTGATATTTTGAATGTAGACATTCACAGTTTGAGCAGTGATTCCAAGTTGGTTCTCTAGGCTAAAGCGAACACGTTCTTGGATGTTTTTTGAAACTTCACTGATTTTTGTACCGTAGCTCAATACAGTATATACATCAACTGCAATACTACCGTCTTCAGCTGCTTTAACGACTACACCTTTTGAATAATTTTCCTTACCAAGAAGGGCTTGGAAATTATCTTTGAGGGCATTTTTACTAGCCATACCGACTACACCAAAAATTTCAGTTGCTGCACCACCTACAACAGTAGCGATCACATCATCTGTCAGTTCGACTTGACCATCTTTTGTATTAATTTTTACAGTCATTTTTTTTACCTCAAATAGTTGATACTCTATTTTATCATATTTCAGCCCAACTGTAAAAGCAGAATGATGTATCATCGGATATTTGCTTGATTTTTCAAATGATTTCAGCTGTCGAGCAAAACAAAAAAGACCCTGTAGGTCTTTTCATGTTTATTAAACGCGTTCTACTTTTCCTGATTTCAAAGCACGAGCTGAAGCCCAAACTTTTTTAGGTTTACCATCGATAAGAACAGTAACTTTTTGAAGGTTTGGTTTTACGGCACGTTTAGTTTGGTTCATCGCGTGTGAACGGTTGTTTCCTGATACAGTCTTACGACCTGTAAAGTAACATACTTTAGCCATTGTGTTTTCCTCCTATTAGATCTAATATAGCGGATGTGCTAGCACCACATACCGTACTATGTTATCACACTTTCTTATTTTTGGCAAGGGAATTGGAAGACTTTTTTTATTTGACGTAGACGACACCAAGTTTCCCGAAAGCTACGTCTCCACGGATAATCAAGGTTTTGCTGGTTGGGGCTACAGGAGCATCTGCCTTGGCCGCACCACAAAAAGTTTCCACCTTCAGGTCCACTCTCCAGTGTTGGGGCACATAGATAACTGCATTCCCAAATCCGACTTCTATCTTCAAGGTTGCGCTATCTCCTAACATCTCTGCATTGTCATAATAGATTTTGGCATTCCCAAAATCCGACTTCAAACTCGTCTTCTACCAATTCTTGGTCTTGCTTGTAAAACGTACCCGCCCCAAAAAGCGACTTCCTTGTCTGTCAGAATGGTCTTTTTCACCGTCATACCACCATTTTTTTCCCATTCCAAGTTCTGTTAGTATGAGTCAGCATGCTTACTCCAAGCACGATGAGAACACTCGCCCAGAACAGTGATTGATTGGGAATCGGTAAAATGTCATAAAAAAATGATTAGCAATCATGAGGGCCACTAGGGCTGTAACGGAGGCTGAAGTGAAATGACGACGAAGGATTGCCCCAACTGATTGATAGGCAAAAAAATCCAATACCGATCAAGGGCCAAATTTCCCCTTCAAGTGAAGGGATTCCAAAAATTCCCCTGTAACAATACTAAAGCTGCCAATACTAGCAACACAATACCAAATGCTTTCTTTTTCATGTTCTTACCTCATGTTTCTTAGATTTTCCTTTTTAGGAGGGATTGATAGTGCCGTGACACGTGAACCTCCTTGTGGGTTTGATAAAAGGAAATAGTACCTGTCCCTGAGAAGGACTTGTCCACCGAGTAGACCTGCCGAAGATTGGCTATGGTCGACTTGGATACCCGACTGAAATAGCGGGGTAGGATGGACTCTAGCTCATAAAGCTTGAGCCGAACCTCGTAGGCATCTTTCTGGGTATGGGCGTAAATCTTACTACCTTCCGTCTCAAAGAAGAGGATTTCTGCCAAGTCTAAGTAATACTCACCCGTCCCCTTGTAAAAGATCAACCTAGGAGCCTTGGTTTCTTGCAAAAGTCGTTGCAAGTCAGCTATCTCATCTGTCAGGGCTGCAGCCTTGATGACAATCTCTGTCTCAGTTAATTCACTATCAATCTCGATTCGTAACTTCATCCTATCTCCTTTCTGCATCTACTATACCAAAGCCTAAAAGACTTTACAAGGGCAAAAAAGCAAGTGGTCACTTTTGACCCGTAAGTGGTTACGAGGCCAAACCCACTTGCTTTGCTTTTTAGAAAATAAAGAAAAGAATTCCCAAGAGGAGACCACAGGTATAGCCAACTAAAACATCCTTGGGATAATGAACGCCTCCTAAGACCCGCACAAGACCGAGAAAAGCTGATAAAACCAATAAAACCGACCCCACAGGCAGATTTGCATGCAGGCAAGCCATGGAAATGATGGTTTTTACTTTCATTAGTTACGAAATAACACATATCAAAATCAGTTTGAGCAAAGAAACTTCTTTGCTCTTTTTATCTAAGTTTTAAAATTGGAGTAATTTAAATATAGAATTAAGTCAAAAAAATTTTTTTATGATATTATAGTAAAGAACAAAAGAAATTTTGTGCAATTAATTTAGAAAAAGATAAAGAGGGATCTGATATGAAAAAACAAACTATTATTGTTGGGGCCGCAATCCTAGCTGCAACCACTGGAACGACTGTATTCGCAGAGGAAGCTGAACCAACTTCTGTAGCACAACCTACTAAAAGCAACTGAAGCAGCTCCAACAGCAGAAAAATGCTACTCCTATTCAGAAAGCAGAAAAAGAAGTTGCGAAAACTTCAAAAGATGTAACTAACGCTGAAACTTCTGCAAAAGAAACTTTCGATAAAGAAACTCAAGCTAAATCTGATCACGATAAAGCTACAGATGAAGTAAAAGCTGCTCAAGATGCAGTTAATAAAACTAACGAAAAAAATTAAAAAAATGCTGAAGCTACTTTTAGCTAAAGATAAAGAATTAACTCCAAAAATTAGAAAAAGAATTACAATCTAATAAAGACGAAGTAACAAATACAGAGAATGAAATCTCTAATACAGAAAAATCAATTAACAACAGCTAAAGAAAAAAACAAAAAAACAGAAGAAGCTAAAAATTCAACCACAAGTTGATGCTTTTGAATGAAGCAACTTCTTCTAAAGAAGTTGCTCAAGATAAAGTAAATTCTATTAAACAAGATTTGAAAACAAATCAAGCAAATGAAGCTACTTTAACTAAAGAAATCAATGATTTAACTTCTGCTAAAGAAGCTGCTAACCAAAATGTAACCAAAACAAAAACAGCTTTAGATAATGCTAAAACAGCTGATAAAACTCGTGCTAACAACATTGCTTCACAAAAAACAATTGTAGCGCAAGACCAAAGAAATAAAGATAATGCTATTGCAACAGAAAAAGCAAAAACTGCTGAAAAAGAAAAATTAGCTAATGACTTGACTTCTGCTAAGAATGCACTTGCTGACAACTTGGAAATTCCAGTAACAGATGCTTATATTTCTGCTCTTAAAGCTTACAAACAAAACGATTCAACTGCTAACAGTAATGCCGTAGAAAAAATTGCTAAAGAAATCCTTAACTCAAAAGAAGTTAAAGATGCAATGGAATTACTTAAAGAAAGTGACACACGTACTGTTGACCCAACCAACCTTACAACAGAACAATTAAAAGAATTAAATATCCGTATGTCTCAATTCATTGAAGATGTACGTACTAAATTCGGAACTTTCTCTCCAACTATGGTTCGTGTAAGTGAAGAATCAGTTAACTTATCTAAACTTATCGGTGAAACATATAAAAATGCTATCCGTAAATATGCTAACACTACAAATCCTACTGTATGGAACGCAGCTGAAATGGGGCACTTGAAAAGTAGCGAATCTGTTGGTGCTAACTTAGCAAAAGCTGGTTATAACACTACAGCTGCTCCAGTTCGTATGGAAACACTTGCTTATTCACTTGAAACAAATATGACAACAATGGGTGAATTGAAAGCTGAAGTTTATAATAGTATGATTCGTTGGTTGTATGATGATGAATTGAGTGATTGGGGCCACGCTCTTATCCAATCAGGCTTGATTTGGGATTATAAGAAAACAGAATTACAAACTTTCGTAGTTCAAGACGGAAGCTATGTAATGATTGGTGCTACTGAAACAAGCTTGAAAGAACAAGATAGCACATTGAAACTAAAGAGTATGAAATTCCAGCAACAGATTACAGCAAAACGGTTACTCGTGTAAATTCTCTTGACAAACTAATTGAAACAAACAAAGCCGAATTGGCTCAAGCTACTAAGAATGTTAAATCAACGACTGATAAGCTTGATGCTTCAACAAAAGAATTGAAACGTTTAGAAGCAATTGAAATTCAAACTCCTAAAGCACAAACTGCTTACGACAGTGCTGTTGCTAAACAAACTCAATTAGCAAACCAATTAACAGAAAAGAATAACAATCTTACTGCTGTTCAAAACAAAAGCAAAGAATTAAATATTGCTCTACCTAAAGCTGAATCTGATTTAACTAAAGCAACTGAGACTTACAACAAAGCGAAAGCTGAATATGATAAAGTAAGTGCTGATGTAGAACGTGCTAAAGCCGAAGTTAAACGAATTGAGGCTCAATTGAAAGCACTTAATGCTAAATTGACAGAAGCAAAAAAATAAAAGTTACTAACACTGAAAAAAATCTATTGCTGAAAAACAACAAAGAAATTGAAACATTAACAAATTCTATTAACGAATTAAAAAGAACAACTTAAAGATCAAGAAACTATTCTTAAAGAAAAAAAGTAAAAGTTCAAAAAAAGAAAAAGAAGAGATCTACTTGAAAGCTAAAGGAGTTGCTGATGTAGAACGTGCTAAAAATCAATGAACTTAAATCTAAACATGAAGCTGCGGTTACTTATTTAGAATCATTGAAATCAGAAAAAGCTCGTGAAGTACAAAAAACAAAGAAAACTTGAAAAATACAATAGAATGTTCGATAAAGTATTGTACGGAACAAATACTACAGCTAATCAAAATTCTAATCACACTCTACCAGCAACTAACTCTTCTAATGAATCAGTATTACCAAATACTGGTTCAATTGAACAATCATTCATGACATATTCAGCACTTATAAGTTTAGCTACTGCAGGTTATGCTTTGGCAAGAAAGAAAAAAGAAGACTAATCCATTCTGACAATTTAAAAAAGAGAAGACAAGTTTAGACAATGTCATTAAGTTAAGAAATTCAAATACGATTCTGTATTGAATTGCACCCCAAAAGTTAGACAGAAAAAATCTAACTTTTGGGGTGTTTTATTATGCGACTATTAGTCCGTCTCGCTCCGCTAGGTGCGCGTCGAAGGTTATACCAAAAAAACTCCAAACGCAATACAATAAGGGTGTTCAAGCCAATTGTAAAGCGAAAGGAGAAAAATATGGCACAAAAGGCTCATAGTTTATCGCACACAAAGTGGCACTGTAAGTATCACATTGTGTTCACCCCTAAGTATAGACGAAAAGTCATCTATAATCAATATCGGAGTAGTTTAGGCGAAATATTTCATCGCTTGTGTAGTTATAAAGGTATTGAAATTATCGAAGGCCATTTAATGCTAGATCATGTTCACATGTTGGTAAGCATTCCACCTAGAATTAGCGTTGCAAGTTTCATGGGATATTTAAAAGGTAAGAGTTCACTCATGATGTTTGACAAACACGCCAACCTCAAGTATAAGTTTGGGAATTGGCATTTCTGGGCGGAAGGTTATTATGTAAGTACGGTGGGACTCAATGAAGCCACAATTAAGAAATATATTCAAGATCAGGAAAAGCATGATATAGCACTAGATAAATTGAGTGTAAAAGAATATGAGAGTCCCTTTAGGGATAGTGGTAAGTAATACAAAAGCCTCTTTGAGAGGTAAGCGACGAGTCAAGAGCAGTAAGGCTTGAACAAAGTGAAAGCCAGCGTCTTTAGGCGCTGGCTGGTAATTTGGGCTTATAGCCCCGGTACAAACCACCCGTTAGACGGGTGGTTATGATTATGAAATTAACTTATAAAGATAAGGTTCAGATCTATGAACTTAGAAAGCAAGGTCAAAGCTTCAAACAACTTTCAAAAAGATTTGATGTGGATGTTTCTGGTCTAAAGTGCATGGTGAAATTAATTGACCGTTATGGAATAGAAATCGTCAAAAAGGGGAAAAATCGTTACTATTCCCCTGAATTAAAGCAAGAAATGATTGATAAAGTCCTACTTGAAGATCTTTCACGAAAAAGAGTATCTTTAGATTATGCTCTACCCAAAATCGGTAAAATTGTTTACGCCATATGATTGTAACACCTTATCAAAAAAATCACTAGGTAAGGTGTTGGTTTTGTATAGAATTTTTTTACACTAAACTTTAATTCAAAAAGACAATTTCCTTAGTTTGACTATGAAACTCAAACTATTTTTTTATCAAATACCTTGATATGTGGGTGGTTGATTTCATCTATAGAGTAACATAAATCTCAAAAAATAGGGTGGAAAAAACTTTATTTGTGATGCAAAAAATAGAAGATAGGATAGAGGATCACTTTGATAACCTCAATCCTATCTCCTATTCAAATGGTTAGTTCACTAACTTATGACATTGAATCTACAGTATGCTCTTTTTAAAAGTTATTAGTCATATTTACGTTTAAGACCGATTACTCCTAGAGCATAAGTAATACCCGCCATAATCACACCTAACACATTTACTTCAGCACTAGTATTTGATCATACTTTCTTAGTTGAAGTAGGAGTGTTTGGAATTTCTTAAGCAGTTGCTTTTTGGTATTCTGCTTTAATGTCAGCAACTGGTTCTTCATTGGTTTTTTTACTTTTGCAATTTCTTGATTATTTCCTTCTTTTCAGCTATTTTCTTATCAAGTGTTTCTACTTGTTTAACTTCATCTGCATAAGTTGTTCCATAGTTCATTGCTAATGTTACTGCGACCATACCAAGAATGTTCCCACAAATTCCATGTTGTTTGAATTTACGGATTGACCCATAAGTGGTTACGAGGCCAAGCCCACTTGCTTTGCTTCTTACAAAATAAAGAAAAGAATTCCCCAGATGAGTCCACAGGCATAGCCTACTAGAACATCCTTGGGATAATGAACGCCACCCAAGACTCGGACCAGACCGAGAAGAGCTGACAAGACCAACAAAATCAACCCCGCAGATAAATTTGCGTGCAAGCAAGACATGGAAATGATGGTTGCTGAAAAGACATGGCGGCTGGGCATAGAATTGCCAGAGCTGTCCTTGTCCAGTAGCGGAACAATTTCCCAAGTTTCATAAGGCCGTGCTTGATTGATCCACTTTCGAACAAGCGTCAATAGGACAAAGCCAGAAGCTGGCACTATGATATAGGTGGCAAATTCTTTCCCCAATCCCTTGCTCATAAAGCTTGTCCCCAACAAGGTCAAGTATGCCAAGGGCATCAGAACTGTCATCATGCGATTAAAGACTCGCATCAATTGCAATAGTTGTGGATGTCGAAGAAGATTTGATTTCCTCTTGTCATACCACTCTTGATAGTTTTTCATATATTTTCTCGTTATTTTTAGATTTTACACAAAAAGCCTACTAGCATCTCCTACTCTAGTATAGTGTAGAAAAAGAAGGCCGTCAAGCCTTCTTTTAGATTATTATTCTTCTACTTGGTCTTCTGTAAATTGACTATTGTAGAGGTCAGCATAGAAACCACCCTGAGCCATGAGCTCATCGTGATTGCCTTGCTCAATGATATTTCCATCTTTCATGACAAGAATCAAATCGGCATTACGAATAGTTGACAAGCGATGGGCAATGACAAAGGATGTGCGCCCCTCCATCAAACGGTCCATGGCTTTCTGAATCAACTCCTCTGTACGTGTATCAACTGAAGATGTCGCTTCATCAAGAATCAAGAGCGGTGCATCCTTGAGAAGGGCACGAGCAATGGTTAAGAGCTGTTTCTGTCCGACTGATAAGGTCACTGTATCATCTAAAACAGTATCGTAGCCATCTGGTAGAGTCATGATAAAGTGGTGGATTCCGACTGCTTTTGCTGCTTCAATCATTCGTTCATCACAAATCCCTGTTTGGTTGTAGATGAGATTATCACGAATGGTTCCTTCAAAGAGCCAAGTATCCTGCAAGACCATTGAAAAGGCATCGTGTACTTCTGAACGTTTCATAGACTTGGTATCCACACCATCGATGCGAATGCATCCCTTATCAATCTCATAAAATTTCATCAAGAGATTAACAATAGTCGTCTTCCCAGCTCCAGTCGGCCCGACAATAGCAACTTTTTGCCCTGCATGAGCTGTCGCAGAAAAGTCATGAATGATGGTTCGCTCAGGTGTGTAACCAAAGGAAACTTGATCAAAGACTACTTCACCCTTCATACCAGACAATTGTGTTTCCTTATGAGATTCGTCTTCCATCTCAGCTTCACTTAGGAATTCAAAGACACGTGTCATAGCTGCACTGGCTTGTTGTAAGCTGGTAATCCCTTGGGCAATCTGTGATAAGGGTTGAGAGAAGGTACGAACATAAACCATGAAGGCTACGATGATCCCAATACTGATATGTCCTTCAAGAGCTAAGACTGCACCGACGATGATCACCAAAACATAGCTAAAGTTCCCAACAAAGATCATTGCTGGCATCATGATTCCAGAAATAAATTGAGATTTCCAAATACTATCATGTAGGTCTTGATTCAATCCTGCGAATGTTTCTTTAGTAGTATCCACAGCGTTATAGCTGGTCACAACATTGTGGCCTGAGTACATTTCTTCCACATAACCATTGACAGCTGCTAGATTGTTTTGTTGGGCTTTAAAATAACCTTGTGACTTAGCCATAATGACTGAGACAGCAGCAAAACCTACAAGGGTTGAAACAACGGTTACCAGTGCCAAAATCCAGTTCATACCAAACATAGTAATCAAAACAGCAATCAGTAAAAAGCTAGCTGAAAGAACTGTCCCAAGGCTTTGGTTAAGAGACTGAGCTGCTGTATCAACGTCATTAGTCACACGAGAAAGGGTGTCCCCTTGAGAATGACGGTCAAAATAAGCAAGTGGCAAGCGATTGATTTTCTCAGCAATAGCTGTCCGCAAACGTTTTGAAAAATGTTGGATACTAGTTGAAAAAATGTAGGCTTGCGTATAGTTCAGGATAATCCCAATCACATAGAGGATAACCAAAAAGCTAGCAATACTTGAGACAGCCTCTAGGTCAATCTCTGTCCTTAACCCATCTGAAATCAAATTGGTAATTTCTTTGATCTTAGTTGGTCCATAAACCGTGATAATACTTGAACATATAGCCGCCACAACTGCGATTAGTAGGGGAAGTTGGAGACCTGCTAGAAAAGGTCTACACTGTTTCCATAAGGACATTTTCTTATTTTCCATGTTCCAATTCCTCCTTCGATAGTTGTGAGTAGGCAATTTCTTGGTAAACTTCATTGCTTGCAAGAAGTTCCTTGTGGGTGCCTTGTCCCACGACTTTACCTTGATCCAAGACTAAGATCAGGTCTGCATCCATAATGGTTGAAATGCGTTGGGCAACGATTAACTTGGTCATGGATTGTGTTTTTTCAGCTAATACTTGACGCAAGATACGATCGGTCTTGTAGTCCAAGGCTGAGAATGAATCATCAAAAATGAGAATCTCTGGTTTACGAGCCAAGGCGCGTGCAATGGCCAGACGTTGTCTCTGTCCACCTGAGAAATTGGTCCCACCTTGAGCCACTTCTGAGTCAAGACCTGCTTCCTTATCCTCGATAAAGTTTTTAGACTGGGCCAATTCCAGAGCTTGCCACATGGCCGTCTCACTTAGTGGCGTTTCTTGACTCTTACCAAAGTCGAGATTGCCCTTAACATCTCCAGAAAAGAGCACAGCTTTTTGAGGGATATAGCCAACTTTATTACGCAAATCTTCTAAGTCATAATTCTGAACATTGACGCCGTCTACTAGAATTTCTCCCTCTGATACATCATAAAAACGGGGTAAGAGGTTAACTAGAGTAGATTTACCAGAACCAGTTGAGCCGATAAAGGCAATGGTTTGCCCTGCTTCTGCCTTGAAGCTGACATGTTCCACAACTGCTTCTGAGTTTTTAGAGTAGCGGAAGGTTACGTCGCGGTATTCCACTTGACCTTTTACAGAAGAGTTTGCTGTCTGTGGGTGACTAGGATTTTCAATAGAGGAATGAAGGTCCAAGACTTGATTGATACGACCTGCAGAAACCAAGGTACGAGGCAAGACGATAAACAGAGCACCCATGAGTAAGAAGCCCATTACCACTTGCATAGCATAGGACATGAAGACCACCATATCGCTAAAGAGGGGTAGACGCTCTGTCAAGCTAGCGTCGTTGATAAGATAGGCTCCAATCCAGTAAATGGCAAGGACCAAGCCGCTAGAAATCGCCATCATAATAGGATTCATAATGGCCATTAAGCGACTGACAAAGAGATTGAGTCGTGTGACTTCATCATTGGCTTCTTCGAATTTCTTATCTTGATATTCCTCAGCATTATAAGCACGAACAACCCGAATCCCTGTCAAGCTTTCACGAGTGATACTATTGAGTTTATCTGTCAATTTTTGAATGACAGATTGTTTAGGAAAGGCCAAAGTCATCAAGACAGTTGTCATCAGAACATTGACAATGACTGCCACCACTACTGCCCAAATCCAGTATTCAGACTTGCCAAGGATTTTACCAATGGCCCAGAATGCCATGATTGGTCCGCGAGTGACTACCTGAAGTCCCATGGTAAAGAGCATCTGAATCTGCGTGATATCATTGGTTGTCCGAGTCAAAAGACTAGGAATAGAGAAACGTTTAATTTCTGTCTGAGAGTAATCCAAAACACGATTAAAAATATCGCTTCGTAGTTGAGCCGTATAGGATGCCGCAACTCGAGCGGCAAAAAATCCAACTGTTACAGATGATAGGAAGGCCAAGAATGACAAACCCATCATCTTAGTTGCTGGCGACCAAAGGTCTCCCAACTCCGTACCTGGCGTTCCGAGTAATTCTGTTATTTTTGAAACGTAAGTCGGTACTTCTAACTCTAGATAGACCGAGCAGCAGGTAAAGAGAACAGTTATTAGAATCATGCCCCACTCTTTTCCTGTGATACGCTTAGCGAGTTTCTTCATTCTTATCTCCTATTTTTTCAACATTTGCTTGTAGTTTCCCAAGGACTTCTTCAAAGATAAGGAGATTCTCTTCAGAAATACCATCAAGTAAACTACGGTCAATTCGATCAAAAAAAGACTTAACTTGCTTCATTTGAGAGCGTGATTTTTCGGTCAAATGAACAAATTTCGCCCGTTTATCACTTGGACTCACCTCCAACTCTACCAAACCATTTTGCACCATACGCTTGACCAAATTACTAGCAACTGACTTGGTAATATTGAGTTCTTGTTCAATATCCTTGATGAGTGTTAATTCTTGTTCATGCTCACGACGTTCTAAAAAACGAATGACCTGCCCTTGCGGTCCCCCCATAAATTCAATACCACAACGCTTGGCTTCCTTTTGTACCAGCAGATGTAACTGGTGACCAAAACGTTTAAAGACCAACATCGGTTTATCCATGCTTTCTCCCTTCTAAGTAAAAATAGTTCTCATAAGAACATTTAAGTTTCCATGAGAACTATTCTATCATTTTCAAATAAGATGTCAAGAAAAAAGTTCCTACGAGAACTATTTTATTTAAAATTGACATTAGTTCTCATTTTATCTATAATAAACACTATCTCACACCTATAAGAATACACCTTGATTAGAAATGAGAAAATCACAAATGAAACATAAAGAAGAGAAAATTTTAGGAATCTTTGCCATCATCTTTGGAACCCTGGCCCTTCTTGGTTCCTGGTTACCAATCATTAGCATACTAGCATTTTTCTTTGCCATTATCGCTATAGCTCTAGGAGTTTTTGGTATCGGCCTTAATCTCAAAAATCGTAAAATATTGGCTATTATCGGAACGAGCCTAGGTATTCTATCTATTTTCCTTGTCTTAATGACGCAAGTATTACCTTCTGGGCTTTTTACCGACCTGGCTAAAAACTTTCGTCACCCCTACAGAAGTCTAACCTCTTTAACAGAAGATGACGATTTTGGAACGCTACCAGATAATAGCACCGATGAGGATAAGGACGACGAAGATACCGATTCCTTCACTTGGACTAAGGAGCAGTTCGATGCTTTGATAGAGGGAGACACTGCAAACAGAGGAAAAGGCGGCTCCAACTACAAAGATATCATCAGCAAGCATGGACTACCAGATTCTGAAATTGAGTCAACCTCAGGTAGCTACGACATCAAGAAAATCACCTATCTATCCCTCGGTTCAAACACCAAGACAGTCGTACTCACTTTCGTAAAACAGGAAAATGGTCAGTTTCTTCTCATCCGTAAATTTGCCCTAGGCTTAGATAGAAAAGAGCAAACTGATGATGGAGTGAAAGTTTAACATAACAAAAAACGTGCTGGGAATAGCAATCGGTAGACCAAGTCTCGATTTCTAAATCCCAACACCACGATTTTTCCACAATCCATTGGATTATGGACGATTATAGATAACTAATAACGTTTTGGGCAAAAGAGATTTTTGTCTCTTTCTTGCCCCTTTTGTCATCACAAGATAAACAAACCCCTTGAAAATATTGAATTTTCAAAGGGGTTATTTTTATTCTTAGAATCCATCTACGTTTGTGTAGATTTTTTGTACGTCTTCGTCGTCTTCAAGTACGCTGTATAGTTTTTCGAATGTTTCTAAATCTTCACCTGACAACTCAACTTCTGATTGAGGAATCATCTCAAGTTCTGTTACTTGGAATTCTTCGATACCAGATTCACGCAAAGCCACAATAGCTTTGTGAAGGTCAGTTGGGGAGCTGTGTAAACAGTGATTGTTCCTTCTTCTGCTTCTACATCGTCTACATCGACATCTGCTTCAAGCAAGAGTTCAAAGATGGCATCAGCGTCGTCACCAGCAAATACGATGACACCTTTGTTGTCAAAGAGGTAAGATACTGAACCTGAAGCTCCCATGTTTCCACCATTTTTACCAAAGGCAGCACGGACATTGGCAGCTGTACGGTTAACGTTTGAAGTCAAGGTATCCACGATGAGCATTGAACCATTTGGCCCAAAGCCTTCGTAACGTCCTTCTGTAAAGGTTTCATCTGTATTTCCTTTAGCCTTATCCAAAGCCTTATCAATAACGTGTTTTGGCACTTGCGCTTGTTTAGCGCGATCGATAACGAATTTCAAAGCTGAGTTTGATTCTGGATCTGGATCACCTTTTTTAGCTGCTACATAGATTTCTACACCAAATTTTGCATATACTTTAGAGTTAGCTCCATCTTTAGCCGTTTTCTTGGCTACGATATTGGCCCATTTACGTCCCATTAGGAATCTCCTTTTTTCACATTTTAATCTTTCTTATTATAACACAAGTCTAGTCGATTTTCACTAGAGGAAATGGATTTCTTTTATAAATGAAGCTAGGATTGTCCGCCGACAGCCAAGATTTTCTTGCCTTCTTTTATCCAAGGGTGCTGAGAGAGTGAGATATAAAGCTGTGCTGTCATAACAAGCCAAAGTAGCGGTTCACATAGGATCACACCTGTATAACCTGCCCATGGAATAATCCAAGCGACGAAAACAATTTTCCCGATAAACTCGATAAAACTAGATATGAGGGGTAAGAGTTTTTGACCGAGGCCCTGCAAACTATTTCTATAAATCAATAAAAGACTCAAAAACGGATAGAAAACAGAACTAATACGTAGGTACAAGGTCCCATTTTCAATCAAGTAACCATCTGTTGAACTCGCTAAGAAAGAAACTAGGCTAGGACTTGCAAAAAATAGGAAGACACAAGCAAAGGTTGCCCAAGCCATACTCAAATAGCTCCCTAGACGAAGACCTTGGACGATACGATCTGGACGTTTTGCCCCAAAGTTTTGAGAGATAAAAGTGGTCATAGAAGCTGAAATTGCCGTCATTGGCAATAGGGCAAAGGCCATGATTCTACGTGCTGCCGTTTGGGCACTGATAATAACTGCTCCAAAGCCATTAACAGAGGATTGTAAGATGACACTTCCGACAGAGACGATTGAACCCATCAGCCCCATGGCTAGTCCCTGCTCCAAGAGATCAACATAGAGAGCCTTATTCCATCTGAAATGTTTAAGTTCTGGAAGAAGCTCTGGAACACTCTTTCGGATATAGAAATAACAGAGAATAGCGGACAAACCTTGCGAGATGATGGTTGCAAGACCTGCAGACTGAACCCCCAACTGCAGTTGTGTAATAAAATATAAATCTAGAATGACATTAACAATGGCTGAAAAGATAAGAAAGGCAAGCGCCGCAAGGCTATCACCAATCGATCGTAGCAATCCTGCAAAGAGATTATAGGCAAAGCTAACTCCCACGCAGCTAACAATCATTGAGATGTATTCATAGGATTGGGGGAGAATTTCTGCAGGTGTTTCGAGATATTGTAAGAGCGGATAAAGGCCGAAGAAACCCATCAGCATCACAAGACCACTCAGGATAGCACCTAAAATCCAAGTCGCTGCGACAGCCTCTTTAATCTTTGTGAAATTACGAGCACCGTAAAGACGGGCAATAACAACTCCCATCCCATTTCCGACTCCGAGAGCAAAGCCAATAATCAAATCAAAAATAGCTGTCGTAGCTCCGACTGCCGCCAAGGAATTTTGTCCCAAAAAACGCCCAACAATCAAAATATCAGCTGTATTGTAGAGTTGCTGAAAGATATTGGACAGTAAAATCGGTAATGCAAAACTAATCAGTGAAGGAAGAATGGGACCATGAATCAAGTCCACCGTTGATTTTTTATTCATAAGGCTATTATATCAGCTTTCAAGTTGAGGAACAAGGGAATTTCCTTAAGAAAGCGTTGCCTATATGTAAACAATCTGGTATAATCGTGACAGAAAAGGAGGGTATGTATGAGCTTAACAAGTCAGTTAATTACAGATGTATTCCCAGACCTTGAGAAAGTGGAACAATTAAACAAGGAGGCCTTCCCTGAAGAAGAACGCGTCTCTTTGGAGGAATTTTTAAGTTACCAGGATAGAGATGACGCCCACTTTTTCGCCTTTTATAACGAAGAAGAATTTGTCGGCTTCGCTTTTGCCATTTCTAATCAAAAAGCTTTCTACATTAGCTTCTTTGCCATTATGCCCCATCTCCGCAGTCATGGGTACGGGAGAGAAATCATTGAAAAACTCATTGATTTTTACCAGCGTACTATGATTCTTGAAGTGGAGCGATTAGACGAAGACTGTGACAATCTCGAACAAAGAAAATCCCGCATGGACTTTTACTTACAAAATGGCTTTAAAACTGCCAACGCCTTCTTGGAATACGAGGGAATGAGTTTCGAAATTCTCTATCGTGGCGACCATTTTGACGAAGAAGCCTATCGGAATATCTTTCAAAAATTACAAGAAGAGAACTACTTTGACTTTCGCATCAAATACCGCCGCTTTAGCGAACACTAGTCAACACGAAATAAAAAAGTAGCAGTTTTACTGCTACTTTTTCTTTTTATTCTTATTCTTCAATTTCGATTTCAAGAGCATCGCCCAAATCAAGAGTCACTTCTTGGTTAGAGTCCGTATCAGCTGCTGAAGTTTCTTTAGAACCTTCTTCCTCTTCAATCAAACCATATTGAACACGAACTTGGTGGTCAATTTCATCAAAGATTTCTGGGTGATCTGCCAAGTATTTCTTAGCATTTTCAGAACCTTGTCCGATTTTTTCACCCTTGTATGAGTACCAAGCACCTGCTTTTTGAATGATATCCAAATCACTAGCAATCTTCAAGAGTTCACCAGTTCTAGAAATACCTTCTCCGTACATGATTTCAACAAGAGCTTCCTTGAACGGTGGGGCAACCTTGTTTTTCACAACTTTAATCTTAGTTTCTTTACCGACGTTAGTATCTTTTTGGTCGCCAGTTCCCTTAATTTGTGTGCTTCCACGAACGTCTAAACGAACTGAAGCATAGAATTTAAGGGCACGTCCACCAGGAGTTGTTTCTGGATTACCAAACATAACCCCAACTTTTTCACGCAACTGGTTGATGAAGATAGCGATTGTCTTAGTCTTGTTGATAGAAGCACCAAGTTTACGCATAGCTTGGCTCATCATACGAGCTTGAAGACCAACGTGGCTATCTCCGATATCCCCGTCGATTTCTGCACGAGGTACAAGAGCTGCAACAGAGTCGATAACCACAAGGTCAACGGCTCCTGAGTCAATCAACTTTCCTGCAATTTCAAGACCTTGTTCACCTGAGTCTGGTTGTGACAAGAGCAATTCATCAATGTTCACTCCAAGTGCCGCTGCATAAGCTGGATCAAGAGCATGCTCCGCATCGATAAAGGCTGCGATTCCACCTTCTTTTTGGGCTTGCGCTACAGCATGAAGAGCTACTGTTGTCTTACCTGATGATTCTGGACCGTAGATTTCAATGATACGTCCCTTAGGATAACCACCTGAACCAAGTGCAATGTCAAGCGCCAAAGAGCCTGAACTCATTACTTGTACTTTTTGCTCTGCGCGTTCACCCAAGCGCATGATTGAACCCTTACCGAAGTCTTTTTCAATCAATTTAAGCGCATCATTCAAAGCTTTTTCACGGTCAGCTCCAAATTTTTTCCCAATTTCATCTAATTTTTTTGTTGGTTTTTCGCCATTTTGTTCTCCTATATTTTAATGATTCTAAGAACCTTCTTCTATTATATCAAAAGTCAGTCACTTAATAAAGCTTTGCGAACTAAGTTAAAAGCATGCATAACCGCAATTTTACGAACATCTGCTCGACTCCGTCCTGCGATATTAGCTTGGATAACTTCTGTCCCTGATGCTTGAGATAAACCGATAAAAACTGTACCTGCTGGATGGCCTTCTAAACTATCCGGACCAGCCACTCCTGTCAAGCTAACCCCAAAGTCTGATTGAGTTTTAAGTCGTGCCTGCTCTGCCATTTTTTCCGCCGTAAAGGCTGAAACAACTCCGTGTTTTTCCAACTCTACTTGTGGAATATCTAACATCTTAGCCTTTTCTTCTAGACTATAAGTGACAAAACCACCTTTAAAGATAGCTGACACTCCCGAAAAGTCTGCCAAAGTTGCTTGGAAAAGCCCAGCTGTCAAACTTTCCGCAGCCGTTATGGTTTTATGCTGTTTTTTCAACCCCTCAACAACTACACTAGCTAGACTCGCTTCCTCGCCATAACCATAGCAAATATCCTTTAAAGCAACACCTTCAAAAGTCTGGCGGGCAAGAATTTTTTCCTCCAGATTATCCAAAGCTTTTCTTGCTTCTTCTTGACTAGTAGCCTTTGTAGACAAACGCAGAGTCACCTCTCCTGTTTTTGCATACGGTGCTATGGTTGGATCCGTCTGCTCTTCAATCAAATCCGACAAAATCGTCACTAGCTGGCTCTCACCAATACCAAAGAAACGTAAGACACGCGAATACAACTTAGCTCCTGTTGTCAATCTTGGTAGTAGCTCATTTAAAACCATAGGTTTCAGTTCACTTGGCGGACCTGGTAGGACAACATAAGTCACGCCATCTACCTCAATCATACCACCAACCGCTAGTCCCGTTTTATTTGGGAGCGGGATTGACCCCTGAACAATTTGTGCCTGGCGCTCATTATTTGGAGTCCGAGCATAGTCTGGTCGATGAGCAAAGAAATCATCCAATTTAGCCTGTGCTTGAGCATCAAAAGTCAAATCACGCCCTAGAAATTGTGCCAAGGTTTGTTTGGTCAAATCATCCTCTGTTGGACCTAACCCTCCCGTTAGGATCACTAAATCACTCCGTTTCTGAGCAATCTCCAACAAGGATAAGAGACGAGATTCATTATCTCCTACAGCCGTTTGGAAGTAGACATCAACACCGATTTCTGCTAGCTTTTCAGACAAAAACTGAGCATTGGTATTGACGATTTGACCTGTTAGAATTTCTGTTCCAACAGCTATAATTTCCGCTTTCATTTTTTCCTCCTACTTACCTATTCGGATTTCTTTGAAAAAATCGCAGGAAAATTCCTACGATTTGAGTATTCATTTCTTATTGTTCTTGTTGGCCTTGTTGTTCCTGATCTGCAACAGAACCAGTCGTTTGTGGCAAACGACCATAAATGTTTTCATACAAGACTACATTTGTCTCCAACTCGGTAACTTCTGGCTTATCCAATGAACGACGCAAGAGATTTTGCATTTCTAACAAATGTTCAGATGTCACGATTTGGTAAGATGTCCCATCAATCATTGCATCCTCTCCACGCAATTGCTGAGACTCAATATTCTTAAAGGAATCTTGGTAGCCCATCAACTGAGGGATCGTTGTTGTTGTAATCTCGATATTTGTCTGCATGTTATCGCTAAGAGCCTTCAAAATTTCTTGGTAGTGACTAACACTATTCAAACTAAGAATTTTCTCAACAATCTTTTGAATGACTTCGCGCTGACGTTTCTGACGACCGTAGTCCCCCTCTGGATCCTGATAGCGCATACGTGAATACACTAGCGCCTCGTCACCATTTAGGGTTTGCTCCCCAACACCGATAGAAATCGTGTTAAATGGTTCCTGGTCTTGGATAGAGATTGGGAAACCTAGAGTGTTATTTACTGTGATACCACCTACAGCATCAACCATTCTTTGAAGACCGTGCATATTGACCATGACGTAGCGGTCGATATGGATATTCATCATTTTTTGAATGGTCGAGATAGCAAGCTCTGCACCACCATCGGCATAAGCCGCGTTGAGCTTAGCCTCTCTAACACTACCATCTGGTTGTTGAATTTGTGTCAGAATATCACGTTCCAAACTCATCATAACAACTTTCTTGGTTTTAGGATTCACTGTTACCAAGATCATTGAATCACTATTTCCTGCCCATGGGTCTGTACGTTCAACATTCCCCGTATCCACCCCCATAAGAAGGATTGTCAATGGCTCAGTCGCCTCGATGACCTTGGTTTCTTCTCCAATTTTTTTATAAGTTTTGGCCAAAGTCTGTGTGCTTTGTTGGTAAATCGTGTAGGCATAAGCTCCCACACCAAGCACTGTCACAAGAACAAAGCCTAAAAACATTCCGATTATTTTTTTTGCCATACATTTATTCGTCTATCAGTCGCCCCATCAGGTAGACATCAAGAAACTCTCCTCCTTCTATACAAGCACCACGTTCCTGCTGGCCTTCTATGATAAAGCCCATCTTTTTATATAGATGAACAGCTGCTAGATTTCGTTTTTGAACTGTCAGTTGTAAGCGTCGAATACTTCCACTCGACTGGGCCCATTCAATAGCTTCCTCCATCAGGATACTACCAAGACCATTGCCCCAATAGGCTTTCTTGATGCCCAAGAAAACATCGCCAATGTGTCGAACTCGCGGACGCTGATCAGCCGTTATATTGATGACTCCTGCCAATTCTTCATTCAAAAAAGCTAGTAAAGTAATTTGATTGTCCGATTGGGCCTGCTTGTCAATAAAATGCTGCATTTCTAATTCAGTCATTGCAATACCATTTTCATCCAGACTGGTAAAACTAGACTCATGACCAATCTGATCCAAAAGTGCAATAAGACCTGTAGCATCCTCTACTTCTGCTTCACGAATTAAAAGATCATACTCCATCTGTCAACCTCTGCAAGAGTTCTGCCGCTCGTTGACCGTGGGCATGAAAGACAACTTCACGGCCCTCACCATCTTTAAGAATTTCTAATTCCAGATAGTCAGCTGGAAGAGCATCACCTAATAGGTGCCCCCATTCAATAACTGTCACACCCGAACCAAACAGAAATTCATCCAAGTCGATAGAATCAGCATCCCCTTCGATGCGATAAACATCCAAGTGATACAGGGGTAGACGTCCTTCATACTCTCGAACGATAGTATAAGTAGGACTCTTAATCATTTGATGAATCCCTAAGCCTTTAGCCAGACCTTTTGTTAGTGTTGTTTTCCCAGCACCTAATTCACCAGTCAAAATCAATACATCATTTTTCTCCAGCAAAGAGCCTAGCTCTTGTCCAAGAGCAATGAGTTCATCTTCATTTTTTATGTGCATGTAAACATTATACCAAAAAGTTTTCTTTTGCGATATTTCTAGTAATAAAAAAGGAGGATATTCCTCCTTCTTTTTTTAAAGTTTTTGTCTTTAGTTAAGTGCCATGCTGATGTAGTTCAAGATGAATAGAGCATCTAAAATCCAAATCATGACATGCACTTCCTTAACTTGACCTTTGACAATCTTCGCCAAGGTATAAGTTAGGAAACCAACGGCAATTCCTTGTGTAATGGAGTAACTGAATCCCATAAAGATAGATGTGAAGAAGGCTGGGATAGCTTCTGACATATCATCCCAAGGAATGTTTTTCAAGTTAGAGAGCATCATAATTCCGACGATAATCAAAATTGGTGCTGTCGCAGCTGAAGGTACAATAGCTAGAAGTGGGCTAAAGAAGCTTGATAAGGCAAAACAGATAGCAACTACTAAAGCTGTCAAACCTGTACGTCCACCAGCACCGATTCCTGCTGCTGACTCAATATAAGTTGTAACGTTTGAAGTACCTGCAATGGCACCAACTGATGTCGCCACCAAGTCAGAATATAGAGCCTTATCCAATTTAGCTGATTCATTGTTCTCACCACTTGATGCGATGATCCCAACTTTTTCACCTGTACCGATAAGAGTACCAATTGTATCAAAAATATCAGTTAATGAGAAGGCAAGAATGGCCATCAAGGTTTCAGGTAAACGTGAAGTATTTGAAATCAGAGAACCCAAACCTTCTGAACCAAGGGCTGCACCAAATAAAGTTCCTAGGTCGTTAACTGCTGCTGAAAGATTGTTGCTAGCAAAATCGATTCCTGACAAATTAACAAGACCAACCGCAATCGCAAGGACTGTAGTTGTCAAAATAGAAAGAATGATCCCACCTTTAATACCTTTGACAACAAAGAAGATTGTAATGGCAAGACCTGCAATAGCTACCAATACTGCTGGAGTATTGAAATCTACCAATCCTGGAACAGCTGCTGCATTTGCAGTAATCGCTGCTTGAGCCTTGTCTGCTCCTTCACCTGCTACTGTATAAGTACCTGGGTCAATCGAGAATTTTAGGAGACCAGCATTCTTAATACCAACATAGGCAAGGAAAACACCAATACCAGCTGAAATTGCTGAACGAAGAGTTGCAGGAATAGACTCAATGATCATTTTACGAACATTGGTTAATGTGATAATCAGTGAAATAATCCCACAGATGAAAACCATACCAAGAGCTTCTTTCCAAGTATAGCCCATTCCGAATACAACCGTAAATGTAAAGAAAGCATTAAGTCCCATACCTGGAGCTTGTGCGTATGGCAAGTTAGCATAGAAAGCCATCATCAAAGTTCCTACTACAGAACCGATGATTGTTGCCAAGAATACACCCTGAACAGGCATTCCTGTTTGCGAAAGCATTTGAGGGTTTACAAAGAGAATATAACTCATTGCAAAGAAAGTTGTTAAACCAGCAAGCACCTCTGTACGGACATCTGTCCCGTGCTCTTTTAGTTTAAATAATTTGTCCATTTTTAATCTCCTTTGTCATTTTACGAACAATGTGACTATTATATCATCAATCATTCACATTTTCAAGCTGTTTTTCCTATTTTTAAAAATTCTTAAAGGATGTGATTCTTCTTATTTTTGCTTATAGTCAGCTTTTCTTTCAGCTTTTTGATATAATAGGAAACATCTTATCTGAAACTAAATTCGGGAGGATTTTATGACTAAAAAAATGATTGCCGTGGACTTAGACGGTACCTTACTTAATGGAGATAGCAAACTCTCTGACTTTACAAAAGAAACCATTAAAAAAATTTCTAAGAAAGGCCACCATGTGGTTATCGCAACTGGTCGCCCATATCGTATGGCCAAAGATTTTTATGACCAACTTGAACTTGAGACTCCTATGATTAACTTCAACGGTTCGCTCACTCACCTACCTGGTAGAGCTTGGCAACATGAAAAATGCCTTACTGTGGACAAAAAATATCTCTTGGATATCGTAAAACGAAAAGAGGATATCGAGGCAGACTTTATCGCAGGTGAATACCGTAAAAAGTTTTACATTACAGCCCCAGACAAGGAAATTGCAGATCCTAAATTGTTTGGTGTTGAAAACTTTCGACCTGAAAATCAATTCAAGTCTGACTTAGTGACTAAGGGGCCTAACTGTATTTTATTACAAACTAGGGCAGACGATAAATATGCACTAGCAGAAGAGATGACTAGCTTTTACAAGCATCAACTTAATATCAATACTTGGGGCGGTCCCTTGAACATTCTTGAATGTACTCCAAAAGGTGTTCACAAGGCCTTTGCTCTTGAATACCTTCTAAATGTCATGAATATAGACAGACAGAACCTGATTGCCTTTGGTGACGAACACAATGACCAAGAAATGCTCTCCTTTGCAGGTAGAGGATATGCCATGAAAAATGCTAATCCCGCTCTACTTTCTTTCGCAGACGAGCAATTACCACTAACCAACGAAGAAGACGGAGTCGCTCACTTTTTACAAGAGCAGTTCCTTTAATAAAAACTATCCCTCCATACTTTTTTGGTAGAAAATAGCTAGCTTAATCGTATGGATTTTTTATGCCAAAAATTGATTATAGAAAAAAGGACCCGAATCCGTGTTAACGAGATTCAAATCCTTACAAAAGATGTCTATTTTTTTAGAACGATACGATCAGAAATTTCGCGATCCATATCATCAATGATCATTTGATTGCCATCAGCTACATAAACCTTGATATCATCTCCAATAAAGACTCTCTGACTTTCTGGTTCGAAGGTGACCTTTTTAATTTCCTGATCACCATCAGGTTCTACTTCTGTCCATGTTCCAGTATTACCAGTAACAACGAGAGTAATGCTATCTCCCTCATCTTGCCCTTTATAGGTCCCATCGATGTTCGTTACTGAGCTAGCCGTAGAACTAGAAACAGTCGTTTCTGCTGACTGAGCAGTCGTTACTTCCGTACTAGTACTTGCTTGAGTTGAAGGAGCTGCCTGCTCTTTTGGCGAACATGCAACTAAGAGACTAAGACTTGCCAAAGAAGCAAGAGAAAGTGTGAATTTTTTTAGTGACATGATGGCTCCTTTCTTTTAGTGGCTTAAAATCAGAATAACCCTGCCGAGCCACCACACCTTTACTATAACAAATAAAGATAGGAGGGTCAATCAAATGACTCTGAGGCCATGAAACAAGCGCGAACCTCTGATATAAAATAGAGAGATCCTGTCACAAATAGCAAGTCTTGCTCCCCTGCAGAACTCTCAAAATTATCTATAAAATCTCGATAGGAAGCAATGCTTGTATAATCTCCAAAGTCTTGCTCTTCCAAGGAACCCTGATAGTCAAAACTCGTAACATAGAGAGCTACATCAGGTAAATGCTCTGTTAAATAAGTAAGCATCCCACTATAATCTTTCCGCTTTAGGGCACCAAATAGAATTTGTGGCTGGTACCCTTGCTGGATTTTCTCTTGGATAAATTCAACCAAACGCTCTAAAGCTGGTAAATTGTGAGCCCCATCCAAATAGATGTGCTCCGTGATAGCTTCTAGCCTTCCAGCCCATGTAGTAGCTTGCAAGGCAGCATGTACTGCTTCTTGATCTACTTTCTCGTCTCTTTGTGCCATAAATAGTAGGAAAGCCTGCAAGGCAAGCGCTGCATTTTCCTCCTGATAGGCCCCTTCCAAACCTAGTTTTAGTTGGTTCAGATTCGCAAGAGAAGAAGAAAAATGACCATTCTTGAAAGAAAAATCTCGATCAGCTTGGTAGAGAGTCACATTCAAATCATGAGCAGTTCTTTGACAAACGAACTGTGCCTCCGGTGCTAGATTGGCAATAAGAGCTGACTTGCCTGGCTTAAAAATCCCTGCTTTCTGCTCAGTAATTGCTACTAAACTATCACCTAAGGTCTCCTGGTGATCAAGTCCAATTGATGTAATAATTGCAATCTCTCCTATCACTACATTGGTAGTATCAAGAAGTCCACCAATCCCTACTTCCAGTAAGACCAAATCTACTTCTTGCTCTTTAAAATAAAGCAGAGCAATCAGGGTCAGCAACTCAAAAAAAGATAGCTGATCGTGGGTTTCTAAAAGTCTTTGCTCCATTGCTTTAACTTTATCGGCTAAACGAATGAAATCTGTGTCCGATATAGGCTCACCATTAATACAGATACGGTCATGGATGCTAACAATGTGGGGCGAAGTAAAGGTGCCAACCGTTTTCCCATGGGAAACAAAAAGCTCCCTCATAAAGGCAATAGTTGACCCCTTGCCATTTGTCCCTGTCACATGGATAATTGGATAGGTTTGCTCAGGATTCCCCAGCAAATCTACCGCTCTTTGCATTCGTCCTAAACCTGATCTAAAATTCAAGCCAATACGGCTATGGAGCCATTTTTCTACTTCAAACATGCTAATCTCCTTAATCCTTAATAAAAAAGCGAAGAATTTCTTCGCTTTTTACTGATTTTGCTAGATACTAGCTAAACTTTATTTTAGTGGGGGGCTAAAAACGTCCACTGGACTCACCAGTTCTCTCTTATTTCAAGGAACTGGGGTAAAAATATCCTCCGGATATTTTTACTCCTCCATAAAGCTGTTGAAGACTTCTTCAATCATATTCCATTCATCTTCTGAATCTTCTGGGATTGGTTGCAATTCGCCTTCTGTTCCATCTTCATTTTCGATGAATGAGTAAGCTTGGATTTCAACTTCACCGTTTTCATCTTCTTCTGCATTAACTGGTACAAGCAGAACATAGTTTTTACCAAATTCTTCTTTTCCGTCAATAGTCAAAAGGATTTCAAATAAAGTTTCGTTTCCTTGCTCATCTACAAGTGTAATAAGTTCACGTTCTTCGTGATCGTGGTTGTGATCGTGTGACATAGTTTCTCCTCTGTCTTAAAATTTTCTATCTAAATAATTTTGCAAAATCAACTGAGCCGCTAATTTATCAATAACTTTTTTACGCTTGTTACGACTAATGTCTGCTTGCTCAATCAACATGCGCTCCGCAGCAACCGTTGTCAAGCGCTCATCCTGGTATTCTACTGGCAAACCAAAGAGTTCTTCCAGTTTGGCTCCATAGGCTTGACTCGCTTCCACTCGCGGTCCACTGGTATTGTTCATATTTTTAGGTAAACCAACAACAAAGCGCTCCACCTTATAGGTGTCAACCAATTCCTTGAGTCGTTCAAAACCGAACTCTCCTTGATCTTCATTGATTTGGATGATTTCAAGCCCTTGCGCTGTAAAACCTAACGGATCGCTGATCGCTACTCCTACTGTTTTGGAACCAACGTCCAACCCCATAATTCTCATTGGTTATAGATCGACTCCTTGTCCCTTAAGGTAGTAGCGGACCAATTCTTCAACAATCTCATCGCGTTCGTATTTACGGATTTGATTTCTTGCGTTATTGTAACGAGGTACGTAAGCTGGGTCTCCACTGAGAACATAGCCCACAATTTGATTAATAGGGTTATACCCCTTCTCATTCAATGAAGCATAGACTTCTGTCAATGTTTCACTAATTTCTTTTTTATTGGAATCGTCCAATTTAAAACGTACGGTTTCTTCAGTAAATCCCATTCTAACACCCTCTTTCCTTAGAATAGTACTATTATAGCACATTCACAGCCATTCTACAAATGACACAGCCTGATTTTGCTGATTTTCTATGACTTCCTTACTGGACAGTCGCGCCACTTGCAACTCGATTTTCAATATATTCTTCTGGTTCGTTTTTTAATAGATTTTCTAATCCCACATTTTTTAAATATTCGCTTTCGCTTGCCTTTTTTTAACGTCTAGAACTTGAAAAATCATAACTTGTTTTTGTTTCAATCTCGGTTTCACTTAAAAGATTGGTTTCAAGGCTAAATCCAGGAATTTTACGTGCTTCTTGGACCGATTCATCCTTGTCTTCTCCTTCTTTCAAGGCCTGTTTTGTTGCCTCTAATCCATGTTCTGCAATAAAGTTCTTGAGATCTTCTGAAACTTGTCGTTTTTGCTTAATCGTTAAGGTCAAGAACTGTTTGCCTTTATAGGTAATGGTCTGGGTTTGTTGAACCCCATTTTCGTCAGCAGGTAGAACAAGCGTCTTGGTTACAACTGTATTGTTATTGGCATTTTCTAGAACAGGTAAAGTTGATTGAAGAGCTTCTGTCGTTGTATCTTTAGAAGGTTCCGCAGACTCTTTTTTCTGTCCACAGCCAGCTAGCAAAAATAGGAGCGCAACTGTACCGATAACTATCTTCTTCATATTTATTTCCTTATTTATCTATCAAATAAGGCTAGGAGTCACTCCCAGCCTTTATGTTTTATAGTGCTGCACGTAAACGTGCTTCTGCATTTTCTACATTGCGGACAGAGCGTGGCAAGAAGGCACGAATGTCATCTTCTTTATAGCCAACTTGTAAACGTTTCTCGTCGACAAGAATTGGACTTTTTAGGATGCGTGGTGTTTCCATGATTAAATTAAGCACTTCATTGACACTCAAATCTTCGATATCAACTCCAAGAGCTTTAGCGTAGCGATTCTTTGATGATACAATGCTCGCAATTCCATTGTCTGTTTTTTTGTTAGAATATCTAATAATTCTTCTCTAGAAATCCCCTCTTTACCGAGGTTTTGTTCTTTATAACTTAACTGGTGGGCATTGAGCCAGGTCTTAGCTTTTTTACAGCTAGTACAACTTGAGACTGTATAAATTTTGATCATGTACCTACCCCTTTCGCTACATGTTACTATCAGTTTATTCTATTATACCATAAAAAACATCCGACTTGCGACCTATTTTTAAAAAAATTTAACTTTTTCCCCAGTTTTCTATCTTTTTTCTTGACAAAAACCGAACTATAACCATTCTTTGTACTTCTTAATGTATAATTTTTTAATAACAGTGACGCTAAACATGTACAAGAAAATAATACCGACCAAAAACAAGAAGTATGGCAGTCCCAACGGAGCTAAATGAAGGATATTTACTAGTGGTCCATAAGGTAAACTAGTGACAAAGAAAGCTGCAACCAAAGTCATCAAAATCACAAGCCAAGCTGGTCTGCTTTGTACAAAAGGAACTTTTGCGGTACGAAGCATATGGATGACCATGGTTTGAGACCACATAGATTCGATGAACCAGCCTGTTTGGAACAAGATAATAAACTGAAGGGCAGATTCTGAACCATGGACATAATGATGACCTGTCACCAATGGAACAATGATAAAGTAGAGGAAGATAAAGGTCAAAATATCAAAGATAGATGAGATCGGACCCATCCAAACCATAAATCTAGTAATAGATTTTGCTTCCCATGTATGGGGTTGTTTAAGGAAGTCTTGATCCACATTATCAAATGGCAATGCCACACAAGACAAATCATAGACTAAGTTTAGGACAATGAGATGAACAGGGGCCATTGGTAGAAATGGCAAGAAGATACTCGCAACAAGGAGTGAGAAGATATTCCCAAAGTTTGAACTAACGGTCATCTTGATGTACTTGGTCATATTGGCGTAGACCTTACGGCCCTCAACGATACCAGTTTCAAGGACCATGAGATCCTTGTCTAGCAAAATAACATCTGCAGTTTCCTTGGCAATGTCTACTGCTGTATCTACAGAAATACCGACATCTGCCACCTTCATAGATGGGGCATCGTTAATACCATCACCCATATAACCAACACCATGACCATTTCTCTTTAACTGTAGAATGATACGCGCTTTTTGGTCAGGTGACAATTTAGCAAAGACTGTTACTTTTTCAACAACATCTGCCAATTCTTGGTCTGTCATTTGGTCAATATCAGCTCCCAAAAGGATGTGTTCAACATCCAAACCAACCTTTTCGCAGATAGCTTGGGTTACTTTTTCGTTATCCCCAGTTAAAATTTTTGTTCTGACACCATGCTCAAGTAGAGCCTGAATAGCAGGTGCTGCAGATGGTTTTGGCGGATCCAAGAAGGCAAGATAACCAGTAAGAATCATGTCGCTTTCATCAGTCACGGTATAGGCATAGTCTTCACGTAGACCTGATTTGTAACCTACACCTAAAACACGCAAACCTTGACGGTTTAATTGCGCTACTTCTGCTAGTACTTCTTGGCGAATGTCTTCGGTTAGGGGAATGATCTCTCCACGGTACTCCACATGTGTCGAAATGTTCAACATTTCTTCTAAAGCGCCTTTGGTAACCATACTAACAACATTGCTATCGTCTTTGACAATGACACTCATGCGTCTGCGCTCAAAGTCAAATGGAAGTTCATCGATTTTTTGGAAGCTAGTATCTAAATTTTGTAGAATAACGTGTTCTTTAGCTTCTTTTTCAGTTCTACTGATAATGGCACGGTCCATCAAGTTTTTCAAACCGGTTTGAAAATGTGAATTTAGATAAGCCCTTCTTAAGACCGCCATATCCAAATCACCGTGAATATCCAAAGGATATTCTAAAACAATCTCATCCTGCGTTAAAGTTCCAGTTTTGTCCGTACATAGGATATCGATTGCTCCTAAGTCCTGGATAGCATTGAGTTTTTTGATAACCACCTTTTCCTTGGCCATGATAATAGAACCTTTGGCCAAGCTGGCTGTAATAATCATTGGAAGCATTTCTGGTGTAAGTCCGACACCAACACTCAAGGCAAAGACTCCAGCCTCTAGCCAGTCTCCATCGGTCAAACCATTTGCGAAAAACACGATCGGAACCATGACAAGCATCAAACGGATCAAGAGCCAAGAAATGCTGTTCATTTCACGTTCAAAAGAAGTTGGCTCATCGTAGGTGTTGAGAGTCTGTTCAATAGCTCCCATCATGGTGTCATCACCAACAGCTAAAACCATAGCTGTAGCACTTCCTGAGATAACGTTTGTCCCCATGAATGCCAAAGATTCTGCTTCTAAGAAGCTATCTACATTTTGATTGGTGGCTTTATTTAAAGCAAGTTTTTCGACTGCATCACTTTCTCCAGTCAAACCTGACTGTTGAACGAAAAAGTCGCGGGATTCAAACAAGATAACATCTGCTGGAATCATATCTCCAGCGCTCAATTTCACGAGGTCTCCCACAACCAATTCGTCGATTGGCAACTCTTGTTCCAGACCATCACGAATAACAGTTGCAGTGTTGACAATCATTTTTGAAAGATTGGTTGTCGCCTTGTCGCTCCGCAACTCTTGGACAAAACGGATGCCTCCTGAAATCAAACCAAGACAACGATAATAATAGAGGTCGTAGGGTCCTCTTGGCCAGGTTTGGCAAGCCAAACGTTTGTAACGAGAGAAATAAAGGCAATCACAAGCAAAATGATTGTGAAAGGATTGATAATAGACTCATAAATCTTTTTAAAGATGGAATCCTCTTGACCTTTTGTGATGGTGTTTTCACCATATAGGTCACGGTTTTCTTCGACTTGTTCTTGGTCTAAGCCTTTTAGACTTGTATGGTAAAAAGCTAGACTATCTTTTAATGGAGTTTGAATAGCTGCTGCTAGTCTTTCTTTTGTAGTTTTCATTGGTTTCTCCTATCTGTATGAATGGTGATTTCATACTCAATGAAAATCAAAGAGCAAACTAGGAAACTAGCCACAGGCTGTACTTGAGTACGGCAAGGCGACGTTGACGTGGTTTGAATTTGATTTTCGAAGAGTATCATACACAGAGACCAATCACTTTATAGGGACAAAACGACACAAATCAGCGATTGGCTGTGTATGTGCGGTTCTGGATGGTCGTCAATTTGCATCGTTTTTCTCCTTTCTTTGTTTTAAAACAGCAGAAAGTCCTGCCATAAAATGGCAGGACTAAAAAACTGATTATCTGTTTTCGTTCAAGCTTTAACTCCATAGGGCGATGTAATGAGCTTAGTCTTGACCTTCGCGACCAGGACTGTTGACCAACGAGTAGTGTCTCCACTGCTTTGCGGTAGTCATCCGTATCCCTATGGTAGCCTCACCTACCGTTTTCGCCTTTCAGTATAAACCTTTAACTAGTAAAAGTCAACGATTTATCTCATTTTTCTTAGATTACGATTAATTCTTTTGGAGCAAGGGTTAATAACTCACAACCTGTATCTGTAATCAGGATATCATCTTCAATACGAACCCCGTATTTCTCTTCAATATAAATACCCGGTTCATCAGTCAAGACCATACCAGTTTTGATAACTTCTTTGGAAGTTTGGCTAAAGTAAGGTTCTTCGTGGATATCAAGTCCAATACCATGTCCAATACCATGTGTAAAGTATTCTCCATAGCCTGCTTCCACAATAATATCACGAGGGATTTTATCAAAATCACGGAAACCTAAGCCATCCTTAGCTTGGTCAATCAGAGCTTGGTTAGCCTTCAAAACGGTGTTGTAGATTTCTGCTTGTTCGTCGCTGACATGACCAAGATAGATGGTACGGGTCATATCACTGACATAATGGTCATAAAGGCACCCAAAATCCATAGTGATTGCTTCGCCTAGTTCTACTGGCTTATGCATTGGGTGAGCATGGGGTTTAGAAGAGTTGATCCCACTAGCTAGAATCGTGTCAAAAGATAAACCAGCAGCGCCTAATTCACGCATACGGAAGTCCAGGAAGTTGGCAATTTCAATTTCAGTCTTCCCTGGCTTGATAAAGTCAAGAGCATCGTGGAAAGCTTGGTCTGAGATGGAACAAGCCTTACGAATAGTCGCAATCTCTGTCTCGTCCTTAATCATGCGAAGGGCTTCAACAAACTGTGTCTGTGGAACTAGTTCCAAACCTTCAAAGGCTGTTTGCATGCGATGATAATAAGAAACTGAAATCTCATCTTCAAAACCGATACGAGAAAGGCCCATGTCTTTTGCAATCTTTGCGATAGTTGCCAACTCATCACGTTCTGCAAAAATCTCAAAACCTGTTACTTCTTGCTTGGCAGCGATAATATAGCGAGCATCTGTCACCAAGACCTGACGGTCACGGCTGATGAAGACTGTACCATTTGAACCCCAAAATCCTGTCAAATAGTAGACATTTTTAAGGTTGTTGATAATGATTCCATCTAGTTCTTTCTTGCATTTTATCGAGAAATGCTTGCACACGTTTATTCATGATGTAACTTTCCTTTCAAATACTGTCCTGTATAGCTAGCTTGATTAGCAGCTACTTCCTCTGGTGTTCCTGTTGCGATAATAGTACCACCGCCAACACCACCTTCTGGTCCTAGGTCGATAATATGGTCTGCTGTTTTGATAACATCTAGATTGTGCTCAATGACGAGAACTGTATTGCCATCATCGACAAAGCGGGACAAAACGGTGAGTAGACGAGCGATGTCCTCAGTATGCAACCCAGTCGTTGGTTCATCTAAAATGTAGAAGGACTTACCTGTCGAGCGCTTGTGGAGTTCACTAGCCAGCTTCATACGCTGGGCCTCACCTCCAGAAAGTGTCGTAGCTGGTTGTCCCAAGGTCACATAACCTAGACCAACATCTTTGATGGTCTGGAGTTTGCGTTGAATTTTCGGAATATGTTGGAAAAATTCTACTGCGTCATTGACCGTCATATCCAAGACTTGCGAGATATTCTTTTCCTTGTAGTGAACTTCCAGAGTCTCACTATTGTAACGAGTCCCGTGGCAGACTTCACAAGCCACGTATACATCTGGCAAGAAATGCATCTCAATCTTGATAATCCCGTCACCCGAGCAAGCTTCACAGCGACCGCCCTTGACGTTGAAACTGAAACGCCCCTTCTTATAGCCACGAATCTTGGCTTCATTTGTCTGAGCAAAGAGGTCTCGAATATCATCAAATACACCTGTATAGGTAGCAGGATTAGACCTCGGTGTCCGTCCGATTGGACTTTGGTCAATGTCTATCAGACGGTCGATATGCTCGATTCCTGTAATGGATTTAAACTTACCTGGCTTGTCTGAATTGCGATTGAGCTTTTGAGCAATGGCTTTTTTGAGAATGCTGTTAATAAGTGTCGACTTGCCTGAGCCAGAGACACCTGTCACCGCAATGAATTTCCCTAGCGGGAAGCGAGCGGTGATATTTTGCAAATTATTCTCACGCGCACCTGTCACTTCGATAAAGCGTCCATTGCCTACACGGCGTTCTGACGGCACTGGAATGGCACGTTTTCCTGATAGATACTGTCCTGTAATGGATTTGCTATTGCGAGCCACCTGCTTGGGCGTACCTGCAGCAACAATCTCTCCACCAAAGACCCCTGCACCAGGGCCAACGTCAATCAAATAATCAGCCTCTCGCATGGTATCTTCATCATGTTCTACTACGATCAAGGTGTTCCCCAAATCACGCATCTTTCAGACTGGCAATCAAACGGTCATTGTCCCTTTGGTGAAGACCGATAGACGGCTCATCAAGAATATAGAGAACTCCTGAAAGGTTGGAACCAATCTGAGTCGCCAAGCGAATACGTTGGCTCTCCCCACCTGATAATGTTCCTGCAGAACGGGATAACGTCAGATAGTTAAGTCCCACATTATTGAGGAAGGTCAAGCGGTCCTTTATTTCCTTAAGAATCGGACGAGCGATAATAGCTTCATTTTCAGATAGGGTTAGCTGATCAATAACTTCCAAATGGTCTGCAATGGAGAGGTCTGAAATTTCTCCGATATGGAGTCCTTTTTCTCCCCCTACTCGAACAGATAAAGCTTGGTCATTGAGACGATAACCATGACAAGTACCACAAGTCAGCTCGTTCATATAGAGACGCATCTGTGTACGAGTGTAGTCGCTATTGGTTTCATGATAGCGACGCTTGATATTACCAATCACTCCTTCAAATAGAATATCGATATCACGAACTCCACCGAATTCATTTTCATAGTGGAAATGGAATTCTTTCCCATCTGAACCATAGAAAATGAGATGTTTCTCCTCCTCAGACAAGTCCTCAAAAGGAGTATCCATATCCACTCCAAAGGCTGTCATGGCTTGTTCCAGCATATTTGGATAATAGTTAGAAGAGATCGGGTTCCAAGGTGCTAAGGCTCCTTCGCGAAGAGTTTTGCTAGCATCTGGCACTACTAAGTCCGTATCAACCTCTAGCTTGATCCCCAAACCATCACACTCACTACAGGAGCCAAACGGTGCATTGAAGGAGAAGAGACGAGGTTCTAACTCCGGAACCGTAAATCCACATACTGGACAAGCATAGTGTTCTGAAAAGAGCAACTCTGAATCATCCATAGTATCAATAACGACATAACCTTCAGCGATACGGAGGGCTGCTTCAATCGAATCAAAGAGACGACTACGGATACCATCCTTGATGATGATACGGTCTACCACCACGTCAATGTTGTGTTGTTTATTCTTTTCAAGTTCAGGAACTTCGGTCACATCGTAAACAACTCCATCGACACGGACACGGACGTAACCATCCTTTTGAATCTTTTCAATCAGCGTCTTGTGCTGCCCTTTTTTCTTACGAATAACAGGAGCCAAAATCTGCAGACGCTGGCGTTCTGGCAATTCCAAAACCTTGTCTACAATCTGCTCGACAGACGATGCCTTGATAGCTCCATGTCCATTGATACAGTAGGGTGTCCCTACACGTGCATAGAGAAGACGTAGATAATCGTTGATTTCCGTCGTTGTCCCAACCGTCGAACGAGGATTTTTACTGGTCGTTTTCTGGTCAATAGAAATGGCAGGGCTGAGACCATCGATAGAATCTACATCTGGTTTTTCCATATTGCCCAAGAACTGACGAGCATAGGCTGACAGACTTTCAACGTAGCGACGCTGCCCTTCAGCATAAAGGGTATCAAAGGCTAAACTAGACTTTCCTGATCCAGATAGTCCCGTCACCACAACTAGCTTGTCACGCGGAATTTCCACATCTATATTTTTTAAATTATGGGCGCGTGCCCCATGGATGACAATCTTATCTTGCATATTACTTCTTTCTAGTTCATTGTTGCTTTCCATTATACCAAAAAAAGTGAAATTCTATTACCAAAAAAGCCGATTTTGTAGTATAATAGTACGGTGTCAAAAATCACTGAAACACGGATTAGATTAGGAAAGGATAGGAGATATGAAACAAGTCTTTCTCTCAACAACAACTGAATTTAAAGAGATTGATACGCTCCAGCCGGGCACTTGGATCAATCTCGTCAATCCTACTCAAAGCGAATCGATGGAAATCGCCTCGGCCTTTGATATTGATATCGCTGACCTCCGTGCACCGCTCGATGCGGAAGAGATGTCTCGTATCACCATCGAAGATGAATACACCTTGATCATCGTAGACGTCCCAATTACAGAGGAAAGAAATAACCAGACCTACTACGTGACTATTCCCCTTGGGGATTATCATCACAGAAGAGGCTATCATCACTACCTGTTTGGAGCCTCTACCACTTCTTGATATCTTTATCAATCGTAGACTTCGGAATTTCTATACCTTTATGCGTTCGCGCTTTATCTTTCAAATCCTCTACCGCAACGCTGAAATTTACCTGACAGCCCTTCGTTCAATTGAACGTAAGAGTGAGCAAATCGAAACCCAACTTCACAAATCTACTCGAAATGAAGAATTGATTGAACTCATGGAGTTGGAAAAGACCATCGTCTACTTCAAGGCCTCTCTTAAGACAAACGAGCGCGTGATTAAAAAATTGACCAGCGCAACTAGCAATATTAAGAAATACCTTGAAGACGAAGACTTACTAGAAGATACCTTGATTGAAACGCAACAGGCCATCGAGATGGCGGATATCTATGGAAACGTCCTTCACTCTATGACGGAGACCTTTGCCTCTATCATTTCAAACAACCAGAACAATATCATGAAAACCTTGGCCCTCGTGACCATCGTTATGTCTATCCCGACTATGATTTTCTCAGCTTACGGAATGAACTTTAAGGATAATGAAATTCCTTTAAACGGAGAACCGCACGCTTTCTGGCTCATCGTCTTTATCGCCTTTGCTATGAGTGTTTCTCTCACTCTTTACCTCATCCATAAAAAATGGTTCTAAACAGGAGTTATTATGTCACAGATTGATTTAAAAGAATTAACAAAGAAAAACCAGGAATTTATCCATATTGCAACCCAGCAATTTCTCAAGGACGGGAAAACCGATGCCGAAATCAAGGCTATCCTTGAAGAAGTCATTCCTCATATCCTTGAGGAGCAACCAAAAGGAGTGACAGCTCGTTCAATTTACGGCGCACCAACTCACTGGGCTCACAGCTTTAGTGAAAAAGAGCAATACGAAAAAGAACATCCAAAGGAAAATGACGATCCAAAATTGATGATGTTGGATTCAGCCCTTTTCATCACCGGACTTTTTGCAGTGGTTAGCGCCTTGATGAGCTTCTTCTCAAACCAACCCGTAGCTTACGGATTGGTAACACTTATCAGTGTAGGGGCCTTTGGTGGAGTTGCCTTTTACCTTCTCTATCACTTCATCTACCGCTACTACGGACCAGATACTGACCGTAGTCAACGCCCTCCATTCTGGAAATCACTTTTGGTTATGTTAGCAACTATGTTTGCATGGGTTCTCATTCTCTTCTTGAGTAACTTCATTCCACAAGCCATCAACATCAGCCTACCTCCACTTGTTTTGTTGGTTATCGGAGGAGCTCTCCTTGCCCTACGTTTCTACCTCAAAAAACGTTTCAACATCAAGAGCGCAAGTGCTGGACCTGCTAGATATTAAGATAAACAATAAAAGTAGTGTGTTTTACAGACAGACTACTTTTATTATGGCTCCAAAGCTTTTTTTATTCTCCAAAGAAAAGTAGCTACATTTTCTAAAAACGTTCTAATGTAAAGTCTTTCCTTAGAATCCCGAGGTTTTGTCCTTGAATCCAAGTTGTTTTTCTGTTATACTAATAAAGTAATAAGGAGAAATATATATGACTAAACAGAGAATTAATCAAATTGTCGGTTCAATTGGTGCCTTTATCGGGATTATTGTATTTATAGCCTACATCCCCCAAATTTTTGCCAATTTACAAGGAAATAAAGCTCAACCATTTCAACCTTTATCAGCAGCAGTCTCTTGCTTAATCTGGGTCATTTATGGATGGACAAAAGAGCCTAAGAAAGACTGGATTCTAATCATTCCAAACTCGGCTGGGGTTATCCTTGGCGGACTGACCTTCCTTACTGCTCTATAAGAATGCAACTACTATAAAAAGCAACCACACGATTGGTTGCTTTTTTACTACTTTCTTGATCTAAAAGCCTTCTTCTGACTCTAATTCTTGTTGTTTCCCCTCATCTTTTGTGATACAATAGCATCAATTTATTTCTAGGAGGATAATATATGTTTTCTACTATTGGAATTGTTAGTTTGTCTAGTGGCATTATCGGAGAAGACTTTGTCAAGCACGAAGTGGACTTGGGTATTCAACGTCTCAAAGACCTCGGACTCAATCCTATCTTTTTACCCCATTCGCTAAAAGGCTTAAACTTTATCAAAGAACATCCTGAAGCTCGTGCGGAGGATTTGATGCAGGCATTTTCTGATGAAAGCATCGACATGATCTTATGCGCCATCGGTGGAGACGATACCTATCGTTTATTGCCTTATCTTTTTGAAAATGACCAACTACAAAAGGTTATCAAACAAAAAATTTTTCTTGGCTTCTCGGATACAACTATGAACCACCTCATGTTGCATAAACTAGGAATCAAGACTTTTTATGGTCAATCCTTTTTAGCAGACATTTGTGAGTTAGACAAAGAAATGTTGCCATACAGCCTCCACTACTTCAAAGAATTGATTGAGACGGGAAGAATCTCGGAAATTCGACCTAGTGACGTTTGGTATGAGGAAAGAACTGACTTCAGTCCCAAAGCTTTAGGAATACCTCGTGTCAGCCATGCAAATACAGGTTTTGACTTGTTACAAGGAACTGCCCAGTTCGAGGGAAAAATCCTCGGTGGTTGCCTCGAATCCCTCTACGATATCTTTGACAACTCTCGATATGTAGACAGTACAGAACTCTGCCAAAAGTACAGACTCTTCCCTGACTTATCCGACTGGAAAGGAAAGATTCTATTGCTAGAAACAAGTGAAGAAAAGCCTGAACCTGATGATTTCAAAAAAATGTTGCAGGCTTTAAAAGAAACTGGGATATTTGAAGTCATCAGTGGACTCTTGGTCGGAAAACCTATGGATGAAACTTTCTATGACGACTATAAAGAGGCACTATTGGATATCATTGACAGCAATACCCCGATTGTCTATAATCTAAACGTTGGTCATGCCACACCAAGAGCAATTGTTCCCTTTGGAGTCCACGCGTATGTAGACGCAACGGAGCAAGTCATTCGATTTGACTATAACAAAGAAAGCTGAGATGAATTTCTCAGCTTTCAATATTCTCAAATACTTTCGCTATCTGTACTCACTACTTACCGCTTTTCCATTCACAATCATTCTCGTGATCATCAACCAGACCTGCAGCCTGTAGAAAAGACAAGACAGCGACTGGACCTGTGAACTTGAAACCTCGTTTTTTGAGATCCTTAGATAATGTCTCAGACAAGGTTGTTCTAGCTGGTGCTTGAGCATAGTCAGGTACATCATTCACAATCGTCTTCCCACCGACAAAAGACCAAAGATAAGCATCAAAAGTTTCTAATTCTGCCTGAACTTGTAGAAAAGCCTGAGCGTTGGCACGTGTCGCAAATATCTTGGCTCGATTTCGGATGATCGCTACATTGTCCATTAAAGCTTCCAATTCAGAGTCAGTCATCTCTGCAACACGCTGGACTTGATAGTCATGAAAAGCTTGACGAAAGGCTTGGCGTTTATTGAGCACCGTTTCCCAAGATAGTCCAGCCTGATAGGTTTCCATGCAAAGCAACTCAAAAAGAGCTTGGTCATCATGGAGAGGTTGGCTCCACTCCTCATCGTGGTAGGCTACATATAGAGGGTTGTTCATTTTAACCCAGCCACAGCGTTTTGGCATAGAGTTCTCCTATTTCACCAACATCTTAAGGGCAGACTTGATGTAGTTTTCAGCTGTATCAGAAGTTCCTTCAAAGAATTTCTTGATTTTCTTAAGCTCGGTCGCCTTGTAGCCCAAGGCCAACATGGCTTCCATAGCTTCCTCCAATTCTTGATTGTCACTGCTAGATGGAGCGACAACCTTAGCAGGGAGATCGTCTCCCGCCACAACCACCTTGCCTTCCAAGTCCAGCACCATCTGTTGGGCTGTTTTCTTGCCAATTTTGGGGAACTTGGTCAAGTAGGTGATGTTCTTAGTCTCGATGGCTTGAACCAAGCCAGCATTGTCATCGGCAGCAATAATAGCAAGAGCAGAAACAGGACCAATCCCTGACACCGAAATCAAGCTGAGAAAGAGTTTTTTCTCGTCCTCTGAACGAAAGCCGTAAAGCAGGTGAGCATCTTCGCGAACAACTTGATGCACATATATTTGCGCTTCCTGATTGACTTGTCCTGAGTAGGCATAGGGGTTGGCCACATGCAAGATGTAGCCGATCCCGTTTGCTTCTAGGACGATGTATTTAGCAGTAATTTTGGTAATAATACCCTTTAGATATTCGTACATAATTTTCCCTTCAATTTATACTCAATGAAAATCAAAGAGTAAACTAGGAAGCTAACCGTAGGCATAACTTGAGTTAGGCAAGGTAAGGCTGACGCAGTTTAGAGAGATTTTCGAAGAGTATTAGTATTTGCCTAGTTCTCGTAGGCTCGTATGATTTTCCTGAATGCGACGGAACATCTTTTCCATATCTGACTTGGTAAAGTGCACCAAAACAGGGCGTCCGTGCGGACAGTTGTAGGGGTTGTCACATTGAGAGAGCTGATAGAGGAGCTGTCTAGCAGAGTGGTTATCGATTCGATGATTGGCCTTGATGGAACGCTTGCAGGACATCATGATTGCCAGTTCTGCTCGGTATTTCTTGATTGAAACTTCCTTGGTCAAAAGGAGCATATCACACATCTCGTAGATTCCAGACTCAATCTCCTCTTCTGCCATCCAAATGGGATGTTCCCTAGGATAAATTGATTTTCCCCGTACTCTGCTAGAAAGACGCCAACTTCCTCCAAGAGAGGCATTCTTTCCTTGAGACGAAGTGCATCATCTGCAGGGAATTCGAAGATATAAGGTACCAGGAGTTGCTGTTGGCTCTGGTCAACATTGCCAATGCTCTCACGGTACTCCTCATACTTAACCCGCTCCTGAGCTGCATGTTGATCTATGATGTAGAGCCCATCTCTACCTTGAGCAAAGAGATAGGTCCCGTGCATTTGCCCGAAAAATTCTAACTCTGGGAAGCTCGAAGACTCTTCGCGCTCCAACTTATCATAAGCCTTATCCAAACTAGCTAGATCTAACTCTGGATGGTCTAGTTGGTCATAGCTAGCTGGCTTTCTCTCTGCAAAATGCAGTTTGGCTGGTTTGGTTATCTGGTTCAAGGTTTCCTTAGCAAAGAGGTTCAAATCCTGTTTCTCTTCAGTCAGGTTCACCTGATGGTCTGCCACCTCAGCTTGAGTCGGTCTTGTCGGTTCATTTTTTTCATAGTAGAGCGTATTTTCTCTCAGTGGTAAAGTCGTTTGCTCTACTTTTTCACGATTGCGAACGGTAGATTTGGCAAGATTTTCCAAGGCGTCTGGAATCAAGGTCTGCTCTTTGAGACTCTTTGCGATAGCTTCTGAAACTAGCGCCATCAGCTCTCTTTCCTTGGAAATCCGCACTTCTTGCTTGGTTGGATGCACATTGACATCTGCTAGATAAGGATCGATTTGAATGTGAATAACGGCTAGTGGAAAACGCCCTACCATGAGTTTGCTACCGTAACCATCTAAAATGGCACGATTGAGCAAGAAGTTTTTGATATAACGGCCATTGATAAAGAGACTGATATAGTTACGATTAGCACGTGTCAATTCCGGCAATGAGACAAAACCTGAAATTTCAAATCTAAGTCAGAATTTTCAATCTCAACCATCTTTTTGGCACTGGCTAGACCATAGATTCCAGCAATGGCTTGGCGCAGTTGACCCGTACCAGCTGTTCGTGTCATTTCCTTACCATCGCTAATCAGGCTAAAGGAAATCTCAGGATGGGCCAAGCCTAGACGATTGACAATATCGATGATATGAGATAACTCTGCCTGCTGGCTCTTCATGTACTTGAGACGGGCTGGTGTGTTGAAAAAGAGATCCTCCACACAAACCTTGGTCCCTACAGGGCTTGTCGCTGGGATGATTTCTTCAACTTCTCCCCCACGAGCCACTAGCTTGGTTCCGTGACTTGCTCCATCCACCGCAGTCAACAAGGTTAAGACACTAACAGAAGCGATTGAAGGCAGGGCTTCACCACGAAAACCCAGCGTGCGAATCCTAAACAAATCCGCTTGATTTGATCTTACTGGTCGCATGACGACGGAGAGCCAACTCTACTTCGTCGTGGGCAATCCCGTGACCATTATCAGTGATTTGAATTTTCTTAAGACCAGCTTCTTCAATCTCAACAATAATCTGGCTTGAGCCAGCATCGATAGCATTTTCAACCAACTCTTTAACTACGCTAGCAGGACGTTCGATCACTTCTCCTGCTGCAATCTGGTTGGCCAAGACTTCTGGCAATTCAATAATATGAGACATCTTTCAGCCCCTTTCTTAACTGTTTTTATCTATTTCTCTGAAAATAATACTCTTCAAAAATCTCTTCAAACCACGTCAGCTTCCATCTGCAACCTCAAAATAGTATTTTGAGCTGCCTTCGTCAGTTCTATCCACAACCTCAAAACAGTGTTTTGAGCAACCTTCGGCTAGCTTCCTCGCTTGCTCTTTGATTTTCATTGAGTATAAGCTAGTGCTATTATACCATATTTCACTCGTTTCCAAAAAAGCCCAAGCAGCAACTTTCTTCCCGATTTTACTAGGTTATTTGCCAAGTTTGTGGTAAAATAGGTAGAAACAATATTTTAAAAAGGAGAAAAGACACATGCACATTTTTGATGAGCTAAAAGAGCGTGGTTTGATTTTTCAAACGACTGATGAAGAAGCTTTGCGTAAAGCCCTAGAAGAAGGTCAAGTTTCTTATTATACTGGCTACGATCCAACTGCTGACAGCCTTCACCTAGGTCACCTTGTCGCAATCTTGACAAGTCGTCGTTTGCAGTTAGCAGGTCACAAACCTTATGCGCTCGTTGGCGGTGCTACAGGTCTCATCGGAGATCCGTCCTTCAAAGATGCTGAGCGTAGTCTCCAAACAAAAGACACAGTAGATGGCTGGGTCAAGTCTATCCAAGGACAACTTTCTCGCTTTCTTGATTTTGAAAATGGTGAAAATAAAGCTGTCATGGTCAACAACTACGACTGGTTTGGCAGCATCAGCTTCATTGATTTCCTCCGTGATATCGGAAAATACTTCACTGTCAACTACATGATGAGCAAGGAGTCTGTTAAAAAACGGATTGAAACAGGGATTTCTTACACCGAATTTGCCTACCAAATCATGCAAGGTTACGACTTCTTCGTCCTTAACCAAGAGCACAATGTAACCCTGCAAATCGGTGGTTCTGACCAATGGGGAAATATGACAGCTGGTACAGAATTGCTTCGTCGTAAGGCTGACAAGACTGGTCACGTAATCACTGTTCCACTCATCACAGACGCAACTGGTAAGAAATTTGGTAAATCTGAAGGGAACGCTGTTTGGCTCAACCCTGAAAAGACTTCTCCATACGAAATGTACCAATTCTGGATGAATGTTATGGACGCTGACGCTGTTCGCTTCTTGAAAATCTTTACTTTCTTGTCACTTGATGAGATTGAAGACATCCGCAAACAATTTGAAGCAGCTCCACACGAACGCTTGGCTCAAAAAGTCTTGGCTCGTGAAGTTGTGACTCTTGTCCACGGAGAAGAAGCCTACAAAGAAGCCCTTAACATCACTGAGCAACTATTTGCAGGAAACATCAAAAACCTTTCTGTCAAAGAACTCAAACAAGGACTTCGTGGCGTTCCGAACTACCAAGTACAAGCAGATGAAAATCACAATATCGTAGAACTTCTCGTATCTTCTGGTGTGGTTAACTCAAAACGCCAAGCCCGTGAAGATGTTCAAAACGGAGCCATCTACGTCAACGGCGACCGCATCCAAGACCTTGACTATGTCTTAGGGGATAACGATAAATTAGAGAACGAACTCACTGTTATCCGTCGCGGTAAGAAAAAATACTTTGTTTTGACTTACTAAATTGTTCAACATTTACCTATAAACAAAGGAGTTAACCTCGATAAAGGTAACTCCTTTTTGCTGTGAATAGTCCCCACCTATCCCTTAATAGACAGGCTACGCAGTACAATGCGTAAGGTTGTTAGATTATGTAAGATAGAAAGATTTGAAGGGCTGAGCCAGTTAAACAAGCCAAAGCCAATCAAACTACTATTTACGACAACGGTATCTTGAATATTCTTCTTGATGAGTGTTTGCAAAGATGATGATAGCGAATCCAACTCTTGGAAGAAATCCAAGCGATTATCTAACAATAAGATATCACTCATCTGCTTAGAAATATCTGCACTCTCATTCATCACCACACCGATATCTGATAGGGTTAGAGCCGCTGAGTCATTCAATCCATCTCCAACCATCAAAATAGTGTGACCTGCTTTCTGCAGTTCCTCTACTAACTCAAATTTCCCATCAGGTTTCAAGTCTGTATAGACATGATCAAAGGGCAAATCTTTGACTAATTCCTCTGTTCTAACCAAGGTATCCCCTGTTGCCAGAATCAATTTTTTCCCTTGTGCCTTAAGTTTCTCCAAGGCTGCTTTTGCTTCTTTTCTCAAAGGAGTATGAATACAGAACATTCCAATCAATTCATTCTGGTAGGCTAAGAATAAGAGATTGTAGTGACTCTTGTACTCTTCAATTAAAGCATTTTGTTCTGAACTGATATGAATCTGCTCATCCTGCATCAAGACATAATTCCCAATAAGAACTGGTTGGCCATCTATATGAGATTTGATCCCCTTACTTGCGATATATTGGAGTTTCCCATGCATTTCCTCATGTTCAATTCCCTCTATCTCAGCTTGCTTGACGATAGCATTAGCAATAGGATGATAAATGTGTTCCTCAAGACAGGCACTGATTCTGAGAATATCTTCCTCACTATTGTCTCCAAAAGGTAACACCTTTTCAACTATCGGATAGCTAGTTGTGATCGTTCCCGTCTTATCAAACAAGAAAGTATCAACTTCCAGGTATTTCTCCAGAACATCTCCATCCTTAATCACCATTTCACGGTTCAACCCCTCCTTGATAGCTGTCAAATAAGCTACAGGAGTAGAGATTTTCAAAGCGCAGGAGAAATCGACCAATAGGAAAGAAATAGCCTTAGAAAAAGAACCTGTCAATAGGTAAGTCAGCCCAGCCCCCAAGAAATTATATTTGACGACCTTATCCGCCATCTTGATGAAATAGCGTTGTTTCGTTTTCTTGTTTTCTTCAGATTTCTTCATCAACTCAATCAGCTGTAAAATACGGCTGTTCATCTGATTATCGGTTACACGAATGCGCAACTCTCCAGTTTCTAATACTGTATTTGCACAAACCAAATCAGACTCTCTTTTTTCAACTGGAAAACTCTCTCCCGTCAAGGAACTTTCGTTGACCATACCTAAACCTGAAACTACTTGTCCATCAAACAGAATTTCATTTCCTTGAGATAAGATCAAGACATCTCCTATTTGAACATCGGAACTCTTGATACTAACGACCGTATCGCCCTGTACCAAGAATACATCGCTCTCTTTTGCAAGAAGACTTTGTTCTAAATCTGTTGCCGTTTTTTTCAAGGACCACTGATCTAAATGATTCCCCAAATCAAGCATAAACATGATATTGCTAGCTGTCTTGGATTGATTCATAAACAAGGACAATAAAATCGCCGAACAGTCCAAGACCTCCATCGTTAGTTCCTTACGCGCTAGTGTTTGATAGGCTTCTCTGATATAACCCAAAGCCTGATAACAAGTCCATATATAGCGAATAGGATACGGCACAAAACTACGAAAAAAAGTATACGCTTAATCGCTGCACCTGAAACAATAGAATAAGCACTCTCTTCTCTACGAATGGGAAGAGTCATCAACTCAGAAACTTTCCCTTTATCAATTCTTTTTAAAAAAAGGCTTCTGCATTATCTAATACAGAAAAGCCTTCTTTTTATACGTAGAGTAAAGTGCTGTTGATCCATGTAAAACTGGATAGACTCAATCCCCTTTTTCATCTCTCGCCAAGGAACGAAGATAGTCTTGAATATCCAAGGTGAGTGAAAAAAAGAAGATGATAGTCGGATATGTTGGTATCCTTTATGTAGCACTTTAAAAGACATATTATTCACCTATAAGGCTATCTAATTGCTCTTCTTTTTTCTCTTGCTCGTACAAATATTTGGCATCTTGCAAGACATCGTCTCCATGTTGCTTCACAACAGAAACAGATGCATCTAGCTCGTCTTTCAACTTGTAAGCCTTAGCCAAAGCTTTAGAATAACCTTTTTTAGCTTCCTTACTTGCCAAGATTTTCAAACCAAGGGTACCAAATGCGACACCACCCAAAAAGAGTGATGATTTTTTCGCAACTTTTGCGACGCTTAATACTTCTTTTAACATACTTATTTCCTCCTTATCATTATTATATAGCAATTTAGATATAAAAGCAATTTCATTCTATAAATTGGAAAATTAGTTTTATTTCTACTGAATCTCCCATCTACTTATTCCTAAAGTTGCTTTCATTTGCCTCTTTTGATACACTTAAACTATGAATACAAATCTCAAACCCAAACTTCAACGTTTTGCTTCTGCTACTGCCTTTGCCTGTCCTATCTGCCAAGAAAATCTGACTCTGGTTGAGAGCAGTCTCAAATGTAGCAATCGCCATTCTTTTGACCTGGCGAAATTCGGCTATGTCAATCTGGCACCTCAAATCAAGCAATCCGCCAACTACGACAAAGAAAACTTTCAAAATCGCCAACAAATCCTAGAAGCTGGCTTTTACCAAGCTATTCTAGAGGCCATCTCTGATTTAATTGCAAGCTCAAAAACTGCCAAAACAATTTTAGATATCGGCTGTGGCGAAGGCTTCTACTCTCGTAGACTACAAGAAAGTCATCCTGACAAGACCTTCTACGCCTTTGACATTTCAAAAGACTCGGTTCAAATCGCTGCCAAGAGTGAACCCAACTGGGCAGTCAACTGGTTTGTTGGTGACCTGACTCGCCTTCCTATAAAAGACGCCAGCATGGATATCCTACTTGATATCTTCTCACCTGCCAACTACGGAGAATTCCGCCGTGTATTATCCAAGGACGGCATCTTAATCAAGGTCATTCCTACTGAAAACCACCTCAAGGAAATCCGCCAAATGGTACAGGAGCAGCTGACAAAGAAGGATTATTCTAACCAAGATATCAAAAATCATTTCCAAGAACACTTTACCATCCTATCTAGTCAAACTGCCTCTCTGACTAAAACTATCACAGCAGAACAACTCCAAGCCCTACTCAGTATGACACCCCTGCTCTTTCATGTCGACCAGAGCAAGATTGACTGGAGTCAATTAACTGAGATTACTATCGAAGCAGAGATTCTTGTCGGAAAAGCACTGTGAATGATTTTTTGAGATACTACAAAGAGTCTGGGACAAAAGTCTAACCTTAAATATAAAAAGCGAACAAAACGAGTTATCTGACACTCAGAATACTGTCTTGTTCGCTTTTTGTCTAATCTATCGATTTTAAAAAAATTTCTGATATAAAATTTATCTATTTATCGGGACATAACAAACTAGTGATGTTACAACTATGACTTAGTTAGACTTTTGCCCGTTTAAATTCATGTATCCAAGTCGCATTTAATTTTTTTGCATCCCATCCTCAGCTTTTATATTATCTAAAATACGAGATTTTCTTGAATTAAAAAAATCTATATCTAAAAATATTTTTTTAGCAATATAATTGGAATCATTGAGGGATAATTGTTTTTTTCCTATATCAAAATTAATATTATTCTTCACCATCATTTAATTCTCCTTCAATAACATTTAAAAAAAGATTCTAATTTTACTAATACGTGAATATATATTATCTAACCCATTCACAATTAGTTCACTTAAACGTTCTTCAACTTCAGTGGGAACATTTTTATAGTCAATAGTAACCACTTTTTCTCCCTGAATTGGAAAAAGCACTTATTGATTTATAGCGACTATCTAATAAGTATTTTTCCCAATCAGGATCTGATTCTAAATGTTTTGATAATTGCTTTGTTCCTTTTCTAAATGCTCTTCCAGCAATAGAATTATTAATATCTAATTCCCTATTACTTGAACGTAAAAAAGTGGCACTTCTAGCGATGATATTCAATTTATCTTCGCTTCCTTCTTTATTTGAAAGTCCCCATACAGATATTCGACATTTATTTTCAGAATTAAATTCGCTAGTCAACACATCAATGTATCTTTGAACAGCATCTATAATTACATCGTAAACCTCATCAACACATTTTTTTTTTGCCTCTTGGTTATTACTATACCACACGTCTTGAATTCGTGAAATTTGAATTTCTAATGTTGGAATAATTTCATCAAGAAGTTCAAAATTGGTTTTTAACAAGGTGCTAAAATATCTAATCTGTCTATTTTCTTCCAAAAGTTGCTGATTTTGCTTAGATAAATCAAATACTCTCGATTCCTTATCAACAGCACGTGCATATTTCCAAATCGTATAAATTATAAATCCAAATGCTAGAGCTACTCCAAGAACCGTAATTATAGATATAGCCCATTTGGCTTTCTCGGGCAAAAATTTCAAAAAATTTGAGAAATTAAATCACTCATGATTACTCCTAGCATATGAAAAAAATTTATGTAGCATTAATACTTTTTATTGATTATTATTATATTCTACCGTAAGTTCCAAATTTTTTTCAATAAAAATTCTGGAACTTATTTGTACTAATCGTCTATTGATGGTTAAACAAATGAGTTACAGTTATCCAATCATCTTTTTATATAATCTTATTGATGTTTTTCCGTATTTAGATTTGAAAAAGTAATTTACATACAAACTATATAATTTAAAAATTAATCACTAAAATTAACTGACGGAGTTCTCGTAGTAAAAAAACGCACCTTTTCAAGATGCGTTTTTGTTTTATAATCTTATTCAAAGAATCTTAGTTCAAGTGCCAGATATCTTCGTTATACTGAGCGATTGTACGGTCAGATGAGAAGAATCCTGCTTTAGAAATGTTAACGATAACTTTATCCAACCATGCGTCACGGTCTTCGTAGTCAGCAAGCATTTGTTCTTTCACTTTGATGTAGTCTTCCAAGTCAAGAAGAGTCATGAACCAGTCTTTGTTAATCAATTCATTGTAAAGACGTTCCAAGCGTTCTTTCTTACCAACTGCAAGAACAGCGTCGCTCACGATAAAGTCAACCAATGGTTTGATCGCTTTACGAGCGTAGAATTCGCTTGATTTGTATGCAGATTTTGCGTAAAGATCGATAACAGTTTCTGAATCTTCACCAAAGATGTAGATGTTTTCGTCTCCAACCAACTCAGCGATTTCCACGTTAGCACCGTCCATAGTACCAAGAGTCAAAGCTCCGTTCAACATGAATTTCATGTTACCAGTACCTGAAGCTTCTTTAGAAGCAAGTGAGATTTGTTCTGAGATGTCACATGCTGGGATAAGGAAGCTTGCTGCAGTAACGTTGTAGTTTTCAACCATTACGACTTGCAAGTGTGGAGCTACTGCTGGGTCGTTAGCAATCACTTCTGACAAGCAAAGGATCAAGTGGATGATGTCTTGAGCGATTGTGTAGGCAGGAGCTGCTTTACCACCAAAGAATACTGTGATTGGACGAGCAGGGATATTACCAGCCTTGATGTCCAAGTATTTGTGAATCACATACAAAGCGTTCATTTGTTGACGTTTGTACTCGTGAAGACGTTTGATTTGGATATCAAAGATTGAGTTTGTATTGATTTCCACACCTTGGTGTTCTTTCAAGTGACGAGCCAATTTACGTTTGTTGTGAGCTTTGATGCTTTCCAATTTTTCTTTGACAGCAGCCTTGTCTTCGTAAGAAAGAAGGTCTTCCAACTTAGAGGCATCATGGTGCCATTCGCGTCCAAGAATCTCATCCAAGTAGTGAGACAAGCTTGGGTTAGCATGCATGAGCCAACGACGGAAGGTAATACCGTTTGTTTTGTTGTTGAATTTTTCTGGGTAAAGATCGTAGAAAGCTTTTAACTCAGAGTTCTTCAAAATTTCTGTGTGAAGAGCGGCAACCCCGTTTACGCTGTATCCATAGTGGATATCCATGTGGGCCATGTGTACACGATCGTTTTCATCAATGATTTGAACAGCTGGATCTTTGTATTCAGCACGAACACGACGGTCCAATTCTTTGATGATTGGTACCAAGTGAGGAACCACTTCTTCCAAGAATTCAAGAGGCCATTTTTCAAGGGCTTCAGCAAGGATTGTGTGGTTTGTGTAAGCAGTCATGCTACGAACGATAGAGATTGCTTCATCAAGTTCGATACCACGTTCAGTCAAAAGACGGATCAATTCAGGAATCACCATTGATGGGTGAGTATCGTTGATTTGTACAACTGCGTAGTCAGCAAGGTCATGCAAGTTGCTTCCTTTTTCGATTGCTTCATCGATGATCAATTGAGCACCGTTTGAAACCATGAAGTATTGTTGGAAGATACGGAGCAATTCACCTTGTTTGTCGCTATCGTCTGGGTAAAGGAAAAGAGTCAAGTTGCGAGCGATATCTGTCTTGTCAAAGTTGATACCATCTTTGATGATTGAAGAATCAACTGAATCCAAGTCAAACAAACGCAAGCGGTTTTTCGTAGCTGTTTTGTAACCAGGTACATCGATGTCGTAAAGAGTAGATGTCAATGTGAAATGTGCAAATGGTACTTGGTAGCTACGGCTTGAGCGAACCAACCAGTTTTGGTCAGTCAACCAAGCGTTAGGAATTGTTTCTTGTTGGTTGTTTTTAAGAACTTGTTGGAAAAGACCAAAGTGGTAGTTCAAACCAACACCGTCACCGTTCAAACCAAGTGTAGCGATTGAGTCGATAAAGCAGGCTGCCAAGCGTCCCAAACCACCATTACCAAGCGATGGTTCCAATTCTACTTCTTCGACTTCGATCAACTCTTTACCTGCGTCAGCAAGTTCTTTTTTTAACTTCGTCATAAAGACCAAGGTTAATCAAGTTGTTAGACAAGAGTTTACCAATCAAGAACTCAGCTGAGATATAGTAAACTTTTTTTCTTACCAGTGTTGACTGGTTTTTTTGGCTGCTTGCTAGTTTGCTGTAGTTAAGAAGAGCAAGGTAAAAGCTCTTCGTTGCTACATTCTGCGATAGATTTATTGTAACGATTTTTGTACAAATTCTTTTTAATGGTAACATTTTTTTGTGTCTCCTGATAATGTCTTATTTCTTTAATTCTACCAAATTTTCATTGATTCGGCGATAAATTGTAGTCAAGTCAAGCAAAGTTTCTTCGACAGCAGGAGTCAATTGATCCTCTGTCATACGCCATGACCAGTTTCCACCAAGAGTAGATGGGAAGTTCATACGAGCTGACTCATCTAGTTCTAGCAAGTCTTGCATGGTTGCAATAGCCATGAAGCTAACTGATGAAAAATACTGTGCGAAGCATTGCGTGTGGCACTGTTTCATACTCTTTACGGTTCGTGTAACGAGCCATGTATTCACGAGTTGGATCGTCAATCTCATTACGGTACCAACCAAGAACTGTATTGTTATCATGTGTTCCTGTGTACATAACAGAGTTGGCAGGTGCCAAGTGTGGGCTATCGATACTTTTCGTCTTCTGGGTTGAAGGCAAATTGAAGAATCTTCATTCCTGGGAAGCCAGTGCGTTCACGTAGTTCAATAACTTCGTCAGTCATGAATCCAAGGTCCTCTGCGATGATGTTCAAGTCACCAAGTTCCTCTTTAACCGCTGCAAAGAGTTTGTAGTCAGGGCCTTTCACCCATTTACCAGGTGCTGCTGTTTCAGAACCAGCAGGAATTTCCCAGTAAGACTCAAATCCACGGAAGTGGTCGATACGAACGATATCGTAGATTTTGAAGCTTTCACGCAAGCGTTCAATCCACCATTTGTAGCCATCTTTGTCCATAGCTTCCCAGTCATAGATTGGGTTACCCCAGAGCTGACCAGTAGCAGAGAATTCATCTGGTGGGCAACCTGCGATGCAAGTCGCTTTACCATTGGCATCTGTCTTGAAGAGATGTGGATTTGCCCACATATCGCTTGAATCTTCCGCTACATAGATAGGCATATCTCCGACAATTTCGATGTGGTTGTCATTAGCATATGCTTTCAATTTCAACCATTGTTGGAAGAAAAGGTATTGGGTTACGCGGTGGTAAACAAGCTTGTCATCTAATTTCTCACGGTAGCTTTCAAGAGCTGAAGCTTTTACGAGCACGAGCATCTGCATCTGGCCATTCTGTCCAAGCAAGATTATCAAAATGTTCCTTGATTGCCATATACTCTGCAAATAGTTCAAGCCATGATTGATTTTCTTGAGCAAATTTTTCGAAGTCTTTGACATCTCCGACTTCAAGGAAACGTTTGACAGCTTTCTCTAGAAGTGGACGACGTGCATAGTAGATTTTAGCGTAGTCAACTTCAGTTGGGTTGCTACCAAAGTCCACACCTTCAAGATCACTTGCTTCCAACAAACCTTGCTCCACCAAAATATCAAGGTCGATAAAATGAGTGTTTCCAGCAAAGGCTGAGAATGATTGGTATGGAGAATCTCCATAGCTAGTTGTTCCCAAAGGAAGGATTTGCCAGTAACGTTGCTTTGTACGAACCAAGAAGTCAACGAAATCATAGGCGCTTTGACCAAATGATCCGATTCCGTATGCTCCTGGAAGTGATGAGATGTGCATCAACACACCGCTTTGACGTTTTTTCATATTAGCACCTCAAGTGTTTATATTGTTAATTATTTCAATTTTTGCGCAAACGTTTGCGCTAAGTAAAGTATACCCCATTTCTAAAAATAAATGCAAGCGTTTGTAAAAAAACTTTTTTTCTACTTTTTTTATTTCCGAAATCGGAAATTCCTATATTTTAATTTTTCCCCTCCATTTGTTTCTGTCTTCTATTTATGCAATCGTTTTCCTTCAATTATTTTTTTGAATTGAAATTTACACGATTTCTTATTTCTCTTCTATTATACAAACAATTTTGCGAATTAGCCAGTCATAAGTTTTTTTAAATTTTTTTCAAAAAAACGCTTGCAACTGTTTTCTGTTTGTGCTATACTAAGGTCATAAGGGAAAACGTTTGCGTTCCCTAGACTATAAAATTTGTTATTCTTTAGGAGGAATACACTATGTCATCTAAATTCATGAAGAGCGCTGCTGTGCTTGGAACTGCTACTCTTGCTAGCTTACTTTTGGTAGCTTGCGGAAGCAAAACTGCTGATAAAGCTGCTGATACTAGCTCATCTGAAGCAAAAGAAATCACTTTCTACGTTGAAGACCAATATAAAGCTTACGCTGAGAAAGTTGCTGCTGCTTATGAAAAAGAATCAGGAACAAAAGTTAACATCAAATCTGGTGACCAACTTGGCGGACTTGACAAACTTTCACTTGACAACCAATCAGGTCAAGCTGCTGACGTTATGATGGCACCATACGACCGTGTAGGTAGCCTTGGTACTGATGGACAACTTTCAGAAGTTAAACTAAGCGACGGTGCTAAAACAGATGATACTACTAAATCTCTTGTAACAGCTGCTGACGGTAAAGTTTACGGCGCTCCAGCCGTTATCGAGTCACTTGTTATGTACTATAACAAAGACTTGCTCAAAGAAGCTCCAAAAACATTTGCTGAACTAGAAGAACTTGCAAAAGATAGCAAATATGCTTTCGCTGGTGAAGACGGCAAAACTACTGCCTTCCTAGCTGACTGGACAAACTTCTACTACGCATACGGACTCCTTGCTGGTAACGGTGGTTATGTATTCGGTCAAAATGGTAAAGATCCTAAAGATATCGGTCTTGCTAACGATGGTGCTATCGCAGGAATCGAATACGCTAAAACTTGGTACGAAAAATGGCCTAAAGGTATGCAAGATACTGAAGGTGCTGGAAACTTGATCCAAACTCAATTCCAAGAAGGTAAAACAGCTGCTATCATCGATGGTCCTTGGAAAGCTCAAGCATTCAAAGATGCTAAAGTAAACTACGGTGTTGCAACTATCCCAACTCTTCCAAACGGCAAAAACTACGCAGCCTTTGGTGGTGGTAAAGCTTGGATCATCCCATCAAGCACTAAGAACCTTGAAGGCGCTCAAAAATTTGTAGACTTCCTTGTTTCAACTGACCAACAAAAAGCATTCTACGATGCAACTAACGAAATCCCAGCTAACACTGAAGCTCGTGCTTACGCTGAAGGTAAAAAAGATGAGTTGACTACAGCTGTTATCGATCAGTTCAAGAACGCACAACCAATGCCAAACATCTCTCAAATGTCAACAGTTTGGGACCCAGCTAAAACAATGCTCTTTGACGCTGTAAGCGGTAAGAAAGATGCTAAAACAGCTGCTAATGATGCTGTAACATTGATCAAAGAAACAATCCAACAAAAATTTGGTAACTAATTGATTGATTCAAGGGAGATAATTTAAACATCTCCCTTGATTTTTAGATATATTGACAATGTTTTCATTAGTATTACTGATTAGCATCGAGCTCAATGCTCGTATCTTATGAAAGGAGCACTCATGAAACAAGAACCAAAAAAAGCAGCCTTGCTTTCATTGATTCCTGGGTTGGGACAAATCTACAACAAACAAAAAAAGCTAAAGGTTTTATCTTCCTTGCTGTAACAGTTGCTTTTTGTCCTCTATTTTTATAGTACTTGCAGCACCTGAATTGAGCAACTTAATCACGCTTGGTGACAAACCTGGTCGTGACAACTCTCTTCATGTTGATTCGTGGTGCATTCCACTCTATTTTTTTGTAATTGTTTATCTAGCCTTTTATATTCTCAATATTAAAGACGCTCACACTATTGCAAAACGTATCAATAATGGCATCCCTGTCCCATCGACACTTAAGGATATGATTAAAGGTATCTATGAAAATGGATTCCCCTTACTTGCTTATCATTCCATCTTATGTTGCCATGACATTTGCGATCATCTTCCCAGTTATTGTAACCTTGATGATTGCCTTTACCAACTATGATTTCCAACATTTACCACCAAATAAATTGTTGGACTGGGTTGGATTGACTAACTTCACAAATATCTGGAGCTTGAGTACCTTCCGTTCAGCCTTCGGTTCTGTTCTTTCTTGGACTATTATCTGGGCTTTATCTGCATCTACTTTGCAAATCGTACTCGGGATCTTTACAGCTATTATCGCTAACCAACCATTCATCAAGGGTAAACGTATCTTTGGTGTTATCTTCCTTCTACCTTGGGCGGTTCCAGCCTTTATCACTATCTTGACATTCTCAAACATGTTCAACGATAGTGTTGGTGCTATCAATACCCAAGTTATCCCAATCTTTGCTAAGTTCCTTCCTTTCTTAGATGGAGCACTCATTCCTTGGAAAACAGATCCTACTTGGACTAAGGTTGCCTTGATTATGATGCAAGGTTGGCTTGGATTCCCTTATATCTATGTCCTAACTCTCGGTATCCTACAGTCTATTCCAAATGACTTATATGAAGCAGCTTATATCGACGGTGCAAACGCTTGGCAAAAATTCCGCAACATCACTTTCCCAATGATTTTGGCTGTTGCAGCGCCTACTTTAATCAGCCAATACACCTTCAACTTTAACAACTTCTCTATCATGTACCTCTTCAATGGTGGTGGTCCTGGTAGTGTCGGTGGTGGAGCTGGTTCAACCGATATCTTGATCTCATGGATCTACCGTTTGACAACTGGTACAGCTCCTCAATACTCTATGGCAGCTGCCGTTACCTTGATTATTTCAATCATTGTCATCTCTATTTCTATGATTGCATTCAAGAAACTACACGCATTTGATATGGAGGACGTCTAAGATGAATAATTCAATTAAACTCAAACGTAGACTGACTCAAACCCTTACTTATCTTTACTTAATTGGACTTTCAATCGTTATTATCTATCCTCTTTTAATCACGATTATGTCAGCCTTTAAGGCCGGTAACGTTGTGGCCTTCAAACTCGACAGCAATGTCAATTTCAGTCTTGATAACTTCAAAGGGCTCTTTACAGAAACCTTGTACGGCACATGGTACCTCAACACTTTGATCATCGCTTTGATCACTATGGTTGTTCAGACAAGTATTATCGTACTTGCTGGTTATGCCTATAGCCGTTACAACTTCTTGGCTCGTAAACAAAGTTTGGTCTTCTTCTTGATTATCCAAATGGTGCCAACAATGGCCGCTTTGACTGCCTTCTTCGTTATGGCCCTCATGTTGAATGCCCTTAACCATAGCTGGTTCCTCATCTTCCTCTACGTCGGTGGCGGTATCCCTATGAATGCTTGGTTGATGAAAGGTTACTTTGACACCGTGCCAATGTCTCTTGATGAGTCTGCAAAACTAGATGGTGCAGGACACTTCCGCCGCTTCTGGCAAATCGTTCTCCCTCTTGTTCGCCCAATGGTTGCCGTACAAGCACTCTGGGCATTCATGGGACCTTTCGGAGACTATATCCTCTCTAGTTTCTTGCTTCGTGAAAAAGAATACTTTACAGTTGCCGTTGGTCTACAAACCTTCGTTAGCAATGCGAAGAACTTGAAGATCGCCTACTTCTCAGCAGGTGCTATTCTCATCGCTCTTCCAATCTGTACACTTTTCTTCTTCTTGCAAAAGAACTTCGTTTCAGGACTTACAAGCGGTGGCGACAAGGGGTAATATACCCTCGCCACCCTTTTTTTTCATTTTTGACCTTGTACATCGATTGTCTGGTGAGAAACAAGAGCTTGCTGAGATTACCTTGTTAGTTAGTGGACGAATCATAACATACATTCACTTTTTACCAAGGATTCTACTATCCCCTGCTTGAAATAAAAAAACATTTCTCTATATAATACTCATATAGAAAAAAATGCCTATAGAAAGAGATTTATGTTACCATATCCATTTTCTTATTTTTAATAGTATTTGGGGATTCCGTAAGCCCCTCTCTCGACGTTTTTGGTCTAAAATTGGTTTCAACTGATTTTTTTACCAGTATTTTTCTTGATTAGCTTGTCTATGGTTCCTATTGCCATTCAGAATAGCTCTCAAGAAACCTATCCTTTAGAGACGTTCATCGATGATGTCTATACTCCATTGACGGACGAAGTCGTTCAGGATCTAGCTACCAATGCTCAGATTGTAGATGGTAAACTAAGCTATACTGGTTCGACTCCTCATCAAGCTTCTGTACAAATCAGGGGCTACTGCTAGTTCAAGTTTCCCTGAGGAATTACTCCTTAACTTTGAACCCGAGCAACTCGTCATCAGTAAGCAAGGAAAAGAACTAACCAGCATTCGCTATCACGCAATCACGACTGAAAGTTTCCAAAAAAAGGAAAGCTTAACGCAAGCCATTTCTAAAGACTGGTACCAACAGAATCGTGTCTATATTAGCCTCTTTCTTGTACTAGGTTCTAGTTTCCTCTTTGGACTTAATTTTTTCATTGTCGCTCTAGGTTCTAGCCTCTTGCTCTACTTTACGAAAAAATCACGTCTCTTCTCATTTAAAACCTATAAAGAGTGCTATCATTTCATCTTGAACTGTTTAGGATTACCAACTTTACTTGCCATGATTCTCGGTCTCTTGGGCCAAAATATGGCGACTTTGATTACTGTTCAAAATATTTTATTTGTTCTATATCTGGTCACTATCTTTTACAAAACGCATTTTCGTGATCCAGACTACCATAAGTAGGAGATTATTATGCCTGTTACGATTAAAGACGTGGCCAAGGCTGCAGGAGTTTCTCCCTCAACCGTAACCCGTGTTATTCAAAACAAATCAACCATTAGCGATGAAACAAAAAAACGAGTTCGCAAGGCAATGAAAGAACTCAACTACCATCCCAATCTCAATGCGCGAAGTCTCGTTAGCAGTTATACGCAAGTCATCGGTCTAGTTCTTCCAGACGACTCAGATGCTTTCTATCAAAACCCCTTCTTCCCTTCTGTTCTTAGAGGGATTGCACAGGTTGCCTCGGAAAATCACTATGCCATTCAAATCGCAACTGGGAAGGATGAAAAAGAGCGTTTAAAGGCCATTTCACAAATGGTCTACGGAAAGCGTGTGGATGGGCTTATCTTCTTGTATGCCCAAGAAAATGATCCCTTGGTGCAACTAGTTGTCGATGAGCAATTCCCTTTCCTCATCCTTGGAAAATCACTTTCCCCATTTATCCCACTCGTGGATAATGATAATGTACAAGCTGGCTATGATGCTACAGAATACTTTATCAAAAAAGGATGCAGTCGAATTGCCTTTATCGGAGGTACAAAGAAACTTTATGTTACCCAGGACCGTCTGACAGGTTACGAGCAAGCTCTCCAAGAACACAAACTATCCCTAGATAGTCATCGTACCTTTTTCGCTGATGAATTTCTTGAAGAAAAGGGCTATAATTTTAGCAAACAATTGTTCAAACACGATCCTCAGACTGATGCCATTATCACGACTGACAGCCTTTTAGCTGAAGGGGTTTGCAACTACCTTAGCGAACACAACCTTAACATCCCTGTGCTCAGCTTTGACTCTGTAAACCCAAGATTAAATCTGGCAGCCTACGTGGACATCAATAGTCTATCACTTGGTCGAACTTCATTTGAAACCATTCTTCAAATCATCAATGATGTTAAAGAAAATCGTCAAATCTGTTATCGTCAAGTGATTGCACATGAAATCATCGAAAAATAAGAAAAACCAACTCTAAAGATAGAGTTGGTTTTTTGTGTCTTCTGTTTATCTAGCTGACTAGTTTTCAACCTCGACAAATCGTCCAAGAATATGAACATTTTCAGATACAGATACAAAGGCTGTCGGATCAACTTGCTTCATAATCAGCTTAAAGTCATTGAATTCTGCACGAGTGATAACCGTAATTAAAACTGCCTTACGCTCATGGTTATAAGTTCCTTCAGCATCGTGAATCATGGTCGCTCCACGATGTAATTTATTGTGAATTTTCTCAATCACTGCATCAGGATTACTAGTGACAATCATGGCCTGCATACGTTTGTTTGGTGAAAACTGCATCTGTCACACGGCTTGAGACAAAGATGGTAATCATAGAATAAAGGGCATATTTCCAACCAAAGGTCAAGCCAGCAATCAGCATGATTGTCCCGTTCACTAGGAAGGAGATGCTACCAACGTTACGACCTGTCTTCTTACGAATGGTCAGACTGACAATATCCGTTCCACCACTGGAAATGTTATGGCGTAAAGCAAAGCCAATTCCCAATCCCATAACGACACCCCCAAAAAGAGCATTGATGATGGGATCCTCTGTCAAGACTACCACTGGCACAAATTGGATAAAGAGCGAACTCATGGATACCGTGATAAAGGTAAATATCGTGAACTTATGCCCAATCTGGCGCCAAGCTAAAATCATGAGTGGTATATTGATACAATAGAAAGCTACAGAGATTGGAATGTGAAAATTAAACCAGTAGTTACTAAGGCTTGAGATAATCTGAGCTAAACCTGTTGCTCCACTTGAATAAACATGTCCTGGTTGGAAGAAGAAATTGACGGCTACTGCTGATAGAAAACCATATACCAGAGAAGCTGAAATTTTTTCATCGTATTTTTCTCGGGAGATACTTTGTAAGACACGCAAAATCTTCACTCGATAAGCAAAGCGGCGCAGATAATGATACCACTTTTTAGTTAGTTTCGTTTGTTTCATCTTGTTCTACTTGTAGATTGAGTTCTTCTAGTTGTTTAAGAGCTACTGTTGATGGTGCTTGGGTCATTGGATCAGTGGCCTTGTTGTTCTTAGGAAAGGCAATGACTTCACGGATGTTATCTTCGCCTGCTAAGAGCATTACAAAGCGGTCAAGTCCAATAGCCAAGCCACCGTGTGGTGGGAATCCATAATCCATGGCTTCCAAAGGAATCCAAACTGGTCATTGGCTTCTTCAGCTGAGAATCCAAGGGCCTTGAACATGCGTTCTTGGAGTTCTTTTTGATTGATACGAAGGCTACCACCACCAAGTTCATAACCGTTCAAGACGATGTCATAAGCAATGGCACGAACCTTGGCCAAATCACCTTCTAGTTCATGAGCAGTATCTGCTTGAGGAAGAGTAAATGGATGGTGGGCACTCATGTAACGACCTTCTTCTTCAGACCATTCAAACATTGGCCAGTCAACTACCCAGAGGAAGTTAAATTTGTCGTTATCAATCAAGCCAAGCTCTTTGGCAATACGTCCACGAAGGGCACCAAGTGTTGCATTGGCTACTTCAAGCGTATCAGCTACAAAGAGAACTAAGTCCTTATCTTCAAGACCAAGCGCACTTGTTAAATCGCCTTGAATGCTAGTCAAGAATTTAGCAACTGGACCGTTTAATTCTCCATCCACAACCTTGACCCAAGCCAGACCTTTAGCGCCATACTGTTTAGCTACTTCTGTCATCTTGTCGATGTCTTTACGTGAGTAGTTGTCTGCTGCGCCTTTGACGACGATAGTTTTAACAGCAGGTGCTTCTGAGAAGACTTTGAAATCTACTCCCTTGACAAGATCTGTCAAGTCTTGAAGCAACATCTCAAAACGAGTGTCAGGTTTATCAGAACCATAAAGGGCCATAGCATCATCATACTTCATACGAGGGAATGGTAATGTCACTTCAATCCCTTTTGTTTCCTTCATCACGCGCGCAATCAAGCCTTCTGTGATATCTTGGATTTCTTGCTCAGTCAGGAATGAAGTTTCCAAGTCGACCTGGGTAAACTCAGGCTGACGGTCACCACGCAAGTCTTCATCACGGAAACATTTGACAATTTGGTAGTAACGGTCAAATCCAGCATTCATCAACAACTGTTTTGTGATCTGCGGGCTTTGAGGAAGAGCATAGAAATGCCCTTTATTGACACGAGATGGTACCAAATAGTCACGCGCCCCTTCTGGCGTTGACTTAGAAAGGAATGGTGTTTCAACATCGATAAATTCCAACTCATCCAAGTAGTTACGGATCGAATGCGTTACTTTGGCGCGAAGTTTAAGGTTTTCTAGCATCTCTGGACGACGAAGGTCAAGGTAACGGTAACGTAGACGCGTATCATCGTTAGCTCAATGCCATCCTTGATTTCAAATGGTGTTGTTTTGGCTGTATTAAGAACATTAAGTGCTATAACATTCAGCTCAACCGCTCCAGTCGCCAGTTTATCATTGGCTTGCTCACGTGCTGCAACTTGTCCAGTCACCTCGATAACAAATTCACTACGAAGGCTTTCAGCCGTTGCCATCACCTCTGCAGATACTTTTTCTGGATTTATGACCAACTGCATGATCCCTTCGCGGTCACGAAGGTCGATAAAGATCAAACCTCCCAAGTCACGGCGACGGGCAACCCATCCTTTCAAGGTAATTTCTTGTCCGATGTGCTCCTCACGAACACGACCAGCATACATACTACGTTTCATGTTTTCTCTCCTCTTGTATTCTGTTACTATTTTACCATAAAAGCGCAGGCTCTTCATGAAAATCAGCAGAAAAGTTGAGAGAATCCTCGTATAAATGAAAAAAATCCAGCAAAGTCATTCGCTGGATTTGATATTTCTTTATTTTTTACGCTTTTCAGCAATCTCTTCTGTCTTCCTTGGTAGGACAATTTCTGTCACATAAGCCGTCGCAAATCGTATCACCCCTGCGATAGGAGCAAAGATGACCGCTAGATTGTTATAAAAGAAATCCCCCTTAATGAAATAGACAAGTAGGCCGATAACAAAGAAGAGAAATACTGCTTGAACTACTGCTAATAATATTACTCGTTTCATGACTTCCTCCTGAGTCTATTATAGCATGAGAATCATTAAAAATCCGATTAAATTATTTAAAGCATGTAAAGCAATGCTGTAAGCCAGTCCACCCTTGCTGATATAAGCCAACCCCAAGCTCAAGCCGAGGGAACCATACACTAGGAATTGTTGTGGAGTTCCAGGGAAATGAACGAGAGCAAAGATGATGCTTGTTACTAGTAGAAAGAGAGCTGTCTGCTTGATGTTATCCTGTTGAGGGAAGACATAACGAGCTAGCATCCCTCTAAAGGTTAACTCTTCTGTCAGGGGCGCAAAGACAACTATCATGAAGAAAGCGAAGAGAGGTTGATTATGAGTCAATTGTTCTGCCGTCTGTTGATTGACTGATGGATCATTTGGCAAAAAGAATTGGGCAACAATGACAAGGGCCCATACCAAGGCAGGCAACCAGATGTATTTGTTGAGGGCTGTTTTTTCAATCGTAACGGTTCCTGTCTTATACCACTTGTAGGTAACAAAGGTGAAAATTCCTGCCAATAAGACATATACCGGGACAAAAACGTAGTCAGGTGCTCCCAACTTCATCGCTGCCACACCTACACCCTGGATGAAACTATAAATCATAATAAATGATAAGAAAGTAAGACTATACCAGCCAATATTTAAGTGTATTCATAAGATTCTCCTATTTGAAATAACGTTTTGTTTTGCGCAATTGTGCAACATTGGTATACAAATGGATGACAACTGCCACCAGCAGAGCAACCAACTGTACTTGACCTAATACTACTGATAGGACTACTAAGACAACGTAGATACCAGGAATGAGGAGCTGATTGACCTTGAACAAGATCAAGTAAGCTTCTTCCATTTCAGCCTGTTTTTCTCCCTCATCATAAGTATCAAGATATTCCAAAACTTCCTTGGGAGTTGCCATAACAGAAAGTTTATAGTTACGAACCTTACTGGTGATTTTGAGGCAGTAAACACCTGCCCAGATACCTAAAACTATCAAAAGTAAGGATGCTGCTGATGGGCCTAAAGCTCCCAAATCTATCAGTAGGCAGGAAATCATACTAATTTGGCAAACATTCCAAGCTACTGTACCATAATCTAAGAAGCGATACGTAGCAAGGTAGTCTTGCTCATTTCCTTCATCCTCTTCCTCTCTTTGATAATTCTGATAAGCCTGATGACTTTTTCTAGTGAAATAAAAGGTTAGAATCACGGTAAGCATCCCTAGACCAAGAAAGAGTGATTTCAAGGCAACGATTACTTGAGCTTGACTGATACCCAAAGGATTAACACCAAGGAAACCAGCAAATATTCCTAATAAAACTCCTGCAATAAAAATCTTCAGTGCAAAAATGATATCTTTCTTTTCCATCTTTCAACCTCTTTCTAAAACAAGCCAGACAACCACTGACCAAAAGCTTTTCCTGATTCAAAAATAGCGGTCAAGCCTTCTGTTCCAAGTGACACCAAAATCAAACAAACAGCAAGTAAGAGAATAGCTTGGTTTCTAGCTTTTTTTGCTCCATCCCCCAAGGGTTCATTGCCAAGCCAACCTGCTAGATAAGCATAGGCTGTAACTGTTAAAATACCAATCTCTGTAGAAGAGAGAAACAACAAGACTGTCACCAAACGAACGATATTGGCTTGAATGTTAAAATAATTTCCTAAACCTGCACAAACACCGGCAAGTTCTTTGTTCTCAGTATCGACTTGAAAACCCGCTAAAAACTCTTTCATAACTTTTCTCCTTTTAGGATCTCTTTAAACTTTATCTTTTTCTCTACCCATCTAAAGACTAATAGTAGCACTATGTTAATCCAGAAGAGGTATTTACTTTCAACAATTGTAAACCAACCAAATAGGCTTCCAATCATAGCCAAAAGATTTACGATAAACACAACTATAGATAGATAATAAATCACTTTATACTTGTTCATCACTCATCCTCCTCTAAGCGGAAAACCGACTCGACTGGCTCATGGAATATCTGAGCAATCTTCAGGGCAATGACGATGGATGGGGTATACTCATCCCGCTCTAGCAAACTGATGGTTTGCCTGGACACGCCAGCTAGTTTGGCCAGCTCTGTTTGATTCAGGCCATCGCGAGCCCGAAGCTCTTTTAGACGATTTTTTAGCATGTCTTTTTTCTCCTTTGTTCTTATCTTGATTTCATTGTAACACATCTTTTTATTTTTGACAAGCATATTTGTCAAAAAGTTTAAGATTTTTGTCATTTTGTAAAAGAAAACGGTCAGGAATGGTATCCTGACCATGTTTATAGCTAAACTTGAAGAAAATCGTCCTTCTTCCGTTTTTTAATCTTGAGAGGTAAGCTTAGCTTTCTTTTGATAATATTTTCTATCTATGTATAAGATTGTTACACTTATCAAGCTTAGGATGAGTCCAAGCAAAGTACCTTTTTGCGAGAAGACAAATTCTACTTTGTGTTGTCCGGAAGTAATCGGGAATGAAATAAAGCTGTTCCATGCTTTGTCACAGGGACATCCTTGCCATCTACTTTCACCTTCCAACCCTCACTATAAGGAATAGAAGTCATCATATATTTACTGTCGTCAGTAATATTCACTGAACCGACGATATGAGTATTCGAGAATTTCTCAACTTGTAAGCCCTGGGCCTTCCGTTTCTCGATCACATTTTGAATTTGACTGATCTCGGCTCGATATACCCCTGCATTTGAAAGGTTTACCTTGTCTGTTTTAAAGCGGAACTCAAGTACAGACTCTTGATTCTCAGCATTATCAGCGATTTGCCATAGTTGACGTTGCGTATTTCTCTTAGAATGAGTGAACCATTTCCCGTTTAACAAGACTGAGTATTCCTTCTCTGAATTGAGAGAAGCGGGTAGGAAGAAATAATAAGTCAAATCTGTTTGAGGAGTAATACGGTAGCGAACAATGGCCTCCTGACTAGAATCCAATCGTCTATAAACCGCTGTTCCTTTTGATGGATCAACATCTTCTTCGATAAGATTTTCTGTTTCAACGTTACCATAAGCCAAGGGTTTGAAGTATTCCTGGTAATTTCCCTCTCCCTTTGTAACTCCTTCCATGGAGTTGAGAATGATGTCATGATTCTGAAGGGCATTGTTTCTACCAAAGTTGATATTTCTTACCAACTCGTTTGTTCCAAAAGCAAGCGGGAAGGAATTTGGATTTTTATAGACCAGATAGCGTTCATCCTCATATATTTTTTCCGTAAAATAGCGATGCAGATCATATCGACTAGTAAAACGAGTAAAGTACATGTTTTCAGGGTGGTCTTCTTTTTCTTTTGGATCGATATCCTTAATGTCCACATAATAACGAATACCATATAGGGCATCGGTCAAGGGAGTCCCATTTTCATATTGTGTTGCCGCATTAATCCCTTGGTCTCCCATATAGGCAAATTGATCGAGAGTGCTTTTCTCCAAACTAGAACTAAAGGTACTCAAACCTGGATAACCAACCAGAGACGGTGTGGTTCGTGAATAAGCAAAGGTGGTTGCAACACGGTAGAAAGGTTGGTCTGCATTTTCCTGGATATAATCTGTCACTTTTTGACGGATACTGTAGCATCTACAAACTTATCAACATCTGCATATCCTAAAGTCACTTGTGATAGGTAAGCATTGTAACCAAGCTCAAATATAGTCAATATTGCTAAGAAAACATAGGACATTCGAGTCATTCTCGGACGTAAAAGGGCTAGAACAGCTAAATAAACGATTAGGGTTAAGATCACCCGAGAAAAAAGATAGCCTGTTTGTAACAATCCTGCCAAGACTAAAATGACACCCGTCGCAATCAGCAAGATTATTTTCTTCTCTTTCTTAACTTTCAGAGAATAAGTCCAGTATAGATAGAAGCCAGCAATTGTTGCCAGAACTAGAAGTACTGCAAAAATAGCAAAATGGCTTGTTATAAACTGGGTCATAACTTCTGCTTGTTTTTTGGGTAGGTAGGTGAAATCTTTGCTGTAGAGATAGATTGTTGATAAGGCTAATAATACAAGGGCAACAAGTTTTCCTCTAGTTGTGATTTCAATTGTTTCCTTCAAGACTTGATAGGCTAGAAGTAGCATGAAGAAAGAAAAAATCCAAGAAAATCTGAAGAAGAAGCCAGCAGGATTTTGTCCCATATGCCAAATCTTACTGACAAATTCATTCACAAAAGAGATGAAGAAGATTAGTGTCACAACTCCAGCTGCCCATTTTCTTTCCTTCAAGATTTTAGATGATGAAAAGAATAAGATAAAACCGATAAAGCCGAGGGCCCCAATATAGATATTGGGTAGGTTAGGCCCTGCAGCCCATCCTGAGGTAGTATCAAAGCCCCCAATAGATAGTTTAGATAAAATATCAAGAGGATTAATCTGCAAGGCAAAAGAAAAATCTCAGAGCTTCCCTACCTGACCCTTACTTTCAAGCAAGTTGAAAAAAATACAGGAATCAGTAAAACTGAAGCCGTAGTCGCTCCAAGGACTGAATAAAAGAAAGCCTTCAACAAGGGGTGGAGGAAATATTTTAATTTAACTTTTTAGATTTCCTTTAATTGACAATTGTGGCGAAACATAATAGCAGGCATAAAGAACAATAAAAAAATCGAGATCATGTAGCCCATATAGAATTGCAAGAAAAGAGTTAATCCTAAAAGAAAGGCATAGGGATATGGCGCTTGCCCATCTAGTAATTGCTCCAGATAAACGATAACCAAAGGAAGCATAATCATAGCGTCATAGAAAATGACATTCATTTGATAGGATACCAACATCCCCGAAAGAGCGTATGCTGTAGCAAATACGGGTACCAACCAAAGCTTAGATTCTGCTCCTTTATAGCGTCTGATCAACAGGTTGGCGAAAGAAAAACCAATGGCACCGTATCTGAGCCAAATTGTTAGAAAAACAGCCAACCCATAATATTTGAAGGGGAGTACAATATAAAAAATATTGAAGGGGCTCATCAAATAATAGCCTAAGACCCCAATCATATCCCCACCGAGAGATTTTGTAAAGGAATAAGTAAGGCTGCTTAGATCACCCGACAAGACTGCATTTTTTAGTAAGCCAAAAAAACTAATGTACTGTTGTCCAAAGTCAACCGCCATTAAACTTTTATTCCCAAAGGGATAGCTACCCATGAAAATCCAAACAACCAGCATAACTATCATCGGCAGCAAGGCACTGATTGTATAGAGAACTCCTCGTGGGTATTTTTCTGGTAACTGACGACAAGCCCTTAACCAATTTTTCATGATTGTTTTCTCCTCTGTAAGCTTAACCAATCTTATCTTCTTCGGCCTTTCTTATATTGGTTTTATCGATAATGAAATGTGGACGTCGCTTCACCTCATAATAGATTTTCCCAATATACTCTCCCAATACACCAATAAAGATAAGCTGAACACTGCTAAACAGAATGATTGCTGCGATTGTTGTGAAATAGCCACTGGTATATTCCGAAGAAAAGAGAAATTTGAAGAATTCATAAATAATGTAGAGTAAGGATAAAGCCATACTTACGAATCCAAATTGAATGCAGATTCTAAGCGGGCGATCATTAAAAGAGATAATACCTTTTACAGCGTAGTTCATAGACTTCTTAAAGCCAAATTTACTCTTTCCTGCCTTACGAACTTCATTTTTATAGGGAATCACTTTTTCTTTAAAACCAATCCATTCATAGAGGCCCTTGTTAAATCGATTGTACTCTGGAAGGGAGATAAAGACATCAACTGCCCTCTTGCTTAAGAGACGCAATTCTGATTTCCCATCTGTCAATTTGACATCCATGGAATGGTTGGAAAATGTATAAAAACAACGAGCAAAGAAACTACCAAAGACAGACTCCCCCTCACGGCTTCTCTGACCACTAACAATATCATACCCTTCTTTGTATGCTTCCACAAAGAGAGGAATCAAGTAAGGCGGATGTTGCAAGTCGCCATCCATTACCATAACCGCTTCACCTGTAGCATACTTAAAACCCGCAAGAATCCCACTTTCACGTCCAAAATTTCTGCTAAAACTGATATATTTAACCCGCTGATTTTCTCTAGCAAAACTATCTATTAGCTCTAGAGTCTTGTCACTACTCCCATCATCAATATAAAGGATTTCATAGTCAGACAGCTCCTCTGATAGGAGCATACCCTCTAATTTTTCTGAAATAGCTTGATGAGTTTGAGACAGAACTAATTCTTCGTTTAACAGGGTAATCAGAATTGATAGTTTCATAAAATGCTCCATAATCTCTATACTCTTAAAAGGAGAGAGCCTTGCTCTCTCCTCTCTACAAACATTTATTAATCGTTAGAATATTTGCGTTTCAATACAAGAGTTCCTGCTAGAATGAGAACCCCTGCAAGGACTAAACCTGTCCCTAGATTTTCACCCGTTTTAGGAAGTTCATTTCCTCGTTTTGGATTATTTTCAGTAGTTTTCTGAGGTCCTTCGGTTGTTGTCGAAGCCGTCGTTGGCGCTTCAGTTGTTGTCGAAGTCGTTGTTGGCGCTTCAGTTGTTGTCGAAGTCGTTGTTGGTGATTCAGTTGTTGTCGAAGTCGTTGTTGGCGCTTCAGTTGTTGTCGAAGTCGTCGTTGGTGCTTCGGTTGTTGTCGAAGTCGTCGTTGGCGCTTCGGTTGTTGTCGAAGTCGTCGTTGGCGCTTCAGTTGTTGTCGAAGTCGTTGTTGGCGCTTCAGTTGTTGTCGAAGTCGTCGTTGGCGCTTCAGTTGTTGTTTGATTTCCACTACCAGTACCTGAAGCTGCTTCTAATCGTGTTAAAGCATTAACTGAACGCGGTTTTTCAAAGTTACTTGCTGACCATTCGATGTCATTAGCAACTTTAGCACCTTTAGGAAGTGGTGTGGTCAATTCAGTTGTATACTCAATGTACATCGCCCAGTTCCAGTTATCTCCAAAGTTGATGGTAAATCCTGTGATTTTACCATCAGCATTTCTAGTGAACTCTGCTTTTTTAGTAAAGTTATCAGTCGGTTCCAATTTAAGAAGTGCAGCTTCATTTTGAATTTTCTCTGGTTGAGTTGCATAACGAACCGCACGGAGTGAGCCTTCTACCAAAACTTGTCCACTATCACTGAAGTCATCTTTAATGACCATGTTATTCAATTTATCCTGAACAGCATTCAAAACAACACGCCACTTGATACGGTTAGGATTAGATTGGTCTTGGTAACCATATTTCATTTCGTAATCACCAATCTCACTATCATCCTTTTTATAATTAAGCGTGAAGGTTTCAGTGCCGTATTTAAAAGTATACTTACCTGTATCCGTTAAGGTTGTTGTATTTGGGCGAACAGAATATTTCAAAGTCATAACTTTATCTTTGTGATTCTTAGAAAAATAATCTGTAAAAGTGATGGTCACTTTTTGAGTGCTTGGATCCGTTACTGCATTACCAATAACTTCACCACCCTCATGCAAAATAGGGAATTCTAGTTTGGTAATAAGGCCTAGTTCCTTTGGAAGATCTAGTACCAAAGTATCACCTGTATTAATTACCTGCGAGTCAGGAAAAGAAATTGAATTAGTCGCTTCCATGACTTTACCCGTAAGAACTTGGGTGTTGGCTGTCAAAGGTTGCCCATCAAGAGTGATTGTCGTTTTATTTGTATAATCTTTTACATCTGTAGCAAAAACTGTTGTAAGAACAGTCAAAGACAATACAAGAACACCTAAAAATGCAAACAGGCGTATTCCATTCCTTTTCATATGTATATTGACTCCTTTATTTTTATCAAGGATATCATAGCATTTTTTTCGGATAAATTTCAAGAATTTCTAACTATTCCCAAGATAACATTCGGTTTTTTTGATATAATATTTATCTCCTGATACAATTTATTTAGCTTAAAGCATCGGATTTTTATAGTACTAAGTCAAGCATTTTTTACTTGTATATGTCTTTTCCATGCCATAATCAGGGGAAACTAAAACTTCAAAAAGCCAGGATTTCCTCCTGGCTCATTATATTACTATTAAAATCCTAGTTTTTCAAAGACTTCTGAGAAATTTTTGCTAATAGTTTCAAGAGAAACTTGAACTTCTTCTCGAGTTTGGTTGTTCTTAACCTTAACTTGTCCACTTTCGACTTCACTCTCTCCTAGGGCGATGAGGGCCTTAGCCTCAAAGACGTCAGCTGACTTGAACTGCGCTTTGAGCTTGCGATTGAGGTAATCACGCTCTGCTTTGAAACCTTGCTGGCGAAGTGCTTGTACCAACTCCAAGGCTTTAAGATTTGCTCCTTCACCGAGAACGGCGATATAGACATCTAGAGCATTTTCGATAGGAAGCGCCACCCCTTGTTTTTCAAGGACTAAAAGAAGACGCTCTACACCAAGTCCAAAACCAAAACCAGCAGTTTCAGGACCACCAAAGTAAACAACCAATCCGTCATAACGACCACCCGCACAGACTGTTAGAGCATTGCCGTCAATCTCTGTAATAAACTCAAAAATGGTGTGGTTGTAGTAGTCCAAACCACGTACCATATTGGTATCGATGATGTAGTCTACTCCAAGATTTTCCAACATTTGACGGACAGCATCAAAGTGAGCTTGGCTTTCTTCATCCAGGTAATCCAAGATAGATGGTGCATTCTCCACAGCTAGCTTGTCTTCCTTTTCCTTAGAGTCCAAGACACGAAGAGGATTTTCCTCCAAACGACGTTGGCTATCCTTAGACAAGCTTTCTTTCATAGGTGTCAAGTAGTCAATTAAGGCTTGACGATAGGCTGCACGGCTCTCAGGATTTCCAAGGGTGTTGAGGTGTAGTTTGACCCCTTGAACACCAATTGCTTTCAAGAAGTGGGCTGCCATAGCGATCGTTTCTACATCAGTAGCTGGATTGCTAGAGCCAAAGCACTCCACACCAATCTGGTGGAATTGGCGTAAACGACCTGCTTGTGGACGCTCATAGCGGAACATTGGCCCCATGTAGTAGAACTTACTTGGTTTTTGAACTTCTGGTGCAAAGAGTTTGTTTTCCACATAAGAACGAACGACTGGAGCAGTTCCTTCTGGACGGAGGGTAATATGACGGTCTCCCTTGTCATAAAAATCATACATTTCCTTGGTTACGATATCGGTTGTGTCTCCAACAGAACGACTGATGACTTCGTAGTGCTCGAAAATAGGGGTACGTACTTCTGCGTAGTTGTAACGTTTGAAAATTTCACGCGCAAAGCCTTCAACGTACTGCCACTTGGCAGACTCAGCAGGTAAAATATCCTGCGTTCCTTTGGTTTTTGTAATTTCATAGAGAATCCTCTTTCTAACTTAATAGTCTTATTTTACCATAAATAAAGGGATTGGGACAGTGAGAGGAGTAAAGAAATAGCTTTAGTCTATTCCTCTTTCATCTAGTTTCCGGACAAATAGCAAATGTCGGCCAGTATTTACAATCTAAGCCAGGCATGATACAATGAAAACCATCAGATATACGAAGGAGAACTTATGAAAAAGAATATCTTGACAACCCTTGTTGCTGCCCTTGTCTACTTTCTCTGTATCGGAGTGGGGGTTCTACTAGGGAACCTTGTCGACCACACTGGAAATATGTTTTACGCCCCTGCCTTTTCTGCTCTTGTGGGTGGTAGCGTCTATATGATCCTTTTAGCAAAAGTGCCTCGTTTTGGAGCGATTACTTCGATAGGACTTGTGATTGCTCTCTTTTTCCTCGGGAGCAAGCATGGTGCTGGAGCCTTTCTGCCAGGAATTATCTGTGGACTTGTGGCAGATGGCATCGCTCACCTAGGCCACTACAAGGATAAGGTTAAAAACCTTCTTTCCTTCCTAATTTTTGCCTTTGGTACTACTGGTCCTATCCTACTCATGTGGTTGACCCCTCAAGCCTATATCGCAACTCTAGTCGCTCGTGGAAAATCTCAGGATTATATCGATCGCATTATGGTTGCACCGAATCCTGCTAATATCCTCCTCTTTATCACAAGTATTCTCATCGGCGCTTTACTTGGTGCCCTTATCGGACAAGCACTTAGCAAAAAATTAGCACATAAAACATCATAAAAAAGAGCCCTCTGGCTCTTTTTTTATTTATGACTTAGTTTCTTGGTCAAGAAATCTCCCAAGAACTGAATTGTAAAGATAATCAAGATAATGATGAGGGTCGCAAGAATAGTCACATCATGATTGTAACGGTTAAATCCATAGGCGATAGCTACGTTACCGATACCTCCAGCCCCAACTGCTCCCGCCATAGCTGTTTCACCGACTAGTGAAATCAAGGTCACAGTTGTCACACGAATCAAGTCTGGTAGACCTTCTGATAGGTAAACACCCACAATGTCCCAGAATGTCGCTCCACTTGCTTGAGCTGCCTCTATGACACCGCCATCTAGCTCAGCTAATACCACCTGTACTTGACGGGCAAAGAAGGCAAAGACTGCAAAAGATAGGGGTACGATAGCCGCATTTGGACCAATACTTGTTCCTACGATTAGATGAGAGAAAGGTGACAAGACTGCCAAGAGAATGATAAAGGGAACCGCACGGAAAATAGAGGTAATCTTATCCAAAATCCAGAAAACGACCTTATTCTCTAAAACACCACCTGGCGCTGTCAAGACAAGGAAAAGCCCTGCAACCAGCCCTAGGAAACCTCCAATGATAAAGGAAAGAACCGTCATATAAAGGGTCAAGTAGATTGCTGTTCCCCAGCCAGCTTGACCAGACCAACCCATCTTGTAGACGTTTGGTAAGTATGCTTTTAATCAATTCTGCCATCTTACTGTCCTCCCTTCAATACTTTTTAGTTGCACACCAGCCTGACGGATGGCCTCTTGAGCGCTTGCCAAGGCTTCTTTTTTTTCTCCTGACAAGACAACTACTAACTCACCAACAGGAGTCCCATCCAAAAATTTCAATGTTTCCATAGAGAATATTGGCTGTTACTTGGTAGTGCTTGTACAATTCATTTAAAAGCGGCTCATCTGTAGAAGCTCCTGCGTACTTGAGTTGCACCAAGAGACTATTTTCAGATAGGTGTTCCACAATTTCTTGCTTCTCAATCTTAACCATAGCTTCATCAATGCCCGTAGCAGTTGAGATAAAGTCCTGAGTCAAAGGTTGTTTAGGATCTGAGAAGATTTCAAGAACGCTACCTTCTTCAATTAAGCGACCGTCTTGCATAACGGCTACACGGTTAGCAATGTCTTTGACAATCTGCATTTCATGCGTAATCAAGACAACGGTTAAGCCTAATTTTTGGTTCAAATCTTGCAGCAAAGCTAAGATTTGCTTGGTTGTCTTAGGGTCAAGAGCTGAAGTTGACTCGTCTGAAATCAAGATTTTTGGATCATTGGCCAAGGCACGTGCAATGGCTACACGCTGTTTTTGTCCCCCAGATAGCTGAGACGGATAGTTTTCAGCACGGTCCGCTAGGCCAACTAATTCCAATAATTCAGCAACTTTTGCCTTTTTTTCATCCTTGCTAAGTCCTGAGTGCTTAAGGGCAAAAGCCACGTTCTCCTCTGCTGTTTTTTGACTCATGAGGTTAAAGTGTTGGAAAATCATCCCAATATCTTGACGTTTATGGCGTAATTGCTCCGCAGTTAAGGTAACCTTGTTGTCAAAGATCACATCATCATCAATGGTAATTCGACCTGCAGATGGTTTTTGCAAAAGGTTAATCACACGAACCAAGGTTGATTTCCCTGCTCCAGAATATCCTACAATCCCGTAGATATCCCCTTCTTGGATGTGAATGGTCACATCCTTGACCGCTGTGATGGTTCTTTTCTTTTGGTGGAAAGTCACATCAATCTGGTCTAATTTGATAATGTCTCTACTCATAACTTCTAATCAGCTCCTCTACTAATTCAATATGGGTGTAATAATCTGCGATTCGCACATTTTCATCTCCACCGTGGTCTCGGCTATTGGCATTTCCTAGACCAAAGGCAACCATAGGTACTTCTAAGGCATCAAATACCGTATGCATAGGACCTGTACCAGCCGTTGTTGGTAAGACAGATACGCCCTGTGGATAGAATTTCTTGGCCAGCTCAATGACATTGAGAATGGCCGGTGCACTCATATCGCTTCGATAACTCATCTCACCCAAAGTATAGTACAATTCTACCTTATCAAAGCCATTTTTGTCTAGTTGTTTTCGGATTTTCTCCAAAACATCATGGGGTTCAAGCCCTGGAACCAAACGGACTTCTAGCTTGGCACTAGCCTCTGCTGGCAAGATTGTTTTTACTCCTTGACCTTGATAACCAGACTGAATTCCTTCGATATTGAGCGCTGGTTCAAAGAAAAAACGTTTTAGAAAGGCGATACGTTCCTCTTGTAAAAGTGGCAATTCCAAGCCATAAATCTGGCTGATTTCCTCTGGATTGCGTTGAGCATAGGTTTCAACCAAGGCCAACTCTCGTTCATTAGGCTCTTGAACATCATCGTACAAGCCCTCAACTAAAATACGCCCATCTGCAGCGCGAAGACTTGTCAAAGCTTGAATGAGATACCATGGAGCTGATTCGATGACTCCACCATAGCTAGAATGGATATCGACGTCTGCACTCTTGACCTTGGCATCAAAGGTCACAATTCCCTTGTTTCCACCAGAGATTTCTAACTGTTCTAAAGCATTCTTTGTTCCTTGTTCCCAGACTAATAAATCTGCGCCTCGGAGTTTGTCCGCATGTTTTTCTAAATATTTATCTAAATCCATAGAGGCAGACTCCTCTGCCCCTTCCATGATGAAGCTGATATTGACTGGAAGATCATCGTGATGTTGCATGTACTTTCTCAGAGCGCTCAAGCGAGCAGTAATATGCCCCTTGTCATCATCAACCCCGCGCCCATACATAATGCCATCACGCACAGAGAGTGTAAAAGGATCCTCGGTCCAAACTTGATCACCATCTGCTGGTACTGTGTCATAGTGGTTGTAGAAAATGATAGTCTTGGCATTTGGTCGTGAACTTTTGAAATGTGCCATGACAAAAGGCGCCGTATAGCTCTCGTCAATCTCAACTTCTGCACCAACACGTTTAAAAATCTCACCTAGATAACGAGCCACCTCTTTCAGGCCGACTTGTTGGGCAAAGACTGATTTTTTAGAAATCAAGGTACGCAAAACTTCAAAATAATGTTGCGCTACATGATCCTTTTCAAACTTTTCAATTTGTTCTTCTTGGCTAGGGAAAACCATTTTCTCTCTACCTTTCTACTAGGACTTGTACCTTTAGAATCAATACAAGTGGATTTCATTTGTTTTAGGCTCTATATAAAAGCAAGAGGTGGAAAAATCTCTCCCACCTCCCTGTGTTTATTACCAAACTGGTTGATCCAAGCCGTCTGAAGTTTCTTCGATGACTTTTTTCACTTCGTCAGTGTGGTAAGCTGCGATAATTTTCTTGATTGCATCAGCTTTAGGTGATGATTCCCAATCTTTTTTCGCAACGATGATGTTATACCATTGTTTTGAGTTTTCGTCAGCTTGCTCTTTAAAGAGTGCTTTCTTGTAGTCCAATTTTGCTTCTGTAACAAAAGTGTTGTTTACAACAGCTGCATCAACTGATGACAATGAACGAGCTGTTTGGCTAGCGTCCAATTCAGTGATTTTCAAGTTCTTTGGATTTTCTGTGATGTTTGCGATAGTCGCAAGTGCAGTTCCAGAAACGTCCAATTTAATCAAACCAGCTGATTGAAGCAAGTAAAGCGCACGGCTTTCGTTTGTAGCGTCGTTTGGTACTGCGATTTCACCGTTATCTGGGATTTCTTCCACTTTAGTGTACTTGTTTTCACTTCCGTTTAAACCTGAGTAAAGACGGATTGGTGAGATGTAAGTATCTGCAATCGCTACAAGATCTTTACCGTTTTCTTTGTTCCAGTTGTTCAAGAAGTTGTAGTGTTGGAAAGCGTTCAAGTCTACTTCACCATCAGCAGTTGCTTTATTTGGTTGTGAGTAGTCTGTAAACTCTGTGAATTCCAATTTAATGCCGTCTTTTTCAACCAATTCTTGGATTTTATCCCAACGCGCTTCTTCTGAACCGCTACGGTTAACAGTCGCAATTTTAACTGTAGTTGTATTGTCCGCTTTCTTGTCTGAATTTCCGCAAGCTGCAAGTGCAAGGCCTGCTACTGTAGCAATCGCTGCTACGCCTAACCATTTTTTTTGATTTTCATGATTCTTTCTCCTTTAAAAAAATAATACCGTAATAGTATCTCATACTTTGTTTGATTTCGCAAATTGTTAATAGATAGGAAGGCATATAGTTTGAAACTATATATATTAAACTGCTAAACCCGTTCACTCTTTCATTAAACCCATTTAAAAGCTACCTAGCATAAAAACTAGGTAGCTTTTAATCCTGTTATTAACCTTGTCTCTTGCGTTTTGCTAAACCAGCCAGTCCGAGACTAGCGAGCAAGCTGAATCCACCCAACAAGGCCATTTGACTTTCCACACTTGAGTTAGTTCCTGTGTTTGGCAAGCCTTTTGCCATCTGCTTTTTGGAACTACCATTTCTTTTTTTCCTGGCTTAGCAGTTGCTAGACCTTGAGGTTTTGCAGTTGCTTGTTCGAGAGTGCGAATATCGAATTCTGGGAGTTGTTCCTGAATTGGAGAATCTTTTGGCAAGCCAACCAAGACTCCATTTTTTTCAAACACTTTCAACATATTTTCAGCTTCAAGCGCAGCTAACAAACCTTCTTGTTTAGATTTAGCTTCTGCCAAAGCTTTTTGAGCAACTCTCATTTCAAGGTCTGCTTGCTCAGCAACTTTGTGTGTAGTTACTTTCTCAGCTTCAGCTTGTTTCAAAGTTGCTTCCAAGCTTGCCAATTGACCCTTCAATGCCAAAGCTTCTGTACGTTTAGTTTCTGCTTTGTTAATGACCTCAGTCAACTCTGTTACCTTAGCTTGCAAGGCTTTTAGGGTTTGACTTGCCTTGTCCGCTGCTTGTGCTTTTGCAGCAGCTAATTCAGATTTCGCTTGCGCATCGGTAGTCAAAGATGCCAAATCAGATTTAGCTTGATCTAGATCCTTTTTAGCTTGTTCACGAGCATTTTCTAAATTATTTGCTTGTTTATTTAATTCAGCTAAGTGAGCCAATAAGTCTGCTTTTTTATTTTCAGCATCAGCTTTTCTTGCATCTTGTGTAGCTTTTGCTTCTTGTAATTTGGCAAGGGCATCCTTAATATCACCTGATTTATCAATCACTGTTTTTTCAACATATACAAAGTGATGTTCTGGCAAGAACTTCATCCGTTTACCATAGAATGTCGGATGTAAAGGATCATCTTCTTTAAAGTTATTGTAATGAGAGCTGTATTCGGCCGCGGTTTCGTCTCCATATGGAACAGTCTCAAATGCATGATAAACGCTATTAGGATCTTTCCCTTCGACAGTTCCCTGGGCTATCCCTGCTCTACCTCCAACAGGTACAAGAAGAACTCTACGGTGGCCATAGTTTCTTCCAAAGATATTATTAAAGTCTGAATACCAATCCAAGAGGGATTCATAAGCAAATTCTTTATAACTTATTATCTTATCAAAATAATAAACTGTCTGACCATTTTTATTTTCCACAAATTTTGGTCCGCCATCGGTTCTAGGTTGTAGATCTAATCTTCCAACATTTTCTGCAAAAAAATCTTCTCCATCTGGATGTGGTAATTTGGTATCATGGTTTAAAATCCCATTGTTAGCCATTTCATTCGCACGAGCCTCTGCATATTTAAGGTAGGTTTCATCAAGGACAAAATCTCTTGTAACTCCATTCGCACGACGAAGTTCATTGACTAGCTCAAGGAAAGCCTCTGTTAATTTATGATTATCTACAACAAATTTATAGACCGGTCTTGTTTTATATTTGTGATTGGCCGCATCATAAGAGTTTGCATTATAATCAGCCAGCGCCTTAGTAAAGCGTTTCATTTCTTCGTTTGCTTCGATTTCGACTTCACGCACACCTTGGAAAGCAACATTTTCCATCTCATAGTTACCTGAGGCATCTTTAGGACGATAGTTCTTGTTATATTCATACTCATCCTCAGTTGCTGGAGCTTTATGACCTTGCTCTTCTGGGTTCAAGACATTCTTCAAGACTGTTGGTTTGTAATTGTCGAGCTCTTGTTGTTTAGCAGCTACCTTATCTGCAGCCTCATTCGCTTTTTTAGTCTCTGCTTGAAGGACTTGATCTGCAACTCCAATCTCTTTCTCTGTTTTAGAGATTTGAGTTTGGATACCTGCATCCGTCATACCATCTAGTTCCGCTTGTTTCGCTTTGACATCAGCTGCTTTAGCATCACGATTTTCAGTGGCAGACTGGCTGGCTTCCTTGGCTATTTTTGCTGCTTCTTGTGCTTCAGCATCTGTTGACTGAGCCTCTGATAATGCTTTTTCAGCTTCTGATTTTTCAGTACCCTTCTCAGCTACAACCTTGCCTTGCTCTTCTGCGATAGCATCAGCGTTTTTAGAAACCTTGATAGCATCTTTAGTTTCAGCTACTTTTTGATCAGCCTTAGCCTCTTGCTTCTTAGCCTCTGCATCTTTTGCTGCTTTGGCATCAAGGTTTTCTTGAGCCTTTTTAACTTCCTTCTGTGCTTCTGTGATCTGTTTTTCAGATGAGGAGCTTGTAACCGCTTTTTCCTTAGCTTCTACTGGTTTTTCATTAGCTTGTACATCTTGATGGAATGTAGTTGTTGCCAAAAAGGCAGTAGCTAGTGATATCGAAGAGATAATTTTCTTGTATTTCATGATAACTCCTTTTGTTTTTATTATTATTATAAGCGTTTGAATTACCTATGTCAAACGATATCCAGCTCCAAACCCCAAATTTTTGAAATTGCTTACAAATACCTCTGCCTTTGACAGAGATATTTTTAAGCCTATTTAATATCAGCTTCTGCTGGGAGGTAAGAACCTCCGAAGAACTGTTGAGATAGTTTTTCAAGAGTTCCGTCTTTGTATAGTTCTTGGATGCGTTTGTCAACAAATGATTTCAATTCATCTTGACCTTTTGCAAGAAGTGGATATACATAAGGTTGTTGGTCGCTTGGAAGTTCGATTACTTTCAAGTTGTCCAAACCTTGGTTTTTGATAACTGTCTCTACACCAATCTTGTCAAAAATCTTATAGTCAAATTGACCGTCACTCAAGCGAGACATGATTTGTTGGAAGTCAGCCTTGGTATAGTTAAGGATAGTTGGATTGTCCGCATGCTCAGTGTTATATGCTTCCAATTGTTTTGCTGAGGTTGTTCCTTGAACGACTTCAGTAGATTTTCCACCGATATCATCAAGAGACTTGATGCTAGTGTCATCCTTCTTAACAACAAGAACGTTAGGGTTTTTAGCAGTTGGCGCTGCGTAGAGGTATTTCTCTGCACGTTCTTTGGTATAACTGAGGTTGTTAACGGCCATTTGGTAACGATCGCTATCAAGTCCTGGGAAAATCCCTGACCACTCTGTCTTTTCAAACTTGACAGTATACTTGTCTGAGTCTTTAAAGATAGCACGAACAAGCTCAATCTCGTAACCAGTCAATTCACCATTTTCTTCATAGATAAATGGTTTTGGTGATCCATTAGTTGCTACAACGATTTCTTTCTTAGCACTTGTTGCATCACCTGATGCCGCATCTTTCTTCTCACCACCTGAGCAAGCTGCCAGTAGACCTGCGGCAACAAGCCCTAGGGCAGCAAGTGATGAATATTTGATGATTTTCTTCATGATATTTCCTCCAAAATTGAATACAGTCTTATCTTAACAGAAAAAAAGTAATTGCGCCATTATATGATTTCTATCTTTGCCATAGGTTTTCTTTATGTCTGATTTAAAAGACAAGACGCAAGATAGCTATTAAGACAACCCCAAAAAGAACCGTCCCCACCAGATTACGATAGCGAAAGGCGACAAAGGCTGTTGGGAAAACTGCTAGAAAGTTTAACCACTTTATCTGTGGGAAGCTTCCAATTTTTCCTGTCACTACACTTGAAAGAATCAAAGCGAAGATAATAGAAACTGGGAGAAATTTCAAAAAGCGTTCGACAATAGGCGGCAACCCCTTGTACTTAGCAAGGATGAAAGGAATCATTCTCGGAATCCAAGTCACCAAGCCAGAAAAGATGATTGCCATTAAAATATACTTACTGACCATCCAAAATCACCCCCATGGTACAACCTAGCAAGGTCGCAAACAAGACCGCTAGCGACTGAGACACCACTGTCAATAGCAAAAAGAAAGACACAGCAACAACTCCAAGAATGATGAAGAGATTGCGTAAGGGAATCCGTTTTTGCATAATCTGAAACTGGGAAGTGAAAATCCCGATAAACATTCCCACTAGGGCAAAATCTAGACCAAAAACTTCCGGATTTGGCAAAAGGCCACCTAGAGCAGTTCCGACAACTGTCCCAACAAACCAGGCTACATAGCTATTAAGATTGTTTCCATGCATCCACATAGGGTTGACCTTATCCGTATGAACTAGCTCTCCCATCAAGACCCCGTAAGTCTCATCGGTCAAGAGACTGGACATTCCAATATTATGCCATAAGCTCGTATGACGGAAATAGGTCGACGCATGCAAACTCAGCAAGAAGAGACGCAGATTAATCAAAAAGACCGTCATAGCAATGGCTGCCACAGGTGCTTGAACTGCTATCAAGGCTATCATGGCAAACTGGGCGCTCCCAGCATAGACAAAGAGGCTCATCAATCCCATCTCTACAGGGGTTACATAAGGGGACCGATAATGCCACAAGCAAGACCAATGCTAACATAGCCCAGAGCCGTTGGCACCGCAGCCTGCACACCTTCCCAAAATCCTTTTTCTTTCATAAACCTCCTCACTATTCATTCCTTCATCAACTACTTTCCAGACAGTCACAGCAAAAATTATTATAACACATTCAAAGAGGAGAAAACAGTCTGGAATTTGAAACTAATAGCAAGTATCAGCCCCTGAACAGTATGGTCCATTATGGATACATGAGAAATTGATCAATTCGAATTCTATACTTATAGCCTTCATTTTTTTCAGTATATTCATCTTCTATCGGGTAGACATCAACCCAGAGCTCTCTCCTTTGGCCTTGCAATTTGACTTTATAGCGATAGCCATCATCGTATAATCCTACTGTCTCGGTAGTTACGGATTTGAAAGTCGGAAGAGCTTCAATTTCTTTTTTTATAGTCTGGGATAAATTGTAGAGCGCTACTTGTTGCTCCATTTTTGAAGCTACAGGAATATGAACTGTCGCTTCTTCCAAGCGATGTGATTTTGAAAATGTGAAATCCGCTCGACCTGTATAACCATTCAATGCAATATTTTCGTAATGATAGAAAAGCCGCCCTGTTTTATAGAAATAAGGATCCCTTGCATGCCAAGTGTCCCGATAGGCGGTTTCCGTTTCTTCTATCACTTCATCAGCTTCTCCAAACACTTTTTCAAGAGATTTGAGGGGCATATTGAATGACAGTGACTCAAATAGAATCAATTGTGTCTTTGGAATATGCTGGCAAGCTGACATACAAAGCAATAAAGCTCCAAGAGCAAGCAAACCACTGATTATTTTTGTAAATTTCATATTTCTACTATACTAAAAAAGTCTCAGACTGACAAACTTTGGATTTTTCGATTACATTTTGAGATTTGTTCTCTGAATTTTGAGGAAACAAAGAATTGATCAAAAATTAGTAACAGACAGCCAAAATAAAAAAGACTGAAAAACCAGTCTTATTTATAATACTTAGCTAGTCAGTTCTTTTGTTTTTATGATTGGCAGAAACTCTAAAACAGCAAGGGGAGAGTCTGGCCAATGCCGTTGTAAACTATATGCAGTCCAATAGGCCAATAAATGGACTTTGTCACTCTAAACAAGACTGCAAATATGAGACCGCCACCCATATAGAAGAAAGTCTGTTAAAACCCAACCGTGGTTACTAATATGCAAGATCCCAAACAAAGCAGCCGAACCAAGCACATCCAGTCCCCATTTCTTTCCTTTCTCCAGAGCAGTCATCACCAATCCACGATAAATCATCTCTTCAAAAATGGGACCTGCAATTACAGGATAGAAAAAATACATCAAAAATGCCGTAGCTCCTGTAAAAGTAGGAACATCCAGTTGATAAGCAATTTCATTTTTAGTAGGTGGGAAAATAAAAAATGTGACGAAATTCCAAATAACAAAAGCAAGAAGAGCTAAAAAGGAATAGAAAAGATAGGAACCCTTAAATTTTCTGCTGCTGATTTTCTGCCATTTACCTAACCAAACCATAACAATAATAGCAAGCAAAACCACAAGAAAATTCAACATCATATCTGACAAATAATAGGCAAAGTCAGATAGACCTGCAGCAAGGTCGCTGTGTAAAACCAGACGAATCAAGAACTGGTCAGCAATGACAAGTAGAATAGCTATAAACAAGTAGTAGCGTGAGATTATCTTTTTCATTTTATTTTCTCCTATACTATGAAATTATGAAATAAGGACAGCATAAGACGAAAAAGTGCCCTAGTTCAAACTTGGATAGCTGGGATGCTGTCAGTCCATCACAAGCAACATCTGACTGCTTGAGTTTTCTCGCCAGACGCAATTCCTTGTAAAATTCTCCCAATTCCATTTTTTCAATCATGGCCAAACTCCCTTTACTATTCTATTCGTAAAAACTTTTCCTTTTTTTAACATATTATAAAATATTTTAGCAAAAAAGTCAGCCTCAAGCTGACTCTTTATTCCATGGTATCAAAAGCCAGGCTAGGTTTGGCATTTAGCTCCAAGCCTGCAAAATTTTCTTTGTTCCACTCGCTGATGCTAGCATAGGCAATCATGCCTGCATTGTCTCCACAAAGGCGCAAAGGTGGAATGATAACCTTGACATCGGTAATCTCAGCTGCTAAGCGTTCTCTGAGACCTTTATTGGCAGCGACGCCACCAGCCACAACGAGGGTTTTAACAGGATATTTCTCTAAGGCCTTCTTGGTTTTTGCCATGAGAATATCCATAACTGCTGCTTGGAAAGATGCTGACAGGTCTTCCTGGGACAAGCTCTCTCCCTTTTGCTCGGCATTGTGGTGCAGATTGATAAAGGCTGACTTCAAACCTGAGAATGAAAACTCCAGATTGTCTTCCTTAATCATAGCACGTGGGAAATCATAAATATCCTGACCTTGATGAGCTAACTCGTCAATCTCCCGGCCTGCTGGATAGGTCAAGCCCATGACACGGCCGACCTTATCATAGGCCTCGCCAACCGCATCATCACGTGTTTCCCCAACAATCTTGTAATCACCAGCCTCAGACACATAGACCAACTCTGTGTGTCCACCACTGACTAAAAGGGCTAACAAAGGAAATTCCAAAGGTTCGACACTTTGAGCTGCCATGAGGTGGCCAGCCATGTGATTCACAGGAATCAAAGGAAGGCCATGTGCCCAAGCAAAGGCCTTGGCAGCTGACAAACCAACAAGCAAGGCTCCGACCAAGCCTGGTCCGTAGGTAACCGCCACAGCTGTCACATCTTCTTCGCTAATTCCTGCTTCTGCTAGTGCCTCCTCGATACAGGCTGTAATGACCTCGACATGGTGACGACTAGCCACTTCTGGCACTACGCCACCAAAACGTTTATGGCTTTCAATTTGACTAGCAATGACATTGGACAAGAGCTCGTCATCATTTTTCAAGACGGCGACACTGGTCTCATCACAGGATGTCTCAAATGCTAAAATATATCTATCCTTCATCTATTTCTCTCTTCATGACAATGGCATCCTCGACTGGATCATGGTAGTAGGCCTTTCTCTCAGCGATGACCGCCATTTTTTCTTTCTTGTAAAATGCTTGCGCTCGTTGATTTGACTTTCTGACTTCGAGGAAAATCTCCTTGTCTATTGGCAAAGTTGCAAACAAGACTGACGCGATCCCCTGACCGTGATAATTTTTTTTTACAGCAATTTGCAGGACTTCTGCTTCAAAAAGATTCTCCTGAATTGCTAGAAAACCTATCACTTCTTCCCCATCATAAGCTAGAGCATACCAGGTCTGATCTTGAGATAGGTCTGCTTGAATTTGTTCCAGAGTCCAAGGACTGACTGGGTATACATCTACCATGACAGCGTAGATGGCTTGAGCCACGTCAGGTTGCTGTTGGATTCGTTTGATTTCTATCATAGGCGCTTAATGTAAGACTCGCCAGACTCGGCGTGGTTCTTAAGCCAATTTTCCTCGGCTTCAACACGCTTGAGGTAATTTGGCACAAAGTCGTGCAGGGTGTCTGCTTCCTTGTCCCAAGCCCAAAGAGCCAGATTAGCAGCATTTGGTAAGGTTTCTTGGCAATTAGCCTGTGGTAAACGCTCTTGGATTTGCTCAGCAAAGGCTCCCACTTCACCGACAAAAGTGACTTGTTCAGCATCCTTGACTTGCTCTAAAACTTCCGCAAAAGGCAAATGTGCCTCTGGAAAGACAGGTTGGGCATTTTCATAAAACCCTGCATAAACATTATTACGGCGTGCATCCATCAGGGGAACAAATAAGCCTTCTTGTTGGCGTGGCACCAGAGCCAAGAGGCTAGACATGCCAACTAACTCAATGTTTAGGGTATGAGCCAAGGTCTTGGCAGTTGCTACTGCGATTCGTAAGCCAGTATAGCTACCTGGTCCCTCTGCTACTACGATTCGATCCAAATCTCTAGGTGTCAAATCTAGACTAGCCATCAAAAAATCGATAGCAGGCATGAGGGTAATACTGTGATTTTTCTTGATATTTATCGTAGTCTCGGCAAGAAGCTGCTTATCCTCTAAAATAGCTAGAGAAAGAGCCTTGCTGGACGTATCAAAAGCTAATACTTTCATAACACATTCCTATCTTTTTGTCTGTTTACTATTATACTACAAAAGCCGACACATGGGAATTTTCTTTGTTTTGAAACAAAAATGTCCTGTCAAACAGGCAGGACAAGCGCTTAAGTATTTAAGCCAAAGTAAAATACAAACCAGACCACATAGGTCACAAGGAGAAGGAAAAACGAATACAGAGTCACGAAAGCAAGCTTCCAAAGGAATTTTGTTTTGCGGTGTTCCAGATGCGCAAACAGGGCATTCCCCCCATAGACACAGGCTACAAAGACTATAAACATCAAGAGGCGAACCCCTACTGCAAATTCAAACAAACTAAACATTCTTAATCCTCCTTTTGGTATTCCTATTTTTATATAAACTGTTGACAATGTTGGTATGTCAATGTTAAGATAGAACCAAACATTGGTAGGAAAATCAGGTTGAGTCTTTGACTCTTCGGGTTGCGGTGCTATCCCTGAAACTTCGGTTTCTAAAGAACTGGAATTGCGATTAAATAGTTCGCCCCCAGTGTTAGATGGCTCTTGACTTCGGTCAAGGGTTTTTTGGTGCTTTTAAAGTTGATTCCCTCAGTAAGTTATAGTAAAATATAAATATTGAGAGGATAACGTAGGGCGACTGGTAACAGAGCGTTCAAAGGTACCAACTTCTGGTACGGGTGTGGGACTGCCCTTAGCTTTGAGCTGTAAAGACCCCTGACTACCATTGGTCCTCTCTTTTTGCTTACTCTTAAATTAAGGGCTTGTCTTTGCCTGTTTAGTAATCACTCCACTCCATCTTGCTATTTCTACATCGTTATACTTATAGATTGACTTCTTAGCCTCATAGATGATAGAATTAAGTAAAGGCTGAGATCGAGTTTGATTTGGTGACAAGTCATTCAAAGGTTGCGATACATTCGCTTCAGGTAGAGGTGCTGCCATCTGGACTGCTCCAGGAAAATCCCCGAGTTTTGTCTCAGCCTTTTTTGGTTGCTCTTGAGATTACTCAGGAGCTTTTTCTTTTTTCAAAGATATCATTCTTCCCAACCATCTACTCCAACGATTAATGAAACTAGAACTGTATTCTTCCTCAAATCTACTATCTCTTTAGATTCCCCCTTTAATTAAACACCTAAGCGCTCTCCGACCAAATCCTGCCTGTCTTTTTGCTTCCTCTTTCCCTCCCGACTTTCTCGTTTCTGTCTTTTACTAATCTTTCATTTTGTGGTATAATTGAAATAATTGTAACGAATCAAGGTCAATACAGGCAGAAAATGAAATAGAAATAAACAGCTTCAAGCTGGTAATTTTTTGAATACAGCTGACCTGAAAACAGAAAGGAAACACATGATTTACAAAGTTTTTTATCAAGAAACAAAAGACCGTAGCCCACGTCGTGAAACAACACGCTCACTTTACTTAGACATTGATGCCAGCTCAGAACTTGAGGGACGTATTATTGCCCGTGAACTTGTTGAAAAAAACCGTCCAGAATTCAACGTTGAATATATCGAGCTCTTGTCTGACAAATTGCTAGACTACGAAAAAGAAACTGGCGCATTCGAAATAACGGAGTTCTAATATGGCCTATACTCTTAAACCAGAAGAAGTGGGCGTTTTTGCCATTGGTGGTCTAGGAGAAATCGGTAAAAATACATACGGAATCGAATACCAAGACGAAATCATCATCGTTGATGCAGGGATTAAATTCCCCGAGGATGATCTTCTTGGTATCGACTACGTTATCCCTGATTACTCTTACATTGTCGAAAACATCGACCGCGTTAAGGCTCTCTTGATTACCCACGGACACGAGGACCATATTGGTGGGATTCCTTTCTTGCTCAAGCAAGCAAATATCCCTATCTATGCAGGTCCACTAGCTCTCGCTTTGATCCGTGGAAAACTCGAAGAGCATGGCCTTTTGCGCAATGCTACACTTCACGAAATCAACCACAACACTGAGTTGACCTTTAAAAATCTTAAAGCAACTTTCTTTAGAACAACTCACTCTATCCCAGAGCCTTTGGGAATTGTTATCCACACACCTCAAGGAAAAATCGTTTGTACCGGTGACTTCAAGTTTGACTTTACACCAGTTGGTGAACCTGCAGACTTGCACCGTATGGCAGCCCTAGGTGAAGACGGAGTGCTTTGCTTACTCTCAGACTCGACAAATGCTGAAGTGCCAACCTTTACAAACTCTGAAAAGGTCGTTGGTCAGTCTATCATGAAGATTATTCAAGGTATAGAGGGACGTATCATCTTTGCATCCTTTGCCTCAAATATCTTCCGTCTCCAACAAGCGACTGATGCTGCTGTTAGAACAGGTCGTAAGATTGCTGTCTTTGGACGCTCTATGGAAAAGGCTATTGTTAACGGAATCGAACTTGGCTACATCAAAGCGCCAAAGGGAACCTTCATCGAACCAAATGAAATCAAAGACTACCCTGCAGGTGAAATTCTTATCCTCTGTACAGGTAGCCAGGGTGAACCTATGGCGGCTCTCTCTCGCATCGCTAACGGAACTCACCGTCAGGTGCAACTCCAACCTGGCGATACGGTTATCTTCTCATCTAGTCCAATCCCAGGAAACACCACTAGCGTTAACAAGCTGATTAACATCATTTCTGAAGCTGGTGTTGAAGTTATCCATGGTAAGATTAACAACATCCATACATCTGGACATGGTGGTCAGCAAGAACAAAAACTCATGCTCCGCCTCATCAAACCAAAATACTTCATGCCTGTTCACGGTGAATATCGCATGCAAAAAGTCCACGCTGGACTTGCCGTAGATACTGGAGTTGAGAAGGACAATATCTTTATCATGAGCAATGGTGATGTCCTTGCCCTTACTGCAAACTCTGCTCGTATCGCAGGTCACTTCAATGCTCAAGATATCTACGTCGATGGAAATCGGATCGGTGAAATCGGAGCAGCAGTCCTAAAAGACCGCCGAGACCTATCCGAAGATGGTGTTGTACTTGCTGTCGCAACGGTAGACTTTGAGTCTCAGATGATTATTTCTGGACCAGATATCCTTAGTCGTGGTTTCGTCTACATGCGCGAATCTGGCGACTTGATCCGTCAGAGTCAACGCATCCTTTTCAATGCTATTCGTATCGCTTTGAAAAACAAGGATGCTAGCGTCCAATCAGTCAACGGTGCTATTGTAAACGCCATTCGACCATTCCTTTACGAAAATACTGAACGTGAACCAATCATCATTCCTATGATTCTCACACCAGATGAAGAATAAGAAAAAATTCTCTGAAATCCTATGACTTCAGAGAATTTTTATTATTTAACGACAATTTCGTAACGAGTTTTGCTAGTGAAAGTCTCACCTGCTTTTAGAATGACTTGATCTTTCAAGTCACTGTGAATAGCATCTGGCAAAGCCTGTGCTTCAAGAGCAATCCCATTGTGCTGAATCATCGGCTGACCAGCGATGATGACACTCTCATCCACAAATTTGCTGTATAAACTACAAAGCAAGGAGCTTCTGTCTTAAAGAGCAAGAAACGACCTGAACCCTGGTCATAGAGGAAACCAGCATTATCATGTCCTGCAGGCAGAGCAAATGGGTGGTCCAAACCAGATACGAGTTGGATTTGCTCATCTTCTTCTGCAAAGATATCTTTCAACAAGGCACCATTGTAGATATGTTTGACCACATCACGATTAGCATCTGGATCTTTAGCTGGGACACCGTCAGGAGCGATTGGATAAATACCTTCTGTATTCAGTTGGAAAACATGGCGGTCAACTGTCTGCGTGAAATCACCAGATAAGTTAAAGTAGCTATGGTTAGTTGGATTGACCAAGGTATCCTGGTCTGTCGTTACCTTGTAACTAACTTCGTAGGCACCACTTTCTTCCAAGTTGTAGCTAATCCAGATCTTAAGATTTCCAGGAAAACCTCCAGTCCCGTCTGCTCTTTCTGTGTAAAGAGTCAAACCATGATCACTCACTTCGACTAGCTCAAACAAGCTAGAATCCCAACCTGTTGAGCCACTGTGGTTACAGTTGCTAGCATTGTTGACTTCAAGATCATAGGTTTTCCCATTCAATTCGAAAGTCGCACCTGCGATACGACCTGCAACTGGACCTACACTCGCTCCATGTTTAGACTGTTACCTACATAGCTGTCAAAATCATCAAAGCCTAGGATAACATTGGCAAAATTACCAGCCTTATCAGGAGTTACATAGCGTAGAATCGTTGCACCATAGGTCATGATTTCTAGTTGATAGCCCGCTTCTGTTTCAAAGCGATAAGCGACAACATCCTTGTCATCAACTTTCCCAAATACACGTTCTGTGTATGCTTTCATCCTTCTCTCCTTATTATTTAAATTCGTGAATAATGACACCTTGAACGACGCGGTTCACTGTACCTGTAGGCGATGGTGTATCTGGTTTGTTGCCAACTTTAAGCGAAGTCAAAAGAGCAAATAGTTGACCGTAAACGATATAAGGGAAGACACGGTAAACATCATTCAAAACGCCACCACAGCCAAGCGCTACTTCCTTAACATTTTCAAGGCCAAAAGCTTGGTCACTCAGGAGAACAACGCGACGAGCAATTTTGTCACCTGCAACTTCACGAACCAAGTCTAAGTCGTACTTACGAGTATAGTCTGTCGTAGTACCAAAAACTAAAACTACAGTATCTTCATTGATAAGAGATTTTGGACCGTGACGGAAGCCGACTGGACTTTCATACATTGTCGCAACCTGACCAGCAGTCAATTCCAAAATTTTCAGTTGTGCCTCATGAGCAAGTCCGAAGAATGGACCTGCACCTAAGTAAATCACTCGGTTAAAGTCTAGGTCAACCAACTCTTTCACATCTGCCACATTGTCAAGAACTTTAAGAGCAAGACTAGAAAGCACTTCAAAACGTTCAGCTTTAAGAGCAAATTCAGTTGGATCAAAGACCAAAAGTGCTGTCAACATCATTGAAGTAAAGCTTGATGTCATAGCAAATCCAGCATCGTTAGAAGCTGCCGGTTGCAAGAGCAAGAGGTTGCGATCATCACCGTGGGCTTGAAGTGCTAATTTCCCTTCAGCCGCACAAGTAATCGTTACTTGATAAAGCTCATCGACTAAAGTCTTAGCCAAGTCAACGGTTGCTACACTCTCAGGTGAGTTTCCACTACGTGCAAATGATACCAAAACAGTTGCCACATCTTTTTTCAAATAGGTTTGTGGGTTTGCAACGATATCTGTTGTAGCAATAGCATTGAAATTCCATTTACGTTCGTCATAGACTTCCTTGAAGTATGGAACTAAGGTGTCGCCTACATAAGCTGAAGTCCCAGCACCAGTCAGGATAACCTTGATGTAGTCATGTTTATCTGCAATTCCTTGCAAAAAGGCTGCAATTTCATCACGGCGTGCTTGGTAAGATTCAAAAGCTTCCTTCCAAACATCTGGTTGTTGGTAAATCTCGCGTGTGGTGATCTCTGCTCCCAACTCAAGCAAATCTTCTTTTGTATAATCTAGCATTGAAAACCTCTAATCTAATATTGTTTCATGATTGAAAACATGGGAATGGGAGTCGCTCCCATTCCCATGTATATTTTCTATAAGATGATTTAACGTTTTAACGCAATCACATCTTATACTCAATGAAAATCAAAGAGCAAACTAGGAAGCTAGCCGCAGGTTGCTCAAAGCACTGCTTTGAGGTTGCCGGATAAGACTGACGAAGTCAGTAACATATATACGGCAAGGCGAAGCTGACGTGGTTTGAATTTGATTTGAAGAGTATTATTCATCTTCATCGTCGTCGAAGCTAGCCAATAAATCATTAACTTTCACAATGCTTTCTGAAGCACGACTCTTATAGTCCGCATCAATGCCTGTTAGGCTTGCATTGATAAACTCAATGACCATTGGAAGGTTCATTCCTGCATAAAGTTCAATGTCACGACCTTCCATAATCAAACGGCTCACCACATTACATGGAGTTCCGCCAAGAAGATCCGCAAAGACTAGGAAATCATCCAATCCTTCAACAGCAGCTTCAAATTTAGCAGTAAATTCTTCTGGTCCATCTTCTGGAAGAAGAGCAACCGCATGAATGTTGTCTTGTGGTCCCATAATCATTTCTGTGCTACCTTTAAGTTCTTCACAGAAACGACCGTGGCTCACTAAAATCAATGATTTCGTCATAAATTATGCGCCCATTCCAAGTGCAAATTTACCAAGAGCAGAAAGAGCCAAGGCAAGCACGATAATGATACCGATAGCTTTTGTAGAGTTCATACCTTTCTTGCCAAGTAGCCAGAAGATGAAGGCAGTGAAGATTGCTGGAAGCAAACGTGGGAAGATTGAGTTCAAGATGTCTTGGAAATCAATCATCTTTTCACCGATTGGCAATTTGTATGAAATTTCAAAGTTGATCATTGTTGCTACAAGAGCACCCATCATGAATACACCAAGTACAGATGCAGCTTCAATCAAAGCTGTCAAAGTACTTTGCATGTTGTTGATAAGGTTAACCCCTTCTTTGTATGCAAATTCCAACTGTTTCCAACGGAAGATGTCATACGCTACTGCAACTGCGATCCAAAGGAAGATACCCCAAGGTTGACCAGCGATAGCCATTGTTGCAGCGATAGATCCCATGATAGCAGGAACAAGTGAACCAAAGATAGTATCTCCAAGAGGAGCGAATGGTCCCATCAAACCTGTCTTGATACCGTTAACCGCATCTTTTGAGCCAACGCCATCTTTTTCTTCCATGGCAAGGTCAAAACCAGCGATGATTGTGTGGAAGAATGGTGAAGTGTTGAAGAATTGAGTATGAACTTTCATCATTTCTTTCAACTCAGGAGTTCCATCTCCATACATTTTACGCAATTGTGGCAAGATCATGTAAAGGTAACCTGATGCTTGCATACGTTCGTAGTTCCATCCCAATTGGAAAGTGAACAAGCTACGTTTGTTAATTTGATTAAAATCTTCTTTTGTTAATTTGTAATTAGAATTCGTCATCTTCAATTTCCCCACTTTCTGATGGTGTAGAAGGTGCTGCTACAGCAACTTTTTGGCTGTTCTTGAAGTGAACAACCGCAAGGAAGATACCTACGATAGAGATACCGATCATAGACAATCCTTTGAAGTTGTTAGCAAAGCCAATTTTTTCAGCAACGTCAGCAGGAAGAGTGCCAATGATACCAGCAACTGCTCCACCAAGACCTGTTACGTATGAGTAAAGTACAGTCAACATAGCTGTCAAACCGAATCCCATAGCAAGGTAGTGAAGGTTACGTTTAACTGGAAGGTAACGAAGCAAGATAGCGAATCCAAGACCTGGAAGCATACGACCTGCAAGAGTCAAACCGTCTGCAACCCATTGGTATTCTTTAACAAGGTTTACAACACCTTGTACGAATTCTCCACCGAAAGCAAGGGCGAAGAATACTGGAAGGGCACGAGAAAGAGCCCAAAGGAACTGCACCAAGAAGATAGTTACGTTCGATTCCTTTATAGTCAAAGCGTTCGATCGCAGCATCAATACGGTGAGCGAAGAATGTTGTAGTCATACGACCAAGTACGTCGAAGTATGTCAAAAGTGCTGCTACTGGTACAGCGATTGTAGTGATCGCAAGGTCTGTTTCGATTCCTTGTGAAACTGAGAAAGCAGTCGCAAGAACCGCACCAGAAGTTGCGTCAATACGAGAAGCACCACCGAAGGTACCTACCCCAAGTACGAACAACTGCAAGCTACCACCGATAAACAAACCAGTTGTCAAATCTCCCATGACTAAACCAGTAATGAAACCAGCGAATACAGGCGAACCTGCAGAAGAAACGATCGTCAACTCATCACAGATTTGATAAGCTGAGTACAAAGTGAGAAGTAAAATTTGCCACCATTGTATCATAACAATGACCTCCTAAAAATTTTTTCCTATTTTAATAAGCTCAAAAAGTCTGAAACTGGATCATTTGGAACCATTTGAGCAGTAAGTTTAACACCTTTTTCCGCTAATTTACGGAAATCTTCCACATCCTTATCTACCACGTTGATAGAACGTGTGATAGGGCGAGTTTCTGGTGTTTGAGACATATTGCCGACATTGACAGTTTCAAGTGGCACACCTGCTTCTACCAAACCGAGGAAACGGTCAGGTTTGCGTGCTACAATCAAAAGACGTTGGCTATCGTATTTACCAGCAAGGATATTCGCTGCTGCTTTATCAACTGGCAAAATACTAAGTTTTACACCTGGTGGTGTTGCAAGTTTCAAGCCGCTTTTTTCAACGTCGTTGTTCACAACATCATTGTCAACGACCATGATACGTGAAACATTAAGTTTAGCAGACCAAAGGTTTGCGACTTGTCCGTGAATTAAGCGCCCATCGATACGGCATCCTACAATTGTCATAAGTTTTCCCCCTTTATAAGTTTTAGTGTAGGTTTACAAGTTAAATGTATGTGTTCTTTATATTCGCCTTCTGTTTCAAAGATAATGATGCGGTTGGCACCTTCTTTGAGATAGCTATGTGGAATATAAAGAGATAAGGTTGGACCGACATTCCAGAAACGACCTAGATGATGTCCGTTGATATAAGCAATCCCTTTACCAAACTCAGATAAGTCTAAGTAGGTATCCTTTGGCGCCTCAACTTCAAAGTCATAAGCGTAAAAAGGCAGGTTGCCCTTCTGTCCATCCCTTAGAGAAATCAATATTCTCTGGGTTATCAAGAGGAAGTGGATATTGCTTCCAGTTGAGCAAGAAATGCAAATCTTTACAAACACCTGTGCGAATTCCTTTTCGCTGCGTATCTGCTAAGAATTTGTGTCCATAGTTGACACGCCCCATATTTTCAATGAGTATATCAATATTGGATAGCGTTTTCTTTTTGCCTTGATAAAAGATATCTTCACCGATTTCTGTTTGGTACTGTGTTGCCACTCGTTTACCATCGATAAAGAGTTGAGCTCTATCACGTCCGTCAATGATTCGAATGCGTTCTTCATCTGCATCCCAACTTGCTTCCGTACGATAGAGTAGGTAGCCGTAACCTTGTCCTAGCTCTTCCATTTTCTTAGGGTAGAGACTTTCAATCGGACTGGATAGGCTATCCAAGGTTTCAAACAAGGAAACTTTCTCGACCAGTGGAATGTTTTCTACTTCCATACTCTCTTTGTAAAGCGGTTCAGATTGCGGATACTCAGGATAATAAGTCGCCATCATTTCTTTCACTGCGAAATATTTAGCAGTTGGATTTCCAGCTTCATCAAGAAGAGCGTCGTAATCATAAGATGTTACTTGTGGTAAATCAATGGTTCCTCGAGCTGAACAACCATTCATAAAACCAAAGTTGGTTCCGCCGTGGAACATGTAAAGGTTAATAGAGCCTTGCTCTAAACCTCGTGGACAGCTTCTGCTAATTCCTCAGGGTCACGCTTGATGATTGGTTCTTTCCATCGATTGAACCAGCCATCCCAGAATTCCATACACATGAGTGGCCATTTCTTGCCGTGCTCATCAAAGAATTCTTGCATCTGTGAGAAATTATAAGTAGCTTTGGAACCAAAGTTCCCTGTCACAAATAGATCATCCTCAATTAAGGTTCCAGCCTTAAGAGTTGCTCGCCATGGTCCATCTGATGTGAAAAGCGGACAAGTAACTGCTCGTTCTTCCATCAAACGTCGAATTTCCCTCAAGTAGATCTTGTCCTCGCCATAGGATCCGTACTCATTTTCGACTTGCATCATGAGAATGTTCCCACCGTTTTCCAATAATCTCGGAACTAGACGTGGAAGCAACTGATCATAGTAGCGACCAACCATGTCAATGAAAGCTGGGTCAGATGACCGAATTCTCATATCCTTGGTCAAGAGCCATGCTGGTAAACCACCGAATTCCCACTCTGCACAGATAAATGGAGAAGGACGTACAATTGCATATAAGCCCAAATCTTGTGCAGTTTGAAGAAATCTCTCTAAATCAAGATTGCCTTCAAAGTTAAAGTGACCTTCAGCAGGTTCATGCATGTTCCAAGCAACATAAGTCTCGACTGTATTGAAACCTAGTGCCTTGAGGTTATACAATGAATGATGCCAATCTTCCGCAGGAACTCTAAAATAATGAATGGCCCCAGACAAAATCTTGAATGGTTTCCCATCCAGATAGAAATCATCTTTAATTTCAAATCTTGCCATTCTTCCTCCCCTAAAAGCGAAAAGTTTGCGCTTTCATGTATTGTTATATCAACTATAAACTAATCGGGGATTAATGTCAATACTTTTTGAAATTTTCTTTAAAAATTTTTTTCTATTTTTTTACTGAATCTTTTCTAAAACTCCTCTCAAATCCCATAAAAATCAACATTCTGAAAAAAACTAATCAAATTATGGAGGAAAAATACGAATTATTTATATGTATTCTAATTTCTTATTCCGATATTTTAATTTTTTTCTGTGCTTTTCTACTATTTTTTTAGATTTTATGTTAAAAATGATAAGTGGAGAAGGAAAAAAACGAGGTGAAAATATGGCAATTCCAAAGTATCAATACATTAAAGATGAATTGAAAAATAAGATTATTTCTGGTCAATTTGCTAGTGGAGATAAGTTCTACACTGAAGCAGAATTGATTTCCATGTATGATGTTAGTTCAATCACAGTAGTTCGTGCCTTGAATGACCTTGCCAAAGACGGATATATCGTCCGCCAACAAGGTAAAGGAACTTTCGTAGCTCGTGCACGCAAACACAAACTCGTTGAATTTTCTGATGTGGAAATCTTCGAAACCAAAGATGATAAAGTAACTGTTCTTTCTATAGAACGTGGAAACGATCTTAAATATTTAGAAAAACTCGGCCTACGCGGCGATCAATTCTATTATAAGATTGAACGTGTTCGTGAAACAAACGGCGTTACCTATATCTATCACAATTCATACATTCCTGAACAATACATCAATGCCAACTATCCAAATCTTGAATACTATAGTTCTATCTATACTCGTTTCAAATTGGACTACCACATTCACATGAATGACGAGCATTTTGAAGAAATTAACGAAATTGTATTTCCAACTCCAAAACATGCCGCTTCTATTTTAGGAATCGACACTAAATTCCCAACTGTTTTCCAAACTAAGACAACTCAGCTTGAAGCAACTGGACAAGTTTTGGAATACATCGAAACTTATAAACGTTCTGATTTCTACAAAATTAAATTCATTTCTTGTGACCGTGGTCACTAATTTATAAAAATCCTGAGGCACCTGTCTCAGGTTTTTTATATACCCATTATAGCATCAGCTCCTTCCCTGAGAATAGCATTTCAAGCAATTCTTTAATTAGTAACCTTTTTACTAAAAAAATAGTCAAAATTAGAAAAAAATATCTTAATTTATAAATTATTCTATTTTTTTATAGTAATTTCCTCAAAAACTTGACTTTATTTTTAGTTAGAACATAAAAATAGGATTAGTATGTGAAAACGCTATCAAATATTCAAAAGGGAGGTTTTTTAATGAAACCAGAAAATAAACAGCGCTTCTCTATTCGTAAATATGCAATCGGAGCCGCTTCTGTATTGATCGGCTTTGCCTTTCAGGCTCAGGCCGTTGCTGCTGACGGAGTCGTACCTGCTACAACAGAGAATCAGCCTGCTGTCCAAACCACTGGAGAAGTCACTCCACCAACGAGTGAAGAAAAAGTCGAGACTGCTCCTTCAACAGAAAATGCTACTCCAGTTGCTCCTGCAACAGAATCTGAAGCTCCAAAAGTTGAAGTTGCTCCTGCACCTACCGTAGCAGAACCTGTCACAGCAGAAGAAACTCCAGCTAAACCCGAAGTAACTGAAGAGGCTAAGAAGACAGAATCTGAAAAAGAAGAAAACAAAGAAGTTGCTAAAGTTGAAGCACCTGCAGTCGCTACAGAAAGAGCAGCTCAAGTAAACGAAAAACTCGCTAAAAAGAAAATTGTGTCAATTGATGCTGGACGTAAATACTTCTCTCCTGACCAACTAAAAGAAATCATCGACAAAGCCAAACACTATGGCTATACTGACCTTCACCTTTTAGTAGGAAATGACGGCTTGCGCTTTATGCTTGACGACATGTCTCTAACTGTTGGTGACAAAACTTATGCAAGTGACGATGTCAAACGTGCTGTTGAAAACGGAACGAATGCCTACTACAACGATCCAAATGGTAATCACCTAACTGAAAGCCAAATGACTGACTTGATTAGTTATGCTAAGGATAAAGGAATTGGCCTTATCCCAACAGTTAACAGTCCTGGTCACATGGATGCTATCCTCAATGCCATGAAAGAGCTTGGTATTGAAAAACCTAACTTCAACTACTTTGGTAAAGAATCAGAACGTACTGTTGACCTTGACAACGAAAAGGCTGTTGCTTTTACAAAGGCCTTGATTGATAAATATGCTGCTTACTTTGCTGGCAAGTCTGAAATCTTCAACATCGGTTTGGATGAATATGCTAACGATGCTACAGATGCCAAAGGATGGAGTGTACTTCAAGCCTATAAATGGTATCCAGAAGATGGTTTCCCAGACAAGGGTTATGATAAATTCATCGCCTATGCTAATGACCTAGCTCGTATCGTCAAATCTCACGGTCTTAAACCAATGGCCTTCAATGACGGTATCTACTATAATAGTGACACTACGTTCGGTACCTTTGACAAAGACATCATCGTGTCTATGTGGACTGGTGGCTGGGGCGGTTACGATGTCGCTTCTTCTAAACTACTAGTTGAAAAAGGGCACGAAATCCTCAACACTAATGATGCTTGGTACTACGTTCTCGGCCGTAATGCTGATGGACAGGGTTGGTATAACCTAGACCAAGGTTTGAACGGTATTAAGAGCACACCGATTACTTCTGTTCCAAAAACTGAAGGTGCCGATATCCCTATCATCGGTGGTATGGTAGCTGCTTGGGCTGATACTCCATCTGCCCGCTACTCTCCATCTCGCCTCTTCAAACTCATGCGTCAATTCGCGAACTCAAATGCTGAATATTTCGCTGCTGACTACGAGTCTGCTGAACAAGCTCTTAAAGAAGTCCCAACAGACCTTAGTCGATATACTGCAGAAAGTATTGCTGCCGTTAAAGAAGCTGAAAAAGCCATTCGCTCTCTTGATAGCAACCTTAGCCGTGCTGAACAAGATAGCATTGACCAAGCAATTGCAAAACTCCAAGAAGCTGTTAGCAACTTAACCTTCACACCAGAAGCTCAAAAAGAAGAAGATGCCAAACGTGAAGTTGAAAAACTTGAGAAAAACAAGGTTATCTCAATCGATGCTGGACGTAAATACTTCACTCTAGACCAACTCAAACGTATCGTAGATAAAGCCAGCGAACTTGGTTACTCTGACCTTCATCTCCTCCTTGGAAATGATGGACTTCGCTTCCTCTTGGATGACATGACGATCACTGCAAACGGCAAGACCTATGCAAGTGACGATGTAAAAAATGCCATCATTGAAGGAACAAAATCTTACTACGACGATCCAAATGGAACAACTTTGAACCAGGCTGAAATCACTGAGCTTATCCAATATGCTAAGGATAGAGGCATTGGAATTATCCCTGCTATCAACAGTCCTGGCCACATGGATGCTATGCTTGTCGCTATGGAAAAATTGGGCATTGCAAACCCTCAAGCTAACTTTGACAAGGTTTCAAAACAACCATGGACCTTGAAAACGAAGAAGCAATGAACTTTACAAAAGCCCTTATCGGCAAATACATGGACTTCTTTGCAGGCAAGACTAAAATCTTTAACTATGGTACAGATGAGTATGCCAATGATGCTACTAATGCTCAAGGTTGGTACTACCTCAAGTGGTATGGACTCTATGGTAAGTTTGCAGATTATGCTAATAGTCTAGCTGCCATGGCTAAAGAAAAAGGTCTTCAACCAATGGCCTTTAACGATGGCTTCTACTATGAAGATAAGGACGATGTAGAGTTTGATAAAGATGTTATCATCTCTTACTGGTCTAAAGGTTGGTGGGGTTATAACCTTGCATCTCCTCAATATCTAGCAAGCAAGGGGTATAAGTTCCTTAACACTAACGGAGACTGGTACTATATCCTCGGTCAAAAACCTGAAGATGGTGGTGGTTTCCTCAAGAAAGCTATCGAAAACACTGAAAAAACCCCATTCAACCAGCTAGCTTCAACTAAATATCCTGAGGTTGATCTACCTACTGTGGGTAGTATGGTAGCTATCTGGGCAGATAGACCAAGCGCTGAGTACAAAGAAGAAGAAATCTTTGAGCTCATGACTGCATTTGCAGATCACAACAAAGACTACTTCCGTGCTGACTACAAGGCTCTTCGCGAAGAACTTGCTCAAATCCCTGAAAACTTAGAAGGATATAGCACAGAAAGTCTCGATGCTCTCAAGGCTGCTAAAGAAGCACTGAACTACAATCTCAACCGTAATAAACAAGCTGAGTTGGATACACTTGTAGCTAACCTTAAAGCAGCAAGACTCGGTCTCAGACCAGCTGCAACTCACTCAGGAAGCCTTGATGAGAGTGAAGCTTCTGCTGCAGTTGAAAACCGACCAGAGCTTATCACAAGAACGGAAGAAATCCTGTTTGAAACTGTCAAGAAGGAAAATCCTAACCTTCCAGCAGGACAAGAAAAAGTTGTCACTGAAGGTGCCAAAGGTGAACGTACAATCTACGTCTCAGTTACTACTGAAAATGGTAAGGAAACTGAAACAGTTCTTGAAGAAAAAGTCACAAAAGAAGCTGTCAATCAAGTGGTTGAGGTCGGAACTCCTGTCACTCATGTTGGTGATGATAAAGGGCAAGCTACTATCGCTGAAGAAAAACCTCGTGTCGTGATTGAGGAGGAAGAAATTCCATTCACTACTATCACTCGCGAAACAGATCAGTTACCTAAGGAACAATCTCGTATCGTGACTGAAGGTGTGAACGGTCGTCGTACACATTTCTATTCTGTGACTACTGCTGCTGATGGTTCTGAAGTGAAAACTTTAATCAATACTGTTGTTGCTCAAGAACCTGTCACTCAAATCGTAGAAGTTGGGACTCCTGTAACACATGTGGGAGATGAAAAAGGACTAGCTCCTGTTACGGAAGAAAAGCCAGCATTAGAGATTCCAAATGTGCCAGCTCCTGTTGCAGAAGAAAAACCACGTGTTGTGATCGAGGACGAAGAAATTCAGTTTACAACTGTCACTCGCGAGACACCTTCGCTACCTAAGGGACAAACTCGTGTCGCAACTGAAGGTGTTAAGGGACGTCGTAGTCATTTCTATTCTGTGACTACTGCTGCTGATGGTTCTGAAGTGAAAACTTTAATCAATACTGTTGTTGCTCAAGAACCTGTCACTCAAATTATCGAAGTCGGAACACCTGTAATACATGTGGGAGATGAAAAAGGACTAGCTCCTGTTGCGGATGCCAAACCACGTGTTGTGATCGAGGACGAAGAAATTCCGTTTACAACTATCACTCGTGAAACTGATGCCTTACCTAAGGGAGAAACTCGTGTCGTAACTGAAGGTGTTAAGGGTCGTCGTAGTCATTTCTACTCTGTGTCTACTGCTGCTGACGGAAGTGAAGTGAAAACATTGGTTACTAGCGTTGTCGCTCAAGAACCAGTTACTCAAATCATCGAAGTTGGGACTCCTGTAACACATGTGGGAGATGAAAAAGGACTAGCTCCTGTTGCAGATGCCAAACCACGTGTTGTCATCGAGGACGAAGAAATTCCGTTTACAACTATCACTCGTGAAACTGATGCCTTACCTAAGGGAGAAACTCGTGTCGTAACTGAAGGTGTTAAGGGTCGTCGTAGTCATTTCTATTCAGTGTCTACTGCTACTGATGGAAGTGAAGTGAAAACATTGGTTACTAGCGTTGTCGCTCAAGAACCAGTTACTCAAATCATCGAAATCGGAACTCCTGTAACACATGTGGGAGATGAGAAGGGACTAGCTCCTGTTGCAGAAGAAAAACCAGCATTAGAGATTCCAAATATACCGGCTCCTATTGCAGAAGAAAAACCAGCACTAGAGATTCCAAATGTGCCAGCTCCTGTTGCAGAAGAAAAACCAAAATTAGAAATTCCAAGTAAACCAGCTCCAGCAACTGTTCCTGCCGAGGAAAACAAAGCTCTTCCTCAAACCCCAGCTCCTGTGGCAAAAGAAAATAAACTTCCTGAGACAGGAAGCCAAGGTTCAGAATGGTTGATTGCTACAGGTTTGATGGCTGCACTCACAGCATATGGACTTAGCAAGAAAAAAGATTAATACTCTTCGAAAATCGAATTCAAACCACGTCAGCTTCACCTTGCCGTACTCAAGTACAGCCTGTGGCTAGCTTCCTAGTTTGCTCTTTGATTTTCATTGAGTATAAGCACAAATAAAAAGCGAGATTCAATCTCGCTTTTTTATTTTATGATTAGTCACCCAAACCAATGCGTTCGAAGATTTCATCCACTCGTTTGGTGTAGTAAGTTGGATTGAAGATTTCGTCGATTTCTTCTTGAGTCAGGCGTGAGGTTACTTCTGGGTCTGCTTCAAGAAGTGGTTTGAAGTCGACTTGGTTATCCCATGATTGGGCCGTCTTTGGTTGAACAAGATCATAAGCTTGCTCACGCGTCATGCCTTTCTCAATCAAGGTAAGCATGGCACGTTGGCTAAAGATAAGACCAAAAGTAGAATTCATGTTGCGAATCATGTTTTCTGGGAAGACCGTCAAGTTCTTGACGATATTTCCAAAACGGTTGAGCATGTAGTCGATCAGAATAGTCGTATCTGGTGTGATGATGCGCTCAGCTGATGAGTGAGAGATGTCACGTTCGTGCCAAAGAGCAACATTTTCATAGGCCGTCACCATATGACCACGGATAACACGCGCAAGACCTGTCATGTTTTCAGAACCGATTGGATTGCGTTTGTGAGGCATTGCTGAAGACCCTTTTTGCCCTTTAGCAAAGAACTCTTCTACTTCGCGTTGCTCAGATTTTTGAAGACCACGGATTTCCGTTGCCATACGCTCGATAGAAGTTGCGATACTAGCAAGAACCGCAAAGTACTCAGCGTGAAGGTCACGAGGAAGCACCTGTGTAGAGATTTCTTGAGCACGGATACCAAGCTTGTCGCAGACGTATTTTTCAACGAATGGTGGGATGTTGGCAAAGTTACCAACCGCACCCGAAATCTTACCAGCTTCCACACCAGCAGCCGCATGCTCGAAACGCTCGATGTTGCGTTTCATTTCGCTGTACCAAGTTGCCAATTTAAGACCAAAAGTTGTCGGCTCAGCGTGCACACCGTGGGTACGACCCATCATGATGGTGAACTTGTGCTCCTTAGCCTTGTCAGCGATGATGTTGGTGAAGTTTTCAAGGTCACGACGGATGATGTCGTTGGCTTGTTTGTAGAGGTAGCCGTAGGCCGTATCTACCACGTCAGTAGAAGTCAACCCATAGTGAACCCACTTGCGCTCTTCTCCAAGAGTTTCAGAAACCGCACGCGTGAAGGCAACCACATCGTGGCGCGTCTCCTGTTCAATCTCTAAAATACGGTCGATGTCAAAGTCCGCTTTTTCACGAATCAAAGCTACATCTTCCTTAGGGATTTCCCCCCAATTCAGCCCATGCTTCGTCAGCCAAGATTTCCACCTCAAGCCAAGCACGGTATTTATTTTCTTCAGTCCAAATGTTCGCCATTTCGGGGCGAGAGTAACGTTCGATCATGTTTTATTTTCCTTTCTTTTGATGTTTCACTTAAGTGAGGCGGACGTCAGCAGCTTCCTTTGGAATCTCATGACTAAATCTTAAGCCTAGAGTCTCAAGATTTCCGTCGCTTCCGCTTTCCCCACGGCGTGAAACATCGGATGAGCAATCAATAGTCTCCTATTTTTTACTTTTTTTCCCTAAAACAACTGTAGCAACTAAAGGTACGACAACAGATACAATAACTCCTGCATGATTTTTTTTATCACTTTAATTGGTTTATTCATATTTTTTTCCCAATTTTATGTATTTGTTTCTTATCCATTTTCTATCTCCTTTAATAAATCCTGACCTGAAAAATTCAATTGTAATAATGTCATCACCTGACAGTTCAATTGATCCAATTTTTTTCAATAAAAATCATTTGGCTCTATACACCATTTTAATCTCTTCCTCTCCTCGGCACTTACTTCCTGTAATTCTAGTAGTTTAGAGACATATTCATGGTTATTCTCTATCAATGTCTTAATTGGTTCATATACACTGTCAATCAATATACTATTTCCTGTTAATGTGTACGTTTTTGCCAATAAATCACTTGCCTTCACAATATAAGAGAATTGATCATTTAATTCTATAAAAGCTATTTGAAATTTCCTCATTAAATTTATCATCAATGGTCGATTTAAGAAGCAAAAAAATAATTTATTTTTTTAGGTATGGATAAATTTTTAGCTACAACCCCTCAAATTCTTTTTATAATAGATGCTCGTCCTTCGTTTAACTGATTAATTGCATTCAATAATAGATACTCTTTTTGAGGATTTTTCATCACTCATTAATAATGCTTGCTCTATTGTACTTTCTGCACCTAATATTTTAGAGCGTCTATCGTCTTTTTGACCTTGTTTAATATCTACCGCAATCTGTTTCACTTCTGACAGCAATAGTCCCAGTTCATTTACTTTTTGAGTTTCTACCAACTGATTTACGTTTGACACAATTTTTTGTAAAGCCTCTGGATTATTTAATACAATTTTTCTCAAGTCTAGCCATTGAAACAATCTCATTATTAGTACCTTTTTGATACAAAAATTTGGCAATAAAGACTTCATATCTGATGTTTTTTGAAAATTTATATCACCCCTGTTAAATCTATCTAGTTGATCTTTAGTAAATTTAACAACATACACTTCTTTAGGGTCAATATTCTGTTTCACTTCGTTATAGGTATTAACAATAGCCATAAAAATAATTTCCGACATTTTCAAATGTCTTATTTTTGTTCTGAAAAAGCTTAATATCAAGTTGGCTTCTACTTTTTTGTTCTTCAATGAGGTTATTATTCTTTAATTTTAACTCTCCCATTTTTATCCCACCTTAAAATTCTCCAACCTCATCCGGCACATCACTAAACACAGTCACATGTCCCATTTTGCGGTTGTGCTTTGCCTCTATTTTACCATACATGTGGAGGTGAGCGCTTGGATTTTCTGTCACATATGTTTCAGCAGCTTCGACGTGTTGGCCGAGTACATTGAGCATGACTGCAGGCGCATGGAGGTGAATAGCAGGAAGTGGTGCTCCGAGAATACCCAGAATATGGGTATCAAACTGAGAGAAGTCGCAGGCTTCAATTGAATAGTGGCCTGAATTGTGTGGGCGTGGCGCAATTTCATTGACAATGATGTCATCAGCTGTCGCAAACATTTCTACGCAAAGGGTTCCAGAAAGATTGAGTTGTTCTGCAATTCGCAACGCCATGGCTTTGGCTTTATCTGCTAGACTATCTGAAATGCGAGCAGGGACAATGGTTTTTGAAAGAATGTTGTTGCGGTGGATATTTTCCTGAACTGGAAAAACCGTCACGTCCTTGCCATTTCCTGATACGATGACAGAAATTTCAAGGTCAAAATTGACAAATTCCTCCAAAACACAGTCTGCTGAGTCTGCTAGCGCATAGGCTTCTTCCAAGTCTGCTTCTGAACGAATAACCTTTTGTCCATGCCCATCGTAGCCACCGGTCGCCGTCTTGAGGACATAGTTTTTCGATAGGTCAATATCTGCCAAATCCTGGCTTGAAGTCACGACCTTATAAGGTGCCACAGTGACTTGAGCTTTGTTTGACAAAAAGTCTTTTTCAAAAATGCGGTTTTGTGAAATGCGAAGTAGATCGGTTCCTTGAGGGAGTTGCCCATCCTTGATAACAGCATCCAAACCATCAGCGTCTACATTTTCAAACTCATAGGTGAGAACATCGCAACGCTCTGCCAGCTGACGAAGGGCATCCACATCGTTATAAGGCGCCACAATGATTTCCGCCACACGGGAAGCTGGGCAATCCGCTGCTGGGTCCAGCGCGATAACCTTGTGCCCCATGTAGATAGCAGAAATGGCCATCATCTGACCAAGCTGACCGCCACCGATAATTCCGATTGTTTTAGATGAGCTCATTTGTAGACTCCTCTGCGATTTTTCCTTGTTCTTCTGCAAAATCTGCCAAAGCTGTCGCGATAGCCTGATCCTCTACTGATAGGAGACGGAGGGCAAATAGAGCCGCATTTGTCGCCCCTGCTTCACCTATAGCCATAGTTGCGACTGGCACACCACCTGGCATTTGAACGATTGAATAGAGTGAATCCACGCCACTAAGGGCACGAGATTTGACGGGTACACCAATGACAGGAAGGGTTGTTTTGGCAGCTACCATACCTGGCAAGTGAGCAGCGCCACCCGCACCTGCAATAATGACCTTGATACCGCGACTCCGTGCTTCCTCGGCATGTTTGAACATGAGGTCAGGTGTGCGGTGGGCAGAGACAACTTTCTTTTCGTAGACTACACCGAAGCGGTCTAGGACTTCTGCGGTTTTTTTGCATGGTTGCCCAGTCGGATTTGGAGCCCATGATGATGGAAATAATTGGTTTAGTCATAATTTTCCCTTTTCTTTTTTGATAATGGTCTTAGGTGGTGGGGACGGAAGCAAACCTTCGGTTTCATTCCTAAACTTTGAGCCTAAGGTCTCAAAGTTTCCCCGACCAGAACAGATCCTGCTCTGGCCCTTCACCACGGCGACCATTATCGTACTTGGCGACTTCGTCGCTTTTTCTTATATCTTTATCGAATCGCCTTGCTTCCGATATCTGTTCGGTAAAAGAGGCCTTCTGTGTTTTGTTTGTTAAGTTGGTTGTAGATAATGTTTTGGCCGTCTTTGACGGTGTCTGCTGTGGTGACCAGCATGTAAACACGGCCTCCGTTTGAAAGAAGGTCTTGGCCATTTTCAGCAAATTTAGCTCCGGCATAGTAAGTGATGATGTCGCCTTCTGTCTTGATAGGAAGCTTGACACCTTTCTCATAAGCGAGTGGGTAGCCGTTTGATGCTACAACCACACCTAGTGTCACACCCTTATCCGTCCAAGTAATAGCTGGCTCCTTGCCATCGAGGATATCCGTAATATTTTGTGCAAAGTCAGATGTCAAACGAGGCAAGATGATTTGCGTTTCAGGATCTCCAAAACGAGCGTTGAACTCGATAACCTTAGGTCCATCAGCTGTCAAGATAAGCCCCGCATAAAGAACACCAAGATAGGGGCGACCTTCCTGGATCATGCCCTCAAGGACTGGCTTGACAATAGTCTCAACCGCTGTATCAACCACGCTCTGTGGCAAGTGAGGAACTGGCGCATAGGCCCCCATCCCACCAGTGTTAGGCCCCTTGTCCCCATCATAGGCACGTTTGTGATCCTGAGCTGTTGGCATGATGTAGAACTTGTCACCATTGACAAAGGCAAAGAGAGAAAATTCCTCACCTTCAAGAAACTCCTCGATAACCACACGCGCACCTGAGTCACCGAATTTATTGTCCAATAGCATCTCGTGAGCGGCTTCGACCGCTTGCTCGACTGTCTCCGCAACGACAACACCTTTCCCAAGGGCCAAACCGTCTGCCTTGACTACGATTGGAGCGCCTTTTTCTTCGATATAGGCCTTGGCTTCCTCGAAATCTGAGAAGGTTCCATAGTCTGCTGTCGGAACATCGTATTTGACCATGATTTCCTTAGCGAAATCCTTGGACCACTCCAACTCCGCTGCCAATCTTGTCGGACCAAAGGCTTTGAGACCAGCTGCATTGAACTCATCCACAATCCCAGCCGCAAGGGCGTCATCTGGACCAATGAAGGACCAAGCAATATCGTTGGCTTTTGCAAACTCAATCAATTTAGAATGTTCGGAAATAGAGATATTTACCAATTCCAGACCATCCAGAGTCATCCCGTCATTCCCGGGAGCTACAAAGACTTTTTCAACGTCTTTTGACTCAAGCAACTTCTTAGCAATGGCATGTTCACGACCACCCGAGCCGACAACTAATAGCTTCATCTTTCAACCTCTTTTGCGAATTATTTACTAATATTATACCATAAACGTTCGTTTTAATCTTGTTTCGTTTCGCTTTTAAAGCAAAAAAAGGAAAGAAACTGTTTTCTTCCCTTTTATTTTCTTAATGTCTAAAATGTCTCACGCCTGTGAAGACCATAGTCAAGCCGTATTTATCAGCAGCTTCGATAGACTCTTGGTCACGGACTGATCCACCCGGTTGGATGATGGCCTAATACCTGCTTTAGCGATTTCTTCCACGTTATCCGCAAATGGGAAGAAGGCATCTGAAGCAAGGACAGCACCGTCAAGGCGATCTTTAGCTTGGTCAATGGCAATACGGACGGAAGCCACGCGGTTGGTTTGACCAGGACCGACACCAAGTGTCATGTGATCATTAGTCACGATGATTCCGTTTGATTTGACATACTTGATAGCTTTCCAAGCAAACTCAAGGGCAGTCGCTTCTGTCTCAGTTGGTTGGCGTTTGGTTACCACTTGCCAGTCAGCTGGGCTTTCTTTGATCACGTCTTGGTTTTGAACGAGAAGTCCACCGACAACACCTGTGTATTCTGCTTCCACTTCACTAGCGTCTTGAGCGTCAAATGGCAAAGCAAGAATGCGCAAGTTTTTCTTTTTGTTGGTCAAAATGGCTAGCGCTTCATCCGTATAGCTTGGTGCGATGATGATTTCAAGGAAAACGCCGTGCATCTTCTCAGCTGTCGCAGCATCCACCTCACGGTTAAGAACGACGATACCACCAAAGATAGACACCGGATCAGATTCATAAGCGTAGTCCCAAGCAGTCTCGATGTCATCAGCTTGACCGATACCGCACGGGTTCATGTGTTTCAACGCCACAACGGTTGGACGGTCTTTGAAATCACGGATGATCCTGATTGCTGCATCCGCGTCACGGATATTGTTGAAGGATAATTCTTTCCCATTCAACTGTTTAGCCGAAGCAATCGAATAGTCCGTTGGCAAGGCTTTTTGGTAGAAGTCTGCGTCTTGTTGAGGGTTTTCACCGTAACGCATTGGTTGCTTGAGGTCATAGGTCAAAGTGAGTTTTTCAGGTTTTGCTTCACCCACTTGAGCTGTGAAGTATTCTGCAATCAAAGCATCATAGGCTGCTGTGTGACGGAAAACCTTGGCTGCCAAACGTTGGCGAGTTTCATAACTTGTTTCCCGGTTTGCTGCCAATTCCTCCAAAACCACAGCATAGTCAGCAGGGTCTACAACAACAGTCACACTGGCGTGATTCTTCGCTGCTGAACGAAGCATTGATGGACCACCGATATCGATGTTTTCAACGGCATCCGCATAAGTCACGTCTGGTTTGAGGATGGTTTCCTTAAATGGATAGAGGTTGACCACTACAAGGTCAATGAGCTCAATCTTGTTGTCTTTAGCCGCTTCCAAGTGGCTATCCAAGTCACGACGAGCGAGGAGACCGCCATGGATATTTGGGTGGAGGGTCTTGACACGACCGTCCATCATTTCCGGGAAACCAGTCACATCATCGATAGCAATGGTATCAACCCCAGCATTGTCTAGGACAACTTTGGTACCACCTGTTGAGATGATGTCCCAACCAAGTTTTTTAAGTTCTTGGGCAAATTCAACAATGCCCGCTTTGTCTGAGACTGAAATAAGTGCTCGTTTAGTCATGTTCTTTCTTTTCCTTTTTAAAAAAGTTCTTTCTTTGCTACAGTCGAAAATTTTCTTTCAGCTCAAGGGCTTCCTTATTTTCGTGCAGCCCCCAAACTATCCAAGACTTCTGGATAGAGTTTGTACTCTGTTTCGTGGATGCGAGTCTCGAAAGTATCAAGGGTATCCCCTTCAAGGCGTGGCACACGGACTTGTTTGATGACCTTACCGGTATCAACACCTGAGTCCACCCAGTGAATAGTCACGCCAGACTGGTTCACACCTGCATTCCAAGCATCCTCAATACCATGAGCGCCTGGAAATTCAGGGAGATAAGCTGGGTGAATATTAATGATACGGCCTTCATAAGCTGCTAACAAGGTTGGACCGACGATTTTCATGTAACCTGCGAGACAAACCAAGTCAATCTGGTGTTCATCTAAGAGCTCGACAATGGCTCCTTCGTAGTCTGCTTTGCTCTCAAATTCCTTGAGTTCGAAGGCATAGGATAAAACTCCAAGATTTTCGGCACGCTCAAGTACGTAGGCATCCAGGTGATCTGAAAAGACAAATTCTACTGGAAATTGTTCCGCAATCACCTGAAAGTTTGAACCATTTCCAGAGGCAAAAACAGCAATCCTTTTAGCCATTATTTAATCACCACACTTGCGCCATCTTTCTTCACAATACGACCGATTTCATAAACAGGTTCGTCGAGAAGTTCTTTGACACGCTCCACATTTCTGGTTTAACCGCAAACATGAGACCAATACCCATGTTGAAAATTTCAAACATTTCTTCGTGTTTGATTTGGCCATATTTTTCAAGAGCTTTGAAAATTGGAAGGACTGGTACTTTACTTTCGTCAATTTCAGCAGCCAAATCATCTGTGAACATCCGTGGGACATTTTCGATGAAACCACCACCTGTGATGTGGGCAATCCCATTCACCAATTCCTCTTTAATGAGTGGCAAGACAGCCTTGACATAGATACGAGTTGGCTCCAAAAGAACGTCCTTGAGTTTCTTGCCTTCCAATTCTGGGAGGACTTCCTCACCTGTATAGTCCGCAAAGACACGACGGACGAGCGAGTAACCATTTGAGTGGATTCCGCTTGAGGCAAGTCCGAGAAGGACGTCTCCCTCTGCCACTTTTGAACCGTCGATAATTTGAGATTTTTCAGCCACACCGACAGCAAATCCAGCCAAGTCATAGTCGTCTTCGCCATACATACCAGGCATTTCAGCAGTTTCCCCACCGATGAGGGCCGCACCTGCTTGTACACAACCTTCTGCCACACCAGCAACGACTTGTTCTAGTTTAGCTGGTTCATTTTTCCCAGTTGCTACGTAGTCAAGGAAGTAAAGGGGCTCAGCACCTGCAGCTATGATATCGTTGACACACATAGCCACACAGTCTTGTCCGATAGTATCGTGTTTGTCGTACTTGATAGCAAGCATGAGCTTGGTTCCAACACCGTCAGTTCCCGAAATCAAAACTGGCTCTTTAACACCTGTTTTTGAAAGGTCAAACATGCCACCGAAACCACCAAGAGCTCCCATAACACCTGCACGCTCCGTACGAGCAACGTGTTTTTTGATCCGTTCAACAACTTCATAACCCGCTTCAACGTCCACACCAGATTGAGCGTATGCATTTTTAGACATAATCTTTCTCCTTTTCCTTTTCATTCCAAGTTTCAATAAATACCTTTTTCAAATTCATCTATTTGTTGAAGATTTTCTAATAGAAAGTCAATGAGTGTTTGAGTTGCTTCAGATAACAACAAGTTTTCATCTGAAGCATCAAAATTTAGAAATTTATTAGAAGTATTAAAACCATATTTACTATATTTGTCAAATGTCAAAAGTTTAAATTTCGAGACTGTATGTCTGTTAAATTTTTTTAGATATTGATAAATAAACATCTGTCTGAAAAATTACTATATGTTATCTCATAAAAAAATAGGCTGAACCAGTAGACCATTCTGTATTTTCCTCTTTAACAACATTGTCAATAAAATTATCTAACCGTCTTGTTCTAAAAACGTAAAAAAAGTTTTTTTGAACAATATTTTTTTCATCGAAAAATTAAATTTCCCTGTTCATTTAGATAATTTAAAAACACCGACTAATTTTTTTCACGAAGCATCTGCGCATCAGGTCTGTTTTCAAAAAAATAAGATCTAAAACTTCTTTATATTTAAAAATAAATTTCAGCACTTAACTCTTTCAACTCTATATCATTCAAAATATTTCTCCTAATATTATCATTGTACTCTTTAAGAATGTAAGAAACTTTCTCATTATCAATCTCATCCACATACAATTCTTCTAGTATATCTGAAATATCTTGATATGAAAGTAAACTCCAAAATTGCCTTTCCTCAACATCAGCATCTATCGGTGCATCTCCATTTGGTGTCAGATAAATATATATATTACGATAACCAACATAAGAATTTTTCAATAAATTTTCTATATTTTCTCAACTGATTGTCATGGTCGGAGGTGAAAGTTTTATTTTCAATAACTAAATTTATTCGATGTTCTTTATTTGTATACAGAACATCAATATTATTTTTACTTTCTCTATATACTTCTGCTTTTTGAGAAATCTTTCAATATTATTTCAGTTGGTTTAATTGTTGCAAAAGATAGATTATTATCAAACACTTTCATCAATATTTTTTTGAAAAAAACTTATCTTCCAATTTATGACTTTCTCTGGGGTCAAGCAACCAAGCTAATACTCGACTATGACGAATTTCAGCACTAGTTATCCCCAAAAATTTCAAAAAAATATTAACTCCCGTCAACCATCTTGAAAAAAATCTTTTTTTCCGAATTTTTTTTCAAGGTACAGCAGAAATTCAGTAATTTTATTTTTCTATTTTTCACCACTAACCCTTTTCTAATAGAATGAGGTTTTTTTCTTCTAAACTTCTACGATATTCTTCTTCATAGTCATAGAGAGGAGTTGGATATTTCCCATCAAAGTAAGCCACACAGAGGCCGCCATTTGGCGCATCTGTTTCGATGCCGATAGAATCAATCAAGCCATCAATCGAAAGATAGGTCAGGCTATCCGCACCAATGATTTGGCGAGTCTCTTCGACCGTATGATTGGCCGCAATCAGCTCCTGACGTGTCTGGATATCAATCCCGTAAAAACATGGATAGGCAAGAGCAGGACTCCCGATGGCAACGTGTACTTCTGATGCCCCCGCTTCTTTCAAAAGTTGGACAATGCGACGAGATGTCGTGCCTCGTACAATGGAGTCATCAATCATGACAACGCGTTTGCCTTTAACGACACCAGAAACAGCAGATAACTTCATCCGAACCCCTTGCTCGCGTAATTCTTGAGTCGGCTGGATAAAGGTCCGTTGCGTATATTGGTTCTTGATGAGCCCCATTTCATTTGGTAGACCTGATTCTTCCGCAAATCCCATGGCTGCACTAAGTGAAGAGTTAGGTACACCGACCACAATATCTGCTTCATGTTTGAACTCACGTGCTAATTGAGCTCCCATTCTCTTACGAGCTGTATGAACATTGACCCCGTGGATGTTAGAGTCGGGACGTGCGAAGTAGATATACTCCATGGAACAGATAGCCAACTGAGTATCGTTTGTATAGCTGTCATACTGGATACCACTATCATCAATAATGACAATCTCGCCTGGTTTTACGTCGCGAATCCACTCAGCACCGATTACTTCAAGGCACAGGTTTCAGATGAAACCACTACTGCTCCATTAGCCATTTTCCCGATTGACAGAGGACGGAAGCCATTTGAGTCAAGCGCTGCAATTAACTTATCTTCAAACATCAAGAGATAAGCAAAACCACCTTTGACAAGACTGAGCGCTTCCTTAATTTTACCCATTAGGTTTGGGTTGTGGCTACGGCGAATAAGGTGAGCCAAGATTTCAGAGTCAGAGGTTGAGCTGAAAATCGCTCCTCTTTGTTCCAATTCTTGCTTGAGCGATTCTGCATTGGTCAGATTCCCATTATGAGCCAAACCAAACTGCATATCATGAAAGCGGAAAAGGAAAGGTTGGATATTGTCTACAGAAGCTTCTCCCGCCGTCGCATAACGCACGTGTCCAATAGCTCCAGTTCCTGTCAATTTATCCAAATTCGCAGGATTTTTGAAGACTTCTGATAAAAGCCCCATATCACGATGACGCTTCAATTTCCCTTGGTCATTGGAGAGGATTCCTGCCCCCTCCTGACCACGGTGCTGAAGACTATGGAGTCCAAAATAGGTCAATTTGGCAGCGTCTGGGTGACCCCAGATACCAAAAACACCACATTCTTCATTAAGAGATTTTACTTCGTATGTCATTTTATATACCTAATTTTTATTTGTGTATCATTCCTTAACGATACTAGAGCGGAATGATACGGCAGAAGCTCGTTTCACTCGCAACAATAAATCATTTGCAATTGTCGTAAGTTAGAACTACTTGATTTTACATTTACTGATGCTTATCTATTAGAAAATCTGCAAAGCCTATTTCCCAGTAAAGTATTGAACCGCTGATGCAAAGAGATATTGGTCTTTATTCCCTGGAATATTTTGGAAGAGACCGTCTTCGAAACGTTCTGAGTGACCCATCTTACCAATAATTTGACCATTCTTGCTTGTGATACCTTCGATAGCATTGACAGATCCGTTAGGATTGTATTTAGAATCCATACTTGGTTTACCTTCGAAGTCAACATATTGGGTAAAGATTTGACCATTATCACGAAGCTCTGCAAATTCTTCAGCTGTCACGACAAACTTACCTTCACCGTGTGATACTGGGATGGCATGGATGTCACCAACTTTCACGCCAGCAAGCCATGGTGAGTTGGTATTGGAAATCCGTGTTTCAACCATCTTAGCCACGTGTTGGTTGGCATCATTGTAGAAGAGGGTTGGACTAGTACTGCTTGCATCTTCAAAGTTACCATATGGAAGAAGACCTGATTTGACAAGAGCTTGGAACCCATTACAGATACCGATAATCAAGCCACCCCCTTCGATGAAGCTATCAATGGCTGCACGTACTTTTTCATTGAGCAAGATGTTAACGATGAATTTAGCCGATCCATCTGGTTCGTCTGCTGCTGAGAAGCCACCGGCAAAGAAGATAATGTTAGCTTTCGATATTGTCAACCATGGTATCAACAGACTTGACAATGGCTTCTTCATTCAGTGTGACAAATGGTACCAGGTTGACTTGAGCACCTTCTTTTTCAAAAGCCTTAGCTGAATCGTACTCAGAGTTAGTACCTGGGAATACTGGGATGTAAACCACTGGTGTCTCAACTGTTTCTTTGGCTTTGATCACAGCATCTGATGCCACCGCAGGTACTTCTTCCAACTCAGTTGCTTGTGCAAATTCCGTTGGGTAGACCTCTTCCAATTTACCTTGGAAGGCACTGTCAAGCTTGTTTCCATCAAGCGTTACATCGTTGACAGTAAGTGTAAAGTCATCTGCTGTTTGTCCAATCTTAGCAACACCTGAAATCTCTTCCGGAGATGTGAAGACGAATCCACCCAATTGGGCTGTCAAGCTTGTGTCAAGGTTAGCTAATTCAACAGTAGCTCCAATATGGTTCCCAAATGTTGCAAGTGCAAGAGCTTCAAGGACACCTCCATATTTGACAGCTGATGCTGCTGTCACTTTGTGGGTTGCTTGAATAGCTTCAAACTGAGCAAAGTTAGACTTGATAAGATCAAAATCAATTTCTTGGGCCAAAGCTTGACCTGGGATGTAATAGATATTTTCACCAGCAACTTTAAATTCTGGAGAAAGAACCTTACGGCTATCTGCAGTTGTGACACCAAAGCAACCAAGGTTGGTGGTACTGTCAATTCTTCAAAGGTACCAGACATAGAGTCCTTCCCACCGATAGATGGCAAACCAAGTTGAATCTGAGCTTCAATTGATCCAAGAAGAGCTGCTACTGGTTGACCAAAACGCTCTGCTTGTTTATCCATACGCTCGAAGTATTCTTGATAAGAGAAACGAGCCTTAGACCAGTTTGCACCAGCAGCAACCAAACGAGCGGTTGCTTCGATGACCGCATAAGCCGCACCATGATATGGAGACCATTCTGCTACATAAGGGTTGAACCCTTGCGCCATGACAGAAGCTGTTGTTGTCACACCATGTTGGACTGGCAATTTCTGTACCGAAGCTTCAGTTGGTGTGATTTGGTAGCGACCACCAAGTGGGTGATTAACAGTTGAACGACCAACTGAACTATCAAAGATGGTTTGCAACCCTTTTTGACTTGCATGGTTAAGGTCAGCCAAGACTGCAAGTGTATCTTCTTCAAGGGTTTCAGCAGATGTTTGGCGTTCTTCTGGAAGCTTGACATCCTTGTCAACTACCTTAGCATCAACAACAACACGTACTCCGTTGGTATCAAGGAAACGACGTTCCAAATCAACGATGGTTTCGCCATTCCAGTGCATAACAAGATTTGGTTTTTCAGTCACTGTCGCAACGACAACAGCATCAATATTTTCTTTGTTACATGCTGCAACGAAGGCATCTACATCATCTGGACGAACCACTACAGCCATACGTTCCTGAGATTCAGAAATGGCAATTTCTGTACCGTTCAAACCTTGGTATTTCAATGGCACTTTGTCTAGATCAATTTCAAGACCATCCGCCAATTCACCGATAGCCACACAGACACCACCCGCACCAAAGTCATTTGATTTCTTGATCAGACGGGTCACTTCCCCATTACGGAAAAGACGTTGAATCTTACGTTCTTCGATGGCATTTCCTTTTTGAACCTCAGCACCAGCTGTTTCAACAGATTCAACCGTTTGAACTTTAGAAGAACCTGTCGCACCACCGACACCGTCACGTCCAGTCTTACCACCGAGCAAGATAATCACATCACCAGCTTCAGGCTTTTCACGAACAACATTTTCCTTAGGAGCTGCACCGACAACTGCACCTAGCTCCATACGCTTAGCAACGAAACCTGGGTGGAAGTATTCACGAACATAAGTTGTTGCCAGACCAATTTGGTTACCGTATGAAGAATAACCATGAGCCGCTGTTTTAGAAATGACTTGTTGCGGCAATTTCCCAGCGCGAGTTTCTGCAATCGGAGCCGTAATATCACCAGCACCTGAGATACGCATGGCTTGGTAAACGTATGAACGACCTGACAACGGGTCACGAATGGCACCACCGATACAAGTAGCCGCGCCACCAAATGGTTCGATTTCCGTTGGGTGGTTATGAGTTTCGTTCTTGAACATAAGAAGCCATGGTTCTTTTACACCATTAACATCCACTTCAATTTCAACAGAGCAGGCATTGATCTCGTCAGACACTTCCATGTCATCCAAGCGACCATTGGCACGCTCATAACGACCAAAAATAGTCGCCATATCCATCAAAGTTTGAGGTTTTTCTGTACGTCCCAACTCATCACGCATGGCAATATATTTATCATAAGTCGCTTGCAATTGTTTTTGGAATTTAGATGCTGAAAAGTCGATGTGTTTCAACTCAGTCTCAAAAGTTGTGTGACGGCAGTGGTCAGACCAGTAAGTATCCAAAACCTTAAGCTCCGTCTCAGTTGGCACACGTCCAATGCTCTTGAAGTAATCTTGAATGAAGAGAAGGTCATCCACTTCCATGGCCAATCCTTGATCTGCCTTATACTGGGCAAAATCTTCTGCCGTATAAGTCTCAAAGAAATCCAAATTCGGAATGGTCTTGTCGGACTCAGAGAAATCCTGTTTAGCAATGCCAACAGTGATATCTTTGAAACGAGAGTCCACTGGGTTCAAGAGGTAGTTTTTGACAGCTTCCAATTCATTCGCATCAATATCCTTATTGACCAAGTAAAGTTGTGCTGTATTAACCGTTACATCATTTGAGCTACCAAGCAACAGCAAAGCTTCTTGAGATGATGCTGCACGTTGGTCAAATTGACCAGGCAAGCTTTCGATAGCAAAGAAAGCATAGTTAGCAAGATCAGCCTTGATTGTAGCTTCATCCAGAACAGTATCAGTTACTTGCTCAGAGAAGATGTGTTTTTCGGCACGTGCAAACAAATCCTCTGCCAAATTAAAGACATCGTAAACTTGCACAATACGAAGATCTTTCAAGGTTTTCAACTGAAGATTATGCTGTAATTCTTTTACTAGAGAGTGAGATTTCACACGAAAATCAGCTTTTTTCTCAACGAAAATACGTTTATCCATTTTAGTTCCTTTATCTATTTCTACTTAAAGATTGTAGTGACGACCAAGTAAAACTTTACTTCAATCCTTGCAATTTTTCCAATACAACTTCATACACATCTGTCAAGCTACCGAGATTTCGACGGAGTGAAAAGGTCTAGTAAACCTTTTCAGCCTGAGTCCTTTTTCTTGAAAGACGAAGGTTTTCCGTTTTAATCAATTTATTTTAAGCCCTGTAATTTTTCCAACACAACTTTATAAACATCTGTCAAACTGCCCAAATCTCTACGGAAAACATCCTTGTCCATGTGATGGCCTTCAGCATCCCAAAGACGACAATTATCTGGTGAAAATTCATCTGCCAAGATAATCTTACCATCCTTATCAAAACCAAATTCCAATTTAAAGTCAATCAAACGAAGACCAATTTGCTCAAACCAATCTTTCAGCAATTCATTGATACGACGCGTTTCTTCCTTGATATAAGCAATTTGCTCATCATTAGCAATGTCCAAGAACTTGACGTGCTCATCATTGATAAATGGATCATCCAAATCATCGTTTTTGTAGTAAAATTCAACGATTGGAGTTTTTAAGTCCAAACCTTCTTCAACACCGAAACGTTTTGAGAAAGAACCCGCAGTCACGTTGCGTAAAACAACCTCCAACGGAATGATGGTAACCTTCTTGTTGAGTTGTTCGGTGTCAGAAATACGCTCGATAAAGTGTGTCGCTACACCCGCAGCATTCAATTTTTCAAAAATAAGAGACGAAATCTGATTATTCAGCACACCTTTCCCTTTGATGGTCTCTTTGCGAGCTCCATTCAGCATGGTTGCCTGGTCCTTGTAGACCGACTTAATCACATTTTCGTCTTCTGTAGTATAGATATCTTTAGCTTTTCCCGTATAAATAAGTTTGCTAGACATTTTATTGTTCGCCTTTCGTATTTCTTGAACTCATTCTAACACAACAATAATCAAAAATCAAATATTTCGCGAACGAAAACGCATTCCTTTCCGATTTTTATAAAAACTGTAAATCATTTTAGGATTACAGTTTTAAAATATTATTTAAAAAAAGTGAACATTATTCCCAGTTCAAAAAATCATCCAAAAAATAGTGAAAATAACTCTTCTTGCCTGTGATTATTTGTAAGCGACCTTCTAAACCATACCTAAGCTTTTCAGCTTGTTCTCGAGTTATTTTTGTTTCCGCTTCTATTTTAAAGAAATTTCCTTGGTCAGTTCTGGTTGCGATTGTATCAATACTAGTGATAGTAGAAACAAGTTTCACTTGATTATTGGTGGCATTAGTCGTGGTAAAGCGTACAAAATCTCCAATTTTGATTCCCACAATATCTTGTGAACTAAGATAGGCCGTCAATTTTGTTGTTCCTTCCCTATCCAATGGGGGATAAAGTTTGGCAAGCGGGGTTCCTTCTGCGACTACCGAAGATTGACCTATCTCAGGATTAAGGTGAAGAATCCCATCTTCCTCAGCTCTGATTACCCCTTCTTCAAGAAAACGAGATTGACTATTTTTGCCTAATTCTGTTTCCAAAATTTCTTGCTTTTGAGATTTCTGAGAAGTGATGCTTATTTTTTGCTGCACCTCACTATTTTTGAGACCACTCGCTTTACTTTTATAGTCTTGCAACATCTCAAACCGACTATTATATACTTCAGACTGAATTTCTTCTCCTGTGTTCTGATACTGAACAAGTAATTCCCCTCGTTGTACTTGCTTATTCTCTTCCAGATGATTGACCACCATTCGCTGATTACTAGCTGACTGGATATTTGCGATGATGCGACTGGGTTCAACAGTAGCTTTCGAAGATAAGCTAATCTCCTTTTCTGCAAATATTGCAAACCCAAATATAAATACTACTAAAAGTGACATAGGTAAAATCACACGACTGGAAAAGTTATGATAGCGTCGATTATAAAACTCCGCACTTTCTAAATTCAAGGTGCATTCTTTCTCCCTTCTAACAGTTGACTAAATGAGCATAAAAGCCATTTTGAGCGAGCAAGTCAGCATGCTTCCCCTCTTCGACAATCTTACCGCGATCTAAAACGACAACTTTCTCCGTTCGCTCAGCAATAGTCAAGCGATGAGCAATGAAAATCAAGGTCTTATCTAGATTCATGAGGTTGTCTACTATCCGTTTCTCTGTTAAGATATCTAGACTGCTCGTCGCCTCATCCAAAATCAAGATAGGAGCATCTGTCAAGAGAGCACGCGCCAAAGCAATCCTCTGGCGTTGACCACCAGAAATTCCTGTACCATCAGAAGTCAATTCTGTCTGGTAATTCAAGGGCATACGCTCAATATCTTCACGAATTTCTGCTAGCTCAACTGCACGTAGTATATCCTCCTGAGTCGTACCCTCCTTAGCTCCGAGAAGGAGATTTTCTAAAATTGTTCCATTGAATACATAGGGTTGTTGGGGTAAATAGTTGATATGTTGGCGCAGAGACTTTTTATCAATATGATTTAAATTCATATCCCCCAGTCTGATTTCTCCCTGACTTGGGTTGTAAAAATTAACCATCATCTTAGCTAAGGTCGACTTCCCAGATCCTGAAATCCCTACTAAAGCTATTTTTGAGCCATGTTTAATTGTCAAATTAATATCCGATAAAATATCTTGACCGTAATCATACTTGTAGTGTACTTTCTTAAAAGTCATATCTCCTTGAACTATACTCAAATCCTCTACCATTTTCTGCTCTTCAAACTCGGAGTTGACTAGATACACTTCATTGAGTCGATTATTTGCAACTTGAGCCGTTTGAAGCTTACTCTGAAGGTTGATGATGTTTTCTAGAGGATTTGTGAAATAATAAAGAAGTGTATTATAGGTAATTAACTGTCCTAAGCTCATTTTCCCATCCATAACAAGATTGGCCCCCATCCATAAAATACAGACATTTAGAAAAAGTTGAGCTAGTTTTTTAAGAGCTTTTTGCTGACTCTCTGCTCTACTATAAGTAAAGGATTTTTTCAGATAGTCCACAAATTCCCTATCAATCTTTTGGTAGCGTGTTTTTTCACTAGCCAAGGATTTAATCGTTTCAATACCATTGATATCCTCTATAACGGAAGATGATAGAGTTGCATTTGCTTCCATGGTATCCCGATTCATCTTTTCAAAAGGTTTCATAAAAGCAAAAATAATTACAGCATAAATAGGTAGACCCAATAAGCTTATGAAAAAGAGATTACTATTTTGCAAAAACAAGATTATGGAAATAATCAATACCGTAGATATGTCCAAAAAAATTGAAATAACAGCTGAAGCTAAGACATCTATGATACTATTAGCATCTGTAAATCGTGATACGATTTCTCCAGTTCGACGTGTTGCAAAAAAAGACATAGGTAAATGAAAAGCGTGTTTGATATAAGATAAAATGATATCAATTGACAGACGTTGCCCAAGGACAATTAATAGGTAATCTTGAGCAAAAGACAAAATCTGCTGGAGGGCATAAACGATTACAAGACATATAGAAATAATACTTAGGGTTGAAGATGCCTGATTCGGTACATAGGTGTCAATGATTGATTGCAGATAGTAAGAGCCAACAATATTAATCAAAGTCACAAGAAAAGTAGCTAGAATAATATTAATAATCAAACCTTTCTGATTTATCAGAATAGGTAAAAAAGAAGTCAATCCTTGCTTCTTTTCCTGATGCGGTTGATAATTTGGAGAAGGTGCCATAAAGATAGACGTTCCTGTCCATTCTTTTTCAAATCTCTCACGAGATAGTTTAGTCAATCTAATCCCTGGGTCTGGGTCAGCTATATGAATATTCTCCTTATCCCGTCCGGTTACTACATAGTAATGAAGTAATTCTCCTTCCTTAAGTACGTGTACGATAAAAGGAAATGTCAAATCAGGCAAATCAAACAGGCTCATATCCGCTTGAATAGCCTGTGTTTCAAACCCAAGTTCCTCCGCAACTTTCACGAGTCCCAAAGCTGTTGTTCCATTTGTAGTTGTTTTAGCTAACTCACGTAGACTAGCTAATGAATAGTAACTTCCAAAATAGCCAAATACCATAGCTAATGAAGCCACCCCACAGTCCATCTGATCCATTTGTGGGCGATAATGTTTTTTCCTAAATTTCATATTCTTACCCTTTTTCTTAATAATCTAATTAAAAGTTCTGTAAGATTATTTTAGCCAAACAAAGTAAGAAATAGATAACTCTTTCTAAAAAAACAATATCCGTACTCAAACTGTACTGATAGAAGTTTAAGTGTTCATATGAATAAACAAATTTGTCAAGATAAATGCTTTACCTATTACAAAAAAACCACATCAGCACAGTCTACATAAAAAAGCAACATGACCAGCATGTTGCTTTTCTTATATTCTATTTTTGATGATTGCTAATACGTCTGCGACACTTTGGAGGTTGTCAATTTCTTCATCACCGATTTCGATTCCAAATTCATCCTCAACGGTTAGGACAAATTCCATCAAATCTACTGAATCAGCATCCAAATCATCCTTTAAGCTCAAGTTTTCGGTTACGACAAAGTCTTCTCCTTGACGCTCTTGAATGATGGTTACGATACGGTCAAAAATTTGTTGTTCTGTCATATTGTTCTCCTTATTCCTCTGAAAATTCACGCGCAGTTTGAGCAACTACATCTGTCTCAAGCATGATACGAATCTGGCGTATTGTGCTATAGACAGCCTTGGCATCACTTGAGCCATGAGTCTTAACTACTGGTGCCTTAACACCAAACAGAACCGCGCCTCCAACATCTGAATAGTTGAGCTGTTTTTTCAAACCTCTGAGGTTATCCTTAAGAAGGAAAGCCCCTAGCTTGGCTCTAAGACCACCACCTACAATAGCATTTTTGAGCAAGCCCATGATACCCATAGCAGTCCCTTCAATAGCTTTGAGCACAGCGTTTCCCGTGAAACCATCTGTTACGACTACATCAGCAACACCATCCATCAAATCACGCGCTTCCACGTTCCCTGACGAAATTCAAACTCTCGTCAGCCATTAATAGGTCATAGGCTTCCTTGCGGAGTGGATCTCCTTGCTGCTCTCTGTCCCGTTATTAAGCAAACCTACACGAGGTTTTTCAATACCACGAACATTTCTAGCATAGAAGGAACCTAGGATAGCGTATTGATGCAGGTGATGAGCTGTATTTTCTGCATTGGCACCAAGGTCAAGCATGTCAAAACCTTTTCCCATCAATAGTTGGCAAGGTTGACATAAGACCTGGTCGATCGATATTTTTGATACGACCAACGATAAAAAATCCTGCTGCTAACAAGGCGCCTGTATTTCCTGCAGAAAGAACAGCATCTGCCTCTCCATCTTTGACAGCCTTGGCTGCCAATACCATACTGGAATTTTTCTTCTTGCGGATAGCTTTTGTAGGCTCATCGTCTGAGTCAATTTTTTCATCTGTATGGATAATGCTGACGCGCTCTGTAGCTGTTAGATATTGCTTGATTTTACTTTCATCTCCATAAAGTTGGACTTCAATATCTGAAAAGTCAGCAAGGGCTTGATTAACTCCCTCTACAATAGCTTGTGGTGCGTAATCGCCACCCATTGCATCAACTGCGATTTTTTTCATTTGTCTTCCTCTTTCAGTAGTTGTCCCCAGTCGGCTAGGGAATCAATAAATTTCTTTGATTTCAGATGAATGCCGACATATTCCTCGTAGATTTGGTCCATAAACTTGCGCAAGTCCTGCTTGATTTCGGCCTTAAGTGAGATAGTCTCCAAGGTCTCAAAATCAATGGCTTGAAATTGATTGAGCAGATAAGGAATATTGGGATTTAAATGACATCGTTTCTCATCTTCATGGTAATGATCGGGACAAAGACAACCCCCGTATTTGAAGGAGAAGTCAAAGGCTTGCCCCACACGATGACAAAAGGTACACTCATTAAAGTTGAGACTGATTCCAAAACGTGTCAATATTTGAATTTCAAAAATATTGGTCAAAACTTGATAATCCAGACCCTCTTCCATCAACTCTAAAGTCTTTTGCAAAAAAGCAAATAAGGGAGCATCTTCTTGGTTATCCTGCAAACTCGCATCTGCCAAGGCTGCAACGTAAGTCGCATAAGCCATAACAAAGAGGTCACTATTGATTTTCGGAAAAGTCTTCACCTCATGATAATCTTCTATATAACTAAGTCCATCGTCATTGACTTTTAGGAGAAAATGGGCTAAGACTAAAGGTTGAATGACAGGAGCTAGTTTGGATTGGCCGGCGTGTTTGACAAAAAACATGCGCTTCCCTGCCTGTTCTGTAAAGATTTTAACAAGCTTATCATCCTCTCGAAAATTTCGATTGTAAAGTACTAAACCCTGACTCGTAATCGATTGAATCATGCTTCTCTCATGTACTCCTCAAGTCGTTTCATAGCTTCTCTAATGGTTCCCATGCTAGCTGCATAAGATAGGCGAACATAGCCTTCTCCATACTGTCCAAAGGCAGCACCAGGGATAAAGGCAACAGCCTTCTTCTGGGCAAAATCTTTCAGAAAAGCAAAGGAATCTTGATTATAGCCTGCCGGAATCTTAGCAAAGATATAAAAAGCACCGTCCGGCTTGATGATTTCAAAACCAAGCTTAGTCATTTTCTCAATAATGTAGTCCCGACGTTGGATATATTCCTTCTTCATCGGTTCTGCGTCATCTTTACCAGCTGTCAATGCTTCCACCGCAGCATGTTGTGCCATGGTATTTGCAGCAGTAACCAAATACTGGTGACTCTTGATGAGTTGAGCTGTGAAGTTTGCTGGTGCAAAGATAAAACCTAAACGCCAACCTGTCATGGCATGGGATTTAGAAAGACCGTTAATGATAATTGCCTGATCTCTCAACATAGTTCCCAAAGATACATGATTTTCACCTGTATAGGTCAATTCTGAGTAGACTTCATCACAGACTACGAAAATCTCATACTTACGTAAAACAGCTGCCAAGGCTTCTAATTGCTCGCGACTATAAGTAATTCCTGTAGGGTTGGCTGGATAGTTGAGAATAACTGCCTTGAGCTTGTCCCCCTGCTCCAAAATTGCCTTTTCTAGCATTTCAGGAGTTAAGACAAAACCGTTATCAGTCGTATCAATCTCTACAATCTCTGCACCAACTAGATTAACTATTGGCTCATAGCCAGGATAGGCAGGAGCTGGCAAGAGAACCTTGTCTCCTTCCTCCAAAATAGCTGTCAGAGTAGCTGATAGAGCCTCTGTCGCACCAATTGTGACCAAGATTTCATTCTCTGGATTGTAGTCTAGCTGATATTTCTCTTTTACAAAATCACTCGCCGCCTGACGCAATGTCAACAAACCACTCATCCCTGTATAGTAGGATTGGTCTTGATCAATGGCTCGCTTTGCAGCTTCCTTGACATGATCTGGCGTTGTAAAATCTGGTTCTCCCAAGGTCAATCGCAGGACACCAGGAATCTCTGAAATAGCCTGGTCAAATTGACGAATCAAGGAAACTTGTATCTTATCTAATTGTTTATTAAAGCGTTTGGTTAAGTCCATATATATCCTCCTTGATCAAAGAACATATATCTATTATACTACAAAAGCTCTCTGACCGCAAAATTCCATTTATTTGCAACCTTATTCCTACTTTCTATTTTACTTTTCTGACAGACAAGATTATAATAAGAAGTGCTTATTTTCGGAGGTTTTTATGCCATTTCTATCAAAAAATTGGACAGGACTGTTAGTCTGTCTTATTATATCTATCATTTCTTGGGCGTTAGGAAGCTTCTTGCCTGTTGTAGGAGCACCAGTTTTTGCCATTTTTATCGGAATGATTCTCCATCCTTTTATCACTTCCTATACACAACTGGAAGCCGGCTTGACTTATAGTTCCAAAAAACTGCTTCAGTATGCTGTTATCTTGCTTGGGTTTGGACTCAATATCTCACAAGTTTTCGCAGTTGGAAAATCTTCCCTCCCTGTTATCCTTTCAACCATTTCTATCGCTTTGATTGTTGCCTATCTCTTCCAGCGCTTTTTTGACCTTGATACAAAGCTAGCTACCTTGATTGGAGTTGGATCTTCTATCTGTGGCGGTTCTGCTATTGCAGCGACTGCTCCTGTTATTCACGCCAAGGAAAAAGAAGTGGCCCAAGCCATTTCTGTTATCTTTTTCTTCAATGTATTGGCAGCTCTTATCTTTCCGACTCTAGGTTCTTGGCTCCATCTTTCCAACGAAGGTTTTGCTCTCTTTGCGGGCACTGCGGTCAACGATACGTCCTCTGTAACAGCCACAGCTAGCGCCTGGGACAGTCTATACAATACAAACACTCTTGAGTCTGCCACTATTGTCAAACTGACACGCACCCTGGCTATTATCCCTATTACTCTCTTCCTCTCCTATTGGCAAAGCCGTCAACAAGGCAACAACCAAGAAGTGAAGCTAAAAAAAATCTTCCCCGTTTTCATTCTCTACTTCATCCTAGCTTCTCTGCTAACTACTCTTCTCACATCATTCGGTGTCAGCAATAGCTTCTTTTCACCTCTCAAACAACTCTCCAAATTCCTCATCATCATGGCAATGAGTGCTATTGGTCTCAAAACCAACCTCATTGCTATGATCAAATCCAGTGGAAAATCCATTCTTCTCGGAGCCCTTTGCTGGATTGCTATCATTCTGACTAGTCTTGGCATGCAAACACTCATCGGTATTTTCTAATACTCTTCGAAAATCTCTTCAAACCACGTCAACGTCGTCTTGCCGTACTCAAGTACAGCCTGCGGCTAGTTTCCTAGTTTGCTCTTGATTTTCATTGAGTACAACACAAAAGGTAGCCCATCAGCTACCTTTTTACTGTTCAAGAATTAAACGTGTATGTTCTCTCTTAATACAACGGTTCATGACGATATCATCGCATCCCCCAGCACGCAAGATTTCTTCTGCTTCCAAACTTTCAAGTCCTAGTTGTGCCCAGAAAATCTTGGCATCCGCCTTGAGAAAGTCTCGTGCTACATCAGGTAAAAATTCACTGCGACGATATACATTAACGATATCTACAGGGAAAGGAATTTCAGCTAGACTAGCATAAGCCTTTTCTCCCAAAATCTCGCCACCTGCAGCTTTAGGGTTAACTGGAATGATTTTATAGCCACGAGCCTGCATTTCTTTAGTCACTCGATTGCTAGTTGTTTCCTCACGATCGGATAAGCCTACTACAGCTAGAGTTTTACTGGTTGCTAGATACTGACGGACCACTCCATCACTTGGATTAATAAATTCTTGAGTCATAAAAACCCTCCTTTTCATCAGTATAGCATATTTTGAAAAGGCTTGCAGAAATTTACTATAAAAAAATCAAAATCAAAAAAATCCTCCCAAAAATTAAACTATTTCATTTAATTTTAAGAGGATTCATATAGTTTTTTTAATTTTATTATCTTGTTGGTTTATACTGAAGTTCTTCACCATGTTGTTTGACAAAGTCAGTCATCTCTGAATCAGGAATTTGTCGAAGGTAAATATTTGTACGAATCGTATCATCTTCTTCAAGACAAGTTGACAGAACCATATATTTATCTTTTGGAGACACCTTAACATTTGGTTTCTTAACTTTTTGCCTCGTCATAAATAGCTGTCAATTGCTTTTTCAAAAATCCGCGTCATCTTCAAAAAGAAGTACGATAAAACGCTGTTGTTTCTGGAACTATAACCACTGCAATGGCTTCATAATAGTACTTTCTTTCCGGCGTTTCAATGACTACATAAGGATGTTTATCGAAATAATCTTGACTACTGAAGTAATTTACGTCTTTAAACATACGATGGTCAGGTACTTTACTTCCTCTAGCGTGACCAAATAACCATGTTAAACGATCACTAAAATCCTTCTTGTTATCAGCATCCATAAAGACTGCTCCCATTAGAGGTTGATGCACACCTTCAAACGTTTTATCTAGATAAGTTGCGTTATCCGTTGTTTGAACGACCGGTTCATCTAACTGTGTGCCAGGAATATATACATAACCAACCGTTTCAGAGTTTGTTGCGAGCAAGCCTTTAAATTTATTAGCGAGATATTCCTTTTCTTCTGCACTAACAGTATAGGTCTGCTTAGGAGCTTCCTGAGTAACTTTTACATCAGTAACATTATTTTGTTTATCTGGTTTTGGAGCTAGGAAGCTATTATAAACAAAGAAACCACCAAAAACAATGACAACGAATGTAAGAATGGAAGCTATTATTTTACCAATGGGTGATTTTTTTATCCTAGAATGTTCACTCATTATTTTCTCCCTCATTATTTACCAAAAAAATCACTGAAACCAAGTTTCAGTGATTGGTTACTTCATTAAACAAATGAATTATTTAACTGCACTTGTTTTTTTAGGAAGAGCTTTTTGACCTGCAGCTGCTGGAGCTTTTTGACCTTTTAGCGCATCTTTTAGCGTCTGCTTTTTTTAGCGTCTGCTTTAGCGTGTCACCTTTAACTACAAATTCACCTGGTTTACCTGGTACAGGTTTTTAGTTCTTCACCAGCTGCTTTGAAATTTAGACTTTAGTTGACCAGCGTCATCGTTGTTAAGACCGTCTTTAATTTGTAGTCAGTAAGACCATCTTTTTCGTTTGTCAAACAGATCGCACCTGTATGACGTTTGACCATTGTCGTTGCTGAGTCCAGTGTGACTCAGTGCTTGCAAATACTGGTGCTGCTGCAGAATACTGCAAGTGCAGCTACTGATGATAATAAAACTTTTTCATTGTTTTATCTCCTCTTTTTTTTTAAAATTTATTTCATGAGGGATTACCTCACTAATCAGATTATATCACATATATTTAAGTTGTCAAGCTTTTTTTTTAAAACTATATTTTAAAATTTTCTGGTAAAAAAATGAGTAAAATTTCATTATATTCTTTAAAAAAATAAGAAATATTCTCGATTACGGAAGAACATAGACTAAAAAACGAACAATTAGTGAGATTTTCACATTTTTTTCTAATCTAATACAGAAAACTCCCGACGATAGGGTTCTAGACTTTGTTAGAGTTTTTTTATTTCAACTCAACGAATTTGTTAGATAGTTTTTCTCGATACTAAACAATGGAGAAAGAGGACGTTTTTTTCATGGATACGTACAATCGCATCTCCTAGGAGATGAGCGATAGAAATTTGTTCAATCTTATCAATCAAACGTTCTTCTGGAAGATAGATAGTATCCAAAACAACCAATTTTTTAATCGCTGATTTTTGGATGTTCTCCATAGCTGGCCCTGAAAGAACTGGGTGTGTACAGCTTGCGTAAACTTCAACAGCTCCAGCTTCAGCAAGTGCATCTGCCGCGTGACAAATGGTTCCGGCTGTATCAATCATATCGTCAATCAAGATACAAGTTTTACCTTCAACCTTACCAATGATGTTCATCACTTCACTAGTATTCATCTTGTCTACGCTACGACGTTTATCAATAATCGCAATCGGAGTTTTCAAGAATTCTGCTAATTTACGAGCACGAGTGACACCACCATGGTCTGGACTGACAACAACATAGTCAGAACCAACCATACCACGACGCTCAAAGTAATCCGCAATCAAAGGAGCACCCATCAAGTGATCAACAGGAATATCAAAGAATCCTTGAATCTGTGCAGCGTGCAAATCAATTGTCAACAAACGATCTACTCCAGCTACTTCAAGCATATTTGCCACGAGTTTTGCAGTGATTGGTTCACGCGCTCTAGCCTTTCTATCCTGACGCGCATAACCATAGTAAGGCATTACAACGTTGACGGATTCTGCACTGGCACGTTTCAAAGCATCAACCATAATCAAAATCTCTAGTAGATTGTCATTTACAGGTGAGCTAGTTGATTGTAAGATAAAGACATGTTTCCCACGGATAGATTCTTCGATATTAACTTGGATTTCTCCATCTGAAAATTGACGAACAGTCGATTTTCCCAATTCTATCCCAATTTCTTGCGCCACACGCTCTGCCAATTCTCTATTTGAAGAAAGGGCAAACAGCTTTAAATCAGAAAAAGACATGATTTCCTCCAGTATTTATGTATCACTTGTATTTTTTCACAACATTTTCCATCTACCATTGTAGCGCTTTTTTCTTGATTTTTCAATAAAAAATAAGACAAGAGTAGACTTTTATACTCTTATCTTATACTATTTTATATTAGTGATATTAAAGGTAAAACTTGTCAACCTTCTCATCCTACTTCATGCTACTCCAGAAGCTTTTCAATAGAAAGTTAGTATATCTCTCTCATACTACCTGTATCTACATCATAAACAGCTCCTGAAATTATGACATCATCTGGAATTAATGGACATTCTCGCAACAACTTCATATCCTCTCGGACACTCTCATCGATGTCTTGAAACGGTAAAAAATCCTGCCCAGATACATCAACTCCCAATTCACATTTTAGGTGCTCTTGAAAATCCTCGTTATTGAAGGTTTGAGCCCCGCAGTCTGTATGATGAAGAACCACAATCTCTCTTGTCCCCATTTGTTGTTGGGAAATTACAAGTGAACGAATCATATCGTCCGTCACTCGACCACCCGCATTCCGTAAAATATGGGCATCTCCTAGAGCTAACCCCAGAGCTGGCGCAACGTGTAGACGCGAATCCATACAAGTTACGATTGCAACCTTGGTCTTGGGTTTAATGGATAAATGCAAATCTCCGTGTAGTTCTACATAAGCTTGATTGGCTTTTAAAAAATTTTCAAAATAGGACATGACAACTCACTTTCTAGTCTGCCAGATAATTTGAACACCAAATTATTTATCTCCTATCATACCATCTTTTCTTTGTCTTGTCAGCTGTCAACTTTCATATAAAAAAACTGGGACAGATACATCCAGCGTCTAGCTTGGGTTTCTGTCCTAGTTTTTTTATTATTATGAACCTTTTTGGATATACTTGTTAAGTGAGCCTGCAAAGCTTTGAAGATTGAGACTTTGTACATAGACCTCACCAGCTACCCTCGGAAGGTATTCACCACTCCTTCGCCTGTACCAATAGACTGCCAGAAACCATTTTCTAGGTGAATATCATAGTCCAAAAGACTGGCTCCAAGCCACCACATGAGCATTATCAATCGTTACTTCTTGGTTTTGTAGTTCAATTTTTTTAATCGAACCAAAAAGCATTGGCCAAAAAGAGTTCCTTGACCTTGAGTAGTCATCACAAAGAGACCGCCTTGCCCTCCGAACAGAGCTTTCCCAATAGACTGGCGCTCCATTGTATAGAAAGCTGTACCATCAAGAGCTAGAAAAGGCTCCATCATTCAATCGATATTGCTTTTCACCTATCTCAAGAGCAATCACTTGACCAGGAGTATCTGGTGCTAAAGCAAGATTCCCTGTTGTCAGACTCAGCAACAGCTTGAGTGATAAAGGTACTTTCACCAGAAACCATTGAACGCCCTACAGCTTTTGACAAAACGTCCCAAACCAGAACCGCTAGCATTGAGCTGGGTATTGAGACTTACATTGGGTGTATGGTAGACCATGCTACCTCGCTGGATATAGACGGTTTCTCCTTGATTGAGTGACAACTCTACCAAAGGAAACTGCATGTGACTGTCCATAGAAAATTTCATCAGAAATTCCTCCTTGTTTTAATAATTGTTAGCAATAAAATAATTAGTAATCTAAAACCTGAGTAAAACGATTAGGAGAAAACTTTTTTCAAGACTTCTCCGATAGTCGTCACTCCAATCACCTGAATTTCCTTAGGCGGCTTGATTCCAGTTAAAGAATTCTTTGGTACATAGATTTTTGTAAATCCAAGTTTAGCAGCTTCATTGATCCGTTGTTCGATACGATTCACGCGTCGAATCTCTCCCGTCAAACCAAGTTCTCCTACAAAACATTCCTGAGGATTGGTTGGTTTATCCTTGTAACTTGATGCAATAGCAACTGCAACTGCCAAGTCAATGGCAGGCTCATCTAACTTGACACCACCAGCTGATTTGAGATAGGCATCCTGATTTTGCAAGAGAAGCCCTGCACGTTTTTCCAAAACAGCCATAATCAGACTAGCACGATTGAAATCAAGACCAGTTGTAGTTCGCTTGGCATTCCCAAACATAGTCGGTGTCACCAAGGCCTGCACCTCCGCCAAAATCGGACGTGTCCCTTCCATAGTCACAACGATTGACGAACCAGTTGCCCCATCCAAACGTTCTTCTAGAAAGACCTCGCTTGGATTGAGTACCTCTACTAGCCCACCTGACTGCATCTCAAAGATTCCAATCTCATTAGTCGAGCCAAAACGATTTTTGACTGCTCTTAAGATACGGAAGGTATGGTGGCGTTCCCCTTCAAAGTAAAGTACCGTATCCACCATGTGTTCCAGCATACGAGGACCTGCCAAGGTCCCTTCCTTGGTCACATGCCCCACGATAAAGATGGCGATGTTATTGGTCTTAGCCAGCTGCATAAGCTCAGCGGTCACCTCACGCACCTGAGAAACCGATCCCTGAACTCCTGAAATCTCCGGAGACATGATGGTCTGGATTGAGTCGATAATGAGGAAATCCGGCTGGATACGTTCGACTTCTGCACGAACGCTCTGCATATTGGTCTCAGCATAAAGATAAAACTCACTGTCGATATCACCCAAGCGCTCTGCACGGAGTTTAATCTGTTGAGCAGACTCCTCCCCACTAACATAGAGAACTGTTCCTACTTGAGACAACTGGGTTGATACTT